>Ga0208184_100002_pt1 | contig 937704 bp, 870 predicted proteins | sample Virmet3651_4511_FD_185736 | JGI IMG/M metagenome (GOLD analysis project Ga0208184, IMG submission 185736) | Marine viral communities from the Southern Atlantic ocean transect to study dissolved organic matter and carbon cycling - metaG... | ecosystem: Environmental > Aquatic > Marine > Oceanic ... | reverse complement strand
TTTGCGCCGCACCTTCGTGCGCCGCGGGGGGGCGGGGGCCGCGCCAAAGGCGCGGCCCCCGCCGGGCCCAACGCTTTTGGAGGTGGCTTTGCCGCATCTATAAAGGGGCGGGAGCCCCCCCCCCCCTCCCTTATATAACTTCCGTGTGTGGCTTCGATCAGAGCGGCCAGAAGAACAGGATTGCGGGGATCGACACGGCGATCACAAGGATCTCCAGCGGCAGCCCCATGCGCCAATAGTCGCCAAACCGATATCCCCCCGGCCCCAGCACCAGCGTGTTGTTCTTATGCCCGATGGGGGTCAGAAACGCCGCCGAGGCCGCCACGGCCACCGCCATCAGAAACGGATCGGGCGAGACATCCAGTGCGTTGGCCATGGAAATCCCCACCGGGGCCGCCACGATTGCCGTGGCCGTATTGTTGAGCACATCCGACAGCGTCATCGTCACCACCATCAACACCGTCAGGATCGCCCACGCGGGCATTCCCGCCGTCAGATCCACCAGCCCATTGGCCAAGAGTTCGGTGCCGCCGGATTTCTCCAGCGCCTGTCCCAGTGGGATCATCGACCCCAAAAGCACCACCACCGGCCATTCCACGTGGTCATAGATCTCTGCCACCGGCAGGATTTTCAACAACACATAGCCGATCGCCACCAGCCCCAGTGCAATCGGCAAATACACGAGCCCCACCGAGGCCGCCAGAACCGCCGCCGCAAAGAGACCAATGGCCCACCATGTCTTGTCATTTGCCGTCACCGAAAGGCCGCGCGCCGCAAGCGGCAGACAGCCCAGCCAGTCTGCCACCTCTGCGCCGCGATCACGTGGGCACAGGATCAGCAGAATGTCACCCGCGGCCACTTCGGTCTGGCGCAGGTGCTTTTTCAGCCGCTCACCCTGCCGGGCGATGCCCAACAGAACCGCGCTTTGCCGCCATGCCAGCCCCACGGCCTGGGCACTGCGGCCAGCAATGCGGGAATGTTCCGGCACCACTACCTCGATCAACTCCAGCCCATCGCCTGCGGCCTTGAGCTTTTCTTCGCGCGCCGCGTCCGAGAAATCGAGTTTCAGGGTGGTGCGGAACTCATCCAGCGCCTCGGGCGTGGCCTCCAGCACAATGGTATCGCCGGCCTGCAACAGCGCGCCCGAGGCGCGACCATAGCGGCGCTGGCCGCTCCGGATCAGTCCAAGAATGGCCACATCGGCTTTCTCGGCCTCGGTATCCAGACTGCCGAGCCGCTGGCCGATCAGCTCAGATTCTTCGGGCACTGTCAGTTCCGCCACATAGGGGGCAAGCTGGCTCTCGGTTGCGCCTGCCGCCCCAGAGCGGTCTGGGATCAGCCGCCAGCCCACCAGTGCCACAAAGGCCAGACCCGCCGCCGCCGCCGCAAGGCCGACGGGGGCAAAGTCAAACATCTTGAACGGCTCGCCCAATGTATCATGACGGATCGTGGCGATGATGATGTTGGGCGGCGTGCCGATCAGCGTCACCATACCGCCAAGGATGGTGGCAAAGGACAAGGGCATCAGGCTTTGCCCCGGCGCACGCCCCGCTTTGCGCGCGGTCTGAATATCCACCGGCATCAACAGCGCCAGCGCCGCCACATTATTCATAAACGCCGAGAGCACCGCACCCACGCTGCCCATCAAGGCAATATGCGCCCCAAGCGCGCGGCTCTGGTCCACCAGCGTGCGGGTGATCAGATGTACCGCACCGGATTTCACCAACCCTGCCGAGACCACAAGCACCAGTGCCACAACCAATGTGGCCGGATGACCAAAGCCCGCAAAGGCGTCTTCGGTTTTCACTAGCCCCAGCACCACCGCCACCATCAGCGCGGCAAACGCCACCAGATCATAGCGAAACCTGCCCCAGAGCAGGAGGCCAAAAACGGCGGCGAAAAGGCTGAAAAGCAGGGTCTGGTCCAATGTCATGCGGCCACTCTAGCTGCTGGCGTGGCGCTGACAAGGCGTTGAAATGAAATCCGCATCAATCGGCCCATGCCTGTCATCGCCACCGCGCGCAAGTCGCAGATTGAGCCTCTGGGTTTCTATCCTTTGCGGGATAAAACCCCTTGGCTCTGCGTGATCTCCGGATGGGTATTGCATCGCGATGGTTCCTCTGCCTGCCCGACCAGAACAGCAGAAAATCCACTAAAGACCAAGGCTTGGCGCAACAGACCCTGCCTTCTGAGCAATGCATCGCGCGTCAGCCTCATGCGGTCTGAGGGCCTCCCCTAAAAGCCCCGCCTTGAAAGCCTGTGCGCTCCGGGGCTATATGAGCGCCAGTTTCTGAAATCAAAACACAGGATGCACCATGGCAGGCCATTCCAAATGGGCAAACATCCAGCACCGTAAAGGTCGCCAGGATGCTGCGCGGTCCAAGCTCTTCTCCAAACTTTCCAAAGAAATCACCGTCGCCGCCAAGATGGGCGACCCGGATCCCGAGAAAAACCCGCGCCTGCGTCTTGCTGTCAAGGAAGCCAAGTCGAACTCGGTGCCCAAGGACGTGATCGACCGCGCCATCAAAAAGGCCACCGGCGGTGACGCGGAGAATTACGATGAGATCCGCTATGAAGGCTACGGCCCCAACGGTGTTGCGGTGATCGTCGAAACCATGACCGACAACAAGAACCGCACCGCCTCCACCGTGCGTTCGACGTTTTCCAAGAACGGCGGCAACCTTGGCGAGACGGGCTCCGTGGGGTTCATGTTCGAGCGCAAGGGCGAAGTTACCTACCCGGCTGAGGTGGGCGATGCCGACACCGTCATGATGGCCGCGATCGAGGCCGGTGCCGAGGATGTCGAAAGCTCCGAAGACGGTCACGTGATCTTTTGCGCCGACACGGACCTCAATGAGGTGTCCAACGCGCTTGAGGGGGAGTTGGGCGAATCCGAGAGCACCAAGCTGATCTGGAAGCCGACCACCACCACTGAACTGGATCTGGAAGGCATGCAGAAGCTGATGAAGCTGGTCGACGCGCTTGAAGATGACGATGACGTGCAACGCGTCACCACCAACTTCGAGGCCTCCGACGAGGTGATGGCGCAGCTCTGATCCGACTGGATCACGCGTAGGATGTGACGGCTCCGACTGCTTTGGTCGGGGCCGCTTTCGTTCTGTCTCTGGTCTACTGGTCCGAAGGCGATCTGATCCGCCTTGTCTGAGGTTTTGCGCTGCGCCTTGCGCATCGCGAGGGGGCGGGGGCCGCGCCTTTGGGGGTGGCTTCGCCACACCTCAAAAAGGGGCGGGAGCACCCCCCGTTTTTGGTTATCTAGCCTTGCGTGAATGAAAGATCGGGCGCGTTATGCGCGCGTCCTCTCAAACTCCTGTTCGATTACCTTGGTGCCCCATTGTGCGCCCGGCGCCTCATGAGTGAGGCAAAAGCCATGTTTTTCATAGAGGTGGCGCGCAGCATCCAGCCCTTTGAAGGTCCAGAGCTGCGTGGTGCGATACCCTTGGGTATCCACAAAATTCACCGCCTTTTCCATCAGCCTTCCGCCAATCCCGAGGCCCTGCGCCTTGGGGCTGACGATAAACCAGCGCAAATGGCAGGTGCCGTCCTCCAAATCCTGCCCATCAAGGGACACGGACCCCAAAAGCTCCTCCCCCTGATAAGCACAGAACACCGTATTCGCCGAGGACTCGATGCGGGAGATGAACTCAGACATCTCGCTTGCGACTTTGCGCTCAAACACCGCGCCAAACCCATAGTTTTGCGCATAATATGCAGCATGAAGCGCGCTCACCGTGCCGATGACACCGGGGCTGTAGCCCTGATGCCAGCGCACCTCTTGAACGATAGGTTGCTTTTGCGCTCCGGATGCCCGCAAGGCATCGGCGAGCAGTGACAGGCCAGCTTCGATTGTCTGTGCCTCTTTGGCGGAGGTTCTATCCAGTGCCGTGCGAAACTGCTGCCTGCCGAAGTGTTCCAGCTCACGTAGCAGATCGCGCCCTTTTGGTGTCAGTCTCAACCGGCGCGATCGTCTGTCAGCGGTATCGCATATCCCCTCAATCAACTGGTCGGACTCCAGCTTTTGCAGCAGGCGGCTGACCGAGGATTTCTCCAGATGCAACAGGGGTCCCAGCGCGCTGGCGGTCGCCACCGCGCCATAGCCAATTTCAAGGATCGTATGCACCGCCGAAGGTGAAAGATCCGTCCCGGCCAAACCCTTTTTCATAAAGCCAAGGTCGCGCACGATGTGACGGGCGGCCGCGCGCATTTTGTCGATACGGGAGGTGTCAGAGGGCTGATTCATGGTTGTATAATGCAACTAATTTGCTGAATTGCCAAACCCAACCCTCATGGACGGAGGCCTCTCATGTGTGGCCGCGTTAGGGGCGCAACACGCCTGCGGCGCGCAGCATAGGCTCATCCGGGTACCACATGCGGTTCGGCGGGATATCAAAAATCCGCGCGGCGAACTCTGGCTGCATACCCTGCGCGACAAAGCTGGCGCGATCCTTTTCCTGCGCGCGCTCAATGTCATAGCCGGGTAGGTTCACGTCCTCGGCCAATCCGTACCCGTGAAATCCAAGCCGCGCCTCCGGCGCGAGGCGACGTTGATGTCCTGCCATGAACAATAGGGTGCAGGCCGAACTGCACTCTCCCTGCACAAGGGTATCGAGCCCAGCCGCCGCGATCACTTGCGCCGCGCCGCGTGCCTCATAGATGTGGCCGCCGGGGCTGTTCAGGCGGATTTCATCAATGCCGGGGGAGAGGTCCAACATCTGAGAAAGCCGCGCCTTCAGCCCAAAGGTGATCTCGCCGTCAAAGGTGATGCTGCGGCCATCCGGACTGCGCGTCAGGGTATAGAGCGCCTCGCGCGCGCGCCGCATCTGTTCGCTATGCTGTTCTTCGGGCGGTGGGCGATGTGCAATCAACACCGTGTTCCACCAAAGGGTTGCACTGGAGAGGATCGCCAACAGGCAGAGCAGATAGCCGCCCCAGCTTAGGGCCATCGCGCCGGTGTCGCGAATATGGGCCTCGGCCGCGCTGTGATAGCGCGCGATCTGCCACAGCAAGAAAACCGCATCCCCCGCCACCAGCAGATAGGCTAACCAGACCGGCAGTTGCAGGCTCTGGTTCATGCTCCAAAACGCCGTCAGCAGCAGTACGCGCGGCACAATCAGCCGGACCCACACGCTATGGGCAAAGGACCCTTTGGGAGGACGCAACAACAGCATACTGCCAGCCTAGCAGCTGTCCGCACTCTGCGACCAGCCTAGCGATCCTGTCGCAACATATCTGCGGCAGCCGAACGGACCGCGCGGGTGATCTCGCGCAGGGCAGGGGCCATGATCCGGCTCACCTGCCAATAAAGCGGCGTATCCAGCTGGCTGCCCGGCACCGGTTCCACCAGATCTCCGCGCGCCAGATAGGGGCGTGCCAGAACCTCCGGGTTCATCCCCCAGCCCAGCCCGGCGGCCGCCGCATCCAGAAACGCCTGTGTGGAGGAGAGGTAATGCGCAGGCGGCACGATGCCCGGCGCAACATGGCGATCTAGCCAGCGATGTTGCAGCCGGTCCTTGGCGTTGAACACCATACAGGGCGCGCGGCGTGCCGCCTCTGCCGTCAGTCCCTCCGGGAACCACCGCGCCATATAGGCGGGGCTGGCCGTCGCCACATAAGACAGCCGCCCCAGTGCATGCACATCACAGCCGGTGACCGCGCGGGAGTCTGCGCTCACGGCGGCAGAGACCACCCCACGGCGCAGCCATTCCGTGCTGTGGTCCTGATCGTCGATCACCAGATCAAACAGCACATCATCCGCCGCGACCATTGCCTGCACAAACCATGTGGCGAGGCTGTCGGCATTGACCGCAACCTTCAGCCGCGCCGGTTTTTCGGTGGTCTCAAAAGACAGATCCCGGCTGAGGCGGCGCTCCAGCAGGGCGATATCCTCGGCATGTTTGGCAATGCGCAGCCCGGTTTCGGTGCCGGTGCAGGGGCTTGTGCGGTTCACCAGCGGCGTGCCCACCCGATCCTCCAGCGCCTTGATCCGCTGCGAGACCGCCGAGGGCGTCACGCCGAGCGTCGCCGCCGCGCCATCAAAGCTGCCAAGGTCAAGCACCGCGGAAAGCGCGACCAACTGGAGAGGATCATATCGCATTAGCAAGACTTAATTAAGGTCAGTATCTTTAATTTGATTACGCCTCAGCCCGGCTTTAGTCAAAGGCAACCGCCCTAGGGCGTCGCGCAATGACACAGAAGGACAGAGCCCGATGCAGCCCCTCTCGATGACCCCGGACATGCTGCCGACCCTGATGGCAGGCTTTGGCCTTGGCTTTAGCCTGATTCTTGCGATTGGGGCGCAGAACGCCTTTGTGCTGCGCCAAGGCATCCGGGGCCAGCATGTGCTGCCCATCGTGTTGACCTGCGCGTTTTCGGACGCGTTGCTGATCACTGCCGGGGTGGCGGGGTTTGGCACGCTCACCGCGGCGGTGCCGTGGTTCGAAACCGTGATGCGCCTTGGCGGCGTACTGTTTCTGACGTGGTACGGGCTGCGCGCGCTCCGGGCGGCGTGGACAGGGGGCGCAGCACTCAGGACCGAAGGGCAGGGCGTGCAGACCGCGCTCCTGCCTGCGGTGCTGACCTGTCTGGCGTTTACCTGGCTCAACCCGCATGTCTATCTTGATACGGTGGTGCTGCTTGGGGCGATCTCGGCGCAATACACACCGGCGTGGATCTTCGGCCTCGGTGCGGTCACGGCCTCTTTCGTGTTCTTCTTCACGCTGGGCTATGGTGCGCGGCTCTTGGCGCCTGTGTTTGCGCGGCCCCGCGCATGGCAGGTGCTGGACGCGATGATCGGCGTGGTGATGCTGGCGCTGGCGTTGAAACTCGCCCTGATGTGAGCGGGCGCGCAGGGTCTGTGCAAAACCAACAGGCTGTCAGAGCGGCCCCCGTGGCCTAGTTTAAAGGCAACGCGGCGAGGAAAGGACAGGCCCATGAGCTGGAACCCGACACTGGAACCAAAGTGCCCCGATGCAGGTAGCCTCGACAGTATCGAGACGCTGATCATCCCCCGCGCCCGCGACATCGGAGGGTTTGAGGTGCGCCGCGCCTTGCCCGCGCCCCGGCGTCAGATGGTGGGGCCCTTCATCTTTTTCGATCAGATGGGCCCGGCAGAGTTCATCACCGGTGGCGGCATCGATGTGCGCCCGCATCCGCACATCGGCCTTGGCACCGTCACCTATCTTTATCAGGGTGAGTTCGAACACCGCGACAGCCTCGGCACCCATCAGATGATCTACCCCGGCGAGGTCAACTGGATGGTCGCCGGCAATGGCGTCACCCATTCCGAGCGCACCTCTGAGGCCACCCGCAAGGGGCACAGCAGCCTCTTTGGCATCCAGACATGGATCGCGCTGTCCGAAGACAAGGAAGACATGACGCCGGTGTTTGAACACCACGGCAAAGAGGCGCTGCCGCACCTTTTGGGCGAGGGCAAGGACGTGCGGCTGATCCTTGGCTCTGCCTGGGGCGAGCGCGCGCCTGTGACCATGCTGTCAGAGACCTTCTATGCCGATGTCATTCTGGACGCCGGGGCCAAGTTGCCGATGCCGGATGATCATGAGGATCGCGGGCTTTATATCACCCGCGGCGCGGTCGAGATTGCAGGCCAGACCTTTGAGGCGGGGCAGATGATGGTGTTTCGCCCCGGCGATGCGATCACCGTGACGGCGGGGCCAGACGGCGCACGGTTGATGGCGCTGGGCGGCGAGACCATGGGCGGGCCGCGCCACATCTGGTGGAACTTCGTCGCCTCCTCCAAGGAAAAGATCGAAGAGGCCAAACAGGCCTGGGCACGCGGCGATTTCGCCAATAACCCGCGCTTTCACCTGCCGCCCGGCGATGATGCGGAATTTATCCCGTTACCAAATCGTTAGGGCCCCAAGCTGATGTGCCGGGTCAGGTTGATCCGGCCGAGAAAGGCGCTGTCGTGGCTCACCACGAGGAGCGCGCCGTCATAGTCCCGCAGCGCAGCTTCCAAGGCCTCAACCGCCTCCAGGTCGAGGTGGTTGGTCGGCTCGTCCAGCACCAATAGCTGCGGCGGCACCGGGCGGCCAAGGGTGCAGGCCAATCCCGCCCGCAATCGCTGCCCGCTGCTGAGTGTGCCCGCCACTTGCAGGCCGTCTTCGGCGCGAAACCGAAACCGCGCCAGTGCTGCGCGGGCCTCATTCAGGGTGGCTGCGGGGCTGAGACGCTGGAAGTTCTCCACCAGTGTCTCGGAGGCCTCCAGCAGGCTCACATGCTGATCCAATAGCACGGCACTTGCGTGGCGCTCCACAGATCCGGCGCGGGGTGCCAGCTGCCCGAGGATCACCGACACAAGCGTGGTCTTGCCGCAGCCATTGGGGCCGTGCAGCGCAATCCGTTCCGGCCCGGTGATCTCCAGCGACAGATCCCGCAGCACGTCGCGGGTGCCGTAGCCAGCAGTGATACTTAGCAGGGCTAGGATGCGCGTGCTGGGCTGCACGCCGGTTGCGGGGATGGCCATGCGGATCGGCTCAAGTATTTCGATACGGGCGCGGGCCTCCGCCAGAACCTCATCCGCCGCCGCCTGCCGTGCCTCGCGCAGCCGCACGCCTGCGCCTTTAGAGGCCTCGGCGCGCTCTTTTGCCTTGTCCATCAGGACTTTGGGCTGGCTTCCTGATGCACGCGCCGCCTTGCCCGCGCTGTCGCGCCGCGCCTTGCGCTCGGCGGCCTCCTGCGCGCGGCGGGCGGTGTCCTTGCGGGCTTTTTCGGCTTCGTTCAGATCATGATGCGCCGCCGCCAAGGCTGCGTCCTTCTCTGCCCGATAGTGGCTGTAGGGCCCACTATATCGGCTGGCCCCAAGCGGGCTCAGCTCCACGATGGCATCCATGTCGTCTAGCAATTCGCGATCATGGCTCACCACCAGTGCGGTGCCCCGCCAGTCGCGCAGAACCTGCCGCACCGTGGCGCGCCCTTCGGTGTCGAGGGTGTTGGTCGGCTCGTCCAGCAGCAGGATATCCGGGTCCTGAAACAGCAGCGCCGCCAGAGCAAGCCGGGTGCGTTGTCCGCCCGACAGCTGCGCCAGCGTGGCCTCCGGGCGCAGCGACAGGCCGCAGCGCTGCATGGCGGCCTCCATCCGGGCGGGCAGGGTCCAATCGGCCTCGGCCAGATCGGCGGCACTCGCGCAGCCCGCCTCAGCACGCGTCAGCCGCGCCAGACCGGAGGCCGCGCCAAACAGCTCTGCGACCGTGAGGTGATCCTGCGCGGCCACCTCCTGTCGCATCCAACCGACCGTGCCGGTGGTCACAATACGACCCGATGCAGGCGGCAGATCCCCCGCAATCAGACGCAGCAGCGTCGTCTTGCCGGTGCCATTGCGGCCAACAATTCCGGTGCGACCGGGGTGAAAACTGAGGGTGATGTCCGAGAGAACAGGTCGCGCGTCAGCGGCGGACCAATGCAGGCTGTCGAGACGGACGGAGGCGTTGGGAGAGGGCATGATAAAGAACCACGTGCAGCGACACAAACAGGGCGAGTGCGGCAAGGGTCTGGATCATGGATAGGGTCTTCCTCTGTTGCTCCTGCCAAGAAACATATGCGCCAGTACGCGAAAGGCAAGAGGTCTCGACAGGAACGATACGTCAGGCAAGACTGCGCGCATGCATTGCGTGCAGTGCCTTGGACACAGAAACCACCGGAGAAAGCAGAGACCCCCGATGCCCATGCCTTGGACATATCGACATTCTTCAAAAGAATTCAGCGCCTTCCTTGAGGATGTCAAAGAAGAGATGAGCCTTCAGTCCGACAATTCCGCCTATACGGCGGTGGAAGGCGTATTACTGGTGTTCCGTCGTCGGCTGACAGCGCAAGAAGGACTGGCCTTTGCGTCAGTGCTGCCAACAGTGCTGCGCGCGATCTTTGTCAAAGACTGGGATATCAGCCAGCCGCCGGTGCCCTTTGGCGACCGCGCCAGCCTGACCCGCGAAGCACAGGCCCTGCGCCCGCATCACAATCTGACGCCAGAAAATGCCATTGAGGCCACCGCCCGCGCCCTGCGCCGCTCGATCCGACAGCAGGATCTGGACCGGGTGCTGGCGCGCCTGCCGGAGGGGGCAGAGGCATTCTGGCACGTAGAGGTCAGCGATCCGCGCGAACTGGAGCAGCGCATCATCTGAGGATCTGCGTGCAGGGCACGGGCCGTGTACCCATAATGGCAGCGCAAAAAGAGGTACAATATTTCACAAGTGAAGGGTTGTCTTGCCCTCGCAATGGGTGTCTGCTTGCGCCCATGAGCGATGCAACCCTGACCAAAGAGATGGCAAGCCAGCCAGCTTCCAATCCCATGCGCGGCGTCTTCTGGATGCTGGTGACGGGGCTTAACTTCGTGGCGGTGACGGCGCTGGTGAAATACATGGGGCCGCGCATCCCTCCCGCCGAGAGCGCGTTTTTGCGCTATTTGCTGGGGTTGGTGTTCCTGATCCCGATGATCGGCTCGCTCAGGGCAGTGACCTGGACCCCGAAACTGCACGGTCTCTTTGCGTTGCGCGGCGGGGTACATGCGCTTGGGGTCATCATGTGGTTCTTTGCCATGACCCGCATTCCGCTGGCCGAGGTCACGGCGATGAACTACCTCTCGCCGGTCTATGTGACGCTGGGTGCTGCGATTTTTATGGGCGAAAAGCTGGCCTTTCGCCGCATCGCCGCGGTTGCGGTGGCGCTGTTGGGGGTGGTGGTGATCCTGCGGCCCGGGTTTCGCGAGGTCTCTCCCGGACATCTGGCGATGCTGGTCACAGGGTTTGCCTTCGGGATCTCTTATCTTTTGGCCAAGACCATGGTGGGGCGCACAAACCCAACTGTGGTGGTGGCGATGCTGTCGCTCTGGGTGACCGTTGCGCTGGCCCCCTTTGCCTTGGCCAATTGGGTGACGCCCACACTGTATGAACTCACGGTGCTCTTTGGGGTCGCTTGTTTCGCCACCGCAGGCCATTACACCATGACGCTGGCCTTCGCCTCGGCACCGCTGACGGTAACCCAGCCGGTGACCTTCCTGCAGTTGATCTGGGCCACGCTGCTAGGTGCATTGGCCTTTGGCGAAAGCGTCGATATCTGGGTGGTTCTGGGCGGCAGTATGATCCTTGCGGCTGTCACCTTCATCACCTGGCGCGAAGCCGTGCTGAAACGTCGCGCCATCACACCTGCGCCACATGCGGTGAAAACCTGACGCCAAAGCGCAGCATTTTACGCCAAAAACACCGGTGACACGGCGGGTTTGCAGAAACCAAACGTCATATCTTCGAAAAAGTTAACAACTTCCCGCACGCCGTGTCGTCAGCCCGTTACACTTCTGTCATAGATATCCGCGTCGAGATGTATGAAGTGTAGCGCTATGTCCTTGCCCGATCTTAGGCTTTTGTTGGTGCTGGCGATGTCGCTGGTGCTGCCGTCTGTGGCTCAGGCGGCGCTGGATCTGTGCAACGACACCAGCGATCCACAAAATGTCGCCATCGGATATAAGAGCGCTGACAGCTGGGTGTCCGAAGGCTGGTGGCAGGTCCCCGTCGGAGAATGCGCCGAGGTGGTGCCCGGCGTGCTGCCGCGCCGGTTTTATTACTTGCGGGTCGAAACCGAGGGCTGGGTCTTCACCGACGACAAGCTGGGGTTTTGCGTCGATGACGATGATTTCTCGATCAGTGGGGACGATTCCTGCGCCCGCCGAGGCTTTCGCCACGAGAATTTCGCACGCATAGACACCGGGCCGGAAACACCCGACTACAGCCATAGTCTGAGCCTCAATCTCAAACCCGCCGATCCCGACCGCGCGGCACGTATCGCAGCGCACCCTCAATTTGTCAGCGAGGCGGTGTTTCAGGGCTGTGAAACCGAGGTCGCGAGTTACTCCAGCTTTTGTACCTTCATCGGCACCGGACGGCGCTTCTTGGTCTATGATGACGGGCGCACCTCCAGCAAGCTCTGGCAACAAATGCAGGAGATCCCGCGCGGCCGCCGGGTCGAACTCTATGGCCAGCGCGAGGATCTCTTCGACACCACATCGGAACTGGTCCTCACCGCCCTGGTCGTGCAGCCCGAAAACCGATTTGACCGGCTCTTGGCAAGCCTGCAGGGACTGTGGCTCTCTACCATGGATCCCAACGACAGCTTCCGCGTCAGCGGCGCAGAGCGGATCAACTCCTATGCGGGCGCGGAAACCTCGGTGGAATATATCTCGTTGCAAGACAGCTGCGCCGACTACGATGGCGAAGGGGTGTTCCTCTATACGTGGGACAATAACGCAGGCACCAGCCTGTGCTATCAGATCACCCGTATCTCGGACGAAGAACTGGCTCTGACCTACCTGCCACGGGGCACTGAACTGGTTTATCGCCGCGAGGGCTGAGCCTCTCTTCTAACGCCAAATATCCCGGGGTCCGGGGCAGCGCCCCGGTCTGGCGCCTCAATCCTGACCCTGGCCTGAATCTAGCCTGACCCTGGCCTGACCCTAGGCGACCAATTCGCGCGAGGTGACCAGATCCACCACCCGATGCGCGGCGCGCCGTGCGGCTTGGGTATCCAGCGGCTGATCCGATTGGGCGGCCTGTAGCCAGACCCCATCCATATAGCTTTGCAGCGCCTGACGTGCGGTTTCCACCTGATCGGGGGCCACCAGCTGGCTCAGCTCGGCGACAAAATGGCTGCGCACACGGGCGCGGTTAATCCGATGGAGCCGCGCCAGACTGGTGGAGTAGGGGGCATTGGCCCAGAACTGCATCCAGATGCTGCATTGCGGCACCGTGTAAAGCGAATCTGCAAAGTTCGCATCCATCACCGCATAGAGCCGCTCCAGCGGCGATTGCGCCTGCGCGTAGCCTGCGACCATCGCGTCTCTGAGCTTGCGCAACAGATGTCGCATCGTGGCTTCCATCAACCCTTCTTTGGAGCCGAAATAATAGCTGATAGAGGCGGCAGAAGCCCCCGCTTCACGCGCGATTTCCGCCATGGTTACAGTGCCGTAGCCACGTTTGTGGACGGTGATGATAGTTGCTTCAATAAGCTCTTCGTTGCGGATGTCGCGAATGCGTTTACGTGCCATAAAATCAGAGTGCGCCAGTGGGGCAGAAGTTTCAATAATTGACCTCAAAAAACCAAAACTTGAATGGCCATTCAAAATTTGGTTAGATTGTTCAGGCGCAGGCCACTCAGCCGACGCCACTAATAATAATAACATCGACCGAAGCGGGCGCCAGAGGGTGCCCCTGCGACTTATTCACTGGGAGGTGAAAACGAATGACGTATTTGATCTCTGCAGGTATTCTGCTGGCCTTCGCGCTGGTGGCATTCTGCGTCATCAAGTGGTGGAATCTGGAGGTGGTCGGCGTGACGCCTGTACCGCTGTTCACATTTATCGCAATCCTGTTCACATCGGGCCTCGACGTGGGCCTTGTGATGTTCCCGCTGGCGTGGGACTTCCCGCTCTATGCGGATACAGCAACAGAGCCCGCTTACGGGTTCACCAACCCGCTGGCGCTGGAGTTCGGCTTCTGGGGCTTCTTGATCTGGGGCTTTTATTTCCTGACCACGTTCTACTTCTGCGTGATCGAACCGAAGGTCAAATTCTTCGAGATCCCGGTGGTCAAATGGATCAACAACATCGTCATTATCGGCACCTGTGCCTTTACCGGCGCATTGTTCCTGAACTATCTGCCCTATTACGCCATTTTCGTGGGCGACGGCGAGACGGTGATCCCGGCGTTTTATGCTGTGACCTTCCTCGTGGTGCTGTTTGCGGCGTTCTCCTCGACTGACATCAAATATGTGCGCATCCTGTCACTCAGCTCGACCGGGCTTTTCGCGCTGTTGATCCTCGGCATGTGGGCCTATTCCGGCATGGGGCTGGGCGAGTTCGCCTCAACCGCCTCCAACATCGGTGGCTACTTTGCCAATATCCACAAATTCGTGCTGCCGCTCACCGACTACCATGAATTCTACCTGTTCTGGTGGTTCGCATGGTCGATCATGATCGGTCAGTTCACCTCGCGCTTTGTGGGGGGCCTCAAGACATGGCAGGTGCTGGTCTCGCTTCTGGTGTTCCCGTCGATCCCGCTCGCGGTGTGGTTCTCGGTGCTTTACTACTATCACCTCAACGAGATCCCGACGACGCTGTTCATCAATATCTCCATGGTGGTTGTGGGCGTGATCTTTGTGATCAACTCCTTTGACTCGCTGATCCGCCTCTACACTGACAACCTCAACCTCAGCTCGCGCCGTCTGGGCCGCCCGGTCTATGTGATCGGCAATGCGGTGGTGCTTTTTGCACTGACCGTCGCCTTCCAGAGCCAGTGGCTGCAGATTGAATGGATCGGTGCCGTGGTGATCGGTCTCTACGTGGCCTGCCTGATCTATATCTTCGTCAACAAGCGCGAAGAGGTCATGGCGATTGAGGCCAGCCCGGAAGAAAACGACCTCGATTTCACCAAGATCGAAACCGTTCACTAAACCTCTGACATCGCAGCGTCCCCGGCCGGGGGCGCTGCACCGCCGACCCATCCACGACAGACGCCCGCGCGCCCGTCCTGCATGTGCCGGTCCCCGATTGAAACCGCACAGCTTCGCGCGCCACCTGTTGGCCGCGAAGGTCCATAAATCACGCCCCGCACCAGAGCGGGGCACCTCGAACACGAAAGAGGCGAAAGACATGACACATCCGGCTCAGCCCAAAGCCAGCCATTTTATCAATGGCGCCTATGTTGAAGATACCTCCGGCACCCCGATCCCGGTGATCTATGCCGCCACCGGTGAAGAGATCGCCACCGTCTATGCCGCCACCCCGGCCATTATCGAGCAGGCCCTGACCTCGGCGCAGGCCGCGCAAAAGGAATGGGCCAAGAAAACCGGCACCGAGCGGGGCCGCGTCCTGCGCCGCGCCGCTGAGATCATGCGCGAACGCAATCATGAGCTTTCGGTGCTGGAAACCTATGACACTGGCAAACCGCTGCAGGAAACGCTGGTCGCGGATGCCACCTCCGGCGCCGACGCGCTGGAGTATTTCGGCGGTCTGGCGGCAAGCCTCACCGGCGAGCATATCCCGCTGGGCGAGGATTGGGTCTATACCATCCGCGAACCGCTGGGCCTCTGTGTGGGCATCGGGGCGTGGAACTACCCGACCCAGATCGCCTGCTGGAAGGGCGCGCCTGCATTGGCCTGTGGCAATTCCATGGTTTTCAAACCCTCCGAAACCACGCCGCTCTGCGCGCTCAAGGTGGCCGAGATCCTGATCGAGGCGGGCGCGCCTGCGGGGCTTTATAATGTCATCCAAGGTATGGGCGAGGTTGGCGGTGCGCTTGTGACCGACCCGCGCGTCGACAAGGTCTCGCTCACCGGCTCTGTGCCCACTGGCAAAAAAGTCTACGCGGCTGCGGCTTCCGGCATGAAGCATGTGACCATGGAACTTGGCGGCAAATCTCCGATGATCGTCTTTGAAGACGCCGATATCGAGAGCGCCATCTCCGGTGCCATCAACGGTAACTTCTATTCCTCCGGTCAGGTGTGTTCGAACGGCACGCGGGTGTTTGTGCACAAGGACATTAAGGAGAAATTCCTCGCCCGTCTGGCCGAGCGTACGGCCACCGCCAAACTGGGCGACCCGATGGATGAGAGCGTGAACTTCGGCCCCATGGTCAGCGCACGTCAGATGGAGATCGTCCTTGGCTATATCGAGAAGGGCAAATCCGAGGGCGCGCGCCTGATCTGCGGCGGCGGACGCGCCGAGATGGAGGGTTACTACGTGCAGCCCACCGTCTTTGCCGATGTCACCGACGATATGGTGATTGCGCGCGAAGAGATCTTTGGCCCGGTCATGTGCGTGCTGGATTTCGACAGCGAAGAGGACGTGATTGCGCGCGCCAATGACACCGAGTTTGGCCTCTCTGCCGGGGTCTTCACCAAGGATTTCACCCGCGCCCACCGGGTGATCGGTCAGCTTGAGGCAGGCAGCTGCTTTATCAATTCCTACAATGACGCGCCGGTCGAGGCGCCCTTTGGCGGCGTCAAAGCCTCTGGTGTGGGGCGTGAAAACTCCAAGGAGGCGATCAAGCACTTCAGCCAGGTGAAGTCGGTCTATGTGCGCATGGGCGATTGCGAAGCAGCCTTCTGAGGTCTGCACCTAAACGATAGGGCGCGTCCTTTTGGACGACGCCCACCCACCCGCCCCGTCGCCCAAAAGGACGCGGGCGAACTGAGAAGCTATGCCTTGTGGTCAGCCCCGGCGGGTGCGACCCTATGACAGGAGAATGGACGCGATGAACGCGGATTACGTGATTGTTGGGGCCGGTAGCGCAGGCTGCGCCATGGCTTACCGTCTGAGCGAGGCGGGGAAATCGGTGCTGGTGATCGAACATGGCGGCACCGATGCAGGCCCGTTCATCCAGATGCCGGGCGCATTGAGCTATCCCATGAATATGTCGATGTATGACTGGGGCTACAAATCCCAGCCCGAGCCGCATCTGGGCGGGCGCGAGTTGGTCACGCCGCGCGGCAAGGTCATTGGCGGGTCGTCCTCGATCAACGGCATGGTCTATGTGCGCGGCCACGCGGGCGATTATAATCACTGGGCCGAGACGGGCGCGACCGGCTGGTCCTACGCCGATGTGCTGCCCTATTTCAAACGTATGGAGTGCTGGGACGACCGCGGCCATGGCGGCGATCCCGACTGGCGTGGCACCGACGGCCCGCTGCATGTCACCCGTGGCCCGCGCGACAACCCGCTGCATGATGCCTTTGTGAAGGCCGGGCAGCAGGCGGGCTATCCGGTCACCAAGGATTACAACGGCGAGCAGCAAGAGGGCTTTGGCCCGATGGAGATGACGGTCTACAAGGGCCGCCGCTGGTCCGCCGCCAACGCCTATCTGAAGCCCGCCCTGAAGCGCGATAATTGCACCATGATCCGTGCGCTGGCCCGCAAGGTGGTGATCGAAGACGGCCGCGCCGTTGGTGTCGAAGTCGAGCGCGGTGGCCAGATCGAAGTGATCCGTGCGGGTGCAGAGGTGATCCTCGCAGCCTCCTCGCTCAACTCGCCGAAACTCCTGATGCTGTCGGGCATTGGTCCCGCCGCGCATCTGGCTGAACACGGCATCGAGGTGGTCGCAGACCGCCCCGGCGTCGGCCAGAACCTGCAGGATCATCTGGAGTTCTATTTCCAGTTCGCCTCCAAATTGCCGATCACGCTCTATAAATATTGGAACCTCTTCGGCAAGGCTTTGGTCGGGGCGCAGTGGCTCTTTACCAAGACCGGGCTGGGGGCCTCAAACCAGTTCGAGAGCGCGGCCTTTATTCGCTCTGACAAGGGGATCGACTACCCCGACATCCAGTATCACTTCCTGCCAATTGCCGTGCGCTATGATGGGCAGGCGGCAGCCGAGGGCCACGGCTTTCAGGCCCATGTCGGCCCGATGCGCTCCGCCTCGCGCGGTGAGGTCACGCTGGCCAGCGCCGACCCCAACGCCGCGCCAAAGATCCTGTTCAACTATATGTCCGCCGAACAGGACTGGATCGATTTTCGAAAATGCGTGCGCCTCACACGAGAGATCTTTGCCCAGGACGCGATGAAACCCTACCTGAAGCATGAGATCCAGCCGGGGAGCGACCTGCAAACAGACGAGGAGATCGACGGTTTCCTGCGCGAACACGTCGAAAGCGCCTATCACCCCTGCGGCACCTGCAAGATGGGCGCGGTGGATGACCCGATGGCCGTGGTTGATCCCGAATGCCGGGTGATCGGCGTCGAGGGGTTGCGGGTGGCGGATAGTTCGATCTTCCCGCGCATCACCAACGGCAACCTCAACGGGCCCTCGATCATGACCGGCGAGAAAGCCTCCGATCATATTCTGGGGCGCCGTCTGCCATCCTCAAACGCAGAGCCTTGGTTCAACCCGGATTGGGAGACCTCGCAGCGCTGAACCCTGCACTGTCAGTCACGCCTAGCCGCCCCCTGCATGCGCAGAGGGGCGGTTTTTTATGGACATGTCTGACATTCATGATGGTCGAAAAAGCGGGGCCAAGCGGACTTTCGAGTACAGCTGTGCTTCGAGTAGAAAGAAGGGAATCCTCTTACTAACCGGCAGATTCTTAAACTCCCGTCGCGGCTTCAGTGTCGCGTAGACGGATTTCAGCGCCGTCTATGGGCCAGCCGTCAGCATCGTATCCTGCGCAAAGCTCTGGATTTGTAACTTTATTTTTTCTGTAATCGCTCGCCATTTTTTCGCACGTCCAATTCAGCACGTAAGCGCCTTCATGCGAGTAGGAGACGTCGCCCGAACGATTTGCACAGGCGGAAAGCATCATGGATATAAAGAATAGAAAAAACTTCATTTGAGCAGGCTAGCAGGTCAAAAGGCGGATACAAGGGCTCAAAGCAGACCAACCTGATTTGAAGTCTGTCCTTTTATTCCTTTCCCTGTGCCCGATCAGACAGCTGCTCCGTATCGGAGTGGGGTGGAGCAGGTGCACGACCTTTCACACGGTTCAAAACCTCTGCCACCATAGGGAATAAAATGTTGCAGCGCTTCAAATCGGGCGCTGGTGCGGCACCTTGACTTGAGGTCCGGATTTTGCAGCGATGCCCGCCGCACGCCATACAGGGTTTGGAATTCCGCTAAAACTTGATCCCGGTCAAAGTGTGGCTGCGAGTCATCTTCTAAGTTCTTGTCAAACAACGCATTGAAGGAGCGAACAGATGTCCCATACCCCACATGAACTGGCCGAAGAATTCCCTGAAAAAGCCGCTCTGATGAGTGATCTCAAGCAGTCAGATGCACATTTTGCAAAGCTGTCGGAGGAGTATCACGAGGTGAACCGCGCCGTGCACCGCGCCGAAACCAATGTGGAGCCGGTGTCCGAGCAGGCCGAAAGCGAGTTGCGCAAGAAGCGGGCCGCCCTCAAGGATGAGATCTGGGGCATTCTGTCCAAGGCCTGAGCCTTCCTGATGAACACCAAGGGTCGCCCAAATTTGGGCGGCCCTTTTGCGTGACTAGTTGACCCGGTAGGGCAGCACGCTGCGCTCATTGGTATCGACCGACAGGCGTCGCTCCAGCGGCGGCACCGAGCGCTGGTGGCAGTGCTGGCGCTCGCAGATCCGGCAGGAAATGCCGATGGGTTCAAAGGCCGAGGCCTGCGTCACATCCAGCCCATCCGCAAAGACCAGCGCATCCGCATGGCTGACCTCGCAGCCCAGCGAGATCGCATAGCGCCGCACCGGTGCCCCGAACGATCCGCCCGGTTTCGACACATCCCGCGCCAGCGAGATATAGCGCACCCCGTCGGGGGTTTCGGCGAGCTGGCGCAAAAACCGCCCCGGCGTCTCAAACGCCCGGTGGACGTTCCACAGGGGGCAGGCACCGCCAAAACGGGCAAATTGCAGCCGTGTGGCAGAGTGGCGCTTGGTGATGGTGCCAGCCTGATCGACACGCACGAAGAAGAACGGAATGCCCTTGGCACCGGGGCGCTGCAAGGTCGACAGACGATGTGCCACCTGCTCGATCGAAGCGCCAAATCGGATCGCCAGCAGCTCCAGATCGTGGCGGCAGGATTGCGCGGCTTCCAGAAACCTTGTGTAGGGCATCAGGGCCGCGCCCGCGAAATAGTTGGCAAGGCCGATCTTTGCGATGGAGCGCGCTTCTTCGGTCTGAAACTTTGCAAAGTCCAGTGTTGCTTCCAGCAAATCCCCGTAGCGCAGCAGCGCCAGTTGCAAGAGCATCTGGAACAGCCGCGTCTGCGGTGCGGAGCGATGCGAGAGCGCAAGCACCTTGGTCTCCGGATCATAGGCGCGCAGCCCCTCCATGTCGCGCAGGGTGAGGGTGACGCCGATCTGTTGCAGTGCGGCCTCCGCATTCATACGTGTGTCGCCGCTGCCTGAAAACCGCTCGGCCGCGCGGTCCACGGCGTCGATATAGTTGTCGCAGTAGTGAAAGAAGTCGCGGACCTCTTCCCAGGGGCTGGCCTGAATGCGCGCATCCGCACGCCCCAGTGCCTCATCCAGCGAGGCAAGCCGTTCATGGGTTTGCCGGTAAGCACGGTGCAGGCTGAGGAAAGCGCGGGCGAGCGCGGGCGCGTTTGAGGCGGTCAGACGCAGATCGGCAAGCGGCGGCACATCATCGGCAAAGACCGGATCGGCCATCGCCTCGCGCATGTCGGAAATCAGCCGCTCGCTATCCCCAGACGACAGCTCCGTCACATCCAGCCCGAACTCCTGTGCCAGCGCCAGAACCACGGTGGTGGACACGGGCCGGTTGTTGTTTTCCATCTGGTTCAGATAGGGCAGCGAGACGCCGAGCTTGGCGGCAAAGTCCTTCTGGGTGAGGCCGATCCGGTTGCGCATCTCGCGCAGCTTTGCCCCGGCATAGAGCTTTTGGGTGGCCATGTGGCGTGCCTTTGCAAATTGAGATGATCTAATTTGTATAACTGCAAACTCACTCTGGCAAGCTGCACTGGTTTTAACTGCGCCTACATAGAGCAACCCGAAAGGGCGAGGGGAGACCTCCCGCCCACGGCCCCTGCTTTGAAAAAGCAAGACCCGCAGTTGGGCCGAGCGCGGCGCGCGCCCCTGCCTGACCAGAGGTGTCAGGTGAAAATGTCAGAAGGATCAGGCAACAAGGCCCAACTGCCGCTCGCGGCGCATCACATAGAGGATGGCAATCAGCCCGCAGACACCGCTGCCAAACATGATCTCCAGAAGCGGCGAAGCGTTAGAGCCCGGCACCAGCAGCCAGCTTGCCGTGGCCGAGAGCGCGGCACCCGCGCCGATCATGATCGCCGATGACAGCCCCGCTGCGGTCCCTGCCAGATGCGGGCGCACGCTGATCGCGCCGGTGGTGCCGTTCGGGATCGCCATACCGTTGCCGAGGCCGACAAAACACATCAGCCCAAAGAAGGTCCAGACCGAGTCCATCCCGACGAGGGTAATGGTCAGCGACAGCCCGACGCCAAAGATGTTGATGATCGCGCCCCAGAACACCATCGCATTGATCCCGAACCGCTCCGAGTAGCGCCCGGACAGGAAGTTGCCGAGGAAATACCCCAGCGCCGGGGCCGAGAAATAGATCCCCAGCTGAGCGCTGTTCAGCCCGTAGACATTGGTGCCCACAAAGGGGCTGCCGCCGAGATAGGCGAAAAAGCTGCCCGACGACAGGCCCGCCGCCAATGAGTAGCCCCAAAAGCGCTGCGAGCGTAGCAGGGCCGGATATTCGCGAAACTGCGCGATCAACGGCTTGCCACTCGCGGTCGCGGTCTCGCCAAAATCGGCGTAGAAAATCACCAGCGTCACCGCAGCGGCGGCAAACAGCAGCCAGAAATTCGCATGCCAGCCAAAGGCCTGATCCAAGATCCCGCCAAGCGCCGGCCCCATCATCGGTACCACCGTCATCCCCATGGTGACATAGCCGATCATGCTCGCGGCCTTTGGTCCCTCATACATGTCGCGCACAGCGGCGCGGCTCAGCACCATACAGGTGGCGACCACCGCCTGCGCCATGCGAAAGGCCAAAAACCCCTCGGCCGTGGTTGCAAAGATGCAGCCCAATGTGGCCAGCAAGAACAATACCAATGACGCCATCATCACCGGACGCCGCCCCATCTTGTCCGAAATCGGCCCGACAACGATCTGGATCACCGTGCTTGCGGCCAGATAAAGCGGCACCGACAGCGCGATCAGCCGATATTCAACCCCGAAATAGGCGGCCATGCCGGGCAGTGAGGGCTGAAAGATGTTCATGCCAAGCGCGGAGAGGCCAGAAAGCAGGATCAGGGTCCAAATGGTCGGTGGGGTGCTGCGTGTCACTATACGTCTCGGTTTAGTTTGCGTGTTAACCGTTTACGGCGCGGAGCGGTGCTTGTCCAATAAACCCGTACTCAAGGGTACAATCTTGTGCGCCACGCCAAAGCCTGTCTGTGTCGCAGGTCACTTAGTGGCACGTTTCCTCTGTGGTGTGCGGTGCAGACCGCATGATCCATTTCGCGGTTTGAATTAGCTAATTTGCTAGTTTGCATCATGGGTATGCATTATATTTGCAAATTTGCGATATTTGCCTTGGGTGAGGGGCGGGGCCAAGCTAGGGTCGGCGCCAACGAACCCGGTTCAACTCTGTTCAAAACAGTGGGCCCAAACTGATCAGGGGGCATTTGCCATGAAGGATATCCTTGCCGAACTCGAAGAGCGCCGCGAAAACGCGCGGCTCGGCGGTGGACAAAAACGCATTGATGCACAGCACGCGCGCGGCAAGCTGACCGCCCGCGAACGCATCGAACTCCTGCTGGACGAAGGCAGCTTTGAAGAGTTCGACATGTTCATCAGCCATCGCTGCACCGATTTTGGCATGGAGAACAACAAGCCCGCGGGCGACGGTGTGATCACCGGATGGGGCACCATCAATGGCCGTCAGGTCTATGTGTTCTCACAGGATTTCACCGTGCTGGGCGGCTCGGTTTCCGCAACCCATGCGCAAAAGATTTGCAAGATTCAGGATATGGCGATCCAGAACGGCGCGCCGATCATCGGTCTCAACGATTCCGGCGGTGCCCGCATCCAGGAAGGCGTCGACGCGCTGGCGGGCTATGCCGAGATCTTCCAGCGCAACATCATGGCCTCTGGCGTGATCCCGCAGATTTCCGTCATCATGGGGCCCTGTGCTGGTGGTGCGGTCTACAGCCCTGCGATGACCGACTTCATCTTTATGGTGAAGGACACATCCTACATGTTCGTGACCGGACCGGATGTTGTAAAAACCGTGACCAACGAACAGGTCACAGCCGAGGAGCTGGGCGGGGCCTCCACCCATACCAAGAAATCCTCCGTGGCCGATGGCGCCTTTGAAAACGACGTCGAGGCGCTGGCCGAAGTGCGCCGTCTGGTGGACTTCCTGCCTGCGAACAATCGCGAAAAACCACCCGTGCGCCCGTTCTTTGACGATCCCGCGCGGATCGAGGATAGCCTTGATACGCTGATCCCGGAAAACGCCAACACACCTTATGATATGAAGGAACTCATCACCAAAGTGGCGGATGAGGGCGATTTCTACGAGATCCAGGAAGACTTCGCCAAGAACATCATCACCGGGTTCATTCGCCTTGAGGGGCAGAGTGTGGGCGTGGTGGCCAATCAGCCGATGGTGCTGGCGGGCTGTCTCGATATCGACTCCTCGCGCAAGGCGGCGCGCTTTGTGCGCTTCTGCGATGCCTTTGAAATTCCGATCCTGACCTTTGTAGACGTGCCGGGGTTCCTGCCGGGGACTGCACAGGAATATGGCGGAGTTATCAAACATGGTGCCAAGCTCCTGTTTGCCTATGGCGAGGCGACGGTGCCAAAGGTCACGGTCATTACCCGCAAGGCGTATGGTGGTGCCTATGACGTGATGGCGTCCAAACACCTGCGCGGCGATTTTAACTACGCATGGCCCACCGCCGAGATCGCGGTGATGGGCGCCAAGGGCGCAACCGAGATTATCCATCGCGCCGATCTGAACGACCCCGAGAAGATCGCGGCGCATACGGCCGACTATGAGGACCGCTTTGCCAATCCATTTGTGGCAGCAGAGCGGGGGTTCATTGATGAGGTGATCCAGCCCAAATCCACCCGCCGCCGCGTGGCGCGCGCCTTTGCCAGCCTGCGTGGCAAGAAGCTCGCGAACCCGTGGAAAAAGCACGACAATATTCCGCTCTGAGAGAAACTGCCCTATGCAGAAGGTCTATTCAATCAAGGAGCGACTTATGCGTTATCTATTCACGTGCATTTTCATGATGCTGGCCCTGCCGGCTGCCGCCGCGCAGCCGGGCAAGGAATGCCGGGGCAAGCAGACATTCGAATTGAGTGACGGCACCACCGGTTGCCTGCTGCATTTGGACACCGCTAACATCACCCGTACCCTGTCTCGTGACGACGGCCAGTCCAAATCTCAAAAGAAACAAGCGGTTCTTTCGGTGGTCGGGCTATATGGCAAATTCGACACGAGGATGCGTGTCACCTCCAAGCGGATGAAGGAAATCTGCACAGCAGTGATGCCCGCGATGCAGCAGAAAAACGGTGGTCGCACGCCAAATCGCGTTGTTGTGCAGATGGTCTGGCCCGGTGTAGCGCTGCCCAAACCGACCCGTGCGAATGGGGGACAGCACCTTAATCAAGTGGCGGAACTAAACAGCTCATGCCGGTCGCCGCAATATTTCGGAAGCCGGACACGGTGATGCGGAGCCTCAGCCTCTCTCATGCGTTTTGTGCGGATATGGCACAACCGCCGCGCTGTGGCGGGGAGCGCGCATGACGGTGCGCTGGCATATCACGCGCGGAGAGGGGGAGCTGACGCTGTCGCGCCAACTGCCCGCGCGCTTTGATGTGGTGGCGTCCACCACTCTACCAGAGGGTGATCCGCTCCGGCTGGCCCACCAGATCCGACAGGATATGTGGCGGATGCTCAAACGGGTGCGGGGGTTTTCCCCTGTGGTTCAGCTCACCCGTGAGGGCGATGTGATTCGAATCAAAGCGGGCGGACGCGTTGCCGCCCCGGTCGCACCGGGTCTGAGCGCAAAGATTGCGGCTCTCTTGGCGTGCCCGGCGCATCGCGCACGTTGGGTGGCACAGGCAAAGCGCTCACAAAGGAGGTTAAAATGATCTCCACTCTGCGTAGAAACCGGCCAGAATCACGCCAAATGGCAAGTGATATGCCCAATAAGCCCCTGAATTCTTGTAACATGTTTACAATCTGCGCGCAGATCGGGCGGGGCGGGGTGCTCTTGCACAAATTTGTAACAGTATTTGACACAGAGGCCGAATCGGTTGCATGCTCCGGCTCAGCCAGACTGAGTTTAGCGCGCGCCACTGGCGCTGCGCCCGCAGCCCCGGCAGGAGGAGCCCAATCTGATTGGGGTCGGGGCTGCGGCAATTTGGTAGGTAAATCCATACAGCGTTGGGTTGTGTTGCTCGGTGCGCAGCTGTCCGCAATTTGCCGCCTTGCCACCATCGCGGCCTGTCTCACGCTTCCGCTCTCGGCGTCTTTTGCGGCGTCCGGTACGGGGGGTGATACCACGGAACAGACGCCCGCTTTGATACCGGTGCCCTCCGCGCAGCCGGTGACATTGTCTGAAGTCTTGCTGGATGATGCGCCCGGTGCGCTTTGGGCGCGCTTTCGCTTTGTCGCGCCCGAGATCGCCAAAGACGGTGATCCGGACGCCAGAGCCGCCGATATTGACTACCTCTGCACAGAGGTCGCGGTGCCTTATCTGCGCCTTTATGAGATCGCGCCGGAGCGCGTGGTCATCTCGCTTTCAGACCGTGTTCTGCCCTTCGGCAGCAGCGAGCCTGAGGCCACCCAGTTCTTTGAGACCTACCGCGTTGAGGACAACGCTTGCGTCTGGGAGGGGTTCTGATGACGGTTGAGGCGCAATTTCGGCATTTTTCTGCGATTTTCGCGCCACAGGGCGGCGACACTGCAGAATTTACATATATCCTTGAAACCAATGGCGCTATGCTATGCGCAGGACGCAAATATGCGCCTCGGTCCACAGGTTTTTTGCCTGTCGGATTGTCAGAGGTGCGGGCATTCGCCCGCGCAGGTTTCAGCAATGATCTTAGGAGACAGACATGTCCAAGAGCATCAAACTCATCACCCTCGCAGGCCTGCTGGCCGCAGTTTCCGCATGCGCAGGTCAGCGCGAAGAAGAGTTCGTCGTGGTTGATCCCGAGCCGATCTCTCAAGAGCCGGTCTACACCGGTAAGTACAAGTAATCACTTCAGGGGTCCGGCCCTGTGGCCGGACCTTTCCGACCTGCGGGGTGCCGGACCGGAGGCACTCCCATGCTAAAACATCGCGGCTTTCCCGGCCGTCTTCCCGGCACCGATTTCCAATTTGTCATCCGTCGCCCCAACCCAAAGGGCATCACGCCGATCACCCGGCGTGAGCGGTTTCGCGACCGCAAACCCGCGGACCGGCGGGCGGATGCGGGCTTTATGAAAGCGCTCTGGGAAAACTTTGGCGACCAGCCCTTTGAACGCGGCAATCTGGACGCAGGACGGCTGAGCTGGCTGTTCGGACGCGAGGTGGTTGCGGTTGATGATCCCTTTGATCCTGAAAGCTACGAGTCGCTTCTGGTGATCGACGTTGACGTGGCGCGCCGCTCCTTCCCCGAGGCGTTTGGGGGCTGAGGAATGCAAAAGGGGCGTCATATCACCGAAATGGGTTCATTCCGGCAGCGGAAATCCGCGTGTCGTATTACACCCCATGCGTGTATCGGCGTCTTTTTGCTACCCATTCTGGAATTTGCGCGGCCTGCTGCCAATAATCCCGCTGATTTAACGGCGCGGTTTTCAAGGCGTTCCGGCGCTGGCAGGGTGGATATGCCTACGCAGCCTTTTCGTCCCTTCTGGCTGTTGTTCTGGCCCCAAAACCTGACTGGGCAGCTGTGCGCCCCCCCGCGCCAGCTGCCCGCTTTTGGGTCTTTCTCTCCCGCGTTTCAGCTGTCTTTGTGCCGATCCGGCAAAGACGCTGTGCGCGGCGAAAATCTGCATATTGATCAAAGCTCTGGCCTTGCCGCCGCGCAATTCCTGTGCATCTGCGCACGCACGCCTCAAGAATGGGCGAAAGCCCGCCAATCGCGCGGTTATTGCGGGCGATCTGTCGCCCATGCGGCAAGATTGCGCGGAACTTATCTGGACGATATGCGTTGGACCGGCAAATTGGCTCTCAACTATGCAGAACGATCCAAAGGAGCATTTCGATGCGTAAATCACTCATTGCGGCCCTGCTCGCAGGCACCGCAGCCGTTGCGGCCTGCGGCGATACCACCGGTGAACAGGTGCTCTATGGTGCCGGTGCAGGGGCGGCAGGGGCCGCATTGCTCAACGGCAGCCTCGTCACCGGCGCAGCCGTTGGCGTTGCTGGCAACCTCATTTACTGCAAGGAAAATCCGGGCCGCTGCTAAACCGGCCTCGGGCGCGCGGACACTCCGCGCCCTGCTGACATCTCGCTTTGACGCGGGCGCACCGCCGCCACGGGATATCCCCGTGCGCGGCGGTTTTTTGTGCGCGCGTCAGACCCATCAACACGGACCACAAGGGACAGCCCATGTTTGATAAGATCCTGATCGCCAACCGGGGGGAAATCGCCTGTCGCGTCATCAAGACCGCGCGCAAGATGGGCATTGAGACCGTCGCCATCTACTCTGATGCCGACCGTCAAGCGCTGCATGTGCAAATGGCGGATGAGGCGGTGCATGTGGGGCCAGCCCCCGCCAACCAATCCTATATCGTCATCGACAACGTCATGGCGGCGATCAAGTCCTCGGGCGCGCAGGCGGTGCATCCGGGCTATGGATTCCTGTCGGAAAACGCCAAATTCGCCGAGGCGCTGGAGGCGGCAGGCGTCGCCTTTGTCGGCCCGCCCAAAGGCGCAATCGAGGCGATGGGGGACAAGATCACCTCGAAAAAAATCGCCCAGGAAGCAGGCGTTTCCACTGTGCCCGGCTACATGGGCCTGATTGCGGATGCCGATGAGGCAGTGAAGATCTCCAACGAGATCGGCTATCCGGTGATGATCAAAGCCTCTGCAGGCGGCGGCGGCAAGGGCATGCGGATTGCATGGAACGACGAAGAAGCGCGCGAAGGGTTCCAGTCCTCCAAGAACGAGGCCGCGAACTCCTTTGGCGATGACCGGATTTTCATTGAGAAATTCGTCACCCAACCACGCCATATCGAGATTCAGGTGCTTTGTGATGCCCATGGTAACGGCGTTTACTTGGGCGAGCGCGAATGCTCGATCCAGCGCCGCAACCAGAAGGTCGTCGAAGAGGCGCCAAGCCCTTTCCTTGATGAAGAGACCCGCCGCGCCATGGGCGAGCAATCCGTCGCGCTGGCCAAGGCCGTGGGCTACGCCTCAGCGGGCACCGTGGAATTCATCGTTGATGGCAACAAGAACTTCTACTTCCTTGAGATGAACACCCGCCTGCAGGTGGAACACCCGGTGACCGAACTCATCACCGGTGTTGACCTTGTGGAGCAGATGATCCGCGTGGCTGCCGGCAAGGAGCTGTCGATCACCCAAGACGACGTCAAGCTCACCGGCTGGGCGATTGAAAACCGCCTTTATGCCGAAGATCCCTATCGCAACTTCCTGCCCTCCATCGGGCGTCTTACCCGCTATCGTCCGCCGGCGGAAACAGCGGCCTATGCGCCCGGCGTGGCACCGGGGGATGCAGGCGATGTGGTCGTGCGCAATGACACCGGCGTCTATGAAGGCGGCGAGATTTCAATGTATTACGACCCGATGATCGCCAAGCTCTGCACCTGGGCGCCGACCCGTGATGCGGCCATTGAGGCGATGCGCGTGGCGCTTGATAGTTTTGAGGTCGAAGGCATCGGTCACAACCTGCCGTTCCTGTCGGCGGTGATGGATCATCCGAAATTCGTCTCGGGCGATATGACCACCGCCTTTATTGCCGAGGAATACCCCGAGGGCTTTGACGGTGTGAACCTGCCTGAAAGCGACCTGCGCCGGATTGCGGCGTCTTGTGCGGCCATGCACCGTGTTGCCGAAATCCGCCGCACGCAGGTTTCGGGCCGCATGGACAACCACGAACGCCGTGTCGGCAACAACTGGGTGGTGGCCATTGGCGATCACTCTTATGCGCTGCGCATCTCCGCAGATCCTGAAGGTGCCACCGTGCGGTTTGAGGACAAAAGCGAAATCCGCGTCAGCTCCGACTGGACGCCGGGGGATAGCCTCGCGCATGTGCTGACCGATGGTGCGCCCTTGGTTCTGAAGGTCGACAAGATCACCCAAGGCTTCCGCGTGCGCAGCCGGGGGGCCGACCTCAAGGTGCATGTGCGCCGTCCGCGTCAGGCCGAACTGGCCGCTTTGATGCCGGAAAAACTGCCGCCGGATACCTCCAAGATGCTCCTGTGCCCGATGCCCGGCCTTGTTGTGAAAATCAACGTCGAGGTGGGCCAAGAAGTGCAGGAAGGACAGGCGCTCTGCACCATTGAGGCGATGAAGATGGAAAACATCCTGCGCGCCGAGAAAAAATCCGTGGTCTCCAAGATCAACGCGGGCGCTGGCGACAGCCTCGCGGTGGATGATGTGATCATCGAATTCGAGTGATCCATTGACCCATTTGGCCCGCATATCCCCTGATCTCATCCCGCCGCATCCGCGCGCGGGGCAGATCAGCGCGTGCGGGCCAAAATTTCCGCAAAAATCCAGCAACCGGGCCGGGGCGTTAAGCCTTTCTGAAGGGCGCGCGCCTATTTTTGACGCATATGCCCTGCCGCAGGTCTCTGCCTGCCGGTGTTTTCACCATGCCGATATTGCCGGAGATTTTGCTCGTGCCGCTTTCCCGTCCTCGCCGCCTTCTGCGTACCCTCACCGGGGTGCTGGTTGGCTCTGCTTTGATGGCGGCCTGCAGCCTCGATCAGGAGGAAAAGGTCCGTTCACAAATTCAGGATTGGGTGAAGCTGGGCGAGACCTATTACTTCTTCTCGCGGGTCAATTGTACCGCCGCCCTCTTCGAGGTGAAGGCGAGCCGGATCACCTCCATGGTGAAAAAGGTCCGCGATGTGGACACAGGCATGCGCGCCATCACCGAGGGCAAGCCGGTGGCCTTCGAAATCTCGGGCATGTCGCCCACTGTCGTGACCGAACAGATCATGACCCGCGATCTGCCACTAGGGCTTGGGGTGCTGTCCTCGGGCACCGGTGGCAAGGATTGCATGGCGGTCGAGATGGAAGATGCCTACTTCAACGCGCTTCTCGACCCCACATCGGTGCTGATCTTCGACCCGGAGGCCAAGTTCACCGCCGTTTTCGACCGGCGCAACATGCGTCTGTTTTATTCACGCGGCCGCACCCACTAGGCGCGCGCTGTGCACGAAACAGAGGTTACCCGCCGCGCCGGGCCTCGATTTCGCGTTGCCGGGTGGGCATCTTGTCGATGCTGCGGCTCAATTCACGCACGCTCCACGGCAGCGGTTTGCGCAGTTTTACACCGCCATCCTTGCCAATCAGAACCAGCATAAACCCGCGCGGGCGCAGCTTTTTGCGCAGGGCAGAGCGCGCCTTTGGGTCAGTGTCCACAAACACCACCACATCGCGCGTCATCAACGCCGGGATGTCTTGTAACAGCTCGTCGATCTGCTCTTGGTATCGCGGGTCCGCCGGGCTGTCGGCAAAGACCACCACCGGACGATGGGTCCACTGGAATTCCTCGATATCCACGTCATACCCATCGCGGATCTCAAATGCGGGCGCGGCCTCTTCAACGCTCAGCTCTTCGGGGGCGGCGTCTTCGCTCAATCCGGCATCCGGTGCACGCGGCGGAGCGTCAGCCTCCTGCGCCGCAAGGGCCAGCGTGAAGGGCAGGGTGGTCAGGGCGGCAAGCAGCGCGAGGCTTTGCAATCTGTTCATAGGCTCTCCTCTAAGCGCAAATATATGTGTTCCCAGCGTAAAAGCGACCGCTGAAACCCCCAAGGACACAAAAAAATCATCTTCTGTTAAGCGTGAAGGAACCCCTTTCGCGCATGGTTTTCTGCAGAGCCCTCAGCTTGCGCAAGGAGAACCTGCGATGAAAGTCATTTTGCATATCGGTGCCCACCGCTGCGCCACCCGCAGCTTTCAGAACTATATGACCCGCAAAAGCGAAACCCTGTCGCAATACGGCATTGCGTTCATGGGACCGGAGCGCACGCGCAAGGGGCTGTTGCACGGGGTGCAGCCGGGGGCGATTTCTGTCACCGGGCGCAACCCGGTTGAACGCGCGCGCGGGCGGATCTCCTTGCAGTTGGCGGGGTTGCACAACGCAGGCACTGCCGCTGTGGTAATCTCTGATGCGGCCATGCTGCAACCGCTGGAACAGTGCTTTGCATTGGGCGCGCTCTATCCCGGCGCGGGCGAACGTCTGTCGCGGCTGGATCATGCTTTTTCCGGCGTTGTCACGGATGTGATGCTCAATATCCGCAGCCCGGAGAGCTTCTGGGCCTCCGCCATGGCGGCGCGGCTTGAACACACCCTGCGTCTGCCCAACGCGCGGACACTTGCGCGCATCGCAGAGGCCACGCGCAGCTGGCGTGATGTTATTCAGGACATTTATTGCGCCATGCCCGGTGCCCGCATCCGGGTCTTCGCACATGAGGTTTTTGCAGCGCAGCCCGAAGCACAGCTTTCGGCGGTGACCGGCGTTGACTGCCCGCGGGTGCGCGGCAGCTTTCGTCTGAACGCCAGCCTGCGCCTGCCGGAACTGCGTGCAGAGCTGCCAAAGCGCATTACCAACCTCCTGCCCGAAGGGGAGGGCCGCTGGATGCCCTTCTCTGAGGCTGAGGCCGCGCGCCTGCGCGAGAGTTACTATGACGATATGATGTGGCTGGTCGGCGGGGCCGATGGCCTCGCTGAACTGGCCGAAGATCCGAATAAATCGGACACGACCACAAACTCACCTGCGCCTGACCAAATCGCGCAGGAAGATCTGACAAGAGGACGATTGCATGACCCAGACACCGGACGATTGGCGGGCACTGGCTGAAAAAGAACTGCGCGGCCGCTCGCTCGAGGATCTCACCTGGCAGACCTTGGAGGGCATCGACGTAAAGCCAATCTATACGGCTGAGGATACCGCAAACCTTGGCCATATGGGCACGCTGCCAGGCTTTGGCCCTTTCACCCGCGGGGTGAAGGCCACCATGTACGCAGGCCGCCCCTGGACCATCCGCCAATACGCGGGTTTTTCTACGGCCGAGGAATCCAACGCCTTTTACCGCCGCAACCTTGCCGCCGGTCAGCAGGGCGTCTCCGTCGCCTTCGATCTCGCCACCCACCGCGGCTATGACAGTGACCACGAACGTGTGATGGGCGATGTCGGCAAGGCGGGTGTGGCGATTGATTCCGTCGAGGATATGAAAATCCTCTTTGACGGCATCCCACTCGATCAGGTTTCGGTCTCCATGACCATGAATGGCGCGGTGATCCCGATCCTGGCGAGCTTCATCGTTGCGGGCGAAGAGCAGGGCCACGACAAGGCGCTCCTCTCCGGGACCATTCAGAACGACATCCTCAAGGAGTTCATGGTCCGCAACACCTATATCTACCCGCCCGAACCCTCGATGCGGATCATTGCGGATATCATTGAATACACCTCAAACGAGATGCCGAAATTCAATTCCATCTCGATCTCCGGCTACCACATGCAGGAGGCGGGCGCGAACCTCGTTCAGGAACTCGCCTATACGCTGGCGGATGGGCGCGAATACGTCAAAGCCGCCATCGAGGCGGGCATGGACGTGGACAAATTTGCAGGCCGTTTGTCGTTCTTCTTTGCGATTGGCATGAATTTCTTCATGGAGGCCGCCAAGCTGCGCGCCGCGCGCACGCTCTGGCATCGGGTGATGACGGAGTTTGACGCCAAATCCGAACGCTCCAAGATGCTGCGCACCCATTGCCAGACCTCCGGTGTGAGCCTGCAGGAGCAGGACCCTTACAACAACGTCATCCGCACCGCCTACGAGGCGATGAGCGCGGTTCTGGGCGGCACGCAAAGTCTGCACACCAATGCGCTGGATGAGGCGATCGCGCTGCCCACTGATTTCTCGGCGCGCATTGCGCGCAATACCCAGTTGATCTTGCAGGAAGAAACCGGCGTCACCAATGTCGTCGATCCACTCGCCGGCAGCTATTATGTCGAGAGCCTCACCGCCGAACTCGTGGATAAGGCCTGGGCGATGATGCAGGAAGTCGAGGAGATGGGCGGCATGACCAAGGCCGTGGCCTCCGGCATGCCGAAACTGCGCATCGAGGAAACCGCCGCCCGCCGTCAGGCGATGATCGACCGCGGCGAAGAGGTGATCGTCGGCGTCAACAAATACCGCAAGGACAAGGAAGACCCGATCGACATTCTCGATGTGGACAACGTCAAGGTGCGCGACAGCCAGATCGCCCGGCTCGAGCAGATCCGCGCCAGCCGTGATACGGCGGCCTGCGAGGCGGCTCTGGCCGAGCTGACCCGCCGCGCGTCCGAGGGCGGCAACCTGCTCGAAGCGGCAGTTGAGGCTGCCCGCGCCCGGGCCTCAGTCGGAGAAATCAGCATGGCAATGGAAAAAGAATTCGGCCGCCACCGCGCCGAGGTGAAGACCCTCGCCGGTGTGTATGGCGCGGCCTATGAGGGCGACGAAGGCTTTGCCGCGATCCAGAAATCCATCGAGTCCTTTGCCGAAGAAGAGGGCCGCCGCCCGCGTCTTCTGGTGGTCAAGATGGGGCAGGACGGCCATGACCGGGGCGCCAAGGTGATCGCCACCGCTTTTGCCGACATCGGCTTTGACGTGGACGTGGGACCGCTGTTCCAGACCCCGGCCGAGGCCGCGCAAGACGCCATCGACAATGACGTGCATGTGATCGGCATCTCCTCTCAGGCGGCGGGGCATAAGACGCTGGCACCGCAGCTGATTGCAGAGCTGAAGGCACAAGGGGCCGAGGATATCATCGTGATCTGTGGCGGGGTGATCCCGCAGCAGGATTATGAGTTCCTGTATAAGGCAGGGGTGAAGGCCATTTTTGGCCCCGGCACCAATATCCCCACCGCCGCGCAAGACATTCTGGAGCTGATCCGCGATGCCCGCAGCTGACGCGAGGGGTGCGATATGAGCGATGCAACCCCCAAGGGCCGCTTGCACCTCTCGGGCCATCTCTTCTGCGCCTCGGCGCAGGAGCAGGCCCTGGTGGAGCAATATCTGCCGGAGCACATCCGCCTCACGCGGGCGGAGCCGGGGTGCCTGTCCTTTGAGGTGACGCAAACCGATGATCCATCCGTCTGGCGGGTGGAGGAATGTTTCACGGATCGCACGGCGTTTGACGCGCATCAACTGCGGGCAGGGGCCTCTCTCTGGGGTCAAAAAACGCAGGGCATACGTCGCGCGTATGAAATCACCGAAGACTAGAGCCCTGATCCTAGGCGCTGGGTCTCATCCTGGCGGTGGCAGCCGACCCTCAACGAGAGGGTCGGCTGCGCGCGTCGCACCCAATGGGTGCGACGCGCCACGCCCAACGGGCGTGGTGGCATGGCACATGCCACCGGGACGGGCGGGAGCCGCCCCGGTTATCACTCCGGTTGCGCTCGGTTGAGCCAGTCGGAGTAGCTGCGTACGCCAAAACCGGCATCTGGCTCATCTTCCAGCATATGCAGCATCTCGATGGAATGGCCGTCAGGGTCCTTGAAATAGATCGACATTGCAGGCATCCAGCCAAACACCACCGGCTCTGTGACCGGTGTCCCACCAAAGCCAAGCGGCGTGATGCCCCGGCTCGGCAATACCTCGCAGGCGCTCAACACGGCGGATTTTGTCGCGCGAAACGCAAAATGCATCGTCATGCTCAGCGGCGCGCTGCCCGCCCCCCAGAGGCCCAGCATGCCCACCTCCTTGGGTCCGGCCCAGACAAAGGCGACATTGCGCGCGGGCAAACGATGCGCCAGCTTCAATCCCAACTGGCCGGTATAAAACGCCAGCGAACGGTCCAGATCCCGCACCGGCAGATGCGTTTCATAGATGCCAAGGATGTGGTTTGCGGCCCAGTCTTCGGGCGTCAAAGGGTCGTGCATATGTGAACTCCAGTCATCGTCGGTGCGCCCCATGGGGTGCAGAGCAGCACAACAGAGGCGGCGACTCAGACGGTAAGTCCTCAAGCTCACTTTAGATCAAGCACAAAACACCGAGACCGCCATGCCTCTGCGATCCGCGCGCAATGCGGGTTTCCTTCCCCCCCGGATTTGCTAGGCTGCCGCCCAGGACCACACCGATCCAGCCAAGGGGCCTCACCATGGAACTCGACCATTTCGCCATTGCCGCCAACACGTTGGCCGAGGCCACCGCCCATGTCGAGGAGGCGCTTGGCGTGCCCTTGCAGCCGGGCGGGGAGCATGCGGTCTTTGGCACCCACAACCGTCTTCTGGGGCTGGCAGACGGGCTTTATCTGGAGGCCATCGCCATCGACCCAGAGGCCACGCCGGAGCGTCAGCCGCGCTGGTTTGATCTCGACCGGTTCGACGGTGCGGCGCGGATCACCAACTGGATCTGCCGCAGCGGTGATCTGGACAGCACGCTGGCCGCGCTGCCGGTGGATGCGGGTGCGCCGGTCTCGCTCACCCGTGGGGATCTCAGCTGGCAGATGGCGGTGCCCAAAAGCGGCATCCTGCCCTATGACAATATCTTTCCCGCGCTGATCCAGTGGCAGGGGCCGCACCCTGCTCCGCGCCTGACGCAACAGGGCTGTAGCCTGCGTCGTCTGGTGGTCTCCCACCCGGAGGCGCAGGCTCTGGCAGAGCTGCTGCCGCTTGATGATGCACGGGTGGTGTTTGAAACTGGCCCCGCCGCGCTGCGCGCCGAAATCGACACGCCGCACGGGCTGCGCCATCTGTCATGACCGCCGCACAGACGACGCGGATCAGGCTCGCCCGCGACAGCGATACCGAGGCGATCACACATCTACAGCGCCACATCGTTGACACCACGCTTATGACCTTCGCAACCGAGGCGCGCTCGCTCAGCGACTGGCAGGATGATATCCTCTACGGTGATCCGCCCATTCTGGTGGCCGAAGATAGGGATGGGGACTTCCTTGGCTACGCCACCTACACGGGCTTTCGCAGCAGTGAGGGCTATCGCCATACGGCAGAGCTGTCGATCTACCTCTCCGAGGCCGCCCGCGGACGAGGGGCAGGCCGTAAGCTCCTGACAGAACTGGAAAACCGAGCCATTCAAGGCGACATCCACGTCATGGTCGCCGCCATCAGCAGCGCCAATCCTGCAGCCCAACAGTTCCACGCCGCCTGTGGCTACACAGAGGTGGGATGCCTGCCGCAGGTGGGGCGCAAATGGGATCAGTGGCTCGATCTTGTGCTGATGCAGAAAATTCTGCGTGAGGACGGCACTGCCCCGCCTGACAGCGCGGTCAATCCCGGCTAAACTGGCTTTATGTCACTCTGGACCCGCATAACCGAGGCGCTTGCGGCGCTGACGCAGGGCGAAAGCCTGGCCGAGGTGTTCGACCGCCTGCGCACGCCGCCGGAACGCTCCGTGGGCTTCACCATCGCGGTGATCGCGCTGGGGGCCAAGATGGCCAAGGCCGACGGGCAGGTGACTCGCGATGAGGTCGCCGCCTTTCGCGAGGTGTTCCAGATCGCTGCCGAAGATGAGGCGCAGGCCGCGCGGGTCTTCAATCTCGCCCGGCAGGATATCGCAGGCTACGACGATTATGCCCGCCGCATCCGGGCGATGTTCTCGGATGATCCCGAAACGCTTTGCGACCTGATGGAGGGGCTGTTTCACATCGCCATTGCCGACGGGTTCTACCACCCCAATGAGGACGTGTTCCTTGAGGAAGTGAGCCGCATCTTTGGCCAGTCCGAAGCACAGTTCCGCTCGCTTCGGGCGCGCTTTGTCGAAGATGCCCCCAAAGACCCGCATGAGGTGCTGGGCGTGGCCCCCGGCACCCCGATGGAAGACATTCGCCGCATCTGGCGTCGGCTGGTGCGCGACAACCACCCCGACGCGATGATCGCGCGCGGCGTCCCGCAAGAGGCGATCCGGCTGGCCGAAAAGCGCATGATCGACATCAACCGCGCGTGGGAAGACCTCAGTGGCAAGGCGCAAGCCCGCGATCATGCGCCTGAGCACGTATAATATCGAATGGTTCGAGGCGCTCTTTGACGAGAGCGATCACTTGCGTCTGGATGACTCCCCCTCCGCCCGTCACGAGGTCAGCCGCCGTGCGCAGGCCGAGGCCATTGCCGATGTGCTGCGCGCCATCGACGCCGATGGCATCACCATCATTGAGGGCCCCAACACCGGCAAACGTCAAAGCACCGTGCGCGCCCTCACGCGGTTTGCCGAATGGGCCGATCTGCGCACAAGGGACGTGGTGATGGGCTTTGCCAATGACACCCGTCAAGAGATCGCATTCTTGTTTGATTCCAATGTGATGCAGGCGGAACATGCGCCCATCTCATCGCCCCGTGCGCCCCGGTTTGATGCGACGTTTGAAATCGACCTCGACGTGGATGCAAAGGCCGATATGGTGCGGTTTTCCAAACCCCCGATGGAGCTTATGGTGACCCCGGTGGAGGGTATGCCCTTTCGCCTGATCGGCGCGCATCTGAAATCCAAGGCCCCCCATGGCGCGCGCACCCCGGAAGAAGCCCGCGCGATCTCCATTGCCAACCGCCGCAAGCAGCTGGCGCAGGCGGTCTGGCTCAGGGGGCGGGTCGAAGACCATCTGGAGGCGGGCGATCCGCTGGTGGTGATGGGGGATTTGAACGACGGCCCCGGCCTTGATGTCTACGAGGCGCTCTTTGGCCGCTCTTCGGTGGAAATCATCATGGGGGCAGAGCTGTTTGACCCCCACGCGCGCCATTTGCTCCGGCCCAATCAACAGGGGCTGCCGACCTCAGCGCGGTTCTATAACCATCTGGAAGGGCGGTATTTTCAGGCGCTTCTGGATTACATCATGATCTCGCCGCCCTTGCAGGCGCATCAGCCGAAATGGCGCATCTGGCACCCATTTGAGGACGCCGCCTGCTATGGCACGCCCACGCTCTGTCAGGCGCTGTTGACCGCATCAGACCATTTCCCGGTCACGCTGGATCTGGAGTTTGCCTCCGGCTAATCCTGTGTGTTTTCTTCGGCGACGCTGGCGCGCAGCCAGTCCAGCACCGCGCGCACCGCATGTTTGTGCTGGCCGCTGGTCTCACCCGCCGGGGTGACGATCGCCTGCAAGCCATTGGAGACACGCACAAACCCCAGCGGCGCAATCAGCCGCCCCGAGGCCAGATCATCCGCCACCAGCCGCCGCTCTGCCACTGCCACGCCAAGCCCCGCTGCCGCCGCCTCCAGCGCGAGGATGTGGTGCGGATAGGCGCTCTCACGCGCAGCAATCAGGGCCATGCCGCTCAGACGGCACCACGCGTCCCAGGATTGTGGCGCGCCCGCGTGCACCAGCCGCAGCTCCGCACGCCAGCCCTCGGGCGATTGCACCAGCGGATAGCCCGGCGCGCAGACCGGACCATAAGAGGTATCGCCGAGGATTTCGGGCTTGCGCGTGTCCTGCAGAGGGCCGCGCAGGCGGTCATAGCTCAGGATCAGATCATAGGTGTCGCGCATGTCGCGGTGGGGTCCGGACATCAGCAGATCCACCTCTACATCCGGGTGCTGCGCATAAAATCGGGGCAGGCGCGGGGTCAGCCAGCGGGTGGCAAAGGTGGCGCTCACTGCCAGTCGCACCCGGCGCTGATCCTGCTGCTGTCGCAAAAGCTGCGCCACATGATCCAGCCGGTCCAGCATGGGCCGCAGCTCCGCCTGCAACTGCGCACCACGCTGGGTCAGCCGCAATCCGGTGCCGTCTTTTTCAAACAGCGCGCCACCCAAATCCTCGCCCAGATGGCGCAGTTGTTTGCTGATGGCGCTATGGGTCCGGCCCAGTTCGGCGGCCGCAGCGGTGACGGACCCAAGCCGGGCGGTGGCCTCGAATGCGGGCAGGGCGGAGAGGGGTGGCAGATGTCTCATATGTTCCTAAATGGACCAAAGGGCAGGAGAAGAACTCAATTTTTCTGAGGTAATTATAGGGTTAAGCTGGCGGTATTGGAACAAAGGAGCCTCTTATGTCTGCCGATATTCTGACCCTGCCGCACGCGCGCTCCTTGCGCCCGACATGTTGCGCCCCGGATCAGCGGGGGCTGGCGCTGTGGCTTGCCCGTCGTCGCCTGCGCCTGATGCTGGCACGCGAGTTGCTTGGCGCGCCCGACAGCGCCTTGCAGGACGCAGGCTGGACCCGCGCCGCCCTTCGGCAAGAGATCGCCAAACCGATGTGGCGGGGGTAAGCGGCGCGGATTTGTCCCCCTATGCCTGTTACAGAAGCGCGCTATACTCTAAGCCATGACACAGGATATTCGCCCCCGCATGTTTCGCCGTCTTGCCCTTGGGGCCGGGGTTGCGGCCCTGTTGGCGCTGCCGCTCGCCGCAGAAGACGCCCCGACGGACGAAGGCCCCACACTGATGGATCGCGGGATGGAGCTGTTCTTTGAGGGGCTGCGCCGCGAAATGGAGCCGACACTCGAAGAGGCCGCGCGCCTCTTTGCGGAAATCGGCCCCTCCATGCGCAGCTTCCTCATGGAGATGGGGCCAGCGCTGGCGGATATCGCCGATCAGGTAGAGGATTGGAGCGTCTACGAGATGCCGGAAATCCTGCCCAACGGCGACATCATCATCCGCCGCAAGGACCCACAGCCCGAGACCACGCCAAAGGCGACTGAGGACGGCAGCATCGAGCTATGATCTGCCGCAGGGAAAGAAGGTCATGATCTCTTATGTCACGGTCGGCGCGGATGACATCCCGCGCGCCAAAAGGTTCTATTCCGCCTTTATGCCCGCTCTTGGCTATACGCTAACCGAGGGGCCAGAGGGGCTGAGCTACGCTTTGCCGACAGCAACGGGGCAGTCACCGGTCGCGCCTGATTATTACGTGAAACCCACCTTTGACGGGCGGCCTGCCTCGGCGGGCAATGGCGCGATGGTGGCGTTTGAGGCGCAAAACCAAGCGCAGGTCCGCGACCTCCACGCCGCAGCGCTGCGCGCGGGCGGCAGCGACGAGGGGCAGCCGGGCTTTCGCGCCGCCTATGGTCCGCGGTTTTACGTAGGCTATTTGCGCGACCCGCAGGGCAATAAGATCGCCCTTTATGCCAGCAATCCAAACGAGCCGGGACGCGACGGATAGGCGCTAGTCCCGCGCGTCCTTTTCCAACAGCGCGCCGCGCGTGCCTGCAACGGTCACCCGCACCTCGGCCTTTAGCGTGTTGACCAGCGACATCAGCCGCGACTCTGCCACCTCGCCAAACAGCGCGGTGCTGGCGGCGGGCAATTCCACATGCAGGAGGCGTTTGCGGGGCTGCCAGCGCAGGCTCCCGATGTCCTGATCTTCGCCCACCATCAGCATCGCGCCAAAGCGCATCGCCTTGCCGAGGATTTCGGCCTCTTTCTGTTTTTCCGGCGGCAGCAGATCGTAGAGATGTTCGAAATGGGTGCCCTGCCGTTTGTTGCGATAGCGGTGCAGCAGCGCCAGCCCAAGAAAGATCCGTTCGGAGTGTTTCAGCCCGCCGAGATTGGCGCGGGTGGCGTTGTCAAAACAGACCTCGGCGCGATAATCCGGGTGCGCGCGCCAGCTGACGTCATGCAGCACACAGGCCGCCTTAACAAGACGCATCTTGGCGTAGGGCGCGCCGGAAAACAGCGGTTTTACAAAGGTGTATAGCGTCTTGCCAAAGCCCGGAACCCGCGCGTCCTTGGCCTCGGCAAAGCGCGCCGCCTCAATCAGCGGGTCGCGCTGGCGCAGACGGTCGGGCATCTGTTCATACAAGAGCCCCTCGCGAATCCCATAGCTGGAAATCGCGATATCCTTGGGGCGAAAGGTCTTGATGAGGCGCGAGAGCACATCGATCGCATAAGGCACCAACGCCATCCGCGCCGAGGACACGCCGCACTCGGAGCGCAGCTTTTCCAGATCGCCCTTCTCAATGAATTTGATCGTCTCGCGCACGTCCTTTGCGGTCATGCGATATTCGTGCTGCACCGTCAGCGGGTAGTTGCGCCGCAGCATATCCAGCCGCGCAATCGCCCGCCAGCTGCCGCCCACAAGGAACAGACGATCCCGCTGATCGCCAAGCTGGTCACGCAGCGAGGCCATCACCTCGTCGATATGCGCCTTGCGGCCCCGGCGACCGCCTTTGATGTCCTTGAGCTTCAGCGGCCCGAGGTTCGAGGTCACGCATTTGCCGACCTCGCCATCGTGGATTTCCGCCAACTCCATGGAGGAGCCGCCAATATCGCAGATCAGCCCATAGGCACCGGGCCAGCCCAAGAGCACGCCCTGTGCCGACAGCCGCGCCTCTTCTTCACCGGTGATGACGCGGATGCGCAGGCCCGTCGCGGCCTCGACCTCGGCGCAGAACTCCGGCCCATCGCTGGCGTCGCGCACCGCCGCCGTCGCCACCACAGTGAGCGGGTCTTTGAGCAGGCCCTTTGCCAGCATCTGAAACCGCTTGAGTGCCTCTAGCGCGCGGGCGCGGCCCTTGGGGTTGAGCTTGCCGGTGTCCGACAGACCCGCGCCAAGGCCACACATGATTTTCTCGTTGTAGAAATAGGCGGGGCTGCGCGCTGCGCCATCAAACACCACCAGCCGCACAGAGTTCGACCCCACATCGACCACGCCCACCCGGCTCAGCGCGCGGGCATCGGGGTCATTAAACAGAGGACGGCCATAGGGGCCCCAATCCTCTGCCGGTGCATCAGATCGCGCGGCCTCTGACGGGTCCGACCCGGAGGTCGCTGTATCGAGGTCACGGTGCGGGGCAGCGGGCTGAATGGTCATGCAGGCTCCGGGGCGTTTTGACTTTGGAAAGAATGGGGTATCAGGGCGATCAGGTCAATTCGCACATGCAGCATTGCGGCAATTTCCTTGCGTCTCGATATGAGCTGTCGCTGAGCAGGCTGGGGTGCAGGCGCAGGTAAGACCGAGACAGAGGCGGGCAGGGCGCAAAACTGTCCTGTGTCGCTCTCCTGCGGCTTGCCCATAGTCTCAGCCCTCCTGATCGCTCGACATCATGCGGATCGCCAGCGCGCGGCTGAGGGTGCGCTGTTCTGCGAGCGCCAGACGGTCCAACTGATCCACCACCGCAGCCGCAGCGGCAAAGCTGCGATCCATCCGCCCGACCAGATAGGGGATCACGTCGGGCTTGGGGGTGATCTGTCGGTCATTAAAGAGTTTCGCCAGCACCACCGCCAGCAGCGCGTCATCCGGGGCTTCAAGGGCGGCATGGGTCGCCGCCTGCACCCGGCTTTGCAGATCCGCCAGCCCCAGACCCCAAAGGTTCGGGGCAGGGCGGCCCGTCAGCATCAGCCGATGCCCATGGGTCAGCACCATATTATGCAGGTGAAACAGCGCCTTTTGCGCCCGCGCATCCTCGGCGATTGCCGGAACATCCTCGATGGCGACCGGACCGCTTGCCAGATCGGGCACATCGGCCTCGGTCAAGGCACGGGCCGGCACTACACGGGCGCCGCTCTCCTTGGCCCAGACATGGGCGAGGTGGGTTTTGCCGGACCCCTTTGGCCCGGTCAGGACCAGCTTGCCGGAAGGCCACGCAAAGGCCGGGTCGATCAGTGCGACCGCCATGGCGTTTGATGGTGCCACAAAGAAATCATCCCGCCCCAGCGCGGGTTTCGCCGGGAGATCAAAGCTCAGCTGTTCGGACATCGGCAGTCTGCTTGTTTTATGCGTATGGCTCGGGCGGGTCGAACCCTATGTTTCAGATGTCGGAGCGCTGGTCCTCAGGCGCGAGGGTGGCGGCATCCCGGTGAGAGAGCCCCTGATAGAGGCGACTGTGCAAATACTGATCCACGGCGAAACGTGCAACCACCCCGATGACCGCCGCCACCGGCACCGCGATCAACATGCCGACAAAGCCGAACAATGCGCCAAACACCGACAGCGCCAGCAGCAGCCAGACCGGGTGCAGCCCGACTGAATTCCCCACCAGCTTGGGTGTCAGGAAATTGCCTTCGACCATCTGGCCGATCACAAAGATGCCCGCCACCAGCGCAATCCGCAGCCAGTCGGTGCCCTGCCGGATCATCTCGCCATCCGCGCCCTCCATGGCGCCCCAGAACTGAAACAGCGCCAGCCCAATGGCCAGCACGCCGCCGATAATGGCCCCGAGGTAGGGGATAAACGTAACCAGCCCCGCGACAAAGCCCACCGCCAGACCAAAGTTCAGCCCCACCAGCATCAGGGCCACCGCGTAATAGCTGCCAAGGATCACGCAGACCATGCCCATGCCGCGAATGAAAGACGACAGCACCCGGTCAATCTCGCGCGCCAGATGGCGCACCACCGGCGCATGGTCGCGCGGCAGCAGATCATCAATGCGCGCCACCATCCGGTCCCAATCCACCAAGAGATAGACAGCCACCACCGGCACGATCACCAAAAGCACCACGATATTCAAAAGCGACATCGCCGAGCCGACAAAGGTCTGCAGCAAGGTGACGCTCTTGTCCTGAACGATTTTCCAAAGTCCCGCCAGCGCCTCGCGGACCTGGCTGTTGTCTTCAAACAACGACGGGAAATGCTCCTGTGCAAAGGAACGCAGATTGGACATCGCCTGCGGCAGGGTCTGCACCAGATCGATCATCTGGTTGATCAGGGCTGGCACGATCAGCAGCAGCATGATGAGGAAAATCAGCACCGCCCCCACTGTGATCACCGCAGTGGCGCCTTCGCGGCTCAGTCCCGCCCGCTCCAGCCGGTCGGCGAGCGGGTCGATGATATAGGCAATCGCCCCACCAAGGATAAAGGGCATCAGCACATTGCCAAGCGCCCACATGATCACTGCGAATATGACTGCGGCAAGGCCCCAGTATTTCAATTGTTTGCGGGCGGGCAGAGCCATGATCCGGCATCCTCGCTATGGCTGTTCGCGGATGCGTCTGTGATCGCCCATGCTCTCTTCAGTTGCAAGAGAGAGTTGGCGTTTGCAGCGCCTCGGTTTCTATCTCTAGAGGGCTAGGCGTCTAGAGATCCGGGATCAGCGGGGAGAGCACCCGCAACAAGTCCGGCTGGCGCAGCGGCTTGCCGAGCCAAGCGTCAAAACCGGCGTCCAGATATTCCTCGACCTGATCGCCATAGGTATTGCCAGTGACGGCGATACATAGCGCGGAATGGGCAAGATGGCGGGGATGCGCGCGCAGTTTGCGCACCACTTCGGTGCCCTTGTGGCCCGGCATCTGTATGTCCAGCAACAGCACGTCATAGCGGGTGGTGACCGCGCGGCCAAAGGCATCGCTGCCCTCATAGGCCTTGTCGACACTCGCCCCGAGATTTTCCAGCATCTTCTGCAGGACCAAGCGGTTGGCCGGGCTGTCATCGGCCACCAAGACCCGTTTGCCCAGCAGCGGCAGATCCTCAGCCCTGCGGGTGGGGACGTCGAAATCGAACTCTTCGATCACAGGCTCAATCTCGGCGTCGGTCACCGGCAACGGCAGGTAGAGGTGGAAGATGGTGCCCTCGCCGGGGGTGCTCTCGGCCCGGATGCGCCCTTGCATCAGCTCCACCATCTGATGCACGATCGTCAGCCCCAACCCGGTGCCACCCTTTTCATGGGCCACATGCGCGCTGGCCTGCGTGAAGGGGAGGAACAGCTTATCCAGCCGATCTGACGCGATCCCGCAGCCACTGTCCCTCAGGGTCAGATGCAGCGCGTCAGGGGTGCCATGCAGATGCAGGCTGACCGTACCCTGATCGGTAAATTTGATCGCATTGCTCAACAAGTTTCCAAGGATCTGCGACAGGCGGAACTGATCGCCATAGCGCCATTCCTTGGCATCGATCTCGCGGAAACTATGGGTCAGATCGACCCCTTTCTGGCTGGCCTGCGCCGAAAACAGTTTGACCGCATCATTCACCACCTCGCGCAGATCAAAGGCGGCCGGGGCCAGTTCCAGCTTGCCTGCGTCAATCTTGGCAATATCGAGCGCATCGTTCAGCAGGCGCTGCAGGCTCTGGGCAGAGCGGTTGATGGTGCGCAGCAGATCGTTTTGTTCCCTAAGATCCGCATTGAGGCTGGAGGCCCCGCGCATCAGCAGATCGACCGAGCCGATAATCCCATTGAGCGGCGTGCGGATTTCATGGCTCATGTGGGCAAGATGGGTCTTGCGCGCCTCTGCGTCCTGCTGCGCGCGCGCCTCCGCATCCGCTGCAACATCACGCGCCCGTTTTAGCGCAATCAGATCATCCAGCGCACAGCCCAGCTGTTGCATGGTTTTCAGGTCATCATGGCTCCATTGCCGCGGCACCCGGTCGATCACGCAAAGCGCCCCGATGGGTTTGCCATCCGGCAGGTGGATCGGCACGCCCAGATAGGCCACCATGCCCAGATCAATCACCGCCGCATTGTCGCGCAGTTGCGCATCCTTGCGACTGTCCGTGACCACCAAGGGCTGATTGGTATCCTGCACAAACTGACAGAAGGAATGCGACAGCGGCGTCTGGCGCAGTTCGCTCGACAGTTCCGGCAGACCGATGCAGCTTTTGAAAAACTGTCGGTCCAGACTGCGCTGCACCACCGACACCAATGCGGTCGGCACATTCAGGAGCCGCGCCGCCAGCGTGGTCAGATTGTCAATGTCGGCTTCACGTTCATGTTTCACAAGCCCCAGCTCGCGCAGCTGCACATCATAGGGATCAGGCGTCAATTTTGCAGCTTGGGTCATGAACAACACATCTATAACATCTGCGGATCGGGCATCAAAAAAATGGGGTAGCCCGAACATTGTGACTAAATTCCATTCCTTGAATACGCACAATCGGTGCGAATGTGTCAAAAAACTATATTGAATTGAATTTATTTTTTCGGACGGGAATTTTTCTTTGCTGCAGCCTTGAAGTATTGCCTCGCCAAAAATGGCGAGGGGCCAATTGGTTAAACGCTTTAATGACAGCGAGGGGCGTGAAATCTGAGTCGCCGCGAAATTTTATGTCTAGCCCGCCTTGGCGCTCAGACACGGGGAAAATTCTCTCAAAAGGTGCAGAATCGACCGACTCGTTCAGTTCTCAAAGGAGCGTGCGACATGCCGCATTCGGGGCCATCAGACCAGAACCGAGGAAAAGCGTCGCTGCCAGATCCTGTCGCGCAACACGCCCGGCACAGGGATGCTCTACTCATCTCGGCCGAGTGCAATTTGGTATTTCGTGAAATGAACGCAAAATTGCGTAAGGGTCTACGTCAGATTGACAATGGCAGAACTGACAGAGTTTCCGGGAAATGAAACCAGATAATTGGATGCGTGATTTTCAAATATCAAATATGAGATATTTTGATGTTAATTACTCTAGCGTGTGATCGCGCCTGTCAGGGTTGAGAAGCGCCGCAGCCCACAGGTGGCGGGCAGGGCGGTCTGATCTCAACTCTTGTCCACACCCGCCACAGCCACTAAACCGGGCGAAACATCTTTCACCGCATGGAGCCATTATGCGCCTGTCTCGCTATTTCCTGCCTGTCCTCAAGGAGACCCCCTCCGAGGCGCAGGTCGTCAGCCACCGTTACATGCTGCGCGCCGGCATGATCAAACAGTCCGCCGCCGGGATCTACTCCTGGCTGCCGCTGGGCTACCGCGTGCTGAAAAAGATCGAAGGCATCGTGCACGAAGAGCAGATGCGTGCGGGCCACATCCCGATGCTGATGCCCACCATCCAGTCGGCCGACCTGTGGCGCGAGTCCGGGCGCTATGACGCTTACGGCGAGGAGATGCTGCGCATCCGCGACCGCCATGACCGCGATATGCTCTTTACCCCGACCGCCGAAGAGCTGATCACCGACATCTTCCGCTCTAATGTCTCCAGCTACAAAGATCTGCCGCTGACGATGTATCAGATCCAGTGGAAATTCCGCGACGAGATCCGCCCGCGCTTTGGCGTGATGCGGGGGCGCGAATTCTACATGAAGGACGGCTATAACTTCGACCTCACCAAAGAGGACGCGCTGCACGCTTACAACCGCCATCTGGTCACCTACCTGCGCACCTATGAACGCATGGGGCTGCAGGCGATCCCGATGCGCGCCGATGGCGGCCCGATCGGTGGCGACTACACCCACGAATTCCTCGTGCTGGCCGAAACCGGCGAGTCGGAGGTCTTTTATGACAGCGAGATCACCGATCTGAGTTTTGGCGCGCGCGAGATCGACTATGACAGTGTCGAACAATGTCAGGCGGTGCTCGAAGAGTTCACCTCCCGCTATGCCCGCACCGACGAGACCCACGACGAGGCGCTGTTCAACGCGGTGCCCGAAGACCGCCGCCGCGTCGCCCGCGGTATCGAGGTCGGCCAGATCTTCTACTTCGGCACCAAATACTCCGAGGCGCTGGGCGCCACCGTGCAGACCGCCGAAGGCGACAGCGTGCCGGTCCACATGGGCTCGCACGGGATTGGTGTCTCGCGTCTTCTCGGCGCCATCATCGAGGCCAGCCACGACGACAAGGGCATCATCTGGCCCGAGGGTGTGACCCCCTTCCACTGCGGGATCGTGAACCTCAAGCAGGGCGACGATGAGGCCGACGCCGCCTGCGAGCAGCTTTATGCCGCGCTGACCGCCATTGGTCTGGAGCCGCTTTATGATGATCGCAAGGAGCGTGCGGGCGGCAAATTCGCCAGCATGGACCTGATCGGCCTGCCATGGCGCATCACCGTCGGCCCGCGCGGGCTGAAGAACGGCGTCGTCGAGGTGACCAGCCGCCGTACCGGCGAAAGCGAAGAAATGAGCCCGGAAGACGCGGTAAAGAAAATCGCCGCGATCTACGCCAACCACCCCACGCCCCGCGGCTTCTAAAGCCACCGGCGCGTACAGATTTGAGACCCCCGTCCGACAGGTCCGTCGGGCGGGGTTTTTCTATGTCGAATGTTGTGTTTGGCCAGCAATGCTGTGAACGCAAAGCATATGCGCAAAGGTAGGCTTCGAGCCTCGTTGACAAATGCGGCGGCTAGCACAAGTGTGCGCTGGATTTGAAAAAGGATTGCATATGCCTTATTTTGTCGATGGAACCCAACTTCTTGAAAAGTTGCGCACAGAATATCTCCGAACAAAGCGTGCTGACCTTGCTGTGGCTTTCTGGGGTAGGAACGCCTCAGAAAACCTCGGCCTCCAAGACGGCACAGGTGTACGGATCGTCTGCAATCTTATGAGTGGTGGAACCAACCCAGATGAGATTCGCAGATTACGCAGCATAGGCGCAGACGTTCGCCAGTTGAACGACCTACATGCCAAGATAGGCGTGGTCGGCGACGTGTCCTTCGTGGGCTCTTCCAACATGTCGGCAAATGGTCTCGGTACGGAGGGCAACGCCGCCCTGTGGCGAGAGGCAAATGTCGTGTACTGCAACGCCCACCCGGAGATCTCGAGTAGGTTCGAAACGTTCTGGGGTGCTTCCACTGAAATCTACGAGGCCGATCTAGAGGCTGCTGCGGCGGCGTGGGCAAGGCGCCAGCAGGGGAATGCTGCAGTCGCTGCTAGGCGGGGCGGCCGCAGCTTGGTCGACGTCCTGCGGACGGCACCGGCGGAACTTGATGCCCTCAATGTCAGGATGGCGGTGTATGATAGCGTGACAGATGCCGACGAACTGGCCGTTCTAGACAAAGCTGAAGGGAAGGCGCGCGACCGGTACGGCGACGCTTTTGACGTATACTGGGACTGGGACAGCATGACCACTGATGCTGCGAAGGCTTATCTGGTTGATTACGACTGGCCTGCCAGCGGGGGAATCGCGAGAGGGACGCTTTACCGCCGGAATGCAGAGGATTTTCCAGATTTCGAGCGGGCTGGGGAAATATTTCACGTCGCCTATGAGGTCGATCATATTGAAGGGATCACGTTCGGCGCAGCCGACAAGGCAGCCATCCGCAAGGCATTCCACGCCTATGTTCGCAGTGGAGAGCCCGGAGAAGCGGAAGGTAACCGTACCTACAACTTTCCCATCTCGGAACTAGCACCTCATCTTGGTGCAGTCGAATAACTGCCAAAGGGTTCCTTGCGAGGTGGCATCTCGAGGAACCCTGTCCGGTTGAGCCGGACCTTCATGCACTCCGCACCAGGGGCAGTAACGATCGCCAACTCTCGGCGGCTGCGCGCGTTGGTTGAAGCAGTCCATGCGGACGGCCCCGAGCCCCCCCAGCCGCATCCAGATCAGATGTCTTTGTTCGAGTGAGCGCGCAACGCAAGTAAAGGCCGCGCACGCCGGGGCGCGAGTGCGTCCACTGCGTGCCTACCAATACTCATGTCTTCCGGGGGGCATCTGAAGGCGCGGCAGCCGTGGCCTCTGACAGATCCGAATGTCAGACCCTCAGATCGACACCATTGGCGTCTGCCGGTGGGATTTGCAGCGGTACCGGGTCACCGCCGCGGGCATTGGCGAGGGAAATCTCTCCCGCCTGATCAATCCCGCTCAAGGTGAGGCTGCCGCCATCGGCATAGCGCAGGAGCAGTTTGTCGCCCTCGCGGGTGATGCTGGTGGGCGCGGCAGAGGCAATGGTCAGGTTCGCCCCCGGTGCCAGCATGGCAATATCATCGCCGTCCCCGGTCTTGCGCGACAGGGTGACGGTGCCACCGCCGTTGCGCACCTCGATCAGGTCATTGCCGCGCCCCCCGCTTACGGTCACGGCTTCGGCTGCGGAAATGCGGATCAGATCGCCGCCCTCACCGCCATCCACAGAGCCCCGCGCCGCCGTCACGTCAATCGCATCGGCCCCATCGCCGCCGCTGATGCGTTCGGCAATTGTGGCCTGTAAGCTGATGATATCATTGCCTGCACCAGCGTTGATGCCCTGCGCATAATCGGCTGAGATCCGCAGCCTGTCGTTCCCATCGCCAGCGGAGACACTGTAGAGGTTGTCCGCATCAATAGTGAGCCTGTCGTCACCGCCACCCGTGCTGATGGACCCCGCGGTTTCGGCCTGAATGGTCAACCTGTCATTGTTGGCAAAGGTTTGCGCGCTCATCCAGGTGGTGGAGCCATTTTTGTCCGCAATCGTGACGGCAATGGTAGGGGTGGCATCGGTGCTGACGTCAAAGACCTGCGCGCCGCTGAGCGAGACCACATCGGCCCCGTCACCGGTCTTGACGCCAAAGATCATACCCTCGGTTTCAACCGAGACCTCATCCGCGCCCGCGGTGCCCACCGCATCCGGCATGGCGAATTTGGCGCTGAGGAACGTGTCATCCGTCGCGTCACCGCCCACGATCGACATCAGGATCGTGTCCGCCATCGTGTCGCCGGTGCTGACCTGCCCGAGGATCTGCATGGCGATTGTGGTGGCGTAATCTGCGTGGTCGGGATCCTCGTCGCGCAGTTTTGCAATGGCAACGCGCATATCTGCGGCCTGCTGGCGGTAGCGCTGGGCGGTGAGGTTGATGTCACCGACGCCCATGCCTTCCTTGACGGTGAGACCGTCGTCTGCTCGCATCTGATATTCGGTGTGCATGGCCGCCTGGCCGCGTTTGCCTGCCTGTTCGACCTCATCAGCATCCTTGAGGGCGCGTTGGTTGCTGGCCATATCCTGAAAAATCTGTGCGACCCGAGGATCTTGTCCCGGCAAAATTGCGGTCATGATATCAATCTCCTCATGGCGCTGATTGATATGGTGAAGGGGTAAATCTACCTATGGGAGTGTGATCCCTGATCGCTTACCAAAAGGTTGCGCACTTCGGGATATCGGCCCATGGCCTATGGTTTTTGTGGAGCATTTTGCGAAAACTCATTTGAACCTCTGCAGGTCGGGGCAAGCTCCCGCCCGTCTTGCGGGCATGAAACATGCCCTGATCCGGTTGGGCCCTGCGGGTTGGGGGTAGCGCCGGGCCTTTGGCCCGGCGCTACCCCCAACGCCTTTTCGGCGTTTTGCGCATGCAAAACACCAAAAGGGGGCGGGAGCACCCCCCTTTCCCCCTTCACAGGCGGGGTTTTGGCCGATTTGATAGCGTGTTCAGGTCGAGGGTTGAAACCTTTGGGCCTGTGCCTGCCTATAGGCGTTGAGGGGTGAGAGAAGGACGATGAGCATGATTGCGCGGATGGTGTCACTGCTGGGCGGGGCGGGCGCAGGTGTGGGCCTGTCACAGTTTCCCGCCTATGCGCAGGCCTATCTGCAACGGCTGGGTGGGCACGTGGACGCGCTGCGCCGCACGGTGGCAGAGTTCGATGCCGATGCGGCGGCGCTCGGGCTGGAGCGCAATGCCGCTTTGGTACAACTGGCCCAGGGGGGCGACATGGGGGCCGCGCGCGCGGAAACCATGGCGGCCACCATAGACCGCTATGATCGCCTGTCGTCTGACTTGCGTGAGTTGAGCGCCATGGCCCCGGTGGAGCGCGCGCTGCATCTGGGGCGCTTTGCCGAAAGTGAGATCGCTTCTGCCACGCTTCAGGCATTTGAACCTGCGGTGCCGGTCTCGCTTGATGCAATGATGCTGGCGGCGGTGGGGGTGCTTTTGGGCAGTGGCCTCATCTGGGGGCTGATGGCGGGGGTGCGGCGTCTCTTTGCCCGCAGTGCGCGCCGCCGCGACAGGCTTGCTTGACCGCACATCCTCACGCCCCTAGGGTCTGCGCGACACGCGCTCTGCCTTGGCGGAGCCGCATTTTCATCGCAAGAGGAAGATCGCCTAAATGGCCGCACCTGCGCCTTTTTCCCGTTTCGAATGGATGATTGCCTGGCGCTATTTGCGCGCCCGCCGCAGCGAAGGCGGCGTGTCGGTGATGACCTGGATTTCCCTCATCGGCATTACGCTGGCGGTTTTTGCGCTGATCGCGACACTGGCGGTGCGCTCAGGCTTTCGGTCGGAATTCGTGGGCACCATTTTGGGCGCCAATGCTCATGCCACGGTCTATGCCCATGGTGAGGTCACCGAAGCCGGCACGCTCGATCGACGCATCACCGATTATGCCGCATTGGCCGAAGCGGTAGGGCAAGTGCCCGGCGTGTTGCAGGCGGCCCCGCTGATCAAAGGTCAGGTGATGGCCAGCCGGGGCGACCGCAACGCCGGTGTGCAGGTCTATGGTATCCACGCGGCGGATCTGGCAGAGATCCCGGGTGTTGCCCAAAGCGACGTGGCCTATGGCGATCTCGACCGTTTTGACGAAGGAATTGCGATTGGATCGGGTGTCGCGCGCGCCCTGGGCCTCAGCATCGGGGACAAGGTCAAGCTGATCTCGCCCAACGGTGTCAAGACCGCCTTTGGCACCAGCCCGCGCGTGAACGCCTATGAGGTGGTCTATGTCTTTACCGCCGGGCGCTATGACATCGACAACACCCGCGCCTATCTGCCTTTTGCCGAGGCGCAGAGCTATTTTAACCGTGAAGGTGCGGCAGATGAGATCGAGGTGATGGTTGATGACCCCGAGCGGGTGGATCAATACATCCTGCCGTTGCTGCGGGCGGCTGGGCAAAGCTATGGAGTCTGGAGCTGGCGAGACAGTTCGGGGGGATTCCTGCGGGCGCTGGAGGTCGAGGACAATGTGATGTTTGTGATCCTGTCGATCCTGGTGCTGATCGCGACGATGAATATCGTCTCCGGTCTTATCATGCTGGTGAAGAACAAGGGGCGTGACATCGGCATCCTGCGCACCATTGGCCTCAGCGAAGGGTCGGTGATGCGGGTGTTTTTCATTTGCGGGTCGATCACCGGGGTGATCGGCACCCTGATGGGGGTGATCCTTGGCTGTCTCTTTGCGATCTATATCGACCCGATCTTCTCGTTTGTGAATTACGTCATGGGGGGCGGGGTCTGGGATCCGTCGATCCGGGGCATCTACGCGCTACCGGCTGAACTGCGGGCGGGCGATGTGATCAAGGCCGTGGGCCTGTCGCTGGGTCTGTCGTTTGTTGTCACCATTTTCCCGGCCCGCCGCGCGGCGCGGCTGAACCCTGTGGAGGCGCTGCGCTATGAGTGAGATCACCTTGCAGATCGAAGGGTTGAGCAAGACCTATCTGGCGGGCACGCCCGGGGAGGTCTCGGTCCTGCGCGGAGCAGACCTGACCCTGCGCGCGGGCGAAGTTGTGGCATTGGTTGCACCTTCCGGTGCGGGCAAATCGACGCTGTTGCAGATCGCGGGGCTGTTGGATGTGGCGGACAGCGGTCTGGTGCAGATCGGCGGGCAAGACATGACCGGAGCGGGAGAGCGCAAGCGCACGCGAGTGCGGCGGCAGGATGTGGGCTTTGTCTACCAGTTCCATCACCTGCTGCCGGAGTTCACGGCGCTGGAAAACATCGTTCTGCCCCAACTCGCCAATGGGGTGTCCCAACGCGCCGCAGAGGCGCGCGGCGCCGAACTCTTGGCGCTTGTGGGGCTGAAAGACCGCGCCGCGCATCGACCAGCAGCGCTTTCTGGCGGCGAGCAGCAACGGGTGGCGTTTTGCCGGGCGCTTGCCAACAGCCCGCGTATCCTGTTGGCGGATGAGCCGACCGGGAACCTCGATCCGGCGACCTCGGATCAGGTGTTTGAGGTGCTGATGCGGCTGGTCTCAGAGACCGGCCTGTCAGCGTTGATCGCGACCCATAATCTGGAGCTTGCGTCCCGCATGGACCGGGTGCTGCATCTGGAAGAGGGCGTTTTGCGCCAAAGCTAAGTGTCCGAACCTGGCCCCGTGGGAGCGAGGCTCTGCCTCGCGCTCCGGGATATTGGCGGTTAGAAGAGGGGAAAGTGCTTCCTCCCTTATTCTTCTAACTGAAAATATCCCGGGGGAGGCCCAAGGGGCCGGGGGCAGCGCCCCCTAGTCTCAGGCCTTAATCACAAATGCCTTTGATTGTTGCGTCCTTCCACGGCAGGTACACATCCTGTTCGCGGCTTTGGGGTAGTTCGGAGACCGGCATTACTTTTGCGAGCATATCGTGCAGGCGGCGGGTGCGGGCGGCTTTGGGGGCGAGGGCGCGGCAGCAGACGTATTCCTCGACGATGGTACCTTGTTGCTCATAGCCGTAGGCTAGGAAATCCGCAGGGCCATTCACATCAAAGAGATAGGGATCTGGTGAGGTGCTGTGTTCGCGCAGTGCCTTAAGCGGGGTGTAGCCAGTCAATTTGCGATTTTGCCATTGCCAGACATGGGTGGCCTCATGCGCCAGCAGCATGGCCTCTACCAGATGCAGGGCGTCGGGGTATTCCGGTGTGTAGTCGGGCAGGAACCACTCCCGCGTGAAAAAGATGCGATTGAACAGGGCCAGCGCTGCCGGAGAGGCCGTGACCATTTCGCCTGCAGGGCGCGGCGGGACAATGCGTTCGCGGCAGGTGACACGCGGGCGCTGGGGGCGGCGAAATGTGACCGCGCGCAAGGGGGCGCCCTCCACCAGTCGCATGCGGCTGTAGTCCAGACTGTCGCCATGGATGGTGCCCAGAAACATCTGTTCGCGCTCGGTCGGGCTGCGTCCGCAGGCCGTTAGAAACGTGAGCGCCAGCAGCGCACAGGCCATCGCGCCAGTTTGGATCATGCGTCGCCGAACGATAGGGCGAGGCAGTGAGGTCTGTTGGGCAGGCATTGGGGCTCCGGCGAAATACATCGAAATACATATGGGGCGGCCATTTCCTGTAGCTTAGCGGGCCGAAGACCGCGGCACTACGTCGGATTTCTGAAACAATCGTGAGCGCGCCTATGGCACGCCCAAAGCGCCCGACCTGCGAGAGCGCGGGGGCGTCATGTCCTGTAGGGGTCTATATAATGCTGCGGTCTGGCGAGCCTCTGCATGGCACAAAAGAGCGAATGGCGGCGCCGCCACCAGAGATATGATCCCCGGGGAGGCGGAGAGGTGGTGCGGCACTCACCGCATCAAGCCTGATCCCCTGCACCCAATGAAGGGGTGGTCTCTGGGGCCTGTTCTCCTGTGGCAGCGGGGTGTCAGCCCGCCGCCCGATGTCGCGACGCCTTCAGTATGACAGGCTGGGTTTAACCTCGGGTGAGAGGGGCGTGCGCGGCCTGCGCAACAGCGGCCCCGTTCTTGACCGTTCTTGCCAGCGCTTGCCTGTCCTTCCCTGTTCCTCTCCGTGCCGCCCCGCACCTTGACAGCTCGCACCGATTGCGCGAAGGAACAGGCAGCGGGTCAAGCCGCTTCTGGACCCGCGGGAAGGGCTGAGCCCTCTTGAGAGATCTAACCTAAGGTTTTCAACCTTTGTGCAGCCGAATTTGCGGGTCATCGGCGTGATATGCGCACGGAGGTTTTGTTATGAACTCTCTTCCCGAGACTCCCAATCTTGATCATCTGAAACGTCAGGCCAAGGATCTGCTTGCGGCCTATCGCAGGCACCAGCCCGAGGCGATGGATCAGTTCCGGCGGCATCTGCCTGTGGTGCGTGGCGCAAGTGATGCAGATCTGAAGGCCGCAGCTTTGCGGCTGGCGGATGCGCAGTCCTGCATTGCGCGGGCGTATGGCTATGCCTCATGGGCGGATCTGCGCGCCATGGTGGAGCTGTTGCGGCTGCGGGCAAGTGATGTGCCTGCGCTGCGGTTGCTGTTTGCGCAGCGCGCCTATGGTGGGGATCTGAGCGGCCATATGGATGGCGCGCAGCCGCGCGCAGCGGCGCAGGTTCTTGAGCGTCACCCCGAGATCACCCGAGGCTGCGTGGTGACAGCTGCCGGTGCGGGGGCGGTGGAGCCGGTGCGGGCGGCCCTGCAGAGGGGCACCGATTGGATCAACCAGCCGGGCGGGCCCCTGATGCTGACGCCTTTGATGGCGGCCTGTCATTCCGGTCTGCTGGGCCAACACGAACACCGCGCCGCTGTGCTGGAGGTGATCCGGCTGCTGCTGGAGGCCGGAGCGGACGTCAGCGCAAGCGTGGCAAGCCGCTGGCCGCCGGCGTCGTTGCACGCGCCGGATGAGACCACACCGCTGTCACCGCTTTATGGGGCCGCCGGGGTGATCCGCGACCCGGAGGCGGTGCAGATGCTGTTGGCGGCGGGCGCTGATCCCAATGACGGCGAATCGCTTTATCACGCGGTGGAGAATGTGGACTGCCTGCGCCTGTTGCTGGAGGCCGGAGCGCGGGTTACCGGCACCAATGCGCTCTATCGCGTGTTGGATTTTCATGCCCCCATTGCGCTGGCGCTGTTGTTGAAGGCTGCGCCGGGCGCGCCGGAGTTGCAGGGCGCAGGCCTGCTGGCATGGGCGATCCGGCGGCGGCGCGCACCGGAGATCTTTGCCGTATTGCTGGAGGGCGGATGCGACCCCGCTGCGCGTACGGCGCAAGGGCAGAGCCTGTGGGAACTGGCGCTACGCTATGGTCTGCGGGAGGTGGCGCAGATGCTGCGCGCACCGGGCAGTCCTACAGCAATGTCCGGTCAGGACCGGTTTCTTGCGGCCTGTGCTGCGGGTGAGGCTGCTGTTGCCCGTGATCTCCTTAGCCAGGAGCCGGGTTTGATTGTGGCTCTAAAGGAGGCGGAACTGACATTGCTGCCGGAACTCGCGGCGGCGGGCGCATCAAAGGCGGTGCGGCTGATGGTGGAACTGGGCTGGCCGATAGAGGTGAAGGGCGGTGATTGGGGGGCAAGTGCGCTCAATCAGGCAGTGTTTCGCGGCGATGCGCAGATGACGCGGTTCCTGCTGGAGCGGGGCGCGTCGTGGCAGGCGCAGCACGGGTTTGGCGACGATGTCTCTGGCACCCTATGCTGGGCCTCGCAAAACCGCCCCGTCCCCGAGGGCGATTGGGTCGCCTGCGCCGAGGCATTGCTGGAGCACGGGCTGCCCGGCGTGCGGCGTGACCCCAACCACCCCGGCGCGGTTCTGATGGCGGGACGACCGCGTCAGTTCTCTGATGCGGTTACTGAGTGTTTGCTGGATGGACCGGCGGGCTAGACGGGTGCTGTCAACCGGCCCAATTGGGCGCTGCAGAGGCAATAATGCTTTGATCCAGCGCCTCAAATTCTCCCAGCCCAATGGTCTGGTAAAGCTCTGAGCGGGTTTGCATTTCGGGCAGCAGCGCGGTGGTGGCTCCGTCGCGCTGCAAGGCCTCATAGAGCCGTTGCTGGGCGCGGTTCGCCACGCGCAGCGAAGAGACCGGCCAGATCACCATGTCATATCCCAGATCCTCAAACTCCTGCGCGGTGAGGGTGGGAGTGCGGCCGAACTCTGTCATATTGGCCAGCAGCCGCACACCCGGCAAGGCGGCGCGAATCTCGCGAAACATCTCAACCGAGGTGAGGGCCTCGGTAAAGATCGCATCGGCCCCCGCCTCGATATAGAGTTTGGCGCGCGCCACCGTGCCCTCAACCCCTTCGGAGGCGGCGGCATCGGTGCGGGCGATCACCACCAGATCACGCGCGGCACGGGTGGCTGCGGCGACCTTGGCGGCCATATCGGCGGCCGGTAGCAGGCGCTTGTCATTGAGATGGCCGCATTTTTTGGGCAGGATCTGATCTTCTAGATGGACCGCGCCTGCGCCAGCTTCCTCAAAGCAGCGCACCATATGCATGGCGTTCAGGGCCTCTCCATAGCCGGTGTCGCCATCCACCAAGAGCGGCAGACCCGAGGCCCGCGCGATCTGGCGAATAAAGAAACTGACCTCATCCACAGTGATAATGCCAAGATCGGGCAACCCCATAGAGGCGGTCATTGCGGCTCCGGAGAGATACAGCCCGTCAAATCCGGCGGCGCGGGCCTGTAGGGCGGCCTGCCCATTATGGGCACCGGGCAGGCGCAGGATGCCCGGTTGATCCATCAAGGCGCGAAAACGGCGGCCTGCGCTTTGTTGGGGCAGGGTGTCAGCATTGAGATAGGTCATAGGTCTACTCCGCCGCTGCTGCGAAGATCTGGCCGCGCTGGGCAAGCGGCACAAACACCCGATTGTCAGGCCCGGTGTAATGGGCAGAGGGGCGGATGATCTTATTGTCCTCGCGCTGTTCGATCACATGCGCGCCCCAGCCTGCGGTGCGTGAAATCACAAAGATCGGGGTGAACATCGCGGTGGGCACCCCAAGCAGGTGATAAGAGACCGCAGAATACCAATCGAGGTTTGGAAACATCTGTTTGGCCTCCATCATCACGCGTTCGATCCGTTCGGCAATGGCGAACATCTTGAGCGATCCGGCCTCGCGCGCGAGCTGCTGCGCCACCCGTTTAATGACCACGTTGCGCGGGTCGGAGATGGTATAGACCGGATGGCCAAAGCCGATGATGACTTCGCGCGCGGCGACGCGGGCGCGAATGTCGGCCTCGGCCGCGTCGGGGTCGCTGTATCGGCGCTGGGTTTCAAACGCCACCTCATTGGCGCCGCCGTGTTTGGGACCGCGCAAGGCTCCAATCGCGCCAGTCACAGCCGAGTAGACGTCCGAGCCGGTTCCGGCGATGGAGCGCGCGGTAAAGGTGGAGGCGTTGAATTCATGCTCGGCATAGAGATTGAGCGTGGTGTCCATGGCGCGGGTCTGCGCCTCGGTCGCGCGCGTGCGATGCAACAGATGCAGGAAGTGGGCGGCGATACTGTCGTCGTCGGTCTCCACCTCGATGCGGCGACCGTTCTGGGCGAAGTGATACCAATAGAGCAGCATGGAGCCTTGCGCTGCGATCAGCCGGTCGGTGATGTCGCGCGCCCCGGCAAGGTTGTGATCGCTGGCCTCTGGCAGCGCGCAGCCCAGCGCCGAGACGCCGGAGCGCAGCACATCCATCGGATGCGCCGCTGCCGGGATGGCCTCCAGCGTGTCGCGCACCGCGCGCGGCAGCCCACGCAAGCCGCGCAGCTTGTGGCGATAGCTGGTCAGTTCGGCGTCCGAAGGCAAATGCCCGTGGATCAGCAGATGCGCCACTTCCTCAAAGCTGCAGGCCTCGGCCAGATCGAGAATGTCATAGCCACGATAATGCAGATCATTGCCACTTTGTCCGACAGAGCAGAGCGCGGTATTGCCTGCGGTGACGCCCGAAAGCGCCACGGATTTCTTTGGTTTTCTGGTGGGGGGTGTCATGGTCTGTCCTCCTCAGCTCCGGTCGAAAATGCCAGTCGGGCGCGGTGCGCCAAGGCGCGTGGCGTCGACCGTGAAATTGAGTGCGTCCAGCGCGCCTGCCTTGAGATCCGCCAGCCCTTCCGCCGCGTTCAGGAAGCGTTTTTGCGCGTCCACGCTCAGCACGCCCTCAGAGAGGGTCAGGAATTTCTTGACGTAATGTTCGCGCTTGAAGGGGCGCGCACCATCGGGGTGGGCATCCGCAAGCGCCAGTTCGTCCACCACGGTGGAGCCATCCTGCATCGTGATCGTAACCTTGCCGCCAAAGGCTTTTTCCTTGGGATCGCGCGCGTGGTAGCGGCGGGTCCATTCGGGGTCTTCCTTGGTGGTGATCTTGTGCCAGAGCGTCTTGGTTTCCGGGCGCTGGGCGCGGGCGGGGGCGTAGCTGGCCTCATGGTGCCAACCGCCATCTTCGAGCGCGACCGCGAAGATATACATGATGGAGTGATCAAGCGTCTCGCGGCTTGCGTTGGGGTCCATCTTTTGCGGGTCATTGGCGCCGATGCCGATCACATAGTGGGTGTGATGCGAGGTCTCGATCAGGATGGATTTGACCTGAGAGAGATCACCGACCTTCGGCCCCATGCGGCGGGCCAGATCAATCAGCGCCTGCGACTGATACTCGGCGGAATGCTCCTTGGTGTAGGTGTCCAGTATGGCGCGTTTGGCCTCGCCCGAGGTGGGCAGGGGCACATGGTAGACCGCTTCGGGGCCGGAGAGGAGCCACGCGATAAAACCATCTTCGCCTTCCCAGGCCGGGCTTGGCGCGCCTTCGCCTCGCATCACGCGGTCCACCGCTTCGATCGCCATTTTGCCCGCAAAGGCCGGGGCGAAGGCTTTCCACGAGGAGATCTCTCCCTTGCGGCTCTGGCGGGTGGTGGTGGTCACATGCAGGGCCTGCTGCACCGCCTGATAGATCGTTTCTGTGGGCAGGTTCAGCAAGGTGCCGATGCCCGCCGCCGCCGAGGGGCCAAGGTGGGCGATATGGTCGATCTTATGCTCATGCAGGCAGATGCCTTTGACGAGGTTCACCTGGATCTCATAGCCGGTGGCAAGCCCCCGGATCAGATCCGCGCCAGACAGACCGCAATGCTGGGCCACGGCGAGGATCGGCGGGATGTTGTCGCCCGGGTGGGAGTAGTCTGCGGCCAGAAACGTGTCGTGAAAGTCTAATTCGCGCACGGCGGTGCCATTGGCGTAGGCGGCCCATTCGGGGCTGACACGCTGCGCGCTGTCGACGCCAAAAACGGTTGCGCCGGGGGACATCGGATGGCTCAGGGCCTGGGCACGGGCGGATGCGACGGGGCGGCGCGCGACTGAGGCTGCGGCGACTGCGGCATTGTCGATCACCCGGTTGATAATCATGTCGGTCACATCAGCATCCACCGCGACCGGATCGGCGGCCACTTCGGCAATTTTCCAGGCCAGTTGGTTTTCGCGGGGCAAATCCTCGGCGGATTTATAGGTCCGAACTTCATGCGTCTTCATGACTGCGCTTCCTTTTTGGAGGGTGACGGGATGTGGCGGGGGCGGCCCTCGGCATCGACGGCGACCATCACAAACCGTGCCGTCAGTACGTGTTCCGCGCCGAGCGTGCCGGTGACGGTGATGGTCATGGAGCTGTGCCTGATCTCAAGCACGTGGGCGGCGAGACCGAGCAGGCTGCCCACGGGCACCGGGCTGGCAAAATCCACCCGCTCCACCGCCGCCATGACCACCGCGCCCCCGGCTGTGGCGTAGGCGGCGGCAAAGGCTGCACTGGCCAGAAGCCGCAGCGCGTGGCCACCAAACAGGGTTCCGTAGTGATTGGCCTGATCCGGAAGGATCAGTTCCGAGGTGGTGATTGAGGGGGGCTGGGTCATGCCGTCCGGGCCTTCGCAAGTTTCGCAACACCACCTTTTCACAACCGCACACATAGGCTAAACTACTGAAAATGCGTAATCTTGCGAAGGGTTGCATTGAATTTTGCGAAGTTTGCAAAGGTGATGGTGTGAAGAAAGCCTATATGGGAGTACGCCTCAGACGGCTGCGCGAGGAGCGGGGCATGACCCAAGCCGCGCTGGCCCGGACGCTGGAGTTGAGCCCGAGCTATCTGAACCAGATGGAACGCAATCAGCGGCCATTGACGGTGCCGGTGTTGTTGCGGCTCAACGCGGTTTTTGGTCTGGATGTGCAGCTGTTCTCCGAGGCGGAAGAAGCCCGGCTGATCCCGGATTTGCGGGCCGCGCTGGCGGATCAGGGGGCTGCGGCCTCGCTGGCGGAGGTGCGGGAGATTGCGGCCAATATGCCGGGCATCGCGCAGGCGATCATAAGCATGCAAAACCGGCTGCGGGATACCTCTGAACAGGTCGATCTGATGGCTGGGCGTCTGAGCGGCGAGACGGGTGCTGAGCCTGCGCCTTTTGAGGCGGTGCGCGACTATTTTTATCACAACCGCAACTATATCGCGGCCCTTGATGAGGCGGGCGAGGCGCTGGGGCAGGGCATTCGCGCCGGGCGAATGGCAGAGGGGCTGAGCGAGCGGCTTGCGGGGCGGCATGGGATTCGGGTGTCGATGGATGACGACACCAGCGCCCTGCGTCGCTTTGACGATAGCGCCGGGGTGCTGCATTTGTCGTCGCGGCTGACACCGGGGCAGCGGGCGTTTCAGATGGCCACGCAACTGGCATTTCTGGAGCAGGGCGACGTGATCGCGCAGCTTGCGGATGGCGCGGGCCTTGCCGGAGAGGATGCTCGCACGCTGCTGCGCATCGGCCTTGCCAATTATTTCGCCGGTGCGGTGATCCTGCCCTATCGCAGCTTTCTGGAGGCGGCCGAGAACGAAGGCTATGACATCGAGCGGCTGGCGCATCGCTTTGGCGTGGGGTTTGAAACCACCTGCCACCGCCTGTCGACCCTGCAACGGCCCGAGGCGCGGGGGGTGCCGTTTTTCTTTATCCGGGTGGACCGGGCGGGCAATATCTCCAAGCGGCAATCGGCCACCGATTTTCATTTCTCGCGCATTGGCGGCTCCTGCCCGCTGTGGAACGTCTATGAGGCGTTTTCCCGCCCCGGCGAGGTGCTGACGCAGGTGGCGCAGATGCCGGACGGGCGCAGCTATCTTTGGATTGCGCGCACAGTGAGCCATGGCACCGGTGGCTTTGGAGCGCCGGTCAAACGGTTCGCGGTGGCGCTGGGCTGCGATCTGGCCCATGCGGAGCGGCTGGTCTATGCGCGCGGTGTCGATCTGCGCAATCCGGATCTGGCGACCCCCATCGGAGCGGGGTGCAAGGTCTGTGACCGCCCGGCTTGCCCACAGCGGGCCTTTCCCATGTCGGGGCGTCCGGCGCGCACGGATGCGGATCGCACCAGCTTTGCCCCCTATTCGGGTCAATAGCGGCGGGTGATTGCATTTCACCTCCGAGGGTGAAACTTTGCGCCAAAGTATTGACCCCGCAGGCCTGCGGTGGGTCAGAGGGCCTGTGCCCCTCTGGCGGACGGCAGGCAGCGCGCCGCAGGAGCCAAGCCTATGCAGCAGTTTCTTCGATCCCTTGGCCCGGCGGTGGCGCGGGTGCCTGCGACAGAGGCGCTCCGGGCGGGGGCGGGTGCTGTGGTGGCGCTGGCGCTGATCGGTCTGTTGCTGCTGTCACCTGCGGTGGATCTGCAACTGGGGCTGTATCTGGTGGCCCCGTTTGGGGCCAGTTCGGTATTGCTGTTTGCGGTGCCCAACAGCCCGCTGGCGCAGCCGTGGTCGGCCATTGTGGGCAATACGGTTGCCGCACTGGTGGGGGTTGCGGTCTGTCTGAGCGTGGCGGACCCGGCCTTGCGGGTGGCCTTGGCGGTGGGGCTGGCGATTGCGGCAACCATGCTGTGCCGCGCGGTGCACCCCCCTGCAGGCGCGGTTGCGATGACCGCAGCCATGAGCCCGGAGGCGGTGGAGCGGCTGGGCTTTGGGTTCGCGTTGGCGCCGGTGGCCGTGGGGACGGTCGCATTGGTGATCCTGGCTGCGGCCTATGCGCGGCTGACCGGGCGGCGCTACCCGTTTCGCCAGTTCGATGACCCAAGCCCGCAGGGCACTCGGGATCGTCCCGCACAAGAGCGGCTTGGCCTCTCGCAAGACGAGCTGAGCGCGCTTCTGGACCGTTATCGGCAGAGCTTTAACCTCGGGGTGGAGGATCTGGCGCGGCTGATCAGTGCGGCGGAATTGCAGGCCGCAACCCATGACAGCGGCGCGATTGCGGCGCGGGATCTGATGTCGCGTGACCTGATCACAGTCTCCCCCGGCGCGCGGCTTTCTGAGGTGGCGGATCTGTTTGCACAGCGCCGGATCACCTCGATCCCGGTGGTTGGCGAGGGGGAGCGGTATCTGGGAGTGATCTTTCAGTTGCATCTGATCACCCGAGCGCGGGGCGAAGCGCTGGCGCTGGAGGGCGGATATATCGCGGCGCTGCGGCATCTGCTGGCCGGGGGGCACACGGGGCGAACGGGGCGTTTGCGGGCGGCGGATATCATGGATGCTTCCAGCCCCTATGTAAGCCCGGATGCGCCGGTCACGCAGCTGTTGCCGATGATGGCGGACGGGGAGGTCGATGCGGTGCCGGTGCTGGACGAAGAGCGTCTGGTGGGCATTGTGACGGGCACCGATCTGATCGCTGCCTTGGCGCATAAATCGCTCTCGGACCAGAGCGTGGTCTGAGGGCGATCTGAGGACGCGGGCATTTGCGCAATTGCGCAAATGCAGCATCACGTACGTTCGGGATAAGCCGCTCTGGTCGGGGCCAACGCTGTAGATGAGTGCAAGCTGTCCCCTATGGGGACAGGTGGGGGCAGAAGGCGGGCACTTCAGATGGCAGTTTCGTAAAAACAGGATGAATTTTCTGCAACGCAGCAAAAATCCCTTGAAATGCTGCGCTGCGGCATGCATATTGTGAGCAACGGCGGGAGTGGCCCGCTCGGGACCCCACCGGCTCGTGGCCGGGGACACGTAAACTAAGGAATGAGTACCATGGCCAAGACCCAAGATTTTTCCGCTATGATGAAAGACATGATGGCATCCTTCCCGGTTGACACATCCGCGATGGAAGATTTCTTCAAGAACACCGCAGCTTTGAACGAAAAGCTGTCTTCCGTTGCGCTGCAAGCCGCTGAGAAGAACGCAGAAATCTCCTCCAAATGGACCAAAGACACCCTGACCAAAATGGGTGAAATCTCCAAAGCGAAGGCAGAGCCTGCGGATTACGCCAAAGCGGCAACCGATTTCGCATCCGCTTCTGCTGAAGTTGCGGCTGAGAACATGGCGGCCTTTGCTGAAGTTGCCAAAAAAGTTCAGATGGACACCGTTGAGCTGCTGATGGCGGCTGGCAAGGACATGTCCGAGGAAGCAACCGCTGCTGTGAAGAAGGCCACTGAAGAGGTCTCCACCGCTGCGAAAAAAGCTGCTGCTGCGAAATAATCGCCGCAAGGAAAGTCCGGGGGCTCACTTAGCTCTCCTCCCAAGAGATGAGACCCCGAAGAAAAGGGCAGGCCGCGCGCCTGCCCTTTTGTATGTGTGGCCTGTATGTGTGCGGCCTGTGCGTATCGGGTGATTGGCTAGCCGTCTGACCTATGCCGGGGCGATATTGTCGGTCGGCGTCCATGTGTCACGCGGCGAGGAGATTGAGGCCAAGCCGATCTAATCATTCACCACGTTGGTGATCGCCCGCTTCATTTTGCATCCAATCCAGCAGCATTTTTGCAGCACTCGTTATCCGGCGATCTTTGGGCACGGTTAGCCAATAGCTCCCGAGTGTCACGGTCGTTGCAAACGGGCGTACCAATCGACCTGAAAAAAGATGGTGTTCGAACATCGACACGGGCAGCAGCGCGATGCCGAAGCCCTCGGCGGCAACATCCGCCAGCCCAAGCGAGCTGTCCAGAACCGGCCCTGTGAGGGAGGGACAGGCCTCTCCGGCCTGCGCGAACCAGGCGGACCACTCATCGGCTCGGTAGCTGCGCAACAGCGTGTGCTTGCGCATATCCGCCGGGGTCTGGATGTCCAGATTGGGGGAACAGAGCGGCGCCATGGGCGCATCCATGATGTGATAGGCTTCGACCCCCGGCCATTGGCCGTCGCCAAAGCGGATGGCGGCATCCAATCCCTCGCGGGCGATTTCCACGCGATTGTTGTGGGTGGACAGACGCAGCGTGATTTCGGGATGCGCCCGATCAAAAGCCTGAAGCCGGGGAATGAGCCATCCCACGGCGAAGGTTGTCACGGCGCCGATGTTGAGAATTTCGGTCGGCGGGCCACCGGCAACGCGGTCTAGCACGCGGGCAATGTCATCCAACCCCCGCTCCATCACCGGGAACAGCGCCTGTCCGGCGTCGGTCATGACCAGCCCCGCCGGGGTGCGGTGGAACAGGGTCACGCGCAGCACATCCTCCAGCCGCGCGATCTGGTGACTGACTGCCGCTTGCGTCACGCGAAGTTCGATGGCGGCGCGGGTAAAGCTGCCCTGACGTGCGGCCACCTCAAAGGTGCGCAAGGCATTCAGGGGAAGGTCGGGACGATCTGGCATGAGCTGAGCTTATATGCAGGTCAATATGTTGTCGTCTTCTTATTGCGCGCCGCTGCGGATATTTCAGCCTCGAAAACTGAAATGGACCAGACATGAAACGCAACTCCCTCCTCTCCACCCTGATCGTGACAGCTTCGTTTAGCCCAGTGTTTGCGCAAGACAGCCAGCAGAGGTTTGAAACTGACGCCGCCGCAAGCTTTGAGAGTGCAATCGCGGACTACGATATTCCCGGCCTGATCGTGGGCGTAACCCATAATGGGCAGCACCAGTTCTATCAAACCGGGCTGGCCTCGCGCGAGGACCAGCGGCCTGTGACGCCTGATACGCTGTTCGAGCTTGGCTCCATCAGTAAGATTTTCAATGTCACGTTGGCGGCCTTGGCCGAGGAGCGGGGACAGTTGTCGCTTGATGCGCCGGTCTCGACCTATCTTCCGGCCCTGCAAGGGGCACCGGCAGGGGAGCTGACGCTGATGGATCTTGCAACGCATCATTCCGGTGGCTTGCCCTTGCAGGTTCCAAGTGAGGTGGCAGATGACGATCAACTGGTGGACTGGCTGGGGGACTGGCAGCCATCTGAACCGGGGGCGCGCAGCTACTCCAATATCAGTATTGGCCTGCTGGGGCGCATCACCTCCGACGCGATGGGCATGAGCTATACTGATGCCCTGCAGACGGATCTCCTCCCCGCGCTCGGGCTGACGAATACGTGGGTCAATGTTCCCGAGGATGCAGCGGCCTCTTATGCATATGGTTACGACCGGAAAACGAATGCACCAATCCGTGTCACGCCCGGCGTTCTTGACGATGAAGCCTATGGTGTAAAGTCCTCTGCGCGTGACATGCTGACACTTCTGGACGTGGAGCTTGCGAAGGGGGATGTCTCTCCTGAAATCCGAAATGCGATGTCTCGCACTCAGAAGGGGCAGTTCCAGACGCGACTTTATAAGCAGGCCATGATCTGGGAGGCTTATCCCTGGTCTGTCGCACCGGAACGCATGGTGGAGGGGAATGGTTATGACTTCATCCTCAATCCCCAACCGATGCATGAGGTGGCGGATCAGTCCGATGAGGATATCATCCTGAACAAGACGGGCGCCACGAACGGGTTCGGTGCATATATTGCTCTGGTCCCAAGCAAAGATCTGGGGGTCGTGGTCCTTGCCAACCGCAACTATCCCAACGAAGCGCGGGTCCGCGCGACCCTTGACCTGATCACACGCATTCTTGCTGAATGAGGCAATGTTACCGACGGCATCGGCATGCCCGCAAGGGCGTGCCGAAGATCGGTTTTATCCCGCTCACCGGATTTTTGCTGGTGGGCGGTTCAACAGTTTCGGCTGCAACACGGTCATTTGGGACACCAACCCAGAGTGAGGTGGTGTCCGATTGGTTGTAAGGGGGGGCATTGGGGGTTAGCCTCTGGCAAACGCACGCAGGTCTGAGGCCAGCTCACGCAAAAAAGCGTCAGGATGCGGGTGGGCATCCACCGCGCCCGGCGGCGGGCTGTCCATATAGGTGAAATGGTCTGCACCGCTGTCGCAGCGAAAATCGACCGGGGCCTCGCCGAAAGATCGATCCCCGTGGCCTCGATTCGCAAATTTTTTGTCGAGGAAGAGCTGCTGACCAAAGCGATATCGCAGGCGCAGCACCGTCTGAGCGGCCAATGTGGTGGTAATGGCGGCATCTCCTTTTGCTTTCAGCACTTTCTTTTTGTGAGCGGCTCGCCTAGGATTTTCTGCAACGCGCAGAATTCCGGGGGAAAAGAGAATGGCGGAACAGGATAAGCCTCTGCTCATCAAACGCTATGCCAGCCGCAGGCTCTACAACACCGAGACCAGCGATTATGTGACGCTGGAAGATATCGCGGGCTTTATCCGCGACGGGCGCGAGGTGCAGATCCTCGACCTGAAGACCGGCGATGACCTGACCCGCCAATACCTGCTGCAGATCATTGCGGAACATGAGAGCCGGGGCGAAAACGTGCTGCCGGTCAATGTGCTCAATGATTTGGTGCGCAGCTATATGGTGCCCGGTGGCGGGGTGATGCCGCAGTTCCTGCAGGCCTCATTCGATATGCTGCGCGACAGCCAGTCGAAGATGATGGAGAATATGAACGCCATGAACCCGATGGCGCAGATCCCGGGGTTCGAGGCGATGAAAGCCCAACAAGAAGCATTCCTCAAGGCGATGACAGGCGGCTTTGGCGGCGGCTGGACCGGTGGCGGCGAAGAAGGCGCAGGCACCGAGGGCGAAGAAGACCTCAGTGCCATCAAACGCCAGTTGGCGGAGTTGCAGGAAAAGCTCTCCAAACTCAGCTAAGCGATAGACTGCGACCTGCGATCAGAAGGCCCCGGATTATCCGGGGCTTTTTTGTGGTTCGGTGAAATCTGGGAGGAGGGCAGCGCGCCGCAGGCGCGCTGCCCGGCCCAAGGGGCTGCAGGACATCTTTGATGTCCTGCCGCTGCGCGGGAGCGCTCCCGCCCGGCGGCACCACATCAAGATGTGGCGCCGCCAGTTGGGCCGGGCGCCGCGCTGACGTGCGGCGGGGGCAGGTGGCACAGGCCGGTCAAAAAGAAAGGGCCGCGTCTTCACGCGACCCTGAGGAATTTGAGAGGCTGACCGATCGGTCAGGCCGCTGCAGCGCGGGCCATGGTTTCCTCGACCGAGGACAAAAGGATCTGCGAAATCACATCCAGCTCCCCCTGCGTCAGCCGCACTGGCAGGCGCACGTCGCAGGCGCGCATCAGCATGGCGCGGGTTTCGGGCAGCTCCGGCAGATCCTTCAGAAACTGCCAGTTCCAGAACGCGCGAGCATTGTCGGTGGAGCGGCCAAAGATCTGGACCTTCACACCTTTGTCTGCGGTGGCCTGCGCAAAGGCTTCGATCTGCGCATCATCCATGCCGACCAGATTGAACTGGATCGAATCCGGGGCGCGCCGCTCCGGCACCAAAGGCGCGGGGACGTGGAAATTAGCATGCGCATTCAGTTTTGCCGCCACATAGTCGTGGTTCTTCAGACCGTCCGCGACCCGGCGCGCCAGTTCCGGGATCTGGGGGCGAATGACCGCGGCCGAAAGGTTGCTCATCCGCAGGTTATAAAGCGGCAGCAGGTTCTGCCAGCGGCCAAAAGCCTCGGTGAGCGCGGTGCCGTTGTCGCCGCGGGCGGGTTTGTGTTTCTGCCAGTTGTGCTCATAGGCGCCGGACATGATGACCGCGCGCGCCACCACATCGGCGTCATTGGTGACCAGAATACCGCCTTCGCCGGCGTTCAGCATCTTGTAGGATTGGAACGAAAAACACCCAACCTTGCCAAGCGTGCCGATATTGCGCCCATGCCATGTGGTGCCGAGCGAATGGGCCGCGTCCTCGACCACGGGAATATCGCGGGCCTCACAGAGCGCCATGATCGCATCCATATCCGAGGTATGCCCACGCATGTGCGAGATGATCACCGCCGCGATATCCTGATCGAGCTTGGCCTCGAAATCGGCCATATTGATGCGGTAGTTTTCGCCCACCTCACAGAGCACCGGCACACAGTCTGCATGCACCACCGACGATGGCACCGCCGCAAAGGTAAAGCCGGGGATCAAAACCCGCGCATCCCGGGGCAGGTCCAGCGCCTTGAGCGACAAAAACAGCGCCGCCGAGCAGGACGACACCGCCAGCGCGTATTTGGACCCCAACAGCTCGGCAAACTCGGTCTCAAGCAGCGACACCGGCGCATCCTGCGGCGCGGTATAGCGAAACAGATCGCCCGATTGCATCAAAGCCTCAATCGCTTCGCGCGCAGCCTCAGGGATTGGCTCGCCCTGATGCACATTTGGAACCTCGGTGTTCGGGACTTGGGGGGAGGATGCCTGCTTCATATTTCAAAATCCTGAATTTACCTTTTCAAAATTATAAAACAACGGCGCAAGGAAGCCAAGGATTCCCCTGTACTCAGGGGTTTAGTTGGCAGGAATTTAACGAAACTGTTGCCTTCAGGCGGGGGTTTTTGCCCTCAAAGAGCGGCAGGTGGCCCGTTGAGCAAAGAAGCAGATTCGCTGGATTTAGGTCTGCTTCATCTTTCAAAAATACCTCGGGGGTCCCCGGGTGCAGAGCCCCGGACATTTAAAACTGTGGGCAGAGCCCCCGAACATTTAGACCTGTGGCCAGCGCACCCGGATATCTAAAACAGCAGGTAAGTCTCCCGCGACAGGTCGGATCAGATCCCAAGCCGGTCGCGCAATGAGAACCACGTCATTGCCAGCACCAGCAGCGGCGAGCGCATACGCGCGCCGCCCGGAAACGGCGTGGTGGGAATGCGGGCCATGGTGTTGAAACCGTCGCTTTGGCCAGCAATGGCCTCGGCCATCAGACGGCCCGCATGGGTGGCCGTGCCCACCCCATGCCCGGAATAGCCAGAGGCCGAAAGGATGCGCGGCGAGACCCGTGCCAGATAGGGCAGCCGTTTCATAGTGATCCCAAGAGTGCCGCCCCATGCGTAGTCGATCTTTACATCGCGAAGATGCGGGAAGATCTCGCTCATGGGGCCGCGCACCTTGGCGGCAATATCGCTGGGAAAGCGGTAGCCATAGCTTTCGCCGCCGCCAAACAATAGCCGCTTGTCATGGCTGAGGCGGAAGTAATTCACCACAAATTTGCTGTCCGCCACCGCCACGTCACGGGCTAGAACCTGCGCGGCGGCATCGCCCAGAGGCTCGGTTGCGGCGACAAAATTATTGATCGGCATCACCCGTGCGGCGACCTGTTCGTTCAGGCCGCCAAGATAGCCATTACAGGCGAGGATCAAATGATCGGCACGCACGGTGCCCTCGCCGGTGCGCACCTCGACCTGTGGGCCGTCCTCGATGGCAAAGACTTCGCTGCGTTCATAAATCTGCGCGCCTGCGGCAGTTGCTGCACGGGCCAGACCGAGGGCAAAATTCAACGGATGCAGATGCCCGGCACCATGGTCCAGAATGCCGCCCTTATAGGCGGGTGAGGGGCACATGGCATGACAGGCGTCTTGATCTAAAATCTCAATCTGATCATAGCCATAGCGGTCTTGCAGATGGTGGCCATAGTCATGCAGATGTCGCACGTCCCGCGCGCTCTCGGCGGTCCAGGCGACGCCCGGTTTCAGGTGGCAGTCGATCTGATGCTTGGCGATCAGGGATTTTACCAGATCCTTGGCCTCCTCGCCCAAGGCCCACAGATGGGTGGCATCCTGTTGCCCCACCATCTTTTCCAGCGCTTCCTGGTCCTGACGCTGGCCGGAGCCAAGCTGGCCGCCGTTGCGCCCCGACGCCCCAAAGCCCACCCGCTGCGCATCCAACAGCACCACCGAGCGTCCCGCTTCGGCCAGATGCAGCGCTGCGGAAAGCCCCGTGTAGCCCGCGCCCACAATGCAGACATCCGCTCGCACCCCGCCCGACAGCGAGGGGTAATGCCCCCCCGGCGTCGCGGTGGCGGCATACCAGCTTTGGGGATATTTGCCGGGGCGGTCGTTTGCGTGCAGAAGGTTCAGCGCCATCGGGTCGGCCTCATGGGTCTGCCACCCCCCGGAGTTTGATCGCAGGGGGCTGGTCTTTCAGCTTCTCATAAATATCCAATGCGCCGCGCCCGAGACCGGACGCAGCACCAATGGATCAGACGTTCAGCAGTAGGTGCTCGCGCTCCCACGGCGAGATCACTTGCAGGAACTCCTCGTATTCGGCCCGTTTCACCGTGCTGTAGACGCGGGCGAATTCTGGGCCGAGCACCTCATGCAGGGCATTGGACTCCTCAAAGAGATCAAGCGCCTGACCCATCACTTGTGGGAAATCGCCTTCGCCTTCATAGGCATCGCCCTTAAATTGGCGGGTGGGGCGGCGTTCTTCCATCAGGCCGAGATAGCCACAGGCAAGCGACACCGCGATGCCGAGGTAGGGGTTGCAGTCCATACCCGCGATGCGGTTTTCAACTCGGCGCGAGGCGGCACTGGACAGGGGCACCCGAATGCCGGTGGTGCGGTTATCCCGCGCCCATTCCAGATTGATCGGGGCTGCGTGGTTTTTCACATAGCGCCGATAAGAGTTCACATAAGGCGCCATCACCGCCAGTCCGGCGGGCAAGTGGTTCTGAAGCCCGGCGATAAAGTGATAAAACGCATCCGTTTCGCCACCTTGCGGTCCGGAAAAGATGTTCTCGCCGCTCTCAATATCGATCACCGAATGGTGGATATGCATGGCAGAGCCCGGTTCATCCGCAATCGGTTTTGCCATGAAGGTTGCAAAGCAATCATGGCGCAGCGCCGCCTCACGGATCAGACGTTTGAAGTAAAACACCTCATCCGCGAGCTTCACCGGAGAGCCGTGGCGCAGGTTGATTTCCAACTGGCCCGCGCCGCCCTCTTGGGTGATGCCGTCGATTTCAAACCCTTGCGCCTCGGCAAAGTCATAGATGTCGTCGATCACCGGGCCAAATTCATCCACGGCGGTCATGGAATAGGCCTGACGCGCCGCCGCCGGACGGCCAGAGCGGCCCATCATCGGCTGGATGTCGCGGGCAGGATCGACGTTGCGGGCCACCAGATAGAATTCCATCTCAGGCGCCACCACGGGTTTCCAGCCCTGCGCCTCATAGAGGCCAACCACATGTTTCAGCACGTTGCGCGGGCTGAACGGGATCGGGTCACCGTCGCGGTCATAGGCGTCGTGGATCACCTGAAGCGTCCAGTCGCCGGTCCATGGAGCCGCTGTGGCGGTGCTCATGTCCGGGCGCAGGATCATGTCTTTTTCGATCCAGCCATCCTCGTCTGCGGCATCCGCCCAGTCGCCGGTGATGGTCTGGTAAAAGATGCTGTCGGGCAGGTGGAAATAGTCCTGCTTGGCAAATTTTGACGCTGGCACCGCCTTGCCTCGGGCGATGCCCGGCAGGTCTGAGATAACGCATTCAACCTCGTCGAGACGACGGCCCTCCAGATAGGTCTTGGCTGCTTCGGGCAGTTGCTCTTGCCAGCGCGTCGGGGTGGGCATCAGGTCCTCACTTTCTTGAAGAAGTCGGCAATCTCGTTGGCTATCAGGTTGGAATCGGTCGGGCGGTCGAGGGAGGCCCCGGCCGCGTTGAGTTGTTCATCTGGCACCACGCCCTTGCCACGGGTGCGCAACAACCCGTCGACAAAGGCGTTCTCAAACTCCGGGTGCGGCTGCGAGGTCCAGATGTGGTCGCCATAAGCCAGAAAGGCATTGGCGCAGAAATCGCTCTTGCCGATCACGCGGGCCTCGGCGGGGAGCTCCACCACCTGATCCTGATGCCAGGCATTCAGCTGCACCGGCGCGCCATGCAGGCGATATTCGGTATGGCCGACGCTCCAGCCGCCATCATATTTCACCACCTTGCCGCCAAGGGCCTGCGCGATGATTTGATGGCCAAAGCAGACCCCCACCAAGGGCATCTTGCGCGCGTGGATCTCGCGGATCAGATCTTCGAGCGGGGGAATCCAGTCGTGATCCTCGTAAGCGCCATGTTTTGATCCGGTGATAAGCCAGCCATCCGCCGCCTCCGCGCCATCGGGGAACACACCATCCAGCACCGGATAGGTGTCAAAGCTGAACCCATGCCCATCAAGGAGCGTGCGGAACATTTCGTCATAGTTCCCGGAGGCGGATTTCAGTTCGTCTGGGGCGTGGCCGGTTTGCAGGATGCCGATCTTCATAGGTCACCAAATATGATCAAAATACAAGGGCAGGACACAGAGGTCTCTCCCTGCCTCATACGGCCTCGAGCCACGAGAGCCAATGACTCTCTGCCGGGCGCTCGGCAAAGCCAAGGAGTTCTTGGCGTTTGGTCATCACCAGATTGCGGATCGCCATCGGCGGCAGGATGCGCGCGATGAGGGGGCTGTTTTCAAAGAGGTCAATCGCCTCGGCCCAACTGCCTGCCAACTGCGGCAGACCTTCGATGTCGTAGATATTGCCCTCGGAAGGGGGCGGGGGTGTCGCGCCATCTTCCATGCCGATGAGGGCCGCGCCAAGGACGGTTGCCAGCATCAGATAGGGGTTGATGTCGCCGCCCGAGACCCGGTGTTCGATGCGCCGCGCCTTGGGGCTGCCGCCGGGAATACGAATGGCGGCAGTGCGGTTCTCATAGGCCCAGGCGGCAGAGGTCGGGGCATGGGCGCCCGGCACCAGACGGTCGTAGGAGTTGCCATGCGGAGCAAAGACCAGTGTGCTGTCGCGCATCGCATTGATGCAGCCCGCCACTGCGGCGTGCAGCGCAGGCGTGCCCTCTGGGCCGCCATTGTCAAAGATGTTGTTGCCGTCGCGATCCACAACCGAGAAATGCACATGCATACCGTTGCCGGATTCCTCGGCGTAGGGTTTGGCCATAAAGGTTGCGGCAAAGCCATGTTTGCGCGCGACCCCTTTGACCAGCGCCTTAAAGAGCCATGTGTCATCGGCGGCGCGCATGGCGTCCTGATGGGTCAGGTTGATTTCAAACTGGCCCAGACCGGCCTCGGAAATCGCATCCTGTGCCGGGATACCCATCGCCTCGGCCCCGTCATAAAGATCGGTAAAGAAGTCGTCATAGGCGTCCAGTTCCGCAATCGAGAGCACCGATTGCTGATCGAGCGCCCGCCCCGTGAGGGGGTCAATCGGCGGCAGCGGTTCGGTGCCCGCGTCGTCGATCAGGATGAATTCGAGTTCCGTCGCGGCGGCCACCTGCCAGCCTTTTTCGGTGTAGCGGTCCAGCACATGCGCCAGCACCTGACGCGGATCGCCAAGGAAGGGGCGACCGTCTTCATGCACCATTTTCATCGGCACCAGCGCCGAAGGGGTCGCAAGCCAGGGCATCGGCACCGCGCCGCGTTTGGTGGGCAACAGGATGCCATCGGCATCGCCGGTTTCAAACACCAATGGGCTGTCTTCGATGTCGCGGCCCCAGATGTCGACGTTCAGGACCGAGAACGGCATCCGGGCCGAGCCTTCGCCCAGTTTTGCCGCCATGCCAGCGGGAAGTCGTTTGCCGCGCATCTGTCCATTGAGGTCACAGGCGGCGATGCGGATTGTTCTGAGCGCAGAGAGGTCCATGCGCGTGCTCCTTGTCTTGCTAAAGACACATTGGCGCGGCCAGATGGCTCTGGCAAGAGAATTTGATCAAAAATTATCGACCGGGCGAGCAAAGGCTGCGGGCGAGAGGCTGTTGAATGTCAGATGGAACTGACTGTCGCGTACGCGAGAGGCGGCAAAGCCATGCCAATTGAAAGGTGGCGCAGCGGGAGTGATGGACATAACCCGATTTTACACAGCAGAAGCGGCAGGGCTGACGCCCCTACCTCCGTGTTGTGGGCATTTAATTTTGCAAACTGAGTTCACAGGTCGCGGGGCGGAGCTGATTTTAGAGGTTGGCCCTCAAAGGCATGACCTTGGAAATGGAACTCACGTTAAGTGAGCTCAATCAGTTACGCTAGCGCAGGAAGTAGAGACCTCCCAAATCGTGCCAGCACGTTTTCTTGTGTCCTTCCAAAGCACGGGACCAGGTGAAGATCCGCTCCGAAGACAGATGATGTCGGTCGCCAATACTGCAATCAAAAAATTCCCATGCTCGGAATGTGTCGGAGCATCAATCGCGAGGGTAAAGCCTTGCTTTGAGTCAACGTCAATCACTCGCCCTGAAAACTTCTCTCCGAGCATTTCTCCAGTGAAATCAGTGGGAAGTGATCCATCTGAATGGATGGGGAACGCGAAATTCAGGGTCGACATCACCGCATCGAGGTTCACCGTTCCATCGGATAGCAGGGGCACCTCAACAACATCGGCGTACGCGGGCTGTAGCAAAAAGAGGCTTGCAATAAGGGATTTAATAATGCGCACGTTTCTATAGCCTCTGATCGGCACCAACTATGACAGCCATTACAGCGCTGTCTAAGTCGACACAAGTTATACGCAGTTCTGACATCTCTGGTAGCGGCCGTTCGAGGCAGAATTGCAAGGTTTTGCAGTAACATAACTGCATGATCTTGCCACCGATTGAGGCACAGGTTGTGACGGCTGATAGGGGCGCAGCACTTGGAAGATGCGCAATCGCTAGTCGGTATCGACCGGTGACATTTCGGCCCCCTGTGCCCGTTCGATGGCGTTGGCGATCAGGCGCGGCACATCGGGCAGGGCGCCGAGGACCGGCAGCAAGTCGCCCTGAAAACCGGCCTCAGCGAGGGCCTCGGGAATGTCGTGGCGCACATGGGCACCTGATTGCGCAAAGAAAGGCAGGCAGAGGGTTTGGGGGCCACAGTCCCGCGCAGCTTCTGCGATAAAGGGCGATTGCTCGACAAACCCGGTGATCAGGCGCAGGCCGGGCAGGGCAGGGCGGAGCTTAGCGGCAAAAGCCTCGGCGGCCTCGGCGGCTTTTGGACCGCGTGCAGAACCATGGGCGGCCAGCAAGATATCGGAGGCCTCGGGCTGCCAGCCCCGACGTGCCAGTTCCGCGCGGATTGCGGCCACCGTAAGATCAGGGAGCGCAGGGTCCAGTCCAAAGGGCGTCGCCATACGGTAGCGCCAGCCGGAGAGCCTGCCGGGCAGCACCTTGCCGGTGAACCAGCCGCGCGCCATAAAAAACGGGTAGATCACTGCGCCATCTTCGCGCATGGCGGCCTCAAGGAAGCCTTTGGATGAAAGGGTTGCGGACCGCACATCCCACCCCGGCAGATGATCCTGCACCGCTGCGGCCACCGCAGCGAGATGGATTTCCGGCGGCGGCGGCGCAGACGGCTGGCCGTGCGACGTGAGAATGGCAATGCGGGGGCGCGCGCTCATGTGGGTCCTAAAACTGCTTTGAGACCCAGAACTTAGATCGCCGCCTGCGCTTGGGAAAGGGCCAGCGGCGGAAATAGTGCGGTTTGATCTGCGGCGCGCAGCTGGCGCAAGCCCGTGTGGCTGGCGCTCTGATGGCTGCAAGGTGCAAAAATCCCGGATATGTGGTTGACGGCCAAAAATCCTTCACATACATCACGGTCTACGAAGCGGGTATGGTGAAATGGTATCATAAGAGCCTTCCAAGCTTAAGGTGCGGGTTCGATTCCCGCTACCCGCTCCAAATCCTCCCTCAAGTGCTAGACATATCAGCCTCTTAAGGGGGTGCTTGTCCCACACTCAAAAGCCCCGTGGGACAGATCTTTCAATCCAGTTCCTCGCGTTTGGCTATGGCATCCTGAGCCAGAGCCACCGCTCCGCGACTTTCTCCATGCCTTTTGTGTGGACCTCCGCCTTGGCCTGCGTGGCCGTGGATGGTCTGCTATGCAGCGAGCGGATGTGTTTGACGTGATGGCGGGTAGATTGAGATGACGCTCATTTGCGGCCAAGGAACACGCCAAGCAATCTCATCGGTGGGAGGTCGCAGGCTCGCGCCACGCGATGAACGCGCTGCCGAGCGTCAGGGTGGGGAACTGCAAGTCTTGCAAGCACCTGTGGCGAGGCGGGCCTCGCCACAGGTTCTCCAAGCGAGGTGCGGAGCGATCACCTTGTTCAAGGTGGGGGCACTCAACGCATTTGCTTGGAGGGATTTGCACGTTGCACATGCTCTCACAGTGTAAGGAGGTAACAGAGGGAGCGGATCACTCCCCCGATTTTTGAACACTCTTTTTCCGAAACGCTCTGAGACGTGCGGTCTTTTCTACGTTTGCTTTGGCTTCCTCGTCTTGCAGTCGCTTGACGATTTGAGTTGTTCGATCAGCCGAAGACAGTGCACCCGCAGTTTTCGATTTTGCTGCAGATACAGATAGATACCCGAAGATATCCGCGCTGTCTTTGTTTGCTGGGGCGTCGGTCATCTGTCCTTCTCCCCAGCAATGGCTATCAAGCGAGTGCCAGATTGCTGGCAGACGTGCGACCATCACGACCGCTTTCGAGGTCGTAGGTCACTTTCTGACCGTCATCGATGCGGTTAATCCCAGCGCGTTCAACTGCTGACACGTGCAGGAACACGTCCTGAGTGCCATCTTCAGGCTGAATGAAGCCGAAGCCTTTGGTAGAGTTGAACCATTTTACGGTGCCATTGGCCATATCCGTAATCTCCTAAAAAATCTGTCCGCGGAATTGCGACAGGTCGGCAAAAGTCGATCCAAGTCGACCAACCGATACCGTTTTCACGGGAACAGAAATTCGAAGAGAAGAAACGTTAGCCCGTCGCAGATGGTCGTTTTGTCGCGACAATGCAAGGATTCTTTTCATGATCGGGCGTCGGAGCATCCGTCACCGAGGCGGCAGAGGCGAGGGGTTTGCGAGTGAAACACGACTGAATAGCCCCCGGTCGGCTTATTGCTCAGCCGGCATTACGAATGCCCTCAGCCCGCATCTGAGGTAGTCCCTCGGGAGTGCGGCTGCGTACCTTCAGGTGGTAGGCTTGGCAGATCTCTCCTGCCGCGTCAAAGCGAGGACCGGCTGGCGTCAGCTCGAGGCCAGAGCGCCGGGTCAACAGCGCGGATGTCACGGAGGTCAGGCAGAGAAAAGCGTTGATGCGCCATTTCTGTGAAAGCTGCGCAAAGCTGCGGCCCATGGCGTGGCGTACAAGCATGCGCTCACGGCTCTTCAGGCGGTCGGAGACGAAGACCCGGCTGACCTCCCAGATATGGGGATCTTGCGGGGCCTCTGTGTCGAGCACATCGCGCGGTAGATCTGGCAGCAGGCCACGCTGTGCATCGCGCAGCATGTAGGTGGAGTTCATGCATCGCGCAGTGGTTGGTGTTATGCGAAAGCCACCTTGCACCGAGGCCTCATCATGGATGGCGCAATAGACGCTTTCCGGTGTGTCGTATTGGTCGAACTCCAGACCCCGTACATTCGGCATCGGCCAGCCGCGCACCATGATGAAATGGTGGTAGCGCGCGCGCAGCAGAGCGGTGAACAAGTCGCCAGTTTCGCCCAAGTTATCAAAAGTGATTTCAGTTGACTGCATGGATCGCCACGCCTTTTCCCGCAGCGCCCAAGGTCAGCTGCGGCAGTTTCAATAATTTTAATCAACTTTTAGGTGAGTCGGTAAATTAACCGTTAATGACGAAGAGTTGGCGGCCAAGAGGCAGGCCTTGGCACCTTTTTTGGCGGGTATGATCCACCTGAGTGGCTGGCGCGCGCGCGGCGTTTAGGTGCCTGTGCGCGGGCTCTGTCTGGTCTCGATTGGTTTATGACCATGGGCAGCGGCGACGCGTTGGATTTCTGCGAGCAGCTGTGCCTTGCGGACCGGTTTGGCGATATAGCCGACCGCGCCCAAGCTCAGAAACAGTTCGCGGTCCTCGGGCGCAGCATTTGCGGTCAACATCACCACCGGAGTCGCGGCAATCCGCCCGCCGCGCGCGGTCATGGCCAACAGGGTGTCCTGGCCATCCATCACAGGCATTTTCATGTCCAGCAGAACCAGATCCACGGAGGAATGATCGAGAATGGCGAGCGCATCGGCGCCGTTGCAGGCCTCTATGAGGTCAAGATCAAAGTCCTTCAGGAAGGAGCGTACCACCAGACGGTTGGAGGCGGTGTCATCCACCAGCAGGATGGAGCGCACCCCGAGGTCGGTGAAGATCGTATCTTGGGTGGGCGGATTGGTGCCAGAGAGCGCCGTCATCTCCAGAACCTGCACGCGGCACGTAAAGGTGAAACAGCTGCCCTTAGCCGGGCTGGTGGTCAAGGTAATGTCACCGTTCATCATCCGGGCGAACTGTCGGGCAATCGACAGGCCCAGCCCTGTGCCGGGTACCGTGGGCGCATTCTTGTCGACCGCCCGGTAAAAGTCCTGAAACAGCCGCTCGGTCTGTTCCGGCGTCATCCCGCGCCCGGTGTCTGCGACGTTGACCTCAATGATCGCGTGATCGCCCTCTGTCACGGCGCTGGCGTGCACGGTTACCTGACCCTTGTCGGTATATTTGACGGCGTTTGACAACAGGTTGCCGATGACCTGACGCAGCCGGAGGGCATCGCATTCGGCGTAGGCTGGCAGGCTCTCGTCTATGGTGAACTCGAGCCGCAACCCTTTTTCTTCGGCCGAGGCACGGAACATCTCTATGGCGCTCCGGATTTCTACCGCTGGTGCCGCAGCCGCCAGGCTCAACTCCATCAGCCCGGCCTCGATCTTCGCGTGATCCAGCACGTCATCGAGAATACCCGCCAATGCCAGCGCCGATGTGCGCAACAGCTTGCTGCGCTCCTGCAGCAGCGGGCGATCCTTGTTTTCCTCGTCGATGAGTTCCGACATGCCGCAGATCGCGTTGAGTGGTGTTCGGATCTCATGGCTCATGGCGGCAAGGAACCGGCTCTTGGCGCGGCTACCGGCTTCTGCTTCCTCCAGCGCCCCACGCAGGCGTGCGGTCAACCGATGCTGGGTCCACAGGGCATGGAGCATGTAGGCGGCACCGATCACAGTGATGATCGCCGTGGTCACCATCTCAGCCGGAGTCGCAAACTCTCTCAGGAAGCTGACGATGATGAACCCGACCACGCAAATGATCGGGATTGTGGTCAAAAAACCGAAGAATATCCACGTCGCGCGGGCCACCACGCAATGATTGAGCGCGATGATCAGCAACATTGCACCGATCATTTTGAGGAAGGGGTCTTGCTCAAGGAACAACAGCAACGGGATCAGATTGAAGATCCAGACCCCAAGGAAGGCAGAACTGCTAAACAGCACAATACCGCGCCAGGTCACTTCCCTTGCCAGCATGCGATATACCAACACACCGACAATCTCAGTCACCGCATAGGCGAGATAGACCACCCCAAGCACTGTCGCGGGCAGAAAAAACAGCGATAACAGAGAGACGATGGTGATCGAGGCAAAGCGAGTAGGAAGATCCGCGCGCACCAGATCATTCTGAGCGGCCACGGATATCGCAAGTTCAGGCGAGATCTTCAGCATTCGCTCTCTCCTTACGCTGAACGTCCTGACACTCCTCACGCAGGCCTACATACAGCAAATTTCGAATCTCTCCTTGCGTGAAAATATGGCTAAATCATGATTTTGGGATTAATAACGGCGTTTAGACCGCCCACGCAAAGCGAACTTCACTTAACATTTTAAACGTGTCGTTTTTTTAGGCGATGTCTGGTGTTGAGCTTTCCGGTCTCCGGGATGGCGCATGGAATGAAACCGTCAGGGAACGCCGCACTGGTTCAGCGCTCGTTTAATCGCGCATCCCGCACGATCAGCGCCTGCCTCTTGCCATTGCGATGTGACTTCTCGATTAAGATGAACGTCCCCTCAGGACTGAGCGCCGGGAACAGATCCGTGCCCTTTCTGCCGATGTATTCACGATCATTGTTGAGCTTAAAGCGCAGCACAGGTTTGTCGTCGATGAATACTGTATAATATCCTGTGCCAATCCATTGCGCCCGGCGCCCTTGACCTGTCGGACTACCAAAGGCTGCACCGCGACGCGGCAGGAATTCATTCTGGTCGAAATGCGTGAGTTCCACACGAAAACGCAGGCGTTCGATATCCTCGATATTGGGGGCGTAGCCAGACCGATAAACGCCATATGTTTGAATAAGGCCCGGAAAATCTGTCCCTTTCCAATTTGCGAGCTGTGGCTCCGGGGTGGTGAACCGCTTCCAGACGCCATCATGGAGCATGACATGCATTTGGCGATTGATCCCCTTTGCAAGGTCATTTCCCGGCAGCTCTGAATGTGAGAAGGAGCGGTAGTGGGTGCTTTGCTCGACCATTGCGTTGAGGTCAGCGGCAGAGGGCGCTTCGACATCAACATATGGAAGACGCTCAGTCACGCTCTGGGATGAAACGACATAATACCCATCCAGCGTCACGATGTATCGACCCAGCGGAAATGCCTGAGGCTGATCGATGATTTCACCGATCTCCTGTCTCTGTGCGTTGAGGAATATATAGCGTTTTTTGCCCTCGGCGGTCGAGAGGATCAGGTAAGTGACTCCCAGATCTGGGATGGTGTAATACTCACGAAAGCCCATATCGCTGGAGAGGACCCGGACATCTGCATCCTCGGTCGATACCACAGCGTCCATGTCCTGATATGCAGCGGCATCAAATCCCGCTGGAGCGGGTGTTCGGGCAGGTGGAATATTGGGTGCGGGGGAGCCGCTTAGGACCCACAAGCCCCACTGCACCACCAGTATGGCAACGACCAAAACCCCTGCAAGGATGCCGAGAAATACCTTCATCTTTATGTAGTCCTTTTGCAGGCTGAGCAATGATTGTTAGAGAATTGAATAATATATATTTTGAACGGTTTGGGGGCTTTTACACGAAACTGAGCCTGAGCGCATCCCTTTAGGTCTCGGGTGGGGACGTCCCCCCGTTGGCTCTGTCCCGGCTGGCTGGAAGGATCGCGCGCGGTGCATTCCCCAAGGGGCGCCGTCGCGCAGGATCTTTGATTGGGGCTAGCTGCAAAACAGGGGATAAGCCGTTGCCAATCGGGCACTTTTCCCTTGGGTCGGTCCTGTTTGTTACCCCGCGGCTGCGTCGATTGTTCCCAGCCTTGCGGCGAATGCAGCCTTGACCTGCCAGTGGTGCGGGGCCATGACACGCACGAAACGGGTGCGCCTTGCGCGCCAGACTTCAGGCGGCGAACAAAGGAGCGCTCATGGCACGACGTGCAGTGCAAAATGCGGGCAGCAACGAGGAACGCGAAACCTCGCGCCGAATTGGAGTTCTAAAGGCGCTCTGGCCGTTTATGCGCCCGTATCGCGGCATGATTTTTGCCGCAATTGGCGCGCTGACACTGACTGCAGGCGTGTCGCTGTCGCTGCCGCTGGCCGTGCGGCGGGTGGTTGATAACTTTCGCATCACCGATGCCGCATTGTTGAACCAGTATTTCACGGCGGCGATGATTATGGCCGCGCTGTTGGCCTTTGGCACGGGCCTGCGCTACGCGCTGGTGACGAAACTGGGCGAGCGGGTGGTCGCCGACATCCGCAAGGCGGTGTTCGATCGGATCATCGGCATGAGTCCGGCGTTTTTTGAGCGCATCATGACCGGCGAGGTGCTGAGCCGCATCACCACCGACACCACGCTTATTCAATCGGTGCTGGGCTCTTCTGCCTCTGTTGCGCTGCGCAACCTGTTGATTTTCCTCGGTGGTCTGGTCTTGATGCTGCTGACCTCGGCCAAGCTCACGGCGCTGGTGCTGTTGATCGTGCCTGCAGTGATCGTGCCGATCCTGTTTCTGGGCCGTCGTCTTCGGGCAATTTCAAAGGAAAATCAGGACTGGATCGCCGCCTCTTCGGGCAATGCGGGCGAGGCCCTAGGCGCGGTGCAGACGGTGCAGGCCTTTACCCATGAGGATCTGAGCCGCCAGCATTTCTCTGAGATGACCGAGACCTCTTATGAGGTATCCAAACGGCGCATCCAGACGCGGGCATGGCTCACTGTGATTGTGATCTTTCTGGTGTTTTCCGGCGTTGTCGGCGTGTTGTGGATCGGGGCCAATGATGTGCGCTTTGGCTCCATGAGCGAGGGCGCCTTGGTGCAATTTGTGATCTACGCGGTGATGGTGGCAGGCTCTGTCGCGGCGCTCTCGGAAATCTGGAGCGAGCTGCAACGTGCCGCAGGCGCAACCGAGCGTCTGGTGGAGCTGTTGCAGGCCGACGATAGCGTGCGCGACCCGGCGCAGGCGCAGACCTTGGCGGAACCTGTGCGCGGTGAGTTGACGTTTGATAATGTCTCTTTCACCTATCCGTCGCGGCCGGATACATCGGCGCTGGATCAGGTGAACCTAACCATTCAGCCGGGGGAAACGGTTGCCTTTGTCGGTCCGTCGGGGGCGGGCAAGACAACGATCATCCAGATGATCCAGCGGTTTTACGATCCGCAATCGGGCGAGGTGCGTCTGGACGGTGTGCCGCTGACATCGCTGATGCGGGATGCCTTCCGTCGTCATATCGCGCTGGTGCCGCAGGACCCGATCATCTTTGCCGCCACCGCGCGTGACAACATCCGCTTTGGTCGCCCCGATGCGACGGATGCGGAGGTTGAAGCTGCCGCCAAAGCCGCTGCCGCGCATGAGTTCATCATGAACCTGCCCGAAGGCTATGACGCCTATGTGGGCGAGCGCGGCGTGATGCTGTCGGGCGGGCAAAAGCAGCGCATCGCCATTGCGCGTGCGATCCTGCGCGACGCGCCTGTGCTTTTGCTGGATGAGGCGACCTCGGCGCTGGATGCCGAGAGCGAGCGTCTGGTGCAGGCGGCATTTGATGACTTGAGCCGAGACCGCACGACCATTGTGGTGGCGCATCGTTTGGCGACGGTCAAAAAGGCGGACCGCATCGTGGTGATGGATCAGGGGCGCATTGTTGCCGTGGGCAGCCATGAGAGCCTTGTGGCAGAGGGTGGGCTTTATGCGCGTCTGGCGCGTCTGCAGTTTACCGACGGGCAGGCGCAGGCTTGACGCTGGTCGCGCAATGACGGCGATGAGCATATGAGCGCGCTGCATCTGTTTCTTTGAGATAGACAGGCATGTGCCCAACTACCTGCTGTCGGCCCCATAAATTTGTGGCTGCAACTCGCATTGGCTCTGTCATCGGCAACACCATTGGGGCTGCTACATCAAAATAGCGCAGCGTCACTTTGAGCGTTCCCTTACGTGAATTTACGGTCTCGCTTGCGTGGTCTTCAAATTCCAATCATCTTGGCTCAGAGGAACAAATTAGGCTCAGATGCACGGGCTGCGATTGCGTTGAAAACGGCGAGGTCGCCTGATGTGCCTGTGACTTGCGAAATTGACGATTGGGGGCGCTTGGCATATGCCGATCCGCCCCAGGGGAGGAACTTGAATGACTTTTGCAACGGTGGCGGATGTCGCGGCGATCGAACAGGAATGCACCTGGGCGGAGCGCGACGTTCCACGTACGCTCTATGGTCTGCTGTCACGCACGGCTGAGCGTTTTCCGAACAACGACGCGGTCAGCTATCAGATCTTTTCCGGCCCCATCGATAAGGCGGAAACCCTGACGTGGCGGGAGCTTAAGGCAAAGACCTGCCAGGCCGCCAACCTGTTTCGCTCGCTTGGGATCGGCGAAAAGGACGTTGTGGCCTATGTGCTGCCCAACGCCAATGAGACGCTGATCACCCTCTTGGGCGGTGCGGTGGCGGGGATTGTGAACCCGATCAACCCGCTGCTGGAGCCGGAGCAGATCGCATCCATTCTGCGCGAAACCGGGGCTAAGGTGGTGGTGACGCTCAAGGGCTTTCCCAAGACCGATGTGCCACAAAAAGTGGCCGAGGCGGTGGCCCATGCGCCCAACGTCAAAACCGTGCTGGAGGTGGATCTCAACCGCTATCTGACACCGCCGAAATCGTGGATCGTACCGCTCATTCGCCCCAAGGTGAACAAGGCCCATGCCCATGCGGATTATAAGAACTTCAACCGTGAGTTGGCCAAGCAGCCCACTGAGCTGACATTTGCTGACAGCGATGGCGACCGGGTGGCGTGTTATTTCCACACCGGCGGCACCACCGGCATGCCCAAGGTTGCGCAGCACACCTATGAGGGGCTGATTTACAATGGCTGGCTGGGGCATACGCTGTTGTTCACCGAAGAAGACAACATCATGTGCCCGCTGCCGCTGTTTCACGTCTTTGCCTGCCATGTGATCGTGATGGCGGCGGTGGCCTCTGGCGCGCATGTGGTGTTCCCGACGCCGCAGGGCTATCGCGGCGACGGCGTTTTTGACAACTTCTGGAAGCTCTGCGAGCGTTGGAAGATCACCTTTATCATCACCGTACCCACGGCGATTTCGGCCAAGATGCAGCGGCCTGTGAATGCGGATGTCTCGACCGTAAAAACCGCGTTCTCGGGCTCTGCGCCTTTGCCGCTGGAACTGTTCCGCCGCTTTGAAAAAGCCACGGGCATCACAATTGTCGAAGGCTACGGCCTGACCGAGGCAACCTGTCTGGTGTCCTGTAACCCGGTCGAGGGCGAAAAGAAGGTGGGCTCCATCGGGATTCCCTTCCCCTATTGCGATGTGAAGATCGTCAAGGGCACGCCCGACGGGATGCAGGAATGCGGCGCGGATGAAATCGGTGAGATTTGCGTCTCCACCCCCGGCGTGTTTGCGGGTCACACCTATACCGAGGCCGACAAGAACATCGACCTCTACTATCAGGAGAAATACCTGCGCACCGGCGATCTGGGCAGGGTTGATCCCGATGGCTACCTCTGGATCACCGGGCGGGCCAAGGATCTGATCATTCGCGGCGGTCACAATATTGATCCCGCCGATATCGAAGAAGCGCTGCTGGGTCATGATGCGGTGGCCTTTGCGGGGGCCATTGGCCAGCCCGACGCGCATTCGGGAGAGCTGCCTTGTGCCTTTGTCGAACTGGTGGATGGCGCAACGGCCACCGAAGAGGAACTGCTGGAATATTGCAAGCGCCACGTCCGGGAACGCGCTGCAATCCCGAAACACATGACAATCATGCCTGAACTGCCCAAGACCGCAGTGGGCAAGATTTTCAAACCCGACCTGCGCCGCCATGCGATCACCCGCATCTATGATGGGGCGCTGGAGAGCGCGGGCCTCAATGCGCGGGTGGGGTCTGTGATTGATGATAAGAAACGCGGTCTGGTGGCGCAGGTTGTCCTGAACGGCAGCAGCGCCGAGGATGTGGGCAATGTTCTGTCGGTCTACACCCGCCCGTGGGAAGAGGCCAAAGCCTGATCTCAACCCAGCCAGCCCAATGAGATTGAAAAGCACGCCACGTTTGGCGTGCTTTTTGCATTTTGCCGTTTTCAACAGGGTTTTGCGGTCCTAGGCTCCATCTGAGTGACACCAGCGACGGTGAGTGTGATGGATTATGAAAAGCTGATCGACGAAGAGACCTGGGCCTTTATCCGGGAGACGGGCCGGCATTACCCGGAGGACTCTGTGGGCCTCACCATCGATGAGCAGCGCGAGGTCTATAACAAAATGGCCGCGGCGTTTCGCAAACCGCGCTCTGCCGTGGTCGAGGTGAGCGAGCACATTGTCGGCACAGTTTCCGTGCGTATCTATGAGGCGGGCGATCCAACCCGCACCGTGATGTACTGCCATGGCGGCGGTTTTGTGGTGGGCGACCTCAATAGCCACGACGATGTGTGTTCTGAAATTTGTGAGCAGACTGGGTATCGCGTGGTCTCGGTGGATTATCGGCTGGCCCCCGAACATGAGCACCCGGCGCAGTTTGATGACGCATGGGCGGTTCTGGAATGGATCGCCAAGACCTATGAGGGCGGGGTGGTGCTGGCAGGCGACAGTGCGGGCGGCATGCTCAGCGCCTGTGTCGCGCAGCACGCGCGGGGCCGCATTGATGACGTTCTGGGGCAGGTGCTGATCTATCCGGGGCTTGGCGGCGATCATGGTTTGCCCTCGTATAGAGAACATGCGCAGGCGCCGATGCTGACGCTTGAGGATGTCAAATTCTATGCAGGCATTCGCAGCGGCGGCACCGAGGTGCAAAATGACCCCACCTATGCGCCATTGCAGGACAGCGATTTTGCAGGGCTGCCGCCAACGGTGATGTTTTCAGCCGATTGCGATCCGCTGCGCGATGATTGCCGCGCTTACCGCGATGCAATCCACGCCGCAGGGGGCTTGGCAGAGTGGATCAATGAGGCGGGACTGGTACATGGATACCTGCGCGCCCGTCACAGCGTAGGCCGCGCGCGCGACAGTTTTGAGCGGATCGTGCTGGCGATTGAGGGGCTTGGCCAAGAAATCTGGCCCTACGAGGATTAAGCCCTCCGGGGTCATTCATTTTAGGTCTGGATTTGCAATGTGACCAATGCCGCGATCTCTGGGGTAACGTCTTCAATTATGGGGTTGGGTTGAGGATATTGGCGGTGTTTTTGATCACCGCAATGTCAGCGCTGATCCATGCGGTTGGGCACTGCTGATCGGGGCGGGGCTGCTTGGTGGTCTTGCGCATATTGCCTCGACCGAGGCGGTGGCGCGCAGTCCGATATCTGCGCTGGCGGTGTTTGACTACACGGGGTTGATCTGGGCGATGCTGTTTGATCTGTTGTTGTTTAGCCATTTGCCGACGCCACTGTCATGGCTTGGGATCATTGCAATCGCGGCGGCGGCCTTGTTTGGCGCATGGAGGCCCAAGCCCGTGGCTGTATGAGCGCGTTAGCCTGCGTATTGTGCGCAGGTTTCCTGATAGGCCTCAAAGTGATACCAGCCCGCGCTTTTGATCTGCCAGTCACCGCTTGAGATCGTGACATAGGTCCAGCCGCCCTCCGGGAGGTGGCCGTAGCTGATGGTATCGCCGGGGAGGATTTGCCCGATAACCTCCGTATTCTGGCTGTGGCCTGCGCGCAGGGGCACCGGATCGCCCAGCCAGCCGATACAGGCGCTCTCAAACCCATCGCTGACGGGGAGATCAATGAGCCGCCTGCGGGTGGCGATATCCGGCAGATCCAGTGCTGTGCGGCTGGTGTCGATGTGACAGGTCAAGTCTCTTTCCTGTTGCTGAATAAGGGCCACCTTGGCCCTATCCGCATCAGAGAGGCTCACGGATTTTCCGATGCAGTCGCCATTGTCAAACAGCCGCTGCCCCAATGTGGAGCCAAAGCAATATCCGGCGCGATCGATGATGGCGTTTCGCGTGAACCACAGATCGGCGCAGTAATCCCCCGCCACAGCCGGGGTGGCTGCGGCGAGTGCGAGGAGGGTAACAATGAGCTTCATATCGGACCTCATGAAAGGCTGGACGAGGCCGAAATGCGTGACCTCAGCGCAAGAATGCCCCAGCTTTCATGCTCTGTGCAACAGGCGCGCCGAGGCGATTGAGGATCGTCGGGGCCAGCTGTAGCTGGTCGATCACGTCATCCTCAGCCGGGCCTTCGGCATCGCCAAAGTAATAAAGCGCAGTTTCCTGTTGCAGCGGATGGCGTCCGCCGTGGTGGCCGCGGTCGTCCTGACCGTGGTCTGCAGTCACGATCACCTCATAGCCCATGGCGCGCCAGCGCGGAATAAAAGGCGCGAGCATCTCGTCCATGACAAAGCAGGCTTTGTCCATCTCGGCGCTTTCGTGAAAGAACCGATGCCCCATGCTGTCCAGCGTGCAGGTGTGCAACATGCCGTAGTTCAGATCAAAGCGACCGCAGAGGTTGGTCAGCGTGGCAAAGAGATCCACATCCGAGGGTGTCATCTGGTTGTCGTGGCCATAGCCGGTCATGGAGTGAAACCGACCATGGTTGATCGTGGCGCTTTGCGGTTCGTCATACTCAATGTCGCGCACATAATCGAAGGGGGAGCGATTGAAGAACTCCGACCAGAAGCTATGCGCCACCGCACCCGTGGTGCCGCCCCCTTTACGCACCTGAGAGAACACATCGTCGTGGCTGAGGCGAAAGACATTGCCGTTACCGGTGCAGCCATGTTCCTGCGGGCTGACCCCGGTGTGGATCGAGGCATAGCAGCTCGCGGAGATCGAGGGCAGCACCGCACGGTGTTTCCAGATGCGCGCGTCGCCAGATGCAACCCAGCCTTCGAGGTTGCCAAACAGGCGGCGGAAATTGCGGTAGGGCACGCCGTCAAGGATGATGAGCAGAAGTTTGCGGTCCATGGGAGAGGTCCTGGGCTGGGGTTTGATCTATGGGTGCTCAGGTCAGCGCCCGAGCCTAGGGTGGGCGTGAAGCGCCCTCCCTGGGGGGAGGGTCGGGCGCTGTCCGGCCTTGCGGCCGAACAGGGCTTCTATTGTCTTGCGCCCGCATCGCGCGGGCGCTGCCGGTTGGCAGGAGGTGGGCATCAGTTGCCCGCGCTCTCCATCTTGCGATTGGCGATGACCTCTTCGAGCCAGCCCAGTTTCATCTCTGGTACGGAACTCAGCAGAAGGTCGGTGTAATCATCAAAGGGCGGGCTCAGCACCTGCGTTTTGCCGCCGTAGCGCTGCACCTTTCCCTTATACATCACCGCGATATTGTCCGAAATCGCGCGCACCGTCGCCAGATCGTGAGTGATAAAGAGATAGGCCACATCCTCGATCTTTTGCAGGTTGAGCAATAGCTTCAGGATGCCATCGGCGACCAGAGGATCAAGCGCCGAGGTGACCTCGTCGCAGATGATCATCTTGGGCTTTGCCGCCAATGCGCGGGCGATACAGACACGCTGTTTCTGCCCGCCCGACAGCTCTGCCGGGTAGCGGTCCATAAAGCTCTCGCCAAGTTCAATCTCATCGAGCAACTCGATGATCCGCTTACGCTTTTCGCTGCCCCGGAGGCCGAAGTAGAACTCCAGCGGGCGGCCGATGATGGTGCCCACGGTCTGGCGTGGGTTCATCGCCACATCCGCCATCTGGTAGATCATCTGCAACTCGCGCAGATCCTCGCGGCTGCGGTGTTTGAAGTCCGGCGTGAGGGTGCGCCCGTTGAAGTAAATCTCCCCCTCGCGCGGCGGCAACAGCCCGGTGATGACCCGCGCGAGCGTCGATTTGCCCGAACCAGACTCGCCCACCACAGCCAGCGTTTGACCGGGGTAGAGATCCACGTTCACATTGTGCAGCACATCGAATTTGGTGCCCTGATAGCGCGCGGTGATATTGCGCACCGACAGGACCGGCTCCTCGGTGGGGGCCTTTTCCTCATGCTCGATGGAGCGCACGGACACCAGCGCCTGCGTGTACTCTTCTTGGGGGTTGTTGATGATCTGATCGACAGTGCCGTATTCCACGGTTTCGCCGTGGCGCAGCACCATGATGTCATCAGAGACCTGCGCCACCACCGCGAGATCGTGGGTGATATAAAGCGCGGCCACACCGGTGTCGCGGATCGCTTCCTTGATGGCCATCAGAACGTCGATCTGCGTGGTCACATCGAGCGCCGTCGTGGGCTCGTCAAAGACCACCAGATCGGGCTCAGGACAGAGCGCAAGTGCGGTCATGCAGCGCTGCAACTGGCCGCCGGAGACCTGATGCGGATAGCGGGCACCGATGTTGTCGGGATCGGGCAGGCCGAGCTTGGCAAAGAGGTTGCGGGCGCGATCTTCGGCCACTTTGCGCGAAAATTTGCCCTGCTCGACAGCGGCCTCGATCACCTGTTCCATGATGGTCTTGGCCGGGTTGAACGACGCGGCTGCGGATTGCGACACATAGGTCACCTCGCCACCGCGCAGTTTGCGGATGTCGCTCAGTTTGGATTTGAGGATATCGCGCCCGTTGACCCAAACCTCGCCGCCGGTGATCTTCACGCCGCCCCGACCGTAAGCCATGGACGACAGACCGATGGTGGATTTGCCCGCGCCGGATTCCCCGATCAGACCGAGCACCTTGCCGGGCATCAGATCAAAACTGACGCCATGCACGATCTCGATATCATGGGGTTTTTCGCCGGGCGGATAGACCGTGGCGCCGATTTTCAGGTCGCGGACCTTCAGGAGTGCTTCACTCATCCCCGGCCTCCTTTCAGCGATGTGGTACGGTTCAGAACCCAATCCGCCACGAGGTTCACCGAGATCGCAAGGGTTGCGATGGCAAAGGCGGGGATCAGCGCAGCGGGGATTCCATAGACGATGCCGTCCTTGTTTTCCTTCACGATGCCGCCCCAGTCTGCCTCGGGGGGCTGTACGCCCAGGCCAAGGAACGAGAGGGTGGAGACAAAGAGCACCATGAAGATAAAGCGCAGACCCATCTCTGCCACCAGCGGCGACAGCGCGTTGGGCAGGATTTCGCGGAAGATGATCCATGCGGTTTTCTCGCCGCGCAGACGGGCGGCCTCCACATAGTCCATCACCTCGATATCGACGGCAACGGCGCGGGCCAGACGGAACACGCGGGTGGAGTCCAAAAGACCCATCACGAGGATCAGCATAGGCACGGTCACCGGTGTGACCGACAGCACCACCAGCGCAAAGATCAGCGTCGGGATCGACATGATCAGATCGACAAAGCGCGACAGCAGCTGGTCAACCCAACCACCGGACACCGCAGCAAATATGCCGAGGATCGCACCGGTGGTGAAGGAGATCACCGTCGCCATTGTGGCGATAAAGATGGTGGTGCGCCCGCCGTAGATCATGCGGCTCAGGAGGTCGCGGCCGATATTGTCGGTGCCCAGCCAGTAGTCGGCGCTGGAAGGTTCCCAGACGTCACCGACCACTTCGGCCATGCCATAGGGGGCCAAGAGCGGCGCAAAGATCGCGCCGAGGAAGTAAAGGGCCGTGAAAAACAGCCCGATCAAAGCGGATACGGGGATATTCTTCATTTCGGATGCCTCAGACGCGGGTTCGACAGGATCGACACGATATCGGCAACCATATTGAGGCCGATATAGACGGCGGCAAAGATCAGGCCACAGGCCTGCACCACCGGCACGTCACGTTTGGAGACATGATCCACCAGATATTGCCCCATGCCGGGATAGACGAAGACCACTTCGATCACCACGACACCGACGACCAGATAAGCAAGGTTCAGCATCACCACATTCACAATAGGTGCAACCGAGTTGGGAAAGGCATGGCGCCAGATTACCTTGAAGGTCGAAAGCCCTTTCAGTTCAGCGGTCTCGATATAGGCGGACTGCATCACGTTGAGGATCGCCGCACGGGTCATCCGCATCATGTGGGCAAGCACCACAAGCGTCAGCACCGCAACGGGCAGGGCGATGGAATTGAGCTTCTGCCACAGGCTCATACTGTCGTTGATCATGGCGACAGAGGGAAACCAGCGCAGTTTCACGGCGATCAGATACATCAGAACGTAGCCGATCAGGAATTCAGGAATGGAGATCGACGCCAAAGTGACGCCTGAGATCAGCTTATCGGGCCAGCGATCTTTGTAGCGTACCGCCAAAAGACCGAGGAAAATGGCCAGAGGCACCGCAATGATGGCGGCCCAGAAGGCGAGGAACAGCGTGTTGGAGAGGCGCGAGCCAATCGCAGAAGTGATATCCTGTCCAGAGGTCAAGGCAGTGCCAAGATCACCCTGTAACGCACCGAAAAGCCACTCAAAATAGCGAGTAAGCGGAGGGTCGTTGAGGCCAAGATCTGCGCGCAGGTTGGCGAGCGCTTCGGGGGTTGCGGATTGTCCGAGGATGGACTGGGCGACGTCACCGGGCAGGATCATGGTGCCCGCAAAGATCAGTGCCGAGATCATCAACAGGAGGAAGAGGCTCAGCGCAATGCGCTGAGCCAGTAGCTTTAAAACCGGATTCATATCAGGCTTTGACCCACATTTTCATGGGCGCATAGAAGTTGTTCAGCTCAAAGCCTGTTTTGGCATCGACCCAGCCGTCCACTTCGGTGCTGACACCGTCGATGAAGCTGTTGAACATCGGGCAGACCAAGCCACCTTCGTCGCGGACCATGGTGGACATATCCGCATACATCTGCGTCCGCTTGGCCTCATCCAGTTCTGCGCGTGCCGCATAGAGCAACTGGTCGAATTGCTCGTTGTTGAAACGGGTGTCGTTCCAGTCTGCGGTGGACAGATAGGCGGTTGAGAACATCGAGTCCTGCGTCGGACGGCCACCCCAGTAGGAGGTACAGAAGGGCTGTTTGTTCCAGACCTCGGACCAGTAGCCATCGTTTGGTTCACGCTTGATTTCGAGGTTGATGCCCGCTGCCGAAAGCGATTGTTGGAACAGCGCAGCCGCATCCGGCGCACCGGGGAAGGAGTTATCGGAAGTGCGCAGCAAAATGGAGCCGTCATAGCCCGATTTCTGCATGTGGAACTTCGCCTTGTCGGGATCGTAGGTGCGCTGCTCCAGTTCAGTGAACAGCGGATAGGACGAGTTGATCGGCGTGTCGTTACCAATAGAGCCGTAGCCGTTCAGGATCTTGTCGACCATTTCCTGACGGTTGATGCCGTATTTCAGCGCCATGCGCACATCGTTGTTGGCAAAGGGATCTTTGTCGCAATGGGCGATGAACACATAGTGACCCGGACCTGCGGTTTCGCGCACGTCGATGGTCGGGGCGCGGTCCACAAGGCGGGCAGTGCGCGGCGGAACGCGGTTGATCATATGCACCTGACCAGACTGCAGGGCAGCAACACGCGCGGTATCGTCGTTGATGACGATAAACTCGATAGTGTCGGCATGACCCAGCGAGTCGTCCCAGTAGTTGGGGTTCTTTTCCGCAACAAAGCGCACGCCGGGCTCGACCGATTTCAGGATGTAGGGGCCAGTACCGATCCCTGCCGCCGGATCGTCCTTGCCACCACCCGGCTGGATCAGCAGGTGATAGTCGGTCAGCAGATAGGGCAGGTCGGCGTTGGGTTCGTCCAGTTCGATGATGAAATCAGACCCCTCGGCGCGCATGGATTTGATCCCGCGCATAATGCCGAGCGCGCCGGATTTACTTTCCTCGCCGGAGTGACGCTCCATCGTGGCAAGCACGTCTTCGGCGGTCAGTTCCTTGCCGTTGGAGAAGGTCACACCCTGACGGATTTTGAAGGTCCAGACGCGGGCGTCGGCAGAGGCGTCATAGCTTTCGGCCAGTCGATGCCAGATGCCGCCCATCGGGTCGAGTTCGACCAGCGGCTCGCCCCAGAGACGGGAAACTGATGTTGCGGTGGCATTTGCGGCCAGTGCCGGATCAAGGCTGTCAGCAGAGCTGCCGCCCTGAATACCAATCCGGATGGTGCCGCCCTTTTGCGGACCTGCGGCCTTGGCAGCAGTGGCCAACAGCGTGTTGGCCCCCAGTGCGGCCACACCCAGCGCCGCAGCGCGGCCGAGGAATTCGCGTCGGCCCATCCGGCCCAGAGCGGCTTCCTGTGCGAGGTGCTTGAGATAATCGTTCATTCGTTGTCTCCCTGTCGAGGTTACGGGTAGGCCCCGGCTTTTTTCTTGAATGGTGAATCAAGATTTGCCGATTTGGCACACTGGGGCAAGGAATAATGCCAGAAAATTGCGTGAGCCTTGCTGGGGGTGCCGGGAAAACCGGCCATTATCGCCCCCATGTCAGCCCGCGCATCCTCTGGCCCGAGCGGGGGGTTACCCCGGTCTTGCGGGTTTGTTTGGACGGTCATCGGTGTCGAGCCAGATTGTAACAGGACCGTCGTTGACAAGTGAAACTTTCATGTCAGCGCCAAACTCTCCGGTCTCAACCGGCAGCCCGATCGCACGCATTTTGTCGCAAAAACAATGATAAAGGTGCTTTCCTTCATCTGGAGGGGCCGCTTTGGAAAAGCCGGGCCGCGTGCCGCTCCGGGTGTCGGCACCCAGCGTGAACTGGCTAACCACCAGCACGGCGCCACCAATGTCGCTGACGGAGCGGTTCATCTTGCCTGCGTCATCGCGAAAGATCCGCAGGCGAGAAATTTTATGCACCAGTTGCGCGGCCTCATCTTCCGAGTCGCCCTGCATGGCGCAGACCAAAACCAGAAGACCGGGACCGATTTCGCCGATGACATTTGTATCGACGGTGACGCTGGCGGTGCTCACACGTTGCAGGAGGGCACGCATGCCTGTCCTTTCATCTTGGGATTACGGGAGAGGGCTGAGCGCGCCTTGTCGCTGATAGAGCAGCGCCTGTCAGCATCAGCCAGAGTGACCGCGACCGCGTGAGGTCGGGTCCGTCTTGGGTGGCTATGACGCCTGCGTGGCCGTTGGTCGAACTCGCTCAAAGCGCTGTCGGACAATGTGTCGTCTCCCCGGATTTGGCGCGAACATGCCGGGGGTGTCGTGAAAACGCAAGCAGATGTCGGAATTTAACTCTGTGACGCGAGGTAGGCCACACCCGCTGCAATGATCAGACCCAGTACCACGGCACCGGCGATCTTCCATGCGGAATAGGGGCGTTCGCCCTGCACGCGGCCGGACTGGCCATTGACCACGAAGCGATAGCTTTGACCGCGGTATTTGTAGGCCGCCAGCCAGACCGGCAGCAGCACATGTTTGAAGGTCACCGCGCTGACGTCCGTATCGACCGAACTGATGCGCTGGCGGTCGCCACCGATGTCGAATTTGATGTCGCGTTCGATGACCCGGTCCATTTTCTGGCGCGCATCGGCAAAGCCTGTCTCAAGGTCGACTGTATAGGCTTCGGCCCGGAACCCGGCCAGATACTTGGGCTGATAGGGCGCAAGCTGCGACAGATCCCAAGGCTCCAGCCCTTCGGTATATTTGCGCGGCAGGCTTTTGGAGGCCAGCACCAACACGTCGTCAAAGAACCGCTGCACGCGCCCGCGCACATTCGACCAGCGCACGCGGATTTCGGTGCGCACCTGCGGTTTGCCATCGACCATGACGGTGCGGTTGGCGGTATATTCCGTGCCGCGCTGGCCAGTGTATTGGCTGTGGGTCTGGGCGTCATAGGTCCAGTACGGAACGTAAATCCCATCCAGCTTGCGCCCTTTCTGGGCGTAGTCCTTGAGGCCGTTGGGGGCGAACCACAGCCCGCCGAGCCAGTCTTCCATCGCCTGACGCGCGGCGCGTTCGTCAAACTGAAAGGGCAGCACGCCCTTGGGTTTGATATGGCGATTCTCGCCGGTGTCCGCCACCACCGGGGTCGCGCAGAAGGGGCACTCCAGCGCATGCACCGAGGGGTCAAACTCCACTTGTGCTGCGCAATTGGGGCAGGAGGAGACGCGCGTCACTTCCATCTCGGCAGCGGGAAGCTGTTCGCGCAGGGCCTTGAGGAAATCGAGCTCCTTCAGCACGCTACCGCCCCATGGGCTTTCAGTGAGGTCTTTCTTGTGACCGCAGTGATCGCAGATCAGCGCGCCCTCGGCGGGGGCAAAGCGGTAGTCCGCACCGCATTGCTCGCAGGGAAAACGATGGGTTTCTTCGGCCTGTTGCGGGGCTGCGTCCATTACGGGCGGGGGCGGCGGTGTCTGGGTCACGTCAAGCGGGCTCTTTGAACACAAGTCTGGTCGCGGGAAGGGGGCGGGGCGCAGATATAAGAGGGTCGGGCGTCAGTGCGCCCGACCTTTGGACCTCGCGGCGTGAGGTTCAGCTGCCTGCAGGTGGTGGTGGCGGCGGAGGAGGAGGCAGGATGGTGAAGAGCTGAGCCAGCTCTGTCACGTCGCCTGCGCGCATCCAGCCGTCCTGACCCGGTGTCCAGACATGGGTGTCGCGGGTAAGCTGGCCTTCTTGGGCCATGCGTCCCATGCGGGCCTTGGAGTAAGGGCCAGAGGTCTGACCGTTTTCTGCAATGTGCCAGACATGTTCCACCGGCGGTGGCGGCGGGGCCATCGGTGCGGCTTGGGGCGAGGGGTGCGACGCAGCGGGTGCGGGCCGTGCGCCCCATGGTCCGGTGGTCTGACCCGCCGCCTGAGACGGTGCACCTCCTTGCATCGCCTGACTCATCTGCTGTGCCATGGACATCCCCATCCCCATGCCGAGACCGGCGCCCATGCCGCTGTTGGGGGTTTTGGCGGCGGCTTCCATCGCTTCGGCGGCCTTGAACTGCGTATAGCGGCCCAGATCGCCGATGATGCCCATCTGGGTGCGCTTGTCCATCGCCTGCTCCACCGCCGGCGGCAGAGAGATGTTTTCCACGTAAAGCTCGGGGATCGAGAGGCCGTATTCTGCCACAACCGGGCCGATTTCGGCGGCAACCAGCTTGCCCAGATCGGCGGTGTTGGCGGCCATGTCGAGCACCGGAATGCCGGAGCTTGCGATTGCGCGAGAGAACTCCTGCACGATGATATTGCGAATCTGGTAAGAGATCTCGTCCATGGTGAACTCACCATCGGTGCCGACAATCTCAGTGAGGAACCGCGCCGGGTCCACCACCCGCACCGAATAGGTGCCAAAGGCGCGCAGGCGCACCGGGCCGAACTCCGGGTCGCGGCACATGATCGGGTTCTTGGTGCCCCATTTGAGGTCATTGAACCGCGTCGTCGCGACAAAGTAGATCTCGGACTTAAAAGGCGACTGGAAACCGTGGTCCCAGTGCTGCAGCGTCGTCATCACCGGCATGTTGTTGGTTTCGAGCATATAAAGCCCGGGCGTAAACACATCCGCCAGCTGGCCTTCATGCACAAATACCGCCGCCTGACCTTCGCGGACCGTCAGCTTGGCACCGTATTTGATTGCATGGCCTTCGCGCTCAAAACGCATGACCATCGTGTCGCGGGTATCATCGGTCCAATGGATGACGTCGATGAATTCGCCTTTGAGAAAATCGAAAATGCCCAAGGTGTTCCCTCCCACGGCTGTTTCCCAAGATGTAGCAATCCATTGGTCCTGAAACCAGAGGGCAGCCCGCTTGGGGGGCGTTTTTGCCAATTTGAAGCAGAGTTTCCCCGCAAAACCGGGCAGCGGATAGCGGGGCTGCCCGGTTTTTTCACGCAGATACGCGCGACTGAGGTTAGCTTTGCTGGACCCAAAGGTGGGTCAGCCCGTGGAAATGGTAGCTGTTGGAATACTGCGGTGCCTCTGCCAGCTTCAGCTCTGGGCAGCGCGCAAACAGGATCGGCAGGGCAATCTCCATCTCCAACCGCGCCAGCGGCGCGCCAACACAGAAATGCAAGCCGCCGCCAAAGCTCTTGTTCACCTTGGGCGGCCGGGTCGGGTCAAACTGGTCTGCGCGCGCCAGCGCCTCCGGGTCGCGGTTGGCCGCTGCCAGCATCAGCGCCACCAAATCGCCGCGCTGGAAGGTATGGCCGAGCATCTCGACCTCCTCATAGGCGTAGCGGGTAAACATATGCAGCGGCGGATCATAGCGCAGGATCTCCTCCACCAGCCCGCTGATGCCCTCGGGGGCCAGCCACTCCGGCGACCAGCCCTGTTCCAGCATCGTTTTCACCCCGTTGCCGAGCGAATGCACCGTCGCCTCGTGTCCGGCATTGAGCAGCAGGATGCAGGTGCCGATCAGTTCATCCGTGGAGAGGCTCTCGCCATCTTCTTCGGCCTGAATGAGGCGGGTGATCAGATCATCGCCCGGTGTCTTGCGGCGCTCGTCCACATAGTCGGTGAGAAAGGCGATGAACTCTTCGCTCGCCTTGGCGGCGGCATGTTCGGTCTCGATGGTCTTGGAGGCCTGATACATCGCCACCATCTTGTGCGACCAGTCCAAAAGCTTCGGGGCCATGTCTTCCGGCACGCCGAGCAGGCGACAGATCGCGATCACCGGCACCTGCGTGCAATAGGCGGTCAGCAGATCAAAGGGCGCGTCTGTGGGAAAGGCATCTATCAGATCATGGCACAGCGTCTCCAGCCCCGGTGCCAGCGCCTTGATCTCGCGGCTGGTAAAGGCGCGCAGCACCAGTTTGCGCAGGCGTGTATGCCGGGGCGGTTCTGCATCCAGCAGAGAATGCGCTTCTACTTGCAAGAAGGGCGCGAGATGGGCCGGGCCTTCGGTGGCCATCTCGGCGGGGATTTCGCGGCCAAAGCGGCGGTCGCGCAGCAGCATATGCACCGCATCATGGCCAAAGGCGGCCACCATTTTATAGTCCTGCCAGTACCCGAGTTTCCCAGTTGCGCGCGCGGCGTCGTAAAAGGGATAGGGGTCCTGGACAAAATCTGGGTCAGTCGGGGATTGGGTCAGTGTTTTCATGTATATGGCTTTTTGCGGAGGTCTCTGGCCTTGGCAAGGGGGGCTTTGCTACTGTGGCGCAATGTTGGATACACGTCACCCCCGTCTCGCCCTGATCTTAGGCGTTGTTCTGGTCATCGTGGTGCTGTCTGTCGCGGTTTGGTCATCGGCCTATCGGCAGGCGCTTACGGCGCTGGGAGAGCGCACCGCGTCCGATCTGGCGCTGGCCTCTGATCGGGTCAGCACGCAATTGCAGATTTTTCGCGAACAAGCGGTGCTGGTGGTGGAGCATCCGGGGCTTCAGACGCTGGACAATGCAGCAGGGCGGGAGTTGGCGACAAATTTGCTGCGCCGCTTTGCCGATAAATCCGGCGCGCTTGATGTGTTTTATGCAGATGCCAGCGGGCAGGTGCTGGCGGCAGCTGAAGGTGTCGCGGGAGCGGATGTCTCGCAAAACCGCTATTTTCGTCGCGCCATGCAAGGCGCTATGGGGGCAGAGCCGATGGTGCTGCCCGGTGGCAAACGCCGCGCCTACTTCTTTGCCGCGCCTGACTTTGGCCCCGATGGGCGGGTGCGCGGGACATTGGTGGTGGTGGCCGATATTGAGGTGGTCGAACAGACGTGGCGCGGCTCGCTGCCGGCGGTGTATTTCACCATCGAGGATGGCCGGGTCTTTATGTCGAACCGGTTTGAGCTGCTGTTCTGGCAGCTGGATGACGACAAGACTGGGCTGATGACCGCCGATGGGGGCGATCTGCCGCTGAAGGTGCGTCATGTGGGGGAACATGAAATCTGGCAACAGGGCTGGAGTCCATATTTGCCCAATCAGGCACTGCATCTTGGCATTGATCTGCCCGCCATTGGGATGCGCGGCGAAATTCTGGTGGATGTAACACCAGCGCAGCGGATCGCTACATTGCAGGCCATGGCGATGGCTGCGGTCTGTCTGGCCTTTGGCACGATCCTGTTCTGGGTGGCAGAGCGCCGCCGCACTCTGGCAAAGGCCAATGCCGAACTGGAAGTGCGGGTTGAGACCCGCACGCGCGCCCTGTCGGATGCCAACGTGCAGCTGCGCCGGGAGGTGCGCGAACGCAAGGAGGCGGAGGCGGCACTGAAACAGGCGCAGGCCGAATTGGTTCAGGCCGATAAACTCTCGGCGCTGGGGCAGATGTCGGCAGGGATCTCCCACGAGTTGAACCAGCCGCTGATGGCGATTCAGCAGTTTGCCGAAAACGGTCAGGCCTTTCTGGAGCGTGGCAAATCGGAACGCGCGGGCGAGAACCTTACGCGGATTGCGCAGATGTCGGCGCGGATGGCCCGGATCATCAAAAACCTACGCGCCTTTGCCCGCAATGAAAGCGAGCCGGTGGGCCGTGTCGATCTGGTGCAGGTGATCACCGCGGCAGTGGAGCTGACCGAAACCCGCCTGCGCGACCATGACGTGACGCTTGACTGGCGGCCGCCCGAGGCGGGCGCGATCTGGGTGCGCGGCGGCGAGGTACGTCTGACGCAGGTGTTTGTGAACCTGATCAACAATGCGGTGGATGCGATGATGGGGCAGGACGACCGCCTTGTTCGGATTGTCGTCAACGATGGCGAGCGGCTTACGGTAACTGTGCGCGACATCGGCCCCGGTCTGAAGCAGCCCGAAAAGGTGTTTGAGCCGTTTTACTCCACCAAGGCGGTGGGGAGTTCGGAAGGCATGGGGCTGGGGCTGTCCATTTCCTACGGTCTGGTGCAAAGCTTTGGCGGCAACATCCGAGGCACCAATACCGAACATGGCGCCCTGTTCACGGTTGAGCTGGACTACTGGAAAGAGGAAACCGCCGCATGACGCGCTCTCTGTCACCGCTGCCCACCCGCAAAGTCTTGCTGGTGGATGATGACGCCGCCGTGCGTGAGGCGCTGGGCCAGACGCTGGAACTGGCGGATCTGGATGCGGTGACGGCAGGGTCGTTTGTCGCGGCCAAGGATCACATCACGCCAGAGTTTGAAGGGGTGATCCTGTCGGATATGCGGATGCCGGGGCGCGATGGGTTTCATCTTTTGGCCTATGCGCAGGAGGTGGATGCGGAACTGCCGGTGGTGCTGCTGACGGGCGAGGGCGACATTCCGATGGCAGTGCGGGCCATGTCCGAAGGCGCGTTTGATTTCCTTGAGAAACCCTGCGAGACGGCAAAGTTGATGACGGTGCTGGAACGGGCGCTGAAAACCCGCGCTCTGGTGCTGGAAAATCGCCGTCTGCAACGACAACTGGAGCGGGGCGACCCGGCGGCGCGGATGATCTTTGGCACCTCGCCGCAGGTGCAGGAGTTGCGCGCGCGGGTGCGCGCTGCCGCCGTCACCGAGGCAGAGGTGCTGGTGAGTGGCGCGCCGGGCAGTGGCATTCCCAAAGTTGCCGAGGTGGTGCATCTGATGTCGCGGCGCGGGCAGGGCGCGTTTGTCAAACGCCCGGCGGCGGGGCTGACACCTGAAACCTTTGAGGAGCTGTGCCACAGCGCCGAGGGAGGATCGCTGTTCCTTGATGAGCTGTCCGCTATGCCGCAAGAGACGCAATATGCGGTGCTGGCGCGGCTGGAGCAGGGCAGCGATGCGCGCATCATCGGCGGCTCTTCTGTTGATCTGTCAGAGAGGGTTGCGGGGGGCAGCTTTAACGCCGATCTCTATTACCGGCTTGATGTGATGCGGGTGCGTATTCCGTCGCTTGCCGAGCGGCGCGACGATATCCCGGTGCTGTTTCGTCACTATGTGTCGCAGGCTGCGGAACAAGCCGGGATTGATGCGCCCGAAATCAGCCCCGAGACCCTCGCCAGCCTGATGGCGCAGGATTGGCCCGGCAATGCGCGGTCCTTGATGTCGGCGGCGATGCGCTTTGTGCTGGGGATGCCGGAGGAGGTCTCCAAAGCTGCCGACCTTGGGTTGGCAGAGCAGATGGCGCAGGTGGAGCGCTCCTTGCTGATTGCGGCCCTGGGACGGCAAAACGGCAAGGCGGCCGCGGCTGCCGAAGCGCTGAAGCTGCCGCGCAAAACCTTTTACGACAAGCTCGCCCGCTATGGGATTCGCCCAGAAGACTATCGGCGCTAACGCCTGTGCGGATTTTCGCACAACCCGCAACAGCCCTGTGTGAAATCCCGCACAGGCGGGCAAGGCGCGCATCACTCGCACCTTCACACTTTGCGCTACCTTATTGAAAATAGGTAAAAATAGTTAATTTGTCGTGATTCTCGAATCGCGACTTGAGCGAAACTCCGCCTTTGCCAATTCTAGCTCCCAAGCCTCGGGTCCGATCCGGGGTCAGAGGAAGACATCGATTCTTAGGGAGGATCTCCATGAAGTTTCTGACTGCTGCCGCAACCGCGCTGGCACTGAGCGTCACCGCAGGTGCCGCACAAGCCGAAGCCTGTGATGACGGCGAAATCGTCGTAAAGTTCAGCCACGTCACCAACACCGACAAGCACCCCAAGGGGATCGCGGCCTCACTGCTGGAAAAGCGCGTGAACGAAGAGATGAACGGCACCATGTGCATGGTCGTCTATCCGAACTCCACGCTTTATGACGACAACAAGGTGCTTGAGGCGATGCTGCAAGGCGACGTGCAACTGGCCGCACCGTCGCTCTCGAAGTTTGAGAAATTCACCAAACAGTTCCGCCTCTTTGATCTGCCGTTCATGTTCAAGAACATCGACGCGGTCGACGCCTTCCAGGCGTCAGAGAACGGTCAGGCCATGCTCGACAGCATGCAGCGTCGTGGTCTGCAAGGTCTGGGTTACTGGCACAATGGTATGAAGCAGATGTCGGCCAACAAGCCGCTGTTGCTGCCCGAAGATGCCAATGGTCTGAAGTTCCGCGTGCAGTCCTCTGACGTGCTGGTTGCGCAGATGGAAGCCATCGGCGGCAGCCCGCAGAAAATGGCCTTCTCCGAAGTCTATGGCGCGCTGCAGCAGGGTGTTGTGGACGGTCAGGAAAACACCTGGTCCAACATCTACGGCAAGAAGTTCTTTGAGGTTCAGGACGGTATCACCGAAACCAACCACGGTGTGCTCGACTATCTGGTTGTGGCCTCGGTTGACTGGCTCGACAGTCTTGAGCCCGAAGTGCGTGATCAGTTCATGACCATCATGCATGAGGTCACCGCAACCCGGAACGCCGAATCCACCCGTGTGAACAACGAAGCCAAAGAGTCTATTATCGCCGCAGGCGGTGTGGTGCGTGAGCTTTCCGCTGATCAGCGTCAGGCGTGGGTCGATGTGATGAAACCCGTCTGGGAGCAGTTCGCAGGTGACGTGGGTCAGGACATGATCGACGCGGCGCAGTCCATCAACGCGGGCTTCTAAGGCAGATCTGCGGTCCCGTGCGGGCCGCGATCATCTGAAATACTGGTCAGAGCGCAGGCAAAATGCGCTCTGACACCTGAGCGGCACAGAGACTGTGTCCGCACCCAATTTCCCAAAAACTGGAGAGACAATGATGTCGGGGGCAAGAACCGGCCCGTCCGGGTTCATCCATACACTTGAGGAATCGTTGATCGCGCTGATCCTCGGAGCAATGACATTGCTCACCTTTGCCAACGTGATTGCGCGCTACGTCTTCAATTCCAATATTCTCTGGGCGCTTGAGGTCACTGTGTTCCTCTTTGCCTGGTTGGTGCTTTTGGGCGCGTCCTATGCGGTCAAAGTGCATGCCCATCTGGGCGTTGATGCGGTGATCAATATGCTGCCCGAAGGCGTGCGCCGTACGCTGGGTCTGATTGCGGCGGCGGCCTGCATTATCTTTTCGCTTCTGATGTTGAAAGGCGCCTATGACTACTGGGCGGTTTTTGCCGATCTGCCGCCAACCTCCGGGCGCTGGTTTCCCACCGGTCTGGATCTGAAAGCGCGGAGCCAGAGTTTCTATGAAGTTCAGGATGTGCCGATGATCGGTGCGCTGCGCTTTCTTGAGGATCTGATCAACTACGGCGATTCCTACGAAAAACTGCCCAAGGTCGTGCCTTATCTGGTGTTGCCGCTGTCGATGCTGTTGCTGGTGATCCGTTTTGTTCAGGCGGCATTTCAGATCCTGCGCGGTCAAACTGACCGTCTGGTTGCAAGTCACGAAGTCGAAGACGAACTCGAAGCGGTTCGCGCTCAACAAGGAGAGCATGACTGATGGAAGTGGTTCTTCTCTTTACCCTCGTGATCGGATTGCTGCTGATCGGTGTGCCGATTGCGGTTGCTCTTGGTCTGTCGTCCACCGTGTTCCTGCTGATCTATTCCGACAGTTCGCTGGGCTCGGTTGCGGGGACGCTGTTTCAGGCCTTCGAAGGGCATTTCACCCTGCTGGCAATTCCGTTCTTTATTCTGGCGTCCAGTTTTATGACCACAGGCGGCGTGGCGCGGCGGATCATCCGTTTCTCCATCGCCTGTGTCGGTCACTTGCCGGGCGGTCTGGCGATTGCGGGCGTCTTTGCCTGTATGCTGTTTGCAGCGCTGTCCGGGTCGTCGCCAGCAACCGTGGTGGCCATCGGGACGATCGTGATCGCGGGCATGCGTCAGGTGGGCTATTCCAAGGAATTCGCTGCGGGGGTGATCTGTAACGCAGGTACGCTCGGCATCCTGATCCCGCCTTCCATCGTGATGGTGGTTTACGCCGCAGCGGTTGAGGTCTCGGTCGGGCGGATGTTCCTTGCCGGTGTCATCCCGGGCCTGATGGCGGGCATCATGCTGATGGTCACAATCTATGTGATGGCCAAGGTCAAGAACCTGCCGCAGGGCGAGTGGAACGGCTGGGGGGAGGTCTTTGCCTCTGCACGTGAAGCAGGCTGGGGTCTGTTCCTGATCGTGATTATTCTGGGCGGCATCTACGGCGGTATCTTTACCCCGACCGAAGCGGCTGCAGTGGCGGCGGTCTACGCCTTCTTTATTGCGTGTTTCGTCTACAAGGACATGGGGCCGCTTTCCAATGGAGAGGGGCAACCCAAGGACTCGCTGTTGAAAAAGCCCTATGCGCTGATCACCGCGTTTTTCCACAGCGATACCAAACACACGCTGTTTGAGGCTGGCAAGCTCACCGTGACACTGTTGTTTGTGATCGCTAACGCGCTGATCCTGAAGCATGTTCTGACCGATGAGCAGGTGCCGCAGCATATCGCCAATGCGATGCTCTCGGCAGGGTTTGGCCCCGTGATGTTCCTGATCGTGGTCAATGTGATCCTGCTGATCGGCGGGCAGTTCATGGAGCCCTCGGGACTTCTGGTGATTGTGGCGCCCTTGGTGTTCCCGATCGCCATTGAACTGGGGATTGACCCGATTCACCTTGGTATCATCATGGTTGTGAACATGGAGATCGGGATGATTACACCGCCGGTGGGGCTGAACCTCTTTGTGACCTCCGGGGTTGCGGGGATGCCGATGATGGCGGTGGTGCGGGCTGCGCTGCCGTTCCTCGCGGTGCTCTTTGTTTTCCTGATTATGGTGACATATATCCCGGCGATCTCGACCTTCCTGCCCAATATGATCATGGGACCTGAGATCATAACCAACTGATCTGACTGATAGATGCGAAATGATGCGCCCGGAGAGTTGCCTCTTCGGGCGTATTTTTATAGGCAGGGGCGTTGCCCCTCTGCGCTGACGCGCATTCACCCCAGGATATTTGCGGTTAGAAGAAGGGGAGCGGTCGGCGCTTTGGCAAAGAAAACGCCCGGACCGTGAAGTCTGGGCGTTTTTCATCAGGCTGACGCGGGAGGGAGGCCGCGGCGGCCAGAATTATTAAGCCGTACGCGGGCGTGACAGCAGCAGGGCAGGTGCTTTGATCGCACGTACCAGTGCAGCGCCGATGCTGGAGAGGATGACGCCCATCATCTCGGCGCGCATTTTGCGGGCGCGCAGTTCGATGTCTTTCATCTCTTCGCTGAGCAGCGGGGCGGTTGAATTCAGGTCCATAACTTCACCTTGGGGTCTTCGTTTGATGCCCTTCATCTAGTGTATCCCTCAGCTTTGCACATCGCATAGCTTGGCAATCCCGCTATGCCTCTGCTGCAATGCGGCATCCGGGAGGTGGATCGTTTCGCCATGAAAAAACCGCCCGTGCTGATGCAGGGCGGTTTCTTTTCTTGGGCTGCAGCTGTTGGTGATCAGCTGGCGCGGCGCTCATCAAAGCTGAGCGCGATGAAGCTTGGCATATGGTCACCCATGCCCACGACCTTGTCATCACGGCGGTCATCGCGGCGTCCGCGGGAGCGGGATTTACCGGATTTGTTGGTATCGTCCGCGGGTTTCTCGGCCTGACGCTGGGGTTTGTCCTGCGCCTGTTGTGGCTGCTGCTCAGTCGTTTGTGCAGCGGCTTCAACGGGCGGCTCTTCGGATTTGGCAGCGGTGGTTTTGCTGCGACTGCGACGGGCCGGTTTGGGCTTGTCACTTGTTGCGTCTTCCTTTGTCGCGGTTTTGCGCGGTGTCGGCTTTACCGGGTTTTCCAAACGGGTGATTTCTTTTTGAACCAGACCCTCGACAGCATCCAGCGCCTTTTCATCGCGCGGGCTGCACAGGGTGATGGCCTTACCGTTGCGCCCCGCGCGACCGGTGCGCCCGATGCGGTGCACATAGTCCTCTGCATGGCCGGGCACGTCGAAGTTGAACACATGGCTCACGGAGGGGACATCCAGACCACGCGCCGCCACGTCGGAGGCCACGAGGATCTTGAGCGTTCCGTCACGGAAGCCATCAAGCGTTTTTGTCCGCTGGCTCTGATCCAGATCGCCATGGATCGGTGCCGCGTCATAGCCGTATTTCTTCAGCGATTTTGCGACGATATCCACGTCGGTTTTGCGGTTGCAGAAGATGATGGCGTTTTTGACCGCCTCGCCTTCCTGATTGATCAGCTCGCGCAGAACGCGGCGTTTCTCGCTGCCTTCGCGATCCTTGCGGGAGGCTTTGAACATCACCACCGCCTGTTCGATCGTCTCGGAGGTGGTCGCTTGCCGCGCGATCTCCACCCGTTCGGGGCCGGAGAGGAACGTATTGGTGATGCGCTCGATCTCCGGTGCCATGGTGGCGGAGAAGAACAGCGTCTGGCGGGTGAAGGGCGTCAGCGAGAAGATGCGTTCGATATCGGGAATAAAGCCCATATCAAGCATCCGGTCGGCCTCATCCACCACCATGATCTCAATGCCGGTCAAGAGCAGCTTGCCGCGCTCGAAATGGTCCAGCAGGCGGCCCGGTGTGGCGATCAGCACGTCAACACCGCGGTCGATGGCTGCATCCTGTTCCTTGAAGGAGACGCCGCCGATCAGCAGGGCCTTCGTCAGTTTGACGTGTTTGGCGTAGGTGTCGAAGTTTTCCGCCACCTGTGCGGCCAATTCGCGCGTCGGGCAGAGCACCAGCGAGCGCGGCATGCGCGCCCGGGCGCGGCCACGGGCAAGGCGGGTGATCATCGGCAGGGTGAAGGAGGCGGTCTTGCCGGTGCCGGTCTGAGCGATCCCGAGGACATCGCGTCCTTCCAAGGCGGCGGGAATCGCGCCTGCCTGAATCGGGGTCGGGCTTTCATATCCTGCTTCCTCAATGGCTTTGAGGACCTTCGGATTAAGGTTCAGATCGGTGAATTTTGTCATATGCGTCCGTTTTTGCGGACACTGACCTGGCCCGCGCGTGTGTCTCTATCCCGGTATCAGTCGGACGCCTGAGCAGTCAGGTGTCCCCGGATGTGGCGGCACATAGCAAAATTGCGAGATACGGTCAAATGATCGCGAAATTCCGCCGGCGTTCTTTTGGAGATTGGGGGTATTTGCAGTATTTCTGAAACAGTTCGTCAAAATTCCGGGAAATGTTTCCGCCGCAATTGTGCAAGTGGCAAGCTCCGTTGGCGCAAAAGCCCCTCTGTCGTCAATTTTTGCCGTAAATCGGGGCTGTCGGCGCAAACTTCGTCGAAAAAGGCCCTGAGGCCGGATTCGCCCTCTTCTGATTCCAAGGAGGACAGCAATTCGTGCAAGGTGACACCGCCGGTTTCGCGGGGCTGAGCCGGGCGCAGGTCTGCCCGGTAGGAGCCTTTTTGCAGCCGGTAGCGGTAGTGGTTCAACCAATGCTCCCAGTCGCTCGCGTGGAAATGGCACAGGTCCATATCATCGAGCTCTGTTCTGGCAGGGTTTTCGACGCCGTCCACAAAGACATTGTGAATGCGCAATTCCACATCACTCAGGCCACAGCGCATAAAGACTTTGCCCTGTATGTGGCTGACAAAGCCGCATTTTAGGTAGCCGCCAAAACGGGGGTAGAGCCGGGCACTGGTGGCGCTGGCGCTTGATCCCTGCGGCACGCGCGCCTTGAATTGATCGTTGCTGCCAGCGAGCAACTCCAGCGGGCGCACGCGGGCGCAGATGGTGTCGTCTGTGAGGGATGCCAGATGTGTTTCAATCGGTGAGGTGGACCACAAAAACTCATCAACGTCGATATGGATCAGCCAATCCAGGTCGCGGGCCTGACGGCGATAGGCGCGGGTGGCGTTCAGGCTCTGGCGGACCTGATGTTTTACCGGCACACGGCCCCGGCGTTTTTGCCAATGGGCCTCGGTGGTTTCAATGACGCGGATGTGCGGGTGGTTTTCAAGGTGTGGCAGCGCCTCGGGGCAGGGGGCATCCAGGTAGAGAAACAAGCGATGCGCACCTTGTTCCAGATGCCATGCGGCAAAGTTCAGGATCTCGTGCGCGTCGGCCTTGAGGGTGGCAACGAGGCCCCATTTTCCCGTAGTTGCGGGATCTTTCATCTGTCCACCTGCCTGCATGATTGAAAACGGGCACCCGGTAAGGGGTGCCCGCGTTTCAGACCATCATTTCCTTGGTGGAGGAGAGTTTCAAGTCAGGATAGTCCCGTTCCACCCGGTCGATGTCCCATTGCAGACGGGTCAGATAGACCACGTCGCCATCGTTATCATGGGCGATATGCTGTTTGTTGGCGTTGGTGAATTTGTCCACCGCCGCCTTATCGCCATGCACCCAGCGCGCCGAGGTAAACTGGCTGGCCTCAAAACGCACGGGCAGGCCGTATTCCATCTCGATCCGGCTGGCGAGCACCTCGAACTGCAACTGACCAACGACGCCGACGATAAAGCCCGAGCCAATCGAGGGTTTGAACACCTTGGCAGCGCCTTCTTCGGCGAACTGCATCAGCGCTTTTTCCAGATGCTTGGCTTTCATCGGATCGCCCGCGCGCACCCCTTGCAAAAGTTCCGGTGCAAAGGAGGGGATACCTGTGACGCGCAAGGTCTCGCCCTCAGTCAGCGTGTCGCCGATGCGCAGCTGGCCGTGGTTGGGGATGCCGATGATGTCACCGCCCCATGCCTCTTCGGCAAGCTCGCGGTCAGAGGCGAGGAACAGCACCGGGTTGGAGATCGCCATCGGTTTCTTGCTGCGCACATGCGTCAGCTTCATGCCGCGTTTGAAGTGGCCCGAGGCCAGTCGCACAAAGGCCACGCGGTCCCGGTGCTTGGGGTCCATATTGGCCTGCACTTTAAAGACAAAGCCTGCGACTTTTTTCTCTTCGGGGGCGATTTGGCGGGGTTCGGCGGATTGGATCTGTGGCACCGGGCCATATTGGCCAATGCCGTCCATCAGCTCACGCACGCCAAAGGAATTGATCGCAGAGCCGAACCAGATCGGGGTCATATGCCCCTCAAGTACGGCCTGCGGGTCGAGTTTGGGCAGCAGTTCGCGCGCCATTTCGACTTCTTCGAGCAGCTTTTCCAAGAGATGCTCGGGCACATGTTCGGCCAGTTTGGGATCATCGAGGCCTTGGATCGAGATGCTCTCGGCAACCTTGTTGCGGTCGGCGCGGTCCATCAGCTCCAGCCGGTCACGCAAGAGGTCATAACAGCCGATGAAATCGCGCCCCACACCGATGGGCCAGCTGGCGGGCGTCACATCGATAGCGAGGTTTTCCTGAATCTCATCAATGATTTCAAAGGTGTCACGGCTTTCGCGGTCCATCTTGTTACAGAAGGTCAGGATCGGCAGATCGCGCAGGCGGCAAACCTCAAAGAGCTTCTGGGTCTGGCTCTCCACGCCCTTGGCACCGTCGATCACCATTACCGCTGCATCTACCGCCGTAAGCGTGCGGTAGGTATCCTCGGAAAAATCCGAGTGGCCGGGGGTGTCGACGAGATTGTAGCGGAAATTGCCGTAGTCAAAGGACATCGCGGAGGCCGAAACAGAAATGCCACGGTCTTTTTCCATCTGCATGAAGTCAGAACGCGTGCGCCGGGCTTCGCCCTTGGCGCGCACCTGTCCGGCCATCTGGATGGCGCCACCATAGAGGAGGAATTTCTCGGTCAGGGTGGTCTTGCCCGCATCCGGGTGCGAGATGATCGCAAAGGTGCGGCGCCGCGCGATTTCCGGCGGCAGATCGGGGCGGTTATGAGCGGTGTCCAACATGACGCTGGCCTTAGCCAGAAAGCGGGGATGAGGCAAGGAAAAGCGGTTTCATCGCTCAAGGAGCGCGGGAGACCTCCCGCCCATCCATCGTTGCGCCCCTTTGGGGCACCCCGCGTCCGGTTGGGCCGGGCACCGGACCATTTGGCCCGGCGAGGCTCAGAGCACCGGATCGGTGCTCTGAGCCTTCCCCAGCATCATGTGGGGCGTTGTGGTCTGGACCGTGGCGATAGAGGCAGGCAGGGAGAGGGGGGCGATTTTTGGGAATTTTGCGGAACAATTTGCGTGGTCTCACGTTGTCTGTCCGAACGCGAAACAAAACCGGAAAGGACATTCCCATGCCGAAGGATCAAACCGCACCGTCCACCGAAGATATTGCAACGCAGATGGAAGTCCTGCGTTCTGACATTTCCGCGCTTACCAAATCCGTTTCCGATCTGGCCAAGGATCGCGCGGGCAAAGCCCGTGATGCGGCGCGCGATACTGCGCGTGAGCAAGGCCAAGCGGTCGCGGATGGAGCTGCCCAGATGACTCGCCAAGCTGAGGATGCGGTGCGCGCGCAACCGCTTGCGGCAACGGCAATTGCAGCCGGGCTTGGCTTTGCGCTGGGTTATCTGAGCAATCGTCGCTAACGCGATGCTGAGCCTCATTAAATCCAAGGCCCGGCGTGGTGTGCGCCGGGCGCGCTACGCGGCACTTTGTGCGGTGAGTGCAGCCATTGGTGCGGGGTTTGCGACGACGGCGCTTTATGCGGCGCTTTTGCAGGCCGGGCAGTCGCACGCGATGGCATCGCTTATTCTTGGCTGTATCTGGTTTGGCCTGTCGGGGGTCTTCCTGCTGGCCAAAGGTGCGGTCGGTGAGGATCGCGATGACTACGGCGATCAGCCGCGAGTCGGCTCACCTCATGTGGCGCATCCCAACGGTCATGCCGCAACAGCACCGAGCGTGGCTGAGGCCTTTATGAATGGTGTAAACGAGGGCGCGGGCTTTGCCCGCATGCAACAGCGCGGCAGCTGACGGGGGCCGCGCTGTTGTCGTGCTTGGAGCCGGGCACGTATGGTGCTGGTGCTGAAGGCGCTGGCGCGATCCTTAGCGCAGGGATGCGCGCTTCAGCAATTCTACCGCATCAGGGCGCTGTAGCAGTGGGCGGCGAATTTCCAGCCCGTGATCCCCGCGTGTGCCGTGGCGGCGTGGTTTTGCAACTTTGCGCTGAATATCCTCTGGCAGGGCCGGGCGCGTGACCGCATCCACCAGCATCGATTCAGCTGCGATTCCCTCGGCGTAGATGATGTGGTGATGGTCAAACAGGATCTGGTAGTAATCGATAAAGCCGCCGTCCTGCACCACGACACTGTCGCCATTGACCAAATCCCGCGCGCGGATCATCAATTCGTGCCGCCCGGTGCCCAATACATCCGAGCGCTGATAAATCATCAGCCGGTGATCTGGGCTGACCAGCAGGTCACGGGCGTTGTTAAGCGCACCCTCCCGGATCAGGATGGGGGCCATCTCGCCGACGGCGCGTACGGTGGTCTGCCCAACCCAAGTGATCGTGCGTGCACCGCTGTTGCGGGTCAGAACCCGGTCACCGGGTTGCAAGGTTTCAATCGCGCGCTGCTCACCGGTGCCCATGGTGATGTGCGTTCCGCGTGAGAACGCAACACAGCTGAGCTGTGCAAGTCGTTCCCAGACGCGGGCACGATCCGCGCGGACCAAGCGATAGCCTGTTCCAACAGACAGTGGCGCCTGCGGGATCAAATATACTGCGGTGATTACCCCGGCCTTGTCGACCTCAACCGCGATCAAGGCTTCGATCGCGCTGCCAAGATCGGGCATCAGGGTGATGGCGCAATCCAGATAGAGCGCAGCCTCAGGCCGGCCCATTTCGCTGTCGGAGTGCAGGGAAATTGCGCCCTCGGCGGAGACGGTAAATGCCAGCCGCTGCAGCCTTGCAGGGCTGCTCAGCTCATAGATATCATCCATCACCAACTCATCCAACAGCCCAACCGGATCGCCCGAATTGGCGCCGATATCCACGCAGAACTGTTCTGCCGGATAGGCCGGGAGGGCGTAGAGGGAGATGGTGTCGTCTGTCACGTCGATCACTGTCTTTCGGTCTAAGGAGGCTGTCGGGAGCGCCTCGATTGCGGAACAACTTTGCACCCCGCGTAGTAAAGACTAGGTTCACACTTGGGCGAGAAACGGGCACTCAGGGGAAAATTTCTGGCCCGTGCCCGGATTGTCATCTGGAAAACCCGTCACTGCGCTGGCAGGGTCACGCCGGAACACGCAGCAGCAGGGAGAGTTTCATGGATCTGGGCATTCGCGGAAAGCGCGCATTGGTATGTGCATCGAGCAAAGGGTTAGGTCTGGGCTGTGCAGAAGCATTGGCAGAGGCGGGTGTGGATCTGTTGATGAATGCGCGCGGCACCAAAGCACTGGAGGCATCGGCTCAGGACATTCGCGACCGGTTCGGGGTGCGTGTGGATACGCTTGCGTGTGATGTGACCGATGAGGGCGCGCGCGCAGAGCTGATCGAACGCGCCAAAGGTGTCGACATCCTTGTCACCAACGCAGGTGGCCCGCCTCCTGGCATCTGGAGCGATTGGGACCGCGAAGATTTCATCAAGGCGATTGATGCCAATATGCTCACCCCGATTGCGCTGATGAAAGCGCTGCTGCCGCAGATGATGGACGCAGGCTGGGGCCGGGTGGTCAATATCACCTCGCAGTCGGTAAAAGCGCCAATTGCGGCGCTGGGGCTTTCCAATTCGGCGCGCGCGGGGCTGACGGGCTATGTGGCGGGCACCTCGCGGCAGGTGGCCGGCAAGGGCGTGACCATCAACAATCTGCTGCCGGGCATTCATGCCACCGACCGGGCGATCTCACTTGATACCGGGGTGGCGCAGGCACAGGGCATCAGCATGGATGAGGCCCGCGACCAGCGCGCCGCTACGATCCCAACCGGGCGCTATGGGACGCGGCAGGAATTTGGCGCGACCTGTGCATTCTTGTGTTCACAGCATGCAGGTTTCATCGTTGGGCAGAATATCCTGCTGGACGGTGGTGCCACCAATATGACGATCTGACCCGATGGCAGAGGCATTCTCGCTGAAAGATCAGCTATTTAACATCGAAAATACCCGCTATGTGGCGGGGCTTTTTGCTGCGGCGTCCCCGAGTTTCGATGCAAAAGCCTTTGAGGCGGATGTGATGGCGCGGCTGCTTGATCTGGAACTCAAGGAACGCATCAACTGGATTGCCGAGCAACTGTCGCAGCATGTGCCGGGACCCTTGGCGAAAGTGGCACCGGTGATCATCGCCGCTCTGCCGCCGCCGCTCGACCCGAGCCTGAGGGACGATGATTTTGGCGACTTCATTTTTGCACCCCTTGGTGAATGGGTGACGGCCCTGACGCAGGATGACAATGACCTGCCGCTTGCGCTGGATGTGCTGGAGGTCCTGACGCAGCGGTTCTCCATGGAGTTTGCCATCCGACCCCTGTTGAAACGCTGGCCGGATCAGGTACTGGCGCGCATAGCGGACTGGGCAGCGCATGGGCATTATCATGTGCGTCGTCTGGCCAGCGAGGGCACCCGGCCGCGCCTGCCGTGGGGGCTGGCGGTGAACCTGCCGCTGACCGCGCCATTGCCGATTTTGGACCGGCTGCATGGGGATCCGACCCGTTTTGTCACGCGGTCTGTGGCGAACCATTTGAATGATATTGCCAAGAAAGATCCGCAGATCGTCATCGACCGGCTGACCGATTGGCAAGGGCAGGGGAAACAAGCGCCCAAAGAACTGGACTGGATCACCTCTCACGCGTTGCGCGGGCTGGTAAAGGCGGGGGATCCACGGGCGCTGCGGCTGTTGGGCTATGATCCCGATCTTGAGCTGACCGCGCAACTGGATCTGCCTGCGCGCGTGCGTATCGGTGAAAAGCTCATGCTGAGCTGTACGTTAAAAGGTGCAAACGGCGCGCGGGTGCTGGTTGATTATGCGCTGACCTTTCAGCGTGCGGGCGGCAAGACGTCGACCAAAGTGTTCAAATGGAAAACCGGTGCGCTGGGCGGCGATGGTCTTGCGCTGCAAAAATCCCATCCGCTCAAAGCGCAGGCTTCGACCTTCACTCTGATGCCGGGGGCGCATCGCGTCACGCTGATGGTCAATGGCCAGCCCCGCGCGCGTGGCGAAGTGGAGTTCCTTGCCTGAGGCAGGGCAGCTTGATATCAGCGCGCAATCTCCGATTGCCAGAAATCCAGACATAAAGGGCCAGACCATGCCAGAGCAGATGACCAAATCCGCACTGCCCTCCGTGCAGGCGGAAGGGCACGAGGTGACGCCCCGGCTGGAAATCCGCAACATCCGACGTTTCTTTGAGGGCCGTGCGGTGGTGGACGATGTCTCGCTCACGGTGTTGCCGGGGCAAGTGACCTGTCTGCTCGGCCCCTCGGGATGCGGGAAGTCCACCACCCTGCGTATGATTGCGGGCGTGGAGATGCAGGATGAGGGCGAGATCTATGTCGATGGCAAGCTGATCTGCGACACGCTGTTTCGGGTGCCCCCAGAGCGGCGCGAAATTGGCCTGATGTTTCAGGACTTTGCTCTATTTCCGCATCTGAGCGTTGGCGACAATGTCGCCTTTGGTCTGAAAGGGCCCAAAGACCAGAAACGGGCCCGCGCGCATGAGCTGTTGGATCGGGTGTCGCTGGCGCAGTATATTGATGACTACCCGCATCAGCTCTCTGGTGGGGAGCAGCAGCGGGTGGCGCTGGCGCGTGCGTTGGCCCCGCGCCCCAAGATCATGCTGATGGACGAGCCATTCTCCGGGCTTGATAACCGTCTGCGTGATGGCATCCGTGATGAGACGCTGAGCGTTCTGAAAGAAGAAGACACAGCCGTGTTGCTGGTCACGCATGAGCCCGAAGAAGCCATGCGGATGGCGGATGAGATTGCCCTGATGCGGGACGGGCGCATTGTGCAGCAGGGCGCGCCTTACAACGTCTATACCCGCCCCGTGGATAAGGCGGCGGTGGCGTTTTTCTCTGACGTCAACACGCTGCCCGCGCAGGTCAATGGCGCGCTGGCCGAAACGCCGTTTGGTCAGTTTCTTGCGCCGGGGGTGCCGGATGGCACCGATGTGGAGATTGTATTCCGCCCGCAGCATCTGCGCATCGACTTTGACCGAAATGGCCGCGGTCCCGAAGCGACCGCGCGGGATGGGGTGCCTGCACGTGGGATCGTGCAGCGCGCGCGTTTCTTGGGCAATGAGAGCCTCGTGGAGTTCCGCATGGACTTTGACGGCTCGATCCTGAAGGCGACGGTGCCCAATGTGTTCCTGCCTGCCGAGGGCCGTGCGATGTGGCTGACAGTTCCACGTGATCGGTGTTTCGTCTTTCCACGGTGATTATTGACCGTCATGGTGGGATCAGGAAACCGGAGGCCACCATGCAGCAGAGCTATGAGATCCGACCACTCACTCGCGGCGAAATCGACACCGCCGTGGCATGGGCCGCGCGAGAGGGCTGGAACCCCGGACCGCAGGACGCTGCATGCTTTGCCGCGCAAGATCCAAGCGGCTTTTGGGGCGGCTTTCTGGCCGGAGAGATGATCGCCTGCATCTCCGTCGTCACCTATGGTGAGGCTTTTGCTTTTCTTGGATTTTACATCGTAGATTCCGCCCATCGGGGGCAGGGCTATGGCTATTCCCTGTGGCAGCGAGCGCTGGAGCACGCCGGGCAACGCACCGTTGGCCTGGATGGGGTGGTGGACCAGCAGGACAACTACCGCCGCTCAGGCTTTGATCTGGCGTGGCGCAATATTCGATTTGGCGGCGTGCCCAAGGCCGCGCTCAAAGTGTCGGACGCCTATACGCTGACGTGGCTGGAGGGGCTGACTGATGATGTGGCAGCGCTTGATGCGCGGGTCTTTCCAGCAGCGCGCCCGGACTTCTGGCAGCAATGGCTGTGCGCGCCGGGGCATGTGAGCATCGCGGCACATGACGAGGGTGGCATATGCGCTTTTGGCACGCTCCGGCGTTGTCAGACCGGTGCAAAGATTGCGCCCCTTGTTGCGACCTCTCGCGCGGCGGCGCTTGCGGTTCTAGCCGGGTTGCTGCGCGATTGGCCTGCAGATCAGGAGATTTTTCTTGATGTGCCGGAACCCAACACTGTGGCGGTTGATCTGGCGCGGGATTTGGGACTTCAGCCCGTGTTTGAAACCGCGCGCATGTATCGGGGGCGCAAGCCCGAAGTGGCGCGGGATCTGATTTATGGCGTGACCAGTTTTGAGCTGGGCTGATCCCTAAGTGCGATGCCGCGCCTCTTCGCAGGCTTGATAATCCTGCAGGCGTTTGCCCGGCTCATCCACAAAGAGTTCCGGCAGCGCCTCGGCACCTTCAATGAGATCGACGCGGAACACCCGGAAATCCCCCCGCGTCTCGCACCATGCGGTCAGGGTCCAGACCCGGCCCCAATATTCCATATGCAAGGGGCGGATCACCCGTTCGGTGAGGGTCTCGTCAATGCGGCGATAGCGCAGAGCGAGTTTCTGGCGGGCCTTGATCGCCGCCCGCAGCGTCGGCATCCAGGTAAACCCCCGCGCCGCATCAGCAAAGGGATAGACCGCGAATTTCCAGGCGTCCGCCTCTGTTACCGTCTCGACGGGCAGCACGGCGTCGACCTTTGCGGCGAGGCTCTCTGCCGCGGCCTTCAGCTCCGGATCGGCGGCTTCGGCCACGATCGCCATGCCGAGGTTGAGCGCTTCTAACTCTGACGGGGTCAGGGTCAGTGGCGGCAGGGTGATCGCCTCGCGCACCATATAGCCAACACCGCGCTCGCCTTCGACCGGCACGCCCGAGGCCACCAGCGTGTCCATATCGCGATAGATGGTGCGGGTGGAAACCTCCAGCCGTGTGGCAATGTCCTGCGCCCGGTGCAATTTCCCATCGCGCAGGATCTGGATAATTTCAAAAAGGCGGTCGGTGCGGCGCATGGAGAGATCTTTCGCCTGCGCCGCACCTCAAGGTCAACCCATCGCAGGGGCAGGGGCCATCGTCCACATCTGTGTCTCATGCCGCATCGCGAGGCTGCTCTGGTCGATCATGCGCATGATATCGGCGGTGCAGTCGGCCTGCGGGAACTTGGCGCTGGCCTCTTGCGCGGCCGCCAGATCGGCCCAGATCACATAGTCCATCCATGTGCCGTCCTCGCCTTTGGACAGGCGCCGGTCAATAAAGCCGCGCATACTGCCGATGAAGCTCTCGGTCTTTTGGGTGGCAGCCACATAGTCCGCGTCGCTGACGCCCGGGTTCAGTTTGAAGGTTACCACTTCCACCACGGTCTTGGTCATCTGTCGTCATCCTTGTCTTGACGGTTTCGATGATCCTGTCCTAAGGCAGGGCAACTGACACAAACCTGTCAGTTGAGTGATGGCGGATTGAAAAAACCGTATATGTGAGGGCAATGGGCGCTCCGATCTGCCAGCCTGCGCTTTGCTCCGGCGCGTGCAGCGCCTATCACTCAGGACAGGACAACCTATTTCGGCGCTTCGGGCTGTGGCCCGATTCCGCGCCCCGCATAACGAAAGGCAACACCCATGCTCAACAACATCGGCCTTCCCGGCATTCTCCTCATCGCCGTCGTGGTTCTGGTTCTCTTTGGCCGCGGCAAGATTTCGTCGCTGATGGGCGAAGTGGGCAAAGGTATCACCTCCTTCAAGAAGGGCATCAATGAAGGCACCAAAGAGCTGGAAGACGACCCCGCCGATCAAGCGCGCGACGTCACTCCCGAAGCCGACAAAGACAAGGCGTAACTCCTAGATGTTCGATCTTGGCTGGACAGAGCTTCTGGTCATTGGCGTTGTTGCCCTGATCGTGGTCGGGCCTAAGGATCTGCCCATGTTGTTCCGCAATGTGGGCCGGTTTGTGGGCAAGGCCCGCGGCATGGCCCGTGAATTCAGCCGCGCGATGGAAGACGCGGCGGATGAGGCGGGCGTCAGTGACATCCAGAAGAGTTTTAAAACAGCGACGAATCCGATGGGGTCGGCGATGGACAGTGTCAAACAGGCGACACGCGATCTGACTGATTCCATCGACCCCACGAAATTCGACCCCGACAGCGAGACCGGCAAGCTGGCCGCCGACCGGGCCGAAAGCGCCAAGAAGATACAGGCCGCCACCGCGCGTGCTGCAGCAGAGCGCAAGGCCAAGGAGGCTGCCGAGGCGATGGCCAAGGCAGAAGAGGCCGAGGCGGCACTGGCAGCAACATCAAGCGGTGCGCCGTCTTCTGACAGTGAGACTAAGGCATGAGCCAAACAGACGATCTAGACGATTCCACAGCGCCGCTGATCGAGCATCTGGCGGAACTGCGCAGCCGCCTCATCCGGGCGGTGCTTGCCTTTGCTGTGGGTATCGTGCTGGCCTTTATGGTGGCCGAGCCGATCTTGCAGTTCCTTGTATCCCCGATCGAGCAGACCCTGCGCGAATTGGGCGATCCTTCCCCGACGCTGCAATATACCTCGCCGCAGGAATATCTGTTTACGCTGTTTCGGATCTCCATGGTGTTCGGCTTTGCGCTGTCCTTCCCGGTGATCGGGTTCCAGCTGTGGCGGTTTGTAGCACCGGGCCTCTACAAGAGCGAAAAGGGCGCGTTTTTGCCGTTCCTGATTGCTTCGCCTTTCATGTTCCTGCTCGGCGCGAGCTTTGCGCAGTTTGTGGTGACCCCGCTGGCAATGCAGTTCTTTCTGGGCTTTGCGGATGTGAGTTCGATCTTTGCAGGGCTGTTGTCGCAGGCCACCGGAGGCGACGTGCCCGTGGATGTGGCAGTGGTGCCGGAAACTGCTGAGGGGGTGAAGATCACCTTCTTTGGCAAGGTGAACGAGAGCCTTGATATCACGCTCAAATTCATCATGGCCTTTGGCCTGTGCTTCCAGTTGCCTGTGCTTTTAACGCTGATGGGCAAGGCCGGTCTGGTGAGTGCCGAAGGGCTGGGGGCCATGCGCAAATATGCCGTGGTGGCCATTCTGGTGCTGGCCGCGCTGGTCACACCGCCGGATGTCATCACCCAGATCATCCTCTTCACGGTGGTTTACGGGCTTTACGAGGTGTCGATCTTCCTCGTCGCCCGTGTCGAGAAAAAGCGCGAAGAACAACTGCGCGCTGAAGGGTTCTACGATGATGAACTGGACGGCGAGTAAGTACGAAAACAGCTCTTATGAATGAAGGAGGCGCGCTTTTTGAGGCGCGCCTTCTTCCATGTTCGGTTCCCTATTTCGCGCCCTGTCGTTGCAGGATCGCGCGTGCATGTGGCTGCGCGTGAATGCATGTCTTGCGTGCGAATATTGCGGGCAGGTTTGTGCGCTCTTGTTGCGCGGGGGCAATCGTGCTTTGTCATGGCCGCACTCAGACGTGGAGGAAGGCATGGACGACAACACACTTAGCCGCATTGCAGACGCGCTGGAGCGCATGGCGCCCGCCCCGCTGGCGACACCGGATTTTGCGGCGGCTTCTGGGTTCGTCTGGCATGTTGGCCCGGATCGTTTGGAACCGGTGCCTGAGATCAACCGCGTGGAGCTGGATCTCCTGGTGGGGATTGATCGCTCGCGCGACACGCTGTTGGAAAACACCCGCCGTTTTGCAGCAGGTCACGCGGCCAATAATGCGCTGTTGTGGGGGGCGCGCGGCATGGGGAAATCCTCGCTTGTTAAGGCCATCCACGGCGCGCTGACAGCCGCGCATCCCGATCTGAAGCTGGTGGAACTGCAACGCGAGGATCTGCCTTCGGTGGCGCGCTTGCTGAACCATCTGCGCGGCGCGCCTTACCGGTTTATCCTGTTTTGCGATGATCTGTCGTTCAGCCATGACGACCAGCACTACAAGAGCCTCAAAGCGGTGCTGGACGGCGGCATCGAGGGCCGGCCAGAGAATGTGGTGTTCTACGCCACCTCCAACCGCCGCCACCTGATGCCCCGCGACATGATCGAAAATGAGCGCTCCTCGGCGATCAACCCCTCCGAGGCGGTGGAGGAAAAAGTCTCGCTCTCGGATCGTTTTGGTCTTTGGCTTGGGTTCCATCCCTGCAATCAGGACGCTTATCTCGCGATGATTGAGGGCTATTGCGCGGCTTATGGCATCGAAGTCGACGCCGAGACACTGCGGGCCGAGGCGGTGGAGTGGCAGGCAACGCGCGGTGCGCGGTCGGGCCGGGTGGCGTGGCAGTTCTTCACCGATCTGGCAGGGCGTAAGGGTGTGGCGCTGCGCTGACATCGGTGCGGGTATCCGCCGCGGCCCGTCAGGGACGCGGCGCCGGGCCCAACGGTTTTGATCGTCGCTTCGCGGCGGTGAAAACGGGCGGGAGTGCTGCCTTGATTGAGGCAAGCATAGCAGAGTTATCCGAGAGAATTTCAGGCTGATGGAATCGGCCAGAAGGGGGAGGCTCCCGCCTGTCGCTGAGGCGCAGAGCGCCCCACTCCCGTTGGGCCGGGTGCCGGACCTGACGGTCCGGCGCGGGCGCATTTCGCCATGTATGCCGTGTTGGGATGTGTTACTGCAGATAAGGCAGGGGATCGACGCTTTCGAAGCCGTCGCGCACCTCGAAGTGAACATAGGCCTCTTCAGCGCTGCTGCGCAGATTTGCGATGGTCTGGCCGCGGTTCACGCGGTCGCCCTTCTTGATCTTGATGCCATCCACATTGGCATAGACAGACAACAGATTGCGGTCGTGACGGATCACGATGATCGGCACTTTGTTGGAGTCTGCGGTGATGGCCGCAACTGTGCCTGCGGCGGCGGCCTTTACGGCGCTGCCCGGTGCCGCTGAAATATCGATGCCATCATTCTTACCCTTGGAATAGGCGCGAATGATCTTGCCGGTGACCGGATAGGCCATTGCCGCCTGTGAGGCGCGAGTTGGCTCTTCGACCTTTACCGTCGGGGCGGGTTCTGCGCGGGCTTGTGCTGCGGGTTTGACTTTCTCATCCGGCAAGGGCTGCGTGGCGCTTGGGGGTGTGGGTGTTGAGCTGCCCTGACCGGGCGCGGTCACGGTTTCTTGCGTCTCGACCTTCGGCGGCGGTGCCTTGGGATCTTTGAGCGGGATCAGCAGATATTGACCTTCGCGGATGGCAAAATCGCTGCCAAGCCCGTTCCATTCCGCCAGTGATTTCACCGGGATTTGATAGAGGCGGGCAATGGTATAGGCTGTCTCGCCGCGGGTGACCTTGTGGCGCACGGGCTCCGGCCCATCCTGCACACGAGCCGGTGCGGGTTTTGCAGGAGTGTTCTGCAGCGTCGTCGTGGTGACAGATCCGGGGTTGGGCGATGTGGACGGGGCGCTGTCGATGGCGCTGCCAGCCAGAGAGGCGATATCGACGCCGCCGGGGGCCGCGTTGCCGCCACGTGCCGAAGTTTCTGGCGCGCGGCGTGGCAGTACCAGCACCTCGCCTTTACGCAGCGGGTCTGTGGTTTCCACGCCGTTAAAGCGCGCAACCTCGACCGCAGGAAGTCCGATCCGGCCTGCCAGATCGGCGACGGTGTCGCCATTGCGCGCGACGGCCACCTGATATGAGGGGTAGGTGATCAGGCCACGGCTGTCTGGCGCAGGGCGGTTCTCGGTGGCGGTCTGGGCCGCTTTGGAGGTGTTGAACGCGCCGAGTTGACCGCGCAGGTCATAATCCAGTGGTTCAGTACAGGCTGCGGCCACCAAAACCAGCGGCAACAGTGCTGCGGGGCGCAGGGGGATCGGGCGGAAGACCTTGCTGGGGCGGGTCATATCTCTTGCTCTCCTCGAATGGCGTCCCCGTTATGGCGGAGACTTTGACGGCAGCGGCGAAGTATCTGGCCCGGGCCTGAACCGAGCGTGGCGCCACCGCACAACGGGGCTGACCACGGAATAGGACAGCTCAGGTGTCTTTTCCAAGCCCTTCCAGCAACGGAACAAAGCGCACCGGGCGCAATTCGTCATATTCCAGCCCATTTTCCGTCTTTCGGACGCGGATCAGCGTCTGAACAGCATCGGACTGCCCCACCGGTACCACCATGATACCGCCAACCTTCAATTGAGCAAGCAGCGGTCCGGGGGGGTCTTCGGCGGCGGCGGTCACAATGATTCGATCAAACGGAGCCTGATCGGGCATCCCAAAGCTGCCATCGCCGACCATTGAGGTGATATTTGACAGGCCCATTTTCTGAAACACCTGCCGGGCCTCGCGCACCAGCCGCCCGTGGCGGTCCACCGTGTAGACGCGACGTGCGAGTTTGGCGAGCACTGCAGCCTGATAGCCAGAACCAGTGCCCACTTCGAGCACAGTATCACGCGCATTGACCTGCAGCGCCTGCGTCATCAAGCCTACAACCGAGGGCTGGGAAATCGTCTGGCCGCAGGCAATCGGCAGCGGCACGTCCTCATAGGCGCGCTCCGAGAAAATGCCGCGCAGGAACAGGCCACGGTCGACGGCCTCCATGGCCTCGAGTACTGGCCCTTCGGTGACCCCGCGCGAGCGCAGAGCAAAGAGAAACTGCATCTTGGTTTGCGCGTCGGGGCCGCTCATTCGATTGCCTTCAAGGCCTCCAGCGCGTCATGGGCAGTGAGGTCGGCGCGCATCGGAGTGACAGAGATGAACCCCTCCAGATTGGCCGCCGCATCGGTTCCCGGCGCGGTCGAGATTTGCTGATCGCCGCCTTTCACCCAGATGAAACGCTTGCCATTCGGGGAGAATTGCTCTTCTGCGGAGAACCGCTTGCCCTCGCGGCAGCCCTGAGTGGTGACCTTGATCCCTTTGACATCCGCTGCTGCGACAGGGGGGAAATTGATGTTGTAAAACAGCCGGTAGGCGTCGGTGCTCTGGGGCTGAGCGGCGAGCAGCTTGCGCACCACAGCGGCCCCGTGCTGGCGCGCCGCTTCAAACGGGGTGTCCAGATTACGGTTGCCACTGCCGAAATACTGCGAGAGCGCCATTGCGGGCACGCCCTGAAGAGCGCCCTCCATCGCACCACCCAATGTGCCGGAATAAAGCGCGTTTTCGGCGGAGTTATTGCCCCGGTTTACGCCTGAGAGGATCAGATCCGGCAAACTGTCTTTCATCACCACATGCAGTGCGGCCAGCACGCAATCGGCAGGCGAGCCCTCGGCAGCAAAGCGACGCGGCCCGAGTTCGGACAGGATCGAGGGGTGGGTGTAGCTGATACAGTGACCAACGCCGGATTGTTCAAAGGCGGGGGCAACGGTCCAGACTTCGCCATCCGGGCCTGCGAGTTCAGCGGCGATCTGTTCCAGAACGGCCAGTCCCGGTGCGCTGATGCCGTCGTCATTGGTGACCAGAATGCGCATTGTGACCCCTTAGCATATCTGCGGATTATTCACGTTTTTTGTCTGCGCGAACCCAATAGATGGGGGCAGCGACTGCGCCCTTGAATAGGCGGCAGGGCGGCACAGGGCAAGGTTTTTGCCCGCATTTTCAGCTGTGCGGCGGTGCTGGTGTGGCCAAATCGCCCGGAATGACCAAGGCGCCGGGGCAGAGCCGGGGCGCTGCCCCGGACCCCGGGATATTTTTTGTTAGAAGAGGGCGGGCCTCAGTCTGCCAGAATGTCGGGCAGCAGTGTGGCTGCGGCCTGCGCTGGAGAGGTCAGGGTCTCGCGGTCTTCGCCCGGAAAGAAACGGGCGCGCAGAGCCGTGGGCATGGCGGGTGGTGTAAGCAGTTTGACCTTTGGGCCGGTGCGGGCCGTTTCCTGCTGCCAGCTGCGGGCAAGGGAGATTTGCGCCGCTTTGGTCGCACCATAGGCGCCGAAGAATTTTTCGCCCGCGCGGGGGTCGTCAAAGAAGATCGCCTTGCCTGTCTGGCCCAGCAAGGGTGCCACATAGGGGATCAGCACCGAGGTGGCTGTCGCGTTGATGGTGAGGGACTTTTGCCAGTCCTTTGGGGTCACGTGATGTGCAGGGCTGAGCGGTGCTGCGTGGATTGCGCAGTGGAGCCACAGATCGAGTTTGCCCCAGCGATCAAAAATACCACGGCACAGGGTCGCCATTGCCTCGGGGACGGTGATGTCCATGGGGGCAAGTGTCGCCGAGCCGCCAGCGGCTTTGATCCGGTCGTCGAGCTCTTCCAGCGCGCCCGTTGTCCGGGCGACGGCGATGATGTGATGCGTGGGCGCAAGCGCTTCGGCCAAGGCGGCGCCAAGGCCCCGCGAGGCCCCGGTGATGAGGGCGAGTTTATCGGTCATGGCCGCTTACATGCTGTGAGGCCGCTCCGGGGTCAAGCCCCGTGATGATCCTACCGTCGCCCTGCGACGAGATGCGCCTTTGTGCGGCGGATATCGCATGGCGGCCTTCAGTTGGTGAGGATCGGCAGACGGCCCACTTCGCCGCGCCGCTCGATCAATAGACCGTTTTGGTCGATTGCGACAATGCGGCCAAGGCTGAGGCGTTCACCGGTTTTTACGGTCTCGATACGTCCGGAGGCATAACGCACCAGTGCCTGCATGTTGTTTTCCGATCCAAAGAGGCCGATAAGTGAGAGGTTGCGGTTTGGAAGCGCGCCCTTTGAGGTGGCGAGCGCTTCGGCGGTGGCGGTTTGTGAGTTAGCCATTCGGGGTCCGGCGACGCGCTTGGGTGCGGAAATTGCAATCCCAAGCGCGCGATGTGTCAGCTGTGAGTGGTGATCAAATGGTTCTGAGCCGCTACTATCAGCGACGAACACAAAGCAAAAGCGGGGTGTGCCCGACTAAGCGGGGGGCAGCCGACATGGCGTGGGCAAATGCGCGAACTGCTGCCGGAGGGTCAGGCGTCGTAGACCAGCGAGGCGAGATCATGCCCATAGGCATGTAGAAAGATCAGCAGTTCTTCGAGGTCGAGGCCTAGTTCTTGCATGCGGGCAAGGTCATGATTGACCTCAGACACCTGAAGCTCCGGATATTGGCCATCGGGACGCATGTGCAGCATGCAAGCAAGCGGGCCACTGCTGTCTGGCGGGATCTGGTTTGAGAGCCATGCGGGGCGCGAGCCCATGCTTTCGGTTTCGCGCAATTCAAAGAGGTCGAGATACTCCATAAAGACCTCCTCGCTGACACCGGCCCATGTGCCGAGAATGAACTCCTCGCCACGCGAATCTGCCAGCGGGATCGCCAATACCGCACGCAGGAAGCGCAGGCTGCCAAAACGGCAGAAATCCTCGGTCAGCACATCGCCATTGGTCGCAAACACGGCTGTGTTGTCCTGCACCTCCAGATCGCCCGGCACGATGTCGGGGCGGTCGCAGGAGAGGCTGAGAAGCTGAGCAAACGTCGCGCCGCAACAGCGGCACTGACGAGAAGAACTCAGCATGCGGGCGAGATGCGCGTCCAAGAAAGCGCCCCTTTCGAAAGTCAAATAGAGAATGGCGCTGATCTGTCGGGATCAGCGCCATCGGGATTTATGAGGCCCCATACGCCTGTTGGCGCGGACATGCAATCGCTGTGCCAAAGCGCCATCAGGCAGAGCGCACCTCCGCAGGGGCCGCGACGGAGCCTGCGTTTTGACCTCAGGTCGCTAGGGTTGCGCCGTTCCAAGAGGTGCCAGCGTCGGGCATGTCTTTGATTTTCTTGCTGACGCGGCTGCTGCTTTCCAGCGTGTTGAGGTAATCCTCGCTCACGGAGCCGGTGACATATTTGCCGTCAAAGCAAGAACAGTCAAAGGTGTCGATATCCGGATTGCCACCCTGCGCGGCCCAGATCAGGTCTTCCAGGTTTTGATAGAACAGCTCATCCGCGCCCAGTTCCTCGCGAATCTCCTCGATGGAGCGGCCATTTGCGATCAGCTCATGTTTGGTGGGCATGTCGATGCCGTAGACATTAGGGTATTTCACCGGCGGCGAGGCGGAGGCGATATAGACTTTCTTGGCGCCCGCTTCGCGACACATCTGCACGATCTTCTTGATGGTGTTGCCGCGCACGATCGAGTCATCGATCAGCAGGATGTTGCGGTCCTGCATCTCGCGTGGGATCGCATTCAGCTTGCGACGCACGGATTTTTGCCGCTCTTCCTGACCGGGCATAATAAAGGTGCGGCCTACATAGCGGTTTTTGACCAATGCCTCGCGGTAGCGGATGCCAGTGATATTGGCGACTTCCAATGCCACGGGGCGTGCGCTGTCGGGCACAGGGATGATCGCGTCGATGTCGAGACCCGAGGCTTCGATCTGTTTTGCAAGCGTCTGCCCCATGCGGATCTGGGTTTTGTAAACCGAGATCCCATCGAGCAGGCTGTCGGGACGCGCGAGGTAGACATATTCAAAGATGCAGGGCGTCAGCTTGCCCTCGACCGCCTGAAACTCATGTTTGTTGCCGTCGAGATCAATCAAGATGGCCTCGCCGGGTTTCAGGTCACGCAGCTTTTCAAACCCGTTGATGCCAAAGGCCACATCTTCTGAGGCAAAGGCATAATCGTCACCGTTTCCTTCGGCGTCGCGTTTGGCCACCGACAGCGGACGGATGCCGTGCGGGTCGCGGAAGGCCAGCATGCCGACACCGGCAATCAGGCAGATGACCGAATAGGCCCCCTGCACGCGCTCCATCGTCATCTTCACACCGGCAAAGATGTTGCGGATGGGATCGGCGTTGCCGTTGACCTTGATGGCATCGGCAACCTTATCCGCCAGCACGTTGAGCATGATTTCGGAATCCGAGGTGGTGCGCAGGTGGCGGCTGTATTTGCCGGTGACCTTGGCGCGCTGCTCTTCGGTGTTGGTGATGTTGCCATTGTGAACAAGATAGATGCCGTAGGGCGCGTTCACAAAGAACGGCTGCGCCTCGGCGGCCGAAAGCGACCCGGCAGTGGGGTAGCGCACATGGCCCATGCCGATGCAGCCCTGCAGGGTATCGGCATCTTTTGCGCCGAAGACATCCTTCACAAGGCCATTGGCTTTGCGTTCGCGAAAGAACCCGTCGCCGTAGGTGACGATGCCTGACGCATCCTGACCGCGATGCTGCAGCATCAGCAGCCCGTCATAGAGTTCCGCAAACACTTGGTGATTTCTGCTTGCGATGCCCAAGATACCGCACATGGCGAGGCTCCAATATAATCGTTCGAGTGGCTTACAGCCCGAAGGCCGAGACGTGAGGTGTCGCGGCGCGAGCGCCGGGAACGGAGGCCACAACAGCATATGCTGGGCCAAGATATAGGGGATTTCTTGTGAACGGGTAGGCGGAGCCTTGGCGGTGCAGCGCTGCGATGGCGCGGGCCACACTGCGGCTGCGGGGTGCCAGAGGGGCAGAACCTGCAGCGCGAGAGCGACTGCGCAGGTCGGCTGAGTACTGGATCAACACAGGGGCTTTGGCTCCGAATCCTGTCTAACAGTGACGGCCCTCACATAGGCTGTCTGACAGGCAATGTCATCAAAGGATCACAATGTCGGGCTGGATCGTGGCGGGATTTCCCGCACAGGCTGAATTGCGCGGCGCTGGATCGTCGTCAGATGTCAGCGCAGAGCGATCTGGATAGGTTTAGGTTTCAGGCTGCGTAGCGGCCAAACAGCAGATCGATGGGATCAAAGGCCGGTGCAGGCATTGCGTCGAGACCGAAGAAACGCGCATCTTCTGCGTCTTCGTCAATCTCGGCGGCAGCGTTCTGCTCGGTGGCGGATTCGCGACCAGCTTCGACAATCATCCGGGTCTCGGAGAGGCTCAGGACACTGTAGAACCCCTCATCGTCAGATGCGCCTGCGTTCAGGACCAGACCACCTTCGCTCCAGAGCAATTCTTCTTCGGTGCAATCGATGTGGATGCGGGCGATACGCTGGGGCAGGGCAGTGCTGATCCCGTTATGGCCAATCAGCGCGACGAGCTTTGCGGTCACGACCGGCAGGTCAAAAAGCTCCAGCGCCAGATCGCCTTCGATGGCGACAATGGCATCGGAGGGAAGATCGAGTGCGGCGTCGTTGCCCAGAGCGCCCGCAGGTACATGCACCATGGCGGTGAGGCGCGGAACGGAGTGACGGATGTTGACCACTTCACGCAGGCCGCCGTCGAAGGTCTGAACCATGTCACCGGGGCGCAGGGTACGGGCCTGTTTGAAACCAAACTCTGTCTCGATGAGGGTGCCGGGCAATACACCACCCTGCTGAGGGCGCAGACGGGACGCGCCAAGACCTTCTGCGTCATCCGAACGCAAGTCCAAAAGCAGGTCAACCGGCTGATAGTCTGTAAACGCGGTGGTGTGATCCAACAGCATGTCCAAATGTCCCTTCTGAGAGCGCCGAGGCTTTTTGCCTTCGTTGATCTCAATTGGCCCCTGAATTGGGACAAGAATGGGGCAGGCTTGGGACAGTTTCGGTACCAGAGCGCATTTGGGACCGGAAAAACACGATACAACCCAAAGGTTAACGCCGGATCTGGGGGTAATTAAGGACTTGTTAACACCTGGAGGCGGATTTCGCCTGCATTGGGCAGATGTTTAGAATCGATTCTTCTTTGTTAACAGATGGTTAATTGTTGCTGGTTTCGCGTTAACCACTTTGCGGAGGTTGAGGATAACTCTGTGAACAGATCTCAGCGAAACACGGGTTTGGTTTATTCTTGTTTGGGAATGTAAAAAGGGCGCCCAAAATGGACGCCCTTTAGATATGTCAATGTGACGTCTCTCAGCCTTCGCAGGAGGAGATCAGATCTTCGTACTTTTGGGTCACCCAGCCAAGCGCTTGCTCGGGGTTTTGCTCTTCGACCTTGCCGATCACTTGGTTGAACACTGCGGCCGAACGGCTCTCATCCACCATGGTGAAGCTCTGCCCGGTCATCACGACGTTATAGACAAAGAAGCCAATCACCACGAGCAGGATGCCGCGCAGCACCCCAAAGAAGAACCCAGCCCCCTGATCAAGCCCGCCAAGTGCAGAACGCTGTACCAGCCCCGCCATGAGAGGCGTGAAGAAGGAGACAACGATCAGCGCAATGGCAAAGACCGCAAAGAACGCGGCGATCAGCGACAATTCGCAACTGTCGGCGATAAAATCGCCCACCACCGGAATCTCTGCCATCAGAGGTTCGGCCTGCGGCGCGAACATATAGGCCAGCACACCAGCGGCAACCCAGCCGATGATAGCCATGACTTCGCGGACAAAGCCGCGTGCATAGGCAAGAAGCGCCGATACAACGATAACCAGCGCTACTGCGCCGTCGATAATGGTGAAACCTTCCATGTCCCTCGCCTGTTTGCCCGCGAAATCTCTATTGAGTGGCCTTTTAGCCTGCTCCGAAATATTCGCCAACAAATCCTGTGAGGTCGGCGGCCGGGCGCAGGGTCAGGCCGGGGACAGATACAGTTTTGCCACCGCTCGGAGCGATCGCTGCCGTGAAACCAAGTTTTTGCGCTTCTTTCAACCGGTTTTCGGTCTGAGGGGCCGGTCTGAGCGCCCCTGAGAGGGATATTTCGCCAAATATTGCCGTATCCGCCGGAAGAGCTGTGTCTTCTCGGGCACTCAGGAGCGCGGCGGCGACCGCCAGATCGGCTGCGGGTTCGGAGATTTTCATACCGCCTGCGACGTTGAGATAGACATCAAGACCGGCAAAGGGGATGCCGCAGCGCGCTTCTAGAACGGCAAGGATCATCGCAAGGCGCGAGCTGTCCCAGCCGACGACTGCGCGGCGCGGTTGCGAATGGGGCGAGGGTGCCACCAGCGCCTGCATCTCCACCAAAACCGGTCGGGTGCCTTCGATACCGGCAAAGACCACCGATCCGGGCGAGGGCTGACCGCGTTCGGACAGGAACAGTGCCGAGGGGTTTACCACCTGTGCAAGGCCACCTCCGGTCATCTCAAACACGCCGATCTCGTCGGCGGGACCAAAGCGGTTCTTGACTGCGCGCAGGATGCGGAACTGATGGCCACGCTCACCCTCGAAATAGAGCACCGTGTCGACCATATGCTCCACCACGCGGGGGCCCGCGATCTGGCCTTCCTTGGTGACATGGCCCACCATGATGATGCTGATGCCGTTGGTCTTGGCGAATGTGGTCAGCTCATGCGCGGCGGCGCGCACCTGGCTGACCGATCCCGGTGCGCTGTCGACATTGTCCGCCCACATGGTCTGGATGGAATCGATGATGGCTAGCTGCGGCTTTTCCGCCTCAAGCGTGGTCAGGATATCGCGCAGATTGGTTTCTGCCGCGAGCTTGACCGGCGCCTGCTCCAGCCCCAGCCGTTGCGCGCGCATCCGCACCTGGGCAGAGGCTTCCTCGCCGGAGACATAAACCGTCTTCAGCCCCGCGTGGGCAAACTGCGCCGCTGCCTGCAACAAGAGCGTCGATTTGCCGATACCGGGATCGCCCCCCACAAGGATCGCCGAAGCCTCCACCAAACCGCCACCAAGCACACGGTCGAGTTCGGCGACCCCACATAATGTGCGCGGCGGTGGTGTTTCTTGCGTCGCCAGATCGCTCAGCACCAGCCGCTTGCCGCGCATGGCCCCCAGTGATTTCTTGGCCGGACCGGCGGAAGTGAGGCCCTTGTCCTCGGAAATGGTGTTCCATTCGCCGCAACCTTCGCAGCGGCCTGACCATTTGGAGAAGGAGGCTCCGCAGGCGGAGCAGGAGAATGTTGTCTTTGCCATGGGCGATCAGTGGCAGATGTTTCCGGTTTGTTCAAGTGCGGCTTTACCGTCTTCTAACCACAAATATCCCGGGGGAGGCCCATCAGGGCCGGGGGCAGCGCCCCCTTTTCCCGCATAGGTGGGGCTCCCGCCAGTCGCACGATCATCACAGATGATCTCCTCCTGTTGGGCCGCGCGCCGCTGGCGCGGCGCGAAGGGGCTGCTGAGAAGCGGTTCAGGGGCAGGTCTGCCCTGAACGCGCCTTGTCCAGCCTGAATGCGAGTCGCCTGCGCCTCAATGATCTGCGACCGCGCGGGGCGCGGCGGCCCGCTGGGCCGTCATTGACCCGCCGCCGACTCGCGTTTGATCTGGCGGTCCGTCAGAATCGACAGAATGATCGAGGCAAGTATGCAGGCGGTGAAGAGATACATCCCCCAGGCCACCTCGATCGTGGCGTAGCTGATGCCTTTTGCCAGCGTAATGTAAAGCGCAATCAAGAAGACATCCGCCATCGCAAGCTTGCCGAGGATATTCAGCACAGGCAGGCTGCGCGCATCCAGCAGGCGGAACTGCACCAGCGCGAGGCCGATGGTCTTGAGGTAGGGGGCGAAGAGCGCAAATGCGGTGACCACCAGCGCTAGCACGATGTCACTGTCCCAGAGGCTCTGAAGGCCGGTGAGGACGGAAATTTCCGACAGGCCGAAGATCGGCAGAAGACCAGCCCGCAACAGAGGCGCAAACCACGCGACGGGGTAGAGGATCAGCAGGGAGAGGTTTGCGAGGCGGAGGAAAAGAGGCGTTTTGCCGCGTGCACTGCCTGTTTTTAAGGAAGTTGGCACTTGAGGTTCTCCGTATCAAAGCTGTTTTGCGCGCCGGATCGCGATGCGACAATCCGTTCAGCGACGATTATGGCGGTTTCTGTCTTTGTGCAGGGGCGTTTCTCTGGTTTTGCCAGCACATTGTTGTAGATCCACAGGCCCAGAATACCGCAGCCCACAGCCAGAACTGCACCAGTGACGTAGGAGCGGCGGCGACTGCGGACCGTTAAATGTGATGTGTCCACGGGCGGCGCGTCGGTGGTCTGTGCAATTGTGTCTTTTGGTTTGGGGGCCGATGGATCGTTGCGCAAACATGAGCCGATTGCGGCTGCGACCAGCATGCCCACAAAAGCAGCCAATACGGAATGGGTGCTGTAGCCAGACCTCAGGACGTTCTGAGTGTCGCCCTCAAAGAAAAGCGCCATACCTGCCAGAAGATAAAGCGTTGCTGCAATCGCAACGGCGAAGAACATAAATGATATTCCGCGCGCGTGGCTTGCAAGACCCAAGAGCCGCACAAGGCCCCATATCAAGTGGCTGAATGCTGCAATGAGGGCAAGATAAACCCAGATGATAGCTTCGACAACGGGGGCAACAATCGGTGCGAGTACAGGTGAGAGCAATTCTGCGATCAGACTGACAAAGGCAGTAAACAGACCGAGTATAGCTTCAATGATTGGCGCGAATATGGCGGCGATCATGTCGCCGAGTAATACGTTTAAATTCATAAATAAAACTCATTAAAAATGGAGATAACGCTCTCCTACCGCACCGCCTCGATCGGCCCCTCCGCGCTGCCGGAGATGAACTGTTCCACGTAAGGGTCGCCCGACTGATCCATGTCGGCCACGGGACCCGTCCAGCGGATCTTGCCGCCGTGGAGCATGGCGACATTGTCGGCAATGGCGCGCACTGAAGTCATGTCGTGCGTGATGGTCATGGCGGTGGCGCCCATCTCCACCACGATCTCGCGGATGAGGTCGTTGATGACGCCGGACATGATCGGATCGAGCCCGGTGGTGGGCTCGTCGAAAAAGATGATCTCCGGGTCGGCGGCAATGGCGCGGGCAAGGCCGACGCGTTTTTGCATACCGCCCGACAGCTCTGCGGGCAGGCGGTCGGCCACATCGGCCTTCAGGCCCACACGGCGGAGTTTCTCGATGGCGATCTCGCGGGCCTCATCACGGGGGCGAGCAAGGCTGCCACGCAAGAGGCGAAAGGCCACATTCTGCCAGACCGGCAGGCTGTCAAACAGTGCCGCCCCCTGAAACAACATGCCAAAGCGGGCAAGGAAGGCATCGCGGTCGCCTTGGCCAACGGGTTTGCCATCCACGCGAATTTCGCCCGTGTCAGGTTCAATGAGGCCAAGCACACATTTCAGCGCCACTGATTTGCCGGTGCCCGAGCCGCCGATGATGACCAGAGAGGAGCCCTTGGCGACCTCCAGATCGACACCGCGCAGCACCGCGTTGGAGCCAAAGGCCTTGGCGACCTGACGCATTTCAATCATCGGATGGGTCATAGCGAGAAGAACACCCCGGTCAGCACAAAGTTGGCGGCGAGGATCAGCACGGCGGCGGCCTCGACCGAGCCTTTGGTGGCGCGGCCCACGCCCTGCGCGCCGCGGCCCGACTGCATGCCGTAGTAGCATCCCATGAGGGCGGCGATGGTGCCGAAGGCCGCGCCTTTGACCAGGCTAGAGACGATATCGCGCAGTTCAAGGAAATCGACGGTGTTTTTCAGATAGGCAGCGGCGTTGAAATCCAGGGTCTCGGTGGCCACCACGTAGCCGCCCATGATGCCGATGATGTCGCCGACGCCAACCAACACCGGCACGGTGATCAGGGCCGCCAGCACACGCGGCGCGACGAGGTATTTCATCGGGTTGGTGGAGAGCGTCACCAGCGCGTCGATCTGCTCGGTGACTTTCATGGTGGCGATTTCGGCGGCAATCGAAGAGGTCACACGCGCGGCGATCATCAGGCCCACCAGCACCGGACCCAACTCGCGCACCATGCCGATGGCGACGATCTGCGGCACCACGGCCTCTGCGTTGAACCGCGCGCCGCCGGCGTAGATCTGCAGCGCCAGCGCACCGCCGGTGAAAATCGCGGTCAGGGCAACAACCGGCAGGCTGAGCCAGCCGACCTGCAGCAGCGCATTGGCAAACTCGCGCGGGTAAAAGGGCGGGCGCAGCATGTGGCTAAAGGTCGAAGCGGCAAAGCGGGTGATCCGCCCGAGGGCAGCGAGGCGGCCCAGCGACGTGCGGCCGATCATCCCAAGGGCGGACATGGGGTTCATGCGCTATAGGTCCTCGCATAGCGATTGCCGAGCGAGGTCAGAACCTCATAGCCAATGGTGGCGGCGGCATTGGCCAGAACATCCACCGTCTGCGCCTCGTTCATCAGGCTCAGATAGGGGGGCACATCGTCCAGATCGGTGATGTCCACAGTGATCAGATCCATTGAGATCCGCCCCACCACGGGGCAAGGGGTGGCGCCTGCATAGGCCATGATGCCTTGGCGCTGAAAGGCGCGGTGCAGACCGTCGGCGTAGCCTGCGGCAATGGTGGCAATGCGGGTGTCGCGCTGCGCGATCCAGGTGTTGCCGTAGCCCACGCTTTCGCCGGGTGCGAGGTCGCGGGTCTGGATCACCGGCACTTCCAGCTCGACCACCGGCAGCGCGTCGCTATAGGGCGCACCGCCATAAAGACCGATGCCCGGACGGCAGAGATCAAAGTGATAGTCGCGCCCCAAAAGCAGACCGCCGGTGGCGGCGAGCGAGCGGGGCAGGTTCAGCCCCTCGGTCATCTCGATGAAGTTCTTGAGTTGATAGGGGTTCATGCCGTGGCCGGGTTCATCGGCACAGGCCAGATGCGACATCAAGAGGACCGGGTTCTGATCCAGCGCAATGTCGCGCACCGCCATCCATTCGGCAGCCTCCATCCCGAGCCGGTTCATGCCGCTGTCGAGCTGCACGCCAAAGGGATGTCCCGGAAGGCTCTCGAAATGGCGCAGCATCTGGTCAAGCGAGTTGAGCATCGGTGTCAGCTGGAAGTCGCGCAACAGTTTTGAGTCGCCCTCCATATGACCGGAAAAGACCGAAATTCCGGGTCCCGGTCCCAGCGCACGCCGGAGCGCGATGCCCTCTTCGGCGATGGCGACAAAGAAGTTGCGGGCGCCTGCCTGTGCCAGCGCCTTGCCGACGCGACCAGATTCCAGACCATAACCATTGGCCTTGACCACGGCTGCGGTCTCGCAGCCGGTCTTGGCATCCAGATTGCGCCAGTTGATCGCCAACGCATCCAGGTTGATTTTTAAACGTGCCGTGCTCATGCGTCGTTCATGACATGGAGGCCACCGGGGTCAAGGGGGAAACCGCATCGGAGGTGGCTTTGGGCAGGCTATTGCGCTGCTTCAGGGGCCGAGAGGAGGCACGACCGCGCGCCCGCTGGACTGGCTCCACGTGCCTCACCATCGCGGTTTTCACTAGAGACTTCGCAAGTCTACCTATGCGTGTTTTGATCTGCATGATTTGTTAAATCTACCGTGGCCAGACTGATTCAAGACTTTGAGATATTGAGAGGTCACCATGTATATTAATCAATCTTTGAGCGAACAGACGCTCGCCCTGTTCAAAACCGCAGGGGCAAGCCAGGATGGCACAGAGGCACCGAAAACGTTGCTGGCATCGTCATCTGTCGCCGATCAGGCCCTGAAATTTGCACTCAGCAAGATTGCGCTTGCAGCAAGGGCGGGAGAACCTGCGGCACCGGTCTTCGAGGGCGCAGAGGCTGGAATTCCTGAGGAAGGCGGCAGCTATGGCGGGCGGTTCTCCGATCCAGCGCAGCGCGCCAAGATATTCGCAGAGGCTTATGCCAGACAGGCCGCATCTGATGCCTTTCAGGCAGAGAACGGGTATAAGAACCGTCTGTCGATGGGGCTTTATACGGCTAATTCCATGGCGAAGGCCCAGCAACCGGGGATGGGCCACTATGAGACCCGTGAAGATGCTGTTGCTGCGGCTGCGGAGCGTTTAGGTGACATGATCACAGCGGCGAGAGATGCGAACAACCCGAGGAACAAGATCGCAGTTCCGCTTGAAGAGGCGTCATCCGGGCACTCTGTGGTATATGTCTCACGTGTCACGCCACCCGACATGGTTAGTGACATCATTGGTCGATTATCTTCAGAAGATATTAGAAAGAATAACGAAAAACAGGCCCACGACCTGAAAGCCACTGAAATGTGGTATAACGTGAGGGCGTCGGAACTGACCCGCGACTTTGGCATTACAGCCGAAACCTCGACGCGCTTTGACGAGGATGGTCGCGTTACATTGAATGACTTTGAGGTCACGCACTCCAAGTATGGCAAGGTCGGTGAAGTGAAGGACGGCGTGTTCTACATCGCCACAACAGATGGCACGCTTGTGGACCCAGAGGTGTACTTCGGTAACGCTGCGGCCAATTGAAAGTGATCTGCCCCAGCGCAGTGTACGCGCGACGGCAGCCGGACGCGCTTTGATCTTGGAGACCTCCACGCGGCGGGGCCATGCTGTCCAGATGCACCCGCAGCGGTTATTCAGAGACGCGCTGCGGGGCGAGATCGCGCAGTAGGTATTTGATAAAAGTTGAAAGGGCGGGGCGCGTGTCCCCGCAGACCAGAGTTTTTCTTAGTAGCCGTCGGGCTGCTGCTGCCAGGATTTGGCGAGGTTGCCAAAACGGGTGAACTGCGCCTCGAACGATAGTTCCACCGTGCCGATGGGGCCGTGACGCTGCTTGCCGACGATGACTTCGGCCTTGGCGTGCAGACGCTCCATCGCCTGTTTCCACTCTTCCATCTTGTCAAGTTCGTGATCGCCGGGTTTTTCGCGTTCCTTGTAGTATTCTTCGCGGAACACGAACATCACCACATCGGCGTCCTGTTCGATCGAGCCCGATTCCCTGAGATCCGACAGCTGAGGGCGTTTGTCCTCGCGGCTTTCCACCTGACGGGACAGCTGCGAGAGGGCGACCACGGGGATGTTCAATTCCTTGGCGATGGCCTTCATGCCCATGGAAATCTCGGCGATCTCGTTCACCCGATTGTCGGACATGCCGCGGCAAAGTTGCAGATAGTCGATCACCAGCAGGTCCAGCCCATGCGTCCGTTTCAGACGTCGCGCGCGCGCTGCAAGCTGCGAGATCGGGATCGCGGGCGTGTCGTCGATAAAGAGCGGGCAGCTCTCCAGATCCTTGGCCGCCTGCACGAAGCGGCGGAATTCCTCTTCGGTCATGTCACCCTGACGGATCTTGTGCGAGGAAATCTCGGAGGCTTCGGCCAGGATACGGCCCGCCAGCTGTTCGGCCGACATCTCAAGCGAGAAGAAACCGACGACGCCGCCGTCCACCGCGCCCTCGCTGCCGTCCTGTTTCAGGCCGCGCTTGTAGGCCTTGGCCACATTGAAGGCGATGTTGGTGGCGAGCGAGGTTTTCCCCATCGAGGGACGTCCCGCGAGGATCAACAGGTCCGACGGGTGCAAACCGCCGAGTTGTTTGTCGAGATCGTCAAGTCCGGTGGAAATCCCGGCCATGCCGCCGCCGCGCTGGTAGGCCTCATTGGTGACATTGACCGCCTCGGTCACTGCGCGCAGGAAGGATTTGAACCCCTGTTCGGTCTGGCCCTGTTCGGCCAGTTGATAGAGCGACTGTTCCGCCTCGACGATCTGTTCCTTGGGTTCGGAGGCGACATCGACGCGGCGCGCCTTTTCGGCGATGGTCTGACCAAGGGCAATCAACTCGCGCCGGATCGCCAGATCATAGATCATCTGCGCATAGTCGCGCACCGCGAAGGCGGAGATCGATGCAGAGGCCAGCTTGGCCAGATAGGCGGGACCTCCCAGTTCGCGCAGGCCCTGATCGTCTTCCATGAAGGCCTTGAGCGTGACCGGCGAGGCCAGCGCATTTTTCGAGATGCGGGCAGCGGCGACCTCATAGATCCGGGCGTGCACGGGATCATAGAAATGCGAGGAGTTAATGATCGAGGCGACTTTGTCGTAGACGTCATTATTGGTGAGAATTGCCCCCAGCAATTGCTGTTCCGCCTCGACGGAGTGGGGCAATTCCGATGCCTGTGCTTCACCTGCCGAGCCGCTGGAGTCCGGTGACGCGGGCGGCTGTGGATCGCCGTTAAATGAGGTGATCTCGTTCATGTCTGCTCTCTTGTGATAGGCCCGAGTTCTACGCTGGATTCGAACCTGATTTCCATCTGGAAATCCCTGTGGATGAAGTGAGGATAACCGCAGAGACGGATGTGGGCAATTTTTCGAAAAACCGGGATAGGCGCGTCTGACTTCTGTATCTGGTGTGCGCAAGTCGCGTCAGCCACGAGATATGGAAAAGGCCGCTCCGATTCGGTGCGACCTTTTCCACAGAAATCAGTAGCCTTGGGGGTAGAGTTTTCCTCAGGCTTTCTTGTTGGCGTCTTGCCAAGCGCGGGGATCGCGCAGGAATTTCTCTACTTCATCAAGGGTTTCGACGCTGAATGCCCCTTGAAGGCGAGCCTCTTTCAGCACGTCCCACCATGTGCACAAGTAGTGAAGTGCAACGCCATGATCACCCAGCGTCTTGGTGGTCTCGGGGAAGATGTCGTAATAAAAAATCACCGCAGTGTGGCCGCAGGTCGCGCCGGTGTCGCGGATCGCATCCACAAAGGAGAGCTTGGAGCCGCCATCGGTGGTCAGGTCTTCGACCAGAAGCACCCGCTCGCCTTCGGACATTGCGCCCTCAATACGGGCGTTGCGGCCGTAGCCTTTGGGCTTTTTGCGCACATAGGTCATCGGCAGGGCGAGACGTTCAGCCACCAAGGCGGCAAAGGGAATGCCCGCGGTTTCGCCGCCGGCGATATTGTCAAAGGCCTCAAAACCAGCATCCCGCATCACGGTGACCGCCATGAAATCCATAAGGGTGGAGCGAATGCGCGGGAAAGAAATCAGCTTGCGGCAGTCGATGTAGCTCGGCGAGGGCAGGCCGGAGGCCAGCGTGTAGGGTTCATCGGTGTTGAAGTTCACCGCGCCGATTTCCAACAGCATCCGGGCGGAGAGGCGGGCGATTTCTTCGGGTGAGGGGTAGGAGGAGGGGATCATGGCGTATCCTTCGAGAGCAGAGTGCCAGAGGCACGGGCGGGAGCCTCCGGCGGGGATATTTATTGAGAAGATGAAGTCAGGCGACGGTCCAATGCACCGCAAAGCCTGGATCAAAGACGGTGACCGGGCCGTCCGGCGTGTCGATCTGTTCTGGGAAAGCGACGGGCGCGTCCTGTTTCACCAGCGTGATCTGGCCGGGGTTTTCCGGCAGTCGGTAGAAGGCGGGACCGTTCTTGGAGGCGAAGCCTTCGAGCTTGTCCAGCGCGCCGTCTTCTTCAAACACATGCGCCAGCAGCGCCATGGTGTTGGTGGCGGTAAAACAGCCCGCACAGCCGCAGGCTTGCAGCTTGTTGGCGTCCGTATGCGGGGCTGAGTCGGTGCCAAGGAAAAACCGATGATCGCCCGAGGTGGCGGCAGCGCGCAGGGCGATACGGTGTTCTTCGCGCTTGGCAACCGGCAGGCAGTAGTAATGCGGCTTGATGCCACCGACGAGGATATGGTTGCGGTTGATGATCAGGTGGTGCGTGGTGATGGTTGCGCCCAGATCCTTATCCTGCGACCGCACGTAATCGGCAGCGTTCCGTGTGGTGATATGTTCCATCACCACACGCAGGCCCGGTGTCGCCTGACGGATTGGGTCCAAAACCCGGTCGATAAACACCGCCTCGCGATCAAAGATGTCGATGTCGGGGTCGGTCACCTCGCCATGGGTGCAGAGCGGCAGGCCGATTTCGGCCATCTTCTCCAGTACCGGGCGCACCTTGTCGAAATCGCGCACGCCGGAAGCGGAGTTGGTGGTCGCCCCGGCGGGATAGAGTTTGACTGCTTTCACCAGACCCGACGCATGAGTGGCGGCCACATCCTCCGGGTCGGTGTCCTCGGTGAGGTAGAGCGTCATCAGCGGCTCGAACGTCATGTCGCCGGGCAGGGCGGACAGGATACGGTCGCGGTAAGCGCCAGCCTGTTCGCCGGTTACCACCGGCGGCACGAGGTTTGGCATGATGATGGCACGGCCAAAATGGCGCGCGGTTTCCGGCAGCACCGCGCGCAGCATGTCGCCGTCGCGCAGATGCAGATGCCAGTCGTCGGGGCGGGTGATCGTCAGGCTCTGGGTCATGGGGCAGGCGTTAGCACAGCCCCATGAGCTTGGGAAGTCGGGTTAATGCCCGCTGTCGGTCTGGGGCTTCTCTGGTGGAAGCACCGGGCCGGGGGGCAGGCGAAATTCGCCGTCTGTCGCGCGCTGTTCCAGACCGCGCAGGCGACGACGGAAACGCGGCAGGCGGCGGCGATCATTGACGTTTCTGCACAGGAGCACGTTCAGATAGGGGCGATCAAGATAATCTAGCCGGTTCAAAACATTACGCAGGTAGACATTGTTGTCGCGCCGCGCCCGAGCGAGCCGGTGGAATGCGTTTGCGGTGAGCCGCCCACTGCCAGCAAGGGACATGATCCGATAGAGAATATCCATCTCGATCAGGCGGGTCTGGATCGCATCTCCCATGCAAGGAAGCCGCAGACGCGTTACATTGGGGCGCGCATAAAGGGCCGCGTGCATCGCATCCAGAGACTGGTAGGGATCATAAAGCACAAAGGCCCTGTCAGCTGCATCCAGCATATCCGGCGCGTAGCCGTAGCGGTCGGTAAAGGAGGTGCGGCGCATCTCGACAAAGCGATCGTCCCATTCGGTCATACGCGGATCGAGTGTTGCTTGCGGCTGGATCGCCACTACCGTGGCACCGGGGGCCGCAACCGAAAACGCCGCCGCCGCGTAGCCGCAGGGACCTGCGCCATAGAAGACGACATTGTCGAATTCTTCAAAGAAACCATCGTCGATCAACTGATCGAAGAACCCGTAGATACGCGCCTCGCGAAACCAGGTGTCGCCATCCGAGATCACGCATAGATGCGACCAGCCCAAATTCTTGACCAGGTCAAACCCCAGTGGCTGGGCGGTTTCAGAAAAGCTCTCGATGCCCTGACGGCTCTCGAACGTCACCAGAAGCGTGTTGCCTTGATCGATGAATGTGGCGAAATGCCTGTCACCGAGCGGCTGATACATGCCGTTTTCCTCAGCCATCTCTGCCAGGCGGGCCTGCCATTCCGCAGGCTTTAATCCTGAAAGGTCCTGCTCGAGGATATCTGTGTCGTCTTGCATTTGCGCCACCTGCCACCCGTTTTTTCGGTCTTGCTCAGGGTAAGATCTAGGTGGAGATTGAGGCTAAATTTAGAAAAACCTTGGCCCAATTGTCGGCCATTGTTGCCGCAGTGGGGATAACTCCCGCTTATTCGGAGCTTTGTGTTGGCGTGTTGCCGGGCCCAGTTTCAGGGCTCTCGGTTGATTTTGGCTCTATGCGTACCGTGCGGCGCTGGCGCATGCCCAATGTGGCAAACCCGGCCAGAGTACGACCTGTCACATCGCTGATGGGGCGCGAGGGCGGTGTCATCATCAAACGACCAAAGAGCGCGCGATAGGGCTCTTCGCGCATCAGTTCCATAAAGCGGTCCTTGCGCCACTGCACCGCGCGTTCATGCAATTTCCGCAGTCTGGCGTCCTCAAGAAGCATATCGAGGATCGCATCGCGTGCAGGGCGGTAGCGTGCGATTGTGGTGTCTTCATCGGTGTTGAAGTTGCGCTCCACCCAGTAGTCGATGTCCAGCAGATGGTCTGAATGGACTGCACGACCGCGATTGGCCTTCAGGATGTAGCTCTCCATTGCGCCAAGCGGGTAATGGTTGAGTTGCGCCAGCGCATAATTGTCCTGACCATAGTTGGAAAACACCCGCTTGGTTTTGAAATCGCCCATCAATTCGCGCCCGACGCAGTCAAACCAGCGAAACTGCTCCAGTGCGGTCTCGTCTTTGACATTGCGCGGGCGGTGGATGCCGATTTTGCGGTAGACGCCGGAATTGCGATAGAGCGTTTTGAACATGGAAGCACGCCATGGCCAGTGCATCACTGCAGGGGCCGCGCGGGTGAAGCGATCGGTGACACGTTCCCCCTGATAGCGGACCTGATCGGCATTGCCAAAAAGCCGCCATGTGAGGGTGATTGCATCGGCCTCTGGCAGGGCCTCCAACAGATCACTGATCTGCCCTTTGCCGGTGTGGATGTTCACAAATTCATCGACATCCAGCGCCATGATCCAATCGGCGCGTTTGGTCAGCCGGTGTTTGTCGGCGCGTTTCATGGCGGTGAACTGGATGCCGCCCTTATCAAAGGGGCCGGTATTCTCAACATGTGCGAGATGGCCCATCTCGTCCAGGCGGTCCAGCATTTCCACCGTTTGATCATCGCAATCGTTAGAAAAGACGAGGAAATCCGTGAACCCCACCGCCTTGTGATGGGCGAGCCATTCCAACAGAAAGGCGGCCTCATTTCGGACGGTCAGAACGGCCAGCGTGCGCATCATCAACTCTCCAGATCCAGCGAGAGCGCCCAAGCGACGCGTTCGGTTGCGGTAAGGTCGATCTCCAGAGCCTGACGGTAGAGCTCTTCGAACTCGGCGCGCTGGTGCAGCTCTGCCGCCTTGGCACGGTGCCACTCCAACCCCGCCTGATGAAGATCGGAGAGGGTTTTATCCTCCATCAGACGCGCCATTTCTGCCTGCATCCTGGGTAGGTTGCGCTGAATGGTGATGTCGCGATGGTCGTTCCAATCCATGCGGATCCAGTAGTTCAGCCCGATGGAGCGATCCACATGCAGCGCCCGACCACGCTGGCGTTTTACCAGAAAGCTCTCTGCCGAGCGCAGCGCGTAGTGGTTCAGTTGCAGCAGATCGTAGCCGATGGATTTTTTGGAGCTGCGCCAGCCATTGTCCGCCACCTCCTGCGTCATGTCCTGACCAGAGCCATTGACCCATTTCACCTGCGCGCGCTTGTCTTCTTCCAGCTTGTTGGGCCGGTGGCAGGAGATTTTCTTATAGGCACCAATGGTTTTGAACATGGTTTTAAAGCCCCAGACCGTATGTGGCTTGGGGCAGAATTTTGGGGCGCAATGATCGAACTGCGCGATCACAGGCCGGTCGCTGAGGGCGGTGACGCCGTTGTGGCCAAACAACCGCCATGTCATCGCGACATTGGTGGCGTCCGGCACATGGTCAAAGAAATCATCCAGCGTACCATTGCCACAGCGCACGTTCATGAACTCGTCGACGTCGATATGGATGACCCAGTCGGCCTGTTTGATCACCGGCTCTTTCAGCGCCTGATTGAGCGCATATTGCTGGGGGGAGTTGCCTTTCCAGTTGTCATTGTTGCGATGCTGCAGGATGCCAAGGTCCTGCAGGCGGTCCAACAGCTCCGAAGTGCCGTCACTGCATCCATTGGTGTAGATCAGGAAATGATCGACACCGATCATGCGGTGATAGGCCACCCATTCGAGGATATAAGGTGCTTCATCTTTCATGCAGCCGACGATGACATTGCCGCTTTGTCCTTTTGAGAGCTTGCGCGGCGCAACCTCAGTGTAGGGCGGCATTTGGGCGGTTTCATCCACCCGGCCAAGTTGGTCATGCGGCTTGAACGAAGACCCCTGCAACATTGCAAAATTCTTGAGCGCCAATGGAGGCATCAACCGGCGCGCCTTTGCGGAGGGTGTGGCACCCACTGCGCTTTCTTGCGCCGCGCGAGCGCTCCGGTGCGCCAGCAGATCGCCCTCGCGCGCGGCGCGCTCTTCCGCAGTTGCTTTCTCAATCCGGTGCAGAAAGGCCATAAGATATTGCGAGGCGCGAAATCCCATCTGCGGGTCAGTTTCTGCCCATTCCTCGGTCGAGGTCGCAACCTTGAAGGTGTGTTCTGACAGCGCTTCATGCGCTGCACAAAGCGCAGCGTTCTGATCTGAAAAATATCGGGTCACAGCACCGAGTCGCGCGACGTCAATGGGCGGGCCCTCCACATGGAGGTCTTGGATCATCTGTCGCCACAGCTTGCGCGGCAGGATATGGTTGCCCTGCGCCAAAAGCCTGAGCAGCAGCGCATTGAACTGACGCCCACGGGTGAGCCATGCGGCAGGAACAGGTAGGCCGGGTTTTATAGCCGTCGCACGCCCGATCTGCCCCTCAATGCCAAAGGCCGCGCAGATCTCTTGGGTGATGTCCGCGCTGTCAAACTTTGCCGGGTCATAGCTGCGAAACGCAACCGAGCCCTCGCCAAAGACCTGCTCCCAAAAGGCTTGAAGCGCCTGATAATCAAGCCAGAAGGGCGCGCTTTGGGTTTCCTCAAACTGCCCCGCTTGTGGGTCTACGGGCGGCAGGGTGTCCAGTGCGGCATCCCACCAGCTGTCCTCGCGGGTTAGTTCCACCTCGCGGGCCAACCCGGTGGCACGGCCTTCAAAGACCTGCTCGGCAAAGACATCTGCCAGCATGCGCGCCTGTGCATCCAGATGCGCAACAATGCGAATGTCATCAGAAAACGGCGTCAACAGCGCTTTCAGCCGCTCCAGTTCGCTTTGGCGCGACAATTGTGTGCCGAGTTGGTGGGCGCTCAGGATCAACGTATGGGGCGTGTGTTTGGCAATGTCCGCAGCGAGGCTTTCGACCAGTGTTTCGCACAGATGCGCTTGTTTGGCTGTGCCGATGAAACCCCGATTATAGCGCAGCGGGTCGACATGGTCTGGATCGGTGACCGCCATAAACAGACGCGTGTGGTTCTTTGGTCCTGCGGCACGCGGTACCATCACGCCGCGCGCCAACAACTGATCGCGTTTGTCCGCGAGCACCGCCTGCAGACGTTCAGAACCCGCCTTGTGCAGGCCGATATGGAGATAAATTCGCATCAACGCGCGCTATCCTGTTCTGCGCTGCCATCTTGTGCGGCGCGATCTTCGGGATTGATGTTGGACTGTCCCCACCACGGCACCGGACAGCCCAAGAACCGCTCAAGCCGCAGCCGCGCGTCGGGGGCGGCAACGTCGAGTTCCAGATAGAGCGGATCATTGCGGAACCAGTGGGCAAGGGCCTCATAATGGCCGTCGATCCAGATCATCTGCTCATCGATCTCATGTCCGTATCCGACCGGGAGTCCGGGAACGGTGGAGAGCGGAATGCGAAGCTTGCCGAGGTTATTCCAGCGCATAATAGAGCGCGCCATGTGCTCTGTATCGCGCCGTGTCGCAATAAAACACAGCTTGGGGTGAAGTTTTCGCAACGCCAGCAACAACGCATGATCGCATTGCGGCCAGACCGAATTCCCTCCGTAGATAAAACTGATTTCGGTCAGCGCGTCATGGTCGTTCAACAGGGCCAACGGGTCGCCGTATTTAAACAGCCCCTGATACATCAGATCGCCAACAAACACTCTGTCGGCCGGATCGTTGGGATCTTCGCGCGATTTTATCCGGTGGTCGGCCACAGAAAACCCCGCCTGCGTCAGCGCATGTTTCAGCGTGGTGGTTCCGGATTTCGGCAGCCCGAGGTTGATGATTTCAACGGTCATTCAACAGGTCTCACATCAATCCCAGCCGCAGCAGCATGTCTTCTTCTTGTGGCGGCAGCGGAGAGGCTTTTTGCAACTGCGCGCGCATCGCCTGATAGGCAGGCTGCGCCAGAAGCTCATCGCGCCGCGCCTTGTGACGGGCGACGCAATCCGCATGAAGGCGGGCAATATCCGGGTCGGATTTCATCTCGTCCAGCGCAGCTTGCAGCGCAGGCAGTAGCCGCAGGATAGAGCGATCCTCCCAGGCAGGATCATTCCTCTCTCGCCAGTAGGTATCGTCAAAGGCGCGGTTCTCACGGTTCACATCGCCACGATCATTTTTGACCAGATAGCTGTCAAGCGCGCGCAGGGCGTAGTGATTGAGCGTTGCCAACTGTCGCGCGCCCTTGGCTGGGAACTTGCGAATGCGGCGTGGGTTGGCTGCGACCAGAAACTTCTGCGGCACTTGTCGTCCGCCGCCATCGCACCAGCGTGGGCGTATATCTGCGCCCTTTCTTATGAAGGGGCGATGCGCGCCATAATATCCCAGTGGGAAATCCCTGCGGGTCAAGGTCTTCACCTCAATCGCGGTTTCTCCGCACCAGATGTCGGGGTTATGGCAGTTGGTGAATTGATCAATGACCGGACGGTCAGAAAAACTCTCAACACCACCATTTGCAAAAAACTGAAATGAAAGCGAAATCGCCTGTGGGTTCTGGCAGGCCTCAATCAGGGCAGGGATCGTGTGATCGCCCACATGGATGTTCAGGAACTCGTCCACATCCGCAATCCAAAGCCAATCGGCCTGCTGTACAATGGACTGGTGGGCGCAATCTTTCAGCGCCTCCATCTGATAGGCGCGCCCCTTTGCCGGGTTGGGCAGATGCATGACACCGCCACGCGCTGCCAGCGCATCCAAAAGCGCATCAGTGCCATCGGTGCAATCGTTGGAATAAAACAGGAAATCCGTCACGCCAATCAGGCGGTTATACGCGATCCATTCCAGCAGGAATGGGCCTTCGTTTTTGACGCAGGTCACCGCAGTGATGCGCATTGTCCTGTCCCTCTTTGTGCTCCACGCCCCAGATGAACGCGTGGATCGTGCCTCTTATCGCCTGCAGGGGTGTTTTCTCCCCACCCGTTGAGCCGGGGTCCTTAGCGCTGGTGTTGTCGCACCCTGCAGGCGGCGCCGTCAATCTGTCCGGCGTCAAAGCCCGCAATATGTTGCATCACCTCTGCGTTGAGGCTGCTTGACGCAAGGGGGGCGGCCATGGCCTCTTGGCAGAACCTGAACCAAGAGGCGCGCCGCATGACACAACAGGCAGAATTTCAGTCGATTGATGCCGTACAGGCCGAGCTTGCACAGGTGGGATATATCTGTGGCAGAGCCCTGGCGACGGTGGTGTTTTTATCTGCCCGCCTCAATCGCCCGTTGTTCCTTGAAGGAGAGGCGGGCGTTGGCAAGACAGAGATTGCCAAGGCTCTCTCAGCCCTGACAGGGCGTCCCTTGATCCGGTTGCAATGCTATGAGGGGTTGGACGCGGCGAGCGCCGCCTATGAATGGAATTTCGCCGCGCAAATGGTGGCGATCCGCACCGCAGAGGCTACGGGCGATACAGACCGTAAGGCGCTGCAGAACGAGCTCTTTTCAGAGGATTACCTGATTGCCCGCCCGCTGTTGCAAGCGATGCAACCAGACCCGCGCGGTGCACCGATCCTGCTGATTGACGAACTTGATCGCACCGACGCGCCTTTCGAGGCGTTCCTGCTCGAAGCACTCTCTGATTTTCAGGTGACCATTCCAGAACTGGGCACCATCAAGGCGGCTGAGCCTCCGATGGTGATCCTGACGTCAAATCGCACCCGCGAGGTGCATGACGCCCTCAAACGCCGCTGTCTCTATCACTGGGTGGATTATCCTGATTTTGAACGCGAGCTTGAAATTCTGCACGCACAGGTGCCGCAGGCAGCACAGATCCTCAGCCGCGAGGTGGTGGCCTTTGTGCAAGCGTTGCGCACGGAGGATCTGTTCAAAAAACCGGGCGTGGCAGAAACCATTGACTGGGCCAACTGCCTGCTGGCGCTTGATGTTGTGAACCTAAGTCCCGAGACCATTGCCGATACCTTGGGGGCATTGCTGAAATACCAAGATGACATCGCCCGATTGCAAGGCTCCGAGGCCAAACGTCTGCTCGATCAGGCGCGGGCATCTCTGGAGGAGCGCTGATATGTCCTTTCATCTTTTTTCAAATACATTGGGGGTGTGGGGGCAACGTCCCCACGATGGGTGATGGCAGAACTCCCGCCCCTGAGTTTGCCGGAAAACCCTAAGCTGGTTGCAAATATCACCCATTTCGCGCGCGCTTTGCGCAAGGCGGGCCTGAATGTGGGCACCGGGCGCGTGATGGATGCTGTGAAGGCCGTGACTGCAGTGGGCTTTACCTCTCGACGAGACTTCTACTGGACCTTGCACGCCTGTTTTGTATCACGCCCCGAAGAGCGCGCAGTGTTCGCGCAAGTGTTCCGGCTGTACTGGCGCGATCCGCGGTTTCTGGAGCATATGATGGCGGCGATGCTGCCCGCGATCCGAGGTGTCCAGGAAGAGCGCAGCGCAAAACCTGTGGAAAAACGTGCAGCGGAAGCATTGCTGCAGGGACAATTGCCCAATGATCTGCCTCAGGATGCGCCCGAAGGCGAAGAGATCCAGATAGATGCAACCATGACGCTTTCGGCTGAGGAGCGGCTTAAGACGCTTGATTTCGAACAGATGAGCACAGATGAAATCGCAAAGGCGAAACGCATGCTCGCGCGTCTTACATTGCCGATCAAACCCTTGAAAACGCGCCGCCATCTGCCGTCACCGCAAGGTGCGCGGGCGGATTGGCGGCGCACCATGCGCAGTGCCTGCCGCACGGGGGGCGAAATCCACCGGATCGCCCGAATGCGCCGGGCGGAGCGATTTCCAAACCTTGTTGTGCTTTGTGATATCTCGGGCTCCATGAGCCAATACAGCCGCATGGTGCTGCATTTTCTGCATGCTTTGATCAATGCACGAGAGGCCCACAGGCGCGGGCGCTGGGCGCGGGTGCATGGGTTTACCTTTGGTACCCGGCTGACCAACATTACCCGTCACTTGCGCCAACGCGATGTAGATGCGGCCCTTGCCGCGGCAGGCGCTGAGGCGCAGGATTGGCAGGGCGGCACCCGGATTGGAGCCTGCCTGCATGCGTTTAACCGCGACTGGTCACGTCGGGTAATGGGGCAGGGTGCAGTGGTGGTGTTGGTTTCGGATGGGCTTGACCGGGAGCACCCGGTGGATTTGGCGCGCGAGATGCAGCGTTTGCAGCGCTCTGCCAAGCGGTTGATATGGCTCAACCCGCTCTTGCGGTGGGATGGATTTGCACCTCGCGCGCAGGGCATTCAGGCGATGCTGCCCCATGTGGACAGTTTCCGGGCAGGTCACAACATTGCCTCGCTTGAAGATCTTGCAAGTGTTCTCTCTCGGCCTGAGGATACCGGCGAGAAGGCTCGTCTTATGGCATTGATGCAAAGCACAGAGGCTCAAGAGTTTCTGAATTGAAGCGATTTATCCTTGAACTTCTGACCTTTAGAACCATGATTTAAAACACATTAAGGCACCGGGATTTCTGAGATGACATCTGGCACCAACACCGACAGCGAACCTGCACCGCAGTCCCGTTTCGACAATGCACCTGAGCTTGCACTGGCGTGGCACCGCGCAGGGATTGGCGCGGTGCTGTGTACCGTGGTGCAGACGTGGGGATCTGCGCCACGGCGCACGGGATCGCAACTGGTGGTTGGCGGGGATGGTCGCGTCGAGGGATCCGTCTCGGGGGGCTGCGTCGAAGGTGCGGTCATCATGGAAGCGCACGAGGCGCTGGAGCGGGGCAGCCATAAGCTACTGGAATTTGGCGTCAGCGATGACGACGCCTTTGCCGTGGGGCTGGCCTGCGGCGGCACCATTAAGGTCTTGCTCGAACCTGTGGGTCACACCTTGGCCGAGGACACCCTGGAGGCGTTGGTTCTGGCGCGCAATGAGCGCCGCCCACTGGCCTATGAGGTAAGCCTTGCGAGCGGACAGGGCCATTTGGTCAATGCCGCATCCTACCCGGAGCGCATGCGGATGGATCGCTCTGGCGTTGAAGACGATGGAGAGACCTTTGTGGCGATCCACAACCCGCCTTTGCGGGTGATTGTGGTGGGGGCGGTGCATATCGCGCAAGCATTGGTGCCGATGGCGCGGATTGCGGGCTATGATCCCTTTATCATTGAGCCGCGCGCAGCCTTTGGCACTGCCGAGCGGTTCCCGGGCGAATGTATCGTGGATGATTGGCCGGATGAAGCGGTCGAGCGCCTTGGACTGGATACCCGCACTGCCTTGGTGTTGCTTACGCATGATCCAAAGCTCGACGATCCGGCCTTGATGACGGCCTTACGAGCAGAGTGTTTCTACATCGGCGCGTTGGGGTCTAAACGCACCCACGGGCAGCGGCACCAACGCATGATTGCCGCAGGTTTTATGCAAGAGGACATTGCGCGTATCCATGGCCCAATCGGACTTGATATCGGTGCGGCAAGTCCGGCGGAAATTGCGGTTTCCATCCTTGCCGAGATGACGGCGGTGCTGCGGGGCAAAGCGGCATGAAATTCGGGCCGGTTCCGGTGCGCGACGCTCTTGGTGCGATTGCGGCGCATTCAATCCGGGCCACCGCGCGCCCCTATGCGCTGCAACTGGACTATAAGATTGCCAAGGGTACGGAACTGACCGCAGATCATATCGAAGATCTGATCGAGGAAGGTCATAGCGAGATTGTCGTAGCGCGGCTTGAACCCGGCGACGTACACGAGAACGACGCGGCCCTGCGTTTGGCTCAGGCTCTGGTGCCGGACGCGGACGGACAAGGATTGCGCATATCGGGCGCGGGTGCTGGACGTGTCAATCTTTATGCGCTGAGCTCTGGCGTATTGCTGCTGGATGCCAGCCAGATCGCGGCGGTGAATGCGATCGATCCGATGATCACCGTGGCGACAGTGCCAGATTATCACCGGGTTGATGCAGGTGGCATGGTCGCGACGATCAAGATTATCTCATATGCGGTGCCTGAAACGCATCTGGACCAAGCGACGGCTGCGGCGACGGCTGCGTTCCGGGTGCGATCTCCGGTTTATTCATCGGCTACGTTGATTGAAACACAGGTGACGCAAGAGATACCGTCCGACAAAGGGCGCGCTGCGATGGCGGGGCGTCTGGAACGGATGGGTATGATGCTGAGCCCACGGGTAGTGATCCCACATCATACCGCAGAGATTGCCACCGCACTGAAGGACGCGCCGGGCGAGGTTTTGTTTGTCCTCACCGGCTCTGCGACATCCGATCCTGTGGATGTGGCACCGGAGGCGCTGCGCCTGGCAGGGGGGACGGTTACACGATTTGGGATGCCGGTTGATCCGGGCAACTTGCTGTTTCTCGGCCATCTTGGCGAGAAACCCGTGATCGGCCTGCCCGGATGTGCGCGCTCACCTGCGCTCAATGGGGCGGATTGGGTGCTGGAACGGGTGGTCTGCGGCATAGATGTGACGTCGGCGGATATTGCGATGATGGGAGTTGGCGGTCTGTTGAAGGAAATCCCCACACGGCCAAGGCCGCGGCGGGATGGGGAGTAACACCAAGGACCTTGCCTGACTTTGAAGGGGCGGGGGGAGGCAAGAAGCGCCCTCCCGGAGCGAAGGTCAGGCGCTGTCCGACCTCTCGGTCGGACGAAGCATGCAAATCCGCAATCTCCTTCGCCCTCCCTTGCCGCATAAAATCCTCGCGCCATCTTCTGACCCGTGATTAACTGATCTCAGCCAGATAAAGAATTTCAAGCTAGGGAGGAATTTATGACGAAGGTCTCGATGACCGTGAATGGCACCCCCATGTCCGGGGAGGTCGAAGGTCGTACATTACTTGTGTCGTTCCTGCGCGACCAGCAGGGGCTCACCGGCACCCATGTGGGCTGCGACACCAGCCAATGCGGAGCCTGTGTTGTCCATGTGGACGGCAAGGCGGTGAAATCCTGCACCATGCTGGCGCTTGAGGCCGAAGGGGCGGAGGTTGCCACCATCGAGGGGCAGGCGGCTCCTGACGGCACACTCAACGCGATTCAGGCGGCGTTTCAGGAACACCACGGGCTTCAGTGCGGATTTTGCACGCCCGGCATGGTGATGTCGGCAGCGGCATTGCTGAAGGAGAATCCAAAACCCTCCGAGGCCGAGATCCGCCATTATCTGGAGGGCAACCTCTGCCGTTGCACCGGTTACCACAATATCGTCAAGGCGATCATGGCAGCCTCCGGTCAGGATGTCTCTGCCATCGCAGCGGAGTGAGCCAAATTCGCATCAAAAATGAGGATTATCCGTGAAATAGCGTATTGGGTCCTGCTCGTAGGACTCGGAATTGGAACCCAGCAATTTTGGACAGGCTTTGTCATGACCCGCATAGATTATGCGTCTCATCATCAGCAGTCCTTAGAGTTGGTGGGAAAAGCTCTGATGGTAATCGTCATTTTGGCCATTGGATCATGTACGCGCAGAAATCGGAAAAACAGGCCAGACCAAGATGCATCTAACAACTGAACTTTGTCGTTCACAGGGAAGAGGAGCCCGGTGAGACGATAAAAGTCCTCAAGGGAGGAAGTCAGAATGCCTAAAGATATTGACGCCAAGGAGAGCGGCATCGGCGCCGCCACCAAACGGCGCGAAGACATCAGGTTCCTGACGGGAACCGGCAATTATACCGACGACATCAATGTAAACGGTCAGGCCTATGTGCATTTCCTGCGCTCGGATGTGGCGCATGGGCGGATCACATCGCTTGATACCGTGGCGGCGGCGGGGATGCCCGGCGTGCTGCGAGTGTTCACCGGCGCGGATTTCGAAGGCGTTGGTGGGCTGCCCTGCGGCTGGCAAGTGACCGACCGCTTTGGCGAGGTGATGCAGGAACCGGCGCATCCGGTGCTGGCGCAGGGCAAGGTGCGCCATGTGGGCGATCCCATCGCCGCCGTGGTGGCCGAGAGCGCCGAATTGGCCCGCGATGCCGCCGAGGCGATTGAGCTGGAGATCGAAGAGCTGCCCGCCGTGATCGACATGAAGGCGGCGCTGGCCGAGGATGCGCCCAAGGTGCATGACGATCTGACCTCCAACCTCTGCTATGACTGGGGTTTTGTAGAGGAAAACAAGGAGGCGGTCGCCAAGGCCTTTGACGCCGCCGCCCATGTCACCACGCTGGAGCTGGTCAACAACCGCCTCGTCGCCAACCCGATGGAGCCGCGCGTGGCGGTGGGCGATTTCAACCGCGCCACGGGCGAAAGCACGCTGTACACCACCAGCCAGAACCCGCATGTGATCCGGCTCTTGATGGGGGCCTTTGTGCTGGGCATCCCGGAGCATAAATTGCGCGTGGTGGCCCCGGATGTGGGCGGTGGCTTTGGCTCCAAGATCTTTCACTACGCGGAAGAGGCGTTCTGCACCTTTGCCGCCAAGGCGCTCAATCGTGCAGTGAAATGGACTTCCTCGCGGTCCGAGGCCTTCATGTCCGACGCCCATGGCCGCGATCATGTGACCAAGATCGAACTGGCGCTGGACGGCGACAACAACTTCACCGCGCTGCGCACGGAAACTTACGCCAATATGGGGGCGTATCTCTCGACCTTTGCGCCCTCGGTGCCGACCTGGCTGCATGGCACGCTGATGGCGGGCAATTACAAGACGCCGCTGATCTATGTGAACGTCAAGGCGGTGTTCACCAATACGGTGCCTGTCGATGCCTATCGCGGCGCTGGGCGGCCAGAGGCGACCTTCCAGCTGGAACGTGTCATCGACAAGGCGGCGCGAGAGCTGGATGTCGACCCCATAGCGCTCCGGCGGCAGAACTTTGTCACCGAGTTCCCCTATGCCACGCCTGTGGCGGTGGAATATGACACCGGCGACTATGTAGCGACGATGGATAAGCTCGAAGAGATCGCGGATATTGCAGGCTTTGCCGCGCGTCGCGCCGAGAGCGAAAAGGCGGGCAAGCTGCGCGGACTGGGGGTGAACTGCTATATCGAGGCCTGCGGCATCGCGCCTTCGAACCTCGTGGGGCAACTCGGTGCCCGTGCGGGCCTCTATGAGAGCGCCACGGTGCGGGTCAACGCCACCGGCGGCATCGTGGTGATGACCGGCAGCCACAGCCACGGGCAGGGGCATGAGACGTCCTTTCCGCAGGTGATTTCTGAGATGATCGGCATCCCCGAGGATATGGTGGAGATCGAACACGGTGATACCGCCAACACGCCGATGGGCATGGGCACCTATGGCTCGCGCTCGCTTGCGGTGGGGGGCTCTGCCATGGTGCGGGCAACCGAGAAGATCATCTCCAAGGCCAAGAAGATCGCCGCCCATCTGATGGAGGCCGCAGATGCCGATATTGAGCTGGAGGACGGTAAGTTCTCGGTCGCGGGCACGGATAAATCCGTGGCCTGGGGGGATGTGACCCTCGCAGCCTATGTGCCGCATAACTACCCGCTGGAGGAGATCGAGCCGGGCCTCGAGGAGACGGCATTCTACGATCCCGCGAATTTCACCTATCCGGCGGGGGCCTATGCCTGCGAGGTTGAGGTCGATCCTGACACCGGGAAAGTCACCATCGAACGCTTTGCCGCCGCCGATGACTTTGGCAATATCGTTAACCCGGTGATTGTCGACGGTCAGGTGCATGGCGGTCTGGGGCAGGGGATCGGTCAGGCACTCTTGGAGGGCTGTGTCTATGACGAGGACGGCCAGCTGCTGTCGGCCTCCTTCATGGATTACGCCATGCCACGCGCTGACGATGTGCCGTTCTATCAGGTGGATCATTCCTGTCAGACGCCCTGCACCCACAATCCGCTGGGGGTGAAGGGCTGTGGCGAGGCCGGGGCGATCGGCTCGCCGCCGGCAGTGGTCAATGCGGTGGTGGATGCGCTGCGCTCCGCTGGCAAGGATGTGACCCATATCGACATGCCACTGACCCCCGCGCGGGTCTGGGCGACGATGCAAGGTTGAGACGGCGGAGCGGGGGCCAGCCCCCGCACCCCCGGGATATTTATGAGAAGATGAAGGAGCCCATGTGCGATCCTTCGGAAAGGAAGAGCGATGTATGAGTTTGAATTCGCGCGACCATCGAGTGTCGCGGAGGCCGTCGCGGCGCTGAGCGAAGAGGATGCGCAGGCGCTGGGCGGCGGGCAGACTTTGATCCCGACGCTGAAGCAACGTCTGGCGATGCCGACGACCTTGGTGAGCTTGGGCGGCATCTCTGAGTTGAAAGGTATTTCTGCCTCGGGACGTGAGGTGGTTGTGAAAGGTGGCACCACCCATGCTGAGGTTGCGGAAGGTGCGAGCGCCTATCCGGCACTGGCCGCGCTGGCCGGGCAGATTGGTGATCCAGCGGTGCGCAATCGGGGCACCATCGGCGGATCTCTGGCCAATAATGACCCCGCCGCCTGCTATCCGGCGGCGGCGCTGGCGTCGGGCGCAACCGTTGTGACCAATGCCCGCGAGATTGCGGCGGATGACTATTTCCAAGGTATGTTCACTACGGCCCTTGAGGAAGGTGAGATCATCACCGCCGTCAAATTTCCGGTGCCGGAGGTGGCGAATTATCAGAAGTTCCTGCAACCGGCGTCGCGCTTTGCCATGGTTGGCGTTTTTGTCGCGAAGTTTGCGGATGGTGTGCGGGTGGCGGTCACCGGCGCGTCCGAGGAGGGCGTGTTCCGCTGGGCGGAGGCCGAAGCGGCGCTGTCGGCCAATTTCAGCGCCGATGCGATATCCGGCCTGACCGTTGAAGCTGAGGGTATGATCGGTGACATCCACGGCACCAAAGAGTATCGCGCGCATCTGGTTGCCGTGATGACCAAGCGGGCGGTGACTGCGGCGGGCTAACCCCGTCGCGGCAGTTTCAGAAACCATAAAAAAGCCTCCCCCAAAATCTCGGGGGAGGCTTTTAATTCGGATTTTCGTTCAACCGGCTCAAGAGCGGTCGATGCGCATTACTTCGTCGGAAGCGGGCCGATCATCATGATCATCTGACGGCCTTCCATCTTTGGCATATTCTCGACCTTGCCGAGTTCCTTGATGTCTTCGGCCACGCGTTGCAGCAGTTCACGACCAAGGTTCTGGTGTGCCATTTCGCGGCCACGAAAGCGCAGGGTGACTTTCACCTTGTCGCCGTTTTCCAGAAACTTGATCACGTTGCGCATCTTCACGTCATAGTCGTGGGTATCCGTGTTGGGACGGAACTTGACCTCTTTGACCTCGATGATCTTCTGCTTCTTGCGCGCTTCGCTTTCGCGTTTTTGCTGTTCATACTTGAACTTACCGAAGTCCATGATCTTGCAGACCGGGGGCGTGGCATTGGGCGAGATCTCAACAAGGTCGAGACCAGCCTCTTCGGCCATCTGCATCGCCTTTGCGGGATGCACAACGCCTACGTTTTCGCCTTCTGCACCGATCAGGCGGATTTCGGGAGCGCGGATTTTGTCGTTTACGCGCGGGCCAGTGTCACGGGTCGGCGGCGCGTTATGAGGTCTGCGAGCTATGGGTTCTATCCTTTGATAATTGCAGAAATTTGAGCCGGGAATTTAATCGGTGTCTCACAGTCTTGCAAGCCGGAAACACAAGGGTTTTTGCGATTGGCAAGAGATTTCACGCATAAGCCGGATGTGCTGGCAAAGCATGGCCGAGGGGAGCGTGTGCAAGGACTTCCCCCTTGTTGTATCCGTGAATTAAGCAGAAGTACATCTGCAATCCGTCCCACGTCGGGACGTTAGCATGGAAGGGTATTGCCATGAAAATCGCAGGAGTGGGCGCAGCAATTGGTTTGGTCGTGGTTGCAGGTGCCGTGTGGTATTTGAACCAGCCAGACGAACAGGCCGTGACTGCCACACCGGCTGAGGTTGCAAATGAGGCAGCGCCTGTCGTTGCTGAAGAGACCGAAGCTGCTGAAGTCGAAACCGGTGAGGCTGAGGCCACCGATTTGCAAGAACAGGCTGAGGCGGCAGCAGAAGAAGCAGCCACCACGGTTGAGGAAACGGCACAAGCCGTTGCCGACCAGGCTTCTGAGGCAGTTCAGAGCGCGACAGAGGCTGCCTCTGACGCGGCAGGAAATCTTGTGGATGGCGCGACTGAAACCGTCGAGGCGGCCCAAGAACAGGCCACCGCAGCGGTTGAAGTAGCACAGGAAGGCGCTGCAACAGCCGTGGAAGGCGCCGCCGCCGCGGTTGAGGCCGCACAAGAGGGGGCAGCCAGTGCTGTAGAGGCCGCTCAGACAACAGCGTCTGACGCGGTGAACGCTGTGACCGAAGGGGCGAGCGATCTGGCCACTGAGGCGCAAGATGCTGCGCAAGCTACGGCAGATGCGGTCACCGAGGTCGTCACGCCGGAAACTACAGCAGATGCTACCGCAGAGGCAGAAGCTGCAACGCCTTCGGAGCTTTTGACGCCCGAAGGGTTCAACTACGACCGCGTGATCGAACTAATTGATGGCTCGGAACTGGACCCGCTGAAAAAGACCGCCGTGAAATCGGCGATCACTCAGGCACGCGACAATCCAGAGCTTTTGAAGTCAGCCCTGCAGGCAGCGCGTTCCGCACTGGGTCTCTGAGATTTAGGTCTTAGGACAGAGCACACAATGAGACGCCCCGAGTTTTCGGGGCGTTTTTTGTGTGGATGTCAGGGTTGGACTTGCAAAGAAAAACGCCCCCGCAATTGATCTGCGAAGGCGTTTCAAATTCAGGTCGAGTGATCAGTAATCAATCGAGGAAGGCCTTTTCCACCACAAAATGCGCAGGTTTGGAATTCGCGCCTTCTTCCAGACCGTAGGTGTTCTCAAAGAGATCCTTGAGTTCGAGGTTGAACGCAAGGTTGCCGCAGATCATCGCACGGTCACTTTCCGGGTTCAGCGGCGGCACGCCCAGATCGGCAAAGGCCTCACCCGAGCGCATGAGGTCGGTGATGCGGCCCATTTTGGCGCTCTCTTCACGGGTGGTGGTGGGGTAGTATTTGATCTTCTTCCAGAAGCCCTCGCCGATCACCTCATTCAGGAGCTCGTCGTCCTTCAGGCTCTCGATCAGCTCCCGCCCATAGGTCAGCTCACCGGCCTCGCGGCAGGTGTGGGTGATGATGACCTCGTCATAATCCTCATAGGTCTGCGGTTCGCGCAGCAGGGACGCAAAGGGCGCAAAGCCGGTGCCGGTGGCAAAGAACCAGATCCGCTTGCCCGGAAGCAGCGCATCATGCACCAGCGTGCCGACGGGTTTGGGGCGCAGGATGATTTCGTCACCCACCTTGATATGCTGCAGCTTCGAGGTCAGCGGGCCGTCCTGCACCTTGATCGAGTAGAACTCCATTTCTTCGTCCCAAGAGGGCGATGCGATGGAATAGGCGCGCAGTAAAGGCTTTACCTTGCCCGTCTTTGGGTCGGGGTCGTTCATCAGGCCGATCATCACGAATTCGCCTGAGCGAAAGCGCAAGGATGCAGGCCGCGTGCAGCGGAAGGAAAACAGCCGGTCAGTCCAGTGCTTGACCTCCGTTACAGTCTGGGCGTCGGGCAGGGCGGGTTTGGCCTTTGCAGGCGCGGCAGCTTCGGTCACAGGCTCACTCACGGGCGAAATCTCGTTCATCATGTCTCTGCCAGCGGGGATAGGCCGGCACCTCTGATTAGTCTTTGATCCAAGTCAGGGGAACCCCCTCTGCGGCAATCTTGCGCAGGGTGTCGTTCCCACTGGTCCAGCACAAAGGGCTGCGGGCCGGGAACGGGGCGGGGCCTGACGGCGATGTCGTGGGGCTGGCTTAGCGCGCGGCGTTTGATTGCGCGCGCAGGCGGGCCTGATAGTTGTGGCTTTGCCAATTGGCGCGGAACAACCACTCGCCTTCGGGCTGGCGGGTGGCGAGATCGTCGGAAATCTCCACCTCGTCAAAGCCAACCCGGCGCGCCATTGCGTATTGATCCGAGATCACATGGCCATGCGCGCGCAGGCGCCCCTGATATCCCATCAGGCGCAGCATCCGTGCAATGGTAAATCCGCGTCCGTCGGCAAAAGAGGGAAAATCAACGCGGATCATCTCGATGCCGTCCAGTTGGTCCTTCAGCGTGGCGGGGTCGGTGTCGGAGGTCAGATCAAGCACATTTGCGCCCTCAAAGCCGCCGGTCCAGTCATCATGGGCAAAGCCCGCGTCGGTTACGATAACGCTCATATCATTCAAGCTCCTGTACGGACGAATTTGCCATCCACCACGTGGATGCCGCACTCGACTTTGTTCTGGTTGCGCCAGCGGCCGGCGCGGGGGTCTTCGCCTTCTGCGACCGGGCTGGTGCAAGGGGCACAGCCGATCGAGGGATAGCCCTTTGCCACCAGCGGGTGCCGGGGCAGGCGGTTTTCATCCATATAGGCGCGCACATCTTCGGGTGCCCAATGGGCCAGCGGATTGATCTTCATCCGCCCCGTTCCGTCCTCGACCTCAAAGAAATCAAGCGCGGCGCGGGTGCCGGACTGGAACCGCTTGCGGCCGGTGATCCAGCCGTCATAGCCCGCCAGCGCCTTTTGCAGCGGGATGGTTTTGCGCAGGGTGCAGCAGGCATCGGTGTCGGAAAACCTGAGCGCGCCATAGGGGTCTTTTTCGGCGATATCATCGGCTTTGATGACGCGCACGTTCTTTAGCCCCAAACGCTCGCTCACCTCCTGTTGGTAGACCAGCGTTTCGGTGAACAAGAGTTCCGTGTCCACAAACAACACTGGCACCATCGGGTCGATGACGGCGGCCATATGCAAAAGCACGACCGATTCTGCGCCAAAGGAGGACACCAGCGCGATGTTTCCAGCATCACGCAAAGCGCCTTCCATCACTGAGGTGGCCGAGTGGTGTTTGAAACGCGCATTGAGCGCGGCCACTTGTTCGGCCAGGGCCTCCTCGCTGCGCGGGGCAGCGGGGTGACCATGGATGTCATGGTCGATGCGGGTCATGGCTCAGGCCACCTTTTTCTCTGCTGCCGGGTAGAGCGCCGCCTTAAAGGGCTCCATGCCGACGCGACGATAGGTTTGAAGGAATTCCTCCTCCGCACTCTCGCGCTGCTCCAGATAAGTCTCCACGATGCGCTCGACTGCGGGGACGATTTCGTCATAGGCAAAGCCGGGCCCGGTGCGGGTGCCGATTGCTGCCGTCTCGGTTGCGTCACCGCCCAGCGTGATCTGGTAGTTCTCGACGCCTGCGCGATCCAGACCAAGGATGCCGATATGGCCGACGTGGTGGTGTCCACAGGCGTTGATGCAGCCGGAGATCTTGATCTGCAGATGGCCGATATCATGCTCCATCTTCAGATCCTCGAACCGGGTGGCGATCTCCTGCGCGACAGGGATTGAGCGCGCGGTGGCCAGCGCGCAGTAATCCATGCCGGGGCAGGCGATGATGTCCGAGATCAGCCCGATATTCGCCGTTGCCAGATCCGCCGCTTTGAGGCGCGCATGGATCGCGGGCAGGTCGTTCTTGTGCACATGCGGCAGGATCACGTTCTGTTCGTGGCTGATGCGCAGCTCGCCATAGGCGAACTCTTCGGCAATATCCGCCATGGCGCGCATCTGATCGGCAGTTGCATCGCCCGGCGTCGCGCCGTGTTTCTTGATCGAGATGGTTGCGATGGCATGCCCCGGTGCCTTGTGCGCGGCGAGGTTGGTGTCGGCCCATGCGCGAAACACCGGATCGGAGCCGTAAGCGACGTCAAAGGCCTCGGTGCCACCAGCGCGGAACTCCGGCGCAGCAAAGTGGCGCTTGATGTCCTGAAACAGCGCCTGATCGGCACCGCCAAAGGTCGGGCGCACTTGGGCAAAGCGTTCCTCGGTCAGCTCGCGGATTTTCTCCAGACCCAGCTCGTGCACGGTAATCTTGATGCGGGCCTTATACTTGTTGTCGCGACGGCCCAGTTGGTTCCACACCGAAATCACGCTCTCAATGTAGGGCAGTAAGTCATCGGCAGCGACGAACTCATTCAGAACCTTGCCAATCATCGGGGTGCGGCCCAGACCACCGCCCACCAGCACCTGATAGCCGATCTCGCCCGCGTCGTTCTTGACGATTTTCACCGCCAGGTCATGCGCTTTCAGCACCGCGCGGTCGTTGGAGGCGCCAGAGACGGCGATCTTAAACTTGCGGCCCATGAACTGGAATTCTGGATGATCAGTGGACCACTGTCGGATCAGCTCGGCGATGGGGCGGGGGTCTTCGATCTCATCGGCGGCGGCACCGGCGAAATGATCTGCGGTCACATTGCGGATGGTGTTTCCGGACGTCTGGATCGCATGCAGGTTCACCTCTGCGAGCGCGTCCAGCATGTCCGGCACGTCCTTCAGCTTTGGCCAGTTGTACTGGATGTTCTGACGGGTGGTGAAATGGCCATAGCCCTTGTCCCACTTCGCCGCCAGCAACGCCAGCGCGCGCATCTGATCGGGATTGAGCGTTCCATAGGGGATCGCCACCCGCAGCATATAGGCGTGCAGCTGCAGATAGAGACCGTTCATCAGACGCAGCGGCTTGAACTCATCCTCAGTGAGGGCACCGTCGATGCGGCGCTCCACCTGAGTGCGGAACTGGTGGTTGCGTTCGGCGAGGAAGGCGGAGTCGAAGTCGTTATACTTATACATCTGCGGTGGCCTCCAGTTTGGCTTCTTGCTTACCGTGGGCATAGTTCGAGGGACCGGTGCGCCGGAAATCCTCGCGGAAATGGGTGGGTTCGGGGCCTTGCTCGCCTGCTTTTGCGTCGGCGAGATAGGCCCCAACGGCGATTTGCGGCTGGCTTTGTGCATCAAGAAGGCGCAGTTGCGCTTCCGCCTCATCGGTGATCAGCTCTGCGTCGCGCAGGTCGCGGGTCCAGTTGCCAGAGGTGGTGAGATAGATCACATCGCCTTCCAGCAGGTCGTTGGCGGTGACGACTTTGGGGGTGAATGCACGGGCCATCAGGCAAGCTCCATCTGAATTTCGGTGTGGGCGGCAGACGCGGCACGCGGCGCCAGCCCAAGGAAAGTAAGCGCCGGGCCAGCAAAACGCGCAGCGGCCAGATCGGCGGGCAATTGATCGAGAGTCGTGGCGAGCACGCGCTGATCCGCGCGCGAGGCGTTCTCCACCACGGTCACGGGCGTTGTACGGTCCGCGCCATGCATCAACATGCGCCCCTGCACGAAGCGCGCAGATTTCTTGCCCATATAGACGGCGGCCACCTCGCCCGGACGGGCAAGCTGCGCCCAATCATGATCGGCAAAGCCCTTCATGTCGTGCCCGGTCAGGAACCGCACCGAGGAATTGCGCCCCCGTTGGGTCAGGCTCTGCCCGATGGCGGCAACTGCAGCCGAGGCAGCAGTGATGCCCGGAAAAATTTGGGTGTCCACATCAGCAGCCTCGCAGGCCGAGAGTTCCTCGTCGAGACGGCCAAAGATGGTGGGATCACCCGACTTCAGCCGCAGCACCTTAAGGCCACGTTTGGCGTGATACACCAGCCGCGCGCAGATCTCTTCTTGTGCCATGGAGGGGCCAAAGCCCTCTTTGCCGACGTCTTCCAGAATGGCGTCGTCGTGGGCGAGCGCCATGATCTCATCACTGACCAGACGATCATAGAGGACCACATCCGCCTCCCTCAGCGCCTTCAGCACCTTGAGGGTCAGCAGGTCGGCATCGCCCGGACCAGAGCCCGCAAATGCCACAACGCCCGGACACATCACGCCAGCGGCTCCCGGCAGGGGCGGCGTGAGGGGCGGGATGTAATGCGTGTCGCGGGGCATCTCTCGGTCCATTTTTTGCTGTTTGACGTGATTGTAGATATAGGAAATATTCCTCGCTCTGTGCTATATGGGCTGGGAAATAAGGACACATGTCTCACTGCATTTCGCCGTGAGGTCCGCGCGTCCTAAACTTAGGAGAATTTTGGAATGACAGTGCGGATCGACGCCACGGACCGGAAAATTCTGGCGGAACTCCAGCGCGATGCGGGGCAGTCGCTGGACGAAATCGCCAAGCAAGTGGGCAGTTCAAAGACGCCTGTCTGGAATCGTATCCGCAAGTTGCGCGAGGCCGGAGTGGTGGGCAACCAGACCATGATCCTCGATGCCGAAGCGCTGGGGTTTGAGGCCTGTTTCTTTGTTCTCATCCGCACGTCCGAACATGAGGCCGAGTGGCAGGCAAAGTTTCTCAAAGCATTGCAAGAACGCCCCGAAGTTCAGGAGGCGCATCGCCTTGCGGGGGATATCGATTACATTCTGAAGGTGCGGGTGAAGAATGCCCGGGCCTACGACAAATTCTATCAGGCGCTGATCTCAGAAGTGCGAGTTCACAATGTGACGGCGCTCCTGTCGATGGAGGAAATCAAATCCACCACCCATTTGCCACTGGCGCAAATCCGGGTCGATTAAGCGGAGATAAGCCCTGCGACATAGGGGAAGCTGTTTTTGTTCAAAGGGGTGATCCAGAGCGGTGCTTGATGGCGGATTTTTCGCATCTCAATGTAGTTTTGGCTCTTGCACCCCGCATGTAACCTCCATAGAAAGCGAAACACACCAAGTGGCCGGACACCACCCGCCACATCAGGTGCTAAAGGCGGCGAGTTGGCGGAGTGGTGACGCAGCGGATTGCAAATCCGTGTACACCGGTTCGATTCCGGTACTCGCCTCCACAATATTCCAAGCAATGAGATGTCAGTCGGTTGGCTGTTAAGTGGACACTCGCTCAGCCAGATGTGGCTTTTTATTCCAGCGCCCATATGACCTCACTCAAACCCGCGAGTTTGGCGAGCCGCTTCAATTCCGCCTCGAGCTTGTCTGTGCGTTGTTTCGTCCGCAGGCGTGTGTCTTCGGTCCAAAACTTGGTCAGCGTAAGTGTGCCTTTTGCGCGGTCCCCTTTGACCTCTATACGGCCGACCATACGGTTGCCCTCCAGCAAAGGGTAAATGTAATACCCCCATTTTCGTTTCATGGCCGGGACAAACATTTCGACGGTATAGTCAAAACCAAATAGCCTCGCGAGGCGCTTGCGGTCACGAATGGCCGGATCGAACGGGTTGAGTATGCGCAGTCGGGATGTGGGGTTTTGCAGTGTTCTGATCCGCTCCTCGATATCTGCACAAGCCACTGCTTTGGTCCAGCTGCCATCTGCGCCTTGTATTTCAGTTTCGATCAGGTTTTTGGCATCACTAGTCCACCAAGATTGGACTTCTGTTCTCTCACAGGCCTCCCAGAATTTATGGATTTCACCTAAAGTCCCAAAACCGATCCTGTTAACTGCAGTACGGCAGAGCTGGGTGATTTGCTCCGTGTCGCTGAGTTTGGGCATATCTTGCGGATACACGCGTTCGGCCAGGTCATAGTATTTGGTGAACCCGTCGCGATGCGATGTTGCCAATTCGCCAGAGTACCAAAGATAATCGAGCACCATTTTGTGAGGCGGACGTTTCCACATCGTCTTTTCGCCTGAAATTTTGGTCTCAAAGTCTTTTGTCGAGAGAGGGCCGTGTTCTCCAATCCGACGCAGAACCTCGTCGATCAGTTCTGGTTCGAGATACTTGCCAAACCAGTTTGAGCGACCGACTTGAGCTTTTTTGCGCGAGAATTGACGCTGCCACATGGGGAGGAATTCCATGGGCAAAACAGAAGCATCATGGGTGAAATGTTCAAACACCTGCCGTGTGCTGCGAAGCAAAGGGTCCAACATGTGTTCGCGATAGTTCTGATTGCGGCTCCACAGGATATGGTGATGGGCACGGGACACAACTTGAATGGTATCGAGTTGCACAAATCCCAGTTGTTTTATCAACTGCGGCGTGTCCAAGGGCCCCGTCGGCGCCTGTGCGAGACCATGCGATCCGAGCCACAGGGCGCGGGCGGTTTGATTGTCGATTTTTAACCGGGCCAATGCGCTGCACTCCTCCATGTTCTGGATTTGTTTCACAAACGAGGAGCAGGCGAAAGGCGTTTCATTTGAAATCTCACGTGATTCCGGCACGGTCTTGGGGGTATTGCTCCGATCAGATGAGCTTCTCGGCCCGGCGCGGACAGAGGTATCCCTTGCAAGGCTATAGACGGGCCGCAACGGCGCGTGTCCTGTGCTTAGGAATTGGGGCGTCCTTAGCCGGCCTGCATGAACGACTGACCAGAATTCCAGTCCTGAGCCCAAGCAAGAAAACTATCGCGATCCATTGGGCGCGCGAATGCATACCCTTGCAAGACGTCGGCCCCAAGATCAGAGAGTATCTTGGCTTCGGCCTCAGTTTCCACGCCCTCCACAACCGTTGCAGCACCTGCGCTTGTGGCCATTTCGATCAATCCACGCATCAGGTCTCTGTGCGCAGGCTTGCTGTCGATATCGCTCGTGAACATACGATCAATCTTGAGCCTGTCGGGGCGCAGCGCCAGTACGCCTGCGATACTGGCATGCCCCGTGCCAAAGTCATCAATTTCGATCCCAATGCCCATCGCTTTCAAGGCGTCGATTTGCTTGGCGTAATCCTCGTCGACATGATCCAGAAACACCGTCTCTAGGAGTTCAAAAGCCAAGCCGCTGGCGGGGAGGTCTGTGCGTTGCTTTAACTCTTCAATCAAGCCCGGATGCCCCAGCCGTTCTGCAGAGACATTCACCGATATGCTGGGTAAGTTAATGTTATGTTGGGCGAATTCCCAATAGGCAGCGAGCGCAAGGTCCAAAATTCGCCGATCCAGTTCCGCCAGCATGTTCACTTCTTTGGCAACGGATACAAAAACATCTGGGCCGACGATGCCGCGCTTGGGGTGGTGCCAGCGGGCCAAAGCTTCACAGCCAGCAATCGCCCCGGTTTTCCCATCGATTTGCGGCTGAAAGGTCACTTTGATTTCATCGTTTCGGAACGCCTGCTTAAAGTCCCGGATCAGATCCATTTTTTCATCATGCGCCGCGCCAATGGCGGAGGAGTACGCGTTGACGCAGGATCGCCCGTCGGCCTTTGACGCATAAAGAGCCAGATCCGCGCGCCGCAGCGCGGAAAGAAGCGTTTCATCGGGCTCGCAGAGTGCAAATCCAATAGAGACACCAACCTCAAGCTCGACGTCCTTGTAGCGCACCGGCTGAAGCAGTTCGAACAGTAGGTCGGAGCAATACTCAAACGCCTCTGCCTCGCTTCCGGAAAATTCCACCAGCAAGGCAAACTCATCCCCTCCGATGCGGAAAGCGAAATCGCATCCGGGCTGGATCTTGTCCGAAATTCGCCGTGCAGCCTGTTCTAGGACCAGATCGCCCACTTCGTGGCCATAGGTGTCGTTGATATATTTGAAACGGTCCAGATCAAGCGCGATAACCAGCGTACCGGCCTGCTGAGCTGTCGCAGGCGCTGAGGCAATTTCTTCCAAGTGCTTGCGATTGCCCAAACCCGTGAGTTTGTCATGTCGGGCTGACCAGGCGCTCTCCTCCTGAGCCACGCGCATCGCCTCAAAGGCTTCTTCCGCCATCTCTCGGCTCATACGCTCCTTGCGGATTGAGGCCATGCGCTGGTCAATCTCTTCTTCAACGCGGTCGAGAACACGGTTGTAGCGATAGGCCAGCACGCCCAATTCTGACGAGCGTTCGATGCGCACGCGGCTGCTAAAAGATCCGGTTCGCTGGTGACGTTTCATTTCTTCCAGCAATTCCAACAACATGTTGCGCTGGTTGTTTTCTGCTAGGTTGAGGCCACGCACTTCATCTCGGGGGCGTGCGCGCAGGAGACCGCGCGCTTTTAAGAGCAGGATCAAGGGCGTCATGCAGGATATGACCCAGATCCCAACGACAGCTGCGCCAAAAGCCTGTACGCCAAGCTGGGCAATCCGGCTGCCTGCAGGCAGTGCATCCAGTGGAGCCGCGAAGGCCACTGCCAGCGTGCCCAAAAGACCCGCCGCAAGATGAACAGGGATTGCGCCAATAACGTCATCGATTTCCAGTGCGTCCAATATATCACGCGCCACAATGACTGCGACCGCGCCAGCGGCGCCAATCAAGAAGGCTGTCGGCCCGGATATCAGATGGATGCCAGCGGTGCTTGCTACAAGTCCACCGAGGAAGCCATTGACCAAGAGTTCCGCCCTGACACAGCGAAAGATGCAAAGGCCGATGGCGATGCTGGCCAGACCCGCGCCTGCTGCAGATAGCATTGTACGGGCGATGACAGGGCCGACATTCGTGTTAAAGGCCAGCGCCGATCCGCCATTGAAAGCCCCCCAGCCAACCCAAAGCAGCAGCCCGCCCAGTGTGACCAGCGAGATGGAGTTTTCCTCAAAAAAGCGGTTCTTTCGACCGTAGCGCCCCAGCCTTGGACCCAAGAAGATCACGGCGACCAAGGCCGTCCATCCGCCCACGCTATGCACCACCGTTGCACCAGCAAAATCGATGAATCCGAGTTGTCGGAGCCAACCCGCCTCATTCCAGATCCAATGACCGGCAATCGGGTAGATGAAGGCGCTGAGTGCGATCGACACAATCATATAGCCTAAAAACCGCTCCCGCTCGGCGACCGCGCCGGAGACGATGGTGGTGGCGGTGGCAGCAAAGGCCATTTGAAACAAGAAGATCGCGGCTGAATGACCTGTGGCGTTGTCGAGCCGGGGCAAAAAACCACCGGTCCCAAAGAGGCCCCCAAAGCTGGTGCCGAACATCAGGCCAAAACCAACCAGCCAGAAACATGTGCTGACGACGCAGACATCCGCCATATTTTTGAGCGCGACATTGGCAGCATTCTTCGTCCGGACGGTGCCGGACTCAAGGCAGAGGAACCCGCATTGCAGGACAAGCACAAGAAGTGCTGAAATCAGCATCCAGACAGCGTCAATTTCTGACATGAGCACTCACTCGCAACACACAACAAACCGTTCCGACCTCCATTGTGACGTCAGCAGGTCAAAATACAGTTACTTTCTGAATGTGTTTTGACCGTGTTGTGCCGCGAGGGGATGTGGTGATGGATGCGAGCCAAGTGGCTGTATCAAGATGGAAAACCAACCTGAGATGTCGCTTTAACCGTCGGTGCGCGACGATGTCCTGTATGATTGAAACTCTCGAATGGCCAATTCACCGCGGGCGCATTCCGCGTAAAGAGCGTCACGTTCCTTGGTTGTCAGGGTAGCTATCTTGGATGGGCGCTGCTCTGGCAATTGGCTCGCGGCTTCAATCCATGCCTCAGGCGCATCGCCCAAGAGATATTGGCCAAGGTGGGTGATTTCCTGTCGTGGCGCAGCGCAAAGCTCTTCGTAGGACAGCACCATCAGATCCCGCCCCATTAGGGTTTGAAGGCCGGTTTCCATCATCGCCGACCAGAAGGCCGCGCTGTCGGTCAGGCTTGGACGCTTTGCCAAGATACTGCGCAGACCGAAGACGCCGCCGAAACGTTCGATCACGGGCCATAGTGCGCCGCGACCGTAGTGGGTTTGGGGATCGAGAAGATCGATCCCAAATGGGCGTAGGTGCCGCCACATCCAGATTGCCACGCGGGTGGCCGGGTAGTCGCGCATCGAGAGCACCGTGTCAGGCCCATTTCGCAACAGCAAAACCGGGCGCGCTTCGGGAAACATATCAAGGAGCGTCTTGGCTGCCACCAATGAGCCTCCGGAGCGTTCGACCCAGATCTGCTTGCCGCCCTGACTATTCGCAAGGCTTTGAAATAGCGCCCGATACTGATCACCTATGTCCTTGCGGTTCCACTGCGGGATCTCGGAGGCGAGTTGAGCAAACAGCGCGTCCGGAGATTGCGAGAGGTGTGGCAAGGTGATCGCTAATATGGGAGGGCAGAACCACGGGTCATGCGCTGGGGCTTTGACGCGCCCATAGAGGAACTCATTGGGCGCGCTGTCGGGGTTGCCGATCTGTGATAAGGCGCGCGAGGGTTTGGACAGATTGCGCCAGAATGTCTCTCCGGTCAGTTGATCTTGCCGAAAGGCATTTGGTCCAACGGTCGAGAACAATTCCGACAGCGACAGGATCGCAGGGTGCAGCCCCAGAATATCAGAAACCAAAGTTGAACCACATCGGGCGGAACCAAGGATGAATCCACCCGCCAGCTTGTGAGCAGGGTTATGCATCGCTTGCATCCTTGAGCGCGCTCAGCATTGTGTTCACCGCCGCGTGTGCCAACGCCTTTGGCGACCTTGGGGACACCATATCCAGACGCCCAATCGCGGCCAATGCGACCACGCCGTGAACGGAAATGAACAACTCCTCGGCGCGTTCGGCTGCATTCTCTGAGGGGGCCAGCGCTGCTATGGGATGCGCAATTTTTGCCAGCAGGGCATTGATTGCGGCCATGTACCACTGCGGAAAAACGTCCGTGACCCGGTCTCCCTCAAAGAGGCCGCGCCAGACACCTTTGCGCTCTAACATAAAATCCACATAGGCCTCCGCCAGTGCATAAAGCCAAGGTTCCGGCGGCGCATCCGGCAAGGTATCAATCATTTCGCCCAGCTCCCGAAAGGTGTCGCGGTTTACCTCGATCAGCACGCTGTGGAGATCCCCGAAGCTTGCGTAAATCGTCCCGCTCGTAGCACCTGAGGCCTGTGCCAATGCGCGCGCCGTCAGAGCGGGGGGGCCACCTTCTTCCAGCAAGCCTCGGGCAGCGGAGACCACCGCGGCCCGCAGTGTTTCGGGATCATATTGCCGGGGCCGTGCCATGTGGATCTCCAGTTTTGGAAAGGCCCATAATTGGAATGGGCGCTGGGTATTTGAACAATGTTCTGAAATGATCTTGACGATCCGGTCGCATATGTCAATATTTTAGAACGATGTTCAGAAATGGATTGTTTATATGTTTCCTATCGCGCTTACCATTCAAGGAACGGGTAGCTATCTGCCTGAAAATAAACGTCTCAGTACGGAGATTGATCGCCGCCTTGGTTGGGAGGACGGGCAAGTGCAGGCGCGGTTTGGTCTTGAGAGCCGCGCGGTCGCAACGCCTGATGAAACCAGTTCGATGATGGCGACAGAAGCTGCGCGCCGCGCAATGGATATGGCCGACTGCGGGCCGGAGGATCTGGACCTGATCCTCGGTGCCTGTGGCGTGATGGAGCAGCCGATTCCGTCAACGGCCGTGCTGGTGCAGGATCGCCTTGGTTTGGGACAATCCGGCATTCCGGCCTTTGATATCAATGCGACCTGCCTTGGGTTCTTGCAAGCGCTCGATGCGGCGGGCCTCTGGGTGGAGGCGGGGCGCGCGCGGCGCGTGTTGATCTTCTCTGCCGATATCGCATCGGTGGGGTTGAACTGGTCGCACCCCGAGAGTGCCGCGATCTTTGGCGATGGGGCAGGGGCGGTTGTGGTTGGCGCGGGCGAGGGGGCGGTGCTGTCACATGGCTTTGCGACCTATGCTGAGGGCAAGGAGGCCTGCGTGTTGGCAGCGGGTGGCACACGGGTAAACCCGGTGCGGGGCAGCGTTGAGGGCGACGATTGTTTCCAGATGGATGGCGCACAAGCCTATCGACTGGCCGCTCGCTATCTGCCGGATTTTCTGACCGATCTGCTCAAACGCGCAGGGCTTGAGCGTGATGAACTGGATGCCGTCTTGCCGCATCAGGCCAGTGCTCAGGCGTTGCGTCTGATGACACGCGCATTGCATCTGCCACAAAGCAAGGTGGTGGATATCTTCTGGAATCACGGCAATCAGGTGGCGGCCTCCATTCCCACGGTTCTGGACCACGCGGTCCGAAATGGGCGTTTGCAGCGTGGCGACAAGGCCTTGTTGATCGGAACCTCTGCCGGGATTTCGATTGGCGGAACTGTGGTGCAGTTTTGATGCGTGCGCTGATCACAGGGGCGAGCGGCTGTTTGGGCCGCGCCTTGGTCGATGAACTCTCGGGTCATGGCTGGCAGCTGCGCACCACGGCGCGCGTGCCTGCTGATCTGCCTGACTTTCACCCTGCAGATTTGGTTTGTGATGATCTCCTGCCGCTGATCCAAGGCATGGATGCTGTGTTTCATTGCGCGGCCCTTAGCGGCGGTTGGGGCAGTCCGATGGAGTTTGAGGCCGTGAATGTCACCGCGACGCAGCGTTTGCTGCGGGCCGCGAAAAAAGCCGGCGTCGCGCGTTTTGTTTTTGCCTCAACGCCAAGCATCTATGCGGATGGGCGAGATCGGCTGAATCTCGGTGAAGACGCCGAACTCCCACCGCGCGCTCTGTCGCCTTATGCAGAGACCAAACGTCGCGCAGAGGCGTTGGTCTTGGCCACGGATGGAGAGATGCGTTGCACGGCCATCCGTCCGCGCGCCATCTATGGCCGTCATGATCGTGCATTGTTGCCGCGCCTCCGCGCCGTCATGGCGCGCGGGTTTGTTCCGATGATATCAGGAGGCCAGGCCAAGATTGACCTGACCCACCGCAGCGATGCCGCCCGTGCAATGCGATTGGCAGCGGCAGGTCCTGCAGGTGGCGTATGGAACATCACCTCTGGCGAGGTATTCAGCTTTCGCATGCTAGCAGATCTGGTGGCCCGTCATGGTGGCTATCAGCCGCGACGATTGCCGCTCCCTTATCCGCTGGCCTATGCAATCGCCTCGTTGTCAGAACGGCGCGCGCTTTGGATGGGCGCGGGTGAGCCAGCTTTGACCCGCCAAGCGGTGGTGTCGCTGGGGCGCTCTTTGACGCTTGATATCAGTGCCGCGCGCCGAGACCTCGGGTATCAACCTTTGGTGACATTGGAAGAGGGGCTGACGGAATGCTTCGCGTGACACCTATGCGCGTCGGCAGTTGTCGCGTGCGTCCGTTTGCAGCGGGGCTGGCTGGGTGGCAAAAAGTCGATCTGCCGGCATTGGCCACGCTGATTGAAACCCCAAACGCAAACGTGCTGGTTGATTGCGGCTACGGTCCGGCGTTTTTTGACGCCACGCATCGCTTTCCCGCGCGGGCCTACCGGGTCGCAACGCCGGTTCAATTGCCCGATCATGAGCACATCACGTCTCAGCTCAATTGTCGCCCGGATCTGATTGTGTTGACACATATGCACGGGGATCATGTGGCAGGGCTGATGGATCTGCCGCGCGATGTTTCGGTCTGCGCGTCGGGCGCGGCAATTGCCCATTTGGCGACATTGCGCGGGGTGAAAGCCACGCTTGAGGCCTGTCCTCCGATCTTGCGCGATGGTGTTATGGCCCGCGCGCCGCAGTCCATTGAGGACCAAGACCTTATTGAAACCGAGCTACCAGAATTTCCGCAGGGGCGTGATCTGCTCGGCACCGGAGAGATAATCGCCATTCCCTTGCCCGGGCATGGTGTTGGGCAGATCGGGATCTGGGTGCCGCAAACGGCCCATTTCCTGATTGCCGATGCCGCTTATGGACTCGAGGCGCTGCGCACGGGCCGCATGCCCCCCGCTATTGTGCTGCATCGTTTGGGGGATGCGGCGCGGTATCGCGACACTTTTGCGCGGTTGCGGCGGCTGATGGGCGCGCGGCCCGATATAACCTTCGTGCCGTCGCACTGTCGGGAGGTGATCACATGAGCCTCGGGGCTTTTGTGCGGACCCGATATGGCGCAGGCTGGCGCACACGTGCGGCGCTTGAGGCGCATCAACGCGCTGGCTTTGCGCGTTTTCGGGCCAAAGTGATGCCGCGCTCGCCGTTTTATGCCGCGCACACGGATCGGCCCCTGCAGGATTTGCCGCCCATGAACAAGGCGCGGCTGATGCAGAGTTTCTCTCGGATCAACACCTGCGGGATTGATTACGATGAGGCGCTGCATGTCGCGTTGAAAGCAGAACGCAGCCGTGATTTCAGCCCCACCATCGGCGAGGTGTCCGTGGGCCTGTCGACCGGTACCTCGGGGCAGCGGGGGCTGTTTCTGGCGACCCCCCAAGAGCGGCGCCTGTGGGCTGCGATCCTGATGGGGTGGTTTTGGCCAAATCTTATGCAGCGGCAGCGCGTTGCGTTTTTTATGCGTGCAGACAACGCATTGTACCGAACTTTGAACAATCCACTGGTGCGGTTTGAGTTCTTTGACATGCTCAGCCCGTTTGAGGCGCATCTAGCCCGACTGAACGACCTGGCGCCAACGGTGGTGATTGCGCCAGCAAGCCTGCTGCGTCATCTGGCGCAGGCACAGAGCGAGGGACGTATCGGGATCGCTCCGCACAAAATCATCTCCGTCGCGGAGATGCTTTGCCCTGATGACAAAGCCCTGGCCGAGGCGGCGTTTGGCTGCAGGCTCGATGAGGTCTATCAGGCGACGGAGGGGGTGCTGGCCTTTACCTGTCCTGCAGGGTCGCTGCACCTCAATGAGGGATGGTTGCAAATTGACCGGGATGTGATCGATCCGGACACGGGTGCATTTTGTCCGATCATTCATGACTTTACCCGAGAGAGCCTGCCGATTTTGAACTATCGTCTGAATGACGTTCTCCTGCCTGAACCTGCCTCCTGTGCGTGCGGGTCCGCCTGTCTCCGGATCGCCCGGATTGAGGGGCGCGAGGATGACATGCTGTGGTGGCAGGGCGTGAATGGCCGCAAAATGGTCCCGGCAGAGGCCATTCGCAGCGCGATCGCGGCGATGCGGGCCTCCGTACGGGATTATTCCATCATTGAGAAACAGGGCGTGCTCACCGTTTGGCTGGATCATCCGACCGAGGGGGCCACAACCGAGGTTGCGCATGCGCTGCAGATGCTTGCGCAGCGACTTGAGGTCTCTTTGCCCGTGCTTGACATACGTGTTGGCTGCCCGCCGCGAACCGAGTTTAAGCACCGCCGCATTCGTGTTGAGCGTCAATAGGCCGTCACAACGGGACAGGCCCAGTCACCCGATCAGCGCACATGTATCTGTCCGAAAGGGTGAGGGGGGAGCATTTCGGCGTCATGACCTGAGCATCCAGAGACTGAAGCCTCATCTCTAAATGTAAAAAATTGGAATTTGAGGCCGAGGGTTCATGCGCCGCTTGAGCCAAAGTCTCCCCGTGGGAACCTCGCTTCTTAGGATAGATCCGCGTCCATCTATACGTAAGCATATTTTGTTCAGTGCTCTGAAATTGTTCACTCATATTTAAGTGTTCACCCTTGCATCGCTACCAGGAATTTCCCTTCACAAAGCAAGTGATGGCACCAGCTGATGCTGCCTCACATTTCAATATTTGAAATTTGAGACAGGGGGTGCTGCGGCGGGTATAAAATGGAGACAGCATTGACCCTAAAAACATTGGCAAGATTAAGTGCTTCTGGTGCGATTATCGTACTGCCGACATTGGCATATTCGTTTTCTGCGAGCGATGATGTCAGCCGCAGGTTTTCTTTGTCAGAGACGGGGTGCTCATTCAGCGCATATGTGAACGATTCAAGTTCAGCTGCATATGTTTATATGTCTAATAGTTCAGAGCTGTATATGGCGAATGGCGCTTATTACAGCTGGGGCAATGTAGTTACATATTACGATGCCCTTCCAAAGAGCGCGCTAGCGGAGTGCCTAGGGACAACTGAAGCCAACATTAGCAACTTTACACAAACTGGTACGGTAACGTCTTATGATGACGACACCTACATGGGGATTAGTTTCGATCTGCTTCAAGAAACCAGTTATATGGATGCGGGGAGCTATGAATTCTCGACCGCACGCAGCAACTTGGTTACCGCAGATAACACAGCCCCCGTGCTGACCGCACCGACAACTCGTAACCTTGGCACCGATACAGGTAAGGCAACGGCGTCGTTGGATGTGACGTCGCTCGGGTCGGCGAGTGATAATCGCGACAGCACGGTTGCCATTATCTATAAGATCGGCAGTACCACACTGACCGGCGCGCATGATTTTCCGCTGGGCGACACCACCGTGACGATGGACGCCAGCGATGAGGCGGGGAACGATGCCACGCAGGTGAGCTTTATTGTGCGGGTTTCAGATGATGAAAACCCTGTCCTTACCGCACCCACAAACCAGACGGCCACCGCGGCATCTGGCGACAATAGTGTGTCTGTTGACGTCACAAACCTCGGCTCCATAAGCGACAATGTCGATGATGATCTCGCAATCACCTATCAGGTCGGCAGCACGGTCCTGAGCGGAGCACATGATTTCCCAATCGGTGAAACTACGGTGACACTGGATGCCACTGATGCGGCGGGCAACGATGCCACGCAGGTCTCATTCACCGTGACCGTGGCGGATGGAACGGCACCTGTCCTGACTGCACCCGCACAACAGACCGCGACAGCGGCCATCGGTGCCAGCACAGTCTCTTTGGATGTGACCTCTTTGGGTTCGGTTTCCGACAATTATGACACCAGCGTTGCGGTCACCTACCGGGTTGGCGGCACCGTTCTGACCGGGGCTTATGACTTCCCGATTGGCGAAACCACGGTGACAATGGACGCCAGTGATGCAGCGGGCAATGACGCCACCCAAGTGTCCTTTATCGTGAAAGTTTCCGATGGCACCGCGCCAGTGTTGACGCCGCCGTCCAACCAGACCGCAACCGCCGCGTCCGGAGAGGATACGGCTTCACTGGATGTTACCGGGCTGGGCTCGGTGAGCGATGATGTCGATACAGAGGTCGAGATCACCTATCAGGTCGGCGACACGGTCCTGAGCGGAGCTTATGATTTCCCGATCGGTGTCACCACGGTGACAATGGACGCCAGCGATACGGCTGGAAATGCCGCCACGCAGGTCTCATTCACCGTGACTGTCGATGATGGCACCGCGCCGGTATTGACCGCTCCTGAAAATCAAAGCGCCACAACCGCATCGGGCGAGAGCACCGTGTCTTTGGATGTTACCGCGCTTGGCTCTGTGAGTGACAATGTCGGTGGCAGCCTGTCGATCACCTACCGGGTTGGCAGCACCGTTCTGACCGGGGCTTATGACTTCCCGATTGGCGAAACCACCGTGACAATGGACGCCAGTGATGCAGCGGGCAATGATGCCACCCAAGTGTCCTTTACCGTGACGGTTCTGGATGGGACGCCGCCGCCGCCACCAACCATCAGCGACGTGACCATCAACTCAGATAAAACCGTGACAGTGAGCGGAACGGCGCAATCCGGAGCGACGGTCACGGTGACATTCCCCGATGGCACATCGGTGGACACGACGGCCTCAGGCTCATCGCAATCCTCAACTGCAGATTCTGCCCGCAGCTATGCTGTCACCACCGGGACTTATACTGCAACATCTGCCTCTGCTCAGCCCAGTGGGTCCGTCACCGCCGTGGCCTCCACAAGCGGTGGTGGTGCCTCGGCGACCGCGACTGTAACGGTGGACACGACATCCCCCGATGTGGTGTTGAGCGGTGGGCCAAGCGATGGCATCGGCGCGCAGGAGAGCTTTGCAATCACCGTGACTTTTAGCGAAGCGGTGACCGGCTTTGCGACGTCAGACATCGTGACCCAAAACGCAAGCGTGCTGTCTGTTTCAGGGTCGGGCACCGATTATATCGCGCAATTGCGTGCCTCCGGTTCCGGTGCGATCACCATACAGATCCCTGCGGGTGCCGCCGAAGATGCCGCAGGAAACACAACCACCGCATCCAATATCTTGCGCTTTGATGATCGCACGATTGTCGAAACACAGGAGCAAATCGCCGGGTTCCTCTATAAGCGTGCCAACCAACTGATCGCCAACCAACCAGAATTGATCGGCTTTCTGTCGCACTCTGATGCGGGGTCGGGGGCAATGCAGGCACATGTCACCCGAGGCGCGGGTGACCTCAACCTGACCTCTCGGTCCGGCCTGCCAGTTTGGTTCCGCCTGCAAGGCAGTTGGAGCGAAGAGGACCAGTCTGAGACACGCTATGCGTTTGGTGCCGTCGGTGGCCATCTGAATGTCAGTGACCGGTTCTTGCTGGGGGCGATGCTGCAATTCGACCACCTCAATCAGGACGAAGGGGCGCGCCGTATCGAAGGGACTGGCTGGCTGGCAGGTCCATATGCGGTCGCGCAACTCTTGGATCAGGCGCTTTATCTGGAGGCGCGCGTCCTCTACGGGCAATTGGCCAACACCATCTCGCCCTTTGGTACTTACGAGGATGATTTCGACACCACTCGCATGCTGGCCCAACTGCGTCTTGCAGGCGAGGTGGAACATGGCGAGACCACCTTCACCCCTTATGTGGACGCCGCATATGCCAATGAGGAGCAAGAAGCCTATGTCGACAGCCTCGGCAACACCATTGGCGCGCAGAAGATCCATCTGCGACAGGCGACCTTCGGTGTGGGTTTTGCACGTCCTTTCGCAACCGGAGGCGACGCTGTGGCCGAACTGACCGGTGGTCTGGCCGGGGTATGGTCTGCCACCAGTGGGACAGCTGTCGCGGAAACAGTAATCCCAGCCTATACGGGCTGGCGGGCCAAAGTGAACCTTGGTGGCCGCTATCAATGGGCCAGCGGTAGTCGTTTCGCCATCTCTGCGCGCTACGATGGGCTTGGCAGCGAGGGCTATAAGGATTTTGGCCTGACCATCGACTACAGCCTGCGCTTCTGATTGGCGCTCAACCCTAGAAAAGAGGCTGCGAGAGTGGCCTCTTTTTTCTTTGCTGTTTTGCACTTGTCCTCATCGCTCTGGCAGGTTGCGACGAGATCGCGTATTTCTCCGCAAATCTATACGTTAGACCAGAGGGCGCGGATGACATCTGAAACCACGGATTTACCGCGGGTGAGCGATCCCAGCCCACCACCGCCCTTCAAGACGCAACTGCTCAAATGGGTCGGCAACAAACAGCGCTTCGCCCATGAGATCGTGGCGCATTTGCCAAAGGACTACGTTACTTATTTTGAACCATTTCTGGGGGCAGGCGGCGTGATGGCAAACCTGCGCCCGCATCGCGCGGTGGGCTCCGATATCTATGCCCCGCTCATCGACATCTGGCAGGCCTTGCACAATGATCCGGATCGTCTCAATCGCTGGTATCAGACCCGCTATCAGAGCTTTATCGCGGGCGACCGCGTCGCCACCTATGAGGCGATCAAAGCGCGCTATAACGCTGCTCCCAATGGTGCGGATTTCCTGTTCCTGTGCCGCGCCTGCTACGGTGGTGTTGTGCGCTTTCGGCGCAAGGATGGCTATATGTCCACGCCCTGCGGCAGCCATCCGGTGATGAAGCCGCATAAATTCGCAGAACGGGTCGAGATGTGGCACGACCGCATGTCAGGCGCGCGTTTCGCTTGTCTGGATTACCGCGCCGCCATGGCGCAGGCGCGGGCAGGCGACGTGATCTACTGCGACCCGCCCTATGCGCATTCGCAAACCATCCTTTACGGTGCGCAGGCGTTTCGGCTCGAAGAACTCTTCGCCACAATCGCCGCCTGCAAAGCGCGCGGAGTGCGGGTGGCCATGTCAATCGACGGAACCAAGAAATCCGGCGATATCTACTGCGATATTCCAATCCCACAGGGGCTGTTTGACCGCGAGATCCTCGTCAATATGGGCCAGTCAATGCTAAAGCGTTTCCAGATGAGCGGCCAGCGGATGGAGACAGAGGTGGTGCGGGACCGGTTGCTCCTCACCTACTGACCCGGCCTCTTCTAACCCCAAATATCCCGGGGGAGGCCCCCAAAGGGCCGGGGGCAGCGCCCCCAATACCGGTGCCGCGATCACGCGTTCAGGAAGCTGCGCACCGTCGCTTCGAACTCACGCGGTTTTTCGGCGTGCAGCCAATGGCCTGCACCGGGGATCTTGGCAAAGCGAGCGCCCGGAAACAGCGATTTGATGCGACCGCGATGCTCCGCCAGCACGTATTCCGAATTGGCCCCGGTCAGGAACAAGGCCGCGCCGTCCCAATGGGTTTCAATCTCCGGAAACGACAGGATATGCGGCATCTCGCGCTCCAGTGTGTCGAGGTTCAACCGCCAGCATTTGTTTTCCACATCAAGGGACTGGGTGAAAAAGCTTTGCAACATTGCGTCCACGCCAGCCTCTGCCAGCTGTTCTTGCGCATCTGAACGGCGCGTCACGCGCGACAGATCCACACTGCGCATGGCGGTGATGAAATGCGCCTGAGTGTGCTGGTAACTCACCGGCGCAATATCGGCGACCACCAGACGGTTCACGGCCTCCGGGTGGTTGAGTGCCAGTACCATCGCCGCCTTGCCGCCCATGGAATGTCCCACCACATCCATGCGGCCGCCATGGGTGGCGATCACCTCTGCCAGATCCTCAGCGAGATCGACATAAGTGTGGCTCTGGGTCTGCGGACTGAGGCCGTGGTTGCGCATATCCACGGCAATCACCTGCCGTTCGTCCGAAAGCCGCTTGGCAATCACCCCCCAATTGCGCCCGGAGCCATAGAGGCCATGCGCAATCAACAGGGGTGGTTGGTCCGTCGGGGTGCCATGTAGGATCGTGTTCAACATACCGCGGTGATAGCCACAACAAGCGACGGTGTCAGCCCCCAACCGTGCATGGCTCTTGCGTGCAGGTCGATCAAGCGATCTCTGGATTTGTGTCTAGAGCAAAACCTGATCACGCAATGCTGCAGATATGAGCAACTTAGTAAGAGAGAGAGAAATCACCTACTCCAACAGCGAAGCATATGAACCTAAGTTGCAGATGATAAGCTGTCGAAGACAAATCTATTTCGGGACAAACTGCGATGCCAGTGTTCAACAAGGAAACCGCCAAAACCGACAGCAGTGATGGCAAAGGGGATCCGTGTGGTCCATACCGAGCGCTTTTGTTTAGCGACAGCGGGGGCTTGACGCAGTTTGGTGCTTTTGAAGAAATCCTGCCTCGGGGGTCTTCTTCGTCGGTTAAGCACTGGCATGCGGGGGAGGACGAGATGGTTTATGTATTAGAAGGCGAGGTCACTCTTCACGAAGGCGACGACCGCGTTGTTATGCGTCCGGGCGACGCCGCAACATTCAAAGCCGGTGATCCAGTCGGACATTGTATGCAAAACAACAGTGACACAGAGGTTCGGTATCTCGTGATTGGTACGAGGTCTCCGCGTGACGTTGTGACCTATCCCGATCACAATCGCATTTTGCACTTCGACAGGGAGAGCGGGAACCGCCGCTGGACGGATCATGCTGGATCTCCTGCTGATACCCCTTATCAAACGGACTAAAGCGATATTTTGCAGCTATAGAAGAGGGGGGTGAGGCAGTTCGCTTGAGTGTTGCGGTCCGTGGTGTGAAAAGCAGCATCAGATAACATAGGCTCCACCACCCTCATGGATTTGCGCGCCGAGTTTGCATTACTTGAGTGAGCCTTCGATCATGTCAGGGAGCGACAGCCGATCCCATTTGTCATCGTATGCAAGCAGTATGAGTTCCACTACCAGCCTAGCCATTGAGATCATGCAAGGCTGCCGCTATGGTCGCGCCTGCTGTAGCGTTGCCGTTAAGGACTTCTCCCCATGAGCGAAACACTTGAGAGCGAGTTGGATCAACTTCGCGCGTTGCTGGAAAAGCGGCTGAAGCTCTCGGGTGAGCTCTCGGAGAGTTTACGCCGTGCCCGGCGTCATTTGCCGCATCGGTTACGCAAAGCGGCGGATGATCTTATGTCCGCCGAGGAGAGCTTTGCCCATCCACGCCTGGCTGCGGCGCTGGACGAGGACCGACTGGTCAAGAAAGCGCGTCGCCTGCGGGCTTATCTTGCGGAGCTCGACCTCAAGGACAGGCGCAAGGGGCGCCTTCTGGATATGGCCGCCACCTCTGCCTTTGCCGTATTGTGCGTCATAGCGCTTCTGGTGGTCGTGCTGCGCTGGCGGGGGTTCGTCTGATCCCATGTGACCCGACCGGGCGGTAAGGCGCGTGTGAGAGCGCGTCGCGCACCACCAGGGTGACGGTGACAAAACTCACATACAAAAGCAGATACCAGCTGCCCATTTTGGCAAGGCTGACCCAATGGTCACTGTCTTGCCCGGCGTAGAGCCATGTGCGCGTGCGGGTGCCGACGTTTTCAGCCACCCAGAGGAAGAAGCTGGACAGGAAGGCCGCCAGTGGCAGTGGCATCCAATAGGCGTGGCCGCCGATATAGAACCAGATCCGGGTGCGGATAAAAATCACCACCGTGGCAACAAACAATGCCAGCCTGATGTCCGGCATGAAATGGTGGCTGAAGAAATTCACATAGATCGCCACCGCAAGGCCGGTCGCCATCCATAGCGGCGGGTAGGGGGCAAAGCGCATGTCAAACAGGCGGATCACTCGCGCCATATAGGACCCCACCGAGGCATACATGAAGCCCGAGAACAGCGGCACACCCCAGAGTTTCGCCAGACCATCCCCGGGATAGGCCCAACTGCCGGCATCGACCTTGAAGATTTCCATGATCGTGCCGGTGAGGTGAAACAACAGGATCACCCGCACCTCGCGCCAGCTTTCCATACCAGTGGCCAGAAACACCACCTGAAGCCCCAGCGCATAGATCAATAGCGCATCATAACGCGCCAATGCCCAGTCCGCTTGCCAGATGCGACTGGAGATCAACAGCCCACCCAAAAGCAGGATACCAAAGATCGCAGCCCAGCCCTGTTTCAGGGTGAACATCACGAATTCCGACAGATAATGCGGCAGCCGCGCGCGCATCCAGTCCCCAAGGGCGCGCTCAAGGCGGCGTGTGCGGGTGACGCTGGCGGGCGGATGGGGTGTCTGCTGGGTCATATGAGGGAAATGACTGCAAAACGGGCATGAAGTCTATGCGCTTTTGACGCCAGAAGAGGCTTTGAGGTCGGGATTTGCATTTTGGGGGACATGCGGCCTATAGACGGATATGGCGTGAACGCGGTTCAAGAAATCGGATAGGTAAGATGACAACAAAGGCAGAGCAGCGCAGGGCGGACCTTCGTGAGAAGCTGGTGAATGCAGCAGAAGCGCGTATTCGCGATGCAGGTGTGACATCGCTCAGGGCGCGGGATCTGGCCAAGGATGCAGGCTGCGCGGTGGGGGCGATCTACAACGCCTTTGACGATATGACAGCCTTGGTTATGGCAGTAAACGGGCGCACGTTTCAGCGCCTCGGAGCAGAGGTCGAGGCCGCCGTGGCCGCATCACAGGATGCGGTCGCCAGTGAACGGCTGATCCGGATGAGCGAGGCCTATCTGGACTTTGCCAGCGCCAACAATCGCCTGTGGCGCGCTTTGTTCGATCTGGAACTGCCAGCCGACGGGGAAGTGCCTGATTGGTATCGCACCGCACTTGATCGCTTGTTTCAGCATATTGCCGGCCCAGTTGCCGAGCTGTTTCCCGATCAGCCCCGCGCGGAGCAGGCGCTGACCGTGCGGGCGCTGTTTTCTTCTGTGCATGGCATTGTGCTGCTGGGATTGGAAAACCGCATCTCTGGCGTGCCACCGCAAGAGATCCGGCGCATGATTGCACTGGTGCTGTCACAGTTGACGGTAAGGTAAACCTTACCTTTGTGAACATTGTTCATTTTTATTCTTGAACGGCGTTCAAGGATGCCGTACACCCTCCATATGAACGATGTTCACGAATGGAGGAATGATCGTGTTCTCAACGCTCAAAACCCTGATGGTCGGTGCAAACCGCCGCGCCGAGACCCAAGTGCGCCAGCAATTTTCCATCGAGTTGATCGAGGAAAAAATCGCCCAGGCCAATGATGATCTGAAGTCGGCCAAATCCACACTGGTCAGCCTGATCCAGAAGGAACGCGCCGAAGGGCGTCAGATTGCAACGCTGACAACGCGGATCAATGATCTGACCCTCCGCGCCAAAGCCGCACTGACAGATGGGCGCGACGATCTGGCGACAACCGCCGCAGCCGCCATCGCCGAGATGGAGAACGAACGTCGCTTGCGTCAGGAGACACAAGCGCGACTGGAAGCCCGCATTCTGCGTCTGCGCCAATCTGTGGAAACCGCCAGCCGCCGCCTGATCGACCTGCGTCAGGGGGCCATCGCCGCCAAGGCCGTGCGGGGCGAGCATCGCGCGCAGGCCTCTCTGGGACGCGCGCTCCACGGTCGGCCAATGGATGAGGCGGCAGAGCTTATTCAGGAGGTGCTGGGGCAGGAAGATCCCTTTGAGGCCTCGGAAATCCTCAACGAGATTGAAACCGGCCTCACGCCCCATTCCGTTGCAGATCAACTGTCAGACGCGGGCTTTGGGGCTGCCACCCGCAGCACTGCCAATGATGTGCTGAGCCGTCTGAAATCCGACAGCTGACCTGAAATCTCTCCGGGGTAAAGACGCCCCACTTCACATGGGCAAACGCCCGGTATTACCTGACCAATTTCAAATCAAAGGACCTGACTTATGTCTAACATGCGCAACGAAAACGCCCTGATTACCAATCTCAACATTGCGGGCGTCGTAATCGCTTATGGGATGCTTGGTATTTCACTCTGGCTCTCGACCGATGTGCCGCTGTCGACCAAAGGGTATTGGGGGATGGGTATCCTTCTGCTGACCCTGAGCCTGATCAACGTGGTGAAGTACCGCTTTGACATCCGCCAGAGCGAAGACCGTATTCGCCGCATCGAAGACATTCGCAACGAGCGCATGCTGGAAGACGCGCTGAAAGAGCCGACGTCTGAGGGATAAGTTCCTCCTTGGATCGTGCGATCAGACAACAAAAAAACCGCCGCGCTATTTGGCGCGGCGGTTTGGTTTTTACCCGTAGTGGGGATCGATCAGAGGTTCGGGTAGAGCGGGAAGCGGGCGCACAATGCCGCGACTTTGCCGCGCACTGCTTCTTCAACCGCGCTGTTGCCGTCTTCGCCATTGGCGGCCAGACCGTCGACCACTTCGACAATCAACTGTGCGATTTCGCGGAACTCAGCCTCGCCAAAACCACGGGTGGTGCCTGCCGGGGTGCCCAGACGAATGCCGGAGGTCACGGTGGGCTTTTCCGGGTCGAACGGGATGCCGTTCTTGTTGGTGGTGATATGCGCGCGCCCCAGTGCCTTGTCGACGATGTTGCCGGTCACGCCCTTGGGACGCAGGTCGACCAGCATCACATGGGTGTCGGTGCCACCGGTCACAATGTCCAGACCGCCCTTGATCAGCTCATCCGCCAGCGCAACCGCGTTTGCACGCACTTGTTTCTGGTAGGATTTGAACTCAGGCTTCAGCGCTTCACCGAACGCGGCCGCCTTGCCTGCGATCACATGCATCAGAGGACCACCCTGAATGCCGGGGAAGATGGCGGAGTTCACCTTCTTGGCGATATCGGGGTTGTTGGTCAGGATCATACCACCGCGCGGACCGCGCAGGGTTTTGTGCGTGGTGGTGGTGGCGACATCCGCATAGGGGAAGGGCGAGGGGTGCTCGCCTGCGGCCACGAGACCGGCAAAATGCGCCATGTCGACCATCAGATATGCGCCGACGCTGTCAGCGATTTCGCGGAATTTGGCAAAATCGATCTGACGCGGGATGGCGGAGCCACCGGCGATGATCAGCTTGGGCTGGTGTTCGGTCGCGAGCGCATGAATTTGATCGTAGTCGATCAGGCAGTCGGATTCGCGCACGCCGTAGTGCACCGCGTTGAACCATTTGCCGGACTGGTTCGGCGCGGCACCGTGCGTCAGGTGACCGCCGGATGCGAGATCCATGCCGAGGATGGTGTCGCCGGGCTTGATCAACGCCTGAAACACGCCTTGGTTGGCCTGGCTACCAGAGTTTGGCTGCACATTGGCAAATTCGCAGTTGAACAGCTGCTTAGCACGGTCGATGGCAAGGTTTTCCGCCACGTCGACATATTGGCAGCCACCGTAGTAGCGACGGCCCGGATAGCCTTCGGCGTATTTGTTGGTCAGCACAGAGCCCTGCGCTTCCATGACAGCGGCGGAGACGATGTTTTCCGAAGCGATCAGTTCGATCTCATCGCGCTGGCGGCCCAGCTCGTCTGTGATTGCGCCAAAAAGCTCGGGATCACGTTCCGAGAGGCTTTGGGTGAAGAAACCGGGGTCGCGGGTCGCGTCAGTCATGTTGGCTCCGTCTGGTTGGGGCTGATATTTGCGAGATTTCCTATAGGAAACTTCACAGATCTGAAAGGCTGTAAAGCGACGAAACGCATCAGGTGAACGGCAACTCTGGTCAACGGGGAAAACCTGTGCTTGTTTCGGAACCGTTTGGACCCTACCGGAAACAGGATCGCGCCATATGAGAATCGCATTTCTGGCCAGCGAGGCCCCTTTGGCGCAGACGGCTCTTCATGTGCTGAGCAAGCGCTACGGCTCTGTCGCGGTAGAGGCGGCGGATGTGATCGTCGCCCTGGGGGGCGATGGCTTTATGCTTCACACGTTGCGGGACACCGTGAATCTGAATATTCCGATCTACGGGATGAACCGCGGCACAGTTGGGTTCTTGATGAACTCTTATGGTGAGGGGGAGCTTCTGGAGCGGCTGGAGGCTGCCAATGAGGAAATCATCCATCCTCTTCGGATGCACGCAAAAGATCGTGCGGGCAAATTACATGAGGCAATGGCGATCAACGAGGTCTCGCTGTTGCGGCAGGGACCGCAGGCGGCCAAGCTGAAGATCTCGGTGGATGGGCGCCAGCGTATGGCGGAGCTGGTCTGCGACGGAGCATTGGTTTCCACACCGGCGGGCTCCACCGCCTATAATTTCTCAGCGCACGGTCCGATCCTGCCGATTGGGGCGGATGTACTGGCCCTGACCGCGATTGCAGCCTTTCGCCCGCGTCGCTGGCGCGGAGCATTGCTGCCAAGTGGTGCGACAGTGCGGTTTGACGTGATCGATGCGGCCAAGCGGCCTGTGATGGCGGAAGCGGATTCGGTGTCGTTCAAGGAAATCGATTGGGTCGAAATTCAGACGGAGCGCGGGATCAGCCATAAGATCCTGTTTGATCCCGGACATGGGCTGGAAGAGCGGCTGATCTCCGAGCAGTTCAACTGAGATCGGTGCCAAGCGGGCGCGCTGGCGCGCGACATGTTTAGCCCCGGACCTTTTGGTCCGGGGCCGATGCTTCCGTCGGAGGTATATTACGAAAAGATGAAGGGCAGAGGGGCGGGCCTCTGTGTCACATCCGCTCCCACAACAGCGGTGCCATCTGGCCGATGCGGTCCTCGATGGCGATGGCGGCGTCCACGGCCATATCCTCGCGCCAGCGTTGGGCCACGATCTGCACGTTGATGGGTTGTGGGCCTTTGGGCAGCTGTGCGAGCCGGGACGGCACGCAGGCGGCGGGCAGCCCCATATAGTTCATGGCGTAAGAATAGACCGCACAGCCGAGGACATCATGCGCGCCCTCAACGCCTTCGCGGTCACGATCCGGCGCAAAGAACGGATGCGGCAGGAATGGCGTCAGCACCAGCGGGTAGTCCGCCATGAACATCGCCCACTGACGGGCGTAGTGGCTGCGTTTGGCGTACATCTTGAGGAGGTCTTCGCCGAGGAAAGGTGGGAACTCCTGAAAATAAGTTTCGAACATGGTGCGGATCACCTCGGACCCAACAGCATCGACATCCGATTTCATGAGCGTATGGACTTCGCCCATGAGTGCACGGTAGCCGGTGCGCCCGGCCTCAAACACATTGGGGGGCTCGACCTCCTCGACGATATAGCCTGCATCCAACAAGGCGTCGCGGGCCGCCAGCAGCGCGGCCTCGACCTCCGGGTGCAGATCATAGCCATGGGTGTTGCGGGTGAAGGCCACTTTGATGGGGGCATCGGGTTTCGGGCCTTGCCATGGGACCGGCGCATGGAAGGGGTCACGCACATCCGGGGCGACCATCGCGGGCATCGACAAATGCAGGTCGCGCGCCGACCGGGTCATCAGACCCTGTACGCTCATCAGCTGTGCCAGCAATCCGCGTTCGGCTTTTTGGCTGGGGTTCCACGCTGGTACGCGGCCAAAGCCCGGCTTGACCGTGACCGCGCCATTGGCGGCCGCAGGAAAGCGCAGGGAGCCGCCGATGTCATTGCCATGCGCCAGCGGGCCGATCCCGGCCATGACTGCGGCACCGCCGCCACCCGAAGAACCGCCGGGAGAGATATGCTGCCCCCAAGGGTTATGGGTGCGCCCGTAAAGCGGATTGTCGGTGTCCGCGCGGAAGGAAAACTCCGGGGTGTTGGTGCGTCCGATGACAACCGCGCCCGCACGTTCCAGATTTTGCACCACCGGGGCATCATCGGGTGCGATCAGATCCTTGAGCGCGGGAATGCCATTGGAGGTGGCGTGGCCGGTCTGGTCCACGTTGATTTTGATCGTCACAGGCACACCATGCAAGGGGCCGCGTGCGGCCTCTGGCGTGCTGTCCAGAACCTCGGCCCGGGCGAGCGCCTCATCCCGCAGATCCTCAACCACCGCGTTGAGGGCCGGGTTCACCGCATCCATACGCGCCAATGCGGAGGCAACCGCCTCGCTCGGGCGGATCTCACCACTGCGGGTCAGGGGGGATAATTCATCTGCGCTCAGGCGCCAAAGCTCTTGATTTGACATGTTAACAATCTCCTTGATCGGGAGACTAGTGCGCCATCACGGGGCTGGGAAGGGGATATTTCTGAAACATGCAGAACCCTTTGACGGAGCACAGAAATTGAGCCGTGTCACATAATAAACTGGCGGTGATTGGGAACAATTGCTGCGCTGCTACGTTATCCGGTCAAGCAGCAAGCGTTTGATAACGCACTGTGATCCGACCTGAAACGCAAGGAGCAGAGATCATGAACTGGGATATTATCGAAGGCAAATGGAAGCAGCTCAAAGGGGAAACGCAGACCCAGTGGGGCAAGCTGACCGAGGATGAGATCGATCAGGCTGCGGGCAACCGTGAAAAGCTCGCCGGTATCATTCAGGAGCGCTACGGCGTGGCCAAAGATGAAGCGGAGCGTCAGATTGATGAATTTGCGGAGCGTCTGAAGGATCGCGTCTGATCCGAGGCACCCACGTCAGGTGCTACCATTAAAAAGAAGCGGCCCTCAGCGGGGCCGCTTTTTCTGTTGCTGGGTTACCGGCTGGCGTAACCGAGGGTTTGCAGGGCGGTAGTGATCTCGTCCAGAATGACTGGATCATCAATGGTCGCAGGCATTTTCCACTCGGTGCTATCGGCGATCGACACCATGGTCGCGCGCAGGATCTTGCCCGAGCGGGTTTTGGGCAGGCGGTCCACCACGCAGGCGAGTTTGAACGCTGCCACCGGGCCGATCTTCTCGCGCACCAGTTTCACCACCTCTGCGGTGATGTCGGCGTGGGGGCGGTTGCAGCCCGCATTGAGACAGAGGAACCCCAGCGGCATCTGGCCTTTGAGTTGATCCGCCACGCCAATCACCGCACATTCCGCGACATCGGGGTGGCTGGCCAGAACCTCTTCCATCGCACCGGTCGACAGGCGATGGCCCGCGACATTGATCACATCATCGGTGCGCGCCATGATGTAGAGATAGCCATCCGCGTCCATCATCCCCGCATCGCCGGTCTCGTAGTAACCTGGGAAGGTGGTGAGGTAGCTTTTCTTGAACCGATCCTCAGCATTCCACAAGTTTGGCAGCGTGCCGGGGGGCAGGGGCAGTTTGACCGCAATTGCGCCGAGCTCTCCCGGTGGCATTGGGTGGCCACCCTCATTCAGGATCTGCACGTCATAGCCGGGCATCGGCACTGCCGGTGATCCCAGTTTCACCGGCAGTTCCTCAATCCCAAGCGGGTTGGCGGCAATCGACCAGCCGGTTTCTGTCTGCCACCAGTGATCGATGACCGGCACGCCCAGCTGGTCCTGCGCCCAGACGATGGTGTCGGGATCCGCGCGCTCGCCTGCCAGATAGACTTGCTCCAAACAAGAAAGGTCGTATTTGCCGACAAACTCGCCCTTGGGGTCTTCGCGCTTGACGGCGCGGAAGGCGGTGGGCGCGGTAAAGAAGCTCTTGACCTTATGTTCCGAAATCACTCGCCAGAAGGTGCCCGCATCAGGCGTGCCCACGGGCTTGCCCTCAAACACCACTGTGGTGTTGCCGTGGATGAGGGGGCCGTAACAGATGTAGCTGTGACCCACGACCCAGCCCACGTCGGACGCGGCCCAGAACACATCGCCGGGGTCGACGTTATAGATGTTCTTCATCGACCAGTTGAGCGCCACCAACTGCCCGGCGGTGTGGCGGATCACGCCCTTGGGCTGCCCAGTGGTGCCAGAGGTATAGAGGATATAGGAGGGATGATTACCCTCGACCGGCACACAGTCCGCGGGCTCGACGCCATATTGGAATCCGTGCCAGTTCACATCGCGCCCCTCGATCAGCTCTGCCACTTCCTGCTCGCGCTGGAAGATCACGCAGAAGTCGGGCTTGTGAGTGGCCAATTCAATCGCCCCATCCAAGAGCGGCTTGTAATGCACGGTCCGCCCCGGCTCGATCCCGCAGGAGGCGGCGATGATCGCCTTCGGGGTGGCATCATCAATCCTGACGGCGAGTTCGGAGGAGGCGAAGCCGCCAAAGACCACCGAATGCACCGCGCCAATGCGGGAACAGGCGAGCATCGCCTCCAGCGCCTCCGGGATCATCGGCATGTAGATAATGACGCGGTCGCCTTTCTCCACGCCCTTGGCCCGCAGCGCACCGGCCAGTGTCGCGACCCGGTTGCGCAGCTCAACGAATGAAATCTCGCGCTTGGTGTGGGTGACGGGGCTGTCGTAGATGATCGCGGTTTGCTCGCCGCGCCCCGCCTCAACGTGGCGGTCGACGGCATTATAGCAGGTGTTGACCTTGGTATCGGCAAACCACTCATAAAGCCCGCCCCCTAGATCGCTTAGCGCCTTGGTCGGGGCCTTATCCCAGCTGATGGCGTTTGCAGCCTCCATCCAGAACCCCTCTGGATCTGATTTCCACTGCGCGTACACCTCAGAATAGGTCATCGGGTCCTCCTCCCTGTCTCCTCTGGGGATAGAGCCTAGGCGTAAGCACAGACATCTCGCAAGCGCGGCGAAGGGGGCTGCGGCGTTTTAAAATCCTGTTAGCGGTAGATTTTGCCAAGTGGAGTTGCAAAGTTTTGCAAACCCATAACTGGCGCGAATTTTGCAGGGAAAATTTGGTGGATCTGCAAAGTTGCAAAGCTAATTTTGCGAAAACTTCACGATCTGATGGGCCGACTCACTTTACGTCAGATCAGCGCGAGAGGTGAAGGGCAGGCTTGCCCCTCACTGTTGTTTGTCATCCCGAGCCTCAGCCGTAATGCGCCACAGGGGTGCCAGCGATGGCCGCCATGTTCAAAAGGCCGCGCGCCGTGATCGAGGGCGACACAATATGAGCGCGGTTGCCCATGCCCATCAGGATCGGCCCGACCTCAAGTCCGCCGGAACGCATCTTCAGAATGTTACGCACGCCCGAGGCCGCATCTGCATGGGCGAAGACCAGCACATTAGCGGCCCCTTCCAGACGCGAATTGGGGAAGATCCGCTCGCGCAGTTCCGGGTCGAGCGCGGTGTCGATGTTCATCTCACCCTCATAGATAAAGTCGCGACGCTTATCATCGAGGATTTCCAGCGCCGCGCGCAGGCGGGCGCCGGTGTCGCAGGGAATGTTGCCGAACTGGCTTTGAGAACAGAGCGCGATCTGCGGTGTCAGGCCGAACCGGCGCACATGGCGTGCGGCCCCGATAACGGTCTCTGCGATCTCTTCCGGGGTGGGTTCAATCCGCACCTGCGTGTCGGCGATGAATAGAGGCCCATCTTCGAGAATCATCATCGACAGCGCCCCATGCGGCGCATAGGAGCCGCCGCCCAGAATTTGCTGCACATAATTCAGGTGCCAGCGATATTCCCCAAAGGTGCCGCAGATCAGGCTGTCCGCCTCGCCGCGATGCACCATGATGCCACCAATGGCGGTGGTGTTGGTGCGCAAAATCGCCTTGGCGAGATCCGGCGTCACCCCTTGCCGCTCCATGATCCGGTGATAGCTGGTCCAATAGTCGCGGTAGCGCGGATCGTTTTCCGGGTTCACGATCTGCACGTCCTGACCCGGGCGGATCGACAGGCCAAGCCGTTCGGCGCGGCTCTCGATCACCTCGGGACGTCCGATCAAGATCGGGGTTTCGGTGGTTTCGCGCAGGATCTCCTGCGCAGCCCGCAACACGCGCTCATCCTCGCCCTCGGCAAAAACGATCCGGCGGGCGGCCGCGCGGGCGGCCTCGAACACTGGTTTCATCAGAAGGGCGGATTTGAACACGCTCTGGTTCAGTTTTGCCCGATAGGCACCGAGATCCTCCATCGGGCGTTTGGCCACGCCGCTGGACATGGCGGCACTTGCCACCGCCGAAGACACCACAGCCACCAGACGCGGATCAAAGGGTTTTGGGATCAGGTAATCGGCCCCGAATGTCAACTGTTCACCCTTGTAGGCGGCGGCGGCTTCGGCCGAGGTGGTGGTGCGCGCCAACTCTGCGATGCCGTCGACACAGGCGATCTGCATCTCGTCATTGATCTCGGTTGCACCGACATCCAGCGCGCCGCGGAAGATGAACGGAAAGCAGAGTACATTGTTGACTTGGTTTGGAAAATCGCTGCGCCCGGTGGCGATGATTGCGTCCGGTGCCACCTTGCGCGCCGCATCTGGCATGATCTCTGGCGTCGGATTCGCCAGCGCAAAAATGATCGGACGTTTGGCCATTTTGGCGACCATTTCGGGCTTTAGCACGTTGGGGCCGGAGAGGCCGAGGAACAGGTCCGCGCCGTCGATCACCTCGTCCAAAGTACGCTTGTCAGAGGCTTGTGCAAAGGCCGCCTTATGCGGGTTCATATCCTCTTCGCGGCCCTCATAAACCAGCCCATGAATATCGCAAAGCCAGACGTTCTCGCGCTTCACGCCGAGTTTGAGCAACATATTGAGGCAGGCAATCCCTGCTGCGCCGCCACCGGTTGAGACGATCTTGACGTTCTCAAAACTCTTGCCGGCCACATGCAGCGCGTTTTTTGCAGCCGCGCCCACGACAATCGCAGTGCCGTGCTGATCGTCGTGAAACACGGGGATGTTCATCCGCTCGCGACAGAGTTTTTCAACGATAAAACAATCCGGTGCCTTGATGTCTTCAAGGTTCACCGCGCCAAAGGTCGGCTCCAGCGCGCAGACGATATCGGCCAGTTTTTCCGGATCGCTCTCGTTCACCTCAATATCGAAGCAGTCGATATTGGCGAAATTCTTAAAGAGGACCGCCTTGCCCTCCATCACCGGTTTGGAGGCCAGCGCACCGATATTGCCAAGGCCCAGAACCGCTGAACCGTTCGACACCACCGCAACCAGATTGCCGCGTGCGGTGTAGCGCGCAGCGTTGACCTCATCGTCTTTGATCTCAAGACAGGCTTCGGCCACGCCGGGTGAATAAGCGCGGGCGAGGTCGTTTCCGGTGGCCAACGGTTTGGTGGCGCGGATTTCCAGTTTACCGGGACGCGGGAACTCGTGATAGCGCAGAGCCGCGTCGCGCAGGGATTCCGAGGTCTTATCGGGCATGAATGGCGCTCCTGATGGTGATAGTTTAGTGCTAAACTATCTTGGGGCCGAGGGGAACAGGCTTTTGAATACGTGCTCTTCGCTCGGCGGGTGTCTGCATCTGACACCATTGCTGGAGACGCGGCAACTGTGCTGCTGTGATCGGGCGCGCAGGTGCCGCGAGATGACATTTGACCATCCGATCAAAACCAGCAAAGACTGGTGAGGAACAGCAACACAGCGCCCCAAAGATCTCTTGGCCGATCATGCCAAAATCGGGGCGAGGACGGAGTACACCCATGCCCGCATCAGATCCCGCAAACAGCCACCCCCTGCGCGCGCCCGCCGCGGCCGTGCGTGAAAATGCTCATGCGCCCTATTCAAACTTCAAAGTCGGTGCGGCGATCCGGGCAAAATCCGGTAGTGTCTATGTGGGCTGCAATGTCGAAAATGTCGCCTATCCCGAAGGCACCTGCGCTGAAGCGGGGGCAATTGCGGCGATGGTTGCGGCGGGGGAGACGGAACTCCTAGAGGCCTATGTGATCGCCGATTGCCCCAGCCCGGTGCCGCCCTGCGGCGGCTGTCGTCAAAAGCTTAAGGAATTTGGCGCAACCGGTGTGGAGGTGACCCTCGCCACCACCGATGGGGTGGAGATGAAAACCACCATTGGCGATCTGCTGCCCGGTGCCTTTGACGCGGGCCATATGGAGCGGAGCTGACAGAATGGATGCGCGTGCGGTCATCGCCCGGTTACGACAAAAAGAGATCCCCACGGCTGAGGAACTTTCGTGGTTTGCCGAAGGGCTTGCCAGTGGGGCGGTCAGTGATGCGCAGGCGGGGGCGTTTGCGATGGCGGTCTGCCTCAACGGTCTGCCCCCTGCGGCACGCTCGGCGCTGACGCTGGCGATGCGTGACAGTGGCGATGTGTTGACATGGGATCTGCCGGGGCCGGTGGTGGACAAACATTCGACCGGTGGGGTGGGCGATTGTGTGTCGCTGTTGTTGGCACCGGCATTGGCGGAATGCGGGGCCTTTGTGCCGATGATTTCCGGGCGTGGCCTCGGCCATACCGGCGGCACGCTTGATAAATTGGAGGCCATTCCCGGTCTCAGCACGCAGGTTGCGCAAGACGGGCTGGCAGGGATCGTTGCAGATGTGGGCTGCGCCATTGTAGGGGCGACCGCGCGGATCGCGCCTGCGGATAAGCGGCTTTATGCGGTGCGCGATGTCACGGCGACGGTTGAGAGCCTTGATCTGATCACCGCCTCGATCCTGTCGAAAAAACTCGCGGCCAGCCCGGAGGCTTTGGTGCTGGATGTCAAAATCGGCTCTGGCGCGTTTATGAAAACCACTGCTGAGGCGCGTGCGCTTGCCACATCGCTGGTGGAGACCGCAAACGCTGCCGGATGCCCGACGCAGGCGCTGATCACGGATATGAACCAACCGCTGGTGCCGTCGCTGGGCAATGCGTTGGAAGTTGCAGAGGTGATGCGCGCATTGACCGGCGTGCAGGCGGGACCGACCACTGGGCCGATCATCGATATCACCGTGGCGCTTGGCGGTGCGGTGTTGCGTCAGGCCGGGCTGGTTGAGAGCGTTGAGGCCGGTGAGGCGCAGATCGCGGCCACCTTGGCAGAGGGGCGCGCGGCGGAACGGTTTGCAAAAATGGTGGCGGCGCAGGGCGGCCCCGTCGGCTTTGCCGAGAAATGGCAGCGGTTTTTGCCCGAGGCTCCGGTGATTTTGGAGGTGACGGCTGAGCACGCAGGCTATGTCAACGCCATTGACGGTGAGGCGCTTGGGCTATTGGTGGTGCGTCTTGGCGGTGGTCGTATGATTGAGAGCGACCGGATCGATCCGGCGGTGGGGATCTCTGACCTGCTGCCCTTGGGAACAAAAATTGCCAAAGGAGACGTCATCGCACGCATCCATGCCGCCCACACGGACGCCGCGCAAGACGCGATGTCGGCCTTGCGGGCGGCGGTGAGCATAGCGCCTGCCGCGCCCGATCTGCTGCCACTGGTGCATGAAAGGATCGGATGATGGCGCGTGCTTTTCTGGTGGTGATGGATTCGGTCGGGATCGGTGGTGCGCCGGATGCGGGCCGGTATTTCAACAAGGATCTGCCCGATCTCGGAGCCAATACGGTTGCTCATATCGCGCAGGCCTGCGCCGCAGGGCGCGCCGAAGAGGGGCGCAGCGGTCCGTTGCGATTGCCCACATTGGATGCGCTGGGGCTGGGCGCAGCGGTGCGGCTGGCGTCAAATCAACCCGCACCGGGGCTGGATGCAAAACCAACGGGCCTCTGGGGCGCGGCCTCGGAAGTGAGCGCGGGCAAGGACACGCCATCTGGCCACTGGGAGTTGGCAGGGCTGCCGGTGCCTTGGGATTGGAGCTATTTTCCCGAAGACGGTGCGGCTTTTGATAAGGAGTTGGTGGCGCATGTCGCTGAGGCAGCTGGGACCACAGGTATCCTTGGCAATTGTCATGCCTCCGGGACGACCATCATCGCCGACCTTGGCGCAGAGCATATGAAGACCGGCCTGCCCATCTGCTACACCTCTGCCGATAGCGTGTTCCAGATTGCCGCCCATGAGGAGTGCTTTGGGCTGGAGCGATTGTTGAAACTCTGTGCCGATGTCGCGCCCTACCTGCATGCGCGCAAAGTGGGCCGGGTGATTGCGCGCCCCTTCGTTGGCACGCCCGAGGAAGGGTTCAGCCGCACCACCAACCGGCGTGATTATGCGATCAGGCCGCCTGCACCGATCCTCACCGATTGGGTTCGCGCAAGCGGTGGCCGGGTGCATGGCATCGGTAAGATCGGCGATATCTTCTCCATGCAAGGCATTGACACGCTTCAGAAAGGCTCTGACGCAGCACTGATGGTGCATCTGAGCGAGGCGGTTCAGCAGGCCGAGGACGGCAGCCTGACATTTGCAAATTTCGTGGAGTTTGACAGCCTTCATGGGCATCGCCGTGAGATCTCTGGATATGCGCGGGCGTTGGAGTGGTTCGACCGGGAAATCGCGCGGGTGCTGGATCAGATGCGCGATGGAGACCTCATGATATTGACCGCAGATCATGGCAACGATCCGAGCTGGCCGGGCACAGATCACACCCGCGAACAGGTGCCTGTCCTCGTTGCGGGCGCAGGCACCGGCACGATCGGAGCTGTGCAGTTTGCCGATGTTGCGGCCTCGGTTGCGGCGCATCTTGACGTGTCGTCACAGGGACCGGGGCGCAGTTTCCTGCCCTGATCCACGCCGCATTCGGACGGAAAACGCCTTGCTTGTCCGGGGGCGCGGCGCTTAAGAGAACAAAAAGCCAAAAGGAGTGTCCTTTATGAGTGACCACCTGACCGTCGTTGACCACCCGCTGGTGCAGCACAAGCTGACCATCATGCGGGACAAGGCAACCTCCACCTATGAGTTTCGCCAACTCTTGCGCGAACTCACCCAATTGCTGGCCTATGAGGTCACGCGCGAGCTGCCACTGACCACCACCACCATTGAGACCCCGATGGAGGACATGGAAGCGCCGATCCTTGCGGGTAAGAAACTGGCGTTGGTGTCGATCCTGCGCGCAGGCAACGGGATGCTGGACGGTGTGCTGGAACTGGTGCCCTCTGCGCGGGTTGGATTTGTTGGCATGTATCGCGACGAAGAGACGATGCAGCCGGTGCAATACTACTTTAAGGTGCCGCAGCAGATCTCTGACCGGATGGTAATTGCAGTGGACCCGATGCTGGCCACCGGCAATTCTTCGGTTGCTGCCATCGACCTGCTGAAAGAAGCCGGTGCCAACAACATTCGTTTCCTGTGCTTGCTTGCGTCGCCCGAAGGGGTCGCACGCATGAAGGAAGCGCATCCGGATGTGAAAATCATCACCGCTTCGCTGGATCGTGGGCTGAACGAGAAGGGCTATATCATGCCCGGTCTTGGCGATGCAGGCGACCGGATGTTCGGCACCAAATAACGTCTTCTGTATAGCAGGCAGCGGCCTTTTATACGCGTTCTGCCGAGCGCTGTTACGTGATCGAGAAATATGGCGACGATCCGCTGGATCGCGCCATATTGTTGCCCAGATTGCCTTTACTCAGTTGCGCTTTTCAGGCATCCTACCGCCATATATTGTGGGGCAGGTTGATGAAAATAACTACAATTACGGCAGTATCCCTCATCTTGGCATCCGGTTTGGGCTCCGGTGCTTTTGCGCAGCTTTCATCCAAGACGGCGCAACCGGCGGAGTTTCCTCCAACCAGCTATCAGGGGCGCCAATATGTAGACAGTCGTGGCTGTATCTTCATCCGCGCCGGTGTCGATGGAAATGTAGCGTGGATTCCGCGTGTGAACCGGGCCCGTCAGCAGCTATGTGGTGCTGAGCCTTCCAATATCGCCGGATCTACCCGCCAACAGCCGTCAGCTCAGGACCCGCGTCCAGACATTATTACACTGGCCCCCGATGCGGGTCGTGTTGATGAACCTGCGCCCGTGCGGGTGACGCCTCCGCCTGCGGTGCGCAGCCGTAGCACAGCCCCCAGCACAGCAATTAAACCAGAGCGCACTGCCGCGATGACCTCGACTGATGCAAAAAACGTGGCGCTCTCACCAGCACGCCCGGCGCGCGCGACGCCACCCAAACCGCAGCGCGCTGCGGCAGCGCCTGCACCCGCAGCGCCGACCGTTGCAACCGTGCCGCGCACCCGGTTGCGTAAATCTGGTGATCCGCTTGCGCAGATCACTCCGAACACCCGCATTTTGCCGGTGCATGTCTATCTGCTGCGTCGCGAGAGCGAGGGGCTGCAGGTGCCCGCAGGGTATCGACCCGCGTGGGAAGACGACCGGCTGAACATCCATAGGGTCGAGCAGACCATCCGCCCAACCGTGATCAACGAACAGCCCGCCGTGCCTGAGGGCTACATTCTGGCGGAGCGTTCGGACAACCGGATGAACACCCGCCGGGCGCAGCGCACGCAGCGAGGCGATCAGCAGATGGCACAGATCTGGACGGACAATCTGCCGCGCCGTCAGGTGGAACAATCGCTTGATAAGACTCCGTTCATTCTGTGGGATGCCAAGGCCAAATACGGCATTGTGCCGCCACGCCGGGGCGGCCCTGTGACCACCACTCGCATCTCCAGCCGTGCGGCACCGGATGCAACCTTGCCCGAGGTGAGCAAGACACCGGCCACACCGCGCTATGTGCGCGCCGCAACCCTCGCCAATACAGAAGAGGCAAAGCGTGTCGCGCGCGAGCTTTCTGCGGCGACAGGTCTGCAGATGCGCCTCGGGACGCTCAATCGCAATGGCCAGACCCTGAAGGTGGTTTTGGCTGGACCCTTTACCGCTGGTGCGGATCAGGCGCTGCAACGTATCCGCGCTGCGGGATTTAGCCGCGCACGGCTCAGCAAGTAAATCTAACCCCAGAATGTCTGGGAGAAATGGCCGGGTTTACCCGGCCTTTTTTATTGGAAAATAGATGGTTAGCCGCAGATGTTCTGCAATTGCACCCAGTCGCGGTCATTCAGCACTGGCGCCAGATCACGCCCCGCCATTGGGTCGGCTTCAATTAGGCCAATGGTGGCTTCCCCTGTGACATCACGCGCATAGGCATAGGGTGTCGAGGGGATGGCGGCGCGGGCAAATTCAGCCAGGAGCGCCTCAGTATCCACAGCCGGACGGGGCGAGGACAGCATGGTCTCGGAATAGCGATCCAGTGTTTCGCGTTTGATTTCGCCCGTCGTAAGCAGCCGGAAGGTCGCCATAAACCCTCCGACATCAAGGATCTCTGCCATCGGATCCTGCGCCTGTGCGCGGACATGTTCGACCAACACTGCCCCTGCGGCAACGGCCGGGTCCTCGTAATCTTCGACAAAGGTGCGATGCATCAATACGATACCACCGGGCAGCGTCAGGCTCTCGGCAATGCCGGAGCGCAAAACAACCACGCGGCGCACACCGGTACGATCCGCGAGCTTTTTCAGGATTGGGTCGGCTTCCGGCGTTGAGCAGGCCTGACCTGATACGCGTTCTATACGGCCCAAAAGCGCCTGACCGATGGCTTTGCGATGCACCTCTGAAACCGCCGCCAGCGTCTGGTTGCGCATGGTCTGCGGCAGGCCAAGCGCCAGCAGCGCCACGGCGCAGGTGACAATCGCAACCCCACCAAAAAGCCGCAGCCGTCCGGGATGCGGGCGCGCGCGTTCGATTGCGGTCTGCACCTTCTCGATGGCCTCACGCATGGTGACCTCATCCTCGGCCAGTTCCAGCGTCTCGCCGGGGTCGCCATCGGGATGATAAAGAGCAGGGAACTCACCGGGATTGGCCCGCTCGACCGCAGCCAGCGACCAATGGGCGAGGGGGCGATCCTGCATATCGGTAATGGTGAGCGTCGCATCCCCGAGCGAGACAATCACGTCGCGCCGCTGCTCTGACGGCGAAGGCCGCCAGATGCCCACCGCCTCAAGCCGCTGAAATTCACGGAGTACCGTCATCGACCGGGATTGCCTGCTCCTGTTGTTCTAGATGTTATTTAACATGCAAGCCGCATCGGCGGCAAACCGCTTTGCGGCTCAAATGGCAATGCTTAGGTGTTTTTCTGAGCGCTGAGAGGGCGTTGAGGCAAAAAGGAGCCAGATGTGGCTGCGCAAGACGTCCCGTTGGCCTGTTGATGGGCACACCTGAGGGCGCATGCGCCCCCTAAGGCAGGAGGGCGAGGTGATGTGTCAGATACCAATGCGGGGGATGCGCGGTGTTTGAGCATCGTAATAAAGAGGCGGTCTGCTTGATCGCGCTTATTCGTATTGCATGCCGCGCATTTCCAGCGGAGCTACCTGTTCTGCAAGATGCATGAAGGGCTGCTTTCCTAAATTGGTTGCACGGAACGGTTTGTCGCCGTTCCGTGACAATGGTTAAAATCCTTCGACGACGATCTTACCCTTGGCCTGACCCGTTTCGACCAGCCTGTGCGCTTCGCGCATATTGGCGGCATTGATCGGGGATAGAACCTCGGAGACGGTTGTCTTGATGTTTCCCGCATCAATTTGACCGGCCACGTAGGATAGAAGGTGATGCTGCTCGATCATGTCCGGCGTCTGGTGCATGGAGCGGGCAAACATGAACTCCCAATGGAAGCTCGCGGCCTTGGTCTTCATGCCACCCATTGGCATGGGCAGATCGGTGTCGTCGATACTGACAATGCCACCTTGCGGGCGGATCAATTCGACCGCAGTGTCCCAGTGCCGCATGTCGTTGAAGATCGCGATGTGATCGACGTGCTTGATGCCAATGGCTTGCACCTGAGCAACCATGTCCTCGCGGTGGTTGACGACATGATCCGCGCCAAGCGATTTCACCCAATCCGAAGTTTCGGAACGGGATGCGGTGGCGATCACTGTTAACCCGGCCTGTTTGGCAAGCTGGATACCAATGGAGCCGACACCACCGCCCGCACCGATGATAAGGAGTGATTGTCCGGCATCTGCCCCGTCGCGGTCTATGCCAAGACGATCAAAAAACGCCTCGTAAGCTGTGATCGTCGTCAGTGGGAGGGCAGCGGCTTCGGCATGCGACAGGGACGCAGGTTTACGGCCGACGATCCGCTCATCGACAAGATGAAACTCGGCATTGGTGCCCGAGCGGGTGATGTCGCCCGCATAGTACACCTCATCTCCCGGCTTGAAGAGTGTCACATCCGGACCGACGGCTTCGACCACGCCGGATGCATCATAGCCGATGATCCGCGGTGTCTCTTCCACCTTGTCTTTGGGTGCGCGTACCTTTGTGTCCACCGGATTGATGGCAACAGCCTTGACGTTCACCAGAATATCTCGGCCTTCGGGCTGTGGTTTTTCAACGTTGAGATCGAGAAACGCACTCTCGTTCTCAATGGGCAGATAGTGTGTGAATCCGACGGCTTTCATAGGTCTTCTCCTTGTTTGGTAAATTCGACGGTGACGAAGACAAGTTCTGTCTCGCCGGTGTTGATCAGGTCGTGGACAAAGGCATTGTCGGGCGACAGATCAGGGAAATGCTGGGTCTGGCCGTTGGTGTAGGTCACATCGACCACGCGACCGTCATCGAAGCGGGATCGCGCCGTCCCATCAGTCAGCACTGTCCAGAAATAGGGGTGGTCGTGACGATGGGGAGGATGGGTTTCGCCCGGCGGCACCCGGAGGTGCCAGATGCGCATTCCGTCGGTTTCAGTGACAAGTGCAGTGCCGATCCGAGGATTTGCCCGGCCTTCGGTGATCTCGTGCTTTGTGAGCGGCGCGGTCATGCTGAAACCTCGTAGGTGGTGTAACCCTGCGCATCGCCGCCGAAGAGCGTATCGCTATCAAAGGGAGACAGCGGCAGATTTTCAGCCAAGCGGCGTGGCAAATCAGGGTTGGCGATAAACGGGCGTCCAAAGGCCACAGCATCGGCATAGCCGCTGTTGATAGCGGCGTCGGCCATGTCTGGCGTGTAACCACCTGCGACGATGACCGACCCTGAATAGGCCGCGCGAAGTTCTTTGCGGAACCACTCCGGCGTTTCTGGCGCATCGTCCCAATCGGCTTCGGCCAAGTGGATGTAGGCCAATCCGATCTGGTCCAGCTTTTTCGCCAGAGTCAGGATGGTCTGCGGCGCATCTGGATCGTCCATCCCGCGCTGCGTGATGAAGGGCGAGAAACGAATGCCCGTCCGGTCTGCACCCATCTGCGATGAAACTGCTTCGGCAACAGACACCGCAAAACGGATGCGGTTTTCCACAGAACCGCCATAGGCGTCCGCGCGATGATTGGATGTGCTGCGCAGGAACGCGTCGATAAGGTATCCATTGGCTGCGTGAATCTCGACGCCATCGAAACCGGCGGCTTTGGCGTTGCGGGCCGCAAGGCGGTAATCCTCGACAATGCGGGCGATTTCATCTGTCTCAAGCGCGCGCGGAACGGGGCATTCTACCATGCCACCTTTGCCGGTCTTGGGATCCACGATCCAGACGGTCGCATCCGGGGCTATGGCAGATGGTGCAACAGGCTTGCCATCTGCGTGGAACATCGGGTGGCTCATTCGCCCGACATGCCAGAGCTGTAATACGATGCGCCCGCCTTTGGCGTGAACTGCGTCGGTCACCTGTTTCCATCCGGCGATCTGTGCTTCGGAATGAATGCCCGGCGTGAAGGAGTAGCCTTTGCCTTCGGGTGTGATTTGCGTGGCTTCGGTGATGATCATGCCAGCGCTGGCGCGTTGCGCGTAGTACTCCGCTATCACGGCGTTCGGCACATCACCCGGTTGGGTCGACCGTGAGCGGGTCATCGGGGCCATAACCACCCTGTTGGGCAGATTGATCGCGCCGATGGATACGGGGGTGAAGAGTGTCATGTTAGGGTCCTTTCACTCTCAGGCGTTGGTGGGGGCAGGAGCGGGGTTTCGCTCCTGCCAGATGATGAAGGCGAGGCCGATTGCAGGCACGATGATCGCGGCGAAGGGGATGTAGGCTGCCCCCAGTGCGCTATCAACAACCGCGCCACCGATGATGCCGCCCAGGGCGTTGGCGATATTGAAGGCCGAGATATTGGCCGTCGCGGCAAGCTCAGGCGCCTTGCCGCCATGCTTCATGACGCGCATCTGCATCGGCGGGACGTTGGCGAAAGACACGACACCAAAGACGAAGGCCGCAGCAACGAACAGGTAGGGTTGCGAGGCACCAGACCGACGACGATCAGCGAGGCGATCATTGCGGCAGGCCAGCCGATCAGGGACGCGCGGAGGTTCTTGTCGGCAGTCTTGCCACCCAGCGTGTTCCCCAGCACCAGACCCAGCCCGACGATGACCAGAATCCATGTCAGGGACACCCGTTCAAAGCCTGCGACCTGTTCTGCGATTGGCGCGATGTAGCCGTAGAAGGTCATGAAGCCGACCCAGCCAAGCGTTGTGATGAGTAAACTGGCCAGCAGCTGCGGATTGCGGAACGCGCCGATTTGCGAGCGGATGGATTTCGGCTCTTCAGCACCTTGTGGTGGGATGGCAATCGCAATTGCGGCGGCGGCCATTGCACCAAGTACGGCGACGACGATGAAAGTCGTGTTCCAGCCAAACATATTGCCGATCCACGCGCCGCCGGGCACACCCAGTACATTGGCCAGCGTCAGGCCTGCGAACATCTGGCCGACCGCCTGGCCTTCCATGTCCTTTGTGACCAGCCGCGTCGCGACAACCGCTCCGATACCGTAGAATGGCCCCTGTGTTAGACCAGCCATGACCCGGCTGATCATCAGTGTCGTGTAATCAGTCGCAAAGGCTGTGATCAGGTTCGAGACGACGAAGAGCACCATCAGACCGATCAACACAATGCGTTTGCGATAGCGTGCCAGCCAGAGTGTCAGGATCGGCCCACCAATGACGATAGCCATCGCATAGGCAGTGATGAGGTGGCCCGCCTGACCTTCAGAGATATTCAGGCTTTCGGCCACTTGGGTCAGAATACCGGCAATGACAAATTCTGCCGTACCGATGGCGAATGCTGCGAGCGTCAATATCCAGACTTGCAGCGGCATTTTCGATTTGAGGGACATGATTTGCGTCTCCTTCAGTTGAGTAATGCGCCACCGTCGATGTCGATGACGGCACCGGTGACGAAGGGGTTGTCGATGGCGAAGAGGTAGCCAGTGGCCAGATCATCGGCACAGCCGACCTTGCCCGCAGGCAGCGATTTCGCGGCGCTATGGAGCATCGCCATGCGCGCCTCGCTCGTCATACCGGCGTAGGCTTCGGTATCGGTCAGCCCGGGGCTGACGACATTGACGCGGATCGGGGCCAGCTCTTTGGCCAGAATTTTGGCCACCGCTTCCAGGGCCGCATTCATGGCAGTTTTGACATAGGTACCGGGTACCGTGCGCCGGGCGAGGAACCCGGACGTCAGCGTGATTGTTCCGCCGGGTTTGATGTGGCGCGCCGCCGCTTTGGCAACCGCGACCGCACCCCAGAACTTTGTGTCAAAGGCTTGCTTTGCAGCATCAAACGACACGTCGGTGACTGCACCGCCCGGTGCTGATGACCCTGCGGTGAAAACGACGTGATCGACCGGGCCTTGCGCATCGAAGTAATCTGCAATCGCTGCTTCATCTTTCACATCAAGTCCATTGGACCGGCTTGCCATTTCAATAGTTCCGTCGCGGTTTGCAAGCGCAGTTGCAACGGCTTTGCCGATCCCGGATGTACCGCCGATCACAATGGTTTTGGTTTCCTTGGTAAAGGTCATTGAAGGGTCTCCTCTCGTTGAGGCATGGGGGCATGGAAAACGGCTTCGATGAGCGGACCGGAAGGCGTGCGGAAAAACAGCCTCCGTTCATCCAGCTCTTCGAGGTCCATCGCTGAATAGCGGATACCCAGGGCTTCGAGCTTGGCGCGAAAGCCTTTGTAATCATCAAGATGGATGCCCACATGATCGTAGGCTTCGGCGGCGGTATCCGTGCCGTAGCCCCGCGCCCCGATTAGATGGATGATTGGCTTGTCTCCAGCATAGAGCCAGTGCCCCGGAATACGGTGGATCGCCTCGGGCCTTGTGCGCTCTTGCAACTCATCAAAGACCGTAAGCAAGAAGGCCCGTGTCCCGGGCAAATCGCGTGTGCGGATGGTGATGTGGTCGAGATGCATGATGATCTCCTTTCGTTGATCATCATCTACCGCCTATCCTTAGGGCAAATAATTGCCTAAGTTCCCAATTGATAATTCGGAATAGGCGAATAATGAGGCGTCCATGCTGATTGAAAATCTCAAGCTGTTCCTGCTGATAGTGGAAAAAGCTGGGCTTGCGGCGGCGGGTCGTGAGGTTGGATTGTCGCCCGCGACGGTCACAGAGCGGCTCGCTGCACTCGAAGCGCATTATGGTGCGCGCCTGCTGACGCGAACAACACGCTCGATCAGTCTGACAGACGAGGGCCGCGAGTTGGTCACGGGCGCGCGGCGCATATTGGCAGAGACGGAGGAAACAGAGGCGAGAATCAAGCTGGGGGTGGAAAAGATATCCGGCATGATCCACATGAGTGCGCCGAGTGATCTTGGTCGCACGCAACTCGTGCCGCTGTTGGATCAATTCATGTCAGAGCACCCGGAAATCGCGATCGACCTGACGCTCAGTGACGGAATTATTGATTTGGTCGGGCAGGGCATCGACCTTGCGCTCCGCTTTGGCGAATTGTCCGATAGCACGATGAAGTCGCGTAAGCTCGGGGCAAACCGTCGGATCGTCTGCGCGTCCCCCGACTATCTGAAGCGCAACGGAACACCCATGCATCCAGATGATCTGAGCCATCACAACTGCCTGATCATGCGCTTTGGAGCCAACACTGATCGGGATTGGGGGTTTGTGATCGACGGGCAGATGAAAACGAAGCGGGTTTTGGGAAACCGCATTGCCAATGATGGCGGGCTCATTCGGCAGTGGTGTCTGGGCGGGCAGGGAATTACACGAAAGTCGGAATGGGATGTCCGGACGGATCTGGCGTCTGGAGACCTTGTTGAGGTACTGCAGGCGTTTTCACCAGAACCGAACGCGCTTCACATGGTTTACCCAGCAGGAGCAGTCCAGCCACGGCGCGTAAGAGCGCTGATGGAGTTTCTAGTGGCGCGGTTGCAATAGCGTCGTGATGAAACCGGACACGCACGCCTAACGACAAAACGGCAGGTTCGTCCTCTTCGTTTCCATTTGTGGTCTGCGTGCTGAATGTCAGCAATCGCAGTTTCCCGTCCGGTCTGACAGATCTTCGCGATCCAGTCTCATTTCACAAAAGCGTTCTCAATCCACGGCTGGAGATGGCCTTCAACTCCCGCCAGCGAACCGTTTCCTCAGTTCAAACTTCTGGATCTTACCGGTTGATGTCTTGGGCAATTCCCCAAAAACCACCGCTTTCGGGGTCTTAAATCCAGCAAGCGTCTGGCGGGCGAAGGCGATCAGGGTGGCCTCGTCGACCTCTGCACCTTCTTTCAGCTCCACAAAAGCACAGGGCACTTCGCCCCACTTTTCGTCTGGCTTTGCCACCACCGCAGCAAGGTTCACATCCGGGTGGCCCATTAGCACACCTTCGACTTCCACGGAGGAGATATTCTCTCCGCCTGAAATGATGATGTCCTTGGCCCGGTCGGCGATCTGGATATAGCCATCGGGATGCTGCACCGCGATGTCGCCGGAGTGGAAATAGCCACCCGCAAAGGCCTCTGCGGTGGCCTCGGGGTTTTTCAGGTAGCCTTTCATGACCGAATTGCCGCGCATCACGATCTGGCCCTGATCCGTGCCAGTCATCGGGATCTGTTTCATCTCTGCGTCGACCACAGTGATATGGTCCATCATCGGAAAGGCCACACCCTGACGGGCCTTGATCGCGGCACGCCCGGCGGTGTCGAGCGTGTTCCAGCTGTCGCCTTTCCAGAGGCATTCGGTGACATGGCCATAGGTTTCCGTCAGACCGTAAACCTGTGTGACGTGAAACCCCAGTCGTTCGATCTTTTCCAGCGTCGCCGGGGCAGGGGGCGCGCCTGCGGTAAAGACCTCGACCGTGTGGTCAAAGGCGCGCCGCTCCTCATCCTTGGCGTTGACGATCATATTGAGCACGATGGGCGCGCCACCAAAATGGGTCACGCCCTCATCGGCGATGGCATTATAAATCGCCTCTGCGGTTGTGTTACGGCAGCAGACCACCGTGCCACCCAGCACTGGCATCATCCACGTATGGTTCCAGCCGTTGCAGTGAAACAGCGGCACAATGGTCAGGTAAATCGGGCGCAATTGCAGTTGCCATGAGATCACCGTGCCCATGGTCATCAGATAGGCGCCACGATGGTGATAGACCACGCCCTTGGGCCGCCCGGTGGTGCCGGAGGTGTAGTTGAGCGCAAGGCTTTCCCATTCGTCTTCGGGCATGATCCAGTCAAAATCATCGGAGGCGGCAGCGAGGATTTCATCATAGATGGCATGGCGTCCGCTTGCGGGCACACCCGCCTCGGGGTCTGGCACCTCGATGAGGATCGGGCCGTCGCCTGCCATTAGCGCCTTGGCGGCCTCGGCCAGCGCGAGGAACTCGCTGTCAACCAGCGCCACCTTGGCCTCGCCGTGTTCAAAGATATAGGCGACGGTATCCACGTCCAGCCGGATGTTAATCGTATTGAGCACCGCACCACAGGCGGGCACGCCAAAATGCGCCTCGGCCTGCACCGGAATATTCGGCAGCAAGGTCGCAACCACATCGCCGGGCGTCACCCCCATGCCGGCCAGCGCCGCCGCCAGCCGGGTACAGCGATCGTGATACTGCGCATAGGTGCGCCGGGTTTGGCCGTAGACGAGGGCCGTGTCCTCGGCAAAGACATGCGCCGCGCGTTGCAAATGCGACAGCGGTGTCAGCGGCACATAGTTCGCCGCCGTCCGATCCAGCCCGGTTTCATCTGCCAGCCATCCCATGGTTCCTCCTCCCCGGTTTTGCCGTTATGTCCCTGCGGTCGAATATTGCGCTGGCGATATGAAAATTGAAAGAGATTGCGTGCGTTGGCGGTATTTATGCTGAATAGGCCGCCTCCGCTTGGCTGTTTCCCAATGCGCCTTAATGGGTTAGCCTCTGCGCATGATCCTTTCGCGCGGGCGCAACTACGTCTTTATTCATATCCCCAAGACCGGCGGCACCGCGCTCGCGCTGGCGCTGGAGGCGCGCGCCATGGCCGGGGATGAGATGTTGGGTGACACGCCGAAGGCCGTGAAACGCCGCCGCCGCCTGCATGGCACCCAAACGCGGGGGCGATTGTGGAAACATTCAACCCTTGCCGATATCGAGGGTCTCGCCAGCCGTGAAGAACTGCGGCAGATGTTTGCTTTCACGCTGGTGCGCAATCCTTTTGATCGCATGGTCAGCCTCTACCACTGGCTTAAAGAGCAATCCTTTGATCATCCGATGGTGCCACTGGCGCGTGCGCTGCCGTTTACCAGCTTTGTGACCGATCCCTTGGTGATGCGCGCGCTCAAGTCTCAACCGGCCCAGTCTTATATGATGCAGTCGGACGGGTATGAGCATTGCAGCCTTTACATAAGGCTCGAACATTTCGCCAAGGATGCCGCACCTTTGTTCGATCATTTGGGATTCGCACTGGAATTGCCCCGTGTGAATGAGTCGCGGCGCGATCCCGACTGGCGTATTTACTATGATTCACAGGCGATTGATGCCGTAAGGACGTGCTGCCACCTCGAAATCGGACGATTTGAATACTCTTTTAACGATTACCCCCTATCCCTTTGATACAGAGCGGCTCCCTAAGAGACCGCGCCCAGGCCCGCCCGGTTTGCTACAAAGAATTCACGGAACGGCGATTGGAGCTTCGAGCCCCCGAGGTCCGGAGCAACTTAAGTGTCGAAAGGACAGGAACATGCTGGATTGGTTTGCAAAACGGAATGCCTCCCCGATGGCAGAAGCATTCACCACCGAGTTTCCGATGGTGGCCACAGGTCAAGCTGGCTTTCTCGCAGGGACCATGGTTGCAACTGCAACTGGTTGGCGTCCGGTAGAAGCCCTCTCCACCGGCGATGAGGTTCTGACCTTCGATCACGGCATGCGCCCCGTAAAATCCATCGAACGCCGCATTTTGGTTCTGGGCGACACCGCCTCCGCACAGGAAATGGCGCCCATCTACATCCCCCGCGATGCACTCGGCAACCGCAACCCGATGTGGGTCAAGCCAGAGCAGGGCATCTTGCTGGAGCATGACCTCCTCGAGGATGCGCTGGGAGATCCTTTTGCAGTGGTTCCCGCCTGCGCCCTCGAAGGGTGCCGCGGTATCACCCGCGCACCGCAGCAGGTGACCATGGAAACCATCGTTCTCACCTTTGATGAGGATGAGGTCGTCTATATCGAGGCTGGGGTTCTGGCCTTCTGCCCCGGAGATCACGACCTGATGCACTACTGCGTGACCGCTCAGTCCGAGGAGCTTTACACCATCCTCTCAGCCTCCGAAGCTCGTGAACTGGTGATCGACATGATTACCGAAGACAGCTTCTGGACCCCCGGCGCGATGGCAGGCACCGGCGGCACTGGCGAGCCGCAATACGCAACCTTCGCCTGATTACACGCTCTCTCTCACCCCCTCCAGAGCAGACGCCCCGCCAGCCGATCCTTTCGGCGGCGGGTTTTCTCTGTTTCAGTTCTGACCGAGATGCGAAAGCACCAGCGCCATGCGATCTTCAACGCGGGCCTTGGGCAAGGTAATCACCTCATACCCCAAGGACTGATAGGTGCGCTGCATCACCTCAAATGTTGCACGTGCCTCCGCCTCACCCTGTTTGCGCTCCGCATCCTGACCAAAGATCTCCGGCCAGTGGGGCGCAATGAACACGCGTGGATTATAGCGAAACATCCCAGCCGCCTTTTCCACATGCGCTGGCACCGGCAGGTTACACAGGCGGAGATATCCAAGGGTATCGGGGATGCCGCGATCCATCAAAACCGGCCCCGGCAGTTTCGTGGCCTCGTGATAGGAGCGCATATCCCAGCTTAGCATGGTTTGCGCAAACAAACCCCGATCCGCCCAAGGTAATGCTTGTCCACCGATGGCGGTCTGATCGCGGATAATGGCGCGTCCGGCCTCAGGCATCGATACAATACCTTGCAGACCCAGCGCTTCAATCAGTGTCGTTTTGCCGGACCCGGGACCACCCGTTACGACATACAAATGGTCACCCATGACCAACCTCACATAATTTCAGGGGGGAAGTGGCGCGACAGTCTTGCCAAGCGCACACGCCTCATAGCGCATCACCTGGCACCTGTCTTTCACCTTTTTTAAATACCTCTGAGCGCGAGGCAGAGCCTCGCAAAACAAAAAAGCCGCCCCGCGAGGGGCGACTTTTTTAGATCACATGTGTGCAGAAATCAGGCCGCCTGATCCTCTTCCGGCGCAAAACGGCCATAGAAGGTCTGGCCTTTCTCCGCCATCTCACGCAACAGCGGCGGGCAGGCAAAACGGTCGCCATAAGCCTCTGCCAGCTGGTCGCAGCGCTCTGCCGCATAGGGGGTGCCGATGATGTCGAGCCACGAGAGCGGTCCACCGGACCACGGCGCAAAACCCCAGGCCAGAACTGCGCCCGCGTCGCCCTCGCGGATGTCCATCAACACGCCTTCTTCCAGCGCCCGCACGGCCTCAAGGACCTGCGCGAACATCAGCCGTTCCTGCACTTCGATCAGGTCGGGTTGCTCGGCGGCTTGCGGGTATTTCTCTGCAAGGCCTTTCCAGTACTCAACGCGTTTACCTTTGTCATCATAATCAAAGAAGCCCGCATTGGCCTTGCGCCCCAGACGACCCTGATCTTCCATCCAGAAGATCAGATCATCCGCCGGGCTTTCGGGGTAGGCATCGCCCATCGCCGCCTTGGTGGCGCGTGCGATCTTTGCACCAAGATCAATCGAGGTCTCATCGGTGAGCTGGATCGGCCCCACCGGGAAGCCCAGCTGACGCGCCGCATTGTCGATCAGCACCGGCGAGACACCTTCGGTGATCATCCGCGCGCCCTCGTTGATGTAGGGGATGATGCAGCGGTTGCAGTAGAAGAAGCGCGCATCATTCACCACGATCGGCGTCTTGCGGATCTGGCGCACATAGTCCAGCGCCTTGGCCACCGCGCGATCCCCGGTTTTCTCACCCTTGATGATCTCCACCAGGAACATCTTCTCCACCGGCGAGAAGAAGTGAATGCCGATGAACTGCTCCGGCCGGACCGAGGCCTCGGCGAGGCTGGTGATCGGCAGGGTCGAGGTGTTGGAGGCAAAGATGCAATCCTCGGGGATGATTGCCTCGACCTTCTTGGTCATCTCGGCCTTGACGCTCGGGTCTTCAAACACCGCCTCGATGATCAGATCGCAGCCCTTGAGGGCGTCCAGATCCGCTGTTGCCGTGATCTGCGCCAGCAGCGCCTCTTTTTTCTCCGGCGTGGCTTTACCGCGCTTGATGCCCTTGTCCATATAGGTGGCGGAGTAGGCCTTGCCCTTGTCGGCGGCGTCCTGATCGCGGTCGATCAACACGACCTCCATGCCCGCCTGCGCCGATACCAACGCGATGCCCGCGCCCATCATACCCGCGCCCAAAACGCCGATCTTCTTGACGGTCTGATCCTCGATGCCCTTGGGACGCACCGCGCCTTTTTCCAGCGCCTGTTTGTTGATGAACAGGGACCGGATCATGGCTGAGGATGACGGGTTCATCAGCACATGGGTGAACCAGCGCGCCTCAATGCGCAGCGCGGTGTCGAAATCCACCAGCGCGCCCTCATAGACCGCAGAGAGCAGCGCCTTGGCCGCAGGGAAGGCGCCTTGGGTCTTGCCATGCACCATGGCCGAGGCCCCGACATAGTTCATGAAACCCGCCGGGTGATAAGGCGCGCCGCCGGGCATTTTATAGCCCTTCTGATCCCAGGGTTTCACAATGTCGGCGTCCTTGGCATTGAGCACCCACTGACGTGCCGCTTCCAGCGGATCGGCGGCAACCTCATCCACAAGGCTTGCGGATTTCGCCTTCTTGGGGTCCAGCATCTTGCCTTCGAGCAGCACGGGTGCGGCGTTCACCGCGCCCACCATGCGCGAGTACCGGATGGTACCGCCGCCGCCGGGGAAGATACCCAGAAGGATCTCCGGCAGGCCGATCTTTGCCTTCGGGTTGTCGGTCATGCTGCGGTAATGACAGGCCAGCGCAATCTCGGTGCCGATGCCTGCACAGGTGCCATTGATGGCGCAGGCAATCGGTTTGCCGCCCTTGTTCGTCTTGGCGTCCATCCCGGCGCGCTCCAGCTTGCGCAGGATGCGGTGGCCATTCATGGTGAAGTCAAACAGGCCCTGAGCCGGGTTTTCACCGGATTCCTCGCGGATGGTGGCCAGCACATTCAGGTCCATGCCGCCCGCAAAGTCTTTCTTGCCCGAAGTGATCACCACGCCTTTGACGGCGTCATCGCCAAGTGCACGGTCGATATAGTCCTCCACCAGGCCAAAGGCCTCGCGGGTGAGGACGTTCATGCTCTTGCCTTCGGCGTCCCATGTGATGATGGCGATGCCATCGGCGTCTACGTCGTATTTGAAATCGGTCATAGTCGTTGTCTCCAACCCTATCAGGTGAGAAGGCGTCGCTCAGACGCGCTCGATGATGGTGGCCGCACCCATGCCGGATGCAATGCAGAGGGTGGCAAGGCCGCATTCCTTGTCCTGCCGCTCCAGCTCGTCCAGCAGCGTGCCGATGATGATCGCACCGGTCGCCCCCAACGGGTGCCCCATGGCGATGGATCCGCCGTTCACGTTTACCAGGGCCGGATCGACGTCAAAGGCCTGCTGGAAGCGCAACACCACCGAGGCAAAGGCTTCGTTGACCTCGAACAGATCCAGATCGGAGATTGTCATGCCGGTCTCTTTGAGGATCTTCTCGGTCACAGGTACAGGACCGGTCAGCATGATGGTCGGGTCGGTGCCGATCTTGGCAGTCGCCTTGATACGGGCGCGCGGCTTCAGGCCATGGCGCTCGCCAAATTCCTTGTTGCCGATCAACAGCGCGGCAGAGCCATCCACGATCCCCGAGGAGTTCCCTGCGTGGTGGATGTGGTTGACCTTCTCCAGATGCGGGTATTTCAGTTTTGCCACGGCATCAAAGCCCGGCATCACTTCGCCCATCATCTGAAAGGACGCATTGAGCGCGCCAAGTGCCTGCATATCGGTGCCGGGGCGCATGTATTCGTCATGATCGAGGATCGCCAGACCGTTCTGGTCGCGCACGGTGATGACGGATTTAGCAAAGCGGTTGTCATCCCACGCGGCCTTGGCACGGCGCTGGGATTCGACCGCCAGTGCATCGGCCTGCTCACGGGTAAACCCATACTCGGTCGCGATAATATCGGCGGAGATCCCCTGCGGTACAAAATAAGTGTCCATCGCAAGGGTTGGGTCGACGGCAATCGCCGCCCCGTCAGAGCCCATCGCCACGCGGCCCATCATCTCGACGCCGCCCGCGATATAGCCATCTCCTGCGCCCCCTTTGACTTGGTTTGCAGCAAGGTTCACAGCTTCCATGCCCGAGGCGCAGAAGCGGTTGATCGCAAGGCCGGGAATGGATTGATCCAGATCGGAGGCGAGCACCGCAGAGCGCGCCAGACAGCCGCCCTGTTCCATCACCTGCGTGACGTTGCCCCAGATCACATCCTCGACCGCATGGCCTTCGAGGTTGTTGCGCTCTTTCAGCGCGTTCAGGGTCAGGGCAGAGAGGCGCACGGAGGTCACCTCATGGAGTGCGCCGTCCTTGCGGCCCTTGCCGCGCGGGGTGCGGATGGCATCATAGATGTAAGCTTCGGTCATATTGGTCTCCTCAAGCTCGATCCGACGGGTTGCCGGGCATCAGGTCATAGGGGTGTTTCCAGCCGGGCAGGGCGCTGAGGCGCGACAGCCAGGCGTCGATATTGGGGTAATCTTTGCGGTCAAAGCCAAAAGGCTCCGGGTAATAGAGGTAGCTACAGCAGGTAAGGTCGGCGTTGGTGAGGCTTTCGCCCACGATCCAGTCGCGGCCCTCCAAGTGTTTCTCCAGAACTGCGTAGGCCGCTTTGAGGCGGCCTTGCAGGAATGCGATTACTTCAGCCGGTCGTTTGTCTTCGGGCAGGAAATTCATCAAAAACCGGCACAGGCCCGCGTTTGAAGACAGTTTGTGATTGTCCCAAAACTGCCAGCGCAGGACTTCCCGTTTCTCTTCCGGGGTGGTTCCACCAAACTTGCCATAGGTCTCAGACAGATACTGCTGGATCACGCCGGACTGGCTGAGTGTTGTTTCGCCATCAACCAAAACCGGACATTCGCCCATCTCATTGACGTCACTTCGGAACGCATCGCCGCGTGTGGTGCCGTTGAAAAAGTCAACAAAGACCGGCTCCCACGCAAGCCCCGCAAGCTCAAGCGCCAGCGCCGCCTTGTAGGAATGGCCGGATTCGCCAAAACAATAGAGTTTCATATCAAATCGCCCCTCCCAGTGGCGATGTCGCGGCGGGGGTTTCACACCCCCGCACCCCCGTGGGATATTTTGAAGAAGATGAAGGATAGTCAGCGTTTGTTAACCAAGATGGCGATAACATGGCAGTGCGGTACAGGCTGGGAAGCCGATGACCGCAGAAGCTGAAGGCGCGCTTGCCAATTAGGCGGAGAGCCCGGGGGCAGGCGCGCCCCATATCTTCAACTTCTCTCAAATATCCCCGCCGGAGGCATCCGTCAGACGCGGTGAGGGAAAGCGCTGGAACTGTCACAGCGACCTCGCAATCAGCTCTTTCATGATCTCATTGGTGCCGCCGTAAATGCGCTGCACACGGGCATCGGTCCACATTTCCGCCACGGCGTATTCCTGCATGAACCCGTATCCTCCGTGCAGTTGCAAACACTCATCGAGCACAGCGCCTTGGGTGTCGGTGATCCAGTATTTGGCCATCGCCGCTTTTTCGACGCTTAAGTTCCCACGTAGGTGTTCGACCATGCATTCATCAAGGAAGGCGCGGGCGACTTTACTCTTGGTCAGGCATTCAGCGAGCTTGAAGCGGGTGTTCTGGAATTGGGTCAGAGGCCCGCCAAAGGCTTCGCGCTCTTTGCAATAGGCGATGGTGCGCTCGACAGCGCCCTGCATCGCGCCCACCGCACCGCAGGCGATGATCAGCCGTTCCTGCGGCAGTTGTTGCATCATCTGGTAAAAGCCCTGACCCTCGGCACCGCCAAGGATGTTTTCCGGGGGCACCGCGATGTTATCGAAGAACAGCTCCGATGTGTCCGCTGCGTGCAGGCCGACCTTTTCGAGATTGCGGCCACGGGTAAACCCGTCGGCGCCATCCGTTTCGAGCCCCACCAGCGAGATGCCTTTTGACCCAAGAGAGGGGTCCGTTTTTGAGGCCACAAGGATCAGGTTGGCGTGCTGGCCATTGGTGATAAAGGTTTTCTGCCCGGACAACCGATAAACATTGCCGTCCCGGATAGCCTTGGTCTTGATGGCCTGCACGTCAGACCCGGTTGAGGGTTCTGTCATCGCCAGCGCGCCGACCAGCTCACCGGACACCATTTTGGGCAGCCAACGCTGCTTTTGCTCTTCGGTGCCGTAGGACAGGACGTAATGCGCCACGATACCCGAATGGATGCCGTGGCCCCAGCTGGCGAGATTGGCGCGGCTGGCCTCGATGAGGATCGCCGCCTCATGGCCAAAATCGCCGCCCGCGCCGCCGTATTCCTCGGGGATGGAGGGGCAGAGCAGGCCCAGTTCACCGGCCTCCGCCCAGGTGGAGCGGTCCATCTCGCCCTGCTTGCGCCAGCGCTCGAACTTTGGGGCCCACTCCTTGGTGATAAAACTCTGCGTCATGTCGGCGAGCATTTTGTGCTCGTCGGTCATCCATGCAGATGATGTGCGAAAATCCAGCTCTGCGCTCATCTCTCCCCCCCCTTAAGCGCGTAGCAGTGCTTGCCGTGCGCTAGCGTTTGCGATCCTCCAGCTCAGCATTGAACAGCCGCAACCGGTGGGTCAGGTTTTCATGGTTGGTCACGCTATCGAAATTCTCGAACAAAAATGACAGCGCTTCTCCCTCATCCAGTCCGGCCTCCTGGGCAAAGCGTTTGAGCCTGCGAAAGCCATCCTCCGTCATGGCGACGGGAAAGCGGCGGGTCAGACGAAAGCGTTTGGGCATATTCGGATCCTCTCAATTCCAAATGCGCCCCGGCGGCCAAGGGTGGACATGCCCCACAGGGGCACATCCCATGTCATGTCAAAGAGCGCGGTCAGAACTGTGCGGCGTCGACAGCCATCACCGTGTCGGCACCGGTCTCGATGCGGGCAAGGTGCAGTTTGGTCGCGGGCAGTTGACGTGCCATGTAGTAGCGGCCGGTGGCGAGTTTTGTCTCGTAGAACGCCGCGTCAGAGGCCCCTTCGTCAAGCGCCTTTTGCGCGGCTTTGCCCATCATCGCCCACATCAGGCCAAGGCAGACATGGCCGAACATATGCATGAAATCGGTGGAGCCAGCGAGCGCGTTGTTGGGGTTCTTCATGCCGTTTTGCATGAAATACATCCCCGCCGCTTGCAGATCCTTCGAGGCTGCCTTCAGAGGCTCGATGAAGTCCTTGGCGTAAGGATCTGAAATCTCGGCGTTTTCCTTGCAGAACCCTTTGACCAGATCAAAGAAGGCCATCACATGTTTGCCGCCATCCTGAGCGAGCTTGCGGCCCACCAGATCCAGCGCCTGCACACCGTTTGCGCCCTCGTAGATCATCGCGATACGGGCGTCGCGGGTGTATTGCGACATGCCCCATTCCTCGATGTAGCCATGGCCGCCGTAGACCTGCTGGGCCTGCACGGTCATGTCGTAGCCCTTGTCGGTCAGGAACCCTTTGATAACCGGGGTCAGCAGAGAAATGAGCCCATCGGCGTCCTTATCCTCAGCCCGGTGCGCCTTGTCGATCATGGTTGCACCCCAGAGGATGAACGCCCGCGCGCCTTCGGCAAAGCTCTTTTGATCCATGAGGTTGCGTCGAATATCGGGGTGTACGATCAGCGGATCGGCCGGACCATCGGGATTTTTCGCGCCGGTCACGTCACGGCCCTGAAGGCGGTCCTTGGCGTATTCCACCGCGTTCTGATAGGCGGCTTCGGCCTGTGCCAGACCCTGCATGCCCACACCCAGACGGGCCTCGTTCATCATGGTGAACATGGCGCGCATGCCCTTGTGCATGTCCCCCAAGAGCCAGCCGGTCGCGCCGTCATAGTTCATCACACAGGTCGAGTTGCCGTGGATGCCCATCTTTTCTTCGATCTTGCCGACCGAGACGCCGTTGCGCTCGCCCGGGGTGCCATCGGCGTTCACGATGAACTTCGGCACGATAAAGAGCGACACGCCCTTGATGCCCTCGGGGCCGCCTGGGATCTTGGCCAGCACCAGATGGATCACGTTTTCGGACATGTCGTGATCGCCAGCGGAGATAAAGATCTTCTGGCCAGTGATCTTATAAGAGCCATCGTCCTGCGGCTCTGCCTTGGTGCGCATCAGGCCCAGATCGGTGCCGCAATGGGGCTCCGTCAGGTTCATGGTGCCGGTCCACTCGCAAGAGACCATCTTGGGCAGATAGGTGTCTTTTTGTGCGTCGGTGCCATGCGCCAGAATGGCCGAGGCCGCGCCATGGGTCAGGCCCTGATACATGGTAAACGCCTGGTTCGCGCCGGAGAAGAACTCACCCACGGCGGTGCCAATCACATAGGGCATGTTCTGGCCGCCGTATTGTTCCGGCATGTCAAGACCGGGCCAGCCGCCTTCTTTCACTTGTTCAAACGCGGCCTTAAAGCCGGTCGGGGTGTAGACCACACCGTTTTCCAGACGGCAGCCCTCGGTGTCGCCCACCACATTCAGCGGGTGCAGCACGTCGCGGGCGATCTTGCCGGCTTCTTCCAGAACGGCGCCGGTGAAATCGGGCTCCAGCTCGTCATAGCCGGGGATTCCTGCGTCCTTGATGTTCAGCACGTCATGCAGAACAAATTGGGTGTCCTTGGTGGGGGCGGTATAGCTCGGCATCGCGGTCCTCAAAGGTTGGAGTGGTGCGGTTTGCGTGGTCAATCTGGCGGGCAGGGCGGTGAGGTTTACTCGGCCGCCTTGGCGTTTGTTTTCATTGAGGCGATGACTTTCTCGCCCCATTTCAACTGATCCTTCAGGTCATCAATGGCCTCGGTCAGCTCGTCGCGCTGGCGCTCCATATCGGCCAGACGCTCTTGCGCGATCTCATAGGTGCGGCTGAGCTGCGTCAGCTGTTGATCGCCCATATGGTAAAGGTCGAGAAGCTGGCGGATTTCCTCAAGGCTGAAGCCAAACCGCTTGCCGCGCAGGATCAGTTTCAGCCGCGCCCGGTCGCGCTTTGTAAAGAGCCGCTTTTGGCCGTCCCGGATCGGGAACAACAATTCCTTGGCTTCGTAAAATCGCAACGTGCGCGGCGTAACTCCGAACTCGTCGCACATCTCGCGAATGGATTTGGTGTCTTCACTCATGGGGCGTCACTCAGATGTTGCTTTACGTTGGCGTCGTCTGCGTAAACCTTGGCGGCTCTTGTCGAGAGTTACAACATGAACTTGACGTTTACGTAACTCCGACGCCGCGTCATTTTGAGGGGTGACGTGGTGGCAGGGCGAATTGACGTGACGTTTTGGGGAAAAGCCGAAAATTTTAGAGATTAAATCAGCGTCATGTATCCGCAATGCATGCGCAAACAGGCTGACTTCAGTTTGCCAATAGGCCCCTATGGAATGCATCTGTCGATGAGATACAGCCAAAGCACGAGAGGGAGCAGCAAGGTAAGCACCAGAAGCGCCCTTTGCAGTTTTTTGCTGGATATCTTTCGACGACCGACCAAGACCGCGCACATTTGTGCGACAGTGAGGTCCTCCTTGAGCATTACGAAAATACCCGAGATCAGAACCCCAACTCCGATCAGCAGCTGCGGATAGAAAGAGGTCTCGCCGATGCAGTCGTGTATGTCCATTGTTGCATCTTGCGCAGCTACTCTCGGTTGGGGGAAACGGGCGAGTGACCTACTTCAATAGACCCAGCGTCACTTTGCGCAGATCAGTGAGTTCGTCCATCGCCTCGTTGATCTGCTGGCGCTGGAGCTCTAGTTCCTTCAGTTGCCGGTCGGCCATCTCGATAAAGGCGCGGTTTTGCGCTTCGTCGCCTTCCTTGTCGTAAATCAGCAACCATTGGCGGATCTCTTCGAGCTGAAAGCCGAACTTGCGCCCGCGCAGGATCAGCTTCATCCGCGCCACTTCGCGCGCGCCGTAGAACCGTGAACGCCCCTGACGTTCGGGCTGCAACAGCTCAATGTATTCATAGTACCGAAGGGTGCGCGGCGTCACATCGAACTCTGCGCACATCTCCTTGAATGACAGTTTTGTCTCGGTCATCCATGTCCTCCCTTGCTCGGGCAACCTAAGCATCTGAACCGAGCGGTGCAACTGGGAGTTTTGCAAGCCTTGCGCTTTGGTAAGGAGCGACTGATAAAAGAGCCGATAGCGGTAAGGAGCATCCGATGGCAGACAAGACCCAATTGGCGCGCCAGTTCATTGAGGCGATCCCGCACTCAAAGGCTTTGGGGATGGAGCTGACCGAGATCGGCAATGGGCGCGCGGTGATCGTGATGCCCTATGATAAGAAACTGATCGGGGATCCGGATACTGGCGTGATCCATGGCGGTGCGGTTTCGGCCCTGATGGACACCTGTTGCGGTGCGGCCGTGATGAGCCACCCGAGCGAGCCGTCGAGCACTGCCACCATTGATTTGCGGATTGACTATATGCGCGGGGCGACGCCGGGGCAGACCATCACCACCACCGCAACCTGTCACCACGTGACCCGCAATGTCGCCTTTGTGCGCGCGGTGGCGACGGATGAAGAAACCGAAGTGCCCGTAGCAACTGCGTCTGGCGCCTTCACGCTGGAGCCAAAGCAATGAGCCGCCCCCGTCCTGAGCCCGTGCAAGTGATCAAGCAACGCCGCGATGCGGCCCTTGCGGCCTTGGTGGAATCGGTGCCCTACATCGGGTTTCTTGGCATCACCTTTGAGCGGCGTGGCGATGAGCTGACCTCGACCATGCATTTTCACAACAATCTGATCGGCAATCCGATGCTTCCGGCGATCCACGGTGGGGCGACGGCGGCCTTTCTGGAGGTCACCTCGGTGATCACCCTGCAGTGGTTCCACCTCTGGCCGCAGTTTGAAAGCGGCGAGTTGGACGTGGAGACGATGGCGGCTGGCAAGATGCCGCGCCTGCCTAAAACCATTGATTTTACAGTGGACTATTTGCGTTCGGGCCTGCCACGGGATTCCTATGCGCGTGCGACTGTCAATCGTTCCGGTCGGCGCTATGCATCGGTGCATGTGGCCGCTTGGCAGGATCACAAGGATAAGCTCTTTGCGCAGGCAACGGGGCATTTCCTGATGCCGCAGGAACGCCGTTCAAGCGACTGATTCCAAGGGATTTTATTCATGTCAGAGGCATCTGGCCCCATCACCCATTCCCGGGTGCTCAAAATCGCGCTGCCGATCGTCTTGTCCAATGCCACCGTGCCCATTCTCGGCGCGGTGGATACGGGCGTGGTGGGCCAGCTGGGCGAGGCTGCCCCCATTGGAGCCGTGGGCATAGGCGCGGTCATCCTGTCGACGATCTACTGGATCTTTGGTTTTTTGCGCATGGGCACCACCGGTCTGGCGGCACAGGCGCGCGGTGCTGGCGATGAGGCCGAGACCGGTGCGCTGTTGATGCGAGGGCTGCTCCTGGCGGGCGGCGCGGGGCTGTTCTTCATTCTGGCGCAGGCTTTGGTCTTTTGGGGAGCCTTTACGCTGGCCCCCGCCAGTGCCGAGGTGGAGGGGCTGGCGCGACAATATCTGGAAATCCGAATCTGGGGTGCGCCTGCGACCATCGGCCTTTATGCCGTCACAGGTTGGCTGATCGCGATGGAGCGCACGCGGGGTGTCTTCTTGCTGCAGATCTGGATGAATGGCCTCAATATCGTGCTGGATCTGTGGTTCGTGCTGGGGTTGGGTTGGGGCGTCGAAGGCGTCGCGACTGCGACGTTGATCGCGGAGTGGTCGGGGCTGGCCTTGGGTCTCTGGCTGTGCGGGTCGGCCTTTGCCGGTGATCAGTGGCACGACTGGGCGCGGATCTTTGATCGCGTGCGGATCAAGCGGATGATGCAGGTCAATGGCGACATCATGGTGCGTTCGGTCTTGCTGAACCTGTCATTTACCACCTTCCTGTTTCTCGGTGCGGATCTTGGCGATGCGACATTGGCCGCCAATCAGGTGCTGATCCAGCTTCTGCAGATGACCGCATTTGCGCTGGACGGCTTTGCTTTCAGCGCCGAGGCGTTGGTGGGTGGGGCAGTCGGGGCACGGGATCCTGCGCGCCTGCGCCGGGCAGCCATTGTGTCGAGCTATTGGGGAGTGGGGTTCTCGGTGGCGCTGGCGCTGGTCTTCTGGTGGGGCGGGCCTGCGCTGATTGATCTGATGGCCACGGCACCGGAGGTGCGCGAGACTGCGCGGCACTATCTGATCTGGGTGGCGCTGGCTCCGTTGATCAGCGTGGCGAGCTTCATGTTCGACGGTATCTACATTGGTGCCACCTGGACCCGTGACATGCGGATCGCAATGATTCAAGCGGTAGGGATCTATGTGATCGCGCTTGTGATCTTTGTGCCGGCGCTGGGAAATCACGGGCTTTGGCTTGCTTTGATGGTGTTGAATATTGCCCGCGCAGCAACGCTGGCGGCCCGATACCCTCGACTGGAAGCGTCAGTTGCATCTGCTGGATGAAGCGCTGCGTCTCGTCTGTGCGATGTGCAGGCGGCCAAATTGAGATTTGCTGTTGCAAATCACAGGTGAGGTTTTGCGCTTTGCTTTGCAAATCGCCGGGGGCAGGCCGCGCCTTTGGCGCGGCCTGCCGGGCCCAACGGGAAGGGGGGCTTTTAAAAGCATCCCTGACGGGCGGGAGCGTTCCGGCTGCTTTGGATGACTAGAGCCAAGTTGCGCGATCGGTGCCAACCGCTTGCGTGACGCTGTCATGCCCGTCGCGTGCCAGAAGCGTATCAAGGCCATTGGCGATCTCTGCTGCAAGTGACAGGCCGCCATAGACCAGTGCTGTATAAAATTGCACCGCTGATGCACCCGCGCGGATCTTGGCATAGGCGTCCTCCGCCGAGGAAATTCCGCCCACACCGATGATCGGCACGGCGCGGTCAAGCCGGGTGGAGAGCTGTGCCAGTACCCGGGTGGACTTTTCAAACAATGGTGCGCCGGAGAGCCCACCCATTTCGTCGCGGTGCGCGCTTTTCAGACCATCGCGGGCAAGCGTCGTATTGGTTGCAATCACCGCATCAATCCCGCTTCCGCGCGCGACATCAGCGATATCATCAAGACCTGCCTCATCCAGGTCGGGCGCAATTTTGAGAAACACCGGGATCGGGCGATTGAGGCCCTCTCGTGCCTCCATGACCCCAGCCAATAGCGCAGAAAGGGCAGCCTTGCCCTGCAGATCACGCAGCTTTTCGGTGTTGGGAGAGGATACATTGACGGTGGCAAAGTCCAGATGCGCGCCGCAATGGCTCACGACGCGGGCAAAATCCTGCGCGCGGTCATCGCTGTCTTTGTTCGCGCCGAGGTTGAGGCCGATTACGCCATTCTTGGGCCGCTGAGCAAGGCGCGCGCCAACCGCCTCCATGCCCTCGTTGTTAAAGCCAAAACGATTGATTGCCGCGCGATCTTCACTCAACCGAAACAGGCGGGGTTTGGGATTGCCGGGTTGTGGGCGCGGGGTTGCAGCCCCCACCTCGATGAACCCAAAACCGGCCTGCGTGAGCGCGCCGAGTGCTTCGGCATTTTTGTCGAACCCTGCCGCCAGCCCGACCGGGTTGGGCAGGTTCAGACCGGCAATCTCTGTCTTGAGGCGTGGCGATGTCACCGGGCCGGGGCAGGGCGTAAGACCGGATTTCAGGGCCTTGATCGACAGCCCATGCGCGGTTTCGGGATCAAGGCGATGCATCACGGCCAGCGCCAGTTTTTCGGACAGCTTCATTGGCCGTGCCTCCTTTGTTGCGCGTTGGCGCGCTTAGACCATCTCTGCGGGAAAGCGGTGAACACCCTCAACCAGCGGCAGCGGCTTGGCCCAGATCAGTTCCGCATGTTGCAGCCGGCGATAGAGATGCGGGAACAGTGCACCGCCACGCGACGGCTCCCATTTGAGCGCATCGCCCATCTGATCCGCCTCAAAAGCCAGAAGCCACAGCCCCTCGGCATTCGCGAAATGCTTGGCTGCGGTCTCTGCCGCCTGCGGGGCGGTCGAGAAATGGATAAAGCCGTCCGCAAGGTCCACGGGCGCGCCATCGGTTTCACCAGCGGCCTCAAAGGCGCGCCATTCGTCGTCACGGAAAATCTTGTAAATCAGCATGGCCACCTCATGCCCTCAGACGCCCCCGTTGCGCAAGAGCGCTTATGCACAGGGCAGCGCAAAGTTTCCCCTGCGTCTACATCGGTCTGTCACGTAAGTTTGGTTTTGACTGTTTGGGCAAAGATCACGAATACTGAGACCATAACAACCACCGGTAGAGGTGGCATAACAAAGGTGAGGGTTTATCCTATGATTTCACGTTTACTGACATCGGCAGCTGCGCTGGGTCTGACCGCGGGTATGGCTGCGGCGGAATACAAGCTGACCATCCTGCACACCAACGACATTCACAGCCGCATCGAGTCGATCAACAAATATGATTCCACCTGCGGCGCCGAGGATGAAGCAGAGGGGAAATGCTTTGGCGGCATTGCGCGCGTAAAAGCCAAAGTCGATGAAATGCGCTCTGCGCTCGAAGGTCAAAATGTCCTGCTGTTGGATGCGGGCGATCCCTTCCAAGGGTCTTTGTTCTATACCACCTACAAAGGTGCGGCCGAGGCCGAGTTCATGGAAGACATCGGCTATGACGCAATGGCGGTGGGCAACCATGAATTTGACGATGGCCCGGTAGGGCTTGAGAAATTCGTCGACACCGTGTCCTTTCCGGTGATCTCCGGCAATCTTGACCTCACGTCCGAGCCGCTCTTGAAGGGCAAGGTCGGCAATCATGTGGTGCTCGAAGTCGGTGGCGAGAAAATCGGCATCATCTCTGCGCTTGCGACTGACACGGTCGAGACTTCCTCGCCAGGGCCGAATGTTGTGTTTCAGGATGAAATCGACAGCCTGGCTGCCGATGTCGAAGCGCTGCAGGCGGAAGGTGTGAACAAGATCATCGCGTTGACCCATGTGGGCCTCGCCAAGGATATGGAGATTGCCGAGAAAGTTCCGGGGCTGGATCTGGTTGTGGGCGGCCATTCGCACACCCTGTTGTCCAACACCTCCGACAGCGCGGCGGGCCCTTACCCCACCATGGTCGGTGATGTGCCCGTGGTGCAGGCCTATGCCTACTCCAAATACCTTGGTGAGTTGACCGTGACCTTTGACGATGAAGGCAATGTCGTCTCTGCGGAAGGTGAGCCGATCCTTCTGGATGCATCCGTGACCCCGGATGCGGATATGTTGGAGCGCATCAAAGAGATGGGCGCGCCGATTGAAGAAATGAAAACCCGGATCGTCGCCGAAACCAAGGATATCGTCGATGGGTCACGCGATGTGTGCCGGGCGGGCGAGTGTTCGATGGGCAATCTGGTTGCCGACGCTATGCTGGCGCGGGTCAAGGATCAGGGCGTGACCATCGCGATCCAGAATGGCGGCGGTCTGCGCTCCTCAATCGATGCGGGTGAGGTGACCATGGGCGAAGTGCTGAGCGTTTTGCCGTTCCAGAACACGCTCTCGACCTTCGAGGTTTCCGGTCAGGCGATGATTGAGGCATTGGAAAACGGTGTTGGTCAGATCGAAGAGGGCGCGGGTCGCTTCCCACAGGTTGCCGGGATGAAGTTCGCCTTTGATGCGTCCAAAGAGCCGGGTTCCCGGATCTCTGATGTGATGGTCATGGAGGGTGATGCATGGGTCGCGATTGATCCGGCGAAAACCTACGGCGTGGTGTCCAACAACTACGTGCGCAACGGTGGCGACGGCTACAAGGTCTTCGCCGGTGACGACAAAAACGCCTATGACTTTGGCCCTGACTTGGCCGATGTGGTGGCCGAATACCTTGCCGAGGTTGGTCCCTACAGCGCCTACACCGACGGTCGTATCACCAAGAAGTAAGGTCAGGCCCGACATGGTCAGCAATCCTGACCCGATGTCTCACCGGTGAAACTATAGTGCAATATCCGCTAACCCCCGCTGGAGAGATCTGGCGGGGGTATTTCATTGGCGCAACTTGAAAGCGTGCCAGTCACTGTCCACATGCCAGGGGAGAATATGAAGCAAAAGGAATAGGTTATGCCCTTAAGTCGGCAGGACATCGTGCGTCTCTATTTTGAGTATGTGGATCATCGCGATGTGCGATTGATGGACCTTTACACTGATGATGTGGAGTTGCTCTTTCCCAAGTTTGGCTGCGGCAAAGGCAAGGCAGACATGCAGCGGTTTGGTGAAAAAATGGGTGCGATGCTCAACTGGCTGAAGCACGATATCGAAGGTCTGCACATCATCGAGGCAGGCGATACCGTGGTTGTCGAGGGGCGTGTGTGGGGAGAGATGTCGGACGGTACGGCTTTTCCTGATGGCAACATTTCGCAGGGGCGCTTTTGCAATGTCTTTGAATTTGAGGGCGATCTGATCCGCGCCGTGCGCATTTATGAAGATCCCGACTTCCCGAGCACGGATCAGGCGCGCATCGACGCATTGCGTTAAGTAGCTTTGACCTGTCCGCTGCTATTGCCAGCAGCGGGCAGAGTTCCTAGTTTCCTGTCCATGGACCATCCGCTGATTGACCTGATCAACGCGCGCATCGCTGCGGCGGAAAAAGACGGAGCCTTTGATAATCTCGAAGGGGCCGGGCGACCTCTGCCGCCCTGCGATGATCCGGAAAACGCCGTCATGAACCGTATTCTAAAAGACAATGGCGCGGTGCCGGAGGTGGTCTCGCTGAGCCGGGAGTTGGCGCGTTTGCGCGAAGAGCTGCGCGAAACCGGGGATCGCAGTAAGCGTCGCCAGATTATTGCGGATTTGTCGATGACAGAGGCACGGCTGGAATTGGCACGAAAACGCGGCTGATACCCAATTAGCGTACAGGCTGCGCGCCCTGAGCGGTGGTTGCCTGCGCGCGGGTCACCTTTTTCAACAGATAGATCAGCTCTTCACGCTCGGCGGCGTTGAGCCCGTTTAGGATTTGCGGCTGGAGAGCGCTGACCAGAGGTTGCGCCTTGGAGACCAGCCAGTCGCCTTCCTGCGTGATGCGCAGACAGCGTGCGCGCCGATCGCGGGGATCGACCTCGCGGACCAGTAGCGATTTTGCCTCCAGCCGTTCCACAACTTTGCCAAGGGTCGCCCGGTCATACCCCACAAGCGTGGCCAATGTTGCCTGATCGACCCCCGGATGCTCAGTCAGGGCCGAAAGGGCCGCGTATTGCACCGGCGTGAGGTCCAGCTGAGCAGCCGCCATGACGGATGCAAACCGCGCCACCGCAATCTGATTGAGGCGGCGGATCAGGGTGGCGGGCTGTGTGTCGATCTCCAATTCGGTGTCTGACATCGCGGTATTCCGTCTGGTGGTGGCAGGCTGTGGTGCTGTTGCGCGGTTTCATGTTTTGTTGTGTGCCTTGTGGTTATAAGAAATGGAGCATGGCTCTGACGTTTCAAACACTTTCCGAATTTCTCTCGCACGGGCATGACACGGTGATCGATGTGCGCAGCCCTGCGGAATATGCCGAGGACCATGTGCCCGGCGCGATCAACCTGCCGGTGCTCGACAATGAGGAACGGGCAGAGGTGGGCACGATCTATGTGCAGGAAAGCCCCTTTCGTGCCCGTAAGATCGGCGCGGCCATGGTGTTTCGCAATGCCGCCACCCACATCGAGCAGCGGCTGAGCCATCACGACGGCAGCTGGAAACCTCTGGTCTATTGCTGGCGCGGCGGGCAGCGCTCGGGCAGTTTTACGTGGATGTTGAGCCAGATCGGCTGGCGGGCCGAGGTGGTTCAGGGCGGCTACCAGAGCTATCGCCGTCTGGTGCATGCCGCGCTCTATGAGGCGGAGCTGTCGCATCGGCTGATCTTGCTGGATGGGTTGACCGGCACCGCCAAGACCGAGATTTTGCAGCAGGTCGCCGGGATGGGCGGTCAGGTGCTGGATCTGGAGGGGCTTGCCGGGCATCGGGGGTCGCTCTTGGGCGAGATGCCGGGAGGGCAACCAAGTCAGAAACGGTTTGAGAGCTATATTGCCTGCGCGCTGGCGCGGATGGACCCGGCGCGCCCGGTGCTGGTGGAGGCCGAAGCCAGCAAGATCGGGGCGCGTATCCTGCCGCCCAGCCTGTGGGAGGCGATGAAAGCCGCGCCGAGGATTGATCTGGAGGTGCCGTTTGAGGCCCGCTGCGCCTATCTGGTTGAGGCTTACGATGACATTCTGTCAGACGCTGACCACCTGCGCGAAAAGCTCGGGCCTCTTCGGGAACATCGCTCTGGTGCGGTGGTGGAGGACTGGTTCAAGCTGATCGCGGCGGGGGATAAGCCAGCACTGGTGGCGCGGCTGATGGCGGATCATTACGACCCCGCCTACCGCAAGGCCCGCAGCCGCTACGAAGTAAGCACCCAGCGCCAGATTGCGCTGCCGGGATTGAGCGCGTCGGATCGTACGCAGGCCGCAGCGCGCGTATTGGAGGTGATGGCAGCTCTTTGAGGTGGGTTACCGCAGCACGATACCTTCGTCGGGGCCGCGCATTTCGCCAATCTTTGCAGCGCGGTAGCCGTAGTTTTTAAGCTGCTCCAACACCTGCGCGACATGCTCTGGTGCAACGCATGCCAAGAGCCCGCCCGAGGTTTGCGGATCAAACAGCAGCGCCCGCGCGCCTGCGGTGCCGATGCCGGGCAAAAGAGCCGCATTGTCGTCAAAGATCGTGGACCGCACGCCCGCCTCGGCCAGTTCGCGTGCGCCCTCCATCAATGGGATCGCATCAAATGTGATCTCTGCGCCCAGATGTGAGGCCTCGCACAGACCCTGCAAGTGACCTAGCAGACCAAAGCCCGTGACATCGGTCATGGCGCGCGCCACGGGGCGCAAGACCTTGGCGGCGTTGCGCTGGCTCTGACACATCAGATCAAGCGCGCCCGCAACCCAGGCCCCGCGCGCCTGTCCTGTCATTTCGGCGGCTAAAACCGTGCCTGATCCTAAGGGTTTGGTCAGGATCAGGTGATCGCCCGCGCATGCGCCAGCAAGGGTGATGGGGGGCGTGTCACAAAGCCCGGTGATAGTGAAGCCGACGGTGAGTTCCTCGCCCAAAGAGGTGTGGCCGCCCACGATGGCAGCACCTGCGGCTTTCATCTCTTGGTGGGCGGTTTCCATGATCTCGGACAGAAGGCGTTCCTGTAGTTCGGGCGTCTGGCGGGGCAGGATCAGGGTGACAGTGGCGGCCTGTGGGCGCGCGCCCATCGCCCAGATGTCATTGAGCGCATGTTGCGCAGTGATCGCGGTCATCGCCACCGGGTCTTCGGTAAATGCGCGCAAGTGATCTGTGCTGATGACCTGCATGGCCCCGCCGACCGTCAACTGTGCTGCGTCGTCTCCCGGCAGCGAGGTCACATCCGGGCGCGACGCCCCGTGGTAGGTGCTCAGCCCGTGGCGTAGCGCCGTGCGCCCGACCTTTGAACCGCAGCCGCCGCACATGGGTTTTGAGCCAAGTGCCTCCTGCATGCCCTTGGCGTGGGTGCGGGGCAGGGCGTGCGGGGACATGGCTGGCAATGCCGTGAACTTCCCCATGAATTTACGGTCGATGTGATCTTTCCAGCGCCACAACAGCCCACCCGAAAAGCTACGCCCGTTGCGATCCGCAAGAGCGGATTTCCCGCCCATAGAAATGAGTTTGAGGTAATCCTGCTGCGGCTGATAGCGCTTGAAAGCCCCGCCCGCCAGCATGGCCTTGAGGTTGTGAAAGAGCACCGGCGCTTGCCGCACCGCGTAGACGCCTGCCTTGGGGCGCGGCGCATGCGCCATATAGGCGCAATCGCCGGTGGCAAAGACGTGAGGATCAGAGGTCTGAAGGCGGTCAGAGACCACAAGTGCGCCGTCTTGGAGCGCAAGCCCGGAGGTCGCAAGCCAGCCATAGGCGCGCGCGCCCGCAGCGCCAACAATGAAATCGCTGGAAATGTCGCGCCCGTCTTTGAGGTGAATACGACCTTCGCTCAGGCGATCTATCGGCGCATGTTCCAGAACCGTAACGCCATGCGCATCCAGCGCCTTGCGCAGGCGTGATTGGCTCTGGGAACTCAGCACGGAGAGTGCGGCGTCACTGTCGATCAAGGTCGCCTGCGCCAGACGGTTCTTTTGGCGCAGGGCATGTGACATGGCAAGGATTAGCTCCACCCCGGCAACGCCAACGCCGATGCAGGCGATCCGGGCTGGCTCAGTGCCGGCGCGAAAGGCGTCCCAGCTTGCAGAAAATTCTCCCAAGGGTTTGGCAGGAATGGCGAAATCGGCAAAGCCCGGCAGCTCTGGCATGGCCGAGGTAATGCCGATGTCGATTGAGGCCACATCATATGAGATGGCCGGGCGCCCCGGTACGGTGATGCGCTTGGCCTCGGGGTCGATCTCTTCGGCGGCCCCCAGAATGAGCCGCGCCCCGGCAAAACGTGCGAGCTTCACAAGATCAATGTCGAGCGCTTCGCGGTCGTAATGACCGGCGACAAATCCCGGCAACATACCGGAATAGGGCGCGGTGGGGCCGGGGTTGATCAGGGTGAGACGCACGCCCGGCAGCGGTTGCATCCCCCACATCCGCAGCAATAGCGCGTGGGTATGGCCGCCCCCCACAAGAACCAGATCGCGGGTCAGGGGAAGACGGGGTGCGTGCATCGGGGCCTCCGGGTGGTGGCCGGTCCCAAAACGCTAGGCTTCGGGCGTGTCGGCCGAACGATGTTCAGGTTTGTTATGCGTCGCCCAAAGCTTGCAGTCGCCGGGGACGGGCAGGTCTTTTGGCTTTGTCTGCTGGTTGATGAACACCTTGGCAAGGAAATTTGCCGTGACCGGAGCGGAGACCAGCAGGAACAGGGTGATCAGCAGCTCATGAGCAGAGAGGCGGCCCTCATAGACCACCGCATGCAGCATGGAGCCGAGCAGCACACCGCCAACGCCGAGCGTCGTAGCCTTGGTGGGCGCATGCATACGCGACATCGGGTCGTTGAGCTTGAGCAGACCAAAGGAGCCTACAAAGCCAAAAAAGCCACCCATTACGATGAACCCGGTGATGAGAAGTTCGATTATCATGTCTGTCTCCTCACTCGATGATGTTGCCGCGCAGCAAGAAGCGCGCATAGGCTACGGTGGAGATAAAGCCGAGCATGGCCATGATCAGCGAGGCTTCGAAGAAGATCTCCGAACTTAGGAACACCCCGAACAACACCACCAAGGCGATGGAGTTGATGAACATCGTATCAAGCGCAAGGATGCGGTCGGTGATCTCTGTGCCGGTCACCACTTTCCACAGGTTCATCAGCATCGCTAGGGCGAAACAGCCGAAGGCGAAGATATAGGCGTATTCGATCATTCGAAAATTTCCTTCAGGCGGCGTTCATAGCGGGTCTTGATTTCATCGCGGACAGAGGCGGTGTCGGGCGCGTGCAGGCAGTGAACCAGCAAATAACGCCCATCAGCCGAGATGTCCGCAGTAAGGGTGCCCGGTGTCATGGTGATGGTTCCACCAAGCATCGCGATGGCCTCGGGCGTGCGGATGTCTAGTGGGATTTCGACCCATGTGGGCTGACGTTTGCTGTTGGGCATGAACAGGATGATCCGCGCCACGGTGATATTGGCGATCACGATGTCCCAGAACACCAACAGCACATAGGTCGCCAGCCGCAGCGGGCTTTTGAGTTTGGGCCGATTGGGCCAATAGGGCTGGGTCGCAATCGGGATCAACAGGCCGAGGAGAAATCCAAACAACAGCGAGTTGAGCGAGAACTTGTTCACCAGCAATTGCCAGATCACCGTCAGCATCAACGTGAGCAAAGGGTGCGGGAGAAGACGGTTCAGGAGCTTCATTAGTGGTTCTCCTCCGAAGTGGTGTCACCAGCGTCGAGATCCAGTGTCTTGTCTCCGGGTGTTTGATCCGGCTCCACCACGGGGCGATCCCGGTTGGCCAGAACCGTCTCGATATAGGCCTGGGGCGCAAAGAGATCGGCGGCGGTTGCGGTGGTGTAGCGTGTCACAGGTCCGGCAAAAAGCGTGAGCGCAGCAAGTCCCGCAAGGAGCGAGAAACACGCCACAAATGGCAGCGCGGGTGCGCGCGGAGCGCGTGGTGCATCCGCTTGATCGGCTTGTTCCAGCTCAATTTCAGGCTCTTCAAGGCTGTGATCCTGTGTCAGACCGTGGCTCTTCCAGAAAATCAGCGTACCTGCGCGAGCAAATCCCATGATGGTGATGAGAGAGCTGATCAGGATCACCGCCCAGACCCAGACCACAAGTGTGCTGTCGCGGGCTGCATCAAGGATCAGAAGTTTGCCCAAAAAGCCCGAAAGCGGTGGCATGCCTGCGGTGGCGATCGCGGCCACAAAGAATAGCACTGAGATTAGCCCGCTTTGCGCCATGACGGGCTTGGGGGCAATCTCGCCGCCTTGGCGTTCGCGCACCATATCGGCCACCAAGAACAGGGCCGCTGCTGCCAGTGTGGAATGCACCGTGTAGTAAAGTGCTGCTGCCGTGGCCTCGGGGGTAAAGAGCGCGATGGCCGTCAGCAATGTACCGACAGAGGTGATCGCGCCGAAGGACATCAGGCGTCCGATGTCCTTTGATCCCAAGACACCAATGGCACCGATAGCGATGGTCAGGAGCGCGGCGGGCAGGAGCCAATTGTCCACCAGCCCTTCAACAACCGCGACTTCAGGGCCAAAGACCAGCGTGTAGACGCGCAGGATGGAATAGGCCCCCACTTTGGTCATGATCGCAAAGAGTGCCGCCACCGGGGCGGGAGCGTTGGCATAAGACGCAGGCAGCCAGAAGTGTAGCGGCAGGAGCGAGGCTTTGATCGCAAAAACCAACAGCAGCATCACCGCACCCACACGAATGAGCGCGCTGTCTTCTGCAGGAAGTTCAGCCACACGGACTGCAAGATCGGCCAGATTGAGCGTCCCGGTCACCGAGTAGATGGTGCCAAGTGCGAACAAGAACAGCGTGGAGCCAAGGAGGTTGAAGACCACATATTGCACGCCCGCCTGAAAGCGCCGCGCGCCGCCGCCGTGGATCATCAGACCATAGGAGGCAATCAGCAGCACCTCAAAGAACACAAAGAGGTTGAAGGCATCGCCGGTCAGGAAGGCACCGATGATGCCCATCAACTGGAACTGGAATAACGCATGGAAATTTGCGCCGCGCGCGTCCCATTTGCTGCCCACCGCATAGAGGTTCACCGCCAGCGCAAGCACCGTGGTCAGCAACACCATCATCGCCGAGAGCCGATCCAGCACCAGCACGATCCCAAAGGGGGCCTGCCAGTCGCCAAGCTCGTAGACCTGAACGGTGCCATCCGCCGCCTGTACCGCCAGCGCCGCCGCAATCGCGATCAGCAGAACATTGGTCGCCAGCGAGAAGATGCGCTGTAGATCAATGTGATAGCGCAAGGTCATGATAATAAAGGGTGCCACCAGCGCAGGCAGCACGATGGGCGCAATCAGTAGGTGGTTCATGCGTCCTCTCCCTGCGCAGGCGCAGTGTCGTCCATGTTGATATTGTCATCGCGGGCGCTGAGGTAGGCCCCGAGGGCCACCATCACCACCACGGCGGTCATGCCAAAGGAAATCACAATCGCCGTCAGCACCAGCGCCTGCGGTAACGGGTCGCTATAGGTCACCTCGGCATATTTGTTGAGGATCGGCGGCGCGTCGGTCGCCAGACGCCCGGTGGCAAAGAGAAACACATTCACCGCATAAGACAGCAATGAGGTGCCGAGGATCACCGGGAAAGTGCGGCGACGCAGGACCAGATAGATCCCCGCCGCAGTGAGCAGGCCGACGGCCGAAGCAACGAGCAGTTCCATACTCTCAGGCCTCCTTCATGTCTTGTTCCGCGTCATCGCGGGCAGGGTTGATGTCCATGGCGTGTTCTGACGCGGTGCCCGGCTGCCATGCAAAGCGCGATAGGCTTTCGAGCGCCAGCATCACAGCGCCAACCACGGCGAGGAAGACGCCAAGGTCAAAGAGGGCTGCGGTCGCAATCTCGAATTCCTCGAGCGGTGCGATATGCACATAGCCGAAGGCAGAGGTCAGGAACGGTTGGCCATTGAACCACGCGCCAATCCCCGTGGCGGCTGCGATCAGCACGCCAGAGCCGATGATGCCGTGATAGGGGAAGCGTTGCCGTTCGGTCGCCCAGCCAAACCCGGACGCCATATATTGCATGATCACCGCGATTGCTGCGATCAGACCGGCGATGAAGCCGCCACCCGGCAGGTTGTGACCGCGGAAGAAGATATAGGCCGCAACCATCAGGGCCACCGGCATCATCATCCGCGTGACCACCACCATCATACCCGGATGGCTGTCGCCCGCCTGTTCGATGTCGGGTTTGCGGTTAAGGAGATAGGCCCGCACGCGGGTCGACAGCACCGCTTCGGTCAGGGCAAAGATCACCAGCGCTGCAATACCCAGCACGATGATCTCGCCAAATGTATCAAAGCCCCGGAAATCAACGAGGATCACGTTCACCATGTTGGTGCCGCCACCGCCCTTGTAGGAGTTCTCGATGTGAAAGCCAGAGATCGACGGGAAGGCAAAATCGCGAACCAACATTGCATAGATCAACCCGCCAACGCCCAGACCGCCGACGATGGCAATGCCCCCGTCACGCAGGCGTGCAAACAGCGGCGTCTCCACCGGGGTTTCCTTGGGCAGGAAATTGAGTGCCAGCAGCATCAGGATGATCGTCACCACCTCGACCGAGATCTGCGTCAGGGCCAGATCGGGGGCGGAGAGATAGTTGAACGACATCGACACAATGAGGCCGACAATGCCGATCAGGATCAGCGCCACAAAGCGACGGCGGTGGAAGATCACGATGCAGATTGCCGCCATCGCAAGGCAGAACCACGCCACCATCGGCATAACGCCAGCCTGTTGCATTTGTCGCGTCGGCGCACCTAATGTCCCGGTGGCATAGGCGTAAAGGCTGATCGCCACGGTAAAGCTCACCATGATCGCCGCATAGCGTGTGAGCGACCCGTTATGAAGCCGCGCGGTCACGCCCTGTACCAGCGCGGTCAAGCCGCGCACGATCGCGTCAAAGATCACTTTGGCTTCGGGGCGGGGCAGGGCGTTCCACAGCCGCTCCAACGGGCGATGAAGCGCCAGCAGGATCAGACCGCCAACCACTGCGATGATCGACATGTAGAGGGCCGCGTTGACCCCATGCCAGAGCTTTAGCGAATAATAAGGCAGTTTCTCGCCACCAATGACCGCGCTGGCAGAGGCCGCGACCAGCGGGCCGACGAGCTTGGCCGAGAACAACCCGATCAGCACCACCAACACCACCAAAAGCGCAGGCGAGGCCCACATGCCAAAGCCGGGATCATGCGGCTTGGCCGGGTAATCGTCTCGTTTGGGACCCAAAAACACATGGGCGATCAGGCGGAACGAATAAGCGGCGGAAAACACTGCGGCGATCGTTGCAAGGATCGACATGGCATACGGGCTTTGCAACCAGTTGGTTTCAGACACCTCTGTCAGCATCATCTCCTTGGACAAAAAGCCGTTCAGTGGTGGAATGCCCGCCATTGACAGCGACGCCACGGTGGCAATCACAAATGTCACGGGCATCACATGGCGCAGCCCGCCCAATCGCTTGATGTCGCGGGTATGTGCCTCATGATCGACAATGCCTGCGGACATAAAGAGCGCCGCCTTAAAGGTGGCGTGGTTGATGATGTGAAACACCGCGACCACTGCCGCGAGCTTTGTTCCCATACCCAAAAGCATGGTGATCAGGCCCAGATGCGAAACAGTGGAAAACGCCAACAGCGCCTTCAGGTCGTCCTTAAACAGAGCGATCACAGCGCCGATCACCATTGTAATCAGACCCGTGGTCGCGACGATATAAAACCACTCCGGCGTGCCCGCGAGCACCGGCCAGAGCCGCGCCATCAGGAACAGACCGGCCTTCACCATCGTCGCGGAGTGCAAGTAGGCCGAAACCGGTGTCGGCGCGGCCATCGCATGCGGCAGCCAGAAGTGGAACGGAAACTGTGCCGATTTGGTGAATGCCCCGATCAGGATCAGGATCAAAGCGGGCAGGTAGAGATCAGAAGATTGGATCGCTTCCTTGTTCTGCAGGATCACGCTGATGTCGTAAGACCCGGCGATATTGCCAAGGATCAGCATACCCCCGATCATGGCAAGCCCGCCCATGCCGGTCACCGTGAGCGCCATGCGCGCGCCCTGACGCCCTTCGGGCAGGTGCTTCCAATAGCCGATCAACAGGAACGAAGACAGCGATGTAAGCTCCCAGAAAATAAGCAAAAGCAGGATGTTGTCCGAAAGGACGATCCCCACCATCGCGCCCTGAAACAACAGAAGATACGTGTAAAACTGTCCCATCGGGTCCTGCCGCGACAGATAAAATCGCGCGTAAACGATGATCAACAGACCAATCCCGAGGATCAAAGTCGCAAAGAGAAACCCAAGCCCATCCAGAAAGAAATTGGCCGAAAGCCCAAGAGCAGGCAGCCAGTCGATGCCGACCTTTACAACCTCGCCGCGCAGGATGGCGGGGGCGTGTAGCATCAGACCAATGAAAGCAAGCCCCGTCGCCAACCCGGCAGATGAGGCCGAGGCATTGCGACCGGCGCGGATCAAAAGCGCGGGAAACAGCGCACCAAGAAATGGCAGGGCTGCTATCAGGAAAAGGGACACGTCATACTCTCCAAGTTTCGGATTGTTATTATGGCGGGCAACAGGCCCCTAGCTGTTATTTGAGTAGGGAAATTTCCAGTAGGGTTCCAGAATTTCCAGTGGATAACCTCACGTTTCTGATCGGAAATCGCTAAATGTGACATTGCGCCGCATGTTTTTGGCCTCCTCGATTGCTGATCCGCTTGTGCTGCATTGCAGCGAGATTATGACGGGATCTTGAACGCCAAGTGTGTGCGGCAGACGCGCATGTGTCCACCGGCTGTGCTAGATTTCGCAGATAAAATCGGATGGGCAGATGCAAGAAACCGAACCCCATGCATTGATTTCGCGCCGCAGCCTGCTGGTTTGTGGCAGCGCTCTCGCTGTAACAGGCGGCGGCTGGTGGGCGCTTTATCGGTATCGACCAAAACACGATGGTGGCCAGCTCACCGTGGCGCAGGCTCATGCTCGGGCCATAAGCGGAGCGATTTTACTCGTCGATATTCGCACGCCCGGTGAATGGCGTCAGACCGGAGTGCCCGAAGGTGCGGTCCCATTGGATATGCGCAGTGATGATTTTATGAAGTCACTACAATCTCTGTTGGTGCAAACCGAAAATCGACCTGTTGCCTTGATCTGTGCGGGCGGCGTGCGCTCCGCACGGTTGAGCCGCCAATTGCTCGCGGCGGGGTTCGAGCAGATCATCGACATACCCGAAGGCATCTATGGCTCTGCGGCAGGGCCGGGCTGGCTCAAATCCAACCTCCCGGTGCGCCCATGGAACGGTTGATCGCCATCGCCATCATGAGTGCAGCGCTGGCCAGCAGCGCGGTTGCGGACTGCGGCGGTGAGACGCCCTGTATGCTCTCTGCAGGCAGCTACCACATCGCGCGACCCGATAGAGATAACGGTCCTATGCCTGCGGTTGTGTTCCTGCACGGGCACGGCGGCTCTGCTGCGGGTGTGTTGAACATGCGCGAAATGGTCGAGAGTTTCACCGCGCGGGGCTATGCGGTTATTGCCCCCAACGGCGCGCGCCGCCCGAACGGTCCGCGCAGTTGGTCATTCTTACCGGAATTTGGCGGGCGGGACGACTTTAGCTTTCTGCCAGAGGTGTTGAATGATGCCGCGGCGCGCTTTGATGTTGACCCGGAACGCACTGTTTTGGCGGGGTTTTCATCGGGGGCCTTCATGGTCAATTACCTCGCTTGCAAAGAGCCCGAGGCTTTTGCCGCCTATCTGCCCGTCTCAGGCGGGTTCTGGCGACCGCAGCCTGAAACCTGCGCAGGTCCGGTGTCTCTCTACCAAAGTCACGGCTGGTCAGATGAGGTGGTACCACTCGAAGGACGTATCCTGGGAGGAGGCCGCTTTACCCAAGGTGATATTTGGGCAGGGCTAGAGCTTTGGCGCGACACGTTAGGCTGCGACACCCATGCGCCTGATCAGATCTGGCAAGATGATACGCGTCACCTGCGCCGCTGGAACTGCGGGAAAGGGCACACTCTCACGTTTGAACTCTTTCCCGGCGGTCATCGGGTGCCCTCCGGCTGGGCAGACCGCGCCATCACATGGATTGAGACCCAAATCCCCGCAACACCAGATACGGAGTGAACATACAGAGTGAACTGGGCTTTTCTTCTAACTAGAAATATCTCAGGGGTACGGGGGCAGAGCCCCCGCGATCCCAATTCTCGAGATCATTCTGCGGCTTGAACAGGCGCGTCCGGACCTTTTAGGTTTTGCCGCAACAACCCGCGGTAATGACGTGCGGCGCGGTTGATGCGCGGCTCATTCAACACCTCTGCGGTGCCCATCCAGCCGCGCGGCAGGCGCAGACTGGAAAGCGCCGAAAGCGGCACTGCCAGCACCAGCGACAGCGCGATGGGGGCGAGCCAGAGCGATACCAGCCCAGAAGCAATCCCGATCCACAGCGCCACACCGCTGACGGTTTCCAGCGCATGGCATTTGAACAGCGTCGCAAGACTGTAGTGCCCCCCCTCGCGGGCCTGCGGGGACCAGCCTTTTTGCAAGCCAAACAGCGTGCGTAGAACCGCGATCATCTGTTGCACCATCAGGATCGGTGCATAAAGGATCGCCAGCAGGATTTCCGTCAGCATCGACAGCAGAAACTGTCCTACGCCGCCATAGTCGGAAATTCTGCGCCCGGTGAGGGGTAGGGCGGCCACGGACAGGATCTTGGGGGCCAGCAACATCGCGTAGATCAGGATGATCACCGCCACATGACGCGGCTCGCTCATGTCGGGCCAATTGGGGCGCAGGGGGTTTTTCTCGGAGAAATAGGTGATGACCGATCCGCCATCTTCACGGCCGATCACCGCCCAGATGACCAACAGCGCAAACCACACAGGCGCCATCAGATAGCCAATGGCCCCATGCGCCAGATGGAAGCGCGACATGGCGTGAAAACCGGTGGCTGACAAAATGCGCAGATGCTGCAGGTTGCCCTGACACCAGCGCCGGTCGCGTTGAATGTGATCGATCAGCGTGGCGGGCGTTTCCTCATAAGAGCCGCGAATACGCGGCAGGAACCGCACTCGCCAACCTGCCCGGCGCAAGAGGCCAGCCTCGACAAAATCATGGCTCATGATGATGGAGGTGCCGCCCGTAAGTGTCGGCAGTTCCGGCAGGCCCGCACAGGCGGCAAACGCGCGGGTGCGGATGATTGCATTATGTCCCCAGTAGTTGCCCTCATGGCCGGTCCAGCGTGCCAGCCCTTCGGCCAGTGCGAGACCGTATACGCCATTGGCAAACTGCTGCATGCGACCAAAAACGGATTGCGCACCAATGAGTTGCGGGAAGCTCTGAATGAGGCCTGCAGCCGGGTCGCGCGCCAGCGCATCGGTCAGGCGCACAATCGCGCGGCCCGTCATCAGACTGTCGGCATCCAGAACCAGCATCGCCTCATAGTCACCGCCCCAACGGGTCACCCAATCGTGGATATTGCCCACTTTGCGGGCAGTGTTTTTCTCACGGCGGCGATAATAAAGCGTAATGCCTTCGGGCAGTTCTGCGCGCAGGGCTTGCACGCTTTCTTCTTCTTGGGCGGCGATTTCCGGGTCGCGGGTGTCGGATAGGATGAACATCTCATACTGGTGTGCCCCGCCAATGGCGCGCAGCTCTTCGAGCATGGAACGGGCATTGCCCAGCACATACCACGGCACCTCGTTATAGACGGGCACCAAAAGCGCCACCCGCATCGACCGGCGTGGCCCGCGTTGCGGCGTGGGACGGGTGCGCGATAGGCTGTAAAGCCCCAGCAGGACCGTCGAAACCGTGAAGGTGATCCAGAAGAAATTGAAGGCGATCAGTGTGAGAAGCACCCATTCCAAGAGGGTGGTGCCGTCAGCCGCAAACCAGCCCTGCATGACCCAAGCCAGTGCGACTGTGGCCGCCATGGCAGGGGAAAATGCAAGGATACGCCAAAGCGCAACACCGGGCTGGTCGCCCTCGCCTGATGCCGGCGCGCTGGTGTCGTGGAACTGGCGCCCAAAGTCCTGCGCCGGCATGGCCAGCGGAGCCTCTGGTGGCACCAGTTGCGAGGGCGTGAATATGGAAGGGTCATCACTCATTTAAACAGTCCACCGATAAAGCCAGACCTCGGAGGCGGCAGCGCCGTCTTTGCGAAGCTGGGCGCGCAGTTCAACATGGGTCTGCTCGCCCGGATCAAAGGAAAACGCCAGCCGCATGCCGCCGGTTTCCGGATTGCGTTCAAGAATGCCTGCACTGGTTTCCAGATGCGGCGAGGAGATATGGATATCGAAATCCTCGGGCGCAGCCTCAAAGATGGGATGCGCCTCGAAATCAATCACCATAAGGCGACCGGGATCGCCAAAGATCTTGGCACCTGATGCCGTGTCAATCACACGCGGCAGATCCAGCTTTGGCCCTTCGCCCCAGCTGAGGCGGTAGTTCAGATCGACGCGCGTGCCTGCAGCATAGGGATCTTTGGGCCGCCAGTAGGCGACGATATTGTCGTAGATTTCCTTATCGGCGGGGATTTCCACCAGTGTCACGGAGCCTGCCCCCCAATCACCACGGGGTTCCACCCACAGCGAAGGGCGGCGGTGATAATGCGCCTCAAGATCGGCAAAATCCGAGAGCTTGCGCGCACGCTGCATCAAGCCAAAACCCATGGGGTTTTGATCCACGAAACTTGATACTTGCAAGCGCGTGGGATTGGCGAGCGGACGCCAGAGCACTTCGCCTTGGCCGTTTTTCATCAACAAGCCATCACTGTCATGCACGGCGGGGCGGAAATCGTCAAAGCGCTGATGATTGGTGCCGTCAAACAGGAACATCGATGTCAAAGGCGCAAGCCCGGCGTGCGTGAGGTCTTTGCGCGGGAACAGTGTCGCTTCGACATCCATCACACATGGATTGCCGGGGGTGATGTCGAACCGATAGGCGCCCGTGACCGACGGGCTGTCCATCAGCGCATGCACCACCATGTTGTCTTGCAGGGGGCCGGGGGCCTCCAGCCAGAAGCTCACAAACTCTGGGAATTCCTCGCCCTCGGGGTCGGCGGTTTTCAGGGCCAGCCCCCGGGCCGAGAGGCCGTAATTATTACCATTGGCAATCGCGCGGAAATAGCTTGCGCCCTGAAACACACAAAACTCTGTTTTCTTGCCCGGATGGTCACGGTCGCCAAGGTCTGTGCGCAGGCGAAAACCCGAATACCCCAGCGGGCCTTCTTGTGAAAGCTCGGGCGATATTTCCGGATGAGTCTTAAAGCGGCCAATGTCGAAGGGGATGCTGGTTGAGATGCCATCCTCGACCGCATGCACCAGTACCGGGCGTTCGAAATACAGGCCGGGCAGGAAGAAATCCACGTTGTAGCTGCGGTCGGTGTTGGCCCAGAGCGCCTTGTCGACATCAAATTGGATCGACCGGTATTGGTCGTAGCTCATGGCGAGCCAGTCATCCGGTACAGAGCTGCGCGCCTTGAAGGGGCGTTCGGCGAGGGCTTTGGCGCGTGCGACGACATCGGCACGTGAGAATTTCTCAGAGCCGGTGGTGGCACGGGCAGCGGGCGCCATCGCCATGAGCGACAGAGCAGATGCGGTTTGAAGGAAGGAACGACGGCTGATTGTGCTCATCGTTTGCGTCTCCACGGTTGGGATTTGAACCAAGCCGCGCCATAAGCGCAGCCGATGATAAGTGCGAAGCCTGCAAGGTTTGCAGCGGCAGTCACGAGGATACCGCGATCTGTTTGATCCAGTGCAGCGCCGATGAAACGGGCGAGCGCCATGGAAAACACAAATATTGCAAGGCTTTGTTGGCCGACCTTAGTGATCAGCGCGATGACGAGCCCCCAGAGGCGCGAGAGCGCAGATGTGCCGCGCGCCACGAGGTTTTGACCGTTTTCACCGGCCACAAGCCACGCCAGATACGCCAGCGACAGAAAGTGCATGTAGCGCAGCAAGCCGAAGTCTGTCTTTTCGCGCCACTCGTCGGTGATGGTCCATGCGGGGCGGATTGCCTCGCCCAGATCAGGTGCTGCGGCATTGAGCCAGCTGAACACTTTCCACGAGCCAAAGGGCATCGACAGGATCAGGAAGGCAGCAGCGATCACGGCGAGAGTGCGGCTGACCGGTGGTTTTGGCAGCCACCCGGCCATGAAGGCAAAGCCGGTGAAGAACAAAAGCTGCCAGCCGAACGGGTTGAAGAACCATTCACGATCCGACCATGGCTCTGCTGGCAGTGACACGCCGTTGGGGCCAAAACCAAGGATGTAGGGGTTTGCGAGCAGCCAGAGCGCAACGCTAAATCCGGCCACGGCCCAAAGCCCTGCTTTTCTGAGCCCCATCACCGCAGGCATCAAGGCGAGAACCACCAGATACATCGGCAAGATGTCAAAGTAGTTCGGCACATAGGTGAGGGTGAAGATCCCCACGATCTGCTGTGTGGTGTTGGAGAAGAACCGGTGCAGGTTCAGCGAGCCGATATAGCTCTTGTCGAAGCCGCCATAGAGATCAAGCGCGGCCATCGACATGGCGAGGAAGAAAAACAGGCCGATATGGGCCCAGAACACCTGCCAGCAGCGATAGGCCACGCGGGCGGTGCCAAGCCACCAGCCATGACGGGCGAATGACCCGCCAAAGGCGATGGCCGAGGCCATGCCCGAGCAGAACACAAAAATCTCGGTCGCGTCGGAGAACCCAAACCGGGCCGGTATCCAGCCAGTCCAGCGGTTGCCGGGGATATGGGCGCAAAGGATGATAAACATCGCGATGCCACGATAAAAGTCGAGACGCGGATCGCGGGGGCGAGGAAGAGCGGCCGCTCCATCGGGTGGCGCGCTCATTGTGTTGGCGGCGGCGCGGGAAGCGCTGCCCTTATCGGGCGCCGGGAAAGGCGCGACGTCTGCCATCTGTTTCAAATCTCCTAAAGGATCACTCCGCCGGAACGCTCTGAGCCCCGCCGTTGTTCCGTGCGGATGCAATCAAAGTGCGACGGGCAATCGCGTAATTGTCCTCAGCCCCCCCACGTTTGGCCCGTCTATCGTCGAGAATGGCCTCCACTTGCGTCCAGTTGCCTGCCCGCAGCCCTGCGTCAATTGTCATTCGTTCGAAGACATCCCGTTGGGCGTGACTGCCACCTGCAAGTTGCAACGAATCCCGTGACTTAGCGAGGTAACCGAAAGCTGTGCCGTAGTCGCCTTCCCCAAAAGCCTCAAGCCCCTTTGCAACAATGCAGCCCGGGTCGGCCATTCTTTGCGCGGCTTCAGTTGAGGCTTGCGCACCATCGGCATGTATCCGCCGGATCAGGCGGTTCGTCGCCGATGCACGATCTCCGCCGACCAGCGCCAGCAGGTAATGCAGATCTGCAAAGATCAGGCTGCCATCCTCGGTCCGCTTGTCGCAGAGGTCTGCCAATTCGTCCCAGCGATCCCCGACGTTGACGCCGTCCAGTTCCAGCCGCATCAGCAGCGAGGTGGCGTTGGAAATATCGCGGTAGTCGTCGGTCTTGTCCTTGCGTACCTCGTCGTCATACAGCCGCATCACCTCGTCGATCTGGCCAAGGTCCAGATGCATCAGGGCCTTGTGCCACCAGACGTGGTAGCGGAAGTTGTTGCAATGCGCCCAAGCGTCCTCGCGCCCGCTGAGCCAGCCAAGGCCGGTTTTGGCATTGCCGGTCATGTCATGCACATGTGCCACCGCATGCAGGCCCCATGCGTCATCCGGCGCAGTCCAGAGCGCCTGGCGCCCGGTGATCTCTGCGCGGTCATACTCACCGGTTTCCTCCAGCGCGAAGGCGTGACAGCCCAAAAGGTAGCCGTGACCTGCGTGTTCGGTGGAATAGGCGGGCAGCACACGTTCGACCGAGGCCCGCATGCCGCGCGCATCCCCGAGGATAAACCGGATGCCGTGGCTCAGTTTCATCGCCAGCGTGTCGCAGGGGTGGTTGGTCAGCACCTCCTCCATGCAGGTGATCGCGCGTGAGGGATGCCCGGCGAGCCATGCCTCCAGCGCGTCCACATATTTGCGTTCACGCGGCAATGCGCCTTCATAGGCGGTCTTTGCGGTTGTGAGGGCTTCGTGTGCGGTGGGCACCAGTTCAGCACGTCCCAGCATCAGGAGTGACAGTCCCTTGATGGCCTGACCCAGTGCAAAATCGGGGGCGGCCTCCAGCACGGCCCCAAGATGGTTTGCGGTGCGCGCTGCGTGGGCGAGCACGCCCAGTTGCGCCCCGTTCCACTCGTTGAGCGCGTGGGGATCGGTGAGGCTGCAATCCTGTCCGAAGATATCCTGGGTCATGGGCGGGTCACTTTCGCAAGCTGATAAATACAGGTGTCAAAAGTGATGCTAGCGGAGTGGTTTACACCGCGCCCCCCCCGCTCGCGCTTTGGTGAAGGCGCGTGTGGGTTTCGGCAGGAAACTGACATGAAAACGGGCTGAGATGAGCAAAAATCGGCACAAATACCCGGGCTTGCGCTGTTTGAGGCAGCACGCGAGCGCCGTTGCACCGAGTTTTGTAACATTGCGAAACGGCCCCGCTGGCCCGCAGCAATCCTGTCTATTTCAGTCGTCCTTAAAAGGCGTATCAGTGGCGAGAATCTCGTCACTGTCTGCGCCGCATATAGGGGGCGATTTGCGGTATGTCACCGGGGTGCGTGAGAATTTGAGCGGATTGCCCAAAAGGCGCAGCGGGGTGTCACCCGATTGCATGGTCACCACCATATCGCGCGCCGCAACCTGGTCGGTTTCAAACACCTGATCGAGGGTCTTCACCGGGCCGACCGGGACCTTTGCCGCCTCCATCGCCGTGATCACCTCATCGGTGCTGTAGCGCCGGAGTGCGGGGATCAGGATGTCATTCAGCGCGCCGCGATTTTCAAGGCGGGCGGGATTGGTGGCAAAGCGGGGATCCTCCGCCAGCCCCTCAAGCGCGAGGAAGGCCATGAAACGGCGGAACTGGCTGTCATTGCCCACCGCAAGGATCACATGGCCATCGCGGGTTTCATAGGTGCCATAGGGCATGATCGAGGGGTGTTCATTGCCCCGGCGCAGCGGTTTTTGGCCAGTGTTGAGGTAGCTCACCCCCTCATTGATGAGCCAGGCGATCTGCGCGTCGACCAGCGCCAGCTCCACCTGCTGACCTTCGCCGGTGAGGTCGCGGTGGCGCAGCGCCGAGAGGATGCCGATAGTGGCGTACATGCCGCACATCACATCCGCGATGCCAACGCCGACCTTGACCGGCGCGCCCTCGGGGTCGCCGGTCAGGGACATGATGCCACCATAGCCCTGCGCCATCAGGTCATAGCCGGGCTTTTCACGATTGGGGCCAGTCTGGCCGTAGCCCGATATGGACGCATAGACCAGACGGGGACAGCTCTCGCGGAGGGAGGCGTAATCCAGCCCGTATTTGGCCAGCCCGCCAGGTTTGAAGTTCTCCACCAGCACATCGGCCTGCGCCGCAAGGCGGCGGATGATGTCCTGTCCTTCGGGTTTGGAAATATCAAGCGCGAGTGAACGTTTGTTGCGGTTGGCGGCCATGAAATAGGGCGTAAGATCAACGTCTTCTGCGACGCTCTTGCCCCATTGGCGGGTGTCGTCGCCGCCGGTGGAGGGGTTTTCCACCTTGATCACATCTGCGCCAAGATCGCCCAGGAGCTGTGTCGCGGTGGGGCCTGCGAGGATGCGCGACAGATCGAGCACTTTCACGCCCTTGAGCGCGCCATGTGGCAGAGCGGCGGCGGGCGAGAATTCAGATGCGGCCATCGTAAGCTTCCTTGTCAATTTCAGCGGCGATCACGGTGAATGTCTCTGCTTTGACGGCAAGGTCAAGGGCGGTCTTCAGCTCCTTGCGGTTGCGGACTGTGTGACCTTCACCGCCAAAGGCGCGGCCGATGGCGGCAAAGTCGTGGCGGCCAAAATCCACCCCCGCATTGGGGAGCTGGCGCTGGCGTTGCTTGAGATCGATCAGGGCAAGCGAGGCATCGACAAAGACGATGAAAATCGGCGCAAGACCCATTTCCGCAGCGGTTGCCAACTCACCCGCCACCATCAGGAACCCCGCATCCCCGGAGAAACTGACAACGGTGCGGTCAGGATCTGCAAGCTTGCGCCCCATGGCGAGCGGCAGGGCGCAGCCCATAGTGCACAGGCCGGAAGATTGCACCAGTTGGCGCGGTTGCGTGCAGGGCCACATCTGGCTGAGCAAAATACGGTGCGCGCCGCTGTCGGCGGTGAGCAGCGTATCGGCAGGCAGGCTCTCGATGCATTGCGCGATCACGCCCGCCGGACCCCAGTCGTCAGAGCGTGGGAACGCCTCGGCGAGGGCCTTTTGCGTGTTGGGAATTTCGCCGCCGGACCAGAGGGTTGCAGGCTGCGGTGCAACCGCGAGGGCAGACAGTGTGGCGGGGATGTCGGCCACCAGCGGCAGGCTGGATTGATGCATGTAATGGGTATTGGATTCTGGTGTGATGTCGATCACGCGGGTGCGGGCCACGTCCCAGGCATCGCGCCAGCCAGTGCGCATCTCGATCGGGTCATAACCGATGCAGAGGATGAGGTCCGAAGCCTCGACGATCGGCAGCAGATGTCGGTCCGCAAGCGGCGAGAGGCCAGCCCCACCGAGACACAGGGGATGATCCTCAGACAGGATGCCCTTGGCCTTGTAGGTGGTGACAAAGGGGATCTGGCGGGCCTCGATAAAGGCCGCGACCGCCTCCGGGCCACCGGGCAGGAGCGCATCCAGGCCAATGACCGCAAGCGGGCGCGCGGCCTCCCTCAGCCAATCATGCGCCTGCGCCAGTGTTGCGCCCGCAGGCGCGGTTGCTCCAGCAGGCGCGCGGCGGATGTTGCGTTCTGTGGCGGGGGCATTGGCCACCGTGATCGGCACATCGATGTGAACCGGTCCCTGTCGGGCTTCGGTGGCGGTGGCGACGGCCTTGTCGGCGATCACATCGGCAGCGGCTGCATCAAGGCGGAAGCTGGCCTTGGTGATCGGTGCAAAGACCGCCTGCTGGTCGAGCACCTGATGGGTGTAGGTCTGCGCCTCATCCGCATCGACGCAGCCGGTCAGCACCAGCATCGGCACCCGGTCCTGATGGGCATTGGCCACCACATTGACCCCGTTTAGCGCGCCGGGCCCAAGTGTCGCCACCAGAATGGCGGGGGCGCCATCGCTATGATGCACGCCTTCGCCCATGAACCCGGCGCAGTTTTCGTGTTTGGCGAGGTGAAAACGGATCCCGGCGCGGGTGAGCGCATCCACAAGGGTCAGTACTTCGCCGCCGGGCATGCCAAAGGCGTGGCGGCAGCCTGCGTCATAAAGACGGCGGGCCAGAACATCGGCGGCGCGAAGAGATTGGGTCATCAGAAGTCCGTATCAGTTTGTCGTCAAATGGTAGTCAAAAGGATCATTCACGCAGGGCGGCCGTGGCAATCGCGCTGAACACCGCGTCGAGCTGCGTGGCCACGGCAGAGAGTTTCTCTCCTGCTTCGGGCACATAGGGGGCAAAGACATGGCTTGGTGTTTTATAGGAGAGCGTCGCGGTGCCATCCCCCTCTTCGGTGACGTAAAAGCGGATGGGGGCCTCGATCATGGCGGCGGCGGAGAGTTCAAGGATCTGCACTGCGTAGTCATTGGCAAAGACCCCGACGACGCGGTTGCCGGGGATGGTGATGCCGCGGGCGGCGGCGGCGCCCGTTGGCCCGGCCTCGGTCACCACGCCCATGTTCTGCGCTTTGACCGCCGCTTTCAGATCGGCGAGCAGAGTTTGGTAATCCTTGGTGCTGGCATGGATGGCCCAGCCTTTGCGTGCGGGGATTTCCGCCGCAACAGGGGCGGCGAGTGATGTGGCCAATAGGAGACCTGCGCCGAGGCGTTTGAGTTGGGCGAGGGGGCGGACCATGTGGGGTTCCTTCAATGAGGGTTGATACATGGTCTACGCGCGAAGTGGCTGAAATACTCGTCACATTTCAGTGCGGCCCCGTCATAACCCCCTGTAGCCCCTCTGACCGAAAGTTTTGCCCATGAGCTGTGCGGTGTATTACGGATCAGGCCCAGCCTTTGCGGAAGAAATGCGGGCTTGCGCCGAATTTACGTTTGAATTGACGCGAGAAATGCGTGGCGGAATTGAACCCGGAGGCCAAGGCGATTTGGGTCACGGACATTGAGGTTTCATTCATCAAGGCAAAGGCGTGGCTCAGACGCATGTCGGCATAAACATGCATCGGGCTTTGATCGAGATAACGCGAAAACAGCCGCTCCAACTGCCGACGCGAAATGTCCAGCCGGGTGCACAGCGCGCCAATTGACAGCGGTTCTTCTATTGATTCTTGCATAAGTTGCAAAGCGCTCAGCAGGCGTTGATTTCGGCTGCCGATGGCAACGGCGTAATTGGATTTTTGCGGTGCAGCCCCCGAGGTGGAGCGCACATGTAGACACATATCTGCAACAATAATCGCCAATTGCTTGCCATGGCGTTGCTCGATCAGGGTCAGCATCATGTCGGTTGCAGCGCTGCCCCCGCCACAGGTCATCAAATTTCCGGCAATTTCATAAATATTAGGCGAGGGCTTCAGGTGTTCAAAGCGCTCCACAAAGCCGGGCTGGTTTTCCCAATGAAGCGTAAAAGGCTGATCCTTGATGAGACCGGCCTGTGCCAGCGCAAATGCACCGGTGCAAATACCGCCAAGCTTGCGGCCAAAGCGATGCTCGCGCCGCAGCCAGTTGAGGGTGGTATCGCTTGCGGTCTCTTGTGGCTCTACGCCTGCGCAAACAAAACCCATCGCATCCGACGGAAGCGCTGCAAGCGGCATGTCGGGCGTGACCACCATGCCATTGGAACAGCGTAGGGGCGCGCCGTCCTCGGTCATAATGTACCAGCGGTAAAGCTTTGTATTTGTGACCTGATTTGCGATTCTGAGAGGTTCGATCGCGGCGGCGACCGGCAGCATCGTGGCTTTGGGCAGCAGCAGGAAATAGAAATCCTGTGGCTCGCCTATGTGCGGCACCGAAAGCGTGGCGGCTGCGCCTTTTTGAACAAAACTGTCATCAGACATGGGCTGGTCCATCAGGGAGGTACTGGCTGCGGGCAAAGATAAATCTCTGTCACATTTATCAGCTAGCGCCGCCGCCGCGACAGGTGCCGGGATAATCCGACCTTGGCATGGCGAATTACGACACCTTGCTTTTTTCTACAAAGATGCTGAGGCGGGGTGTTCATTGGTATTCCACCGTCACGCTTAAGCGAAAATGCAGGCGCACCTCTTGCAGCCCATTTTTCGCAATACTAAGACTCGGGTAATCCTCTGTCGGGTATGGTGCCCGTCATGATCCTAAGACAGGCAGGTCCAATGATTGATCCAACAGAAACATACATGAACACACTCGTGCCGATGGTCGTTGAGCAGACCAGCCGGGGCGAGCGCGCATATGACATTTTCTCGCGCCTGTTGAAGGAGCGTATCATCTTCCTCAACGGTCCGGTGCATGACGGCATGTCCTCGCTGATCGTGGCGCAGCTTTTGCACCTTGAGGCAGAAAACCCGTCGAAAGAAATTTCGATGTACATCAACTCGCCCGGTGGCGTGGTGACGTCGGGTCTGTCGATTTACGATACCATGCAGTACATCAAGCCGAAGGTGTCGACGCTGGTAATCGGTCAGGCGGCCTCTATGGGCTCTTTGCTGCTTACTGCCGGTGAGGCGGGCATGCGGTTCAGCCTGCCGAATTCGCGTGTGATGGTGCACCAGCCGTCCGGTGGCTATCAGGGGCAGGCCACGGATATCATGATCCACGCCGAGGAAACGCTGAAGCTGAAGCGCCGCCTGAACGAGATTTACGTAAAACACACCGGTCAGGACTACGACACCATTGAAAAGGCGCTGGAACGTGACAATTTCATGTCGCCGGAACAAGCCAAGGAATTTGGCCTGATCGACGAAATCGTCGAAAACCGCGTCAAAGCGGAAGACGAAGAAAGCTAAGCCGGTCTGTGCACGGGCTTTGTGCTCCCTTCATCAATGTGTTCAAGGGAGCACAATTTGACATTGTGGCCAGTTGGGAGCTGTCCTAAGCTGGCCGGACATCGGGGCAAATTGACACGCGCTGGCCCCGAGGCGGATGGAAAGGTAGACCATGGCGACGAACTCGAGCGGCGACAGCAAGAACACGCTTTACTGCAGCTTTTGCGGCAAGAGCCAGCATGAGGTGCGAAAGCTGATTGCAGGCCCGACCGTGTTCATCTGTGATGAATGCGTTGAGCTGTGCATGGACATCATCCGCGAGGAGACAAAAGCCTCCGGGATGAAAGCAACCGACGGTGTGCCAACACCCAAGGATATTTGCGATGTTCTGGATGATTATGTGATTGGTCAGGCGACGGCAAAGCGTGTGCTGTCGGTGGCGGTCCACAACCACTACAAACGTCTGAATCATGCCCAGAAGGCCGGCAATGATATCGAACTTTCAAAGTCCAACATCCTGCTGATCGGCCCCACGGGTTGCGGTAAAACTCTGCTGGCGCAAACCCTTGCGCGCATTCTGGATGTGCCCTTCACCATGGCGGATGCCACCACGCTCACCGAGGCGGGCTATGTGGGTGAGGATGTCGAGAACATCATCCTGAAGCTGTTGCAGGCGTCGGAATACAACGTCGAGCGCGCGCAGCGCGGCATCGTTTACATCGACGAGGTCGACAAGATCACCCGCAAGTCCGAAAACCCGTCCATCACCCGCGACGTGTCGGGCGAGGGGGTTCAGCAAGCGCTTCTGAAGCTGATGGAAGGTACCGTGGCTTCTGTGCCGCCACAGGGTGGGCGCAAGCATCCGCAGCAGGAATTCTTGCAAGTGGATACCACCAACATTCTGTTCATCTGCGGCGGTGCATTTGCCGGTCTTGATCGCATCATTAAGCAACGTGGCAAAGGCTCTGCGATGGGCTTTGGCGCGGATGTGCGCGATGAGAGCGACGCCGGCGTGGGCGAGACTTTCCGCGATCTGGAACCCGAAGATCTGCTGAAGTTCGGCCTGATCCCGGAATTTGTCGGCCGTTTGCCGGTTTTGGCAACGCTGGAAGATCTGGACGAGGATGCGCTGATCACCATCCTGACCAAGCCCAAGAACGCTCTGGTCAAACAGTATCAGCGTCTCTTTGAACTGGAAGACACCGAGCTGGACTTCACCGACGAAGCCCTGTCTTCGATTGCCAAGAAGGCCATCGAGCGTAAAACCGGTGCGCGGGGTCTGCGTTCCATCCTTGAGGACATTCTGCTCGATACCATGTTCGAGCTGCCGGGAATGGAAAGCGTCACCAAAGTGGTGGTGAATGAAGAGGCGGTCACCTCTGAGGCGCAGCCGCTGATGATCCACGCGGATGAGAAGGAATCGGCCAGCGCCGGGTAATCCGGTGTGAATTGGTCCAGACCAATATGCATTAAAGTACAAGGCCAATGTCCTCGTGACATTGGCCTTTTACATTGCGCGGGTGACAAAATTTCAAATGGGAGGACGCTATGAAAAGCGAAGCATTCAATTACAGCGATGGCGCAGACCACTTTATTGGTCATCTGGCGTGGGATGAAACGTTGGACGGCCCGCAGCCTTCTGTCCTGATCGCCCCGGCTTTCGGCGGGCTGAGTGATTTTGAACGGGCGCGTGCCGAGGAGCTGGCCGCACTTGGATATGTGGCCATCGCGGTAGATTATTACGGCAACGGAAAACGGGCAAGATCGCCCGAAGAGGCGCAGGCCCTGATGGGCACGCTACAGGCGGATCGCAAAATTCTGGCCCGGCGCATGGTTGCAGCATGTGATGCGGCAAAAGCCCTGCCGCAGGTGGATGCGGGCCGGATTGGCGCGATGGGCTACTGTCTGGGCGGCAAGGCGGTGTTGGATCTGGCGCGCACAGGGGCGGATATCCGGGCCTGTGCCCCGCTGCACGGGGTGTATGACCGCCCGAATTTTGAAACAGAGACCATCCATGCATCCGTGCTGGTGCTACATGGCTGGGACGATCCGCTTGCGTCACCAGAGGCTTTGCAGGCGCTGGCAGCGGAGTTGAGCGCACATTGTGCGGATTGGCAGGTCTTGGGATTTGGTCATACAGGACATGCCTTTACCAACCCAAACGCACAGGATCGCGATGGTGGCATGATGTATAATGCGCGCGCGACGGCGCGGGCTTGGGAGGCGCTCACAGGATTTCTGGCCGAGACCTTGCAGAATTAGCGCGCAGCGCATGCATAGCGGGGTTGCTTATATTGCAATATTTCCGACGCCGCTAATCGCTTACCAAATTAAGTAGTCACAAATTTGTAACGCGATAAAGGGAAGGACACCGCATGACAATCAGACGCATTTCCTCTGGTGGAGAGTTTGAGGCCAAGGTCGGGTACTGTCGTGCCGTTGTGGCCGGAGGCTTTGTCCATGTGGCCGGAACCGTGGGGCAGGGCGAGGATGTGGTGGCGCAATGCCGCTCTGCGCTTGCTACTATCGAAACTGCTCTGGCCAAGGCGGGTGTTGGTTTCGCCGATGTGGTTCGGGTCAATTACTACCTGCCGGATGCGGCGGAATTCGAACCTTGCTGGCCGATCCTCGCCGAGACATTTGGGGCCAACCCACCAGCTGCCACGATGATCGAGTGCAACCTGATCGCCCCGGAATTTCGCATTGAGATCGAAGTGACGGCCCTTGCGGCATCGGCATCATCGTAAGGAGGCTGAGATGGACAACACAGACAGCACGGTGACAATTCGCCCCGCCATCCCGGTGATCCGTATCTTTGACCTTGAAAAGGCACGGGACTATTACCTCGACTACCTTGGCTTCAGTGTTGATTGGGAACACCGCCAAGAAGAGGATACCCCCATATATATGCAGATCTCCCGGTCGGGGTGTGTCTTGCATCTGAGCGAACATCACGGGGATGCGACACCGGGGTCGACCTGCTTTGTCCCCATCAACGCTGCGATGGCGATGCATCAGGAATTGGGGGAGCGGCGCTATCGCAACATCAAACCTGCGCTTGATGCGATGCCATGGGGGCTGCAGATTTCGGTGACAGATCCGTTTGGCAACCGCTTGCGCTTTTGTGAACAGCGCACGGGGCACGTCTGAGCCTGCAAAGAGCGTGGCGATATTGCTGTTTCCTGCCGGTCTGTTCACCACTTCGCCGCGAACCACTGGACCTTATGGCGAGAATGGGCCATATCGGGAGAGAGATTTTCGGAGGGACCGATGGGAATCCTGAATTCGCTTTTGCAGGCCGTGACTTGGTGGAATGGCGCCACCCTGAACACCATGATCTACACCCGCCGCAAGGGTGTGAAAGTTGGTGAAGACGAACAGGGCAATGTGTTCTACCGCACTGCAGATGACAGCCGCCGCTGGGTGATCTTCAACGGTGAGGCAGAGGCCTCTCGTGTGAGCGCCGACTGGCATGGCTGGCTGCACCGGACCTTTAACGAGGTTCCAAGTGAAAAGCCGCTGAAGCACAAGACATGGGAAAAGCCGCATCAGGAAAACCTGACAGGCACCATGTTGGCCTATGCTCCGGCCGGGTCGATCCGCGCGGGCGGTACGCCAAAGCCGCGCAGCGATTACGAGGCCTGGAGCCCCGAATAAGTGACTTCCAGAAGGGTGCAGCCGACTTGGCCGCCCTTTTGCGATCTGGCCAAAAGGCAGGTTTTAAATGACCCATTCCACAACCGAAGTGTTGACCGGCGGCCTTGTGCTGGCCGTGGCGGCTGGTTTTGCGTTCTACGCAGCCCAGGCTGCAGGCCTCTCGCGCGGGGGCGATAGCTACCCGCTGTCGGCCTCCTTTCGTTCGCTCGAAGGGGTGAGTGTCGGCACAGATGTGCGCCTCGCCGGGGTTAAAATCGGCACGGTGACCAATGTGGCGCTGAATGCGGAAACCTTTCGCGCCGACACCACATTTTCTGTCGACAACAGCATTATGATCCCCGACGACAGCGCCATTGTGATTGCATCCGAGGGGCTTTTGGGCGGCAACTTCGTCGAAGTGATGCCCGGTGGATCGCCGTTCAACTTTGAAGCAGGGGATGAGATCACCGACACGCAAGGCGCAGTCAGCCTGATCTCGCTGCTTGTAAAATTTGTTTCCGGCGGCGGTGACGAGTCCTGATGATGCGCCTGACAACACTTGCCTTTTGCCTTGTGACCGCGAGCTCTGCTGTGGCGCAAACGATTTCGGTTGAAGAACTGGCGCCATCACCTGTGCAACCTCGGGTGCCTGAAACCCGCGAGCATGTGGAACGTGTGGAAGCCACTAAGGGCAGCATTGCGAGTTTGCGCGGCCTTGATAAGGTCAACGGCAAGAGCACGGACGTGGACGTGCAAACCGGTGGCTCGGTTGAGGTCTTTGGTTTGATCGTGACCATGCGTGAGTGCCGTTATCCAACGGAGAACCCCTCGGGCGATGCGTTCGCCTATCTGACGATCCGCGATCGTCAGGATGGAAAGGTGTTCTTTGATGGCTGGATGATCGCCTCAAGCCCAGCCCTGAGCGCGCTGGACCATCGCCGCTATGACGTCTGGGTTCTGCGCTGCAAAAGCGACTGAGGTGCAGGGATTGCCGGGGACAGAAAATCGCCGGACTGATCCAAAGCCTCTGCCAGCAACCTGCGATACCGTGCACGGCTGATCTCTTCTCCACCCAGAGAGGCGAGGTGGGGCGTGATAAATTGCGTATCACATAGGGTGTAGCCGCCCGCATTGAGCCGATCCACCAGATAGGCCAGTGCGATCTTTGAGGCATCGCGGCGGCGGGAAAACATGCTTTCGCCAAAGAAAGCGGCCCCCAAAGAGACGCCGTAAACCCCACCGACGAGCGCGCCATCCATCCAGACCTCAAGGGAATGGGCAAAGCCCATCAGGTGGAGCTCCAGATAGCGGTCAAAGATTTCCTCGTTGATCCAAGTTTCCTCACGGTCGGCGCAGCCGTGCACGACGCCTGCAAAATCTCGGTTCACTGAGATCTCATAATCGTCGCGGCGCAGGCGTTTTCCCAGCGAGCGGGAAATGCGAAACCCATCAAGAGGCAGAATGCCACGGCGTTTGGGGTCGACCCAGAATACCTCGGGATCGTCGCGGCTTTCCGCCATGGGAAAGACGCCGCTGGCATAGGCATGAAGAAGAAGATCAGCGCTGAGCGTCATAAGTTAGCCTAGCACAGGAATGAGCAAGGGCGGTGGTTTTCGACCGCCGCCCTTAAAAGTATTTTATTTCTGCAGGTTGGCCTCAAGCCATTTTTCCAGCCAGTGAATGTTGTAGTCGCCGGTCTGGACGTCCTTTTCCTGCAAGAGCGCATGAAACAGCGGTACGGTGGTGTCGATCCCGTCCACGATCAACTCGCCCAGCGAACGGCTGAGACGCGCCAGCGTCTCGTCCCGGTCGCGACCATGTACGATCAGCTTGCCGATCAGACTGTCGTAGTAGGGCGGGATTGAGTAGCCGTCATAGAGCGCTGAATCCATCCGCACGCCAAGGCCGCCGGGGGCGTGGTATGCGGTGATCTTGCCTGGACAGGGGGAGAAATTCGGCAGTTTCTCGGCGTTGATTCGCACCTCGATGGCGTGACCGTTGATGGTCAGATCGTCCTGGCCAAACGAGAGCGGCAGGCCAGAGGCCACGCGGATCTGTTCACGCACCAGATCGACACCAAAGATGGCCTCGGTCACGGGATGTTCCACCTGCAGGCGGGTGTTCATCTCGATGAAGTAAAACTCGCCGTCCTCGTAGAGGAACTCGACAGTGCCCGCGCCGGAATAGCCCATCTTGCCGATGGCGTCGGCGCAGATCTTGCCGATCCTGGCGCGTTCTTCCTCAGAGATGCAGGGGCCGGGGGCCTCTTCAAAGACCTTCTGGTGGCGGCGCTGCAAGGAGCAGTCGCGTTCGCCCAGATGCACACCGCCGCCTTTGCCGTCGCCAAAGACCTGAATCTCGATATGGCGCGGACGCTGGAGATATTTCTCCATATAGACTTCATCGTTGCCAAAGGCGGCCTTAGCCTCGGAGCGCGCGGTCTGGAACGCATGGACCAGATCGGCCTCGGTTTGCGCCACTTTCATGCCGCGACCACCACCACCGGCGGTGGCTTTGATGATGACTGGATAGCCCATGTCGGCGGCCACAGTTTTGGCGGTCTCCACGTCGGGCACGCCACCGTCAGAGCCGGGCACACAAGGAATGCCAAGCGCTTTTGCGGTGTCTTTTGCGGTGATCTTGTCTCCCATCTGGCGAATGTGCTCGGCGGAGGGGCCGATGAAGGTCAGCCCGTGATCCTCGACGATCTGCACGAAGTTCGCGTTCTCAGACAGGAACCCATAGCCCGGATGGATCGCTTGCGCGCCGGAAATCTCGCAAGCGGAGATGATGGCGGGGATCGACAGGTAGCTTTGGGTGCCGGAAGGGGGGCCGATACAGATCGACTCGTCTGCCATGCGCACGTGCATCGCGTCGGCATCGGCGGTGGAGTGCACTGCGACGGACTGGATGCCCATCTCGCGGCAGGCACGGATCACGCGCAGCGCGATCTCCCCCCGGTTTGCAATCAGGATTTTGTCAAACATGAGACCGCCTTACTCGACGATGACGAGCGGGGAACCAAATTCAACCGCTGCGCCATCCTCAACGAGGATGCGCTTCACGGTGCCAGCCTTGGGGGCCGGAATGTGGTTCATGGTTTTCATCGCCTCAACGATCAGGAGCGTGTCGCCCTCATTGACCTGCTGGCCGACGGAGATAAACGCAGAGGCCCCCGGCTCTGGTGCCAGATAAGCGGTGCCGACCATAGGCGAGGTCACTGCACCCGGATGGTTGGCAGGATCGTCAGACACGGCGGCCTCAGCAGCCGGTGCGGCCGCAACAGCAGCGGGAGCCGCAGCAACTGGGGCTGCGGCAGGCGCGGCAGCGACCTGAACCGGTGCAACGGGTGCTGGGAATTGGCGGGAGACGCGCACGTTCAGGCTGTCATCTTCCGCGTAATCGCGCTTTACCTGCAGCTCGGTCAGGTCATTTTCGCGCAAAAGCTCTGCCAGAGCCTTGATGAACGCTACATCTGCTTCATGAGATTTATTTGTCATTGTGTTCCTCGGCAGGGTCCTGTCTGGCCCCGAATGCATCCGGGGCGGAAATTTGCGGCCTTATAAGCCATAGCTGACCATAAGGAAAGCGTACTTGGATTGCCTCACAAGATGAGGGCGCGAGGGGCGATTTTCAATCGTTTTTGCAGGGGAATATCCCTGTTGCGGCCTCCGTCACAGGGGCATGCCGCTGAGTTTTGCCACCAGCTCGGGCAGCTTGCGGGCGTTGAATTTATCCAGCAGGCGGGCGCGGTGAGTCTCAACCGTGCGATAGGAAAGATCGAGCTTCAGGCCGATTTCCTTGGCCGACAATCCCCGGCAGGTGAGGATTGCCACCTCGCGTTCGCGCGGGGTCAGGCTGACGACGGGGCGTTCGTCAGAGAGATCGGCAAAAGACCAGACACCGCTTTGGAACGGACGCGTCCCATCCAGCGAACGCCCTCGCACGCGGCACCAAAACAGCGCCCCCGAGGTGCGGCGCATAATGCGCTCGTCATGGTAAAATCCGCTTTGTGATTCCGGCATTTGCAGAATCTCGCCAATGCGCTGGTAATCCTCGACGCTGGGATAAAGTGCGGCGATGGGCAGTTCGCACAGCTCTGCAGGAGTGGCCCCAAAAGTGTCGGCGAATTGCAGATTGCACCGCTTGATGATGCGATGTTCCAAAAGCGCAAGCCCAACGGGCGCGTAGTCAAAAGCGGGATCAGACATGGGCTGGTTCTAAAGCGCAGCACTGCGCAAGGGAAGGGCGCTTGTGTTTACGACAGGCTCGGTGCGGTCTGTAAAAAAGCCGGACCTGAAACAGGCCCGGCACAGGAGGTGTGCGCGACAGGGAATTGCCGTGCAGCACGGAGTAAAACGTCAAATGCGCAAACCGCGCACCCGGAGATCAGATCGCGAGGTATTCGGACCGCAACTCCTCATTCTCGAGAACCTCGGCAGCGGTGCCGTCAAAGACGATCCCGCCCGTATCAAGGATGACCGCACGGTCTGCCAGTTGCAGCGCACGTACGGCATTTTGTTCTACGATTATGGTTGTCATGCCCTGTTCCTTGATGTGAATCAGAGTCTTCTCAATCTCATCTACGATGACCGGAGCAAGACCCTCATAGGGTTCATCAAGCAACAGAACCTTGATGTCGCGAGCAAGGGCGCGGGCAATGGCCAGCATTTGCTGCTCGCCGCCCGAAAGTGTGACGCCCTCTTGTTTGCGCCGCTCGCCAAGTCGCGGAAACAGCTCATACAGACGCTCGATGGACCAGCCGATGGGGGGGGCGATCTGCGCCAGTTGCAGATTTTCCTCGACCGTGAGGCCGGGGATGATGCGGCGATCCTCTGGCACCAGACCAAGCCCGGCAGCGGCGGCCTCGTGACTTTCCATCAGGTGCAGCGGTTGGTGATCGAGCCAGATTTCGCCGCGCGTCACCATGGGCGAACCTGTGCGCGCGATGGAACGCAGGGTCGAGGTTTTGCCCGCCCCGTTGCGACCCAAAAGCGCGAGTATCTCGCCCTCGTGGACGTTAAAGTTAATGCCCTGAACGATATAGCTCTCACCATAATAGGCGTGCACGTCCCAGATCGACAGAAACGCGGGCGCAGTGGCGGCGTGGTTTGCGCCTTTGGAGAAGTCGGGTTTTACGTTCATCTCTTTTCCTTTCCCCTTACGCGGTTTCGCCAAGGTAGGCTTCGCGCACCTTCGGGTTGCCACGAATGTTCTCCGGATCGTCTTCTACCAATGGAGTGCCCTGTGCCAAAACGGTGATCCGATTGGCGAGCGAGAACACCACATGCATGTCGTGTTCGATGATGGCGATGGTGATATTGCGCTGATCCGAGATCTGTTTCAGGAGGTCGATCGTGTTGTTGGTATCGGCCCGCGCCATGCCTGCCGTGGGTTCATCCAGCAACAGCAGGCGTGGCTCCTGGCTGAGGCACATGCCGATTTCCAGCCGCCGCTTGTCACCCCGCGAGAGCGAGGCGGCATGCATATGGCGTTTCTCGGCCATGTTCATTTCAAGCAGCATCGCTTCGGCCTTGTCGAGAATGTCGCGCTGCGACATCACCGAAGCGATTGCGTTGAGTTCAAACGCGCCGTCCCGTTTCGCCAGACAGGGGATCATCATGTTCTCAAGAACTGTCAGATCACCAAAGATTTCAGGCGTTTGAAAGACGCGGCTGATGCCCATCTGGTTGATCTCGTAGGGTGCGCGCCCCAGCACTGACTGCCCGTCAAACATCACCGACCCGGTGTCTGGGATCAGTTTGCCGACAAGGCAGTTCAGCAGCGTGGATTTGCCCGCGCCATTGGGGCCGATGATGGCGTGAACCGAGTTTTCCTTGACGGAGAGGTTCACATCCGAGAGCGCCTGCAGGCCACCAAAGCGTTTGCCGACGTTTTTGACTTCGAGAATACTCATGAGATGTCTCCTTATTCCGCCGGGTTCGTTTTGCTCTGGTGGGCGTCAGACTTCTTGCGCCCCTTGAACCAATTGCCGATCCGCTGTCCGCCTTCCACAAGGCCACCGGGGAGGTAGATCACAACCAGCATGAACAGGATACCAAGTGTCAGATGCCAGCCTTTGCCGATGAAGGGGTGGATGATGAAGACCACGAAATCCTCAAGCCCATCCGGCAGGAAGCTGAACCAGCCGTGCAGCACGTTGTCGTTGATCTTGGAGAAGATGTTCTCGAAGTATTTGATGAAGCCTGCGCCCAGAACCGGCCCGATCAGCGTGCCCGCACCACCAAGGATGGTCATCAGGACGACCTCGCCAGAGGCGGTCCATTGCATCCGCTCCGCACCGGCCAGTGGGTCCATTGACGCCATCAGACCACCGGCAAGACCTGCATACATGCCAGAGATCACAAAAGCCGCCAGCGTGTAGGGTTTGGAATTGAGACCGGTGTAATTCATCCGCTGCTGGTTCGATTTCACCGCCCGCAGCATCATCCCGAAGGGAGAGCGGAAGATGCGGATCGAGAGGTAAAAGGCCGCGATCATGACCAGCGCGCATAGGTAGTAGCCCATGTTGAACTGGAAATCCCATGGCCCCACGATCAGGTGATAGGTCGAGCGCATCTCCATGCCAAAAAGGTTGGTTACGGGGATGGAGCCGTCAGCCGTAGCAGAAACCCCCAGCACGCGCGGATCATCCAGCGTCAGTTGCAGGCCAGTCTCGCCATTGGTGATCGGTGTCAGCACCGAATAGGCGAGGCTGAAGGACATCTGCGCAAAGGCCAGCGTCAGGATCGAGAAGTAGATGCCGGAGCGCCGCAGACTGATATATCCAATCACCAGCGCGAAAAGGCCCGAGATGATGACGCTGAGGATGATGGCGGGCAAGACGTTCATGCTCAGCAATTTGAACATCCAGACCGCAGAGTAAGACCCCACACCGAGGAAGGCCGCGTGACCAAAGGACAGATACCCGGTGAGGCCAAAGAGGATGTTAAACCCGATGGCAAAAATCCCAAAGATCACAAAGCGCTGCATCAGGTCGGGATAACCCGCATTGAACTGCGCCAGACCGCTATCGGTGGGAAAGGGATTTAGAAGGAAGGGAGCAAAGATCGTCAGTCCAGCTACGATCAAAAGCAGTGTAGTGTCTCTTTTATCAAGTCCGAACATGATCTTAGTCCTCCATCACGCCTTTGCGCCCCATCAATCCGCGTGGACGGACCAGAAGGATGATGATGGCGACGAGGTAGATGATGATCTGATTGATGCCGGGAATGAGGCTGATTGCCCATTCCATCGAGGCAAAGCTTTCAAGCACGCCGAGCACAAAGCCCGCCAGAACCGCACCGGGCAGGGAGCCCATGCCGCCCACAACCACAACAACAAAGGACAATACAAGAAAGTCCATGCCCATGTGATAGTTGGGTGAGTTGATGGGCGTGTACATGACGCCCGCAAGTCCCGCGACGGCGGCCGCGATGCCGAACATGATCGTAAAGCGGCGGTCGATGTTGATACCCAATAGGCCCACGGTTTCACGATCCGCCATGCCGGCCCGGACCACCATGCCGAAGGTGGTGAACTGCAGGAAGGCAAAGACCGCACCGATGATGAGGCAGGCAAAGCAGAAATAGACGATACGCCAGACCGGATAGATCAGGTCCATGCCGATCACCGCGCCGAGATTGGCCACGCCATTGAGCGCATCGGGCGCGGGCGTCGGGATCGGGTTGGCGCCGTAGAAATACTTGATGACCTCTTGCAGCACGATGGCGAGGCCAAAGGTCACAAGGATCTGGTCCGCATGGGGGCGTTTGTAGAAATGCTTGATCAGCCCGCGCTCCATGATGAAGCCGACGGCCACCATGATCGGGATCGCAAAGAGGATCGCCAGCGGCACTGACCAGTCGATGATCGCACCGCCGAATTCCGGTCCGAACCAGCTCTCGACATACGGGGTTTTGACCTTCAGCGGGTTGCCGAGAAAATCGGTCTTTTCGGGGTCGACCGTCTCAAAGCTGAGGCTGAAGATTTTTTGCAGCGTTACCGCGCAGAAGGCACCGATCATGAACAGCGCCCCATGGGCGAAATTCACGACGCCGAGCGTGCCAAAAATAAGTGTAAGCCCGAGCGCGATCAGCGCATAGGCAGAGCCCTTGTCGAGCCCGTTTAGGATTTGCAGAAGGAATGCGTCCATGATCCCCACCTTCCGGTTCGTCTGGGTGGCTGGTTTCGGGATGCAACAGTAGGTCACGCCCGGTCGCCAAGAGGGCGCGGATCAGAGAGACCAAAGCTGTGCGGGAGAAGGGTGGTCAGGCGCGTTTGTCGCGCCCGACCAGTGATAGGGCTCTCGCGTTATGCGCCCGGGTTACAGGAACCGAGCTGGCCGCCTGCAAACATCGGGTGATCCGCCGGATATTCGACCTGAGCGCGTGGTGTGACCTCGACCACCTCAAGAAGGTCAAACTCGGATGTCGGGTTTTCTTTCCCGCGCACCACAAGCACATCCTTGAAGCACTGGTGATCCTCGCCGCGATAGAGCGTCTTGCCGTTGCCCATGCCGTCGAACTCGAAATCTTCGAGCGCTTCTGCGACCGCACAGGGGTTGAAAGAACCCGCGCGCTGCACTGCGTCTGCATAGAGCAGGGTCTGCACGTAGCAGGTATGCGCCGCCTGTGAGGGCGGGAAGCCATATTTGGTGCCGAAGGAGCGCACAAAGGCTTTGGAGCCTTCGTCCTGCAGCGACCAATGCCAGTTGGTGGAGCCGTGGATGCCTTTCACGTTTTCGCCCGCACCTTTGGCCATCAGACGCGAATAAAGCGGCACGACGATTTCGAAGTTTTTGCCGTTTACTTCTTTTTCACGCAGGCCGAACTGCACGGCGTTGGTGAGCGAGTTCACCATGTTGCCGCCGTAGTGGTTCAGAACCAGCACATCGGCACCGGAGTTCAGAACAGGTGCAATGTAGGACGAGAAGTCAGTCGCGGCGAGCGGGGTTTTCACCGTGTTGACGGTCTCCCAGCCGAGCGCCTCTGTTGCGGCCTTGATGGATTCTTCTTGGGTCCAGCCCCATGTGTAGTCAGCAGTCAGGTGATAGGCCTTGCGGTCATCGCCATAGAGGTTTTTGAGCACCGGTGCGAGCGCCGCGCCGGACATATACGCGTTAAAGAAATGGCGGAAACCATTGGCTTTTTTGTCTTTACCGGTGGTGTCGTTCGAGTGCGTCAGGCCCGCCATGAAGATCACGCCTGCCTCTTGGCACAGGCCTTGAACCGCAACCGCCACACCGGAGGAGGAGCCGCCGGTGATCATGATCGCGCCGTCTTTTTCGATCATGGATTTTGCAGAGGCGCGGGCCGCATCCGATTTGGTCTGGGTGTCGCCGGTGACATATTCAACCTTCTTGCCCATGATACCGCTGCCCTCAAGCGCCTTTGAGCTGAAGGTGTTCAGCATGCCGCCGTCGCCTTCGCCGTTGAGGTGCTCAACCGCCAGTTGATACGCGCGCAGCTCGTCCGCGCCTTCGTCGGCATAGGGTCCGGTCTGCGGGACGTTGAAGCCGAGGGTGACGGTGCCGCCGGTTGGATTATTGGTGAAAGCAGCTGCGCTTTGGGCCGTGAAAATGGTCGGCACGGCGAGACCTGCGCCTGCGACGGCGCTGGTTTTCAACAGGCCACGACGGCTTACGTCTGTCTTGGACATTTAAGTTCCTCCCTGAGTGTAAAAGGCAAGGCGCGACTCCTCACTTCCGCGCGTTGCCTTGCAACATTGTGCAAAATCAGTATGGGGGTGTGTTGTAAATCACCGCAATAAAACGCTTGTTTTGAATGTTTTTTCTGTAAAGAAATATACAGGGAGGGGCGTATTGCGGTAAATTATCTTATTCTGCCGCGCAGAAAGCCCTTGATAACCCGGTGTTTTGCAGGAGGAGGCAAACCCATGGCAGGTGACAGTCTGACCGGTAGTCGCATTCGTGAAAGGCGATTAATGCTAGGGTTGCGTCAGGCCGATCTTGCCCGTGACGCCGGGATATCGGCCTCCTACCTCAACCTGATCGAACACAATCGGCGCAGAATCGGCGGCAAATTGCTGGTGACGCTGGCACAGGTGCTCAATGTTGAGCCATCGCTTTTGACCGAAGGGGTGGAGGCAACGTTGGTGGCGTCATTGCGAGAAGCGGCGGCCGAGGCACGGACGCCGATGGTGGAACTGGACCGCGTGGACGAATTCGCAGGACGATTTCCCGGTTGGGCAGAAGTTCTGGCACAGACCCACGGCCGTATTGGTGCATTGGAACGCACGGTGAGATCTCTCTCGGACCGGCTCACGCATGATCCGCATCTGGCGGCCTCGCTGCATGAAGTGCTCTCTACTGCAGCCGCGATCCGCTCTACCGCAGGTATTCTGGCGGAACCGGGGGAGTTGGAGGCCGAATGGCGAGACCGGTTTCACAAGAACCTCGACCAGGACGCCCAGCGGCTTGCGGATAGCAGCCGGGCGTTGGTGCGGTTTCTGGATGAGAGCGATCAGGCCGGTGAGCGCCGGGGCATTCCTCAAGAGGAAGTGGAGGCGTTTTTCACCGCGCGGGAGTTTCATTTTCCTGAGATCGAGAAGGGCAGCGTAGAGCCGCGTGACGTGGTGAAGGCGGCCCCGGAACTGGAAAGCACCGCCGCGCGCAAGCTGGCAGAAGCGGGATTGCAGATCTATCAGGAGGACGCCGAGCGCATGCCGCTGGTTGCGTTGCGCGCCGCTATCGAGACCCACCGGCTCGCTCCCGGAAAACTGGCACAGGCATTGGACGTCGAAATCTATCGTCTGCTGCGCCGTCTGGCGATGGTTCCTCAAGATGTGCTTGGGCATCCGGTCGGATTGGTGATCTGCGATGCCTCAGGCTCTATCTTGATGCGCAAGCCCGTTGCGGGTTTCCCGCTGCCGCGTTTTGGCACCTCTTGTCCGCTTTGGCCGCTGTTTACCGCGCTCTCACAGCCGGGGGTGCCGATCCGGCGGCGTATCCATCAAAAGGGGCGCGCGGCGCGTGACAGTGAGTGTTTTGCGATTTCATGGCAGGCGGAGCAGCCCGGATTTGATCGTGATCCGGTGATGCGTTCGGTGATGCTGATCCTGCCGTCAGAGCACCCGGATCAGCCACCTCATGCGGACTCGCGCCCGGTTGGAGCCAGTTGCCGGATCTGTGTTCGCAGAGGCTGCCCGGCACGTCGCGAGCCGTCGATCCTGCGTGATTCATCTGGGGCGCGTTTGATGCACATGTAACTGCCGGGTGACAGCGGTGTTGCTTTCATGCAAAGATCGCTATCGCACCCGGAGGAACCGGCAAACGGCGTGGTGCTTGGGGAGGACAAAGAAATCAATGGCTGGACGAGTCGTTTTGATTGAAGACGAAGCCAATATTGCAGAGGCGATCCGCTTTCTGCTCTCGCGCGAGGGATGGCAGGTCGATGTACATGCAGATGGCAGCAGTGCGCTCTCGGTGATCAAGGCGGCCGAGCCTGATCTGGTCATCTTGGATTTGATGCTGCCGGGTAAAAGTGGCATGGAAATTATTCGTGAAATCAGAGAGGTAGAGGCATTGTCTCATCTGCCCGTTCTGATGCTCACGGCGCGCGGTCAACTGAAGGATCGCGAGATGGCGGAACGTGCGGGGGTCACCCGTTTCATGACCAAACCGTTCTCGAACACAGAGGTGCTGACCGCGGTGCGCGATCTCAATGCGCAGGCACGGCAGGCACAGGTCTCTTCTGTGCGCGACGCAGGCTGAGCCGCCCGCGATGATCCGATCCGATGGCGCGGGCAGTAAGGATGAGCTGCGCACCCCTTTTGTGGAGCGCCGCACCTATCGCCGCCGCCGTCTCATGGATATTGCCCGACTGGCGCCGCTGATCGGGGCCTTGTTGTTTCTGGTGCCGCTGTTGTGGCCGGAGCAGCATCTCTCTGATGGGGGAGGGCATGATGCCGGAAGCAGCATGTCCACCGCGATGATTTACATCTTCGGTGTCTGGATCGGGCTGATCCTGTTCTCGGTGGCGTTTTCGATCGCAGTTCGGCTTTGGGCGGTGCATTGGACCGGCGTTGGCGCCCCAACAGAGACCGCAGATGTGTTGGCCATGCGCCAACCGGGCGATGTCAGAGCCGACGATCGAGCCGACACGTCTCCCTCAGCCGCGCCCGTCCCGCCTGCATCAACAGGGCCGGAGGATCAACTGTGACCTCGCTCAACCTGCTGGCCACAGTCAGCCTCGGTTATGTTGCGATCCTGTTTATGGTTGCCTTTTGGGCCGACCGGCAGGCGCTGCGAGGACGCAGTGCGCGCTTTATGCGCTCGCCGCTGATCTACACGCTATCGCTTTCGATCTATTGCACCGCTTGGACCTTTTACGGCGCGGTAGGATATGCGGCGCGGTCGGGTATGGAATATGTCACCATCTACCTCGGCCCGACATTGGTGATGATCGGCTGGTGGTGGGGGCTGCGCAAACTGGTGAGGGTGGGGCGAAGCCAACGCATCAGTTCCATTGCTGACCTACTGTCGGCGCGATACGGCAAATCCAATGTGCTGGCAATCGGGGTCACTTTGCTCGCCGTGGTTGGGGTGACGCCCTATATTGCGCTGCAATTGCAGTCTATTACCTTGTCGGTTGCGATCTTTGCCGAGGCCGACCCGACACGCAGTCACAATGAATCCGGCACCGTGTTCTGGATCGCGATGGGGTTGGCCTGTTTCGCAATCCTGTTCGGCACCCGCAACCTCAACGCAAATGAGCGCCACCACGGGGTGGTGATGGCCGTCGCACTTGAGGCGGTGGTGAAACTCATCGCTTTGGTCGCGGTCGGTGTCTTTGTGGTCTGGGGGCTGGCGGGCGGCATCGAAGAGACGCTTGCACGGATTGACCGCTCGCCCATTGGGCATTGGCAGGTGGATGGTGGGCGCTGGACTGCGATCACATTTCTGGCGGCGGCGGCCTTTGTCTGCCTGCCCCGCATGTTTCAGGTAATGGTGGTCGAAAACGAGGATGAACGCCATCTGCGCACTGCCGCATGGGCCTTTCCAACCTATCTGCTCCTGATCTCGATCTTTGTGGTGCCGATTGCTGCGCTCGGGCTGGAACTGTTGCCGCAGGGCTCCAACCCCGATCTCTTTGTGCTGACGCTGCCGCTGTCGCAGGGGCAGAACGGTCTGGCGATGCTGTCGTTTCTGGGCGGGTTTTCCTCGGCCACATCAATGGTGATCGTTGCCGCCATGAGCCTGTCGACCATGGTGTCAAACCATATCGTAATGCCGATCTGGCTGCGCTCTACCGGGGCCTTCAAGGGGGCGTCGGTGTCGGGAGATGTGCGCTCTGTGGTGCTGTTTGCGCGACGGTTCTCCATCGCGGCGATCATGGGGTTAGGCTATGCGTACTATCAGATTTCGGGCGGCGGCGCGGCGCTTGCTGCGATTGGGCTGATCTCATTTTCCGGCATCGCGCAGATCCTGCCTGCGCTGGTGGGCGGGCTTTTCTGGCGCGGGGCGACCCGCGCGGGCGCATTGGCGGGGCTGACCATCGGGTTTGCGATTTGGGGCTATACGCTGCTGTTGCCCGAAGTCGCAGGCGGGGTATTTTCCGCCTCAACACTTGCCAATGGCCCATTTAGGCTAGGCTGGCTGCGCCCGCAGGCGCTCTTTGGCATTGAGGGGTTCGACCCGATTGTCCATTGCGTGCTGTGGTCCATGAGCCTCAATGTGGCGGCGTTTGCTTTGGTATCGGTCATGAGCTTTCCGAGCCCTATGGAGCGATTGCAGGGCGCGCAATTTGTGCATGTGTTTGATCATTCCGCCGGGCCGGGCGGCTGGACTGGGTCTGTTGCACAGAGCGAAGACCTGATGATCATGTCCCAGCGTATCCTTGGGCCGGAGGAAGCGCAGAATTTCTTTCAGGCCGCGTTGAGGCGACAGGGCGGGCCGGGACCGCTTCCGGAACCGACGCCAAGTTTTCTTGAACAATTGGAACGCGAGTTGAGCGCATCTATCGGTGCGGCAGCGGCCCATGCGATGATTGGCCAAATTGTCAGCGGCGCTGCGGTGTCGGTGGAAGATCTTCTCGCGGTGGCGGACGAATCAGCGCAACTTCTGGAGTATTCCAGTCGTCTGGAAGCACAATCCAAAGAGCTGTCGCGCACCGCGCTTCAGTTGCGGGACACCAACCAGAAGCTGACGCAACTCTCGGAACAAAAGGATGCGTTTCTCAGTCAGGTGAGCCACGAGTTGCGCACGCCCATGACATCGGTGCGTGCGTTTTCCGAAATTTTGCGCGATGAGCCGGGATTAACTGCGGCGGAGCAGCATAAATACGCCTCCATCATCCATGACGAAGCGCTGAGGCTGACGCGGCTCCTTAATGACCTCCTTGATCTGAGCGTGCTGGAAAGCGGTGCGGTGTCGCTCAACGTGTCGACGCGTCGTCTTGGGGACGTGCTGGATCATGCGCTCTCCTCAGCGCTGGCAGGGGCGGATGGGCCGCTGCAGATCATACGGGATCGTGACAGAGAGGCGGTCGAGGTCGAGACTGACGTGGATCGCTTGTCACAGGTTTTTATCAATCTGATTGCCAATGCACAAAAATACTGCACCGCCACAGACCCCGAACTGCGTATCCATGTGCGCAGCAACGGGGACCGTGTTGAGGTGGACCTTGCCGACAATGGTGCAGGCATCCCGGTGGATTTCCATGAGATGATTTTTGAGAAATTCTCGCGGGTTACCCCGGAGCGGGCTGGTGGCGCGGGGCTTGGGCTGGCGATTTGCAAGGAAATCATGCGCAAGCTCGGCGGCGATATTAGTTTTTTGTCGGAGCAAGAGGGGGCTGCTTTTCGGGTCACACTGCCCATTCGACTGAAAATAGAAGAAATCCGCTGAATTCTGTAAAGGTCTTGGTAACCAGCACTGGGCTAGAACCATGTCCATACGGGTGCGGAAGGCTTCAGGTTCATTTATGACGGACAAGGATCAAACGGAGGATGGCAAGCGCGCGGTCGGGGGACTTGCGCGTAAACTTGCAGCCTCAAAGGAAGGGACTGCCGGGACAGGCGGATCGCTCACGCTCAAGGCGTTGCGCAGATCGGTGGCGCGCGCCGCTGAGGATCTGTGCGAATTGCCAATGGCAGTGATCGCGGCGCGTCAAACCAACCGCGTGCCCGAAGATCTGACTGGCCTTCTGTCCGACAAACATCTCCTTGTGGTGCTCGACTGCCCCGAGGGACGGATCGGCGCAGCGACGCTGGATGCCGCTGCGGTTACGGCTCTTATTCAACAGCAGACCATGGGGACGGTTCTCGGCATGTCCGGGGATGAGCGCAATTACACACCCACAGATGCCGCAATGGTGGCGGAGTTTCTGGAGAAGCTGTTCGGCAAAGTCACCAACCTGCTGGAAGACCAGAGCGATCTGCGCATTTTTGAAGGATATAGATTCGGCGCTCAGGTTGAGGATGTTCGAACGCTCGTGCTTGGAATGGAAGCGGACGACTACCGGGTGATCAACCTGAACGTTGATCTTGCGACGGGCAAAATGCAGGGCGAGATCTGTCTGGTGCTGCCGGAACCCTCGGTTGACGAATATGACGAGGCAAATGCAGTCCGCGGCCCGCGCTTGGGGTCCAGTGTTGGCTCCATGCGTGCAGAGCTGTCGGCGGTTTTGTGCAAAATGCGAATCCCCTTGCGTCAATTCTCTGCGCTCAAGGTCGGGGAGTTGTTGCCGCTGGATCAGGCGTATCTTTATGAAACCGACCTGATCGCCATCAATGGACAGGCGATCGCCAAGGGCCGGCTTGGCCAGATGAACGGCGCACGCGCAGTGCGCCTGGATCAGCAACGCACCCGGCTTGTGCCAAACAATCAGGGCAGCTTTTCCGATGGGATCGGTCAGGGCGCAGCACCGGCCATGGATGACAACACGCTGGATCTGTCGATTGCAGCGCATGGTCTGCAAGATCCGGGCGACGGGCTTGGTGGGGATCTTGGCGGCATGATGGGTGGAGACCTCGGCGGAGGCCTCGGAGGTGATCTTGGCGGCGACTTGGGGGGCGATCTGGGCGGTGGCCTTGATGGTGGGGATCTTCCGATGGGAGATTTCGACGCCATGGGAGACCTGCCAGAATTGCCAATGAACGATCTTGGCGATTTTAACGCCGATGATACGGCGGCAGAGATTTCCGAATTGGCTGGGTTGTCAGATCTATCGGAGACGGGCACCTAACGCGCACAACCAGCGACATTTGCGCATCATCAGGACATGATCCTAGTTGGATAGAAAAACGGCCCTCGGAGTTCTCCGCGGGCCGCAAAACCACTCTGACTTAGGTGAAGGCTATGTTTTAGCCTTTAAGGGATTGGAGCGTCGGGCGCAGACCGGACAGATCGTACCCCGCCTGTTGCGTGGTGGTCATGATATCGTCGACCGAGACGTCAGGGTTCGATACCTGACCGAGTGCCCAAACCACCGAACACCGCGTACCAGAGGCGCAATAGGCCAGAACTGGCCCATCTGACGCCTCAATGAATGCGCCTTGCTTCTCGACGTTCTCAGGCGTCATGGTCTGGTGGGTGAGCGGCAGGACCTGAAATTTCAAACCAGCCGTTTCAGCCGCCGCGCGGATTGTCTCCGCCTGATGGCTGGGCGGAACTTCCGCGTCAGGTCTGTTGCAGATCACGGTGGTAAAACCGGCAGCTTTGATTGCGGGAATATCCTCCACGGAGATCTGCGGAGAAACCGAGTAACGGGGGGTCAATGTGCGTGCATCCATGGCAATCGGTTTAAGCCTTTGTTGGGCTGCGGTCCAGAACCAAGCGAGTCCTCCGCCACGCACGATAGGCGCTATGCATATCGGCAGAAAAGCTCCGATCCTTGTCGGCGTTTTTCAGTGTCGGCGTTCGGGTTGGCGACACGCACTGCTGACAGATATTTTTCGTTTCCGAAGTTGGGTTTGGGCACTGCCAATTGTTTTGGCTATAAAAGCGAATGGCCTAATTTATTGGCAATATTATTGCAGGGTTTACGATTGGAATGCGTCAATTTGCGGTATTCCCCAGCTGCGATGATTGCTGCACCCTTGAACTGATGTAAACTGGTCCTGCGCGGCAGGTGTTACGCTGCGCAGACAGGATCCTATTTTTGGACCTGTAGGGGAGGAGAGTAACGAATGACGACAGAACAGTTGATGAAACGTGCCTGCCACCTTGAAAAGCAAATTCGGACCGCTTCTGAGGTGGCGAGGCTAGATTTGCAGCCAGAATTTTCGCGTGTCTTGCGGCATATTAAGGCGGCAGGAGAATCTGTTCCCGGACATTTGCGCCGAACGGAACAGGCGCTCAATGACGAGCTTGTGGAACGTCAGTTTGACAATATGCCGGTTTGATTTGGCATTTGCCGACTAAGTGTGAGTGTGACCTGACGGAGTCCGATTGGCGAATTCAGGCGGTTTCTAGAAATCGCCTGTGATCTCCAAATAGATGCGCTGGTTACGACAGTTAGCGCAGAAACAGGCCGACCATCACCAGCATCAGCCCAAGGACCGACAGCAACAACGCGCCGAGGTTTTTGGGCAGCACCGATTGCAGGACCGCGCGCAGCTCATCCTCGCTCAACCCTTTGCGCTTGGCGCGCACCACGATCAGCACACACCACGCAAGCCCCAGCATACCAAGGATCGACAGGGCACCACCGGCCCAGATCAGGTATTCCATGTTCCGTCTACCTCTTGTCACAGGTTGTCTCAGGCAACCGCCGCCAAGGCGTGCCATGTCGGTGGCATAGCGCCTACAAGAGTGGCTGCGACACTGCAAGCGGGTGCATGCCAACTCCAGCCTTGCGAGGCGCGTGACAGCGCTGTATCCCTCTGCCTCAACCGGTGCCAAACCGGAGCAGTTGAGGCAATTTGCACGAGGGCCATCCCATGGACATGACCGAAGACGAAAAGAGCGAAAACTACCGAGTCACCGCAGGCGAACTGCGCCAGTTTGTGGAGCGGTTCGAGCGTCTGGACGAAGAGAAGAAGGCAATTGCCGAGCAGCAGAAAGAGGTCATGGCCGAAGCCAAAGGGCGCGGTTACGACGTCAAGGTTCTGCGCAAGATTATCGCTCTGCGCAAGCGCGATGAAAACGACATCGCCGAAGAAGAGGCCGTGTTGGAAATGTACAAAGAAGCGCTTGGAATGTCCTGAACCGGACCCATACGCCGACGTTATCGAACGGGGATCTGAGGGGACTCAGGTCCCCGTTTTGCATTGAAAATGCGTCGTTCAGCTGTGTCGTTGTGCCTGCCAGGGATGTGCATCAGAATTAATCACGCACCATTTATGTATTTAAATCATGTGATTGTGAGGTGTTGTTGTGGCGTCAAGCGATGAGAATACGCCTTCTCTAAATTTTACCAGTTGATAAAAAAATCGCCTGTGGCACTCTGGTTTCAACAAGAAGACATCATTGACTGTCCAGTATCAGCAAGGAGACACCCAATGGCAGCAGGCCACCAGGTATCCGGAGTGCGATCAGAGCGGCTCAGCGCTCAGGAAATTGCCGAAAACTTCGCGGATCTTCACGCGCCCTTTGATGCGCATGAGGCCGCGGTTGCGGCGGATCGCTGTTATTTCTGTTTTGATGCGCCCTGTATGACGGCGTGTCCCACCAGCATCGACATTCCGCAATTCATCCGCGAGATCCAGGGCGGGCATGCGGAAAGCGCTGCCAAGACCATTCTGGAGCAGAACATCCTCGGCGGTATGTGCGCTAGGGTCTGTCCGACCGAGACGCTCTGCGAAGAGGTCTGCGTGCGGGAGGTGGCCGAGGGCAAGCCGGTCGAAATCGGTCGCTTGCAGCGCTACGCCACCGATATGCTGATGGAGCGGGACGTGCACCCCTTCACCCGCGCAGCGGCCACCGGAAAGCGGGTTGCGGTTGTGGGGGCAGGGCCTGCGGGTCTTGCGGCGGCGCACCGTCTCGCGATGCACGGTCACGAGGTAACGGTCTATGAGGCCAAGGCCAAGGCGGGCGGCCTCAATGAATTCGGGATCGCGGCCTATAAATCCACCAATGACTTTGCCGCGCGCGAGGTGGAGTGGTTGCTGCAAATCGGCGGCATCACCATCGAGTACGGGCGCGGGCTTGGCATGGGACTGACGCTGGAGGGGCTTCAGTCTGACTTTGACGCGGTGTTACTGTCCGTCGGGCTACAGGGCGTCAATGCGCTGCGTGCGGAGGGCGAAGGCAAGGACGGCGTGCGCGATGCGGTGGATTTCATCGCGGAACTGCGTCAGGCCGAGGATCTGACCGCGCTGCCCGTGGGGCGCAATGTGGTGGTTATCGGCGGTGGCATGACCGCCGTGGACGCCGCCGTGCAGTCCAAGCTCTTGGGCGCAGAAAATGTCACCATCGCCTATCGCCGGGGGCGTGACGCCATGGGCGCGAGCCGGTTTGAACAGGATCTTGCGGCCTCCAAGGGCGTGAAGCTGATGTTTAACGTGATGCCAAAGGCAATCCACGGCAACGGGTCTGCGGTCGAGATCGAACTGGAATATACCGATGTCGTGGACGGGCGCGTCACCGGCACCGGAGAGACGGTGCGACTGGCCGCTGATCAGGTGATGAAGGCCATCGGTCAAACGCTTGAAGGCCAGCCGGAAGCGCTGGCGCTGGAAGGGCGCAAGATCAAGGTCTCTGAAACCGGGCGTACCTCGGTGTCCGGGGTCTGGGCCGGGGGCGATTGTGCGTCCGGCGGCGATGACCTCACCGTGACCGCCGTAGCCGAGGGCCGCGATGCGGCCGAAGATATCCACGCAAGCCTGATGGGCTGAAGCCGCTATGCGCCGCCTTGCAGGGCAGGGCAGGCCGCATAGTTAGCAAACAGGGAGAGATCAAATGGCTGATCTTACAACAGAATTCCTCGGTATCAAATCACCGAACCCGTTTTGGCTGGCCTCCGCGCCGCCCACCGACAAGGAATACAACGTCCGCCGCGCCTTTGAGGCCGGATGGGGCGGTGTGGTCTGGAAGACGCTGGGCGCCGAAGGCCCGCCGGTGGTGAATGTGAGCGGGCCGCGTTACGGCGCGATCTGGGGCGCGGACCGGCGGCTCTTGGGGCTCAACAATATTGAGCTGATCACCGACCGTCCGCTGGATGTGAATCTTGAGGAAATGACCCGCGTCAAGAAGGATTATCCGGATCGCGCGCTCATTGCCTCGATCATGGTGCCCTGTGAAGAAGCCGCGTGGAAAGCGATCCTGCCGCGTGTGGCAGAGACCGGCTGTGACGGGATCGAACTGAACTTTGGCTGTCCGCATGGCATGGCCGAGCGTGGCATGGGCTCTGCGGTGGGGCAGGTGCCGGAATACATCCAGATGGTCACAGAGTGGTGCAAGCAATATTACGACAAGCCGGTGATCGTGAAGCTGACGCCCAATATCACCGATATTCGCCACCCGGCGCGCGCGGCCCATGCGGGCAATGCGGATGCGGTGTCGCTGATCAATACGATCAATTCGATCACCTCGGTGAACCTTGATGCGATGTCGCCGGAGCCGATGATCGGCGGCAAGGGCACCCATGGCGGCTATTGCGGCCCGGCGGTGAAGCCCATCGCGATGAATATGGTCGCCGAGATCGCCCGCGACCCGCAGACCGCTGGTCTGCCGATTTCCGCCATTGGCGGTGTGACCACGTGGCGCGATGCGGCGGAGTTCATTGCGCTGGGGGCGGGCAATGTGCAGGTCTGCACGGCGGCGATGACCTATGGGTTCAAAGTTGTCGAAGAGATGATCTCGGGTCTGTCGGACTGGATGGATCAGAAGGGATATTCCTCCATTGAGGACTTCCGCGGCATGGCGGTTCCCAATGTCACCGACTGGCAGTATCTGGACCTGAACTATGTGACCAAGGCGAAGATCTCTCAGGACGATTGCATCAAATGCGGGCGTTGCTATGCGGCCTGCGAGGATACCTCGCATCAGGCAATTGCGATGTCGGCGGATCGGACCTTTACCGTGAAGGACGATGAATGCGTGGCCTGCAACCTCTGTGTCAATGTCTGCCCGGTCGAGGGCTGCATCACCATGGAAGAGGTTGCCGTCGGCGCTGTTGATGAGCGCACCGGCAAGGTGGTGAGCGGCGAATATGGCAACTGGACACAGCATCCGAACAATCCGGCCGCGACAGCGGCGGAATAAATCAGGGCGGGGAGGCTCCCGCCCGTCGAGGATGCAGGAAACCTGCATCCTCTCCCGTTGGGCCCGGCGCCGCGCTTCGCGCGGCGCCTTTGTTTTGCAGGCATCGCCGTGCTTCGCGCGGCGCTTTGGCGTAAAGCCGAGGCCGGAGCGCTATGAGGGAGAGATCGGTATTTTGCTGGGGAGGTCCATCAGGGGCACATGTGTCCTGATGGACCAGATCAAGTTTGAGGCGGGCGCTGGCGCCTCAAGGGTAAACGTCGCTTGTGCGCCACCGCATTGCGGCCCTTGACCCGCCATCCGCCTCGTGGCCTCCCAACTTGGGCGTTGGGTCCGGAGTGTCAGGTCGTGGGCGTGAGCATGCGGCGGTAGAGGGTGTCGAGAAACTCCGGCGCGGCGGCAAAAGGGTCCTCGGGGGTCATCAGGGTCTGTACCTGAACTTCGAAATCCGCGTAATGCTGGGTGAGGGACCAGATCGAAAACAACAGATGCCGGGGATGAACGCTGGCGATCTTGCCCGCCGCCATCCAGCCTTGAAAGATGACTTCTGTCGCATCCACCAGTTCGCGCAGTTCCGTCGAGAGCGTGTCGATCATGCGCGGAGCGCCTTGTACGATCTCATTGGCGAAGAGGCGGCTTTCGCGCGGCATGTCCTGACTCATCTGAAGTTTGCGCTGCACATATCCGAGGATCTCCTCCATCGGGTCTCCTTTTGGGTCGATATCGCGCAAAGGGGCCAACCAGGTTGCCAGAAGTTTTGACAATAGTTCGGTGAATATCGCCTCTTTGGAGGGGTAATAGTAGAGCAGGTTGGGCTTGGAGAGACCGGCTGCACTGGCGATCTGATCGACCGTTGCACCGCGAAAGCCGTTCTGGGAAAACACATCCAGAGCGGCCTCTAGGATGTTGGCGCGATTGCGTTTTTGGATCCTCGTGGGGCTGCGGTCAGTGGCCATGTCGTGCCGGTGCTTTCTGTTGTTATTTGCGGTTGGAGGTGCTGCCTGAATTTTGCGCAGATGATGGGCTGCAAAAATCTATTCCAATTCTCAGGATGCGCAATTTCTTGACTGAGTCTCATCTGGTGATAGCGTGAGTTTGACCAGTTGGTCAAATGTCCGGCCTTGCCCGTCTTGGCGACCCGGCCAGAACCAACGGCACAGTGAGAGCCACTGACCCGGGCTGGACAAGCCACGCATGACCCCGCCCCGATGCATGAGGGCGAGGCAGACCACAGGGAAGGAAGCAAACAGAGATGACCGCGCTTGGACAAAATCTGAAAATCAACGGCGATCGGCTGTGGGACAGTCTGATGGAGATGGCCAAGATCGGCCCCGGCGTCGCGGGGGGCAACAACCGCCAGACGCTCACCGATGAGGACGCCGAGGGGCGGGCGCTGTTTCAGTCCTGGTGCGAGGCGGCAGGCATGACCATGGGCTGTGACACCATGGGCAATATGTTCGCAACCCGCCCCGGCGAAGATCCCGACGCGCTGCCGGTCTATATGGGCTCGCATCTGGACACCCAGCCCACGGGCGGCAAATACGATGGTGTTCTGGGCGTTCTTGGCGGGTTGGAAGTGATCCGCACGATGAACGACCTCGGGATCAAGACCAAACACCCCATCGTTGTGACCAACTGGACCAACGAGGAAGGCACGCGGTTTGCGCCCGCGATGCTGGCCTCAGGCGTGTTTGCGGGCAAGCACACGCAGGACTGGGCCTATGGGCGCGAGGATGCCGAGGGCAAGACGTTTGGCGATGAGCTGAAACGGATCGGTTGGGTCGGAGATGAGACGGTCGGCGCGCGCAAGATGCACGCGATGTTCGAGTTGCACATTGAACAGGGCCCCATCCTAGAGGCTGAAGGCAAAGATATTGGCGTTGTGACCCATGGGCAGGGGCTGTGGTGGTTGCAATGCACGGTGAGCGGCAAGGACGCACATACTGGCTCCACGCCGATGAATATGCGGGTGAATGCCGGGCTTGGCATGGCGCGGATGACCGAAGCCGCACATCAGATCGCCATGGCGCATCAACCGCATGCGGTTGGCGCGGTGGGGCATTGTGATGTTTTCCCAAACTCGCGCAATGTGATCCCCGGCAAGGTGGTGTTCACCGCCGATTTCCGCTCGCCGGATCTGGAGAAGCTCACGTCGATGCGGACGCAGTTCGAGACCAAGGCGAAGGAAATCGCCGATGAGCTGGGACTTGGGCTGGAGATCGAACCCGTCGGGCATTTTGACCCCGTGACCTTTGACAAGACCTGCGTCAGCGCGGTGCGCAATGCGGCGGAGCGTCTGGGTTACAGCCATCTCGATATCGTTTCCGGCGCGGGTCATGATGCCTGTTGGATCAACGATGTGGCCCCAACCGCGATGATCATGTGCCCCTGCGTTGATGGGCTGAGCCACAATGAAGCGGAAGAGATTTCCAAGGACTGGGCCGCGGCTGGCACTGATGTGATGCTGCATGCGGTGCTGGAGACGGCAGAGATCGTCGCCTGAAACCGCTGATTTGGAGGGGGCGCTGCCCCCGTCGCGCCTGCGCGACTCCCCCGGGATATTTAGGGTCAGAAGAAACTCGCCCGGGATTTGAAGACAACGGCGCGCAAGGCGTCGGACCACAGGGAGTTTGATATGACCAAAGTCATCAAGAACGGCACCATTGTCACCGCGGATCTGACCTACAAGGCGGATGTGCTGGTCGAGGGCGGCGTCATCACCGAAATTGGCCCGGATCTGAAGGGCGATGAGGTGCTGGACGCCACCGGCTGCTACGTGATGCCGGGCGGGATCGACCCGCATACCCATCTGGAGATGCCCTTCATGGGCACCTATTCGTCGGATGATTTTGAGAGTGGCACCCGCGCGGGGCTGGCGGGCGGCACCACCATGGTGGTGGATTTTGCACTGCCAAGTCCGGGTGAGAGCCTGCTGGATGCGCTGAAACGCTGGGACAATAAATCCACGCGAGCGAACTGCGACTATTCTTTCCACATGGCAGTGACATGGTGGGGGGAGCAGGTCTTTGACGAGATGAAGACCGTGATCGAGACCCGTGGCATCAACACTTTCAAGCATTTTATGGCCTATAAGGGCGCCTTGATGGTCAATGATGACGAGATGTATGCGTCCTTTCAGCGGCTTGCGGAGCTTGGCGGCATAGCCATGGTGCACGCCGAAAACGGCGATGTGGTCGCCGAACTGAGCGCCAAGCTGCTGGCGCAGGGCAACACCGGCCCGGAGGCGCATGCCTATTCCCGGCCACCGCAGGTGGAAGGCGAGGCCACCAATCGCGCCATCATGATCGCCGATATGGCGGGCGTGCCGCTTTATGTGGTGCATACCTCCTGCGAGGACAGCCACGAGGCCATTCGCCGTGCGCGCATGCAGGGCAAACGGGTCTGGGGCGAGCCGCTGATCCAGCATCTGACGCTGGATGAAAGCGAGTATTTCAACGCCGATTGGGACCATGCCGCGCGCCGGGTGATGTCGCCGCCGTTCCGTAACAAGCAACATCAGGACAGCCTCTGGGCGGGTCTTCAGTCTGGATCGTTGTCGGTGGTGGCGACGGATCACTGCGCGTTCTCGACTGAGCAGAAACGCTATGGCGTGGGGGATTTCACCAAGATCCCCAATGGCACCGGCGGGCTTGAGGATCGGATGCCGATGCTCTGGACCCATGGGGTTGAGACCGGCCGTCTGACGCCTAATGAATTTGTCGCGGTCACGTCGACCAACATCGCCAAGATCCTGAACTGCTACCCCAAAAAGGGCGCGGTTCTGGTTGGGGCGGATGCGGATCTGGTGGTCTGGGATCCTGCGAAGACCAAGGTGATCTCGGCGGCCTCGCAGCAATCCGCCATTGATTACAACGTGTTCGAGGGCAAAGAGGTCAAGGGCCTGCCGCGCTACACGCTGACCCGCGGTCAGGTTGCTGTGATGGACGGCGAGATCAAGACGCAGGAAGGTCACGGCAAGTTTGTGGAGCGCGCGCCCAACACCGTGGTCAACACGGCGCTCAGCACCTGGAAGGAGCTGACCGCGCCGCGCCCAGTGGAGCGCAGCGGCATTCCCGCCACTGGCGTCTAACTGCATCAGGAACGGGGGCCGCGTGCCCCCGTTTGTTTGACCAAGGCTATGAAATGAATATGCAAATGACCTCACGGGTGGACAGCGCCATGGACCGAGCCCCGGATGCCGCAGTGATCGAAGCCCGGGATCTGAACCTTGTGTTTGGGACGGGCGAGACATCCGTTCACGCGCTCAAGGACATCAACCTCACGATCAACAAAGGGGAGTTTGTCTCCTTCATTGGCCCTTCGGGCTGTGGCAAGACGACATTCCTGCGATGTGTGGCATCTCTGGAAACGCCGACGGGCGGCAGCTTAACTGTGAACGGGATGACCCCCGAAGACGCCCGCAAGCAACGGGCCTACGGCTATGTATTTCAGGCGGCGGGATTGTACCCGTGGCGCACCATCGCCAAGAACATCAAGCTTCCACTTGAAATCATGGGATATTCCAAGGCCGAGCAGGACAAACGCGTGGCCGAGGTGCTGGAGCTGGTGGAGCTTTCTGGCTTTGGCGGTAAATTCCCGTGGCAGCTGTCGGGCGGCATGCAGCAGCGGGCCAGCATTGCTCGCGCGCTGGCCTTTGATGCGGATCTTCTGTTGATGGACGAACCCTTCGGGGCGCTTGATGAAATCGTGCGCGATCACCTCAACGAGCAGTTGCTGAAACTCTGGGCGCGGACGGATAAAACCATCGGTTTTGTCACGCACTCGATCCCCGAGGCGGTGTATCTGTCGACCAAGATCGTGGTGATGTCCCCCCGTCCGGGCCGCATCCACGAGGTGATCGACAGCACGCTGCCCAAAGAACGCCCCCTCGATATTCGTGACTCGCCGGAGTTCATCGAGATCGCTCATCGCGTCCGCGAGGGTCTGCGCGCGGGGCATGCGCATGACTGAGGCTAGGAATTCGGAGGGCCGCGCATGAAGATGCTTTTGGCTGTCCTCACCGTTGTCGCGACGCTGATCGGGATCTGGTATCTCGCCTGTGTGCCGATGAACATCAAAGGCGTCTTGGATGCGGCAGAACGGGCAGGGGAGCAGGTGACGCCTGCCACTGCCAAGGAGCGGCGTGATGCTTCGGCGCTTGGTCTCGTGGCGCAGAACAGCTTTGCCATTCCGCGCGCCTGGTCGGTGGAGCGCCCACGTCTGCCCGCCCCCCATCAGGTCGCCACGGAGCTGTGGGATACGACGGTGATGAAAAAGATCACCTCCAAGCGCAGCCTGATCTACCATGCGCAGGTGACGCTTTCGGCGACGCTTATGGGATTTGCCATCGGCACCGGGCTTGGCATCCTGCTTGCCGTGGGGATTGTGCATTCACGGGTGATGGATATGTCGGTGATGCCCTGGGCCATCGTCAGCCAGACCATCCCCATCATCGCGCTGGCGCCGATGATTATCGTTGTGCTCTATTCCATTGGCGTGCAAGGGCTTTTGCCCAAGGCGATCATTGCCGCCTATCTCAGCTTCTTCCCTGTGGTCGTGGGCATGGTGAAGGGGCTGCGCAGCCCCGATCATATGCAGCTTGACCTGATGAAGACGTATTTTGCGTCTCAGGGGCAGGTGTTCTGGAAGCTGCGGTTGCCATCTTCGATGCCCTATCTCTTTGCCTCGCTGAAGATCGGGATTGCCGCGTCATTGGTCGGCGCCATCGTGGGCGAGCTGCCCACCGGTGCGGTCGCGGGACTTGGCGCGCGGCTTCTGGCGGGCAGCTATTACGGACAAACGGTGCAGATCTGGTCGGCGCTCTTTGCGGCGGCAATCCTGGCGGCGGCTCTGGTTGCGCTGCTGGGGCTGCTGGAGCGGGTGCTGCTGGGGCGCATGGGGGTGAAACCATGAGCGATATGCTGACTTCGAGCGCCCGATGCAGTCTGACTACAGAGGAGGTGCGCTGATGGCCTTGGTTCTTCTTGCACTGCTCGTGTGGATCGCGGGCTGGTGGATCAACGCGCGGCTGGCCAATGGACCAAAGGCCAATACCCGTGCGGTGGGGCTCATGGTGCCTGCGATCTTTGGCGTGACGATCCTCATCGTCTGGGAACTGCTGGTGCGTGGCCTTGAGGTGCCTCTGGTGATCCTGCCCGCGCCTTCGCTGATCGCGGAGCGGTTTACCTCTAGCCTGCCGATCCTCTGGGCGGACTTCAGCCAGACCATTCTGAAGGGCGCGCTTGGTGGCTATGTCATTGGCTGCGGTGCGGCTTTTCTGACCGCCATACTCGTGGATCGCAGCGATTTCCTGCGGCGGGGGCTGTTGCCGGTCGGGAATTTTGTCGCCGCACTGCCCATCGTTGGCACCGCGCCGATCCTCGTGATGTGGTTCGGTTTTGACTGGCAATCCAAGGCTGCGGTGGTCGTGGTGATGGTGTTCTTTCCGATGCTGGTGAACACGGTGGCGGGTTTGCGCGAAACCGATCAGATGCAACGCGACCTGATGCGCACCTATGCGGCCTCCTATTGGCAAAGCCTGTTCAAGCTGCGCCTGCCAGCCGCGCTGCCTTTCGTGTTCAACGGGCTCAAGATCTCCACCACGCTTGCGCTGATCGGTGCGATCGTGGCCGAGTTCTTTGGCTCTCCGACTGTCGGGATGGGATTTCGCATCTCCACCTCGGTGGGTCAGTTGGCCCTCGATATGGTCTGGGCCGAAATTGTGGTCGCAGCACTTGCCGGATCACTCTTTTACGGATCGATGGCGCTTTTGGAGAAAACGCTGACCTTCTGGCACCCGTCACAACGGGGCTGAAACAACCTGCGCCTCCGCATTTTGCGGGTACGCTTCATCCTTTGGGTGCAACGCCTTGAACAGAGGGATAAATCCCCGCCTTGGCCTGTGCTCAATATATGCGCGAGGACGCCGTTTTGACCGTCAATAAGCAGCAAAACTTTTGCGTGTCGAGATGAGCTTGCGCATGATTTCATCATAATCAACAGGGAGTTCGAACTGATGAAAAACGTGCTAACAGCCGCTGCCATGGCACTGATGGCAACCTCCGCCGCACAGGCTGCGGATGAGGTCAAACTGCAATTGAAATGGGTCACGCAGGCGCAGTTTGCCGGCTATTACGTGGCACTAGACAAAGGGTTTTATGAGGAAGAAGACCTCGATGTGACCATCCTGCCCGGTGGCCCTGACATTGCGCCCACACAGGTGATTGCGGGCGGCGGCGCGGATGTCACCGTGGAATGGATGCCCGCGGCCCTCGCGGCACGCGAAAAGGGCCTGCCTCTGGTCAATATCGCGCAACCGTTCAAATCCTCGGGCATGATGCTGACCTGCTGGAAAGACACCGGCATTTCCGAGCCTGCGGATCTGGCGGATCGCACGCTTGGGGTTTGGTTCTTCGGCAATGAGTTCCCCTTTATGAGCTGGATGGGCAAGCTTGGGATTTCCACCGAAGGCAAAGGCCCCGAGGGGGTCGAGGTGCTGAAGCAGGGGTTCAACGTCGATCCGCTGTTGCAGCGGCAGGCCGATTGCATTTCCACCATGACCTACAATGAATATTGGCAGGTGATTGATGCGGGCGTGACGCCAGAAGAATTGTTGACCTTCAAATACGAGGATCAGGGCGTCGCGACGCTTGAGGACGGTCTTTATGTGCTTGAAGACAACCTGTCTGACGAGGCCTTTGTCGACAAGATGGAGCGTTTTGTGCGCGCCTCGATGAAGGGCTGGAAATACGCGGAATCCAACCCGGATGAAGCAGCGGAAATCGTGCTCGACAATGATGCCTCTGGTGCCCAGACCGAAACCCACCAGAAACGCATGATGCGCGAGATCGCAAAATTGACCTCTGGCAGCAATGGCGCGCTGGACGTCGCAGACTATGAACGCACCGTGGAAACACTGCTTACGGGTGGGTCTGATCCGGTGATTACCAAAACGCCAGAAGGGGCCTGGACCCATGCCATTACGGATGCGGCGTTGAACTAAACCTTTCGGCTAGTGAAGCCATCGTGAAACATCAGGATACCCAGCCAGAGCATTGGCTGGGTATCGTCAATTTTAAGAAAAAGTAACTTTCTGTTAAGGGGATAGGCGTTTGAGTTAATGTGTGCGGGGATCTGCTCCCTCGTGTCACGGGGGAAATGATGTCCCAGTTAACCAGTAACGTGTGTTTTTGTGGGGCGGCGTCGCCGAGCGTTCGCCGCTCCGCAGCCCTTGAACGGGCCTGTCTCGAAGCGCGACTGCGCACCCGAATGGGGGGCGGTCCTGAGGCATTGGTGCTGTATTACAATGCAAATGTTCCGGTGCACCCTGCGGGAGGGCTGCGCGGTGCATATGCGGTGACGAACCTCTCGGTTTGTAATGGGGCCTGCCTGCAAACGGAGGATGTCTTGGGCGCATTGGCCCATGGCTTTTCGCGCGTATTCCTAGAATTATCTCCTGATATCAGATTGATCCACCGACAGCTTAATCTTGTTGAGGATATCGCCGCCTGCTCAGGTTTGGACGGAACCGTCGCCCTGTTTCATTCTGAAAATGCACTGGCTGTGTTGCTGGAAGAGCCCGTGACAGAAGAAACGACGCGGCTCTTACCTCAGGAGCCACAAGACAGAGCAGAGGCAAATGCGGGCTATGTGACCATCTCTGAGGGCTGTACCCTGTGCCAACATTGCATCTGGTCTTGCCCAAGCGATGCCATTCACCTTGGTGAACAGGGTGATACGTTGGAAATTCGGGATCGCCACTGCACGGGGTGTGGCCTGTGTGCCAGTGCTTGTCCTGAGCGGGTGCTGGCGATCCTGCCGTTGCCCGCCGCTCAGCGTAGCGCCTGAGGCCAGTCAGTCGGAGAAGCGGCCGTATTTGCCTTGATGAAACACCAGACCAGATCCCAGATCCGAGCGCTGTGAAACGCGCAAGACTTCACCCACAAGGATCGTGTGATCACCGCCGGGATGTGCTGCGTGATGTAGGCAATCCAACCGCGTGAGCGCGTCATCCAGCACCGGGTTCCCTTCGTCGTTGCGGCTCCATGGATGGGTGTCGAAAACCTCTCCGTGGCGGGCAAAATGCAGGGCGGCCTCCATATGCGTTTCTGCCATCACATGGATGGAGAAATGCTGCGCTTTGACAAATGGATCATGACGCTGAGATTGGATAGCAGGACACCAGAGCACCAGTGGCGGCGTCAGTGAGACGGATGTGAAACTGTTGACAGTGATCGCCAGAGGGCCGCGCTCGGTTTGCGTTGTAACCACCACAACGCCGGTTGCAAAACACCCCAAAGCAGCGCGCATCTCGGCTTGTGTGTCTGGGCCGGGAATGAAGCTGGTTTGGGTCATAGAGCAGGGGTTCCGTTTCCGTGTTGGTTGCTGCAGGTGCGAAAGGCGCAATGCGGCCCACGCCCTTATTTCAACCTCTGCACTAAGATGCAAAAGAAATTAAGAATAACGCCCCCGGCCATACGGACGGAGGCGTTCAAAAAGCGACCCATATGAAAAAGGGTTTAGTGCAAAACCGTTTCCACAACAGATGACATCTGAGTGGCGACGCGATTGATTTCTTCCATGGCATCAACGGTTTGCAGAACCCCAGCATCCCTATAGTAGGTGATCAAAGGCGCGGTCTGGGCATGATATGCCTCGAGCCGACTAGCGACGGTTTCAGCGCGATCATCCGCACGACGGGTCAGTTCTGTACCTCCGCATTTGGCACAGGTGTCCCCCGGCAACGGTGGCTTGAACGTGTCATGATAGCCCTCGCCACATCCCGCACAGGTGGAACGGCCCGAGATCCGTTCGACCATGGCCTCGTCGTTTACCTGCAAGCTAATGGCTGCATTGATGCGTTGTCCGGTCGAGGCCAGCAACGCATCAAGCGCCTTTGCCTGAACGGTGGTGCGGGGAAAGCCGTCGAGGATGACACCGTTTTTGCAATCCGCATCATTCATCCGATCCTTGAGAATGGCGATCACGATCTCATCCGACACCAATCCTCCGGCATCCATTACGGCCTTGGCTTGTTTCCCGGCCTCCGTCCCAGCGGCTACCGCCGCACGCAGCAGGTCGCCGGTGGACAGCTGCACAAGCCCGTATTTTTCCTGCAACATACGGGCCTGGGTGCCTTTGCCCGCACCGGGAGGCCCCAGCAGGATCAATACCGCTGGGCGGGTCATCACATCAGTGCTCATGTTCACTTACCCCTTGCTGGCGCGGTTGGTGATCAGATCGTCCACGACGGACGGGTCCGCGAGGGTCGAGGTATCGCCAAGGCTGCCAAAATCGTTTTCCGCAATTTTGCGCAGGATACGGCGCATGATCTTGCCTGAACGGGTCTTTGGCAGGCCCGGCGCCCATTGGATCACATCCGGTGAGGCAATCGGGCCGATTTCCGTACGCACCCACTGGCGCAGCTCCTTCATGAGCTCATCCGATGGCTCACGATCGTTCATGAGGGTCACATAGCAGTAGATGCCCTGACCTTTGATCTCATGCGGGTAGCCCACCACGGCGGCCTCGGCCACGGCGGCATGTGCGACCAATGCGCTTTCAACCTCGGCGGTGCCCATGCGGTGACCGGAGACGTTGATCACGTCATCGACGCGCCCGGTGATCCAGTAATCACCCCCCTCATCGCGGCGGCAGCCATCACCCGTGAAATAGTAGCCTTTGTAGTCGGAGAAATAGGTTTTCTCGAACCGCTCATGATCGCCCCAAACGGTGCGCATCTGACCGGGCCAGCTATCCTTGATACACAGGACACCTTCGACACCATTGCCCTCGATTTCCGCGCCGGACTGCGGGTCAAGGACCACTGGCTCAATCCCGAAAAACGGCTTCATGGCTGCGCCGGGCTTCGTGGCATGTGCGCCGGGCAGCGGCGTCATCAAGTGGCCGCCGGTTTCGGTCTGCCACCAAGTGTCGACAATGGGGCATTTGCCCTTACCGACGACGTCGTTGTACCAGTTCCACGCTTCGGGGTTGATCGGCTCTCCCACAGTGCCCAGCACTTTGAGATCGGAGAGGTCGTATTTCTCAACAAATTCAGTTCCTTGGCCCATAAGTGCGCGAATGGCAGTGGGCGCGGTATAGAACTGATTGACCTTGTGCTTTTCACAGACGGCCCAGAACCGACCGGCGTCGGGGTAGGTGGGTACGCCCTCAAACATCAGCGTGGTCGCGCCATTGGCGAGGGGGCCATAGACGATGTAGCTGTGGCCCGTGACCCAGCCCACATCCGCCGTGCACCAGTAGATGTCGCCGTCGTGGTAGTCGAAAGTCACCTCATGGGTCAGCGCTGCGTAGGTCAGATAGCCGCCGGTGGTATGCACCACACCCTTGGGCTGGCCGGTAGAGCCGGAGGTGTAGAGGATAAACAGTGGATCCTCGGAGTTCATCTCGGCAGGCTTACAGTAGTCGTTCGCCTCCAGTGCCATCTCGTTGTAGTCGTAGTCGCGCCCATCGATCCAAGTGGTCTGGCCGCCGGTGCGGCGCACCACCAGACATTTGACGCTCTCTTTGCAGTGCAGGAGCGCGGCGTCGGCGTTGGATTTCAGCGGTGTTTTGCGACCGCCACGCGGGGCCTCGTCTGCGGTGATAACAACCTTTGCATCACAGCCATTGACCCGCGCCGCCAGTGCGTCCGGCGAAAAGCCTGCAAACACAATAGAGTGGATGGCACCGATGCGCGCGCAGGCCAGCATGGCATAGGCCGCTTCGGGGATCATCGGCAGATAAATCACCACCCGGTCGCCTTTGCCGACGCCCATGCTCTCTAGGATATTGGCCATGCGGCAGGTCTTCAGATGCAGCTCCTTGTAGGAGATATGCTTGGCATCCTCGTTCGGATCATCGGGTTCCCAGATGATCGCGGTCTGATCGCCACGGGTCGCCAAATGGCGATCAATGCAGTTGGCGGCGACGTTCAATTGGCCATCTTCGAACCATTTGATGTTCACATTGCCAAAGTCGTAGGAGACATCTTTGACCTTAGTGAAAGGCTTGATCCAGGTGATACGCTCTGCCTGTTCGGCCCAGAATTTCTCTGGGTTCTGAATGGATTGCGCGTACATCTCATCATATTTCGCAGCATCAATATGCGTGTTTTTGATGATGTCCTCAGACGGCGGGTACACTGCGCTCTCGGGCGTGGTCATGGAATGTCCTCCCTCCAATATTCTCTTGCGCGCGATCTCCACATGGAAGCGCGCCAAGAGTCAAACGTTCTCCAACCTCTGCAGTAATAATAAGCAAAGTTGAAAAGATGTGAATAAACATCGTTAAAATAAGGGCTTGCCTGTAAATCTCTTTCCGGTGCTTGCTGAAATACTGTAAATTCCCGCCGGAATTTGACGAATTTTACAAGATAAGACAGGGATTTTACTGTCAATTGCACGGCCCATGAGCGGCTTTACTGGGCGCAAATGCGGGCCTTTGCGGCTGCGGCGATTCCGCGCAGCCTATCAGAGACGATTGATCGGGACCTTCAGCATCGGGGTTCCATCGTCATCTGTGGGCATCTCACCTGCGCGCATATTGACCTGCAGCGAGGGGATGATCAGTTTGGGCATCGCCAGTTGCGCGTCACGTTCCGTACGGAAACGAATGAACTCCTCGCGGCTCTTGCCGCCGCCCACGTGGATATTATGCGCCTTTTCTTCTGCGACGGTGGTCTCCCAGCGAATATCGCGCCCATTGGGGCCGTAATCATGGCACATGAACAGGCGCATCTCGTCCGGCAGCGCCAGTACCTTTTGGATCGAGTCATAAAGTTCGCCCGCATCTCCGCCCGGAAAGTCCGCCCGCGCCGATCCCCCATCGGGCATAAACAGCGTATCTCCCACAAAGGCTGCGTTGCCGATCACATGCACCATACAAGCGGGCGTGTGGCCGGGCGTTGCCACGGCGAAACAGGCGATGTCGCCCACCATATACGTGTCGCCGTCCTCAAACAGTTTATCGAACTGGCTGCCGTCACGCTGGAACTCGGTGCCCTCGTTGAAGATCTTTCCGAAGGTTTCCTGAACCTCCATAATCCGGGCACCAATGCCGATTTTGCCGCCCAAACGGTCCTGAATATAGGGGGCGGCGCTCAGATGGTCGGCGTGAACATGGGTCTCGATAATCCAGTCGAGCCTCAACTCGCGCTCGATGATGCAAGCAATGATCCGGTCGGCGTGGTCATAGGTAATCCGCCCGGCGGCATAGTCGATGTCCATCACACTGTCGATCACCGCAGCAGTGCCCGTGTGCGGGTCGCTCACAAGATAGCTGATCGTGTTGGTGGCGGGATCAAAGAAGCCTTCAACATGCGGCGCTTGCGACATTGAGAGGGGATAGGGCGGCATGAAACTTCCTCACGGTGACTGTCAGGTCTGGTGCGGGTCTGGGTATCTCATGCGTCCGACAGGCTCTGCAATACGCATTGCCTCATCACAAAGCTGCGCGGCAATGCGCCGCTCAGGCGTGGCGTTGCAATCGTTCCGGCATCATCATCATTCCTAGATCCGCAGTAGAGATCTCTTTACGGGCCAAGGGAGAGTAGATCTTATCGGTGGCAATGCGTGCCAAACGTGGATGCAGCGGCCGAAGGGCGCGCAATCCGGGTAGCAATGACGCCAGCTCTGCCTGTGCATCATTTGAGAGGCCTCGCAGGGACCACGGGCCGGGATAGAAGCTCTCTGTCGGGATGCCGCCTGCAAAGATCACCTCATGGCGTTCCAGCAAGACGTGGACATAGGTCACCCCATGTTGAGGGCAATGAGACTGAGCCTGTTCGGGCGCAAGCTGATGCAGTTGATTTGCCCGCAAGAAAAGCTCCGCCTGATCGGCGTGGTCGTTTAAAACAAAGCGGTGCTGCCTGGACACGGTCATGGGGTGAGGCAGGTTAAGAATGCCACCCGGTTGCAATGTGATCGGGCGCAGGCGCGGATTGGCGCGCAGTGCTGCGCCTTCGATGTGAGAGATGCCAACCCACATCACCTGTTGCAGACCGTTGTCAGCGGTTTGCAATAGATCGCCAACACGCAGTGTCTCCACGGGGCAGGGTCCGCGTGCGGTCTCAATCAGTGTCCCCGCCGTAAAGCACGGGATACCTGCTGAATAAAGGCTTGCGGGTGTTGACAGGCCGGAGGGAGGAACGCCTTCCAGAACCAATTGCTCCCCTTCGGGAAACGTCATGACCGCATTGCCGCTGCCATCATCGGTTACAACAACATCGTAAATGGTGACAGCGCCGTCAGGGCCGGTGCCTCCCGCAAGATCGGACACATCAAGCTGATCGTTGTAGCGCCCGTCGCCATCAAGATCACCCATGCCAAAGTCAGTGATGGTATCGCGGCCACCGCTGGTTGTGAGGATGAACAGATCCTCACCGCCGGCACTGATCATCACGTCATCACCGAGACCGCCGGTTATCGTGTCGTGGCCGTTGCCACTTGAGAGGGTGTCATTTCCATCGGAACCGATGATCGTGTCGCTTCCGACACCGGCGTCGAGCACCACGCCGGTGGTAGAATTGCTCGCATCAAAGTAATCATCGCGATTGGTGAGCGTGAATTCTTCGATATCGCTGAAGGCAATGGTGTCGGTGCCGCTGTCGATCTCGCCGGACTCGTCGCCAGTGTAGGTGACCGTGACACCCGAGGACAGGTTCGAGGCATCGATCTGGTCGCCTTCCCCAGCGCCGCCGTCGATGGTGTCATCACCAAAGCTGTTTTCAAGGATGAATGTATCGTCCCCCTCGCCACCAATCAGCTGATCGTTGTCACTGGCTGTGACGGTGGGAGCTTCGGTGGTGAAAATATCGGCGGCTGTTACCGGGGTCGTCCCATCGTGGTAGATGAGAAAATTCTGTGTGTTTCCATTGTTATAGGTAATCGTAATATCGGCGTAGTGATATGACGTCGTCTCATAAGAGCTGATCGAGATCGAGTAATATTCTTCGGGCAAGACAATACGGTCATTGCCAATATCGAAGTCCCCAATCTCCAAGGTGCCGGTCTGATTGGTGCTGCCGACAACGACATAATCCGCTTCGCCATCTCCGACGCCCGCGTCTGCGGGGGTGTAGTTCATGCGGATTGTGGCATAGCCACCGGTTTCCGCAGTCCAGTGATAGAAGTCCTGACCTGTGGTGCCGTGGTAGTTCGCGCCAGTATTGACCGTTTTATAGGTCGGGGTTGTGGCATCAGAATGGGTGCCACTGTAGATAACATCATCTCCGGCGCCACCAATGATCGTGTCATCACCTTCGCCGCCTTGGATGGTGTCGTTGCCGGCGCCACCCTCGATGCTGTCGTTGTGATTGGTGATCTCTTGGCCGTCACCATCAATATAGCCGAGGTCCATATTATCGGCACCATTGCTGCCGTTCACAACATAGACCTGCGGTGTACCATCTACCACAGAGGTGGCAAAATGCCCCGAAGACCCGCTTTCGAAATCAGTGGTCTCATATTGTTCGGTCGCGGTCGGGTCGCTGGATCCCTCCAACTCGTAGACATTCCCGTTGCCGTCGGTCAGGCCGATATTGTTACCTTGGTTATAGCCATCGCCGAACTGGATATCTTCGTAGATGAACTCGAGATCGAAGTTCCCGTCACCCGTATCCGTCAACACCACCTGAAACGAGTTTGTCCCCGTGCCGGAGTAGGGCGCGACATCCAACCAAGTGATTGTGACCTTGCCGTTGGCGGGGTCGAGATCCCACAGTATGTCGCCGCCTTTGCTGAGGTCCATGTCGGTCCAGAGCGGCGCAATCAGAGGGCCGTCGTTGAATCCGGCTAACCCCTGCGAATAATAACTGGTGCTGTCCCAATCAAAGCCGATGACACCATTGGTGCCGACATTGAACCCGGTGTAGCTCTTACCAAAGAGTGTGATCCCGTCCGGGCCAAAAACGGACGTGATGTCGACATAGACACTGCCATCATCAAGCGTGCCAGTGTCGGGGCCGTTGGCAACAAAACTGTTTTCACCATAGCCTGACGTGCCGCCAAGGCCGGAGTTCATTGTGGCCATCTTACTCTTCCCGGCTCCGATACAGGGAGCCAATGCTGGTTAACGCGTGGACAAATTTCTATATTCTAATGTCTTATGAGGTTTCTCTTAAGTTCTGGTTTAGAGCGGTAAGGCGCGCAGATAATAAACTCAGCGCAAAAATCACAAACTGGTGAGGCGCTGGGCGCAGGGGAGCGTTGTGCACGTAGAAGGCGCAATGCGTCATCATTACCAACAGACACAATACCCGCCGGCGCTGAAGGAAGTGCCTGTTGAGACGAAGCGCCTATTCAGCCAGTGTTCTGGGCCTCAAACATATCAAAGGCCTGCACCGCGCTCACCGGTGCAGGCCTTTTGGTTTTATTGTTCGTCCACTGGCGAGAGGAACCGTTGCGCGCCCCCTTCGATGGCCCGGATTGGCACCAGTTCGAAGGGCGCACAGGCCCTCGTTTAGGTGCCCGTGCGCAGTTCCGGCTCTGCTTGCGGCGTTTTGGGGGCAGACGGGATCGGCGCGACATGTTTTGCGATCTTCATTTCGCCTTCAGACACGAATTTTGCCATCTCTTGGGTCATGACATTTGCGTCACTCGAGAGTGTTTGGCTGGCTGCGGTGGTTTCTTCAACCATTGCGGCGTTGTGCTGTGTCACTTCGTCCAGATGACCGATGCCAGTGTTGATTTCATTCAGGGTGATCGATTGCTCCTCAGCGCCGCGGGCGATTTCGGTTACATTTTCCGAAATCGAGTTCACGCTGGTGATGATCGTCTCAAGCTCGGTACCGGCGCGCCCCACAAGGGTGACGCCGTCGGACACATGTCGGGTACTTTGCTCGATCAATCCTTTGATCTCACCGGCCGCATCTGCTGAACGCAGGGCAAGGCTGCGCACCTCGGAGGCCACAACGGCAAAACCGCGACCTGCTTCTCCTGCGCGCGCGGCCTCGACACCGGCGTTCAGTGCCAACAAGTTGGTCTGGAAGGCAATATCGTCAATCACAGAGATGATCTTTGCAATGCCTTGCGAAGATTCTTCGATCTTGGACATCGCCTCGACGGCATCTTTTACCACTTGTCCGCTCTTTTCGGCTGTGACGCGCGCGTTTTGAACGTTACCCTCGACGTCCCGCGCACCTTCCGCTGCGGATCGTACGGTTGCCGTCAGTTCTTCTAGCGCGGCTGCGGTTTCTTCCAGCGTTGCGGCTTGATTTTCCGTGCGTTGAGACAGTTCGGCAGAGGAACCGTTCAGTTGTCCCGCGGTTCGACTGACGCCATCGGCCACGTCACGCACCGTACGGATCGCCGTCTGCAACGAATCCACGGCCTCGTTATAGGCGGTAGACAGGCGGCCGATATCATCGATGTCGGAAGGGGCGCACCGATGGGTCAGATCACCATTTCGCAGATGCTCCAGCGCTGCGGCAATGCCGAGGATTTCCATACGGCGTTTGGTGATGTCGGTGGCGATCTTTACGATGCGTTCAACCGTCCCATCCTCATTCAGATAGGGGGCATAGGTGGCTTGAATCCAAACCACTTCGCCATCTTTGCGCAGGCGTGGAAACTGATCGGTTTGCGGTTTGCCTTCTGCCAGCTCACGCCACATGTTTTTGTAACGGTCGGTTTTGGCGAAGCTGGGGTAAACAAACATCTTGTGATGCTTGCCTTGGATTTCCTCCAGCGTGTAGCCCAGCGTTTGCAAAAAGTTGTCGTTCGCGCGCAGGATGGTGCCATCCACCTCGAACTCGATAACTGCCTGCGTGCGTTCGATCATTGCACGCAGTTTTCGATCCTCATTCAGATCGGTCGATACAGCTTTCTGGGGCTTTCGCTTAAACATTTATGTCTACCACTTCATCTGTGACCAGGTCCAATGTCGGACAGTTCGTGGTGGATCAACCTAACTGATATATCCTAACAGAACCCTTCCTGACGGTGGTTTCACCACAGGTCTTGGGAGTTATGACTAATCATAGGTTAAGGCGCGTCTCAGCACCTTGTGCAGGTGATTTCCAACGCCATGAAAGACAGTGATCTGCCCTTGTTGCGTCGAAAATACTGGGATCAATATACCGCAATCCTGATGATTGCCGCCCCCTGAGGGTTAATTGAATATCCCAATATATCAACGTGTTGTTCGCTGAACTTAATGCTGTTTGGGATTTTGGCTCCGGCGGTAGGGATCGAACCTACGACCAATTGATTAACAGTCAACTGCTCTACCGCTGAGCTACGCCGGAGTGTGAGCGACCGTATAGCGATGCCGTTTCTGGGCGTCCAGTGCGAAAAACAAAAAACCGTCAAAAAAATCAATCCACACAGATGAATGTCGCTGAGAATGCCAATGGGCCGTCTGGCTGGATTTGCTGGCGCTGGGTCAGATCTACCAGATGGGCAAAGACGTTGCGCTCTGCGGCTGGCAGCAGGGCTGCGGGTGTATCCTTGTAAATTTCGCGCGCAAGATCCGCAGCGGTTGCAGGCACAGACCTCAACTGCGCAAGGACCGCGCGCTCTCGCTCCAGACGGTGCGCGATCAGCCAGTCAAGTCGCGCAAGAGGCGATGCCACTGGCGCGCCATGGCCGGGTAGGAACAATGACCATTCGCGTTGTTGTAATTTGCGGCAAGAGGCCATGAAGTCTGTCAGATCTCCATCCGGAGGCGAGACAAGCGAACTGGCCCATCCCATGACATGGTCACCGGAAAACAGGATGTCACCGAGGGCAAAACACAAATGATTTCCAATATGGCCTGGCGTGTGCAGCGCCTCAATCTGCCAGTCAACTCCGCGTAAAATTTCCCCGTCCTCAAGGCAGTGGTCGCAGGCAAAGCTATGATCAATCCCTTCGCCGCCACCTGCCGTACCCGTGAGGGCGAGGTCTTGCATGATGGCGCTGCGCCCGGCACCCGCGCCGCCGAAGGCATAGATCTGTGCGCCGGTTTTGTCCCTTAGGCGTTTGGCGAGGGGGGAGTGATCGAGATGACTGTGGCTCACTAGAATATGGCTGATAGTTTGGCCGGCCTGACACGCGGCAAGGATGGCGTTCAGATGCGCCTCAGACGCGGGGCCAGGATCAATCACCGCAAGCTCAGTGTCTCCGACCAAATACGTATTGGTGCCCCGATAGGTCATGGGCGATGGGTTTGGCGCGACAATTCTGCGAATACCGGCGGCGACCGTTTCGGGATGGCCGGGTTTGGGGTTGAACCCGTCGGTGGCTTGCGTTCTGCTCATGATGATCCTCTTTGACGGAGGGCGTAAACCTGTCCCGCTCTAGGCTTAGTCATGAAGTTCCCTCATCTCAAACACTATGTTCCACGCCTGCCCACCGGCATTTACGGTCGTGCTGCGCTTATTTTGCTGATGCCGGTGGTGGTTCTGCAACTGGTTGTGGCCTTTGTGTTTATCCGGCGCGACCTAGAGGATATCACGCAGCAGATGTCCTATACCGTGGTGCGAGAGCTGTTTGTGATCAATGATCAGATCGAGGCTGCGCCAACGCAAGAGGCTGCATTGAACGCGTTGGAGTCCTTGCTGCTGCGCCTGAATTTTCAGCTGCGATTTATCGGGCCGGATGAGGCGGAACCCGAAACCTATATCCCGTTTGAGGATATTTCAGGCCGGGTTGTGCGCGATACAATGATGCGCAGCTTGCCAGAGTTTCACTCCATCCGGTTCACCCGGTCCCATGCAAGCTATATTGTGACGGGGACGAAATTCGGACTGGCAGAGATCGAATTCAGCCGCCGTCGCGCCACGGTCGCCGCTCCCCACCAGTTGATCGTTATCACTGTGGTGTTTGGCTTTATGCTGGTGGTGATCGCCATGGCCTATATGCGCAATCAGCTTCGCCCCATCAAACGGCTAGCCGATGCGGCAGAGGCGTTTGGGCGCGGGCGGGTGATCCCTTATCAGCCGCGTGGCGCGACCGAGGTGCGGGCTGCGGGGGCCGCGTTTAATGATATGCGCGCCCGGATTGATCGGCAGATCGAGCAACGCACATTGATGCTTTCGGGGGTGAGCCATGATCTGCGCACGCCGTTGACGCGGCTAAAGCTTAGCCTTTCCATGCTGGAAGATGACGACGCAGAACCGATGCTGCAGGATGTCAAGGAAATGGAGGATATGGTGAACGCCTTCCTCGATTTCTCGCGCGGGGTAACCACCAGTGCGATGGAGGAGACGGACCCCTGCGCGCTGGTTGAGGAGGCGGTCGATAACTGGACCCGGCAGGGAAAAACGGTGCATCTGGTAGAGACCGTCGGCAATCGCACTGTGCCTCTTCGGGCGGCGGCAGTGCGCCGGGCGCTGGACAATCTTATTTCGAACGCGGTGCGCTATGGCACGCGGGCACGGGTGTCGGTGGCGGTCATGCAAAAATCCCTGCGTATCCGGGTCGAAGATGATGGTCCCGGCATTCCCGAGGATCTGCGCGGCGATGCCATGCGCCCCTTCACGCGCCTTGATCCGGCCCGCAATCAGGATCTGGGCACCGGTGTCGGGTTGGGTCTGGCGATTGTGGCCGATATCGCGCGCGCGCATGGTGGCACGTTACGGCTCGGAACCAGCGAAGAGCTGGGCGGGTTGCAGGCGGATATCGTGATCGCACTCTGAACCTGGACTTTATGGAGGCGCATTCAGCTGCACAAAAACGGCAGCTAGGATGGTGGGAGATCAGAGATTCGAACTCTGGACCAAAGCGTTATGAGCGCTCTGCTCTAACCGCTGAGCTAATCTCCCGCCAGCAGCCTTATAGAACCGAACCACGCACCTCGCAATCCGTTCTGTGCAAGAATTTGAACCCGTTGCCTCCTCGGTTGCATCTCACTGACATAGGAGGAGAAACTCTGCGAAGCGTCGCTCGGAATCAGGCCGTGACTGCTTGCAGGCGCGGGGCAGGGCGGCGGCTGCGAAATTCGTCTAATTTGGCAACCACACCTTCTATGACTAGCTCTCTGCGGCGATCGATGCCGTGACGCGAGGGGTAGACGGCAAATACGTCTTTCTCCGGGGCGTCCCATTCGGGCAATACGCGCTCAAACTGGCCATCTTCGATCATCTCTTGCACAAAGAACAGCGGCACGCGCGAATAGCCTGTGCCGTTGGTGACTGCGTGGCGGATCAGATCGGGATCATCGGCAGTAAAGCCAACACGGATCGGCGCCAGCACCTCTTCTCCGTTGCGACTGAGCGGGAAGAAACCGTTGGTCTGGTCCTCGTAGTACTGAATATATTTTAGCCGTGTCAGATCTTCGGGGCCGTCGGGGCGGCCCATCCGATCCAGATAGTCAGGTGTCGCCAGCAGCACTGTCTCCATCGTGGCTATCCGGCGCCCCACGCCATCGGTTTCGCCAAGTCGTCCGGTGCGGATCGCCAGATCGTAGTTTTCGCGCACCACGTCCACCAGACGATCCTCAAGGCGCAGAATGATGTTCAGATCATCGTGTTTGCGATCCAGATCCACCAGCATGGGACCAATCAGGTGACGCCCAAGAAAGCTGTTAACGCTGATGCGAAAATCGCCCGAGAGCCCTTCTTGCAACTGATCAAGCTCTGCCGTCATCCGATCATAGTTGCTGAGCAGGCCTTGCGCATGGGTGTAGACCAATTCGCCATAACGTGTGGCGCGCACCCCTTGTGCAGTGCGATGCAGGAGCTGATGACCGATGAGGCTTTCCAACTGTTTGATCTGCTGGCTCACCGCGGATTGCGTCATCTCCCGGCGTGCTGCGGCGCGGTTCAGGCTTCCCTCATCCAAGGCCACGATCAGAGTCTCAAGTAGCGACAGCCGGTCCATTGGCACTCCTATCGCAAATGCTAATACCCCTTATTAGTCATCAAAGACTGCAGAAGGCCACAGCAAAACACTATCTCGATCTCGTCGGCGATATCCGCTGACATGGATATTGGAGCCTCTTATGACCCTTTCCCGTAGAACTCTTTTGACATCCCTGGGCCTTGGCGGTGCGAGCCTTGCACTGCCGTCGTTTGGGATGATGGCACAGGCTGCACCTTCCGGCCCTGCACCCGTATTGCATCAGTTTCGGTTTGGCGACGCCACCATCACCGCACTCCTGGATGGTCATCTTGCCATTCCTTCGGCAATTTTTACGGGGTCTGATCCGGCTAAGGTGGCAGAGACCCTCGCGGGCAGCTTTTATCGCGAAGGCGGGCAGGGGCTCGAAATTCCGGTAAACGGTTATTTGGCGGAGCGCGGGGGGCAATATACGCTGATCGATACCGGGACGGCGCAGCTCATGGGGCCTGATCTTGGTGGTCTTATGGCGGCGCTGACGGCAACCGGCGTCACTCCAGAGCAGATCACAACTGTCCTTTTGACACATATGCACCCGGACCACGCGGGAGGGTTGATCGCGCCCGATGGCAGTGCCGCCTTCCCGAATGCGGAGCTGGTGGTGGCGGAAACCGAATGGGGCTTTTGGTACGATGATGCCATCATGGCCTCAGTCGATGAAGGAAGCCGTGGGTTCTTTCAGATGGCGCGCGATGCGGTGGCACCTTATGCAGAGCGCAGAAAGCCCTTCACTGGCGAGGTCGAAGTGGCACCCGGCTTTACCGCTATGCCACTGCCGGGGCATACGCCGGGTCACAGTGGCTTTATGCTCGATGCGGGCGATGCGCAGCTCTTGTTCTGGGGCGATGTGGTGCACAGCACTGCGCTGCAATTCAAGAACCCGGAGTGGACCATTCCGTTTGATGCGGATCAGCCATTGGCGGCGCAGACACGCAAGGCGATGTTTGATCGCGCGGCTGCAGATCAGCTGTTGGTGACTGGCATGCATCTGGATTTCCCGGGTCTGGGCCGGGTGGAGCGCGACGGCGCGGCCTACGCCTTTGATCAGGCACCATGGCAGTTCGGGCTTTGATCTGGCCCACTGAGCGCCGGATTTTGTAGCAATCAGTCAAATACCCCTCCCATTGTGCGGATTTCTGCGGTGGGAGGGGGACATTCCCTAGTTTCCTTCATCCGTCCTATAGGCTAAACGCTCGTCAACCATTGCGAAGGAGCCATGCGATGACCAGCGGCAAGAACGGTTTGACCTATGCAGATGCAGGGGTCGATATTGATGCGGGCAACGAACTTGTGGACCGGATCAAACCGGCCGCAAAGCGAACCAACCGCCCCGGCGTGATGAGCGGCCTCGGCGGCTTTGGCGCGCTGTTTGATCTGAAAGCTGCCGGATACGAGGACCCGATCCTTGTCGGTGCCACCGATGGGGTCGGCACCAAGCTGCGGATCGCCATTGATACCGGTCTGGTGGATGGCGTGGGCATCGACCTCGTGGCCATGTGCGTCAATGATCTGGTCTGTCAGGGCGCAGAGCCGCTGTTCTTTCTCGACTACTTTGCCACCGGCAAACTCGAAACCGATGTTGCGGCGCGAATCATCGAAGGCATCGCCGAGGGCTGCGTGCGCTCTGGCTGTGCGCTGATCGGTGGTGAAACGGCAGAGATGCCGGGCATGTACCCTAAGGGTGATTTTGACCTCGCAGGCTTTGCCGTGGGGGCGATGGAGCGGGGCACCGCACTGCCCGAAGGCGTGAGCGAGGGCGATGTGCTCTTGGGGCTGGCCTCTGATGGTGTGCACTCCAACGGCTATTCGCTGGTGCGCCAGATCGTGAAGTATTCGGGCCTTGGCTGGGACGGCGACAACCCGTTTGGCGAGGGCAAACTGGGGGAGGCGTTGCTGACCCCGACGCGTCTTTATGTGAAGCAGGCCTTGGCGGCGGTACGCGCGGGGGGCGTCAATGCACTGGCGCATATCACTGGTGGCGGCCTCACTGAGAACCTGCCGCGCGTCCTGCCCGAGGGGCTGGGGGCTGATATCGACCTTGGTGCGTGGGAGCTTCCGGGCGTCTTCAAATGGCTGGCGGAAACCGGCGGCATTGAAGAGGGCGAAATGCTCAAGACCTTCAACTGCGGCATCGGCATGATGCTTGTGGTGAAGGCCGACCGCGCCGATGCGCTGACCGAGGTGCTGGAGGGCGAAGGCGAAACCGTCGCGCGCCTCGGTACGGTGACAGCCGGGGAGGGCATCCGCTACACAGGCGGGCTGCTGTGAGCGACAAGAAACGCGTCGCCATTCTGGTTTCCGGCGGGGGCTCCAATATGGTGTCCCTCGTCGACAGCATGCTGAACGACGCCGATCATCCGGGCCAGCCCTGTCTGGTGCTGTCCAACAACGCCGATGCCGGGGGGCTTACGAAGGCCGCCGCGCGCGGCGTTGCGACAGCTGTTGTGGATCATCGCCCCTTTGGCAAAGATCGCGAGGCGTTTGAGGCAGAGCTGGTAAAGCCAATCCTCGAGGCGCGCGCCGATGTGGTCTGTCTCGCGGGATTCATGCGGGTACTGACCGCCGGGTTTGTGCGTCAGTTCGAGGGGCGGATGCTGAATATCCACCCGTCTCTCCTGCCCAAATATAAGGGCCTGCATACCCATGCCCGCGCGCTGGAGGCAGGTGACGACCGGCACGGCTGCACCGTGCATGAGGTGACGCCACTTTTGGATGACGGGCCGATCCTGGGACAAGCCGAGGTGCCAGTAAATCCCGGCGACACGCCGGATGATCTGGCAGCGCGCGTATTGGTGCAGGAACATCGTCTCTATCCGGCGGTGCTTGCACGTTATCTGCGCGGCGAGCGTGCCGTCCTTCATCTGAGCTGAACTGCAACCTTCTTGCTCTTAGAGGGTTTGCAACCCGCTCGCACTCGTCGTATCAACGGGGGACCGAGCGGCAGAAACCCTTAATAAAGACCCATTTGATGAAAACTCTGACCACCACCGACGAGCTGCGCGCCTTTTGTGAAGAGGCCGCGAATTATCCTTATGTGACGGTCGATACCGAGTTTCTCCGAGAGCGCACCTATTATTCCAAACTTTGCCTGATCCAGATTGCCTTTCGGGGGGATGGTAAAACAGATGCGGTTCTGGTTGATCCGCTCTCAAGTGATTTGTCGCTGGAGCCCTTGTACGAGCTCTTTCGCAATGAGGATGTGGTCAAGGTTTTTCATGCCGCGCGTCAGGATCTGGAGATCTTTTGGGTGGATGCATCCGTCTTCCCCAAGCCGCTGTTTGACACGCAGGTCGCAGCCATGGTCTGCGGCTTTGGTGAACAGGTTGGATACGAGACGCTGGTGCGCAAGATCTGCAAGCAAGGGCTTGATAAAACGTCACGTTTTACCGATTGGTCGCGTCGTCCGCTATCCGACGCTCAAAAAACCTATGCTTTGGCGGATGTTACCCATCTGCGCCAGATCTACGAGCACCTGCGCAAAGAATTGGACAAGACCGGGCGTAGCCATTGGGTGGCGGAAGAGTTGCAGGTTCTGACCGATCCCGCGACCTATGATATTCAGCCCCGAGAGGCATGGCGTCGGGTCAAAACCCGCACCAATTCTGGTAAGTTCCTTGCTGTGGTGCGTGAGCTTGCGGCCTTTCGCGAGGAATACGCCCAAACCAACAATGTGCCCCGCAACCGGGTTTACAAGGATGACGCATTGGTGGAACTCGCGTCCACCAAGCCGCGCACGCCGTCTGATCTGGGCGGCTCTCGTTTGTTGCTGCGTGAAGCGCGTAAGGGTGCGATCGCTGAGGGGATTTTGAAAGCGGTGGAGCGTGGCGTGAATTGTCCGCAGGAGGACATGCCCCAAGCGGACCGTTCGCGCGAAAAAATGCAGATCAATGGCGCGCTGGCGGATCTGTTGCGGGTGCTTTTGAAAGCCAAGACCGAAACCGCCGGTGTTGCGGCTAAGCTGATTGCGCCTTCCGCAGATCTGGATGCCATCGCCGCAGGCGAGCGGGATGTGCCCGCGCTCAAGGGCTGGCGACATGAGGTTTTCGGCTCAGACGCGCTGCGCCTGTGCAATGGTGAGATTGCGCTTGCGGCCAAGGGACAGCTGGTGAAGGTCGTCGACCTCTGATCGCATCGTGATGTGACCAAGCAACAAAAAACGCGCCCGGTTGACCGTGGCGCGTTTTTTGTTGCTGTCTGTTGGCGTCTTTAGCGGCGGGTTTCGCGGGCGTTTTCTTTTCCCACCACACGCAGGACACGAACACCTGCAAGATCCTGATTGGAGAGGCTCACCGCCGCGCGAATGGTGCGCGTTGCAACGGTGCCCTGATAGGTTGCTTTCTTGGGATAGGTCACGCGGAAGGTATATTCCAACTGCCCCGGCTCTTGTGGGTCGGCAGGCACCAGTTTGGCGTCAAAGGCACCGTTACGGGCGGCTTCGCCCTCGACAGTGAGGATCGCCCCGACCGATGTGCGCTCAATCCGCATGTCCTTGATGACTGCGATGGGGAGGCTGCGGTCTTCGCCTTTGTCATCCTTGCGACCCAAAAGATTGGTTTTTTCTTCTTCCTGCGGGATCAGCGGGTTCAGGTTTTCATCCAAAGTGTTTGTGGTTTCGCGCGATGTGCCGAACCAGTTGGTCGGGTTGACACGCGAGTCGCGCCATCCACCGCAGGACGACAGGACCAATGTGCTAATCATAAGGGCGCCGATAGTGATACGCATGAATACCTGCCGCAGTCAGAGTTACTTGCAAAACTGACTACCCGATTGAAGCGGCGTTGAAAAGCGGTTGAAAAGACTAAGGCTCTGGCCTAGGTCCGATCTGTTGCCACCTGACTGCGAGATGAGGTTTGCTATGGCCAGTGCCGCCTTCGAGGAAATCGTCGAGGATTTTGAGTTCTTTGAGGATTGGGAAGATCGCTACCGCCATGTGATCGAGCAGGGCAAGGCGATGCCGCCTCTGGATGAGGCGCTGAAAGTGCCTGCAACCAAGGTGGATGGCTGCGCAAGTCAGGTCTGGCTGCATCCGCAAATCGAGAATGGTGTATTCCATTTCGATGGCGATAGCGACGCGATGATCGTCAAAGGGCTGATTGCGGTTTTGCGCAAGCTCTACAATGGGTTGACGCTCAAAGAGGTGCTGGCGGTGGATGCGCGGGCGGAAATGGGGCGCTTGGGTCTGAATGACCATCTGTCGGCGCAGCGGTCGAATGGGTTGCGCGCCATGATTGAGCGTATCCGTGACACGGCTGCAGCGCAGGTTTGATGCCTAAAGAGGGGCGCTGCCCCTCTTGGCCTGCGGCCAATTCACCCCGGGATATTGTTAGTTAGAAGAGGGGGCGGACTTGCCCCAGGTCTTGAGCGTGGTCTCAAGATCGCCGTAGCCTGTGTGGCGGTGAATAAAGTCCAACCCCATACGTTTGGCGCAGTCGCGTGCTTTATCCAAAAGCACTGTGTCGCGGATCTGTGACTGATAGATCAGGGTGGTGTAATTTCCGAATATCATGTCGCGCAGCTCTGGGTTCTTATCAAGGCCCATGGGGCGCCAGACGAAGGCGTCGAATTGTTTGACGAGAAAATCTGTGAGGTAAAAAGCGGTGATCTCACCGGCCTCTGACAGGGTGTCGAACCGGGTGTTGCCCTCGAAAAACGCGTAGCAATGTGGGCCGGGCACCATTTCGACGCCGAGGTCTGCACATTTTTTCTGCAACTGGCCGCCGGTGCCGCAATCGGCGTAGACCACATAGATCTGATCGTAGATCGCGCGATGTTTTGCCACTGCGGCCTCTACATGCGTGATGATCTGATCGGGGTAAAGATGCAGCTTTGCGGGCAGGCAGGTCAGATCCATGTGATCCAGCCCGTTTGCATTGCAGATGTCGAGGATTTCGCGGGCAAGCGCGCCGCAGGCGATCAGCAGAATGCGGCCTGTTTTGCGCTCCGGTGCAGCAAGGCCGTTTTCCGTAAGGCTTTTATCGTCAAGAGATGTGCCACTGGGCAAGGGGAGGGCTGCCCGGTGTGATAGCCGGGCAGCTCGGCCGCGTCTGAGGGACGCGGTGGCCATTTTAGGCGTTCATGGCGTTGTGTTTGCGCGCGACATATTCTTTTGCCGTCTCCACCGCGACAGCTGCGTCGCGGCAGTAGGCGTCGGCGCCGATGGCTTTGCCGAATTCTTCGTTCAAGGGGGCGCCGCCCACCAAAACGATGTAGTCGTCGCGTTTGCCTTGTTCGATCATCGTGTCGATCACGACTTTCATATAGGGCATGGTTGTGGTCAGCAGCGCGGACATGCCGAGGATGTCGGGTTTATGTTCCTCAAGCGCCTCGAGATAGTTTTCGACCGGGTTATTGATACCGATGTCGACCACCTCAAAGCCAGCACCTTCCATCATCATGGAGACGAGGTTTTTGCCAATGTCGTGAATGTCGCCTTTGACGGTGCCGATCACCATGGAGCCCATGCGCGGTGCGCCGGTTTCCGCCAGAAGCGGTTTTAGGATGAACATGCCGCCCTTCATGGCATTGGCAGCCAGCAGTACCTCGGGCACAAACAGGATGCCATCACGGAAGTCAGCGCCAACGATAGTCATACCGCCCACGAGGGCTTCGGTCAGGATTTTGTAAGGTGCCCAGCCGCGTTCCAGAAGGATGTTCACGCCCTCTTCGATCTCTTCCTTGAGACCGTCATAGAGGTCGTCGAACATCTGTTGGACCAGTTCCTCGTCATCGAGTTCTGAGAGGATGATGTCTTCTTCTTCCGACATATCTGCATTCCTTAGCTGGCGGGCTTGGCTGAATTGGCCATTTCATACGTTTGTGACAGATGTTCAGATCTCCACTGTTTCGATTGCGACATTGACGCGTTTCGAACCGACCTTTGCCTGGGGAATTGGGATAGTTTGATCGGTTCAACCCATGGGTTTTGCTGATTTTGCGCAGTAAGTTCTTTATTTGTTCCTGTGCATGTGGCATTTGGAACGTATGCAGAACATTGACCAATTTCCTGCCCAACGTCGCAAATCTCGCGGGGCGCTTAGCAATGCGGCAGGTCGCTTTGACTTGCAGCGCGAAAACGTGGACGATGGCTGGCAGCAAGAGTTGCCCGATGCGTCGATCGCGACAGAGATTCGCAGCGAATTGGCGCGTAGTCTGATCTCTTATAACCGCTCTCCTGATTTGCCGTTTGATCGTTCCATCAATCCATATCGCGGGTGTGAACATGGCTGTATCTATTGCTTTGCGCGGCCGTCTCACGCCTATCTCGGTCTGTCGCCGGGGCTGGATTTTGAAACACGACTGATTGCGCGCAGCAATGCGGCAGAGGTGTTGCGCAAGGAGTTATCCGCGCGCAGCTACAAGGTAGCCACACTGGCAATTGGGACCAACACCGACCCTTACCAACCCTGCGAGCGGGACCATCAATTGATGCGGCGCTGTCTTGAGGTGCTGCAGGCGTTCAATCACCCGGTGGCGATTGTGACCAAAGGGGCGATGATCGAACGCGATATCGACATTCTTGCGGATATGGCGACCCGAGGTCTGGTGCGGGTGGGAATTTCCGTGACCACGTTGGATGCAGATCTGTCGCGGCGGATGGAGCCGCGCGTGCCCGTTCCGGCGCGCCGACTGGCCACTATCCGTCGGTTGAGTGAGGCGGGTATTCCGGTTCGGATCATGACGTCGCCACTGGTGCCGGGGCTTACCGATCACGAATTAGAAGCGCTTTTGGCAGCGGGGCAAGAGGCGGGAGCGGATGCCGCCAGTTGGATCATGCTGCGGCTGCCGCGTGAGGTGTCGGAATTGTGGCAGGATTGGTTGCAGGAGCATGAACCGGACCGTGCTGCCAAGGTCATGGTCCGGTTGCGTGAGATGCACGGCGGACGGGATTACGATCCGCGATGGGGGCATCGTATGCGGGGAGAGGGCGAATATGCGGATATGATCGCGCGGCGCTTTCGGCTTGCGTGTAAACGGCTTGGGCTGGCGGAACGATCACCGCCGCTCAGAACTGACCTATTTGCAAAACCCGCTCAGGCGGGCGATCAACTGAGCCTGTTTTCGTAATTGAAAATAGCAAGAGAGCCGTGGCTAGCCCGGCTCTCTTGTGATGCAGAATGGATCAGTTGCGACGACGGCCGCGACGACCACGGCGTTCAGACCCTGCGTCGCTGTCTTCTTCGGTGCCGTCATTGGCCGAGGTGAAGGGGCCGAGGACCTCGACGATCTGTTCCAGCGTGGGGCGGTCACCGCGCGGGCGGCTGTCCAGTGCTTCACGCATTTTTCGCAGATGATCGGGCATGGTGCCGCAGCAACCGCCGATGATTTTTGCGCCGGAGTCGCGGGCCAGCACGGCATATTCGCCCATAAGCTCCGGTGTGCCATCGTAATGGATATGACCGTCGACATATTTCGGAATGCCTGCATTGCCCTTGGAGATGATCGGGCGTTCGGTGCCCTGTGCGGCAAAGCCAAGCACGGTGCGCAGAATGTCAGAGGCGCCGGTGCCGCAATTCGCCCCAAAGGCCAGAGGCGGCACATCGTAATCTTCGACGAGTTTGGCAAGATCGGCTGACGTCACACCCATCATGGTGCGGCCTGCGGTGTCAAAGCTCATGGTGCCGCACCACGGCATATCGGCCAGTTTGAACGCTTCGGCAGCGGCGGCGAATTCTTCGGGTGCGGAGATCGTCTCCAGCCACAGCACATCTACGCCGCCTTCCTTGAGCGCATCGGCCTGTTCGTGGAACATTTCCACAGCCAGAGCGTGGCTCAATTCGCCAACGGGCTGCATGATTTCGCCCGTGGGGCCCACAGAACCGGCAACGGCGATTTTGCGCTCGGATTTGTCTGCAACCTCGCGCCCAAGTTCCGCAGCAACGCGGTTCAACTCTCGCACGCGGCCTTGCGCATCGTGCAGTTTCAAGCGCGCTGCGGTGCCGCCAAAGCTGTTGGTTAGGAACAGATCGCTGCCCGCGTCGACAGAGCCTTTATAGAGCGCTTTGATCTTTTCCGGCTCATCCGTGTTCCACAATTCGGGCGCGTCCCCGGATTGCAGTCCCATGTTGAACAGGTTGGTGCCCGTTGCGCCATCCGCTAGAAGCACCTCACGGCTTTCCAGAAGCTCAAGGAAACTATTGCTCATGCTCTTATCCACTTGCCATATCCGCACGGAGGGCGCGCAGGCCCTGTTAGGATGGTCCCTTTGTCATGCGGTCCATTTTGCCGCAACTGTATTTTCTGCGACATCAGCATGATTCTCAAATCCCGGCATGTTCGCCTGCGGCATCTCAACCTCTGGGCGCGCCGGACGGTGCACAAGCCGGGTCATTTCGGCAATGGCGAGCCCCATCTGCGGCCAAGTGGGGGCGGCGATGTAACGAGGTTCCCACTTTGGGGCAAAACAGGATTTGAACTGACGTAACCCACCATCAAATCGCTGACTGAATCGGTGATCGGGTACCGCAGCGAGGGAGAGGCGGCGCACCCCGGCATCGCGGGCAGCATCAATCGCGGCGCAGATCAGCGCGTGTCCGGTGCCGTCGGGGGCACCGGGCAGTTGGCGCACCAAATCAAGACACCATTCATCGGCGGCACGGTGAAAGGTCATAAAGCCCACCAACCGGTCCTCGACCCATGCCAGACAGGTCATCTGGATGGAAACATATCCGGGTTCGAATTGTCCCATGGTAGTGCCGCGTGCGGCGCCGTGCTGGCGTGTCCAAGCCTCATCGACCTCCGCCATCTGAACCAGTGGCAGGCTGCTCCACGCGGGCTCAACACGCAGGCCGGATTTTTCCGCATGGCGGAGTTTGCGGCGGAGCTGGCGAAATTTCGACCCTTTCACCGAAAACTCTGCGGGATAGAGAATGGCGTCTTGCGCTATTTTCAAGACTTTCCAGCCCTGTTTTTTCGCCGCAAGTGCAGTGCGCGCGCTGCATTTATAAAAACAGGCGGCTGTGTTTCTGGCACGGGCATGGGCGCGCAAGGCGTCTGGAATCTCGCCGCGTCGCCCGCTGATCGGGTCAAACAGCACCGCCGAGATCTGAGGGGTGTCGAGCATGGCCACCTGATTGAGGCCAAACGCCATGACATGACCGCCGTTCTGCAGGATAACCCCGGTTTCCGCCTGAGGTCGCACGAAGGGCTGGCTGGCGGCGGGGCGCACGTCGCTGCCGAGGTAGTCATCCTCTGCGTGATCCGGTAGGGGCAGTCCGCGGCGCATCAGGTTTGGCCAGAGCAACACCACACCGGCCAGCGCGGCCGGTAGCGCGTAATAGACCGCGCGAAAGGCCAAAAGACCCGCGACCAGAATGGCGGGATCTGCGCCGGGAAGGAGCGTGAGCATCGCAAGCTCCAGCGGACCTGCGCCACCGGGCGAAGACGAGATAATCGCCAGGCCAAGCGCGAGGAAATAAGCAGGCAGCATTACCCCAAGACCGATGTCATGACCCAGAGGCAAGAGAAGCCAGAGTGCAACCCCGGCAAAGGTAACATCCATCAACGTCCAGAGAGCGAGCGCAAAAATGGCCTGTAGTGAGGGAAGGCGAAGCCGAAGCCCGCGTATACGCCACTCGGGGTGCAAAAAACACAGCCCACACGCAACTGTCGAAACCAGCAAAATGCCCGCCCCGGATGCACGCATTCCCAATGACGGTCCAACGAGCAGCAAAGAAAGCCCGCAAATCACGGCAAGGGCCGTCATAAAGGTGATGCCGACAAAACCAGTGAGCTGCGCAGATTGCAGCGGATTGAGCCGAGGTAGCAGACGCCAGCGTGCAAACGAGCCGGAAAAAAGACCAAAGCCCACCGCCTGTGAAAACGCAATGGACGCCATGCCCGCGCGCCGCGCCGTGGGGTCATCGACACCGGTGCGGAGGTGACGATGCGCCACGGCATCATAGCGCCCAAGGGCCCAAAAGCTCAGAACCGTGGCGCCTAGCGCGCCGATCCAATGGGGCGCAGGGACCTGACCCAATAGGATGAACAGGTCATGTATATGCGGCAGATCCGCCTGTCTGGTGAGGGCGATGAGGCAGCCTGCCATAATGATCAATGGCGTGACCACCCGCAGAGAGTTTGCTACGGTTTGCTTGCGTCGGGCGCGTGTCGGCATGTCTAGCTTCCGCCATTCTTCGCGGGCGCGGCACAGGTTCAGGCGTGCAGCACCTGCCGGTTCAGGGTCAGACGGACATGCCCCTAAGTGCGAATGAACGGGCAGCCAGTCGTGGTCAGGTATCCTTGTGGGAGAGTTCTTCTGCCACCTGCATCATCAGTTCCGTCATCTTGTCCCGGATCGCTGCGCGTTCGACCTTGCCATCAAGATCATCTGCCAGCTTTCTCAAAACATCCTCGTCGCCCGGTTCATCCAGGTCGGCGATCACAACGGTCTGGGCATAGGCTTCTGCCGCTTCATCCCTGTGCCCCAAGATATCTGCAGCCCAGAGGCCGAGTAACTTGTTGCGACGCGCCTCGGCGCGGAACCTCAGTTCCGCGTCATGCGCAAACTTATTTTCAAACGCCTTCTCGCGGTCGTCAAAGGTCGTCATCTGTTGTCCTCCCCAAAGCTGTGGACCCGTGGGGCGTAAACAGATCACACATTCGCCCCGAAGCTTAGGGTAGCACATCAGGACAGCAATGTGCTGTCACATCTGTGAAAGGGTGCGGCGTGCCATTCTGTGCACTGATACCGCGTCCCCGGGTCCCACCACGGGAGGCCGGACATCCGTAGACATCCGTATGTGGTTGCAGCCAAATTAGCACTGGTTCTTGAATAAAGCGTCAACGCAAAGGGCGAAAGCGCAGTCGAATTTGGACATCCGGGGCGGAATTGCGTTCATTTTGCGCATTTTGCATAGGTTCCACAAAATTGCGGCTGTGTGGGGCGGTGATCGCTCTGCGCTGTGCTTGCGGGATCAGGCCCCTTGCACTATGAGAGCGCTACGGATCGGGGCAGATTCCCGGTGGTCCATACCGAAAGGCTCTCCATGGCGCGGCGCAAAAAGATTTACGAAGGCAAGGCAAAAACCCTCTATGAAGGGCCTGAACCGGGCACGATCGTCCAGTACTTCAAGGATGATGCCACGGCCTTTAACGCCGAAAAGCACGACGTGATCGAGGGCAAAGGGGTGTTGAACAACATCCTGAGCGAATTCTTCATGCTGGGTCTGGGTCAGATCGGTGTGCCGACGCACTTCTTGAAACGGCTTAACATGCGCGAACAGCTGGTGCGCTCCTGCGAGATTATCCCGCTGGAAATCATCGTGCGCAACTATGCAGCCGGATCGCTGTGCAAACGTCTTGGCATTGATGAGGGCACACAGTTGCCGCGTCCCATCGTTGAATATTGCTATAAGGACGATGCGCTGGGGGACCCGCTGGTCACCGAAGAGCATATCGCGGCCTTTGGCTGGGCCAGTCAGCAGGACATGGATGATATCCTGTCGCTGGCGCTGCGGGTGAATGACTTCTTGTCTGGTGTGATGCTTGCCGTGGGTATCCGACTGGTCGACTTCAAGATCGAGATCGGCCGCGTCTATGACGGTGATTTCCAGCGTCTTGTGGTGGCTGATGAGATCAGCCCCGACAGCTGCCGCCTGTGGGACGTCAAGACCGGTCAGAAACTCGACAAGGACGTGTTCCGCCGCGATCTTGGCAGCCTCACGGATGCCTATACCGAGGTCGCCCGCCGCCTGGGCGTCATGCCGAACAATCCGCCAGCCCCGGGCAAGCCCCAGCTGGTGAACTAAGAGATTTCGCCCGCAAGGTCTGCTCAGCCGGTCTTGCGGGTTTTTCAATAGCGCAACAGGGCAGGGCGCTCATGCTCCCGCCCGCAGGAACTTGAGGAAAGACGCGATGAAAGCACGGGTGCATGTGATGCTGAAGAACGGGGTTCTCGATCCGCAAGGAGAGGCCGTTCGTCACGCGCTTGGCGCGCTTGGCTTTGACAAGGTCGAAGGCGTGCGTCAGGGCAAGGTCATCGATCTGGAGCTGGCCGATGGCGCCACTGAGGCCGATGTGACCGAGATGTGCGAAAAGCTGCTCGCAAACACCGTGATCGAATCCTACAGCGTCGAGATCCAGTGATGAAGGCTGCCGTCGTCGTTTTCCCCGGTTCCAACTGTGACCGTGACCTTGCCGTGGCCTTTGAACAGGCCGGTTTCGACGTCTCAATGGTGTGGCACAAGGACAGCCAACTGCCCGAAGGCGTGGACATTGTCGGCGTTCCCGGTGGCTTTTCCTATGGGGACTACCTGCGCTGCGGTGCGATCGCGGCGCAGTCGCCGATCTGCAAGGCCGTGGTCGATCACGCCGAACGCGGCGGCTATGCGCTGGGTGTCTGTAACGGGTTTCAGATCCTCACCGAGACCGGTGTTCTGCCAGGGGCGCTGTTGCGCAATGCGGGACTGAAGTACATTTGCAAGACCGTGGACCTTACTGTTGCGACCTCGGACAGTGCCTTCACCCAAGGCTACAACGCCGGTGATGTGATTGGTGTGCCGATCGCGCATCACGATGGCAATTACTACGCCGATGAGGCCACCGTGCAGGCGCTGAAGGATCAAGACCGGATCGCCTTTACCTATGTGGACAATCCCAACGGCTCTGTCGCGGATATTGCGGGAATCTTGTCGGAAAATCGCCGCGTGCTTGGCATGATGCCCCACCCGGAACGGGCGGCGGATGACGGCCATGGCGGCACCGATGGTGCGGCGATGTTCCGCGCATTGTCCGGACTTCTGACCGAGGCCTGACTTGAGCCTCAGGGGCGGTAAACCTAGTGTTGCGTCATGACTGCCCCTGAGGAGCCCTCCGGCCAAAAGCCGCGTGCGCCATCTGAGCGCCCTGACAAACGCACAGCACCGCGTTCGCGCACCATTTCTTGGCGCGTGCGTTTCGCGTTGGTGGCGTTTATGGCCGTTGCAGGGGCAACGGTGTGGTTCACCAACTCCACGCTGACCCATAGTTTTACCGAAACCACGCGTAACCGGGCAGAGCTGCGGTTGGCGCTTTATTCTGGCAACCTTGTCAGTGAGTTACGCCGCCACGCGATTGTGCCGCAGCTTTTGTCGCGCGATCAGGCTTTGATCTCGGCGTTGCAGAGCCAGGACTTTTCTCTGTCCACTCAGCGGCTTATTTCCTTTGTTGACGAAATCGGCGCGGCCTCAATCACATTGATGGACCGGGACGGGCGCACGGTTGCTGCGACGGATCGCATTCGGCTGGGAGAGATTTATCGCAACTCTCCCTTCTTTGTGGAGGCGATCCGTTCGAACTCCACCGTGTTTTCCGTGATCCCGCGGGAGGTGCGTGGGTATCAATTCACCTATTCGCGCCGCTTGGTGGACAGCAGCGGCACCCTTGGCGTGATTATGGTCGAGGTCGATCTGCAAAAGTTCGAACGCGCATGGGCCGGTATTTCCGATGCGGTCATGGTGGCTGACAGCACGGGTAAGGTGGTGATGGCGACCGAGGCGCGCTGGCGCGGTCTGTCGGAGGCGGAGGCGCTCAAGGAACAAACGCCAGAGGGGGCGATTCAGCGGGCCATTCGCGCAACTGCGGATTGGACCGCGCTGCCGACAGATGTCTATCTGCAGGGCGAGGCCGTGATGCGGCTGGAGACCCGCGTGCCGTTTCAGGGCTGGCGGATGATGTCCTACACCACTTATGATTCGATCCGCGAGCAGGTGAACGCAGTAATTGCGCTCGAAATCATGGGTTTCGCGATCCTTCTGGCGTTGGCTTTCTATGCGCTCAGCCGTAAGACCGCGCTCAGAATGGCATTGTTCCAGCGCGAGTCGGCGGAGCTTCGCGTGTTGAACACACGCCTACAGCGAGAAATTGCCGAACGCGAGCGGGTGCAAGAGACCCTTGCCGTGGCCGAGCAGAGCCTCGCGCAAAGCTCAAAACTGGCCGCTTTGGGCGAGATGTCCGCGGCGGTCAGTCACGAGCTTAATCAACCGCTTGCGGCGATGAAAACATACCTCGCCGGGGCGCGGCTGTTGTTGCAGCGCAACCGCCCGGACGAGGCGTTGTCCTCCTTTGGGCGGATTGATGATCTCATTGAGCGCATGGGGGCGATCACCCGCCAGCTTAAATCCTATGCGCGCAAGGGCGGAGACGCGTTCAGCCCTGTAAACATGGGCGATGCGCTGGCCTCCAGCCTGTCGATGATGGAGCCGCAGCTGCGCCAGCGTCATGTGCAAATTACCCGTATACTTCCAGATGAACCGGTCTATGTGATGGCAGACCGGATGCGGTTGGAACAGGTGATGGTGAACCTCTTGCGCAATGCGCTGGATGCTACCAAATCCGTCGAGGAACCTGAGGTGGAGATTATTCTCGCAGCCGGGGAAACCGCGACACTGACAGTGCGGGACAATGGTGACGGCATTCAGGACTTCGACAGCCTGTTTGAGCCGTTTTATACAACCAAGCAACCCGGTGACGGTGTTGGTCTTGGGCTTGCTATCTCCTCGGGGATCGTGAACGACCTAGGCGGTCGCCTCACGGCCCGCAACTCCGAGGCGGGTGGCGCGGTGTTTGAAATGCAACTGCCGATCCTTGTGGACGGCATCGAGGCCGCTGAGTAAGCGGCACGACCTGGAGGGCAACTTATGGCACAGGCCATGAAAATTGCGATTGTGGATGACGAACAGGACATGCGTCAGTCGATCAGCCAGTGGCTGGCACTGTCTGGCTATGACACTGAGACCTTTGCCAGCGCTGAAGACGCGCTAAAGGCGCTGGGGCCGGATTATCCGGGCATCGTGATTTCCGACATCAAGATGCCGGGCATGGACGGGATGCAGTTCCTGAAAAAGCTGATGGGATCGGATAGCTCCTTGCCGGTGATTATGATTACCGGTCACGGCGATGTGCCGATGGCGGTCGAAGCGATGCGCGTCGGCGCCTTCGACTTCCTTGAAAAGCCGTTCAATCCGGATCGCATGTCAGAACTGGCAAAACGCGCAACCGGTGCGCGTCGTCTGACACTGGACACCCGCGCATTGCGGCGTGAATTGTCCGATGGCGGCCAGATCATGAAGAAACTCATCGGCACCAGTCCGGTGATGGACCGTCTGCGCGAGGATATCCTTGATCTCGGCCAGGCCGACGGTCACGTGCTGATCGACGGCGAAACTGGTACCGGCAAGACTTTGGTGGCCCATGCGCTTCACGCTGTGGGCAGCCGGGCAGGCAAGAAATTCGTGCTGGTGTCCTGTGCGGCGCTTGAAGAAGAGGCGCTCGCCAAACGTCTGTTCGGCCCGATGCAGCCCGAAGACAGCATGCTCCCCGCGGTGGAAGAGGCCCGTGGTGGCACGCTGGTGCTTGAGGATGTCGAGGCGCTGAGTGAGCCTTTGCAAGCCAAGCTCCTGAGCTTCATCAATGAGCAAGGCATTCCGGGCGAGACGCGCATCATCGCCATCTCCAACCTGCAAGAGGCAGGTAAAACCTCGGAGGATGTGCTGCGTGCCGATCTCTTTTATCGTCTGGCCGCATTGCGGATCACTGTGCCGCCACTGCGGCAGCGTGGCGAGGATATCCTGACGCTCTTCACTCGTCTCTCAGAGCAATTCTCCGAGGAATACGGCTGTGATGCGCCACAAGTGACCGCGCAGGAAGCGGCGCAGCTGTTGCAAGCCCCATGGCCGGGCAACGTGCGTCAGTTAATCAATGTGGCGGAACGCGCAGTGCTGCAATCACGGCGCGGCTCCGGCACCATTGCCTCGCTGTTGATGAGCGATCACGAAGACATGCAGCCGGTGATGACGACCGAGGGCAAACCGCTCAAGGAATATGTAGAAGCCTTTGAACGGATGCTGATCGACAACACCATGCGTCGCCACAAAGGCTCCATTGCGTCCGTCATGGACGAGTTGTGCCTGCCGCGCCGGACGCTGAATGAGAAGATGGCGAAATACGGCCTGCAGCGCTCGGACTATCTTGGCTGATGCCTGCGGCGTATCTCTTTGATATGGATGGGCTGCTCCTTGATACGGAGCAGCTCACTCTGGATGCGTTTCTCGATTGCGCGCCAGAGTTTGATTTAGATCCCGAAGCGATGCGCTCCTTCTTTATGGGGCTGATCGGCACCGCCAAAGCACAGGGCGAGCAGATGGTGCGCGACTTCATCGGCCCTGATGGCGATTTTGTGGCATTGGATCAGGCGTGGCAACACCACAGCCACAAACGCATGGCCAAGGGAGTTCCGGTTAAACCAACTGTCGCTGACACTCTCAAAACCTTGCATGCAGAGGGCCATGCGATGGCTGTGGTGACCTCGACCTTGGGCGACAAAGCGCGTCATCATCTTGATCGCGCCGGGCTGCTGCCCTGTTTTCGCGTCGTGATTGGTGGGGATGAGGTGCGGGCGAATAAACCCGATCCTGCACCATATCTGCAGGGTGCAGACACGCTTGGGGTGGCAGCAGAGCAATGCGCGGCATTTGAAGATAGTGATCTTGGTATCACTGCAGCGGCGCGAGCTGGATGTTTTGCGGTACAGATTCCGGATTTACGCCCTGCATCGCGGGCGTTTCCTGAGGTAGGTCAGAGATTTGCACCAACTCTCAAGGACGCAGTTGCGGCTGCACGCGCGCACTTCGGGCAGCAAAGGACACGGCTCGTTTCGACGAATTGATGCCGGTTGACCGGCCTTTTTGCGTCAAAACGTCGGAAAGGCTGCGCTTGTTAACCTTGCCTTTGAAATTTGCACCGATGGATGGAAAACACCATTCACAGGGGTCCGGGCGTAGAATGCCCATTGTCATTACCTATCCACAGGCCTTATGCTGAATGAACGAACACTGCATCTACAGGTGTTCACACATGAGATTTTCTGCCCTCATGTCCGACCGGCTTAAGCCGGGGCGCGAGTGGCAGACCAGATCGTCTCGCACATTGCGAGGCAGAAGAGTGCCTGCTTTGACGCGGCCGCAACCCGGTCAGATCAAAGAGGAAATAACGGGCAGGGATCGGGATACCCCCACCTGTCGGAGAAGAACCGCGATGACGCGCGCGAGACTATTGAGCACAAACGCAGGCTTTCCGCACATATGCCGGAAATCCCTTTTGTGCATCTCTTGGTCCGCCATGCAGTCGAATATCGCCCTGACAAGACACCACCCACAACATGCGCGTCCACCCGGACCCGGCGCGGGATCAGGGGCAATTGCCTCGCGTCCCATGCGCCCCGACCGGCGGCGGCCTGTGCTGGCATGGTGCAATCTAAGGACTAATGGCGAAGAAAATGCTGATCGACGCCACCCACGCGGAAGAAACCCGCGTTGTGGTGGTGGATGGAAACAAAGTTGAGGAATTTGACTTTGAATCTGAAAACAAACGCCAGCTGGCTGGCAATATTTACCTCGCAAAAGTAACCCGCGTCGAACCTTCGCTGCAGGCGGCTTTTGTAGACTATGGCGGAAACCGCCATGGTTTCCTCGCGTTTTCCGAAATTCACCCGGATTATTACCAGATCCCCGTCGCGGACCGAGAGGCCCTGATGGAGGAAGAGCGCGCCTATGCCGAGGCGATGCGCGCACGGGACGAAGAAGACGAGGACCCAAAACCCAAGCGCCGCACGCGCTCGCGCAGCAAGACCCGTGCTGAAAAGGCCAAGACTGCTGATGCGGTAGAGACCAAGGAAGTCGCGGCCTCCAACGGTGAAATTTCCGGCATGGAGACCATCGATCTGAGCGACGACACCACCGATTTGGCAGAGGTGCCAGAGGCGACCTCGCCGATGGAGACCGTCGCCGAAACTCCGGTCGAAGAACCCAAGGGTGACGATCAGGCCAGCGACAGCCAAACTGGCGAAGGCGCAGCGCAGGGTGACGACACTATTGTCGATGCGCCTGAAGCCGAAGGCGTGATTGCTGATGCTGCCGAAGAGACAGAAGAGGCATCCGCTGATACCTCCTCAGAGGATGAGGCGGACGACAGCGATGACGAAAACGCTGAGGCAACCGAGGCCAAGGACAGCTCGTCCGATGCCGCTGACAAAGATGATAGCATCGAGTCGGTTGCCGACGACGATGATCAGGAAGATATTCGCCCGCCGCGTAAACCGCGCCCTAAGCGTTACAAAATCCAAGAAGTCATCAAAGTTCGTCAGGTTCTCTTGGTGCAGGTCGTAAAAGAAGAGCGCGGCAACAAGGGTGCAGCACTGACCACCTATCTGTCGCTGGCCGGTCGCTACTGCGTTTTGATGCCCAATACCGCACGTGGTGGTGGCATCTCCCGCAAGATCACCAATGCCGTCGACCGTAAGAAACTCAAAGAAATCGCTGCAGAGCTGGACGTGCCGACTGGCGCGGGTCTCATCGTGCGCACCGCCGGTGCCAAACGCACCAAGGCCGAGATTAAGCGCGACTATGAATATCTGCAGCGCATGTGGGAGCAGATCCGCGAACTGACGCTGAAATCCATCGCGCCCGCGAAGATCTATGAAGAAGGCGACCTGATCAAACGCTCGATCCGCGATCTTTATAACCGTGAGATCGACGAGGTTCTGGTGGAGGGCGAACGCGGCTACCGCATCGCCAAGGACTTCATGAAGATGATCATGCCGTCCCACGCCAAGAACGTGAAAAACTACCACGATCAGTTGCCGCTTTTTGCACGCTATCAGGTGGAAAGCTACCTCGGCGGCATGTTCAACCCGACCGTGCAGCTGAAATCCGGTGGCTATATCGTGATCGGTGTGACCGAAGCGCTGGTGGCCATCGACGTGAACTCGGGCCGGGCGACCAAGGAAGCCTCGATCGAGGAAACCGCGCTCAAGACGAACCTTGAGGCCGCCGAAGAAGTGGCACGTCAGCTGCGTCTGCGTGACCTTGCCGGTCTGATCGTCATCGACTTTATCGACATGGACGAGCGCAAGAACAACGCCGCTGTCGAAAAGCGTATGAAAGACAAGCTGAAGACTGATCGCGCCCGCATTCAAGTGGGACGCATCTCCGGCTTTGGTCTGATGGAAATGTCGCGTCAGCGTCTGCGCCCTGGTATGATCGAGGCGACCACCGCGCCGTGCCCGCATTGCCACGGTACTGGCCTGATCCGGTCCGATGACAGCATGGCGCTGTCGATCCTGCGCCAGATCGAGGAAGAGGGCACCCGCCGTCGCTCTCGTGAGGTGCTGGTGAAATGCCCGGTAGATATTGCCAACTACCTGATGAACCAAAAGCGTGAGCATATCGCGCAGATCGAAGCCCGGTATGGTCTGTCGGTCCGTATCGAAGGCGATGTGACACTGGTCAGCCCCGATTTCTCGCTTGAGAAGTTCAAAACCGCCTCGCGCGCGATCCCGGCGGTGACTGCGCCTGTGGTATCTGTCGATGCATCCATCATGGATCAGATCGATGCGATTGAAAAGGTTGCGGAAGAGGTTGAAGAGGCCCCCGCTGCAGCACCCGTCGAGACGGAAGAGACAGAAGGCGAAAGCAAACCCAAGCGCAAGCGCCGTCGTCGTCGTCGCAAGAAGTCTGGCAGTGGTGAGAACGGTCAGGACAATGGCGACAATAGCGCCGCAGAGTCCGAGACGTCTGATGAAAGCAACGACGCTGAGACCGGTGGCGAAGCAGAGGTGAAAGCTGACTCCTCCGCAGATGGTGCTGCTGAGGTCGAAGGTGAAACTGAGGCTGAGCCGAAGAAAAAGAAAACTCGCACCCGGACTCGTAGCCGTTCGCGCAAGAAGGTAGAACCTGAGGCGGAACAGACAACTGAGACACCCGCAGACAGCGAAGCGCCCAAAGAGGCCGATGCGGTAGCAGAAGCCACAGCAGAAGCCCCCGCTGATGAGGTTGCAGAGGTTGCCGTGGCCGAGGCGCCAGTTGCTGAGACGACGGCGGTGGAACCTGCTCCAGAACCCGAGGTTGAAACGCCTGTGGTTGCGGATGCAGAAGTTGATCAGGCGGAGCAAGCGTCAGAAAAAGCTGAAACGGAAGTGGCGAAGGATGACGCTCCTGTCGCAAACGCTGCCGAGGATGCTCCTGCCGAGGAACCTGCTGAAGAGGCCACGCCCGAGCCGGAGCTGGTTGTGGCGGAACCTGAACCACAGCAGCCTGCAAAGCCTAAGCGCCGCGGCTGGTGGTCGGCAGGCCGCTAAGGGCACAGGTCAGAACAAACAGAAAGGCGGCCCGCACGGGGCCGCCTTTTCTTATTGCAGATCCCAAACGCGGCCAAAGGACTGCGTCAGAGTGACACGCCGTTTGTCAGGCCGCGCCTTTTCGGATCAGGTAAATCTGATGCGCGCCGCTTTCTTCCATACCTAAAAAACCGTGTCCGGCTTCGGCGCAGAAATGCGGCACATCAATGATAGCCGCCGGATCATCGGCCAAAATGCGCAATACACCGCCCTTCGGAAGAGGCTCAAGGCGTTTGCGGGCTTTTAATACGGGCAGGGGGCAGAGGAGGCCGATGGCGTCCAGCGTGGCGTCAAAATCTGTCATACCTTCCGAGATAAGCCCCGTGTTACAGCCTGTCCACAAGGATGTGACATGCCGTGCAGGTGACGCCGCTGATGGCTTCGACTATGCAGACGATATGTTTGGAATCGAGATCATCGACGCGGGCCTTTTGCCCGCCATGTTCGTGGCCCTTGTCGGGGGCATCGTCAGCTTTTTAAGCCCCTGCGTGCTGCCGATTGTGCCGCCTTATCTGGCTTATATGAGCGGTGTCACCATTGGTGAGATACAAGGCACGGCAGCAGCCCGGCGCAAGGCGATTTTGGCGGCGCTGTTCTTTGTGATGGGGCTGTCGACGGTTTTCTTGCTGTTGGGGTTCACGGCGTCAGCGTTTGGGGCATTTGTACTGCAAAATCAGGAGCTTTTCGCCAAAGCCTCGGGCGTGGTGGTTATCGTGTTCGGGCTGCATTTCCTGTCCGTATTCCGTATTCCGCTCCTTGATCGTGAAGCGCGCATGGAGACGGGTGAAACTGGCGGTTCGGCGCTTGGGGCCTATGTTCTTGGGCTGGCCTTTGCCTTTGGCTGGACGCCGTGTATTGGCCCGCAACTTGGCGCGATCCTGTCGCTTGCCGCATCAGAGGCTTCCGTCAGCCGGGGGACGATCCTGCTCGGTGTCTATGCGTTGGGGCTTGGGGTGCCATTCCTGTTGGCAGCGGTTTTCCTCAACCGCTCCATGGCGCTGATGAACCGCATCAAACGTCACATGGGATTGATTGAGAAACTGATGGGTGGGTTGCTGTTGCTTGTTGGATTTATGCTGGTGACGGGATTGTTCACCAGCTTCTCCTTCTGGCTGCTGGAAACCTTCCCCGCGCTTGCCACACTCGGCTGATCCGCTGCACGCGCCGTCTTACGCTGCGTGCAAAGCTGCGCTAGGCTCATGGTCAAAAGATCGGGGCAAGAAGATCGGGCATGAGCAGCAACTCCAGCACAAAACCGGTGCGCAGGCGTCGGGTGTTCTACATTCCGGGCTATGATCCGTTCCACCCGCGCCGGTATCGCGAGCTTTATCGCAGCGAAGGCGCAGAACAAGCGCAGATTTCCGGCTATGCACTATCGCTCAGCCCGAAGACGGCCGGCGGGCCATTTGGCTGGCATGTCTCGGCTGAGATTGAAGGCGCGCGGGTCGAGACGGATATGGAGGTTCTGGTCTGGTCGGATCTCGTCAAACACAGCATGAACAGCTCGATTGTTGCCACTTATTGGCAGCTTCTGCGTACGGCTTGGATCTACATCGGCTCCGGCGCCTTGTGGCGACTGATGCATTTGCGCAAAGGACCGGTGATCGCGGCACTCTATCCGGTGGTGATCCTGCTGCTTCAGGCTGGACTTGCAGCGCTGCTCGGGGCCGGGGTGGCATCTGGGCTAGGGGCGCTGGCGGGGTTTGTGGCGGTGCCGGAATGGGTAGTGCGCGCGATGCAGATCATCGCAGGCGCAGGCGCGGCTGTGGCGCTTTTGATGGCGTTCAAATCCCGCGACAATAAGCTCTTTGTTTATTATCTGATGCATGACTACGCCTATTCTGCGGGCCAGCGCGGTGCTCTTCCGGTGGCGCTTGAGGCCCGCATGCAGGCGTTCACCGTAGCCATTCACGCCGCACTGGAAGAGAACGCGGTGGATGAGGTTCTGGTTGTGGGGCATTCGTCGGGGGCGCATATAGGCGTTTCCGTGCTGGCGGATCTTCTGCATGCGGGTCTGCCGGAAGAACGCCCCGCCCTGAGTTTCCTCACGTTGGGGCAGGTGGTGCCGATGGTCTCCTTCCTGCCGCGTGCTGCGCGCCTGCGCCGGGATCTGCAAGAGATGTCAGAGCAAGAATTGATCCCCTGGTATGATGTCACCGCCCCCGGTGACGGCTGTGCCTTTGCGCTTTGCGATCCTGTTGCGGTGACGGGCGTCGCCACACAGGCGCAGCGTTGGCCTATCGTGTTTTCAGCAGCCTTCACCCAGACGCTCAGTCCCGCGCGTTGGAAGGCATTGAAACGGCGCTATTTTCGGCTGCATTTCCAGTACCTCTGTGCGTTCGACCAGCCCAGGGATTACGACTATTTTCGTATTACCGCCGGACCTTTGACCCTTGGTGAGAGGTTGCGCGACCGGCAGCATTCTCGGTCACGACTGGCAGACCCTGTAAGTGGGTATCGCTCCATGAGTGAAAGATGAGCAGGCTGCCCCCCAAACCCCCGGCGCGTCCGGACAAGGTCTCGCTCTGGCGGTATCTGAAGCTGTTTCGCGCTGACATCCTGTCGGCCCAGCCGCAGCGGCTTTATCGCGCGTGGATGGCTGAGTTTCGCACACCGTTCTTTCGTTCCTTTCTGGTGAACCAGCCGGAGCTTCTGGATGTCCTGTTGAAACAGCGCCCGGATGATTTTCCAAAATCCGATCGCGTGGGCGAGGGGCTGAGGCCGCTTTTGGGCAACTCCGTCTTTCTGACCAATGGCGAAACCTGGAAACGGCAGCGGCGCATCATTGATCCGGCCTTCGAGGGCGGGCGGCTGCGCGAGACGTTTCCCGCGATGCATGCGGCAGCCGAGGCAGGTGTCGCGCGCTTGGTGCCGCGCGCGGATGGCACCCCGCTGGAGATTGAGGCCGAGACCTCACATATCGCAGCAGATGTGATCTTTCGCACCCTGTTTTCCATCCCGATCGAACATGAGGTGGCCTCTGAGGTCTTTACCCGCTTTCGCGCCTATCAGCAGGCGCAACCGATCCTGAATCTCGCGGCCTTTGTTCCCGTGCCGCGCTGGATGCCGCGTTTCTATCCCAAAGGGACGCGCACAAATGCCGCCCACATCCGCCGCCTGATCTCTGATCTGACACACGCGCGTCTGGCCGAGATTGAGGCCGGAACCGCCCCTGATGACCTCGCCACCAAGATCATGACGACGCGTGACCCGGACACGGGCGTTGGCTTTGACGCCGAGGAAATGGTTGATCAGGTGGCGATCTTCTTCTTGGCGGGGCATGAAACCAGTGCGTCGGCGCTGGGGTGGGCGCTCTATTTGATGGCGCTTTATCCAGAGTGGCAGGAAAGGCTGGCGGCAGAGGTCGCGGAACACGGCACTGGGGATTTTGCAGCGGTGTCCCGGTTGCGCCTGACGCGGGATGTGTTTCGCGAGACCCTGCGCCTCTATCCGCCGGTGCCGATGATGGTGCGTGAAGCGCAATGCCCGGAGAGGTTCCGCGACCGTGAGGTGCCAAAAGGATCACAAATGGTGCTGAGCCCGTGGCACCTGCACCGGCACGAACGGCTGTGGGAGCGACCGGATGACTTTGATCCCGGTCGCTGGCAGACCGAGAATGGCAAGACCTGCGCGCGGAACGCCTATATGCCGTTCTCAGCGGGGGCGCGGGTCTGCACAGGCGCGGGATTTGCGATGGTTGAGGGCGTTTTGATCCTCGCCCAGCTGCTGCACCGTTTTCGCGTTGAGCGCGTAGAAGGACGCGACCCGCAGCCTGTTGCCCATCTGACAGTGCGCTCGCGCAATGGGATCTGGCTGCGCCTTTCGGAGCGTTAGCCCTCAGCGTCGGCCTTCAGCGCCATGAGCACATAGAGGCGAATAGCAGAGGCCAGACCGCAATCTGTGCCGCGCTTTTCGTCGATGTCGGCGGCCAGTTCATTGATGGCGCGCCCTTCTCTTGCGGCAAGGCGTCGGAATTCAGCCCAGAAAGCATCCTCCAGAGAAACAGAGGTCCGGTGACCGCGCAGGGTCAAAGAGCGTTTTTTAGGCCGTTCGCCAATCATCATATAATCTCATGCTATCAATAGGCGTGCTTCTTGCACGCTGACAGAGGGGTAGCAAGTCGGCCCGTAAGCGCTGAGACTCGTTTCCAACTCTGGAAAAATCTGAAAAAGCTCTTGCCGTACATGCGTTTGTGATGCGGTTAAGACCCACTCGCCGGGATGGTAGCTTTCGGAGTAAAGCCCGTCGGTTTCAATAACTTCATGCTGGTCGAACATCAGGTGCACATATGTAATCGGCGCGCAGCTTTGATCCTGATACACCGTGTCCCCGTTTACCAGCCCTTTGGCAGGGGCGAGGATGGCATGGCTCGCGAACAATAAATGGCTCATGTGGGTTTCAATCAGGATGCGATGCTGCGGAGAGACTTTGAACCTGCGCTTTGGGCAACCGGGGCCAAGGGCATCACGTTCAAACACAATAGGCGCAAGATGCGGGTTCTTTTGTAGCTCGAAACGCGAGAGCCTGCGCCGGTAAATCCAGCGCACCGTCTGATAGCCCCGGTCGCGCGTCAGTACTTGATCGCCGATATTGAGCTTGCGAATACGACGGAGACCTTCGGGTGTTGTCACCTGCGCGTTTGGCGTGAAGCAGACAACCGTTGCGCCTTCGATATCCGAATAAGACCCGGCATCGGTTTCGTCTTCGCCGACGTATTGCCAATATTTATATCGGTTGTACCCGGTGAGCTCGTCATCATTGATGACATTGTGGGTCTCGTAGCTGTAATTTACATTTCTCGAAAGTGGCGTCGTCGGCAAATAGCCAATAAATTCACCACCACTTTCCAATGCATACAGTGTGATTTGACTGCCATCATCGCCGGTGAGGACCATCTGGTTTTCGGCATAAATACGATCATTGTAGATGTAATCGCCATCCACACGCGCCAGTGTGCTGCCGTCGCTTTCATAGACGGTTCCACGTTGATTAGTATCCGCGCCGCGTTCGTCCTGCGTAAAATCGCCATCGAGGGTGTTGTCATTATCTGAAATAGACACCACTCGGCGATCCGTTTCAGGATCGACGTCTGAACTCAGCCTCACGGAGCCGCCGGAAAAACTCAGGGCGTCCGCCGTGTAGACGAAATAGCGATGGGTGGGCATGCCTGAGCCGCCTCCGTAATATTCTACTGCTCGGCGCTCAGTTTTTTGGCGCGCTTTTGATGGGCAATTATGCGCGCGCAGTCAAAAAAGGTAAAGAAATTGCTAACAAAATAATTTTGAGGGCATGATTGGGCGAAAACGCGTGAGGTCGTGTTTTCGCTAGTCGTCGATTTTATGCCCATCCAGACGGTCTTTAGTGATCCGTTTCGTGGCTTTGTCTAAATCTTTCTGGTCTTTGGTGCGACCAAATTTCACAGCGTTTTGGTCAGCGCGGGCCTTTTTCTCAGCCCGCGCTTTTTCTTTTCGAAACCGGTTCAGATTGACCGGCTTTGCCATCACTTGGCCTTTGGGCCGATCATTTGCTCGGGGCGGACAACCTTGTCGAAGGTCTCTTCGTCCACAAAGCCGAGTTTGACCGCCTCTTCCTTCAGGGTGGTGCCGTTCTTATGCGCGGTCTTGGCTACGGTCGTCGCGTTGTCGTAACCGATGGTTGGGGCCAATGCGGTCACCAGCATCAGGCTTTCCTTCATCAGCTTGTCGATACGCGGCTCGTTGGCCTTGATGCCATTGAGCATCCGCTCGGTGAAGCTGTCCGCGGCGTCACCCAGAAGCTGAATGGACTGCAGCAGGTTATAGGACATCATCGGGTTGTAGACGTTCAGTTCAAAGTGACCCTGAGAGCCTGCAAATTTGATCGCGGCGTCGTTGCCCATGACGTGCGCTGCCACCTGTGTGAGCGCCTCGGCCTGGGTCGGGTTCACCTTGCCCGGCATGATCGAGGAGCCGGGTTCGTTTTCAGGCAGGACCAACTCGCCCAGACCGGAGCGCGGGCCGGAGCCTAGGAACCGGATGTCGTTGGCGATCTTGTAGCAGCTGCCAGCAATGGTCGCGAGGGCGCCCGAGAGGAACACCATCGCGTCATGTGCGGCCAATGCTTCGAACTTGTTGGGCGCGGTCACGAAGGGCAGGCCGGTGATTTCGGCCATGTTAGCAGCGACTTCCTCGCCCCAGCCTTCCACGGTGTTGAGACCGGTGCCAACCGCGGTGCCGCCCTGTGCCAGTTCATAGATGCCGGGCATTGCCGCCTCGACCCGTGCCAGACCCTGACGGATCTGATGCGCGTAGCCGCCAAATTCCTGACCCAGTGTCAGCGGCGTGGCGTCCTGCGTATGGGTCCGGCCGATCTTGATGATGTCTTTGAATTCCGCTGCCTTGGCTTCCAGCCCTTCGGCAAGTTTGGTCAGGCCCGGCACCAGCACGTCACGCACCGACATTGCGGTGGCGATGTGCATTGCGGTCGGGAAAGTGTCGTTGGAGGACTGACCCATATTGCAGTGGTCGTTCGGGTGCACCGGATCTTTGGAGCCGATCACGCCGCCGAGGATTTCGATCGCGCGGTTGGCGATCACCTCGTTGGAGTTCATGTTGGACTGGGTGCCGGAACCAGTCTGCCAGACCACCAGCGGGAAGTTGTCATCGAACTTGCCCTCGATCACCTCACCTGCAGCTTGAATAACGGCATCGCCGATTTTGGCGTCCAGCTTGCCGGAGGCCTTGTTGGCCATGGCGCAGGCTTGCTTGATCACGCCAAGCGCGCGCACGATGGCGACGGGCTGTTTTTCCCACCCAATCGGGAAGTTCATGATCGAACGCTGAGTCTGTGCCCCCCAGTATTTGTCGGAAGGGACCTCAAGCGGGCCAAAGCTGTCGGTTTCGGTGCGGGTGTTCGACATTGTGTCTGTCTCCGTCGCTGGTTCGGCCACTTGGATATCGCAAGTGGTATACTGATGTATGCCGTGTACCCGCGCGGGCGGCCTGACGCAATTGTTCTGCGCCACCTGACCGATCTTACGGGTCCTCAGCGGCTGGTATACTGCCCCAATTCCGCAAGTGCCATTGCCAGTTTGGGTAAGATGCATAGATTACACCAAAAGAGAGTCGTCAGACCGTGTCCCCAACAGGAGTTCGAATCCAAGATATGCGCAGCATCACCCTCAGCCAGATCCGGTCTATGCCTGACACCTCCCGTTTGATCCTGTGGTGTCTTGTGATGCTGTCGGCATTGTTCCTGAGCGTTCAGAGCGCTTTTTGCGCGGAAACGCTCAACCGGTTTGTCGGATCCTATTCCGGGAGCGCCGAGGTCGAGCAAATCGACGGTACGGTCGAGCAACGTGATATGAGTGTCGCCATCCGCGAAACCTACAAAGGGTTCGAGGTGCAGTGGAGCACGGCCATCCGGCGCGCGGATGGCGACGCAAAAACCAAGAGCTACAAGATCGAGTTTATTCCGTCGGAGCGCGACGGGGTTTTTGCCGCTGCGATGCAGACAAATGTGTTTGGGCATACGGTTCAGATGAACCCCATGAAGGGGGAGCCGTTCGTCTGGGCGCGCGTAATTGATGATACGCTGACGATCTTCTCGCTCTATGTGGCCGAAAACGGCGATTACCTGATGCAGCAATATGATCGCACCTTGGCAGACGGCGGATTGGATCTGGATTTCTCGTTACACCGCAATGGGATGCCTTCGCGCAAGGTTTCGACATTTCTGACCAGAGATTGATCTGAACGCGCGTTGCGACGATATAAAAACGGCGCCGCCGAGGTATCGGGGGCGCCGCTGCAATTTCTGATGCCGTGCTAGGGGCGACAGCCTATTTGCGAAAGCTGTCCAGAGACACCACATCCGCATCTTTCTTTGCGGCGGGGGCGTCGTCTTCATCCTCATCATCGGGCAAATCGCTCGCCACCTCGACGGGGGCCAGATCTTCATCGTCATCTTCGCCGGTGCTTTCAAAGCGCAGGCCAAACTCGACAGACGGGTCGACGAAAGTCTTTATCGCGTCATAGGGAATATAGAGCGGCTCGGGCGCGTCGCCAAAATTCAGCGTCACGGAGAAGCCCTCGTCGGTGACGTTCAGATTGTCGAACCAATGCTGCATGACCACGGTCATCTCACCGGGATAACGATCAGACAGCCAATCGGCCAGTTCGGCATCCGGGTGTGAGGTATCAAACGTGATGAAGAAGTGATGAGCTCCGGGCAGGCCATTGGCCGCAACATCGTCCAGGACGTTGCGGATCAGGCCACGCATGGCACGATGCATCAGGTTTCCATAGTCGATCTGACGGGACATCGCCTCACCTTTTGTAGTTGGGGGTGCGGCGTTGACAACATGGTTTGAGGCCACACCCTATCCCCTCCAGTTTTGGACCTATTTTGAAGGCATTGCAAGACAAGCTAGCGGTCTTTAGCCGACCGTGAAGCCAGCGGCAATCAGGCCGAGACTGGCCATCGCCGCCAGCAACCACAGGATGCGCCCGCGCAAGGCCAACGCAACAATCGGCGCCAAAGTAACAAGGGCGAGGGCCGGGACATTGAGGCTTTGAACATCTGGGGTAGGGAGTGTGACAGGGCCGAGCATCACAGAGGTCTGTTTTTGAAACAACAAGTGCAACAGGAACCACACAGAGAGATTGAGCATCATCCCCGCGACAGCCGCAGTAATGGCCTGCAGCGCGCCGCGCAAACGGGGCTGATGCGTCAACCGTTCCACAAACGGAGCTGTCGCAAAAATCCATAAAAAACAGGGTGTGAAGGTCGCCCATAACGCCACAGCGCCTGCCGCCAGCGCCAGCATCGCACCGCCCACTTCGGCCCCGGCCAGCATCGCGACGAACTGCGTCACCAGCACCAGAGGACCGGGCGTGGTTTCTGCCAGACCGAGGGCATCAATCATCTGACCTGTTGTGATCCAGCCATGCTCGCTGACCACCGTCTGGGTCATATAGGCAAGCACCGCATACGCGCCCCCGAAGGTGACAACCGCAAGTTTAGCAAAAAACCAGCCAATTGTGGCCAGAAAGTCGGCTCCGATCAGTGAGAGACCGAGGAGGGGGAGCAGCCACAGCGCGCTCCACAACACAATGACTCGCCAGTGATTGGGGGCAACGGGCTGCACTGGTGGTGGGCTGTCGGTGGTCTCCGTACTGTGAAACAGTCCGATAATCCCCGCCCCCAGAACCACAATCGGGAAGGGGAGGTTGAGTGCAAATATTGCCACGAAGCCGGTTAATGCGAGCAGCCAGGCTCCGGTTGATTTGAGTGCTCTTCGAGAAATGCGCCAGAGCGCCTGCACGACAATCACCACAACGGCTGCTTTGATGCCGAGAAAGGCCGATTGTACCGCCGGCAGAGTGCCAAAGGCCACATAGAGCCAGACTAATATGGAAATGACAAAGGCGCCGGGCAGGATAAACAAACTCCCTGCCAAAAGCCCACCGCCGATGCCGCGCAACCGCCACCCGGTATAGGTGGCCAGTTGCATTGCTTCTGGTCCGGGCAGCAGCATACAAAATGACAAGCCGCGCAGGAATTGCTCTTCGCTGAGCCAGTTGCGGCGATCGACCAATTCGCGATGCATCAGCGCGATTTGTGCCGCGGGACCGCCGAAACTCAGCAGGCCAATGAGGCCGAAACAGTGAAACAAAACCCACCAGGAAGGCGGGGTGGGATGCGAGGTTGCGGTCTTTGACATCACGGCTGCCCGGTTGCTTTCGCCTTTGCCCTTTTATCAAAGCCCAGCAATATCACCAGCGCTCGCGTTTCTTTTGAAGCAGTTGTTTTTCTATGGGGGCGTGGTGGCTATTCCACCCAGACGAGGCGCTCACCTGTCAGACAGACGGGCAGGGCGTCTGTGGGCAACTGACCGAGTTGTTCGAACATGCGCAGGTAGTCGAAGTTGGTATAGAACTCGATGAAACGCCCATCATGGACGCGCACACTCACATGACCGGTGAAATCCAGCTTGCGTGTGCGGCTGTGATCGAAAGCCGAAACCTGCACCCGCGCCATGGCAAGATCCCCATCATCCATACTATGCGTAATGGTCACATGAGGCTGGTCGAGCAGCGCTTTGATAGCGCACACGACCTCTTTGTAGTCGACGCCGGGGGATACGACACCATCCAGAGCCCCATTAAAAGTGACATCTGGATCAAGCAGGTCGTCAATGACGGACAGATTGTCTTTATTCCAGACTTCTTCGAACCAGTATTTCAGCAGAGTGCTGTTTTTCATTTCAGGGAATTTTCACATTCTGACATTTGCGGAAGGCGCCACCTACAGGCGTGTTACATATAATGTCGAGAGCCATATCGCTGTAACTTCGCAATGCTAGCGTTAAAAGGAAGGAAATTGGTGGGAATTTCCCGTCAAAGTTTAACGATAGCCGCAGTTGCTCGTAAAAGAGCATTAAGAGATGCCTTATGGCCCAGAGGTGCATCGCTATTTCAGGGGAGTGAAAGTGCAGGTTTCTGTTGCCAGGTACCTGCGAACCCCGCCTAACGCGGCTAGGCGCTAGGGCTTAAAGTCGGTTCAACTCGGACTGCTTACGCAGCCAGAGCAACCGGAGCACGATTGTCGTTTGCAATTGTACTGTTTTCGCCGGTAACGGTGGCAGACAGCCGAGACAAAGCTAACCCCTTTAGACGTCCGTCGATCCTATTTCGGCCCCATAATCCCCAAACGAAGGATATTTGGTGGAGCCGCCGGGTACCGCCCCCGGGTCCGATCCGCTTATTACGAGCGCGTTTATGTCCATAGTTCCCGAAGGAACACAGCAAATATAGGGTGGTTTGGCGGGGAGTTAAAGGGGGAATTGACGCGCTGACGCGCGTGGCCTCCGGCGGGGATATTTGAAAGAAGATGAAGAGGGTCAGCGCTTTGCCGCGCGGCGGGCGAAGACATCGGCGGCGAGGTTTCGCGTTTCTTCCTCCAACGCGCTGAGGCCCGCGACGGCTGCGTCTCCCTTGCCGGCTTCGATGGCATCGGTGATGGTGGTGTGCAGCGCAAGGATGGTGGCGCGATCCCGCGCCGTGAAGGTAATCATGTTCATCAGCGGCTGCATCGCCTCCACGGCACCGGCAAGCTGATAGGATAGCACCGGATTATGCGCCCCATCCACCAACGCGCGATGAAAGGCCACGTCTGACGCACAAAACGCCTCATCCGTGAGGCCGGGTTGGCCCTGCCGAAAGATCTCTGCCCGCATGGTCGCAAGCTGATCTGCGGTGCGGCGGCTGGCTGAAAGCGGCGCGCAGGCCCGTTCCAGCGCATACCGGGCCTCGCAGGCGGTGTCGAAGCTTACCGCGTTCATGCTCAGAAGCAGCGTCGAGGTGGTGATCTGCTGGCTGTAGGCGTCCTCGAAACTGAGACGGTTGACGAAGGCCCCTCCGGTTGCGCCGCGTTGGGTGCGGATCAGGGATTGCGCGGCGAGGCGTTTCAAACCTTCCCGTACGGTTGCGCGAGACACCTGAAATTGCTCGGCCAATTCTGATTCCGAAGGCAGGCGTTCGTCGACGATCAGATCGCCCGCAACAATGGCATCACGAATGGCCGTGGCAATCTGGGCAGAGAGATCTGCGGTGCTGTTTGGGTCGATCTTCAAATTGTTTTTCCCTCACGTCAGACGGGGTGTTTGGAATTTTTATTTGTCAGACATTTAAAAGTCTGACATTTGATTCACAAGAGCTATTGAGTCGTAGCGAGACGGGGAGGTCATCGCAAAGCCATGCTTAAAGCACGCCTGACAGAGAGTATTCGCCAAATGAGCGGCCTGCACTGGCTCTTGCTCTTTGGCGGTATTCTGCTGGCTTGGGCTGCGTTGTTTGCCATGTCGGTGCCGGAGAATTTGCGTGATGCGGGAGCACTTTATGGTGCGGATTTCTGGGTGTCGCTATGTACCATGACGCCGGATGCGGCAGGCGCGGGCAAGATGGCACTGATGTGGGTTTTGATGTCGGCGGCGATGATGGCGCCCACGGCATTGCCGGCCTTTGCCACTTACGATGATCTGAGCCAATCGGCGGAAGGCACCCGGTTTGGGGATCTGGTGCTTGGTTATCTGATTGTTTGGATTGGATTTTCACTGCTGGCAGCCGCGCTGCAGCTGGCGCTTGTCCATGCGGATATGGTCAGCGTTTTTGGCGACAGCCGTTCGTCCCTGCTGTCGGCGGTGCTCCTGCTGATTGCGGGGGGCTACCAGTTCACGCCGATCAAAGACTCTTGCCTGTCCAAATGCCGCCGCCCGCTGGTGTTCTTTATGCAGCATTGGGAGGAGGGCCCATTGCGCAACGGTTTGCGCCTTGGTGCGGTCTGTTTGGGATGCTGCTGGGCGCTGATGCTTTTGGCCTTTGTCGGTGGGGTCATGAACCTCGTCTTCATGGGGCTGACGACGGTTTTTATGGTTCTGGAAAAACTGCCCGAGATCGGGCGCTGGTTGACCCGTCCGATGGGCGTTGTCCTCTGCGCGTCGGGACTTTGGCTTCTTGTGACATCTGTTTGAATTGGGAGGAAAAATCACATGGCAAATCCGCAAGTCGCATCGGCGCCCGAACTCATGCCTTGGGCGATCAAAGGCGAGCTGATCCTGAACTGCAACTGTACGGTCTTTTGCCCCTGCGTGGTGTCGCTGGGCAAGCATCCGCCCACCGAAGGTTACTGTCAGGCCTGGGCCGGCGTGCGCATCGATGAAGGGCATTATGGCGACGCCGATCTGTCTGGTCTGAATGTCGGGTTGATCCTGGAAATCCCGGGATTGATGGCGCGCGGCAACTGGAAGGCGGCAGCCTATATCGACGAGCGCGCAAGTGAAGAGGCCTATGATGGTCTGATCGATATTTTCTCCGGAAAAGCAAGGGGAACCACGGGGCTCTTCAAGGTATTGGTGAGTGAATTCCTCGGGGCAGAGCGCGCGCCGGTGCTGTTTGAAACCGAAGGCAAGACCCGCCGCCTGATCGTGGGCAAGCAGATCCACGGTGAGGTTGTACCGGTGGGCGGGGCCGACAGTGAACAGGACATCGTGGTCACCAACACCGAGTATTGGATGGGCCCGGACATCACCGTTGCCACCGCCACCAAGGGCCGCGTGCGCGCCTTCGGCCGGGTATGGGATTTCGACGGGCGCTCGGCTGAGATCTGCCAGATCGACTGGAAAGGCCCGCGCTGATCGCGCGTCTTCTGTGACATCGGGCGGCGGTCACCGATGCCCGCCGCTCCCCTCGTACTCGGGCCATGAAAGGGATCGCCATGGCAGCGTTTCAACCCGGAATTTCCCTGTCCCGCCGCCTGCGCCGCACACCGTTTTCGGAGGGTGTGGAGGCCGCAGGCGTCAAAGGCTACACCGTCTACAACCACATGCTGCTGCCGACCGTTTTTGAAAGCGTAGAGGCGGATTATCACCACCTCAAACGCCATGTGCAGGTCTGGGACGTGGCCTGCGAGCGGCAGGTGGAGTTGCGCGGCCCCGATGCGGGGCGCCTGATGCAAATGCTGACCCCGCGTGATCTGCGCGGCATGATGCCCGGTCAGTGCTATTATGTGCCGATCGTGGATGAAACCGGCGGCATGCTGAATGACCCGGTGGCGGTGAAACTGGCTGAGGACCGCTGGTGGATCTCCATCGCCGACAGTGATCTTCTCTATTGGGCCAAAGGCATCGCCAACGGCTGGCGGCTGGATGTGTTGGTGGATGAGCCGGATGTCTCGCCACTGGCCATACAGGGACCAAAGGCCGAGGATTTGATGGCGCGCGTCTTTGGCGAGACCGTGCGCGCGATCCGGTTCTTTCGTTTCGGCGTCTATCAGTTCGAGGGGCGCGATCTGGTGGTGGCGCGCTCGGGCTACTCGAAACAGGGCGGGTTCGAGATCTACGTTGAGGGCAGCGACATCGGCATGCCGCTCTGGCATCGGCTGTTTGAGGCGGGCGCGGATCTGGAGGTGCGGGCAGGCTGTCCGAACCTGATCGAGCGGATCGAAAGTGGTCTGCTGAGCTATGGCAACGATATGACCGATGACAACACGCCGCATGAATGCGGGCTGGGCCGGTTCTGCAACACCCATACTGCCATCGGCTGTATCGGGCGCGACGCCCTGTTGCGGGTGGCTAAGGAAGGTCCGGTGCAGCAGATCCGCCCCATCGCCATTGCGGGCGACGCGGTGCCGCCCTGTGATCGCTTCTGGCCGCTCTATGCCAATGGCCGCCGGGTGGGGCGGGTGTCCTCGGCCACATGGTCGCCGGATCACGCCACCAATGTCGCCATCGGCATGGTGAAGATGACCCATTGGGACGCGGGCACGCAGGTCGAGGTTGAGACACCGGACGGAATGCGCCCTGCGACCGTCCGTGAGAATTTCTGGAATTAACGGGAGGGATCAACATGTTCAAAGCACTAGTGATGACGCAGGACAGCGGGAGCGGCAAGGCGTCTGCCGACATTCAGGACCTGACGCTAGAAGATCTGCCCGAGGCAGAGGTCACCGTTGCGGTCGAGTATTCCACCGTGAACTACAAGGACGGCCTCTGCCTCAGCGCGAAGGGCGGCGGCTTGGTGCGCAATTATCCGCATGTACCGGGGATCGATTTTGCAGGCACCGTGGAAGCATCATCGGATGAGCGCTACAAACCCGGCGACAAGGTGGTGCTGACCGGTTGGCGCGTGGGCGAGGCCCATTGGGGCGGCTATTCCCAAAAGGCGCGGGTAAAGGCGGATTGGCTGGTGCCACTGCCGGATGGGATCACGGCGCGTCAGGCCATGGCGGTGGGGACGGCGGGTTTCACCGCAATGCTGGCGGTGATGGCGCTGGAAGATCACGGTCTGAAACCGGGGAACGGTCCGGTGCTGGTCACCGGTGCTGCGGGCGGTGTCGGATCCGTTGCGACAGCGATCCTTGCGCATCTGGGCTATGAGGTGGCGGCGGTCACTGGGCGGCCAGAGACGGCGGACTACCTCAAAAGCCTTGGCGCGACGCAGATTGTGCCGCGCACGGATCTGAACGAGACCGTCAAACGCCCGCTGGAGAGTGAAACCTGGGCAGGTTGCGTTGACGCCGTAGGCGGTGACATGCTGGCGCGGGTGCTTGGCCAGATGAAATACGGCGCCTCTGTTGCTGCCGTGGGGCTGGCGGGTGGTGCGGTGCTTCCGGCAACCGTGATCCCGTTCCTGTTGCGCGGCGTGAATCTCTTGGGCATCGATTCCGTGATGCAGCCGTTTGAAAACCGCCAGCGTGCATGGCAGCGGATTGAAACTGACTTGCCGATGGAGAAACTCGACGCGATGGTGCACCCCGCGACGCTGGCAGATCTGCCAAAGCTTGGCGCGGATATTCTTGCGGGGCAGGTGCAAGGGCGCGTTGTTGTCGATCTAAACAGCTAAGATTCCAGTAATCCGGTAAATTACGATGCCTCGGCGCGTCTTAGCGCCGCGCCGAGGCGTTTCCGGGCTTGATCTTGCGGCGTGAAATTGCACTCATCGCGTCATTGATCCGCAAAGGGAGCACGCGCCGCACCATGGATATCGATTTTGTCCGCAAACAGTTTCCAGCATTTGAGCAGGCCGCCCTGCAAGGGCAGGCCTTTTTTGAAAATGCAGGCGGGTCTTATACCTGCCGTCAGGTGATTGATCGCCTGTTCCGGTTTTACACAGAACACAAGGTCCAGCCCTACGCACCTTATGCGGCCTCGCAGGTTGCGGGGGCTGAAATGGACGAAGCGCGCAGCCGTCTGGCGTCACTTCTTGGTGTGGGTGCCCAAGACGTGAGCTTCGGTCCCTCGACGACGCAAAACACCTATGTTCTGGCGCAGGCCTTTCGTAAATTTCTGAAACCGGGCGAGAAGATCATCGTCACCAATCAGGATCACGAGGCTAACTCCGGCCCGTGGCGTCGTCTGGTGGACGAGGGCATTGAGGTTCTGGAATGGCAGATCGATCCGGCGACGGGTCATCTAGACCCAACTGCGCTGGAAGAGCTTTTGGATGAAAACGTCCGGTTGGTGTGTTTTCCCCATTGCTCCAATGTCGTCGGTGAAATCAATCCGGTGACCGAAATAACCGCGCTGGCGCATGCCGCCGGGGCGTTTGTTTGTGTCGACGGGGTCTCTTACGCGCCGCATGGCCTGCCCAATGTGGGTGAGCTGGGGCCAGATATCTATCTGTTTTCAGCCTATAAAACCTATGGCCCGCATCAGGGGATCATGGTCATCAACCCGGCGCTCGCTGAGCTGCTGCCCAATCAGGCGCATTATTTCAACGCGGATGTGCCCTACAAGCGTTTTACCCCGGCAGGACCGGATCATGCGCAGGTCGCCGCCTGTGCCGGGATGGTCGACTATTTTGAAGCACTCGCCGCCCATCACGGTGCGACGGAAACCAAGGGCGCAGCCATGGGGACCTTTGTGCACGACCTGATGCGGCAACGCGAAATTGTCCTGTTGCAGCCGCTTTTGGACGCCGTGAAGGATCGCAACGACATCCGGTTGCTTGGCCCTTCGGCGGCTGAGGACCGCGCACCAACCGTGGCACTTGCGCTGGGACGTGCGGCAGAACCGGTGGCAAAGCAACTGGCAGAGCTGGGTATCATGGCCGGCGGCGGTGATTTCTACGCAGTGCGGGCGCTCAATGCGATGGGGGTGGACCCGTCCGAGGGCGTGCTGCGGTTGAGTTTTACCCATTATACCGATCAATCGGAGGTGACAGCGCTGATCGAGGCCCTAGATCGCGTCCTGTAACATCTGATTGAGCAAGGACTATGACTGACCATGGCTGACACCCGACCGGTGATCTGGTGGATTAGGCGCGACCTGCGCCTGCGTGACAATCCGGCCCTGACGGCGGCACTGGAGACGGGCGGACCGATCATTCCGCTTTATATCCACGACCCTCAAGACGAGGCCCTGGGCGCTGCTCCAAAGTTTCGGCTTGGGCTTGGGCTTGAGCGTTTTGCCAAAACGCTCGAGGGGCACGGCAGTCGATTGACCCTGCGAAAGGGGGACGCGCTTGCGGTGTTGCGCGAGGTCATCAAGGAGAGCGGAGCCGGTCATGTGGTCTGGTCCCGGCTCTATGATCCAGAGGCGATCAAGCGCGACACCGAGATCAAGGAACAGCTCAAAGCCGCTGATATTACGGTAAAATCCACCGGGGGGCGACTGATGTTCGAACCCTGGGCAGTCGAGACCAAAGACGGCGGCATGTATAAGGTCTACACGCCGTTCTGGAAGGCCGTGCGCGACCGCGAGGTCGAGGGTCTGATTGATGCGCCCGCACACCTGCCAAAGCCGGATGCGTGGCCCGCAACGGACGAGCTTGCGGATTACAACATGAGTGCCGCCATGCGTCGCGGCGCTGAGATCGTCGCGGGATATTGCCGGGTGGGTGAGGACGCGGCGCTGGAGCAACTGGACCGCTTCCTTGAGGAGCGTGTCGCCACCTATAAGACTGATCGGGACTTTCCGGGGCGCGCGGCCACGTCAGAGCTGTCGGAAAACCTTGCCTGGGGTGAAATCAGCCCGCACCGAATGTGGCATCTGGGCGCGCAGGCGATGCGGGACGGCAAACAGGGTGCGGAGCATTTCCTCAAAGAGGTGGTCTGGCGCGAGTTTGCCTATCACCTGATGTATCACTCGCCGCAAATCCTGACCCGCAACTGGCGCGAGGAATGGGACGGCTTCCCATGGCAAGACGATCCGGGTGAGGCGCTCTTGCGCTGGCAGCAAGGGCAAACGGGCTATGATTTTGTCGATGCCGCAATGCGAGAGCTCTATGTCACCGGTAAAATGCACAATCGCGCCCGGATGATCGTGGCAAGCTTCCTGACCAAGCATCTGATGATTCATTGGAAATTCGGGATGCAGTGGTTTGAGGACTGTTTGGTGGACTGGGATCCTGCGTCCAATGCCATGGGCTGGCAATGGGTGGCCGGATCGGGGCCGGATGCCGCGCCTTTCTTTCGGATTTTCAACCCCGATGGCCAATTGGATAAGTTCGACCCCAAAGGGCGCTATGTGCGCAATTGGTTGGCAGAGGGGCAGTCGGACCCGCCCCAGACTGCGACGGATTTCTTTGCGGCCACGCCAATGAGTTGGGAGTTGAGTCCAAAAGACACACGCGCGCGGCCGATTATCGATCTCAAACACGGCCGTGAACGGGCGCTGGAGGCGTATCACGACAGCAGGGACAAAAGTTGATCCCATTTGGCCCTGAGCCACAGATAAAAGCGCGCGGCGACTTGGGGTTTGCGCTGGATTTGTGGCTCAGCTGCGCTTAGCCTTATGGGCAATCGAGCAGACATCAGGAAAATCAAATCCATGCCTACCGCCGCACACCTCGTGGCCTCTGTTGCCCTCGCTCTATTGGCGTTCGTCGTCTCAGGGCAAATCATGCCTTTGATGCCCGAATCCACAGATTTTGGCTATTTTACCCATGTAAATGTAGGGCTCGCTCTGGTGGCCGGCTGGAAAGTAATGGGACCGCGTGCCGGGCGCGGTTTCGTGCCGGGCATCAACAACGGCCTGACCGGGATGGCGGTCTTGGTGATTTGGGCCCTGATCATTCAGGGCGCAGTTGAAATGTTTCGCCTTGCGAAGCGGAATATCTACGATGGACCGTTTGAAGCACTGGCTGCGATATTTACCATCGCGCTTGAGTATTTCTTTGTGATGGCCGTGCCGACTGTTCTCGTCACTTTGGTTGTTGGCGGAACATTGGTGGGGCTGGTGACCGAGTTTGCCAGTAAACGCTGGAAGTGAAACACCTGCCAGACTGATGTGATGTCGTGAAAACATCGCAACTCCACAGGTAAGTCAGCGCGTTCTGTGAATTCATTTCATTGATGGACAATGTACCGCTTGGGGCGGTCTTCAGATGATGGTTTTGCGGTGGCGCACGCCGCGATGGAACCGTCTTCGCGCGCAAAAGGTCGAAGACATCGCAAAGGCTTGCCTGTCGCTGCTGACGACCCTTGTGATCGTGCGTGCCCCCGGCTACATCAAAAGGGAACGAGCGAAAGGGAATTTCATGCGCATTGCACGCGATCTGGCCGATGCTGTCGGTCATACCCCTCTGATCCGACTGAACAAAGTCAGCGAAGAAACCGGCTGCGAAATTCTTGGCAAGGCGGAGTTTCTGAACCCCGGCCAATCCGTCAAGGATCGCGCTGCGCTCTATATTATCAAGGACGCTATCGCCCGTGGTGATTTGAAACCCGGCGGCACCATTGTTGAAGGTACGGCGGGTAACACCGGTATCGGACTGGCGCTGGTCGGGGCCTCAATGGGGTTCAAGACGGTGATTGTGATCCCGGAAACCCAGTCTGAAGAAAAGAAAGACATGCTGCGTCTGGCGGGCGCGCAATTGGTACAGGTGCCCGCAGCACCCTATAAAAATCCGAACAATTATGTTCGTTATTCGGAACGTTTGGCAAATGAGCTTGCGAAAACCGAACCAAATGGGGCCGTTTGGGCAAACCAGTTTGACAATATCGCCAACCGTCAGGCGCATGTCGAAACCACTGGTCCCGAGATCTGGGAACAGACAGGTGGCAAGGTCGATGGCTTTATCTGTGCGGTTGGCTCTGGCGGCACGCTTGCCGGTATCGCCGAGGCGCTGCAGCCCAAGGGCGTGAAGATCGGCCTTGCGGATCCCAACGGTGCGGCCCTCTATTCCTACTACACCTCTGGCGAGCTGAAATCCGAAGGCTCCTCCATCACCGAGGGAATCGGTCAGGGGCGCATCACCAAGAACCTTGAAGGGTTGAAGCCGGACTTCAATTACCAGATCCCTGATGCAGAGGCGCTGCCTTATGTCTTTGATCTGCTGCACGATGAAGGCCTGGTTCTTGGGGGCTCGTCCGGCATCAATATCGCCGGTGCGGTGCGTCTGGCGAAAGAAATGGGGCCAGGTCACACCATCGTCACGGTGCTGTGTGACTATGGCACCCGCTATCAATCCAAGCTCTTTAACCCCGAATTCCTAAAGGACAAGGGCCTGCCAGTTCCGGACTGGATGACCCATACCCCGGCATCTATTCCGGGCGTGTTCGAGGACGTCTGAACCCAATGACTAACTTTAGAACGTTTCTTCAGGTCGGCCTTCTATGGCTGACCTGTTTTCTTGTGCCACTTGCGGCCGCTGCGCAAACCGATGGTGATCAAACGCGCCTGACCGAAGCGCGAGATCTGGCTCAAACCGTGGCGTCCGGCGAATTGGGCGAATACTACGACGCGTGGCAACGCACTGCTGATCGGGCAGAGCGGGTGCTGGATGCCCGTCGTGCGTCAAACGGTGCGCTGGAGGCGCTGCGGGTCGAGTTGACCGAATACCGCCAGCAGTTTCTGGATGCCGGAAATCAGAATGCAGACCGGCTAAAGACGTTGCGGGCGCAGATTGATGCGCTCGGGCCTGCTCCGGATGACAGCGGCAGTGAGCCAGAAAATATCGCCAAACTGCGCCAAGAGCTTCAGTCACAGCTGGCGACACTGAGCGCGCCTCAGGTCTTGGCTGATCTGGGCTACAGCCGGGCGCAGGGGCTGATCACCGAGATTGACAAGCTGATCCGGGAGCGTGCCACTCGCACGCTGCTGGAACGCGTCCCGATGCCGCTGAACCCGGAAAACTGGCCAGCGGCTCTTGCGGATACCGCAAAAGTATTGGGCGCGTTTTGGCATGAGACCGCAGGGCTTCTCTCGAACCCTGCGACGCGGGAGAGCATTCGCAGCCGTTTGCCCGTGATCCTTCTGCTAACAGCGGGCGCTTTGCTGTTGCTGGGCCGTGGCCGCCATTGGGCGCGGCGGGCCGGGAGTTACCTGCGCGAGTTGGGTTGGCGCGGCACCGGAGTGTGGCGTTTTATCGTATCTCTTCTGCAGGTCCTGTTGCCTTATGTCGGGACGGTGCTGCTGGTCCGGGCCATTGACCTGTCGGGAGTCCTTGGCGTGCGCGGTACGCTGTTGTTGGACGATGTGCCGCTTTGGTCCCTGATCCTGTTTGCCTCTCACTGGTTGGGGGAACGGCTTTATGTCTATGAAATCACCAATGAGCTGATCCCGTTTGAGCCGCGCTTTCAACGGCAGGTCCGGGTTATCCTTGTATCTCTGGCGCTGGTGCTGGTGATGCAGCTGATGCTGGACCGGCTCGATACGATTGAGAATTTTGCGGATGGCACCTACGCGGTCCTGAGTTGGCCGCTCATCCTGCTGGCTTCGCTGCTTTTGGTTCGGTTGAACCGCATCCGCGTGCGTCAACGCCGTCAGGAAGAACGTGATAACGGCAGTGACGATGACGAAGGCGCAATCGCTGCTGGTGCAAGCCGGGCGATGTCGCTGTTGCGTCGCGTGGTGTTTGTTTTGGCACTCATCGCTCCGGTTTTAGGCGCGCTGGGGTATATTAATGCCGCAATCGCAATCGTTTATCCGGTGATCCTGACGCTTGCGCTGGTCACGACCCTGATGATTTTGCAGCGTTTCCTATCCGATATCTACGGATGGGTGACGCGCAATAGCCAAGGGGCAGAGGATTCGCTGTTTGCGGTAATGACCGGCTTTGTGCTGGCTCTGGTCTCGCTGCCGTTCTTTGCGCTGATCTGGGGCGCGCGGACCTCTGATCTCACCGAGCTTTGGTCGCGCTTCCTTGAGGGCTTTGACATCGGGGATACCAAGATTTCTCCGACGATCTTTCTGACTTTTGTGGTGATCTTTGCGGGCGGCTATGTGCTGACGCGGCTCCTGCAAGGCAGCCTGCGCTCGTCACTTCTGCCAAAAACCAAGATTGACCCCGGCGGGCAGAACGCCATTGTATCTGGTGTTGGCTATATCGGGATCTTCCTGTCGGCGTTGATCGCGGTGTCGACCGCAGGGCTGGATCTGTCTTCGCTGGCGATTGTGGCTGGTGCGCTATCAGTCGGTATCGGTTTTGGCCTGCAGACCATCGTGTCGAACTTTGTGTCGGGCATCATTTTGTTGATCGAACGCCCGGTTTCCAAAGGGGACTGGATCGAAGTGGGCGGTCTCATGGGCTATGTGCGCGATATCTCTGTGCGTTCCACCCGGATTGAGACCTTCGACCGCACCGATGTGATTGTTCCGAACTCGGATCTGATTTCGGGCACAGTGACCAATTACACCCGTGGCAATACCGTGGGGCGGGTGATTGTACCTGTCGGGGTGGCCTATGGCACCAACCCGCGCAAGGTTGAGGAGATCCTCTCCGAAGTGGCGAAATCGCATCCGATGGTGCTGATGAACCCACCGCCATCGGTGGTGTTTCAGGGCTTTGGCGCAGATAGTCTTGATTTCGAGATCCGGGCGATCCTGCGGGATGTAAACTGGGTGCTCTCGGTGAAATCCGATATGAACTATGAGATCGCCAAACGGTTCGATGAAGAAGGGATCGAGATCCCATTCGCACAGCGCGATATCTGGATTCGAAATCCCGAGGCGCTGCAGTCCGGCACATCTGCGCCGGAGATAAAAACCACGCCTTCCTCCCCGGTATCAGAGCCACAGACGTCAGCGCCGCCAAAGCCGGATCTCGCGGATCTGTCGCCCGACGAAGATGGGGACGCGGACCGGTAGGACCACAGAACCAATGCACAAATAACGCCGCTGCCGAGATCTCCTGCAGCGGCGTTTTTTTATCTGAAACGGAGCGGGGAGCCGCAAGTTTCGCTGCGAGAACTGCTCCGGAAACCAGATGATTAACTCCATCTTCACAAATACTTAGGGGGAAATGGACGGATTCGAAAAAAACTGAACTTTTTCTTAGAAAGCCTATTGCAATCCCCTCCGTAATGCATCAAAAGTCGCCTCCACGGAGAGGTGGCCGAGTGGTCGAAGGCGCACGCCTGGAAAGTGTGTAGGCGGGAAACCGTCTCCAGGGTTCGAATCCCTGTCTCTCCGCCATAACCCTAAAATGACTGTGTCGTGGCCTTGATCGTGTGATCAGGCAAGTTGCCTTCACCTTGGCGCGTTGCGCTGTGGCGGCATAAGTCCACCTTGAGAAATTGGATTTGGACGCGCGCCTCTTGGCTGAAGTGTCGTCAAAACTTCATAGAAGTCCGCATTCTTGGGCGTGAACTTCGCTGCTTGAGGCGCTAGGACCATTGCATCGACACCTACAGAAGGCACAGGTCGCATGCGGTTGGATCACGACATTGAAAACGCTCTTATTTCCATGGTCAGAGATGCTGCGCGCATTGAGATCATGCCGCGCTTTCGCAATCTTTCTGCTGGAGCGATCACCGCGAAATCGTCGTCAATCGATTTGGTTACCGTCGCCGATGTCGCCGCAGAAGAACATGTAACTCGCGCGTTGCAGACAATCCTTCCGGGCGCGGTTGTTATTGGCGAAGAAGCGGTGTCAGCGGATCCTGCCATTCTGGATCAGGTCGCAGACGCAGAGGTTGCTGTGATCGTTGACCCGATTGATGGCACTTGGAACTATGCGCATGGGCTTTCCACCTTTGGCGTCATTCTTGCGGTGACGGTGCGTGGCAAAACCGTTTTTGGCCTCCTTTATGATCCGGTGAATGATGACTGGGTTCAGGCCAGCCTAGGGGGCGGCGCTTGGATGGCGTCTCCCGGCCTTGATCCGCGCCGTCTGCAGGTTGCACCCCAGCGCGCCTTTAGCGAGGCGAATGGATTTGTACCGCACTTCATGTTTGCCAAAGACCAACAACTGGCAGTGGTCCAGGGGATGGCGAACGCAAAGCGCGTGACATCCTTGTTCTGTTCTTGCCATGAATACCGAATGATGGCGCAAGGGCATGTGGATTTTGTTCAGACCGAAGGGCTGAACTGCTGGGATCATGCTGCAGGCGTTTTGGCCGCGTTGGAAGCGGGGGGACATGCGCAACTCTCTGATGGTCGTGATTATGCGCCTGAACTCACCCAAGGGCATCTGACGGTCGCCACCGGTCAGCAGTTGCGCGATGAGGTCATATCGGAGCTTGGCCTGCGTTAACCCTGTCTCTTGGCGGCGGCAGTTGCCTGTTCTAGGCTCCACCCGGCGATAGGGAGGAGTACCATGTCAGAGGATAATCAATTGATCGCCCGGCAGGATGACGCAGGTGTTGCGCGCCTGACGCTCAATCAACCGCGTAGTATCAATGCCCTTTCCGAGGCAATGCTGCAGGCGCTGCAATCGATGCTTGATGACATCGCCAAGGATCGCACTGTGCGTGTGGTGATCCTCTCCGGGGCGGGGGATCACTTTTGCGCCGGTCATAACCTCAAGGAAATGACTGCGGCGCGTGAGCAGGGCGATGGTGGCTTTGACTATTTTCAGGCGCTGTTTGCCACGTGCTCGCGGATGATGCAGACCATTGTGGAACTGCCGCAGCCAGTGATTGCCGAAGTGTCAGGCATCGCAACCGCAGCGGGCTGCCAACTGGTTGCAACCTGTGATCTGGCGGTCGCCGCCGAGGATGCCCGTTTTGCAACATCCGGTGTCACCATTGGCTTGTTCTGTTCCACGCCGATGGTCGCGCTCACCCGCAACCTGTCTCGCAAACATGCTATGGAAATGCTGTTGCTTGGAGAGTTTATCTCCGCGCCGCGGGCGGCGGAGATGGGGCTCGTCAATCGGGTTGTACCACTGGCAGACCTCAGCCGAGAGACCATGGATCTGGCCCGCCGCATCGCCGATAGATCTCCGGCAGCGATCAAGATCGGGAAAACGGCGTTTTATGAACAAGCACAGATGTCTTTGTCGGAGGCCTATGCCTACGCAGGGCAGGCCATGGCCGAAAACATGATGGCGCGCGATGCCGAGGCAGGGATCGGGGCGTTTATCTCAAAATCTCCGATGCCGGACTGGACAGGCGAGTGATCCTGAACTGCGTCGTTTTTCACCGTCAAATGCGATGCCCTCGACGCCCGGATCACAAAGATGCGATGATTCGGGCGTATTTTTCGTATAGGTGAGAAACAGAAGCGGGCATGGTGCGAGATTTCCAGCACACCGGGCAACAATCGATTTCATCGAATTGAGCATGCGTTGAATGCATCAGATGCCGCTGCCGGTTGGGCGCAAGTTTCGGAACCGGAAACAAATGATCTGGCACGGGCGCGCTCATTGTCGCTCTGCGCGAATTAGGCGCAAATTTTAGCCAAATTTAGTGGATCAGCCGAGATCAATGCCGCAAAGCGGTGGTTTTACGGAAACAATGGAAGAGAAGTACACTCACCTAATTCGTGGCTGCTCTATGCTTGTGGAGGGCGGGCACTGGCGTTTCGGCTAGGTGCACTGCGTCAGCTCCGGTATGTCTTTGGAACCTTGCCACAGCCATGAATGATGGCGGGCGAGGGGGAACGGGGGCAAACCTCGACCTAACGACAGTGAAGGAGACCGCAGCATGGCCAAATCACACGACAGCGCGCCGAAAAGGCCGTCGTCTGGGGGGCATAATTCGGCTCAGGGCTGCGAACGGGTCACTCCCTGCTTTACCCCCGGCACACTGATTGCAACGCCGCGTGGCGAACGCCTCGTGGAAAACTTGCGGGTTGGGGATCGGGTTATTACCCGCGACAATGGCATTCAGGAAATCCGCTGGTTTGGCCACAACGCTATGGGGCAAGAAGATCTGTCACATGCGGCGCATCTGCAACCAATCCTGATCCGTCAGGGGGCCTTGGGCAACGGTCTGCCAGAACGCGATATGATGGTCAGCCCCAACCACCGCGTGTTGGTCGCCAACGATAAAACCGCACTCTATTTTGAGGATCGCGAGGTCTTGGTGGCGGCAAAACACCTGACCGGTCTGACTGGGATCGATGCGATTGTTACCACGGCGGTGACCTATATCCACTTCATGTTCAATCAACACGAGGTGGTGCTGTCTGATGGTGCGTGGACCGAGAGTTTCCAGCCGGTAGACCAATCGCTGCGTGGGTTGGACAACGCGCAGCGCAACGAGATTTTCGAACTCTTCCCAGAGCTTCGCACACAGGAGGGGCAAAAAGCCTATCCCTCTGCGCGCCGCGAGTTGAAAGAACGCGAAGCGCGGATGTTGCTGCACTAGTTTTGCATCGTGGCGCTAGCGATTTTGGTCCGCGCGCCACGCCGCCCAATCCTCTGGCGTATCCAGATCCGTCAGCGCGTGGCGGTCGGGCAGGGAGATGTGCCTCACCGATTCTACCCTCAAAAGCGCCTTGGCGCCGCTGTCGCCTGTCAGGGTTTTGAGTGCGTGAAAACAGCGCCGTGGAAACAGGACCGGATGACCGGGGTGAGGCTGGCCCTGATCGTCCACACTGCTTGCGCGCAGGATCGTGCCGTCCGGTCCATCAAACTGATCCGCGAGCGTTCGAAAATCTGCGGTGGTGATCTCCGGCATGTCTGCGGGCAGGATCATCACACCAGCCGTCTGATCAGGAAGATTTGCGATCCCCGCGCGGATTGACGCGCTCATGCCCTGGTCTGCGTCGGGGACTGGGACCAGTTTTGCCCCGTGAAGGGCACCTGCGCGCGGATGATTCAGTTCGGGTAGAGTGACAAAAAGAGAAAACCCGGTTGCCCGTGCTTGCTGCGCCAAATGCGCAATGAGTGGCTGACCTGCGACGCATTCCATCAGCTTATCGCCCCCCCGCATACGCGTTGAAGCACCCGCAGCAAGCAGCAGGATCACAAGATTTGCGTCACCAGATGTCGGGTTGAGTGTCATGGACGACCTTGTTCTGACGGCAACCTTATCCGCAAGGCGTCCTGACACTCAACGGACAGTGAGACCTAAGCGGGTTGGCTCTGGGACAGCGCCTCATTCAGGACCTCCAGCACCTTATCCTGTGGCACATCGGCGGTCACAAAAGCCTCACCGATGCCGCGCGCGAGGATAAAGCGCAGTTGGCCGTCGACCACTTTCTTGTCCTGTCCCATCAGTCGGAGCAGTTCTTCGGCCGGGGGCAGATCGCCGGGGATATCGGCCAGATCGGTCTTCATCCCCATGGTTTTGAGGTGCGCACGTACGCGGCTGGGGTCTTCTTGGCTGCACAGCCCGAGACGGGCCGAAAGCTCAAACGCCAATGCGCAGCCGATGGCGACGCCCTCGCCATGCAACAGGCGATCACTATACCCGGTTGCCGCTTCGAGCGCGTGGCAGAAGGTATGCCCGAGGTTCAGCAGCGCCCGGTCGCCTTGTTCTGTCTCATCACGGGCCACGATGTCGGCTTTCATCTGGACGGATCGCGCCACCGCCTCGACCCGCAGCGCCATGTCGCCCGCCGCCATGGCGGGCGCGTTGACCTCTAGCCAGTCAAAAAACGCGGCATCTCCCAGCAAGCCGTATTTTACCACCTCGCCGTAGCCTGCGAGAAAGTCACGCTCCGTGAGCGTTCCGAGGATCGCAGTATCTGCAAGCACCAAGGTGGGCTGATGAAACGCACCAATCAGGTTTTTACCTTGCGGAGCGTTGATGCCGGTTTTGCCACCGACGGAGCTGTCGACCTGCGCCAGCAACGATGTAGGGATCTGCACGAAACGCACGCCCCGGCGCAGGACAGATGCCGCAAACCCTGCAAGATCACCGATGACGCCGCCACCAAAGGCGATGACAATATCGCCGCGCTCAACCCGTTTTTCCAACAGCCACTCAACCGCGCGCGTAAATTGCGGCCAGCCTTTGGTGGCTTCGCCCGCGGGCAGGGCGAGCGCTTCCATTTCGATGCCTTCGGCGGCAAGCCCTGCACGCAAAGCCTCAAGATGGAGTGCGGCCACGGTTTCATCCGTCAGCACCGCCACTTTTTTGCGGCTCACAAAGGGCGCAATCCGCTTACCGGCTTCTGCCACCAGATCCGGTCCGATCACCACGTCATAGGCGCGCGCACCAAGAGGGACATGAACGATCTGTTCCATCAGTTAAACTCCAGTACATCGGGACGGGCGCGCAGTGCCTCGAGCACCCGGTCCACCATATTGTCGATCGAAACCTGCCCGTCGGAGATCACCTTGAGGTCCGCCTGCGCATAGATCGGCACCCGCGCGTGATAAAGATCTGAGAGCGATTTGTATGGATCGGGGGACCGGAGCAACGGACGTGTGTCCCGACCTTTGACGCGCTTCCACAGCACCTCAAGGTCAGCTTGCAGACAGACGGACACACCAGCTTCTGACATTACGGTTCGGTTTCGCTCCGCCAGAAAGGCACCGCCACCGGTCGACAGGACACCGCACTCCTCTTTTAGAAGACGGGTGATGACCTGATGTTCCTTTTCGCGAAAAAACGGCTCACCATCGCGGGCGAATATCTCGGGGATCGACATATTGGCGGCGGCTTCGATCTCATGATCGCTGTCGAGAAACGGCACATCGAGCCGCGCAGCCAGAGCCCGCCCTACGGCGGTTTTCCCGGCACCCATCATCCCCACCAGCACAATGGTCTTCTTCAATTTTCCCGGCGCGCAACTTTCTGCCGTCGCATCGGTGATTTGGTGATTTTCGCTCATTCTTCTGTGAATGACGTGATATTGGCAAAAAGGCCATATATAAAACTCTCAAAACACACAAAGAAGCAGGCTCCGAGACCCCCATGGCACGTTTAATAAAATACTTGGCTATCCTCATCCTATTGGCGGGAATCGCGTTGATTGCATATGCCTACGTAGGACCTTGGTTCGGTGCAGATTTCTCAGCACCCTCCGAGGAGGTGCGCAAGCCTGTGGTGCTCAATGCCGACTAAGACCGTCTCGCTGGCTCTTGGCGCATTTCTGCTGACGGCGACATCTGCGCTGGCGCGAGAACCGCTGGCTGCGATTGATTGGCTGAATACCGCTCCTCCGGTTGCCAATATTCCGCCGACACTCTTGCAAGAGCCGCCCGTGGCGCAGAGCGCGCATGGCCCCGATATCACCGTAACCCCGCTGGAGCGATTGTTGCCGCCGGTGGGGTTGGTACCTGAGGCCAGAACGGGACTGCCGATCACCCTCTGGCAGGGCAGTCCTGCGGATCAATTGGCCGCCCTTATCCGGGATGTGCCGGTCTATGACCTGCCCGCGATGCAGTCCCTGCTGATGACGCTGTTGCTTACGGAAGCACGGCCACCGTTTCGCGATGATGACCAGATCTTGCTGGCGCGGCTGGATCGGCTGCGTGAATTGGGAGCGACGGAACCCGTGCAGGCCTTGGTCCAAGAGGCCGGGCCCACCCAAAGCCCCGCGCGGTTTGATCGGTGGTTTGATGCGACACTGCTGAATGGCGATGAAGAGCGCAGCTGCGCGGCACTTACGGCTGATCCTTATTTGATGCAGGATTATTCCGCGCGCATTTTCTGTGCCGCGCGCCGGGGAGATTGGCCGACCGCAGCCCTGATGCTGGAGACAGCCGATGCGCTGTCGCTCATTGGCAAACAGGATATGGCGATTCTGGATCGTTTCCTTAATCCCGACATCTACGAAGGGATGCCACCGCTGCCGCTACCAGCGAGCCCCACGCCGCTGGAGTTTCGTATGTTCGAAGCGATTGGCGAGCCGATGCCCACAACAATGCTGCCCCGTGCCTTTGCAAGTGCGGACCTGCGTGACATCGCGGGATGGAAAGCACAGCTTGAGGCCGCAGAGCGTCTGACCCGCAGTCGCGCGATGAATCCAAACCAGCTGCTTGGCCTGTTTACGGACCGCAAACCCGCTGCTTCTGGTGGGATTTGGGACCGCGTCGAAGCGGTGCAGCGATTTGATACCGCGCTGAATACCCAAAGCGCGGAAGCGGTGCGGAAAACCCTTCCCGCATTCTGGTCGGCGGCGCAGGCTGCGGGGCTTGAGATGGCGATGGCCGATCTCTTTGCGCCGCGCTTGGCCAAGATCAAACTTGATGGGAAAGCAGCCGTGATTGCATGGCGCTTGCGTCTGTTGTCGTCAGAGTATGAAAGCGCCGCCGCAACGCCACCGGATCAAACCCGCCAGAGCCGTTTCCTCGCTACACTTGCGAAGGGAGAGCCTGCATCGGATCTCGCGGCAAGCCCGCAGGAAAAGGCGATTGTGCGTGGGTTTGCACAAGAGAGCGAAATGCCCGCCGCGCAAAAGCTGTTGTTGGATCAGGGACGGTTGGGAGAGGCCATTTTGGTCACCATGAAGAGTTTCAGCCACGGGGCGGATGGCAATCTGGAAGCGGCTGCATTGTCGCTTGCGGCGTTCAGGCTGATGGGGCTTGAAGACATCGCGCGCCGGGCTGCTCTGCAACTGTTGCTGTTGCCGAGAGGAAGCTGACAGATGCGCGCGCCTGACGATGATCTGCAGTGGATTTCCACCTTTCTGGATGCGCAGGCCGCCGAACTTGGTGCCGCGCATAACACGCTGCTCGCCTATGGGCGCGACCTGCGCAATGTCGCAGCTTGGATGGCACATAAAGGCACGTCATTTGCGCAGATGCAGCAGAGCGATATTGAGGCCTACTTGATCTCTTGCGACGCCGAGGGTCTTAGCCGTGCCACACGCGCGCGCCGCTTGTCTGCGATCAAACAGATCTATCGTTTCGCCTTTGAGGAAGGGTGGCGGCAAGACAACCCGGCACTGCAGATCAAAGGGCCGGGGCGAGAAAAATCACTGCCAAAGACTCTTGATGAGAATGAGGTCGACAGGCTGCTTGGGGCCGCACGCACGGTGGGTCGGACCGAGGCCGACAGGCTGCGAAACACCTGCCTGATGGAACTGCTCTATGCCACAGGCATGCGGGTGAGCGAGCTGGTCTCCTTGCCCGTTTCCGCAGCACGCGGTGATCCCAATATGCTGTTGATCCTCGGCAAGGGCGGCAAGGAACGGATGGTGCCGCTGTCACCGCCTGCACGTATGGCGCTTAGCACATGGATTGAGGTGCGCGACGCAGTTGAAGACAAGCGCGAAGGGCAGGGGCATAAAGCCTCTCGGTTCCTGTTTCCATCGCGCAGCAAAGAGGGCCATCTGACCCGCCACCGGTTCTACCTGCTGATCAAGGAACTTGCCGTCGCGGGAGGTGTCTCGCCGGAAAAGGTCACCCCGCATACTTTACGCCATGCCTTTGCCACGCATCTTTTGCAAAACGGCGCAGATCTGCGGGCGATCCAAGCGCTTTTGGGGCATGCGGATATTGCCACCACCGAGATTTACACCCATGTGCTGGACGCGCGACTGGCTGAACTGGTGCATCGGCATCATCCGCTTGCAACAAAAGACGACGATTCCCAGTGAATTAGAGGCCTGCGCCGCTTGAACCACAGCGCCTGGCGCCCCATAACCACAGAAATCCCACGCTCATCAGGACCCAATAATGGACAGCGCTGCTACCGTACTTGACACTTCCTTCTGGATCACTGCCGGCGGCATTGTCCTGTTGCTGGTGCTTTCTGGGTTCTTTTCGGGGTCAGAAACCGCGCTGACGGCGGCCTCGCGCGGCAAGCTGCGCAGTCAGGCCGACAAGGGATCGCGCGGTGCCGAGGTGGCATTGGAAGTCACCGAAGACAACGAGAGACTGATTGGCTCGGTTCTCTTGGGCAATAACCTCGTGAACATTCTCGCAGCGTCGCTTGCTACGTCTCTGTTTACCAAGATATTTGGCGAAAGCGGCGTGGCGCTGGCGACATTGGTTATGACACTTCTGGTGCTGATTTTCGCCGAGGTTCTGCCCAAGACCTACGCTATCACCAACTCTGAAAAAGCGGCTGCCGCTGTTGCGCCGATCATTGCGACGCTTGTAAAAATTCTGGCGCCTATCGTGGGGGCTGTGCGGTTCTTTGTGCGAGGTGTGCTGCGGATCTTTGGCGTTCAGATTGACCCGGACAGCCACATCATGGCAGTGCGTGAGGAAATTGTCGGCGCGCTTCAGATCGGCCATTCCGAGGGGGTGGTTGAGAAAGAAGACCGCGACCGCATTCTGGGGGCGCTCGACCTCTCTGACCGCTTCGTGGAAGAGATCATGTTGCATCGCTCCAAGATTGAGATGATTGATGCCGAGGCAGACCCCGAAGCCATTTTGGAGCAATGTCTGACCTCCTCGCACACACGGTTGCCGCTGTTTCGCAAGGATCAGGAAAACATTATCGGTGTTGTGCACGCTAAGGATCTGTTGCGTCAGATGTATGCCAAGATCGGCGGTCCCGATGGGGATGCCTCGGCGCTGCGCGATTTTCAGATCGCTGAGGTGTGCAAACCCCCTTATTTCGTTCCCGAGACCACCACGCTTGATGATCAGATGCGCCAGTTCTTGCGGATGCGGACGCATTTTGCGCTGGTGGTGGATGAGTACGGCTCATTGCAGGGCCTGATCACGCTCGAGGACATCCTCGAAGAGATCGTTGGCGAAATCACGGATGAATTTGATCCGGCGGAACAGAGTTTTGCGCGCAAGACCGGGGATGGCAATTTCATCGTTGAAGGTGCCACAACCATACGCGACCTGAACCGGGCGATGGAGTGGAACCTGCCAGACCTAGAAGCAAACACGGTGGCGGGTCTTGTTATTCACGAGGCGCAGATGATCCCGACCGTGGGGCAAGTGTTCTCTTTCCACGGCTTCCGTTTCGAGGTCACGGCGCGAGAGGGCAATCGCGTGACCGGTCTGAAAATCCGCCCCCTGAACAGCTAACAAGCAATTCGCGCCGATCTCTGTAGAGGTGTTTCGCTTCGGGCAAAGCCCGAAGCGACCAGCGCCGCGTACCCCTTCGGGGCGCGCGGCGCTTGGCCCAACCGGAACGGCTATCCCGACAGGGATAGGTCTGCCGGGCGGGAGGGGCGATATGTCTGAGCGACATGCAGTGTCGTTTTTTGACTGGACTAATGGGCACATGTGTCCAGAATGAAAGGAAATGCGATCCTGACAGGGAGACGGACCCATGAAAACCACCACCCGCGTGGCCATTATCGGGGGCGGCGTTGTCGGCTGCTCCGTTCTTTACCACCTCACTAAACTCGGCTGGTCCGATGTCATGCTGATCGAACGATCAGAATTGACCTCTGGCTCGACCTGGCACGCTGCGGGGGGCTTTCACACGCTCAATGGCGACACCAATATGGCGGCGCTGCAAGGCTACACCATTAAGCTCTATAAAGAGCTGGAGGCGATTACCGGCATGTCCTGTGGCCTGCACCATGTGGGCGGTGTGACACTGGCGGACAATCAAGAACGCTTTGACATGTTGAAGGCGGAGCGGGCCAAGCACCGTTTTATGGGGCTTGAAACTGAGATCGTAAGCCCCGAAGAAATAAAGAAAATCGCACCTGTTACCAATATCGACGGGATCATCGGTGGGCTCTACGATCCGCTTGATGGCCACCTTGATCCCTCTGGCACGACCCACGCATATGCCAAGGCGGCGCGCATGGGAGGAGCCACTATTGAGACCCACTGCAAGGTGATTGAGACCAACCAGCGCGCGGACGGCACATGGGATGTGGTAACTGAAAAAGGCACCATCCACGCAGAACATATCGTCAATGCGGGTGGCCTCTGGGCGCGTGAAGTTGGCGCGATGGCGGGAATTTACTTCCCGCTGCACCCGATGGAACACCAGTATATCGTCACTGACGAGGTGCCGATGATTGCCGAGATCATCGACGGCGGCGGCGAACATCCCCATGTCATGGACCCGGCGGGCGAAAGCTATCTGCGGCAAGAGGGCCGCGGGCTTTGCATCGGCTTTTATGAGCAGCCTTGTCGCCCTTGGGCCGTAGATGGCACGCCGTGGAATTTCGGCCATGAATTGTTGCCCGACGACTTTGATAAGATCGAAGACAGCATTGATTTTGCGTATAAACGTTTCCCCGCGCTTGCTGAGGCGGGAGTGAAATCGGTGATCCACGGACCGTTCACCTTTGCGCCCGATGGCAACCCGCTGGTTGGACCGGTGCCGGGCGTGCGCAACTATTGGTCGGCTTGTGCGGTGATGGCGGGGTTCTCTCAGGGTGGTGGCGTCGGGTTGATGCTGGCGCAATGGATGACAACTGGCGAATGTGAACGCGACACCGCTGCCATGGATGTTGCACGTTACGGCAATTGGATCACACCCGGCTACACCCGCCCCAAAGTGGTCGAGAACTACCAGAAACGGTTTTCCATCGCTTATCCGAACGAGGAACTTCCAGCCGCGCGTCCCTTCCGCACAACGCCGATGTACGACATTTTTGACGATATGGGCGCGGTTTGGGGCCATCAATACGGCATGGAGATCCCGAATTATTTCGCGGCTGACGGCGAGGCGCGATACGAGACGCCCTCGTTCCGCCGCTCCAATGCTTTTGATGCCACAGCGCGGGAAGTAAAGGCGGTGCGCGAGGCGGTTGGCATCAATGAGATCCACAACTTTGGGAAATACCGTGTCAAAGGGGCGGGCGCCCGTGCTTGGCTCGATCGGATCATGGCGGGGCGTGTTCCGCAAAAGGGGCGCCTCAGCCTGACGCCGATGCTCTCGCCGAAGGGGCGATTGATCGGGGATTTCACCATCTCTTGCCTTGGCGAAGGTGATTTCCAGCTCACGGCGTCCTATGGCGCGCAGGCCTACCATATGCGCTGGTTCTTGCAGAACCTCGTTGAGGGTGTGACGGTCGACAATCTCTCCGATCAGGTGAACGGCTTTCAGATCGCAGGCCCCAAGGCGCGCGAGGTGCTGCAGGCCTGCACGCGTAGCGATATCTCCGACATGCGGTTTCTGGATGTGCGCCGCCTGACCGTTGGGATGGTGGAGTGCGTGGTGCAACGGGTGAGCTATACTGGCGATCTTGGCTACGAGATCTATTGTGACCTTCCCAGTCAGCGCGCGCTCTGGGCCGCTCTGTGGGGCGAGGGGCAAAACCATGGCATGAAACCCTTCGGCATGCGCGCGATGATGTCCCTGCGGCTCGACAAGTTCTTTGGCTCTTGGCTGTCGGAGTTTTCACCGGACTACACCGCTGCGGAGACCGGTCTGGACCGCTTTATCTCCTTTAAGAAACCGGTTGATTTTATCGGTCGCGCCGCAGCCGAAGCGGAGCGGGATGCAGGTGTCAGCCGCAAGCTTTGTGCCTTTGAGGTCGATGCAGATGATGCGGATGTGGTCGCTTATGAGCCGATCTGGCTGGAAGGCGACGTGGTGGGGTTCTGCACCTCTGGCGGCTACAGCCACTTCGCGCAGAAATCCATTGCTCTTGGGTTTGTGCCGGTGGAGCGCGCTCGCGAAGGGCTGACGGTCGAGATTGAAATCCTTGGCAAGAAACATGCGGCTCGCCTGATTACAGAGCCATTGTTTGATGCGGACGGCGCACGCATGCGCGGATAAGCTCAAACGCTCGCTGTAGACTGGCGATAGAACGTCAGGCAACAGAATGTCAGGTAATAAAAAAGGGCCGACACTTGTCGGCCCTTGATCTATTTGGCGTAGGTGCCTGACGATCAGAACGGAATTTCGTCGTCGTCAATGTTTTGCGAGGGGCCACCGCCACCAAAGCCACCACCTTGGTTGCCGCCGCCACCGCCGCCGCCGTAGCTGCCACCACCACCGTAGCCGCCACCGCCGCCACCGTAATCGCCGCCGCCTTGACCACCGCCAAAGCCACCGCCGCCTTCGCCGCGACCATCAAGCATGGTGAGCGTCGAGCCAAAGCCTTGCAGCACGACTTCGGTAGAATACCGGTCCTGACCGCTCTGGTCCTGCCACTTGCGGGTTTGCAGCTGGCCTTCGATGTAGACCTTGGACCCTTTGCGCAGAAATTGCTCTGCGACACGCACCAGACCTTCGTTGAAGATCGCAACAGAGTGCCATTCGGTTTTTTCACGGCGCTCACCGGTGTTGCGGTCCTTCCACGTCTCAGACGTCGCGATCCGCAGGTTGCAGACCTTGCCGCCGTTCTGGAAGCTACGCACTTCCGGATCGCGGCCAAGGTTGCCGATGAGCATTACTTTGTTCAGGGATCCGGCCATGTGGGTCCTGTCCTTTGTTTCTTATCTATTCGTGAGCGATTGCGGCGCATCGCCAGAGCGGCATGTCGAATCCCGCCCATGGTCTGCAGGGCAGAGTAACGAGCCTAACCGTGCGATGAAAGAGCATCAGGCGCGGGATTGACGGTCAAACACCAGATTTACGCTGTTGGCAGGGCCGTAGAGCGGCAAGGTGGTGCTGTTACCTTTCATTTTACGGACCGGGTCGCTATATTGTCGCTAGCTAAACCGACGAGTTTTCGATTTATCACATGCAACGTATTTCGACTGCTGCCCTCATCGTGACGGTTCTGGCCACACCTGCTGTGGCCGCTGATCTGTTCAACAACAACACCAAGCGCAAAGTATTTGCGGCGCAGACCAAATTTTTGGACACCCGCGGTGCCAGCCAGTATCGCGGCTCAGAACGACTGAAACCAGACAGTCTCAAGGACGATGTCTTGCCCATTTACCGGGGCAGTTATCGTGGTGAGTATCTTGAGGTGGCCCGCAGTGCGGCGCGTGCAAATGGTGTTCCTGAGGATCTTTTCCTGCGTTTGGTGCAGCAAGAGAGCAATTGGAACCCTGCCGCCCAGTCTCATAAAGGGGCCTTGGGACTAGCCCAGTTGATGCCGCAGACCGCTCGTATACTGGGGGTCGACCCGTTGGTGCCGGCAGAGAACCTGCGCGGCGGTGCCAAATACCTCGCGCAACAATATCGCAAGTTCGGCTCATGGCGGCTTGCTCTGGCGGCATATAATGCGGGACCGGAGGCTGTGACGCGCCACGGAGGCGTGCCGCCTTACAAGGAAACCCAAAACTACGTGCGCAAAATTCTCGGCAGCTAATCGGCAAACAACCGCAAAACGCTGGCGGGATTCTGCCGAAGTTCGGGCGCTGGAAGTCAAAAAGTTACGACGCGTTAACCATTTGCCCCGCGACCTTCGTTAACGGGTCATTAATCTGCCTTAATCAGACGTAAATCTCTCCCTCAACACGGAGGGAAGTGCAGTGAGTGGGAAATCGTTTGAAGGTCAGGTGTCACGCATGGGTTGGGAACCGGGCGCAAGACCGCGTCCTGAACTGGTAGACAGGATTCTTGATCATCACGGTCATGACGCAGGCCGCGACATTGGCCCGTCTCTGCTTGGGGTCGCGCTGGGAGCGCTGCTTGGACTTCTCTTAAAAGGGATGGGGCTTGATGGCTCACCTTGGGGCGCGGGCACGGGCTTCTTTGGTGATTTGATCGGCGCGCTGGCGCTCGGCGGTTTTGCAGCCGCTGTGTTGGCGGCGGTTCTGGGGGCGATGCGTGCAAAGTCCAATCCTGAACTTTTGCAATTTGCGTCGATCAACCTGCTGATCGTGTTGATTGTTTATCTGGTCTGAGCACCAGAGAGTGAGAATACCCGCGGGTGGGACTGTGGGAGTGAGAAAGGGCGCAGCTCTCTGAGGGCTGCGTCCTTTCTACATCTGGAATTTGGCCCGGAGCTGCGCTAGACCGCCTAGGCGATCCCGGAGACTACGATGTTCAAGCTTCTGTCCCAAACCACGTGCCTGTTGCTGAGCGCTGTTCCTTTGGCTGCGGCCCCCTTTAAGACGGCCGAGGAGTTGGGGGAGGCGCTGTTTTTTGAAACGGACCTCTCACTCAATCGCACCCAATCCTGTGCCAGCTGTCATGATCCAAATGCCGGTTTTGCTGACCCGCGCCGGGACGCTGAGGGCGCGTTTTCGCGTGGCGACGACGGCCAGTCGCTCGGTGCGCGTCATGCGCCGACTGCGGCCTATGCAATGCTGTCGCCGGCATTTCATCAAAACGCAGATGGTGAATGGGTTGGCGGGCAGTTCTGGGATGGGCGGGCCGCTGACCTTGCGGCGCAAGCCGGAGGACCGATCCTCAACCCGATTGAACTCGGCCTTGCGACAGAGGCGGATGCGATGGCCCGTCTGGCCGAGCAGGAAGATTATGTCACCGCCTTTCAAACCCTCTATGACGTCGACATAACAAAGGATGTAGAGGCAGGGTTTGAGGCGCTCACCGCAGCGCTTGCAAGTTTCGAGAGCACTGAGACCTTTCAGAGCTTTGACAGCAAATATGACCGTTTTCTTCGCGGCGCGGCGGAACTGACAAAAGAAGAAGAATTAGGACGGCTGTTGTTCTTCTCGCAGCAGTTCACCAACTGCAATCAATGTCACCAGTTGCGCCGGAGTGCGATGGACCCGGCTGAGCCTTTCACTGATTTCCGCTATCACAATATCGGCGTGCCTGCGAACCTTGCTGGGCGATCCGAAAACGGGGTCGCTGCGGATTGGGTCGACAACGGGTTGCTCGATAATCCTTTGGTGAATGATCAAAAGGAGCGCGGCAAGTTTAAGACGCCGACCCTGCGCAATGTGGCGGTGACCGGTCCTTATATGCATAATGGGGTCTTTCAGGATCTGCGCACGGTTGTTGCGTTTTATAATCGCTACAACAGCAAAGCCGAGAGCGCGCAGATCAACCCGGAAACCGGCGCGCCTTGGGGCGATATTCCGGTGGCAGAGACACTCTCCGAAACAGAGCTGACGCATGGGCCTGCGCTGGATGACCGACGGATCGATGCGCTGGTTGCCTTTCTAAAAACGCTCACTGATTCCCGCTATGAGGCGCTCCTGACAGAGTAGGTCACCTCTCATCAACGAGTTGGGCGTTAAATTCCAAGAAAAAGACACATTTTCGAACCAAGCGCTTTACCGGGGATTCACTTCTGTCCAGCAATTTCGGCCCATCGTTACAGAAGGGCGAACAACACATGCTGGTAGAAAACAGCCACACTCCTGATGCCTTGACCGAGGCATTTGCAACAGTCGACGGTCTGATGGCCACGGGCAAATATGCGCGCTCTCTCAGCGTGATGCTGCCCTTTGTTCAATCAGGTGAGCTGGATGCTGGCCTGCTTGATCGCACCGCCGATTGCTTTTTTGAGATGCGTGATTACGACAACGCTGTAAACGTCATGCGCCACATCACCGAAAACGCGCCTGATGATACATCCGCCTGGGGTAAACTCGGACTGATGCTGCAGACCAAGGGCGATCTGCTGGGCGCAGAACAGGCCTTTGAAGAGGTGCTGAAACGCGATCCCAATTCTATTCCGGCGCTGACTGCGCTTAACGGGATTGAGACGTTCGCTGTCGATAGCCTCTATGCGCAGCGCATGATTTCTCTGTCCGAGCGTGAAAACCTCGACAGCAAGCACCGCGCATTGATCCATTATGCGCTGGCGCAAATTGCCCATGCCGCGGGCGAGGTGGATGCTGCCTTCACCCTGTTCCAATCCGCGCGTCAAGAAGTCGCTGGTCCCTTCGCTCCGGCCATCTTTGACGAAATGGTCGCTGAACAGGAACAGATGTTTGAGCCGCGCCCGGCCTCTGAGGATGCCTCTCTTCTGCCAAAGCTGGTCTTTGTCGGCGGTATGCCGATGGCGGGCACCGGTCTGGTTGACCGCATCATGGCGCAGCATCCGGGCGTCTTTAGCGTTGGGGAGAACACGGCTCTGTCGCGCACCCACGGCGCCATCCGTATGCATCTGGCAAAAACCGGCCGTCCCTGTAACTACTGGGATTGGTTGGAACAACTGAGCGCCGAAGAAATCGACATCTTCCGCCAGTATTATCTGGAGCGTGCTCTGGGTGGTCAGGTTGCCGGTGGCAAGACCATCGTCGATGCACACCCGCTGGGGTGTCTGGAGTTTGGTCTGGCGCAGTTCCTGTTCCCGGAGGCGAAGTTCGTCTTTATGTCGCGCCACCCGATGGAGACAGCGCTCGCCAATATCGCGTCTAACGTGCTGAACGGAAATGCGCTTGCGTCACGTCCGGAATGGATCGCGCAGGTGATGCGGACGGTCTATTCCTCCGCGACCAACTATGCCGCGAAACTTGGCGACACCATGCGTCTTCAGTCCTACGAGGCGCTGGTGCAGAACTCTGAGCGCGAAATCAGTCTGCTGCTGGAGCATGCAGGTCTGGAGTTCAACGCAGCATGTCTGAAGCCAAATGCACTGTGTGATGTGGACAATATCGCCACCATGCTGGGTCAGGAGGAACTTTCCACTGAGACCCAAAACCAGTGGCAGCCCTATGAGGCCCAGCTAAAGCCTGTCTTTGATGAGCTTGGCGGCGAGCGTTGGGTGTCGGCATGGGAAACCTTCGACGCAACGCTGCGCTGATCCTGTGACGGCTTGGCAGGCCGCGTATGCATACGCCCCTGCCGCATTCACCGGAGTGTAAGAAAATAAGAAGGCCTCACCCGAACAGGTGAGGCCTTTTTACGTCGCGATTTACCCTGCAAGGGCAGGTGCGGATGCTAAATCACTCCGCAGCGATTTTGATCACCGGCTCCATGCTCTCGAGCGTTTCATCGCTCAGGTGGCATTTGATTTGGTGCCCACCGGCAAGTGTTTGAATCGGTGGAACCTCAATCTCGCAAAGCCCGCCGGGCACCTTTGATTTCCAGCGGCATCGGGTCTGAAACGGGCAACCCGATGGCGGGTTCATGGCCGACGGGATATCGCCTTCCAGCACGATATGGGTTTTCTCGACCGAGGTGTCAGCGATGGGAACCGCCGACAACAGCGCCTCGGTATAAGGATGATAAGGGGGCGAGAACACTTGTTCGGTGTCGCCCAGTTCAACCACATGGCCGAGATACATCACCATAACCCGGTCGCTCAGGTACCGTACAATCGACAGATCATGGCTGATGAACAACAGCGTTGTCTTCTCATTGCGCTGAATTTCCATCAACAGATCGGTGACGGCGGCCTGAACCGAAACATCCAGTGCCGAGACGGGCTCATCCGCGACAACAATCCGTGCCCCACCGGCGAAAGCGCGGGCAATACCCACCCGCTGCTTTTGCCCGCCCGAAAGCTGCCGTGGCATTCGGTCGGCAAAGGCACGCGGTAGTTTTACCAGATCCAACAACTCCAACATTCGCTGTTTGCGGGCCGCATCATTGTCACCAATGCCAAAGATCTCCAGGGCCCGGATGATCTGGCGCCCCACGGTCATTGACGGGTTGAGCGTATCAAACGGGTTTTGAAACACCATCTGTACATCGGAAATCGTCTTGGGATCGCGCGCCTCAATCGGGACATCCTCGATATTGCGGTTGTCCAGAAGGATTTCGCCGTCGGTGGCGGTCTCCAGCCCCATCAGCACTTTGGCAAAAGTGGATTTGCCGCAACCAGATTCACCGACAATCGCCAGGGTTTCGGATTCGCGCGCCTCGAAACTCAGCGTCTCATTGGCCTTGACCACCTTCTTGGCGCCACCGCCGAACAGCGCATTGGCGGTAACCTCATAATATTTCTTGAGCTTGTCCATCTTGAGCACAACGCGCCCCGGCTCATTCTTGGCCTTTTGCTCGCCCAGAGCGATGGGCGCGTCCCAGTCGATCTTCTGAAAACGCAGACAGCGCGTATGGTGGCGCTCATTGCCGGGTACGGGTTCCATCAGGATGTCGCCTGCATCACAGCGCCCAGCCTCAAAGTAATCGCAGCGCGGCCCAAAATTGCAGCCCTTCGGGCGCTCGTGGGGCAAGGGAAAGTTGCCGGGAATTGCCACCAGTGGGCGTGCGTTCTTATCCGCACCGGGCAGCGGGATCGACCGAAACAGCGCCTGCGTGTAGGGGTGACGCATGTGATCAAACACATCGTCAATCGAGCCACGCTCCACCGCTTCGCCCGAATACATCACGCAAATCCGGTCGCAGGTCTCCAGCACCAGCCCGAGGTTGTGAGAAATAAACAGCATCGAGGTGCCGTATTTCTTGCCCAGATCCTTGACCAGTTCCACTACAGCCGCCTCCACCGTCACGTCCAGTGCGGTGGTCGGCTCATCGAGGATCAGCAGCGACGGTTTCGACATCAACGCCATCGCAATAACGATCCGCTGCTGCTGACCGCCAGAGAGCTGATGCGGATAGGAATTCAGCATCCGCTTGGGGTCCGGTAGTTTAACGTCGGTCACCACTTCCAGGGCGCGGGCGTAGGCCTCTTTTTCGCCAACAGCTTCGTGGATCATCGGAACTTCCATCAGCTGCTTGCCGATCTTCATCGCCGGATTGAGCGAGGCCATCGGCTCTTGATAGATCATCGCAATCTCATTGCCGCGCACATCGCGCAGCTCATCGGCGCTCATCTGGGCCAGATCGCGCCCTTTGAATTTGATCGACCCGCCAACGATGCGTCCGTTCTTGCCAAGATCCTGCATCACGCCCAGCGCCACGGTGGATTTTCCACAACCCGACTCTCCCACCAGCCCCACGGCTTCCCCGGGTTGCACCGCAACAGAGAAATCCATCACCGCTGGAATTTCGCGCAGGCGGGTGAAGAAGGAGATCGACAGCTTGTCAATCTCAAGGATCGGGCCGTCATAATCTGCAAGTTTGCTCATTTTGGTCTCCCTGGTGGGCGGAATGAGGCGTGATCAACCTCTTCTAACCCAAAATATCTCGGGGGTCCGGGGGCAGCGCCCCCGGCAGTGCTTTCATCAGTCCCGGAGGCTCTCTTCGCGCAGGCCGTCCGCCAGCAAATTGAGCCCCAGCACCAAACTCATCAATGCCACCGCAGGCGGTAGGGCCGGGTGCAGGTAGATCGACAAGAGTTTGCGCCCATCATTGATGGTGGACCCCCAGTCCGGGCTTTCAGGGGGCAGGCCAAGACCGAAAAAGCCCAACGTCCCCAAGAGGATGGTGGTGTAGCCGATGCGCAAACAGAAATCGACAATCAGCGGCCCACGCACATTGGGCAGGATCTCCCAGAGCATGATATACCACGGGCGCTCGCCACGGGTCTGTGCCGCTGCCACATAATCTCGGGTCTTGATGTCCATCGCAAGGCCACGCACGATCCGGAACACAGTGGGTGAGTTCACAAAAACCACTGACACAAAAACCACCAACACGCCGCCCGGAATGTCAAAGAAGTCCAAAGGCCAAAAGTCGATCTTGGAGCCTTGGGCGTTGATCAGAGACATATAGAGGAGAAAGATTGGCCCCAGAACCAGCAGGAGCCAGAAGGTGTTTTTCGCCGGTTGCGTGCGAAATCTCGAATGGATCAGCACGCCGCAAAACACCATCGGAAAGGCAAAAAGCACAACCGCCATAAACTGTGGCAAGCCCGTTGCGACAATCTCAGGTGTGACCAGCAGGTAGAACAGCAAGATCACCGGAAAGGCCAGAATGAGGTTGGCGAGGAAGGACAGGAAGGTGTCAAGTTTTCCCCCGTAATACCCAGCAGGCAGGCCCAGTGTGATCCCAACCATAAAGGCAAAGAGCGTTGCAAGCGGGGCGTATTTCAGAACTTCCCAAGCGCCCTTGACCATACGCGAGAACACATCTCGTGCGAGATTGTCGCCGCCCAAGAGATACCACGCATATTCGCCTGCCTCCGCACCACGTAATGGCGTGCCGGGTACTTTGTTTTTCATGCCGGAAGCTTGCGCCAGCGGATCGTGCGTGGCGATCAGATCCATTGCCGCAAACACACCGGTAAAGACCCAGAACATCACAAGGGTAAAACCGACCATGCCAATGGGGCTGTCAAACAGCTTTCCATAAAGACCCAAGCGACGTTTAAAGACGATCGACAGGCTAAACAGCGTTACGAGCGCCAGCCATGTGGGCCACATCTGTCGCGACATGGCCCCAACAATTCCGGCCTCGGTGCCCATGATCAGGCCCATGACCAGATAGGCCAACCCAAGCGCCGCGACGGCGAGAAAGGCCAGACGCACCCCGAGTGCCGCCATCGCCTGCGGATTGCCGGCAAGCGATATGGTGCCATCAGCATTTGCCACATGACGGGTGCCAGCGCTGAAGATCGAGACAACAACCCAGATGGCGATGGTTGCTGCCAATAAAAGCAATGCGATCATAAAGATCGGAGTGATGAAGGCGAGAGAGCCTGTCCAAGTCAAAGGGTCCATGAGATGCCTCCTGCCTTATGAGATGCGAATGCGAGGGTTCAGGAAGATGTAGCCGATGTCAGAAATCAGCTGCGTCAGCAGAACCACGACGACAGAGACAACGGAGATCGCCAGTAGCAGCTCAATGTCATTGTTGCTCGCAGCCTCTACCAGCGACCAGCCGAAACCTTTGTAATTGAACAGGCTTTCAACGATCACCACACCGTTCAGCAGCCATGGGAACTGCAACATGATGACCGTAAAGGGGGCAATCAGCGCGTTGCGCAGGGCGTGCTTCAGGACGATATTGGGAAAGCTCACCCCCTTGAGGCGCGCGGTACGGATATATTGCGCGGTCATCACCTCGGTCATCGAGGCGCGTGTCATGCGTGCGATATACCCCATGCCATAAAGTGCAATGGTCAGAACCGGCAGGAAGAAGTTCTCAAACGTCGGGTTTTCCATCGCAGAGGTGGCAGTGCCTTTAAACCATTTGAGCCCCACGGTGGAGGAGGTGAACACCGCAATGAAGATCACGCCAGAGACATATTCCGGCGTTGCGGTGGTCATGATGGACAGCGTTGACAGCGACCGATCGGTGGCAGAGCCTTCGCGCATGCCCGCCAGCACACCAATAATGAGCGCCGAAGGCACCATCAGGATCAAAACCCACATCATCAGATAGCCAGTGTTGCCAAGCCGGGTCTGGATGATCTCGCTCACATCAGTCTTAAATCGGGTGGAGTATCCCCAATCGCCCTGCAGGATACCGCAGAAACGCGGGGCTTGCGCGGCCTCATCTTCTGAAACGGCACCATCAATACAGCGCCCGGTGACGCCCTCATCAGTCAGGCGTTGCCACCCCGGCGCCACACCAAGCCATTGACCATATTTGACCAGCATCGGCTGGCCGTAGCCATTCTTGTCCAGCCAGCTTGCAACGGCTTCGTCCGACATTCGGAAGTTGCCCTCGGTTTTGGCGAGCTTTTCGAGGTTCGGGTAGAGGTTGGTCATCACGAACACGATGAACGTCAGGCACAACGCCGTAATGATCATCACGCCCGAGCGGCGCAATATGAATAGTCCCATGTGTTCCCCTGCAGACTGGCGGTCAGCTGGCCCTGAGGTCGTTCGGTGCTGGGCGCACAGAACCGTGGGGGCCTCGTTGTCGTGAGCTTATTCTTGTTCTTCTTGGCCTGCTCCCGGTGAAGGTCACCGAGAGCAGCCTTTTTGAATTTCGGTTCAGGCGATCAGGCCGCCCAACCCCATTTGTAATGGTGGTGCTCATAGCCGATGTGCATATCGGCACCTTTCACACCTTCGCGCATATGGCGGAAGAGTGACTTCCAGTAAGGTTGGATCGTAACGCCTTCGTCCTGAATGAGCTTTTCGCCCTTGGCGACGACTTCACGACGTTTGTCGACATCCGCAATGGCAAGTGCCTCGGTGAGGATTGCGTCAAACTCCGGGTTGGACCAGCCAAACTCGTTCCATGCCTCGCCGGAACGATAGGCCAGCGCCCAGATCTGAACGCCAAGCGGGCGGTGGTTCCAGTTGGTGGAGCTGAACGGATATTTGGTCCAGTCGTTCCAGAAGGTAGAGCCGGGCAGAACCGTGCGCTTTACCTTAAAGCCCGCATCCCGCAGCTGTGCAGCCACCGCATCAGTGGTGTTCTTGCGCCAGTCATCGTCAATGGAGATCAGCTCATGCTCGAAATCCATCATGCCTGCTTCTTCCATCAGGGCGCGGGCGCCTTCGGGATCCGCTTCTTGTTTGGGCAGTTCGGCATATTCAGGATGCGCCGGACCCACGTGGTGGTTTTCGGCCGTGACACCGCGGTTGCCATAGCCAAGCTCAAGGCAGATGTCGTTATTGACGGCCATCTGCAGCGCCTTGCGGACGCGCTGATCCGCGTAGGGGTTTTTGCCGTCCACTTCAGCGAGCTGGTTCGGGCGCACCACGATGGTGGACATGGTAACAACTTCGGATTTCACAAAGCCGAGCGAGTCCATCACATCGATGAATTCCCCAACGGATTCATAGAGCATGTCAACTTCTTCGGATTCCAGTGCGGCCAGCCACGATGACGGGTCGGTGCCGAAATCGATATATTCGATGCTGTCGAGCGCAGGTTTGCCGAACACCTCTTCGCCCCACCATGTGTGGTTCTCATTGCGCGTGAGGGTGCATTTTACGCCGACTTCCAGTTCGGAAATCAGGTAAGGTCCGGTACCCACCGCATTTTGCGCGTCATCGGCGCTAAAGCTCGCGTGGGTGATTGCCGCCGGATAGTCCGCCATGCCCGGAATGATCGAGATATCGGAATTGGGCAGGTTCAGCTTCACGGTGTGGCTGTCGACGACTTCAATCGCACCTTCCAGCGCTTGATTGGTGTCAGGATCGATCAGGCTGCCAAAACGGCCAGCCATGGAGTTGCCTTCCATGTCCTTGTCGCACCAACCCTTGAGATTGCGCGCCACGTCTTCGGCGGTGAAGTCATCACCGTTATTCCACTTCACACCCTTGCGGACGTTCAGGATATATTCGTCGGCACTGTCGTTCACTTCCCAGCTTTCCAGCAGCATCGGGGTGAAAGAGCCATCGTTGTTGTACTCAACCAGATACTCGAGCGTGCCGCGCATCTCGTTGCCGATTTCGGACCAGTCGAACGTGCGCGGATCTTTCAGGCCACGAACATCCATCTGGACGCGCAGCGTGCCGCCTTCTTTCATGCCTTCTGCGGCGCGGGCCGGGGCACTCAGGCCGATCATACCATAGGCCGCAGTGGCTGAAACGCCCAGCGCAGTGGCGCGGGTCAGGAACTCGCGGCGCGAGATCTTTCCGGCCTTCAACTCCTGCGCATGCATCTCTGCCGCCCAATGGTGGGTCGTCGAGCTCTTGAGTTTGGTGGTGGTCATATATGTCTCCCTGTCTAGAGCGTCGTGGGGCGGCGACCTGTCGCATGACACCATCCTGACGTTGGCAGGCGGGCATCGTGCTGAGGTGTTTGAATTGTCACAAAGTTTCCCCATCCCCACTATACGGCACCAGTTGAGCGGGCAGGTCAATGCACAGTATCGGCATGAAAGTGTATAAAAGCGACATTTTTCCTGTCGCTTTTGACAAAAAGACACTTGTGTCCAGGAAACGGAAAATTTCAGTGAGTCAGTGATGCGTGGAGGCGCTGGTCGCTGGGCGGCGCGCTTTCTTGCGCAAAGCGCTCGGTGTGCTGCCTGTGTGCTGCGTGATGAACCGGGTGAAATAGGCGGCGCTGCCAAAGCCGAGGCTTTGTGCAATGTCACGCATCGGCAGCGAGGTACGGATCAGAAGGCTTCGGGCGGCGTGCAATTGGCGTTCCGTGAGCAACGCGGCAGCGGTCTTTCCTGTCTCTTGTCGGCAGACACGCGTTAGATGTGTCGGTGTGACGCCCAGTGCCGCTGCGTGCCCGGCCATGTTAAAGGCACCTTCGCTATCCTCGGCCAATCGCGCGCAGTAGGCACGGCAGAGTTTGCGCGCCGCAGAAAGTTTGCTGTTTTCTGGTGCGGTCTGCCACAGACGCTGCATGTGGATACCAATCAGGTCAGCGTAACTTCTGATTGCCTGAGCCGTGTGGTCGTCGTTCACCTGTTGTTCGCGCAGTGCTGCATCAAACAGGGAATTGATGCGGGCCTGTTCCTGCATATCGTTGATACGGATCTGCATCGGCGTATCTGGCAGGCCGCAGGGGATATCCTCGCCGATCTGAAGAACTTGCCCTATGCTTTGTCGGCCAAGCTCAAGCGAGAATAAAGTGCGCGCGGGAACGCAGATGGCGGTGTGCGGACCAAACCCCCGGCATTGGCCATCCAGTAGCATACGTCCCTGACCACGGGTCACCCATATCACCAGATGACAGTCACGCTCATGCGCGAGCTCAATCTGCCAATTGCCAGCCGACATAAGCCGCAGCAGCGGGCTTACATCTAACGGCCCATGGGTGTTTGGATCAAATGGCATCTTGCGGTGAATAGCTGTTCTTATTCTCGTTGAAATCGAGATTGGCCTGCGCCGGTGATTCGTTCAATTTTTTTGCAAAATTTGTTCAAGAAAGGCGAGTAAGGGCTGATTTTTACGCATCTATCGCGCTGCGCTTATGGCGAAGGGCTGACCCTTTGCCATTTCTTCATGCGTGAACGGAACCATGTGCGTTGGCGTTTGGCATATTGGCGGGTGGCGACAGAGGCGCTTTCTACGGCCTCGGCCAGACTAAGATCGCCGTTGAGATGGGCCATGAGTTCCGGCACGCCAATTGCCTTGCAGGACGGCAGGTTGGGATCATAGCGCCCCTGCATCGCGCGCGCTTCCTCAAGCGCGCCATTGGCAATCATCATCGAAAAGCGGCGTCTGATGCGCGCTTCCAGCCAGTCCCGATCGGCCTCAACCACCAAGGCGGTGCAATTTTCATAGGGCAAAACCGGTGGCGGGGTGTCATCCTGCCAGTCGGCAAGCGCGCGCCCGGTGGCGCGAAGGACCTCCCATGCGCGCTGCACGCGAGCACGGTTCTTCATATCGATCCGCATACGGGTGGTGTCATCCAAGGCATCACTGAGCGCTTCAAGCGACATCCGGTCCCCTTCTGCCCGTATCGCAGCTGGCGTGGCTGGGATTTCTGCCATGCCTTCGGTCAGCGTCAAAAAGTAAAGCCCGGTGCCGCCAACGATAATTGGGCGATCGGGGCCATTCAGCAGGGGCGTCACCTCGCGCAGCCAGTGTCCGGCGGAGTAGGGGGCATCATAGGCCAGATGACCATAGAGCAGATGCGGCGCACGGGATTCGTCCTGGGCGGATGGGCGCGCGGTCACCACGCGCCAGCAGTCATAGACCTGACTGGCATCGGCGTTGATTATGACACCGCCATCTCGCTCCGCGATGCGAAGTGCCAGTTCCGACTTCCCCGACGCGGTGGGTCCGGCGATGAGTACAGGCCTGTCGGCGGGGATATTATCTATGTCCATCAAGGCTTTCCGCTGCGCATATGTAAGGCGGCCTGTGTTTGCGAGAGGCGTTCTGAAGAAGATCGGCAATTATCCGGCAGGTTGGATTGATCCTCGGCGGCTTTTGCTTCATTTTGCCGCGAGTTTTAACCCCGACATATTGCGGAGCGCAACATGCCCCAGAGCCCTGATCAGCCGGACGTCTCAACGGCCGCTAGTTATAAACGTGTGATGCTGAAGATTTCCGGCGAGGCCCTGATGGGAACGCAGGGTTTTGGCCTGCATCCGCCGACCGTTCGCAGAATCGCTGAAGAAGTGAAATCCGTTCACGATCTCGGTGTTGAGATTTGTATGGTGATCGGGGGCGGCAATATCTTTCGCGGGCTGTCGGGTTCTGCACAGGGGATGGAACGCACCACTGCGGATTACATGGGGATGCTTGCCACGGTGATGAACGCGCTGGGGATGCAATCCGCGCTCGAAGATCTGGGCGTTTATACCCGGGTGATTTCGGCTATTCGCATGGACGAGGTGGCGGAACCCTACATCCGACGCCGGGCCGTGCGCCACCTTGAGAAGAAACGGGTCTGCATCTTTGCTGCGGGCACAGGTAACCCCTATTTCACCACCGATACCGCCGCGACCCTGCGCGCCAATGAAATGAATTGCGAAGCCATCTTCATGGGTAAGAACGGCGTTGATGGGGTCTACGACAAAGATCCCAAAACCAACGACGATGCCAAGCGTTATGACAGCGTGAGCTACGATGATGTTCTGGCCAAACGCCTGAAGGTCATGGATGCTTCGGCCATTGCGCTGGCGCGTGACAACAATCTGCCTCTGATTGTGTTTGGTCTGGATGAACCCGGCGGTTTCCGGGGCGTTCTGGCGGGCGAGGGCACTTATACCAAGGTGCACGGCTAACCCCGCGAGGCTGACACCCTGCGACACGCGTCGGCAATCTGGCGCGTGTTTTGCGTGGGATTTCACCGAGTTCCGAAGGTTTCGCGGGTGTTTGTCCGCCGAGATCGCTATACAATACACATGTGATGGCGTAAGAGCCGTCCTCAAGACCGCCTCAAGCAAGGGGAGAGCAGCATGTCTGAAGAGTTTGAACTGGACACCGACGATCTGAAACGCCGCATGGATGGCGCGATGGCCAACCTGAAAACCGAATTCGCGTCCCTGCGAACCGGTCGTGCCTCCGCTTCGATGCTGGAGCCCGTGATGGTTGACGCGTATGGATCGCAGACTCCGATCAACCAAGTCGGCACCGTGAACGTGCCTGAGCCGCGCATGGTGACCATCAACGTCTGGGACAAGGGTCTCGTCGGTAAGGTGGAAAAAGCCATCCGTGAGTCTGGCCTTGGCATCAACCCTCAGCTCAACGGTACCATCATTATGTTGCCGATTCCGGAGCTCAATGAGGAGCGCCGCCGTGAGCTGACCAAAGTGGCGGGCCAATACGCTGAACACGCACGCGTCTCGGTTCGTAACGTACGCCGTGACGGGATGGACCAGATCAAGAAAGCCAAGTCTGAAGGCATGTCCGAGGATGACCAGAAGTTCTGGGAAGCCGAGGTGCAGGATCTGACCGACAAGATGATCAAGGCCGTGGACGCCGCGCTGGAGACCAAACAAGCCGAAATCATGCAGGTTTGATCAGCGCATATGTCACTCGTCACGGATAGCGAAACCCCGGCTGCGGCTGGTGCGGAGAATGCGGCGCCGGGCATTGGTGACGGGCCTAGACATGTTGCGATCATTATGGACGGCAATGGCCGCTGGGCGCAGGCGCGCGGGCGGCCACGGCTTTTTGGGCATCACGCAGGCGCGCGTCGTGTGCGCGAGGTGGTGGAATGCTGCCCCGCATTGGGCATCAAATATCTGACGATATTTGCGTTCTCGACCGAAAACTGGAAACGCACCCAAGTTGAAGTCGCCGGGCTCATGAGCCTGTTTCGCCGTTATATTTCCAAGGAAATGAAGGCACTGGCGGCCAAGAACGTGCGCGTGCGGTTCATCGGAGACCGGGTGCGGCTGGACACCAAGCTTGTGCAGCTGATGGATGCGTTGGAGCACGAAACCGAAGGCAACGATGGCACCCATCTGACCATTGCGCTGAACTACGGCGGTCGCGATGAGGTGGCCCGTGCCACCCAGCGTCTGGCGCAGGATGTGGCCGATGGCAAACTCGATCCTGCTGACGTGGATCAGGAAACACTGCCGCGATATCTCGATACTCATGTTTTGCCGGACCCGGATCTGGTGATCCGCACATCCGGCGAAGCGCGGATTTCGAACTTTCTGCTCTGGCAGTCGGCCTACTCGGAATATGAGTTTATAGACACGCTCTGGCCGGATTTCTCCTCAGATGAGCTGGCGCGGCTCTGCCAGAATTTTGGCAATCGCGACAGACGCTTCGGGGCTGTAAAAAAATGAAAAACTCCATGTCCTCGCACGCTGTGAAATCCAGCCGTTGGGCGGATCTGGGGCCGCGCACCGCGTCGGCTCTGGTTTTGCTCTTGGTGGGTGGAGGGGCCAGCTACCTGGGCGGGGTGGCCTTTGCGTTGTTTGTATCGCTGAGCGTCGGTGCGGTGTTCTGGGAAGTGACCCGAATGTATCGCAAAGACAACAGCTTGGTCGCTGTTGGATATGGCGTTGCAGCAGCTGCTTTGGTGTTTCTTGCCTGCTTTATGCCGCTGATTGTCGCGGTGCCGGTTCTCGCGCTGCCTCTGTTGCTCGGCATTCGTGTGCTGGAGCAGCGAAAGACATCCTTTCTGGTCATTCTCGCATGGGTGCTGCTGGGAGGCTTTGGTCTGGTATGGCTGCGTGATGCCTTCTGGGTCAGTTGGACCGTCTGGCTAATCTGCGTGGTGGTGGCGACCGATGTCGCTGGCTATTTTGCAGGGAAATATTTCGGCGGGCCAAAGTTCTGGCCAGCTGTCAGCCCCAAGAAAACATGGTCCGGTACCGCTGGCGGTTGGGTGGCTGCAGCGGGTGTCGGTTTGATCTTCTCTGTTTTCGCTGGATTGCCTGCAAACCTCATCTGGATTTCAGTTCTCGTGTCGATGGCCAGTCAGGCAGGCGATATCGCCGAAAGTGCTCTGAAGCGGCGCATGGATGTCAAAGACTCCAGCCAGCTTATTCCCGGTCATGGCGGCGTGTTTGATCGCTTTGACGGGATGCTGGGGGCAGGCGCGCTCTGCTTTCTGATCGCTGTCATCTGGGGATGACCTCACCCTCGGGAGACCGGGGAGAGGACGACGACGAATAGGTTCTAGATGAGAAAAATATCCATTTTCGGTGCAACGGGTTCTATTGGTCAGAGCACGATTGACCTGATCCGCCGGGCGCCGGAAGCCTATGATGTCGTGGCATTGAGCGGTGGTCACAATGTGGCGCAACTGGCGCGTGATGCGATCGAGCTGAACGCGGAGATTGCGATCACCGCGCATGAAGCGCGCTTGCCGGAACTGCGCGCGGCGTTGGCCGGAAGCAACGTGGAGGCTGCCGCGGGCGCGCAGGCCTTAGTGGAGGCTGCCAGCCGCCCGGCTGATTGGATCATGTCAGCGATTGTGGGCGCAGCAGGGCTTGCACCGGGCCTAAAGGCGCTGGAGCAAGGCACGACACTGGCGCTTGCCAATAAGGAATCGCTGGTCTGCGCGGGACAGTTGCTGATGCGAACCGCCGCACAGCATGGCGCGCGCATCCTGCCCGTGGATAGCGAGCATTCCGCAGTATTTCAGGCTCTTGTCGGTGAACAAATCGAGGATGTGGAGCGGATCATCATTACGGCTTCGGGCGGGGCATTTCGGGATTGGCCGCTTGCGGATTTAAAAACCGCAACGCTGGCGCAGGCCTCGTCGCATCCCAACTGGGATATGGGGCAGCGGATCACAATAGATAGTGCCTCGATGTTCAATAAGGCACTAGAAGTCATTGAAACCAGAGAATTCTTTGGTGTTTCTCCTGAGCAGATTGAGGTTCTGGTGCATCCGCAATCGCTGGTGCACGCGCTGGTGGGCTTTCGCGATGGTGCATTGATGAGCCACCTTGGCGCGCCTGATATGCGCCACGCTATTGGATATGCGTTGCATTGGCCGCATCGCAAGGAACTGCCGGTTGAGAGACTGGACCTCGCGGCTGTCGGGCAGCTTGAATTCCGCGCACCTGACCTGCAGCGCTATCCGGCGCTCCGGCTGGCACAGGACGTGATGGCGCGCGCCGGGTTGAGCGGCGCGGCCTTTAACGGGGCCAAAGAGCGGGCGCTTGATCACTTTATCGCGGGTCGCATTGGCTTTCTCGATATGGCCACCATAACTGAACAGGTGTTGGAGGCGCTTGAGGCTCAGCCGGGCCTTATTGACGCCTCAATGACACTTGAAAACGTCACCCAAGTTGACGATCTGGCGCGACAGGCGGCGGATCAGGTCGTGACGCAACGAACAGGATAGAGTTTTGGACGCAGTATTTTTGGTCTCGCAACTGGGCGGGTTCCTCTACACGATTGGCAGCTTTGTCGTGGTGCTTTCGATCATCGTGTTCGTACATGAATACGGACACTACATCGTTGGGCGCTGGAGTGGCATTCATCCGGAGGTCTTTTCGCTTGGATTTGGTCCGGTATTGGCCAGCCGGGTCGATAAGCGCGGCACGCGCTGGCAACTGGCGGCGTTTCCCTTCGGCGGGTTTGTGAAATTCCTTGGCGATGCGGATGCCGCGTCGGGCAAGGATTCCGGTGTGATAACTGCGGCGCAGAGTGATCCGAAAATGCTGCGCAAGACCATGCATGGTGCCCCGCTTTGGGCGCGTGCCGCGACAGTTGCTGCGGGGCCGGTGTTCAATTTCATCCTCGCGGCCGTCATCTTTACGGGTGTGAACCTGAGCCGGGGGCAGATGCAGGAGCCACTTGCAGTGGGGGCGGTCAAAGACCTGCCTGCTGCGGGTTATACCTTGCAGCCCGGAGATGAGATTCTTGCAGTTGCAGGGATTGATACGCCTGATTTCGCAGATGGCGTTGCATGGGCCGCCTTTGAAGACAGCATTCCGGTTGAAAAAGTGCTGGAGTACCGCGTGTCTCGCAATGGTCAGGAGACCATCGCGCAGGGGCCATATCTAACGCCCAGCATCGTAACCGGCGTTGCGCCCCGCAGCGCGGCCTCGGACGCCGGATTGCGCGAGGGCGATGTGATTGTTGCGGTCGATGGCGAGGAGATCTTTGCCTTTTCTCATCTCAAGGAGCGTGTTGAGACCGGCGCGGGCGAACCACTTGAACTGACCGTCTGGAATAACGGGCAAACGCGCGACCTGATCCTAAGCCCGCGGCGCACCGATGAGCCCACTGCCGAGGGTGGTTTCCAAACCAATTGGCGGATCGGCATTGCTGGCGGTCTGGCGTTTGATCCGGCCCGCGAATCTGTGTCGCCGCTCGCGGCTGTCGGGCAGGGGGTCACGCAGGTCTGGATCATGATCGAACAGTCCCTCTCTGGGTTGAAGCACATGATTACCGGGCAGATCAGCACCTGTAATCTCTCCGGTCCGGTGGCGATTGCAGAAATCTCTGGTACGCTGGCCAGTCAGGGCGCGATGAACTTCATCTGGCTGATTGCGGCCCTGTCGACGGGCATTGGGCTTTTGAACCTGTTTCCAGTGCCAGTGCTGGACGGCGGGCATCTGGTGTTCTTTGCCTATGAGGCGGTGACCGGAAAGCCCCCCAACGATCGCGCCATGCAGATCCTGATGATGATTGGCCTCACGCTGATCCTTGGTCTGATGATCTTCTCGGTCAGCAACGATCTATTGTTCTGCTAAATCTGGCGATGTCTCCTTTGCGTATCTGGCGGGTATCTGGGCAGGATGAGGCGGGCTCGCCTTTCTCCTGCCCAGATGTCGCCACAAATCTTGCCTAGACTGACCCACGGGTGAGCGATTCCGATCAAATCGGGATCTAACGTGAATAGTGGGAGCAAGCATGCAATCGCTGCAGCAATCTTATGCAGGGCTGGACCTGTTGGTCCGCCTCAACGCCGACCGTTTCCTGTTCGTCGGGGCGATTTCGGCGGCAATACTGTCAGGTATCTGGATCGCGTCCATTCTTTGATAGCCGGGGGTGAAACGCGGATTTCACCGGGCGCAAAACGTGTTACGTGAAACACTAAAGCAGCGGCATGGTGCCCGCTGCTTTTCTTGTTTTTGACAAGCGGGTCTAAACCCGGTACGCAGCTTATCAAGCTGCTATAATAATTGGGTTATAATTGATGGTCTGGGGGAAAAACGCGGCACTTGCCCGCGAAGTGCGCCGGGAGAGTGCTATGTCCGTTTCTTTTAAAGGCTTTCTTGGTTCTACCGCGCTTTCTGCGGTTCTTGCGGTTGGGCTTGGAATAGCGCCTCTGCCGGTTCAGTCCCAAGAGTACCGTTTCACTAACGTGCGCGTCGAAGGGAACCAGAGAATCCAAAGCTCGACCATCGTTGCCTACACTGGGCTGTCGAGTGGCGAGCGGGTGAGCGGTGGTGCGTTGAATGATGCCTATCGCGGCGTGTTCGACAGCGGATTGTTCGAGTCGGTTGAGTTGGTTCCGCGTGGCAATACGCTGGTGATCAAAGTGGTCGAATATCCGACCATCAGCCGGATCAATTTTGAAGGCAACAAACGCCTCAAAGATGATGCTTTGGCCGAGGTGATTCAGTCTTCGCCCCGTCGTGTGTTCAGTGCCGATCAGGCGGAACGCGACGCTGGCGCGATTGCGGAGCTTTATCGCGCACAGGGGCGTTTGGCCTCGCGTGTGACGCCGCGCATCATCCGTCGTAACGACAATCGCGTCGATCTCGTCTTTGAAATTTCCGAAGGTGACACCGTCGAAGTCGAACGCGTGTCCTTTGTGGGGAACCGTGCCTATTCCGACCGCCGTCTGCGCCGCGTGTTGGAAACCAAACAGGCGACCTTCCTTCGTGCATTGATCAACCGCGACACGTTGATCGAAGATCGCATTCAGTTCGACCGCCAGGTCCTGACTGATTTCTATCGCTCACGCGGCTATGTCGATTTCCGGGTCAACAGCGTCAACGCTGAAGTCACCAAGGAACGCGACGCGGCCTTCCTCGTGGTGGATGTCACCGAAGGGCAGAAATTCGAGTTCGGTGATATTACCGTCACCAGCGAATTTGCCGATGCTGATCCGGATGTGTACCGCAGCCAGTTGCGCGTCAAACGGGGTGTAACCTACTCGCCGCTGGTGATTGAGAACGCCATTCAGACGTTGGAACAGTTGGCGGTGCGGCAGGGGATCGATTTCCTGCGGGTTGAGCCACGTGTTACCCGCAACGACCGTGATCTGACACTCGATGTCGAATTCGCCATGGTGCGCGGTCCGCGTATCTTTGTTGAGCGCATCGATATCGAGGGCAATACCACCACGCTTGATCGGGTGATCCGTCGTCAGTTCAACATCGTTGAAGGTGATCCGCTCAACCAGCGTGAGATCCGTAACAGTGCGGAGCGTATCAAAGCGCTGGGGTTCTTCTCCCAGTCGGAAGTGGACGTGCGTCAGGGCAGCACACCGAGTGAAGTGATTGTTGACGTCGACGTCGAGGAACAGCCAACGGGGTCTTTCACCCTAGGTGGGTCTTACTCGGTTGATGACGGTATCGGTGTCGCCATCGGTATTTCCGAGAACAACTTCTTGGGCCGTGGTCAGCAGTTGTCGTTCAATATCTCGACCGCACAGGACACCGAGGCGTATAACATGCGCTTTGTAGAGCCCAAGCTGTTGGGCCGTGATCTGCAGTTTGCGATCGACTTGGGTCTGAGCGAGACGGAATCGAGCTATTCGGAATATGACACCAAATCGGTGATCTTCCGTCCGTCCATCATCTTTGACGCGAGCGACACTACATCGCTGCAGCTGCGCTATGGTTTTGAACAAAACGAGATGGAAAGCCGCGGGCTAAATAGCAGCGGTCAACCACGTGTGGGGCCTGTTTTGCAGCGAGAGATCGCAGCAGGTAAGCGCACCACCAGTTCGATTGGTGCAACTTTCACCTACGACAGCCGTCGCACCGGTCTTAACCCGACCGCTGGCTTCCTGATTCAAAGTGGCGTCGATTACGCGGGCCTTGGCGGTGACAACGAATATATCCGCGCAACCAGTAAAATCGTCGCGCAAAAGCTCGTGTTCAACGAAGAGGTCACGCTGCGGGCCACAGTTGAGACCGGGTATCTCGGGTGGCTGGGCGATAATAGAAGCCGCACCGTCGACCGTTTCCTGCTGACATCGGAGACACTGCGCGGTTTCGAGCCGGGCGGTATCGGCCCACGCGACATGAGTGGCAGCTATGATGACGCTCTGGGCGGGAACCTTTATGCGGTTGCACGTTTTGACGCGGAGTTCCCGTTGGGACTTCCAGAAGAACTCGGTCTGCGTGGCGGCGTCTTTTATGATGTTGGCAACCTCTGGGGACTTGAAGACTCAAACGCGGACCTCGTCGGGAATGTTGTTGGTCGCGATGGCTCTTTCCGCCATGTCGTCGGTTTCTCGCTTTTGTGGACCACGGGTCTTGGCCCACTGCGGTTCAACTTCTCCAAAGCGCTGGTCAAGGAAGACTTTGACAAGGAGCGCAACTTCGACCTGACCATTCAGGCGCGGTTCTGACCCTGTTGCGACGCGTTAGACCACTAAAAATCATCTGGACAGCGGGGGTTGTAACCCTGCTGTCCAGCAGCATTTTGCAAGCGCAAGAGGCAGCGCCCAATGTCGGGTTGGGTGGGTTCTCTCTTGAACAGAACCTCGGCATCCCCAAGAGCTTGCTGCTCACAATCCATTCTGATCGCATGTTCTCCGAGAGTGAGTACGGTCAGCGCATCGCGCGCGAAATGGAAGGGCGCAGCGCTGTCCTAATGGCCGAAAACCGTCGGATCGAGGCGGAGTTGCGCGCCGAAGAGCTTGATCTGGCAGAGCGGCGATCCACAACGGATCCGGATGCTTTCAGAGCGCTTGCTCAGTCGTTCGATCAAAAAGTTCAGGAAACGCGCAGCACACAAGAAGCGAAGTTTCTCGAAATCACCAATGCCCGCGATGAGGCACGGCGTGAGTTTCGCCAAACCTCGATCCCGATCCTTGAGCAGATCATGGCGGAGACGGGTGCCGCGGCTATTCTTGAGCAATCTACAGTTCTTTTGAGCGCTGACTCCATTGATGTCACCGACCTCGCCATCGCGCGAATCGATGCTATCCTTGGGGAGGGGATCGATGAGGACGCTCCTGACAGCAACCAGCCCTGAGCTTGCTCCAAATAGCTGCAATTGCTACGACACACATCTGATGAAACCAACGGAACGTGACCCATGAGTGCTGACGCCAATCCTGACCTCAAAAGTGCCGATATCGGCCTGATCCAACAGATCCTGCCACATCGCTATCCGTTTTTGCTGGTGGACAAGGTGGTTGATATCGACGGCTATCAATCCGCGCGTGGCATCAAGAACGTCACCATGAACGAGCCGCATTTTCAGGGCCATTTCCCGGGCACCCCGATCATGCCGGGTGTCACCATCGTTGAGGCTATGGCGCAGACCTCGGGCGTGATGCTGGGGGTTGGCATGGATCTGATCGGCACCGATATGCTGATCTATTTCATGAATATCGACAAATGCAAATTCCGCCGCAAGGTTGTCCCCGGAGACGTGCTGGAAATGCATGTGGAAACGGTGCGCGGCAAGCCGGGTGGTAAGATCTTCAAATTCTCCGGTCGCGCCACTGTTGATGGTGAACTGGCGGCTGAGGCCGAGTTTACCGCGATGATCGACCGGGACGGAAAGGACGGCTGATGAGCACTATTCACCCCAGCGCCATTATCGAGGATGGCGCCAAAATCGGCGAAGGCTGCGAAATCGGCCCCTTTTGCATCGTCGGCGCTGAGGTGGTGTTGGGCGACCGCGTGGTCCTGAAATCCCACGTGGTGGTCACCGGCGACACCGAGATCGGCGATGACACCGTTGTATTTTCATTTTCTGTGCTGGGCGAAATCCCGCAGGATCTGAAATTCAAAGGCGAGAAATGCCGTACTGTCATCGGTAAGCGTAACCGCATCCGCGAGCATGTGACTGTGAATGCGGGCACCGAGGGCGGTGGCGGCATTACCCGTATCGGTGATGATGGGCTGTTTATGGCGGGTTGCCATATTGCGCATGATGCTCAGATCGGGGATCGGGTGATCGTTGTGAACTCTGCCGCCGTGGCCGGCCATTGCGTGCTGGAGGACGACGTTATCATTGGGGGGCTTTCGGGCATTCACCAATGGGTGCGTATCGGGCGTGGTGCCATCATTGGCGCTGTGACCATGGTGACCAATGACGTCATTCCCTACGGTCTGGTGCAGGCCTCACGCGGGGAGCTCGACGGGTTGAACCTTGTTGGCCTTAAACGTCGTGGGGTGAGCCGTGCGGACATCACCGCACTCCGGGCAGCGTTTCAGATGCTGGCGCAGGGCGAGGGCACGTTTTCCGAACGCGCCCGCCGATTGGGCGACGAAAACGACAGCGAATATGTGCAGGAAATCGTCACCTTTATTACCGGTCAGAGCGACCGCCATTTTCTGACCCCCGGCGGCTGAGAAAGGTCCCGACATGATTGCACTGATTGCCGGACGCGGCGCTTTGCCAGCCGAGTTGATCGCACGTTTGCCGGAGCGCCCTATGGTGTGCGCCATGGCTGGGTCTGAACCCGACCTTGTCGAGGCGGACGTTACCTTTCGCCTCGAACAACTCGGCAGTTTTCTGGAACAGCTAAAAAGCCAAGGTGTTACCGAGGTCTGTCTGGCGGGCGCCGTGACGCGGCCACAGATCGATCCGGGCGCGATTGATGCTGCCACTTTGCCGCTGGTGCCGGTGTTGCAGGCGGCCATTGCCGCAGGCGATGACGGGGCGCTGCGGGCGGTGATCGGCATTCTCGAACAGAGCGGCTTTGCCGTGAAGGCCGCCCATGAGATCGCGCCGGATCTGTTGATGGATGAGGGCGTCCCGACCAAGGTACAGCCAGGTGAGATCGACAAGGCGGATGCAGAGCGTGCCTCGGTCATCGCCTTTGGCCTGAGTGCCGCCGACATCGGGCAGGCCTGCGCGGTGCGGTCTGGTCAGGCGATTGCAATCGAGACCCTGTTTGGCACGGATTGGATGCTTGCAAGCCTCGCCAATCGTCCGGACGGGCAGGGCGGTTTGTTCTACAAGGCCCCAAAAGCCGGACAGGACCGGCGCGCCGATCTGCCGACCATCGGCCCCGCCACCGTCGAAGGTGCGGCCATGGCCGGTCTGAACGGCATTGTCCTCGAGGCCGAGGGTGTGATCGTTCTGGACCGTGAAGAGGTCATCGCTGCTTGTGACCGCCGGGGCATGTTCCTCTGGCTGCGTCAGGCCTGATCCCATGAGCCTTCGGGTCTTTATTCTCGCTGGTGAGCCTTCGGGCGACCGGCTTGGTGCCGCATTGATGCGCGGCCTCAAGGAGCTGTCTCCGGCTGTGTCCTTTGAAGGCGTCGGCGGCAGCCTGATGCAGGCCGAGGGGCTCCGCTCGCAATTCCCGATGGAGGAACTCTCCGTCATGGGGATCGCTGAGGTTCTGCCAAAGTATTTCGACCTCAAGCGCCGCATTCAGGAAACGGCCGATGCGGTGGTGGCAATGCAGCCCGACGTGATGATCACCATCGACAGCCCGGATTTCTCCCTGCGCGTTGCAAAGCTGGTGAAAGACGCCAGCGATATTCGCACCGTGCACTATGTCGCGCCCTCCGTCTGGGCCTGGCGTCCGGGGCGCGCGACAAAGATGGCGAAGGTCATCGACCATGTGCTGGCGCTGCTGCCGTTCGAGCCACCTTACATGGAAGCCGCTGGGATGGAGTGCGATTTTGTCGGCCATCCGGTGGTGGCGGAACCTCAGGCGACAGAGGCTGAGATTTCGGCCTTCCGTGCGGTGTTCAATCTGGGCGATGCGCCGGTGTTGCTGGCCCTGCCGGGCTCGCGCCGCTCAGAGGTTGCACGGCTTGCGGATGTCTTCGGCGCAGCCCTGCGTGAGTTCCACGCCAAACACCCGGAGCACCGGATCGTCGTTCCGGCAGCCGCGCATGTGGCGCCCTTGGTGCGTGAAAAACTCACCGACTGGCCCGAGGGCTGTATCGTGCTTGATCCTGCTGATCATGCGGTCGCTGAGTTTGCCGCGTACAAACGCGCAGCCTTTGCCACCGCAAATCTGGCACTGGCTGCATCGGGAACGGTGTCTTTGGAACTTGCCGCCGCGCGTACCCCGATGGTGATTGCCTATCGGTTCAATTGGCTCACGTGGCAGATCATGAAGCGCATGGCGCTGATTGATACGGTGACATTGGTTAATCTGGTGAGCGAGACCCGCGTGGTGCCGGAATGCCTTGGTCCCGAGTGCACCGCCGAAAATATCGCGGCGCGGCTGGATCAGGTGCTGAGCGCGCCTGACGCACAACAGGATGCCATGCGTCTAACGATGGATCGGGTTGGCGAGGGGGGCGATGCCCCCGGCCTGCGTGCCGCGCGCGCGGTCCTTGAGAGATTGCCGCAGGTTTGACGCGACACTAAAGAGTCTGAGCAAATCAAAAGGGAGCCCGGAGGCTCCCTCGTTTTAGTGACCTCTCCAGATCCAGCCACCGCCAAAGATGCGGCTGCCGTTTGGATCATAGAACACACAGGCCTGACCGGGCGAAATGCCTTCCTCGGCGGAGAAGAGTTCCACCTCCGCCTCGGTGTCCGAGATCGGCCGGATGATCGCATCGCGCGGTGGGCGGGTGGAGCGCACCTTGACGCTCAGATGCCATTCCGTGCGGCTGGTAAAAGGCTCATCCCCCAGCCAGTTGATCTCGCGCACCGGCACCCGGCGGGTGGCCAGCATGTCCTTTGGTCCGACGATGACCTGCTTTTGGTCCACATCGAGCTTCACCACATAGAGCGGCTCGCTCAGCCCGCCGATGCCAAGGCCGCGACGTTGACCAATGGTGTAGTGAATGACACCGTTGTGGCCTCCCAACACGCGGCCATCGGCGTGCACGATCTGTCCCGGCTCCGCCGCGCCGGGGCGCAGTTTTTCGATCACCGAGGCATAGTCGCCATTGGGGACAAAACAGATGTCCTGACTGTCCGGTTTATCCGCAACCGACAGGCCATATTGCGCCGCCATCTCACGCGTTGCGTCCTTAGAGGGCAGGTGACCCAGCGGAAAGCGCAGGAAATCGAGCTGCTCGGGCGTGGTGGAGAACAGGAAATAGCTCTGATCGCGGTTGGCATCCTCGGCGGAATGCAGCTCCGGCCCGTGTTCGCCCATCTTGCGCTGGATATAGTGACCGGTTGCCATGCAATCAGCCTCCAGATCCTTGGCAGTTTCCAGCAGATCCTTGAACTTCACCCGCTCGTTGCAGCGGATGCAGGGCACCGGCGTCGCCCCGGCCAGATAGCTGTCGGCGAACTCGTCAATCACGGCATCCTTAAAAATGTTCTCATAATCCAGAACATAATGTGGAAAGCCGCGCTCCTCCGCGACTCGGCGGGCGTCGTGAATATCAATGCCGGCGCAGCAGGCGCCTTTTTTGGCCAGTGCCGCCCCGTGGTCGTAAAGCTGTAGCGTCACGCCGACCACATCATAGCCCTGTTCCGCCAGATATGCCGCCACAACAGAGCTATCGACGCCGCCAGACATAGCAACGACGACACGCGTCTCGGCGGGAGATTTTGCAAAACCTAGCGAATTCACTGGTGCCTCATTGTCCAGTGCCATGGCGTACTCCTTACGGGTCCGGAAGAGGAGATGGAAAGCATCGAAGAATATAGGAAAATGCTAAGTATTCTCAAGGGGCCGATTTCACTTACCGTTAATGCCTCCACGCCACTCTGCCCTGACCAAGCTGAATACGCATCCTAGTAAGGGCATAGCGATGTTTTTAAAGAAAGTTGATGGCCCCCGTGCGGTCACTCTACCGGACGGAACAGTCATGACTCGTGCGGATTTGCCGCCTCAGACAACAAAACGATGGGTGGCGTCGCGTAAAGCGGCGGTCGTTCGCGGCGTTTTGTATGGATTGATTCCCCAAACCGAAGCGCTACGTCTCTACAATCTGAGCGAAGAGGAGTTCAGAAGCTGGGTCGCGGCGGTTGCAGACCATGGAGAAGACGCGCTGAAAACCACCCGGTTGAAGGATTACCGTAATCCCTAAGGTAAAAACCGCCGTGTTAACTTGTACGAATTGCGAAAATTAACCATCATGGTAACGGGACATTAACCTTTTCCCAGCAAGGTTAACGCAACCTGAGGACAACAGAGTACAGGCGGAGACCCAATATGCGCATTCTTCTGGTCGAGGATGATCCCACGACGGCGAAAAGCATCGAGCTGATGCTGACTCATGCAAACTTGAACGTATACACGACTGACCTCGGCGAAGAGGGCATCGATCTGGCAAAACTTTACGATTATGACCTGATCCTGCTGGATCTGGGCCTGCCAGATATGAACGGTCATGAGGTTCTGCGTCAGCTGCGTCTGTCGCGCATCGAAACCCCGATCCTGATCCTCTCTGGCGCTGATGACACCGAGAATAAGATCAAGGGCTTTGGTTTTGGGGCGGATGATTATCTGACCAAACCTTTCCACCGCGAAGAGTTGGTGGCGCGTATCCACGCGATCATCCGTCGCTCTAAGGGACATTCCCAGTCGATCATTAAGACGGGCAAAATCTCGGTTAACCTTGATGCCAAGACTGTGGACGTTGAAGGTAAATCCGTGCACCTGACTGGTAAAGAATACCAGATGCTGGAATTGCTCTCGCTGCGGAAGGGCACAACCCTTACCAAGGAAATGTTCCTGAACCACCTCTATGGTGGCATGGACGAGCCAGAGCTGAAAATCATCGACGTCTTTATCTGTAAGCTGCGCAAGAAACTCAGCACGGCCACCGATGGTGACAACTACATCGAAACCGTTTGGGGCCGTGGCTATGTGCTGCGCGATCCGCAAGAAGATCACGCCACAGGTGGTCCACGGATGGCAGTCGGCGCCTAAGCGCACCGCGCATTAGCGAGCATTAATTTTCTAAACCCCGCCGGGCTGAGCATCCCGGCGGGGTTTTTCGTGTCTTGGATCTGGCACTGGACCTCCTCCATATCGGGCACTATCACCAAGATAAGACAGATACCCCGAAGGGCGGAGCCAGGATGACAGAGCAGGATCCCCGGTCGATGAATGTGACCGATGCGCGCAAAGAATTTGAGGCGCTTCAAGCCAAAATTGAAGCCGCGGATCTCGACTATCACCAAGAAGATGCGCCCACTCTGTCGGATGCGGAGTATGATCGTCTGAAACGGCGATATCTGGCGCTTGCTGAGGCCTTTCCCGAACTCGCCGAAGAAGGCACGCGTGTCGAGAGCGTAGGTGCGCCCGCCGCCTCCGGATTTGGCAAGGTTGCGCATGCTGTGCGCATGATGTCGCTGGGAAATGCGTTTGAAGATCAGGATGTTGAGGATTTTGCTGCGGGTTTGCGCCGCTACCTCGGTCTGTCCTCCGATGCCCCGCTTGCCTTCACGGCAGAGCCTAAAATTGACGGTCTGTCGCTCTCTCTTCGTTACGAGAATGGCACGCTGGTGCAGGCGGCGACGCGGGGGGACGGTGCTGTGGGGGAAAATGTCACCGAGAATGCCCGCACCATCGAAGATATTCCGCAGCAGATCACCGGCGCGCCGGAGGTGTTGGAGGTTCGTGGCGAGGTCTATATGAGCCACGCGGATTTTGAGGCGCTGAACGCCCGCCACGCGGAAACCGGCGGCAAGATTTTTGCCAACCCGCGCAACGCGGCCGCCGGTTCCCTGCGCCAGCTTGACGCCGAGATCACCCGCGCCAGACCTTTGCGGTTCTTTGCTTACAGCTGGGGGGAACTGTCTGAACCTCTCGCAGAAACGCAAATTGACGCGATTGAGAGATTTAAATCCCTCGGCTTTCAGACCAACCCGCTGACCCGCTGCTGTCAGACCATTGCGGAATTACTGACGCATTATCACAGCATCGAAGAACAGCGCGCGGATCTGGGCTATGACATCGATGGCGTGGTCTACAAGGTAAACGACCTTGCGCTTCAGGAACGTCTCGGCTTTCGCTCCACCACACCACGCTGGGCCATTGCGCATAAATTCCCGGCCGAACTGGCTTGGACGCGCCTCGACGGTATCGACATTCAGGTTGGTCGTACCGGGGCGCTTAGCCCGGTGGCGCGATTGCAGCCGGTGACGGTGGGCGGCGTGGTCGTGTCCAACGCTACGTTGCACAACGAGGATTACATCGCGGGCCTCGACTCCAAGGGAGCGACAATCCGGGACGGCAAGGACATCCGCGTCGGCGATTGGGTGCAAATCTATCGCGCGGGCGATGTGATCCCAAAAGTTGCCGATGTCGACTTGAACCGGCGTCCCGACGGCGCAGAAGTTTATGCATTCCCGACCCATTGTCCGCGCTGTAACAGCCCGGCGGTGCGTGAGGAGGGCGACGCAGTACGACGGTGCAGCGGCGGGTTGATCTGCCCGGCGCAGGCTGTCGAAAAGCTCAAACATTTTGTCTCTCGCGCGGCCTTTGACATCGAAGGCTTGGGGGCCAAGCAGGTCGAGCAGTTTCACAGCGACCGTTGGGTCAAAGAGCCCGCCGATATCTTTGAACTAAAAGAAAGATATGGCAGCGGGATGCAGCAGCTCAAGAACCGTGAAGGCTGGGGTGACAAATCTGCAACCGCCTTGTTTGCGGCGATTGATGACAAGCGGCGCATCGAGTTTGCGCGGCTGATCTTTGGCCTGGGCATTCGCCATGTGGGCGAGGTGGCCGCGAAAGATCTTGCCCTGCATTTCCGCAGTTGGGCGGCGCTTTCTGAGGCCGCAGATCTGGCACGCCCAGCAGCGCTGGCGCATCGGGCCGCAGATGAGGCGGAAATGTTGGAACGGCAGATCGCTCAGGCTAAGGAACGCCGCGCTAGGATTTCCGAAATACGCAAAGCGGCGATTGCCACCTGTGAGGTTGCCCTCGATGCGCAGGCGGCTTGGGATGATTTGATCAGCGTCGATGGGCTTGGCCCGACTGTGGCGCTGTCGCTCTCCGATGCCTTTGCCAACCCCGAAGAACGCGCGGCCTTTGACAGGCTGATTTCGCATCTGGAGGTGATTGAACCGGACGCCCCGACAGAGGACAGCCCCGTTGCGGGCAAGACCGTGGTGTTTACTGGCACGCTGGAGAAAATGACCCGCGCCGAAGCCAAGGCCCGTGCAGAAGCCTTGGGTGCAAAAGTATCCGGCTCGGTGTCCAAAAAGACCGATATTCTGGTGGCTGGTCCGGGTGCCGGTTCCAAGGCGACCAAAGCAGCAGAGCTTGGCGTTCGAACCATGGATGAGGATCAATGGCTGGACTTGATCGGGCAGGCGTGAGCACATCATGAGCGGACGTCCGGAACAACTGTTCCCGCTTTTTGCGGAATTAGAAACTTTGCAAGGTGTCGGGCCGAAAATCGCCGAGCACTTTGCACAGTTGCAGATCACGGCGCCACGGGATCTGTTGTTCTCTCTGCCCTATAGCCTTGTGGATCGCCGTCGGCGCGAGACCATTCGGGGACTTGAGTTACCTACGACGGCGACGGTTGAGGTCACGGTCGGACGCCATCGCCCCGCGCGCAACAAGGGCGGGGCCTACCGGATCGATGTGACGGATCAGGAAACGGAGTTTCAACTGGTCTTTTTCCACGGGCGCAGCCGTTATCTGACCGCGCAATTGCCGGAAGGGTCCCGCCGTGTGGTTTCGGGCAAGCTGGAACTGTTCGACGGCATGGCGCAGATGGTCCACCCGGATCACATGCTGCCGTTGGAGGAGGCGGGCGATATTCCGGATTTCGAACCGGTGTATCACCTGACCCACGGCATCACGCAGAAAACCATGTTCAAGGCGGTGCAGAGCGCCTTGCAAAGGGTGCCCGAACTCACCGAATGGATGGATGCATCCTATAAGACCAAACGCGGCTGGGCGGATTGGCACGAGGCCATCGCCACAGCCCATGCGCCGGGGCAGCTGAGCGATCTGGAGCCCGAAGCCCCGGCGCGGGCCAGGCTTGCCTATGATGAGTTGTTCGCCCACCAACTGACGCTGGCCATTGCCCGCTCGGTGGAGCGTGAACAGCCGGGACGCAGCTCTGTCGCCACGGGAAAACTGCAAAGCAAAGTGCTCTCGGCGCTGCCGTATAAGCCCACGGGCGCACAGGGGCGCGCGATCGAGGAGATCACAGCCGATATGGCCTCTGGGCAGCGTATGAACCGGTTGCTGCAAGGCGATGTTGGGGCGGGCAAGACGCTGGTGGCCTTTATGGCGCTGCTGGTGGCCGTGGAGGCCGGTGGGCAGGGTGTGATGATGGCGCCGACAGAAATCCTTGCGCGTCAACACCTTGAGGGGCTGAAACCCCTGGCCGATGACGCCGGTGTGGTGCTGGAGATCCTGACCGGGCGTGACAAGGGCAAGGACCGGCGCGCCAAGACCGAGGCGCTGCAACGTGGCGATATTCATATCCTTGTCGGCACCCACGCGGTGTTTCAGCAGGATGTTGTCTTTGACGATTTGCGGCTGGTCATTGTCGACGAACAGCACCGCTTTGGCGTGCGGCAACGGATGGAACTGGCCGAAAAAGGCAAGCGTGCCGATGTGCTGGTGATGACCGCGACGCCGATCCCGCGCTCGCTGGCGCTGACCCAATACGGTGATATGGAGGTCTCGATCCTCGACGAAAAACCACCGGGGCGCAAACCGATCAAGACCGCGATCCTCAGTACCGAACGTATGTCCGAGGTGGTGGACCATCTGCGCCGCGCCATTGCCGAGGGACGGCAGTGTTACTGGGTCTGCCCACTGGTCGAAGAATCCGAGGTCATGGATCTGACCGCTGCCGATGAGCGGTTCAAACACCTGCGGGCGGTGCTGGGAGATGATGTGGTGGGGCTGGTGCATGGTCAGATGCCCCCAGCAGAAAAAGACGCGGCCATGGCCGCTTTTCAGGAAGGGCGCACTCGGGTTCTGGTCGCAACGACGGTGATCGAGGTGGGGGTGAATGTGCCCAATGCCTCCATCATGGTGATCGAGCGTGCCGAGATCTTTGGCCTTGCGCAATTGCACCAGCTGCGCGGACGTGTCGGGCGCGGCACGGCCCAATCCACCTGTCTGTTGATGTATCAGCCACCGCTCACCGAGGGCGGGCGCAGGCGGCTTGAGGTGCTGCGCGAAAGCGAGGATGGTTTTGTCATCGCCGAAACCGACCTACAGATGCGCGGTGCGGGTGATGTGATCGGCACCGCCCAATCCGGCCTGCCGCGTTTCCGGATCGCGGATCTGGAACGACAAGCGGATCTGATGGCAATCGCCCAGAGTGATGCACGCGCCCTGATGACTACTGACCCGGATCTGACCAGTGACCGTGGGCGCGCGGCGCGCACGCTGTTGTGGCTGTTGCGTCAGGATGAGGCTATCCGTTTGATTTCAGTGGGATAATCCGTTCCTCCGGCAACGTTTTCTTGTCTTTGTTCTACTTTGTTCGCAAATGTTCTCAAAAAGTTCTTTACACGACTCGCGCAAAATGAGAACAAAAGGACAACAAGGCGTCGCGAACGCATGACAGAGATCGAGGAGGTTTCCAGATGGTTACGCAATTCAAATCCGCACTGCGCAATTCACAGTCCACTCTGCTGCAGGATGCCGTTGGCGCAGCCTCACTGGTTGTGATGCTGGTTGTTGGTCTGCACTTGCCGGGCCTGATCTAAGCGACGTCTTCACGCCTTTTGTAACCCGTTCACAGTTTCCTTTGTGCTGTCATGCCGGGAACACCAGCCTCAAGTCCCGTAAGGATCGATTGCCTGTTCGATCCGCACCAGAGTTTTCCCTCCGGTGTTTGGTGTCTCCCGGGTCCCGCATGACCGCGCTTTGACTTACCGCCGCCATCTGCCCGGATGTGCGGCGGTTTTTTCTTATGTATGGCTGTTTAGGAGAGGATGGCGTTGCCGCAGGTCAGGCGCAGTCGGCCTTTTGTGCGGTCTGCATCGCCTCCAGCGTGGCCTCCAGCGCCAACATGATCGAGGCGTGCCGGTTCTTAAATTCTCGGGCCGGCGTCAGCACTTCGAGACCGTCAAATGGGGCATCCGGGGCAGGGCCGCCTTCGGTCAGCATCGCCTTGAGCTGATCGCGCGCTGTTTCAACCTCACCCGTACTGCGCCCGATGATCGCCGCGCCGACAACCGCGGCTGAGGCCTGGCCGAGCGCGCAAGCTTTGACGTCCTGTGCAAATCGCGCGACTTTGCCATCCTCCAGCGCCACATCCACCGTCACAGTTGATCCACACAGGGGCGAGCGGCGCTTTACCGTCGCGTCGGCATGTTCCAGCCGTCCCTGATGCGGGATATCCGCCGCAAGAGCGAGGATCTTGGTGGAGTAGAGCTTGATCAGGTCGGTTTCGCCGGACATGTGGTGTTCCTGGGTTTCCCTAAGGCCGTGTTCCCCATACATAGGGGCGCGCCCCTGAGATGCAAAAGGTTTTTGACATGCAAGATCTGGTGAAATTTTCGCCTGAAACACTCACTTACAATGAGGCCGGTCTGGTGCCCTGCATCGCGCAGGACGTGGAAAGCGGCGAGATCCTGATGATGGCTTGGATGAATGCGGAAAGCGTTGCCAAGACTTTGGAGACCGGGCGGGTGACCTATTGGTCGCGCTCACGCCAATCGTTCTGGATCAAGGGCGAGAGCTCCGGCCACGTTCAGGAGTTGGTAGAGCTGCGGGTGGACTGTGATCGGGATGCGCTCTTGGCGCTGGTGCGGCAAACCGGTCCTGCTTGCCACACCAATCGACGCAGCTGTTTCTATACCGCAGTGCGCGATGGGGACGAAGTTGAGATTATGACGCCAATGGCTTGATAATTCTCTCTTTTCAATCCAATCCGACAAGCGATCTGATGTCTTGCGGACTGGCACCTTCGGCACGATATTTCGCAATCGCGCGGGCGTCGTCCCGCTTGGCGAGGCGCTTGCCCTGCGGATCGCGGATCAGACGGTGGTGATGATAGCGCGGCACGGGCAGGTGCAGAAGGGCTTGCAGCACCACATGGATCTGCGTGCTCTCAAACAGATCTGCCCCACGCACTACATCGGTGATCCCCTGATCTGCATCGTCCACCACCACGGACAGGTGATAGGAGCTGCCCATATTGCGGCGCACGAGAATGATGTCGCCCACCGCCTGAATCAGGTGGCCCCGTTCAAGTGAAATACATCCGCCAAGGTCCTGCGATGTCTCAAAAAACGACAGTTGAGGGAGCTGCTCCAGCGCGGCCGCCATATTGAGGCGGATCACATCATTCGGACCGGCCTCCGCCATGCTGCGCTGGCGACAGGTTCCGGGGTAGATCCGTCCATCGGGGCCGAACTGCGGCACGCCTTCTTGGGGCGCGCCCGCCGCCAGCTCAATATCGGAGCGATTGCACCGGCATGGATAGGTCAGCCCACGCGCATTGAGCCGTTGTAACGCCGCACGGTATCGTGGCAGGCGATCTGATTGGCGTAAAACGGGTGCGGGCCATGTCAGGCCCAGCCACTTCAGATCCTCATAGATCTGCTCCTCCCAAGAGGTCCGGGCGCGAGATTGGTCGATATCCTCAATGCGCAGCAGGAACTGACCGTTCTGCTGTTTGGCCACGTCGGACGCGAGCAGCGCGGAATAAGCATGTCCGAGATGCAGTGGCCCCGTCGGAGACGGAGCAAAACGAGTGGTGAAGGTCACACTTTTTCAATCACATAGACGTCAGCGTTCAAGTTGAGGCCCGGTAGGTGCGGGCCATTTTCCTTGAATAGCAACCGGGCTGCCCCGCAATCAAGCCATTCATTCATCGCACCGATGTAGCTGGGATCGGCAAGCGCATGATCGTTCAGAGAAAACGCCAGTAGATCGCCCCGGTTCAACCCATGCATCAAATGCCCAAAAACGGAGGCCGGCGCCGCCCCGGTACCCAGTACGCCACAGGCGACAACGGCTTTGTAAACACCTGATTTGAACGGCGTGCTGCTGTCGGAATCGATTTGCGTCAGGTTCCTGTGCGTGCCCTTGCTGCGGGCGACGTTCAGCATTTCCTGCGAGGGATCAACGCCATCTATGGTCTCATATCCAACCCGGCGCAGCGCGACCCCGGAGAGCCCGGTCCCGCAGCCAAAGTCCAGTAAGGGTGCCGTAGCATCAGGCAGCACAGACCAGAGCGCATCAGCAATCCGGCCGGGAGTCGCATAATTATTTTCAGCGATTTCCGCATCATAGCTGGCTGCCCAGCGATTGTAATGGTCGACAGTCTCTTCAACTGTATTGAGACCGTAGACCTTTTCGAGGAACTTTTCAGTCATGATCCCAGTCTAGAGCCGGGATCATGCGCGCGTCCATCAAAAGTTTTGCAGCCAGTCCTGCCACGCCGCCTTGGCGCGGTCGGTATAGGCTTTGTAGCGGTCCTTGCGCCCGCGACGCCCACCTTTCAGCCCCTCAACAGGGCGGAACAGGCCGAAGTTCACATTCATCGGCTGAAAGGTTTTGGCCTCAGCACCGCCGGTGATGTGATGGATCAAAGCCCCCATGGCGCTGTCCTGCGGCACTTCCGGTAGCTCTTTGCCGAGGATTTCCGCGGCCGCAAAACGCCCGGCCAGCAACCCCATCGCAGCGCTTTCGACATAGCCCTCGACGCCTGTGACCTGACCGGCAAAGCGAATGTTGGGTTTTGATTTCAGCCGCATCTCATGATCCAGCAATGTGGGCGAATTCAGGAATGTGTTGCGGTGGATGCCGCCAAGGCGTGCGAAACTTGCATTCTCCAGCCCCGGAATCATACGGAAAACATCAGCTTGTGCGCCATATTTCATCTTGGTCTGGAAGCCGACGATATTAAACAGCGTACCCAGCGCATTGTCGCGGCGCAGCTGTACCACGGCCCAAGCTTTCTCGTCCGGTTTATGCGGATTGGTCAGGCCCACGGGTTTCATCGGGCCATGGCGCAGGGTCTCGCGCCCGCGCTCTGCCATTACTTCGATCGGCAGGCAGCCGTCGAAGTATCCAGCGGTCTCTCCCTCATGAAACTCGGTCTTATCGGCGGCCAGAAGCGCGTCGATGAAGGCCTCGTATTGATCCTTGGTCATCGGGCAGTTGAGGTAGGCGGTGCGCTCTTCCTCGGTTTCGCCCTTATCGTACCGTGACTGCATCCAGGCCTGCGACATGTCGATGCTGTCGGCATAGACAATCGGCGCAATGGCATCGAAAAACGCCAGTCGCTCTGCGCCGGTCTCGCGCTGGATTGCCTCACCCAAGGCAGGCGAGGTCAGCGGGCCGGTGGCAAAGATCCACTGACCGTCCGCTGGCAGGTCGGTGACTTCCTCGTAAGAGATCCGCACGTTGGGCAGTGCCTTGAGCTTGGCCGTCACGGTTTCCGCAAACGGGTCGCGGTCTACGGCCAGTGCGCCACCGGCGGGCAGGCGATGTTCGCCCGCTGTGGTCATAATCAGACCATTGGCCGCGCGCATTTCCCAATGCAAAAGGCCCACGGCGTTCTGCTCATCATCATCCGACCGGAAGGAGTTGGAGCAGACCATTTCGGCGAGGTTGCCGGTCTGGTGGGCAAAGGTTTCAACCTTGGGCCGCATCTCGTGGATCACCACGTTGACGCCCATGTGGGCCGCCTGCCAGGCGGCCTCGGATCCGGCCATTCCGCCGCCGACGATATGAAGCTCTTGTGTCATGACAGGGCACATAGGGCAGGTGGCCTGCGGGCGCAATATCGCCTGGTGGTCATCGGTGCGGGGAGGCGGAAATAATTAGGGCCGCAGCTTCGTGGACGTCAAACCCGGGTGAGAGATCCGGTAGGAGGGACGATCCGAAGCAGCGGCCCGAATTGCGGCAAGCCAGTTGGCCTGCCCAACTCTTGCCACTTTCTTGCCTTCTTTAGAAGCCTCAATATGGAAACAATATCGCGCCATTCGTAAACAAAGGCTGAATTGTCCGAAAATTTTAGGAAAAATCATTAGAAGTTCTGGACCCGTGAAAGGCAGAGCCTGAAATGCCGTGGCGTTTTATGCAAAATTTCTTGAGCGTCGCTTCACTGCGTGCAGACTGACGATCAGTCAGTGGCGGAGGCTCCGGGATGGAATTGGTTTTTGAAAAAGAGGGGCTGAGCGCCTATCTGGAGGAAGTTTTCCCCCAGATCCGGGGCGATTTCAGTATTGATGAGCTGAGCCCCGGTGCGATCACCATGCGCCTGAATGTCCAGGATCGGCACCTGCGTCCCGGTGGCACCGTGTCGGGGCCCTCCATGTTCGCGCTCGCTGATGTGGCCGTCTATGCGCTGGTGCTGGCGCATCTGGGACGCGAGGCGCTCGCGGTCACGACCAATGCCTCGCTTGATTTCATGCGCAAACCCGAAAGCGGCTGCGACCTGCTGGGGCAGGCGCGACTGCTGAAGCTTGGCCGTGGCCTGGCCGTGGGGGATGTGCTGCTGTTCTCCGAAGGAAAATCCGCGCCGGTTGCACGCTCCACCATGACATATTCGATCCCGCCGAAACGGTAAAAGCGCCCGCGGATTACTCCGCGGACGCTCTTTAAATGTGCTGTTCAACCTGTTTCAGGGGAACAGTTTTTTGACATACCCCGGAAGGGCAAACGCCGCCTTGTGCACCTCGGGCGTGTAGTAGTCGGGGGTGAGGTTCGCGGCGGCAAAACGCGCCTCAAGTGTTGTCAGATCCACATCGCGCGCCTTGGTTGAGTGGCTGCCCCAGCCAAGCGCCATCGGGCCGCCGACATAGGTCGGAATGGTGGCGAGATAACAGGTCGCGTCCTGAAACAGCGCCTGAAAGGCCCGCATCGTATTGGTCAGCTCGTCCCCTTGCATAAAGGGCACGCCATTCTGGGTGACGATAATGCCGTCCTCGGTCAGGGCGCGGGCGGCATGGCCGTAGAATGTATCGGTAAACAGAACCTCACCGGGGCCGATCGGGTCGGTGGAATCGACAATGATGACGTCGAACTTGTCATCGGTCTCCTTCATGAAGACCGCGCCATCGTTGATCACCAGATTGAGCCGCGCATCGTCAAAGGCGCCCTGGCTCAACATCGGCAGGTATTCCTTGGAAAAGTCGACAACGCCGGCGTCGATCTCCACCATGGTGACATGCTCGACCGAGGCGTGTTTCAGTACCTCGCGGGCAATGCCGCCATCGCCGCCGCCGATGATCAGCACGCGTTTTGCGGCCCCATGCGCCAGGATCGGCACATGGGTCAACATCTCATGATAGATGAAATTGTCGCCTTCGGTGGTCTGAACCACGTCATCGAGCGTCAGAACACGCCCGAAGGTGCCGTTCTGAAAGACCTTGAGCCGCTGGTGCCCGGTCTTGCTGTCGTAGTACATTTCGCTCACCCGTAGGGATTGGGCGAAATGATCGTGCAGGCGTTCGGTGTTCCAGACCTCATCCGTCATGCCGCGATCTCCTTGGCGACGATTTCCTCGCCGCGCAACAGTTCGCGCACCTCGACCACATCGGTCTCAAAGGCGGATTTCAGCACATCGACAGCCTTCCATGGCTCTGCATCGCCACACATGAAGACGTCAAATGCGCCGTAGCCGATTTCCGGCCAAGTGTGCACGGAGATATGGCTCTCGGCCAGCACGGCCACACCGGATACGCCCTGCGGCGAGAATTTGTGGGTGTGGATATGCAGCAGGGTTGCGCCGCAAACCTCGACCATCTTGCGAAAAGCGTCCTCGATCCGGGTCTGACAGTCCAGACCGGTGCCTTTCATCACTTCGATGATCAGATGGGTTCCGGCAAAAACCTTGCCGTCGCGACGGATGAAGTGATCCTCCCGGTCGGCGTCGACCAAAGAGTTCACAATAGCGGTGGGTACACCGCGGGCGGTATCTTCCTCATGGGCGCCTGTCTCCAGACCGATCCCCAGTTGGAAGAGGTTGGCGTCAGACATGACACTCCCCTTCGTTCCAGTAGATGACAATCCAGACGGTCCTTAGCGCCCCCCCGAATAAGAGTTCAGGGTTGGGATCGGTACCGAAAGTGAGGGGCAGATAGGAAAGCGCAAAGATTCGATCAAGGCAAAAATTTATGAAAGTCGTTTTGCACTGTCAGGAATGAAAAAAGGCCGGAGACGAGCTCCGGCCTGCCAGTTGGTTCTGTGCCCCGGGGATCAGGGTCTCCAGAACGGAAGAGTTCCTTCGCGCATGGCGTCCTCTCGTTGGAGGCCGATATCGCGCAACTGATGGGCGTCGAGGCGGCTCAGTTGGCGGCGGGTGCGCTTTCGGACGGACCATTTGGTGACCAGAACCGCAAATCCGATCGCCGCTTCAGCAACCATCGGCAGGGCCGGGCGGTTGGTCAGATAGGCAAGGTGTGTCGGGTGTTCTGTCACATTTGTCATGGTCTGTCTCACATTTTGTATTGATGCAATCTGAATGTACTGGCATGTAATGCGTACAAAACGTGATACGGATTGTCTAAGCGGAGATTGTGATGGGTACAATTTGGCCCTCCACCTTGACCGGATCGCTGGCCGAGAAGCCCGGCCCGAAATACAAACGAGTCGCAGATACGATACGATTGGCGGTCGAGAGTGGTACATTGCAGGTGGGGTCGAAACTGCCACCTGTGCGGGAGTTGGCCTATCAGCTCAGCATTACACCGGGCACCGTCGCGCGCGCCTATACCATCCTGACTGACGAAGGTATCCTGCAAGCAGAAGTTGGGCGTGGCACCTTTGTTGCAGAGCGTGAAACGGCTGTTATGGATGACGTGTGGTCGCGCCAATTGCATCTGCTTGAGCGGTCTAACCCCAATCATGTCTCGCTCTTCAGTCCGCGTCTTGTGGATGTCGGACAGGTTAAACTGATCCGTGAAGCCCTGCGTAAAGCGGCGGATTGTGATCGTTTGGCACTGCTGAATTACCCGACACGGGATGCTTACCAGCCCGTGCGGCAAGCGGTGGTCGATTGGTTGTCAGACACGCCGCTTGGCCCCCTGACGGAACGAGATGTCGTGTTGACCCATGGCGGGCAGAACGCGGTTATGACCGTCATGCAGGCGATCCTCAAGGATAGCAATCCCACCATTCTGGTCGAGGATCTCTCCTACGCCGGGTTTCGTCGTGCGGCAGAGATACTGCGTGCTAAAGTTGTGGGCGTGGCCATTGATGAATACGGGATTGTGCCTGATGCGCTTGAGGCGGTGATCAAAAAATCCGGTGCGGCGGTGCTTTGTACCAGTCCTGAAGTGCACAATCCGACCGGTACATTCACGCCGCTTGAACGGCGAAAGGAAATCCTCGCGATCTTGCGGCGACACAATGTGCAGCTGATCGAGGACGATTGTTACCGTATGGGAGAGGCGCGTGCGCCGACCTACCGGGCGCTTGCACCGGAACTCAGTTGGCATGTGACCTCTATCTCCAAATCACTGACGCCAGCGCTGCGCGTTGGGTTTGCGATTGCGCCAGTTGGCAAGTCTGCGGATCTGCGCCGAGTTGCGGAATATGGTTTCTTCGGTCTGGCGCAGCCTTTGGCAGAGGTCACACGTGTGTTGCTGTCAGATCCGCGCAGCAAAAAACTGGTCCAGACCGTGCGCGATGAGATGGCCGAATATGTCCGGGTTGCGGTGAACGCCCTGGGGGCCTTTGAGTTAACGTGGGATTCACAGGTGCCGTTTCTGTGGCTTCGGCTTCCTTCGGGGTGGCGTGCCGGGGCGTTTACCCGTGCAGCCGAAGGGCAGGGGGTGCAACTGCGCTCTGCTGATGAGTTTGCGTTGCGCGATGGGCGGGCGCCAAATGCGGTGCGCATCGCCATCAATGGGCATGTCACATTGGCGCGATTTGAGGATGCAATGCTGCGTTTGCGTATGCTTTTGGACAACCCACCTGAGCAAATCAGCGTTTGAACGCTCGACAATGTGGGGTATTTTGATACCTAATTTTTAAACCATTGAAATTGCTCATTTTTATGTGGTTTTGCTATGTTGACTGTTGTGTGACAGCGCCGTAAACCCCGTCCATCGAATTCAGATGGAGTCGCTTGCGGCGCTATCGTCACGACAAACAGGATTGACCTGACATGAAAACCTTCTCTGCTACCCCGGCAGACATCGACAAGAAGTGGATCATCATCGACGCCGAGGGCGTGGTGCTGGGCCGTCTTGCGTCGATCGTTGCCACCCGCCTGCGCGGCAAGCATAAACCGTCGTTCACCCCCCACATGGACATGGGCGACAACGTAATCGTCATCAACGCTGAAAAGATCCAGATGACCGGCAAGAAGCGCGAAGAGCACTTCTACTGGCACACTGGCCACCCGGGCGGCATCAAATCCCGCACCAAGCAGCAGATCCTCCAGGGTGCACACCCCGAGCGCGTGGTCATGCAGGCCGTTAAGCGCATGTTGCCGGGCAACCGCCTGTCCCGTCAGCAGATGACCAACCTGCGCATCTACGCTGGTGCTGAGCACCCGCATGAAGCCCAGAGCCCCGAAGTTCTGGATGTCAAATCCATGAACAAGAAAAACACCCGGAGCTAATGACGATGGCTGATCAGATCAACACTCTCGAAGAGCTGGGCGCTGTCGCAGGCGTCGAAACCGCAGCCGAAGAGCTGGCCCCGCGTGAGCCCGTTCGTGACGAGCTGGGTCGTTCCTACGCCACTGGCAAACGGAAAGACGCAATTGCACGCGTTTGGATCAAGCCGGGTTCCGGCAAGGTCGAAGTGAACGGCAAAGAGATCAACAAATACTTCGCACGTCCGGTGCTGCAGATGATCCTGCGTCAACCCTTCACCGTTGCCGGTGTGGAAGACCAGTTCGACGTCTACGCAACCGTCAAGGGCGGTGGTCTCTCCGGTCAGGCCGGCGCGGTCAAGCACGGCATCTCCAAAGCGCTGCAGCTTTACGATCCCTCCCTGCGTGGTGCACTGAAAGCCGCAGGATTCCTGACCCGCGACAGCCGCGTTGTGGAACGTAAGAAGTTCGGCCGCCGCAAGGCTCGTCGTTCCTTCCAGTTCTCCAAACGTTAAGCTGCTGGATCACATCAATATGCAAAAGGCCGCCTTTCGGGCGGCCTTTTCTTTTGTCGTGTCGGCCTGAAACCGCGTCTTTGCCGCGCCACTTGCCCTAGCAGCTAGGCTGGCTGATCGCAGGTTCAACTGGCACGGGGCAGAGCGATAGCCTCGTCGTCCACTGAGGGCTCGCTCTGCGTGGGGGCCGAAGCCGTCTGATCTCCGTGAATTTTAAACCGCTGCACAATGTCACCCAACTGCTGGGCGTTGGTATTGAGCATATTGCTGGCGGCTGTTGTTTCCTCAACCATCGCCGCGTTTTGTTGCGTGACCTGATCTAGTTGAACAACGCCGGTGTTGATCTCCTCCAGACCTGTGGATTGCTCCGCAGCACCTTCGGCGATTTCGCTCACCAGAGTCGAGATATGCGTGACCTGGGTTACGATGCTCTCAAGCGCCTGGCCTGCATTGCGCACCAGATCGACGCCGCGTTCAACCTGAAGCGAGCTGTTTCCAATCAGTGACTTGATCTCCATTGCCGCATCCGAGGATCGCTGTGCCAAAGCACGGACTTCGGATGCAACAACCGCAAATCCACGTCCCGCTTCGCCAGCGCGTGCGGCTTCGACGCCAGCATTCAAGGCCAGAAGATTGGTCTGGAAGGCGATATCGTCGATCACACCGATAATCTGTGCAATCTGTTCTGAGCCTTTTTCGATCTCCGCCATCGCTTTTACGGCGTCTCTGACCACCGTGCCGCTTTGGGTGGCTTCGGTTTTGGCATCTTCTGTGGTGCGCTCAACGGTACGTGCGCCATCTGCCGCAGATTTGACGCTGGCGGTCAACTCTTCTAGGGCGGCAGCGGTTTCCTCTAGCGTGGCCGCCTGACTTTCGGTGCGATGCGAAAGGTCGCTTGCCGCCTGATCGATTTCCGCAGCACCGGATCGCAGACTGCTGGCTGCCTCAATCACCCGTTCTATCGACTCACGTAGCCGTCCGATGGTTTGGTTGAAGTCTGCGCGCACATCTTCGTAATCAGCGGGGAAGGTGTTGTCGAATTTGACCGTCAGATCTCCGTCGGACAGGCGCGAGAATCCATTGCGCAGTTCACTCACAACAAAGTCCTGCTCTTTTTTGCGCTTGCCTTGTTCGACCTCCAGCGCCTTGGCGTCGCGGATCATTTGCAACGCCTCTTGCTTGAAGGTGTAGATCACACGGGCCATGCGGCTGAGTTCGTCTTTGCCATCGATACCATCGACGTGGATATCGTAGTCCCCCTTGGTGAAGCCTTCGACCACTGCGGTCAGCCCATGGATACGTTTGATGACTTTTTCAAACATGATGACGGCGAATACCAAACACCCCAAAGCGGCAACCGCACTCAGAATCGCAAACTTGCGAAATGCAGTGCCCGCGCGTTGTTCGATGCTGGTCGAAATCTGGTTGATTTCAGTGGCGAGACGTTCTTCTTCTGCCCTGAGGGCATTGATCCAATTGGTAGAAATGGCAAACCAACCCGGTGCTGTCAGATCGCCGAAGTCACCGCTTTCATAGCCATCCACAATCGTTTTTCGAGCCTGCGCAATCTGGGCGTATTCTTCTTTTGTCAAAAGCTCCGCCATCCAGACGTCCATATCAACCAATGCGTCCACCTCGTTGAGATGCGCCATCTGCGCGCCGCCCAGAGAGACAAAACGATCATGCAAGGGCAGGCCAAATCCGCCCCCAAGACCGGTAGCGCCCATAGCGCGTTCCAGCCCTGCGGCTTCTTTTGCTGCACCGAGTAACGTCCGCGCCTGAGCCAACATCTGCAATTTCTGAGAGGGTGATGCCGATTGAACCGGACGCGCCAGATCGAGCATCATGCCAATGGTGGAAGTGTAGAACTTTGCCATTTCCGGCACGGTGAGTTCAAACCCATCAACCTGTTGACGCATATCTGCAAGCTGCTCCGTACGAGCGCGCACCATGTCCGACAGCTCAGGTTTTTTGAGCGCGAGAGAGCGCACGTCTGAAAGGACGGTTTTCAGTGCTTCATCCGTCATCTGCCGCTGTTCAGACAGCTCTTGTGGAAAGTTCTTGCCCTTCGATGCGATGAAGCCTGCGGAATAGCCGCGCTCTTTTTGCATCTCGTGAACAAGTGTGTTGACCAGCGTCTCTTCGAGCGTTTTTTCCCGTGTTTCGCGCGCAAGTGAGTAGTCGTCCCACTGCATCTGCAATTCGTCTACAGCAAAAAAACAGGCCAATGCGATCAGCGGGCCGATCACCAGAAACATTACCAATCGCAGACGCATAGCAGACTCCTCGAAATGACCGCGAACGGAGCCGAAACTAGGGAAGGGCTATTAACTCATGCTGAAACAAGAATAAGTCTAGCGTTAAAAGCGTCAGACCTTTTTCAAGTGCTTAATTGTTGTGCATGTAGGGAGGTGTCAGAGGTCTGGGTCAATCAATCCCAACCCGCGCAGATAGATCCCGATCCCCGTTTCCAGCAGATCCTCCGGTGCATAGGGAGAAGCGGTGCCGGGGGCGTTTCGGGCGTAGAGCTCTACGACACCGTGGCTCATGGCCATGATGTGGGCCGAAAACATCGAAGCAGGCGGGCGTTTTTCCGCCGGGATATGCTGGCTGAGTTTTGTCGCAGCATGTTCCAGAACCCCGCGGGCGCGGCTTGCTGCCTCGGCAAGTTCAGGTGTCCGATTTGCAGACACACCGCTTTCAAACATCGCGATATAATGACCGGGATGTTTGCGCGCAAAGGCGAGGTAGGCACGGCCAGTGGCCTCAAACGCCGCAAGGGCAGAGGGCTGATACTTGTCATAGGCGTGCTGCATGAGATCCGCAAACATCAAGAACCCTTGTCGCGCGGCCTCGGCAATCAGATCCTCTCGCCCTTCGAAATGGCGATAGACGGCAGCCGGGGTGACGCCGGCCTGCTTGGCGGCCTCCGATAGGGTGAACCCCGTCGGGCCCTTCACCTCAATGAGGCGAAGCGCAGCCTCCACAAGAGCCTGACGGAGATTGCCGTGATGGTAGCCGCGTTTAGCCATCCCAGATTTCGGGGCCTCCGCAAATCAAAGGGTCGGCTGATCCAATCGCGTCCTTGTCTTTATTGGCGTAGTCTACCGACTGTAGCACGTGGCGGATCGCTTCGAGTCGGGCGCGTTTTTTGTCGTCAGACCGCACGATTGTCCATGGTGCGTGGGGGCTTTGACTGCGCTCCAGGGTTTCCTCGATGGCCTTGGAATAGGCGTCCCAGCGTTTCAGCCCCTCAACATCGATCCAGCTAAGTTTCCATTGTTTGAGCGGATCACGCTCACGGGCGAGGAACCGGCGCAATTGTTCGGCACGACCCACGTTCAGCCAGAATTTAAAGAGCTGGATGCCCTCATCCACCAACATTTTTTCAAAGTCTGGTACCTGAGAAAAGAAGTGCTCGCGCTGTTCGTCGGTGCAAAATTCAAACACCTGCTCCACCACGCCACGATTGTACCAGCTGCGGTCAAAGAACACGATCTCGCCGCCGGAAGGCAGTTGCGAGATATAGCGTTGAAAATACCACTGCGTTGCTTCTGTCTCGGTGGGTTTAGACAGTGCGACGACACGGGCGCCACGTGGGTTAAGGTTTTCGCGAAAGCGCTTGATTGTGCCGCCTTTTCCTGCGGCGTCACGGCCTTCAAACACGATGGCGACACGTTGGCCTGAGGCCTTTACCGAGGCCTGAAGTTTGACCAGTTCGACCTGCAGCGCCTTGTATTGATCCTTATAATCCCCTTTGGGGATTTCCGCGTCATACGGGTAGCTCGGGTTCAGGATATCGTCCTTGCCCGCGTCATCGATCGCTTTGTGGATCTCTTTGGGCGCAGCTTCCTGAAAATACGCGCTGATTGCTCCGTCAAACGGCAAACTCATATCAGACCCATCCTTTCTTGCCCGCATATTCCTGAAGCATCACTCTTCAATGTTAAAGCGATTAACGCAAGTTTGCGCGTGCTGCAGCCCGGTTCACCGCATCCACAATGGATTGTGTGTGGGTCTGATGCGGCATATGCCCAACACCCGGCAGTGGGGTCAGCCGCGCGGTGGAACTATCCTGCACAAGCCGTTCTGCGTGAATGGAAATTCCCACCGTTGTATCGGCCGTTCCATGCACGATCTCGATTGGCATCTCAAGTTGCGGATATAGCGGCGCTATGGCCTCAATCTCTTTCAGCAGGTTGGCGCGTTGTTTGGCATTGGCACGCAAAGAACTGCGGCGCAGGCTCATGGCCAGACCGAAATGCTCCGCAAACCCCTCAGGCACCGCTTGCGGGGCAAACACCTCTTCCAAAGAGGAACGCACATAACTTTTGGGGACAAAAGCAGTCAGAACCGGCACGATCAACGCGCTGCCAAGGCGCGAGGAGGTCAGTTTGTAGAATGTCGGCAACTCCGCATCCCAAGGGTGGGAGACGCCAGAGACATTAACCACTGCGGCGGTGTGCTGAGGAAACTGCGTCGCCCATGCAAGAGCCACCGCACCGCCATAGCTTTGCCCAAGTACAATCGGGCGGTCCACGCCAAGGCTGGCGCTTGCTTTTTGCAGCACGGCGGCTTGGGTTTGGATGCTGGTGCCTTTTTCGCTCAGGGCATCGGAATAGCCCAGCCCCGGGCGATCAAAAATCAGAATGTGATAGGCATCTTCCAATGCAGGCGACAGTCGGAACGTCATGTCCCGGCTGCTGCCATTGGAGCCGTGGATCAACACCAGATCCGGAGCGCTGCCTTGGGGCTGACCACGCTCTACCACATGAACCTGATGGCCATCGACGGTGACAAACTGACCTTGAGGCGGGTGGTTGGCCATCGCCTGCGCTTCGCGCGCAGGTGCGCGTAGGGCGGTGGCAAGACCAAGACCCGCAACGCTGAGCGTCAGGCCAAGAGCAACAATTGCACTCATCCGCACAGATCAGGCCCTGAGGTCCGTGGTATCCAGACCGATGCGCTCCACATCATAAGGGGTGGTCTGGTAAATCTCAGACACCCAGTTGCCATAAAGAAGATGCGCATGGCTGCGCCAGCGGTTGAGCGGACGCTGGCTTGGATCGTCATCCGGGTAGTAGTTGATTGGTACGTTGATCTCGGTGCCGCTGGCGACATCGCGATCATATTCCTGCTTCAGCGTGTCGCTGTCATACTCAAAATGGTTGAAGATATAGAGCGCGCGGTGGCCTTTATCCTCGACGAGGCAGGGTCCGACATCCGGGCTGCCCAACAGCGTCGTCAACCCCGGAGCCGCGTCAATCTCGCGCTGGCTCATCTCGGTCCAGCGGGAGACAGGGATCACAAAATCATCAGAAAACCCCCGCAGGTAAGGCGAGGTCGGCTGCAGGTTCCGATGCCGGAAACAGCCAAAGGCCTTGTGATCCAGCATATGTTTGCGCACGCCGTGGAAGTAATTGATCATCGCCATGCCACCCCAGCAAACGCCAAAGGTGGAGTGTACATTGGTCTGGGTCCACTCAAACACCTCGCAGAGTTCCTGCCAGTAGGTGACATCCTCAAACGGCAAATGCTCAATCGGCGCGCCCGTGATGATCAGCCCGTCGAACTTTTCATCCCGAACTTCCTCGAACGGACGGTAGAACTCTTCCATATGCTCGGCGGCGGTGTTCTTGGTCTGATGCTCGGTCATACGGATCAGCGAGAATTCAATCTGGAGCGGCGTGGCGCCGATCAGACGGGCAAACTGGTTCTCCGTCTGGATCTTCTTGGGCATCAGATTGAGAAGGCCGATTTTGATCGGACGGATATCCTGACGCGCCGCGTGATCCGGCGACATGACCATAACGCCCTCGTCCGACAGGACGGAGTAGGCGGGCAGGTCAGCGGGGATCTTGATAGGCATGTCAGGTCCTTCGTTGGTGGGCTAGAGATAGCAGGGTGCTGTTAATTAAGTCTGTTCTGAGCGTGCCTCAAGGGCGGATGCGATCAACTCCTCGAAATCGAGTGTGCTCCGCACCTGTGCCACCTGATCGGCGGTGACGGTGACGCCCCAGTTCCTTGCCATCGCCTCATAGCGGGGCTGACGATGTGCCAATGCCTGAGCATAGGTCCAGCGCAAGAAGGAGTGGGGATCAACATCTTCGTTTGAGATATTGTTTTTGTTCAGATATTCTTCCCAAACACGGGTCAGAAAGGCGGGCTGATACGCCATCGGCTTGGGCGCGCGATCAAAGCGACGGATCAGCTCTTGGGTGTGGTCTTCGGTGCCCTTGATCCAGACCAGAAGCGTGTGCGCACTGAGTTCTGTCAGGAGCTTATCGCTGGGATCATCGGCGTCCACCCATTCGCAAATGGAGCCCCCGGAATCGCAAATGAAATGCGGATAGCTATAAATCCGCTCCGAACGGTCGATAAAGTAGCGCGTGTCCAGCAGTGCGTCGATTTCGGCGCGGCGGAACTGGTCCTGCCGGGTGCGATATTCCTCAATCGGCAAGCCCCCCTTACGCGCATCACCCGGCACCCCAAGATAGGCGGTCACGGCGCTTAGGTTTTCAAAGGTGATATTGGAGGAAATATCAATGGAATCTGACAGCAGCAGGTCGCGCAGGAAGGGAACTTTCATCGCCTCCGCCTTGGCGTTATCGGCGATATATTCACCCATATATCGGGTGCCAATACGGTAGTCGGCAGAGTAGTGAAACCATTGACCGGAATGGCGCAGGATATTGCTGATATAGGTCTTTCCAAGGCCGGACATGCCAAAGAAAAGAACCCGTTTGGAGGGCGCGTCGCGCCACGCCTGAGCTGAGGTATAAAGCATAAAACTGCTGCCTTTTTCGCGGTCTACGCTGCCTTGCTAGACAGGCTGGAGCGGCAGGTCAATTGTGCTTGGCAGGTAACGATGCGCAAGGCATTGCAGCAGCATCAAAAAAGCCCCGCTCGTGTGAGCGGGGCTTTGAGCTGTCACTGATCTACTATTTAGAAGTAAAAACCCACTTTGACCGCAAGGCTCAGAGCATCGTTGTCGTTGAAGTTGGTGCGCGCTGAGCCAGCGGTGGCCGCAGCGGCATCACCCAGTTTGGTGTAGCGTACGCCTGCAGCGACTTTCATCTTCTCGGTTTGATACTGCACACCAAGGCGGATAGCTTCCATTCCATGTGTGGGGGCCAGCGGTGACACCAGACTGTCGCCATCGGCATCCTCATAGATATAGGCGAGCGATGCGGACCAATTGTCATTGAAGCGGCGGCCTACACCGATAGTGTAGGTGAAGGAGTCGTCGAGATCGATTAGATCACGCCCACCAATCCCAGCTAGAACATTCAGATCCGTCACGCTATGTTCAGCCCAGCGCACATTACCAAACAGTATGGTGTCTTTGGCGATACCCGACTGGAAATCGAGATTAACTGATTGAGGAGTTTTGGTCGTATCGCTCGTGTTGAGTGTCGCGCCGCCGAGAGCTACCGGGTTGTTTTCCACCCTATCAAAATTATGTTCAATCTCAGATTGATAGGTCAGCGCAAACCTAAGCGCGATATCTGGAATTTCATATGCAACACCTGCGACCCAGCCAAAGGCGCCATCACGGTTAACCTTGACGTTGTAACCAGAGAGCGCACCGTAGCCTAAGCCACTGAGTGTGATATCACCGTCGATTTCTTGATAACGCAGGCCACCGTGGACGCTGAAGCGATCATTCAATTTGTAGCGCAGCAGTGCGGTGATCGCGTTGGAATCGGCTCGCGCCATGGTTCCACCGAGGAAGTTCGATCCACCGACGGGGTAGTTCACGTCTACGCCCCAGGGTTGATCATAGATTACCGCCAAAGACAGCTCTTCGGTAATGTCGGTCTTGAACCCGCCGCTCAGCATGTTGAATCGCTCGCCAACGTCTCCGCTATTTCCTGGGCCCATCACGTCAGTGCCTGTCAGGTCAACAGATGTGGTCGCGAAAGAAAACTCTGCGTAGGTGCCTTCCTCAAAGATCAGACCGATGGGCTGGCCGGTGCGGTCAAGCCCGCTCGCCATGGCGCTGGACGCCAGAAGCGTCGTAGCAACGGATGCTGCGATGTAATGTTTCATAAATGTCCTCCCTCAGGCGCTTGGCGACATTTTGTGTCGCATCGCGTTCTGCTCTGAGCGTAAAGGGAATGTGACATACCTCGCAATGTTGACGGGACGGCAGCTTGTGTCGCGACAGTGCGTCAATAGGGCTACTGTTGCCGGGAGGATACAATATTGATGAAATTGCCCGCGAGAATAAGTGCCGCACCCACGAAGAGCCAGATTTCAACCGACTCACCATAGATCAACCAGCCGAGCAGAGCGATAAAGGGCAGGCGGGCAAAGTCAATTGGCACAACCAATGCGGCAGGAGCCAGTGACAGCGCATTGGTGATGCAAAAGTGCGCACTGAGCCCCGCGCAGCCGATAATAAGGATGAATGGCAGGCTTTGCGCATCGGGTAGGGTGATATCAAAATCCCATCCCGCAAAGATGATCCCCATGATCAATTGCATTGTGGTGAGCCAGAACATAATCGACCAAATGCTCTCATTTCGAGTTAGGCGTTTGGTGGCGATATTGGTCAGGGCAAAGAAAATTGCCGAACCCGCTGCGCAGGCCAGACCAATGTTGAAAGTCGCAGGGCTTGGCCGAGCCACAATCAGAATACCGATAAACCCAAGCGTGACGGCAATACCGCGCATGCGCGTGAGATTTTCGCCCAGCAGCAGCGGGGCCAACAGAATGACCCAGATCGGAGAGGTGAATTCCAACGCAAAAACCTGCGCCAACGGAATGACGGATACCGCATAAAACCAAAGGTTTTGACCGGTGAAATGCGCCATATTGCGCAGCCCATGCTGCGCAAGACGCTTGGTGCTGACCATATGCCAGCGCCGCAGCACAGTGATCGCGGCAGCAACCACGATGACCCCCACAAAGCTGCGATACATCATGATTTCAAACGTATCGAGCGACAGGCTGGCCTCGCGGCCTGCGATCGCCATCGCCGAAAAGGACAAAATCGCACCGATCATCCAGATCGCAGCGCGCAAAAGCGTGTTGTCCTGCTCTGACGCGGATGTGGTTGCGCTGCCCGGCATGATGCTCCTCACTGTACTTTTGTGCAGAAAGGGTTAAATGCCCGGCAGCGTCAACCCCGATCAGGCCGCGCGTTGGTCCTGCATCAGATCGAGATCACGCCCTGAAGCGATGTAATCGTCGACGATGGCCTCCGGATTAAAGTTCAAATTGTGGATATGGATCGCGATTTGTTCGACGAGTTCGGATTGGGCGGAGATCTGATTGGCGTTCTTTTTCTTCGGCAAAACCGGTTTCTGGTGAATGCCCAGCTCTGTCAGAAACTCGGAGGCCGCTTTCTCGCGCGTTACAGTTTCGAGCTGAATTGGCAGGAAGGTCAGGCGATCAGAATAAACGCGTTGATAGTAGACCTGCCGGCATTCCATTTCCAAGGTGTACCATATCGCACATCCCACTTGCCCAAGCTTCAGAAACGACTCTGATTTCAAAATTCTGTTGGGGTACTGCGGGTCTAGGTACCATTGCCACAACAGTGATATATTGCTGAAATCATGCCGGTTGATATAGCTGGCGCATTGCTTGGCCAAATCTCGGCGCAATACGATGATTTTGGCATCTTTCGCCCGCGGATGATCCGCAAGCGCCTCAATCAATCCGCATTTGCCCAGCGTGTGATTTGTTTCGCCATAAGGGGCATCCGTGGGTAAAGCGGCGAGCTTATTTGACCAGAACTGGCGCACCTCGGAATTATACCCATAGGTGTTGAAGCTGCGCATCAGACGAATGCTTGGCATGCGGGTTTCGAAATCCTCGATCGCGAGCGGTTCGTGAATGACGGGAAAACCCAGATTGGCTGAGAGGAAATCTGCAAGCCAAGCCGACCCTGAACGACCCGAGGCGAGAGAAAAATAGAGATCGGAGATGGCACCACTCCCTTATTTGGTGTCCGATCTTCGTATCAGTCCGGGCGTTAAAATCAGGTGTGCAAGTTTAGAAAAACAAAAGGGGTTTCATGCGCCTATAAAAAGCCCCGGCGCAGTGCACCGGGGCTTGTAAGAGGTGAAAAACCTTCAGATCATTCCCACTCGATTGTGCCCGGAGGCTTTGAGGTGATGTCATAGGTGCAACGGTTAATGCCTTTGACCTCGTTGATGATCCGTGTTGCGGTCTCACCAAGGAATTCATGGCTGAACGGGTAGTAATCCGCCGTCATGCCATCCACCGAGGTGACCGCGCGCAGGGCGCAGGCGTAATCATAGGTGCGGCCATCGCCCATCACGCCGACGGTGCGCACCGGCAGGATCGCCACAAAGGCTTGCCAGATCTCATCATAAAGACCGTGTTTGCGGATCTGGTCGATATAGATCGCATCCGCCTCGCGCAGGATGTCCAGCTTGTCGCGGGTAATTTCGCCGGGGCAACGGATCGCCAGACCCGGTCCGGGGAAGGGGTGCCGTCCGATGAAACTGTCGGGCAGACCAAGTTCACGACCCAGGGCGCGGACCTCGTCCTTAAAGAGCTCGCGCAGCGGCTCCACCAGCTTCAGCCCCATCTTTTCGGGCAGGCCACCGACGTTGTGGTGGGATTTGATCGTCACGGACGGCCCGCCAGAGAAGGAGACCGACTCGATCACATCCGGATAGAGCGTGCCTTGGGCAAGGAACTCAGCGCCCTCGATCTGATCGGCGTATTTCTGGAACACGTCGATGAACAGCTTGCCGATGATCTTGCGCTTGGTTTCCGGGTCGGACTGACCTTCGAGTTCGCCGAGGAACAGCTCGGTTTCATCTGCGTGGATCACCTGCAGGTTCATGTGGTCGCGGAACATACCAACGACTTCTTCCGCTTCGTTCTTGCGCAGAAGACCATGGTCCACAAACACACAGGTCAGCTGATCGCCGATTGCCTCATGGATCAGGGCTGCTGCGACCGAGCTGTCAACGCCGCCAGAAAGGGCGCAGATGACTTTCTTGTCACCGACCTGTTCGCGGATGGTGTCGACCATCTGCTCGCGGTAGGCCCCCATGGTCCAGTCGCCCGCAAACCCAGCCAGACGCACGAAGTTTTCATAAAGCGTCTTGCCGTTGGGTGTGTGGTGCACTTCGGGGTGGAACTGAACGGCGTAGAAATTCCGTTCCAGATCCGCAGTGATCGCAAAAGGCGCATTGGGCGAGGTGCCGTAAACCTTAAAACCGGGCGCGATTTCAGAGACATGGTCGCCGTGGCTCATCCAGACTTGCTCGGTCTGGTCAAGGAACCAGCCGCTGAGCATGTCGATGCGCTCTTCGGTCGGGGTCACATAGGCGCGGCCAAATTCAGCGGTGCCGTGTCCGGACTGAACGGTGCCGCCCAGCTGATGCATCATCACCTGCTGGCCATAGCAAATACCGAGGATCGGCACGCCGTAGTCAAAAATCTCTTGCGGCGCGCGGGGAGAGCCCTCGCGCGTCACGCTGTCAGGACCACCTGAGAAGATCACCGCCTTGGGCGCAAATTCGCGCACGAAGTCCATGGTGACATTCTGATAGGGGTGGATTTCACAATAGACGTTCAACTCGCGCAGGCGGCGCGCAATCAGCTGCGTTACCTGGCTGCCGAAGTCTATAATTAAAAGGCGGTCATGGGCTGTCTCGGTCATGCTTGGCTCTTAGGGTCTGGCGGGACGTCTGGCAAGAGGTCAGATTACCTGCCGCCGGGGTTTTCATCTTCTTTCAAGACTTCGCGCGGAACTTGGCGGTCCAAACCGGGCAGTTTGCCGTAAAATCCGGTCTCAGATGTCGCATTTATGCGAGAATAGCCGTTATCCTTCGGCGCGTCTTAATCTTGCTTCGGTAATCAGATTGCACAGAATTCATACTGTCGTGAGGAAGAACAATGACAGATGCAGCACCACGTCGTCGCAGCCGGGGTGGCGGTGGCGCCGCCCGTCGCGCCGAACGCACCAGCGTCAAAATCGAGACAGCGAAGTATATCGAGCGGAATATTCCGAACTACGAGGTGCTGACCGAAGAGGCGCTTGAGGTCATCGAGGCCAACGCCGAAACCATCCTTGAGGAAGTCGGCGTCAATTTTGTCGACAACCCCGCCGCACTGGATCGCTGGCGTGAGGCCGGAGCGGATGTGCAGGGCGAACGGGTTCGCATTCCGCGCGGTTTGGCGCGTAAACTTTGCGCAACCGCACCGAGCGAGTTCACCCAGCACGCGCGCAACCCGGAGAAATCTGTGGTGATTGGCGGCAAGAATCTTGTTCTTGCTCCGGTTTACGGCCCGCCCTTCGTGCGCGATGCCAACGGTGGCCGTCGCTATGCAACCTTGGAAGATTTCCAGAAGTTCGTGAAACTGGGCTATATGTCGAAGTGGTTGCACCACTCTGGCGGGACCGTGTGCGAGCCGACGGATGTGCCGGTGAACAAACGTCACCTCGACATGTTGATGGCGCATATGGAGTTGAGCGACAAACCCTTTATGGGATCAGTCACAGAGCCGAGCCGCGCGCAGGATTCCGTTGACATGTGCGGTATCCTGTTCGGCAAGGATTTTGTGCAGGAAAACACCGTGATGACCTCGCTCATCAACATCAACTCGCCAATGACGTTTGACGATGTGATGATGGGCGCTCTCGAGGTCTACGCACAGAACAACCAAGCCTGCATTATCTCTCCGTTTATCGTCGGGGGCGCGATGGCGCCGGTGACCATTGCGGGCACGCTGACACAGGTTTTGGCCGAGGTTTTGGCCGGTGTTGCTTACAGTCAGCTGATCCGTCCCGGCGCCCCTGTGATCTTTGGGGCGTTTGTGTCCTCAATCGACATGAACTCCGGCGCGCCGACCTTTGGCACACCTGAGGCATCGATGGTCACATATGGGGCAGGGCAATTGGCACGGCGTCTTAATCTGCCGTTCCGCTCTGCCGGGTCTTTCTGTGGCTCCAAACTGCCCGACGCGCAGGCCGCATATGAAACCGCAAACTCGCTCAACATGGGCTTGCTGGCGGGCGTGAACTTCATGCTGCACTCTTGTGGTTGGCTTGAGGGTGGTCTGGTCGCGGATTTTGAGAAATTCGTGATGGACGCCGACCAACTTGGCGCGCTGCATGGGTTGGCCAAAGGCATCTATATGGATGAAAACGGGCAGGGCATGGATGCGATCCGAGAGGTTGGTCCAGGTGGTCACTACCTCGGCTGCGCGCATACGCAGGCGAATTTTAAAACGGCATTCTGGAAGTCTAACCTCTTGGACTACAAACCGTTTGAACAGTGGGAAGAAGAAGGCGCGCGCGACACTTACAAGCTTGCAACTTCCCGCGTGGAGCACCTGCTTGCGACCTATAAGCAACCCGAGTTGGATCCGGCGATCCGCGAAGCTCTGGTGGCCTATGTGGCTGAGAAAAAGGCGTCTATGCCCGACGCCTTTATGTAACACTGCCCATTCAGACTGATCAGACGGCGCCCAGTGTGGCGCCGTTTTTTGTTGCCGCCCCTTTTGTGGCACGCGACGCAAGATAGACGCGGCTTTCTGCAACAAGCGCGATCAGGACCTCAATATGGCGCGCAAAGGAATATCCGGGACTTTGTGATTTGCGCGCGGCTTCTTGTGCGGCTTCGAGGTCCAGCAATTGCACCAGGATCGCAGCCAGCCCCTGAGAGGCAGGGTTGCGCAGCAGGCGTTTCAGATCACGATGGCGGACATAATCATCCGCACCAAAGCGGGCGCTGCGCGCCAGCAGACGCGGACGGTTTAACAGTGTGAGCCGTGTAACGAGATCCTGCATGACATTCCCCAGTGAACTTGTGAACGATGAGGGGAATAATACTCAACCCAAGCGGGTGTTGCGAAAATTGACATGTGAGCGAACGGTCCATTTCCGATAGATTTGGCTCTATTGCGTAAATCCCGTGAAGGATTCATCTCGTGAATCCAGCGTGGTAGCTGGGATGCATGAGCAGACCTACGCCCCCGACCTACAGGACTAGGCTCCAGACTCATTGTTTTAGAGCCCGAACAAGACGATTGCTGCGAGCGCGATTGCGGAGAGGAAGACTTTCGGTCACCTGTCATATCGGGTTGCGACACGCCGCCAATCCTTGAGCCCGCCGAACATGATCTCGATCCGGTTGCGCCTCTTGTATCTCCGTTTGTCGTATTTGATAGGTTTGTCGCGCGACTTCCGTCCTGGGATGCAGGGCTTAATGCCCTTTTCTATTAAGGCGTCACGGGACCAGTCCGCATAGTATCCTCGATCTCCAAGTAGCCAGTCAGCCGATGGCAGGCTGCTTACCAATGCCTTGGCACCGGTGTAGCCGCTGACCTGACCCGCGGTGATGAAGAACCAGATCGGTCGCCCTACGGCATCGGTGACGGCATGTAGCTTTGTGTTCATGTCACCTTTCGTGGGCCCGATCAGCCTACCACGCCCACCTTTTCAACCGCAGGCTGCAGGCCGTGCGGTGCGCCTTGAGGTAAGTCGCGTCGATCATGACCGTCTTGTGATCTGCTCCCTCCGAAGCAAGCCCCACCATGATCCGAGCAAACACGCCCATGTCGCTCCACCGCTTCCAGCGGTTGTAAAGCGTTTTGGGCGGACCGTATTCCTTTGGTGCGTCGATCCAACGCAAACCATTGCGGTTAATGAAGATAATGCCACTCAGGACACGCCTGTCATCAACGCGGGGCTTGCCATGGCTCTTCGGAAAATACGGTCGAAGCCAGGCCATTTGCTCGTCAGTCAGCCAGAAAAGATTGCTCATCACGCCCCCTAAAGTTTGGGGGCTTGAAACAAGATCGCCCGCACACGGCAACCAAATTAATGGGTCCAGAGCCTAGGCTCCAGACCCATTGATTTCATGCTTTTGGCGTGATTCAGGATCGGCAAGGAGACCTGAACGATGAGCAATCTTTACTGGCTGACCGACGCCCAGATGGCGCGGTTGAAACCTTTCTTTCCCAAAAGTCATGGCAAGCCCCGCGTCGATGATCGGCGCGTTTTGAGCGGACTAATCTTCATCAATCGCAATGGGTTACGGTGGTGTGATGCGCCTAAGGAATACGGCCCGGCAAAGACACTTTATAATCGCTGGAAACGCTGGAGTGACAATGGCGTTTTCGCCCGGATCATGGTGGGCCTGGCTGCCGAAAGCGCCGAACACAAGACGATCATGATCGACGCGACGTATCTCAAGGCACACCGCACGGCATCGAGCCTGCGGGTCAAAAAGGGGGGCGAGCACGCCAGATCGGGCGAACCAAAGGCGGCATGAACACCAAGTTGCACGCCGTTGCTGACGCGAAGGGGCGGCCAATCGGGTTCTTTATGTCAGCCGGACAGGTTAGTGATTACATCGGCGCAGCGGCCCTGCTGGGCAGCCTGCCGAAGGCGGGATGGCTTCTGGGCGACAGGGGTTATGACGCCGACTGGTTCAGAGAAGCGTTGAAAAACAAGGGAATAAAGGTTTGCATTCCCGGCCGGAAGTCCCGCAAGAAGCCCTTAAAATACGACAAGCGACGCTACAAGCGGCGCAACCTCATTGAAATCATGTTCGGGCGTTTGAAAGATTGGAGGCGTGTCGCCACTCGATACAACCGATGCCCGGAAACCTACTTCTCCGCCACCCTCCTCGCTGCAATTGTCTTGTTCTGGCTGTGAAATTCAATGAGTCTGGAGCCTAGGAACTGGCCAGCCTACAATGAAGCGCTCAAGCGCCGAGGTTCACTGACCATTTGGTTCGATCCCGCTGTGACCTGGGATGCCGGACCGACAGGCAGGCGTGGCCGCCAGAGAACCTACAGCGATGCCGCTATCCAGACCTGCCTTTCGATGAAGGTGCTGTTCGGCATGGCCCTCCGCCAGACGACAGGTTTCGTGGAAAGCCTGTTGCGGCTGGTCGGTCTCGACTGGACAGTGCCGGACTTCAGCACGCTTTCGCGCCGCCAGAAGACTTTGGCCGTAAACATCCCCTATCGCGGGCCCAAGGGCCCGCTACATCTGCTAATTGACAGCACCGGCATCAAGGTTGAGGGCGAAGGCGAGTGGCACACCCGCAAGCACGGTGGCCCCAAGCGGCGGGTCTGGCACAAGATCCATCTCGGAATTGATGAGGAAACACTGGAGATCCGCGCTGTCGAGATCACCGGGAGCCATATCGATGACGCACCTGTCCTGCCCGATCTGCTCAGTCAGATACCGCTTGGCGAAGAGATCGGTTCGGTGAACGCCGACGGCGCCTACGACACCCGGAAATGTCACGAGGCAATCGCTGACCGCGGCGCCCACGCTGTCATCCCACCACGCAAGAACGCCAAGCCGTGGAAGACCGTCACCGCCGGAGCCATAGCCCGCAACGAGGCCCTGCGCGCCGCGAAACACCTCGGCCGAGCCCTCTGGCGACGATGGAGCGGATACCACCGCCGGAGCCGCGTCGAGACGAAGATGCATTGTGTGAAACTGCTGGGCCAGCGGCTCATGGCACGGGACTTTGACCGTCAGGTCGCCGAACTCCAGATTCGCATCGCCGTCCTGAACGGATACACCGCGCTCGGCATACCCGTCACGGAAGCTGTGGGATAAGTCCGTCCGGAGAAAGGGGAAACTCGGCCATCACCTACTTCGCGCAACAGAGCCCGCAAGATCCGGTAAAATTGTTTTGCGGATTGCGCTGGAGCAATTACACCAACATTACGAATCCCGTCCGCCGCAGAACCAGATGATCGGATAGCGGAATTGTAATATACGTGTATGCATGCTAAGGTAGAGTGAATTGCAATGAGAGAAAGCCTCTTTACCCAATCAAAGCATACTATCCGATAGCTTAGGGTCATGATTCACAAGCAATAAATGACGATAAATGACGAGAGAAGCCAGGGCGATGGCTGAGAGGAACACCTTGGGGCATCGGTCATAGCGGGTTGCCACGCGCCTCCAATCCTTGAGCCTGCCGAACATGATCTCGATACGGTTTCGCCGTTTGTAGCGGCGCTTGTCATATTTGACCGATGTCTTCCGCTGCTTCTGGCCTAGATTGCAAGCGCGTATGCCCTTGTCTTGCAAGGCTTCTCTGAACCAGTCGGCGTCGTAGCCTCGGTCTCCGAGCAGCCATTTCACGTTTGGCAGACTGCCCAGCAGAGCTCGCGCACCGATGTAATCACTGACCTGCCCAGCGGTGACGAACAGGTTCAGCGGCCGACCCTGGCTGTCACAGATGGCGTGCAACTTGATGTTCATACCGCCCTTGGTGCGCCGATCAGGCGACCACGTCCCCCTTTTTCGGCAACCATACTGGTCGCCGTTCGATGTGCCTTGAGGTATGTTGCATCGATCATCACGGTCTTCTCCTCGCCATGTTCCGCAGCCAGCCCGACCATCATTCGAGCGAAGATGCCTTTCTCGCTCCAACGCTTCCAGCGGCTGTAAAGCGTTTCCGGGGCTTACGCGGCCCCACCGAGGCCACGGTCCCCTTCAACTGTGCGGGCGATAGGCTGCAGGGGCAGCGCGCCACCTTAACCCATTTCGGTTGATGAATATTATCCCACTCAGAACGCGGTTGTCATCGACCCGGGGCTTTCCGTGCGACTTCGGAAAGAAAGGTTCCAGACGCGCCATTTGCGCGTCGGTCAGCCAGAAAAGATCGCTCATGTCACAGCTCCATTTTCGGAGCCATGAGTCAGGCAGTGCGACCAAAATCAATGCATTCTGACCCTAGGCCACTCGGAATACAGCAATGCAGCACTGGTGATGCTGCGCGGCTGCTGTTATGTTTCACGCCAACACCTAATCGCAGTCACAAGGAAGATCCCGTGCGAGATCTGAAGATCCCGGAACAGCGCCACCCGGAAAAGGCGCATCGTCCCGATAATGCTCAGCCCAAAAAGCCAAGCTGGATTCGCGTGAAAGCGCCGGGCGGCAAGGGTTACGCTGAAACGCATAAGATCATGCGTGAAAATAACCTCGTGACCGTCTGCGAAGAAGCGGGCTGTCCAAACGTCGGCGAATGCTGGAGCCAAGGTCACGCCACCATGATGATCATGGGCGAGATCTGCACCCGGGGCTGCACCTTCTGTAATATTGCGACCGGTCGTCCGGACACGCTCGACGCGTTTGAGCCGGGGCGCGTGGCGCATGCGGTGCAAAAGCTCGGTCTCAATCATGTTGTGATTACCTCTGTTGACCGGGACGACCTTGAGGATGGCGGCGCGGAGCATTTTGCCCAGACCATTCGGGCCGTGCGTCACCGTTCGCCTGACACAACGATCGAGATTCTGACCCCGGATTTCCTGAAATGTGCCCCCGAGGTGCTGGAAACTGTTGTTGAGGCTAAACCGGACGTATTCAACCACAACCTCGAGACGGTTCCGGGTCTCTATCTCGAAGTGCGTCCTGGTGCGCGCTATTTCCACTCGCTGCGTCTGTTGCAGCGTGTGAAAGAGCTTGATCCGAGCATCTTTACAAAATCAGGCATCATGGTCGGGCTGGGCGAGCAAGCCCCGCAGGTAAAGCAAGTGATGGACGACATGCGCGCTGCGGATGTGGATTTTCTGACCATTGGCCAATACCTTCAGCCGACGCCGAAACACCACGCTGTTGATCGGTTTGTGACGCCCGAAGAGTTCAAATCCTACGAGAAAGCCGCTTATGGCAAAGGGTTCCTGATGGTGTCGGCAACGCCGCTGACCCGGTCGTCCTACCATGCCGGAGATGATTTTGCGCAGCTTCGCGCAGCGCGAAATGCGAAACTCGGTTTGGCATGACGCCAGAACAGCTGGAACGCTTCACATCCCTGCGCCATGAGCTTCACTCCGCACCGGAACTGTCTGGTGCAGAGGGGGCGACGGCCGCACGTGTGGCTGAGATCTTGCAGGCGTATGCACCGGATCAAGTGTTGACCGGCATTGGCGGGCACGGCGTGGCTGCTGTGTTTCTTGGCGGTGAGGCCGGGCCGACGCTCGCCATCCGTTGCGAGCTGGACGCATTGCCGATCCCGGAAGAAACAAACCTAAGCTACGCGTCTCAAGTGGCTGGAAAGGCACATCTTTGCGGCCATGATGGGCATATGGTTATGGTGCTCGCTGTGGCAGAAGCGCTGGCTGAACGACGTCCTCAGCGGGGGCGTGTGGTCTTGATTTTCCAACCAGCTGAGGAAACCGGCGAAGGCGCAATTGCTTATCGTTCTGATCCGAAGTTTGCGGAAATCTCGCCGGATATGGTGCTCTCTCTTCATAATCTACCGGGGCTTGCAGTGGGGGCTGTGTCCTTGCCCACAGGGCCTGCGAATTGTGCATCCCGAGGCGCGCGTATCGCGCTTTACGGGCGCACATCTCATGCAGCTGCCCCACAAGACGGGGTGTCTCCCGCGCCTTCGCTGGCACAGTCAATGCAGGATCTTGCGACGCTGGGTGCCGGTGGTGACTTGGATGAGGATTACGCGCTAACCACCGTCACTCACGCTAAATTGGGCGAGCCGACCTTTGGCGTCGCCCCCGGCAAGGCGGAGCTTTGGGTGACGCTGCGGACCGTGACTGATCAGAAGATGCAGTCGCTTTCTGACGCGCTTGTTTCCAAGGTTGCGACCCTTGCGACTGACTATGGCCTACGCCATGAGATCACCTACCACGATGTGTTTGAGGCGTGCCGAAATGCGCCGGAAGCTGTGAGTGTGATCGAGGACGCTTGCCTTGCGGGCGAGGTTCCGATCACCCTGAGCGAACGCCCGCAGGCCTTTTCAGAAGACTTTGGGCAGTTTGGAAAATCCGCCCAAGCGGCAATGTTCTGGCTAGGAGCGGGCGAGGACCATCCGCAACTGCACAATCCGGATTATGACTTTCCCGATACGCTCATTCCGATTGGTTCCGGGATCTTTCTCCGGGCTATTCGCAGTGTCTTGGGCTAGCGATGGCACCGTGACGTCAGTCGACTAACGCATCGATGACGGCCACTGCGCCCACAATTGCGAGTGTGTCTCTGACAACTTCGAAAATTTTTCCATCTTTACGGACATAGCGATGTCCAGCAGGCGGAGGATGTAAGCCCCAGCGCTGATAATCGTCTACGTAATCCCAACTGCCACTCAGGTACCGGTCATGCGCGTGACGTTTTTTCACCTGACCGGGCGCATAATGGGCTGCGCTGTTCTTGTGGCCCGGTGCCCATTTGGGCGGGCCCGCCACGGCAGCGACGGGCGCGAGGGTTACACTGGCGATAGCAAATCCTGAGACGATTTTAGAGACCGACATGATCCGTTCCTATAAACCTTTGACTACGTCACTACATGTAGCAAGATGCGGAAAGAACCAAATCGCGTGCGCCAGATGTTGCTGGTCCTATACAATGAACTGGCGAGCCTTTGCTTATTGCGACACGGGCGGTCTGCTCAGGTGAAGCGAACCTTGCCGATATAGGGCAGGTTACGATTGCGTTGGGCAAAATCGATTCCGTACCCCACGACAAATTCATCTGGGATCTCGAACCCGATCCAATCAGAGCGGAAATCCACCTCGCGGCGGGAGGGTTTGTCGAGAAGGGCAATGGATTTGAGGCGCGCGGGCTTGCGGCTCTTGAGGAGGGAAATCACGTGATTCAGCGTGTGACCTGTGTCGACGATATCCTCGACCACCAGTACGTCACGCCCTTCAATTGCGCCGCGCAAGTCTTTGAGAATGCGCACCTCTCGGCTGCTTTCCATACCGTCGCCATACGAAGACGCCTCAAGGAAATCCACCTCGATCGGCAGGTCCAGCTCTCGGACCAGATCGGCGATGAACACGAAACTGCCGCGCAACAGGCCCACGACCACCAGCTTGTCTGTGTCGCCAAACTCGGCGGTGATGTCGCCACATAGCTCTTCGATTCGTGCAGCGATGGCCTTGGCCGAGATCATTACATCAATGACATATGGTCGCTCTGACATGCTTGCCCCCTTGAATTTCGCACGCGTTCATAGGACACCACGCGCCACCTGTACAGAAGACGAATTGAGCTGAGATGCCAACACATTCGGAAACCCGACCGATGCCCTATAGCGCCCAGCAGATGTATGATCTGGTGGCGGACGTGGGATCATACCCGAAATTCCTGCCATGGTGCGCCGCCGCCCGCATCCGCAGCCGCACGCCGCAGGGTGCATCCGAGGTGATGGAGGCGGATCTGGTGATTTCCTTCAAGGTGTTTCGGGAACGCTTTGGCAGCCGCGTGGTGCTGCACCCCGATGAACACAAGATCGACACCGAATACCTCGATGGGCCGTTTCGCTATATGAAGTCCAACTGGGCGTTTGCTGATCGCGCGGATGGCGGCTGTGATGTGAGTTTCTTTGTCGATTTCGAGTTCAAGAACGCCGTGTTGCAGGGGATCATCGGTATGGTCTTCAACGAGGCGATGCAGCGGATCGTGCGGGCGTTCGAACGTCGCGCAGCAGAGCTCTATGGCTGAGGATATCAGGCTCTAACAAGGGGGTTTTGGCGTTTTAGGCAGCGCGCCGCTCCAACGCGCGCTGAAGCATTGCAAGCGCATGATCCCGGCTGGCAAGGCGCACCTTATCCCGTCCCAACGGGCCAAAATCTACCAGTTCTGTCACCGTCTCGGAGCCGGATTGCGCCAGACCAAAACAGACACGCCCTTCGGGTTTGTGCTCTGATCCTCCGGGACCAGCGATGCCAGTGACGGACACCGCAAAGGTGGTTCCCGCAGCGCGCAGCGCGCCTTCGGCCATTTCGCGCGCGGTCTCTTCGCTCACCGCGCCAAAATCCTCGAGTATTTGGGCGTTTACACCAAGCATCTGCATCTTTGCCGCGTTGGAGTAGGTGACAAACCCCCGGTCCAACACCGCAGAAGAGCCGGGAATATCCGTCAGCGCGGCGGCGATCATGCCTCCGGTGCAGCTCTCGGCGGTGGCAAGGGTTGCGCCTTGAGCTTTAGCAAGGTCCAACAAGGTGTTGATATTCATAACCCTAGCACCCCATGCGAAAACCCCGCCAGAAGGGCGACGCCAATCCCGGCCATGACCCCGGCGATCACATCATCCATCATCACACCAAAGGGGCCTTTCTTGCGGTCCGCCCAGCCAACAGGCCCCGGTTTCCAGATATCAAAGAGGCGAAACAGGATGAAACCTGCAACCCAACCGGGCCAAAGCGCTGTAATATCCAGCCCGTGCAGCCAAGCAGGCAGCGAGATCGCCCAGAGCGCTAGCATTTGCCCGGCGAGTTCATCCAGTACAAATTCGGATGGATCCAGATCTTCCTGACCGCGAGTCATCTCGGTGGCGGCCCAGAGGCCAATGATGATCGCCAAGACGGTCACGACAGCCAGCAAAGGAAAGCCACCAGCCACGTGCAGCGCATAGGTCAAGGGCAGCGCGACCAGCGATCCCCAAGTGCCGGGGGCAGGGCGTAAATATCCGACACCACAACAGGTTCCAAGGAGTTGTGGAAGTGTCATGTGCGCACCAGCGTTGCGGTGGCAAGCGCCGCAATCCCCTCGCCACGGCCGGTAAAGCCCAGACGTTCGGAGGTTGTGGCCTTCACCGACACGCGGTCGCGATCAAGCCCCATAATCTCGGCCATTTGCGTGCGCATGGTCTCGGCGTGGGGGCCGATTTTGGGAAACTCACAGACCAGCGTGCAGTCGACATTGCTGATGACAAAGCCTTTAGAGCGGGCGAGATCCACCGCATAACGCAGGAAAATCTCTGACGCAGCACCTTTCCACTGCGGGTCGCTTGGCGGGAAGTGACGTCCGATATCGCCCTCCGCCATCGCCCCATAGAGCGCGTCCGTCACCGCATGCATGCCCACATCGGCGTCCGAGTGGCCTTGCAGGCCGCGGTCATGGGGGACCTTTATGCCGCAGAGGGTCACCTGATCACCGGGGCCAAAACGATGCACATCGTAGCCGTTGCCCAGTCTGATATCCGGAATGCCGTCCATGCTGCTCCTCAATATATGTTCGGCGCGGGCAAAATCCTCGGGCCGGGTGATCTTGATATTGTTGACGTCGCCTTGGGTGATGCGGACGGGCAGCCCCGCCTTGCGCGCAACCTCCACATCGTCTGCCGCCACCTCATCCAGTGCAAGATGCGCCGCAAGGATTGCGTCAAAATGAAACGCCTGCGGGGTTTGCGCGGCAAACAAGGCGTTGCGGTCCTGGGTGCCGGTGACATGGCCCTCAGCCCCAGTCCAAAGTGCATCTGTCACCGCAAGCCCCGGTGCGGCGGCGGGGGCGTGATCCAGAGTGGCGAGTGTTTCATGGATCACCTGCGTGCTGACACAGGGGCGCGCGGCATCGTGGATCAGAACCCGTGTGATGCCGCGATCCTTGAGCGCGATCAACCCGTTGCGGACCGAGGTTGACCGATCAGCGCCGCCGTCGGCGTAGAGAAGGTCATTGTGGCGTGCGAGCGCTTCTGCGGCGTGCTCATTTTCCGGATCGCGGACCACCATGATCGTGTCGCAGCCCGCACGTTTGAACGCCGCAATCGTCCAGTCGATCACCCGCTGTCCGGCCAAGGGGCGCCATTGTTTGGCCATGCCGCCGCCGGCGCGGGTTCCTTTGCCAGCGGCAACAATCAAAACGGCGATGGTCATGGCGAGAGACACGTCCTCAGCTGGGGCAATCTTTCGGCGTGTTTACGGTGCGGTGGATAAACTGGCAACGCCCCGAGGTGAAATGCACAAAAATTAGGCAATGCACCCGATATGCTGGGCTGGAATGGCGTGTTGGAATGGAGCATAGCTCCGTTTCAAGCTAATAAACACTCATATGCACAAGGATTAAGCATTTGTCCTTCTCAGTCGGACCCACACATCTCGATCCTCCCGTGGCGCTGGCGCCGATGGCTGGCATCACGGATCGTCCCTTTCGCGATCTGGTGCGCTCTTTTGGTGCGGGCCTCGTGGTGAGCGAAATGGTCGCCAGTCAGGAAATGGTGCAGGCCAAGCCCGGCGTGCGCGAAAAGGCAGAACTGAGCGCGGATGTGGAAAACACCTCCGTCCAGATTGCCGGACGAGAGGCCTATTGGATGGCCGAGGCCGCGCGGCGGGTCGCCGGCAGTGGGGCGCGCATGATCGACATCAATATGGGCTGCCCGGCCAAGAAGGTAACGAACGGGTATTCCGGCTCGGCGCTCCTGAAGACGCCGGATCACGCGCTGTCGCTCATTGAGGCAGTGGTCAAGGCCGTCGATGTGCCCGTCACGTTGAAAACCCGGCTCGGCTGGGATGACAATTGTCTGAATGCTGCAGATGTGGCGCGCCGGGCGCAAGACGCCGGGGTGCAGATGGTCACCATCCACGGCCGCACGCGCTGCCAGTTTTACAAGGGGCAGGCCGATTGGGCGGCGATTGCCGAGGTTCGGAACGCGATCTCCGTGCCGCTATTGGCCAATGGCGACATTGTCGATGCAGCCACTGCGCAGCAGGCATTGGGTGCCTCTGGCGCAGATGGCGTGATGATCGGGCGAGGCGTGCAGGGCAAGCCGTGGTTGCTGGCGCAGGTCGCGCATGAACTCTGGGGGAGTGCTGCGCCTGATATTCCCACCCAAGGGAATTTTGTCGACATGGTATCAAGGCACTACGAGGCAATGTTGGCGTTTTATGGCAATGACCTTGGCCTGCGTGTCGCGCGCAAACATCTGGGTTGGTATATGGATGAGGCAGGCACGCCAACAGCCCTGCGACGTGAGGTTCTAACAGCCAAAAGCCCGGCAAAGGTGCTGCGCTTGCTGCCTGCAGCATTGCAGGATCAGACGCAGGAGGATGCTGCATGAATGCTGCAAATGGCCCTCACAGCACCGATTGCGCCATCTGGGCGTCGCTGCCCGTGCCAGCCTTTCTGGTGGATGCAGAAAACTGCATTGCCGATGTGAACTCTGCCGCCGAAGGATTTATTAATTCGTCGCGTAAATCCCTAATCGGGCAGAAGATATGGCAACGGGTGGCGATTGAGTCATCCATCGAGATCGCGTTCGATAAGGCCCGCGTGCAGGGTACACCACTATTTGTGAACGATGTTGATGTAGGCGCGCGCGAACGGGCGCCGCTGCAATGCGCGGTGCAGATCGCGCCGCTGCATGGACACCCCGGTCATATGCTCCTGATGCTGTCACCGCGCGAGCTGGCGGGGCGGATGACACAGACCCATTCGGCGAAATCCGCAGCCCAGTCGGCCATCGGCATGGCAGAGATGCTCGCGCATGAAATCAAGAATCCACTGGCGGGGATCACCGGAGCGGCGCAGCTGTTGAGCATGAACCTCGCGCCCGATGACCTTGAACTCACAGACCTAATCGTGAGTGAAAGCCGCCGCATCGTAAAGCTGCTTGAACAGGTGGAGCAATTCGGAAACCTCTCGGAGCCCGATTTCAAACCGGTCAACCTGCATGATGTTCTGGATCGCGCGCGCCGCTCGGCACTTTTGGGGTTTGGCGCCCATATGAAGATCATCGAGAAATACGACCCCTCGCTGCCGCTGGCATGGGGAGACCCGGATCAGTTGTTGCAGGTGGTGCTGAACCTGCTGAAGAACGCCTCCGAGGCGGCGGGAACGACGGGTGGCACCATCACGGTACGCACCTTCTACGAGCATTCTTTCCGCCTGCGTCGCAGCGATGGGCAAGGCAAGCTGTTGCCGCTCCAGATCGAGATCAGCGACGACGGACCCGGCCTGCCAGAGAGTATCCGCGAGGACATCTTTGAACCCTTCGTCTCCGGCAAGGAGAACGGCACCGGCCTTGGTCTGGCTCTGGTCAGCAAGATCATCGGCGACCACAACGGCTGGATTTCGGTGCGTTCGGAACCCGGTAACACCACCTTCAGACTGTCTCTTTCGCGCGTTCCGCGTGAGCAAAAATAACTCAGGAGAACAAAGACATGGACGGCACCGTTCTTGTGGCAGATGACGACCGTACGATCCGCACTGTCCTCACCCAGGCGCTGACCCGGGCGGGCTGCAAGGTCCATGCGACCTCCTCTTTGACGACATTGATGCGTTGGGTCGGTGAAGGCAAAGGTGATGTGGTGATCTCGGATGTGATGATGCCCGACGGCAATGGGCTGGAGATGCTGCCGAAGATCGCACAGGATCGTCCGGGGCTGCCAGTCATCGTGATTTCAGCACAAAACACGATCATGACGGCCATCAAGGCGGCCGAGGCCGAGGCCTATGATTACCTGCCCAAGCCCTTTGACTTGCCCGAACTGATGAAACGCACGGCAAAGGCGCTGACTGAAAAGCGAACCGCTCAAGTCCCCGGTCAGATCGATGTACCGGAAGAGCGTCCTGATGAACTGCCGCTGGTGGGGCGCACAGAGGTGATGCAGACGCTTTATCGGTTGATTGCGCGCGTGATGAACACGGATATGCCGCTGTTGATCACCGGAGAAAGTGGCACAGGTAAATCATTGATCGCACGGGCTATTCATGATTTTTCTGACCGCCGAACCTTGCCATTTGTGGTGGCCGAGGCGTCAGACCTGATTGAGCTGGAGGGGCCATCCCGTCTGCTTGGTCAGGTGAAGGGCGGAACGCTTTTGATTGATGAGTTGGTGGATCTGACTGATGAGGCGCAGGCGCGCTTGGTTCGGATGATGGATTCGCCCGGCGATCATGCGCCACGGTTCATCGCGACCTCCAGTCAGCAAGATCTTGCTGAACAGCTTGAGGCAGGGGCGTTGCGGCAGGATCTCTATTACCGGATTTGTGGAACAGAGCTCTCCGTGCCAGCACTGCGAGAGCGTGTCGAAGACATTGCACTGTTGAGCGAGCATTTCCTCTTGCGGGCCGAAACTGAAGGCGCTGCTCGACGTATCCTGAGCGATGACGCGCGCGATCTTTTGCGGCACTACGCATGGCCCGGCAATGTCCGTCAGTTGGAAAATACTGTTAAAAGACTGTCTCTTACCGCTAGAAGTGACGTGATCAGCAAGGCTGAAGTCGCGGCTGCATTAGGCCCCCAGAGCACCGGCGTTGAACCGGTTATGGGGGGCGGCGCGAACAATGAGAAACTCTCCGAATCTGTCGCACGACATTTGCAGAGATATTTCGATTTGCATGGCGACATGCTGCCGCCTCCGGGGCTTTATGCGCGTCTTTTGCGTGAAGTTGAGACGCCACTGATTGAGATTGCACTGGCTGCAACTGGCGGAAATCAGGCGAAATGCGCCGATCTGCTGGGGATTAATCGGAATACATTGCGCAAGAAAATCACTGACCTCGATATTGAGGTGACACGCCGTCGCAAACTGATGTAATATCGCCACAGGAGCGTTGCTCAGTCGCCAGAAGGCGCATGGGGCAACGCGAAATCATGTGGTGAGCGGAAAACGCTCAACATCAACTGGGGGCAGTCGGTGGCGCAGATGTCACATATCCGCTCGGTGTATCTATGGCTTGGGGCCCTAGATCGCTGGCGAAAGACGCGTCGGGCGCGCAATATCACCACGCTTGGTCTGGTGCTGCTTGGGCCAATCATGGCGCTGGCAACTTTCCTTGTGATCGGTCCACTTAGTCAGGACGCAAGCTCTCCGGCAATGCGTCTGATCCTTCTGGCGGATCTCGTTTATGTCCTGTCAATCACCGCATTGGTGCTGAGCCAAATCGGTCGTTTGATTGCAGCGAGGCGCGAGAAGTCTGCCGGATCGCGTCTGCACCTTCGCCTCATTGGCGCGTTTGCCTTTCTCGCCTTGGTTCCAACGGTCACGGTTGCGGTATTTGCTGTGTTGACGGTGAATGTCGGGCTTGAGGGGTGGTTTTCCGAGCGCGTGCGCGATGTGATCGGAAACTCCGTAAAAGCTGCAGAAGCCTACGAACGGCAGCAACGTCAGGATCTGGAACAAGACGCCATAGCGCTCGCCCGATTTTTGGATCGGAGTCGCCGGAACAATTTCTTCATGAGCGACGGGCAGTTACGGCAGGTTCTTTCGCAAGGACAGTTGCAAATTCAGCGTGGCTTGAAAGAGGCCTATGTGGTCAACGGCACCGGTGCAATTCAGACCCGGGGTGAGCGATCCTATGAGTTTGATTTCGAAAAGCCCACGGATCAGGAAATTGCATCAGCCGAGGCAAATGAGCTCCACGTTATTCAGGATTGGGACAACAGCGAGTTTCGCGCACTGGTCCGCCTGAACGCCTTTGTCGACCGGTATCTCTATGTCAGCCGTGAGGTGGACGGTGAGTTGTTGAATCTGTTGGATGACACGCAGGAAACAGCGCATCTCTACCAACAACTCGAAAGTGAACGCGGGCGCGTGTTGTTTGAGTTTGGTCTGCTCTACCTCGGCTTTGCGGTGATCCTAATTCTTGCTGCGATGTGGCTGGGCATGTGGTTTGCGGAACGGCTGTCACGCCCGGTTGGGCGATTGACCGTTGCGGCGCAACGGGTGGGTGCCGGGAACCTCAGTGTTCAGGTTGTCGAGGAAAACGGAGACGACGAGATTGCGCAATTGGGGCGCTATTTCAACCAGATGACCCAACAACTTCAGGCGCAACGAGAAACACTTTTGGAAAACACGCGCCAAATCGAACAGCGCCGTCGTCTGTTTGACTCGGTGTTGTCGTCGGTGACGTCTGGTGTGGTTGGGCTGGATGCCAAAGGCTGCGTGACCTTTGTGAACACTTCCGCAAAGCGCTTGCTGGATTGGCGAGAAGATCAGAAATCTCTGGCGCTCGCTGTGGCGATTCCAGAATTTGGGCCGCTGTTTGATGATCTGATTCAGGGCGGCACCAGCACGGCGCAGGGTGAGATCAAGGTGACCCGGCAGGGGCGTCTGGAAAATCTTCTGGTGCGGATGGCGCGGCGGCATGCGGGTGACGACAAACTCGAAGGATATGTGGTTGCGTTCGACGACGTGACGGACCTTGTCAGCGCGCAGCGTATGGCGGCATGGGGCGATGTTGCGCGCCGCATTGCGCATGAGATCAAGAACCCGCTGACGCCTATTCAACTAAGCGCAGAACGTATCAAACGAAAATTCGCGCCGAAACTTGGCGAAGAGCACAGTGATCAATTGCAATCCATGACAGACGTAATCGTGCGTCAAACCAATGATCTACGCCGCATCGTTGATGAGTTTTCCAAATTTGCGCGGATGCCTGAACCGGATCGCCATGAAGAGGACCTTGGTAAGCTTGTGCAGAGCGCCGTGCTTTTGCAGCAAGCAGGCCAGCCGGATTTGAAGATCAAAGCGGATATTCCCGATCATCCGATGTGTGTGGATGTGGATGCCACGATGATCGGTCAGGCGCTGACAAACCTGATCAAGAACGCTGGGGAAGCCACGGAAACCCTTCGTAAAAAGGGCGTAGAGGACACCTACGCCCCAGAAATCCGCGTGGCGGTCACAAGTGATGAGAACGGACATGAAATCACTATCGCGGACAATGGGATCGGATTGCCCGCGGACCGGGCGCGATTGTTCGAACCCTATGTGACCACCCGCGACGAGGGCACCGGTCTGGGGTTGCCGATCGTGAAGAAAATTATCGAAGAGCATGGTGGCAGTTTGGTGCTTGAAGACGCACCCATCTTTGACGGGATGAGCCACCGGGGCGCTATGGCGGTGATCCGCCTTCCGGCACTGACGCCGGGAAGTATCGTCCATAAACAAACCATAGTAGCAGGGCTGACATGAGTGATATTCTGATTGTTGACGATGAACGTGACATCCGGGAACTGGTTTCGGACATTCTCGAGGATGAAAGCTATGCAACGCGAAAAGCGGCCAACTCTGAAGAGTGTATGGCTGCATTTGAGGATGCGCCGCCCGCGCTGCTGATTTTGGATATCTGGCTTAAAGACAGCCAGATGGATGGGATCGATATCCTGAAGACCGTGAAACGCGACTACCCCGAGGTGCCGGTCGTCATTATTTCGGGTCACGGTAACATCGAGATTGCTGTCGCTGCGATTAAGCAGGGCGCTTATGATTTTATCGAAAAACCGTTTAATATCGATCAGTTGATGGTCGTTATTCGCCGCGCGATGGAAACCTCGCGTCTGCGGCGCGAGAATACGGACCTCAGGCGCAAGGATGTGGGCGCGACGGATATGGTGGGAACCTCTCCGGCGTTTCGTGCGCTCACCAGCCAACTTGACAAGGTTACCAAATCCAATGGCCGCGTGATGCTGACCGGACCTGCTGGCAGTGGCAAGGAAGTGGCCGCACGCTATATCCATGCCAATTCCAACCGCGCCAGCGCGCCCTTTATCACGGTGAACTGCGCCAGCATCGAGCCTGAGCGCATGGAGGATGTGCTCTTTGGTCGCGAGGGCAGTGAACGCGGTGTGGAACCGGGCCTGCTGGAGCAAGCGGATGGCGGTGTGATCTTCTTTGACGAGGTCGCGGATATGCCCTCCGGCACCCAATCCAAGATCCTACGCGTTTTGGTGGATCAACAGTTCGTCCGCGTCGGTGGCACGGATAAGGTAAAGGTCGATCTTAGGGTGGTCTCGGCGACAAATCGTGACCTTGAACAGGAAATCAAGGACGGGAACTTCCGCCAAGAGCTGTATCACCGCCTGAACGTGGTTCCGATTTGCGTCCCATCACTGGCGGATCGTCGCGAAGACATCCCGCTTCTTGCCGAATACTTCATCGAAGGGTTCAATCAGAGCCAAGGCTTGCCGCTGCGTGAGTTGAGTGAGGATGCGGTCGCTTTGATGCAGACCATGACGTGGCCGGGGAACGTGCGTCAGCTTAAGAACCTCGTGGAACGTGTTCTTATTCTTGGCGATACGACCGATCCTATTCAGGCCAAAGACCTGCCCAGCGAAGAGGAAAAGGTCGAAACGGAGGGGCGCGTGGTGCTTTCGGGTGCATTGGCGACTTTGCCCTTGCGTGAGGCACGTGAAGCCTTTGAACGCGAATACCTGCTCACTCAGATCAATCGGTTTGGCGGAAATATCAGCCGTACGGCGTCTTTTGTTGGCATGGAACGCTCGGCGCTGCACCGGAAGCTTAAATCGCTCGGTGTGGTGACATCCAACAAGGCCGGCGCCCGCGTGGCACGGGTTGAAAACGAAGAAGAGACGGAAGAAACAGCATAAACAAGGGGCAGGCCCGGCCTGTGCCGGGACAATTGAATTGACCATGCCAGAACCATCTGGCATGCAAATCAGGCAGTCCAGCGCCCGGAGAGCGGTCTATGAAAGTTATCATCTGTGGAGCCGGGCAGGTCGGTTGGCAGATCGCGCGGCATTTGTCGGGCGAACACAACGATGTCACGGTTGTCGACAACAATCCTGATCTGGTGCGCCGAGCGACAGATACCCTTGATGTTCAAGGGATTGCGGGTTTTGCTTCATATCCAGATGTGCTGGATCGGGCAGGGGCACGGGATGCAGATATGATCATTGCTGCAACCCACTCGGACGAGGTGAACATGGTCACCTGTCAGGTGGCGCATTCGGTCTTTGCCATTCAACGCAAGATCGCGCGCCTGCGGGCCAAAAGCTATCTGAACGCAATTTACTCTGATCTCTATCGTCGCGACCATCTGCCGATTGACGTGGTCATCAGCCCGGAGCGAGAAGTTGCCGCCGCTGCGATGCAACGTCTGCGCGCGCCTGCGGCGTTTGACACCGAAGTATTTATGGATGGTCGCGCACAGCTTTTGGGCATTCACGTCGAGGAAGATTGCCCGGTTGTGAACACACCCTTGCGGCAGCTCACCGAGCTGTTCTCGACCTTGCGCGCCATTGTTGTGGGTATTCGCCGCGATGGAACGCTTTTTGCGCCGGAGCCGGGCGATCAGCTGTTTGTTGGGGACGCAGCCTATGTGTTCTGCCACGCTGATGACGTGAGCCGCACCATGGAAGTCTTTGGTAAAACAGAGAAACGTCAGGAACGTGTGGTGATTGTCGGCGGTGGTAATGTGGGGCTGGAGGTCGCCAAGGCACTGGAGGCGCGCACCGGTCGCACCCGTGCCAAGATGATCGAGAAAAGCCGCAAACACGCCGAAATAGCCGCCGAAGCATTGGAACGCACGATTGTTCTGAACGGCGATGGTCTGGACCGGGGCCTGATGATCGAGGCGGGGATCGACAAGGCCGACGCCATGCTTGCGGTGACCGATGATGATAAGACCAATATGCTGGCAGCGGTCCGCGCCAAAACCGAAGGTTGTCCCTTCGCGATTGCCCTGATCAACGACCCAACGCTTCTGCCGCTGCTGCCGCATTTGGGGATCGACGCACATATCAACCCGCGGGCAACCACCGTCAGCTCTATCTTGCGCCACATCCGTTATGGCCGCATCCGGCAGGTGTATTCGATTGGTGACGCTGAGGCGGAGGTGATCGAGACCGAGGTCCTTTCGACTTCGCCTATGGCAGGTCAGGCCATTCGCGATATCGACTTCCCCGAAGGCGTTCTGGTCGGCGCTGTCAGTAAAAACGGCGAAGTGGTGCGCCCAAGCGGTGGCCTCCGGATCGAGGCTGGAGATACCATCGCGCTCTTTGCCATGGCCGCAGATGTGCGCGAGGTTGAGCGCCTCATGCAGGTCTCGATCGACTACTTCTAGCATGAAGCGCCGTCCCCTGTCCCAAGTCCGCGGTATCTTGCGGTTGCCGCTGTTGCTGCTCATCTGGGGGGTGTTTGCAATCGCCATGTGGATCCCGGCTGTGTATGCGGTGATCGTGGACGACCACCAAACCTCGCAGAGCTTCTTTTATTCCGGGATCGTTGGGCTGACCTTGGTGACGTTCGTGGGGTTGTCGATTTCCAATCGGGTACCGCGATATGGGATGCCTGGCCAGTTGATGACCTTGCTGGCAACCTTTGTGTTTTTGCCCCTGTACCTCGCGATTCCACTGCAGGATGCTTTGCAAAACACAAGCTACCTGAACGCCTACTTCGATATGGTCAGTGCGTTGACCACCACCGGCGCGGATATCTTTGATCGTCCCGGGCGGGTGCCGCAATCGGTGCATCTGTGGCGCGTATTGGTCGCGTGGCTGGGTGGCATGTTCATGTGGATCGCGGCATCTGCAGTTCTGGCGCCGTTGTCGCTTGGCGGTTTTGAGGTCACAACCCGCGCCGAGCCGGGCCGCAGCGATGCGATTTTGCGCGAAAGCCAGCGTCCCGATCCGCGCCGCAAGCTGATCCTCGTAACCCGGGCGCTGGCGCCGGTTTACGCGGGGCTGACCTTCGCATTGGCGCTTTTGCTGATGCTCTGTGGTGAGAGTGGGCTGGTCGCGGTGAGCCATGCGATGTCGATTATGGCGACCTCTGGTCTTTCGCCGATTGGCGGAATTGGCGCAGCTCAATCGGGACTTGCAGGTGAGATGGTGATGTTCCTCTTCCTGCTGTTTGCCCTGTCGCGCCTGACATTTTCCAGCGACACGGTTGCGGTTGGGCATGGGCGTCTCGACAAAGACCCCGAGTTCCGGACCGGCATGCTGATCATCATCGGCGTGCCGATGCTACTCTTTTTGCGCCACTGGATTGCTGCGCTGGAGGTCAATGCATCGGACGATTGGACCATGGCGCTGGCGTCCTTCTGGGGCGCGCTGTTCACCGTCACCTCGTTTCTGACCACCAACGGATTCGAAAGCGCTTATTGGTTCAGCGCGCAGGAATGGTCCGGGTTGGAGACACCGGGAATGATCCTGCTGGGGCTGGCGGTGATGGGCGGTGGTGTTGCCACCACTGCGGGGGGTGTAAAGCTGCTGCGTGTTTATGCGCTCTACCTCAATGGTCTGCGTGAAATGGAGCGATTGGTCCTCCCGTCATCTGTCAGCGGAGAGGGGCGTGGCAACAGACGTCTGCAAAGCAACGGTGCTTTTGTGGCGTGGATCTTTTTCATGTTGTTCGCACTGTCGCTTACGCTGATTTCGGTGGCACTGTCAGCTTTTGGTATTCCCTTTGAACAGGCGATGATTCTCGCCGTTGCGGGGCTGTCGACAACCGGTCCGCTGATCGAGGCGGCAGGGCAGGTTCCGATTGAGCTAAACCTCATGGATGCGCCTGCAAAGCTGATCTTGTGTTTCGCAATGGTTTTGGGGCGTCTTGAAACGCTGGCCATTATTGCGCTTCTGTCGCCCAATCTTTGGCGCAACTGACACAAACTGGCTAAGTCATGTGGAAAAGTGACGTTTTTCGGGTGGAAACCCGCTAAATCTGCGTCCATACTCGACATAAGGGACGCGTTGGGCCGCAGCGCGTAACAAGAACAAAGGCGAGATAATAAGCAAATGGCTTCGGACAGACAGAATCTTCAGGACGCTTTCCTGAACCACGTTCGCAAAACAAAAGTTCCAGTCACAATCTTTCTGATCAACGGTGTGAAACTGCAGGGCGTGATCACCTGGTTCGACAACTTCTGTGTGCTGCTGCGCCGCGATGGCCAGTCGCAGCTTGTGTATAAGCATGCGATTTCGACCATCATGCCGGCCCAGCCGATCAGTCTCTATGAGGGTGAAGACTCCAATTGATGGAGCGTGATAGGAAGCAGACCCGCGCCTGGGTCCTGCATCCGGATATCAAGTCAGACAGGGATCGTCGCAACGCTGTTACGGCGCTCGAAGAGGGCGTGGCGCTTGCCGCCGCACTCCCCGACCTCGAAGTGGTCGGGGCAAAAGTCGTGGGTTTGCCCAAGGCGCATCCCGGTATGCTGTTTGGTTCCGGCAAGATCGAAGAGCTGAAGACGCTGTTCAAAGCGGAGGAGGTGGAACTGGTCTTGATTGATGGCCCAGTCAGCCCGGTCCAACAGCGCAATTTGGAAAAAGCCTGGAAGGTGAAGATTTTGGACCGGACCGGTCTGATTTTGGAAATCTTCTCAGATCGTGCGCGCACCCGTGAGGGGGTATTGCAGGTGGAGATGGCTGCGCTCAGCTATCAGCGCACGCGTCTGGTTCGGGCCTGGACCCACCTGGAGCGTCAGCGCGGTGGACTTGGATTCGTCGGCGGCCCCGGCGAAACACAAATCGAGGCTGACCGCCGCGCCATTGACGAGCAACTTGTGCGGTTGCGTCGCCAGCTCGATAAGGTGGTGAAAACCCGAACGCTGCATCGTGCGGCGCGGGCGAAGATCCCTTATCCGATTGTTGCGCTTGTGGGCTATACTAACGCGGGAAAATCCACGCTGTTCAACCGGTTAACGGGTGCAGATGTGATGGCCAAAGATATGCTCTTTGCCACGCTTGATCCAACCATGCGCCGTGTCGAGTTGCCCGACGGACCCGAAGTGATCTTGTCTGATACGGTGGGCTTCATCTCTGATCTGCCGACCGAACTGGTCGCCTCCTTCCGTGCGACACTGGAGGAAGTGCTGGCGGCGGATGTGATCCTGCATGTACGCGACATCAGTCACAGCGACACCGAAAATCAGGCCGAAGATGTAGAGCAAATCCTCAATTCCCTCGGTGTGGATGAGGATCGCGCGTTGATTGAGGTCTGGAACAAGATCGACCAACTCTCAGAAGAGGACGCAGATGCCTGTCGCCAACGCGCTGAGCGTAGCGAGGAGCTATATGCGATCTCTGCGATCACCGGCGAGGGCTTGCCGGAACTCTTGAATGACATCGCGCTGAAATTGCAGGGCGTGCGTCATCATGAGGTGCTGCACCTCGATTTTTCGCAAGGCAAGCAGCGCGCATGGTTGTTCAAACAGGATGTCGTCCAAGAGGAAGAGCAAACCGATACAGGGTTTGAGATTTCTGTACGCTGGACCGACAAGCAAAAAGCACAATACGCAGCGCTTTAGGGCGCTGCGTTTTTCGTTAGTCGCGCGGCAAAATGCGTGTGACGCCGACTGCGGCAGCCCGCGCCAGATTTTCATCCAGAGACATCGGAATATATTCGCCGCGACGCCAATATTGCGCCATGTCGTCGTAGTAGCGCGACAGGAAATGGCCCGATTGTCCGGTGGCGATGATAAAGACGGAACTGTCCGGATCGGCAAAATCGTACACCCCGCGATAACCGGCCCCATGCACGTTATTAAAAGGCTCTGGCTCCTCACCGGAGGTCAAACCGCGCTGCAGGGTGTTATCTCCACCACTGGTGGACTGGCGAATATTCACGAAATACCGCAGCAATGGCACATCGCCTAGAACTTCGTGATCTTGGGTCGCCTGATGGGCATCCCCCCAGCGCAGGCTCTCGAGCGTGCTGCCGTAATTCTCGCTGATATAGACCAGCGCGTCATCCAGTGCGAGCCGTGCCATATCTGTGCAGCTTTCAATCGGTGCGCTTTGCGCGACATCGCACCAAGCAGACGCACCATCTACATTGCGAAACACCCGTTCCAAGAACAATGGCTCTACTCGGGCATATGCATCAGCCAACGGGCCAAGATCATCTTCGATCAGGCGTTTTTGCAAAGCACGGACCCAACTTGCATAGATCAATGGTTCGGGCAGATGTTCGTTCATCTCGCCGTTCCACTCCGCCAGCAAGGACAGCGCGATATGGCGTTGTCGCTCTGGCGTGCCATCCGCAGCGGCTTCGCCAGTGAACCAAAGATCTGCGCCAATCAACGGCAAGAGGGTCTGAGCGCTGTAGGACACGGTATCAAGCTGCGCCTCGATAAAGCTGTCGCGGGTATGGACCTCGCGTCCTTGCATCAATTTGCGCCAACGATTGATCCGCTGGGTGTCGCCCCATGCGTAGGTCACATGGTTCGGAAAAGGGCGCTCGAGCAGCTTGTTGTTGGTATTGCCAAGAATACCGCCGCTGGGTGAGACAAACTCCGGGTTGGCCGCATAGGGCAGCCGCCCTTGCCAGCGGTTTTCACGCCGCCATCCTTGATTGGGCAAACGGCCCTGGCTTTGGTTGCGCAGATCGCGGTCAGGCATCACACCGATGGTTTTCAAGGCGATGGTCTCTTGATCCGCAAGCGTGACGTTCTGCGACGGCGCGATGAATTTCTCTCCGGCGTCAATGGCTTGCTGCACATTCTCAGATCGCATCAAGTCCAACGCTGCCGTAATGGATGTGTCCTCACGCGACAGGGCAGTCCAGCCAAGGCTCACCACATGGCCGGGAGGCGTGATCGAGGCGAGATCAAATAATGATCCGGGCAACACGGGCCCATTTTCCGTCCATCGCAGGGTCAGTGTGAGCGGTGCATTGCCCTTGATCTGAACGATAGAGGGACGAGACGTGAATTCCTGATAGCCGTTCAGGGTCAGGTATTCTTGCGGATTGTCAGGGTTGATCTTCTCGATAAACAGATCCTGGTCGTCCAGATAGGATGATGTCAGCCCCCAACCCATTTTTTGCGACCGCCCGGTCAGCACCGCTGGAATACCTGGAATCGTGCCACCGATCACGCCACCCGTGCCGAGTTCGAGCCGCGCCAGATACCATGTGCCCGGCGCGGTCAGGGTCATATGCGGATCGTTTGCAAGCAGGGTGCCACCGGCAGCGGATCGGCTGGGCGCTGCGGCCCATGCATTGGAAGCGCCGCCAAGGCCGCGTGGGGCGACTGGCATCAGTGCGGCATATTGCGGGTCAGCCAAGTTGAGGCCATCCAACCCCGGAAACAGGCTGGTGTATTCCGGCAACGTAGCTGTACCAGATCCCGGCGCATCCGGCAGGATATCAAGCAGCCGTTTGGGGTCATCCAGCGCGATCGAGGTTTGGGCGCGCAGGATTTCTTCTTGCATGTTCGAAGACAGCTGCACCGCCATCAGTTTCATAATCGCGATACTGTCAGCTGGCTGCCATGGCGCAATCGGCATGTTAAACAGGAACATTTCCGGTGCGCCACGACCAAGAGCATTCTCGTTTACTTCCTGAAGGCGCGCATTGACGCCCGCAGAATAAGCCGTCAGCGCGCGCAAAGCTTCGGGGCTTTGCGAGGATACGGAACTGCGCGCTGCGCCGTAGAGATCAAGGCGGCGCAAAAAACTGTCTGTTTTAACGGTGCGTGGGCCGAATATTTCAGACAGACGCCCTTGGGCAGTCCGCCGCATCACGGCCATCTGCCAGAGCCGGTCTTGCGCATGGGCATAGCCCAACCCAAAAAACACATCCTCATCCGAGGCACCAAAGCTGCCAAAGATATGGGGAACATTGGCATTGTCGCGCACAATCTCGACCGGAGCAGTGGCGCCGGGCAGGGCGATTTCCTTATTATACTCCGGCAGGCTTTGCGCCGCCAAAAAATAGACCAGGATCGCCCCCAGAACTCCAAGCAGAATCGTGCCGGCTGTCAGGCGTAAGAGCCAGCGGAAAAGGCGTGCCATTCGTTGTCTATTCCCTTGGTATTTCGGTGTTTGTTGCCAAGCCGCATTGCGCTTTAGGCCGGTGCTGCTAGGGTTGGCGCCAACATATGCGAAGACAGAACAGGGGGAAAGGACATGGCAAAAATTGCGTTCCTTGGATTGGGCGTCATGGGCTATCCGATGGCGGCACATCTGCAAAAGGCAGGGCATTCTGTAACCGTTTACAACCGTACAAGCGCAAAGGCGGAAAGTTGGGCAAGCGAGACAGGCGGCAGTTTCGCGCCAACACCCAAATCAGCCGCAGAAGGTGCGGATTTCGTGATGGCCTGCGTGGGCAACGATGATGATCTGCGGTCAGTCTGTTTGGGCGATGACGGTGCTTTTGCGGGAATGCAGGCGGGAGCAATCTTTGTCGACCATACCACCGTCTCGGCGCAAGTGACTGCGCAGCTTTACAGTGCTGCAAAAAGTTCAGGGATCGGTTTTGTCGACGCACCTATTTCCGGCGGCCAGGCGGGTGCCGAAAATGGTGTCTTGTCGATCATGTGCGGTGGAGACGCTGATCATTTTGACGAGGCTGTCCCCGTCATGGAAGCATATTCACGCATTTGCCGCCGTATCGGCGAGAGCGGTGCGGGGCAAATGACCAAGATGTGTAACCAGATCGCAATTGCAGGGCTGGTGCAGGGTCTGAGCGAAGCGCTGCATTTTGCAGAAAAAGCGGGTCTTGATGGGCGTGCGGTGGTTGAGGTGATCAGCCAGGGAGCGGCGGGCAGTTGGCAAATGGCCAATCGCTACGAGACCATGCTTGACGATCACTTTGATCATGGTTTTGCGGTGGACTGGATGCGCAAGGATCTCGGGATCTGTCTCGACACAGGAGATGATATTGGCGCGAGCTTGCCGGTGACCGCGCTCGTCGATCAGTTCTACAAGGACGTGCAAAAGCTCGGCGGTGGCCGTTGGGACACCTCTTCTCTTATCAAACGTCTGCGCGCGATGGGCTGAAATAACAAAGCCTCCCTAAATGAAGGGAGGCTTTTATCTGTTTGATATTTATGAATATCAAGGGATAATGCGTGTGTATTTGGAGCCTTCGATGGTGGCGCCGATGCGAATGCCTGCCTGACCAAACACCGCAGCAACAACCGGCGCCGTCAGCGTGTTGGTGTCAGCGGTCAATGCATCACCTTCATCCATAACGACATATTCAAGATCTGCACCGGCGGTCCAACCCGAGGAGCGGCGGAATCGGGCCAAAGCGGCATCGGTCATAAAGAACAGCACATGCGAATATTGCTGCGCGCCCATTTGCAGACCGGCATTGCCCTTGAGTGCGGCGTAGTAATCAACGGTCGCGCCATTGATCCGCAGCGCACCGCGTCCATAGGCCCCGCCAAAAATAAACCCGGCCTCAGTGACGAGCGGCATCACCAGCATACCGGCCGATTTACTGGCAAGATCGCGCGTGCCGGGGTAACGGTCATACATTTGGTTGAGCGTTGCATTCACTCGTGCGTCGATTTTCACATCATTTGTGTTGCCAATACCATTGCTACACGCAGCGGTTGCACCAATGGCGGCGAGACCGGTTGCAGTAAACGCACGTCGGGAAAGACGAGATTTAGAAGTGTCCATTTTGATACCTGCTCATGGAATTTAGCGCTTATTACGCCTTGTTTGGCGACACTATATGCATAATCCGTGTGGCTGTCATGTCGAAGACTGTCAAATTGAGCAGGTTCCTGCCGGGGGAACCTGCCGTGCCGCTTATCCGTTCAGCAACCGGGCCACTTGCGGGGCGAAATATGTCAATACACCATCGCAACCGGCACGGCGAAAGGCCATCAGGCTTTCTAGCATGACTTTCTCTCCATCGATCCAGCCATTGAGCGCAGCGGCCTGGATCATCGCGTATTCGCCAGAGACCTGATAGGCGAAGGTGGGAACCGAGAACTCTTCTTTTACACGGTGACAGATATCGAGATATGGCAGACCGGGTTTCACCATGACCATATCCGCCCCTTCGCGCAGATCGCGGGCGATCATACGCATGGCTTCATTGGTATTGGCTGGGTCCATTTGGTAGGTCTTCTTGTCCCCGGTCAGCGCGCCCGATGCCCCCACCGCATCACGGAACGGGCCATAGAATCCAGAGGCGTATTTTGCAGAATAAGATAGGATCGTAACATTCTGAAATCCCTTGTTTTCAAGCGCGGACCGCATCGCGCCGATACGACCATCCATCATATCTGAAGGACCGATGATATCGGCGCCAGCTTCGGCTTGCGCCATCGTCATCTTGACCAGCGCCTCAACGGTTTCGTCATTGCGAATTTCGCCATCGATCACAAAGCCATCATGCCCGTTGATGTTATAGGGATCGAGCGCCACGTCGGTCATCACTGCAAGGTCAGGCACCGCTGCCTTGATCCCGCGAATGGCCCGATTGCAGAGATTTTCGGGGTTCCACGCCTCAGCGCAATCCTCTGTTTTTAGCGAAGGATCAGTATACGGAAAGAGGCAGATCGCCGGAATGCCGAGCGCGTGGGCCTCAATCGCGGCCTCCACGACTTTATCCACGGATCGACGCACCACGCCGGGCATGGAGGGAACGGGTTCCTCGATACCTTCTCCGTCGCGTACAAAAACGGGCCAGATCAGATCATTCACCGACAGTTCATTCTCTCGCGTCAGGTTGCGCACCGCGGCTAAGGCACGCAGGCGACGAGGGCGGGAAGCGGGGAAAGGCGCGCTGACGTAGGGCATCTGGGTCTCTTACACTGTTCTGGTGCTTATGGGTTGCATGGAACAGAGGTGTTTCACAAGTGCCCGATCCGCGCATTTCTGACGCAGCAGTACTTGTGTCGCAGGGCGTGGCGATGGATACAGGGCGGGTGCGCAGATATGCACCACGGACAATAACCTATCAGGGAATATACGCGCCTTGGATCTGTTTAGTATCATCTTCGAACTGATTGACCTTCGGTCGTTTTCTAATCTGTGGTACTGGATTGCGCTGGCGGTGTTATGGTCCTCAGCCAGCCATTGGGTACTTGGTGTTCCCTTTGATATGGTTGGACGGGCGGCAAAACACGGTGGCGAGGCGGCGCAAGATTTGCAGGATGCTGTTCGTATCCAGGTGAACAGGCTGATATATATCTCTGATGTATCAGGATTTATCCTGACAGCATTTGCGTTTTTTGCAGTGACGACATTGCTGATGCTCGGGTTTGTGTATCACGTTGAATTTGCGCAAGCCGTGGTGCTGATGTTGCTGCCGATGTATATTGTGGGGTTCATTAATTTGCGCACTGCACGAGCATTGCGCGCACCTCACGATGACGAAGCTCTGCGCAAGAGGCTGACGCACACGCGGATTATGATCCAATTGGTTGGTGTCGCGTCCATCTTTGTGACAGCCCTTTGGGGTATGTATCAAAATTTGACAATCGGCGTGCTCGGCTGAGCGGCGAATACGAAGAACAAGGAAGACTCATGTCACAGCAATCCGTCGTCATGGGGGGCGCACCCGAAGGGTTCGACGCGCGTCTGGTTCTGAAGGAAATGGCGCGCGGTGGTAAGCCGGTGCTGCATATCGCGCGCGATGACAAACGGATGGAGGCAATGCGATCCGCGCTGCGGTTCTTCGCGCCTGACGTCCCCGTTGTCATTTTTCCCGGCTGGGATTGCCTGCCGTATGATCGCGTGTCTCCAAACGCAGATATCTCTGCGGCGCGGATGGCGACGCTTGCGGCTTTGGTGCACGGGCTCCCGCAGCAGTTCATCTTGCTCACCACGCTCAATGCAGCCATGCAACGTGTCCCGGCGCGGGAAGTTCTGAAAGAGGCTGCATTCTCTGCGCGCGTGAACTCCAGAATAGATGAAGATGCACTCCGCAAGTTCCTGGTTCGCATGGGGTTTTCACAAAGCCCAACTGTGATGGAACCCGGTGATTACGCTGTGCGTGGCGGCATTATCGATATCTTCCCACCGGGCGAAAGCGGCCCGGTGCGGCTGGATCTGTTCGGCGATACCTTGGATGGTGCGCGCCGGTTTGATCCCGCCACCCAACGTACGACAGAAAAACTCGATCTGGTGGAACTGGCCCCGGTGTCTGAGGTCATCCTCGACGAGGCCGCAATCACGCGGTTTCGCCAGAACTACCGTATTGAGTTTGGGGCAGCTGGCAGTGATGATCCGCTCTATGAGGCCGTAAGTGCCGGTCGCAAACATCAGGGGATGGAGCATTGGCTGCCGTTTTTCCATGAGCGGCTGGAGACATTGTTCGACTACCTGCCCGGAGCCACGGTCACATTGGATGATCAACTGACGCCTGCGCGGGTGGCGCGTTGGGACAGTATCGTTGACCAATATGAAACCCGAAAAATCGCGATGGACACCAAGGGACGGATGGATTCGGTCTATAAGCCGACACCCCCGAAGAACCTGTACCTTGATGAGACCGCATGGAGCCACCAGATCAGCGCGCACCGCGCGGTGCAGTTTCATCCCCTGCCGCAGGCGTCTGGTCCCGGCGTTGTGGATGCTGGCGGGCGCATCGGACGCAACTTTGCACCTGAGCGCCAGCAAGAAAGTATAAGTCTTTTTGGTGCCTTGGCGGACCATATCAAAGCAAAGCTGACCAAAGGGCCAGTAGTTGTCGCCTCTTATTCAGAAGGTGCGCGCGAACGGTTGAGCGGCCTGATCGAGGATGAAGGGCTGGCTGAGACAATCGCGGTTGCTGATGGGCGCAGGATTGGCAAAGCGGGGCTGCATCTGGCCGTCTGGGCGCTGGAGCACGGGTTCGAAGCGCCTGATATGACGGTAATTTCCGAGCAAGACGTGCTCGGTGATCGCCTGATCCGAAAACCCAAACGCCGCCGCAAAGCCGAGAATTTCCTGACTGAGGCGCAATCGCTCTCTCCGGGGGATCTTGTTGTCCATGTCGATCACGGCATTGGTCGTTACATCGGGCTGGAGGTGGTGACAGCCGCCGGTGCGGCACATGAGTGTTTGCTGCTGGAATATGCCGAAGAATCAAAGCTCTATTTGCCAGTTGAGAATATTGAACTGCTGTCGAAATACGGTCATGACGAAGGGCTGTTGGACAAACTTGGCGGCGGCGCATGGCAGGCGAAAAAGGCACGCCTGAAGGAGCGTATTCGCGAGATGGCGGATCGATTGATCCGCATTGCCGCCGAACGCGCATTGCGCAAAGCGCCAGCCATGGATCCACCGCCGCACGCATGGGAGGAGTTCTCGGCACGGTTCCCTTATCAGGAAACCGACGATCAGCTGCGCGCCATTGAGGACGTGATGAGTGATCTGAACTCTGGCCAGCCGATGGATCGCCTGATCTGCGGCGATGTGGGCTTTGGTAAGACAGAAGTGGCGATGCGCGCCGCCTTTGTCGCAGCAATGTCTGGCCTACAGGTCGCCATTGTTGCCCCGACCACATTGCTCGCCCGTCAGCACGCGGCCGGTTTCAAGGAGAGATTTCGCGGATTTCCTTTAGAAGTAAGGCAGCTATCGCGGTTTGTTCCCGCAAAAGAAGCCAGTCAAACGCGCGAGGGTCTGGCCAAAGGTACGGTTGATATCGTTGTCGGTACCCATGCGTTGCTGGCCAAGAACATTCGTTTTCAAAATCTGGGCCTTCTGATCATTGATGAGGAACAGCACTTTGGGGTGGCTCACAAGGAGCGCCTAAAACAGCTCAGATCTGATATTCATGTGCTCACCCTGACCGCAACCCCAATCCCGCGCACACTTCAACTTAGCCTTACAGGGGTACGTGATCTTTCGATTATTGGCACACCGCCGGTGGATCGCCTTGCCATTCGCACTTATGTGACGGAGTTCGATGCCATTACCATCCGCGAGGCGCTGCTGCGAGAACACTATCGCGGTGGGCAGAGTTTCTATGTGGTCCCGCGGATCTCTGATTTGCCAGAAATTGAGGCCTTCCTTCAGGACCAACTGCCGGAGCTTAGCTATGTGGTGGCAAACGGTCAGATGGCGGCAGGGGAACTCGACGACCGGATGAACGCCTTTTACGACGGGAAATACGATGTCCTGCTGGCGACGACGATTGTGGAATCTGGTCTCGATATCCCGACTGCAAACACGATGGTGGTGCATCGCGCAGATATGTTCGGCTTGGCTCAGCTCTATCAAATCCGGGGACGTGTTGGACGCTCAAAGACACGGGCCTATGCGTATCTCACCACAAAACCGCGCCAGAAGCTGACTGATAGCGCAGAAAAACGTCTGCGTGTTCTGGGATCTCTCGACACCCTAGGCGCAGGATTTACTCTTGCATCTCAGGACCTTGATATCCGTGGTGCAGGTAACTTGCTGGGGGAAGAACAGTCCGGCCAGATGCGCGATGTTGGCTATGAGCTTTACCAGTCGATGCTCGAAGAGGCGATCGCCAAGATCAAATCCGGAGAGGTCGAGGGGCTGGTCGAGGGAGATGAACAATGGGCGCCGCAGATTAATCTTGGGGTGCCGGTTCTCATCCCGGAAACCTATGTTCCAGATCTGGACGTGCGACTGGGGCTCTACCGCCGTCTGTCGTCGCTGACATCAAAAGTCGAACTGGAAGGGTTTGCCGCCGAGCTGATTGACCGATTTGGGAAATTGCCTAAGGAGGTCAACACGTTGATGCTGGTTGTTCGGATTAAGGCGATGTGCAAAAAGGCCGGTATTGCCAAGCTGGATGGCGGGCCTAAAGGCGCGACCATTCAGTTCCACAACGACAAGTTCGCCTCTCCGCAAGGCCTTGTCGAGTTCATTCAGTCGCAGGATGGTTTGGCGAAGGTGAAGGATAATAAGATCGTTGTTCGCCGTGACTGGCGTAAAGACAGCGACAAGATCAAAGGTGCGTTTGCGATTGCGCGGGATCTGGCAGAGAAGATCGTGGCAGAACGTAAGAAAGCCAAGACGAGCTGATATCGCCTTATAAAAGTCACGCAACGTATTGTGAAAAATATAAAAAGCCCCTCGCAGGTTCCGACAGCGAGGGGCTTTTTTTGTTTATGCGGGGGCTGTCATCGCCTCAACGCGGCCCATCCAGACCATTACCGCAAAGGCGAGAGCTGCAGTGCACAGAACGCCGCCAACCATCGGCACAACGGTTCCATCAAACAACAACCCGATCGGAGCGGCGATGAATGCCGCAGCCACGGTTGAGATCGCTCCCATAACCGATGCGGCCATGCCCGCGATATGACCCATCGGCTCCATCGCGATGGCGTTCAGGTTTCCAAGTGTCAGCCCGACCATGAAGAACACGCTCGTCTGCCAGAACACAAAAATATAGAAACTCATTGGATCGCCCAGCGACAGCCCCGTCAGAGCGAACATTGCTGTGCTGATCACGATCTGCGCGCCCAAAGCCCATGTCACCATGCGCCGCATCCCAACACGCCCAACGAGCGACGCATTCAACAGGCTCGCGGTTCCGGCCATCAGCGCGACAATCATGAACCAGAACGGAAAGCTCTCTCCACGGTTAAAGACCACATCATAAACGGGCTGTACCATGATGATAACAGTGAACAACATGGCCATGCAGAACGTCTGTGCGAGGATTGATAGGCGCACGGTTGGATGGCTAACCATCTCTCGTAGGGCACCGATCAGTTGCGGCAGGCGGAACGGACGTCTGTTTTCTTTCTTCAGCGGTTCTTCGAGGCGCACCCCCATCCAAAGGACTGTGATCAGCGAGAACACAGCAAAAGCGGCAAAGATACCGCGCCAGCTGGAGATGGCGATAATCCCGCTACCCAAAAGCGGGGCAAATGCGGGAACCAACGTGAAGACCATCATCGCAAGCGACATGATCCGCGCCATGTCACGACCGACATAGAGATCGCGAACAATCGCAAGCGCGACGACACGTGGCGCGGCCGCACCTAGCCCCATCAGGAGGCGCGAAAAGAGAATGGTTTCGAGCGACTGGCTGAAATAGGAGGCGAGCGCGCCGAGACAATAAAGGCTGCATCCGACAAAGATCACCGGTTTACGGCCAAAGGCATCGGACAATGGGCCGGTAAAGAAGGTCCCAAGCCCCATACCCATCACAAAGGATGTAACAATCAACTGAGCTTGATTTACATCATCCGGGCTCAGAGTGGCGCCAATATCCGGCAAGGCGGGCAGCATCGCATCGATCGAGAAAGCGATTGTGGCGAACATCATGGCGATCATGGCGATAAACTCGCCCTGCGACAGTGCTTTTTTGCGTGTTTCAATCATGTGTAACCTCTCACGGAGGCAAGAACGGGAGCGGACATTGCTCCGGGTTCGACCACCGGCAAGTATGGCGCTAACACGGATCTTTCGGGCCGGAAAGTGGTTCAACTGTTAAATGCGCGCACAAAGACCTGTGCGCCCGAAACAGATCGCCGGGTCCGCTCGTCCCTCCAGTCCATAAAAACGATAGTGCTTTTAATGTGTTGAACCGTTTGGTTCAGAATTTTCGGCACTCTGCGCTGGTTCGCTAAGCTGTGAGCGAATATCCGCTATGACCTGAGCCCAAAGCTCTGGCTGCTGCGCGCCGGGGACCACATGTTGATTGGCAATGATGAAAGTGGGAACCGAATTTACGCCCATCTTTCGGGAATGCGCATCGCGAGAGCGAATCTCCTCGATGTCACTGTCGCCTTCCAAGAGTTTCTCGACGACAGCGTGTTCCATCCCAACGTGTTCGGCCAGATCCGCGAGCACCTTGGTGTCGCCGATATCTTTGCCGTCGACAAAATACGCTTGAAATAGCGCATCCACGATTGCGGATTGCTTTGCTTCCAGTCCGGCCCAGTGGATCAGGCGATGAGCGTTGATCGTGTTTGGCGTGCGTTGCATCGCTTCGAAATTGATCTCCACACCGGCTTCGCGCGCGTGGTCTGCGATCTGAGCGTAGACCTTTACCGCATTGTCTTTGCCGCCAAATTTCGTTTCCAGATAGGCCCGCCGATCCATGCCGCCCTCTGGCATGTCGGGGTTGAGCTGAAACGGGTGCCATTCCACGACAAACGGGTGGTCGGGCGCATCCGCCAGTGCGCGATCCAAATGAGTCTTGCCGATATAGCACCACGGGCAGATTGGATCGGACAAGATATCGAGTTTCACATGCGCAAGCGGTTGGGTCATGGTTTAGTCCTTAAACAGATCGGGCAGGGCGCGGCGCAGGAGTTTGCCATTTGGGTTTGTCGGAAACTCGGCCAGGCGTTTGTAGGTTTTGGGGCGCTTGTACTCTGCCAGCCGCTCCTGTGCAAAAGCATGCAGATCTAATTCGGTCACATCGTCGCGACCCCTGTAGAAACCTGCGATGATGCGAACGCCGGGTTTTACCTCAACCTCCGCAACGGCGAACTGCATAAGCGCGGGATGGTTGGCAAAGATGGCCTCGACTTCCAAGGGGGACACGCGATAGCCGCCCGCATTCATCATGTCGTCGTTTCGGCCACAATAGGTGATCTGGCCGCTCTCCTGCATGATCCCGCGATCACCGGTCAAAAACCAATCGCCGGCATAACGCGCGCGGGTTTCCTCAGGCGCGTTGATGTAGCCGATCATCAGGCCGGGGTCGTTACGGTGGATCGCGATGATGCCTTCAGCTCCAATGGGAACAGGGCCGTCTTCACCAAGGATCGCAATCCGACGCCCGATCTGTGGTGTGCCAAGGTTTTTGGGCTCTGCAGGGCGATGGGGCGCAGACGAAATGAAAGTCGAGCACTCCGACATCCCAAACGCCTCGTAAATGGCGGTGCCAACACGGGTCTGCCATTGCGTCCTGATATCGCTTGAGAGCTTCTCACCTGCGGCAAGCCCATGGCGCAACGCGGGCAGTTTGGGAAGGGTCTCTGATTTTAAGATCTTCCTGTAAACACCGGGTACAGCGGCAAATATAGAAGCTTCTGTTCTCGCTAAAATTTCAGGTATGCCAGCCAGATCTGTATCTGCAGCAGGAATAACTGCCGTGGCACCAACGGACAGCGGGTCCATGATCCCGGTCCCAAGTGTGAAGGTCCAGTTGAAAGCACCAGCGTGCAGCAGGCGATCCTGCGGCCGAAGGTCGTACCAATCTCTGATCATCATACGGCGCGCCCAGATTGCGCGATGGGCATGTCCAACCGCTCGCGGTGTCCCTCCGGTGCCCGAAGTATAGACGATATAGGCAAGCTGGTTTGGGTCGCTTTGCACAAAATCGGCAGCCGCGCAGTCGCGCATCTTTTGCAAGTCCGGCAGCGATAGCTGACGATCATGTGAAACGGTGCTGATCCCCGGCGCGGAAACGACACCAGCAGGATTGAGGTCGCGCGCAATGCGTTCGACCTCTCGGGGTGTCAGTTGCGCAGATGTGGGAACGGGGATGATCCCAACGCTGATAGCGGCCAGGAAAACGATTGGAAAATCAATCGTATTTCCCATCCGCATCAATAAGATATCGCCCGTATTAAAACCGGAATTGAGCAGGCCCGTTGCGGTACCGCGCACGGCGGCGGAAAATGCGGCGTAGGACCAGACCTGATCGTCTTTGTTCCCCGATATCAGGATAGCGGGGCGTTCTGCGCGTGCCTCAGCATGCTGCAGAACATAGGCTGCAAGATTAAAAGGCGCGGGGCAGGCTGGCGGGCCGCCATTGTCAAAAATGGAAAGCATGATGAAATGCCTAACCTGCGACATAAATTCGGGCAAGTGAGCGTTGCAAGGCTCACGTCGTAGACTTATAGGGTTTTCATGCAAGAACGCGATCCGAAGAAACTGATCTCCATCGCTCACGCCAATGGCGAGCAGAGCGCGCCGGAAGCCCTCGATCTGGGGGCGCGGGTGCGAGAGCTACGCAAACAACGTGACTGGACCTTGGAACATGCCGCCAGCCAGGCAGGGCTTGCGCGTTCGACGCTGTCCAAGATCGAGAACGGTCAGATGTCGCCCACTTATGAGGCGCTCAAGAAGCTAGCGGTGGGCTTGCAGATCTCAGTGCCGCAGCTGTTTACACCGCCACAGCGCGATCAGGTCAACGGGCGGATGATCGTCACCAAGTTTGGCGAGGGTTCCGCACATGCCACTGCCACCTATGAGCATGAGTTGCTCGCGGATGGGCTGACACGCAAAAACATGCTGCCGTATCGCGCGCGGGTCCGGGCGCGTTCCATGGATGAATTTGATGGCTGGGTGCGCCATGATGGCGAAGAGTTCATGTATGTGCTGACGGGTGTCGTTAAGCTCTACACGGAATTTTATGAACCAGTGGAAATGCGGCGTGGCGACAGCGCCTATTACGACGGTGCGATGGGGCACAACGTGATTTCCGTCAGCTCTGACGATGCAACCATCCTTTGGGTCACCTCGCTGGTTCAGGTCTGACGCGTCAACGCCCTGAGGCGCTAGCTGGGCATGCTGAGTTCGGCTCTCAGGCTCTCCAGATAAAGAAAATCCCGCATCTCTTCGCGGGCTTCTGTCATTGATATACCTTGTGATGCCGCAAGCGCCCGGATCAGGTCATCGGCTTGGGTCTGGGCGCTGAGCATCTGATCCACGACAAGACCGGGAAACCGCTGTCGTAGGCGTGGCAGGCTGCGCGCCAGGTCGAATTCAGTGCAATTCATCATCGGGACACTCGCATCTGGGACACAATTCGAACTTACAGACGCAAATCTAGCAAGAAAGTATAAGCCTGTCAGCGAAATTTGAAGGTTTTGAAACATTCGGCGAGGAGATGCTGACCGAAAGATATCGGACCGGCCTGCGAGAACAGGTGTTTTGAGGTCAAATTTTCGAGGCCGAGTACGCGGTAAGTTCTTTATGTCGCGTAAAAAAACCGGCCCAGTGGGCCGGTTCGAGGGCTATTCTGAGGCCTGCCACCAGACTTCAGGCATGTAGTATTCGCCATCTCCATAAATCGGAATGCGCATCGGGTAGCGAAGCTGGGAGTCATGCGCGATCCGGCTCTTGGCATATTGCCAGATGGGGATCACATAGCGCCCGGCGGTCAACACCCGGTCCAAAGCGCGAGTCGCCGCGATAAACTCATCCGACGATTTCGTCGTCAGCATATGGTTGATCATGGCCTCTGCAGCGGCGCTGTTCATTCCCATCAGGTTGCGGGAGCCGGGCAGATCCGCACCGTCGCTGCCCCAATACAGCATCTGTTCATTGCCGGGACTTAGCGACAGTGAGCGGCGAAAGAAGGTCAGGTCAAATTCATAGGCATTCTGCCGCTCGACATATTGGGCACTGTCGACCAGATCGGCGGTCATCGTGATCCCGAGGCGCGAGAGCGCATTGGCATAGATGTCGACGGCTTTTTGCATCTCGGCTTCACCAAGATTGCCGTGCTGGAGCAGGACCTTCAGATGCATCGGTTCGCCCTCGGCGTTTTGAAGCACGCCCTCTTCGACAGTCCATCCCGCATCCTGCAGGAGCCCGCGGGCGCGACGCAGATTGGCGCGGTTGCGCTCGCTGCCGTCACTGACGGGCAGTTCATACCCCTCCAAAGTGCCGGGAAGCAGTTCATCTTTGTAAGGATCCAACAGCGCGGCCACCCGTCCAGTGGCGGCGCCGGGCTGCATCGACAGGTAAGAGTTGGAGAAATACGAGGTGATACGCGGCAACCTCCCACCGGTCAGCGTGTCATTGATGAACTCGTAGTTGAAGGCCTCAATCAACGCCTGACGCACACGCCAGTCATCAAGCGGGGCGCGTCGGGTGTTCATCACCAAACCTGTCATGCCAGAGGGTTTTTGATTTGGAATTTCAGTCTTGATGACAGCGCCACTTTGCACCCGCGCAAAGTTATAGTCGCTACTCCACTTGGCGGCATTGAATTCACGCACAGCAGACAACTCGCCCGCCTTGAAGGCCTCAAACAGCACGGTCTGGTCGCCAAAGAACTCCAACCGCATTTCGTCAAAGTTATTTGTGCCTTGGCGCAGCGGCAGATCTTTGCCCCAGTAGTCTTGGTTGCGGGTGAATGTGATCGATCGACCCAGTTCAAAATCACTCACCACATAAGGTGCGCTGCCCAGAGGCGCCTCATCCGGTGCCGCATCCGCAAAGTCGCGCCCTTCCCATTGTGCTTTTTTCAAGATCGGTCGCAATCCTGCGATCAACGCAAGTTCACGGTCTTCGACATTAAAGGTGAGGCGGACACTGCGCGGGCCGGTTTTCTCAATCTTGTCCACCTTGGTCCAGAACCCGCGATACCGCAGGTTGCCCTTGGTGCCGAGGGTTTCATAGGACCAAATGACGTCCTCGACTGTCACCGGGCTTCCGTCAGAGAATCGCGCTTCTTCGCGCAGCGTGAATTCGACCCAAGAGCGATCTTCGGGCGTTTCAATCGATTCGGCGAGCAGCCCATAGAGTGAAAATGGCTCGTCATAAGACCGCCCCATCAAACTCTCGTAACCCCAAAACCGCATTTGCCACGGCGGATTGCCTTTTTGTGTAAATGGATTGAGCGAGTCAAATCCGCCCAAGTTTCCAAAAACGACCGTACCGCCTTTGGGTGCATCCGGATTTACATAAGGAAGCGATTTAAACCCACGCGGCAGAGCCGGATCGCCATACATGGCAATACCATGGGCTGATTCTGCGGATGCGAGAGTCGCACTCGTCAGAAGTGCGATTCCGGTCATTGTCGACCGGATAGATGAGAAAAATAATGGTCTCATTTTGAGAACAATCCTGCGCTGCCCTTATTTTCATAAGCCCCGAAGCTATCCGGGCCTTGAGGGGAGTTCAAACTTTTAGCTTGGACCGAAGCCGGAAATTGCTTATAACAGACTCACTGCTCGATAGGTTTCTTGCCTGTATGAAACCTGCCTCAATAACTGAACGCCGGCTTCGTGCCGGCGTTTTTTTCTTTTTTACGGGCACAGCTTCATTTGAACAAAAAACCGAGTGGTTGAGGCCTGCTGAGGAATTTTCCCAGCGATGAGGCGTTTATTTTGCGCTTGCAGCATGCAAAGCTGCCGCAAATTTCACGTACGATATCGCAGAGGAATGCTCATGTCCGTCAAAGGTAAAACCGCCGTCGTCACCGGGTCCAACTCCGGAATCGGTTTGGGTGTCGCTCGGGAGTTGGCCAAAGCTGGTGCCAATGTCGTCTTGAACTCCTTTACAGATCGCGACGAAGACCACGCCATTGCTGCCGACATCGCCAAGGAATTCGGTGTCGAGGCCCGCTACATTCAGGCTGACATGTCCAAGGCCGACCAATGCCGTGCGTTGATCGAAAACGCCGGGCAGTGCGATATTCTGGTCAATAACGCAGGCATCCAGCATGTCGAGCCGATTGACACCTTCCCGACTGAGAAATGGGACGCGATCATCGCGATCAACCTGACCTCTGCCTTTCACACTACCGCAGCCGCTTTACCAAAGATGCGCGCAGCCGGGTGGGGCAGGGTGGTGAATATCGCCTCTGCGCATGGCCTCACGGCCTCGCCCTATAAATCTGCCTATGTGGCCGCCAAACACGGGATCGTCGGCATGACCAAGACCGTGGCGCTGGAAACTGCAGAGGAGCCGATCACCTGCAATGCGGTGTGTCCGGGCTATGTTCTCACCCCATTGGTCGAGGCGCAAATCCCTGACACAATGGAGAAATACAACATGAGCCGCGAGGACGTGATCAAGAAAGTGATGCTTGAACGCCAACCTTCGCGCGAATTTGCAACGGTTGAGCAGCTGGGCGGCACGGTGAACTTCCTGTGCTCTGACGCCGCAAAGCAGATCACCGGCACCACCATCAGTGTTGATGGCGGCTGGACCGCGCTTTGAACTGACAAAATCTCACCTGCCGCTGTCGGGGCGTATGTTCCGGCAGGTGCTGGTGAATTATACCGCAGATAACAGGACGGCACATGGTCAAACGCATCAATCTGGCTCTGCAAGGCGGCGGCGCACATGGCGCGTTCACATGGGGTGTTCTTGATCGGATATTGGAAGATCCGGACATTGAGATTGCCGCCATAACCGGGACCTCGGCCGGGGCGCTCAATGGAGCAGCCTTCAAGGCGGGCATGGCCAGAGATGGGCGCGCCGGCGCCAAGGCCGCGCTGGATCGGCTGTGGGCGCGCATGGGGGCCGTGGGCGATATGCGCATGGCCAATTGGATTGCTGGCTTCGACGCGGGGCCGTTGCTCAACGCGCTCAAGGTGATGGCACCATTTTCACCAATGGAGGCCATCAGCCAGGCTGTTTCGCCCTACTCCTATGGCCCGTTTTACCGCAACCCGCTGCGATCGGTGGTCGAGCAGTTTGACTTCGGTGCGGTTTGCGCAGATGCGGGGCCTGATCTCTATATCTGCGCAACATCCGTACAAACCGGCAAAGTGCGGGTGTTTTCCGGAACAGAAATCTCGACCGACGCGATTTTGGCCTCTGCTTGTCTTCCCAACCTGTTTCAGGCGATCGAGATTGAAAACCCTGCTACAGGTCAGTCAGAGGCCTACTGGGACGGGGGGTACACCGGCAACCCCGCGCTTTTTCCGCTGTTTCAAGACCAACTGCCTGACGATCTCGTGGTGGTGAACATCAACCCACTAGTGCGTGAAGAGGTTCCCAAAACCGCTCATGACATCCAGAACCGGGTGAATGAGATCAGCTTCAACTCTTCATTGCTGCGAGAGTTGCGCGCGATCTCCTTTGTTCAGAGGTTGATCGCAGACGGCACCATGGAACGAGGGCGTATGAAACGAGTTCTGGTTCATATGATTGCGGATGATGACCTGATGGCGCGGCTGTCGGTCACGACAAAACTCATCCCGATCCCGCAGATCCTGCACATGCTGAAGGACGCGGGCAGAGAGGCCGCGGATGGATTCCTGAACCAACACTCTGATGACTTAGGACAGCGCCAGACCGTCGATCTGGTCGAAATGTTCGGCTGACCTACTGGTCCTTTGCGGCTTTGGCGTTTGCGATTTCCACCGGGTCTTTGCCGTTCGGATAGACAAGGCCGGCAGAAATCACCAGCTTTGCTGCGTCCTCGACGGTCATGTCCAGTTCAACCACGTCTTCTTCGGGAAAGTAGAGCAGAAAGCCCGATGTCGGGTTTGGCGTTGTCGGAACAAACACGCTGATCAACCGTCCACTGGTTTCAGCGCGTTTGACGATCTCGCCTTTTGCCGTGGTCGAGATAAAGCCAATCGCCCAGATGCCACGACGCGGGTACTGGATCAGGCAGGCTTTTTCGAAGCTGCGTTCACTCTGTGCAAAAACCGTCTCAGAGATCTGTTTGATGCCAGAATAGATGGAACGCACGACGGGCATGCGATCGACAAGCTGTTCGGCATAGCCAATCAAAGACCGGCCGATGATGCCTTTGGCAATCCAGCCCACAACGATGGTGAACAGCAGGAAGATGATCAGCCCGACGCCGCGCAGATTGATGCCGATATATTGTTCGGGCTGGAAGGTATGAGGCACGAGGGGCAAGACCACGCCATCGACCCATCCCATCACCGACCACAAGAGCCAAATGGTCAATCCAACCGGTGCAATGACAACAATGCCCGTCAGGAAGGAAGACCGCAGCCGGGCAAAGAGCCCAGGACGGCGTGGCGGAGGCGGGGTCTCGTCAAATGGCGTGTTCATATTCTGCTGTCTGATTGGCTCGCATGCAAGTTAGGGATTGTTGCCCCTAGCTACAATGCTTTCACATGCGGCCTGTTACGATTGTCTCAAAGTCTGGCCAATTCTTTTGCAATCTCTGCGGCAAGGCGGGCGTTGTTGCGCACCAGAGCGATATTGGCCTCAAGAGAGCGACCTTCGGTCAGCTCAAAAATACGCTGTAGCAGGAAGGGGGTGACATCCTTGCCCGTTACACCTTGCGCATCCGCCTCGCTTTGCGCCTGTGCAATGATGGGGGCCAGATCTTCTGCAGGAATTTGCTCTTCTGCTGGGATCGGGTTTGCCACCAACTGACCACCGGGAAGCTCCAACGCGCCACGCAGGAAATGGGCGCGGGCAATATCGGCCGCGCTGTCCATGCGCAGCGGCGCGCTCAGATCAGAGGTCGCCGACCAGAACGCAGGGAAGCTGTCCTGACCGTAGGCAATCACAGGAACCCCTTGGGTTTCGAGAACCTCCAGCGTTTTTGGCACATCGAGGATTGCCTTTGCACCAGCTGCGACAACGGTCACTGCGGTTTGAGCCAGCTCCAGAAGATCGGCAGAGATGTCAAAGCTGGTTTCCGCCCCTTTATGAACACCGCCGATACCGCCAGTTGCAAAGACGGAAATCCCCGCAAGGCGCGCAGCGATCATGGTGGCGGCTACGGTGGTGGCACCGGTGCCACCCGACGCCATGCAGGCGGCGAAATCTGCGCGCGAGATCTTTGCCACACCTTCGGCCTGACCCAGCGATTGCAATGTGTCGGCCTCAAGCCCCACATGCAGCGTGCCCTTGATCACCGCCATGGTGGCGGGAACTGCGCCAGCGGCGCGGATATCTGCTTCTACCTGCGCCGCTACTTCGACGTTCTGCGGGTAAGGCATACCATGGGTGATGATGGTGCTCTCAAGCGCAACAATGGGTTTGCCCTCAGCGCGGGCAGCTTCGACTTCGGCGGAATAGGTGATGTCGATCACAGGGGTGGTTCTCCGGATACATAGGTTGCAGCGGCATGAAGGGCAGAGGCGAGCGCGCTGTCGCGATCTTCTCCCCGCGCTTCTGCAGCGATATGGGCTGCCATGAACGTATCGCCAGCGCCGGTGACCCGGGCGACGGTTACGCGTGGCGGAACTTGGGTGCGGCCACCGCTGGCGTCAGCTTCGGTGGCGGATTGTCCACCATCGGTGACCAGAATGCGGGCGGCACCGCGTGACAGGAGCGCATGGGCAGCGGTTTCACTGTCGGTGAATGTGTCCTGACACAAGAGGCCCGCTTCCTCTAAGTTCACATAGAGGGTGCCCCGCTGGTGGGTCAGGAACGGACGCAGACGCTCGGCTTTGCCCGGTGAGGCCGGAGCCACGCGCAAATCCGCGCCATCAAATGCCGGATGGGTTGCGATGTCATCAAGGAGCGCGAGCTTCAGGTTTCCATCCAGCGCGATGGGTCCAATAAAGGGCTGCGCGGAGGTGCCCAGAGGCCCCTCTACCAGCGGGCGCAGGATCTTGTCTCCCGCGGCCTCAAGCGAATGCGCATCCGCAATCGCCGCGATCAGGCCATTTGCCCCCTCAACGGCCATATAACGGTCGGTCGGCAGATCCTCGGAGCGGTAGAGGTAATCGGTGATCAGGCCAAGATGACCGCAGGCCGTGACCAGTTCGTCACCTTCGGGATCGCGACCAATGGCACTCAAAACGGCGGGTTTCATCCCGAATCGTGCAAGCGTCATGGCGATGTTCATGGCAACGCCACCGGGCAGGCGCGTGATGCGACCGGGCATGTCAGAGCCGCGCTGCATCTCCATAGTGCTTCGCCCGATTATGTCCCACAGGACAGAGCCGACGCAAAGGATATCAGGTTTGGAAAAATCAGCGCTTTCAGTCATATGGATCTCATGCCGCCTTTCAACGCCCCCCGCAAGCACATTCGCAAACGGGAACAATCGCCTTCATATCAGAACCATTTGACGGGATGCACAAAAAAAGAGCTCGGCGCAGGGCCGAGCTTGGTCATTAGAGGGCTGATCCCTTACTTTGGGTCGCTCTGAGGGAGATCAGCTCATGGCTGCCTGAAGCGCTTTCATAGCGGCGACAGGATCATCCTCCCGCCAGATCTCTTCTCCAACAGCAAAGAAGTCGGTGAGCGGAGAGATCTTGCGCACCACCTCGGTGGTGAGCCCGCCTTCGGCCACTACGGGGACTTCGATCATTTCGGACCACCACTGGAACAGCTTCGCCTCAGCGATCGCACCATCGCCCAGACCGGAGGTTCCGACCGGGCCAAAACAGACGTAATCCGCGCCAGCTTCACCGGCGGTGATGCCCTCATGTCGGGAGGCACCGCAGAAACAGCCGACGATGGCCTCTGTTCCCAGCGCCTTGCGCGCGCTGCGCACCGATTTCGACGAATCCGACAGGTGCACCCCATCTAGGCCCAGCCGCTCAGCAAGGATCTGATGATCAGAGATCACAAGTGCGATGTCGCGCGCATGGGTCACCTCGCGCAGCGCATCTGCGGCGCGGCTCAACGTGTCCTCATCGCGGCTCACCAGATCCAGACGCACACAGGCGACCTCGATCTCATCCAGCACCCGCGCGAGCTGCCCCGGAAACTGCCCCAGCTCAAAGCTCGGCGGCGTGACCAGGTAAATCTGCGGCTGCTCCGGTGTCTGCTTTGCGCTGTCCATTGTCAGGGCTCCTGTTGGCATGATTGGCGGGTATTTACCCGAATTCACGCGCAACGCAAGGATTTGAAGGGGGGATACGGGTTTTCCAGTGGCGAAGGCTTGCCCCAACCCGGCGCAGACAGTAAGGCAGAGCCGATTTTTCCGGAGTTCACAGATGCCCACAGACCGCCCTCAACCTCACTTTGTGCTTGTCCGCCCGCAGATGGGCGAAAACATTGGCGGGGCCGCGCGTGCCATGTGGAACTTCGGCCTCGACCGGATGCGAATTGTCGCGCCCCGGGACGGCTGGCCGAACCAGAAGGCGGTCGCCATGGCGTCCGGTGCAGGGCGGTTGCTGGATGAGGCGCAGCTGGCACAGGATCTGCCCGAGGCCTTGGCGGACTGTACCTATGTTTTTGCCACCACGGCCCGGCCACGCGAATTGACCAAGCCCGTCTTCAGCCCCGAAGGTGCGATGAAGAAAGCCGCAGAGCTGTTGCGGCAGGGCGAGAAGGTCGCCGTTCTCTTTGGTCCGGAGCGTGCGGGGCTGGAAAATGATGACATCGCCAAGGCCAACGCCATCATTACCGTGCCGGTCAACCCGGAGTTTGCCTCGTTGAACCTTGCGCAATGCGTGCTGCTCACCGCGTATGAGTGGCGACGTCAGGAAGAACAGGTCCCGGATGAGACCTTCGAGATCGGCAAATCCGACTGGGCCACGGGGCAAGAGATTGAGGCGCTGGTCACACATTACGAGGAGCGCCTGACGGAGGCGGGTTACTTCTTCCCACCGGAAAAGGCGCCGGGCATGAAGACGGTTTTCCGTAACCTCTGGAGCCGGATGCGCCTCACGCGTGCGGATGTGCAGATGTTGCATGGCGTGATGCGACAGATGGTCCGTTGGAAGCAACACGGGTCGGACTAACTCTGTCTGGACCTTTTCACCCTCAGACCCTAGCGTCCCGTCAGATGAAGATGTGAGGCCAAGATGAGCAATCGCACGATTTTTGAGGAAGTTTCCTCCGACAGCAAACAACAGCCCACACCGACCCCCGGCGGTATTGATCGCAAACGCCGCGGCGCGCGCGGTGCAATCCGCGTCTGGCTTGCAGTGCTGTTTGCGCTGGTGGTGGCGATGATCGCCGTTGGCGGGCTGACGCGCCTGACGGATTCCGGCCTGTCGATTACAGAGTGGCGGCCTGTAACCGGAGCGATCCCTCCGATGAGTGAGGCCGACTGGCAGGCAGAGTTCGAGAAATACCAGCAAATCGACCAGTATCACCTGTTAAACAAGTGGATGGAATTATCTGATTTCAAACAAATTTACTGGTGGGAATGGGGGCACAGACAGCTGGGCCGCGTCATGGGCTTGATCTGGGCGGTTGGCTTCCTGGGCTTTTTGGTTACGCGCAGCATTCCCACTGGGTGGACCGGGCGGTTGCTGCTGCCCGGTATTCTCGGCGGCGTTCAGGGCGCGATCGGCTGGTGGATGGTGTCGTCAGGTGTGACGCTTGGCGAGGGTATGACCGCTGTTGCCTCCTACCGGTTGGCAACGCATCTTGGCTTGGCTTTTGTGATCCTCGGTTATCTGGCGTGGTTTATGTTCATGCTCGGCCGTGAAGAGCGCGACCTGATGCAGGCGCGGCGCTTGAAAGAAACGAAGATCTTCGGGATGAGCACGGGGCTATTGCATTTTGCTTTCCTGCAGATTCTGCTGGGCGCGTTGGTGGCTGGCATCGATGCGGGCCGATCCTATACTGACTGGCCCTTGATGGGCGGGCAGATCCTGCCGCCGCGTCCGTTTATGATTGAACCCATCTGGAAAAACTTCTTTGAAAATCCGGGGTTAGTTCAGTTTATTCACCGGGTTTCTGGGTATCTCTTGTTTGCCTTCGCCATAGTGGTCTGGCTGCGCGGGCGTCGAAGTGCAAACCCGGCGACACGGTTCGCTTTTAACGCGGTATTTGCGGCCTTGAGCCTGCAGATCGTTATCGGCATTGTAACCGTATTGACTGCGGCGCCTGTAGAAATAGCCATCGTTCACCAAGTTGTGGCTGTTCTGGTCTGGGTGCTGATCTTGCGGGCACGCTTCTTGGCCGCCTATCCTGTTACGACTTCTATCAAAGGACATTAGAAACATGAGTTCTTTCGACGAACTGATTGCTTTTGAACGTGAAACGCAGGCGCTTGGGCAAATCGCGGGCCGTCTTGGCTGGGATCAGGAAACCATGATGCCACGCGGCGCTGCCCCCCAACGAGGTGAGGAAATGGCCGCAATCGAGTCGGTGCTGCATGCGCGCCGATCAGACCCGCGGGTTGTGGACTGGTTGGAGACCGCCAAGGCACCGGACGACATCGGTGCTGCGCAGTTGCGTGATATTCGTCGTGCCTATGAGCGCGCCGTTAAGGTGCCTGGTGAGCTGGCAAGCAAGATCGCCCGCGTGACGTCTGAGGCGCAAGGCAAATGGGCGCAGGCGCGTGCGGATGAGGATGTCGCAGCATTCCTGCCCGTCCTCGAAGAGGTCGTGGCGCTGAAGCGGCAAGAAGGTCAGGCGCTGGCCGCTGGTGGCAATCTCTATGACGCGATGGTCGCAGATTACGAGCAGGGCACAACCTCCTCTGAAATCGCAGAAATCTTTGATGCTATGCGTCCCGGTCTGGTGGATCTGCGCGCGCGCGTGCTGGAGCAGCCAACCCCGGCCGGTCTCGCGGGCACCTTTGATGAAAATGCGCAGATGAAACTGGCGCGCAAGATCGCCAAGACCTTTGGCTATGATATGAGCCATGGTCGTGTTGACAAGGCGGTGCACCCGTTCAGTTCCGGCAGTGGTCTCGATGTGCGGATCACCACGCGGACCAATCCGCTTGATCCGTTCAACTGCATCTACTCCACCATTCACGAGGTCGGGCATGGGGCCTATGAGCAGAACATCGACCGCGTGCATCTGCTGACGTCGCTGGGTCGTGGTGTGTCCATGGGCGTGCATGAAAGCCAGAGCCGGATCTATGAAAACCAGATCGGGCGCAGCCGTGCCTTCACGGGTTGGTTGTTCAAGGAAATGCGAGAAGCCTTTGGTGACATTGGTGTTTCTTCGGAGGATGCGTTCTATGCGGCGGTGAACCGGGTGCAGAATGGCTATATCCGCACTGAGGCCGACGAGCTTCAGTACAACCTGCACATCATGCTGCGTTTCGATCTGGAGCGCGCGCTGATGCTGGGAGATCTGGAGGTTCAGGATCTGGAAGCCGCGTGGAACGACCGTTTCCTCGCGGACTTTGGTTATGCGGTCGACAAGCCGTCGAATGGCTGTTTGCAGGACGTGCATTGGTCCGTTGGCCTGTTTGGGTATTTCCCGACCTATTCACTGGGCAATGTCTATGCGGGCTGCCTGCATGAGGCGCTGCGTCGTGATGTAGCTGATCTGGATGTGCAGCTTGCCGAAGGTGATACCTCTGTTGCGACAGGGTGGTTGCGTGAGAACCTGCAACAGTTTGGCGGATTGCGCGAACCGCGTGACACCATCACCCATGCCGCAGGCTCCGCACCGACGCATCAGCCGCTGATGACCTATCTTGAGGCCAAATTTTCTGAGATTTATAATCTGTAACGGGTGCTTGCAGGCCAAATATGAGAAAAAGCCCGGGCGTATGTCCCGGGCTTTTTCAGATCAGATGAGAGCCATGCGCTCGGCGCGTTCGGGATCGGGGAACGGTCGGTACAGTCCAAAATCGGACCGCGCAATCAGCGCGTTGACGTTGGCATAGAGGCGCGCAACCTCCTCGTCGTGTTCACCCAGAATTCGAAACGCCTGATCAAGCTGAGTCATATTCTCAAACTCGATCTCCAGCAGGAAATCCTTGCAGGTATCGTTTGCAAGGTTCAGCTTGCGCCGGAGTAGGCGCCAACCGGTGATCGCGCCGCGACCTTTCAGATATTCCATCCATTGCTCCACTGCGCTGGCAAAGGCCAAAGCCTTAGCTTCGTGTTGGAGGTCAATCTGACAATGGTAGAGATTCATGCGCCGCTTCTCCCGACTCAATACGCGGAAATCACGGTCAAGTTTGCGCCCAAAACATGAGCGAAGCGTAAACGAAAAACGCCGCCCCAAATCTGGAGCGGCGTTTTCGCGAGGTTTTAGCGGTAAGAGATTATTCTTCCACGGTTTCTTCGTCGTCACCGTTGTCCGCAATCCAAGCGACCGAGACGACCTCTTCACCCTTACCGGTGTTAAAGATCCGCACGCCGCCCGCAGAACGAGACCGGAATGAGATGCCATCGACCGGCACGCGGATCGACTGACCCTTGGATGTTGCCAACATGATCTGGTCATCCAGCTCCACCGGGAAGGAGGCCACCAATGCGCCACCACGCATCGCTTTGTCCATTGCGGTGACGCCCATGCCGCCACGGCCTCGGACCGGATAATCGTGGCTGGACGAGAGCTTACCAGACCCGCCTGCAGTGATGGTCAGGATCAGGTTTTCTGCCGCAGACATCTCTGCAAAGAGCTCGGTGGAGAAGTTCGGATCTTCGACCGCATCCTCGTCAGAGGCATCCTCATCCGTGAGACCCGCCATGGCGCGGCGCATCTTGAGGTAAGCCGTCCGCTGCTCGGGCGTGTACTTGGAGTGGCGGATCACCGACATGGAGACAACCTCGTCACCATCGCCAAGCTTGATCCCGCGCACACCAACGGAATTGCGAGAGTTGAACACCCGCACCTCGGTTGTTGGGAAGCGGATCGCGCGCCCGGTATTGGTCACCAGCATAATGTCGTCATCCTCAGAACAGATGCGCGCATTGATCAGCTTGGTGCCCTCGTTGTCGTCTTCGAACTTCATCGCGATCTTGCCGTTGCGCATGACATTCGTGAAGTCTGACAGACGGTTACGGCGCACAGTTCCTGCAGATGTGGCGAACATGATCTGCAGATCGTTCCACTCTTCCTCGGCGCGATCCACTGGCATGATCGCAGCGATCGACACGCCCGTTGGAATCGGCAGAATATTGACGATCGCCTTGCCTTTGGCCGTCCGGCCACCTTGCGGCAGGCGCCAGGTCTTGAGCTTGTAGACCATCCCGTCGGTGGTGAAGAACAGAAGCTGCGTGTGGGTGTTGGCGACGAAGAGCGTGGTGACCACGTCCTCTTCCTTGGTCTGCATACCCGACAGCCCCTTGCCACCGCGTTTCTGGGCGCGGAAGTCTGCAAGAGGGGTGCGTTTGATATAACCGCCAGAGGTCACGGTCACTACCATGTCCTCGCGCTCAATCAGATCCTCGTCGTCCATGTCACCGGACCAGTCGACAATCTCGGTGCGACGGGGCACGGCAAAGCTGTTTCTGACCTCGGTCAGCTCATCCGCGATGATCCCCATGATGCGCTCACGAGAGGACAGGATTTCAAGGTATTCCTTGATCTTAGCTGCCAGTTCTTCGAGCTCGTCGGTGACCTCTTTGACGCCCAGCTGGGTGAGGCGCTGCAACCGCAGCTCAAGGATCGCGCGGGCCTGAACCTCCGACAGGTTATAGGTACCGTCGTCGTTCATCGTATGGGTCGGATCATCGATCAAGCGAATATAGCCTGCGATGTCCGATGCTGGCCAGCGGCGTGTCATCAGCTTTTGACGGGCTTCGGCAGCGTCCGCAGAGGAGCGAATGGTGGCGACCACCTCGTCAACGTTGGAAACGGCAACCGCCAGACCACAGAGGATATGGCTGCGTTCACGCGCCTTGCGCAGATTGTAGGCGGTGCGTCGCGCCACGACATCTTCGCGGAAGTCTATGAAAGACGTGAGGAATTTGCGCAAGGTCAGCTGCTCAGGACGACCACCGTTCAGCGCCAGCATGTTGCAGCCAAAGGATGTCTGCATCGGCGTGAAACGATAAAGCTGGTTCAACACGACCTCGGCGGTGGCATCGCGCTTCAGTTCGACAACAACACGCACGCCATTGCGGTCAGATTCATCCTGCACATGAGCGACGCCTTCGATGCGTTTTTCACGCACTTGTTCCGCGATCTTTTCGATCATGGACGCCTTGTTTACCTGATAAGGAATCTCATCAACAACAATAGCGTAGCGGTCTTTCCTAATTTCTTCGACACGGGTCTTCGCGCGAATGATAACGCTGCCGCGGCCCTCAAGATAGGCCTTGCGCGCGCCAGAACGGCCCAGCATCACGCCGCCGGTCGGGAAATCGGGACCCGGTACATAATCAATCAGTTGCTCAGACGTCAGATCAGGGTCTTCAATCAGGGCAAGGGTTGCATCCACCACTTCGCCAAGGTTGTGCGGCGGGATATTGGTGGCCATACCGACCGCAATACCACCGGCACCATTGACCAGCATGTTTGGAAAACGTGCTGGCAGAACAGTGGGTTCCTTGTCCTTGCCGTCGTAGTTGTCCTGGAAATCTACCGTTTCTTTTTCGATATCCGCGAGCATGAAAGCTGCGGGCTTGTCCATCCGTACCTCGGTATAGCGCATGGCCGCCGGGTTATCGCCATCCATGGAGCCGAAGTTGCCCTGACCATCCAGAAGCGGCAGCGACATGGAGAAATCCTGCGCCATCCGCACCAAGGCATCGTAGATCGCACTGTCACCGTGGGGGTGGTATTTACCCATTACGTCGCCGACGGGGCGGGCAGACTTGCGGTAGGCCTTGTCGTGGCTGTTGCCAGTCTCATGCATCGCATAGAGAATCCGGCGGTGCACCGGCTTCAGACCATCTCGAAGATCGGGAATGGCACGGCTGACAATAACCGACATCGCATAATCGAGGTACGAATTGCGCATCTCGGATTCGATGGAAACCGTCGGACCGTCATAAGACGGACGCGCTGGCAGGTTTTCATCAGGGTTTTCAGGAGTTTCCGGCGTATCGCTCACGTTGGCTGCCCGCTTCTCTTTTGGATCTATATGTTGTGGGGTCACCATATCAGACCGCGCATATACCGTGCAAGCAAGCAGCCTCGCAAACCTTAGCAGCAATGGTGCTTATCTGCTAACAATATGATTTATATGAAAATTTACCTGTCTTCCGTAGGCTGATTGCATCAACCCTTTTTCGGAGGATGTAAATGGAACCATCTGAAACGGAACTGATGCTCAAAGGTTACGGCCTGACCACGGCTGAATTCACCTATCACATGCCTGACTATACACATGTCCTCAACACGTTCGTCTGGCAGGATTATGATCTGGCACCGGATCATCCGCGACTGTTTTCCTTCATAGATTTCTGGAAAGAGGAAATCGAAGGTCCGCTGCATCATGTCCGCTTTTCGCATCGTAAAATGATGTCGAGCGGAGAGTGGCGTAACGTGGTGGGAGAATTCTATATCAACTGAGCCGGCCTGGCGGCACTTGGCCTTCGGGTTGAGCTATGACACTGTTTTGTTCAGAATGTCACATCAGCAATGATGTCACCTCAGATTTCAGGAGCAGTGTCATGAATTTCAACGAATATCCGGATAGAGAGATGCTCTCGATCTCGGTGGCCAATCGTATTGCCGGGGATTTGAAAAATCATCTGCTGCGCAATGGGCGCGCGGCAATCGCCGTTGCGGGCGGCACCACGCCGGGTCCGATTTTTGACGACCTTTGCGCGGCTGAACTGGATTGGGGCAATGTCTGCGTCATGGCCTCGGACGAGCGCTGGGTACCAGAAGACAGCGATCGCTCCAACGCCAAGCTGATCCGCAACCGGTTGTTGACCAATCGCGCGGCTGAGGCGCAATTCCTGCCGTTTTATACAGACGGGCTGGAGCCGGATGACGCAATCGAGAGCCTGTCGGAAAAAGTGCGCGCGCAGGGTGGTCTTGCGGTTGCGCTCCTGGGCATGGGGACGGATATGCACACCGCCTCGCTGTTTCCCGGCGTTGCCGGGCTGGAGCACGCCCTGGCTGCTGATGCGCCCGAAGTCGCTGTGATGCGCCCAGATAGCCAACCCGAGGCGCGTATCACGCTCTCGGCGCATGTTCTGGATGCGGCAATGGCGAAACATCTGGTGATCTTTGGGGCAGATAAACGCGAGGCACTCGAGCGTGCACAGAGCCTGCCGCCGGAAGAGGCACCTATTCAGGCTGTTTTGTCAGAATGTCAGGTCCACTGGGCTGAATAAGTCACGCCGCACCAAGGCGCGCGGAGGCGATCAGCTTGCCTCCGTTGCCCCATCCAGTGTGACAAACTGTTGTCGCAGGCTTTCCGGGATCGGGTAGCCTGCGCTACCGTCTGAAGATCTGAACACCATTACGCCGACCATGCTGGCGCGCAAATCTCCAGACCAGATTTGCTGCTCCAGAATATACGATGTCCGTCTGAAGGACAGCACCCGTGCGGTTGTCACGTAAGTTTCCCCCAGAACCATCTCACGCACATAATGGATATCGGCATTGCGGACCACGTGACGCGGTTCATCACCGTTGAAATGATGGCGGAAATGGCTGTTGTAATAGTTCACCCGCAACGCCTCGAACCAGTCGAGGTAGGCCTTGTTGTTCACATGCTGCAGAATGTCGATTTCAGAGAAGCGAACACGATCCGCCATGGCCATGGGCACGGCTGCGGGCAACCCTTGGGCAAGTTGTTCATCGGCGGTGAGCGGTGTGAGAAAGCGTGGTTCCATAAGATAGGGGACTACGGAGAACCACACAAAGGCGCAACCCATTTCGGCAACAATGCGGCGCAGCGATCATGTGAAATTTAGCGGAGTGGAGCGGGTGAAGGGAATCGAACCCTCGTCGTCAGCTTGGGAAGCTGCTGCTCTACCATTGAGCTACACCCGCGACATGCGCTCAGTATCACTGTCTGCAGAACAACGGCAAGCGTTTTGCGCAAAGCCAGAGCAATTTTTCTGCCTTTATTCAGAGGAATACAAAGATCACTGAGGGGTGATGCGTCTACATGCCCGATGAGTGGCGTGATCCACGCAAAAGCACTTTACATTCTCGGGCGAGGCTGACAAATACGCTCTCACTGCGGGTGTGGCGGAATTGGTAGACGCACCAGATTTAGGTTCTGGCGCCGCAAGGCGTGGGGGTTCAAGTCCCTTCACCCGCACCACATTATTTTCAAACCCAAAATTGAGACCACCAGACAGGCCGCATCTTGTGGCGAATGTCGGGTATCGCAGTTAGTTTCTCGTTTTCTCGTTCCGCTCATGTTCTGGTTCGACGCACTTGCGCGGACTGTGATAGGTGCTTTTAAGCTGCGATCCATACATGCCTGACATTGCCGGTCATGTTTGGTGCCGCTTCGGCAGACGACAGGGTTCGATGCGAGCCTCTTGCGGCTGGCCGGGTTGACCGAGCTGTGCCGGATTTCAGCACCCTGAGCCGCCGCCAACAAACGTTGAGCGTGAGCCTGCCGTATCGTGGTAGCATCGATATCAAAGCCGAAAAATGCCAGAGGATTTGTAAGACGTGCCATTTTGCCGCGCACGACGGCGTCTCTCGGCCTTCAAGGCATTGCATCCGACTGACGCAGGGCCGGATCTGCGGCTATTTTTCGACATAGGTTCAAAAAAGTCTCGCGCTCTTCGGTGTCTAAGCTGCCAAGCATTTCGGCCTGACGCGCGAGCGCCTTGGCTTTGATTTCTTTTAGCAATTCAGCACCCGTGTCTGTAGCATAAAGAAGCTTTGCACGTGCATCGGTGCTCGACACTTCTTCCTCCACCAGATTGCGATCTATCAGCAGACGCACCACTCGGCTGATCGAGTTTTGAGGCCGCGGAAACAGATGCTGGATATCCTTGCTGCGCAACCCAGGAAACTCTGTGATCGCATAAAGCGCTGACCATGCATGTACCGGCATTTGATACTCGCGCTCGATATGTCGGCTGGTGACCTGATTGTTGCTCAGCACGATATAGCTCACGGCCATAAGGTATCGCAAATCAGAGCTGAAAGTCTGATCAAGCATTGCTGCGGCGGTTTCACTGCTGTCGTTATTCATTAATACCCCACGATACGCTCAAACGAAATTTTACCTTGCAAGATACATCCATATGGAACAATTGTGCCGCGCAAGTGGCCAACCACATGGCAAGTGGTCGTCCGCAAAGCACCATCGACACCAAAGGAATTTCGTTATGCCACAATTAGTTGCCTTTTCTCTACTGGTTTCCATCCTATACATAGGCGATGTATTGTCGACACGGACGAAGTCTTGGTTGCCTTCGGTTTTTGTCTGCGCCGTCTTGTTTCTGTTGGGCTATTGGACGTTCTTTCCCGCAGATATCGTTGCGATTGCAGGGTTCCAGACACCGATCGTATATCTGGCGATCTTCCTGCTTATCACCAATATGGGCACGCTGTTGTCGGTGCGCGAATTGGTGGGCCAATGGAAAACGGTTGTGGTGTCGCTCTCGGGGATCGCGGGCATCGTCGCACTGCTTTTCACCGTGGGTTTGTTGGTGCTGGACTGGGAAACCGTCGTAGTTGGTGCACCACCGCTGGTGGGCGGGGTGGTATCCTCGTTGATCATGTCACAAGCTGCGGCAGAGGCAGGGCTGACCAGCCTGTCGGTGCTGGCGATCCTGATTTATGTCATGCAGGGGTTCGTCGGCTACCCGCTCACGGCCATCATGCTGAAGCGCGAAGGAAACCATGTTCTGCGTCGCCACCGCGCCGGTGACTGGCAGGGGCAGGCGGATCAATCGACGGTCCCGACATCAGGTGAACCTGCGCCCGCACGTCTGTTTGCAAAGCTGCCGGAGGCGTATAACACCTTCTATTTCAAGTTTCTGCGTTTGGGGCTGGTTGCTCTTCTGGCGTGGGGGACATCGCAAGCGGTGGCACCGCTGTTCACCATCAGCCCATTTGTGCTGTGCTTGATCTTTGGCGTCATCGCGACGTCGATCGGGTTTCTTGAACGGGAACCGCTGCGTTCTGCGAATGCGTTTGGTTTTACAATCTTGATCCTGATGGTGTTCATCTTCGACGGGCTTAAACGCGCCACCCCGGATATGCTCACTGAGTTGGCGGTGCCGATGTTTGCTCTGATCGCAATCGGCATTTTCGGGATGTATGTCTTCTCATTCATCGCTGGGAAGCTGGTCGGCGTCAGCCCGGCGATGGCCTTTGCCTGTTCACTGACGGCGCTTTATGGCTTTCCGGCGGATTACGTCATCACCAAAGAGGTCATAAACACGCTGACCGACGATCAGGACGAACGCGAATTGCTTACCGCCCATATGCTGCCGCCCATGCTGGTTGCAGGATTTGTGACGGTGACCATGGTTTCCGTTGTAATGGCGGGTATTTTTGTGGGGCTTCTGTGATGACTAAATTTGCAAACTCTGGCCGCATCCAATCGATGATTGAAGGGCTTGATCAGTTCACGGCGACGCCGGGCGCGGGCACGACACGCTTTACCTTCAGTCCGGAATTCCGGCAGGCAAGCGATTATCTGCGTGCCAAAATGCAGGAGGCTGGCCTTGTGGTGCGCGAAGATGCGGTCGGCAATCTCTTCGGTCGATTGGAAGGGAGCAACACCCATCTCAAACCGATCCTTGTCGGCTCGCATTTTGACTCTGTCCCTAATGGCGGCAAGTTCGACGGTCCGGCCGGGGTTATCGCTGGTATTGAAGCGGCTTTCCTGTTTCAGGATCACGCCATAACGCCCCACCGCCCGATCGAAGTCATCGCCATGATCGAAGAGGAAGGCAGCCGTTTTGGCAGCGGTTTGATGGCGTCTCGTTTGCTGACGGGGAAGCTTAACACCAAGGAGCTGCCTCAGATCACAGATGGCGATGGCGTAAGTTTCACCCAAGCCTTGCAAAACTACGGGCTTGATCCTGCGAAGCTCAACAAGGTGGTGTTGCCGGAGGGCGCAATCCACGCCTTCCTAGAGCTTCATATCGAGCAGGGGCCAGTGTTGGAAACACATGGAGAAGACGTCGCAATCGTCGATCGCATCGTGTGTTTGACCCAGCTCCGGGTTCATATCTATGGCAATGCCGGTCACGCAGGTACGACACCAATGGAAGCCCGGCGTGATGCGCTGGTCGGTGCGGTTTCCGCTCTGTCTCAGCTGCCGGATCTCGCACATAAGATCGGTCAGGACGCGGTTCTGACTGTTGGGAAGCTTGAGGTAAAGCCCGGCGGCGCAAATGTTATTCCCGATGAAGTCGCGTTCACAGTCGATATTCGCGCGCCAAGCGAGGATGTCGTGCGGGAATTGGTGGACCAGACCCGATTGGTGATCGCCGCGGTGGAGGGCAACGGGCTGAGAGCCGAAGTGCAGGAGGATCTTTTTGCGCCGTCAATCATGCTCTCGACTGAGCTCCACGGGTGCCTCACGAAACATGCGGACCAGCTTGGCCTCAAGTCACGCACGATGGTCAGCGGTGCTGGTCATGATGCGATGATCATGGCGGATTACACGCCGACGGGTCTGATCTTTGTCCCCAGTCGCGCTGGCGTGTCCCATTCTCCTGATGAGTGGACGGATTATGACCAGCTTGCACGCGGTGTAGATGTGTTGTTTTCGACTCTTCGTGAAATGACAGAATAAACTGCCTCTCATTTTGAGATCTATTGATCTCACAAGGTTGTTCAAAGCGGGTAGGTAATAAATATTCGCTTTGAACAGCCTCCAAGACACGAATTTCGAAACTGATTTCGGTTGCCGCAGATAAATCCTCAAAATACACCTACCTTTGAACAGAGGTTGTCGGGGTCCGAGCTCAGGGCTTTCTACGAAACACGTATGATCCGTAAACTATTCCAGAATAGAATAGGCTCTATGATATTTTGATCGCCGGGTTCATGGAGCAAAAAAATTGAGCAAGTTAAACGGCTTATACAAAGTTGACTTTATCACACCTGCTCTGAGAGGATTCGGAGTGGTCATCTTCGAACAAGGACGTGCCCGTGGTGGCGATAGCATTGTGGCCTATAATGGCACTTACACTGAAACGGGTTCAGATATTGAGATTCAACTTGAGGCGTTTCGCCATTCTCACAAAAATGATCTCGTTCCTATTTTTGGCAAAGAACATGTCACTATGACTGTAAATGCCAAATTACTCACCAAAGAGCGCATAGTCGGGACTGCATCCTGTGTGGATGCGCCGGATATTCCGATGAAGGTTGTTTTCACCAAACTTCGGGATTGATCTCTCACACCATCCTGAACGCAAAACGCCTGCCGACATGCTATCGGCAGGCGTTTTTTGTCGTTTGATCTGCGTCCGGAGCTTTATTTCTCTGGTATCAGACCGCGTGGGCTGAACCTCAGCACCAGCAACAGCACCAGCCCCATGGTAAAGAGACGCATATGTGCAGCGCTCTCCAACAGATGTGCGCGCAGGCCACTGTCTTCCGACATGCCAGAGGTCACCAATTCGATCAGCATGACGCCCATGGGTTCCACCTTGATCCAAAGGAACCAGACCAATAGCCCACCGAGGACAGAGCCGAAGTTATTGCCGGAACCACCCACAATCACCATCACCCAGATCAGAAAGGTGAACCGGAGCGGGTTATAGGTGCCGGGGGTCAATTGGCTGTCGAGCGTGGTCATCATCGCACCGGCGACGCCACAGATGGCAGAGCCGAGGATGAAGATCTGCAGGTGCCGACGGGTGACATGTTTGCCCATTGCATTGGCCGCGACCTCATTGTCACGGATGGCGCGCATCATCCGGCCCCATGGGCTCTTGAGCGCCATCTGCGCCATCCACAACAGAACCAGCAGGACCGCCGTGAACATGAGGGAGTAGCCAAGCTTAACATAGAGCGTCGAAGCCGTGGTGGCATCCAGCCCCCAAGAGGCGGCTTTTTCCACAAAGGCGGGATCGCCTTGCAAATCAACCTCATAGGGCAGGGGGCGCGGCAGGCCGACCACGTTTTTCACACCGCGCGACAGCCAGTCCTCGTTTTTGAGCACCGCGATGATGATCTCAGCAATCCCGAGCGTCGCAATTGCCAGATAATCTGAACGCAGACCAAGCGCGGTCTTACCAATCATCCATGCAACACCTGCCGCCAGCAGACCGCCCAGAGGCCAGGCCAGCAACACTGGCAAACCGAGACCGCCGATATTACCTTCGAGCGCTGGGTTGATGCTCTCGACGGCGGCGACACCGGGGTCGAGCACCGCACGATAGATCACAAAGCCGATGATCAGGATCGCAAGCATTGCGACAGTCCGGGTCAGACCAGCGGCCAACTTTCGATAGGTATAGATTGCCGCCGCAATGGTTGCAGCCCCTAGAACCAGCGCCAGTAGAATGCGCTGACCACCAGCCTCCCACGCGCCCGGTGTGGGCGACATGGATGTCAACACCACGGCGAGACCACCAAGTGCGGTGAACCCCATAATGCCAACATTAAACAGCCCGGCAAAGCCCCACTGCAGGTTCACCCCGAGCGCCATAATGGCGGAGATCAATCCCATGTTGAGGATGGTCAGTGACGAGTTCCAAGATCCGGAAAAAATTCCGAACGCCGTTGTGGTTCCTTCCAGCAGCAGCAAAAGGCCGACGAAGGCGAACAGAAGCGTATGTTTCAACGTATCGCTCATACCGCTTTTCCTTTGAAGATGCCGGTGGGTTTGAACAGCAGCACGACAACAAGGATCGCAAAGGAGACCGCGAATTTGTAATCAGTGCTCAGAAGCTGCGCGAGCCCCTCTGGCTCAAGGCTTTCTGGCAGGATGTACCCACCGACTTTTTTCCACGCATAGGTGATCATGACTTCGCTCATGGCGATCACAAAACCACCAGCAATCGCGCCAAGTGGACTGCCAAGACCACCGACGATGGCGGCAGCAAAGATTGGCAGCAGCAACTGGAAGTAAGTGAAGGGTTTGAAAGACTTATCAAGCCCATAGAGCGTGCCGGCAATCGTCGCCAGCGCCGCTACGATCAGCCATGTGATCATCACAACGCGTTCGGGGTTGATGCCCGACAACAGCGCCAAATCCTCATTGTCGGAATAGGCACGCATGGATTTGCCGGTGCGGGTTTTATTGAGGAACCAAAACAGCAGCGCCACGACGATGATCGCAGTGACCACCGTGATCCCTTGCGAGGTCTTGATGGCAAGACCCTCGTCCAATCCGGTCATTTTCTTGAACGTGCCTGCCTTGATGATGAACCGCTCGCCATCGCCAAAACGTTGATCACCGGGGCCAATGAAGAACCGTACAAGACCGTTCATCATGAACATCACACCAAGTGACACCATCACGAAGACCACAGGCTTTGCCTTTTGTTCGCGGTAGAATTTGAACACGGCCATATCAGTGAGCAACACCAGCGCCATGGTTGCCACGATGCCGATGGGCAGCGCCAGAAGCGCGGTCGGTAAAGGACCGGCAGAGATACCCCAATACTGGAATAACCAAGTGGCTCCGATCACAACCATGGTGCCAAAGGCCATGGTGTCGCCATGGGCAAAGTTGGAGAACCGCAAGATCCCGTAGATCAGCGTCACGCCGAGCGCGCCGAGTGCCAACTGGCTGCCATAGGCGATGCCGGGAATGAGAACGAAGTTTGAAAGCGCCACGAAGGCGTTGAGGAAATCCATCTCTTAGCCTCCCAAGAAAGATTTGCGCACTTCGGGATCGGCCAAAAGCTCTTGCCCGGTGCCCGTATAGGCGTTTGCGCCCTGCACCAGAACATAGCCTTTGTCAGCGATTTCAAGCGCTTGTTTGGCGTTTTGCTCCACCATCAGGATCGGCAGCCCAGTGCGGGACACCTCGATGATGCGGTCAAACAGCTCATCCATTACGATAGGTGACACGCCAGCGGTCGGCTCATCGAGCATCAAAACCTTCGGTTTGGTCATCAGCGCGCGGCCCACGGCCACCTGCTGGCGTTGGCCGCCCGACAGCTCTCCGGCCGCCTGATGGCGCTTGTCCTTTAGGATCGGAAACAGGTGATAGACCTGCTCCATCGTGTCGGAAAAATCGTCAGTGCGGATAAAGGCGCCCATCTCAAGGTTTTCTTCGACCGTCATCGAGGTGAAGATATTGCTCGTTTGCGGAACAAAGCCCATGCCCTTGATTACGCGTTCTTGCGGGCTGAGGGTGGTGATATCCTCACCGCCCAGACGTACCGCGCCAGATCGCACGTTCAGCATGCCAAATACGGCTTTCATGGCGGTGGATTTACCAGCGCCATTGGGGCCGACGATGACGGCGATCTCGCCGGGGTTCACGGCGATGGTGCAATCATGCAGGATGTCCGGCCCTTTGCCGTAGCCACCCGTCATGCTGTCACCAATCAAAAAGGGTTCGCTCATGCGTCAGCCCCTTGTAATTTATCTTTGTTTTTCAGACCTGTGCCGAGATAAGCTTCGATCACTTGATCGTTTGCCTTGATCTCATCCAGCGTGCCTTCGGCCAGTTTCTTGCCCTCGGCCATGACGATCACCGGGTCACACAGACGGCCGATGAATTCCATGTCATGCTCGATCACCACGAAGGTGTAGCCGCGCTCCTCATTGAGGCGCTTGATGGCATCGGCAATTGTGTAAAGCAGCGTCCGGTTGACGCCTGCGCCCACCTCGTCAAGGAAAACGATCTTGGCGTCGACCATCATGGTGCGGCCCAGCTCCAGAAGTTTCTTCTGACCGCCAGAGATTTCACCCGCCTTGAGGTCCGCAATATGGCTGATGGTGAGGAACTCCAGCACCTCATCCGCCTTGGCGCGCAGGGCGCGCTCCTCATCAGCGATGCGCTTGCGTCCGAACCATGTGTTCCACAGTGTCTCACCCGATTGATTGCCCGGAACCATCATCAGGTTCTCGCGGCAGGTCATCGAGGAGAACTCATGCGCGATCTGGAAGGTGCGCAACAGCCCTTTGTGGAACAGCTCATGCGGTGGCAGGCCGGTGATGTCCTCACCATCCATCAGGACGCGGCCTGACGTAGGAGGAAGAACCCCTGCCACTACGTTGAAAAGAGTGGTTTTTCCCGCACCGTTTGGTCCGATCAAACCAGTAATGGAGCCCTTGGCGATTTCCAGCGAAGCGCCGTCCACCGCGTGGAACCCGCCGAAGTGCTTATGCAAATCCTCGACGACGATCATGTCATGTAATCCCCTGCCGTCATATTTCGCGGCCCTTTTATTTGGAACAGCCCGAGGCACTTGCGGCTCCCGGGCTGATCAGATCTCTAATGTGCGACGATGGTCCGCCTTAGCGGAATTTCACCGTCACGTTCTTGCCGTCCTGAACTTCGATCTCGCGGAAGGAGCCTGCGCTCTCGCCGGGACCGATGAGGTTCACGCCGGTCGCGCCCTCATAGTCGATTTCACCGCCGTTGGCGAGAATTTCGAGCGCTTTGCCCAGCTCACCGGGGTTGATTTTCTCACCCGGGGCGTTGGCGACTTCGGTGATCTTGGCGACGTAGTCTTTGGGATCAACCGAGCCGGATGCCTGCATCGCGAGCAGGAAAAGTGCTGCCGCATCATAGGATTCCGGGGAATAAGCGGAGGTGCCGTCAAAGCCCAACTCAGAAGCCTTGCCCGCAAAGATCTCGGCACCTTCGCTGTCGGAGCCTGCGATCTGACCAAAGGAGCCGTTGAGGTCCGAACCGACGTTTGTCGGCAGCGAATCACCGATCATGCCGTCGGGCAGGCCGAAGGTGTCGAATGCACCGGTATCGAGCGCACCCTGAATGATGCCCAAACCACCCTGATCAAGGTAGCCCGCAACCACGAGGATGTCGCCACCGGCAGATGCCAGCGCTGCGACCTCGGCAGAATAGTCACCTTTGCCATCTTCGTGTGCGGTTACGATGGTCACTTCACCGCCAGCGGCTTCGAAGGACGACTGGATCGAATCCGCCAGACCCTTACCGTAGTCGTTGTTGGTGTAGGTGATGGCGATGCTATCGACGCCGCGATCAGCAAGAATCGACGCCATGATCTCACCCTGACGGGCATCCGAGGGGGTGGTGCGGAAGAACAGACCGTTGTCTTCCATCGAGGTCAGACCTGGCGAGCTTGCGGAAGGAGAAATCATCACCATACCGTTCGGGATCGCGACGTTTTGCAGGATCGCACCGGTCACACCGGAGCAGTCACCACCCACGATACCGCTTGCACCTTCAGCGATTAGCTTTTCGGCGTTTGCAGTAGCGAGACCGTTATCAATACAGCCGGTATCTGCGCGCAGCGGCGTTACTTTTGCGCCATCGAACAATTTGCCGGACTCGGAGACCTCGGACATGGCGAGCTCAGCGCCAGACGCCATGGTCGGTGCCAGAGATTCGATCGGGCCGGTGAAGCCAAACAGGATGCCGAGTTTGACTTCCTTGGGTTGGCCCTCTGCAAACGCGGTGCCAGCGCTCAATGCGATGGCTGCAGTCGCGGTCAGCAGTTTTTTCATTTGAAAACTCCCTTGTTGGAACAATGTTGTTCGAGAGGAACCCTATGCAAGCCCCGCAGGAAAGGGAAGAGCGATCAGACAGGCTTTTTGTTACGTTACATTGTCTGCGCTAACACCTCTGCGTCAAAGGAGAAAGCCAATGCTACGACCCTTCGCCGTGATCGCGGCACTCACGTTTGGGACCACCATCCTGCAGCCCATTTCCGCAATCGCAATGGAAAGCTCGCAAGGTGAACTGCGGGTTGAAAAAGTAGCGGATGGCTTTGATGTTCCTTGGGCTTTTACCTTCCTGCCCGACGGCGCGATGCTGGTGACAGAACGAGCCGGGCAACTTTGGTACCTGAAAGGTGATAGGCGTCATCAGGTCAAAGGCGTGCCAGATGTTGCGGCTGACGGGCAGGGTGGTTTGCTCGACGTTGTAGCCGCGCGGAACTTTGCCCAAAGCCGGACTGTTTACCTGACCTTCTCACGTACGCAGGGACGCGGTGCCGGAACCGCTGTGGCGCGTGGGCGGCTTAGTTCCGATGCCACACGATTCGAGGATATCAAGGTGATATTTGAGGCCACACCCGGTGCGCGCGGGGGGCGGCATTTTGGCTCTCGGGTGATCGAAGCGCAGGATGGCAGCCTGTTTGTAAGCCTCGGAGAGCGCGGCGACCGTCCCAGCGCGCAGGATCTGGCGCGCGAGCAAGGATCAATCATCCGCATTCTGCCGGATGGGCGTATTCCCGGTGATAATCCCTTTGTCGATGTTGCGGGCGCACGTCCTGCAATCTGGTCTTATGGCCATCGAAACCCGCAGGGCATGGCGATGGATGCGAAGGGCAATATCTGGGCGGTCGAGCACGGTGCGAGAGGTGGCGATGAGGTAAACCGGATTGAGCGCGGTGCAAATTATGGCTGGCCGGTGATATCCTATGGCAGGCATTATTCCGGCCTCAAGATTGGCGAAGGCAGCGCCAAACCGGGCTTGCACCAGCCAGAATGGTATTGGGACCCTTCAATCGCGCCGTCTGGAATGTTGATCTATTCTGGCGCGCTGTGGCCAGAATGGCGTGGCGACATCTTTGTCGGATCGCTGAAGTTCGATTACATATCGAGGCTGTCCGGAACAAAGCTGCAGGAAGTAGAAAAGCTGCAATCCCCCGAGACAGGCCGTATACGTGACATCCGCGAAGCCCCGGATGGCGCGATCTGGTTCGCATCTGAGTATGAGGGGGCCCTTTACAGGATCACCCCAGAGTAGACGTCAGGTGATCTGACGCACACCTTTGCTGCCACGCTCGCGATAGGGCGTGGTGTCATAATGTGCCCGGTAACATTTGGAAAAATGCGACGGGGAGGCAAACCCACAGGCCAGCGCCACGTTGATCACGCTCATATCTGTCTGCATCAACAGGTTACGGGCCTTTTGCAGGCGCAGTTCCATGTAGTAGCGCTTGGGGCTGCGGTTCAGGTAGCGGCGAAACAGCCGTTCCAGCTGCCGGGTGGACATGCCGACATCTTCAGCAAGAACCGACGGGCTGATGGGCTCTTCGATGTTTTTTTCCATCATCTGGATCACCATCGAGAGTTTCGGGTGGCGCACACCGATACGCGTTGGGATCGACAGTCGCTGGGTGTCCTGATCGGTCCGGATCGACGAATAGATCAGCTGATCTGCGACCAGATTTGCCAGTTCTTCGCCATGGTCGTCAGCGATAATCTTCAGCATCAGGTCGATCGAGGAGGTCCCACCTGCAGTCGACAGACGGTTGCCATCAATCACAAAGACCGATTTGGTCAGATCAACGTCCTCGAATTCTTCGGCAAAACTGTCAGAGTTCTCCCAGTGGATTGTCGCGCGTTTCCCATCTAGCAAGCCCGCTTTGGCCAGCGTGTAGGACGCAGTGCAAAGCCCGGCGATTGTCAGCCCCTTACGCGCCTCGCGCCGAAGCCATGACAAAACCCGCTTCGAGGTCGCTTTCTGAACTTCGATCCCGCCACACACCATGATGGTGTCATCGCGCTGAAGCTCAGAAAAATCAGAATCCACCTGAAACACCGTCCCGGCAGAACAGGTGACGGTTTCGCCACCTTCCCCCACGAGCTTCCACGAATAGAGCTCCCGTCCAGCCATCCGGTTGGCAATGCGCAGCGATTCCATCGCAGCGGAGAAGCACAGCAATGTGAATTGATCCAGAAGGACAAACGTAAACCGGCGATGTTTACCGCCCGAAGTCAGTTCAGGAAGCGTCTCTGGCTTGGTTTGCATGGCTCGGGTCCTTACAAATCGGGTCTTTTTAGACGGAGCTGGGAAAGCCACGCGACACGGAGGCCGCGAATTCGGGAAACCTGCTCACAGGATAGCGTCCGGGTCAAGATGTGGAAATTCTAAACTGGCCACTGTTAGCGCTCTTATGTATACGCTTCTTTCGTAAATCACGGTTCCAAAGTCATTTTCGGAGTGAAAACCATGAGCAACTGGCAAAAATCGAACTGGCGCAGCAAGCCGCGGGTCCAGATGCCGGACTATACCGACCAGGATGCACTGCACTCTGTCGAAGCGCAGCTGGCCAAGTATCCGCCACTGGTTTTTGCAGGCGAAGCGCGCCGCCTGAAGGCGCAACTCGGCGCAGCCGGCCGGGGCGAGGCGTTCTTGCTTCAGGGGGGCGATTGTGCAGAAAGCTTTGAACAATTCAGCGCTGATGGCATTCGCGATACCTTTAAGGTGATGCTGCAGATGGCGATGGTTCTGACCTATGGCGCAAAGGTGCCGGTGGTCAAAGTTGGCCGTATGGCTGGTCAATTTGCCAAGCCACGCTCCGCCCCGACGGAAACCATCAATGGGGTCGAACTGCCGAGCTATCGTGGGGACATCATCAATGAGCTGGCTTTCACCCCCGAAGCGCGCATTCCCGACCCGAAGAAAATGCTGCAGGCCTACACGCAGGCTGCGGCAACGCTGAACCTGATCCGTGCCTTCTCTACCGGTGGGTATGCAGATGTGCATCAGGTCCACGCGTGGACGCTGGGCTTTACCGAAGGCGATAAAGCCGAAGCCTATCGCGACATGGCGAACCGGATCACCGATACGCTTGATTTCATGAAAGCGGCAGGCGTGACCAAGGACAACGCGCACACGCTGCAGACGGTGGAATATTACACCAGCCACGAGGGCTTGTTGCTCGAATATGAAGAAGCGCTGACCCGTCTTGATTCCACCTCTGGAAAATGGCTGGCGGGATCTGGTCACATGATCTGGATCGGTGACCGTACGCGCCAACCCGATGGCGCGCATGTCGAATTCTGCAGTGGGGTGCTGAATCCGATTGGTCTGAAATGCGGCCCAACCACCACAGCCGACGACCTCAAGGTATTGATGCAAAAGCTCAATCCTGAGAACGAAGAAGGCAAGCTGACTCTGATCGCACGTTTTGGCGCAGGCAAGGTTGCAGATCATCTGCCCCGGCTTGTGCAAGCGGTGAAGGACGAAGGTGCCAAGGTTACTTGGGTCTGTGATCCGATGCACGGCAACACGATCAAATCCGCAAGCGGCTACAAAACGCGCCCGTTTGAATCGGTGCTGCGTGAGGTGCGCGACTTCTTTGGCGTGCATCAGGCCGAGGGCACAATTCCGGGCGGTGTTCATTTTGAAATGACCGGTCAGGACGTAACCGAATGCACGGGTGGCGTACGCGAGGTGACCGACGAGGATCTCAGCGATCGGTATCATACAGCCTGTGATCCGCGTCTGAATGCCGATCAATCTCTGGAACTGGCGTTCCTTGTGGCGGAAGAGCTTTCACGTCTTCGGACACCTGACGATTCTCGCGCCGCGATCTAACGCGCGCAGGCTTTCCTTCAAACTCGACGGCTCGCATTTTTTGCGGGCCGTTTTTTTGTGATCGTTCGTGTTTTGCATCATACTCGAAAAAGAACGCCCGGAACGCGTTCTGCGTCCGGGCGTCAATGCTTCAACGTCTATGTCCAGTAGGTTGAAACTTAAGCTAATTCTCGGTGCTTTCGATTCGAATTTTAGTAATCAGTCCCGCGAAACCACAAGGCGCAGGTGTGGTGCGCCATTCTTGAGCTTGCCACCGCGAGGCGGGCGCGACACCAGTTTTTCGGCTTCTGTCGTCGAGACGGTTTCCAGCGCGACCGGCGCGGGCTTTGCGTCCGAGCGAGACGGCGAGCGCGTGGATTTCAACGCATCCTTGTTTTCGCGGCGGGCGCGATCCAACAAAGAACGGGCCTCATCCATCAAGCTGGTGGATTTACGCTCAAAAGTTGAACGCGGTTCACCAAAGCCGTCCGTTTGCGGCGTTTTATTGGTCAAATCACGCTGTGACATGTCCTGCAGGTGCGGATCGGACACCCGAGGCGTTGCTTTGAACTCCGGAGCAGCCTTCGATTGCTCGGTCTTGGTGATTTTGCGAATCTCACAATTGTCGACGAGGAAGCGCTGCGAGACGCGGCTTGCCCCGCCTTCGGAAACCATCACACCCAGCGCGCGGCTTACATCACCCAGATCACTGCGCAGTGGCAGCAGGATCATCTTGGCAGTGCGGCTACCGCGGAGGCGCGTAGCCTCAGTATGCAGATCAAACTCCAGAATGGAGGGATCGTCGAACATATGCTCCAGCGCGGCGCTGACGGTCTTGCGTGACTCGGCGGTGAAGAATGCGGTCAGAGGCATGCCGCGAACTTCCATTCCAGCCAGTTCGTTGACCTTCTGACCGGCAAGACGGAAACGTGCGATCCCCGGTGCAACGCGCTCCAGAATGAAGGTCTGGCTGAGGATATTTTCCAGACCACGCGGATCAACCTGCGAGCGGCTGGGAATATCGTCACCACGACGCAGAGCAGTCCAATAAGCCTCGGCCTGACGCAGAGGCGACACGTTCGAGCGTGTGCGAAAGCGATCCATTGCTACCACTTTATCCAACCCTGTCTTCTTGTCTGCGCCGTCGTGACCGCGAAAAATCATTATCTTGTCCTCTGCATCCGGTTCCAGCATCGAAACTTGGCAAGAGGCCCATGCCCAAGTGTTAACGCCGAAGTGGTTACCTTGGAGTTAACATGACACAATCTGAATAAAGTTTGGACCAATAGTTTAATCAATGGTTAACACTTTGGTATAGGCGGTCTCTGCCTTTGCAGTGTGCGGGCATACGCCCGGCCATTGACCCCGCTCTGTGCCAATGTATTCAGGATGCAGGAGGGTCACAGATGACTTTGCATTCGATGACGGGATTTGCCTCCGGGCAGGGCGCGGAGGGCGCATATACATGGGTCTGGGACATCAGGTCTGTAAACGCCAAGGGGCTGGACGTGCGCGTCCGGGTTCCAGATTGGCTAGAAGGCCTTGAAAACGAAATAAAAACCCGCGCGTCCAAAAAACTTGGTCGCGGCAATGTGACTGTTGGCTTGCGCCTTGGCCGCGCGGAGGATTGCAAAGGACAACTCCAGATCAACGCGGCTGCGATGGAGGCGATGCTGGCCGCCATTGCTGCCACACAAGCACAGGCGGCACAGGTGGGATTGCAGCTCGCTCCGGTGCGCGCAACCGATATCCTTCAGATGCGCGGGGTGCTGGAACAGGCCACAGCGGAGAATGAATCCGAACATCTGGTTAAGCGGCTCCTATCCGAATTCGTCTCACTTTTGGCCGACTTTATTAACATGCGTGCGAGTGAAGGTGCGGCTCTGCACGCGGTGCTGACAGAGCAGCTCTCGCGGATTGAGGCCCTGACCGATGCCGCAGCCCAGCGCGCCGTGGACCGAGAGGTCCAGATTAAAGAAACGCTCCAAGCCAATCTTGCGCGCGTGATGAGCAACAGCGACGGCGCAGATGCGGATCGCGTGGCCCAAGAACTCGCACTGATCGCGGTCAAAGCCGACGTGACCGAAGAACTCGACCGGCTGGTGGCCCATGTGGCCGCCGCGCGAAAACTGATCGGGCAGGGCGGTCTGGTGGGGCGCAAGCTCGACTTTCTGATGCAGGAATTCAACCGCGAGGCTAACACGCTCTGCTCAAAGGCGCAGAACGCGGCCTTGACCGAGGTGGGATTGGAACTCAAAACCGTGATCGACCAGATGCGCGAGCAGGTTCAAAACATAGAATAAGGAGAGGACCCTCATTATGGCACACTCAAAAGCACAGCGACGGGGCCTTCTCATTATCCTGTCTTCTCCCTCCGGCGCGGGGAAATCTACATTGGCCAAGCGGCTGCGGGCCTGGGACAGCGACATCAGTTTTTCGGTGTCGGCCACCACACGGAAACCGCGCCCCGGCGAGGTCGACGGGCAGGACTATCACTTTGTCTCGGTGGATTCGTTCAAACATGACGTGGCCGATGGCGAGATGCTGGAACATGCCCACGTGTTCGGCAATTTCTACGGCTCACCCAAGGGGCCGGTGCAGAAGGCCATCAATGAAGGCCGCGATGTGCTGTTCGACATTGATTGGCAGGGCGCGCAGCAGATCACCAATTCGGATCTCGGCAAACACACGCTGTCGATCTTCTTGTTGCCGCCCTCCATCACCGAGCTGCGCCGCCGCCTGGAAAGTCGGGGACAGGATGATGCTGAGACCATCCAGCGCCGCATGCAAAAGAGCTGGGACGAGATCTCGCACTGGGGCTCCTACGATCATGTGCTGATCAACGAGGATCTTGATGAGACCGAAGAGGCGCTGAAAACCATCATCACAGCCACCCGCCTGCGCCGCATTCAACAGCCTTCGCTGATCGAACATGCCCGCACCCTGCAACAGGAATTTGAGGATCTGTCATGAGCATCTATGCGCTTGGTGAACACCGCCCGCAAATCCACGCAGATACATGGGTGGCCCCGGATGCCAATCTGATTGGCAAGGTGGTGCTGGAAGAGGGGGCCTCGGTCTGGTTCGGCGTCACCATCCGCGCCGATCACGAGGAAATCCGCATCGGGCGGGGCTCCAATGTGCAGGAAAACGTGGTCATGCATATCGACGCGGGCTACCCGCTGACCATCGGCGAAAACTGCACCATTGGCCATAAGGTCATGCTGCATGGCTGCACCATTGGCGAGAACTCCCTGATCGGGATGGGGGCGACCATCCTGAACGGCGCCAAGATCGGTAAGAACTGTCTGATCGGGGCGGGCGCTCTGATTACGGAGAACAAGGAAATTCCTGATAATTCTCTGGTCATGGGCGCACCGGGCAAAGTGGTGCGCGAGGTGGATGCCGAACTCGCCGCCAAGCTGACCGCCAGCGCCGTGCACTATCAGGAAAACATGCGCCGTTTCAAAGCGGAGTTGAAGGAGATTTGACCGTGAAGAATTCCCGCCCCTCCGTGATGCGCCCGCATGGTCTGCCCGACAGTGCTAGCCACCCTGTGGTGACACCGCTCAGCCCCTCAGTGGTCTATGCGTCCGAAACCCCGGATGCGCTGGACGATCAATATGAGGGCCGCGTGCATGGCTATACCTACTCCCGTGAGGGGCATCCCAACGCCGATGTAATTGCGCGTCGGCTTGATGACATGGAGGGCGCAACCGGAGGCGTTGTGACAGGCTCCGGCATGGCGGCAGTCTCCGCCGTGCTCATGGGGCTGTTGCAGACAGGTGATCATGTCATCGGTGGTGATCAGCTTTATGGGCGTTCGCTGCGTCTTATGAGGGAAGATTTGCCGCGTCTTGGGATCAACACGTCTCTGGCCAATCCCGGCGACGTCGATGCAATCCGCGCTGTGATCCGCCCAGAGACCAAGCTCATTCTGGTGGAGGCGGTGTCGAACCCAACGCTTGCGGTGGCCGACATCGATGGAATCGCCGCGCTGTGCCGGGAACACGGCATCCTGCTGGCGGTGGATAACACCTTTACCACGCCCCGCGCGTTCAAACCGTTTGAGCATGGCGCAGATATTGTCATCCACTCCGTCACCAAACTGCTCGCGGGCCACTCCGACGTGATGCTGGGCTATGTGGTGGCCAAGGACGCCGCGCTCAATGACCGGATGCGGGTGTTTTCCGTTACCACCGGTATGACGCCGAGCCCGTTTGATTGCTGGTTGGCGGAGCGGGGGCTGTTGTCCTTTGATCTGCGCTTCGACCGCGCCGAAGCCACGGCAGCGCGTCTGGCCGATCACATCGCTGGGCTGCCGGGGGTGAAGCGCGTCATTTACCCGACGCGCCAGGACCACCCGGATCATGCCCGCGCGCAGGCGCTGCTCAAGGGCAAGGGCTGCAACATGGTGAGCTTTGAACTCGACGGCGGTCGCGAGGCGGCCAATGCGTTTACCCGCGGGGCCGAAGGGCTGTCCTTTGCGCCGACGCTTGGGGATGTGGGCACCACGCTCTCGCACCCGGCCTCTTCGTCACACCGCGCCCTCACTCCGGAATATCGCGCAGCACTTGGTCTGCACGAGGGGTTCTTTCGCGTGTCGGTCGGGCTGGAAGACCCAGACACGCTTTGCGCGATCTTTGAGGCAGCAATCAACTCTGCCATGTCATAGTTACATTCAAACCCTAAGAAGGCCGTCACGACGCAATGACGAGGCAAAAAATCATGTCGCAAGAGCTGATCGACGGGCTGCTGGCCGCGTTTCCGATGCCTGCCGTTCTGATCGATCAGACTGAGCGTTTGATTGCGGCAAATGTCGAAGGCGCAACCCTGCTTGGCCCTCAGGTGATCGGGCGCCATTTTGCCACCATCCTGAGGCAACCCAATGTGACCGCCGCAATCGAGTCCTGTCTATTGGATCGCCAACCGCGCACGGCGCGGCATCTGTCCAATGACGGCGCGCAAGATACCACCTTTGAGGTCACATTGCGCTATGTGCCCGGCGTTGGAGCGGTCAATGGCGGTGCGGTGCTGATCTGTTTTGACGACATCACAGATCGCGAGCACGCCAGCCAGATGCGTCGTGATTTTGTCGCCAACGTCAGCCATGAGCTACGTACGCCTCTGACAGCATTGATGGGATTCATTGAGACGCTGCGCGGCGCGGCGCGTGATGACGCCAATGCGCGGGACCGTTTCCTTGAAATCATGGAAGGCGAAGCCAGCCGCATGAACCGGCTGGTCGGCGATCTTTTGTCGCTGAACCGGGTTGAGAGTGAAGAGCGTGTGCGGCCCAAAGAGCGTATAGATCTGGTGGCGTATCTGGGCTCTACCATCAAATCACTCGGTCCCATCGCAGAGAGCGGTGGCCGCAACCTCGCTCTGGACGCGCCAGATATGCCGATTGAAATCCCGGCGGACCCCGACCAGATTCAGCAGGTTTTCACCAATCTGATCGAGAATGCGCTAAAGTACGGCGGTGAGAATGTCACTGTCTCTCTGACGGCGCTGGATCGCGACCCGGCGCTCAGGTGTCCGGCGGTGCGGGTACAGGTGATCGATGATGGCCCCGGTATTGATCCTGTGCATCTGCCACGCCTGACGGAGCGGTTCTACCGCGCCGACAACCACCGCTCGCGCGAGCTGGGCGGGACGGGGCTTGGGCTTGCGATTGTGAAACACATCATCAATCGCCACCGCGGACGCTTGCGGGTCGAAAGCGATCTGGGAAAAGGCGCGACCTTCACGGTCATTCTGCCGCAATAGGCCTGTCGCGACCTCGATCACGCCCACTTCACATGCCCCAAGAGGGCAAATCTGCCATTTTGTGACAATGGGTTAATCAATCGGATCGCGTGCACGACGCACGTAATACGTGTTTCATTCAACATTGCCGGGCGGCTGAGCAAGTGTTTCGGTTTTTTTTCACTTCAGGGCTGCGGTTGTCATACAGCTGTTACACAGCCGTCACAAAAGCCACATCTGAGCCTTCTAGGAGGGGCTCAAGATCATCTTGGGGGTGATCGTAAACTTCTTAAACTCATGGAGACTTCAATGTCCTTTGTGAAACTGACCGCATCCACCCTGGCCATCGCCGCCGTATCGGCCACCGCAGCTGCTGCGCGTGATCAGGTGCAGGTCGCAGGCTCCTCCACCGTTCTGCCTTATGCTTCGATCGTTGCTGAAGCCTTTGGCGAGAACTTTGACTTCCCGACACCGGTTGTCGAATCCGGCGGCTCCTCTGCTGGCCTTAAGCGTTTCTGCGAAGGCGTTGGTGAGAACACCATCGACGTTGCAAACGCCTCCCGCGCGATCAAAGAAAAAGAGATCAAGGCTTGCGCCGAAGCTGGCGTGACCGACATCATCGAAGTCCGCATCGGCTATGATGGCATCGTGTTCGCCTCCGACATCAACGGCAACGGGTTTGAATTCACCCCGACCGATTGGTTCCTGGCACTGTCCGACAAAGTTTCCGTTGACGGCAAGCTGGTCGACAACCCCAACAAAACCTGGGCCGACGTGAACGGCGACTTCCCGGCACAGGCCATTCAGGCGTTCATCCCCGGCACCAAGCACGGCACCCGTGAAGTGTTCGAAGAAAAAGTGATCCTCGCAGGCTGCGAAGAAACCGGCGCGTTTGAGCTATTCAAAGAAGCCAATGGCGGCGACGAGAAAGCAGCTGAGAAAGCCTGTATCGCTCTGCGCACCGATGGCGTGTCGGTGGATATCGATGGCGACTACACCGAGACCCTCGCACGTATCGAATCCAACAAAGACGGCATCGGCGTCTTTGGTCTGGCCTTCTACGAGAACAACACCGACAAGCTGCAAGTCGCAACCATGTCCGGTATCGTTCCCTCCACCGAGTCGATCGCAACTGGCGAATACCCGGTCTCCCGCCCGCTGTTCTTCTACGTGAAGAAAGCCCACATCGGCGTGATCCCCGGCCTGAAAGAATATGCTGAGTTCTTCGTCTCTGACGAAGTTGCAGGCCCCGACGGCCCGCTCTCCGAGTACGGCCTCGTTGCTGACCCGGAACTGGCAAAAACTCAGGAAGCTGTTGCTTCTGAAGCAACCATGGGCGGCAACTCCTAAGAGCCCCGCGCACGGTTAAACCAGGCCGGGGCGGATCATACGTCCCGGCCTTTCGTATCAAAAGCAAACCTGTTTCCCCTTAATTTGCACCGTCAAACGGAGCTCTTGATGCCCACCTTCTGGCTTGTCCTCGCCCTGATCGCACTGTCGGTCGCCGGTTTCTTCCTCGGCCGCAATCGCGCTCTGGTTTCCGCTGGCGGAAACTCCAAGGACCTTCACTCGCTGCCCTCTTACTACGGGCACAACGTGGCGCTCTCGGCCTTGGTGCCAGCGCTCGCACTTCTTGCAATTTGGTTGCTGGTGCAGCCAATGATCATTGATCAGCGGGTATCAGGTATGATCCCCGAAGAAACGATTTCTGAAGGGTCCACTATTGGCCTCGTCATGAGTGACGTGCGTCGGGTCGCCGAAGGGCTTGATCTGGCGGTGGCCGAAGAGGCAATGACCCAGGAACAGGCCCGCAATCTGCGCAGTGAATTCTCAGATGTGCGCGGACGTCTGGGCGAGATCGGCGTAGCCCTTGGCGCGGATGTGCGCCCCGAGATTCTACGCGCCGCGCAAACCTACCGAACCCTGTCAAACACCGGCCATATTGCTATGATCGTGATGGTTGCCTTGGTCGCGCTGGGTGGGTTTGGCTGGTCTTATGGCCGCACACATAAGGATTTTCGTGCCCGCAATGTGGTCGAGCAGGGCATTCTGGCGCTGCTGATCCTTGCTGCCTCGCTCGCGATCCTGACCACCATTGGTATTGTGTTGTCGATGCTGTTTGAGACACGTAACTTCTTCTCGCTGCATTCCTGGACCGACTTCTTCTTTGGCGGCACATGGGCACCAAACTTCCGCGGTGACTCGGATCTATCGATCCTGCCGCTTCTGTGGGGCACACTCTATATTTCGGTGATCGCATTGCTGGTCGCTGTTCCAATCGGTCTGTTTGCAGCGATCTACCTGAGCGAATACGCCAGCAAAACGACGCGCTCTTTTGCAAAACCACTTCTGGAGATCCTCGCCGGTATCCCGACCATTGTTTATGGCCTCTTTGCGCTTCTGACTGTCGGTCCAGCACTTGTGCGGTTCTTTGGTCAAGGCGAAAACGGCATTCTTGGGGTCGAGTGGATGAGTGGCGCCACCTCTGTTCTGACCGCAGGCGTGGTGATGGGCATCATGCTCATTCCCTTCGTGTCGTCGCTTTCGGATGACATCATCAATGCAGTGCCTCAGGCGATGCGCGACGGCTCTCTGGGTCTGGGCGCAACCAGATCCGAGACCGTACGTCAGGTGGTTATGCCCGCAGCGCTTCCCGGTATTGTCGGTGCCGTCCTGCTGGCCGCCTCGCGCGCCATCGGCGAGACCATGATTGTGGTTATGGGGGCAGGGGCGATTGCGAAATTCTCGCTCAACCCACTGGAATCCATGACAACAATCACCACCCGGATCGTCAGCCAGCTGACGGGGGATACTGACTTTGCCAGCCCCGAAACGCTGGTCGCCTTTGCCCTTGGTTTGACTCTCTTTGTGCTGACCCTCGGCCTCAATGTTCTCGCGCTCTATATCGTGCGCAAATATCGGGAGCAGTACGACTGATGACCGATCTTAGCCAAACTCCCGCCTCCGGAGACGTCCCTATGCCTCGCAAACATGGCAACTCCCTGCTCGAACTGACGGATCGCACCAAGCGCCGCAACGCTGCCGAGACCCGGTTCAGGGCCTATGGCATCGCGGCCATTGCGGTCGGCCTGTTGATGCTGGTGGTTCTCGTGACGACCATCTTCAGCAAGGGCTTCGGCGCCTTTCAGCAGACTTTCATCACGCTTCAGGTGGAGCTTTTGGAAGAAAAACTCGACAAAAACGGCAACCGCGATCTGGACGACATCAAGAAGGTCACCACCTTCGGCTATGCCCCGATCATCCGCAACGCCGTTGAGGCAAAGGTGACCGAGCTGGGTGTCGAAACACCGCTCAAGGGCAAAGACATGGCTGGGCTTTTGTCCAAGGACGCCGCAGCAACCTTGCGCGAATTTGTCATCGCCAACCCCGACGAGATCGGCAAAACCGTCGAGTTCCGCTTCCTCGCTCAGAGCCGCGTTGACGGTTATCTGAAAGGGCGCGTGAGCCGTGATAGTATTGAGAACGACAAGAACATCTCTGCCGAGCAACTCGATCTGGTGGATGCGCTTGTCGCAGCGGATGTGATCGAGAAGACCTTCAATCTCGACTTTATCCTCGGCGCGGATGCATCGGACGCACGTCCCGAAGCTGCAGGCATGGGGGTCTCCATGCTGGGCTCGCTCTTTATGATGTTCGTGGTGCTGGCGTTGGCATTGCCTATTGGTGTGGCGGCCTCGATCTACCTTGAAGAGTTCGCGCCACAGAACTGGCTCACTGATATCATCGAGGTGAATATCTCAAACCTCGCGGCGGTTCCGTCGATTGTGTTTGGTATTCTGGGGCTTGCGGTCTTTATCAACTACATGCACCTGCCGACTTCTGCGCCGCTGGTGGGGGGGCTGGTTCTGACCTTGATGACACTGCCGACCATCATCATCTCCACACGCGCGTCGCTGAAGGCGGTTCCGCCGTCCATCCGTGATGCCGCACTCGGTGTTGGTGCCTCCAAAATGCAGGCGGTGTTTCACCATGTCCTGCCGCTGGCCGCACCGGGCATTCTGACCGGGACCATCATCGGTCTGGCGCAAGCGCTTGGCGAAACCGCACCGCTTCTGCTGATCGGCATGGTGGGCTTCATCGCCTCGAACGCACCGGATAGCATTGCCTCAGGTCTGCTTTCTCCCAACTCCGCCATGCCCGCGCAGATCTATGAGTGGGCCAAGCGCGCTGACCCGGCGTTTTACGAACGCGCCTGGGGCGGTATCATCATTCTGCTGGTCTTCCTGATCACCATGAACACACTGGCTGTGATCTTGCGCCGCCGATTTGAACGCCGCTGGTAAGAGGGGGCACTACAATGAACGATATGACAGCAATGGATAGCACCGTGGAAACCCAACGTACCAAGATCGCAGCCAATGGCGTCAACGTCTATTACGGCGACAGCCATGCCATCAAAGACGTCAACGTCGAGATCGAGGACAAGACCGTCACCGCCTTTATCGGCCCATCGGGCTGCGGCAAGTCGACGTTTCTGCGCTGCTTGAACCGTATGAACGACACGATTGATATCTGCCGCGTGACGGGCGATATCCTGCTGGAAGGCGAAGACATCTACGACAAGCGCGTCGACCCGGTTCAGCTGCGCGCGCAGGTCGGTATGGTGTTTCAAAAGCCAAACCCGTTCCCGAAGTCGATTTATGACAACGTGGCCTACGGCCCACGCATTCACGGCCTTGCAAAAAACAAAGCCGAATTGGATGAAATCGTTGAGAAATCTTTGCGTCGCGGTGCGATCTGGGACGAGGTCAAAGACCGTCTTCATTCCCCCGGAACAGGTCTTTCTGGTGGGCAGCAACAGCGCCTGTGTATCGCGCGCGCCGTTGCCACCGAGCCAGAGGTTCTGCTGATGGACGAGCCCTGTTCCGCGCTTGACCCAATCGCCACCGCACAGGTCGAAGAACTGATCGACGAGCTGCGCGAAAACTACTCGGTGGTGATTGTGACGCACTCCATGCAACAGGCCGCCCGTGTGAGCCAGAAGACCGCGTTCTTCCATCTCGGCAACCTTGTGGAGTTCGGCCCAACTGGTCAGATCTTTACCAACCCAGAAGATCCGCGCACCGAAAGCTACATCACTGGCCGTATCGGATAAGTTGGAGAAATATCAAATGGTTGAACAACATATTGCATCTGCATTCGACCGCGACCTAGAGGCCATTCAGGCCCGGATCATGAAGATGGGTGGCCTTGTTGAGGCAGCCATCATGGAAGGCGCTCGCGCACTCGAGGCCCGCGATGAAGAACTCGCAGCAAAAGTGGTCAAAGACGATGCTGCGATCGACGGCCTTGAGGAACTGATCAACGAGGATGCGGCGCGTGTCATCGCCATTCGTGCGCCCGCCGCGGTTGATTTGCGCGTGGTACTGAGCGTTATCAAAATCTCGGGCCATCTGGAGCGTGTCGGTGACTACGCCAAGAACATGGCAAAACGCACCGGCGTTCTGGCCCAAAGCCCGGCGGTTGCCGACAGCGCAGCGGCCCTGCGCCGGATGGCGCGCGAGGTCGAGCTGATGCTCAAGGATGCACTCGACAGCTACATCCAGCGCGACGATGAACTGGCCCGCGACGTGATTGATCGTGACCGCGATGTGGACCAGATGTATAACGCTCTGTTCCGGGAATTCCTGACGCATATGATGGAAGATCCGCGCAACATTACGTCCTGTATGCATTTGCATTTTATTGCAAAAAACATCGAACGCATGGGCGACCATGTCACCGCGATTGCCGAACAGGTGGTCTATCTGGTGACCGGCAACAAACCCGAAGAAGAGCGTGCTAAAGCCGACACCACGTCGGTCACGACGCAGGAGATCTAAGCTATGGCAGTCGATCAGCCCACTGTTCTGGTCGTCGAGGACGAACTGGCTCAGCGTGAAGTGCTGGCCTATAATCTGGAAGCCGACGGCTTTCGGGTGATCAAGGCGGAAAATGGCGAAGAGGCATTGTTGCTCGTTGAAGAGGATATGCCTGACATTATCGTTCTGGACTGGATGATGCCCAATCTCACTGGGATCGAGATTTGTCGTCGCCTGAAAACACGAACTGATACGCGTGGGATTCCGATCATCATGCTCTCGGCCCGCTCTGAAGAAGTGGACAAGGTGCGCGGACTGGAAACAGGTGCGGACGATTACGTGGTAAAACCATATTCCGTGATCGAGTTGATGGCGCGGGTGCGCACGCAGTTGCGGCGGGTCCGTCCTGCCACGGTCGGTATGCGGCTGGAGTTCGACGACATCATTCTGGATGCGGAAACGCATAAGGTGAGCCGATCTGAGCAGCCTCTAAAGTTGGGCCCGACTGAGTTCCGCCTGCTGTCTACCTTTATGGAAAAACCGGGTCGGGTTTGGAGCCGCGAGCAGTTGTTGGACCGTGTTTGGGGACGTGACATCTACGTGGATACCCGCACTGTTGACGTCCATATCGGGCGGTTGCGCAAGGCGCTGACCCAGCATGGCGGCGACGATCCGGTCAGAACCGTGCGCGGCGCAGGCTACGCCCTCGGCTAGAATCCTGCATCAACATATTTGCGTAATGAGTTCTAACGGCTTCGGAATTTCCGGAGCCGTTGTTACATCCGGCTGATCTATCTTGGCAACGGATCTTCGGGTTGAGCTTGCCCGGAGAGCCATTCCCGAAACTGGGACAGGCCACTATGACGGGACTTCGATGTTGGCCAGACCAGATAATATGCGCCGCCTATGTCCTCTGGCGCATGGTGAAGCGCAACCAGGCGACCTGTGGCCAGATCCTGCTCCACCAGATAATCAGGCATCAAAGCGACGCCCAAGCCATGCAGCGCGGCCTGGCTAATGGTGGAGAATTGATCATAGATCGTGCCCCCAAGATTGCCCTCAGTAGGCACATTCTGTCGTGCAAACCAATCTGCCCACGCATGCGGGCGGGTCTGGATGTGCAGCAAGGGCAGGGAGAGGATATCTCGGGGCGCCTCGATTTTGGCACGACCCGCCAAATCCGCCGAACACACAGGGACAAGCTGTTCGTGCTTTAGCAACAACGCCTGGGTTCCCGGCCAATCCGCGTTTCCAAAATGTATTGCCGCATCAAAGCTCTCTGATGCGAAGTTAAACGGAGCCAAGCGCGTGGACATATTGATTGTCACATCCGGGTGACGACGGGAAAACTCCGGCAGGCGTGGCATTAACCAGCGCATGCCAAAGGCAGGCAATATCGCAAGATTGAGACTTCCGGCCAGAGGCGCAGATTGCAGCTGAAGCGTTGCTTTGGCGATCCGATCCAATGCGTAGCGCACCTCTTCGGCATAGGCAGTCGCATCAGGTGTCAGCGACAGGGATTTTCCTTCACGCACCACCAGTTCTACGGCCAACTGCCGCTCGAGTGCTTGCAACTGACGGCTAACGGCACCTTGCGTCAGCGACAACTCCGCCGCAGCTGCAGACGCACTGCCCAGCCGGTCCAGCGCTTCGAGCGCACGCAGCGAGGCAATGGAGGGAAGGAAACGGCGAGGCACAGACATGTATGAGGTATTGTCATATGTGATTGCGAAAGTCTCGCTGTTTTTTACAGTTTCACGAGCTTAAGGTCTCGTCAACACTTTCACAGGAGGTCCCCATGCTGGATGACAAACCGACCCTTCGCGCAAAAGATGCACCTGACCTTGGCCGCTTCAGCTGGGACGATCCCTTGCGCCTTAGCGATCAGCTGACCGAAGATGAACGCATGATCGAAGCGTCCGCACGCGCCTATGCACAGGAAAAACTGCAAAGCCGCGTGACTGACGCTTATGAGAACGAGCAGACCGATCTCGAGATCTTTCGCGAAATGGGCGAGATGGGGTTGCTGGGCACCACGATCCCCGAGGAGTACGGTGGACTGGGTGGTGGCTATGTGTCCTACGGTCTGGTTGCGCGCGAGGTGGAGCGCGTGGATAGCGGCTATCGCTCCATGATGTCGGTTCAAAGCTCGCTGGTGATGTATCCCATCTATGCCTATGGCAGCGAAGAGCAGCGTCAAAAGTACCTGCCAAAACTGGCATCTGGCGAGTGGATCGGCTGTTTTGGCCTGACGGAACCTGATGCCGGCTCCGACCCCGCCGGAATGAAAACCCGCGCCGAAAAAACAGATGGCGGCTACCGGCTCACCGGCTCCAAGATGTGGATCTCGAACTCACCAATCGCGGATGTGTTCGTCGTTTGGGCCAAGTCTGAAGCGCATGGCGGCAAGATCCGCGGGTTTGTGCTGGAGAAAGGCACCAAGGGCCTGTCCGCACCGAAAATTCAGCAGAAAATGTCTCTGCGTGCATCGATCACTGGTGAGATCGTCCTGGACGGCGTCGAGGTTGGTGAAGATGCGTTGCTGCCGCATGTCGAAGGCTTGAAAGGGCCGTTTGGCTGTTTGAACCGGGCACGCTATGGCATCAGCTGGGGCGTGATGGGCGCGGCGGAAGCCTGCTGGCACGCCGCTCGCCAATATGGTCTCGATCGCCACCAGTTTGGCCGCCCCTTGGCGAACACGCAGCTGTTCCAGTTGAAACTGGCCAATATGCAGACCGAAATCGCGCTTGGGCTGCAAGCCTCTCTGCGTGTTGGACGACTGATGGATGAGGCCAATGCAGCGCCGGAGATGATCTCCATCGTGAAGCGCAACAACTGCGGCAAGGCGTTGGAAATCGCCCGTCATGCGCGAGATATGCATGGTGGCAATGGCATCAGCCTCGAGTTCCAAGTGATCCGGCACATGATGAACCTTGAGACGGTGAACACCTATGAAGGCACCCATGATGTGCACGCGCTGATCCTCGGGCGCGCGCAAACCGGCCTTCAGGCGTTCTTCTAAACCTTAACGCGACACAATAATGCAAAACCGCCCTTGCAATCATGCAAGGGCGGTCATTTTGCGGGGGTTCCCTTATGACGCCCGCCCAGCAATTCCAATTGCGAAGCAAGCCTCTCGATAAGACCTTAACGCTCGGGTTAACAGCGCGGCATTACACTCCTTAGCGAATTGAGAGCGCTGTTAATCTCTCTTAAAGGGGCACAGTGTGATTTGCGCTCGTGACGGCATGACCTCATCATTGACATCTACGTACGTCATTTTTTGCAAATTCCGTGATTTAGGATTTGTTAGGGCTGCGGTCGGGCATTGTCGCAAAACCAGCAGCGCGAGTGGCGCTGCGCCCCTCCGCCATTCAGTTAACAGCCTCTGCATCTTTTCCGTAACCTTGGCACAGCGCAGAAGGAAGCACCTGAAAAATTGAAGGGCGAGAGCCAGTGCGGCCCTCGCGGTCCGTCCTATCACTCGTCCATACTGCGCATCCGACTACCTTCGGGGTCGAACAGTGCGCCCAGATGCACAGTTGCCGTGAACTTTTGTCCGGCGATATTGACGTCCACCTGATCACCACCGACGAACCCGGTTTTGCAAAATGCCAATGCAACTGGACGTCCGACCCGATAGCCAAAGGCACAAGAGGTGGTATGCCCGATGATCTGACCCCCTGAATAAACAGGTTCATGCCCCAGTGGCACCGCATCTGGATCATCAAGTATGAGCGATACCACTTGATGTGTAGCAGAAGTTTTTCGTTTCTCTTCAATAGCCTCTGCGCCGATGTAGCCGCCAGATTTGCGCAGGGCAAAGCCTAGACCAACGTCCAATGGAGTGACATCGCTGTCGAGCTCATGCCCCATGGCGCAAAAGCCTTTCTCAATTCGCATCGACGTCTGTGCATAAAGACCCGCTGGCGCGGCTCCGGCTTGGATCAATGCGCGATACACATCTTGTGCATGTGCGGCGCGACAGGTGATTTCCCAGCCCGCTTCGCCCACATAAGATAGACGCGCAGCCCGAATATGATGGCCAGCAATGGTCGCTTCGCCATGTTTGAAGTAATTTATCTGCGTCAGGCTTTCGGCACCGACCGCGCTAGCGGTCTTCGCGGCCTCCGGCCCCATCAATCCAAAAGTCGCGTATTCTTCCGTTGTATCGCAGATAGTTACATCGTAACCCTCACCGTGTTGCAGGAACCACGCCATATCGCGTTGTATGGCTGCGGTTCCAACAAACAGGCGATAGTGATCCTCTGCAATCCGTTGCGCCGTGATGTCGCTCTCGAAGGTGCCGCGTTCATTCAACACCGCCGTATAGATGACAGATCCAGGCGCGCGTGCCATTTGCCCTGCGCAAACATGCAAAAGGAATGCCTCTGCATCCGGGCCCGTTACGTCAATTTTGCCAAAGGAAGAGGCATCAAATATCGCAGCACGTTGGTGCGCGGCCTCGACCTCTGCGGCGACATTGGCAAACCAGTCGGGCTTGTCGAACCGAAGTTTTGGTTCTGCGGTGTTACCAAAATATAGCGGACGCTCCCAGCCATACACCTGGCCAAACTGCGCCCCAGCCGCGCGATAGTCGCTATCGACGGGCAGGGGGCGCAGATCCCGGGCGGTTGAGAGCTGCTTGCCCGGGTATGCGATTTCGTAATGGGTTCCAAGGATTTCTGGCGCTCGGGCCATCAGATGATCAAGCGAATTGAAGACAGGTGCAAAGCGTTTGGCGTCTGCCTCAGACAAATCGTAAGCGGGCGCGCCATGCACGATTGCATGCGCAAGGTTCATGCCCGCGCCACCGCCCGATGCGATGCCAACGGAGTTCATGCCACAGCCAAGGAAGAGCCCACGGGTTTCTGCTGTTTCACCCAACATGAATGTGCCATCCGGTGTAAAACTCTCAGGCCCGTTGAGCAGCATTTTAACCTCAGCCGTTTCGAGCGCGGGCAGGCGGTGCAGAGCGTTGAGCATCATCGGTTCGAAATGATCCCAATCCTCTGGTAACAGACCAAATTCGAAACTCTCATCCAGAATGCCGGGCGCAATCGGTTTGCCCATCGGTTCAAAACACCCCACGAGGAGGCCGCCGGAGTCGTCGCGGATGTAAAGATGGTTGTCGTGATCCGACAGCGTTGGCGTGTTTCCTTCGATCCCATCGATCGGCTTCGTCAGCAGATAGAAATGCTCACAAGCGAGGGCAGGGACCTCCGCACCGGCCATGGCCCCGACCTCACGTGACCACAGCCCCGCACAGAGCGCGATTGCGTCACACATCACCACACCTTGCGTGGTTTCAACTCCCTTTACGCGCCCGTTTTCCGTAAGGATGCCAGTGACGCCTGTTCTTTCAAAGATACGTGCGCCCAGAAACTTAGCGCCCTTAACTAAGGCGGCGCAGACATCAGAGGGCGACACACGACCATCGTCCGGTGACCAAACAGCGCCGAGCACATCATCAGCGTTCATCAACGGCCAGCGCTCTTTGGCTTCTTCAGGCGAAATCGAGGTTGCGTCGATCCCATAAGCATGCGCCAGCGCCTCTTGTCGTTTGATGTGGGTAAGGCGGTCCGGATTTGTCGCGAGCGACAATGACCCTTTTTGAATCCATCCCACGTTTTGCCCGGTTTCACGCTCAAGCTGGCTGTATAACTCGACCGAATATTGGATCATCCGTGTGAGATTGCGCGAATGACGCAAGGCGCGCACTTGGGCTGCAGAATGCCATGTGGTGCCGGATGTCAGTGCATTGCGCTCCAGCAAAATGGCATCATTCACGCCCATCTTGGCGAGGTGATACAGGGTCGAACACCCCATAATTCCGCCGCCGATGACGACGACAGATGCATGAGCGGGAAGGGAGGTGGACATGAGTTCGTTCCATTTCTGCGGCAGCAGATGTTGCTTGCCGATGGGTGGGTCACGCGAAAAGCCTTGATGAAATCACAAATCTCGTCAATGTAGGTGAAAAATAACATTCGTTATTACACCGCAATGCGCTGACGCAGGTGAGAACGTGGACCCAACCATCAGAAATAAAACAATAACCCGCCTCAAAGAGGAAATCCCCGAGCTGTCACCCCGGCTGCAAGTGGCGGCAAAGTACATTGTCGATCACCCTGCGGATTTTGGCCTCGACTCGATCCGCGACACGGCGCGAAAGGCGGATGTGTCGACCTATACACTTGTGAGAATTTCAGAGCGGCTGGGCTTTGACAGCTATGAGGACATGCGCGATCCATTTCGTGTGGCTCTGGTGGCTCCGACACAATTCATTGACGCGCCGGAATGGATCAACAGATGGCGGGAAAGCGGTGAAATTGGACAAAAACAGGCCGAAGCCGCACTGAATTCTATGGCGATTGTGCAGCGTAGTTTGGAGGGGCAGAACCTCAAACAGCTGCAACGAGTGGCGGAAATGCTATTGGGTGCCAAGAATGTCTATTTGACGGCTGTTCGCGCAAGCTATTCAATTGCTTACTACTTTCATTACGTGGGGCGCATGGCGCTGCCCTCGTTGCAGCTGATTCCACGCCATATCAACAGTGCCATTGATGAATTGAATTACGCTGACGAGGGCGACGTGATGATCGCTATCACACTTACCCCGTATTCTCGTGAAACCATCGAAGCCTGTGAATTCGCACGAAAAAAAGGTGTGAAGCTGGTGATGATCTCCGATAGTGAGGTCATTTCTTCAAATTTCACCCCTGAAGAAACTCTGGTTGCATCTACACTAAGCACACATCACTTTGGGTGTTATACGGGCGTTATGGCTGTGGCCGAAAATCTCGTGTCATTGCTCGTTGCTTTGGGGGGGCAGGATGTGAAGGACAGAATCACGTCGTACGAGACCTTACGCAAAGACAACAACGCCTATTGGGTGGCGAAGAAAAAACATTAGTTATGTCGTGACTACAAAAATAACTTGTGGAAGCATCGCCCGCATACTATCGGCACCGCGACCGATTTCGGTTTTAAATCAGGGAGAGAACTTATGGTCCTCAAACAAACACTTCTCGCATCTGCTGCAACTGTTGCTCTGGGCTTTGCCGGCGCGGCATCCGCAGCTGAGCAACAGTTCATCACCATCGGCACCGGCGGTGTGACAGGCGTTTATTACCCCACTGGTGGCGCGATCTGCCGCCTGGTGAACAAAGACCGCAAAGAGCACGGCATTCGCTGCTCGGTGGAATCCACCGGTGGTTCTGTCTACAACACCCGCACCATTCGCGAAGGCGAGCTGGAGTTCGGTGTTGTTCAGTCCGACGTGCAAAAAGCGGGTCTCGACGGCACCGGCGCATTTGAAGCAGACGGTCCTTTTGAAGGCCTGCGTGCGCTGTTCTCGGTCCACCCAGAGCCGATGCACCTGATGGCACGCAAAGATGCAAACATCGCATCCGTTGAAGATCTTAAAGGCAAGAAGGTCAACATCGCGAACCCCGGTTCCGGTACCCGCGTTCTGGCCGACACGCTGATGCAATATTCTGGCCTGAGCGCCGATGATTTCGCACTTGCGGCAGAGCTCAAGTCTTCTGAGCAGGCAGCAGCGCTGTGTGACGGCAAAATCGACGCAACCATCTGGGCCTCCGGTCTGCCGAATGGCTCAAGCCAAGAAGCAACCTCGTCCTGTGACGTGAACATCGTACCGCTGTCCGGTGAAAACATTGACACTCTGCTTGCTGAGAACACGCCTTACGCGGCTGCAACCATCCCAGGTGGCATGTACCCAGGTAACCCGGACGACATCCCGTCCTGGGGTCCGAAAGCAACCTTTGTGACCTCCGCAGATGTGTCTGACGAGGTGGTCTATGCGGTTGTGAGTGCGGTGTTTGAAAACTTTGATGACTTCAAGAAACTGCACCCGGCCTTTGCACGTCTCACCGAAGAAGAAATGGTGAGCGATGCGCTGTCCGCAGAGATCCACCCCGGCGCGATGAAGTACTACAAAGAACGCGGCTGGAAGTGATCCAGTCACTTTTCTCGTAAAAATCAAAGGCTTTCGCTCCTGCATTCAGGGGCGAAAGCCGTTTTCGTTTCAACAAGAGTGTATAACAAACCGGGTGGGGACACGATGACAGATAATCAAAGCGCCACGGCTCAGGAAGATCGTTCACTTGACGATTTCGTAGCCGACAGCGACACCGGCGGCCGTTCGCCGCGAGATGCATTTGGGCGCAATGCGCTTTGGTATTTACCGCTCGTTTGGTCTCTATATCAGCTTTGGATCGCGTCACCGTTACCGTTCGTTCTTGGCGTAGGTGTTTGGAATGATACGCAAACCCGTGCCATTCACCTTGGCTTTGCGGTGCTCTTGGCCTTTATTGCGTTCCCCGGTTTTAAGACGAGCCCGCGCCATCATATCCCGATCCCGACTTGGATTATTGGCATAGTTGGCGCGCTTTGTGCTTCGTATCTGTTTTATGCCTATGCAGGAGTTGCGGCGCGCTCCGGTGCCCCCAACCAGACGGATATCGTTGTCGGGGTCATCGGTTTGGTGCTGCTTTTGGAGGCGGCGCGACGCAGCCTTGGCTTCCCGCTGATGGGCGTGGCACTGTTTTTCTTGGCGTATGTCTTCTTTGGCTCGTCGCCGTGGCTGCCCGAAGTGGTGCAGTGGAAGGGCGCCTCAATCAACAAAGCCATGAGCCACATGTGGCTCACCACCGAGGGCGTCTTTGGTGTCGCACTTGGCGTATCTTCTGGTTTTGTGTTTCTTTTCGTACTGTTCGGCGCGCTTCTTAATCAGGCCGGGGCAGGGAACTACTTCCTGAAACTGGCCTTTGCCGCCTTGGGACACCTGCGCGGTGGCCCGGCAAAAGCCGCCGTCATCGGCTCTGCTGCGACGGGTTTGATTTCAGGATCGTCCATCGCCAATGTGGTTACGACTGGCACGTTCACCATTCCGCTGATGAAACGTGTGGGCTTTCCCGCCACCAAGGCTGGCGCGATCGAGGTCTCCTCGTCGATCAACGGCGTTTTGACACCGCCCGTGATGGGCGCGGTGGCCTTCCTGATGACTGAGTACGTCGGCATTCCATACGTCGAGGTCGTGAAGACTGCGATTATCCCCGCAGCGATCTCTTACATCGCTCTGGTCTATATCGTGCACCTCGAAGCGCTCAAAATGGGCATGAAGGGCTCTCGCCGGATGCACCCGGTCAAGTTCTTCCTCGGCGCGATTTTCACCATCGCCATTTCTATCATCATCGGTGGTGGAACTCTGTGGCTTTGTGGTGTGTTTGTGAATGCGCTCGAGGGGATCGCAGGCGGGGCCAGCACGTGGCTGATCGTCGTGATCATGGCTGTCCTCTATGTTCTGGCTCTCAAAGTTGCCGCGGCGCATGAGGATCTGGAAATCAGCATCGAGTCGATGCAGAACCTGCCGCCCACGCGTGAGATCTTTAAGACCGGCATTCACTACATCATGCCAATCCTGTTGCTGATGTATCTGCTGATGATCGAGCGCAAATCGCCGGGCCTTTCGGCCTTCTGGTCGTCGGTTGCAATGTTGGTGATCCTCGCCACTCAAAACCCGATCAAGGCGATGTTCCGCGGGCAAGACAATGCAATTGCTGAGTTTAAGCAAGGTGTTGCAGACATCTTTGAAGGTCTGATCATTGGTGCGCGCAATATGATTGGTCTGGCCTGTGCCATGGGTGTCGCTGGTATCATTGTTGGTGCGGTGACCCTGACAGGGATCGGCCAGGTGATGGCGGAGTTTGTTGAATTCCTCTCCGGTGGCAGTGTCATGCTGATGCTGATCTTTGTTGCTCTGATCTCCATTGTGCTTGGCATGGGCTTGCCCACAACCGCCAACTATATCGTGGTAAGCTCGCTGATGGCGGGTGTTGTGGTGGAACTTGGCGCGCAAAACGGTCTGATCGTACCGCTGGTCGCGGTGCATATGTTCGTATTCTACTTTGGGATTATGGCGGATGTGACACCGCCTGTGGGGCTTGCGAGCTTTGCCGCAGCTGCGATTTCCAAAGGCGATCCACTGCGCACAGGTTTTCAGGCGTTCTTCTACTCAATCCGGACCGCATTGTTGCCGTTCCTGTTCATCTTCAACACCGATCTGTTGCTGATTGATGTGGGTCCGGTTCAGGCAGTGTTCGTCTTTATCGTGGCGATGATTGCGATGCTGCTGTTCGCGGCATCCACGATGAACTATTTCATCGTGAAATCAAAGATCTGGGAAAGCGCGCTGCTGCTTCTGGTGGCTTTCACTCTGTTCCGTCCGGGCTTCTTCCTCGATCAGCTGCAACCTGCGTTTGAAACCCGTCCGGGGTCTGCGGTCTATGAAATGGCCGAGAACGTAGAAGATGGCGGGACATTGCGTGTGCGCCTGCTGGGTGAGAGCCTTGAAGGCGATATGGTCGATGCGCGTTTCCTGCTGCCGCTGGGTGAGCAGGGTGCCGATGGTCAAACCCGTCTTTATGACGGCGCAGGCATTGAGTTCCGCGATGAAGATGGCAAGATCTATGTGGACAATCTGAACTTCGGCGGTCCAGCAGAGCAACTTGGCATCGATTTTGACTGGGAGTTGGTCGAGATGGAAGTTGAGGCAGATCGCATGCCGAAAGAAATCTTCTATCTGCCGGCGTTCCTGATCCTTGGTTTCGTCGTCTTCCTGCAACTCGGCCGGAAGCGCAAAGAAGAAGGAGTAGCCTGATGACCAAACACGTACTTTGCGCTGTCGACCTGACGCATATGGATGCTGAAGAGGCATTGCTGAAACGGGCAGCGGAGCTCGCTGAATTCTACGGAGCCACGCTCAGCGTTGTGACCGTAGTCCCAGACTATGGCATGAGCATCGTGGGCTCGTTTTTCAAAGACGGCACCATGAAGGAGGCCGTCAAAGAAGCGGACCGCCAACTACATGCCTTTGTTAAAAAGGTTGTGCCAGACATGAAGGGTGTCCAGCACATCGTTGAAGTTGGGGCAAATGTCTACGAGATGATCCTTGATGCGATCAAACGATCAGAGGCTGACTTGGTGGTCATGGGTGCACATAAACCGGAGTTGATGGACCGGCTGCAAGGACCGAACTCAGCGCGCGTGGCGCGATATGCCAAATGCTCGGTTCTGATCGTGCGGGACTAATACCGGCTGATAGTGAACAAAAAACGCGCTCCGAATTGGGGCGCGTTTTTCGTATCAGAGAGGTGGCATACAACCTCCCATATGGTCATCCTATAATCAGTATTATGTAAAATAGAAACTATAGGATGAGGCAGAGCATTACTCCTAATAAAGCTCAGCCAAACAAATCATGTGCCAGTTCAAGGGCTTCAACTAGGCGATCAACCTCTTCGCGGGTGTTGTACATCCCAAAAGACGCACGACACGTTGCAGTAACGCCAAGATGATCCATCAACGGACCGGCACAATGATGACCCGCGCGTACGGCGACGCCTTTCTTGTCGAGGATTGTCGAGATGTCATGCGCATGTGCAGCGCCCTCAAGCGTCAGGCTGAAAATAGCGGCTTTACCCGGTGCATGCCCCTGAATGTTCAGCCAGTTCAATCCTTTGAACCGCTCAGCTGCATAATCGCGCAAGTCCGCCTCATGGGCAGCGATCTCCGCCATTCCGACATTCATCATGTAATCTAGCGCGACACCAAATCCGATGGTCTGGACGATCCCGGGCGTTCCAGCCTCGAATTTCATTGGCGGATCATTGTAAATTACCTGATCCTTGGAGACTTCCTTGATCATGTCACCACCACCAATGAATGGACGCATTTCTGCCATTCGCTCGGGACGAATGTAGATCGCGCCAGATCCCGACGGGCCGTAGAGCTTATGTCCAGTCACCGCATAGAAGTCGCAACCAAGATCCTGAACATCTACGGGCATGTGAACCGCACCTTGCGATCCATCCACAAGTACCGGAACACCTTTGTTATGCGCGCCAGATGTAATGGATTTTACATCAACAACAGTTCCCAAGACATTGGAACATTGTGTAATTGCGATCAGTTTTGTTTTAGGCGTGATCGCATCCAGAACCTTTTGCGGATCGAGGCTTCCGTCCGCTTCAGTGTCCACCCATTTCAGAACCACACCCTGACGTTCCCGTAGGAAATGCCACGGAACGATATTCGCATGGTGCTCCATCACCGACAGTATGATCTCATCACCAGCTTCCATCCGGGGCATCGCCCAGGCATAAGCCACCAGATTGATGCCTTCGGTGGTGCCGGAATTTAGGACAATGTGATCCTCATCCGCAGCGTTCAGGAACTTCGCAATAATTCCGCGCACGCCTTCATACTTCTCGGTCGCAAGATTAGAGAGGTAATGCAAGCCACGGTGAACATTAGCATATTCCTCAGCGTATGCCTTAGTTACCGCATCGATCACAACCTGTGGCTTTTGCGCGGACGCACCATTGTCGAGATAAGTCAGCGGTTTGCCATTCACTTCGCGCGACAGGATCGGAAAGTCAGAGCGGATTTTTTCGACATCATACATTGGACGTCTCCAGAATTGTGGGAAGGAACAATCCCATCAGGATCAGAACGGCGATCATGGCGCCGATACCCGCAAGGACTATGACGCCGGCGGATCTTGCCATGGAATTCAGACCAAAACCTACGTTGGTAAAATGTGCAAGCACATAAAGCCCATAGACCGCAGCCGCGAGGTTAAACAGCACAGCAACGGGTGCGATCACAAAAATAAGAACAATCGCAATCACTTGCACAATGATATTCACGATGCGCAGCCATACGAGCAAGCCCAGAATAGTGGTGAAGTTGGCCTCACGTCCCATCCATTTCGCAGCGGTGATCGAAGCGATCGTATAGCTCAACTGAAGAACAACGAGAAACACACCAAACATCGCCGGGCTCAGCCCCGGAAAGAGCGTGTTCGATGGATAGCCAAGCAGGTACCCCTGCACCGCGTAGAGAAAAACGCTCAGGACGACATTCAATGCGAAACCGGTCCAGACCACATCAAAGCTAAGTTGCATTGATATGATCCGGCGCGCGGCACTGGCCGGATCAGTGACAGTTTCCACCAAGAGGTCTTTGAAATTCATTAGTTTTTACCCCAATAGGCCTCAATGAGACCGGAGATCCAAAACCAGAAGAACACCACAACCCACAAGATACCGACAGCGCTCAAGGCTGGTCCGGGTCCAATGAACCCCGCGACCAGTCCATTCAGGAGCAACAGAGGAGAGGATGCAAGCATCGCCCAAAACAGTGCGAGGCGACCGCAGTATCCATCCCCCTGCCCGCCTATCATGCGCATCAGGAAATGAGAAATCATCGCAAGCGCATAAAGAGCAAGCGGCGCGATGAATATGATACCCAACAACGCACCGCCCAGAAGCATGTTCAACTCCTGCCCGGTCAAATGCGCCTCGCGTGCAAGCCGGGGCATTTGCGCGATGAACATCAGCACACAAGCCCCCATTACAAACGCCAAAAGCCAGTCTTCTCTTGGCCCCATAGCGAGAAGCCGCGCAATTACCTTGCGCGGCCCCCGATACGTTGCCGTAATGTCTGTGGTCACAGCCATGCCAGACCTCAGCGCCGCCGGGCGAGCCAGCCGTAAAGGCGGTCGTTGATGCTGGCAGCGATTTCATCATCCTCGATCTCTTCCACCGCCTCTGCGAGGAAAGCGAGCGTCATCAGGTCGGTTGCTTCCGATTCAGGAACGCCGCGAGAGCGTAAATAGAAAAGCCCATCCTCATCAATCGCACCTGAGGTGGAGCCATGCGAGCAGGCCACATCATCAGCGTAGATCTCAAGTTCTGGTTTGGCGAGGAATTGGCTGTCGTCATCCAAAAGCAAAGATTGAGAAATCTGATATCCATCAGTCTTTTGCGCGCCTTCTTTCACCAGAATTTTGCCTTGGAAAACACCCGTTGCCCCATTGCGCAGAACCTTTTTGAAAACCTGACGGCTCTCGCAGTTCACCGCGTCATGGGTGACAAAAACAGTGTCATCATGGTGAAAATCACCATCGCCCACACAGGCACCCGCCACATGCGCCACAGCATCATCACCGAGGAACTCAACCACAGCTTCGTTGCGGGTCAGGACGCCGTTTACCGTGAGCGTAAAGCTCTTGAACACGGACTCTGTTCCCAAGCGCGCAAAGAGATGCGTCGCCGCACGACGCTCGTGATCACGCCCCTGAGCACGCACCAAGTGGAGCGTGCCATTGTCCGCGATATCAATTTCCATCGCCTTGTTAAAACGCGATGCGGCCGGGCCATTTTCAAGGATCGTCGCCTCGGCACCGCTGTCGACCTTGATCACATGATGCAGGATCGCATCGGAGCTCTCAGTTTCGTGACGATAGACCAGATTGATCGGTTTGGACGGCTTTCCGGTGACGTGAATGACCACACCATCGGTTGCAAAAGCGGTGTTGAGCGCGCCCAGAGGGCGCTCAACCGGTGTTTGACCGCGCGCTTCAAGAACACCGTATATGTCCTTGGCCCAATGAATATCTTTGCCTTGGATTTCAGCAAGGCGTTCGATGTTCACACCCTCCAGAGAGAGATCATCAGAGGCCTCAGCATCAAAGACACCATCGACAAAAACGATGCGAATGCGATCAAACGTATCAAACATCGGTGCTTCGCCGCTGTCGAACACAGCTGCATTCGGCGCGTCTGCAGAGGTCAGCGTGTCAGGACGGGTGTATTTCCAATATTCATCACGTCGGTCTGGCAGGCCCATAGTCTGAACCCGAGATACGGCCGCACGGCGCGCAGCATCGAGACATCCGCCTTCGGGCAGAGATAGAGACGCAAGACGGGCCTCTGTCGTCGATTGTTTCAGCTCAGGAAGTGCCATTATGCCACCTCGGACAGGATGTCTGCGTAACCGTTGTTTTCAACTTCGAGCGCCAGCTCGGGTCCACCGGTTTTCACGATGCGACCATCCGCCATGATGTGAACAACGTCAGGTTTGATGTGATCAAGCAGACGCTGGTAGTGCGTTATAACAAGGAATCCCCGACCCTCGTCGCGCAGCGCGTTCACACCGTCGGCAACCAGTTTCATGGCATCGACGTCAAGACCGGAGTCGGTCTCGTCGAGAATACACATTTTTGGCTCCAGCATCGCCATCTGCAGGATTTCGTTACGCTTTTTCTCACCACCAGAGAAGCCAACATTGACCGGGCGCTTCAGCATTTCAGCGTCGATCTTCAGCTCTTTGGCTTTCTCGCGCACGTGCTTGAGGAAATCCGTGGCCGACAGCTCTTCTTCGCCGCGGGCCTTGCGCTGTGCGTTTACCGCAGTGCGCAGGAAGGTCATGTTGCCCACGCCGGGAATCTCAACCGGGTATTGGAAGGCAAGAAAAACACCAAGTGCAGCGCGCTCTTCTGGTTCCAACTCCAGCAGTTCTTCGCCCAGCAAAGATGCAGACCCTTCGGTCACCTCGTAGCCATCCTTGCCTGATAGAACGTAGGACAAAGTGGATTTACCAGAACCGTTCGGGCCCATGATCGCATGCACTTTGCCTGCCTCGACGGTCAGGTTTACACCTTTGAGGATCTGCTTGTCTTCTTCCTCAAGTTTCACGTGTAGGTTTTTGATTTCGAGCATATCTTTCGCCTTTTTCTTATTGCAGCTGGCGCCTGAGGCACATGCTGCGTGTCGGAGGTTCGTCAGCTTTCCACATCCGTTTGGATCGGTTTGATGACGTAATTCTTATTCGTTTTGTAGCGCTGCAGCGTGTCACAGATCCCATATCCCATTCGTGCGATCAGCGTGTGGAACGCGTCGTCATTTTCTTGGTCGACCTCTACCAATAGCGCAGGCTGGCATCGGCTAATCGTATCCTGAAGGCCAGAAAGAACTTGTATTTCCATACCTTCCACATCGATCTTAATGAAATCGGGGTGGTCATTTTTCAGAGCCAGATCGCCTGTTGTGATTTCAATATCGCCCTCTCCCGGCAACATTTTCGCGGCCCCGAGGTTTCGATCCCGCAGTTCCATCCCAAAGCCCACACGCGGCTCTGCGCCCAATCCTTTTCCAAGGTGGCTCATGTCGTATTTCGTCGCGAGCCCGTTAGCGGAGATATTCGCCAGCAGCAGCTTTAGCGCCTTTGGATTGGGTTCAAATGGAATGACCCGCGCCGCCGACAGAAAGACCGCCGCATAGAGACCGTGGTTCCCCACATTAGAACCAATGTCTACGAACGTACCACCAAGAGGGAAAAGAGATTTGATAACAGCGAGTTCTTCCTCTTCGTAGAAGCGCCCTTCTCGATGAGAGCGTTGGATCGGGTCACGCTGCATATCGACAGAAAACACCATGCGCTGACCATAAATCTCGCTGGTATAGAGAGACACCTCAGGGAACCCCACGGATTTCCCAGAGGAAATTCGGTCGATGAATTCACGAAGTTGGAGAGGATCAAAAAGCACGGCTTATTCTCTGACTAGGTTAACCGATCACGACAGCGGTGCCGCTGGCCGAGACCATCAACATCGATTGGCCGACGACTTCATAGTCGAGGTCGACGCCCACAACAGCATTTGCGCCAAGCGCACGCGCGCGGTCTTCCAACTCGCTCAGCGCGGTTTCGCGTGCGTCTTGCAGCTTGCTCTCATAAGCGCCTGATCTTCCACCAACAATGTCGGTGATCTGGGCAAAAACATCGCGGACAACATTCGCGCCCATGATCGCCTCACCCACAACGATGCCCTTGTATTCGGCAATCTGGTAGCCCTCAACGGAACCGGTGGTCGTAACGATCATGGTGCAATCTCCTTTTTGTCCTTGCCAAGGGCCGGACATCAGCCAACAGATCCTTCGAGCGAAATCGCAACCAGCTGCTGCGCTTCCATTGCGAATTCCATCGGCAACGCTTGCAGCACGTCCTTGCAGAAACCGTTCACAACCAGTGCGACCGCCTCTTCTTCGTCCATGCCACGCTGACGGCAGTAGAACAGCTGATCGTCATCCACCTTGGAGGTTGTCGCCTCGTGTTCGCAGCGCGAGGAATTGTTCTTCACCTCGATGTAAGGCACTGTATGCGCACCACATTTGTCACCGATCAACAAGCTGTCGCACTGGGTATAGTTGCGCGAATTTTTCGCTTTGGGGTGCATCGACACCAGACCGCGATAGGTGTTCTGCGCCTTGCCAGCGGAGATCCCTTTGGACACGATCCGGCTTTTGGTGTTTTTGCCAAGGTGGATCATTTTGGTGCCGGTGTCGGCTTGCTGCATATTGTTGGCGATGGCGATGGAATAGAACTCGCCCTGGCTCTCGTTGCCGCGCAGGATGCAGGACGGGTATTTCCATGTCACGGCAGAGCCGGTCTCAACCTGCGTCCACATCACCTTTGCGCGGTCGCCGCGGCAATCAGCCCGTTTGGTCACAAAGTTGTAAATGCCGCCCTTGCCGTTTTCATCACCGGGGAACCAGTTCTGAACGGTGGAGTATTTCACTTCGGCATCTTCTTCGATGATGATCTCAACCACGGCAGCGTGCAGCTGTGCGGTGTCACGCTGTGGTGCAGTGCAGCCTTCCAAGTAGCTGACATAGCTGCCTTTATCGGCGATGATCAGGGTGCGCTCAAACTGACCGGTGTTCTCCGCGTTGATGCGGAAATAGGTGCTGAGCTCCATAGGGCAGCGCACCCCCGGCGGTACATACACAAACGAACCATCAGAGAAGACAGCGGAGTTGAGCGTCGCATAGAAATTGTCCGACACAGGCACCACGGTGCCGAGGTATTTCTTCACCAGCTCAGGATGCTCGCGGATCGCTTCTGAGATAGAGCAGAAAATCACGCCCGCTTTTTTCAGTTCTTCCTGAAAGGTTGTGCCGACGGACACCGAGTCAAACACCGCATCCACAGCAACCTTGCGACCCTCGGAGGGCGCATCTTCTACCCCCTCAACGCCCGCAAGAATCATCTGCTCTTTCAATGGGATGCCGAGCTTTTCGTATGTAGCCAACAGCTTGGGATCGACTTCATCGAGCGACTTTGGCTTCACTTCCATGCTTTTGGGGCGCGCGTAGTAGTACTGATCCTGAAAATCGATCTCAGGATAGTTCACCATCGCCCAATTCGGCTCTTTCATGCCCTGCCAGCGCTCAAACGCTTGCAGACGCCATTCGGTCATCCACTCCGGCTCTTCGTTTTTCTCGGAAATCAGGCGCACGATATCCGGGTTCACGCCTTTAGGGGCGTATTCCATCTCGATATCGGTGTCCCAACCGTATTTATACGTGCTGACCTCGCGCACCGCATCCACGGTTTCCTGATCAACGCCTTCCTTGGCTTCGAATTGGTCCAGAGCGGCCATCGTCTTCTCCTGAACTCACGCCGAGCGGGCGCGATGTTTCTTCTGTTTGGCGCACCACGCTTCTGCAAAGCGCAGCACATCCGTTTCGGTCGTGTCGGCCCCGAGCGATACGCGGATCGCCCCCTGAGCCGTCGTCTCATCAAATCCCATTGCGGTCAGAACGGCGCTCGCGCGCACCTTGCCGCTGGAGCAGGCACTGCCTGCGCTGATCGCAAAACCTGCCAGATCCATCTGCATAACTTGCGTCTCCCCCTTCCATCCGGGGGTCGCAAAGCAGGAGGTGTTTGGCAGGCGGCGCGCATCCTTACCTACGAAAATAGTGTCCGGGCACTCAGCCGCAACCGCCTTTTCTAGAATATTTCTAATTTCTGCAACCCGGTCCCAGACCCCGTTGTCCAGATCCTTTGCGGCTGCTTCAGCTGCGGCGCCGAACCCTGCGATTCCAATCACATTTTCCGTCCCCGAGCGACGCCCCATTTCCTGGCCGCCACCTTTGATCTGCGCCGCAAGGTCGGTGCCACGCTTCAGCACGACCGCACCGATACCTTTGGGACCGCCGAGCTTGTGGGCGGAAATCAACGCCATGGTTGCGCCCATCCAGTTGAAGGCGACCGGCAGCTTGCCAAAGGCCTGCGTTGCATCTGTGACTGCAAGCCCTTCGGGCAGGTCCTGAATGACACCCGTCTCGGAATTCGCCAGTTGCACACAGGAGTTTTGTGGGTCTGTCACGCACACGCGTCCAGAAGGATCAACCGCCAAATCTTCTACAGTCCAGGCCCTTACGGCATCATGCTCAAGCGTTGCGCCGTGAAGGTCGCGCCCCATAAGAGCCAAAGCAGCGCCCTCAGTCGATCCGGATGTAAAAACCACATCGGCACCATCCGCACCAAAGGCAGCAGCAATCTGGGCACGGGCGCGTTCAACCACAGCCTTGGCCGCACGCCCTTCGGCGTGAACCGACGACGGATTACCACAGACGTCCATGGCCGCACTCATCGCGGCACGCGCCTCGGGGCGCAGCGGCGATGTGGCATTGTGATCTAGATAAACACGAGTCATGGAGTCATATTTTTATTGTTGCAGAGTATTGTGGTCTTGGTGCCAGCGTTCAGGTTGGGCACGTTGTCTTATTCATCGACCACCGAGAACAGGTTCGGAACAGCCGGGCAAGGCGCCAGTTCATTGGCGATGACATCAGACAGCCGGGTTTGATGCAGGAACACATAGACATGGGCGCTCAACCCTTCCCACAACCTGTTGGTCAGGGATTGCGCACGACTTCCGCTTGATCCGCCAGACGCACCTGCCCCTTTGTGCATCGCATCAACGGTCTCATCAACGGCCGCAAGAATCTCAACCACCCGGATCTCCGACGCAGGTCGGGCGAGACGATAGCCTCCGCCCGGTCCGCGCACAGAAGCGACCAGACCGCCACGGCGCAGCTTTACGAAGAGTTGCTCTAGATAAGGCAAGGAAATATCTTGTCTTTTGGAAATGTCGGCCAGGACAACCAGACCTTCTGACGGTTGCAATGCAATGTCAGCCAAGGCTACCATTGCGTACCGTCCTTTTGTCGAAAGCTTCATCTGCTAACCCTTTTGTCGAAAAAGCAGCAAATGATTGACGATAGCCCTGTCAATGCGTATCTCAGCTTGACACGGTGCCGGTCCTTCACCTGCGCCTCTTTAGAATAGTTCTAAGGTGTCGGATAGAATTCGTCAAGTATTTGTCTCCGCCACCTCGCCAAAAAGCAGAGTAGGATCAACCCACCCATGCCTGAGGTCATTTTCCCCGGACCCGAAGGACGCCTGGAAGGCCGTTATCACCCGCAGAAGGAAAAGGATGCGCCGATTGCAATCGTGTTGCACCCGCATCCGCAATTCGGCGGCACCATGAACAACAAGGTGGTCTATAACCTCCACTATGCGTTCTACAACATGGGCTTTACCGTACTGCGGTTTAATTTCCGTGGCGTGGGCCGATCGCAAGGTGAATACGATCAGGGCGTCGGCGAACTCTCGGATGCCGCGTCCGCTTTGGATTACCTACAGTCGATGAACAACAACTCTAAGCATTGCTGGGTTGCGGGCTTCTCCTTTGGGGCTTGGATCGGCATGCAGCTGTTGATGCGTCGCCCGGAAATCACCGGGTTCATCTCGGTTGCGCCGCCTGCGAACATGTATGACTTCTCATTCCTGGCGCCCTGCCCGTCTTCTGGGTTGATCATCAACGGCACCGCAGACCGTGTCGCCCCGCCTGCGGATACGGTGAGCCTTGTGAACAAACTTCACGAGCAAAAAGGCATCACCATCACCCATGATGAGATTGAGGGCGCGGATCACTTCTTCCAAGAGCCGCATATGGACACGATGATCGGAAATGTCTCCGATTACGTCAAACGGCGCCTCACTGAGACCACCCGCTGATGTCAACGCTGGACACACTGGCTGCAAAGCTGGCGGAGGATACCCTCAAGGTCCAGGACGCACTTGGTGAAGACCGCATGTATATGGAGATCGCCCAGGTTCTCGGGGCGGCCTCCCAATCTCTCGAAGAAGCTTTTCTGACAGAGGTTCGAATTCGCCTTGCCGAACGCAAGGCGCGCGACTTTCTCAACAAACGGCTTGAGGCTGCTAAGGCAGCACTTGAGGCAGAGGCAAAAAACCGATCATGACAACCCATCTTGTGCAGCAGTTCGAATTCCTCTCTGAAATCGAAAGGCTGCGCGGGGTGGAGCGGCAGAATCTGGTGCTCGATGGCAGCCGGGTTGAGAACTCGGCGGAACACAGCTGGCATCTGGCGCTCTATGCGCTGGCCTTTGCGCCCTATGCCCCGCCCGCTGTGTCCATCCCGCGCGTCATTCAGATGCTTTTGCTGCATGACATCGTTGAAATCGACGTTGGCGATCATCCTATTGACGAACCCACCGACTGGGCTGCGGTAGCCAAGGCCGAAGAGCAGGCCCAGAAGCGGATTTTTGGACTGTTGCCAAAGGTGCAAGGCGATGAGTTGCAATTGCTCTGGCGGGAGTTTGAGGCCGCAGAAAGTGCCGATGCGCGCTTCGCAAAAGCGCTGGACTACTGCCAGCCTATCTTCCAAACGCTTTGCGCTGTTTCGCCTCCTGAGGATCACCTTCGCGTGGTTCGTGAAAACCTAACCACTGGCCGCGCAACCACCTTAAAAGACCGCTTCCCAGAGGCTTATACAGCGGCGCTTGAACTCATCAACGGTGCCGAGGTCAGCGATCTTGATTTTGCTGCAAGGCTCGCCTTTGTGTCCGAGGCGGACCGGTTAAAATCTATCCTGCGCGCCTCTCGCATTGCCTCTGGTCGACGCTATGAGAATTCAGCAGAACACAGCTGGCACATTATGCTTTATGCGTGGATCCTGGCCCCCTACAGCGTGTCACAAGTCGATGTAACGCGCGTTTTGACCATGCTGCTGCTGCATGATCTGGTGGAAATAGATGCTGGTGATGTCCCGATCCACTCAAAGCTCGACGCAGATGCGCTCGCGCGGATCGAGGCAGAGGAACTGGCAGCAGCGCAACGCATCTTTGGCCTCCTTCCAGCAGCCCAGACTGAGGAATGCCTGAAGGTCTGGCAGGAATTTGAAGCCGCCAACAGCAGCGATGCCATCTTTGCCAAATCCATCGACCGGGTGCAGCCGGTGCTATTGAACATCGCGACCGGTGGCGGCAGTTGGATTGATTATAACGTCACCCTGCCCCAGCTTGAGAGCCGAGTTGGCGCTAAGATCGCACGTGGCGCGCCACAGGTCTGGGCATATGTGCGCGCGCAACTGTTGCCGTGGTTTACAGAGCACGGCAGGCTTTAACCCCACATTGGTGTGAACAGAAAGCCTCGGGGGCATTTCCCTCTTGCGCCAGTCTGCAAGGCAGGATTTGAGGGTAAAGTCACCGCAACTTACCCTGCAGGTGGCCTCACGATGCTAGAGGACACGCCATGCATTATCTCTATTTGATGGCCGCTGTGTTGGCCGAAACCATTGGCACCACCGCCCTTCAGGCCAGTCAGCAATTCACCCGGCTGGTGCCGTCGGTGATTGTTGTCATCGCTTACGCTGTGTCTTTCTTTTTGATGAGCCTGACGCTCAAATTCATGCCAGTTGGTATCGTTTACGCAATCTGGTCTGGACTGGGGATTGTTCTCATTGCGGCGATTGGCTTCCTTGTCTTTGGTCAACGCATTGATCTGCCAGCAATTGCGGGAATGGCGATGATTATTGGCGGCATCCTCATAATCCATCTGTTCTCGACCAGTTCGGGGCACTGAGACCTCCGAACTTGCAAGAGATGTCGCGGCAGTGCGGCGACAGTTGTGGGTTTGTCCCTCTTTTGCACTAGCCATGGGGGCTTTATCGGGGTATGCGCCCGGCAACCCCAATCAAAGGCATACCTTATGGACCTGCGCAATATTGCGATCATCGCGCACGTTGACCACGGCAAAACCACACTGGTTGACGAGCTTCTGAAACAATCCGGCGCCTTCCGCGAAAACCAGGCCGTGGCAGAACGTGCCATGGACTCGAACGATCTGGAACGCGAACGCGGCATTACCATTCTGGCCAAAGCCACCTCTGTGGAATGGAATGGCACCCGTATCAATATCGTCGACACCCCCGGCCACGCCGACTTTGGTGGCGAAGTGGAGCGCATCCTCTCCATGGTTGATGGTGTGGTGCTGCTGGTAGACGCTGCCGAAGGGCCGATGCCGCAGACCAAATTCGTGACCTCCAAGGCGCTGGCGCTGGGTCTGCGCCCCATCGTGGTGCTGAACAAGGTCGACAAGCCCGACGCTGAGCCTGACCGCGCGCTGGATGAATGCTTCGATCTCTTTGCCAATCTTGGTGCAGATGACGATCAGCTTGATTTCCCGTCCATGTATGCCTCCGGTCGCTCCGGTTGGGCGGATATGGAACTGGATGGCCCGCGCAAGGATCTCTCGGCGCTGTTTGACCTCATCGTGAAGCACGTCCCCGCGCCCAAGCAGATCGCGCAGAAGGATGAGCCCTTCCGCATGCTGGCCACCACACTCGGCTCCGACCCCTTCATGGGCCGTATCCTGACCGGCCGTGTTGAGAGCGGCACGCTCAAGGTCGGCGACAACCTCAAGGCCCTGAGCCGTGAGGGTGACCTGATCGAGAATTTCCGCGCCACAAAGATCCTTGCGTTCCGCGGCCTTTCACAGCAGCCGATTGACGCAGCTGAGGCTGGTGACATCGTAACGATTGCAGGTATGACCAAAGCAACCGTTGCGGACTCGCTGGTGGACACATCGGTCACCGAGGCCCTGCCCGCGCAGCCAATCGATCCGCCAACCATCACCGTGACCTTTGGCATCAACGACAGCCCGCTCGCGGGTCGTGATGGCAAGAAAGTCCAGTCGCGCGTGATCCGGGATCGCCTGATGAAAGAGGCGGAGTTGAACGTGGCGATCGAGGTCACCGACACCCCCGGTGGCGAGGCGTTTGAGGTCGCAGGCCGTGGCGAATTGCAGATGGGCGTTCTCATTGAGAACATGCGCCGCGAAGGGTTCGAGCTGTCGATTTCCCGTCCGCAGGTGCTGTTCTCCGAGGAAAACGGCCAGCGCATGGAACCCGTCGAGGAAGCCACCATCGACGTGGATGACGAATATTCCGGCGTCGTAATCGAAAAGCTCACCGGCAACCGCAAGGGTGAGCTGGTAGAGATGAAGCCCGCAGGTGCCGGCAAGACCCGCATCATCGCGCATGTGCCGTCGCGTGGCCTGATCGGCTATCACGGCGAGTTCCTGACCGACACCCGCGGCACCGGCGTTCTGAACCGCGTGTTCCATGGCTGGACCCCGCACAAGGGCTCCATCCCGGGCCGTCGCGCTGGCGTGCTGATATCCATGGAGAACGGCCAATCCGTGGCCTATGCGCTATGGAACCTCGAAGAACGTGGCAAAATGTTCATCGGCGCACAAGCCGACGTTTACACCGGCATGATCATTGGCGAGCACAGCCGCGACAATGACCTTGAGGTGAACCCGCTTAAGGGGAAGAAGCTGACCAACGTGCGCGCCTCCGGCTCTGATGATGCTGTGCGCCTGACCACGCCGGTCACGCTCTCGCTGGAAGAGGCAATTGCCTACATCAACGACGACGAGTTGGTAGAGGTGACGCCGAACTCCGTACGCCTGCGCAAGCGCTACCTTGATCCGCATGAGCGGAAGCGGATGGCAAAGGCCAACGGCTGATAGCCACCTAGAATATGCAAAGAGGCCCGGTCGTTTTTGACCGGGCCTTTTCATTTCCGCATACTTGTTCAGAGGACAGGAACAAAATCCTCTATTTCCGCATCTTCTGCTGTGTATCGACAGAAGGACCCGGCGGGCACGGATTGCCAGCACTCTCCCTTATGCAAGGGTTCAGACACCACCAGACGCCCGCGGCCGTCGGCTGTCTTGCTGCTATAAACGGTCGGTGCCAGATGATCGGAGGCATAACGCACTGCATAAAGCGCGCCGCCGCAGCTAAAGGCGGCACCAATCCGCATATTGGGTGTGTGGCCGAACTCCCGGCTCAGGCTTTCGAGTTTCCCCACCGCCCGCTGCATCGCGCCTTTGGGATCCTCATAAAGCCCCTCTGCGATGGCGATCAGGAACAACGCCTCACTGTCCGTGGCCCCCTTACGCGCGCCATATAGTTCGTCCGGGATCATCATGTCGACCCGGCGGCGGAAATTCTCAAATCCGCCAACCTGACCGTTGTGCATAAATGACCAGCACCCATGCGTGAAAGGATGGCAATTGTTGCGGCTGGTTGCGGTGCCGGTTGAGGCGCGTACATGCGCCAAAAACAGACCGGAGCGCACCTGATGAGTGATCGACCGCAGGTTGGGATCAGACCATGCCGGATGCGTGTCTCGGTAGAGACCCGGCTCCTCACGGCTGTCATACCACGCGATTCCGAACCCATCGGCATTGGTTTGTGTTTTACATTCAAAGGCATGGATCGATTGTGCGACCAGCGACTGCTCCGGTTTGCACACAACTTCGTCCAGATAGACTGGAGCACCGATATACGCGGCCCAACGGCACATGATGTTCTCCTCGACTCGTCGCGATATTCTGTCACCGAGACGTCAAGGCACTGTTAATCATGAAAAAGGGCCACGCGAAACGCGCAGCCCAATCTTCTGTTTTGCACAGGTTTTCCCTGCTCAGGCGTCGGTTTCAACTACCATCAGTTCCCGCTCGGAGGCATCGCGCGCATGGCTCAGCGCCTCCTGATACTCGGGGCTGTTGTAGCACTCGACAGCGGCTTCGACGCTGGGGAATTTTGCGACCACATTGCGCGGACGCTCCTTGCCTTCCAGCTGAACAAACCGCCCGCCGCGGGCGATGAATTCACCGCCGTGCTTGGCGATTGCCGGGCCTGCCAGCTCGGCATATTTGCCGTAGGCGTCAGCATCGGTGACGGTTACATGAGCGATCCATAGTGCGGGCATGTCTATTTTCCTTCCAATAGTGCTTCGGCGGCCTTGATGGCCTCTGCGGCGCCAGAAAAATCCTTGCCGCCGCCCTGCGCCATATCGGGACGGCCACCGCCGCCCTTGCCGCCAACCGCCGGAACAGCCGCTTTCAGCACATCGACAGCCGAGATGTCACCGGTCAGATCGTCAGTCACACCAGCGGCGACCGCAACCTTGCCGTCATCTTCGGCGATCAGCAGGATCACACCGGACCCGATCTTCTGCTTGTGTGCATCGATCAACCCACGCAGATCCTTGCCGGATACCCCCTGAAGCGCCTGACCTAGGAAGGTCTTGCCACCGATCTCCTTGGTTTCCGCGCCACCGTCAGAGCCACCGCCCATGGCGATCTGCTGTTTGAGACTCGAAATCTCATTTTGCAGCGCCTTGCGCTCATCCATCAGCGCCTTCAGACGATCCATGACATCGGCAGGCTGCGCCTTGAGTGCTCCGGCGACCTCCGCCATTCGGGCCGCTTCGCGCTCCAAGTGGTCAAAGGCTGCCGCACCGGTCAGTGCCTCGATCCGGCGCACCCCAGCAGAGGACGCGCTATCCCCGAGGATCACAAAGGTTCCGATGTCGCCGGTCTGTTTTACATGCGTGCCACCGCAAAGCTCGATGGAGTAGGTATCACCATCGGCACCCTTGCCGGTGTCGGCGCGCCCCATGGAGACCACGCGTACTTCTTCGCCGTATTTCTCGCCAAAGAGCGCCTGCGCGCCCAAGGCACGGGCATCATCCGGGGTCATGATCCGCGTACTCACCGGAGAGTTTTGGCGAATAAAATCATTCACTTCCGAGGCGATCTTCGTCAGGTCTTCTTGACTGACGGCCTTGTTATGGCTGAAATCGAACCGAAGACGCTCCGCCGCATTGAGCGAGCCCTTCTGCGCCACGTGTTCACCAAGCGCGTTGCGCAATGCCTCGTGCAGCAGGTGTGTCGCAGAGTGGTTGGCACGGATCTGGCTACGGCGAGTATGATCTACTTCCATCGCCGCGCCGCTGCCCACGGAGATCTCGCCTTCGGTCACCTCGGCGATATGCAGGAACAGACCCTCGACCTTCTTGGTATCTGAGATACGCGCTGCGCCGCCTTCAACGGTCAACAGGCCACTGTCGCCGACCTGACCACCGCTCTCGCCATAAAATGGGGTCTGGTTCAGAATGATTTGGACGCTGTCGCCTTTTGTAGCCGTTTCAACCTCGGCGCCATCCTTAACCAATGCAACGATCTGCCCCTCGGCTTTCTCGGTCTCATAGCCGAGAAATTCGGTCGTGCCCTCCGCATCTACGATGTCGAAATAGACTTTGACATCCGCAGCGTCCCCCAGACCAATGCCACCGGCACGGGACTGCTCTTTTTGAGCCTTCATCGCAGCATCAAAACCATCGGTGTCGACCTCAACCCCTTTGGCGCGCAGGGCGTCCTGGGTCAGATCCAATGGGAAGCCGAAAGTATCGTAGAGTTTGAATGCGGTCTCGCCGGGCAGCACGTCGCCTTGGTTCAGATCCACAGACGCCTCGTCCAGAAGTTTCAGACCACGATCCAAGGTCTTGAGAAAGCGGGTTTCTTCCTGCTCAAAGGTCTCCTCAATGAGCGCCTGCCCCTGACCAAGCTCCGGATAGGCCGCGCCCATCTGGCTGACCAGCGCCGGCACCAGTTTGTGCATCACCGGGTCGGTCGCCCCCAACAGGGAGGCATGGCGCATGGCGCGGCGCATGATACGGCGCAGCACATAGCCCCGTCCCTCGTTGGAGGGCAGTACACCTTCGGCAATCAGGAAGGAACAGGACCGCAAGTGGTCGGCGATGACGCGATGGTGCACGTTCTGATCGCCGAACGGCTCACTGTTGGTGACCGTCGCCGAGGCCTCGATCAGGTATTTGAACAAGTCGGTCTCGTAGTTGTCATGGGTGCCCTGCAGCAGCGCCGCAATCCGCTCCAGCCCCATGCCGGTGTCGATCGACTGCATATCGAGATCAACCATGGACCCATCTGCAAACCGCTCGTTCTGCATGAACACGAGGTTCCAGATCTCAATAAAGCGATCCCCGTCTTCCTCGGGCGAGCCCGGAGGGCCACCCCAGATATGATCGCCGTGGTCATAAAAGATCTCGGTGCAGGGACCGCAGGGACCGGTATCGCCCATCTGCCAGAAGTTGTCCGAGGTCGCGATCCGGATGATCCGATCCTCTGGAACGCCAACTTTCTTCCAGATTTCAAAGGCTTCGTCATCTGTGTGATAGACGGTTGTGTAGAGCTTGTCCTTGGGGATATCAAACTCGCCGGTGATCAGCTCCCACGCAAAAGGGATCGCCTCGTTCTTGAAATAATCGCCAAAGGAGAAGTTTCCGAGCATCTCGAAAAACGTATGGTGGCGCGCAGTGTAGCCCACATTGTCGAGGTCATTGTGTTTACCGCCCGCGCGTACGCATTTCTGCGCAGAGGTGGCGCGCACATAATCACGACGGTCCACGCCGGTGAAGCAGTTCTTGAACTGCACCATGCCGGAGTTGGTAAACATCAGCGTTGGATCATTGCGTGGCACCAACGGGCTTGAGTCTACGACCTCATGGCCCTGCTTGGCAAAATAGTTCAGAAAGGTCGACCGGATGTCGTTCAAGCTGGGCATGTCAACGCGGCTCTCTAGATGTGATTGGAACAGTCCAAAGCGGTTTATCGCGCCCATGCAGGGCTGTCCACCGCCCAAAGCGCATGTGGCAGTTTCCCAAAGAAAACAGTGGGATTGAGCGCTATTTTTTGATCATAAGATCGCCGTTGAAAAACGACCCGGCACGTTCGACTGAACAGAGTATCCCTCGCAGGCGCAGTGCGCGGTTCTCTGGCAGGTTCACCCAATCCTTGGCCGCGGTGCCATAGCGGGCTTTCCACTTGACGCAGCCATCGTTGAAGACGTCAGACACCCGCAACGCGGCGCTGCCCACCTGCAAGAGCTGTCCCGCTGGCAGGTTTTCCTCCGACAGATCCATATCCACAATGAACGTATCGCCGGGGTGTGGCACCTCCTCGCGATTGCGCCAGACCAGATCAAGCACTCGCTTTGACAGGATGCAGACCTGAATACCGGGATGCGCGGTGCCATCCTCCAGCGTCAGCCAAGGGCGGCTAGACCAACGCTCGCCCGGGATGCCGCCCTCGGGCGTTACCGAGATTTCCTCAACAAAGCGGCGCTGATTGTAGGCCGGACGCAGGCACAACATAGAAATGGCCGCCCGATCTTTCGGGGCGGCCATCACATGCGGCAGGGCCGCATTCAGTTCCTCAAGGGTGACGTGCATCGTCAGCCTTCGAACAGGACGTCATCATCCTGCGCCTCGGGCGGCATGTCGAAATCAAGCCCGTGGGCGGCGCGGATCTTGTCTTCGATTTCCAGCGCAATGCGAGAGTTTTCGCGCAGATAGGTCTTGGCGTTCTCACGCCCCTGCCCGATCCGCTCATCCCCGTAAGAGAACCACGCGCCGGATTTGTTGACCACGCCCGCAGCAACACCAAGGTCGAGCAACTCGCCCATCTTGGAGATGCCTTCGCCGTACATGATGTCGAACTCGACCTGCTTGAACGGCGGTGCGACCTTGTTCTTCACCACCTTGACGCGGGTGGCGTTGCCGACAACCTCATCCCGGTCCTTGATCGAGCCGATGCGGCGAATGTCCAGACGTACGGAGGAATAGAACTTCAGCGCGTTGCCGCCGGTGGTGGTTTCGGGCGAGCCGAACATCACGCCGATTTTCATGCGGATCTGGTTGATAAAGATCACCATGCATTTCGAGCGGCTGATGGAGCCGGTGAGCTTGCGCATCGCCTGGCTCATCAGGCGGGCCTGCACGCCGACGTTGCTGTCGCCCATGTCGCCTTCGAGTTCTGACTTCGGGGTCAATGCTGCGACGGAGTCGACGATCACCATGTTCACCGCACCGGAGCGCACCAGCGTGTCGGTGATCTCGAGCGCCTGTTCACCGGTGTCGGGTTGCGAAATCAGCAGCTCGTCCAGATCAACGCCCAGTTTTTTAGCGTATTGCGGATCAAGCGCGTGTTCCGCATCCACAAAGGCGCAAACACCGCCCTTTTTCTGCTGTTCCGCAATGCAGTGCAGCGTCAGCGTGGTCTTACCGGAGCTCTCCGGTCCATAAATCTCGACAATGCGGCCCATCGGCAGGCCGCCGATGCCAAGCGCGATGTCCAGACCAAGCGAGCCGGTGGAGCTTGCCTCGATCTCTTGCAAGGCTGTGCCATCGCCGAGTTTCATGATCGAACCCTTGCCGAACTGTCGTTCGATCTGGGCAAGCGCGCTGTCCAAGGCTTTCTGCTTGTCGCCGCTCTTCTTGTCGTCCTTCATGGTCAATAGATCCGCCATAGTACCCGTATCCTTCTCTATGTGTCACACCCGGAGGCAGACGACAATGACTGCTTTGTTCTCTTATTGTTCCTTATGGGGTCAAAACAAGAACATTGCAAGGGAATTTCATGTCTCTCTACGGGACTGGCAACATGGTTAAGGATCGGTTTACAAAACCCTGACACATTGAACTATTTGCCGGAGCTTTAACGTCATGATGGTATTTTACCGCGCACGGCTGGTGCTGCTATCGGTTCCGAAAACCGGCACAACCGCGCTGCAGTCCGCGCTCCGACCACATGCGGATCTGGTGATTTCAGATCCGCCAGAGCTCAAACACTCGCCGCTCTACCGCTATAATCGCTGGGTTCGGCCGATGTATGAGAAGGTGTGCGGTGCGGAGCTAGAAGTGGTTGCCATCATGCGCGAGCCGATCAGCTGGCTTAGCAGTTGGTATCGTTTTCGCCAGAGGCCGCATCTGGATGGGCGGCCAACCTCGACCAAAGACATGAGCTTTGATGAGTTTGTCACCGACTATTGCCGCGGCAACCGCCCCCCGCATGCCAATGTCGGCAGTCAGGCGAAGTTTCTGGAGGCACAACCCAACGGCTGCCGTGTGACGCATCTCTTCGCCTATGAGAACCTCGCGCCCTTTCATGCCTTCATGCAGGATCGCACCGGCATTAGCTACAACACCCAGCAGGAAAACGTCAGTCCCGATGGTGATCTGAGCCTGAGTGCAGCCACCGAGGAAAAACTAAAGCGCAAACACCCCGAGGAGTTCGCGCTTTATGGGGCGATCTCGCGCTGAGACGGCCTATTGCAGCTGTGACTGCACCGTTTCGGTCAACTGGCTGAGCGAGAAAGGTTTGGCCAGAAACACCGAATTTGGCACATCCGGTTCCGCATCGCCAAAGGCCCCTTCGGAATAGCCCGAGACAAACACCACCTTGGTGCCGGGGCGTTCCTCAAGCGCTTTGCGCACCCAAGTGGGGCCGTCCATGCCCGGCATGATGACATCGGTCACAAAGACATCGACACTGAGGTTCGGGTCTTCGAGCGTGTCAAGCGCCTCCTCTGCGGATTCGGCCTCAAGCACCGTGTAGCCACGCATCCTGAGCGCCCGCGATGCAAAGGCGCGCACCGGCGCCTCATCCTCGACCAGCAACACGACCCCTTCGCCATGCTGCGCGGTGGGGGCTTTGGTCTTGGTTTGTGCTACGGTTTCATCGACGCTTGCCGAAGCGTCGCTGCGATAGACCGGGAAGTAGAGCGTGAATTTGGTGCCTTGGTTCAGAACGGAATCAACAAAGATAAAGCCGCCAGTTTGCTTGATGATACCATAGGCGGTGGACAGGCCGAGGCCTGTGCCTTCACCCGTGCGCTTGGTCGTGTAGAAGGGTTCAAACACCTTTTGCAGCTTGTCCGGCGAGATACCGGTGCCTTCGTCGCTGACCTGAATAGTCACCCATTCCCCCGGCGGCACAACGGCGCGGTCACGCTCCAAGGCGGTGTCGAGCGCGACCACCTCAGTCTCGACGCGAATTTCACCGCCATGGGGCATCGCGTCACGCGCGTTCACCACGAGGTTCATCAATACCTGTTCCAACTGGCGCTTATCCGCACGGATGGAGCGCATCACAGGATCATGGCTGAGTGTCAGCGACACCTTTTCCCCAACCAGCCGATTGAGCAGATGCGTCAGATCAGAAAGTGTTTCGCGAACATCCAACACCTCGGGCTGCAAGGTCTGCTTGCGCGAAAAGGCCAAAAGCTGGCTCACGAGGGCGGCGGCGCGGTTGGCGTTTTCATGGATCTGGATCAGATCGCCATAGTCCTGATCCCCTTGGTCGTGGCGAAGCAACAGCAGGTCGCAGTGACCCGAAATCGCCGTAAGAAGGTTGTTGAAATCATGCGCAACGCCACCGGCAAGTTGACCGATCGCCTGCATTTTCTGGCTTTGAACGAATTGCGCCTCAAGGGTCTTAAGCTCTGTTGCGTCATTGAGCACCGCCATCAGCAGCGTTTCACCATCCTCGATAATGCGCGTGAGCGTGACCTGAACAAAGACTTCTTTGTCGTCACGCGACACGCGCAGGAATTCGGACTTATGCGGCGCAAGCCCCTTGGCCGTCTCTTGCAGCCAGTCGTTCATGGGGCGGCCCAGCCCCTCCATCAACTGGCCGAGTTGTACGCCCTCAGCCTCTTCGATGCCCAAAAGGCGCATGGCCATGCGGTTCACTGACAAAACCTCGCCGCCCGGACGCACTTTCAAAAGCGGAACCGGCAGGCTTTCGAACCCGGTATGAGGTCCACTGTCCTCGACCACCGCTTTCATGAAATAAATCTCACTGCGGCCTTGCCCGCGGGCATGTTCGCTGACCAATACTTCAACAGGACCGCTCTTGGTCATGATGGTATTGATGCGACCCGGAATGACCGGCAGCGATGTGAACAAGCGTTCAGTGGATTTCACCCGCTCCCCAATCAGGCTGCGCGCAGACTCGTTCATGAACAGAACTGCGCCAGTACGTCCCACGGAAATCATCGGAACGGGGCTTGCATCAGCGGTGCGCCCAGTCGGTCGGTCACCCATGTCCTCGACGCGCCACAGAAAGCTGCCGTTGGCCATTTCATGCACCGCGAGACGCACATTCCCACGGCGCGTGACGATATCTTCGCGCGCAGAACCTTCGAGCTTGGCGCGGCTTTGCAGACGGAACAGGACGGCAGAAGGATTGGCCAGAACCGATCGCAATGTTCCTGAGATGGTGTCGCTTTCCGTGCCTTCAAACCGCTTGAGCGCCGCTGTATTACAGGCGTGGATGACACCGTCATCGTCGGTGACAAAACTGGCAGAGGCATCTTTGTCGATAAAGCCGGTCAGCAATTCACTCGCCATGGCGCGCGCACCCTGACGTACTCGGGTCTGAATCAGGATCATCGCAGACACGCCACCTAGCGTCAGACCGACCGCGACCAATGCCCGGCCGATCCAATCCGGTACCGGCAAAATCCAAGGCAGCACGATCAGCAGCGCCGACAAGAAAAAGGTCGCCACCAGTCGCGCCTGTTCCGGCGTCTGAATTTTCAGGCTGGGGACGATAGAGGACGAGCGACCAATCATTGCGGCTCCGTTAACAATCTTCATGCCGCACTATCACGGCATGCATGGTTAAAGCGAGGTTAACCACAGCACCGGATCGAGAAACTTTCCAATAGTTTAATGCTATCCGGCCCGCTGGAACACCGACACATAGAACCCGTCCGTTCCAGTATGCACATGCCATGCGCTCTCGCTCAAGTGTTCCCAGCCCGTGTGACGCACCAAGAAATCCTGCGTTTGTTTGTGATTTTCGACATCCAGCATCGAACAGGTCGCAAAGGCCAGAACACCCCCATCCGCCACCAGCTGGGCTGCATCATCAAGGATCTTCGATTGCAGCGCGACGATCTCATCCAGCGCATCTTGCGTCAGTCGCCATTTGCCTTCGGGATCTCGGCGCCATGAACCACTTCCGCTGCAAGGCGCATCGCACAGCACCAGATCAAAAGGCGCGCTCTTCGACAGATCCGCCGTATCGAGACAGGTGATATCGGCCCCCGCACGTGCCGCGCGTTCCGGGATGTCACGCATGCGCCGTGGATCTGCGTCATGTGCGTAAACTGTCCCATCGCGTAATGCAGCGATCGCCAGCGCCTTACCTCCGCCGCCGGAACAATAGTCCAGCACACGGGGGGTGTTTTGCAATGGCAACGCATCCACTACTGCTTGACTGGCCGCGTCTTGCAATTCCACAAAGCCCGAGAGGTAGCTTTCGGCGTTTTTCACCCGCCGCGCGCCCTCCGTCACGACCAACGCTGTCGGTGACGCTTCATGAGGCTCCGTAGAGATACCGTCCTGCTGCACCCTGCTGATTGCAGCGTCACGATCCCCCTTCAGGATGTTTACACGCAGGTGAACCGTTGCGCGCGCTCTCAGCGCTTGGGCCACGTCTTCCGTTTGCGCGCCAAGGCTGCGCGCGAACACCGGCCAGAGCCACTCCGGGATATCGTTTTTCTCTGCGTCGCTCTCAAATGTGCCAACATGCGCTTGCTCGGACTCGCTCAATGGGGCGGGCGCATGTCCCTGCCCTGTAAACAGGTCTGCTGGATCAATGCCCTGATCGCGGCACGCGCCAATCATCACACCCCGCCCCGTCTCAGTGCCCCCCAAGGCAGCATAAGACCGGCGGCACCGCAGCGCCTGATAAACATGATCCCGCACGGCGGCGCGGTCTTTTGACCCAGCAAATCGGCTGCGACGACCCCAATTGGTCAGGGTCTTCTCCGCCGCCTGACCCGCAAGGATTTCGTCGAGAATTTCAATAGCCGCTTGTACGCGTGCGCCCGGTGTCATGACAGCATCCAATTCAGAAGACGCCATGCGATACGCTGGCGACGTTTCAGTTAGATGCCTCTCTATCGTCCGCACCCTGCGCGCCACAAGCGCTTTTGGCGCTTGGCGGCGAGACAGATTGATCAGGTGGCGCGACGTCGGCGGCGACCGGCACCACGCCCGCCCTCGGCCCCTGCGGTGTTAAAACTCACCGAAGGCAAGGTCACCACGCTTTCCAAGATCGGGAAAGGATCGGAGGAATTGGGGATCGCGGAGGCGTTTACAAAATGCTCCTGAAAGCGGGGCTCAACTGCGGTCTCGATCTTTTCGATCTGGCGCACAGTCTCCTCGATCTCGCGCCGGGCGTTGGTGTTTAGCAGCGCGATCCGCGCCCCGGTCCCTGCCGCATTGCCTGCGCTGGTAACTTTGTCGAGCTGACAATCTGGGATCATCCCCAAAACCATCGCGTGTTTGGCAGAGATATGCGCCCCAAAAGCCCCCGCCAGCACGACGCGGTCCACCGTGTCGACGCCGATCTTATCCATCAGCAGACGCGCCCCGGAGTAAAGCGCCGCCTTGGCCATCTGGATCGCGCGGATATCGGGGTTTGTAACAGTGATGCGCGGACCACCCTCGGCGCTGCCATCCCACAAAAGATAGGCATTGGTGCGCCCCTCGGGAACGCAACGCACGCTGCCTGTTTGCTCAGCAGAGCCAATGAGACCAGACGCATCCAACAGGCCCGCCAGTCGCATCTCAGCAATCACCTCAATGATTCCAGATCCACAGATGCCGGTAATTCCCGTGGTTGCGATGCTTTGCTCAAACCCGTCCTCATCCGACCAAATCTCTGAGCCAATCACACGAAAACGCGGCTCTTTGGTGATGGGGTTGATCTCGACGCGCTCAATAGCACCCGGGGCTGCGCGCTGCCCCGACGAGATCTGCGCGCCCTCAAATGCAGGACCGGTGGGAGAGGAGCAAGCAAGGACTTTATCCTTATTCCCCAGCAGGATCTCGGCATTTGTTCCCACATCCACCACAAGCACGAGGTCTTCGGATTTATCCGGTGCTTCGGATAGCGCAACTGCGGCAGCGTCCGCACCTACGTGGCCAGCGATACAAGGCAGCAGGTAGATGCGCGCTGTGGGATGGAGGTTCAAGTCAAGATCGCGCGCCTCAAGCGCAAGCGCATCTGACGTCGCAAGCGCAAAGGGGGCCTGGCCCAGCTCAAACGGATCAATCCCCAAGAACAGGTGATGCATCACCGGATTGCAGACAAACACGGCGTCCATAATCAGCGCCTGATCAATCTGTGCCTCTTCGGAAATTTGCACAAACAGGGCGTTCATGCCGTCGCGCACGGCGCGGGTCATCTCCTGATCACCGCCCTTGTTCATCATTGCATAAGAAACGCGGCTCATCAGGTCTTCGCCAAAGCGGATCTGCGGGTTCATAATGCCAGACGACGCCAAAACCTCACCGCTTTTGAGATCACACAGATGCGCCGCAATCGTGGTAGAGCCGAGATCCACCGCCAGCCCATAGATACTGCCCTCATAGTAGCCAGGCCAGATATGCATGATGCGCGGTGATTGACCATCACTCCCCAGATGCACGGCGACGGTGACCTTCCACGCGCCTTTACACAGTGCGGGTTGCATCTGTCTTAGGATATGAAGATCGGCTTTTACACCTTTGACATCCCACTGCTTTTCCAAAGCTTCGCACAGTCGCTCCAAATCACCGGAGGGTTTGTGCATATCGGGTTCTTCCACCTCGACATAGAAAAGCCGGATCGAGGGGTTCATGACAATATCACGAGCCTCGGCCCGCTTTCGCACCACCTGTTTGTGCACCTGGCTTTCCGGCGGGACGTCGATCACAACGTCTTTTTCGATCTTGGCCTGACAGCCCAGTCGACGCCCATCGATCAATCCCCGCTTATCCTTGTAGCGCTGCTCAACCTTGTTCCATTCGGACAGGGCATCATCGGCAACCGTCACACCATGTTTGGAGAATTCACCATAAGACGGCGTGATCTGGCATTTGGAACAGATGCCACGGCCACCACAGACGGAATCAAGATCGACCCCGAGTTGACGTGCGGCCGTAAGCACCGGTGTGCCAACAGGAAATCGTCCACGTTTGCCGGATGGTGTGAACACGACGAGGGGATCGTTCGACATGTCTCTAGCCCTTGAGTACTGCGCAGTTGATGCGGAGCATATGGCAGTTTTCAAACCAAGAAAGTCGAACACCGCCGTTTTCTGTTCCATCGGCGGCATTTGATATCAATTCCCAAACAAGATCAGGAGCTTTCCAACCAATCGAGGATCTCTTGGCGATGCTCATCGAGCTTTGGCGCAGGAGGTCGGGTGCTCGGATCAGCTAACGCGCTCATCTTGATTGGATTTCCCGCAGCCACATATGCGGGTTTCCCCGCCTGATCGAGCACATCAACCACCATATTGCGCGCACGTATCTGCGGATCTTTCAAAACCTCGGCCACATTCTGGATCGGCCCGGTCGGAATGCCCGCTTCTGTAAGCAGATCGATCCAGTGCTGCTTGCCCTTTTCTAGTGTAACAGCCTCAATCAACCGCTTGAGAAGGCGCGCATTTTCACACCTTGCGGGATTGGTTGCAAAACGCTCATCTCCGGCAATCGGAAGTCTCAGCGCCTCACACAGGCGCGCGAACAAAACGTCATTTCCCGCCGCAATCACAAAGAGCCCATCTGACGCATGAAAGGTCTCAAACGGTGTGATTGAGGGGTGCCGGGCACCGGATGGTCGCGGCGCCTCTCCACTGATTGTGGTCAGTGCAATCGCATGCTCCAACATGGCCAGTTGGCAATCCAGCATCGCGATGTCTACTTTCTGGCCCACTCCGGTCTGCTGTCTGTGGAGTAAAGCTGCCAAAATGCCCTGCGCCAAGAACATCCCGGCTGCAATATCGCCGATGGAGGCCCCGACGCGCACCGGTTCGCGGTCGCGCTCTCCGGTGATCGACATCACTCCACCACGGGCCTGAACCACCATATCATAGGCCGGGCGCTGACTGTCAGGCCCGCTGTGCCCAAAGCCAGAAACCGCACCGTAGATGAGTTTTGGATACTTTGTGTGCAGATCCTCCCAGCCGTATCCCAAACGCTCCATAACACCGGGGCGATAGTTCTCTAGGATCACATCTGATCTCGATAATAATTCCTCAAAAACAATACGATCATCAACATTCTTGAGGTCAAGCGCGATGCTTTCCTTGCCGTGATTGATGGTCGCGAAATAGGCGCTCTCACTGCCTTTGAACGGCGGGAAAGCGCGGGTGTCGTCGCCCGAACCGGGACGTTCCACTTTGATCACGCGCGCCCCAAGGTCAGCAAGCGTCATTGAGGCATAAGGCCCCGCGAGTACATGTGTCAGATCCAGAATGATCAATCCATCGAGAGGGGCGTTCATAGTCATCTCCGCGCGCAAAATTCACAGGTTTGCAATATCCAGTTGTTGCGACAAATCCTTGATCTGCATCAGCCTCCGGCCAAATTGGTGCCGCGTTGCGGCGAAAAATGTCCAGCCCCCCTTCCCCCTTTTGCAGAACTGTGCAATAGGGTCACCGCCAAACGGTGTTTTGCATGGGGAAGACAGATGCAGATTCGTGAGGCTCTCACCTTTGACGATGTTTTGCTGGTTCCGGCCGCATCCAGTGTCCTGCCAAATACGGCAGACACACGCACGCGGGTGACCCGTGCGATCTCGCTTAACATTCCGCTTCTGAGTTCTGCGATGGACACAGTAACGGAATCGCGCATGGCGATCACCATGGCCCAGGCGGGCGGCATGGGCGTGATCCACAAAAACCTCGACGTTGAAGAACAGGCCCGGCAGGTACGCCGGGTCAAGCGTTTTGAGAGCGGGATCGTCTACAATCCCATCACACTGCGTGCGGATCAGACACTGGCCGATGCTAAGGCGCTGCAGGAGCGGTACCGCGTGACCGGTTTCCCGGTTGTCGATAACAATGGCCGCGTGGTCGGGATCGTCACCAACCGGGACATGCGCTTTGCGTCCGATGACAAAACGCCTGTATCGGTCATGATGACCTCCGATAAACTCGCCATGCTGCAAGAGCCGGCAGAACGCGAAGAAGCCATCTCCTTGATGAAAGCACGGCGGATCGAAAAGCTCCTTGTGACCGACAAAGATGGAAAGTTGACCGGTCTTTTGACTCTGAAGGACACCGAACAAGCGGTGCTAAACCCCACAGCGGTGAAGGACAACTTGGGCCGCCTTCGTGTCGCCGCGGCAAGCTCCGTTGGCGACAGCGGGTTTGAGCGCTCCGAAGCGCTGATCGATGCGGGCGTTGATGTTGTTGTGGTTGATACTGCGCACGGCCATTCGGCGGGCGTGATCGAAGCCGTCAAACGTATCAAAGCCTTGTCGAGCGATGTTCAGGTTATTGCAGGCAATGTCGCAACCGCCGCCGCCACCCAGGCGTTGATCGACGCTGGTGCGGATGCGGTCAAGGTTGGCATTGGTCCGGGCTCCATTTGTACCACGCGGATGGTCGCTGGCGTGGGTGTGCCCCAGCTTACAGCAATCATGGATTGCGCAAGCGCTGCGGGTGATACACCTGTGATCGCCGACGGTGGCATCAAATTCTCTGGCGACTTCGCCAAGGCCATCGCAGCGGGCGCGTCCTGCGCCATGGTTGGCTCCATGATTGCGGGCACAGACGAGTCGCCGGGCGAGGTCATCCTCTATCAGGGCCGGTCGTTCAAATCCTATCGCGGTATGGGGTCCATGGGCGCAATGGCGCGCGGCTCTGCCGATCGCTATTTCCAAAAAGACGCGGCCAGCGACAAGCTGGTGCCTGAAGGGATCGAAGGTCAGGTGCCCTATAAAGGTGCCGCTGGTGCCGTGATTCACCAACTGGTCGGCGGTCTGCGGGCTGCCATGGGATACACCGGCTGCGCAACCGTGGATGACATGCGCAAGAATTGCGAATTCGTTCGCATCACTGGCGCTGGGCTTAAGGAAAGCCATGTGCACGATGTGCAGATCACGCGCGAGTCTCCGAACTATCGGATTGGCTAAGCGCTCTGCGAAAACATCTAAAGATTGGGCCGGAACAAATTGATGTTCCGGCCTTTTTACTCTTAGCGGCCTTTGAATAATCCACCAAGGATGCCGCGCACAATGCGTCGGCCCGTGGTGCCTTTCAGTTCCTTGATGACGGCTTCTGACATGGCAGAGGCAAAGGTATCCCCCCCACCAATCCGCCGCGCCGTAGAGCGACCAGCCCGGCTTCCACTATAGCGTCTGGCGGCGCTGAATTCGCGTACCACTGGATCTGGCGCGGCATCGGCCTGCTCTTCTGCTTCGGCTGCCTCTTGCGCGGCGCGTGCGGCCCGCTCTTTTAAGATCTCATAGGCCGACCTGCGATCTACAGGTTCGTCATATTTCCCTGACATTACAGAATCTTGCATCACGGCTTTACGTTCAGCTGCCGTGATTGGTCCAAGTTGGCTGGAGGGGGGACGAATAAGCGTGCGTTCGACCACGCCGGGCACAGCTTTCTTTTCGAGCATCGATGTCACGGCTTCCCCTACGCCGACGTCACGGATTGCGTCTTCTGTCGAAAAACGTGGGTTCTCGCGGTAGGTCTCCGCTGCGAGCTTCAGCTTTTTGCGATCCCGCGCGGTGAACGCCCGCAAGGCGTGCTGAATTCGATTGCCAAGCTGGCCCAGAATATCCTCTGGAATGTCATCCGGGGATTGCGTGACAAAATAGACCCCGACACCTTTGGATCGGATCAGGCGAGCCACCTGTTCTACTTTATCAATCAGTGCCTTAGGCGCATCTTCGAACAGCAAATGCGCCTCATCGAAAAAGAACACCAGCTTGGGTTTTTCGGGATCCCCCACCTCGGGCAAGCTCTCGAACAACTCGCTCAGAAGCCACAGCAGGAACGTCGCGTATAGTTTTGGCGAGGCCATCAGCTTGTCAGCGGCAAGGATGTTCACCATACCGCGTCCCGTGTCATCATGGCGCATGAGGTCATGCAGATCCAAGGCAGGTTCGCCAAACATGCGCGCACCTCCCTGGTTTTCCAGCACCAGCAGTCGGCGTTGAATCGCACCGATAGATGCGGTTGAAACATTTCCGTACCGCAGCGACAGGCTGTCACGGTTCTCGCCAACCCAAACCAGCAGCGCTTGCAGATCTTTGAGGTCCAGCAGCGCAAGCCCCTGCTCATCCGCAAGCCTGAAGGCGATATTCAATATGCCCTCCTGTGCTTCGCTCAGTTCCAGCAACCTTGAGAGCAGCAGCGGCCCCATCTCGGCAACCGTGGTCCGCACGGGATGGCCCTGTTCGGCAAAGAGATCCCAAAAGGTGACTGGCGTGTCGTGATAGGAAAACGAGGTAAATCCGATTTTTTGCGATCTTTTCACGAATGCGTCGTGAAGCTCGGCCGCCTCGCTCCCAGAGCGCGCCAGGCCAGACAGGTCTCCTTTGACATCCGCTAGGATCACTGGCACGCCTTCGTTGGAGAAACTCTCGGCAAGGATTTGAAGTGTAACGGTTTTCCCCGTACCTGTCGCGCCTGCAATTAACCCGTGTCGGTTGGCGTACTTCAACGTCAGATACTGAGGGTCCCCATAGTCACCCCCCCCGCCACCGATGAATATTTCCTTTGGCATCCCTGCTCGTCTCCTGAAACTGCACCTTAAGCAAAATACAATGTTAACCTTTATGTGCCAGCGTGAACTTGCCCGTTGGCTCGAATGCGGTTGAGCTGACGGACATTTCCTCCCTGTCAGACTGGCCGTGCCCTAGTGCACGGCCATTTTTTTCATGCCACATCCCGTGAGCCTCCTGTCATATTTCCACAGTAAATCTGGCATAAAACACTCTGCTGAGTCCGATGATGATTTTTTTTCTATTCCATGTTGACCGAAGACGATTTCGCTCGTAACTTTCTGAATAATAACTAAGTCGGCCAGTCCGACGGGGAGATGTAGACGCAAAAAGGGGGCTTCGGTCCCCTTTTTTCGTATTTTATGCCGTATTTCCTATACGAGCCGCCCTATATGACCCTCGGATGCGGCGCCTCACGCCAGAAGCTCACAGAATATCGGCGGAAATCAGGGATATGCTGGGGACTGCGACTTTATTCCCCTGACACTCACCAGATGCCGTGGTAAACGGCGAAGACAGATTCAAACAGAAGAGGCATTCATGTTGAAATCCCTCAGCTCCGTCTCTCTCGCTCTCCTCCTCGCGGCAACCCCGCTGGTGGCGCAAGAGACGACAGATCAGGAAACCACCGATCAGACTGCAGAAACTGCAGAGCAAGATGCAGAGGCGCCAGCGCCGAATGCAGACCAGCTGCTGGATCTGGGTACACCAGCTGATGCGGCCCTGCAGGTTGGTCAGCGTTATTCCAAAGAAAAATTTGGCGATTGGGACTTGGCCTGTGTGCGCACCCAATCCGGCGAAGATCCTTGCTCATTGCTGCAGGTTCTCTTGGACGATGAAGGCGGCCCTGTCGCCGAGGTCTCCTTGTTCCGCATCGATCAAGCCGGTGGCCAGGCTGTGGCTGGCGCTACCGTCATCGCCCCGCTTGAAACCTTGCTCCCCGCAGGGCTTACGGTTTCCGTCGATGGCGCACCGGGCAAGCGTTACAACTTCTCTTTCTGTAATGCAGCAGGCTGCATTGCGCAGATCGGTTTGACAGAAGCAGATATCAACGCGTTCAAACAGGGCAGCCAAGCGATCTTTAGCTTGCGCCCCGCACCATCGCCGGAGACCACTGTTGCCGTGCCGATGTCGCTGAAAGGCTTCACCGCAGGCTTCAACGCCGTGGATGTTGTAAAGCAGTAAGACGCAAGTCTAAACATGAAAAACACCCGCCAGATCGTTGTCTGGCGGGTGTTTTTTTATTCAAAGAGTTAGACGCGCTTTAGCGCAAGCACCGCGTTCAACCCCCCAAACGCAAACGCGTTTGAAAGTGCGACATTGATCTTGGCCTCGCGCGCTTCATTGGGAACCACGTCCAGAGCGCATTCTGGATCGGCTTCCTCATATCCGATCGTGGGCGCGATCACCCCCTCGCGCAACGCCATGATGCAGGCCAAAAGCTCAACCGCGCCCGTGCCCCCGATCAAATGTCCGTGCATGGATTTTGTCGAAGATATCATGAGGTTATCCGCATGAGGGCCGAATACATCGGCCACTGCAGCGCATTCTGTTTTATCGTTTGCAGCGGTGCCTGTGCCGTGAGCGTTGATATAGCCCACGTCCTGAGCATTTATCTGTGCGTCGCGCAAGGCACCAAAGATGGCGCGCGCTGCACCTTGTTTGCTTGGCATAACGATATCAGCGGCGTCGGAGCTCATGGCATAACCGATCACTTCGCACAGAATATCCGCGCCGCGGGCCTTGGCGTGTTCATATTCCTCAAAAACAAAGATACCTGCGCCTTCCCCCTGCACCATGCCGTTACGGTTGGCGCTAAAGGGGCGGCACGCATCTTTGGACATGACGCGCAGACCTTCCCAGGCCTTCACGCCGCCAAAACAGAGCATCGATTCTGAACCACCCGTGACCATCGCGGGGCTCATCCCACTGCGCACCATCTGAAAGGCTTGCGCCATTGCATGATTTGACGATGCACAGGCGGTAGAGACCGTAAAACTCGGCCCCTTGAGGTTGTACTCCATGGAGACATGGCTGGCGGCTGCATTGTTCATGAGTTTTGGGACAACAAAAGGATGAACCCGGTTCTTTCCGTCCTCATAGACAGACCGATAATTGTCATCCCATGTGGAAACACCACCTCCGGCGGTTCCCAAAACAACACCAGACCGTGCAGCAAGATCGCCGGTGAATTCCAACCCAGATTGCCGTATGGCCTCCGCAGCAGCCACCAAGGTGAACTGCGTAAAGCGATCATAGAGGACCATTTGCTGGCGATTAAAGCGACCTTCCGCTTCAAAATCGCGCACTTGGCCGCCGATCTTAATCGCGAGACGATCAACGTCACGAAAGTCTAACTCACCGATTCCGCAGCGCCCTTCGCGCATGGACTCGAAGGTTTCAGCGACCGAATGCCCCAGCGCATTGATGGTCCCGGCGCCGGTAATCACAACGCGTTTCATCGCAAATCCTTTTGTCCGCCCCAGCAAAGGCGATCAGCCCTTTTCGGCGACCAGCTTGTCAATGCCGGCCACGATCGCGGCTACATTCGATATATCGAAATCGCTTTGTTCGGGCTCATTTGCGTTAAAGGGGATCGTGATATCGAACTCCTCTTCAATCGCAAAAATACTCTCTACCAGACCAAGGCTGTCGATCCCCAGATCTTCCAGCGTGCTGTCGAGAGAAACATCCGAGGGCTCCAACACCGCTTGTTCTGCGATGATTGCGATGACCTTGTCCTGCGTGCTCATGAGGCGGCTCCTGCGGGAGATAAGATTGTCAGAGGTGTACTGACTGCGTGGTTATTTGAAAACAGCCTTTTTCAACGCTTCGATATCGCGCATCAGCCGCGGCAAACGACGTTGCACTTTGTACATGTCCGTGTGGGTGTCCATCTTGACCGCCGGGTAACCCATCATCACCCTCCCAGCTGGAACATTTGAGAGAATTTTGGTGCCGCCACCTGCGATAACCCGATCCCCGATAAACACATTGTCGGCCACGCCACATTGCCCACCCAGAACAACATTGTCGCCAATATCAACGGAACCAGACAGTCCGGTTTGCCCACACAACAGACAGTCATTACCGATGCGGCAATTGTGTCCGACGTGAACTTGGTTATCCAGCTTGGTGCCGTTGCCAATCACGGTGTCGCGGATCGTGCCATTGTCGATTGTACAGTTGGCCCCCACCTCGACATCATCGCCGATCCGGACAGATCCCAGAGAGTGGATACGCACCCAAGACTGCGCCTTGGTATCGCCCTGATCACCCAGAGTTTTGCGGGCGTTTTCAACACCTGAGGTTTCCGGGGTGACGTAGGAAAACCCATCTGCCGCGATCCGCGCGCCGGGCTGGGCGCGAAAACGATCTCCGATTGAGACACGTGCCCCAATCGACACCATCTCGCGCAGGTTGGCGTCTTTGCCGATTGTGACATCCGCGCCGATAAAGCAATGTGCGCCAATCAGCGCCCCATCCCCGATCACCGCATCAGGCCCAACAACTGTCAGAGGGCCTATGGTGACATTTGCGCCGACCTTGGCACTGGGGTCGATCACAGCCGAGGCGTGGATGCCAGCCGTTTCGCGCTGCCCAAGGTCAAGCATCCGGGTGACGCCGCTCATCGCGAGCCGTGGACGCGTCACAAATACTGCAGCCTCAAGGCCCATCGCCTGCCAATCGGCCCCCTCCCAGACGAGCGCCACACGTGCGGCACCGTCCTTTAGAGCCTCAGCATATTTGGGTGACATTGCCATGGCCAACGCATCGGCCGTGGCTTCCTGTGGCTCTGCAGCGCGCGCAATACGCAGATCTAAGTTGCCTGCGGCCTCAGCGCCAAGCGCATTGGCAATCTCACGAACGGTGAACATCGGGCCATTCCTCCAAAAGCGGATCCTGGCCCGAGACTTAGCCCTGAACGCCGGGGAGTGCCACCCCTGCCCGTTCCAAAGCGGACCAGATCTTTGCGTCACGTCCATAGATATCGCGGCGGAATTCCGCCCGGCCATCCTGCGACACGAAAGCGGTACGATAGATCAGATGAACCGGCACTTTGGTCTCAAGCGACACCTTGGTTTCTTTGCCGCTGTTCAATACCCGATGAAAATAATCTTTGGGGTTTTCGGTTTGCGGCGCCAGGAGCGCATAGGCGAAATCAAACGGCTTTTGCAGTCGGATACAGCCATGCGAATAAGCCCGCACCTCACGGCCAAACAGGCTCTTTTGCGGCGTATCATGCAGGTAGATATTGTATTTGTTGGGGAACATGAACTTCACCAGCCCAAGCGCGTTACGGCTGCTGGGAGGCTGGCGCATCGCAAACGGGAAACTGCGCGCAGTGAACTGGCTGAAATCAACGCTGTTGCGATTGACCACCCGACCGCGATTGTCGGTGATCTCGATATAGCTATGCGCGTTGGGATTGTTCTTGAGTTTGGGCAGATATTCTTTGGTAACGATCGAGCGCGGTACATACCAGCTCGGGTTGATCACCATATGATCCATCTCATCCGAGAATTCCGGGGTGCGTCGGTCGCTTCTGTTGCTGCCAATGACGGAGCGGGTCTCAAATGAGATCTCCCCATCGTCGACGATCTTTGCAGAAAAATCCGTGAGATTCACGAGGATATGGCGCGGGCCACGCTCCGGTGTCAGCCAGCGTTCCCGTTCCATGGCGACCAATACAGATTTGATGCGGTCAGTGACCGGCCGGTTCATCTCGGTCAGGGTGCCCTCACCTGCAACGCCATCAACCTCCAGACCATGTTCGCCCTGAAACCGGCGTACTGCGTCCTCAAGCGAGAGGTCATATGTGCGCGTCGCAGTTGGCTGCAGATAGCCCATAGACACCAGACGATCCCGCAGGGCGATGACATTTGGCCCGCTGTCGCCCGGCTCCATTTTGCGCACCGGGACGGTTGCCCCCCAGCCACCGGCATTCATCAATGTCTCAAGACGCATCTTTTCGCGCAACAACGCCCGGTACTGCGGCGATGCAGGCACGAGTTTCTGAAGGAAAGCCGCTGGCCGGTCTTTTGAAATCCCCTCAAGGAAACTCGCAGCATCCACCTGGTGTTTTTTGCGAACAATTCCCTCGTCGATACGGGCGGGAGCGTCGATAAGCCCGGTCTGAAGATCGGTCGCGTAATCGACCAATGCCCGGCTCAAGGCGACCTCAACCGCGCCCAGATCGCGGGTGGACCGCACCGAACGCATCTGTTCCACCAATTCCGAGGCACGCACCGACATGTCCGGCAGCCCATGCATCGAGGCTTCCTCGAGGGCTTGCATCAGGGCCCGGCGACGGGCGGCTGATTCTGGTGTATCGGCGGTCCAAATGGGCGCGTAGTCGTTTTGACGGTAGTAGCTGGCAACCGCGTCGTCTTCCCAGGCCATCTCAGCAACGGCCTGACGGAACCCGGTGCTCGCAGCGCTGGCATCTTGCGCAAGGAATACGGACGCGCCCATGACTGCGGCAAGGATTCCACCGGTGACAAACGAAGAGAACTTAGGGGCGCGGGCCAGCGACATTTTTCAATAAACTCCAGTGTGTAACGCAAACGTCCGGATAGACTGTATCCAAGTGTTGGTAAACGTCGCCCTTGCAAGTCTACTCACTTTTGCATCAGGCACGCGGATCACAGAGCACTGATGCCCCGAAACCCCAATAGCCGCAAAATGTTCCATGACATGAGGGGGAAAATACCCCGCGCACTCCCCTGTTGCGCAAGTTTTTGCCGAAAAAACACTGCATTCGGGTAAGGGATCATTCACCAGTTGGCAGTCGATTCTCTCTATGGCATATAGCTTCTGCGCAACAGAGCGCTAAAATATCCCGAAACTTCGGGACCTGTGAAATCAAAAGCGTATGGGACAACGCTCATCACAATGGCAGAAAAAAATACCGGGTTTTCCCGTCGAGCACTCCTAAAGGCATTTGCGGCCACAACAGTCGCAGCAGCCCCTACCTACTCCCAAGCCGCCGGCTTCCTTCGTGGAGGCGGCGACATCCGCAGGCTTCGTATGTATTCCGGTCGCACAGGCGAGCGTCTGGACATGATCTACTGGATCGATGGCAAATACATCAAAGACGCGGTTAAGGAGATCAATCACTTCATGCGCGATTGGCGGACCGATCAGGTCAAGACCATCGATTTGCGCACGATTGACATCATGACAGCCTCTCTGAACCTTCTCGAGGTGAATGAGCCTTACTTGCTGTTGTCTGGTTACCGTAGCCCGCAAACCAATGCGATGCTGCGCAGCCGCTCTCGTGGTGTAGCGAAGAAATCGCTTCACATGCAGGGTCAGGCGGCAGATCTTCGTCTTGCATCACGATCGGTGAGCCAGATGGCTCAAGCCGCTCAGGCATGTAAGGCGGGCGGAGTAGGACGTTACTACGGCTCGAATTTCGTTCATATGGACTGCGGCGTCGTTCGCACCTGGCGCGGCTAACAGGTCGCCGCCACCTAAACTGATCGGATCGCGCGCTGTGAACTCATAGCGCGCCCGTTTTCACGTCTATAGCCCCCATATGATCTCTGTCATGTGGATAGTCGGAATACGCCGCGGTCTCTTCAGAGAATTCAATGAATTACCAGAGGTGGCCATTTTTCCATTGCAGTGTTTTCGGCAGCCGCGTATATCGCGCAGCAGACGCACCTGTAGCTCAGCTGGATAGAGCGCTGCCCTCCGAAGGCAGAGGCCAGAGGTTCGAATCCTCTCAGGTGCGCCACTTCCCTCAATCGAGAATTTAGACCCCTGTATCCGCGCAGGTCAGATCCTGTGTCCGTTCAGGTCAGATCACGTAAAGACTGCGCCATTAAGGCATAGCCATCATAGGCGTAGTCATTGTGCATTTGCTCGTACCACTTTGCCCAAGCCTCGCGTTGCTCTTCGGGGAAGGTATCCGACCAAGTGCCCTTGCTCACCATGACCTGGCCGTCTTCGGTGCGGCGCACTTCTATCTTGTTCGCGATCATGTCACTTGGCTCCAACTCAAGGGTCTTTGCCCGTGTTTATTACATAGCCCGCTCCCGAAGGCCAAGCGGACTGTACTACCCCGCCAGTCGCGAGGCATGCGTGGCGGGTTGAAGCTCGTCATCCAGACGGGTCTCAATGCGCTCAATCGTGTCGATACGCAGATCACGTTTGATCTTCGCATAGGCCTGTCCGGGCAGCCGCGCCATTTTGCGCGCTTCTTTCAACGCATAGCCATGCAGGTCCTCAAGATCATCCGCAAGCACCTCGATGATCTGCGCATTTCGGGCGGCAATCGGACCCAGACGTTGCCCGGTTAGCATCAACCGGCGCTGTGTATTTGCGTCGAGCGTCGCGCGCGCAATCTCCATCAAGGCAACGGGGTACTCGCGCCCAAGCTGCACATCGATCAATTCAAATCCCGCCCGCGCGTGCGCCACACGTAAATCGCTAGCGAGCACAAAAAACATCCCCGCTCCGGAGCACAGACCAACGGTCGCAATGATCACAGGTTTGGGAAAGGCATAGAGCGCGAGAAACGCCGCGTTCAGATCCGGCGCAAGTGCCCTGGCGTCCGCAAGTTCCTGATCGACCCCGGTAGAGAAATCTTTAAACGGGCTGGTCAACAACACCGCCTTAACATCAGGATCGGCTGACATCTCTCTGACTTCACGTTCAAAATCATTTAGAAATTCTGCGGTCAGTCGGTTTTCGGGCGCATGCCCCAATTGAAGCTCAACCACACCATCCCCATGAAGGCGGCGGTTGATCCATTCATCGCGTTCCATACGTCCCCCAGCACTACGATCTATCGGCGCTACGAGAAAAATTTGAACGCAGGCCATCACGGGTGACTCTGGGCGCTGAGGTTTTCTATTGTGTTACCAGATCGAAGCAAGACACGTTCAATTCTAATCGCATTGCACCCAAATGAGACGCCCCGTGCCCCACTATTGCAGCGCGCGGTCCATGGGTTTTTAAGTGACGCTTGCCCATCATCTGTACCAGTGTGGGGCTTTTCGGTAGCTTTTCGGTTGTCAGCGTCTGAGTTTATCGACAAATTCCACACGTTTACCGCGTCTTGTGATCGCTTTGTGGTTGGGCCGATGGCACGTTGCGCCCTTGGTCTGCTTGCAAGGGCTGACCGCCGAGAGCCGACATGACACCTTACTTCCAGAGGTCATGTCGGATTTGAAGTCGCCTCACACAACGCGCGCCATGAAAGGGCAAAAAAATGAAGAGCGTATTGATCCTGAATGGGCCGAACCTCAACCTGTTGGGCACACGGCAGCCAGAAGTGTACGGAGCCGAGACACTGGCAATGGTGGAGGAGTCGTGCCGTCAGCACGGGGGCAAGCTCGGGATCGACGTCGCGTGTCACCAGTCCAATCACGAAGGGGCGCTCTTGGACATGATCCATGCGGCAAAAGGCACGCATGATGGGATCATTCTGAATGCTGGCGCCTATACCCACACATCTGTAGCACTAATGGATGCGATTTATTCCATGGATCTCCCGGCCGTGGAAGTTCACCTGTCCAACATCCATGCCCGCGAATCCTTCCGCCAGACCTCTTATATCTCCAAAGCTGTGATCGGTCAGATCTGCGGCTTTGGCTCCTTTGGCTATCTGATGGCGATGGATGCGCTTGTTCAGCATTGCGCGCGGAGTAGCGGGTCATGACCCCGTCCGAATATCTGCACCAACTGACCCAGTTCAAAACCATTGAGGAACTGTGGCACGCGCATGTGAGCCAGATGAACCGCTACGGGTTTGATCGGCTGATTTACGGTTACACGTTGTTCAAAACCAGTACCTCGCTGGGCGACCCTGATGACTTTGTTGTTTTGTCAAACCACAGCCCAGAGTATTTGCAGGGATTTCTCGTTGATGGTCTTTATTCTAATGCTCCAATGCTGACATGGGCGCTGGAGAATGAAGGCCATGCAAGCTGGCGCGCCGCGCAGGATATGGCGGCTCAGGGACTGTTGGACTGCAAGGCACGCAAGGTCCATGAGTTCAATCAGGCCATGAATGTCTGCGCCGGCTATACGATCAGCTTCAACTCCGCGACGGACCGTTTTAAGGGCGCGATTTCATTGGCCGCGCGACCCGGACTTGATCAGGACGCAATTGATCAGATCTGGGCGGAACATGGCTCTGACATTGTGCTGATGAACAATGTGGCACATCTAAAGATCCTCACCCTGCCCTACCACGCCCCCAATCGCGCCCTGACAAAGCGCCAGCGCGAGGTTCTGCAATGGGTCGGGGATGGCAAGACCACACAGGACATTGCTTTGCTGATGGGGCTCACACCTGCGACCATTGAAAAGCACCTGCGGCTTGCGCGTGAATCGCTCTGTGTGGAGACCACGGCGCAGGCGGTGCTGAAGGCTGCGTTACACAATCAGATGTACGCGGTCGAACACTGATCGCCCCCGGCTACCATCGGGCACAGCCGTCACCAAAAGGTCAGCGCCTGATTGCAACACAGGCATGACAATTTGATGTGCAAAAGATGTAGTAACCCTCTCTAATGGTAAGGAAAAGCTGACTTTACGGAAAGTCCTCTAACCCTCAGGATAGCGACGTTCCGTGAGTGGTGGCTAAGCCTGGGAACTTTGGGAAACGACCCCTGATATTGACAGGGCTCTCTGACCTGTCCGGTTATTGGTGTGTATTTTTCCGCACCGATGACCGGAACCAACTCTTTTCAAACAGATATTCTCTGCTGCGTGACAACCGCAGTCAGCGCAGTTGCAGCGTTCATTTTTGCATCTCACACAAAAACGCCCCCGAAGCCAGACAGGCGACGGGGGCGTTTGGTATTTCTTGCTGAGCAATACGCTCTGAGGCGATTAGCCCTGAGCGGCTTTGGCCACTTCTGCTGCGAAGTCTTCTTTTTCGACTTCGATGCCTTCGCCAACTTCCACACGGATGAAGCCGGTGATGGTGGCGCCCGCTTCCTTGGCTGCGGCTTCCACGGTCAGGTCCGGGTTCACCACGAACTGCTGGTTCAGCAGGGTGGATTCAGCAACGAATTTCTTCATGCGACCGTCGATCATCTTCTCGATGACCTGCTCCGGCTTGCCGGATTCACGGGCGATGTCGATTTGAACCTGACGCTCTTTTTCGACGATGGCCGGATCCAGATCTGCCTCAGAGAGAGCGGCCGGGTTCACAGCTGCGATGTGCATCGCGACCTGCTTGCCAATCGCCTCATCGCCACCGGTCATTGCAACCAGAACGCCGATTTTGCCCATGCCGTCGGCAGCTGCGTTGTGCACGTAGGACACAACGGTCTCGCCTTCCAGCTTCGCCATGCGGCGCAGGGTCATGTTCTCGCCGATGGTGGCGATCTTGTCGGTCAGGGTGGTGGCAACGGTTTTGCCGCCCAGATCCGCTTCTGCCAGCTCTTCAACGGTGTTCACGGACAGGGCTGCTTTGGCAATGCCAGCAACCATGGTCTGGAACTCGCCGTTTTTCGCAACGAAATCGGTTTCGGAGTTCACCTCAACAGCAACACCTTTGCCGCCGTCGACGACCACAGCCACGAGGCCTTCTGCGGCGGTACGGCCGGATTTCTTGGCCGCTTTTGCGAGGCCCTTGGTGCGCAGCCAGTCAACGGCAGCTTCCATGTCGCCGTCGTTTTCGACCAGTGCTTTTTTCGCGTCCATCATGCCTGCGCCGGTGGATTCGCGCAGTTCTTTCACCATTGCTGCAGTGATTGCCATCTTAGGCTCTCCTCAAGTCAAATGCGGTTTGGGGCAGGTCTACCCTGCCCCACATGTCAAATCGATGACACGCTGTCAGATCAGGCGTCAGCTGCTTCTTCAGCGACGGCTTCCTCGACAGGTGCTTCTTCCAGAGCACCGAGGTCAACACCGGCAGCGCCGAGCTGAGCGGACATGCCGTCCAGTGCTGCACGTGCAACCAGATCGCAGTAAAGCGAGATCGCGCGCGCTGCGTCATCGTTGCCCGGGATGATGTAGTCTACACCATCGGGGGAGCAGTTGGTGTCGACAATCGCCACAACCGGAATACCCAGTTTGTTGGCTTCTGCGATGGCCAGTGCTTCTTTTTTCACGTCGATGACGAACAGCAGGTCAGGAACGCCGCCCATGTCACGGATACCGCCGAGAGACGCTTGCAGCTTCTCTTGGTCACGCTCCATGCCCAGACGCTCTTTCTTGGTCAGGCCTTCGGCACCCGCAGCCATACGCTCGTCGATTTCCTTCAGGCGGTTGATCGACTGGGAAACGGTTTTCCAGTTGGTCAGCGTGCCACCGAGCCAGCGGTGGTTCATGTAGTACTGAGCGGATTTCTCTGCGGCTTCTGCGATCGGCGCTGCAGCCTGACGCTTGGTACCAACGAAGAGAACGCGGCCACCTTTAGCGACGGTGTCACGGATCGCGGTCAGAGCCTGGTCCAGCATCGGAACAGTCTGCGTGAGGTCCATGATGTGGATGCCGTTGCGCGCGCCGTAGATGAACGGCCCCATGCGGGGGTTCCAACGCTGAGTCTGGTGACCAAAGTGAACGCCAGCTTCCAGCAGCTGACGCATGGTGAACTCGGGAAGAGCCATGCTATTCTTTCCTTTCCGGTTTTATCCTCAGCGGGGGTTCAGACACATATGTGTCCAACCGGCGGTCTGTCAGGGATGTCTCCCCTGAACAGGCCAAACCCCGCCTGCGGGTTCGATGGCGCGCGTATAAGGCAGCTTCGCCAACAGCGCAAGCGCAAAAGCGCGCCCCTCACCCATCAAGCAGCGGTTCGCCCTTCGCCGTGAGTGTATCATGCCCCTCGCGAACGATCTCTTCGCAATGAGTGGCTAACGCCTTGCGATTTGTAAAGTCGGCAACGCGGACCGGCGCATGGTAACGCAGCTCTACCCTGCCCTGCGCCTGTGCGGACAGCACTTTCAGGAGATGTGAGCCAAAATCCATATCGCCCCACCAGCCGTAAAAACGCGGCTCTCGGCCTTTGGGGGCGTGAAACACCACAGAGACCGGCTGCACGTATAAAAGATCACGCAAGTCATCCTCAAAGAGCGATGCAAACAATGTGGTCTTGAACGGCAGCACCCGCCGCCCATCGGTGGAGGTTCCTTCTGGGAAAAACAGCAGCCTGTGACCCGCTTTCAACCGCTCCGCAAAGAGCGCTTTTTGCTCGCTGGCCTTGGCGCGGTTTCGCTCAATAAACACCGTACCCGTCGCCCGCGCCAGCCAGCCAATGCCGGGCCAGCCTGCGACTTCGGACTTTGAAACGAAATAGATGCGTTTTTTGGAATTGAGCGCAAAAATGTCGAGCCACGAGGAATGGTTGGCCACAACGATACCGGGTTCACGCATCTGCGCCCCCGTTGTGCTGAACCCCATGCCCAGAATGCGAAACGCGTTTCGGCAAACAAACATCGTAATATAAGGCGTCACGGGGCGTTTCACGCCGCACAGCGGCCTCTCAAACAGCCGCACCAACAAAAGAAGCGCAAGGCAGCCAAAGACCAACGTCGCCAGTACCGCCCCGCGCAGCACGACCCTGACCCATCCCATCGCAGAGATACGGATCTGCTCAGGTGGTGTTTCACTGTGCCAGCTGACACTCATCCGGTGGTGGTTCCACGCGTGTAAATACGGCTCTGGCGTTCATTCATCCGCGCCGTGTCGAGGATCAAACAGACATCCGTCGTGTTGAATTCATGATCCACATAAGCGCCATCGCCAACGAAACCGCCAAGCCTCAGATAGGCCTTGATCAGCGCGGGTGTCTCCAGCATCGCGGTGCGGCGATCAATCTGATCGGCCCCCAGTAGATCCATCGACTGGTAGACTTTTGACTTTACGCGCAAATCTTCGGGCGCGAGGTAGTTGGCATGGAGCATCGACAAGGGTTGCCGAAGCGACGACGCGTCGGTGCCATGAAAGGAAGCCACCCCAAAGAGCACATCAATTTCATGGTCCGCTACATAGGCCGCAAGCCCGTTCCAGAGGTGAAACATCGCCATGCCGCCGCGATAGTCGGCATGTAGACAAGACCGCCCCAGCTCCAGCAGTTTACGACCGGATTGGCGCAGCGGCGTGAGGTCATATTCACCTTCGGAATAAAACCGCCCCAGACGTTCCGCCTGATCGCTGCGCAAAAGCCGGTAAACACCGACCACTTCGCCAGAGGTATCGTCGCTGACCAGCATGTGATCAAAGTATGGATCAAACTGGTCCTGCTCGAGGCCCGCATCATGATCCACCAGATCGCCGCTACCGCCAAGCTCGCGCACGAACACCTCATAGCGCAGAGCTTGCGCCGCTCTTAGATCTTCATCGGTTTCCGCCATCCGCACGGAAAACTGTGGCGCGCCATCGTGCATGGTTCTGCTCTACCCTTGATTTGTGGCGGGCAAATAGCCCATAGGCATATTCGCGCGCAAGATTTATGCACACTTGTATGCGTTTGGTTAACCTTTCATAAACCGTTTTTACGGATCAAAGACTGGAACAAGGGCAATACGCGCGCCGTCAAAGACGACTTTGCCCTGGTCGGGAAAATTGACAGTGATCTTGCCGCCCACGTTTGACTGTACTTGCCCCAAGCCCCAGTCCGGGTGGTTGGGATGTCGGACAAACATGCCGGGTGCCAGGATCGCATTGAGGTCATTCATAGTTTGAGTGGCCCTATTGGAGGAAAGTTATGAGTGTAGATAACGCCAATCTGGCCGCATTGGTAGGCTCACGAATTTGTCACGATCTGATCAGCCCTGTTGGGGCGATTAACAACGGTCTGGAACTGCTCGGCATGTCCAACTCGTTAGAAGGTCCTGAGCTGGAGCTGATCTCCGACAGTGTGAACAACGCCAACGCCCGTATTCGCTTTTTCCGCGTGGCCTTTGGTTCTGCGGGCGAACAGGAGCTTGGCCGCATGGAAATCATGAGCGTGCTCGGTGATGTCAGCAAAGGTGGGCGCATCAAATATAACTGGTCCTCGCAAGAGGCGGCAGCACGGCGCGATGTCCGTATGGCGTTTCTCGCCGGTCTCTGCCTTGAGAGTGCGCTCCCCTATGGCGGTACCATCCAGATCCTACGCAGCACCGACGGCTGGACCGTGACAGGCGAAGGTCGCAAGATCAATGTCGACGAAGATCTTTGGTCTGGTCTTGCGTCAAACGCACCCAAGGTCGAGATTACCCCGGCACTGGTGCAATTCGCGCTGCTGCCCGAAGCGGCCAAAGAAGCCGGTCGTCAGCTGTCGTTCAGCCAATCGGCAGAGAAGATCTCGATCAGCTTCTAAGCGATCCTGATTGCACTATGAAAAACGCCGCTGATCTTCTCAGCGGCGTTTCTTATTTGCGGGACTATTTACGCACGGTGCCGTCACCGCGCACCAGATATTTGAAACTGGTAAGCTGCGTCGCCCCGACCGGACCACGGGCATGCATCTTGCCGGTGGCAATGCCGATCTCCGCCCCCATGCCGAACTCGCCGCCATCGGCAAACTGGGTGGAGGCATTGTGCATCAGGATCGCGCTGTCCAACTCTGCGAAGAACTGCGCCACGGCTGCGTCATCCTCGGTAATGATGCAATCGGTGTGGGCCGAGTGATAGGTGCGGATATGGGCAATCGCCTCGTCGATGCTTGCCACCTTCTTGGCGGCGATAATCGCATCGAGGTATTCCTTGCCCCAATCCTCGGACGTGGCGGCCTGCATGCTATCCGGGCCGGGCAAGCCCTCTTCGGCATGGATTTCCACCCCGCCCATAGCAAGCAGGTCCAGCACGTCCTTGCCAATGGTCTCGGCCACATCCTGATGGATCAGCAGGCACTCCGCAGCGCCGCAGATACCGGTGCGCCGGGTCTTGGCATTCAGGACCACATCGATCGCCTTTTTGCGGTCGGCGTGTTTGTCGATGTAGATGTGTACGATGCCCTCAAGATGGGCAAAAACCGGAACGCGGGCCTCGCGCTGCACCAGCCCCACCAGCCCCTTGCCGCCACGCGGAACGATCACATCCACGTAGTCGGTCATGGTCAAAAGCTCCTGCACCGCCGCGCGATCGCGGGTCGGCACCAGTTGCACGGCATCTTCGGGCAAACCTGCAGTTCGCAGCCCGGCGGCCAGACAGCCATGGATCGCCTGCGCCGAATGCAGACTCTCAGAGCCGCCGCGCAGGATCACTGCGTTACCGGATTTGAGGCATAGCGCGCCCGCATCCGCGGTCACATTGGGGCGGCTTTCGTAGATCACGCCAATCACCCCAAGCGGTGTGCGCACGCGTTGGATACGCAGGCCGGTGGGCTGCGTCCATTCTTCCATCACCGCGCCGACAGGGTCATCCTGCGCGGCAACAGCGCGCAACCCATCGACGATGCCCTGAATACGTGCTTCATCCAGCATCAGCCGGTCCATCATCGCAGAGGACAGCCCCTTTTCGCGGCCAAACTCCAAATCCTTGGCATTGGCAGCGATAATGTCTTCACGCTGGGCCCAGACCTCATCTGCGGCAGCGTTCAGCGCCTGTTCTTTCTGTGCCGCGCTGGCGGTGGCGAGCTGTTGCGCAGCCGCTTTGGCGCGCGTGCCGATGTCTGTCATCAGCGCGGGAATATTTTCCAGATCTTTCATGTCTTTGCCCTTTGCTTCCCCAGGCGGGGTCCGAGCCGCACCGCCACATCACGCGGCGGCGGGAAATCTCGCATGCTCAGAATGACAGGATCAAAGCGCCATGTCATCCCGATGGATCAAGGCCGCGCGCCCCGCATAGCCGAGGATGTCCTCGATGTCAGCGGAGCGATGCCCTTGGATGGCACGGGCTTCCTCTGCCGTGTACCGGCTAAGCCCCTGCCCCAGTTTGCGCCCGTCTGGACCGAGGATGGCCAGCGGATCCCCGCGGCCAAAGTCACCCTCCACATGACGCACCCCAGCGGGCAGCAGACTGTTTCCATTTTGCAGCGCCTTGGCGGCGCCCTCGTCCACAGTGATTACACCACGGGTCTTCATTGCGGCGATCCAGCGTTTGCGCGCCACTTGCGGATCACCTTGAGCGGTGAACCACGTCGAGGGCGCGCCTGCCTCAAGCGCGGCGACCGGCGACATCACCGAGCCTTCGCTGATCGCCATGGCACAACCCGCGGCGGTCGCCATCTTGGCTGCCAGCAGTTTGGTGATCATGCCGCCCTTGGACAGTCCCGACACCCCGTCGCCCGCCATCGCCTCAATTTCAGGCGTGATGGTATCGATCCGGTCAAACCGTTTGGCCTGCGGATCAAGCGCCGGATTGGCGCTGTAGAACCCATCCACATCTGAGAGCAGGATCAAGACATCCGCCTCCACCGTCACTGCGACCTGCGCCGCAAGGCGATCATTGTCGCCATAGCGGATCTCGTCGGTGGCGATGGTGTCGTTTTCATTAACGATGGGCACCGCGCCCAGCCCGATCAGAGTCTCCAGCGTGGCACGGGAATTGAGGTAACGGCGGCGGTTCTCGCTGTCCTCCAGTGTCACCAAAACCTGCGCGGTGGTGATGCCATGCGGGGCCAGCGCTTCCTCATAGGCGCGCGCGAGGCGGATTTGGCCCACGGCAGCGGCGGCCTGCGATTGTTCCAGCGGTAACTCGGTGCGGGGCAACCCCAATGCGCCACGCCCCAGCGCAATCGACCCCGAGGACACGAGGATCACATCCTTGCCCTGCTCTTTCAGGCGCGCAACATCCTGCGCCAGTGACAGGAGCCAGTCCTGCCGCAACGCGCCACTGGTGCGATCCACCAGCAGTGCAGAGCCGATCTTGATGACGACACGACGCGCCGTGTTTAGGGCTGCCAAGGGGTGTCCTCCTCCTCGGACGCCTCCGCCTGTTTGATCCGCAGGCGGTCATCGTCGATCTCGGCCCGTACGGCCCGCAGCACCTCGTCAAGGCCCTCGCGGCTGACACTGGACATGATCCGCACCGGTGCGCCCACCTCAGCCTCAAGCGCGGCACGCGCCGCAGCACGTTCCTCGTCATCCAGCGCGTCGATCTTGTTCAGGGCCGTCACGCGGGGCTTATTTGCTAGCTCACCGCCATAGGCCTCTAGCTCATTGATGATCGTACGGTAGTCCTCGGCCACGGTTTCAGATGTGCCGTCGACCAGATGCAACAACACCGCGCAGCGTTCCACATGGCCAAGGAAGCGGTCACCGATGCCGCGGCCCTCGTGCGCGCCTTCGATCAGGCCGGGAATATCCGCCATCACGAACTCAGTGTTATCAATCCCCACCACCCCGAGGTTTGGGTGCAGTGTGGTGAAGGGATAATCGGCAATCTTTGGCCGCGCGTTCGATGTGGACGACAGGAACGTCGACTTGCCCGCGTTCGGCAGCCCCAAAAGTCCCGCATCCGCGATCAGCTTCAGCCGCAGCCAGATTGTGCGTTCAACACATTCCTGACCGGAATTCGCCCGCCGAGGTGCTTGGTTGGTGGACGACTTAAAATGTAGGTTACCAAAACCACCATTGCCCCCCTTGGCCAGCAGCACGCGCTCGCCGACTTCGGTGAGGTCGGCCAGAACTGTTTCTTCGTCCTCGTCGAGGATTTCGGTGCCCACGGGAACCCGCAAAATAATATCGTCACCGTCCTTGCCGGAGCGCTGACGCCCCATGCCGGACTGGCCGTTTTTTGCAAAGAAATGCTGCTGGTAGCGGAAATCGATAAGCGTGTTCAGCCCATCCACGGCCTCGGCCCAGACCGAGCCGCCCTTGCCGCCGTCACCGCCATCGGGGCCGCCGTATTCGATGAACTTCTCGCGCCGGAAACTGACGCAACCGTTCCCGCCGGCGCCGGAGCGAATGTAGACCTTTGCCAGATCGAGGAATTTCATGAGTAAGCCTCTGTGTTCGAGTTGGATCGCCAATACTTTAATTCAGGGGATGGCTCAACCCTGCGTCTGTTGTTCTGCCTGCATGGCCGATCTGCGGGACGAGATACAAAAACGCGGACCCGTCCGATGACGCGCCCGCGAGTGGTGTTGCCTTTGATCTCTGGATCAGAGCTTGCGGCTGTAGGTCCAAGTTGGAACATTGGCATCGCGCGCAACGCAGAAATCCTCTGCATCGCCAAGATACTCAAACCCGCAATGCGCAAGCACCCGCGCCGACGCCGGGTTGTCCTGAAACACGCTTGCAAACATCGTTGCATCGCCCAAGGGGTTGGCCTCCACCAGCAACTGAACTGCCATCGACGCAAGCCCCGTATTCCAGAACGGCGGCGCAACCCAATAGCCAACCTCGGACTGGTTGCGATCCATGGATTTCAGCGAGATCACCCCCATCAGTTCCGGGCTGCCATCCTTGGTGCCATCCATCGCCCAGATGAACTCTCCCTGCTCGGCCTCAATGCCGCGTTTGACATAGGCCTCAGCCGCGCCCGGCGGATAGGGATGCGGGATCGGCGCGGTCATCTTTGCGATGCGCGCATCTCCGGCGTAGTGTTCAATCAGACCCGCATCCGACGGACGCAAAGGCCGCAGATCAAAGCGATCTGCCTCAATGATGGCTTGCTGATCCGTTTGGTCCAAACCCATAACCACGCTCCTCCTCAAGAAACTCAAACTTCGGCAAATACACTCTGGTATTCTGGGGACTTGTGCTCCTCCATCCCCTTGCCGATGAGATGGGAAGTGCCTGAACGACAAACAAGTCACGTTTTCACGCACTTGCGTTACGATCCGACAGGTCCATCCAAAAACGAAAAGAGGGACCGGTCTTTTAACCGATCCCCCTGAAGATTTTATTACCCTTTGGGTTCGGTTTACTCAGCGGCCTCCGCCGCCGGGAGAACCGAAATAAAGGTGCGGCCTTTGAGGCCCTTGTGGAAGGTCACGTTGCCGTTGGCGGTTGCAAAGATGGTGTGATCTTTGCCAATACCAACGCCTTCGCCCGGCCAGAACTTGGTGCCGCGCTGACGCACGATGATGTTGCCCGCGATTGCAGACTGACCACCATAAAGTTTTACGCCAAGACGACGACCTGCGGAGTCGCGACCGTTACGGGACGAACCGCCAGCTTTTTTATGTGCCATTCTTGTCTCTCCTTAGCCTTGAGCCAGCTCTTTGGCCTGCTCAACCCACTCGGGTTTGATCTTGACGGCGTCGATACCAGCAATGTCGTCTTCGGACAAGGCTGCGATCTGAGCGAAGGTGGTGAGGCCAGCGGCCTCCAGCTTCTTGGCGGCGGCAGGGCCAACACCGGTCAGCTGGGTCAGATCGTCGGAACCAGCAGCAGCTGCGGGTGCAGCAGCTTTGGCAGCCTTGGCTTTCGGCGCGGCTTTCGCAGCAGGAGCCGCATCGCCTTTACCGGTTGCCACTTTCACGCCGGACGCATCCGCACCAGAGGACAGGATCTCGGTGATCTTGACCAGGGTCAGCTTCTGACGGTGACCGACAGTACGCTTGGAGGAGTGCTTACGACGACGCTTGACGAACTTGATGACCTTGTCACCTTTGATCTGTTCGACCACTTCCGCCTGCACGGCAGCGCCGGACACAAACGGAGCACCAACGACGGGGGCATCGCCACCGATCATCAGAACGTCATTGAATTGAACGGTTTCGCCAGCGTCTGCAGCCAGTTTTTCCACGCGGAGCATATCGCCCGCCTGAACTTTGTACTGCTTGCCGCCGGTCTTAAGGACTGCGAACATTTCAGTCTTTCCTTTTCTACCCGCGTCCTTCGGTCCCCTTTCGGGCGTTTGCGACGGGGCCTCGCCCCCTCACCTCGAACAGCGCGCCCCTTGTGCGGGACGGTATGACAATAAAACCCCGGCGCGGAGACTCCGGGCCGGGATGCGGGCTTTTGACCTTACTGAGATAAGAAGTCAACCCTCGAGCGCAGGCTCGAATCAAATATATCCACAGCCGCTGGTCGGATGGGACATCAAAGCTCCTGTACGGGCTGCAGGTCCCGCATACGGTGCGCGAGTTCCTCAAAGCGATTGGCCTGAATTTCATATTGGATCGCATTCAGAAGTTCATAGACCTCCTGCATCAGCGGGTTTTCCAGCGCTTTGACATAAGCCGCGACCTCATCGGTCGTAAAGTCGCGATATATATATGCAGATTGTGCGAGGCTCGATGCTGCCATCTGACGCCGCATCTCACCTTCTTGCGCTTTCATAAGCGCACGCAACCCATCAGCGTCGACCTGCATATCTATGACGCCTGCGGCCGACGCGGCCATCAAAAAGCGGAACTGGATTTCCTGCACCGCGCGAATGGCGGTTTCGGTGCCCCCAATGGCCACATTCATATCCCGATACAGCGTGACCCTCGGGTCGCCCTTTGCCACCAGTTTGCTGACGATGCGCTCGCCGGCCTCCACGGTGCCAGCGCCGTCCTCATTCATATGAGAGGCATTTTCGACCTCAACCAGACGCTGCCCTAAATCGCTGGCATAAAACTCAGCCGCAAAAAATAAGGCATCGGAGGAGAGCGTTTCTTCCAGAATATCCAGTGCGGTGGCCTGCATCTTATCTGTGTCAAAGACCTCAGCCGTGAGACGTTCCCACTCCAGTCCAAAATCACCTGCATCGGCGCCCAGAATTTTAGGCGCATCCCCCGCCGATTGCGCAATGCTATCAAGTGCGACGTCAAACCCCGTCACCTCAAGGAAGGCTTTGATCTGCGCCCGGTCTGCCGCCTCTGCCTTGGCGGGGTGCAGAACCACGATACTAAGTGCGGCAACAAAGATCCCTTTCAACAGGGCTGTCACAAATGCGGCGGGGCGCAGCGGCGCTGAAATCGGTTTGATCATGGTGCAAATGTAGGGGCAGAAACCTTAACCGCAAACCAAAATTCGACTTTCTTGAACGAACTGTGAAATCGCCCCTTGCACGCGGCGAAAATCACCTTTAAACGCCCTCACACCCCCCGCGGAGAGGTGCCGGAGTGGTCGAACGGGGCGGTCTCGAAAACCGTTGTGCCTTCACGGGCACCCAGGGTTCGAATCCCTGTCTCTCCGCCATTTACTCCCTGAATATTTCGCTGAAACGTGCGGGCCGTGCCCTGCTAACAGCCTCGTTGCCTTCAGAAATATCACCCCATAGGGTCACAGCGTAGTTGTTAAGCGCTGAAAGGGCATCGAAATGACGCGCGCCTCCCCCGCATTTGCAAGCGATGACATCGCGTCCGCATTCGCCGCGTTTCCTGAACCAGAGCGAACTGGACTGCTGTCGTTACGCAGCCTGGTCTTTGAAACCGCCGCAAAGACCCCGGCAGTTGGCCGCCTGAGCGAGGCACTGAAATGGGGACAACCTGCCTATCTGACGCCCGAGACCAAGTCGGGCTCGACGATCCGATTGGGCATCCCCAAGTCTGGCGGTTTTGCCATTTACACCCATTGCCAGACAACGCTTCTGACGGATTTTCAAATCCTGTTCCCGGATGATTTCCAATACGAAGGCAACCGCGCGATCCATTTTTGCGCAGGTGACGGTCTTCCCTTGGATAAGCTGGAAATCTTGGTGCGAAATGCGCTGACCTATCACTTGAAAAAGTAATGCAACTCAAGGGCATCAATAGAAAAAACCGGGCGAGTGCCCGGCTTCATTTGCGCTAACGGATGCGTCATGCGCGGCGGCGGCGACCTCCACCGCGACGGCCACGACCTTCCCCCTCGCCTTCAGCAGAAGGTGCTTTGTTGAATTTGATCCAATCCCCTCCGTGCGGATCGTTATTGGTCAGAAGGTTGGCGGCGCGGATGGCCTCCATTTCCTTGCCTGCGCGCGGCTGCGTGGAGCCGAGGCCAAACATGGTCACAAAGGTCTCGTCATCCATACCTTCGGGCAGGATGATACCGGCCGCGGCCACCTGTTCTTTTTTCTCGGCAATCGCCTTTTGAGTCACTGGCAACGCCACCGGGTTCATGATCGCGGAGGTCATGCCCGCACCCATGGCCATTGGCAGGAACGCGTTGTTAATGCCGTGACGGTTGGGCAAGCCAAATGACACATTCGATGCACCGCAGGTGGTGTTCACACCCAGCTCTTCACGCAGTTTGCGCACGAGCGCAAACACCTGCTGACCTGCCGTTGCCATCGCACCAATCGGCATGACCAGCGGGTCGACCACAATATCATGGGCCGGAATGCCAAAATCGGCTGCTCGCTCGACAATTTTCTTTGCCACAGCAAAACGCACCTCTGGATCTTCAGAGATCCCGGTATCGTCATTGGAGATCGCAACCACGGGCACATTGTACTTCTTAACCAGTGGCAGAACCAGCTCCAGACGCTCTTCCTCGCCAGTGACGGAGTTCAAGAGCGGGCGCCCCTCTGCCGCAGCCAGACCGGCCTCCAGCGCGCCGGGCACCGAGGAGTCGATGCAGAGCGGAATATCCACAAGCCCCTGCACCAGCTCGACGATTTTGGTCATCAAGGGCGGCTCGGTCTCGTTGGGGTTCGGGTTGGAGTTGTAGACAACACCCGCATTGATATCGAGGATATTGGCCCCTGCCATCACCTGCGCCAACGCGTCTTTTTCAACGGTTGAGAAGTCGCCCGCTTCAAGCTCCGCAGCCAGTTTCTTACGGCCGGTCGGATTGATACGTTCGCCGATCACGCAGAAGGGTTCATCAAAGCCCAGAACAGCAGTTTTTGTCTTAGATTCTACGACAGTACGGGTCATGGTTTATCCTTGCTGTTGAGCGGGGCGTGCAGACTCGCCGCCGTTGTTGATGGCCCAGGTGGCGTTTGTCTTGATACCACCAAGGGGGAAGAAGTGGACGTTGGTGATGTTAAAGTCAGGGTTTGCAGCCTTGTGGGCGGCAAGCTCGGTCAGAACATCGGTCGGCTCGTAGGGTAGCATCAGCTTGGTGACGTCCATGGCACGTTTCTGCAGCACCTTGAGCGAGGGGCCCACACCGCAGGCAATCGCAAATTTGATCAGCGTCTGCAGCTTCGCCGGCCCGGCGATACCGATGTGGATCGGCAGATCAACACCTGCCTCCTTGAGACCATTGGCCCATGCGATAATCGGTTTGGCCTCAAAGGCGAATTGGGTCGCCAGAGCCATTTTAGCATCGGTGCGCTCAGAGAATTTCTGTTTCCACTGAAGTGCTTCGGAGACGTTCTTCATGGAGCCATCCGGGTCGATGTCTTTATTACCCTCGGGATGGCCTGCAACATGAAGATTGGTGAAGCCTGCCTTGTCGAACAGGCCGGTCTCCAACAGTTGCATGGAACTGTCGAAGGCTCCGTGAGGTTTCGCCACACCGCCAGCAAGCATCAGCGCTTGTTTGACATCGGCCTCGCCCTGATACCGCGCAATCCAATCGGCCAGTGTCGCCTCGTCCTTGATGATCCGCGCCGGAAAATGCGGCATCACCGGAAAGCCTTCGTCATTCAGACGCTTGGCGGTGGCGACCATATCCTCAATCGGGGTGCCTTCGATATGCGCGATGTAGACGCGGGTGCCCGCTGGCAGCAGCTCGCGCAAATCTTCAACCTTTTGCGCCGTGCGCGGCATCACTTCGATCGAATAGTCCTGCAAGAAAGCCTCGACTTCCGGGTTTACAGTAACCTCAGTCTCAGTCGCGCGTTTTTTGAAGTTCAGCAAAGCCATGGCGGCCTCCCATAATCCGTTGAGGGCTGTCATGCCCAGCCATCGTTTGCGATCAGCGCCTTGAGCCGCTCTTGATCGTATTCCTCCTCCAGACGCGCGGCCTGAGAGTCAGCAATATCACCGGGCTCACCCTCAACGCTGAACGGCGCGGCCTTGCGCCACTCCGCCAAATAGGCGTCGCTGTCCTTGGCGTTCACCTTCATGGCTGCGCGATCAATCGCTTGCTCAAACCGTTCTTCGAGCTGGCGTTTGGCACCGCGCCGCCCCTTGCCCACAATGACCTGAGCCGGGATGTCGCGCCAGTATACGATGGTGACGTCGGGCATTGCCGTTCCTCTCATTCCGTCTGTCGTACTGCGTTTCTAGTCTGACGTTTCGCGTCCGGTACGTCGGATTTCGACAACAAAGATGGGAGGAGCGACGTTTACGACTTTTGCGCAGGGTTCTGTTCCTTTGATCTCAGATTGCAAATTTTGGAATTGCCGCGCACCGCCCGCCTCCAGCTTTCCCACTATTGAACCGATACAGTCCCTTGCAGTGAGGCCAGCGCGGACGTACTGTGAATTCAACACGATAATCGGAGGGCGTGATTCATGGCGCCCAGGCGTTCCAAAGGTACAGGAGCGTTTCCCAGAGCGGTTGAGACCCCTGTACCGGCCCGGCCAGATCCAGATGCGCTTTATGCGGCGCTGGATCTTGGCACCAACAGTTGCAGGATGCTGATTGCCCAACCCAAGGGCAGCGGTTTCCATGTGGTGGATAGTTTTTCCAAGTCGGTGCAGCTCGGCTCCGGCCTGGAAAAGACGGGGCGATTGTCACGTTCCTCCATGGCGCGCACCATTCAGGCGCTGCGCATCTGCCAGCAGAAAATCAGCAGAAACCGCGTAAAACGCATGCGACTCGTCGCGACAGAAGCCTGTCGCCGCGCCAAAAACGGGCGCGATTTCATGCGTCAGATCAAACGTGAAACCGGCCTCGCGATGGATATCATCCAACCCGAGGAAGAAGCGCGTCTAGCAGTGATCTCATGCGCGCCCTTGGTGTCGACGAAAACCGAACAGCTTCTGGTGGTGGATATCGGCGGCGGCTCGACCGAGTTGGTCTGGATCGACATTTCCTCCGTTCCGCGCCGCGACCGCCCGTCGGCCATCATGCGGTTGCATGCCGGATTTCACACCGTTGAAAGCCCGTTTCCCGCAGCCAAGGTTGTGGACTGGATCTCGGTTCCACTGGGCGTGGCAACGCTTCGGGATCAATTCAACGATGTTGAAGATGACGCCGCGCGATTTGCCTTGATGAGCTGGTATTTTGAGGAGCATCTCGCCGATTTTGCGCCCTATAAGGACGAACAGGCCCGCGAAGGTTTTCAGATCGTCGGCACCTCCGGCACGGTCACGACAGTTGCGGCCTCTCATCTGGGCCTCAAGCGCTATGACCGAACCAAAGTCGATGGGCTGCGGATGACGTCCGATCAGATCGACAAGGTGATCCGCGGCTATCTGGAACTTGGCCCCCAAGGCCGCCGGCGTGACCCGCGTATTGGCGAGGACCGACAGGCGCTTATTATGTCAGGTGCCGCTATTTTGCAGGCACTCTTGCGCTGCTGGCCCACGGATCGTTTGTCGGTCGCTGATCGCGGTCTGCGCGAGGGCTTGCTCTATGCACAGATGAGCGCGGACGGCGTGTTGGAAGACGGCCCTTTCTGAGCGGCGCGAGATCGGCTATAGCGCCTCAGCCGCGACTTGAGGCTGCGGAGCACGCGAAAGAGGAAAGACCATGGCGAAGAAACCGACAGGAAAGAACACGTCCGGCCGTGGGCAGCGGGATCTGACCGTTAAGGTCAAGACCGCGCGCGGGCGCAGGCTCAGTTCTACGCGCTGGCTGCAACGGCAGTTGAACGACCCCTATGTTAAACGGGCGCAGGCCGAAGGGTATCGCGGACGCGCGGCGTTCAAGATCATGGAACTCGACGACAAATACCGCTTTCTGGTTCCCGGAGCGCGGGTTGTGGATCTGGGCTGCGCGCCGGGCGGTTGGGCGCAGGTGGCGGTGCCGCGCATCAATGCGCTGGGCGAAAAATCCGGCAAAGCCATTGGACGTTTCATCGGCGTCGATCTGCAAGAGGTCGAACCTCTTGCCGGCGCGGAGTTTCATCAGCTCGACTTTATGGACGAAGGCGCTGACGATCAGGTCAAGGAATGGCTTGGCGGTCAGGCCGATGTGGTGATGTCCGACATGGCCGCGTCCAGCTCCGGCCATAAACAAACCGACCACTTGCGGATCATGTCCCTATGCGAGACCGCCGCCTATTTCGCCTTTGACGTGCTTGAAGAAGGCGGCACTTTCGTTGCCAAAGTGCTCGCCGGTGGGGCTGAGGGCGAGTTGCAAAAGCTCCTGAAACAGAAGTTTAAATCCGTCGCCAACGTCAAACCTCCCTCGTCGCGGGCGGATAGTTCTGAAAAATTCGTCATCGCCACTGGCTTTCGTGGGTAACGTCCCGGGCTAACGCGAAACCGGACGCGAATAGGGCGTACGCAATGAGCGTACTGCAAGATCCCTGAGGTTTTGTAAGGTCGAGAGATCAGCCTTTTCGCCATGGCGCTTCGCTTCACCCGGTTTGGATTGCCGGAACACGGCACCGTCAGCCTTTGTTCGCGCAAGCTCAAGCAGGCTCGCACGCCCTTTGACTGATACCTTATGTGACATGATGGTTTGCCTCATGCTGTCCTGATGACACAGATCTGGCCAGCAACGGCGACGCAAGCAGGGCTGGATTGCGGCGAAACCCGCGCCTTTCACAACAATTTGCGCCGATATCGCTATTCTTCCTCGGCGAGCCGGTCGGTTTGCAACACACCATTGATTTCCGCCCCAAGGATGAGGATCGCGGCGTTCAGATAGAGAAAAATCAGCGCCGCCATCGCCCCTGCCAGCCCGGCGTAGGTGGCAGAATAACTTGCAAAACTAGATACATAGAGGGCAAAACCCGTTCCGGCGGCCCACCATAACAGCAGTGTCACCACAGCGCCCGGCAGAATATGGCGAACCGTTTCGCGCCGTGGCAACAGCACCAAATGGTAGAGAAACACCGCCGCGACCGGGATCACAGCAACCACCAGGCCATTGGCCCCATGCTCCCAGCCCCGCAGAAAGTCGAGATCGGGAAAAAACCGTGCTACGAAACGGGCACCCAAGGGCAGGAACAGTTCAAACACCGCCGTCAGCAATAGCCCTGCCCCGCCCATGATGACCAAGCCCAAGGAGATCAGCCGGTGTTTCCAAAATGGACGCGTTTCCTCCTGACCATAGGCCCTGAGCATCGCTATGCGGATCGCATCAACTCCGTTGGAGGCAAAATAAAGCGCAAGCACCCCGCCAAGCGTCATCAAACCGGTGCCCGAGGTTTCAAGGACAGCGTAAACCTCGCGGGTGATCGGCTCTGCCACCGATTGCGGCCAGCTGCCAAACACCAGATCGACCACATCGTCGACCACCACCCGATGCGAAAACAGGCTGGCAATCGCCCCGCTGAGGGCAACCGTGAACAAAACAAACGGAAACAGCGCCATCATCATCGACATGGCGATGTGGCTGCTCAACACCCAGGCATTTTTCCTGCCGAACCGGCCAAGCGCGCGGCGCAATATCCGAATTGCCTGCATGAGTTTTTGCACGGCTGCCATGGTAAACTCCTAAAAACGAAAGAGGCTTTGCCTGTTATTCATCACGAAACGGCCCATGGGCGAGGCCTGAACGCATGACCGCCACCAAAAAAGCAGTGCTGATCCCGAATGCCAACATGCCGGTCATCGCCGCAAAAGAAGCAAAAATCCGATGTTCTTCATCCAGCACGATGTCGCCGTAGCCCAGCGTTGTGTAGGTCGCGACCGAAAAATACACTGCGGTATTCCATGTCTCAAACGTCTGTGCCTTCAAGAGCAAGGCCGCCGACCAGATCCAGATCTGGGCCGTATGCGCCGCAACCACAAATCCGATGGAAATCAAAAGCACGCCGGTCTGGTGCACCATCGCGGAATAGCGCTGGAACCGCGCGCGGTGACGTTGCAGCGCATCGGCACACCAAAGCAGCATGATCGTCTCAAGGACCAGACAGACAAACAAAAACAGACCGCCCCAGAAAATTTGCTCGATCAATGTCATAGCGGTTTGAGTTCCTTTGGTCGGACGGAATGGCGGCACTATGGCGCAGCTTAGAAATCAGGGCTTGATCGTGCAACGTCTGCATTACATCCATGAGACAAGATATTGGTTCAAGGGACATTCTGATGCTTTTGACTGTAAAAGGCCTCACCCACCGCCACCCCGGTGGTACGCGGGATGTGCTGAGGGATGTGTCCTTTGAGGTTGCACGTGGTGAAAGTGTCGCCCTGACCGGTGAGAGTGGATCAGGCAAAAGTACGCTGTTGCATATGCTGGCGGCGCTGGATCACCCCCTGCGTGGGAGTATCGAATTTGACGGCCAAGACATCACCGCCCTGAGCGACACAGCCGCATCGCAATTGCGCCGCAGCCACATTGCATTGGTGTTTCAACAATTCAATCTCGTGCCGGCACTCTCGGTGGCCGACAATATCGCCCTTCATGCCAAACTGGGGCAGCGTTTTGATGCAAGTTGGACAGAAGAGGTCACTGCCCGCCTTGGCCTATCGGAGCTGGTAGGGCGCTACCCGGAGCAAATCTCCGGCGGGCAGCAACAACGCGTGGCGATTGCACGCGCACTTGCCTTGCGCCCTGATCTGTTGCTCGCGGATGAGCCGACCGGCAATCTGGATGAAACCGCCAGCGCCGAGGTTCTGCGCCTGATGCTGGATCTGGTTCAGGACACGGGCTGTGCGCTGTTTCTCGTGACCCACTCTGCCGCTATTGCCGCACGCTGCGCCAGCCATCTGCATCTGAGCGGCGGGCAGGTCCGGGTGCAGCCCTCATGAAGCACGCGCTGTATTGCTTTCTCAGCCACTGGCGACGCGCCCCGCTGCAATTATTGTTGCTGATCGCGGGCCTCGCCTTGGCCACCGCGCTTTGGTCTGCAGTACAGGCGATCAATTCCGAGGCACGAGCCTCTTACGCCCGCGCTGTTGAGCAACTCGGCGCGGCAAAATTGACGGCGCTCACCTCTCCCGAAGGAACGATCCCGGTTGAAACCTATGCGCGTTTGCGCCGCGCCGGCTGGCAAGTTTCGCCCGTGTTGGAAGGAACATGGCAGGCCGATCAAAACGCGCTCACCCTGCTGGGCGTCGACGCCTTAAGCTACCCCGGCGCGCCTGCGATGTTTCAGGCTGCCAGCGCGCGCGGATTGGATCTGTCCGATGTGTTGACACCTCCGGGATTGATATTCGCCCACCCGACCACCCTGCCCGACCTCATGGCGTTTGAGCGCACGATCCCATTGCAGCAATTGCCGCCACGCGTCGTTCTGGCAGATCTGTCGCTTGCCGAAAAGCTGCTTGATCAGCCCGGGCAGCTCTCGCGTATTTTAATCCTGCCCGATCAACCACAGGGGCTGCCAGACCTCGCCGAGATTGTACCGGAACTGCGGCAATCACAAAATCCGGATGGCGCGCTCGCGGACCCGCAGCGCCTGACGCGCAGCTTTCACCTCAATCTCACCGCATTTGGCTTTCTCTCCTTCTGCGTCGGTCTGTTTATCGTGCAAGGCAGTGTCACATTGGGCATTGAGCAGCGCCGGGGAACGATCCGCACCCTGCGTTGTCTCGGCGTTTCAACAACGACACTGTTACAAGCGCTGTTTCTGGAACTGCTCATCCTCGCGCTGGTTTCGGGTGTGTTGGGTCTGGTGATTGGCTATGCATTGGCGGCCCTTTTGCTGCCGGACGTCAGCGCCACCTTGCGCGGGCTTTATGGTGCTCCCGTTGAGGGCAGCCTGACCCTGCGCCCCATGTGGGTGATTTCCGGGTTGGTGATGACCACGCTGGGCACCGGGGCCGCCGGGGCGCAGGCGTTTGTCGCCCTGCGCAGGATGGCGAACGCGCTCTCCCGTTCCCCGGTTGCAAGCGCGCGCATGACTTGGCGCAGTCAACGGATCTTTCTCGGCGCCTCGCTTGCGTTGGTCGCAGCCGGTTATCTTGCCCTAAAACTGGTGCCGGGGCTGATCGGAGGTTTTGCCTTTCTCGGCGGCACCCTCCTCGGCGCGGCCCTCCTGTTACCTCCGATCCTGTTTGCAGTGACCAGCGCCTTTCTGGGAGTGTTGCGCGCGCCTCTTTGGCGCTGGCTGGTGGCCGACAGCCGACTGCAACTGCCGGGCATATCCCTGTCGCTGATGGCGCTACTTCTCGCGGTCGCCACCAATATCGGCGTCGGCACGATGGTTTCGAGCTTCCGCCTGACGTTTCTTGACTGGATCGAACAGCGCCTGCCTGCGGATGCTTATGTCGAGGTCACATCTGCGACAACGGCCAATCAGATCTTGGAGTGGGCGAAGCAAAACGATGCGCGCGCGCTGCCGCAATACCGCATCGACAGTCGTACGGCCTCAGCCCCCCTGCGCATCTACGGCATCGTAGATGATCCGCTCTACCGTACGTATTGGCCACTGCTTGAGGCGGGGGCGCGGGTATGGGACCGGATTTACGATGAGGGCGCGGTTTTGATCAGCGAGCAGCTTGCACGTCGTGAGGGTCTGCAGACCGGGGATCACATCGCCCTCACACCAGACTGGACCACCCAGATTGCCGGGATCTACCCGGACTATGGCAATCCAGATGGTCAGGCCGTTGTGGCGCTCTCGACCTTACAGGCCCGGGCCTCCGGCATCACCGTGTCACGGGTCGGAGTGGTCGCGCCTCCGGGTGTCTCCACCGCGGATCTGATGCAACGACTGCGGCAAGATCTGAACCTCACCAGTGACAAAGTGGTCGAGGCTGAGATGATCCAACGGGCTTCTGTGGCAATCTTTGATCGCACATTTGTTGTCACAGGCGCGCTCAACATCCTGACGCTGGGGGTTGCGGGGTTTGCCCTCCTCACGAGCTTTCTCAGCCAATGGAGCAAGCGGCTGCCGCATCTTGCCCCGGTCTGGGCCATGGGCATCACCCGACCACAATTGGCCAGGCTCGAACTGATGTGCAGCCTGGCTTTTGCGGTGGTGACATTTGTGCTGGCCCTCCCCCTCGGGTTGCTTCTGGCCTGGGCACTTCTGGCCGTCATCAATGTGGAAGCCTTTGGCTGGCGCTTGCCGATGTATCTCTTCCCGATGGAATGGGGGCGCTTATTTGCAATGACGCTGGTTGTGGCGGCGCTGGCAAGTCTGCTGCCCGCGTTGCGTCTGATGCGGATGTCACCTGCCACCCTGCTTGGAGTATTTGCCAGTGATCGCTAACCTCCTGCGCCTCGGTAAAATAATCGCAATCACAACGCTCGCATTGGCACCGCTTGGCGCGTGGGCACAGGGGTTTGCCAATCTTGGCAGCACCGCTGAAGGCTTTACCGCGCCCCGGCCCGGTGTCGATCTAATCTTTCCCAACGATCACGCGGCACACCCGGATTACCGGATCGAATGGTGGTACCTGACCGCGAACCTCAAGACCGCAGCAGGCGAAGATCTCGGCATTCAGTGGACCTTATTTCGCTCGGCTCTCGCCCCCAGCGAGGCCGATGGCTGGCAAAGCCCGCAAATCTGGATGGGTCATGCCGCGGTAACCACCAAATCCGATCACCAGTTTGCAGAGCGCATCGGTCGGGGCGGCACCGGTCAGGCAGGCGTCAGCGCCGCGCCGTTTTCGGCGTGGATCGACGATTGGGAGATAACTTCTTCAGATGCAACGCTTGATGAGCTTACCGTCAAAGCGCGCGGTCAGTCGTTTTCCTACGACCTCAACCTTCGCACCGATGCCCCACTGATACTGCACGGCGATGCGGGCTATTCTGTGAAATCTGCCGATGGTCAGGCCAGTTACTACTATGCGCAACCTGCCTATGATGTGAGCGGAACCATCACCCTGCCCCAAGGCCCCGTCGCGGTCACTGGAGCCGCTTGGCTGGACCGCGAATGGTCGAGCCAGCCTCTTGCAGAGGACCAAGACGGCTGGGACTGGTTTTCGCTTCGTTTAGATGATGGCTCCAAGCTGATGGGGTTTGTTTTGCGCGGGGAACGGGGCGATTTCACCTCTGGCACATGGATCACCCCAGACGGCACCGCCCAACCGCTTGCCCCCGGCGCGTTTAACGCCGCGCCTCGCGCATGGTCGCAGGTCGAGGGGCGGCAAGTCCCGACCTCGTGGCAGGTCTCCTTGCCAGAACGCGATCTAAACATCACCGTGGATGCGCTGAACCCGCAGGCATGGATGGGGGTCAGCTTTCCGTATTGGGAGGGGCCGGTGCAGGTGTCGGGCAGCCACAGCGGCGTTGGATATCTGGAAATGACCGTCTACTGAGCGTCCCGGTCCAGCAAACCAGTGGAGCGATAATACGCACGCGCTGCGCGGTGGATTGGAGCGGTTTGACCGTTTTCCACCATGGCGGTGGCCTCCAGCCGGGAAAAGGCCGGATGCGCCCGGCGCAGGGTATCAAGATCAGAAAACACCGCGCGTACAAGCTCTTGCACTACCTTCAAGCGCTGCTGACGGGTGGTGACCAATGTTGCTGCAAAGCCAAAGGAATTTACTGGCATCGGATTGCCGCGATAGAGATTTGCTGGGATTTGAGTGAACTCAAAATACTTGTTTTCAGCAATCATGGCGCGAATTTCCGGCTCATCCAACGGCACCAATACGGAATCGCAAGCGGTTGTGGCCTCCTCCACCGATGCCGCCGGGTGACCAACCGCAAACACCATTGCGTCAAAGGTTCCTGAGCAAAGCGCTGCGGACTGTTCTGCTGCGGATAATTCGTGGACCTCAGAGAAACTCTCCATTGTCCAACCAAGCGATGCCATCAATGCAAGCATCGTTGCCCGCTGGCCCGAGCCGGGATTGCCAATATTCACCCGCATTCCGCGCAGATCAGAAAAACTCGCGATCCCGGAATCTGCGCGCGCGACCACGGTAAAGACTTCTTCGTGCAGCGAAAAAACTGCGCGCAGATCGGAAAACGGAATGCCGCGCGACAGCTGTGAAGTGCCCTCATAGGCCTTGGCTTGCCAGTCGGATTGCACCAGAGCAAAATCAACCCGACCGTCGCGCAAATCCTGCAAATTAGAGAGCGACCCCTCGCTGGTATCTGCAGTGCAGCGGATACCGTGGCGCGGCCTGTCTTTGTTCAAAAGGCGGCAAATCGCATTGCCGAGCGGGTAGTACAGCCCCGAGACCGACCCCGTTCCGATGGTGATGAAATCCTCGGCCCGGGCTCGATCAGCAGCTGCGCCATACGCAAAAGCTATTGCTGCGAGCAATCCCATTGCCCTGTTGATCACACTCATCCTGCCCCCCCGAACAGATATTTTCGCGCAAACTTTCAAAAGGTCCAAAACCTGTCAAGATCGATAAGCCCGCATATTTAACATCAAACTCGATTGCGACCCAATTCCCAACCGCTACTCGCTTATAGCGCTAACGAGCAACCTAAGCGTGCGTCATAAAAGCGTTATTCAACACCGATAGCTCAGCACCCATGCCGCCGGAATCACTCCTGTAGCCCGCCACGGATGCCCAATCCGGAGGCCGCTTGGGGAGTGTAACCGGCGCTGATTGCCGCCGCGCTCTGCCATTCGCTCTTCCTGAATGGTGGCAGCTCTCTGGCATTGAAACAACATATTCAAACTCCGTTCATGGGGTCACAGACTAGGAGATGTCGATGACATTCTGGAAAATTGCAGCGCTGAACGTCGCTGTTACCATTTCGGCCAGCGCAGCATTTGCCGAAACCGAAATCACCCTCTGGCACGCAATGGGCGGCAAGCTTGGCGAGACGGTCAACAAGATCGCCGAAGACTTCAACGCCTCGCAGGATGATTACAAAATCACCCCCGTGTTCAAAGGCTCCTACGAAGAAACTCTGACCGCAGGCATCGCCGCCTTCCGTGCGGGCGAGCAGCCCAACATCATGCAGGTGTTTGACGCTGGCGCCGCCACCGTGATCGGAGCCAAAGGCGCGACCATCCCGGTTCAGGACCTGCTGACCGACAATGGCGTCAACTTCGACATCAATGATTACATCTCCGGCGTGCGTTATTTCTACGCCGATAGCGATGGCAAGATGATCGGCATGCCGTTCAACTCTTCCTCGCCAATCATGTACTACAACGTCGATGCACTGGAAAAAGCAGGCGTCACACCGCCAAAAACATGGGAAGAGTTCCAGTCCGTCACCGCACCTGCGCTGAAGGAAGCGGGCTATATCGGCATGAGCCAGTCGCATTTGCCCTGGATCTTCACCGAAAACTTCATGTCGCGCCACAACCTGCCGTTCGCGACCAACGACAACGGCTATGATGGCGCAGAAGGCACTCAGATCCTCGTCAACAACGACGCGATCAAGGCGCATTTCACCGCCCTAACCGAATGGAAAGACAGCGGTTTCTTTGAATGGTACGGCACCGGTTGGGACGACAACCAAAAGCCGTTTGAAGATGGCGATGTCGCGATCTGGCTCGGCTCATCCGGCTCTTTCGGCGGCCTGATGAGCAAAGACCTCGGCTTTGAATTCTCCGCAACCTACCTGCCGTATTGGGAAGCCGTGACAACCGAGCCCAAACAGACCTTCATCGGCGGTGCGTCCCTCTTTGCAATGTCGGGAAAAAGCGCTGAGGAGAATGAAGCCACCGCGAAGTTCTTTGAATTCCTGACCTCTGCGGACGTGCAGTACTTCTGGCACAAAGAAACCGGCTATGTGCCGATCACCGAAGCCGCTTATGAACTCGCCAAAAAAGACGGCCACTATGATCGATTCCCGGCCGCCGAAGTTGGCATCCAGCAGCTGTCTCTGCCCGGTGGTGACAACACCAAAGGCTACCGCATGGGGTTCTACGTCCAGATCCGTGACGTGATGAACCGCGAGTATGGCCGCATCCTGACCGGTGAAACCTCGGTCGAAGACGCCTTCAACAACATCGAGAAAGAGGCCAACGACCTGCTGGCCCGCTTTGCCAAGACCCAAGGCTAAGCTCTCTCATTTCCGGGGCAATCCGCGTTACGCACGCGGGTTGCCCCATCTTCTTTTGCCGATGGAATACCTCTCATGAAACGTGCCGGATTTACCACCGTCTGGTTGCCCATAGCATTGCTGTTGCCGCAGTTGATGATCATTGCGATCTTCTTTTACTGGCCAGCCGCATGGGCGGTGCAGTCGTCTTTCTACCTTCAGGACCCGTTTGGGTTTGGTTCAACCTTTGTCGGGGTCGAGAACTACACCGACCTGATGACAAATACCGAATACGGCAAGGTGGCGCGTTTCACCCTGATCTACACCGCATTGGTGACATTCTTCTCGCTTTCGATTGCCCTGCTGCTGGCGGTGAAGGCCGACAAGGTCATCAAAGGTGCCAAATCCTACCGCACGTTGTTGATGTGGGTTTACGCCATCGCCCCCCCGGTTGCGGGGTTTCTGGGGCTGATGTTCTTTGATCAGCGCAACGGGCCGATGACGGAGATGTTTCAGGCGCTGGGCTGGGATTTCCGCCTGGGCGCTGATTACAACTCCACCGCCACCGCGATGGTGATCGTGGCAGTGTGGAAGCAGATCCCGGTCAATTTCATTTTCTTCCTCTCTGGGCTGCAGTCGATCCCGAAATCCGTGCGTGAGGCCGCGTTGATCGACAACCGCTCCGCCTCGGGGCGCTTCTGGGAGGTGACCTTTCCGCTACTCGCGCCGACGGCGTTCTTCCTGCTCATCATCAACATCACTTACGCGCTGTTCGACACCTTCGGGATCATCGACACGCTGGTACGGTCGGAGCCCGGCAACAACCCGGTGACGCTGGTCTACAAGGTCTTTGTCGATGGGTTCCGCGGCAATGATCTGGGCGGGTCCTCTGCGCAATCGGTGATCCTGATGATGCTGGTGCTGCTGCTCACCGTGTTTCAGTTCCGGCTCATCGAGCGCCGGATTCACTACACCTGAGGGGGACGGATCATGACAGATATCACCGAAACACACGTCACAAGCCCCGCACCTTCGCGCTCGACCAAACGCATTCGCTGGTCGCAGGTGTTTGATCATGCGGTCCTGTGCACGGGTGCATTCTTCATGCTGTTTCCCGTGCTTCTGGTGCTGATGACCACCAGCTTCGAGGACGCGGATATCGTGCGCAACGGGCTTCAGTTCGGCTTTGAAGGCCAGATGCTGAAAAACTTTGACGCCGCGATGTTCGAGGCCGCCGGGTTCAGCAAGGCGATCACCGGCACCCGGATGCTGATGAATTCGCTGATCCTCGGCTTTGGCTTTGCGATCGGCAAGATCGTCATTTCCATGATGGCCGCCTATGCCATCGTGTATTTTCGGCTGCGCTTTGCGACTTTTGCCTTCTGGATCATCTTCACCACGCTGCTGCTGCCGCTGGAGGTGCGCATTCTGCCCTCTTACGAGGCGATCCAGAGCCTTGGCCTTGCCAATACGTACAGCGGCCTCATCATCCCGCTGATCGCCTCTGCCACCGGCACGTTCTTCTTCCGTCAGTTCTTCCGCTCGATCCCCGAAGAACTGGTGGAGGCCGCACGCATTGATGGCGCTGGGCCGATCAAGTTTTTCATCGACATTCTGGTGCCACTAAGCCGCACCATGATCGCGGCGATCTTCATCATCATGTTTGTCTATGGCTGGAACCAGTACCTCTGGCCGACGCTGATCACCACCGATGAGGGCATGTTCACCCTCGTGCGTGGCATCAAGCAGATCGTGCAGGTGCTGAGCCAGACCGGCGCGATGATCCCCGAATACGGCAAGGCGCTGGCGCTCTCTCTGATCGCCATGATCCCGCCCGTTCTCATCGTCATTTTCTTCCAGAGCTGGTTCGTCAAGGGCCTGACGGAATCCGATAAATAAGGAACTGAACCTATGGCACAGGTAACACTGGACCGTGTCCGCAAGACCTATCCCAATGGCTTTGAAGCCGTGCAGCCCTGCTCTGTTAAGATCCCCGATGGTGAGCTGGTGGTGCTGGTCGGCCCCTCGGGCTGCGGAAAATCTACTTTGTTGCGGATGATCGCAGGGCTTGAGGACATCACCGATGGGGCGCTCTCGATTGGCACGGATGTGGTCAACGACAAGGACCCGGCAGATCGCAACATCGCGATGGTTTTTCAGAACTACGCGCTCTATCCCCATATGAGCGTTGCAAAAAACATGGGCTACGGGCTGAAGAACCGTGGCGCCTCCAAGGCCGAGATCGACGCCAAGGTGCAGGAAGCCGCGCGTATTCTGAACCTCGGCGACTATCTTGACCGTCGCCCGAGCCAGCTGTCGGGCGGGCAGCGCCAGCGCGTCGCCATGGGGCGCGCCATCGTGCGCGATCCGGAGCTGTTCCTGTTTGACGAGCCCCTGTCGAATTTGGACGCCAAGCTGCGCAACCAGATGCGAATCGAAATCCGGGCGTTGCAGCAACGCCTTGGCGTGACCTCGGTCTATGTCACCCACGATCAGGTTGAGGCCATGACAATGGCCGACCGCATCATCGTCCTGAACGCCGGGCGCGTGGAGCAGATCGGCACCCCAACCGAGATTTATGAGTACCCTGCCTCCACCTTTGTGGCGGGTTTTATGGGCGCGCCTCCTATGAACCTCTTGACCGCTCAGATCTTTGACGGTGCTTTAAAACTGAATGAGGACACCGTGCTTCCGATCACGGCTCCCGCAGGGATGGGCCATAAGGTATTGGTGGGGTTGCGGCCAGAAGATGTGCGCCTCGGTGGCGATGGCTCTGTTCTGTTCCACGTCGAAATTGTCGAAGAGCTTGGAGCCAATCGCTTGCTGCACGGCAAACTCGGTGGCCAGGATTTCTCGCTGAGTGTGGGCAAGGACGAAGCGGCAAGAACTGGCGTGCAGCCGATTAGCCTGCCAGTTGCGCGCGTGCATTTCTTCGACCCGGATCGCGGCACCCGCATCTAGAAATACGGGGGCAATTATGCCCCCGCCCGTCTCACGCCTTGTCTTGCGTTTCAGAACCTATAGGCTCGCGTCATGACGGTTGCGCAGATCATAGCCTTCGCGCTGGGGATCAGCACGGTTGGTCTTATCCTTTATGGGCTGAGCTATTACCTCATGCCTGATGATGACGAGGACTGATCAGCCGCACTTGCGCTGGGCGTCCGCCGGGTGTCATGCAAAATAGTCAAAACGCATGGCATGCCCCCAGTTTCCCAAGGGCATGCCATTTTTCTTTGGTATTAACCGCCTGACACCAAGCGCATAGTGCGTGTCGAAGCGGCATCATGGCTGATGTGGAAGCTCGCGACGGCCTGCTGGATCAGGTTTGCCTCATTCAATACATCCGTGGTGGTGCGCGTCGTGTCATGCACCATGCTGGTGTTTTGCTGCGAGTTTTCATCCAGACCGGTCAATGCAACGGAGACCTCGCTCAAGCGGGTAGATTGCTGCTCGGCCTCATCGGCAACCGCATCGACAAGGCTCGAAATATTCCGAATTTCGGACCCGATCTGGGTGATTGCTTCACCAGCTTGCTGGGCAAGTTTGCTGCCTTCCATGATCTGATTGCCACTGGTTTTAATCAGCTCGCTAATCTGAGCAGCAGAAGACGACGTCCGCTGCGCCAGCGCCCGCACTTCGTTGGCCACCACGGCAAAGCCACGTCCAGCCTCGCTTGCTCTGGCCGCCTCGACGCCTGCGTTCAACGCCAAGAGGTTGGTCTGGAACGCAATGTCGTCAATCAGATCAGAGATCTTCGCGATCTCAGCCGAGGAGGACTCGATACCAGTCATCGCGTTGATCACTTCCTGGAAGAAGTCCTTCGCCCGATCCGCGCCCTCGCGGGCGGAGGTGGTGGCAATCCGCGCCTCATTGGAGCGATCCGCCGCGATGCGCACCGAATTGGACAGCTCCATACTGGCAGCGGTGGTCTCTTCCAAAGCCGCCGCATTGGATTCAGAGCGCAAGGCGACCTGATCAATGGCCTCGTTCAACTGCTGACATTGGCGCGTCAACGCATCCGCGCCGCTGCGGGCCCGCGACACAATCTGAACCAGCGATGCCCGTGCAGCCTCAGTATGGGCCAGCACCTCGCCAAACCGACCTTCCAGATTGGATGAGAACTCATGCGTCAGATCCCCTGCCGCAACTTTCTCGAGCGCAAAGGCAATCTCATCAAACGACGCGTCAAGCTGCTCCATCAAACCGTTCACCGCACCCGCGATTTCCTGACTTTGTGCATCTTCCATTTCAATCTCAGCGCGGCGCGAGAAATCGCCTTTCTGGGCGTGCAGAGCGATGTCCAAAACAGATTTACTCAGTTCGCGATTGGCTTGTGAACTGTGGATCGATTTCTCCAGATTGCGTGCAAGGATCCCGTATTCATCGTGACGCTTCGCACCGGGCACATCCTCAATAGTTTCGCCACCTGCAAACCGCTCCAGAACTCTGGTCAACTGCTGCAGGGGGCGCAGCATAATCCAGAAAATGACCCACGCTGAACAGGCCGCAACAGCGATCATCACAATCGACGCAATGCGCGCCAGAACGGCCAGACGGTGATACTCTGACGTCAACGCGGCCAGCTGTTTGTCAAAGCGGACCTCAACCGCATTCAGGAACTTGTTCACCGGAACCATGATATCGGCCTTAAAGGCGTGATACTCCTTGGAATGCAGCAGGTCCCGCGCGAGTTTCATGTCCGGTTCGCCCTTGACGATATAGGCGCCGGAGGCATCCGGGTAGAGACCTTTGACCGCGTTCATCGCCTGAACTTCCAGATTTACAAGCCCGTCAGAATTGGCCTGCGCTTCAACCAGATAGTCGAATTCTTCTTCGGTAAACCCGGCTTCCCGCATCAGATCCTGTAGTGGCCGCGTCACACCACTGCCGCCGGGCACCTCGCGATCTGCAGCGACGAAATCCCAATAAATCTGATGATAGTTCGCAGGCCGTTCTTTATCACCGTTACGGATGGCCAAAATGTCCAGATACTGCGCCTCGTAGGACGCGTCCCCGGTGACGACATAGGTTCGGGCAAGGCGAGTCAGATCATCGCTGGATTGTCGCAATTCGTCAGCAAGCAGATAGGATGTGTAGCGGCTCTTGCCTGCGGCGGTTACTTGCTTGCCTGTGTTTTCCAACCACAGGTTGGTGAGGGCGACAAAGAGTGCAGAAACAAGACCGCAGAGCGTTAATGTGACCCCAAGGACACGTATTCTATGGTTCTTCAGCATGTGAGGTTTCCTGGGCAGATTTACTCATTACAAGCCCGACTTATACACCTCTTTTATTTTGAATAACTTAACTTGCCGCGGGCATAAGCATATCCACCTGACCAATAGGATAGGCACATCAGGCGGCGTGCCCTCGCCCCGTAATCTCTCGCTAGACGCGGATCAATTTTGAATACCGTAAAACTCCAATGCTCCTGAGGTCGCCATCAGATCGAGTTCGGATTTACAGCAGCGCGATACGAAGACCCGTACCGAAGCGGCAGGCAACTTCGCACGCCCGCCGCAAGACCCGAGCTACCCAACCGATTTAATCAATGCCCAAATAGGCTTTGGCGTTTCCAGACATGATCAGCTCAGGCGCGTCTGAGATGCACAGTTCAGGGTTTTGGAAGTCCGGGTGCTCGAAAAACTCCAGAAACACATTGAGGAAAGACCGGGTCTCCCCGATCATCTGCGGCATGGACCAATCCGTTCCAAAGATAAGTTTCGTTTTGATCGCATAATCACCATCCAAAGCTGGATCTTCTTGTTTCAAGACAGATCTCAACCGTTTAAGGATCTTATCACGCCCCGCCGATTTCAGCAGCGGGATCAAGTAACCAAGCCCCATATAGACATTCGGGTAGGTCTTGCACATGAGCAAGCCACGGTAAGCCATTGTCTTTGGCCAGTCTTCCTCTTCGGCCAACCAACCTCCGAAATCCACATCTGTCGCTCCACCACCGTGGCCAAGGCACAGGCGCAGGTCTGTCGCTGCATACTCCTCCATCGCCGAAGCCCAGAAAGCTGGGTGACAGTTCACGCCAAAGCCCTCTCTGGCTTCAAAGCCTAAAGGCGTGCAATGGGTGAAGAGCCCGAGGTCATTTTCGGAAAAATACCTGATGATATCAGCCATAGCGCGTTCGGTTTCTGGTTCATTTTTGACCTTAATCTGCTTTACGTATTCGCGATACTCGGGCGCTGGTGACAGTTCCATTGGGGCGAAGATTGGGTCTTCGGAATCGTGTAAGCGGCTGATCGGTCGAAATCCCATTGGTGGGTAGATCTTGAAATGTGTGACACCAAGATTCTGCGCGTGGCGCACGTTGGTTTTCCAGCCATGACCACGAAACGGGTCCACCGTTCCAAATGGGATAATCACCCCATCCGTCTCCTTCGAAAGGGACACGGTGCGGGCAACCTGAGTGCTGGCGCTGAAATAGGGCTTTTTCGGGCTCCCATCTATGACGCGCTCATAAGCGCGCCGCATATCAGGCAAGAGTGAAATCAAATGCTCAGGATCATATCCGTCCGCCGGTTTATTCCGCGCGTAGTCGCGTTGCAGAGCCCGATACCTGTTGCGTTCTGACAGAAACATACTGAGGAAGAAGATCAGCATTTTAAGGAGCGTGCCGGCCTGCTGCGCTGGAAAAGCCTTGTTGCCAAACCCATCAAGATCCGCATCCGCGCTATGGGGGTCATGACCATGATCGTGGCCCTCAAAGTAGCCATTCCCCTCGGCATGATGCGCCGCGTCCAAAAACGCAGGCATTAATATCTCATCCAATTGCTCCAGAAGTTCAGATGGCTCATCTGACGTATCATCTGGCTCGAAACTTTTCTGAATCAACAAGTTGGATGAGAGAGTGAAGGTGTTCTTCTCATTGACGTATTGGCCATAGAGATCCTCAAGAGCCAGCATCATGTCTTGCAGATTTTCCTCATGGCTTTGATCGTCAAGGCTGCTTTTCGCAGACTTGCGCATCGCCTTTTCAAGACGCTTTAAGATTGTCCGATGAATGCGCCCGACCGATCCTTCCTCGAGGGCGGCAATGACGTCGTCCTGATTGTCATCACTTTGCGGGCCGTACTCAAAGCGGCTCTTTCCAACCAATGGCACAAGGAGCACCGTGAGGGCGCGCGCCGTAAGACGAGGCACGCCCCAAGATCGCAGTATCCCGTGCAATGGCAGATATCGACCATTGAACAGATGTGTATGGATGTCGATGAAAGGAATTTGTCGGGTCATGAGTTCCCCCAGAAAACTGAAAATCTATAAATGCAGTGCGCACCGAGCCAAACGATTTGGGTCGCACCCCAAGCCTATGACGTTTCCAACTCACATGCCAAGTTTTACATCTATTCTGTCCGTGCAGCGCGTTTCCGCTTCGGCAAACGCCTCATCTTTCAGCCCAACGGAAACGGCGTTCAATGGCCTCGGCATTTGGGCCGAGCGCCGAATTTATGAGCAACTGTTATGAACACACAGCCCAGAGCAACGGCGCACGAGAGCAACGCGAGTGAAAAAACACTGAAAGAGGCCGGGCGAGATAAATTACACAACGAAAAACCGCCGATCTTGCGACCGGCGGTTTTCTCAAGCGAAAGCAATGCTTTGCGATGGTACCCAAGGCCGGACTCGAACCGGCACGCTGTCACCAGCGGGGGATTTTGAATCCCCTGCGTCTACCATTCCGCCACTTGGGCATGGGGAGGTTCCTATCGCTGCTTTTACCCAAGGTCCAGAGGCAAAATCAGTGTTTTATGAAGAAAATTTGTCACCGTCCCCATGCTCACGAAGTGGAGAGTTGACCCGGTGATGCCCACATGCCACCTGAACGCAATAGCTTGTTGAAGAGGTCTTTTCCGTAAAATGCTGCGTTCCCTTTATGATCGGACCATGGCGCTTGCCGACCACCCGCATGCGCTGTGGTGGCTGGCGATTGTGGCATTTATCGAGAGCTCGGTCTTTCCGATCCCGCCGGACGTGCTGATGATCCCGATGATCCTTGCACGACCTTCGCGCGCCTGGCTCATTGCCCTTGTGGCGCTTTTGGCGTCCGTTGCAGGTGGTCTATTGGGCTACGCCATTGGTGCGTTCTTCTACGAAGGCATCGGCCAGCCGATCCTCGAGGCGATGGGGAAGGCCGACAAGATGGCCGAGTTTAACGAGCGCTTTAACGACTTTGGCTTCTGGGCGGTGCTGATCGCGGGGGTGACGCCGTTTCCCTATAAGGTCATCACCATCATGTCCGGCTGGACGGGCATGCCGATCATGACTTTTGTGGCGACCTCGCTCCTAGCTCGTGCCTTGCGGTTCTTCCTTGTGGCAGGGTTGCTGTGGCAATTCGGCGCGCCGGTGCGTGACTTTATTGAAAAGCGCTTGGGGCTGGTGTTCACCGTCTTCTGTCTGCTGCTCTTTGGCGGCTTTCTTGCACTGAGGTATCTATGACGTTCAGCCGTTTTCTTATCCTGCTTGCCGCTGGAGGCTCTGCAGCGCTGCTGCTTGGGGCATTTGGGTTTCAGTATATTGGCGAGCTTGCGCCCTGCAAACTCTGTATCTGGCAGCGCTACCCGCATGGGGCAGCCGTTGGCATTGGTATTCTTGCGGTTCTGATCCCCGGTGCGATTTTGCCCTATCTGGGTGCATTGGCCGCTTTAACCACATCCGCTATCGGTGCCTTTCATGCAGGCGTTGAACAGGGATGGTGGGAAGGTCCGACCACCTGCACCTCTGGCGCGATTGACAACCTCAGCGCGGATGAGCTGATGTCGCAGATCATGTCCGCGCCCCTCGTGCGCTGTGACGACATCCCGTGGGAGATGTTCGGCCTGTCCATGGCGGGCTGGAACGCGGTGATCTCGCTTGGTCTGGCCGCGCTGTGGTTCGCAGCTGCCCGTCACGCACGCTAAGGCTCAGCTTGAGGGTCAGCTTACGGCGCGACTGTCTTTCTTGGTGGCCAGCAACAGGTTGGTTTCGCTGGTCACCACACCATCAAACATACGGATTTTCGCAAGCGCCTCATCAAGCGTCTCAAGCGTTTCTGTCCCCAGCTCTACAATCAGATCCCAGCGCCCGTTGGTGGTGTGGACCGCCCGCACTTCAGGCAGGCCCTGAAGCTGCCTTGTGATGCGCGATGCCCCGCGCCCCTCAATACCGATCATCATCAGACCTCTGACCGGATCGCGCAGCACGTCCTCCTTCAGAACCACCGTAAACCCCAGGATGTCACCGCGCGATTGCAGCCGCTCGATCCGCGTGCGCACCGTGGTGCGCGACAGTTCCAACTGCATGGCAAGATCGGAGAGTGAGGCTCTGGCATCGTGGCGCAGGGCCGCAATCAGGCGTTCATCCGTTTTGTCCATGTATCGGCTCCGTTTTGTGTTATCTCTTCTCCTTATGAGCAATTTGTTCTCTGTATTCCACCTCAAATCGGAGAAATATCAAACCCAACCCCAATCAAGGAGATCGCGGATGTCTTCTCGTCATTGTATTCTCGTTGGCGCACCCGTCGACAGCGGCAAGCGTCGCACCGGTTGCCTCATGGGCCCGGACGCCTATCGCACTGCCGGGCTGGCCGGCGCATTGGAAAGCCTCGGCCACACGGTCGAGGACATTGGCAATGTCACCCCTGCCCCGCACGCACCCGATGATGGTGCGGGCAAACTGCATGAACCAAACCTCACCCGCGCTTGGACCGAGAGCCTGTCAGAAGCGGCAGAAGCTGCTATGGCACGCGGTATGCCGATTTTCTTGGGCGGCGATCACGCCTTAGCGCTGGGGACCGTGCGCGGTGTCGCAAACCACGCCGCAACTCAAGGGCGCCCGCTGTTTGTGCTCTGGCTGGATGCGCACAGCGACTACCACTCGCTTGAGAGCACCGATTCCGGCAATCTCCACGGCTGCCCCGTGCGCTATTTCACCAAACAGGCACAGTTCGATACTTTCCCACCGGTGCCCAACCCGGTGCCGCCCGAAAATGTCTGCATGATCGGTCTGCGTTCGGTGGACACCGCAGAACGCGACGCCATGGAGAAGGTCGGCATTCACCGCCACGACATGCGCGATATTGATGAGAACGGCATCGCCCGTCCGCTCAGCGCCTTTTTGGAAAAGGTCGCCGCGCAGAACGGCATGCTGCATGTCTCATTGGATGTGGATTTCCTCGACCCTTCCGTCGCACCTGCGGTTGGCACCACAGTTCCGGGCGGTGCCACCGTGCGCGAGGGCCATCTGGTCTGCGAAATCCTGCATGACAGCGGGCTGATGACCTCAATGGATCTGGTGGAACTGAACCCCTTCCTCGATGAGCGTGGCCGCACCGCGCATCTGATGGTGGATCTTTGTGCCTCTGCCATGGGACGGCGCGTCTTTGACCGCCCAACCCGTAGCTACAATACCTGAGAGACGCACACCCGCGTCGCTCGTTTTGACATCAACTGGCAGAGGGTGAGGCGAGTAAACTCGCCCCCTTCGGCCCCCGCAACAGGATAGCCCAATGACCCAGCCATCAGACAAGGCCCTTGTCCCTTTTGTTAGCGTAGACAATATGATGCGCCTCATTCATCATGTCGGCGTCGAGGATATGATGCGTGATCTGGCCGACTATATCGAGGCCGATTTCAAACGCTGGGAGCTGTTTGACAAAACGCCCCGTGTCGCCAGCCATTCTGACGTTGGTGTGATCGAACTGATGCCCACCTCTGATGGCGAGGCTTACGGGTTCAAATACGTCAACGGCCACCCCAAGAACACGTCTGAGGGGCTGCAAACCGTGACGGCCTTTGGTCTGCTCGCCGATGTCTATACCGGCTATCCGGTGCTCTTGACCGAGATGACCATCCTCACCGCCCTGCGCACCGCCGCGACCTCGGCCATGGTGGCCAAGCACCTCGCCCCCAAGGGCGCGGATACCATGGCGATGATCGGCAATGGCGCGCAGTCGGAATTTCAGACGTTGGCGATGAAGGCGATCATCGGTCTCAAGGCCGTGCGTCTTTATGACAAGGACCCGGCGGCAACCGAGAAATGCGCGCAGAACCTCACGGGGTTGGGTATTGATGTGACCGTCTGTAAAACCCCGGAAGAGGCCATCGAGGGCGCCCAGATCCTCACCACCTGCACCGCGGACAAGCAATATGCCACCATCCTGACCGACAACATGGTCGGCAGCGGTGTGCATATCAACGCCATCGGCGGCGACTGCCCCGGCAAGACCGAGCTTGCGCCCGGCATCCTCAACCGGTCGGATGTGTTTGTGGAGTATCCGCCGCAAACCCGCGTCGAGGGCGAGATCCAGCAGATGCCCGAGGATTTCGCCGTGACGGAACTGTGGGAAGTGATCTCCGGTCACAAACCGGGCCGGACCGGTGATCGACAAATCACGCTTTTTGACAGTGTCGGCTTTGCGATCGAGGATTTCTCGGCCCTGCGCTACATTCGCGACCGCATCAAGGGCACGGATTACTTCATCGATCTCGACATGCTGGCAGATCCGGATGATCCGCGTGACCTCTTTGGCATGGTGCAACGCGCCAAGGCCTGATGCAGAAAGCGCGCCTCTCCGGGCGCGCTTTTTGTTTTATACCAAAGGGTTCAGGCTTCCAGTTCACTGTCCCAATAGAGATAGTCCATCCAGCTTTCATGCAGGTAGCCGGGCGGAAATTTGCGGCCCGTATTGCGCAGCTCATCCGCCCCGGGACGGCGCGGTGGTTTGCGCAGGGACATGCCCGCACGGTGCAGCGGCTTGGAGCCTTTCTTGAGATTGCAGCGCGAACAGGCCGCCACCACGTTTTCCCAACTGGTGATCCCACCAGAGGCGCGCGGCACCACATGGTCAAAGGTCAGATCGCCTTTGGCGCCGCAATACTGACAGCGAAATTCGTCCCGCAAAAATAAATTAAAGCGCGTGAAGGCCACGCGCTTTTGGGGTTTGACAAAATCCTTCAGTACCACGACCGACGGTATTCGGATCTCGGTACTGGGACTGCGCACAACCTCGTCATACTCGGCCACGATGGCAACCCGGTCGAGCCAAGCGGCTTTGACGGCGTCCTGCCATGGCCAGAGTGACAAGGGATAGTATGACAAAGGACGATAATCCGCGTTCAACACCAGCGCTGGATGTTGTTTCAGAGCCCCCGGCTCCCTTACGAATTCTGTCCTGAAGTCTCCGTCCATGAACGTCTTCCTCGCCCTGCTTGCCTCGAGATGGCACCAGAGCGGGGAACCCGCCCCAGCTTGTGATTGACTATATATCGTGGCCGGAGCCTGACAAGCCCCAAAGCGCCACCAGATGTCGTGTGAGATAGGATGATTCCGTTACAGAGGCGTGACAGTTATCCACAGTCCGGACATCAGGCATTCCGCAGCGCAGCACCTGTGCAGGCTTGCACCACAGCCCGCCTGCCCGTAGAGCCAACCCCATGAGCCGCTTGATCCGTTTCAACAAACCCTTTGATGTGCTGCCGCAGTTCACCGATCGCGGCAGCGAAGGCAGCCCGCGCGCCACGCTGAGCGACTATGTCGATCGCCCCGGCGTCTACCCCGCCGGGCGTCTGGACCGCGACAGCGAAGGGTTGATGCTGCTCACCGACAATGGCCGTCTGCAGGCCTGGATCAGCGATCCCAAGCATAAGCTGGAGAAAACCTATTGGGTGCAGGTCGAGGGTATCCCAGATGAGGACGCTCTGAACTTACTCCGCCAAGGGGTTGAGCTAAAAGACGGAATGACCCGCCCTGCCAAGGCGCGTCTGATCAATGAGCCTGCTCAGCTCTGGGCTCGCACCCCGCCGATCCGGGAGCGCAAATCCGTGCCCACCGCGTGGCTCGAGTTGAAGATCACGGAGGGTAAGAACCGACAGGTCCGGCGCATGACAGCCGCCGTAGGGCATCCAACCTTGCGGCTGATCCGCTACGCCATTGGTGCCTGGACACTGGATGGGCTGGCGCAGGGCAAATGGGACGACCTGGACCCGCCGCGCGTGCCCGGCCCGCCAAAACCCTCGCAAAAGCCGCCCCGCCGCAAACCGCACGCACAAAATACAGAAAACGGCGCCTCAAGGTCTCCCTCAAAGCGCCGCAAACCACGTTCAAAATCAACGCGCTAGGATCACAGGCTCAGTTTGTCGCGCATGAAGGCCAAGGCCACACTCAGCCCATCGGGCGCGATCCCGTGGCCGGTGCCCTTCATCACATGGGCAAACACATCCTGAAAGCCCGCTTCTTGCAGCGCTTCGGCCGCCTGCGGCAGCGATTGCGGCGGCACCACGTCGTCCTCGTCCCCATGCACCAGCAGCACCGGCATCCGGCTCACGACCTCATCGCTGAAGGTTTCCGGCGACAGCAGACGACCGGAAAACGCCACGATCCCCGCCACGGGGTCTTCGCGACGCGGGGCCACATGCAGCGCCATCATGGTGCCTTGCGAGAATCCCAGCAAAACCACCTGCTCCGGCAGCAAATCCTCATCCACCATCAGCGCATCCAGAAACGCGTTGAGGTCATCCACCGCTGCCATCATGCCGCGCATGGATTCCTCTTCAGATGAGCCGTCAATCCATGGGATCGGGAACCACTGGAACCCCATCGGCGCACCGGCGCAGGCCTCGGGCGCATCGGGGGCGACAAACAAAGTGTCCGGCAAATGTTCGGCCAGCGGGTCGGCAAGACCCAAGAGATCCGCCCCATTGGCCCCATAGCCGTGCAAAAACACCACGGCCGAGCGGGTGTCACCGGAGAGCGGCTCTTTGCGGCCGGCAGTCAAAACGCGAGTCATCGGATCCCTTCCCTGTCCTTTGCCACATGGTAATAGGCCCACAAAAGCCGCGCCGCAACCGACCGCCACGGCGACCACGCCGCGGCCATGTCGCGCAGGGCACGCTCTTTGGGACGCTCCGGCAGGTCAAACAACAGCCGCGCGCTTTCTTGCAAAGCCAGATCGCCAGGCGCGAAAACATCCGCCCGCCCAAGGGAGAACATCGCGTAGATCTCTGCCGTCCAGATACCGATGCCCGAAATTTGCGTCAACTCAGCAATCACATCTTCTGTAGGAACATCCCGTAACGCTTTGAAATCTATACGCGCCTCCGCCAATGCGCGGGCATAGCGGATCTTTTGGCGGCTCAGGCCCGCCGCGCGCAGATCTTCATCGCTGGCCCAGAGGATTTTCCGCGGCCCGGTCAGTTTCGCCGCGCGCAGGCGGTTCCAGATCGCATTGGCCGACGCCACCGAGACCTGCTGACTGACGATGGCGCTCAGAAGCTGCGCAAACCCATCAGGCTTGCGCCGAAGCGGCAGTGGCCCCGTGAGCGCCAGCGCATCGGCAAAGTGTGGATCCTGCGCAGAGAGCCATGCGGCGCCTTCAGCCACGCAGGCCGGGGTCTCGATGGTGCGGCCAACCGTCATCAGGTGCCCCGCGCGAAAATTGTATTGGTGCACTGCACGCTGCTTGTTCCTTCACCTGTTCAGGGCTACGCAATTGCCATGACTATGACCGCTCCCGCCCCCGACGACCATATTGCAAAGCGCAATGTTCTGATTCTTGTGCTCGCGCAGGCCTTTCTGGGCGCGCAGATGCCGATGATCTTCATCGTGGGCGGACTGGCCGGTCAATCCCTGGCGACCAACCCCTGTCTGGCGACCCTGCCGATTTCGCTGATCGTCGCAGGCTCGATGCTCTCGGCCACGCCGATCTCGGCGATCATGCAGCGGTACGGACGCCGCGCCGGTTTTGCCATTGGTGCCACCGGCGGTGCGCTGGGTGGGCTGATCGGCGGCTATGGTCTCTACCTCGGCTCGTTTCCGGTGTTTCTGGTGGGCAGCGCCCTGACCGGTATCTATATGAGCGCGCAGGGGTTTTACCGTTTTGCCGCCGCCGATACAGCATCTGACAGCTTTCGCCCCAAGGCGATCTCCTATGTGATGGCCGGTGGCCTGTTGTCGGCGATTGTCGGCCCGCAGCTGGTCAAGGCCACCAGCGATGCCTTCGTCATTCCCTTCCTCGGCACCTATCTGGCGGTGATCGCAGTGAACGTGCTGGGCGTCGGCCTCTTTGCCTTATTGCGCATTCCGCGCCCGCCCGCACCGAAGGAAGACGCCCCCATTGGTCGTAGCCGTTGGGAACTGCTGAAAACCCCCACCATCGCGGTCGCGGTGATCTGCGCGATGGTGTCTTATGCGCTGATGAATCTGGTGATGACGTCCACGCCGTTGGCGGTTGTCGGCTGTGGGTTCAGCCAAAACACCGCTGCGGATGTGGTCACCTCGCATGTTCTGGCGATGTATGTGCCGTCGTTCTTTACCGGGCATCTGATTGCGCGTTTCGGCGTGGAAAAGGTCGTTGGCGCGGGACTGGTGATCCTCGCAGGTGCGGGCGCTGTCGCCTTGCAGGGCGTGGATCTGGGCAACTTCTTTATCGCGCTGATCCTTCTGGGCGTTGGCTGGAACTTCGGCTTTATCGGCGCGACCACCATGCTCGCTGGCGCGCATGAGGCGCATGAGCGCGGTCGGATGCAGGGTCTCAACGACCTGCTGGTCTTTGGCGGTGTGACCGTCGCTTCCGTTGCATCCGGTGGACTGATGAACTGCTCGGGTGGCAATCCGGTCGAGGGTTGGGCCGCCGTCAATATGGCCATGGCCCCCTTCTTGGTGCTGGCGGGCGGCGCCTTGATCTGGCTGGTGCTGAAGCCCAAATCCGCCACCGCCTGATCGCGGATTGCACCGAGGCGCGCTACCAGCGCCCGGTGCCAGCCTGCCACATCAGCGATACCCGCCTGCGAAACTCACTGAGGCCAAGCGCGCCTGCCGCCACGCGCGCGGGTTCTGCCCGGACCTGTCGCAATATGGCACCTGCTTGCCAGCCGGGTAGCAAGGCACTGCTTGCCGCAGAAGAGATTGCCTGCCGCCCCCGTCTGGCAGCGGCAAGCCGGTCCAATCCACGTTCCGCCAGTTGGATCAGCCCCGCGTTGGTCCCATCCAACAGCGGCACCCGTTTTTGGGCCTCAAGTTCTGGAATTGCACGCAGATAGGCCGCAAGCCCCGCCGCATAGGCATAGTCGCGCACCACACCCTCGTCTGCTGGCCCCAGCGAGGCGGCCGCCATCCACATCAGACCGCCCGATGTGGCGTCGATAAAGGTGTCAAAGGCTGCCTCATCCTCAAACGGATCGCGGTAGATGTCCCAGCGCCGCGCCTCGGCCATTGCGTCAATCACCTGCGCGGCCTCGTGGTTGACCAGCCGCGCCAGCGGTGTCGCCACATAATGCCGACGCACCTGCCCGCCGGACGCAATCTCCGCACCGACATCGCGCCACCACTGCACCCGCATCTCGGCGATCATGCTCTCCTGACTGGCCCAGGGGGCGCGCGACATCTCGATGTTAAAGGCGTAGAGCGCAAACAGCAGCGGGCGCGCCTCGACGGGAGCGGCCATTGCGGCCAGAAAACGATCCGGATCGCCCTTCTGAACCGCCTCAGCGCAGGCGATCAGGTCACCGTCAAACTGCATCCGCCGCCTCGGCCGCATCGCGCAGCAGCTTCCAGTTCATTGCATCCAAAAGCGCGTCAAAAGACGCATCCAATATGTTCGGACTGACCCCAACAGTGGACCAGCGCCGCCCTTTGCCGTCTTCGCTGTCGATGATGACGCGGGTCACGGCCTCAGTGCCGCCCTGGGTGATACGCACCTTAAAGTCGACCAGCCGCATGTCGTCCAACACCTTGGAATAGCGCCCCAAATCCTTGCGCAGTGCCTTGGCCAAGGCGTTCACCGGGCCACGGTCGCTGCCCGAGGGATCAAGCGATTCACTCACCGAGAGGAGTTTTTCGCCATCCACTTTGACAACCACAACAGCTTCCGACAGGCTAATCATCTCATCATACTTATTCTTGCGCCGCTCCACCGTGACCTTATAGCGCTTGACCTCAAAGAACTGCGGCATCTGCCCCAGTTCCTCGCGCGCCAGCAGCTCAAAGGACGCCTGCGCCGTGTCGTAGGAATAGCCCTCGGTTTCGCGTTCCTTCACCCGCTCCAGAATACGGCCAAGCGCAGGGTCGCCCTTTTCAACCGTCAGGCCCGCCTCTGCCAGACGGCGGCGCAGGTTCGACTGCCCCGCCTGATTAGACATCGGGATGACGCGGCTATTGCCCACCACCGCAGGCTCAATATGCTCGTAGGTCGAGGGGTCCTTGAGGATCGCGCTGGCATGCAGCCCCGCCTTATGCGCAAAGGCCGAGGCCCCCACATAGGCCGCCTGTTTTTGCGGCACCCGGTTGAGGATCTCATCCAGCATCCGGCTCACCTTGGTCAGCCGCGCCAGCGCCCCCTGCGGCACGCCCGTCTCATAAGCGCTGGCATAGGGTTCCTTCAGCAAAAGCGTCGGGATCAGGGTGGTGAGGTTGGCATTGCCGCAGCGCTCGCCCAGACCGTTGAGCGTGCCTTGGATCTGGCGCACGCCCGCGTCCACCGCCGCCAGCGAACAGGCGACCGCATTTTCGGTGTCGTTATGGGTGTGAATGCCCAGATGATCGCCCGGCAGCCCCGCAGCGATCACCTCGGATACGATGCGATGAATCTCATGCGGCAGCGTTCCGCCATTGGTGTCGCACAGCACGACCCAGCGCGCGCCCGCCTCCAGCGCCGCGCGACAGGCCGCCAGCGCATAGTCTGGATTGGCCTTATAGCCGTCAAAGAAATGCTCGGCATCAAACAGCGCCTCGCGCCCTTGCGCCGCGATATGCGCCACAGACTGCGCGATATTGTCCAGGTTCTCTTCAAGTGTGATCCCCAGCGCCGCAGTCACATGATAGTCATGCGACTTGCCCACCAGGCAGACGCTCTTGGTGCCCGCGTTCATCACTGCCGCCAGCACATCGTCATTCTCTGCCGAGCGCCCTGCCCGCTTGGTCATGCCAAAGGCGGTCAGCGTCGCGCGGGTCTCGGGTGCCTCATCGAAAAAGGCACTGTCGGTCGGGTTGGCACCGGGCCAGCCGCCCTCAATATAGTCTACACCTAGGTCATCAAGCGCCTGGGCGATCTGCTTTTTTTCCAACGTGGAGAATTGCACCCCCTGCGTCTGCTGCCCGTCGCGCAGGGTGGTGTCATAAAGGTAGAGCCGTTCCGTCATTCCAGCCCCTCCAGCTTGGCCGCGTCAAACGCTGTGCCGGGCACAAGTTCCACACCGGTTTTCGACATGCGCACCTCCAGCCCTGCCGCCGTGTAGGCCGACTTGAGGCGATCTACCTCGGCAAAATCCTTGGTGTCCATGGCCGTCTGACGCGCCGCGAACAGTCGCGCCTCATGCGCCGAGAGATCAACCGACGGCGCAGCGGCCCAGTCACCCATCTCATCACTCAAGAGGCCCACCAACTGCCCCGCCGCCAGCAATCCCGCCGCATCTCCAGCCGCCGCCAGCTTGTGCATCTCGGCAATTGCCCCGGCGGTATTGAGATCATCCGCCAGTGCGTCCAGGACCGCGGCAGCAGCGGTGGCGGCGGGCTCGATGCCCGCTGTCAGCGCCCGCCACTTGCGCAACGTTGCCTCCGCCTCGGCGGCCTTCTTCTCGGTCCAATCCATCGGCTTGCGGTAATGGGTCTGCAGGAAAACAAACCGCACCACTTCGCCCGGAATGCCCTGCTCCAGCAGATCGCGCACGGTGAAGAAATTGCCTAGCGATTTGGACATCTTCTTGCCTTCGACCTGCAACATCTCATTGTGCAGCCAGTAGCGGGCAAACTCGCCTTCGGGATTGGCGCAGCAGCTCTGGGCGATCTCGTTTTCATGATGCGGGAACATCAGATCGTTGCCACCGCCGTGAATGTCAAAACTCTCGCCCAAGAGATCATGGCTCATGGCGGAGCATTCGATATGCCAACCCGGGCGTCCGCGCCCCCAAGGGCTGTCCCAGCCCGGCTGCGCCACATCCGACGGCTTCCAGAGCACAAAATCCATTGGATTTTTCTTGTAAGGCGCCACCTCAACGCGGGCCCCCGCGATCATATCGTCAACGGAGCGGCCCGAAAGCTGACCGTAGCCCTCGCGCCAGGAGTCCACCGCAAACAGCACATGGCCTTCGGCAGCATAGGCATGCCCCCGCGCGATCAGGTCCTCGATCATTGCGACCATCTGCGGGATATACTGGGTCGCGCGCGGCATATGCGTGGGCTCCAGCGCCCCAAGCGCGCCCATATCGTCCAGAAACCACTGGGTTGTCTCGGCGGTGATCTCGCCGATCTCGCGCCCGCTTTCGGCCGCACGCGTGTTGATCTTGTCATCGACGTCGGTGAAGTTGCGCGCATAGGTGACGTGCTCAGCGCCGTAGACATGACGCAACAACCGGAACAACACGTCAAACACCACTACAGGCCGTGCATTGCCCAGATGCGCCCGATCATAAACCGTGGGGCCACAGACGTACATCTGCACATTGTCCGGATCAATCGGGATAAAGACCTCTTTTTTGCGGGTCTTTGAGTTGTGCAATTTGATCGTCGTCATGTCAGCTCCTTCGACAACACGTCAGCTCGGGCGAACCCCAAATACCTCACCAAGCGCACTGCGCGCAGCGCGGGCTTAGCAACTTGTCACATGAAAGAGAACGACAGAAACCAGCCCGCTGAAGATCAGCAAGCAATACAAATGGTAATAATGGTTTCGATATGCGCCATATTGTTCAGCTAGCACATGTTTTTGGATCGGCCAAGCCCGGAGTTCACCCGCGCCATGATATCCCCCTCAGAACCGAAAGGCTGCAGTGAGGGCCAGTTGCCGGTTCTCGCTCGACAAGGAGTAATCCCCGTCCGCGCTGCGTCTTCCGCTGAGGCTGCCACTCAACTGCACGCCCGGCGATATTTCAATCGCGACGCCAAAGCCAAGAATGCCAAGTTCCTCGTGATCTTCGACAAACAGGCTGCTGCTTCCTTCGGGCTGTAGATCATAACTCGGCCTTGATTCCGTCGTAGGCAGGGCTGGAATATATGTGCTCGCTTCGCGGACGGGGCGCAGGTCCGTGCCAGCATTGGGCCTTTCGGCCTCATCAGACACAACATCACCGACCAGCGTCATCCCCAGAAACCGCCCGGACCAGTCGTCAGAGGCCGCAGGGGTGCTCAGCATTGCGGCTCCTAGCACGGCGCAAGCGCCCAACAGCAGAGCAGAATGCATGCAGCAGATATTATGCCGAGCAAAGCGGTGCATCGGTGAAACCCTATAAGACATGGAGATCACAGCCCATCCCCGGACTGTCAGGCCGTACCGTCCCGACCCTGTCTCATATCTCGCAGATTATACTTAACAATTCGTTCAGCTTCGCCGTTAAAACGCAAAAACTATAGGGGCATGCGCGGCGGGCCTACGTGCATTAGATTTACAAAAGCAAAAGGCCCTCTCCAGTTCGGAGAGGGCCAGTTTCGCCGATCAGGCTCTTTTCATTGACCGCCCGTGTTTTTCTTGCCTTGTCCTTCTCGGCGTATGGGATGAGCGCACCCACCCCAGACAGATTTCAGAAACCCAAAGTGTTTTGGTTCCCGATCATGGTGAAGCGCCGAACTTGCCGGTGCTTCAATTTTGTCGGGGATATCAGCAGATCACAAAGAGCCGCCTCATCCCCTGTGCATCCCCCAAGGTAAGCCTATGGATGCGGTTCCGTTTCCCGGCACATGACGCGCACCGGGACTTTCCTTAGCTACAGCCCGAGGTGGAGCCGCAGGTGTTGCATTTCATGCAGGTGCCGTTGCGCACCAGCGTGTAATTGCCGCATTCGCCGCATGGATCGCCTTCATATCCCTGCATTTTTGCTTTGGTGCGCGCGTCCATTCCGCCGCTTACAACTGGTGCGTCAGAGGTTTCCGGCACCAGTTTCTGCAATGCCGCCACGGGATCGGCGCTGCCGTCCAGCGCGGTCACCGCAACGCTGGTCTGACCGCCTTGCAGCACCACGAGTTCCTGCGGCAGGCGCTTGCGCAAATAACCGGTGGAGGAGATCTGCTTCAGCACCTCCAGCGATTTCGAGGCCGCCCCGTCGCTCAGCTCAGAGAGGTTCGAAAGCCCTTCCTCCGCATCGCCACGACCCAGATCATCGAAAGTTGCGCCTTCGGGCTTCACATGCGCCAGATCGGTGCGGTCGAGGTAGCTCACCGCCAGTTCGCGGAACACGTAATCGAGGATCGAGGTCGCGTTCTTGATCGAATCGTTGCCCTGAACCATCCCCGCTGGTTCGAATTTTGTGAAAGTGAAGGCATCGACAAATTCTTCGAGCGGCACGCCATATTGCAGACCGACCGAGACCGCGATGGCGAAGTTGTTCATCATCGCCCGGAAGCCCGCGCCTTCCTTGTGCATGTCGATGAAAATCTCACCAAGGTTGCCGTCCTCATACTCACCAGTGCGTAAGTAAACCTTGTGGCCGCCGACAACCGCCTTTTGCGTGTAGCCCTTGCGGCGCTGCGGCATCTTGGTGCGGTGAGATTTCATCACCTCCTTGATGACCACTTTTTCGACGATCTTCTCGGCGAGAGTGACCGCTTTTTCCGGCACCGAGCCTGTTTCCAGAATCTCGGCAGCCTCATCGTCATCTTCGACCAATGCCGCGGCGAGTGGCTGGCTCAGTTTCGAGCCGTCACGATAGAGCGCATTGGCTTTCACACCCAGCGACCAGCTCAGCTCGTAGGCTTTTTGGCAGTCCACGATGGTGGCGTTGTTGGGCATGTTGATGGTTTTGGAAATCGCGCCCGAAATAAAGCTCTGCGCGGCCGCCATCATTTTGATGTGGCTCTCAACACCCAGATAACGCTTGCCTTTTTTACCGCAGGGGTTGGCGCAGTCAAAGATCGAATAATGCTCTTCCTTGAGGTGCGGTGCACCTTCGAGCGTCATGGTCCCGCAGACATGATCGTTCGCGGCGTCAATGTCGGCTTTGGTGAAGCCGAGATGGCGCAGCAGATCAAAAGCTGTGTCATTGAGCTTATCGGCTGGAATGCCCAGCACGCCGGTGCAGAACTCTTCGCCCAATGTCCACTGGTTGAACACGAACCGGATGTCAAAGGCGCTTTCGAGTGCCGCATCGACCTTTGCCAGCTCATTGGGGCCAAAGCCATGTCCGGTCAGCGAGGTATGGTTGATCCCCGGCGCATTGCCGATGGAACCATGACCAACCGCATAAGACACTATCTCCTCGATCTGAGCCGAGGAATAGCCAAGGCCTTCCAGCGCCGAGGGCACCGAGCGGTTGATGATCTTGAAATACCCACCGCCTGCGAGCTTCTTGAACTTCACCAGCGCAAAGTCCGGCTCGATCCCGGTGGTGTCGCAATCCATCACCAGACCGATGGTGCCGGTGGGCGCGATTACGGTGGATTGCGCATTGCGATAGCCGTGCTTCTCACCGAGGCTCACCGCCTCGTCCCAAGCGCTCATCGCCAGTTCCGTGAGGCGCGCGTCGGGGCAGTTCTGCAGATCGAGCGGCACTGGCTTCACGGTGAGCGCATCATATCCTTCGGTCGCGCCATAAGCGGCATTGCGGTGATTGCGCATCACCCGCAGCATGTGATCGGCATTGCGCGCATAGCTCGGGAACGGCCCCAGCTCGGATGCGATCTCGGCAGAGGTGGCGTAAGCCACACCGGTCATGATCGCGGTCAAGGACCCGCAGAGCGCCCGGCCTTCGTCGCTGTCGTAGCCGTAACCCATGTTCATCAGCAACCCGCCGATGTTGGCATAACCCAGACCCAGTGTGCGGAAGTCATAGGACAGTTGCGCGATTTCCTTCGATGGGAACTGCGCCATCATCACCGAGATTTCCAGTGTCAGCGTCCACAGACGGCTGGCGTGCATGAAATCCTCGGCCTGAAACACGCCGCCCTGATAGAAGGTCAAGAGGTTCAGCGACGCGAGATTACAGGCGGTGTCGTCGAGGAACATATATTCGGAACAAGGATTTGAGCCCCGGATCTCACCGTCTTCGGGGCAGGTGTGCCACTCGTTGACAGTGTCGTGGAACTGGATACCCGGATCGGCGCAGGCCCATGCGGCGTGACCGACCTTCTCCCACAGATCGCGCGCCTTCACGGTTTTGGCGACCTTACCGTCGGTGCGGTTGATCAGCTCCCAATCGGCGTCCTTTTCGACCGCATGCAGGAATGCATTGGTCACGCGGATGGAGTTGTTGGAGTTCTGGCCCGACACGGACGAATAGGCCTCAGAGTCCCAATCGGTGTCATAGGTCGGGAACTCGATGCTGTCATAGCCCTGACGGGCATAATCCAGCACGCGTTTGATATAAGTCTCTGGAATTGCGACCTTCTTGGCCTCGCGGATCGCTTTTTTCAGAGCGGTATTTTCCGCCGGATCATAGGCATCCTCAGCGAGACCATCCCAAGTGCGCAGAGCCTCAAAAATGCCGTTCAGCATCTTCTCGTGCATTTTGGAGCCGGCCACAATGGAGGCGACTTTCTGTTCCTCGAGCACCTTCCATTCGATGAACTGCTCGATATCCGGGTGATCGGCATCCACGATCACCATCTTCGCTGCTCGACGGGTTGTCCCGCCTGATTTGATCGCGCCAGCGGCACGATCGCCGATTTTCAAAAAGCCCATGAGGCCCGAGGATTTGCCCCCGCCAGAGAGCCTCTCGCCCTCGGCCCGCAGGTGGCTGAAGTTGGTGCCGGTGCCGGAGCCGTATTTGAACAGCCGCGCCTCGCGCACCCAGAGATCCATGATGCCACCGTCCTGCACCAGATCGTCCGACACGGACTGGATGAAGCAGGCATGCGGCTGCGGGTGTTCGTAGGCGCTGTTGGATTTGGTCAGCTTGCCGGTCTTGTAGTCGACATAGTGATGCCCCTGCGCCGGGCCGTCGATGCCATAGGCCCAGTGCAGGCCGGTGTTGAACCACTGCGGGCTGTTCGGGGCGGCGCGCTGGGTCGCCAGCATATAGCGCATCTCATCGAAATAGGCGCGCGCGTCCTCCTCGGAGGAGAAATAGCCGCCCTTCCATCCCCAATAGGTCCAGGCGCCCGCCAGACGGTCAAACACCTGTTTGGAGGAGGTCTCGCCGCCAAGTTCCACATCGTCATCCGCCGGGACTGAGCGCCACAGGAACTCTGGTACACCCTTCTCGCGGACCTTCTTCAGACGCGATGGGACACCGGCCTTGCGAAAGTACTTTTGCGCGATGACGTCACTGGCCACCTGGCTCCAGGTCGATGGCACCTCGATGCCCTCAAGACGGAACACAATGGTGCCATCCGGATTGCGGATTTCGGACGTCGCCCCGATGAAATCCAAGGATGCATAGGCATCCTGTCCTGCTTCTGTGAAACGACGCTCGATCTTCATGGCTACACCTGTCCCAATTAGTCCCGCTTGCGCACCGGTGCATTTTGTACCGGCCTTCATATCGCTGACCGCAGAGGGCAATACCTGTTAACTGGCGTAGGTTCAGGCCCACGCTCACGGGTCCTTCACCGACCCGGATTTAACGGTTTTGCACGAAGCAGCCTGATCGGGAGCAACTGCTCAATCTCAACAAGATCTAGTGGCGCCCCCAAGCGACACACACAATCTCGCGTAAGATGGCATAGGCGGTCAACGCAAAATTTCAAATTTTACGGACCAGATTTCAGTTGACCGGTTTCACGATTTCGAGGGTCTGACTGACGCTATGATTCATCCACAGCGCCTCCCGTGGATCGGTGCTTTTGAATATTAAGTTAAGGAAATCTGAAAACCCGCGTGTTGCGAGGGGGTTGTCCTGCGGAGGTCATCCACGCTTGAGCTGTGCCCTCCCGCGGAGGCCCGCTTTTTGATGCTGGGATGTCGATCCAGTGAGCTGCGACACAACGCGCGTCCGTTCTGCAACGCCTCTGGGCCAGCATTCAGCTTCCGCAAATTTTTGAGGCAGGCAAATCACGATTTTGATGCCCTTGCGCGTCAGTTCCTAAATAAAGGGTAAACACCAGATATGCCGCCCTGCCCCTCACTGGCACCTAAACCTTGGCAGTGATTCTCGGCTCACCGTAAGGCGCGCGTCAACTCACCCAAAAGAGCGGGGTCACGATCAACATCCCAAAGCCCCTGCTGAACCCGAAGGTTCAGCAGATGACAGGGACTTCATTCATATAAGGAAGAAGTGGTCGGGGCGGCGAGATTCGAACTCACGACCCCCTGTACCCAAAACAGGTGCGCTACCAGACTGCGCCACGCCCCGGACCGTGCGCCTTCCTAGCGGTGCTGTTCTGATTTGAAAAGCCCTAACAGGGCCATTTTGCAGTTTCTTTTGAAAAAACTTCGTGGCGCATCTCACTGCCCACGGAAATCCCATAGGATTCAACGATACCGGCGTTGACTTCGAGCACCACCAAGACCTTATCGCCCCCGGGGATCGGTGTCAGATCGCCCGGCAAAGCGTTCTTGTGGATATGACTCACAACGCCATCCGCGCCGACAAAGATCATGTCGAGCGGGATCAGCGTGTTTTTCATCCAAAAGGCCACGCGCTGTGGCATCTCATAGATAAAGAGCATGCCAGATCGTTTGGGCATGCTGGGGCGATGCATCAACCCCTGAGCGCGGGTTTCGGGGGTGTCGACCACTTCGACCGAAAATCGCGCCTGCCCCCAAGGACCGCGCAGATCGACTTGGTCACGACTACAGGCCGCCGCAGCGAGACCGCAGGACGCCACAAGCCAAAGGGCGGCGGCTGCGATACGCGATGCAGCCACCCTACGCATCAGTCGATGTAGTCCAAATCGGATGAGGCCGCCTCCCAGGCGAGCACATCCACGGCCATTCGTCCGCGCTTGCCTTCGATCACCCGCATTGCGAGCGCCTCTCCGGATTGCACGTCTGACAGACCAGACTGGCGCAGCACCTCGACGTGTAGGAACACATCTTCGTCGCGCCCGAACACATTGGCAAAGCCAAACCCTTTGGCTTTGTCGAACCACTTGACCCGTGCGGGCTCCAGCGGCGTGTTGCTGATTTCTTCGTCATCCAACTGCGCCAGATCGCTGAGAACGGGTGTGTCCTCACGTTCTGGTGGGGTAATGGATACGATTTCTACCGCCTGCACACCTCGATCTGTGCGATGGGTGACAACTTCAATGCCAGCACCATCGGCAATCGAGCTTTGCCCGAAATTGCGCAGGACGTTTACGTGCAAAAGAATATCGGGTCCATTGTCAGGACAGACAATGAATCCATAACCTTTTGCGGGATCAAACCACTTCACTAGTCCACGGACATGCTGCAAACTGCTCAAATCTTCGGCCACTTGCGAATTCCACCGGTTCGTTTGTTATTTCCGTGTTGCTTCTCGTAACTGCGCGAATTCCGCACAAGAGTTCAAGAGCAAAAGAGTCAGGAGCCAAGGTGACCGCTAACTGATTTGTCGCAACCTTAAGGGCTAAGACGGGTAATTGTCCAATCATCTTGGACATTTTTACGTCGCCAGGCAAAACGATCGTGTAGTCTGAAGGCACCATCTGCCCAGAATTCTATTTCTGTCGGCACGATACGGTAGCCTCCCCAGAAATGGGGACGTTTGGGATTCGGTCCTTTTGTCGCGGTGACCTTTGCAACCTCTGCCATAAGTGCGCTGCGCGAAGACAACGGTTGCGATTGTTTTGACGCCCAGGCCCCGAGCCTGCTTTTGAGCGAGCGTGAGGCGAAATATTCATCCGCTTGCGGCCCATCTTCTTTGCTGACGTGCCCGCGCACGCGGATCTGACGGCGCAACGACTTCCAATGTATCACAAAGGACGCAGTGCCGCTGGCTTCGATTTCCTGCGCCTTGGTGCTCTCGTAGTTCGTGTAAAACACAAAGGCTGCGTCTTCGATTTCTTTCAGCAAAACCATACGACTGTTGGGCATCCCGCTGGGGTCCACCGTCGCCAGCGCAATCGCGTTGGGGTCATTGATTTCGGTCTCACTGGCCTCGGCCAGCCATACGCGCGCTATTTCGAATGGATCGTTCCCTTCGAAGAGCCCCTCTCTGTCCGACATGATGTTATATCCTTACTGATTGCCTTCGTACTTAGTGACCTTTGTGCCCGATTGGAAGGGGCCGGTCGGCGAGTAGACTTGATGCCCTTGTCACAGCGGGCTAAAGGACGTTCTATTAACCGATCACAGGCGGAGAACCTGCATGTCTAGTCAACTGATGGCCGGAAAACGTGGCCTCATCATGGGCCTGGCCAATGACAAATCCATCGCGTGGGGCATTGCCAAAGCCTGCGCTGAGGCCGGAGCTGAACTTGCGTTCTCCTATCAAGGTGAAGCGCTGAAAAAGCGGGTCGACCCGCTGGCGGGCCAGCTTGGCAGTGATATCGTGCTGCCCTGCGATGTCGCAGATGAGGCGTCCATCGACGCGCTCTTTGCTGCGCTCGAAGAAAAATGGGGCAAGCTCGACTTCATCGTGCATGCCATCGGTTTTTCCGACAAGAGCGAGCTGCGTGGCCGCTATGTCGACACCAGCCGCGCAAACTTCCAGATGACCATGGATATCTCGGTCTATTCCTTCACTGCCGTTGCAAAACGTGCGGAGAAGATGATGGACGAAGGTGGCTCCATGCTCACGCTGACCTACTATGGCGCTGAACAGGTGATGCCGCACTATAATGTCATGGGGGTCGCCAAGGCGGCACTTGAAGCTTCGGTGAAATACCTGGCCGAGGATCTGGGCAAGGACGGCATCCGCGTCAACGCGATCTCTGCAGGCCCGATCAAGACGCTGGCGGCCTCCGGCATCGGCGATTTCCGCTACATTATGAAGTGGAACGAGTACAACTCGCCCCTGCGCCGCAATGTGACCACCGATGACGTGGGCAAATCCGCGCTGTATCTCCTGTCGGATCTGGCCTCTGGTGTCACCGGCGAGAACCTGCATGTGGATGCGGGCTATCACGTGGTCGGCATGAAGGCCGTGGACGCCCCGGATATCGAGAAAGGCTAACCCCAGATGAGCACCAAGGACCCGAACCGCCTGCCCCATGAAAAGGGGTTTCACATCTCATGGGATCAGATCCACCGTGACAGCCGCGCGCTGGCGTGGCGTCTGGACGGGCTCGGGCCCGATGATGGCCACTGGCGCGCGGTTGTGGCGATCACCCGCGGCGGCATGGCGCCGGCGATGATCGTGGCACGCGAACTCGACATTCGTACCGTCGATACGATCAGCGTGAAATCCTATCACTCCGGTGGCGGCAAGGCCGATCAGCGCCGCGAGGCCGAAGTGCTAAAAAGCCCTGACGCAGAGATGATGGGCGACGGCACCGGCATCCTGATCGTCGACGATCTGGTTGACTCGGGCAAGACGCTGGAACTGGTGCGCAGCCGTTACCCAAAGGCGCATCTGGCGACCGTCTATGCAAAACCGCAGGGCGAACCACAGGTCGATACATTTATCACCGGCGTCAGCCAGGATACGTGGATCTTCTTTCCGTGGGATATGGCGCTGCAATATGTTGAACCCTACCGCGGCACTGATTGACGTAGGGTTATTTTACAAATTAAATAAAACGCGCCCTAACCGGCGCGTTTTTTCTTTTCGGCTCTCCGGTTTCGTCCTCTTGCTTTGGGCAATTGAAATCGACCAAATGGCAAAAATCCGCGTATTGCGTGAGACTTAAAAAAGGAATTTTCGATGCATCTTGCCAGAACCAACGCCACTTTCGTTTCTCCGATCGTGGAATCCCGGCGCTGGCTGCAGGGGGTTACGTTTTCCGAGAACCAGCCGCTTTTAAATCTCAGCCAAGCTGCCCCGGCAGATCCACCACCGACAGGTTTACGTCAGGCAATGGCTGAGGCGGTATTGAACCAAACCAGCGCCCATCTTTATGGACCTGTATTGGGCAACCCGGATTTACGGGCGGCATTGGCAGAACAGATCAGTCGCCATTATGAGACCCAAGTCACCGCTGAAGAGGTCGCCATCACCTCAGGCTGCAATCAGGCTTTTGCAGCCACGATCCAGAGCCTCTGTGCTGAGGGCGACGAGGTGATCCTGCCGACGCCTTGGTACTTCAATCACAAAATGTGGCTCGATATGCAGGGGGTCACCACCCTGCCCTTGGCCGTCGGCGCGGGGATGCTGCCCGAGGTCGACAAGGCCGAAGCGCTGATTACCGACCGGACCCGCGCCATTGCGTTGGTCACCCCCAACAACCCCTGCGGCGTCGAATATCCTGCTGCGCTCCTTGATGCGTTCTGTGATCTGGCGCAGCGATATGGGCTGACGCTTATTGTGGATGAGACTTATCGTGATTTTGACAGTCGCTCCGGCGCGCCGCACGGCCTGTTCCAGCGCAGCGATTGGCATCACACGCTGGTCCACCTCTATTCCTTCTCCAAGGCCTATCGCCTCACGGGCCACCGCGTCGGAGCCATCGCCGCCGCCCCCGCGCGCCTGCTTGAAATGGAGAAGTTCCTCGACACGGTGACCATCTGCCCCGCACAACTCGGCCAGATCGGGGCCAAATGGGGGATCGAGAATCTCGACCAGTGGCTAGCAGGCGAGCGGGCAGAGATCCTGAAGCGCCGCGCCGCGATTGAGGCGAGGTTTGCGCCCCTATCCGACAAAGGCTGGCAGCTTTTGGGCCTCGGCGCTTATTTTGCCTATGTGGCGCATCCGTTTGAACAAAGCTCCGATGAGATCGCCCAGCGGCTCCTGCGGGAGGCGGGAATGCTCTTGTTGCCGGGCACCATGTTTACCCCGGAGGGCGCGCCAGAAGGCCATCGTCAGTTCCGCATCGCGTTCGCCAATGTGAATGAGAGCGGCATCCACGAGATGCTCTCGCGTCTTGCGGAATTTGCCGGGTAACAAAACCTCTACACCTCTGCCGCCCTCGACGCTTGCTCCTGCCGGGGCAGACGCGTATTCAGGGCGGCAACAGGAGACAGCCGACCCAGTCGGCGCAATATGGCCGCCCGGCACCCGTCCCGGCGCGCCGCCAAAAGACGACATAAAGGGCCGCAGGCATGAAAAACCTCTCAAAGACCTTCGTTTGGATCCTTATGGGTCTGTTGTTCGTGGGGCTTGCGGGCTTTGGTGCGATCAACGTATCCGGCACCACACGCACGCTGGCCACCGTCGGCGACGCAACGGTCAGCGTCGATGACTACGCGCGCGCACTTCAGCAAGAGCAACGCGCCATTCAGGCCCAGTCCGGCCGGTCCATCCCGCTCTCGCAGCTGATTTCCATGGGCGTGGATCGCGGCGTGCTCTCCGGCTTGGTGGCCTCTGCCGCGCTGGACAATGAACTCGGCGAACTTGGCCTCTCCGTGGGCGATGAGGTGCTGCTCAAAGAAATCACCCAGATTTCTGCCTTTCAGGGCTCTGATGGCAGCTTCAGCCGCGACAACTATCGTTTTGCTCTTGATAACGCAGGCCTCTCCGAGGCTGATTTCGAAGAAGACATGCGTTCTGAGACTGCCCGTACCCTGCTGCAAGGCGCCATCACTGGCGGCACCCGTATGCCCGCCGTGCTGGGGGAGACGCTCACCGATTACATTGGCGCGCGCCGCAGCTTTGCCTATGTGCGCCTCTCCGAGAATGACGTGATCCTCACCGCTGTTGAACCCACAGAGGATGAGCTGAAAACCTTCTATGAGACCCATATCGAGGATTTCACCCTGCCCGAGACCAAGGTCATCACCTATGTAGCCCTGCGCCCCGATGCGCTGGTGGATGAGGTCGAAGTGGACGAAACAGCCCTGCGCGCACTCTATGACGAGCGCGACGCAGAGTTCAACGTCCCCGAGCGTCGCCTGGTCGAACAGCTGGTCTTCCCAAATGAAGATGCGGCCGCAACCGCCAAGGCGCAGCTCGACGTGGGTGGCACCACTTTTGAAACCCTCGTTGAAGAACGTGAACTGACGCTGTCGGATATCGACATGGGCGACGTGGCAATCGACACGTTGGGTGCGGCAGGAGACGCGGTGTTTGCCGCAGAGGTTGGCGACGTCGTTGGCCCGCTGCCGTCGGACTTTGGCCCGGCGCTCTATCGTGTAAACGGTGTGCTTGAGGCCAATTTCACCAGTTTTGAGGATGCGCTGCCGACGCTGCGCGAAGAACTGGCACTGGACCGCGCCCGCCGCGTGATCGAGACCCGCTCTGAAGGTATCGATGATGCGCTTGCCGGCGGGGCCACCCTCGAAGATCTGGCCAAAGAGGAAAACGGCATGGTGCTGGGTCAACTTGATTGGACCGCAGACACCACAGACGACATTGCCGCTTATGACACCTTCCGCAATGCGGCAGAGGCGGTCACGATCGAGGACTTCCCTGCGGTGGACTACCTTGAGGATGGCAGCCTCTTTGCCCTGCGCCTTGATGAGGTGCTGGCGCCCCGTCCCCAGCCGTTTGAAGATGCCCGCACCGCCGTTGCCGAAGCCTTCAAAGGCGACCGGATCGCCAAGGCACTGGCAGAGCAGGCCGATCAGATCAAAGCGGCGACCGAGGCCAATGACGGCCAGTTCCCCGAGGAGCGCGAGGTGGTTGAACAGACCGGCCTCACCCGCACGGCTTATCTTGATCAGACCCCGGTTGATCTGCTCAATCAGGTGTTTGAGATGGAAGTAGGCGAGGTTCGCGTGGTCTCTGACGCCGAGGGCACCGTGGTTGTGCGTCTGGATGAGACCCTGCCGCCCGATGATGGCAACGACATGCAGTTCCTGACGCAGGCTCTCAATGAGCAACTGAATCAGTCCCTGTCGAATGAGATCTTTCAGATCTATCTGCAAGCGGTGCAGTCACGCGCGCGCCCGCAGGTGAACCAACAGGCGGTGAATTCAGTTCACGCCACCTTTCAATAACTAAGCACGAGGCGCATGCGCTCATGGCCCTGATCCCCGACTTCGACACATTCGCCAAAGCCTATGAGGCTGGCGAAAATCAGGTGGTCTACACACGGCTTGCCGCCGATCTGGATACGCCCGTCTCCTTGATGCTGAAACTCACCGGCGCGCAGAAGGATGCCTTCATGCTGGAATCGGTGACTGGCGGTGAGGTGCGTGGGCGCTATTCCATCATCGGTATGAAGCCAGACCTGATCTGGCGCGCGCGGGGCGAACAGGCAGAGATCAACCGCGCCGCCCGCTTTGATCCCGACGGGTTTGCCCCTGTCGAGGGTAATCCGCTCGACACATTGCGCGCGCTGCTGGCCGAAAGCCGCATCGACCTGCCCGATGATCTGCCGCAGGCAGCGGCAGGGCTGTTTGGCTATCTGGGCTATGACATGATCCGCCATGTGGAGCATCTGCCCCATGTGAACCCCGACCCGCTGGGCCTGCCCGACGCGGTGATGATCCGCCCCTCTGCGGTAGCGGTGCTGGACGGCGTGAAGGGCGAGGTCACGGTGGTTTCTCCGGCGTGGGTCAGTGACGGGCAATCGGCGCGTGCGGCCTATGCACAAGCGGCGGAGCGCGTGATGGATGCGGTGCGCGATCTCGAACGCGCCATGCCCGCCGAGACCCGCGATCTGGGCGAGGCGCGCGAGGTGGCCCCGCCGGTCTCAAACTTTACCAAGGACGGCTATATGGCCGCCGTAGAGAAGGCCAAGGATTACATCCGCGCCGGGGACATCTTTCAGGTGGTGCCCGCACAGCGCTGGACGCAGGATTTCCCGCAGCCGCCTTTTGCGCTTTATCGCTCGCTCCGGCGCACCAACCCCTCGCCGTTCATGTTCTATTTCAACTTCGGCGGTTTTCAGGTGATTGGTGCCAGCCCCGAGATCCTCGTACGGGTCTTTGGCAACGAGGTCACCATTCGCCCCATCGCTGGCACCCGTCCGCGCGGGGCCACCCCCGAAGAGGACAAGGCGCTAGAACAGGATCTGCTGGCCGACAAAAAAGAGCTGGCCGAGCATCTGATGCTCTTGGATCTCGGGCGCAACGATGTGGGCCGCGTCGCCAAGATCGGCACCGTGCGCCCCACCGAGGAGTTCATCATCGAGCGTTACAGCCACGTGATGCATATCGTCTCCAACGTGGTCGGCGAGCTGCACGAGGACAAAGACGCACTGGATGCGTTCTTTGCGGGCATGCCTGCGGGCACGGTGTCCGGTGCGCCCAAGGTGCGCGCGATGGAGATCATCGACGAGCTGGAGCCAGAAAAACGCGGCATCTATGGCGGCGGTGTCGGCTATTTCAGCGCCGGGGGCGACATGGATATGTGTATCGCCCTGCGCACCGCGATCGTGCAGGATCAAAAGCTCTATATTCAGGCCGGGGGCGGCGTTGTCTACGACAGCGACCCGGAAGCGGAGTATATGGAGACTGTGCATAAATCCAACGCGATCCGCCGCGCGGCTGCGGATGCCGCACGCTTTACCGGCGATGGCAACCGCTGAAAAAGCCATGACCTCAAAATGAAAAACGCGCTCCCGAGACCATCGTGGAGCGCGTTTTTGTATCTTAGATCGGACCTAGCCTACTGTGCATTCGGCTCCAGCAGGCGTTTGAGGCTGGTGGAGATAGGCACCAGTTCGACCCGGCTCGCCCGGTCTTGCAATCCCCAGATCAGCAAAGCGGAAATGGTATCCGGTTTCAAACGCCCAAGCATGATCACCGCGCCTTCCTGACCGGAGCGGAAGGCCGCCTGATCGAGGAAGCGACGCATGGCGCGCGGATCTTGTCCGGCACCGTCAAAATCGCGGAATACCACGCCCGAGGGGATGCCATCGCGCAGCGCCATTTTTTGCACCGTGTTCAGACCATTGTCCTGCAACACCAGCCCGTAGCCCAGATCTGCTGCAATCGTTGCCACCTGATCCGCCAAGGGGCGGTTACCCTGCACGCCACTATCGATTCCCTCAAGAATGCCAACCGCCTCAGGCACGCGATCAAACCACACGGGCATCGCAGTTTCCGCATCCTGCGGCTGGCCTTCACGCGGCAGATCCGCCAGCACCATGACCTCAAACCCAGCCGACCGGCGCGCGTTCATGCGCGCAACTGCGTCCGGATCGCTTGGGTCGATGGCAAAGGTCAGCGGATAGGGGAAATCTTCCAATGCCTCGGCCCCGACCGCGCCCTCTTCCTCAATCAGGATGATCGACATCAACGGCACGCCGGGCTCCGGGCTTGCGGGTTCAGCGTTGCGTATAAAAGGCGGCGTCTCGGGTGTCGCTTCCGCACCCGTCGCAGGCGCAGCTTTATTGCGTTCTGTAAGGGGCACCACGCGCGTGCCAATGCTCGGCCCCGGCTCCGTGCCCTCATCGCCAGCGGTTTGCGGCAGATCTGCGATCCTCAACTCACCCGAGTCATCCTCGCCCGTCTCGTCTGATCTGACCGGAGGCGTCGTCAGGTTCGGCGAGGGCGTGGCATCGGGCGGCGTGCCGATCCCCGGTGCCTCAACCGCTGCACTGTCCAGCCGCACCGGAGCGGGCGTGTCCTCTGCCTCCTGCGACAGTTCAGGCGCGGGCGTCTCTTCTTCGGGCGCGGTCAGCGCAGGCTCGCCGCTGTCCGCAACCTCGGGGGCGGCAGCAGGGTCATTCACGACCGCAGGCGATTCTTCTACGAGAGGCGCTGCGGGTTGTGTGCTGTCGCCTGCATCCGTTCCCGGCAAAGGATCATCCGATGCAACCGAAATCTCGGGCGCGTCAACACCTTCTGGCGCGGAGTCCAGCGCAGCCTCCGTCTCGGTGGATACAGCCGGGCGCTCTGGTGCGGTGGTGTCGATCTCACTGGGCGCATCGTCACTGATGGTTCCTTCAGCGGTCGGCTCGGCGGGGGCCGTCTCAACCACATCCGCATCGCTGCCCGGTGTATCAAGGCTCTGTGTCGGTGTTTCACGCGGCTCCAGCGTCGTGGTCGGCGTCTCATGCGAGACATCAACCGCCTGCGGCAAAGGAGTTGACAGTGACCAGACCGCCGCCCCAGCAACCGCGACCAGCGCCCCAACGCTTACGCCACCCAGAAATCCTCGCATGCCTGTTTCGCCCTCTTGCCTGTGCCCGTTTTCCTGCGCGCGCCCCAAAACGAGGTACCTCAGCTCCGGTCATCTTCTCCGTCTGACGCGCGTCAGCCCGGATGTGCCCTTGACGCTGCCGCGCATCCCTGAACATGTATGGTCCCACACACTATACTGCGGCGCGGCCCCCGCCCGCCACCCTTAAAAGAGCGTCCCAAGATGTTGCTGCTTATCGACAACTACGACTCCTTCACCTACAACCTCGTGCATTATCTTGGCGAGCTGGGCGCCGAGATCGAGGTCTGGCGAAACGATGCGTTGGATGTGCAGCAAGCCATGGCGATGAAGCCCTCCGGCATCCTGCTGAGCCCCGGCCCCTGCGACCCCGATCAAGCGGGCATCTGCCTTGCGCTCACCGAAGCAGCCGCCGAAACCCGCACGCCGCTGTTGGGCGTCTGCCTTGGCCATCAGACCATCGGTCAGTCCTTTGGCGGCAAGGTGGTGCGCTGTCATGAGATCGTGCACGGCAAGATGGGCAAGATGCATCACACCGACAAGGGTCTCTTTAAGGGGCTGCCGTCGCCGTTCGATGCCACCCGCTATCACTCGCTGGTGGTGGAGCGCGAGAGCTTTCCGGACTGTCTTGAGATCACCGCAGAGCTGGAAGACGGCACCATCATGGGCCTGCAGCACAAAGAGCTGCCCATCCACGGCGTTCAGTTCCACCCGGAATCCATCGCCTCCGAGCATGGGCATGCGCTCCTGCAGAACTTCCTGAATGAGATGAAGGTCCCGGCATGAGTGATGCGCTGAAACCTCTGATCGGTCTGGCCGCAGATCGCGCCTTGACCCGTACCGAAGCCGAAACCGCCTTTGCCGCGCTGTTCAATGGCGAAGCCACCCCAAGCCAGATCGGCGGCCTTCTGATGGCCCTGCGCACCCGGGGCGAGACGGTGGATGAATATGCCGCCGCGGCCGCCGTGATGCGCGCCAAATGCAACAAGGTCACCGCGCCTCAGGGGGCGATGGACATCGTCGGCACCGGTGGCGATGGCAAGGGCACGCTCAATATCTCCACCGCGACGGCCTTTGTGGTGGCGGGCACCGGCGTGCCTGTGGCCAAACACGGCAATCGCAACCTCTCGTCCAAATCCGGTGCGGCAGATGCGCTGACCGAGATGGGCATTCAGGTGATGGTCGGCCCGAAAGTGGTTGAAAAATCACTGAAAGAGGCGGGCATCTGCTTCATGATGGCGCCTATGCATCACCCGGCAATTGCCCATGTGATGCCCACCCGTCAGGAACTGGGCACGCGGACGATTTTCAACATCCTCGGCCCCCTGACCAATCCGGCGGATGTCAAACGCCAGCTCACCGGGGCCTTTAGCCGCGACCTGATCCGCCCGATGGCAGAAACCCTGCAGCAGCTCGGCTCTGAAAAGGCATGGCTGGTGCATGGCTCTGATGGCACCGACGAGCTGACCATCACCGGCGTCAGCTGGGTTGCGGGTCTTGGTGAGGACGGCAGCATTTCCGAATTCGAGATCCACCCCGAAGAAGCGGGCCTGCCCGAACATCCCTTTGAGGCGATTGTGGGTGGCACCCCCGGCGAGAATGCCGAGGCGTTTCGCGCGCTTTTGAACGGTGAACCCTCCGCCTATCGTGACGCGGTGCTGCTCAACTCCGCTGCCGCGCAGGTGGTTGCAGGTACAGTCTCCTCACTCAAGGAAGGCGCGGAACGCGCCGCTGAGAGCATCGACAGCGGTGCGGCCCTTGGCAAGGTCACGGCGGTTGCACGGATCACTTCGGAGGCCGCCTGATGGCCCCGCAAGACCACGCCTCAGCCCTGCGACCTGCGGTCGGGGGCTGGGCGGACCTGCCGTTCTTTCAGACGCATTGGCCCTTGATCGAAGCAAAGCTCGCACAAGACGCGCGTCAGATCTTGCCGCCTGCGCATCAGCGGTTTGCCGCCCTGGAACTGACCCCGCCAGAGGCCACCCGCGTGGTGATCCTCGGTCAGGACCCCTACCCCACGCCGGGTCACGCCCATGGGCTGTCCTTTTCGGTCGAGCCAGATGTGACACCCCTGCCCCGATCGTTGCGCAATATCTATCAGGAGATGCGCGACGACATCGGCTGTTGCCCCGACACCGGCGATCTGCGCCCTTGGGCCGCGCAGGGCGTGCTTTTGCTCAATACGGTGCTCTCGGTGCCTGCGGGCGACGCCAATGGCCACAAGAAACTGGGCTGGCAAGAACTTGCGCATCAGGTATTGGATCATAGTTCTTGTCGCCCAACGGCCTATGTCCTCTGGGGCAATCAAGCGCAGAATCTCGAGAGCCACATTCGCCCCGGCGATCACCTGATCGTCAAGACCGCCCACCCCTCTCCACTGTCGGCACGTCGGGGCTTTTTTGGCTCCCGCGTGTTCTCGGCGATCAACGACTGGCTCACCGCGCGCGGCGAGCCGCCTATCACGTGGGCCGCCCCACGCACTTCTCAAGGGAGCCTCTTCGATGTCTGAGACCATCCTCGATAAAATCAAAGCCTACAAACTCGAAGAGGTCGCTGCCGACAAGGCCGCCAAACCGCTGGCAGAGGTCGAGGATGAGGCCCGTGCCGCTGATCCTGTGCGCGGGTTTGCAGATCGTTTGCAGCAGGCCACGCACGAAGGCTATGGCCTGATTGCCGAGATCAAAAAAGCCAGCCCTTCCAAAGGCTTGATCCGTGCCGATTTTGATCCCGCCGCGCTTGCCAAAGCCTATGCCGACGGCGGGGCAACCTGTCTGTCGGTGCTGACCGACACGCCGAGTTTTCAGGGTGCCAAGGACTATCTGGTAGAGGCCCGCGCCGCCTGCGATCTGCCCTGCCTGCGCAAGGATTTCATGTATGACACCTATCAGGTCGCCGAGGCCCGCGCGCTTGGGGCCGACTGTATCCTGATCATCCTTGCCTCTGTCAGCGATGCACAAGCCGCAGAGCTGGAGGCCTGCGCCTTTGAGTGGGATATGGATGTGCTGCTGGAAGTCCACAACGAAGAGGAACTGGAGCGCGCCTGTCACCTGAAGTCACGCCTGATGGGCATCAACAACCGCAATCTCAAGACCTTTGAGACCACGCTCGACACCACCCGGATCCTGTCGCGCATGGTGCCGCCGGATCGTACAATCGTCTGCGAAAGCGGCCTGTTCACGCCCGAAGATCTCTCTGATATGGCCCGCTATGGTGCGCGCAGCTTCCTCATCGGCGAGAGCCTGATGCGTCAGGACGATGTAACCACAGCCACCCGTGACCTGCTGGCCAATCCGCTGGTTCCCACGGTCTAAACAAGGAGGCCTGTGCCATGTCGCTCACGCATTTTGACCAAAAGGGCGACGCCCATATGGTGGACGTCTCCGACAAGGATGTGACCGCACGGATCGCCGTGGCCGAAGGTCATATCAAAATGGCGAATGCCACTTATGAGACCGTCGCCGAGGGCCGCGCCAAGAAGGGCGATGTCCTTTCTGTGGCGCGTCTTGCCGGGATCATGGGGGCCAAGAAAACCGCCGAGCTGATCCCGCTCTGTCACCCGCTGCCCATCACAAAGGTCGCAGTAGAGCTGACCCTGGACCCCGACCTGCCGGGCGTGCGTGTTGAGGGCACAGTCAAAACCACCGGCCAGACCGGCGTCGAGATGGAGGCCCTGACGGCAGTCTCGACCGCTTGCCTTACGGTCTACGACATGGCCAAGGCGGTGGATAAGGCAATGGAAATCGGCGGCATCCGCGTCATGTTGAAAGACGGCGGCAAATCCGGTCGTTACGAGGCGTAACCGATGATCTCCGTCTCTGAGGCCCGCGCCGCGCTGCTTGATCTTGTCTCTGCCGTGGATGTTGAGACCGTCCCTCTGGCGCAAGCGGCGGGCCGTGTGTTGGCACGACCCGTCACCGCAGGGCGCGATCAGCCGCCCTTTGATGCCTCCGCCATGGATGGCTATGCGGTGAATGCCGCTGAGGTGGAACTGCATGCGATGTTCAAGGTGATCGGCGAGGCCGCTGCCGGACATGGGTTTCAGGGCCGGGTTGGTGCCGGTCAGGCAGTGCGGATCTTTACCGGTGCGCCGGTGCCGGAAGGCGCGAGTTTTGTGGTCATTCAGGAAGATGTGGACCGCAAGGGCGATCTCATCACCATCACCGATGATCCGGGGGGCAACGCCAATATCCGCGACCGGGGTCGTGATTTTCGGGTCGGCCAAATCGTCGACGCCCCGCGCCTGTTGCGCCCTGCTGATATCGCGCTCTTGGCGGCGATGAACATCGCGGAGGTGCCGGTGCGCCGTCGCCCCGTGGTGGCGCTGATGTCCACTGGAGACGAGCTGGTGATGCCCGGCGAGCCCCCCGGCCCGGACCAGATCATCGTCTCCAACACCTTTGGCCTCAAGGCGATGCTCAAAGAGCACGGCGCCGAGGTGCGCATGCTGCCGATCGCGCGCGACACCGATGCCTCGCTGCGTACCGCCTTTGGGTTGGCACATGATGCAGATCTGATTGTGACCATCGGCGGTGCCTCGGTCGGTGATCACGATCTGGTTGCGGGTGTGGCCGAAAGCCTCGGGATGGAACGTGCGTTTTATAAGGTTGCGATGCGCCCCGGAAAACCGCTGATGGCGGGGCGCTTTGGCACCGGCGCGATGGTCGGGCTGCCAGGCAATCCGGTCTCTGCCATGATCTGTGGTCGGGTCTTTGTGGTGCCGATGCTCTTTGCCATGCTGGGTCTTCCAACAGCGGCAGAGAACCTGATGAGCGCGCCGCTTGCAGCCCCTCTGCCCGCCAATGGCCCACGCCAGCACTATATGCGCGCCATGTGGAAGGACGCGGGCCTGCAGGCCTTTGACAGTCAGGACAGCTCTCTGCTCTCGGTTCTGGCGCAAGCCGAAGCACTGATCGTGCGCCCGCCGCACGACCCTGCCCGCGATGTCGGCGAGCATATAGATTACCTCGCGATCTGAACCTCCACGCGCTGTACCCAACGGCGCACTCAGCAGAAAACCTAGCCTCTACTGCCACTTGATTGAGCATTTTATGTTCTCATTATGATCGGAACCGTTGACACAAAACGGGAACATGAATAGAACATAAACAAAAGGCATCGTGCAGAGGGGACAGCTATGCTGACGAAAAAGCAGCTTCAGCTTTTGGAGTTTATTCACAAGCGTCTGCAAAAGGACGGCGTCCCGCCCAGTTTTGACGAGATGAAAACCGCGCTGGATCTGCGCTCGAAATCCGGCATTCACCGCCTGATTACAGCGCTTGAGGAGCGCGGCTTTATCCGTCGCCTGGCCCACCGCGCCCGCGCGATTGAGGTGATCCGCCTGCCCGACAGCCTCGGCGGCAATCCAGATAGTTTCCAGCCCAAGGTCATTGCAGGCGGCAAGGATCAAAACGCTCCAAAAGCGGAATTAAAACCCGTGGCGGACAACGGCGCCACAGAACTCGCCGTGATGGGTCGCATCGCCGCCGGTGTCCCGATTGAGGCGATCAGCCAGGCCTCCGCCCATGTTGCGGTGCCCAATGCCATGTTGTCCAGCGCCGGTCAGCATTACGCATTGGAGGTACGCGGCGATTCCATGATCGATGCGGGCATCAATGATGGCGATGTGGTGGTCATTCGTGAAACGGACGCGGCTGATAACGGTGATATCGTCGTCGCGCTTGTTGAGGGTCATGAGGCGACGCTCAAACGTTTCGAGCGTAAGGGCCGTATGATTGAGCTGCATGCCGCCAACCCGGCCTATCCAACCCGCAGCTATTCCGAGGATCAGGTTAAGGTGCAGGGGCGCCTTGTTGGTCTGATCCGTACCTACTGATCCAAACGATCACCTCAAAACACTATATAACGCCCGGTTGCACTGCTGCAGCCGGGCGTCTTTGGTTAGCGCGCAGACCACAGGCGGCGCGCGCCCGCATTGGCTGTGATCATTTCGCCCCGCTGCGTATAGGCGATGCTGCCTGTGTCGCGCAGCGCTTTCGGGGTGAGCCAGAGGCATTCCCCATCTGGGGGCTCCGCCTCTACGGAGAGCACGATCACCTCATGCGGCGCGCAGCTCATTTGCCATTCGCTCAACCCGGTTTTGCCCACGACATGCACAAAATGGCGTTCAACGGCCTGAAACGTCTGCACCTTTCCCTGTTGTCGCGCGGGCACGCGATCAAAGGCCTCGACCTGATCCGCGCCATCACCGTCGTTTTCCAGCCAGATACCCGCGACAAAACTCTTGCCGCGCGGTCGAGACAGGGCGCGTCCCTCTGATGTCATGACCCCAACCAACCCACCATCGGCAGAGATCAGAACCTCCGGGCGCGGCGAAGACGGCCAGAAGAACAGCGCCACGCCGATGGGCGCAAGTCCGACCCAACGCAACCGCCCCTGCCACAGCAGCACCAGCAACGCGCTCATGACCAGCACCGGCAACATCCATGGCTCTGGTGCGACCACCTGACCGCGGGCACCGGGCCAGCCGGCGACAGTGTCGGCGACGGTCAAAATCCAGCTGATCCCCTGTGACATGATCCAGAATCCAACCGCGCTGCCCCCAAAAGGCGCAAGGCAAATTGCCAGAACCGCGCCCGGCACCACTACCGCGCCCATCACAGGTACGGCCGCGAGATTCGCAATCAGCCCGTAATGCGAGACCATATTGAAATGGGCCGCGCCAAACGGCGCTGTCGCCACGCCCGCCACCAGCGAGGACACCACAAGTGCCCCAACCCAGCGCAGCGCGCCTCCTAAGTGACCGCCGCGTCCCGGTCGAAACATCGGCTGCACCGCCCGAAACACCACCACCAGCGCCAGTGTCGCAGCAAAGCTCATTTGAAACCCGGCGCTCAGCAGGCTTTCGGGGCGGCGCAGCAGCACCAGTACCGCCGCAAAGGCGACCGCCCGCACGGATATCGCGCGCCGGTCCATCAGCACCGCCACCAGCATCACCGCCACCATCAAGAACGCCCGTTCGGTGGCGACATTGGCCCCGGACAGCAGCAGATAGCCAAAGCTTGCGACCAGTGCGACAGCAGCAGAGATTTTCTTGACCGGCCATCGCAACGCAATTCTGGGCCAAAGCGCAAAACCTCGGCGCAGGCTGGCAAAGATTACGCCAGCAAACAGGCCCATGTGCAGCCCGGAGATGGCCAGAAGATGCGCCAAGTTGCTGGCGCGCAGATCCTCGGTCACATGTCTTGGCAAATGGGCGCGATCCCCGGTGATGAGGGCGGTTGCAACGCCGCCCGTCCGCTCTGGCATCGAAGCGCGCACCCAATCGGAAAACCGCGCCCGGATGGTGGCCACCGGCAATACCTCTGGCGGGCCACTGTGCAAAACGGGCACCCGGCTATAGCCGACCGCCCCAAGCCCTAAAAACCATGCGTGCCGCCGAAAATCGAACCCTCCCGGCTCTGCCGGACCTTGCGGCGGGGACAGATGCGCGGTGGTCATCACCCATGATCCCGGCTCTGGTGGGGCGCCGTCAAACAGTGAGATCCGCACCCGATCTGGCGTGCGCGCAGGTGACATATCCCTTAGACGCACCTGCCCCAGCGTGATCCGCATCGCGTCCGAGGCCGAGCGATCCACCGAAAGAACCTGCCCCTCGACGGGACCATAGTAGCGAAACGTCAGCACAGGCGCACCCACCTGATGCGCCCTCAGTCCCATGTAGCAAAAGCCCATACCGATCAGGACCAGCGCCCCCGCCAGTAGCCCCAGACCGTCACCGCGCCGCGCGCAGAAGCCAAGCACCAACGAGACCGCAACAACGCCTGCATAAATCTGCAAGGCTGGTTCGTTCGACACGAGAAAGTAGAGCCCGATCCCAAGGCCAAAACACACCGGAACCCAGGGAAACAGATGTCCCCGCTGGGCCTGTAGCATTGCATCAAGAGCGCCTGAGATGCGCACGCTTGCTCCCTGCCTTCTGGCTCGGTACACAGGCGTCAAACGTTGAACCCTCAAGGTTTCCAAAAGGTAAATGCCCCACATGTCCCAACCGGTCGTCACCCGCTTCGCTCCCTCGCCCACCGGCTTTCTGCATATCGGCGGTGCCCGCACCGCGCTGTTCAACTGGCTCTATGCACGCGGACGTGGCGGCAAGTTCCTGTTGCGCATTGAGGATACCGACCGGGCGCGTTCCACCCCCGAAGCCACGGCTGCCATTCTGCAGGGCATGGCGTGGCTGGGTCTGGATCATGACGGCGAGGTGGTCAGCCAGTTTGAAGGTGCCGCGCGTCACGCCGAGGTCGCCCATCAGTTGCTCGCCGAGGGTAAGGCCTACAAATGTTTCTCCACACAGGACGAAATCGCGGCCTTCCGCGAGGCCGCCAAGGCCGAGGGCAAATCGACCCTGTTTCATTCGCCGTGGCGCGACACCCCCGAATCTGACCACCCGGACGCGCCTTTTGCGATCCGCATCAAGGCTCCCAAAGATGGCGAGACCACCATCCGCGACGAGGTTCAGGGCGATGTGACCATCAAAAATGCGCAACTGGACGATATGATCCTGCTGCGCTCCGATGGCACGCCGGTCTACATGCTGGCCGTGGTGGTGGACGATCACGATATGGGTGTGACCCATGTGATCCGCGGTGATGACCACCTGATGAATGCCGCGCGCCAGATGATGATCTACGAGGCCATGGGCTGGGATGTCCCGGTCTATGCCCATATCCCGCTTATTCATGGCTCTGACGGTAAAAAACTCTCCAAACGCCACGGCGCACTCGGGGCGCAGGAATATCAGGCCATGGGCTACCCGGCAGCAGGTATGCGCAATTATCTTGCGCGTCTGGGCTGGTCACATGGCGATGACGAATTTTTCACCGATACACAGGCCAAAGAGTGGTTCGATCTGAGCGGAATCGGCAAAAGCCCTGCCCGCTTTGACACCAAGAAGCTGGAGAACCTCTGCGGCCAACATATTGCAATTGCTGAGGATGCTGCATTGCGGCAGGAGATTGAGGCCTATCTGGAGGCCGCAGGTCAGTCCGCGCTAAGTGACGTACAGTCACAAGGGCTGGAACGCGCAATGTTCTGCCTCAAGGATCGGGCAAAGACTTTCCCTGAACTCCTTGAAAAAGCCCATTTTGTGCTTACTTCACGTCCATTGGATCGCGATGCAAAGGCAGAAAAAGCACTCGATTCAGTATCCCTTGGTATACTGGGCGAATTGACGCCGCATCTGCAAAATGCTAGCTGGTCGCGAGACGAACTAGAGGCCGCCCTGAATGAATTTGCCGCGGCCAAAGACACGAAGTTTGGCAAATTGGCTGGCCCCCTTCGGGCTGTGCTTGCAGGCCGCGCGGTAACGCCTTCGGTCTTCGATATGATGATTTGCTTGGGCCGCGAAGAAACACTGGCCCGGCTCAAGGACGTAACAGGCTAAGCGCCCGCAAAAGATCTGTCGTTAAGGTCTGGGTAAGCCCGTTCGTATAGGACTGCGCCTGCGTCGCCAATGACGCGGGCGCCCCGCTGCGCGGGACGGGCCACCCGCCCTCTCTGCGCCTGTAACAGGAAGGGACATCTATGACCGATACACAGAAAACTGCCCAGCTCAGCCTGAATGGTGAGACTTACGATCTTCCCATCTTCTCGCCGTCTGCAGGGCCTGATGTTCTGGACATCCGCAAACTCTACGCGCAGGCCGGAGTTTTCACCTACGATCCGGGCTTCACCTCGACCGCGAGCTGTGACAGCACCATCACCTATATCGACGGTGACGAAGGCATCCTGCTGCATCGTGGCTACCCCATCGACCAACTGGCGGGTAAGTCCCATTACCTAGAGGTCTGCTATCTGCTGCTCTACGGTGAGCTGCCGACCGCGACCCAGCTTGAGGATTTTGAGACCCGTGTGACCCGTCACACCATGGTCCACGAGCAAATGCACAACTTCTTCCGTGGTTTCCGCCGCGATGCGCACCCGATGGCAACTCTCGTGGGTGTTGTTGGTGCTATGTCCGCGTTCTACCACGATTCCACCGATATCGCCGATCCGTGGCAACGCGAAGTGGCGGCCATCCGTCTGATCGCGAAGCTGCCGACCATCGCGGCGATGGCCTATAAATACTCCATCGGCCAGCCGTTTGTGTATCCGCGCAATGATCTGGATTATGCCGCGAACTTCCTGCACATGTGTTTCTCGGTTCCGGCAGAAGACTACAATGTCGACCCGATCCTGAGCCGTGCGATGGACCGCATCTTTACCCTGCATGCGGACCACGAGCAGAACGCCTCAACCTCGACCGTGCGTCTGGCATCCTCCTCCGGTGCCAACCCGTTCGCCTGTATCGCCGCTGGCATCGCCTGCCTCTGGGGTCCCGCACATGGTGGTGCCAACCAAGCCTGCCTTGAGATGCTCAAGGAAATCGGCTCGGTTGATCGCATCCCTGAGTTTATCGCGCGCGCCAAGGACAAGAACGATCCATTCCGCCTGATGGGCTTTGGTCACCGTGTCTACAAAAACACCGACCCGCGCGCCAAGGTGCTGAAGCAATCCGCCGACGAGGTGCTGGAGCTTCTGGGTGTTGAGGACAACCCGCTCCTGCAGGTTGCCAAGGAACTGGAGCAAACCGCGCTCAACGATCCTTACTTCATCGAGAAGAAACTGTTCCCGAACGTGGACTTCTACTCGGGCATCATCCTTGAGGCGATGGGCTTCCCGACCTCCATGTTCACCCCAATCTTTGCGCTGTCGCGCACCGTCGGCTGGATCTCCCAGTGGAAGGAAATGATCGGTGATCCGCAAAACAAAATCGGCCGTCCGCGCCAATTGTATCTCGGTGAGACACAGCGCGATTACGTCGACATCGAAAACCGCTGATTACATTTGGTAATCTGCACGCCGCGCCGCCCGATCCCTTCGGGTGGCGCAATTCTTTAAGTCACTGAAAATAAAAACATATACATATTCTGAATTATCAATTCGAAGCGATTGTTGCCAGTTTGGAAACTTTTCGTTTTCTTAAATGAAGCATAAAATTGTCCGCGCATCAGAGTTTTGCCGTAAACAATTCATGAATTTGCCAGCCATGCCGCAGCTACGCGGTGGACCTGGGCACTGATTTTTCTTGAACCGGCCGGATTTGCGAATAGGCCAGTGGAGTAAACCAATGTTGATGCTTGCAATGATCGGCACGCTTGCCGTTGTGGGCGCGTTCATCGCGCTGGATGATGATGGGGATGACCTCAACGAGGATAACACCCCCGATAACATCTTGAACGGGACCGCAGAAGGCGAACCACTTGACGGCACCGAAGGGCGGGATCTGATTTCGCTCGGTGAAGGGGATGACCGCAGCTTTGGCGGTGATGGCAATGACACCATCAACGGCGAAGAAGGGGCAGACGCGCTTCACGGCGAGAACGGGGATGATGACCTGTACGGCGGCGAAGGAACCGACGATCTCTATGGCGGCGCAGGCGATGACTTCATCTCTGGTGGCGCGGATGCTGACATCCTCGAAGGTGGGTCCGGCGATGACCGGATGACCGGCGGCGGCGGCCTTGATGTGCTGCGCGGGGGCGAAGGCAACGACACCATGAACGGTAGTCTCGGTCAGGATCTCCTCACCGGCGACGAAGGCAACGACAGCCTCAGCGGTGGCTATGGTTCTGACGGTCTCTATGGCGGCACCGGAGCCGATACGCTTGATGGCGGTGCTGGTAATGATCTGTTGAATGGTGGGGATATGCTGATCGACCCAGCAAGCTCCTCCTCAATCACATTGCGTCAAATGTTCCTTGAGGGCGGCGCACCAAGCCAACTTGGCCTCGCGATTGAAGATGATGGCGAGAGCGACGTCCTGACCGGCGGCGATGGCGACGATACGCTGATCGGCGGTGCGGGTGACATCCTCACAGGCGGTAGCGGCGTGGACGAGTATCGGCTTGGCGATTGGATGGACGCCGGAGAGGCTGCCATCATTCGTGACTTCGACGTGGAAGACGAGGTTGTGTATTATGAATTTTCCGGCAGAGCACCGGATTTGGACTATACCCGAGTCGTTAATTCCGACGGGACATCCGATATCGAAGTGACCGTGAATGGCGAGGTTGTTGCCTACCTTGAAAACGCCGCTGAAGGCTTTGATTTAGCGTCCAATGTTCGCTTGGTTCCGGCTTGATCCAAACGCCTGATTTGCAAAACAAAAGCCGCCCTCGATAGGGGCGGCTTTTTCGTTGTGTCATAAAAGATGGCTCAGCGCCCCTCAAAATCCGGTTTGCGCTTGTCCACAAAGGCGGTGACGCCTTCCATAAAATCACGGCTGCGACCTAACTCACCCTGCAAATGCGCCTCCAGCGACAATTGATCAGGCAAGCTGTTGTTGGTGGATTGACGCAGCGCTTGCTTGATCGCGCCAAAGGCCTTTGAGGGCCCGCTGGCCAGATAGGATGCGCGCGCGCGCCAATGCGCCGCAAACTCCGCATCAGGCACCGCTTCCCAGATCATGCCCCAGTCGCTGGCCTGACGCGCGGAGATCTTATCGGCAAAAAGTGCCGCCCCCATGGCCTTGGCCAGTCCCATCTGGCGCGGCATGAACCACGTCCCACCTGCATCCGGCATCAGCCCGATCTTGGCAAAGGCCTGCAGGAAATAGGCGCTCTCATTGGCGATCACCACATCCGCAGCCAGTGCCAGATTGGCGCCTGCACCGGCGGCGGGTCCGTTTACCGCAGAAATCGTTGGCACCGGACAGTTGTAGATCGCCTCCAGCATGGGGGTATATTCATCGCGCAGGGTGCGCTCCAGATCGATTTGGTTGCCGCTGGAGGATGCATCTTTGAGGTCCTGACCGGTGCAAAACGCATTGCCCGCCCCGGTCAGTACGACCGCACGCGCCTCGGCTGCGGCCGCTTTCATCGCATGGGTGATCTCCGCCCGCATCTGGCTGGTGAGCGCATTCATGCTCTGCGGGCGGTTCAAGGTCACGGTCGCCAGCCCGTCTGCAAGCGAATACTGAATGTCGCGGTAGTCCATGCGTGAAATATCCCTGTTCGAGTTATGCGCATGTTGACCTAAGCATCCGCCTGCGAAAAGACAAACGCCGCGTCAGGCAATCTGTGGCTTTTCTTGCGCTTTTTGTCGCTCTGCGAGGACTGACAGCAGCGCGGCGCCATGTGGATCCATCGGTGTTTCGACCCGCGCGTAGTCCGACCCATCGCGATTGCGGGTCAAAAGCTTCATCTCGATCAGGCTGCGCCGGATCTGAGCCGCATCGTGAAAGCTACAGTGCTCGTCAATCAGCGCCGAGATTTGCCGCTCACTCCAGTGTTCACGGGCCGGTAGTCGCGCCCAGATCACCCAAAGGCACAGCTCTCGCACCCCGCGCCGTGTCGGCCAGCTTTCCCAACGTCCACGACTGTCGAAATAGCGCGCCGCCCGCGCGATGCGCTTGTGGTCAATCTCTGGCGTGGGCGGGTTCTGGCTTCGCAGGTGCTGGAAATTACGATACCCTGCCGCGCGGGCCACATGGTTCAGCATCTCCACATGGCTTGGTGCGTCGGTGAGGGCGTTGCGCAGCTGTTTGGCAAAATCTGACACATCGGGAATGGTCAGGCGGATCACATCCTTGGACATCATGTCCTCCATTTATGCAGGATGCCGGGTATGGCATGCGCCATACGGATGTCCGCCCTTGTCCAAAGGCACCCCGATCAGGAGTACAATGACATGATGTTTAACGCAGGTTTAGCGCGTGGCGGAGCCTTGGTGAACTGCGGACCAAGCTCTCTTTAGCAAATCGTGCCGATCGAGGCAATCCGCCCGCGTCTCGCCATCAGACGTCAGTCCTTGAGGATTTCCTTGAGGCGCGCCTCTTCTTCCTCTGTCAGGCCCTTGGACTCTGCCCCGCCCGCCGCCGTGGCGCGTTTGCGCAGATACAAAAGGGCGATCAGCAGTGCCAGCATCAGCATCATCGGTCCCGCCGCCCAGAGAATCCAGTTGGCCCCGCGCACCGTCGGTTTTAGCAGCACGTATTCGCCGTAGCGATCCACGATGAAGTCGACGGCCTCTTCATCGCTGTCTCCCGCCACCAGACGCTCGCGCACCAACAGGCGCAGGTCGCGGGCCAGATCGGCGTTGGATTCATCGATGCTTTCGTTGCGACACACAAGACAGCGCAGCCCTTCCGAGAGGGAGCGTGCGCGCTCTTCCAGCACCGGATCCTCCAGCACCTCATCCGGCTGCACCGCGTATGCAGGCGACAGGCTAAGGAGCAGGATTGCAAGACTTGCCTTGATGAAACGTATCATTCGGCGGGCACTCCCCGTGCGGGGGCTTTGCTTACACCGGCGGCGACGCGGAACCGGCGATCTGAGAGGCTGAGCAACCCGCCAAGCGCCATCAGGAGACAGCCCCCCCAGATCCAGTTGGCAAAGGGTTTGATATAGGTGCGCATGGTGAAGCCACCGCTGTCCTGCGCATCGCCCAACACCACATAAAGATCACGGGTGAACCGGTAATCAATCGCCGCCTCCGTGGTGGGCATCTGCGCCACTGGGTAGACCCGCTTTTCAGGCCGCAGAGTGGCCACCTTGCTGCCGTTTCGCGATACCTCAACCACGCCCATAGTGGTAAAATAATTGGGGCCTCGCCCCTCTTCGACCGAGGTCAGCACCATATCGTAAGAGCCAACACGGAAGGGTTCATTCAGGTTGGCGACACGGATGTCCTCGGTCTGCCATGCTGTGAGTCCCGCGATTGCAAAGATGGTCACACCAAGCCCCGCATGGGCGACGGCCTTACCCCAATCCGCGCGCGGCAGACGCATCAGACGCGACAGGCGATCAGAGCGCCCTGCCCGCTGCAACAGATCCGTTGCCGCTCCGCTGACGATCCACGCACCAAGCATCGCGCCAACCGGTCCAAGCAGGCTCTTTTCGGTTTGCATCGTCCACGCCAGCCCGGCAACCGCCAGCGCCAGCGCAATCCCGTAGCGCAGGGTCCAGAGCGTCTTGGCCCCTTTGCCCCGTTTCCACGGCAGCATCGCACCAATCGGCAACAGCACCCCAAGCGCCACCATGAAGGGTGGGAAAGCCGCATCAAAGAACGGCGCACCAACGGAAAGTTTACGGTCAAACCCCATCTCGGCCACCACTGGCCAAAGCGTGCCAACAAAGACCACAAAGCAGCTCACCGCCAGAAGCAGGTTATTGGCTACCAGCGCGCTTTCGCGGCTCACCATGGAGAAGACACCTTTGGCCTCCATCGCCTGCGCGCGCAGTGCAAAGAGCAAGAGCGCGCCGCCGGTGAAAACAGCAAGGATCGCAAGGATCACCACGCCGCGCTCCGGGTCATTGGCGAAGGCATGCACCGAGGTCAGCAGACCGGAGCGGACGATAAATGTCCCGATCAGCGAGAACCCAAAGGCGAGGATCGCCAAGAGGATGGTCCAGCTCTTCAGGCTCTCGCGCTTTTCCACCACGATGGCCGAATGCAGCAGGGCCGCCGCCAGAAGCCATGGCATGAAGGAAGCGTTCTCGACCGGATCCCAGAACCAGAAGCCCCCCCAGCCGAGCTCATAATAGGCCCACCACGATCCCAGCGCGATGCCGATGGTCAGGAAGATCCACGCCGCCAAGGTCCAAGGCCGCACCCAGCGCCCCCATGCCGCATCAACACGCCCCTCAATCAGGGCCGCCACCGCGAAGGAAAACGCCATCGAGAGGCCCACATAGCCCAAGTATAGAAATGGTGGATGGAAGGCGAGGCCCGGATCTTGCAGCAGCGGGTTCAGATCCTGCCCGTCAAATGGTGGATTTACCAGCCGCAGGAACGGGTTGGACGTAAACAGGATAAAGCCGAAAAACGCCACGCCAATCGCTGCCTGCACACTTAGCACGCGCGCCTTCAGCGTCGGCGGCAAGCCACCACCAAACACCGAGGCCGTTGCGCCAAAGAGGCTCACAATCAGCACCCACAGCAACATAGAGCCCTCGTGGTTCCCCCATGTGCCGGAAATCTTGTAGAGCATGGGTTTGGCCGAATGGCTGTTGAGCGCCACAAGCCGCACCGAGAAATCCGAGGTCACAAAAGCCCACATCAACGCGCCAAAGGAAAAGGCAGTAAAAAGGAACTGCGCCTGCGCGGCGGGTTCTGCGACAGCCATCCATCCGGGCCAGCGGTTGTGCGCGCCAATCAGGGGCACGACCATCTGAACAATGGCGATCATGAAGGCTAGGATGAGGGCGAAGTGACCGAGCTCTGTAATCATACTTGCTTCTATATCCGTCTCACGGATCATCGCCAATCACATTCGCCCGCGTCCCCGCGCCGCAGGGGGTGGGCTTCACGCGCCGCGATTTTGATGCCATTCCACGAGCGCGGGATTGTCAGAGATTTCATTTTTTCTTTTGTTATCAGAAGATTGTGCGACTGTTTTCAGCTGCTCGATATTCTCAACCGCCTGCGGCACCCGCGCAAGGCTGCGTGCGATGCCCTCCTGAAAGGCTTGTGTCTTGGCCTGACTGCGCGCGCCAAAATAAAACGACACCACGATCCCCAAGAGCCACCAAAGGGGTTCGGGCACTAGGGCCACGCCCTGCATGCGGGCCGCAAACCACAGCGGGTCCACCATCGCCGCCACCATCAGCCCCAGCGTCCCCAGCGCCAGCATCGGGCGCGGCAGACGGTTGACCCCATCCATAAAGCGATCAAAGCCGCTTCTCTGCCCTGTAAATTCGGCTGCGAACTGCGCAAGTGCTGCGCCTTGCAGGTCATGCGCCCGCACCGCCGCCTGTTCGCTGTTTACGCGAAAGACCTCTGCTGTCTCGCGGATCACATTGCGCCGATTTTCAAAGAGCATTTCCCAAAGTGTTGAAAACATAGAACCTCCTTCACGACCAATGCGCTGTACGAGACTGAAACTCTGCCGGGGTCATGTGATAGCGCGGCGCGATGAATTCCTCGGCGCGGCGAATCCAGCCGCCCTTGCCACCTGCACGGGTGCGGGCATATTTGCGGCTGCGCGGGCGGCGATCCGCAAGGTCGAAGTAGTAGTTCCGGCGCGCGATCCCATAGGCATTGACCAGTGCCTCCATATTGACCTGCCCTGCGGCCTGCGCCGCCTTGGCCGTCTGCGGCCCCATGGCGCCATCAACCCGCAGGTCATAGCCCATCTCGCACAACAGCTCTTGCAGGATGCGCACTGCGTTGGCGCCCGCGTTGACATGCATGTCAAAGACGCTGGCCTGGAGCGGCTCTGGCAGCAGATGCAGACGTGGGCGGCGGAAGTACTCACGCAGGAAAATTTCTTCGGCCTGCGCGCGATCCAGCGCTTTGACGTCGCGCCGATCCACCGCGCCGTCACCGGTCAGATCAAGGCCAAGCCGGCGCAGCGTGTGAATGGTGACGCCATGTTTGGTCGCCCCACCAGGATCATCTGGGTCATCCACATAGCCGCCTTCACGGGCGACAATCTCTCGGGCGATTTTTGCGACATCCATGCAAGATCCTCCAATCAGGAACTGGCAGGAAGACTAGCGCTCGGGCCTTGAGATCAGGTGCGCGCGGCGTGCGCCAGATACGCAACGCGCCCGTGCGAAGACCGCCGGGCGCGCTGTAAAACCAGAGGCATGCCGAGAGAAAATCAGCTCTCGTCCTCGCGGTAGACACCCTGTTCCTTCAGGGCATCCACGACTTCTTTGGGCATGTAAGTCTCATCATGTTTTGCAAGAATTTCAGAGGCTTCAAAGACACCATTGATATACCGCCCGGTGCCCACCATGCCTTGGTTTTCCTCGAACAGATCCGGCAACACCCCGGTGAATGTCACCGGCACACTGGCCCCGCCATCGGTCACGGAAAACAGCACCGCCTCGCCTTGACCGCGTTGCAGGCTGCCTTCTTCGACCAAACCGCCGATGCGGAAGGTCTCGGTCGGTTCGGGCGGCGTCTCCATCACCTGACTGGGCGAGCGGAAGTAGTTGATGCCATCGCGCATCGCATATCCAATAAGCGCCGTGGACCCGATCAGGGCCACGGTCGCAAGCGCTATGATCTGGATTCGCCGCTGCTTCTTCAGGGACTTCATCTGGACCTCTTGTTCAAGGGAACAGCGGTGCCATCATCAGCCCTGCTGTTTCCTCTTCACCTAACATCAGGTTCGCATTCTGCAAGGCCTGACCGCTGCTACCTTTTGTCAGGTTATCAAGCGCCACGATGACAATTGCCCGCCCGTCGATGCGATCCCCTGTCACCCCGATATGAACGAAGTTCGAGCCGCGCACATGGTGGGTCGAGGGAGCCTCGCCAAAGGGCAGCAACTCGATAAAGGGTTCATCGGCATAGGCCTTCGCAAAGGTCTCATAGATCTTTTGCGCATCGCCTTTGACATAGGTAGTCGCCAAGATCCCCCGGTTCACGGGCAGCAGATGCGGTGTGAATTGAACCTGCACGGGACGCCCCGCCAGCAGAGAGAATTCCTGATCGAACTCGCCCTGATGCCGGTGGGTGCCGCCAATGGCATAGGCGTTGTAGCCTTCGCTCAGTTCCGCGTGCAGCAGGTTTTCCTTGAGCGCCCGCCCGGCGCCGGAGACCGCGCATTTCATATCCAGAATGATCTCATCCAGATCAATGACCCCTGCCGCGATCAGCGGCCGCAGGGCGAACTGCCCGGTTGCGGCGTTGCAGCCCGTGCCCGCCACCAGCCGCGCCGATCTGATCTCGTCACGGTAGAATTCGGTGAGGCCATAGACCGCCTCTTTTTGCTGCTCCAGCGCCGCATGCGGGTTGCCGTACCATTTTTGATAGGCGTCCGGGTCGCGCAGCCGGAAATCCGCCGATAGATCGACGATTTTCAGATCACCGGGCAGTTTGGCGATCACCTCCTGGCTGGTCTTATGCGGCAGCGCACAGAAACACAGGTCGATCTGCGAAAAGTCGATTTCCTCGATCTTGCAAAGGGTTGGTAGAGAAAGATGACGCAGATGCGGGAACACATCTGCCATCTCCATGCCTGCCTTGCGCTCGGCTGCGAGGGCTTTGATGGTGATGTTTGGGTGCTGAGAAATCAGCCGGATCAGCTCTGCGCCGGTGTAGCCGGACGCACCAAGGATTGCCACGTTATGGGTCATGTCGAGACCTCGAATTGTTCATGTGTCAGTAGGGCCTGCGTCAGTCGCAGACAGGAAATCAGGTTGGGCGTGAGGATATAATCCCTCAGGCCGCTTCAAAAGTGATTTCTCGTCGCAAGAACTGCGTCGCGCGGCTGCTGACACGCCCGGCATTCCCGGTGGTCAGATAGCCTGCGGCACCGCCGCCGATCATATCGGGGCGGCGCTCCAGATAATGCGCGAGGCTGTCGGCCACCAGACGGCCCTGGCTGAACACCTGTACATCCGGCCCCAGCGCCTTTTGAAAGATGTCCTCCATCAGCGGATAATGGGTGCAGCCCAGAATCGCCGCCTCGGGACGGGGCATTTTGCGCAACAGCGCGTCGACGTGGCTTTTGACCAGAGCCTCGGCAAGGATCATGTCGCCGTCCTCGATCGCGTCGACCACGCCACCGCAGGCCTGCGCTTCGACGTCGACGCCGATGGCGCGGAACGCCAGCTCGCGCTGAAACGCGCGGCTCGCCACGGTGGCGGGGGTTGCAAACAGCGCCACATGTTTCACGGCCACCTCACGCGGGGGCGAATTGTCGCCCCACTGGCGTTCGGTCAGCGCCTCGATCAAGGGCACAAACACGCCGAGCACCCGCTTGCCTTCGGGCACGCCCGCCTCTTGCATCCGGCGCAGGGCCGCCGCCGAGGCGGTGTTACAGGCCAGGATCACCAGATTGCAGCCGCGATCCCACATGTCATGCACGGCCTTGTGGGTCAGCTGATAGATATCTTCGGCATCGCGCACCCCATAAGGCGCGTGGCTGTTGTCGCCATAGTAGAGGAAATCCACATCCGGCAGGCGCTTTTGCGCCGCATCCAGAACCGTGAGACCACCTAGACCGGAATCAAAAATACCAACTGCCATGTCACACTGCCTTTGGGTGTGCGGACCCGTTCAGGCCCGGTGTTTTTCTTCGAACTCGAACCCGTAGTCATAGGATTTGAGCGGTGTTGGAGACAGCTCATACGTGGCTTTGCGCAGGAAATCCATCATTGCTTTGGAGTCCTTGGCCAGCGGGTCCAGCACATCACGGCCAATCGGATCGCCAACCACAACCCGGACCGGGGTGCCAACGCGCTTTCGAAACTCCTTGATCAGAAGCCCCATACGCAGCGTGTAATGCAGATGCGAGGCGATCTGAAACAGCCGCGAGGTATGACCGTCAAAATACAAAGGCACCACAACCGCATCGGATTTGGCCACCATCCGCGCGGTAAAGCCGCGCCAACCCGGATCCATCGGGTGAGCAAAGGGTTTGGACGCCGTAGAGACCGTGCCGCCCGGAAAGATCCCAATCGCGCCACCCTGCCCCAAGTAATCGAGCGCATCCTTGCGAGTTTGCAGATTGACCTTCATCGCCTCTTTGGTTTCGGCAAAATCGATCGGCAGGATCACCTTGTTCAGATCCTCAGCCTTGCGAAACACCTGATGCGCCAGAATGCGAAAATCGCCCCGCGTGCGCGACAGGATATGCCCCATCATCAGCCCATCAAGGATACCGTAGGGGTGGTTTGCAATCAGGATCACCGCCCTGTCGCGCGGGATATTGTCGAGACTGCCACCCACCACATCAAGGCTGAGACCGTAGCGTTCGACGATCACGTCCCAAAAACTGCGCCCCGAGGCCACCTCAGAATCATAACCCTTGGCGCGCTTTATCAGCCGCAAACGACCGGTGGTGTTTTCCATCAGTCGGATCATGATCCGACCCGGCCGCGTCTCGGCGGAGTGGGAATACGAGATATCGCGCGCGATATGGCGACGCTCAAGCATGTCTTTGTGATCTCCGTAAAGACAAGAATATTACGCCTGAATGACAAGCCTCGGCCTGCCTAAGGCTGGGCGCGCATTTAGCCCAGCCTTAGTAACACATTCATGACATCCGCTCAAAACCTGAGTGGCGTATCCTGCCTTATTCAGCGGCTGATTTTAGTGCATCTGGCCCCTGTTTGAGCGCGATCAGCAATTCCTCGCGCCGTTTGGCGGCTTGCTGTTCGCTCTTTCGCTTTACAGGGCCAAAGCCGCGGATCTGCAGCGGCAGCTCCGCCAAGGCCACAAGCGCATCCCTATCGACGCTCTCTGCCTTGGGCAGCCACGCTTTCATGTCGGCCTCATATTGCTTGATGAGTGCGCGCTCCATCTTGCGCTCGGCTGTGTAGCCAAAGAGATCAAGCGGCGTGCCGCGCAGGGATTTAAGCTTCGCGAGGATACGGAACAGCCGCTCCGTGCTTGGGCCAAATTTGCGCTTCTTGGGGCGACCATTGGCATCCTTGCCACCCAAGATAGGCGGTGCGAGATTGTAGGAAATCTTCAAATCGCCCTCAAACTCCGCTTCGGCTTTTTCCCGACTGCTCAGCAAAAGTCGCGCAACCTCATACTCGTCCTTATAGGTCAGGAGTTTGTGATAACCCTTTGCTACAGCTTCCTTTAGTCGCACATCAGAGATGCCACTCAGCAGTTTCTCGTAGCGTTTCACCAGCCGCTTGCCTTGATATTCCACCAAGCGTGCGCGGCGATAGGCGATCTTCTCATCAAGCGATTTTGGCAGTTGCACCACGCTGGGCGTCAAGAGGCGTGCAGCATCCTCCGGATAAAGCACCGCCCAACGACCAATATCAAAGGCACGCAGGTTTTTCTCAACCGCTGCACCGTTCAGCTCAATGGCCTGTTTGATCGCATCAAAGCTCACCGGGATCAGACCCCGCTGCCACGCCGCGCCAAAGACCATCATGTTGGAGAAAATCGAATCTCCCATGCTGACACGCGCCAGTTCCGACGCGTCAAACAGGTCCACCCGGTCCCGCAATCGTGCCTGAAGGGCGACCTGCAACCTATCGCTTGGTAAGGAAAAATCGGTATTTCGGGTGAATTCCCCGGTGATGATTTCATGGCTGTTGACCACCGCACCGGTGCGCCCGGTGGAGGTCAGGCCAAGGGTCTTGGCCCCCGCGCTCACCACCAGATCACCGCCGATCAGCGCATGCGCCTCGCCGGTGGCCACGCGGATGGCGCTGATGTCTTCGGGACGGTTGGCGAGGCGGCAATGGATATGCACCGCGCCACCCTTCTGGGCGAGGCCCGCCATTTCCATCATGCCCGCACCCTTGCCGTCGATCTGCGCCGCCTGCGCCAGCACCGCGCCGATGGTTACCACGCCAGTGCCACCAACGCCGGTGATGACGACGTTATGGGTGCCATGGATTTCGGGCAGTTGCGGCTCGGGCAGATCCGGCAGCTCCAGACTGGCGGTTGCGCTCTTCTTGATCCTGGCGCCCTCAATACTGAGGAACGACGGGCAAAACCCGTTGACGCAAGAGAAATCTTTATTGCAGCTGGATTGATCAATCGCCCGTTTGCGGCCCAGTTCGGTCTCTTTTGGCACAATGGAGACGCAGTTGGATTGCACGCCGCAATCGCCGCAGCCCTCGCAGACGTCAGCGTTGATGAACACCCGTTGATCCGGGTCCGGGAACAGGCCTTTCTTGCGGCGGCGGCGTTTTTCTGCGGCGCAGGTCTGGATGTAGATTATGGCCGAAACCCCCTCCACACCCTCGAACTCACGCTGAACCTTCATCAGGTCCGCCCGCTTATGCATCCGCATGCCGCTTGGGAACAGCTTGGCGTCCACGTCTTCTTTTTCGTCATAGACCACGGCGATGGTCTTCACTCCCATCGCGGTCAACTCATGCGCGATCTGATGCGCCGTGAGTCCCCCTTCGGCCTGCTGGCCACCGGTCATCGCCACCGCATCATTATAGAGGATCTTATAGGTGATATTGGTGCCCTCAGCGAGTGCTGCGCGGATCGCCATCACCCCGGAGTGGTTGTAAGTTCCATCGCCAAGGTTTTGAAATACATGGCGTCTTTTGGAAAACGGGGCCTCGCCGATCCAGTTGGCACCCTCACCGCCCATATGTGTAAAGCCCACGGTCTCGCGGTCCATCCACTGCACCATGAAGTGACAGCCGATCCCCGCATAAGCGCGCGACCCTTCGGGCAGTTTGGTGGAGGAGTTATGCGGACAGCCGGAACAGAAATACGGCAGACGCGCGGCGATTTCTTCGGCATTGTCAGCCCGTCTCGCATCATCGAGCTGCGCCAGACCCGCGCGGATCGCCTCGGCGTCGCGGCCTTCTTCGATCAGGATATTGCCCAGTTTTTCGGCAATCATGATCGGATCGAGCGCGTATTTTGTTGGAAACAACTCCTCGCGGTGCATGGTGCCCGCACCGCCCTTGTACCAACCATAGACCCGGCGGCCGCGCCGGTCGTCAAAGATGGCTTCCTTGATCTGGATCTCAATCAGCTTGCGCTTTTCCTCGACCACCACAATCAGGTCCAGCCCCTCAGCCCAAGCGTTAAAGCCCTTCATATCCATCGGCCATGTCTGGCCCACTTTATACGTGGTGATGCCCAGACGCTCGGCCATGTTTTCATCGATATTCAAAAGGCTTAGCGCATGGACCAGATCCAGCCAGTTCTTACCGGCGGCGACGAAACCAATCTTGGCACCGGGTTTACCCCAGACCCGTTTGTCCATCTTATTGGCGTGGCTGAAGGCCTCAGCCGCGAACCGTTTATGGTCGATAATGCGGTCTTCCTGACGAAAGCGGTCATCGTCAAGGCGGATGTTCAAACCATCGGCGGGCAGGTCAATGTCCGGTGTCTTCAGCGCAATCCGGTTCGGGTCGCCATCCACAACGGACGTGACCTCAATCGTATCCTTCATCGTCTTGAGGCCGACCCATAGGCCGGAAAACCGTGATAAAGCATAACCATAGATGCCGTAATCCAGAATTTCCTGTACGCCTGCAGGGCTGACAATCGGCAGGTAGCAATCCAGCAAGGACCATTCGGATTGATGCAGCACGGTGGAGCTTTCACCGGTGTGGTCGTCGCCCATGGCAACCAGCACGCCACCGTGTTTCGAAGACCCCGCCATATTGGCATGGCGCAGCGCGTCGCCAGAGCGGTCCACCCCCGGCCCCTTGCCGTACCACAGACCAAAGACGCCGTCGTATTTGCCCTCACCGCGGATTTCCGCCTGCTGTGCCCCCCAGAGCGCGGTGACGGCAAGATCCTCGTTCAGACCGTATTGAAACGTCACGTCAGATTGCGTCAGCAGCTTTTCCGCGCGCTTCATCTGCATGTCGACAGCACCAAGCGGCGAGCCGCGATACCCGGTGACCAGACCAGCCGTGTTCAGCCCCGCAGCCACATCGCGGGCCTTTTGCATCAGCATCAAACGCACCAGCGCCTGAGTCCCGTTTAGCAAAATTGGCGTCTTTTCCAGATCATAACGGTCATTGAGCGAGATCTTTTGCGTGCTCATCCGGTCCTCCTCAACCATGACTTGCTAGCATTTTGACCAGATAATAGGTCATAAGTGCTGACCTGTATATCAGATTGTTTAAAGTTTCGGTGTCAGACTCCGGTAAGGTTTGAAACTTAGCCTCATCATCATGTAGTTTGAGGCAAAGAGGCAGAAAGAGTAAAAACAATGGATTGGGACAAGCTCAGGATCTTTCACGCGGTTGCGGACGCAGGCAGTCTGACCCATGCGGGCGACCGGCTAAATCTGTCCCAATCTGCCGTTTCTCGGCAAATTCGGGGCCTTGAGGAGAGTTTGAACGCAACTCTCTTTCACAGACACGCCCGCGGGTTGATTCTGACCGAGCAGGGCGAACTGCTGTTTGACGCCACCAAAACGATGGCAAAACGTCTGGAAACCGCCTCCGCACGGATTCGCGACAGCGAAGAAGGCGTGTTTGGCGAATTGCGCGTGACCACCACCACGGGCTTTGGCACATTGTGGCTCGCGCCGCGGCTGATCAAGCTCTATGAACAATACCCCAACCTCAAGATCGACCTGATGCTGGAGGAACGAGTGCTCGACCTGCCGATGCGCGAGGCCGATGTCGCGATCCGTATGAAAGAGCCAAGTCAGGCCGACCTGATCCGCAAACGGCTGATGACCGTTCAGATGCGCCTTTATGCGTCGCGCGGCTATATTGATAAATTCGGCTGGCCGGAAACCATCGAGGAAATCTGCGATCACCGCCTGATTTGTCAGAGCCTGCGATCCGCGCAAGTCGGGTCCGCTGCAGTCATGGTGCAAAAGCTGATGACGCATAACCCAAAATCCATGCTCACGGTGAACAACTACTTCGGCGTGTTGCAGGGGGTGTTGCAGGATCTCGGGATCGGGGTGCTGCCAGACTATGTGACAGAGGATTTCCCCGATCTGGTGCAGGTCCTGCCCAATGAGGATACCAATGGCGTGCCCGTCTATCTCGCCTACCCAGAAGAGTTGCGCCATTCGCAGCGGGTTTCCGCCTTCCGTGATTTTGTACAGAACGAGATCATCGCCCACCGTAAGCACATGAAAGAACTGGGGAAAATATAACTCTCAGCTGCATTATATGCGTGGCGTGCAAAAGCTATGCATATAATGCATGGCAGGCTTGAGTTAACATGTGTTTCAAAACACTTGCGGCAGCGCAGCAGGCACCCTAAATGACCCTCATGGAGACGCGGCAAGCGCCGCACTTCATACCTCCCTGTTGGACTACGGCCGAGCTTAGTGCTCGGCCTTTTTTTTGGCCCTTTGTCTGCCGCCCGTTTGACCGGAGCATGTGACGACTGCGTGGCTTTTGTCCTTGTTTGTCGTGCGCGCACTGTCCGCGCCAGACAAAAACGCCAAGCTCGCAGGAATTGCAGAATGACACAGGCGCGATGCCCTATGTTCAGGCAAGCGGCGCAGGATTTGCCCAAGGAACGGGCATTTTCTGCACGTCGATGATGCCCCCTTCCCCCGCCGCGGGCGTTGCTCTAAAAGGCCGACAACATGAAGCGACCCGGGGGGCCATCTAGCGCCATGCAGGAACCAGCCATTACGCCTGAAGTGATCGAAAACCACGGACTGAAACCCGATGAGTACGATCTGATCCTTGAGATCATTGGCCGCGAGCCGACCTTCACCGAGCTCGGCATTTTCTCCGCCATGTGGAACGAGCACTGTTCCTATAAATCATCGAAGAAATGGCTGCGCACCCTGCCGACCTCCGGCCCGCAGGTGATCTGTGGCCCCGGTGAAAACGCCGGTATCGTGGACATCGGTGATGGCGACGCGGTCGTCTTTAAGATGGAAAGCCACAACCACCCCTCCTACATCGAACCTTACCAAGGTGCCGCCACCGGTGTCGGCGGCATTTTGCGTGATGTCTTCACCATGGGCGCGCGGCCTATCGCGTCGATGAACTCGCTGTCCTTTGGTGAGCCTGCGCATCACAAGACCCGCCAGCTGGTAAACGGCGTGGTTGAGGGCGTCGGCGGTTACGGCAACTGTTTTGGTGTCCCCTGTGTCGGCGGCGAAGTGCGCTTTCACCCCGCCTACAATGGCAACTGTCTGGTGAACGCCTTTGCGGCGGGCCTCGTCAAAACCGACATGATCTTCTATTCCGCCGCCTCCGGTGTGGGCATGCCGGTTGTGTACCTCGGTGCCAAGACCGGCCGCGACGGGGTTGGTGGTGCGACCATGGCGTCGGCAGAGTTTGACGACACCATCGAAGAAAAGCGCCCCACCGTTCAGGTCGGCGACCCTTTCACCGAAAAACGCCTGATGGAAGCGACGCTGGAGCTGATGCAGACCGGTGCCGTGATCTCCATTCAGGACATGGGCGCGGCGGGTCTGACCTGCTCCGCCGTGGAAATGGGCGACAAGGGTGGCCTTGGCGTGCGACTGGATCTGGAAAAGGTCCCGCAGCGCGAAGTCGATATGACCGCCTACGAGATGATGTTGTCGGAGTCGCAAGAGCGCATGCTGATGGTGCTGAAACCCGAGCTTGAGGCCGAAGCCAAAGCCGTCTTCGAGAAATGGGATCTGGATTTTGCGATCGTGGGCGAAACCATTGCCGAAGATCGCTTCCTCATTATGCACAACGGCGAGGTCAAAGCCGACCTGCCGCTGTCGAAACTCTCCTCCTCCGCGCCGGAATACGACCGCCCATGGATTGAGGTCGAGGCCCCAGAAGCGCTTACGGATGCGGATGTGCCGACCATTGACCCCATCGATGGCCTGAAGGCGCTGATCTCCAGCCCCAACTACGCCGGCAAACAGTGGGTCTATGAGCAATATGACACCACCGTGATGGGCGACACCGCGCGTCGTCCGGGTCTGGGTGGCGGCATGGTCCGCGTGCATGGCACCGACAAAAAACTGGCGTTTACCTCTGATGTGACCCCGCGCTACGTCAAGGCGAACCCGGTTGAGGGCGGCAAGCAGGCCGTAGCCGAGGCCTATCGCAACCTCTGCGCCGTCGGGGCCAAGCCTCTGGCGACCACCGATAACCTCAATTTCGGCAACCCCGAAAAGCCCGAGATCATGGGCCAGTTTGTTGGCGCACTCAAAGGCATCGGCGAGGCCGTCTCGGCGCTCGATATGCCGATCGTTTCCGGCAACGTCTCTCTATATAATGAGACCGACGGACAGGCGATCCTGCCCACCCCCACCATCGGTGCGGTGGGTCTGGTTGCGGCGGGTGAAGAGCCGATCCTTGGCGAGGCCCGCGACGGTCACGTGCTGCTGCTGGTGGGCGAAACCACCGGTCACCTCGGCCAGTCGGCACTGCTGCATGAGGTCTTCAACCGCGAAGACGGCGATGCGCCTGCGGTGGATCTGGAGGCCGAAAAACGCAACGGCGAATTCATCCGCAACAACCGCGATTTCATCAAGGCCTGCACCGACATCAGTGATGGTGGGCTTGTTTTGGCTGCGTTTGAAATGGCCGAGGCTGCCGGTGTCGGCGTGCAGATCGACGCAAGCGACACCCCGACCCTCTTTGGTGAAGATCAGGCGCGCTACCTCGTGGCCTGCAATTTTGATCAGGCCGAGGCGCTGATGATTGCGGCGGGCCAGGCAGGTGTGCCGCTGGAAACGGTTGGCAAGTTCACCGGTGACACGGTCAAAGTCGGCGGCTCCGAGGCCACGCTCGAAGAGCTGAGCCAGATCTTCCGCACGAGCTTTTCCGAAGCCGTCGCCTGAAGGAAAAGAGCGGGGAAACTCCCGCGCCCGCAGGTGCCTTAGCTATTGCTAAGCCCCCTTGGCGGCCTTGGGCCCGGCACCGCGCCCGCGCGGTGCCGGGCCCAACTGTGTTGGGCGGGCCCCGTTGGGGCCAGTCCATAAGCAGGCGGGAGCGCCCCCCGTCCCGTTTCACATCGGTCGCGACAAAACAGACCTTACAATCACGGTAGAGTTGCTTGCGTCCCTCGCATTGCAGCCCTACATTTTGGCAAAAGAACACCACAGCAAGGATGCGCCCCATGCCAATGCAGGCCCATGAAATCGAAGCCCTCCTGCGCGAGACCTTCCCGGATGCGCAAATCGAGGTGGGCGGCAGTGATGGCGTTCACATGTCCGCCATGGTCATCGACGAGAGCTTTCGCGGCAAGAACCGCGTGCAACAGCAGCGCGCCGTTTATGCCGCGCTCAAAGGCAAGATGGATGGCCCCAGCGGTGAGCTCCACGCCCTCGCCCTGACCACCAAAGCGCCGGAGTAGTATCCGGTATGGAGGCAATCTGGATCATAGGCGGCGCAATTGCGATCTTTGTCGCGGTCGTCCTCTTCTCAGATATTCTCCATATTCGCGAGAAGCTCAGACAGCGCCGGATGCCGCCGTTGACGCCCGAGGAACAAGAGATGCTGCATGAAAAAGAAGAGCGCATGCAGGATATGCTGGAGCGCGCGCAGCGCCGTCATACCGGAGATTTCTTTACAAAACCATGGCGTTAGATCGGCAACAGACATTCAACTACGCTGACCTGAAACCGCAATGATACCGAGCGCTGCAGCCTCGTTGCTCGGACCCAAAACCACAGTTTTCCGCGGCTCTATGAACCGGGGGCCAGACCGAAAGGACCAATACCATGACCGACGCGAAGACTCGCATCGATGAAACCGTCAAAGCCAATGATGTTGTGCTCTATATGAAAGGCACCAAGGAAATGCCGCAGTGCGGGTTTTCCTCGCGCGTGGCGGGCGTGCTCAACTACATCGGCGTCGATTACACCGACGTCAACGTGCTTGCGGATGAGGACATCCGTCAGGGCATCAAGGAGTATTCCGACTGGCCGACTATCCCGCAACTCTACATCAAGGGTGAGTTTGTCGGCGGCTGCGACATCATCACCGAGATGACCCTGTCTGGCGAACTCGACGGTATGTTTGAGCAAAACGGCATCAGCTTTGACAAGGATGCCGCAGACAAGATCCGCGAAGCCAACGCCTGATCTATTGTCCATGCAGAACAACAAAGCCCGCTAACCTCTCGGTTTAGCGGGCTTTTTATCGTGTGCAGCGATCTTTCTTCAGATCAGACCTGATCGGAAACTTCGTCTTCGCTGATCGGATCGGAGGCAGATGAATCATCCGTCACGCCAGCGTCCCCCTCTTCCTCGTCGTCGTCATCGTCGGGTGCGGCTTTCTCTTCGATTTCACCGGCCAGCGCCTCGGCGCGTGCTGCCAGTTCCGCCAATGTTTCGGCAACCTGCGGCGGCACCACGGGAACCTCAACCTGTTCGGCAGGCGGTGGCGGCGCATTGCGCAGCTCTTCAAGCTCGGCCTCACGCTCTGCGATGAGGGCGTCTTTTTCTGCGATCTTGGCTTCGACTTCCTTGATCCGGTCCTCGACCGCAGCGGTTTTATCCGCAAGCATGAGGCCAGCCATCAAGAGCATGCGCGCCTCGGGCATGCGCCCGATCTGATCCGACAGCACCTGCGCCTCATCGTCGAGCATCCCTGCCGCCATCTCCAGAAAGCTCTGTTCGCCTTCCTGACAAGACACCACAAAATCGCGGCCTCCGATGTGAATTGTCACTTCCGGCATCAGGCTTCTTCTCCTTCTGGCAGATTGGGGGCAGTGGCAAGAAGTGGCTCAAGGCGTGCCAGCACCGCGTTGACCTCGGCCTGATCGGTGGCGCGAGCGGCTTTCAGCCCCTCCACCTCGGCTTCGAGGCCAGAGTTTATCAGCGCGGGGTCCGCGACCCCTTCGGCATTTGCCGCACGCAGCGCCGCATTGGATTGGCGCAGTTGATCGTTGCTGGCGCGCAGGGTCTGCAACTCCCCGTCCAATTCGCTCAGGCGCAGGTCCAGTTCTTCGCTGACACCCTCATCGGCCAGCTCGGCTGTGGCAGGCGCTGCCTCGGCAGCCTCAGCGCGGGCACGTAGCTCTTCCACTTCGCGGCGAAGGGTTTCCAGCTCGGCTGTATCACCGGCCTCAGGCTCACCGTCCACAGCAGGTTGTGCGGCAAGCTGAGCTTGCAATTGTTCATTCTGGGCCGTGGCTTCGCTCAGATCATCCTCGAGCTTTTCACGCTCACTTGCGGCCTGATTGCGCGCGGCTTCCAGATCTTGTTTCAGACGGGTCACTTCGGCCTTGAGCGCCTCAGCCTCGACCGAATTTCCGGCCTCGTTGCGCAGCAGCTCAAGCTCGGCCTGCATGGCAATCAGATCGTTGGCACCGTCCACGGCGGCGACCTTCTTTTCCATGTCTTCCAGCCGACCATGCAGCAGTTTCAGCCGCTCTTCGAGCTGCGCATTGGCCATTTTCTCATCATCGAGATCCGCCAAGAGCTCCGCATGCTTTTGCATGTCCAACTCTTCCAGCGTCGGCACTGGCCTGTTGGCATGCTTTTGCTCCAACGCTGCGACGCTGCCATATATACGGTGCAGCGCGGTCTGGATGCGGCCCTGTAATTCTTCTAACTGCTCCATGCGTTCCTCTTCACCTCGTCTCCTCAGAACTGCGAACGGAGCCTGTTTCCGTCCAGCACGCCCTGAGCCGATCTTTCGCCGTTTCGCGATGCGTCCTGTTGGGTCATCGGTTCCGGCACACGGTAAACGGACACGAATCAACCCGGCAGCAATCAGCTTCGCTCAGCTTATCGTATGATGGGGTAAAACACCCCCCCATTGCTTTCAAGCACTTGCGCAGTCTAGTTACGGGCAGCTTCCTGCGAAACCCTGCAAAACAAGCCCGGAAAGCTTGATCTTTGCTTTAAGACTGCTATCCAGCGGCAAACCCCTGCGAACCCAAAGAGGAACAGTTCAGTGGATCTGACAGCCCTGCGCTCTGAAAACCCCGATCATTGGAACAAAGCCGCCGCTATCCGTGCTCTCACGCTGGATGCGGTTGCGGGTGCAAACTCCGGCCATTCCGGCATGCCGATTGGCATGGCCGATGTTGCGACCGTGCTGTTTGAAAAGCACATGAAGTTCGACATCACGGCCCCCAAATGGGCCGACCGTGATCGCTTCATCCTGTCGGCGGGCCACGGCTCCATGCTGATCTATTCGCTTTTGTATCTCATGGGCGATGCGCAGGTGACGCTGGATCAGATCAAGAACTTCCGCCAGTCCGGCGCGCTGACGGCGGGCCACCCGGAAAACTTCCTTCTGGACGCTGTAGAAGTCACCACCGGCCCGCTGGGTCAGGGGATTTCCAATGCCGTGGGTTTTGCCATGGCCGAAGAAAGCCTGCGCGCCCACTACGGCAAAAAAGTCGTCGATCACTACACTTACGTGATCGCGGGAGACGGCTGCCTGATGGAAGGCATCAGCCAGGAGGCCATCGGCCTCGCCGGGCGGCACCAACTGGGCAAACTGGTGGTGTTCTGGGACAACAACAACATCACCATCGACGGCACCGTTGATCTCTCTGACCGCACCAATCAGGTACAGCGTTTCAAGGCGTCTGGCTGGCATGTGCAGGAAATCGACGGCCACAACCCGGCCGAGATCGACGCTGCCATTGAGGCCGCGAAGAAGACCAAGAAACCGTCGATGATCGCCTGCAAAACCCATATCGCTCTGGGTCACGCGGCGCAGGATACCTCTAAAGGTCACGGCGCATTGACGGACGCCGATCAGCTGAAAGCTGCCAAAGATGCCTATGGCTGGACCGGCGGCGCCTATGATGTTCCCGCCGAGATCAAATCCCAGTGGGAAGAGATCGGCAAGCGCGGCGCAGCGGCGCGGGCCGAATGGGAAGGCCGTTTTGCGGAACTCTCATCGCAAAAGCAGGACCGGTTCAACCGCGCCTTTGCGCTGGAGGCCCCGAAAAAGCTCTCCGCCACCATCAAGGCGCTGAAAAAACAGATTTCCGAGTCCCAGCCCAAGGTCGCCACCCGCAAGGCGTCGGAAATGGCGCTGGAAGTCATCAACCCGATCATGCCGGAAACCATTGGTGGCTCTGCGGACCTCACCGGTTCCAACAACACCAAGACCGGTGATCTGGGCGTGTTTGACACCGACAACCGCAAGGGCCGCTATGTCTACTGGGGCATCCGCGAGCACGGTATGGCGGCGGCAATGAACGGTATGGCGCTGCATGGCGGTATCCGCCCCTATGGCGGCACCTTCTTCTGCTTTACCGATTATGCACGTCCGGCGATGCGTCTGGCCGCCCTGTCGAAGATCCCCACCGTGTTTGTCATGACCCATGATTCCATCGGTGTGGGCGAAGATGGTCCGACCCACCAGCCGGTGGAGCATCTGGCAATTTGCCGCGCGACCCCGAACACCTATACGTTCCGCCCGGCGGATGCGGTGGAAACCGCCGAAGCCTGGGAAATCGCGCTGACCTCGAAGGAGACCCCGTCGGTGATCGCCCTGACCCGTCAGGGGCTGCCCACCGTACGCACCGAGCACAAGCTGTCGAACCTCACCGAGAAAGGCGCCTATGTGCTGGCCGAGGCCGAAAGCAAGCGTCAGGTGATCCTGATGGCGTCGGGTTCCGAGGTCTCCACCGCGATGGCCGCAAAAGACATCCTCGAAGGTCAGGGCATCGGCACCCGTGTTGTCTCTGTGCCGTGTATGGAGCTGTTCCACGCTCAGGACGAGGCTTACCGCCGCAAGGTTCTGCCCGCAGGTCCGGTGCGCGTGGCCATCGAGGCCGCCGTACGCGATGGCGGCTGGGATCGTTTGCTGCTGGGCGAACGTGGTCAGGAGAAAAAAGCGGGCTTTGTCGGCATGCAGGGCTTTGGTGCCTCTGCCCCGGCGGGCGAGCTGTTTGAAAAATTCGGCATCACCGCTGAAGGCACCGTTGCCAAGGTCAAAGAGCTGTTGGGCTAATTGGCACATGGGGTTTGGGGGCGCTGCCCCGACCCTTTCGGGTCTCCCCCGGGATAATTTGAGTTAGAAGATGAAAGGGCGCTCCGATCTGGGAGCGCCCTTTTATCGTTTTAGGTTTGGTTTAATGCGCAGCTTTTGCGCCAAAGAGCGGTGCGATCAGCTTGGTGGCGATGGGGATCAGGATTAGCCCCACAACAAAGCCCAAGATGCCGTCAATCACCGCTTTGACCAACCATTCCACCAGACCGTCGCCTTGGGCGATACTCTTGGCGAAGGCGTAGATGGTCTCCTCGGGCCAGTGCCATCCCATCTGCGCCACGGAATGCACAATGATCGAACCCCCAACCCAGAGCATGGCGGCAGTGCCGACGATGGACAGGAGTTTCAGGAACCACGGCATGAAAGCCACAATGCCACGGCCAAGCGCACGGGTGGCGCTGGTGCGGCCCACCTCTGTGAGCCAGAGGCCCACGTCGTCCATTTTTACGATGATGGCGACGACGCCATAGACCACGATGGTGATCATGATGCCCACCACGGCCAGTGTGGCCGCCTGAATCCACAACACATCGCTGTCAATTGTGGACAGTGAAATTGTCATAATTTCGGCCGAGAGGATGAAATCGGTCTTGATCGCGCCCTTGACCTTTTGTTCCTCAAGCTGGGTTGGATCGCCCACAGCATGGCTGCCATCTGGCCCGCCGGATTGATCGTCATGGGGCATCAATACATGCACGATCTTTTCGGCGCCCTCAAAACACAGGTAGCAACCGCCGAGGATCAGCAAGGGCGGGATCAGCCAAGGGGCGAACTGCGACATCAAGAGTGCGACGGGCAGCAGGAACACCAGTTTGTTGATGAAGGAGCCGCGCGCGATGCGCCAGATCATCGGCAGCTCTCGTGCAGGCTGAAAACCGGTCACATATTTTGGCGTGACAGCGGCATCGTCGATCACGATCCCCGCCGCCTTGGATCCTGCCTTCATCGATTGCGTCGCCACATCATCCACCGAGGCGGCAGCGACTTTGGCAATTCCCGCTACATCGTCTAACAAGGCCAGAAGACCGCTCATAACTCACCTCTTTGCGCATTGGCATTCATTCACGCATGTGTAGCCTGCGGGTGGGGAATCATTCAAGCATGCGGCGGCGCAGCATCTGCACTGAGATGGCTACCCACAGTTACCGCAAACGCGCATGCGAGTGTTAACGCAACCATCAAGGTTTTGCGCTAACAGTCTGTGTTTACTCTAATTTCTTCTTTTTCCCGAGGTTAATGCCCGCTATAGGCTGCCCCTAAGACAGCCTTTTCGTGGAGACGACAGAGATGACCATCAAAGTTGGAATCAACGGCTTCGGACGTATCGGCCGCTGCACCCTCGCCCATATCGCCGGCAGCTTTCGCAACGATATTGAGGTGATCAAGGTCAATGCCACCGGCCCGATCGAGACCGCCGCGCATCTCATCAAATATGACAGCGTACATGGCCGCTTTCCCGGTCAGGTCGATTTCAGCGAAGGGCGCCTGAACCTCGGTCGTGGCGACATGCAGGTTTATTCCACCTACGACATGGACACGCTGGACTGGGAAGGCTGCGACGTGGTGCTGGAGTGCACCGGAAAATTCAACGACGGTCTGAAGGCGAAAAAGCACCTAGAGCGCGGCGCTGGCAAGGTGCTGCTGTCCGCACCGGGAAAAAACGTCGACCGCACGGTGGTTTACGGCGTCAATGACGAGGATCTGCTGGCCACCGACAAGATGGTCTCCAACGGGTCCTGCACCACCAACTGCCTCGCACCGCTGGCCAAAGTGCTGGATGAGGCCTTTGGCATCGAACATGGCATCATGACCACGATCCACGCCTATACCGGTGATCAGCCGACGCTGGATCGGCGTCACGATGATCTCTACCGCGCCCGCGCCGCCGCGATGTCGATGATCCCCACCTCCACCGGTGCCGCCAAGGCCCTGGGCGAAGTGCTGCCCAACCTCAAGGGTCGTCTGGATGGCTCCGCGATCCGCGTGCCGACACCGAATGTCTCTGCCGTGGATCTCACCTTCCGTGCCGGTCGCGAGGTGAGCGCCGAAGAGGTGAACGCAGCGGTAGAAGAGGCGTCCAAGGGTCACATGTCGCGCGTTCTGGGCTATGAGCCCGCGCCGCTGGTGTCGACCGATTTCAACCACACCGAAGAAAGCTCGATTTTTGCACCCGATCAGACCCGCGTGGTTGACGGTCGCATGGTGCGCGTGCTGGCGTGGTATGACAACGAGTGGGGCTTCTCCGTACGGATGGCTGATGTTGCCACCGCCATGGGTCGTCTGAACTAACCCCTCTTCCTCGTGAGGCTTGAGATTTTGCGCCCGGTCAGGCATAGCTGACCGGGCGTGTTTTATTGAGCAGTTCCCATGACCAATACCATTGCCGTTGCCCTTGGCCTCATCCTGTTCACTGCACTGGCGGTGGATGTGGTCTTTTTTGGCACCGGGCATTTGCTGTTTCTCAGTAAAAAACTGTTTGAACTGATCGAGTGGCTGGCTTTCTGGCGCTAAAGCCGAAAACAAATAACCCGGCACCGCTTTGCAGGCCGGGTTTATTTATTTTCAGAACCTTGCGTGATGTCAGCGGCCGCCCAGCCGTTCCATCAGCCTGTCGCGCACCAGCGGGGTGACAAATTTGCTGACGTCGCCATCCAGACGCGCAATCTCTTTCACCAGTTTGCTCGCGATGGCCTGATGCCGTGCTTCGGCCATCAGGAACACCGTCTCGATACTGTCATCCAAGGCGCGGTTCATACCGACCATCTGGAATTCATACTCAAAATCCGCCACCGCGCGCAGCCCGCGCACGATCACCTGCGCGCCCACATCGCGGGCACAGTCGATCAGCAGGTTCTCGAACGGATGGGCGATAATCTCGGTGCCGGTCTGCTCGGTGAGCTTGGCACATTCCGCCTCGATCATGGCGACGCGTTCTTCGAGATCGAACAACGGTCCCTTGTCGCGATTGATCGCTACGCCGATCACCAGCCGGTCCACCAGCATGGCCGCCCGGCGGATGATATCGATATGACCCAGCGTGATTGGGTCAAAGGTTCCGGGATACAAGCCAATGCGCATGGGCCCCTCCTGCCTGCGTCACATTTTTGGGCACGCAATCATGTTGCGCCGCGCAATGCAAGTGCGTGAGAATACTGAATCTTCAATGATCACACATTCGCCGCAGCGCAACGCCCCAGACCCGCAGGTCAGTGACCCATAATCATGCCCTCGAGCGCAGTTTTCTCCATCGCCACCTCGTTGAGCTGCGCTTTGACCACATCGCCCAATGAGATGATCCCGACCAGCGCCCCGTCCTCGACAACAGGCATGTGACGAAACCGGCCTTCGGTCATCGTGGCCAAGGCCTCTTCTGCGACGCTGTCTTGGGTGCAGGTCACTACGTCACGGGTCATATAGTCTTCGACCTTGTGACCGAGGCAGACCGAGCCAACCTTGGCCAGTTTGCGGACGATGTCCCGTTCCGACAGAATGCCCAGCGGTGTTGTGTTATCCGCTGAAACCACAACCGTACCGATGCCATGCTCCGACAGAAGTTGCGCCGCCGCCTCCATTGTGGCGTCAGGTCTGATCGTGACAACCTCGGAGATTTCCTTGGACTTCAGAATCGACTTTACGAGCATTTTGCGCACCCTTGAAATTTTCTTTCACTCTCTCAAGGTTTGCTGCAAGATCGCATCAAGTCAAGCTCTCCAATCTTTCAACCTCTGCGCGAATGCCAGATGACAGTGCTTCCGCAAAGCGGTTGAGCCGGTCGCTGCGCTGATCGCCCTGATGACGCACGAGGTAAAAACTGCGCGTGAGGCTGAATTCATCCTTCAAAACCTTGCGCAAGGAGCGGTGGCTGGGCAGGGAAAAATCATGCACCACACCGACAGCACTCCCCTCGGCCAGCATTTTGATCTGCACCGAAACGGAGTTCGACGCCAGCGAGACCCGCTCCACCCCAAGGTCATTGAGGTAATCCAACTCGCGATCAAAGATCATGTCGGGGATGTAACCGATCATCCGATGATCCCGCAGATGTTCCAGTCTTTCAATCGGATGGTGGTCGCGCAGATAGTAGCGCGATGCGGCCAGATGCAGATGATAGTCGGTGATCTTCTGCACCAACAGCTTGCCAGCGGTGGGTGCACTTACGGTCACTGCCATATCGGCCTCACGCCGCGACAGGTTGATGACCCGTGGCAGGGCCACCACCTGAATGTCCAGATCCGGGTTGTCTTTGGAGATCGCCGCACAGACCTGCGGCAGGATGTAATTTGCGCAACCATCCGGCGCGCCGATGCGGATCTGTCCTGATAATGTATCGCTGGGACCGGTGAGCGCCTCTTCGCCGGCGCGCATCGCAAGCTCTGCCGCTTCGGCATGGCCCAAGAGCCTGTCTCCGGCGGCGCTCAACGCATAGCCCTGCGGCGATTTTACAAAGAGCGATGTTTTCAGGGCCGCCTCAAAGCGCGCCACCCGGCGGCCTACCGTGGCCGGGTCCATCTTCAGGACCCGCCCCGCACCAGAGAGGCTGCTCTCTCGCGCAACCGCCAAAAACACCTTCATATCGTCCCATTGGGGTTCCATCTGACGGGATCCTCCAGTCTTTTGCGCATTCTGCTCTGGGTAAACCTACATTAACCATTTGCGTTAATGCAAAACCTATTTGAAGCCTTTCCTCTTTTACGTTCGTTTTTGCAATCCTAGGATACGCAGGACTCGAGATCAGAGGAGGACTGCACATGCAGGAACTGACCCACTACGTGAATGGCGAGAAAGTTGCCGGAACCTCCGGCCGTTTTGCTGATGTTCTGAACCCCGCCACCGGTGAAGTGCAGGCCAAGGTGCCGCTCGCAACCAAAGCCGAAATGGACGCGGTGATCGCCAAAGCTGCCGAAGCGCAGGTCGGCTGGGCCGCCACCAACCCGCAAAAACGCGCCCGCGTGATGATGAAGTTCGGTCAGCTCATCAACGAGCACATGGACACGCTCGCAGAACTGGTTGCCCGTGAACACGGCAAGACCTTGCCCGACGCACGCGGCGACGTGCAGCGTGGCCTTGAGGTGGTTGAGGTCTGCATGGGCACGCCGAGCCTCCTGAAAGGGGAATTCACCGACAGCGGCGGACCGGGCATCGACCTTTATTCCATGCGTCAGCCTCTGGGTGTCGTTGCGGGCATCACGCCGTTCAACTTCCCGGCGATGATCCCGCTGTGGAAAATGGCCCCTGCCCTGTCTTGCGGCAACGCCATGATCCTGAAACCTTCCGAGCGCGTGCCCTCCACCTCGCTCTATCTGGCGGAGCTTCTGAAAGAAGCCGGTCTGCCCGATGGTGTGCTGCAGGTTGTGAACGGCGACAAAGAAGCTGTTGACGCGATCCTCGACAATGAGACCATTCAGGCCGTCGGCTTTGTGGGCTCCACCCCGATCGCACAGTATATCTATGGCCGCGCCGCAACCAACGGCAAGCGTGCGCAGTGCTTTGGCGGTGCCAAGAACCACATGCTGATCATGCCCGATGCGGATCTCGACAAGGCTGCGGACGCGCTGGTCGGTGCCGGGTTTGGCGCAGCAGGCGAACGCTGCATGGCGATCTCCGTTGCGGTTCCGGTCGGCAAAGAAACCGCCGATGGCCTCATCGAGCGTCTGCTGCCCCGCATCGAGAAGCTCAAGGTCGGCCCCTACACCGCCGGTGAGGACATCGACTACGGTCCCGTGATCACCGCGCAGGCAAAAGCCCGCATCGAAGGTCTGATCGACAGCGGTGTCGAGCAAGGCGCAACGCTGCTGACCGATGGCCGTGGCCTGACGCTTCAGGGCTATGAGAACGGTTATTTCGTTGGCCCGACCCTGTTTGACAACGTCACCGCCGAGATGGACATCTACAAAGAAGAAGTCTTTGGCCCGGTTCTGTCGACTGTTCGCATGGACAACTACGAGGACGCGCTGAACCTCGTGAAAGACAACGCTTACGGCAACGGCACCGCGATCTACACCGCAGATGGTGACACCGCGCGTGACTTTGCCAACCGCGTCAACGTGGGCATGGTCGGCATCAACTTCCCGATCCCGGTGCCGCTCAGCTACCACACCTTCGGCGGCTGGAAGAAATCGGCCTTTGGTGACCTGAACCAGTATGGCCCCGATGCCTTCCGGTTCTACACCCGCACCAAGACCGTCACCCAGCGCTGGTTCTCCGGCATCAAAGAAGGCGGCGAGTTCAACTTCAAAGCCATGGACTAATCACCACTCACGGATTTAGTTCAGGCCGCCCGGCATCGTCGGGCGGCCTTTCTCGTTTTGTCCCTCGGCTGATTTTTGCCAGTTTCGCTGCTCTCGCGCGGCTCACGCAAATGTCACCCGAGGTCTGGCGGCAGGCCACTGGCGTTGGCACGCCCGCTCTCATATGGTCTCGCAAAGAGATCGAGCAATTAAACCGAATGAGGATGGGCCAATGTCCGACTTCACCAAATCCCGTTATACCCTTTCGCGACGCGCATTGATGACAGGCGCCGCAGCGACGCTGGCAACCCCGAGCTTGCTGCGCGCACAGTCCACCGACGCGTTTCCCACCACCGTCGAGGCGATTCATGACCAGGTTCCCGTTAAGCGGAACGTGTCCTCCTTCCAGCAACAGCGCTGGCAGGATCACTTTGAAACGCTGGGCGTTGGCTGTCTGCTGGCGGATATCGAAAGCCGCGCATTGCATTATTGGGGGGGCGATGGCGAAACTTATGTGCTGTTCCCGTCCTCAGTGCCGATGAGCGAGGAGCTGACCCGTCGCGGCTATTCAAAAATCGTGCGCAAGCGGGAAAACCCCAGCTGGACGCCCACCGCCAATATGCGCGAGCGCGATCCGACATTGCCGCAGCGCATCGAAGGGGGTGTGCCCAACAACCCGCTTGGAACCCGCGCGCTCTATTTGGATTGGCCCGCCTACCTTGTGCATGGCACCCATGACACCCGCAAAATCGGCCGTCAAAGCTCCTCCGGGTGCATCGGGCTTTATAATCAACACGTCGAGAAGCTTTATCCGATGGTGAAAATCGGCACGCAGGTTCGCCTGCTCTGAGCGAGCGTATTGCTGAAGCGACTGACAGCCGCGCCTCTTTATGAGACGCGGCTTTTTTATTGATGACAACGCCTGAACTCAGGCTGCCGAAATCCCCATGCTGCGCGGTGCATTACCATCCAGATAGTTCTGGAACGCCCGCTCCATCAGCCTTTCAAAGTCGCGGGTATAGCCTTGGGTATCAAACAGAGGTGAGTTGGTGTGAGACGCGGCCATACGCATGCGGATATCTGCCAGATAGTCCGGATCTTGCGCGATCCGCAGCGCCACATCATGATATTTCTTCTCGGTCGTGGTCACCAGATCCTCTAGCCCGGCGGCTGTCAGAATGCTGCCTGCAACCCGCGCCGCAAATTGCTCACCGGTTTTGGTGACCAGCGGCAGGCCTGCCCAAAGCGCATCGCTTGCGGTGGTGTGGGCGTTGACGTTGAAGGTATCCAGAAACAGATCCGCATGTTTCAGACGTGCAAGGTGATACTCTGGCTGCATCCGTCCGGTCGGAATGATCCGCGCACCATCAACGCCGCGCGCCTCTGCCTCCTTGCGCAGCCTGTCGATGATATCCGCATTGGAGACATAGTACCAAAGCACGCTGTCTGGCACCTCCTTGAGGAGGTTCATCCAGATGTCGAACTCGCGCGGGGTCACCTTATAGGGGTTGTTGAAGGTGGAGAACACAAAGCTCTCTTCCGGCAGGTCATGGCTCTCGCGGCTGTCATCCATCTGCGCGATGTAGCGGCTCTCATCGTTGGGCTGATAACAGTTCGGCATATAAAGGATGTTTTCGGTGTAATGCTTACGCAGATGGGACGGAATCGTGATCCGGTCCGCCACCATATAATCCATCGATTTCAGGCCCGAGGTGCCGGGATAGCCCAGATAGGCCACCTGCACTGGCGCCACGCGACTGTTGAACATGTCAAGCCGCCCGCCCTCGGTGAAGCCTTTGAGATCAACCGCGATATCCAAACCGTCACGGGTCGCCAAATCCACAATCTGCGCTGTGGTCATATGGCGAATATCATGGAACACATCTGCGCTCTGACGGGCGCGGTTGTGTTCGTGGTCGCGCATTTTGGAGCCGTAGTCATAAAGATACAGCTCAAACCTGTCGCGGTCGTGGTTCTCCAACAAACCACCCATCAGATGCATGGTCGCGTGATTGTAATAGTCGTTGGAAAAATACCCGATCCGCAGTTTCTTCCCTGCAGGGCGACCACCGGTATAAATCGGCGCTTTGACCGGGTTGGTCAGCTTTGCCCGCACCTGCGATATAGAGCGCTGTTTCTGGAATTCTCCGTCATCGCACAGGGACAGGAATGCAAAGGGATCCGACAGAACGCGCGTATTATTGAATTGCTTGAGGTAGGTCGGGATCTTTTCAAAACCATCCCAGCGCGCACGATGCGCCTTGATGTGCATCATGCGAGAAAGCGCGATGTAGTTTTTAGGGTCAAACTTCACCGCGATTTCAAAATAGTCGATCGCTTCCTCGAATTTCTGCAACCGCATCAAAAGCGTTCCGATCAAGGCGTAATGGCCGCCAAATGTCGGCTCCAGCTTCACCGCTTGCATCAGGCACGACAGCGCGTCCATCAGCCGGACGTTGTCCTTCATCAGAACCTCACCCAATAGCGCATGCATCTTGGCGTCTTTAGGCTCCAGCGAGATGGCCTGCCGCAGCACTGTTTCTGCCTGCTTGTTCTCATGCTTCAGGATCAGCGCCCGCGCCTTTTTCAGGAGTTTTTGCGCGGTTTCCTTTGGTTTTTCGTCCTTTGCGCGATTGTTGCGCAGCCCGTGCTTCATCTCATAGGCGAATTTCGCGCGTTCCTGCGACTTGATGGACTCGGCAAATTTTTCGAACTCTGGAAACTGCGGTTTTGCATTCTGCATCACGGCGAGTTTGCTGGTTTGATTGGGCTGCGACACGAGGATCACGCTCCTTCTCAGACTGTGAATTTGCACCTGTTCCCTGCTGAAACAGTAGTGCGTTTGGTCCAAAGTAGTGGCGCAGAGGTCTTAAAATTTCCCTCAAATCCCGTGTGAATTCGTGGAAAAATTGTGACCGATCCCCTGTAATTTGCACGGATTGCCGCAACCATGCAGGATCATCTTGCAGTTCCGCATATTGAAGTGCTGCCCCGAGCCGCGTAATAAATAAACAGTTGTTCAATTCTTGTGGCCCGCACTGCGGCCGCACATGAAACGGGGAGGAGAGCCCATGGACTTCGCAATGACAGAAGAGCAGACGGCCATTTTCGATATGGCTTATGGCTTTGGGCAGGAAAACATCGCGCCGTTTGCCCGCCAGTGGGAATCTGAGGGCACCATCCCAAAGGATCTGTGGCCCAAGGTCGGCGAATTGGGCTTTGGCTCCCTTTATGTGAGCGAAGAGACCGGCGGTTCTGGCCTGTCGCGTCTTGATGCAACCTTGGTGTTTGAGGCGCTGTCGATGGCCTGCCCGTCGGTGGCGGCGTTTCTGTCGATCCACAACATGTGCGCCAAGATGCTGGACATGTTCGCCAGCGACGAGCTGAAGGCGCGCGTCATGCCCGACGTGATGAGCCTCAATACGGTGCTGAGCTACTGCCTCACTGAGCCGGGGTCCGGTTCCGATGCGGCCTCGCTCAAGACCCGCGCCGCCCGCGATAACGAGGGCTATGTGCTGAATGGCACCAAAGCTTTCATCTCCGGCGGCGGCTATTCCGATGCCTATGTCTGCATGGTGCGCACTGGCGAGGATGGCCCCAAGGGCATCTCCACCGTCTATGTCGAGGATGGCACGCCGGGACTGTCTTTTGGCGGGCTTGAGGACAAGATGGGCTGGAAGAGCCAACCCACCGCACAGGTCCAGTTCGATGACTGCCGCGTCCCTGCAGGCAATCTTGTGGGCGAAGAGGGCCATGGTTTCAAATACGCCATGAAGGGTCTGGACGGCGGGCGCCTGAACATCGCGGCTTGCTCGCTCGGCGCCGCACAAGCCGGCCTCAGCGCCACGTTGCAATATATGTCCGAGCGCAAGGCGTTTGGGAAATCCATCGACCAGTTCCAGGGGCTGCAATTTCGCCTCGCGGATATGGAGATCGAACTTCAGGCCGCGCGCACTTTCCTGCGTCAGGCGGCATGGAAGCTCGATCAGGGCGAACCCGATGCGTCAAAATTCTGCGCCATGGCCAAGAAATTCGTCACCGAGACGGGCTCCAAAGTGGTGGATCAATGTCTGCAGTTGCACGGTGGCTACGGCTACCTTGCGGATTACGGCATCGAAAAACTGGTCCGCGACCTGCGCGTGCACCAGATCCTTGAGGGCACCAATGAGATCATGCGCGTGATCGTCGCCCGTCATATGCTGGCGGAAAACCACTAAGATTTTCAGGGGAGGACAGGCGCGATGAGCGACATCCACATCCGTATCGAATGCCGCGCAGGGCGGATCACGCTGACCCGCGAAAAAGCCCTGAATGCGCTGTCATATGACATGTGCCTTGCGATTGACGCCGCGCTCAAGGACTGGGCCAAGGACGACACCGTGGCGCTGGTGGTGTTTGACGCGGCCGGTGACAAAGCATTCTGCGCAGGCGGCGATATTGCCGAACTCTACGAGACCGGCACCAAGGGCGATTTCGACTATGGCCGCAGGTTCTGGCGGGACGAATACCGCATGAATGCGCGAATCTTTGAGTATCCCAAACCGGTGGTGAGCTTCCTTCAAGGCTTTACCATGGGCGGCGGCGTCGGCATCGGTTGTCACGGCACCCACCGTATCGTTGGCGACAGCTCCAAACTCTCGATGCCGGAATGCGGCATTGGCCTTGTGCCTGACGTGGGCGGCTCACTTTTGCTGTCGCTGGCACCGGGGCGGTTGGGCGAATACCTCGGCACCACCGGCCATCGGATGACGGCGGGCGATGCGGTCTATGCGGGCTTTGCGGATTACTACATCCCCGAAGATCACTGGCCCTCGCTGATCTCAGCCCTTGCGGAAACGGGCGATGTCACCGTCCTTGAGACCGCCGCACAGAAAGCACCCGAAAGCGCGCTCAAAGCCATGCAGGACGACATCGACGCGACGTTTGCGGGCGAGACCTCAGCCGATATCCTGACCACGCTCAAGACGCGCGATGACGCATTTTCTGCGGAATGCCTCAAGGTGCTGTTGCGCGGCTCGCCACTCTCTGTTGCAACGACGGTCGAAATGATTCACCGCCTGCGGTCCTCCACCACAACCATGCGCAGCGCCTTGGATCTGGAGTATCGTTTCACCTACCGTGCGATGGAGAAAGGCGACCTCCTCGAAGGGGTGCGGGCGCTGATCATCGACAAGGACAAATCGCCCAAGTGGCAATACACCGATGGCACAGTGCCAGCAGTGGCCGTGAGCCAGATGCTCCAGCCGCTCGGGCCGAATGCTCTGAGTTTTGAAGAGGACTAAACACATGAAAATCGGATTTATCGGACTTGGCAACATGGGCGGCCCGATGGCGGCGAACCTCGCCAAGGCAGGCCATGACGTGACCGGCTTTGATATGGCAGATGTCGCGATCGAAGGCGTTACCATGGCCGAAAGTGCTGCCGCGGCCGCAACGGGTGCGGATGTGGTCATCACCATGCTGCCCAATGGCGACATCCTGCGCCATGTGGCCTCCGAGATTATCCCTGCCATGGGTGCGGGCGCGGCCTTTGTCGATTGCTCTACCGTGGATGTGGACAGCGCGCGCGCTGTGGCAGATCAGGCGGCGGCAGCTGGTCTGCTCGCGGTTGATGCGCCGGTCTCCGGCGGCATCGGTGGTGCTGCTGGCGGGACATTGACCTTTATGGCGGGTGGCTCTGCGGAGGCCTTTGCCAAGGCTGCGCCACTCTTTGATATCATGGGCCAAAAGGCCGTGCATTGCGGCGATGCCGGGGCCGGTCAGGCCGCCAAGATCTGTAACAACATGATCCTCGGCGTCACCATGATTGCCACCTGCGAGGCCTTTGCGCTGGCCGACAAACTGGGCCTCGACCGCCAGAAAATGTTCGATGTGGTCTCAACTTCATCGGGCTACAGCTGGTCGATGAACGCCTATTGCCCGGCCCCCGGCGTCGGCCCGCAATCGCCTGCGGACAATGGCTATCAGCCAGGGTTTGCCGCCGATCTGATGCTGAAGGACCTGCGCCTGTCGCAACAGGCCGCAGGCAGCGCCGATGCCGACACGCCGATGGGGCAACTGGCCGAAGCGCTCTATACCCAATTCGTCGACCATGAGGATGGCAAGGGCAAGGATTTCTCCGCCATGCTGCCCCGGTTTGAAAAGCGCGGTCGCGGCTAAGGCGCACCCAACTGGATGAGCGCCACCCGCGTGGCCTCATCCGCTGGAAACATGCACTCGATCCGCAGTTCCGACAGGGCGATATCCTCGACCGTGCCGAACTGCGACATCGCCGAGAAAAACGACAGCACCTGCCCCGCAATCCGATAGCGGGTCGAGATCATCGCGGGCAGCGGCTGCATCGAAAGCACCTCATCCGTTGACACCCGGGATTTCAGCCGCGCCACATGGTCCTCGATCACGCAGTCTCGGCCAAAATGCACAAGCTCACTGCGCAACCGCTGCAAGATCAGCCGCTCCACCTCCTCAAGGTTGACGATATTTTCGCGCAGCCGGTCGTTCAGAAGCATCGCCTCCAACAGACTGTCACCGACATCCAGTCCCACAGGCGACATAAGCCTCTGTGCCGGTGCGTTTACCTGCTGCAACCGCCAATGACGATCCAGCGCGATTGCCGGATAAGGCGCGTGGCGCTCCAGCATCCACTCCACCGCCGCCCGCACTGGGGCCATCTGCGTATCATCCAAATCCCGCGCACCATAGATAGGCGCATAACCCGCCGCCGCCAACAGAGCGTTGACCTCCGCCTGCGGCAACTGCAATTCCCGGCTAAGGCGCAGAACCATCTCGCGGCTGGGCTTCGCCCGTCCGGTTTCCAGAAACGACACATGTCGCGCCGAGACCTCCGCCGTAAGCGCCAGATCCAGCTGGCTCATCCGGCGCAGCTGTCGCCAGTCCTTCAACTGAGCTCCAAAATCACCCATGCTCACCTCGGTGTTCTCCCCTAATGGGCATACAGTTACCTCAGAGGTAATTGAAACACCTCCCTCATTCCCAGAATGCTTTGTGCAATGACGCATCAAAAGGGAAATAGCGATGACACCCAAACTTGCCGCGCAACTACTGCGCCTGACCTCTGCGGGCACAGTGCTCTTTGGCCTCATGCTCATGCTGGCCCCGCATAGCCCGCTCAAGCCCGCGGGGCTGGTATTCGTCGATCTCGCGTTCTTGCCGCTGGATCGCGCACAAGACATGGATCACGAGGTCGCGCAGTTGATGATGGCGATTTCCGGTGGGCTGCTGTGCGGGCTGGGCGTGCTGATCTGGCAGATCACCACAAGGCTCTTTTTACAAAACCCAACCCTCGCGCGGCGGGTTCTGATCCCGGCATTTTTGGCATGGTATCTCCCCGACAGCCTTGGCTCCATGCTCTCTGGTGCCGGGTTCAATGTGGTGATGAACACCGTCTTTCTGGCGATGTTCATGCTGCCACTGCTGCGCAGCGCCCCTGCATCGCCTTCAGACGCACAGTTTAGTCGTCAAAGCTGATATTGCCGCCGCTGGAACTGCGCACCTCACGCTGTGCCGGCTGCCCCTCGACAGAAATATCACCCCCGCTACTGGCATCGCCCTGCAGGCGGGTGGTGGCGGTGACATCCACATCCGCCCCGCTAGAGGCCACAACGCGCACGTCTTGACAGCGCAGATCCTCCAGATCCACATCCGCACCGCTGCTTGCGGTCACGTCCAATATGCTGCAGCGACCAGAGATCTCCAGATCCCCACCAGAGCTCGCGTGAACGCGCACCAACTCACTGTCCAGCTGCGACGCCTCAAGCTGGCCGCCGCTGTCCACCTTGAACACCACCGTCTGCGCGGCCTTGCCCGACACGCGCGCCAGCGCCGCCGAGTCCACGGTTAATTCCTTCAGCTCGGGAAGATCGACATAGACCCGCAGTTGCCCATCCAATAGCCCCATCATCGGCGACCAGCGCTCGGTGCGCTCAATCTTCAGCGTGTCCCCCTCCTGCTTCACCTGCAGGCGCGCCGTCCCGGATAGCCCCCCGGCCTCACCGCGCACAGCATAGGCCTCCGCACCGGTGGTCACCGTAAGCTCAATCGCCTCCGAAAGGACAATCCTGTCAAAATCCGTGAATTCAAACTCGGTCACCTCCGCCCGCGCTGCAGTTCCAGCAGCAAGAATGACAGCAGCAAGACCCAAGCCCCGTGCAGAGATCGCTCGCACTCCCATGACAATACCCTCAATGTTAAAACGCTTTACTTAATTGAGGTGCGGATCACAGCTATTCAAGAGATGCGGGATAAATCTCTCACGCCCCGTCCCTCTTCTAACGGTAAATATCCCGGGGAGCGCGAGGGGCAGCGCCCCTCGCCCTTTGGCCCTTACTCGGCCGCGACTTTCTTGCGCGCCTTGGCCGCCAGCATCGGTTTCAAATAATGCCCCGTATGGCTGCGCGGCTCCTCAGCCACTTGCTCTGGGGTGCCCGATGCCACGATCTCACCGCCGCCATCACCGCCTTCGGGACCAATATCGATCAGCCAGTCGGCGGTCTTGATGACGTCAAGGTTATGTTCGATCACCACCACTGAGTTGCCCTGCTCAACCAATTCATGCAGCACTTCCAATAGCTTGCGCACATCCTCGAAATGCAGACCCGTGGTCGGCTCATCGAGAATATAGAGCGTCCGACCAGTGGAGCGCTTCGCCAGTTCCTTCGACAGCTTTACCCGCTGCGCCTCACCGCCCGAGAGCGTAGTCGCCTGCTGACCCACCTTGATATAGCCAAGACCCACCCGCATCAGCGCGTCCATCTTGTCGCGGATCGAAGGCACGGCGGCAAAGAACTCCTGCGCGTCTTCCACCGTCATATCCAGCACATCGGCAATGCTCTTGCCCTTGAACTTGATCTCCAGCGTTTCACGGTTGTAGCGCGCGCCCTGACAGGTCTCACAGGTGACATAGACGTCGGGCAGGAAATGCATCTCGACCTTCAGCACCCCGTCACCCTGACAGGCCTCGCAGCGCCCGCCCTTCACATTAAAGGAGAACCGCCCCGGTTTATACCCGCGCGCCTTGGCTTCGGGCAGACCGGCAAACCAGTCACGGATCGGCGTGAAGGCCCCGGTATAGGTCGCCGGGTTCGATCGTGGCGTACGCCCGATGGGGCGCTGGTCGATGTCGATCACCTTGTCCAGATGCTCCAGCCCCTTGATGGTCTCGCAAGGCGCAGGCGTCTGGCGTGCCCCGTTAAGGCGCATGGAGGCAGTCTTGAACAGCGTCTCAATGGTCAGGGTCGACTTGCCGCCGCCCGACACGCCAGTGACGCAGACAAATTTCCCCAGCGGGAATTCGGCGGTGACGTTTTTCAGGTTGTTGCCGGTGGCCTTCACCACCTTGATCTTCTTCTTGTTGCCCTTACGCCGGGTGGCGGGCACCGCAATTTCACGCGTTCCGGCCAGATACTGCCCGGTGACCGAACCCGCATCGCCCTCAACGGCGGCGGGCGTGCCGTGGCTGACGACCTGGCCACCATGCACCCCGGCACCGGGGCCGATATCAAAGACGTAATCAGCCTGACGGATCATATCCTCGTCATGTTCCACCACGATCACCGTATTGCCCTGATCGCGCAGGTTCTTGAGCGTGGTGATCAGCCGGTCATTGTCGCGCTGGTGCAGACCGATTGAGGGCTCGTCCAACACATAGAGCACCCCAGTGAGGCCAGAGCCGATCTGGCTCGCGAGACGAATGCGCTGGCTTTCCCCGCCCGAAAGCGTGCCCGCGTTGCGGCTGAGGGTCAGATACTCCAGCCCCACATTGTTGAGGAAGCCAAGACGCTCGCGGATTTCCTTGACGATGGCGCGGGCGATCTCTTGTTTCTGCGCCGTGAGGTGGCTCGGCACCTCCTCAATCCACGCCAGCGCCTCGCGGATGGATTTCTCCACCACCTGCCCCACATGCAGGCGATGCTCGGCGGGGCCTCCGGCTGGGCCAATTTTTACCGCCAGCGCCTCTTCGCGCAGACGATAACCGCCGCAATGGCCACAGTCGCGGTTGTTCTGGTAGCGCTCGAACTCCTCGCGCACCCAGTTGGAATCCGTCTCGCGGTAGCGGCGTTCCATATTGGGGATCACGCCCTCAAAGACGCGGGTCACATTGTAGACACGCCCCCCCTCGTCATAGCGAAAGGCGATTTCCTCATCGCCGGAGCCATGCAGGAACACCTGTTTCACATGCGCGGGCAGATCCTTCCACGGCGTGTTCTTGTCGAACTCATAGTGGTTGGCGATGGCCTCGATGGTCTGCAGGAAATAGGGCGATTTGCCCTTGCGCCACGGCGCCAGCGCCCCGTCATAGACCTTGAGGCTCTGATCCGGCACCACGAGGCGCTCGTCAAAGAACAGCTCCACGCCAAGCCCGTCACAATGGGGACAGGCTCCAAAGGGCGCGTTAAAGGAAAACAGCCGTGGCTCGATCTCGGGGATGGTGAAGCCACTGACGGGACAGGCAAAATTCTCCGAAAAGGTAATCCGCTCCGGGTCGCCCTCACGCGGGGCGGTCTCCAGAATGGCAATCCCGTCCGCCAGATCCAGCGCGGTGCGCAAGCTGTCCGCCAGCCGGGTCTCGATGCCTTCTTTTACAACCAGCCGGTCCACCACCACGTCGATGTCATGGCGGAACTTCTTGTCGAGCGTGGGCGGCGTATCAAGGTCGTGGAACTCCCCATCCACCTTGACGCGCTGGAACCCCTGCTTCCTCAGTTCCAGCATCTCTTTTTTGTACTCGCCCTTGCGATCCCGCACAATGGGCGCCAGCAGATAGCCGCGCGTGCCTTCCTCCAGCGTCATGATCCGGTCGACCATATCCTGCACCTGCTGCGCCTCGATGGGCTGGCCGGTGGCGGGGCTGTAGGGCGTGCCCGCGCGGGCAAACAGCAGTCGCAGATAGTCGTAAATCTCGGTGACGGTGCCGACGGTGGAGCGCGGGTTTTTCGATGTCGTCTTCTGCTCGATGGAGATTGCAGGGCTCAGACCCGAAATATGATCCACATCCGGCTTTTCCATCATATCGAGGAACTGGCGCGCATAGGCGCTGAGGGATTCAACGTAGCGGCGCTGCCCCTCGGCATAGATGGTGTCAAACGCAAGGCTCGATTTGCCCGATCCCGACAGGCCCGTGATCACCACCAGTTCATCGCGCGGTATGTCCACGTCGATGTTCTTGAGATTGTGCTCGCGCGCGCCGCGCACCTCGATATTCTTCAACTCAGCCATATCGCCCCCAAACTTTGCAATACACATAGGTGAGCTGCCCCGAGTCTCCAAGAGAAAATGCGGAACAGACAGGGAACGGTGCGCGCAGTGCTGTCAGAAACTGTCAGCGGCCCAGCGGCGGCGCTGAGAAGCGAGGCTTTGATGCACCACCGCGCCACAGAAAAGCAGCAGCGCCACCGTCAGCATCAACGCGCCATAGCCCCCAAATGCGATCACCGCAACAAACAGCGGCGTGCCGATGGCATTGCCCAGATTGCCCGCCTGCGCCATGGCGCCATTGGCCTCTGATTGCGCGGCGGCGATGTCATTGAGCTGCGGCACGGCGGCAAAGCTTGCGCCCTGCACCAGCCCGAACCCCGCCGCCAGCGCCATACAGGCCAGCCAATACCCCGGCATAGCCCAAAGCCACAGCATCGCCGCCGCGCCGATCAGAAATCCCATCTGCACCACGGCCACGCCGGGTATCCGCCGCAACAGCAGTGCGCCGATTGTCATCGACACCGCAATAGAAACCAGCGGCATCGCGCCCATCACATGCAGGCGGATGCTCTCGTCGATAAAGGGCGGCAGCACCGTCAGCACCGCCACAAAACAGCAGGTGTAAAACAGCCACCCCGCCGCGGGTGCGGTTTTATACGGCGAGCGATAGATGTTGAGGTGCAGCGCGGGCAAGGCGCTGAGGTCCGGATAGCGCGTGCGCGGAGGCACTGGCACATCGCGCAACGCCAGATGCAGGACCACCGCAAGCACCGCCATGATCGCCGCATGCACGCCAAACAGCGCCAGCACGCCATAGGCATCGACCAGCGGCAGCCCGGCCCAGCTCAGGATCGCAAAGGCCACGCCAAAAAAGGTGCTCCAGATCGTCAACGCCAATCCGCGCGCCGGGCCATGTGCCAGGATCGCCATCAAGGTCGGCGCGGCGACGACCACACCCAGATGCGAGATCCCCTCGACCATGCGTGTCAGCAGGAACAGACCAAAGGGCAGATGCAGCGCCTGTAGCGCCGACATCAGCGATCCAAGTAAAAGCGCGCAGACCAGCGTACGCCGATAACCGAACGCCGACACAAACAGCCCCGCCACCACGCCAAAGACGATTCCCAGCACCCCGACCGAAGAAACAGCCCAGCCAATGGCAGCCCCGACGTTCGGGTAAAGTTGGGGCAACCGGTCAAAGGTCACCGCGATCTTGCCGTATTGCGCCGCAGCGCCCAGGCCCGCAGCCCAGATCAGCAGCACCATGACCCAATTCGTCCCACGCCCCTGCTGCTGCATCCTGTCGCCCTCGCCCACTGCAAATGAGCCGCCACCCTATGCCTGCGCCCGCCGGGACGCCAGACAACAGGACAGCTATTTTGTACCCACACAAAGCGCATGAAAAAGGCCGGGCATGAGACCCGGCCTTTCATCACTCATCTGCGATGCGCAGATCAGATGTGGATCACCCGGTCAAACGCATCCAGCACGCTTTCATGCATCATCTCCGACAGGGTCGGATGCGGGAAGACGGTGTTCATCAGGTCTTCTTCGGTGGTTTCCAGCTGACGCCCGACCACATAGCCCTGGATCAGCTCTGTGACTTCAGCACCCACCATATGCGCGCCCAAGAGCTCGCCGGTTTTCTCGTCGAACACGGTCTTTACCATGCCTTCGGCCTCCCCCAAGGCAATCGCCTTGCCGTTGCCGATAAAGGGGAAACGGCCCACTTTGACCTTGTAGCCCAGTTCCTTGGCCTTGGCTTCGGTATAGCCGACCGAGGCCACCTGCGGGTGACAATAGGTACAGCCCGCGATGCTCTCGGGTTTCACCGGATGGGCATGTTTGCCAGCGATCAGCTCGGCCACCATCACGCCCTCATGAGAGGCCTTATGCGCGAGCCAAGGCGCGCCGGCGATATCGCCAATGGCATAGACGCCGTCGATACCGGTGCGGCAGTATTCATCGGTAATCACATGAGTGCGGTCGATCTTGACGCCGAGTTCCTCCAGCCCGAGGCCCTCGGTATTGCCGACGATGCCGACCGCAGAAATCACCGTGTCAAACTCGTGTTTCTCGACCTTGCCGCCCACCTCGATATGGGCGGTGACCTTGCCGGAGGCACGATCAAGCTGTTTGACCATCGCCTTTTGCATGATCTTCATGCCTTGTTTCTCGAACGCCTTCTTGGCGAATTTCGAGATTTCCTCGTCCTCCACCGGCAAGACGCGATCCATCACCTCAACCACGGTCGTATCCGATCCCAAGGTGTTGTAGAAGCTGGCAAATTCAATGCCGATCGCGCCGGAACCGATGACCAGCAGCTTTTTCGGCATGCGTTTGGGGTCGAGTGCGTGCTTATAGGTCCAGACCAGATCGCCATCGGCCTCCAGCCCCGGCAGTTCGCGCGCCCGCGCGCCGGTGGCGACGATGATGTTCTTGCCGGTCAGCTCCTCGGTGCCCTTGTCGGTTTTGACCGAGACCTTGCCTTTGGCAGGAATTGTTGCCGCGCCCATGAAGACGTCGATCTTGTGCTTTTTCAGCAGACCTTTGACGCCCGCCGAGAGTTGCTTGGCCACGCCGCGCGAGCGTTTCACCACCGCGTTCAGATCGTAGCCGATGTTCTCGGCCTTGAGACCAAAATCCTTGGCCCGCTCCATCAGGTGGAACACCTCTGACGACCGCAACAGCGCCTTGGTGGGGATGCAGCCCCAGTTCAGGCAGATGCCGCCCAGGTGTTCGCGCTCGACCACGCAGGTCTTCAGACCGAGCTGCGCGGCCCGGATTGCGGCGACATAGCCACCGGGGCCTGCGCCGATTACGATCACGTCATAGGATGCTGCGGCCATTGTGTTCCCTCATGAACAAAGATCCAAAACTAGTTTACCGTTAAACTAATTTCCTCGATGCCGCAACTGTCGAAGCAGAGCAGATACCAGTCCGGCCTCAGACTGCGGCGTCACATCATGCGACCCTAACAAGCAACACTGCGGGTTCAACCAAAAATTCGACTTCGCGCCGCCAACCGATGGGCCCGCCTATTCTGGAAAAACCTGCGTCAGCGCATCCGAGCGGTGCAGCGCATTCACCGTGACGATCTTTTGCGCCGCAACCGAATTCCAGCATTGCGCGCTTGCACAGTCCTGCGACGCATGCGCGGCTGTCAGCACCCTGTCACCCAGTTCGGTGTCAGCGGCAGCAAGACTGGCAAGCGTGACAGGCTCTGCCAGTTTCACCCCGGCGGACATCGCGGCCTCGTAAATCAGTTCTGCGCTGTAATAGGCGTCATTGCCGAGCTGAAACTGAACATCAAAGGGCGCACCAAACGCCACATTCAGCGCATACCGGGCCAGCGGTCCCTGTAATTGCTGGCCATCCTCAAGCGTGCTGGACAGGCTTTCAATGCGATAGACCGCGTAGTCCTCTGGTGTCAGCTCTTCGACAAAGCGGTAGAGCATGACCTCTGTCACGCCCTCCGTCTCATCGACATAGACCACCCGCGGCCCGCCACTGGAGGCACGCAATATCCCGACCGTCGCCCATGGTGAGTCTGACGCATGTTTGAGCACATCATCCGCGTCATTCAGGCCATTTCGAAAAATCAGATCGCCCGGCCGCCAGTCCCATTCTGCCTCCGCCATGAGCCTTGCCCAATCTGGCTCATCCGACATCGCCGCTGAGGCCAGAGCCACGGCTCCCGCGACTATCATCCCGTGCAATTTCATCGCGCGTCCACCTCTCACCTCTGGCAGAGAGTTACACAGGCTTGCAGATCTCGGACAATCTATTCGCTGCTCTCTCACGGCATGGCAGCTTCTCGCCCATCCAAACGCAAAAGCCCCGCCGGATGGATCGGCGGGGCTTTAGAATGCTTCGGGCATCAATCAGGTTCAGGCGATGGCCTGCAACTCCCGCACCGTGGAGCCATAGCCACCGGCGCTGACGTAATCCAGTTCCGGCGCGGTGCTGTGGCGGTGCAACGCCTCATTGCGATAGGGAAAGCGGCCAAACAGGCGGATCACCTCGCGGTGCGCCCGCGCGTGCAGCAGGTTCTGCGCGCCGCTCTTATCAAGCCGCTCGTGGATCAGACGCACACAGCGTTCCTGATCGCACAGGCTCTCGGAATGCATCATCGGCAGATAGAAGAACTGCCGTGCGGGTTCATCGATTTTCAGATCCCATTTGCGATCCACTGCCGCCTTGGCCACCGCAAGCGCAATATGGTCGGATGCGAAGGCCTTTGCTTCACCACGGAACATATTGCGCGGGAACTGGTCCAGTAGGATGATATAGGCCAATGTGCCACTGGGATAGGTCAGCCACAGCGAGTAGCTCCCCTCGCAGGCATTGCGCCATGCCTGTTCAAACCGCTTTCGGATCTCTGCGTCCAGCGCATCATCTTGGCGATACCAGCCTTCTTCTCCGACCTCATCGAGCCAGAATTCCAGTATCTCTTCAGGGGCTGCCATTGGTCTTTCTCCACCGGCTGTAAAACTATCGTGACACCCCATGATGAGCCTGATTCACGGGTCGAGTACAAGTGACGTTAAGTTACAAAAAAGGCCACCTCCGTCACTTTTGTGAAGAGATGGCCAATTTTTCAGCGTGTTGGCGCTATCAGCCTGTGGCAGCGGCGTTTTCTTGCTCTTCGAGTTCCGTCTCGATGGCGTATTCCTGCGCCACTTCAACCGCGACCGAGGTCACAGAGGGGCTCATCGCGGGCATGACGCCGGTCTCTTCGACGGGAATGGTCGACCGCTGCGTTGCGCGATATCCGGCGTAGGCGACCAAGACCCCCAAGAGCACGGCCATAAACAGGAAGAAGCCATTGGGGCCAAAGATATCGTCTGACATCAGCCAACCGATGATCACCGGACCGCTACAGGCCCCCAGCCCGTTGATGAAGATCAAACCGCCCGAGGCCGAGGCCATGTCGTCATGATCGAGGAAGTCATTGGTATGTGCCAGAAGCAGCGAGTAGAGCGGATTGATCAGCCCGCCGATGGTAAAGGCGGCAATCAGCAGCAATATAAAAGAACCGCTCAGCATCATGGCCATCACCGAGGTCACCCCGGCAATCCCGGCGACAAACATGATCAGCACACGCCGGTCCATCCGGTCCGACAAGAATCCGAGCGGAAACTGCATGAACAAGGCACCGACATAAAAGCTCGCGGCAAAGAGCGAGACCTGATGTAGTTTCAGCCCGGCCTCGGTGGCGTAAACCGCCGACATACCAAACTGCGCCGAGAACACGCCGCCGATCAGGAACATCCCCACACAGCCCAGAGGGGACGCCTGCATCAGCTCGCGCAGGGTCATCCGCTTCGCGGTGTCAAAGGCAGGGGTTGGTGAAATCGACAGCAAAATCGGCGCAAACGAGATCGAAACCGCGATAGAGGCAATCACGAAAGGCAGATACCCCGCCGGATCACCGATCAGGATAAAGCCCTGCGCGGCCACCAGCCCCAGCGTCATCACGATCATATAGAGCGACAGCGCCTTGCCGCGGTTTTCATTGTCAGCCGCATTATTGAGCCAGCTCTCCGCCGTGACATACACGCCCGAGAAACAGAACCCGACGATCAGACGGCCCAGCATCCAGATATAGGGGTTCGGCAGTGCCGGATAGATCACCATCACCGCCGAAATCAATGAGGCCAGTGCCGCAAAGACCCGCACATGGCCCACACGCCGGATCATCCCCGGTGCCACCCATGACCCCAGCAGCAGACCAACGAAATAGGTGGACATGACCAGTGACATTGTCAGGGTTGAATAGCCCTCAATGCCACCGCGCACGCCCAAGAGCGTCCCCTGCAGGCCGTTGCCCAGCATCAAAAGGCCAATCCCCAAGAGGAGCGCCCAGGCGCTCGACAGAACTTGCAGCATCTCGTCTCTTCTCCTTCGGTCAGAGTCAGGAGCCCGCGGGCCTTATGCCGCACGGTATTGTCGTAAAAAACCCGGCCCACGCCGAATAAGGAGTGGGGCAGAATGCAAACGCAAACGCCCACGCGCGCCGCAAGGTTCCAGTCATGGTCTGTTTATCGTCACCCTGACCCGGCAATACCGACTCGGGGTGGTCTTGCGGCGACCTTTCGCACAGTCGGAGCATGGGTCAACCCCCTGCCCGGCCAAGCCTAGCGGACAAGGAGAGAAATGCATACTCCGCCCGTGTCAGGGAATCAGCAGCGACGCGTCACCGTAAGAGAAGAACCGATAGCGTTCGGTTACCGCATGGGCGTAAACAGAGCGCATCCGTTCCTGTCCCATCAAGGCCGACACCAGCATCATCAGGGTGGATTTGGGCAAGTGGAAATTGGTCATCAGCGCATCGACCACCCGAAAGGTGAACCCCGGATAGATAAAGATATCCGTCTCACCTTCCCAAGGCGCAATGGCGCCGCTGTCTCGCGCCGCACTTTCAATCAGCCGCAGCGCCGTGGTGCCCACAGGGATCACCCGCTTGCCTGCTGCTTTGGTGGTGGCGATCTCGGCTGCGGCCCTGGCTGTCACCTGCCCCCATTCGGCGTGCATTTTGTGGCTGGTCACATCCTCGACCTTGACCGGCAGAAAGGTGCCCGCGCCCACATGCAGCGTCACATAGGTGAACTCCACCCCTTTGGCCGCAAGCGCTGCCAGCAAAGGCTCGTCAAAATGCAGGCTCGCCGTCGGAGCCGCCACCGCGCCGGAACTGCGCGCCCAGACGGTTTGATAATCGGTCTTGTCCTGCTCATCTGCAGGACGTTTGGCGGCGATATAAGGCGGCAGCGGCATCGCGCCCGCCTCGGCCAATGCGGCGTCGAAATCATCGCCCGCCAGATTAAAGCGCAGCCGCCCTTGGCCCTCGACCACATCAACCAGCTCTGCCGAGAGCGCGTCTGAGAAACGAACGGTTTCCCCGATCTTGATTTTCTTGAGCGGCTTCAAAAGACCGCTCCAGCAGCCGTCGGCCTGCGGCTCCAGCAATGTCACCTCAATACGGGCGGACACCGGGCCTTGGGCAGAGGTGCGATGCCGCTGCCCGCTCAGCCGCGCGGGGATCACACGCGTGTCGTTCAGCACCAGCCGGTCACCAGCATTCAGCCATTGCAGCAGATCGGTGACGTGGGCATCGGTGATCCGGTCCTGTTCTGCCACCAGCAAACGCGCCGAAGAGCGCGGCACGGCGGGCCGTGTCGCAATCAGATCCTCGGGTAGGTCGAAATCAAAATCGCTCAGTTTCATGGCTCGGGCGATACTGCGCGCCTGCGCAAAAGTCCATGGGCCATCGCACCGCGTCTCCATGCTTGGCCCCTACAAGAGGTCAGCCTAGCGCGCTTCGCGCCGCCGTATCCGCTCTTCTCGCAGTTCTTCTGCTGTTTTGCGGCGCTCTTCTTTCGGGGGTGGCGTTGCCCCCGGAGCCTTCGGGGCCTCACCGCGAAAAATCTCACGCAAGAATCCCGGCGCAATGCCCGACAGCGGATTGACGGAAACCACCGGATCCGCCGCCTTGCCTTTAACGGTAAAGGAGAACCCAAACAGCCCCTCGCCCTTGCGGGTCAGCACGCTGCCGATCGCATTGACCAGATAGATCGGTGAGAGCACCCCGCGCATGTTCATCTGGCTGGTGGTGAGGTCATAGACCCCATCCATCGACAGGCCAATCGACGGGCCCACCGCCGAGGAATTGACCAGTGTCAGATACCGCGATCCAAGCCGGAAATCGGCTTCCATTGAGGTGAACAGAATGCCTTGACCGGACAGCTCGTCAAACAGCCCCACAAGGCTGAGCGAGTTGATCAGAGCCGCAATCGTCGGCGTGTTTTTGACCCGGATGTTATTCACCCGCAACTGACCATTGTATTCGCCCGGTTGCACCGCTGGCACCATGGTCATCTCAAAACTGCCGCCATAGCCATCGCGCATCACTTCGGCGGCGCGAAATACGCCGCCCGCATCCGCAGAGCGCAGCCGCATGGCCAGCCCCCCGGCCTGTGGCACCACCACCCCTTCGACCGGGGTCAGCGTGTTGAGATTGCCAGTAAAGGAGCCGTTAAAGCCCCCAAGCGTGTCAAAGCGCCCCTGAAACCGCGACAGCGACAACTCTTGTGTCACCTGCAACCGATCAATCGCCAGTGAAATGGGCGTGTTACTGCCGCCACCACCTGCCGAGCGCCCCTCATCCCGGCTGCTGAACGGAGCGCGTTCCAGATCAATCCAGCCCCCCGTCATTGAGAGCGAAGGCGTCGCGTTGCCCCGTCCCCTCAGCGTGACCGGACCCTGCAACCAGCCGCCGAGAGACACCGAGGAAAACTGCGCCTGATCCAGACCGCCGTCAGGTTTGACCGTGACCCGCCCGGCGGCACGCAGCCCTGTGGCCTCGAGCACCAGATTTTCAATAGAGGGCGTCTTTTGCAGCACTGTATTAAAGGACAACCTGCCCGCGCTGCCTTCGGATTTGCTCCAGCCAAGCTCTGCCAGTCGCAGACCAACCCCTTTGAGATCGCTATTCACCGAAAGTTGCACTGGCTCACCGGGCGGCAAGACCGCCTTTAGGATCGCGCGCCCGCTGCCACTGACCATCCCGTCTGGCAACCCGATATTGAGCGCCTTCAACGTGCGCGGCGACAGCTCAATATGACCCTCAATGGTGCCATCCGGCGGGTTGCCGGGCCGGATGCCCTGACGCCATTTGGCCCGAATAGGCACCCCGGCAAAGGTACCAGGCCCCGAGACGGTCACATGAGAATTGTCGCCAGAAATCGACAGCGCATCGGCGGCAATCGGATATCCGGGCACCAGCACGTCACTCGCCACCCGCCGCAGCTGGCCTGCGTAGTGATAGTCCACCTCTGCCACGTCGAGCTTTTTCTTCAATGGCATCGAGGCGGTTGCGCTCAGCTCCACTTCACCGCGGCCCAGCCCGACCGGCAGGCCGACGTTGCTCAAGATGGTCAGAGGTTCACGGTTAAGGAGCGACAGGGCCGCCAATGCAGTGCCTTTCAACTCGGCCCGCAAAATCCCAAGACTGTTGTCCCCTTTCAGCGAAGTATCCGGGATAATGAATGACGTCCCCGCCAGATCCATCTGCCCGCCCTGTCTCGCAGTCACACCGCCCTCGGTGGCGGTCACAACCAGCCGCTTGCCATAGATGCTCAGTTGTCCAGCCGCCCCTTTGAGGAGCGGATAGAATTTATTGAACCTGACGGTGCCGTTTTCAAACCCGAGATCCACCGCCACAAAGGGTTTTTCCGCATCGCGACCGCGCAGCGCAAATTGGGCGTCGCGAATGTCACCCGCCAGCACGTTCTCTGAAAACCAGGCTCTTGGCTTTGGCGGCGCAGACGGGGGCCACATTTCCTTGACCATCGCCACATCCAGTTGGTCAGCAGACCCTTGCAGATCGTAGCTCCAACCTTTGGCACCGGCCCGAACCTCGCCCCGCAGCAGCAGATCGGTGTCTCCCTGCTGCACCAGCGCCTCACCAAGGCGCAGCCGGAAGGGCTGCAATTCCATCAGGAAATCTGCCTGCACCCCGGAAAACGCCAGAGGATCGGGATAAAGACGCAGCGGATTGACCTTGAGATCAGAGAAACTCAACTGCCCGACCAATTGCGTCAGCCTGCCATCGCGCACACCCACCAGCTCTGCACGCCCCTCCATCTGGCCACTGACCCAGCCGCTCTCCACCGAGAGACGGGTAAACGCCAGCTCTTGGCGCGCCGGATCAAAGGTAAAAAAGCTCTGCGCCGATTGCAGCGGCACCGGCTTCAGTTGATCGTTTGGCTGGATCACGCCCGTGCCGATCTCCAAACTCGCCGTCAGCGGCAGCAGTTTGCCGTCGCTGTCCACCGCCCCGCGCAGGGCACCTGAAATCGGCGCCCGCAGCACATCCAGCCACCCAAACGCCGGGCTCTGGCTGGCGATATCGACGCTGGGCACCTGATCGACCACCACCGCGAACTCCGCCGCCGTGTCGCCGATATCCGACCGATAATTGGCATCCACCGTGCTGGCATATTCGCGCCCGCTCAAGACCGAAAACCCGGCATCAATATTGACGCTATCGCCCTCACGCGACAGCAGCACCGCTCCGCCATCGAGCGTCCACGCACGGTCAATACGGCGGTCAATGTAGTTCAGCGTCACCGATTGGGTCTCGACCCGCGTCACCGCCGACAGGATCGGCAGTTCCAACTGGCGATCCCATGTGTCGATCAGTTGCGGCAGGTTGCGCGCCTGCCGCAGAGGGGTTGCCCCATCGGAAAAACTGAGCGCCACCGCCCCGTCACGCCCGGTCTCAAGCGTTGCAAACAACCCCGAGAGCGAAATCAGTTTGGGTCGAAGCTGACCGCGCAGGAGCGGGCGCATGGCAAGCGCCGCCTGCGCATCCTCCAGATGCACGGCCGGGCTGCCATCGGGATAAAACAGCGTCACATCACGCAGCGAGAGCCGCGGCCGCCAGCCACTGTGCACCACCAGTTCGATCTCGCCAAACTCGATCTGCAACCCGCCCAGATGCCGCTCAATCCGCCGCTCTGCCTCGGCGCGCAGCCATTGCGGCGCATCCAGCCTCTTGTCCAACAGCACCATCGCTGCAGCCGCGAATAGGGCCAGAAGCGCCACCAGCCAGACACCGCTCTTCCACATGCGCCGCCGCCAGCGCCGGGGTTTGGCGGCAGGTTCTGGATCAGGTGCGGGATCGGTTCCTGAAACGGCGGGCAGCGCGTCTGCGGTGTCAGTCTCAGAGGTGTCAGTCTCGGAGGATACGTCATGCCGCGCATCTTCTGCCGCCTCTGACAGGTCATCCTGCGGCGATGAGACGATCTGTGGTTTTCCTTCGCCCGACATGATCTATGTATGGTTCGCAACTGCAAGATTTCTTGCGCGAACCCTTGAGGAGACCCAAAACATGCTCGAACCCTCTGACCTTGCCCCCGCGTTCACCCTGCCACGCGACGGCGGTGGTGAAGTTGCCCTTTCGGACCTGAAGGGTCAGGTCGTTGTTCTGTTTTTCTATCCCCGCGATGATACGCCGGGTTGCACCAAGGAATCCATCGGATTTTCCGAACATCTGCAGGCCTTTGCCGATGCAGGGGCCGCAGTGTTTGGCATTTCCCGCGACACGGTCGCAAAACACGATAAATTCGTCGCAAAACATGGGCTTACCGTACCGCTTTTGTCAGATGCCGACAGCAGCATGTGCGAAGACTACGGCGTCTGGGTGGAAAAGAACATGTATGGCCGCAAGAGCATGGGCATTGAGCGTTCGACGTTTCTCATCGACCGCGACGGAAAAATCGCCCGCATCTGGCGCAAAGTCAAAGTGCCCGGCCACGTCGAAGAGGTCCTTGAGGCGGTAAAGGCCCTCTGATCAACGCCAACAAAGACCGGGCAGCTCCCGCCCCTTTTTGAGGTGCGGCAAAGCCACCCCCAAAAGCGTTGGGCCGGGCGGGGCCGCGCCGAAGGCGCGGCCCCGCCCTCCGGCGATTTGCACAGCAAAGCGCAAAACCTCCAGCCTGCAAACCTGATATTTCGCTCTGCTGCGCCTTGATCCATCTGCCCGCCTGACCGCATACACCGCACAAGCAAAAAGACTCAGGACGCCAATCGGACAGGACCATGACCCAAAGCTCCCTCACCCTCGCCCAGATGGCCACCGACGTGCTCAATTGTGCCGATGGGCGCGCCAAGACCGCCCTGTCGCATAAACACGCAGCCGCCTGGCGCGCCTCGCGCACAGGGGATGCCCCCGAAATTGCCATCGGCAGCGCCACGCCGCCGCTGCACCCTGCCCGCCCAGCTGAGCCTGAGCTGCTGCACCCCCGCGATGTACCAAAACGCAAACCCGGCTCGCCGCAGGGGCGCATCGCGCTGCTGCATGCGGTGGCCCATATCGAACTGAACGCCGTCGATCTGCATTGGGACATTATCGCGCGCTTTACCCATGTCCCGATGCCGCTTGGCTTTTACGACGACTGGGTCAAATCCGCCGATGAGGAATCCAAGCATTTCAACCTGATGTGCGATTGCCTTGAAAGCCTTGGCAGCCACTATGGCGCCCTGCCCGCCCATGCGGGCATGTGGCGCGCCGCCGAGGACACCGTGGATGATCTGATGGGACGCCTTGCCGTGGTGCCGATGGTACTGGAAGCACGCGGGCTGGATGTGACCCCCGGCATGATTGCGCTTTTTCGCAAAGCAGGCGTGCAACAGGCGCTTGATGCGCTCGAAGTGATCTACTCCGAAGAGGTCGGCCATGTGGCGTACGGCGCCAAATGGTTCAATTTCCTCTGCGGGCGTGACAACCTCGACCCAAAGGCCGAGTTCCACGCATTGGTGCAGAAATATTTTCACGGCGCGCTCAAACCGCCCTTCAACGAGGAAAAACGCGCCGACGCGGGCCTGCCGCCGGACTTCTATTGGCCGCTCGCGGATGGCGAGGCCCCAGCCTACGCCCGCTAAAGACGAATCCTGCGCACGACATGAACGCAATGCGCGAAAATCAGAGGTAAACCGCCCCATATCGGCAGTTTTCTGCCCAAGGCCAAGGAATTGCGCGACAGATTGGTCACCGGGGCGGAACAGGGTTGCTGAATGGCCACAGTCTGGCTATTTCATCTTGCCAAGGCTGGTCGTGTCGCAAAACTCCCGGAGGCAGGAGGACAGGGCCACAAAGGGATGGAATGAGGATATCGGGTCTTGCGAGGCGGAATTTACTTAAGGATTCATGCATTTCTGGAGCGCCGGTTCCCCGAGCGCCGGGTTTTTCTGAAATCCGACAGTGATACGCGCTTCATACGGTTAAGCTCCGAAACCCAGATCGTCGCCGTCGCCGGGCTTACCGTTTTTGTCTCATGGGCGATTGTCGCCACCGCCATCGTCCTGATGGACAGCATTGGCTCCGGCAATTTCCGCGACCAAGCACGACGTGACCAGCAGGTCTATCAGGAACGCCTGAACGCACTCTCTACGGAACGCGACCGCCGCGCCGAAGAAGCGCTGGCGGCGCAGGATCGTTTCAACTCCGCGCTGGCGCAGATCTCCACCATGCAGTCTGAGCTCTTGGCCTCTGAGACCCGTCGCCGTGAACTGGAAACAGGCATCGACATCATCCAGACCAACCTGCGTGAAACGATCAGCGAGCGCGAAGCCCTGAAACGCTCGGTGCGAGACCTGCGTGAACAGACAGCGCCGGACAGCCCGGAACAGGTGCTGGCCGCCACCGCTCCCGAGCAGCTGGACTTCCTCACCACCGCGCTCTCAGAGACGGCCGCAGAGCGCGACCAGATCGAAGCGGACGCCCAGTCGGCGCTGGCTCAACGGGATGATCTGGAACTGGAATTGGCGCTCACCGCGCAGCGCAACGATCAGATCTTCCGCCAACTTGAAGAAGCAATGGCCATTTCGGTGGAGCCGCTGAACAAGATGTTCTCCTCTGCCGGCCTGCCACCGGATCGCATTCTGGAACAGGTGCGCCGTGGCTATAACGGCGAAGGCGGCCCGTTGGAGCCGCTGTCGCTCTCCACCCGTGGCGAGGAGCCAAGCCCCGACGAGACGCGCGCCAATGCGCTGCTCAACCAGATGAGCCAGCTCAATCTCTATCGTATTGCCGCAGCACAAGCGCCCTTTTCCGTGCCCGTGAACCTTGGCCAAGTGCGCCAGACCTCGGGCTTTGGCTACCGCCGCGACCCCAAAACTGGCGGCCGCAGGCTCCATAAAGGGTCGGATTTTGCTGGTGGCACCGGCACCGATATCTTTGCCACCGCTGACGGTGTGGTCACCCATGCGGGCTGGTCCTCGGGCTATGGCAAACTCGTCAAAATTCAGCATGCCTTTGGCATCGAAACCAGATATGCCCATAATTCCAACCTCCGCGTCAAAGTCGGCCAAAGGGTCTCGCGCGGGGATCACATTGCTGATATGGGTACTACCGGACGGTCCACCGGGACCCACCTCCATTACGAGGTCAGGGTCAATGGCAAACCCGTAAACCCCATGATCTATATCAAGGCTGCGAGAAATGTTTTCTAAGAGCAAAATCAACGAGCCCGGCCCGAAACAAGCCGACACCACCACGGCAACCCCGGCCTCCAGCCCGGCGCCCACTTCGAGCAGCGCGTCCACCGGCGCAAGCGACTACAGCAAGCCCGCCGCGCCCAAGGCAAAGCCGCCTGCATCGCTGCTGAGCTCCGATCTGCACATCACCGGCAACGTAAAAACCACCGGTGACATTCAGGTCGAAGGCACGGTCGAGGGCGACATCCGCGCACACCTGCTGACCATTGGCGAAAGCGCCACCATCAAAGGCGAAATCACCGCCGATGACGTGGTCATCAACGGTCGCATCGTGGGCCGCGTCCGTGGTCTGAAGGTGCGCCTGACCTCCACTGCACGGGTCGAGGGTGACATCATCCACAAGACCATCGCGATCGAATCCGGTGCCCATTTTGAGGGTTCCGTGCAGCGTCAGGACGACCCGCTCAGCCCCGGCAAAGCCGCAAAAGCACAGGCTGCACCTGCGGCAGCCGCTCCGGTAACCGCACAGGGCTAACTCCCTTTTGCGAGGGCGCTATCGTCCTTCAGCGACAGGTTTCCAAAGGCGTCGGATCACTCCGGCGCCTTTTGGTTTTTTGTAATTTGATCCGTTTGTAAGATCAGCTGCGCACACAGCTGATTTCCTGTGCGAGTATATTTCAACGGAGGCTCACAATGAGTGACGCAGAAACAGAGTTTCACAAGATAGGCGACGCAATAGACAATGCTGTCCGCTCTCAGATGTTTGGAAAGAAATGCTATAAAATCAACAACAAGGCATTCGTTTGCCTGTTCCAAGACGCAATGGTTTTTAAGCTCCCTCCTCCGCACCAACAAGACGCCATATCGCTGAAAGGTGCCAAACTGTTTGACCCATCTGGCAAGGGCCGCCCCATGAAAGAATGGGTTCAGCTTGGTATGGAACATCAGGCGCATTGGGGTGATTTTGCTCGCACGGCCTGTGCCTATGTGGCGCAAAGCTGAAACGATCTGACATATTCCCTGCCTCGGCCCTGAAAAATCTCTTTGGTGGCGCAGCTCTCCCCGGTTAGTTTCCGCTCAAAGTTTCTCAGTCCCGGATTTTGAACATGCCCTTTATTCTCGGCGCTCTCGCCCTTCTGGCCGGAGCATGGTTCTGGCTTCACCGCGCGCGCAACGCCGCCCATATGACCAGTGATCTACTCGACATGGCGGCGGATGTGCGCGCTGCCGCCCGCCGCTTTGGCTTTCGACGGCAGGTCAATGTGCATCCCGTAGAGCAAATCGAAGACCCAAAGGTTGCCATTGCCGCCATCGGTGTGAGCTTTCTCGAACTCGATGACTACCCCACCGCCGAGCAGCGCGATGCTTTGGTGCGGGGGCTGCGCGATGGCTTTCATGTCAGCCATAAGGACGGCGAAGAATTGGTGGTCCTCGGGCGCTGGATCATGACCCAATGCGGCGATGCGGCTCAAGCGGTGCCACGCCTGTCACGCAAGCTATATAAGCTAAGTGGTCAGCGCGACTTCAACGCTTTGGTTGAGATTGTGCAGGATATTGCAAAATACGGCAAAGGCGAGCTCACATCTGCGCAGCGCTCTGCTCTTGAGGATCTGCAACGCGGCCTGAAGCTCGCGTAAATTCTCGCGTAGGCCACGGCGGATCCCACCTGCCCCCGCCGCGCGGCAGCGCGGCGCCCGGCCCAAAGGCCGCTGCCGTGCCCGGCGTCAGCCGGGGACCCAGCGGACACGGGAGCGCGCCCCTCACCTCCTCTGAGCACCCCAGATCAAACACAAAACCCCAAACAAAAAGCCCCGCAGCATCACACTGCGGGGCTTTGGTATTCCTTTGCCGCCAGCACCTTACTCGGTGACGGTGACCTTGGTCATCACATCGGGCTGGCCGGTGATGGCACCGGACCGCGGATGGCCGCGTTTGATCTGATCCACCACATCCATGCCTTCGGTGACACGGCCCACAACGGTATATTGACCGTTGAGGAAGTGACCTTCGTCAAACATGATGAAAAACTGCGAATTGGCGCTGTCGGGATCTTGCGAGCGCGCCATGCCCACAACGCCGCGATCAAACGGCACATCCGAGAACTCCGCAGGCAGATTGGGGCGGTCGGATCCACCGGTGCCCGCATAGCGCATGTCAGAGCCCAAACGGCCGTTTTCAACGTCGCCCGTCTGCGCCATGAAACCATTGATCACCCGGTGAAAGACCACACCGTCATACTGACCCTCATTGGCCAGCGCGGTGATCTGCTCCACATGTTTGGGAGCCACATCTTCCAACAGGTCGATCACGATGGAGCCATTGGCCTCCCCCTCGACCTGGATTTCCAGACCGGTGGCAAAAGCAGGCGACGCGGCCAGCAGGGCCAGTGCGCTCAGGTGCTTAAGCATCGGCTGCCACCTTAACGGAGATCATCCGGTCCGGGTTCGCAGGCGGCTCGCCACGGGTGATCGCATCCACATGCTCCATGCCCTCAATGACACGGCCATAAACGGTGTACTGACGGTTGAGGAAGTGGTTGTCCTTGAAGTTGATAAAGAACTGCGAGTTGGCAGAGTTCGGGTTCGACGAGCGCGCCGCGCCCAGCGTACCACGGTCATGCGGCAGGCCAGAGAATTCCGCCGGCAGGTCTTTTTTGTCAGAACCACCGGTGCCTGCGCGGTTCAGATTGAACCCATCTTCCATGTCGCCGTGCTGCACATCGCCGGTCTGTGCCATGAAGCCGTCGATCACGCGGTGAAACGCCACGTTGTCGTACTGGCCTTCACGCGCCAGTTCTTTCATCCGGTCACAATGCATCGGCGCCACGTCGGGCAGCAGCTCGATGACGACATTGCCGTCCTTCAGCTCGACGATGATGGTGTTTTCGGGATCCTTGATCTCGGCCATGAGGCCCTCCTGTCACATTCGTATTGCCGGAATACCTAAAGTCCATGCTCGCGCTTGCCAAGGGAACAATGCGCGCAAGCGCAGGCGTCGGCAGGAACCTGACAGGAGTGTGAAGATCAAAGCGCCTATTGGGCGGATGCCGCGCCGGATCAGGGGTTTGCCCGCGCCCTTTGGTCTGACCATTGACTGAGGCCCGGAAACACAGGACACAGGCGCAAGACTTTGACTTTTCTGTACCTGCCCCCTGCGCAGGTGCGCCCGTTACCAAAGAGGAGCCGGACATGGGCTGGAAGACACTCGACGACATGGAGCTTGAAGGCAAAACCGTTCTGACCCGCGTGGACATCAACGTCCCGATGGAGGACGGCAAGGTCACCGACGACACCCGCATCCGCCGTCTGGTGCCGACCATCTCTGACCTCCTGGCCAAAGGTGCAAAGCCCGTGCTTCTGGCCCATTTTGGCCGCCCCAAGGGTCAGGTGGTGCCCGAGATGTCGCTGCAACCGCTCGTTCCCGCGCTGGAGGCCGCCTTTGGTGCCCCGGTGATGTTTGTCGCCGATTGCCGTGGTCCTGCGGCAGAGGGCGCGATTGCGGCGCTACAACCGGGCCAGATCCTGCTGCTCGAAAACACCCGTTTTCACGCGGGCGAAGAAAAGAACGACGCCGACCTCGCAGACGAGATGGCAAAGCTCGGCGATATCTACTGCAATGATGCGTTCTCTGCCGCCCACCGCGCCCATGCCTCAACCGAGGCGCTGGCGCGTCTGCTGCCCTCTTGTGCGGGGCGTCTGATGGCGGCCGAACTCAAGGCGCTCGAAGGTTCGCTTGCCACACCCGAGCGCCCCGTGACGGCGGTTGTAGGTGGCGCAAAAGTGTCGACGAAACTGGATCTGCTGGGCAATCTGGTGGCCAAGGTCGACACGCTGGTGATCGGCGGCGGCATGGCCAACACGTTTCTTGCGGCGCAAGGCATCGACGTGGGCAAATCACTCTGCGAGCATGACATGACCGGCACTGCCAAGGATATCATGGCCCGCGCCGACGCGGCGGGCTGCACCATTTTGCTGCCGTCTGACGTGGTGGTGGCGCGTGAATTCAAGGCCGGTGCCGAGAATGAAACCGTCCCTGCCGATGCCTGCCCTGAGGATGCGATGATCCTTGACGCAGGCCCGGCGTCGGTTGCGGCCATCGCCACCGTCTTTGCCGACAGCAAGACCCTGATCTGGAACGGCCCGCTTGGCGCCTTTGAGATCGCGCCTTTTGATATTGCCACCAATACAGCCGCGCAAAAGGCCGCCGACTGCACCAAGGCAGGCACATTGATCTCTGTCGCAGGGGGCGGTGATACGGTGGCCGCGCTCAATCAGGCCGGTGTTGCAGAAGACTTCAGCTATATCTCCACCGCGGGGGGCGCTTTCCTTGAATGGATGGAGGGCAAGGTCCTGCCCGGCGTCGCAGCGCTGCAAGCGTAAAACCCGGCTGTCCACGCATCCTGAAAACCGTTCACTTGCCGCGCGTCATGCGCGGCGGGTGAACTCGGAAAAATTGAAACTACTATTTCGCCATCCCTGACGGTTCATCCAAACACTGCCCACCTCTGCCAACGATCTTTTAACGGTCGCGGCGGTAAGGTTTCGGCAAGTTATGGGCAATTTTGCTCATATGGAATGATGGACTACCGGTATGAGCAACTTTTCTCTACGCAAGCAAGTTTTCTTTTTTGCCAGCATATTTATTGCCATGATCCTGATCACCGCGACTATTTCGTGGTTCACCAATCAGCGCATGGCCAGCGCCACCTACCATTACCGCGCTGTCAGCACCCAGAGCAAAAGCCTCGACGCCATCAAAGAAGACATTGAACAAGGGATTGGCGATCTGCTGTCCTACACCGTCGGCGTGCCCGAAGGCCTGAACGATCTGCGGGGTAACATTCAGGAAATCCGTGACGAACTCGCCAAGGCCGACGCCAATTTCAAATCCACCCCGGTTGTAGCCGCCCGCGACAAGGCCGCATATGACGCGCTGATTGCCACTTCGGCGCAGCTCGATCAGATCGAAGCCACCCTGCTCAAGGTCGAAGCCGCCGAAGGCGAGGCGCAGCTCAGTCTGGTCTTTGATCAGGTGTTTCCCGCCACCGGCGCGGTCCGCGATGCGGTGGACAGCCTGCAAGACAAGCTCGCCCAAACAAGCATAGATGTCCGCGACGAGGTCGATGCGCTGATCAGCTTTAGCCAGCTTCTGCAAATCATTGCGAGTGCAGCCGCCACATTGATCGCGGTGGCCGTCGCCTTTGCCTTTGGCCGCAAGCTCAGCCAGCCCGTGACCGACGCGGCCCAGACGATCGCAGCACTTGCGCAAAAGGACTATGATGCGGAGATCACAGGCACCGAGCGCGGCGATGAGATGGGCGTGATCGCGCGCAACCTGCAGGATTTGCGCAGCCAACTGGCCGACGCCGACGCGCATGAACGCCAGAATGCCAAGGAAAACGCCCGCCGGGTGGAGCTGTTTAACGTCTTGGGCGCGGCCATGAGCGGCCTCAAGAGCGGCGCGCTTGACCAGACCATCCCGGCCGGTCACTGGGCGGATCTCGGGCCCAGCTACACCGCGCTTTGCGATGACTTTAACGCGCTTTCCGTATCGCTCTCGGATCTCGTCGCACAGCTAAACCAAAGCTCCTCTGTGGTGGCCCAGAACGCCCGCGAAATGGAGCGGATGTCGGATCAGATGTCGCAACGCGCCGAAACGCAGGCCGCCACCCTCGAAGAAAGCGCCGCCGCGCTGGAGGAAATGTCTGCCTCGGTACAATCCAGCGCCGAGCAGGCACAGGCTGCGGACCGCGAGGTCGACGAAGGCCGCCGCCGCGCGGAACAAGGTGGCGAGGTAATGGAACAGGCCCGTCAGGCCATGGCCTCCATCGCGGAATATTCCGCCCGGATCACCCAGATCATCACCTCGATTGACGACATCGCGTTCCAGACCAGCCTGCTGGCCCTCAACGCAGGGGTGGAGGCCGCCCGCGCAGGCGAAGCGGGTCGCGGCTTTGCCGTGGTCGCCTCCGAGGTGCGTGGCCTCGCCTTGAAGGCTGCGCAATCTGCAAGCGAAATCAAACAGTTGGTTCAGGATAGCTCCAATCAGGTGGATGAGGGCGAACGCCTCGTGCAAGCCACTGCTGAAACCCTGGCCCAGATTGTCGAAAGCGTCACCAATGTCTCCGGCATGGTTTCCGCCATCGCCGCCTCCTCTGGTGAGCAAGCCGCTGGTATCAAAGAGATCAACATCGGAGTGGCGCAACTGGACAAGGTCACACAAGAAAACGCCGCGATGGTGCAGGAAACCTATGGCGCGAGCCAAGAGATGCGCACCCAAGCCACCGGCCTTACAGACCTTCTGCAGAGCTTTACCGGTGGGCAGGCAAGCACCAGCACCGCAGCTCCCGCCCGCGCGGCCTGATCCACAAGGCATCTCCTTATACATCCCGGCGCATCCTCTGCGCCGGGTATCTTTGTTGCAAACCCTTCTAACAGGTTGGCGTTCCACCCAAAACGAGCGCGGACCCTTGTCATAAAACCTGCCACGTCGCTCCATCGTCACGCATAGAACACCCCGGCAACGCTCGAGTGTGCAGACGCGAAACACATGTAATGCTTGAATATTGAAACATGTTGGGGTGATGTCTAACCGATGGGAAATCTACTTTTTATTTGCGGCAAGGGCCGAAAAAGAAGTCCAACTGCTGCGTCCATTGCGGCGGAACAACTCGGCCAGCCAGCTGATTTTGCGGGACTAAGTGCCGATTCCGATGAACGCGTCAGTCGCGATCACTTGCTGTGGGCCGACACGATTGCGGTGATGGAAAAATCCCAACTTTCCCGACTCAAGCGTCACATGGGATCTCACCTCAAGGGCAAGCGGATGGTCTGCCTCGACATTCCGGACACCTATGAATTCATGCAACCGGAACTGGTGGAGATCGTTCGGTCGAGACTTAAACGTATCGTTCGCTAAAGAAACGCGCGCTCCAGCGCCAGACTGCGTCACATTGGACCGCCAGAGCTATTCTCGCCTCGCATGTCTCCTGCCAAAACGACAAGAGCCTCACCCAACTGTCCCGTGATTGCGACACCTTTGGGAATTAACACTTTTGGGAATTCACAGGCATCTGTGCTTATGCCATAACCCTTTCAGACGTCGGACAAACCGGCGCGCCCGAGCAATATTTACAGGCCCTTCAACGTGACGCGAAAATCCTCGCCCTCTTTGGGCACTCTGCTGTTCTTTGCTGCGGCGTTCCTGCTGAGCGCTTATTTCACCTTTGCCGCGGTGCAAGGCGATTTTGGCCTGTTCCGCCGGGTGGAGCTGCAAGCCGAAGCCGACGGTCTGACCAAGGATCTGGAACGGCTGGAGCTGGAGATCGCGCGGATGGAGAACCTCACCCGCCGGCTCTCGGACGATTATCTTGATCTCGATCTGCTGGACGAACAGGCGCGCTCCATGTTGGGTATGGCCCGCGCGGATGAGATTATCGTCGACTGATCGCCATAACGGCATCTGCCCATGGTCTGACGTACCCGCTGATTTCTGTGTGGGCACGACCGCCACTCTCCTCCATGCCCGATCATTGCGCCACGACGGCTGCGATTTGACCGCTTGAACAGGGCGGCACGTCCCCACAACTCAGGCTTGATTTTGCCTGTTCAACCGGTCACGCTGCCCAGAGATAAACCACCCATCCGTTCATCTGCGCCACAGCGCTTGCGCAGGTGTTTGAAGCCGCCGTTGCAGGATCTGATTTTGGCAATATTTCCAGCGAAATAAAGCCAGATGTGGAGCGTATCCACATTATTCCTCGCATGCAGGAACAAAATGCTTTATGAGATAGTTTAGTGTTAAACTACCTTAGCTTTAGGGGGAGCAAGCCGTTATGGCCGCAAGAAAAAGCGCTCAAAAATCAAATGTTTCCGCCGAAGAACTGACCAAATACTACCGCGAGATGCTGCTGATCCGGCGATTCGAGGAAAAGGCAGGTCAGCTCTACGGCATGGGGCTGATTGGCGGCTTCTGCCACCTCTACATCGGTCAGGAAGCGGTTGTGGTCGGCCTTGAAGCCGCAGCCGAAGAGGGCGACAAGCGCGTCACCTCTTATCGCGACCACGGCCACATGCTGGCCTGCGGCATGGACGCAGGCGGTGTGATGGCCGAGCTGACGGGCCGCGAGGGCGGCTACTCCAAAGGCAAGGGCGGCTCCATGCATATGTTCTCCAAGGAGAAACATTTCTATGGCGGCCATGGTATCGTCGGCGCGCAGGTGCCGCTGGGTGCGGGCCTTGCGTTTTCCGATAAATACAAAGGCAATGACCGTGTGACCTTCACCTATTTTGGCGATGGCGCGGCGAACCAGGGTCAGGTCTATGAGACCTACAACATGGCCCAGCTCTGGGAGCTGCCGGTGGTCTTTGTGATCGAGAACAACCAATATGCCATGGGCACGTCCGTCCAGCGCTCGACCAAATCCCCGGCTCTGTGGAAACGCGGCGAGGCCTATGGCATCGCGGGCGAAGAAGTCGACGGCATGAATGTGCTGGCGGTCAAAGAAGCCGGTGAGCGCGCCGTCGCCCACTGCCGCGCAGGCAAAGGCCCCTATATTCTCGAGGTCAAAACCTACCGCTATCGCGGCCACTCCATGTCGGACCCGGCGAAATACCGGACCCGCGAGGAAGTGCAAAAAATGCGCGAAGAGCGTGATCCCATCGAGCAGGTCCGCGAAATGCTGCTGACCGGCAAGCATGCCACCGAAGAAGACCTCAAGGCGATCGACAAGGAAATCAAGGATATCGTCAATAAATCCGCCGATTTCGCCAAAGAAAGCCCCGAGCCCGCGCTTGAGGAGCTTTGGACCGATATTTACGCCGACGACATTCCGCAGAAAAGCGCCTGAGGGAGAGACCAAGATTATGGCAACTGAAATTCTGATGCCCGCCCTGTCGCCGACCATGGAGGAAGGCACGCTGGCCAAATGGCTGGTCAAGGAAGGCGATACCGTGAACTCTGGCGATATTCTTGCCGAGATCGAAACCGATAAAGCCACCATGGAATTCGAGGCTGTCGACGAAGGCATCGTCGGCAAGATCCTCATTCAGGAAGGCAGCGAGGGTGTGAAGGTAAACACCCCCATCGCGATCCTTGTGGAAGAGGGCGAAAGCGTGGAGGATGCTGTCGCATCCGCACCTGCGGCGGGCGGAGAAGCGCCGGCCGCCGAGGCTCCTGCGGAGCCCGCGCCGACCGTCGCTGCTGCCGCGGCCCCGGCTGCGCCCGAGGTGGATGACAGCCCCGATTACCCCGAAGGCACCGAGGTGGTCAGCCAGACTGTCCGCGAAGCCCTGCGCGACGCGATGGCCGAAGAGATGCGCGGCAATGAAGACGTCTTTGTCATGGGCGAGGAAGTCGCCGAATATGAGGGCGCCTACAAGATCACCCAGGGTCTCTTGGATGAGTTCGGCGCCAAACGCGTGATCGATACCCCGATCACCGAGCACGGCTTTGCCGGGATCGCCACCGGCGCGGCCTTTGGCGGCCTGCGCCCCATCGTGGAGTTCATGACTTTCAACTTCGCCATGCAGGCGATCGACCACATCATCAACTCTGCGGCCAAGACGCTCTATATGTCCGGCGGTCAGATGGGCGCACCTATGGTGTTCCGTGGCCCCAACGGTGCAGCGGCGCGTGTGGGCGCACAGCACAGCCAGGACTACGCTGCGTGGTACATGCAGATCCCCGGCCTCAAGGTGGCAATGCCCTACTCTGCCGCCGACGCCAAGGGCCTGCTGAAATCGGCGATCCGCGACCCGAACCCGGTGATTTTCCTCGAAAACGAGATCCTCTACGGCAAGTCCTTTGATGTGCCGAAGCTCGACGATTACACCGTGCCCTTTGGCAAGGCGAGGATCTGGCGCAAGGGCGACGATGTCACCATCGTGTCCTTCGGCATCGGCATGACCTACGCCCTGCAAGCTGCTGATAAGCTGGCCGAGGAAGGCATCAACGCCGAGGTCATCGACCTGCGCACCCTGCGCCCGATGGACCTTCCCACCGTGATCAAATCGGTGATGAAGACCAACCGTCTGGTCACCGTCGAGGAAGGCTGGCCGCAGGGCTCGGTTGGCTCTTATATTGCCTCTGAGGTGATGCAGCAGGCGTTCGACTATCTCGACGCGCCCGTCATCACCTGCACCGGCAAGGACGTGCCAATGCCCTATGCCGCTAACCTTGAAAAACACGCGCTGATCACCACCGAAGAGGTGATCGAAGCCGTGAAACAAGTGACCTACCGCTAAGGAGAGCAAGGATGCCCACTGAAATTCTCATGCCCGCCCTCTCTCCCACCATGGAGGAAGGCACGCTGGCGAAATGGCTCGTCAAGGAAGGCGACACCGTCTCCTCCGGCGATCTGATTGCCGAGATCGAGACCGACAAGGCCACGATGGAATTCGAGGCCGTGGACGAAGGTGTCGTCGGCAAGATCCTGATCGCCGAAGGCTCCGAGGGGGTAAAGGTCAACACCCCCATCGCGGTCCTGCTGGAGGATGGTGAAAGCGCTGATGATATCGACACATCAGCGGCAACACCGGAAGCGGCCCCCGCCGCTGACGCGGCTCAGGAGGCGGCCTCCGAAGGAGGCTCCGACGCGGCCGCTGCCCCCGCAACCCCTGCCCCGGCGGCACCCGCTGCGGCGGATGGCTCGCGCATCTTTGCCTCGCCTCTGGCGCGTCGCATCGCCGCCGACAAGGGTCTGGACCTTGCGTCGATCAAAGGCTCCGGCCCCCGTGGTCGCATCATCAAGGTCGATGTGGAAAACGCCACCTCCGCCCCCAAGGCAGAGGCCAAAGCCGCGACTGCCGCCGCTCCGGCTGCTGCTGCCGCGCCTGCTGGCCCCTCCGCCGATGCGGTCGCCAAGATGTACGAGGGTCGCGACTACGAGGAAGTCAAACTCGACGGCATGCGCAAGACCATTGCCGCGCGCCTCACCGAGGCCAAACAGACCATCCCGCATTTCTACCTGCGCCGCGACATCCAGCTCGACGCGCTGCTGAAATTCCGCTCCCAGCTCAACAAGCAGCTGGAGCCGCGGGGCGTCAAACTCTCCGTCAATGACTTCATCATCAAGGCCGTGGCGCTGGCGCTGCAATCGGTGCCCGACGCCAATGCGGTCTGGGCCGGGGACCGCGTGCTCAAGATGAAAGCCTCCGATGTGGCCGTTGCGGTCGCGATTGAGGGCGGTCTGTTCACGCCGGTTCTGCAGGATTCCGACATGAAGTCGCTCTCGGCGCTGTCGGCAGAGATGAAAGACCTCGCCACTCGTGCCCGCGACCGCAAGCTTGCGCCGCATGAGTATCAGGGCGGCTCCTTTGCGATCTCCAACCTCGGCATGTTCGGCATCGACAATTTTGATGCCATCGTGAACCCGCCGCATGCGGGCATTCTGGCCGTCGGTTCCGGCGTCAAGAAACCTGTGGTGGGCGCAGATGGCGAGCTGACCGTCGCCACCGTGATGAGCGTCACCATGTCGGTCGATCACCGCGTCATCGACGGCGCACTTGGTGCCGACCTCTTGAAGGCAATCGTCGACAATCTGGAAAATCCGATGGTGATGCTGGCCTAAAGCGCAATCCAAAAAGTGGGAACCGGTTTTCGGATCACATTGCGCGCCGAATATGTGGATAGAGCATCGCCCTCGTTGCAAGTTTGCTGGACGATGCTCTAAGCCTCACCCTCTCCCAAAACTGCAAAAGGGCACCAGTGGGTGCCCTTTTTCCATTTAGTAACAGTCATATCCGCGCCAACAGAAGGGTCAAATTATTTCCCGCCAAGCACTTGGTTCATGCTGACCGAGGGCTGATCACAACCTGCCTCACCCACAATCTTCGCGGGCACCCCGGCCACGGTCTTGCAAGGTGGCACCTCTTGCAGCACCACAGACCCCGCCGCAATCCGGGAGCAATGACCGATGCGGATATTGCCCAGAACCTTGGCCCCTGCGCCGATCAGCACGCCGTCCTCGATCTTGGGGTGGCGGTCCTCTTCTTCCTTGCCGGTGCCGCCCAGCGTGACGGAATGCAGCATGGAGACATTGTCGCCCACCACCGCAGTCTCACCAATGACGATGGAATGGGCGTGGTCGATCATGATGCCCTTGCCAATCTTTGCCGCCGGGTGAATGTCGACGCCAAAGATCTCGGAAATCCGCATCTGGAAGAAATAGGCCAGATCCCAATCGCCCTGCTGCCAGAGCCAATGGCCGACACGATAGGCCTGCACCGCCTGATAGCCTTTGAAATAGAGGATCGGTTGCAGCAGCCGGTGGCAGGCCGGGTCGCGCTCATAGACCGCCATCAGGTCCGCACGCGCCGCCTCAACCAAGGCTGGTTCCGCCTCATAGGCACCATCGACGATCTCGCGCAGGATCACCATCGACATCTCGTTGGAACAGAGCTTGGCCGCAATCCGATAGCTCAACGCCTTATCAAGCGCCTTGTGGTGCAAAATACAGGCGTGAATCAGCCCCCCCATCAGGGGTTGTTCGGCGACTGCGGTCTCGGCTTCCTCGGTAATCCGGCCCCACACGGGGTCGATCTGCCTGACGGCCTTATGCGTGTCCAACATCGGCTTGGTCCTTCTGGCGCGGTCGCTCCGCGCAAGCTCCGGGCGAGATACCGGCTTATTCCGGCACCTTGGGTTCCTAACCTATCGATCTATGACGTCAATTGCCAAGCGCAATCCCGTGATGCCCCCCATCATCACGAGAAATGTAACAATGAGGCAAAAACCCTTGTTTACTTACGGCAATTTCCCGCAAGCCTTGCGTGAATGCCCGAGATACCCACTTGTCAAGAATCCAATTTCCAGTCAAAAGAGGACTGCAACCTTATACTTTCGAAGTTTCGTCTACCCGACCGCTTTCGACGTTAAGCTGCCGGGTCGCCGCACGTTGCGGGCGACAAAGACCAAAAGGAACTTTGAAAATGGCTAATGGCACCGTGAAGTGGTTCAACTCCACCAAAGGTTACGGCTTCATCGCGGTTGAAGGCCGCTCCAACGACGTGTTCGTGCACATCTCCGCAGTGGAACGCTCCGGTCTGACCGGTCTGGCCGATGGCCAGGCGGTGACCTTCGAGATCCAGTCCGGTCGTGACGGTCGCGAATCCGCATCCGATCTGCAACTGGCCTAAGGGCTGGTTTCGGGGCGTGCGCATTGCCGCCCCGGCGCTGATCAATACGATGAACACCCCGGTTGCTGCTCGCGCCGGGGTGTTTTTTTATGCCCACCTGCCACGGCCGCAAGCACCATCTGCAGACAGCGCGCATAGTCGGGATCGCCGGGAAATGGTTCTGCGGCCAAAGGAAAACAGCGCGCCGCCCGGTCCAGTGATCCATCGCCCCAGCGCGGATGACAGCGCCCGGTGGCCTCTGTCTGGTGGCGCGCCCGGCTGGCACCCTGCAGGATCACCCGGCACAGGGCCGCCCGTCGCGACGCGGGATGCGCCAGCAATGCACGGGCAAGGCTGCGGATATCCTCCCACAGGATGGGCCGCAATGTGACGGGCCTCACGCCAGCACCCACTCGGCCACCGGACCGGCCCCGTAACGCGCCGAGACCTGCGCCACCTGCACCACATCGCCTGCGCTTGCGCCATCGCTGGCCTGATCTGCCGCGCTATAGGTCCAGTGGGGCGTGGTGACGCGTTGATCGCGCAGCACCATGCTGCCCGCGCGCACCTGCACACGGTAGACCTCTGCCTCTTCGCCCAGCGGCACCTCCTCCAGATCCCAGCTGTCGCCCTCGATACGGGTGCGCCTGATCCAGTGAAACGCCATATCGGCCCCCAACGCATCCGAGGTGCGCAGATGCACCGGCGCATAGGGACGCAAACCATTGCCGTCAAAGGCCGCCGAAAGCGCCACATAGGACGGATCATCATAGGCGCGCCGCGCCGGGCCAAAGCGGTAGTCGCGCGACATCCGCCGATCCGGCAGCGCCAGATCCAGCTGTTCAACCGCGCCGTCCATCGGGGTCGGAGGCCGAAAGCGCCTGCGCGGTGGCCCCATTGGGCCAGACCAGCCTGCGTTCGCCCGCGCGCCACTCCGGGCGGCGGTCCGGCGGCGAGCAGGCGAGGATGCCGCTATCGCCATGGATCATCACGTCGCGCACCTGATCGTAGGTCTCGCCGACCAGCGCCATGCGACGCGCGCGACCGATGCCATGGGGTTCTGCCCCCTCGACCTCGGACCGCACCCATTCCGCACCGGCGCGGGTCTTGCCCGCGCCGCGACCGCCAAGGATCACCCAAGCGCGCCAATCGCCCACGGGCGTGCATTGATGCGGCAACGCCCAGAGGTCGAACACATAGGGCATCGCTGCCAGAGTGTGGTCATCCATCTCCTCCAGCCAGATCTGCGTCATGAAGCGCGGCACAGAGGCCAGCCAAGCGGCGCTCGATCTCATCGCGGGCGGCACAGAGGTCGAAAGCCACCATGCGGGCGGCACCAGGGGCGTCTTTGCGGTCGACAAGGGTTTTCTCCACTTTCTGGATGTCACGGATCAGGCCATCGAGCTTGGCAATCTGCGGCTTGAGCAGCGCGGTGTCGGGGTTGATGTCCTGTTCCGCCTCGAACTGGGCGAGGTAATCCTCGCTGATCCGGCGCGCACGCCGCAGGCTGTCGTGCAAAGAGCGCAAGAGATCAGAGCTGATCTCAATCAGCTCTTCGGGGGTCTGTGCTGTCATGGGGGTACGGCCTCGTCTCAGAACGATCCGACGGGAGAAACGGGAGGCTAGGATCATTGACCCGTCCAGGTCCTGCGATCCTTGCCCCCACGTTTTCCAGCTGCCGAGAATGGTTTTACAAGACGTAAATGAACATCACCTCAAACCACCGTCCGCTAGGGGCGCAACGGCTGATGCGAGGCTCTGCCTCGCGCTCCGGGATATTTGAGAGTTAGAAGAGGTTGAATGTCACGCCCCCTAACTTCTTCTAACAAGAAATATCCCGGGGGGTGAGGGCTTTGCCCTGCGAAGCACGAGGGGGGCAGCGCCCCCCTCATGTCGTTAGTTGTTGTTGCGCTGCGCTTCGATTTCGCGCCACTTGGCCACGTTGCGATTATGCTCTTCGAGCGTTTCAGCAAACGCATGCCCGCCGGTGCCATCAGCCACAAAGAACACATAATCGGTCTGATCCGGGTTCACCGCCGCCACCAGGCTCTCAAGGCCCGGGTTGGCGATTGGTGTCGGCGGCAGACCTTCGATCACATAGGTATTCCAGGGCGTGACGCCGCGCAGCTCGCTTTGGCGCAGACCACGGCCCAGCACACCTTCGCCCTTGGTGACCCCATAGATCACCGTGGGGTCAGTTTGCAGGCGCATGCCGCGCTTCAGGCGGTTGGTGAAGACCGAGGCCACCACGCCGCGTTCCGCAGCGACGCCGGTCTCTTTCTCGATGATCGAGGCGAGGATCAGCATCTCTTCGGGGGTTTCGACGGCCGCATCCGGGCTGCGCGCCTCCCATGCGTCTTTGATACGTTTGTCCTGACGCGCTTTCATCTCCGCAAGGATCGACTCGCGCGAAGTGCCGGGGCGTATCTCGTAGCTATCCGGCGCGAGGCTGCCTTCGGCGGGGCGACTGCCCGGCTCTCCTTCGAGGATGTCCATGGCTTTCAGAGATTCGACAACCTGCCAGCTGGTCACCCCTTCGGCGAGTGCGATGCGATAGCGCGTGTCGGCCTCGGATTTTTTCTCCGTATAGACCGCAGGGGTTTCATCCACGCCGGGCACAAATTCCGCGCGTTCCACAAAAGCGTTGGTTGCGGGGTCCAGCTCGCGCACCTCAGCCAACACGCGGGTCACGCCGACGCGGTAGACGATCTCCGTGCCGCAGGTCGAGGCACCGCCACGGGTAATCTGATCGACGATGCCTTCCATCGAGGCACCGGGCTCAACCAGATAGCTGCCCGCTTTGAGATGCTGCGCTTTTTCCGAGTATTTCACCCCGATGCGAAAGATGGTGCCGCTGGAGACAACGCCATCATCCTCAAGCCGGCGCGAGACCCGCGCCATATTGGTGCCACCGGGAACCTGAAAGCAGATTGCCTCCGTCAGGGGGCCTTCAGAGGTATACTCGTTCTTGCCCCACAGGATCACACCCGCGAAGAGGAACAGGCCGACGATCAGGATCGTCAGCATGTTCGAGGCCAGACTGCGCCACATATCAGTCGCTCACTTTCCCGAAGATCACCGAAGCATTGGTGCCGCCAAAGCCAAAGGAGTTCGACAGCGCCACGTTGATCTCGCGTTCGCGTTTTGCATTGGGGGCCAGATCGACCGGGGTTTCAACCGCAGGGGTATCAAGGTTGATCGTCGGCGGTGCAACCTGATCGCGGATCGCGAGGATGGAGAAGATCGCCTCGATCGCGCCCGCTGCGCCCAACAGGTGGCCGGTGGCGGATTTAGTCGAAGACATGGTTGCGTTGCTGGCGTGATCGCCCAGCAGACGCTCGACCGCGCCCAGCTCGATGGTGTCCGCCATCGTCGAGGTGCCATGCGCGTTGATATAGTCGATGTCCGACGCGCTCAAACCCGCATTGGCAAGGGCTGCACGCATGGAGCGCTCGCCGCCCTCGCCGTCCTCGGAGGGGGCGGTGATGTGGTAGGCATCGCCCGACAGACCATAGCCCAGAACCTCGCCGTAAATCTTGGCACCGCGTGCCTTGGCGTGTTCGTATTCCTCCAGCACCACGATGCCAGCGCCCTCACCCATGACAAAACCGTCCCGGTCCGCGTCATAGGGGCGCGAGGCTTTGGTGGGATCATCGGCATATTTTGTCGACAGCGCCTTGCAGGCGTTAAAGCCCGCGATGCCGATCTCGCAGATTGCCGCCTCGGCACCGCCTGCGATCATCACGTCTGCGTCGCCGGATTTGATCAGGCGGGAGGCGTCGCCAATGGCATGTGCGCCGGTGGAGCAGGCGGTCACAACCGAGTGGTTCGGACCTTTAAAGCCATGACGGATGGAGACCTGACCGGAGATCAGGTTGATCAGCGCGCCGGGAATAAAGAACGGAGACACGCGACGCGGGCCTTTTTCCTTAATCATCACGGCCGTGTCGGCAATGGAGCTGAGCCCGCCGATACCGGAGCCGATCATCACGCCGGTGCGCAGACGATCTTCTTCCGCTTCAGGCGTCCAGCCTGCGTCCTTGACGGCCATCTCTGCGGCGGCAATGCCATAGAGGATGAAGTCATCGATCTTTTTCTGATCTTTCTTCACCACCCAATCATCGGGGTTGAAGGTGCCATTGCTGCCATCGCCGCGGGGAACCTCGCAGGCATAGGTGGTTGTCACGCCGCTGGCCTCTGCATCAAACAGGGTGATGGGGCCCGCGCCGGACTGACCGTCCAGAAGACGTGCCCAAGTTTCCTCAACCCCGGATGCCAGGGGGGTCACCAGGCCCAGTCCGGTAACTACTACTCGACGCATTCCTTGCTCTCCTTAGCACTTCAGGCAATTTGCCCACCCAAATAGCTTGGAATGACCAAAGGGCGCAAGGGCGGGAAGGCGTTAGGGCCATTCCGGCACATTTGCGTTAAATCTCGCTCAACTTTCCACAGCCCGTAAGGCTTTGGTAAGACGGATGCGCGACAGTGGTCCTAGGACGAAGCAACGATCCCGGGTTCCCATATGGCGCTCTCTCAAGAAAACAGGCCGTAGGCGAATAACTTGCCTGCGGCCTGTGATATTTTAGAGAGGGATTTCGGCGCTGCACAGAAGGGGTGCCGACGGATCAGAGAAACTCTGCCACGGGTTCCGGGTCCGGCTGGGCGGTCGCCAGCGCCTCTTCCAGCGTGATCGTCTTGTTGAACAAGGCCCGCCCCACCAAGGCACCTGCGATATTGGGCAGGTATTTCAAACGCGATATATCATCGGCGCTGCGCACCACACCGCTGGCGATCACCGGCGAATGGGCTTCGCTCGCCAATGCGGAAATCAGCCCCAATTGTGCGTCCAGATCGCTCATATCGCTGTCGATGTCGGTCACCAGAATGCCCGCAAACGGCGCATTGCCAAACGCTTTGACAAAGGCTTCGGGCGTCCATGCCCCCGCTTTGCGCCAGCCCTCGGTCATCACCTGCCCCTGCCAGACATCCACCGCGAGCACGATCTGATCCGGATAGTATTTCGCCAGTTCCGCCACCGCAGCAGGATCATAGGCCGCCATGGTGCCAATCACCACGCGTCCGACGCCCTTCTCGATCCAGTATTCCGCCTGTTCGCGTGAGCGGATGCCTCCGCCAAGCTGGATCGGCAGCCCTGCCGTTCGAATGAGATCTTCGACCAAAGCCTGATTGCTATCGTCGCCCTGCAGCGCATTAAAATCGGTCAGATGCATCCACTCTGCGCCCGCCTCGGCAAAGCCCTTTGCGGTCTCCACCGGATCCACATGCCAGATCATGGGCGCGTCCAAATTGCCTTTGTCGAGCGTCACGCAGCGCCCGTCCAGAAGTTCCATCGTGGGATAAATCATCATGCGCCGTCATCTCCGATCTGTTTCATAATGATTATGAGTGTAGCACGATGTTGGCACATTTCGAAACGCGGCCCGCGTGCTGAGAGCTCGCGAGGCGGCGGCACCAAACAGAAAGCGGCGCTTTCCATCAGGAAAGCGCCGCCTCTTCAATCACGAAATCGTGAGGTCTCTTGGAAGAGTCTGATTAGGACGCTTCGGAGATGAACTTCACTGCGTCGCCGAAGGTCTGGATGGTCTCGGCCGCGTCGTCCGGGATCTCGATGCCGAACTCTTCTTCGAACGCCATGACCAGCTCAACGGTGTCGAGGCTGTCTGCGCCGAGGTCGTCGATGAAGGAGGCGCTCTCGGTCACCTTGTCTTCTTCCACACCCAGGTGCTCTACAACGATCTTTTTCACGCGATCTGCGACGTCGCTCATGTCTATTCCTCGTTTTTTACAGGGCTCTCGCCCGGTTCTGCCCTTGCCCACTCGGGAAGGTTGGTTGTTGCCCAAGCGGGCGGTGGGGTCCCCGTTCGGAAACAGGGGCGCGGTGGCACAGCGAGACGCCTGCCAACACGTAAGATGGGGGGCCTATAGCACAGACACAAGCCGACGCAAATGATTTCCAATATCTTAAGCGCCTTTGCAGGTGCCGCATTTTCAGACGCGTGTCCCCTGCCCCAAAGAGCAGAAAGAGCGCCGCAGCGCGACAGGTTCACTGCGGTTTTACAGCTGCCGTTACGTCATGCAAGCGCTTGAAAACACGAAAAAAGCCGCGTTGTTTCCAACGCGGCTTTGACGAATACAACCGGGCAGCGATCAGAGCATCGCCATGCCACCGTTCACATGCAGCGTGGTGCCGGTCACATAAGCGGCCTCTTGCGACGCCAGATAGAGCACGGCGGCGGCGATCTCTTTCGAATCCCCCATGCGGCCTGCCGGGATCTGGCTGAGGATCGCGTCTTTTTGGGTGTCGTTGAGCTTGTCGGTCATCGCGGTGGCAATGAAACCGGGCGCAACCGCGTTCACGGTGATGCCACGGTTTGCGACCTCATAGGCCAGCGATTTGGACATGCCGATCATACCGGCCTTGGAGGCGGCGTAGTTGCCCTGACCGGGGTTACCCGTGGCGCCGACGATGGAGGAGATATTGACGATCCGGCCCCAGCGCGCCTTCATCATGCCACGCAGCACGCCCCGGCACAGGCGCATGGTGGAGGTGAGGTTCACGTCCAGAACACTCTGCCATTCCTCGTCCTTCATCCGCATGAAGAGGTTGTCCTTGGTGATGCCTGCGTTGTTGATCAGGATATCAACAGAGCCCATGACTTCGGCGGCTTGCTTGGGCAGCGCCTCAACGGCCTCGGCGTCGGAGAGGTTGCAGGTCACCACATGCGCCCGCTCGCCAAGCTCCTCGGCCAGCGCGTGCAGCGGGTCGGGCCGGGTGCCGGAAAGCGCAACAGTCGCCCCCGCTGCGTGGAGCGCGCGCGCAATGTCGCCACCGATGCCACCGGATGCGCCGGTGATCAGCGCGTTCTTACCTGTCAGATCAAACATGTCTGTCTCTTCCTTATGGATTATGCGCCGCTCACGGCCTTGACGTCGGCGTCGGTGCCGACCTGTTTGGAGACCAGCGCGCGGTCAATCTTGCGGATCATGCCCGAAAGCGCCTTGCCCGCGCCGATTTCCCAGAACTCTGTGACGCCCTTAGCGGCCATGGCCTCGACGCTCTCGCGCCAGCGCACCGACCCTGTGACCTGCTCCACCAGAAGCTGGCGGATGGTATCGGGGTCTGTGACCGCGTCAGCGCGCACATTGGCGATCAGCGGCACCGCAGGCGCCTTGATCTCCACGCCTGCAAGTGCCTCGGCCATCACATCGGCGGCGGGCTGCATCAGGGCGCAGTGGAAGGGGGCGGAGACCGGCAGCATCACCGCGCGTTTGGCGCCTTTCTCCTTGGCGATCTCGGCGGCACGCTCCACCGCGGCCTTGTGGCCCGAGACCACCACCTGCGTGGGATCATTGTCATTGGCGGCCTGCACCACCTCGCCCTCGGCGGCGGCCTCGGCGGCGACGGCTTTCACCGTTTCAAAGTCCAGCCCCAAGAGCGCTGCCATTGCGCCAACACCGACCGGCACCGCGCTTTGCATCGCCTGTCCCCGGGTGCGCAACAGGCGCGCCGTGTCGGCTAGGCTGAGCGCGCCAGAGGCGGCCAGCGCGGAATATTCGCCCAAGGAGTGACCGGCCACAAAGGCGGCCTTTTCAATCGAAATGCTCTCAGCCTCCAGCGCGCGCATCGCGGCCATGGAGGTCGCCATCAAGGCAGGCTGGGCGTTTTGCGTCAGGGTCAGGGTCTCGATATCGCCCTCCCAGATCAGGCTGCTCAGGCTCTCGCCGAGGGCTGCGTCCACCTCGTCAAAGACCGCTTTGGCCGCCGGGTAGGCATCGGCCAGCGCCTTGCCCATTCCGATGGTCTGGGCCCCTTGGCCGGGAAAAACGAAAGCGATCGACATGGCTGTCCTCATTCATAAAACTGTCTTTCGGGCTGGTTTAGCGACCCAACGGAAGGCACACAAGCATTTCACGTCAATGCAATATGCCGAAACCCGCGCGATGACAGCACAGGTGCAGATCAACTGTGCATGAGCGAAGACAGTGCGTTCTTGCGCCCCGCCTGCGCGTCACTACCTTGGGGAAAACCCGCCAGACCTTATATCAAGGACCGTTCCTCCATGTCTCGCCAGAACACAGATCAGAGCTACGGCTCCATCACCAAGACCTTTCATTGGTTGACCGCGCTCCTGATCCTGAGCGCCTTTCCTCTGGGCTATTTTGCCACTGAGTTGGCAGAGCAGATCCAAAGCAGCGGCTTTGATGGCTCTCAAGCGGTGATCGCGCGCGCCACGCTTTTGTTTTCGCTTCACAAAACTCTTGGTGTTGCGGTGTTTTTCACTGCGCTTTTGCGCATCCTCTGGGCAATCACGCAGGAAAAGCCGGGGCTTTTGCACCCCGATCGCAAACTGGAAGCCTGGGCTGCGGAGACTGCGCATTGGGTCCTCTACGGTGCGATGGTGATTGTGCCGCTCTCGGGCTGGATACATCACGCAGCCACCGATGGCTTTGCTCCGATCTGGTGGCCGTTTGGGCAAGACCTGCCGCTGGTGCCAAAATCCGAACTGGTGTCTAAGCTGTTCAGCACCATCCATTTCTACGCCATGCTCCTGCTGGGTGCGGCGATCCTTGCCCATGTGGCGGGAGCCCTGAAACACCATGTTCTGGACAAAGACAGCACGTTGCTGCGCATGCTGCCCGGCCGCCGCGCGCTGCCACAACTGCCCGCACAGACGCATTCTGCCCTGCCGTTCCTGTCGGCTCTGCTGGTCTGGGCCGGGGTGCTTGCGGGCAGCAGCGCGCTCTATTTCAGCGCGTCCGATAAAGGCACGACTGCCGCTCCTGCCCTGCGCGAAACCGTCGAAGGCTCCGGCTGGAGCGTTGAAAGCGGCAGCCTCGGCATCGAAGTGGTGCAGATGGGCAGCGCGGTGAGCGGCAGCTTTGCCGACTGGAACGCCAAGATCGCCTTTGAAGAACCCGCAGCCCCCGGCCCCGCCGGTGAGGTTGAGGTCACCATTGCCATCCCGTCGCTGACGCTTGGATCGGTAACAGATCAGGCGATGGGCGCGGATTATTTTGATGCGGAGACCTATCCAAGCGCCACATTTGCAGCCGAGATCGTACAGATCGAAGACAGCCAATATGAGGCGCGCGGCACACTCACCATCCGGGATCAGACGGTGCCGACCACCCTGCCCTTCACGCTCGACCTTGAGGGTGACACTGCCACCATGAGCGGACGCACCGAGGTGAACCGGCTCGATTTCAACGTCGGCACGGGCACGCAGGACGAAGCAACGCTGGCCTTCGGCGTCAATATCACCGTCGATCTGGTCGCCCGCCGCGCCCAATAGGCCCGCGCTCACACAAGACCGCCGCGCGAACCCTGATGGTTTGCGCGGCGGCTTTTGCAGATCGTATCTTGCAAATTAATGGCCGAGATACTGTGTTCCGAGGGTTTCGCGGTAACGCTCCGCCCATGCGCTGTTGATCGCTTCAATGGCCCCTTCGGCGTCGGCCTCCGCAAAGCAGCGATTAAAATCCTCTGCCAACTGCGCGTCGCGGAAGTTCATCCCATAGCTTGAGGGCTCAAAGATCGCCTGAAAGGTCACACCCTGATTGGGGTCAAACATCAGATCTCCGGATTGTTCGCGCAGCTGGCGATTGTATTCAGCAAAAATCATGCCATCGCCCACCACCGCATCGACGCGTTTGCCAAAGATCATACGGCTCTGACCGATCTGATCCGCCACTTCCTTGTAGCTCTTGAAGCTTGAAGCTGCGTCCTTCAGCCCCGGCAGAATATCTGAGGCGCCCATAAAGGCGATTACAGAATGGCCCGCGAGCGCGGCCAGATCGCCATAAGTGTTGCCCGCATCCGTCAGGAAAGACACACCGTTTTGATACTGGATGTAGACGTCGCTCTGATGGCCGCCGAGCGGCATCCCCACGGGCACGGTGGCCACCGCATCACCGGTGCCACTGGCATAGGTTTTCCAGTGGCGGGTGAAGGGCTGGATCTCAAAGGAGACAGTATGGCCGCAACGCTCCATCACGGTGGAAATGATCTCGGCTTCGCGCCCGCTGCCATCCGCATTGAACATGGGCGGCAAGTCTCCGGCGAGGATGGTGATCTCGTCAGCAGTGGCAACCGCCGGGCTCTGAAACAGAGCCAGCGAAAGCGCGGCAGCAAAATAGGTGGCTTTATACATCAAATGGCTCCTGAACGGATGGCTGTGATTTCTAAGTGAAGTCACGATCCGCTGGGCGAGCTAACGCTGGCTTAACGCAAACCCGCGAAATTTTGACGATCTGATTCAGAGTTTAACGACCACCTTACGGCACACGGGCGACCACCGCTGCCTAGTGAATGCCCGAGGTCAGCCCGCGCATCAGCCACCGCTGACTGATCACCATTACCAGCCCCGGCGGTACGAGGGCCAAGAGCGCCAAGATCTGCCCCTCTGTGCTGCCTGCCCCGGCGCGGGTCACGCCACTGACCACGGTCACCATGTCCTGACGTGTGGTCGACAACATCAGCGGCCAGACATATTGGTTCCAGCCCAACACAAAGAAGATCGAAAACAGCGCCGCCACCATAGGCGCCGACATGGGCAGCAGAATATCCCAAAGACAGCGCAGCGGGCGAGCGCCATCCAGTCGCGCGGCCTCGATCAGTTCTTGGGGGATTTGTTTCAGGAATTGGCGAAACACCAATACGCCAAGACCGCTTGCGACCACCGGCAGGATCATCCCTGCATGGGTATTTGACAGCCCCAGCTGATACACCACCGCAAAGCTGGGCAGGATGCGCGTCTCGATGGGAAAGAACATCGCCATCAGGATCACCCCAAAGAGCCACTCTCGTCCCGGCAGCGGAAAAAACACCAGTGCAAACGCCGCCAGCAAAGACAGCACGCAAGCAAGTGCCGCCACCCCGAGCGCCAACACAAGCGAATTCCCGAGCATCTGCCAAAGGTCGATGTGGTAGCCGAGGGTCCGATCGGCGCTGAACATGGCGCGGATCTGTCGGCTCAGGTCAGGATCAGACAGCACCTGTCCCATCAGCCCCAAAACCGGCCCCACCATAATGAGGCAGCCAAGACAGAGGATCAGATGGTCAAAATACCGGCTCATTGGACACAGTCTATAACGGACACGCGCCACAGAGGTCACGCGGGGACGCAAAGGTCAATGAAGGCATTGACCGGGATACGAAAAAACCACCGATCCCATCGGGACCGGTGGCTAAAAGGCACCTGTTCGGTGTCTTTGGTTTATTCGGCTTTGGTTGCCTCGACAGAGATCTTCACTTCGACCTCATCGCCGACGAAGGGCGCGAACTGGCCCAATTCGTACTCGGAACGCACCAAAGTGGTGGTGGCATCAAAACCCGCCCATGGCTTTTTCGCCATCGGGTGCTCGCCGGCTTTGTTCAGTTTGGCGTCGAGAACCACGGATTTGGTCACACCATTGAGGGTCAGATCGCCCGTGATTTTTGCGGTGTCTTCGCCGGTCACTTCGATTCCGGTGGAGGTGAAGGAGACCATTTCGTCATCTGCAGCACCGAAGAAATCATCGGACATGAAGTGGTTGAAGCGTGCTTCCCAGCCGGTGAACATGGATTTCACGGGCATGGAGACGGAAACGGAAGAGTTCGCCGGATCTTCCTGATCAAACATGATCTCGCCTTCAAAGCCGGAGAACATGCCCCAAGTGGTGGAATAGCCGAGGTGGTTGTAGCTGAACAGGATCTGGCTGTGGCTCGAGTCGAGCGTGTATTTTTCAGGTGCAGCAAAAGCGGAAGTCGCGGCGGTGCCGATCAGCGCAGCAGCAAGCAGGATCTTTTTCATGTGTCTGGGCTCCAGAGTGGTGGTTCGATGGTCATAATGTCGGCCATGCGGTTGGCGTCAGCTAGTCCGCAAAACCCAACATCAAGTGTTGGGAAATGAACACCCGGCTGTGCGCCGGGTGGGTCTGATATAAGCTGACCTAACGCAGTTGACCCGCCAAATCCTCTCGGATCGGCGGGTTCTCACGCGAATGTCAGATAACGTGGGGTCTTGACCTCGGTGCCGGAGCGCTGCGATCGCGACAGATCAACTCATGATGCGCAGATGCGGTTTCAGCTGAGACAACAACAGCTTGCGTGTGGTGCGACCTTCGAGCGGCAGTTCAATCAAAACGCTGCCATCGCCTTCGAGGATTTGCAGCGTCTTACCGCTGAAACGCGCTGCACCAAGCGAGGCATAGCTGCGACGCATCAGCACAACCGAACGCCCGTCGCTGCGGATCTCTTCGATGCGCAACTCATTGCGCTGTGAGTCAAAATGAAATTCTGGCGGCAGCTTCATTTCCCGCTGCAACAGCAAGCACAGGCCGACAAACAGCAAAAACACCGACACGCCAATGCGGATCAACGCCATTTGCGGATCCGCACCGGAGTCTGGCATCAACCAGAGCCCGGTCGAGGCCATCACCATGCAACCACCGAGCAGGCGCAGCAACATAGCAGACACGGATCCGCCGGGGCGTAGGGTTACTTGCGAGGGCGCCTCAGAGCGAAATCCCGGCACATGATCGATCGGTGCAACACGGGTAAAGTCGATGACGTTCTGATCAATCGCTGTCATGGCTTTCTTCCTCTATACTCGCGGGCGCCCTTGACGCCGTTAACGACTTGTTAACCTATTCACTCGCGCTGGAATGGGGCAGCAGTGTGGCAGGGTGAGGGAAAACTTGGTTCCCTATCCTATTTCGCCAGACCCCGAGCCAAACGACCCCGCGCCCTGACCTTCTGTGGCGGGTTGCGCTTTGGCACAAAGCCGTCTAATGGGAGGCCTCCTTCCGTATCTTTTGATCCGCGCAGACTCTCGTGGTGGGGCAGCGGAAGGCAAATATGCCCCTCCTATGAAATGCGCCCAGACACAAACAGGAGTTCGCATGCCACTCTATGAGCATGTCATGATTGCGCGTCAGGACCTGTCCAACTCGCAAGCAGAAGGCCTCATCGAACACTTCGGTGCTGTTCTGTCCGACAACGGCGGTAAGCTGGTCGACCAGGAGTACTGGGGCGTGAAAACCATGGCCTACAAGATCAACAAAAACCGCAAGGGCCACTACGCCTTCCTGCGCTCCGACGCACCTTCGTCGGCCGTTCAGGAAATGGAACGCCTGATGCGCCTGCATGACGACGTGATGCGCGTTCTGACCATCAAAGTCGAAGAGCACGCTGAGGGCCCCTCGGTCCAGATGCAGAAACGTGACGAACGCGACAACCGTCGCGAGCGCCGTTGATCCAACGCTTGAGAAAAGGACGCTAAACCATGGCAGCCAAACCATTTTTCCGTCGCCGGAAAGTGTGCCCGTTCTCCGGTGAGAACGCGCCCAAAATCGATTACAAGGACACTCGTCTGCTGCAGCGCTACATCTCTGAGCGTGGCAAGATTGTTCCTTCCCGCATCACCGCCGTTTCGGCAAAGAAGCAGCGTGAACTGGCCCGTGCTATCAAGCGCGCCCGCTTCCTCGCCCTGCTGCCCTACGCCGTGAAGTAAGGAGACCTGATCCATGCAAGTTATCCTTCTTGAACGTGTTGCGAAGCTCGGCCAGATGGGCGACGTCGTTGACGTAAAGCCCGGCTTTGCCCGCAACTACCTGCTGCCGCAGGGCAAGGCTCAGACCGCGTCTGACGCCAACATTGCAGCTTTTGAATCCCAGAAAGCGCAGCTTGAAGCGCGCAACCTGGAGACCAAGAAAGAAGCAGAAGCCCTCGGCGAGAAACTCGGCGGCCAGCAGTTCGTCGTGATTCGCTCCGCCTCCGATGGCGGCAACCTCTACGGCTCCGTCACCACCCGTGACGCGGCTGACGTTGCAACCGAAGAAGGCTTCTCGGTCGACCGCAAGCAGGTCATCATCCGTGAGCCGATCAAGACCCTGGGCCTGCATATCGCAGAAGTGCACCTGCACCCCGAGGTCATGGTGACCATCGAGCTGAACGTTGCGCGCTCCCCCGAGGAAGCGGAACTGCAGGCCTCCGGCAAGTCCATTCAGGAACTGGCCGCTGAAGAAGAAGCCGCAGCAGAGTTCGAAATCTCCGAACTCTTCGACGACATCGGTGGCGCAGCTTCTGACGACGACGAAGGCGACGCACCTGTTGCAGCCGCAGAAGAAGACGACTCCAAGTAAGCTTCGGCTGACTGCAGGGGTTCGCCCTTGCGATTGGAACAAAGAGAAAGGCGGCATCCTATGGATGTCGCCTTTTTTGCATTCCCGGATAAGCACGCCTTAGCGGCGGAACAGTTCCAGTAGCAATCTCGGCGCCTGATTGGCGATGGTGAGAGACTGTATCGCCAGTTCTTGCTGTGTCTTCAGCGCGGCTAGTCGGGCGGAGGCCTCCTCCATATTGGTGTCCGTCAGGGCAGAGACGCCCAATTCCATGGAATCCATCAATCGCCCAACAAAATCGGACTGATCCTCTATGCGCGCGGCGGAAGAGCCCAGAGATGCGGCCCCTGTGATGGCCACTTGCAAGAAATCTTCGATCTCCGTGAGCGCGGTAGCGGCAGAGGTGCTATCGGTGATCGCGGTGAGGCTGCTCGCCAAATCAAGGGTGTTATCGAAATTCACCGAAGCCACCGTGATCTCATTTGCGGTCACGGTGCCGCCCGACCCCACACGGTTCAGCGAGGCAAGCACGCCCAGCGACGTGGCCCCGGATCCATCGACGTCCGCAGACAGCAGGTTTGCGCCGTTAAACTGCGCGGCGGCGATGATCGCCTCCACCTGTTCGACCTTTGAGGCAATATCGGTCTGAATGGTATCGTGGTCGACGTTTTCAGACTGTGCCGATACGATCAGTTCTTTAATCTCTGTCAGCTTTTCGACGATCTGCTCTGCGCCAGCGGAGGCGACAGCGACGGTGGCTTCGCCCATGGCGAGACCGTCCTTGATCGAGCGAAAGCCGGAGATATCGGATTCCATGGTTTTGGCAATCGACCAGACGGCGGCATTGTCTTTGGCCGAGCCGATCCTCTTACCGGTCGAGATGGAGTTTTGCACATCGGTAAGGTTGCCGTTAATGGTCTTCAGAGTACGAAGGGCTATCTGTGCCCCGTGATTGGTCAGTATGCTGGACATGGGTTCGGGTTCCATCGCGAGGGACTGGACAGTCCCACAGGTGTAGATCCCGTTTCTGAGATCGCAGCGTATCGCTCTGGACACTGCCGAAGTGGTCCCCCGGCGCCATCCGCCCAACGTGCGGCTGGATGCAGGTTAACGATATCCACAAAGACGTTAATATATGGCTAACACGTAATGCAGTCGTTAACCCGACCGAAGCCACTTTATCCGATTAGGTAAACTTGTTCACAAAAAACCGCCGGCCCCAAAGGAGCCGGCGGTGGTATTCCTCAGGTCAGGAGACCTTAACGGAAGAGCTGCAACAGCGAGCTTGGTGCCTCATTCGCGATGGTCAGCGACTGGGTTGCCAGATCCTGCTGGGTTTGCAACGCGGACAGGCGCGCGGAGGCCTCTTCCATGTTGGTATCGGTCATGGTCGACACGCCCAAAGTCATGGAGTCCACGAGGTTGCTAACGAACTCGGACTGATCTTCCAGACGCGCAGCATCCGCACCAAGGGACGCAGCACCGGTGATCGCAGTTTGCAGATAGGTTTCGATTTCACCCAGAGCAGAAGCGGCCGAGGCAGAGTCGGTGATTTGTGTCATCGAACCAAGATCGAGATCGGTTTCAAAATCTACGGAGGCGACGGAAATCTCAACCGCAGACACGGCACCACCTGCGCCAACACGATCAAGCGAGGCCAGAACACCAAGACCAGTAGCAGTACCATCAACAGTGGCCTTCAACAAGTTTGCACCGTTGAATTGAGCAGCATCGATAATGGATGTGATCTGCTCCACTTTGGAGGTGATATCTGTCTGGATCTTCTCGTGGTCAACGTTTTCAGACTGCGCGGAGACGATCAGCTCTTTCATCTCGGTCAGTTTTTCAACGATCTGCTCAGCACCGGCAGAGGCAACTGCGACGGTTGCTTCGCCGATGGACAGGCCTTCCTCGATCGCTTCAAAACCGGCAATGTCGGATTCCATGGTTTTGGAGATTGCCCAAACCGCGGAGTTATCTTTGGCGGAGCCCACCTCTTTACCGGTGGAGATGCTGGTTTGGGTTTTGCTGAGGTCGTCGTTGACGGACTTCAGGGTCTGCAGCGCAACCATTGCGCCGTTGTTGGTCAGAATGCTGGACATAGAGCACCTTATTCAATGGCAGGACAGTGATTTTTATGTCTGTCCTATATTCAGGTCATCCCGTTACACGGGGGCGAGTGGTCCCGTCCTAAACCTGCCTTCCGCCTCACGGCGTCAGCGCCATCTGTCACCAGATGCACCATCAAAGTGCCACAAAAGCCCTTACGATTCCTTAATGCGGCAGCGAGCCATTCCTACAATTTTAACACTGTTGAATAACTGTCTAAGCTTCAAAAAATTTTCCGTAAGAAATCGCAACCGTCGAACGAGACACAAAAAAACCGCCGGCCCCGAAGGAGCCGGCGGTGATATTCCTCAGGTCAGGAGACCTTAACGGAAGAGCTGCAACAGCGAGCTTGGCGCTTCATTCGCAATGGTCAGCGACTGAGTTGCCAGATCTTGTTGAGTTTGCAGCGCAGACAGGCGCGCGGAGGCCTCTTCCATGTTGGTGTCGGTCATGGTCGACACACCCATGGTCATGGAGTCCACGAGGTTGCTGACAAACTCGGACTGATCTTCCAGACGGGCCGAATCCGCACCCAGAGAAGCAGCGCCGGTGATCGCGGTTTGAATCAGCACTTCAATCTCATCCAGTGCGGTCGCCGCCGTGGCTGTATCAGTGATCGTCGTCAGGCTCGTGCCAAAGTCCAGATCGGCCTCAAAATCGACAGATGCGATGGTGATCTCAACCGCAGACACGGCGCCACCTGCACCCACGCGGTCCAGCGAGGCGAGAACACCAACGCCAGTTGCGCCATTGCCATCCACATCGGTCGCCAGCAGGTTTGCACCGTTAAACTGGGCTGCGGAAATGATCGCCTCAACCTGTTCCACTTTGGAATCGATGTCGGTTTGAATGGTGGCGTGATCAACGTTCTCAGACTGCGCGGAGACGATCAGCTCTTTCATCTCGGTCAGTTTTTCAACGATCTGCTCAGCACCGGCAGAGGCAACCGCAACGGTCGCTTCACCGACAGAGAGACCCTCTTCGATTGCTTCAAAACCGGCAATGTCGGATTCCATGGTTTTGGAGATAGCCCAAACTGCGGAGTTATCCTTGGCTGTACCCACCTCTTTACCGGTGGAGATGCTGGTTTGGGTTTTACCGAGGTCGTCATTGACGGACTTCAGGGTCTGCAGCGCAACCATTGCGCCGTTATTGGTCAGAATGCTGGACATAGAGCACCTTATTCAATGGCAGGACAGTATTTTTTATCTGTCCTATATTCAGGTTATCCCGTTACACGGGGGCGAGTGGTCCCGTCCTAAACCTGCCTTCCGCCTCTCAGCGTCAGCGCCATCCGTCACCAGATGCACGATCAAAATGGCATGTATTCTGTTACCGACTCCTTAATGGGCGGCTTTTACATCCCTACAATTTTAACACAGCTGAATGATTTGCTAATCGTCGAAAATCCGCGACAATTGCATTGGATAATTGATTAAAACGGCAGGGCGTTTTTCGTCTGTTCCGTGGTCTTCTTGGTGTCGGCCAGACGATAAAGAACCCGCTCCAAGTAACTGTATTTAATGATATATTTCCAACCCTCCTGCACACATCGTACGCGCATAGGCAAAGCTCCGCCTTGTCTAAAATTGCAGGTTTGCCGCATCGCACGGCGTCGCTAGGTTGGGAGCCAGAGAAACAACCATGAGACAGCCCAATGAACCGTCGTCACCTGCTGTGGACCTTGGCGGCCTTTTCCCTCAGCTCCGTGGCGGGATGTGCAAGCACTGACGAGTCCGTCAGCCGTGCATTCAACCCGCCCCTCTATCCGAATGAGACACCGGAGCTGCGGAAAAAGATCAACTTCTGGGCTGATCATTATGAGGTGCCACGCAGTCTGGTGCACCGTCTTGCCATACGTGAAAGCACCCACCGCCCCTGGGCCACCAATCGCCCTTATTATGGGCTGCTGCAGATCCTGCCGGCCACCGCACGCTCCATGGGGTTTCGAGGCGAGCCGCAGGACCTGTTGGATGCAGATACCAATCTGAAATATGCCGTGCGTTATCTGCGTGGCGCGTGGCTGATTTCCGATGGCAGTCAGGATAACGCGGTCAAACACTATTCGCGTGGCTATTACTACGAGGCCAAGCGCCGCGGCATGCTGGAAGAGACCGGATTGCGCTGAACCTTCGCGCAGTGAATGCCGCCCCTCCTCAGGAGGAAGGGCGGACATGTTGCGTGATCCTCAGTCGTCGGTGGACAGGATCTTCCAGATCACCGCCCCAATGACTGCCCCGACAAGCGGCGCGACCCAGAACAGCCACAATTGTGTCAGCGCAGGTCCATCCGCAAACAGAGCGACCCCGGTGGAGCGCGCAGGGTTTACCGATGTGTTGGTCACAGGGATCGACACCAGATGAATCAGTGTCAGGCCCAGACCAATGGCTATCGGCGCAAAGCCTGCGGGCACAGTGGCAGAGGTCGCCCCAAGGATGATGATCAGGAATGCCGCGGTCATGACAATCTCCATCACCAGCGCGGACATCATCCCATAGCCCAGCGGGGACGCGGCCCCATAGCCGTTTGAGGCAAATCCACCAACGCCCTCAAAGCCGTTGATGCCAGACACCACAACATAAAGCGTGGCCGCCGCCGCGATGGCGCCGATGACCTGCACCAGCCAATAAGGGATCAGGTCTTTAGCCGGAAAGCGCCCTGCAACCACAAGACCAAGCGAGACAGCCGGATTAAAATGTCCACCCGAAATCCCGCCAACCGCATAGGCCATGGTCAGTACCGTGAGACCAAAGGCCAGACTCACCCCCAGCCAACCGATTCCTACATTTTCAATTCCTGCAGCCAAGACGGCACTGCCACATCCGCCAAAGACCAGCCAAAAGGTTCCAACAAACTCGGCCAACAACTTTTTACTCATTTTTATCTCCACTTACACCGTCCCCGCTCAGATCTTGGACGCATCTTTTGTTTTGTGAGCGTCTGAGCATTGTGTTTCAGTTTTCATTTTCTGGAAGTGGGAAAAATTTTCGAAATACTACTCAACCTTGCCCCCTCTGACCAAGCATTGGCCTTGGCTGTCAAAGGCGCCGATTTTTCCCGGCGAAAATGTCATCTTCTCGCTCTATCATTTGAAGAATCGCCCCTGTGGCACTCAGTCGTGCGGGGCACAAAATATTGAATATTTCAGGAGAGTTAGATGTCTTGGCAAATTGACCGCAGGTCCTTTCTGGCGGGTAGTGCGGGTCTAATCGCACTGCATCCGTTTTCTGTCGCCGCTGCCTCGGGTCAGGTTCACCTGCGCCTGATGGAAACCACTGATCTGCACGTGCATGTGTTTCCTTATGATTATTATAGCGACAAACCGGTGGATACGCTGGGCCTTGCCCGCACCGCATCGCTGATCAATGACATCCGCGCAGAGGCGACGAATTCGCTGCTGGTGGACAATGGGGATTTCCTGCAGGGCAACCCGATGGGTGATTACATCGCCTATGAGCGCGGCATGAAAGAAGGCGACCAGCACCCGGTCATCACGGCGATGAACACCGTGGGCTTTGATGCCTCGACCTTGGGCAATCACGAGTTCAACTATGGGATCTCTTTCCTGATGAAATCGCTGGCCGGGGCCGGGTTCCCCGCGGTCTGCGCCAATATTGCCAAAAAGACCGGTGCCTCGCCGCGCGAGGATGAGACGCTGCTGCCGCCTTATGTGATCCTTGATCGCGAGCTGACCGATGGCGCAGGCAAGTCTCACCCAATCAAGATCGGGCTGATCGGTTTTGTGCCGCCGCAGGTGATGAACTGGGACCGCAAACATCTGGAAGGCAACATGCAGGCGCGTGACATCGTCGAATGCGCCCGCGCCTATGTGCCCGAGATGAAAGAGAAAGGCGCCGATATCATCATCGCGCTGTCGCACTCCGGCATCGGCTCGGCCGATCACAGTGACGGGATGGAAAATGCCTCGGTGCCGCTGGCGGCGGTAGAGGGCATTGACGCCATCATGACCGGCCACAGCCATCTGGTGTTCCCCTCCTCGACCTATGCGGATTTTGCGGGCGTTGACGCCGACAAAGGCACCATCCACGGCACCCCCGCCGTCATGGGCGGCTATTGGGGCAGCCATATGGGGCTGATCGATCTGATGCTGGAGCGCGACGGCACGGGCTGGCGTGTGGTGGGACACGCCTCCGAGGCGCGGCCCATTTCCAAGCGCAACGAAGACCGCAGCGTCACCGCGCTGGTGGAGAGCGATCAATCTGTGCTTGACGCGGTGCAGGCAGACCATGACGCCACGCTGGCCTACGTGCGCCGCGCGGTGGGCAAGACGGACGCGCCGCTGCACAGCTATTTTGCACTGGTGGCGGATGATCCATCGGTGCAGATCGTGTCGATCGCGCAGATCTGGTACATGGAACAGATGCTGAAGGGCACCGAATATGAGGGGCTGCCGATCCTCTCTGCCGCCGCCCCGTTCAAGGCTGGTGGGCGTGGCGGGCCGGAGTATTACACCGATGTCCCCGTTGGCGATGTGGCGATCAAGAATGTCGCCGATCTCTACCTCTATCCTAACACCGTGCGCGCGGTGAAAGTCACCGGCCAGCAGGTCAAGGACTGGCTGGAGCGCTCGGCGGGGATGTTCAATCAGATTGAGCCCGGCAAGGCGGATCAGGTGCTGCTGAACACCGAGTTCCCCAGCTACAATTTTGATGTGATTGACGGGGTGACCTATCAGATCGATCTGAGCCAACCACCGATGTTTGCGCCCAAGGGGGAGGTTATCAACCCGGACACCAACCGGATCGTGAACCTCGAATTCAATGGTGCCCCCATTGATCCCGCGCAGGAGTTCATCATTGCCACCAATAACTACCGCGCCAGCGGCGGTGGCAGTTTTCCCGGCGCGATGGGCGATACCATCGTCTTTGAAGGGCCGGATACAAACCGCGATGTGATCGTGCGCTATATCGTGGAGCAAGGCACCATCAGCCCCAAGGCGGATGGCAACTGGCGCTTTGCACCGCTGCCGGAAACCTCGGTGCTGTTTGATACGGGACCCAAAGCGGCCGCGTACGCCGCCAATGTGCCCGGTGTGACCATCACCCCCGCCGGCGACGGGCCAGATGGGTTTGCACGGTTCAAAATCGCACTCTGATCTATGCTGAGGCAATTCTGAGGGCCGCCCTGCATTTGCGGGGCGGTTCTTTTTATCAAACGACGCGGTTGCGCCCTGCCCGCTTGGCTTTCAGCAGCGCCACATCCGCCTGCCCGAGCACCGGTTCCATCTCTGCCCGCCCGTCGAAATTCGCACAGCTGAAGGTCGCAGTGACACGCCGGGTGGCGAGAATACGCGAGGTATCCAGCGCTTGGCGACATTGTTCAGCCAAGGCGCGGGTAGTGCCTTTCTCCGGGTTGAGACGCAGCACCAGAAACTCCTCCCCGCCGATGCGGAAAAACAGATCACCGTCGCTCAACTGCTGACGCACCAAAGCGGTGACCGACCGCAGCACAAAGTCGCCGGTTGGATGGCCGAAGGTGTCATTGACGCTTTTGAAGTAATCAAGATCAAAGAGGATCAGCGCTGCAGTGCGTAAATCCTGCGTCTCTGACACGCGCGCCAGATGGCGACGATTAAAGCAACCTGTCAGCGGATCGAGAAACACGCTGTTTTCCAGCTGATCCTGCGCCTCGGTGATGCGCTTGGCGGCGAACCACAAAAAGGTCAGGCACAAAAGCAACGCCAGCCCGAGGCGTATGGCCATCGGCGCGTCTGCGCCCACAGTTGCCACCGTCCCTGCGACCGCGATCGTGAGCCCGAGAGAGTACCACACCGCAAAACGTCCGGGCTGTACAAGAAACGCGCCAATAAGGGTCGGAAAGGCATAAAAGCCGACCTCCGCCCCTGCGCGCCACACCGATAAGACAATCACAGCGCCCAAGAGAAACAGGACCATCGGGATCGAGATTGGTAGCCGTTTCTTTTTCACAAAGGCGCACAGGTCGATCACGACCACCAAAACGAGCAGCCCAAGCGCGCCAGACAGAATAAAATCACCGCGCGTCAAATTCAGGATCAGCATGGCTGCGCAAACCAGAGCCAAACAAACACCTAAGTAAAAGTTGACGCGCGCCTGCGCCTCAGTGGCTACCATTTAACCGCCCCAATACAACGCTGTGGGACCGAGTCACCTCGGAAAATTCAAATTTCAAAAACTAATGAAATTTTCGCGAGGAAAGTTGAAGCCCACAATGAGAAATATTTTGAGGGAAAAAATTTAATTTCTTCCCCGCAATCGCCATTCCCATGAACACCCCGCTTCTTTGAAAAGCAAAATCAGATCGCCAAAAAGTGGAGTGTTAATTTTTCCTTTCTACCATAGCCTTTAGGCGTTTTTCGTATTTCCGATGAAACAAGCGCAGCATTATTGATGGCGCCAGATTCCAAAGACGTATTGGCCTAAATCCATAATGCACGGGCACCTGTGAGCTGTCAAAATATTGACGCGCGAGATATTTTAGGTTGCGTATATCGCAATATAAAAAGGCCGCCCCGAGAGGCGGCCTTTCAAAACTTCAAAGGTGTGGAAGTTACTCTTCTTCCAGCGCCTCAACAGCTTTCTGCAGGTCCTCTTTGGACACTTCTTTTTCAGAAACTTTGGCCTGATCGAACACCAGATCGATGACTTTGTCTTCAAAGATCGGCGCGCGCAGTTGCTGCTGCATCTGAGCATTTTGCTGAATAAATTCAAAGAACTGACGTTCCTGACCCGGATACTGGCGTGCTTGCTGCATGATCGCTTGGGTCATTTCCTGGTCGGTCACTTCGACTTCGGCTTTCTGACCCATCTCGGCCAGCAGCAGACCAAGACGCACGCGGCGCTCGGCCAGCTTGTTGTGCTCGTCGGTCGGCTCGATTTCCGGGTGGTCGTGGCCCTGCACGTCCGGGTTTTCCTCATGCCACAGCTGGTGTGCGATCTGCTTGGCTTCTGCCTCAACGAGGCTCGGCGGCAGGTCAAAGGAGACCAGCTCGGCCAGCGCATCGAGGGCTGCGCGCTTCATGACCTGACGAGCGGCGCCAGCATATTCTGCTTCGAGACGCTCGGAGATCTGACCTTTCAGCTGGTCCAGATCTTCAGCGCCGAATTTCTTGGCCAACTCGTCGTTGATCTCTGCCGCTTTGGGGGCTTTGACTTCTTTGACGGTGCAGGAGAACACGGCTTCTTTGCCCGCGAGGTGCTCAGCGCCATACTCTTCTGGGAAGGTCACGGTGACGTCTTTTTCTTCACCGGACTTCACACCGACCAGCTGCTCTTCAAAGCCGGGGATGAAGGAGTTGGAGCCCAGCGTCAGCGGGTAATCCTCGGCGGAACCGCCTTCGAACGCTTCGCCGTCCACTTTGCCGACAAAGTCGATCACAACCTGATCGCCATCCTCGGAAGCGGCACCCTCTTCGCGGGCTTCAAATTCCTGTGCGGAGGACGCGAGGTTTTCCAGCGCTTCGGTCACGGCTGCGTCTTCTGCTTTGACGATCAGCTTTTCCAGCTCAACACCGGACACGTCGACCTCAGGGATCGCCGGCAGTGCTTCGTAGGACATTTCGACGTTGACGTCGTCGCCCTCTTTCCAGTCTTCGTTGGTCATTTTGACGTCAGGCTGCAGCGCCGGACGGTCGCCGGAGTCTTCGAAGTGCTTGTTCATCGCACCATCGACAGCTTCCTGCATGACTTCGCCCATAAGGCGGGGACCGAACTGCTTTTTCAAAAGCGGCATCGGAACCTTGCCCTTGCGGAAGCCCTTCATCTCGATCTCGGGTTGCGCTTCGGCCAGTTTCGCGTTGACCTTCTCTTCCAGCTCGGTTGCCGGAATGGTGATCGCGTAGCCGCGCTTCAGACCTTCGTTCAGAGTTTCAGTGACCTGCATCATATTCCCCATAGAGATTCGGGGCGCGCGCGCAGGCTCCGCCCCCAGACAATTTGAGGCCTTCTATTGGCCCGCGCGTCGCGGTGCAAGGGGCATCAGCCTCGATCCGCTCAGGAAGCGCCTCAAAGGGGCTTTTTCACCCGATTTTCGCCCCTGAATGACGGGTTTTGCCTCATTGGACATGCAAACGCCCCCCGGCCAGTGACCGGAGGGCGCAGCATTATGCGGATGACACAAGCACAAGTGGGTCACGAGGTATAAACCCCTCGCACCGGCATCGCCCGTATATTCTCTGGATCAGAACTTCCAGCGCGCACCAGCGAGGATGGCAGAGCCGTCCTGATAGTTGGTCGCTGAAGCATCGTCATAGGAATATTCGCGATACGCGATATAGGCCTCAAGGTTTTGCTTGTCGAACTTCTGAACCGCAGCAATGCCAAAGGATTCTGCGCTGTCGTTGGTGGAGACCAGATCCGAACCGTCATAATAGTCGACGGAGAAGGAGGTGGAGCCAACGGAGATCAGGTTGGCGGTGTAGCCCAGCTTCACATAGCCGTAATCACCACCGGTATCACGGTCACCGGTTGCAGCGCTCAGCGACAGACCAGTGGGTTCGTGCAGAACGGCGGCAGAGGCGATGGTGTCGCGGGTGTCTTCAGAGCCGCCCTTCTCTGTCCAGCTGACAGCCAGTGCACCGGCCACAGTGAAATCACCAAGATCTTCGTTCATGTAGTTCAGGGCAATATCGTACTGCTGGGTGTCGGCATCGCGGGTCAGGATGTCTTCACCATAAGAGGCTGAGACGGTGAAGCCCGAGAATTCCGGCGAGTCATAGCGGATACGGCCTCGGCGCGAGCCGTCAAAGGTCGAGAAGACGTCGCCGATTTCGATACCGGTCAGGTTGCCTGCGGTGTCACGCAGGAAATACCCGCCTGCCGCATCCGCCACGGCGGAACCTGCAACTACACCGGTGCCCGAAAGGTCGATACCAGTGGCACCATCAGCCGCCATGGAACCTTGACCGATAGAGAAGGTGCCGTAGCGCGGGGTGTGCCACTGCAGGTCGACGTGACGCAGATCGCTGCGGGTCCAGTCGGTGATGTCGCCCTGGCCGTTCTGGTTCACACCATCCGAGCCGCGCAGCGACAGAGAGGTTTCAAAACGGAACTTCAGGGTGTTCTCGCCAAAGGGCTGTTCCAGCCAGAAGCCAACGCGCGAACCAGAGTTGGCGTTGTCGACGAGGCGGTTGTAGTCCTCCTGACCGTCGTCATAACCCTGATAGGTCAAGTTGAGCTGGCCATACCAACGGAAGGAGCCACCATTGTCAGATGTGTAGGTGGGGCCCGCAACTGCGGGAGCGGCAAGGAGGGCTGACAGCGCAAGGGCGCTGGAGCCCACCGCAAGGGTTTTGGTGCTCATGATCTGAGTCTCCTAATTCAAAGGTCAGCCGGACATCCTCCATCCCCGGACCCGACTAGCATCGGAGCTACCATGTAAGTTTTTTGATGAAAGGACTTGAAAGTAAGCGCAGGTGAACGGGTCAGTTCACATTTCGGAAGGCGCTGTAATAGCGGCATTAATCTGCTCACTCAGGCGAACCCCAAGGAATTCAGAGGATATTTTTCAACCCCCGAAATTAGATTTTTTCAACACTCTGCTATTCGCTCTGTGCAATGCTGCGCGCAAAATTCCGAGATCATTGTCGAATCAAGATGTCGATCCAGCACGGCTCAAGGGCTGCGCGCATCCGTCACGGTATTGGGCGCGCACGACAGGAAAACGTCCCCTCCAAGCCGAGGATGAGACGTCTTTACCGTGGTCTGTGATAGGGTTTGAAACGCGCGCGACTTAGCCCTGCTGGGTCATGGCCGCATGTTGCATCCAGCGGATCGAAGCCTCGATCGCGGTACGCAGCATATCAAGCGACAGCCCGCGTTTGGTGAGATAGCGTGTGGCCCCCGCCTTCATCGCAGCCGCCGCCAGTTCTTCGCTGCCGCGGCCCGACAGAACAATCACCGGCACATAGGGATCGCGGGCCTTTAGCGCCGCAAGAACAGAGAGCCCGTTGTTGTCAGCAAGGTGGTAGTCCAGCAGCACACAATCGGCGCGCCATTTCTCGAACCGCGCCACCCCTTCGCTGCCGCTGGGCGCCGTTTCAATCGAGCTCGACCGCAGTTGTTCACAAAAACGGCGCAGCATCTCGGTGTCTTCCGGGCTGTCGTCGATTATTAGAATCTTGGTCATTCTGCTTCCACCAGTCCTGCATGATCGACCACATCGCCTGCGCTCTCGCCCTTCGCATTGGGGAGCGAAAAGAAGAATGTGGTGCCCTGTCCGGGTACGCTTTCAAATGTGATCAGTTGGCCGTAACTCTCTACGATTTCCTTGGCAAAGGAAAGGCCCAGTCCACTTCCGGTTGCGCCGGGCAGCACGCGTTCTCCGGTATTCTGGCCACGGACGCCGGGCAGGAATATGCGCCCCTGATCCTCGGGCGCGATGCCAGTGCCGTTATCGCGAATGTAGAACACATGCAAAAGGCCGCTGGCATCGGTGCTGCCCTCGCTCAGATACCCCACCTTCACCACCGGCGTGGAAGACTGGTTATAAATCAAGCCATTGGCAATAAGGTTCTGAAACACAACCTTTGCCTTGGCGCGGCTTGCAAACACTATGGGCATGGCAGTTTCCACCTGCACCTCGCCGCCGGTGGCCTCCATCAGTTCCGAAAGGTCAGTGCAAATTTCATCGACCAGAACGCCTGTATCAATATCGGCGCGGTCGCTGCCCTTGCCCCGATGTTGCGCCGAGGCCAGCAGATCAGAGATCGTGGCCTCCATCTGTGCGCAGAGTTGCTCAATCCGGCTAACCTCTTCTGGCAGGGCATCGGCTGCGCGCTCTTGCAGGGCCTGCAGTTGCCAGTGAATACCCCGCAGCGGCTGTTTGAGATCATGGGATGCAATATCGGCAAAGCTGTCCAGTTCACGGTTCGAACGCTCCAGCTCATCCACCAGCACCTCAAGCTGGCGGGAGTGTTGCAGCAGCCGAGCCTGGCGTTCCTGCGCGCGGGAGCGCTGCAATTTTTGCCAGATGCCAAAACCCAGTGCCGTAAGCACCAGCACCAAGACCGCCGCCCCGACCAGCCTGAGGCGCATTGGCGTCCAGAACGGCGCGCGCCCAAACCATTTGGCCTGCAGGGCCTCATACTCCTCTGAGATCAGATAGGCCGGGATCACCGCATTCAGCCGTTCACGGACCTCCCCCAAACCCAATCGCAGGGCCGGGCCGGATTCAGAGACATAAAACGGCTCTGTGCTGCTGCGGAACTTCTCTTCTTGGCCCTCAGCCTCCAGATGAGTCCAAAAGGCTCTTCCGGTTGTCAGCACCGCATCGGCCTGCCCCTGAAGGAGCAGGTTCATGATGCCATCTTTGCCATCCGCATAGACAATATCGAGCCCCCCGTGGCGTTCCGCCAGCTGTGCTGCGTTTTTGCCGCTTTCGACGCCAACACGCAGCCCGATCAGATCGTCCAAGACCTGCGGCTCAAGCGATACCTCCCGCAGAGTAAATATGTTGAAGGGGACACGGTACACCGGGAAGGTGAAATCCATCCGTTCCGCACGGGTGGGATTGATCGCCATCATCGGGATCAGATCCACCGAGCCCTCACGCGGGCCCTGCCCGAATTCCTCGTCCGTGATGCGCTGGTAGCGAATTTGCAGCCCCGCCAGATCCACCAGATCTTCTAGCACCTCAATCCCAAAACCGCCGGGCGTGCCATCATCCCCGATCGACACAAATGGCGGGACATGATGAACACCGACGGTCAGCACATCTGGCACCGGTTCTGGGTTAGAAATAAGATACTTGATCCGCAGTTCTTCCAGCGTCCCGTTTTCTTCAAACTTCTGCAGAGCCTTATTTATCGGCTCCAGCAGTTCTGCGCGGCTTTCGTGCACAATGACCACACGGTCGATCCAGACCAAAGGGTCACCGACATAGGCAATCCGACCATCGGTACGCGTTGCACGGGTCAGGGCAAAAAGAACGTTGACCGGATAAGACAGAGCATCCACTTCGCCGCTCAGCAAAGTCACCAACGCAGCTTCCAAACCGGGTTGCTCGACCACGGTTGCGTCGGGAAACAGATCGGGATTGGAGGCAATTGTCGGCGGCACCGCCGCAATGCGAACGCCGCTCAGATTGTTGGGGTCGAAATCATCGGCGTTCTCAACCGGAACGGCCAGCCGGACCTGAACCTCTGAAATCGTCTGTGACGCAAGGTTGGTCTCGCGAAACGCCGGGCCGTGTCCAACTCCAACCAGCATGTCAGTCTCGCCAGTCGCTTGCGCTGCGGCGATTTTGGGTATCGGCCCATAGAACTGGAACTCCAGTTCGAAGCCAACCTCCTCAGCCAATAGTCGTGCAAGTTCAATGGCGAACCCGGTAGGCTCCCCATCGTCCCCCATCATCGACAATGGAGGAACATTGCCCCAGGGCACTACAACTTTGTCATACTGGGGCTGGGCCTGAACAGGGAGCACCCCGAAAACGCTCGCCCCCCACACGAATAAGAGGAGCAGCGCTTGTTTCAAACCGCCCGCGCCCCGCATCTCAGAGCAGCTCGCCAAGAACCCCGCGCGTCACCGGCTTTTCGCAAAATCCATCGATGACCGGGTGGTCATCGGTGCGCTGCCGGTCGGCAGGGTTGATGGAGGATGAGCAAACGAACAAGCGGGCATGTCCCTTCAGTTCCGGATAGAGCGCATGATAGGCATCCGCAAACTGAAACCCATCCAACCGGGGCATGTTGATGTCGACAAATACGATATCCACCGGATCCCGCCCCGGCGTTTTCAGATACCGCAGCGCATCCTCAGCATAGACGAACTCAACCACCTCGGCATCTGGCGCAACCTTGCGCAGGTTGCGTTTGAAAAAATACCGATCCGCGTCGCAATCATCGATCAAAAGGATCTTTGGCTTTGAGGTGCTCATGTGCTCCGTCCGGCTCATGTTGCAGAGAGGGTAAAGCGGAAGCTTGCGCCCCCCGTTTCCGTGTCAGTCACCTCGATCGTGCCACCGTGCATGGAAATGATCTTTTCGCACATCGCCAGACCAAGGCCGCTGCCTTCGATCTCTGATTCTACGTGCAGACGGGTAAAGAGTTCGAAAACACTGCCGCGGTCTTTGGCTGCGATGCCGATACCGGTGTCGTCCACCCGCACACCTACCTTGCCATCAGGGGCCGTGAAGGGCGCGATGGTAATGCGACAGGGGCGCGCCGGGTCACGGTATTTGAGCGCATTGCTCAACAGGTTCTGCAACACCCGTGAAATCAGCTCCGGCGCACATAGGGCGGCAGGCAGCGGCTCAATCTGCACCTCTGCTTCCGCTTCGCTCACGAGGTGTTTGAGATCGGTAACACTGGCCTCGGCAAGACCGGTGAGTTCGCATGGCTCAAACTCCAAGGTGCGATCCTGCAAACGGGCGTAATCCAGAATGGCATCCACCCGCCCCTTCAGGCGGCGCGTGCCTTGGGTCAGGAACTCGACAAGCTCTTGGGCGTCGGCGTCCAGCGTGTCTGGCAATTCTTCCAGTAACGCCTCAATGCTGCTCTCAACCGTGTTGAGCGGCTGTTTCAGATCATGCGCCGATATAAAGGCAAAGCGGCGGATTTCATTGGCCCGCTTTTGAATGTCGTCCTCGCGTTCGCGCAGATCGGTCACGTTTTGATGCACGCCAATCATGCGCAACGGACGGTGATCAACGCTCCAATCCGTCACCTGCCCCCGGCTCTTGACCCAGATCACCCCGCCATCCTTGGTCAGATAGCGCACCTCGACCGAGAAAGGCACCTGCCCGCGCGAACGCACATGAACATCAAAAGCCTCGTGAAACCGCGAGCGATCCTCGTCATGGATCAGGGCGAACCATGCTTCTGGCTTCGGGGCCAGCTCCCCGGCTGCAAAGCCCAAAAGTTCGACAAAACGGCGACTTATGTAGAGTTGTTCATCAGGGATATTCCAATCCCAATAGCCCGCCTCTTCGCTCTCCAGCACGCTGGCGAGGATTTCGCTCTGGCGCCGCGCTTCTTGCTCGAGCAGTTTGCTGTCGGTGATATCCAACAGTGTGATCACCACGCCATCAGACTCGCCACGCTGGCGAGTAAACCGGCGCACACGTGTTTGCACAAACCCACCATCGCGGCGGCGCAATTCGCGTTCTGTCTCTTCACCCTGATCGCGGGCAAGGCTCGCATCATCCACAAGAAGGCTCACCGCCTCGGGCAAGAGCGAGGTCGCAAAGCTCTCTAGCGGGCGGCCCACATCGCTGTGCTTGAGATCAAGATACCGGGTCACCCCGGCACTGAACCGCCGGATGCACATGTCATTGTCCAAGAGCAAAATCCCAAGCGCAGCCGTCTCAAGGAGGTTGTCGACATCCGCATTGACCTGCTCCAACTCGGCGATCCGCTCGATGTTTTCGGTATTCACCGTGTGCAGTTCTTCGTTGATGCTCTGGGTTTCTTCGTTGTTGGCCTGCAATTCTTCGTTGGCGGCGATCAGCTCCTCGTTTGCGGTCTGCAGTTCCTCGTTCGAGGCCCCAAGATCCTGCGCCGTCACCCCCAGCATTTCCTGCAGGGAGCGCACCTCGCCCTCAAGATGCTGGATATAAGCGCGGGTTTCCTCTCTGGGTTGCTCGCGATCAATTTCAACATCGACTTTCGGCAGGCTCTGTAGCGTTTGGCGAATAAACAGCGCGATAGCAGAGGTATGCCCCTCCCACATGATCTTGCGCCCGGAAATCGAAACCGTGCGCACTTGATCCTCTTCGATCAGGCGCATGTCCGCCGCTTGGGCGGTGGTCTTATCCTCAGCACCGCGCATCACCAATGCAACAGAACTGCGCAACCTGTCATCGCAAAGCTCAAAGATATTGGTCGAAAAACCACTTTCGGGGATTTGCAGGATCGATTGCATATTCCCAAATGTTTTCAGCAATGTGGCCGTCGGGTCGACGATACAAACGGAGGTCTGGCTGGCCTCCAGAGAGAACTGGAAGAGCGAGCTTAGATCATCCTGAAACGTATGCCCCGCCGACAGCATTCGACGCGCCCGCGGCAACATGCCAAGCGCAGGCAACTGCGCCGTTAGCTTGCCACGACCGACCCCCGATTGTGCAACACGTTTGTTTTTATAGATCCGCTCCTTACCCATGAAGAAATCAAACCGAACCCCATCGGTGCCCGGTGTCTCTGCCGCGCCCAAGAGCAGGTAACCGTCCATCCTGAGCGACATGGAGAAGTTGACCATGACCTTGGCCTGCACATCAGGGCTGAGGTAAATCAACAGGTTACGGCAAACGATTAAATCGGTGCGCGTGTAGGGCGGATCAAGGGTGATGTCATGCACCGCAAAAACGATCTGCGCACGGATTTTGGGCGCGATGGCAAAGGTGCCGGGATGATGCGTTACATAGCCCGCTTCACGATATTTGAGCGGAATTTCCTCAAGCGTGTGGTCCGGATAGATCCCCTGCTTTGCCGTGTTGACGGAGTTTTCGTTGACGTCCGTTGCATAGACGCGAAAGTCCCGTTCGATCTTGTGGTCATCCCGGAATTTCTGCAGCAACATCGCAAGCGTATAGGCCTCTTCCCCGGTGGAGCAGCCAACCGACCAGACCCGCAGGGGTGCAGTTGTGTCGCCTTCCTCAAACAGGCGTTTGAGAACCCGCGTCTCCATAGCCTGCCAAACGTGCAAGTCGCGAAAGAAATTTGTCACACCGACCAGAAACTCCCGGTACAGAAGCTCCACTTCGCCGGGGTGTTCGCCGAGGTAATCCAAATAATCGCGGATTTTCGAGAGGCCCAAAAACCCCATCCGCCTCGCGATACGTCGCTTGAGGGTCGGTTCCTTATAAAGGGCAAAATCGATCTCTGCCTGTTTGCTGACCGTCTCTAAAATCAGCCGAAAGGTGTCCTGCGCGCCGACAAACATCTCGTCAACGTCAGAGATACCGTGATTGCGCAGCTCAATGAACCTTGCGATTTCCTCAACGATATCATCAGGTTGAAGGACCTGATCCACCAACCCCGTTCCAATCGCTTGACGGGGCATACCGTCAAACCCGCAGGTTGCAGGTTCCTGTGCGATCACCAGCCCTTCGCGATCCTTGATCGAGCGCAGCCCACGACTTCCGTCCGACCCCGTACCCGACAAAACCACCCCGATGGCCCGCTCGCCCACCGCCTCCGCCAACGACAAAAAGAAGATGTCGACAGGCAGGTTGAGCGCCGGTCTGGGTTGCGGTGACACCAACGAAAATCGAAGCCCCTCCACCTCTGCCTCGGTTATCGATGCTTCGGTATCTTGGATCACGGCACGCTCATCGACGTCGCCTTCCGTGCCCTGAATAACGATATTGGCGCCCGGCGGGATGACATAGATATGATGCGGCTCGACGCGCATATTATCTTCGACTTCGACCACCTTATGCTGTGTCTCGCGGCCGAGAATTTCAGTCATCAGCGATTTATAATCCGGCGACAGATGCTGGATCACCACGAAGCTATGCGGGAAATTTGCCGGAACCCGCGAGAGCAATTGCTTAATCGCGTCAAGTCCCCCCGCAGAGGCCCCCACACCGACAATGTAGAATCTTTCATCTACCTTACCGATTTTGCGCTGAGGATCTTTGACCGCAGGCGTAAGCGGCGTGATGTTATTTTCTGTCATGGTCTACGTTGAACCGCCCGTCCAATTCTCGTTTGACTGAAACCAGCACTTACGAGCGCATGAAACGCTCTGGCCGGTGAATTCGAGCGTTCTGTTAACACTCCGGTGCCCCATAAGGTCCGCCAAAGATTAGCCTTTGTCGCAACGCACGTCCAGCGTGCATCACCGTTGTTTATTGTGATACCGATGCATTTCAAAAGCCTGCTAAGGCCTGTCGCTTTTGCTGCGACTCGATTTCACGGTGATCAGATCGCAGGTTTAGGCGATGTGCAGCGCCCTCTTTGAGGGAAGGTAAAGTACGGCTCCACATCGCCATGGCGCGCTATCCATTTTAACGCATACTATTCAGACAGTTATCGGAAACATATATCCGGTCTTGAGCGATCGGTCAGAAATAACAGGTCACGCTTTTCCGACGTTTTCCTCGTCCGGGGCAGCGGGTATTGAATGCGTTTTTATGCTTCATCGATATTTTTGAATTTTCAACCTGCGGCAATTACGCCACCCCGGAATGGCTTCTCTTTGGAAAGCGGCCCCCCACTCCGGTTCCCCCCGTTTCAGAGCGATCGTATTTCGCATCCACGCGAGCGAAACCGACCTTTCCCATTGGAACGAAGTCAAATGGGAAAGGTCGGATGATAACGCTCAACACGCGCTAGAAGTCTGTCCATTTATCATTTGCGCGCATGGGTTCGGGCACGGTGTCGTGGTCCTCTGCTGCGCTGCCCGGCTCTGCGTGCGCATCGATGATCTCACCATCATCCCAGCCGCCTGCATCCGTCGCTGAGACAGGTGCAGCCGACGCGGGAGCGGGCAGTGCTGGCGGCGCCTCGCCGTCGCCGGACTGGTTCTGGGTGCGGAAACGGCCAACAAATTCAGCCAAACGATCTGAATCCTGACGCAGCGTATGCGCGGCGGCTGTGTTCTCTTCAACCATGGCCGCATTGGCTTGGGTCACTTGGTCTAGCTGAGACATGCCGATGTTGATCTCTGTCAGCGCGGTGGATTGCTCCTGTGAAGACTTGGAAATCTCTTCGATCAGACCCGAAATATGTTTCACCTGATCCACAATCTGTGTGAGGGCATCGCCGGTCTTCCCCACCATCTGCACACCGCGCCCAACCTGCTGTCCGCTGGTTTCAATCAGGGCCTTGATCTCCAGCGCGGCCTCAGAGGAGCGCTGCGCCAGGCCGCGCACCTCAGATGCCACCACGGCAAAGCCGCGACCGGCCTCTCCTGCACGAGCGGCCTCAACCCCAGCATTGAGCGCCAAGAGGTTGGTTTGGAAGGAAATATCGTCAATCACGCCAATGATTTGGCTGATTTTTTGCGAAGATTCCTCAATACCGTTCATTGCATCGATGGTTTCTTGCACGATAGCGCCACTGCCCTCGGCCATGCCGCGCGCCTCGCGTACTGTATATTCGACGCTCATGACATTTTCATTGGCAGATTTCACGCTTGAGGTGACCTCTTCGAGCGCGGCGGCGGTCTGCTCCAGTGTCGCGGCCTGACTTTCTGTGCGCGAAGACAGATCATCTGCCGATGCGCTCACCTCGACGGCCCCTTTGGAGATGTTCTCAGCGATGTCACGCACGGATTCGATCACATCGCTCAGCTCAGTCATCGCGTCATTGATGCTGTAGCGCAGCTTTTTATGTTCAACCGGAAAGAACTCGAGGATTTTGTTGCGGAAGTCGCCTTTGGCGAGGTTCATCAGTGCCTTGCTCAGGGTGCGGACAACCATCTCGTTGCCTTCTTGGATCACCTTCTCGCGATCCTTGGCGGCAGCACCTTCCTGCAAGCGCTCTTGCAGATGCACGAGCGTTTTGGAAATGAAACCAACCTCGTCGCCTTGATCGCAGCCGGAAATGTCCTCGTTGTAGTTCTGATCCGCAAGCTCCTGCACATGGGCTGCAAGACGCTCCAGCCGTTTCACGACTCCGCGCACCGCGACATAGGACGCGATGACCACCAGTGCGAGGGTAATAGCCAGTTCTATCAAAGCGTTACGTGTCGATGCATTGATCACGGCCATGGCCTCTGAACGGTCAATCTCAAACACCAGCCCCCACTGGGTGCCATTGGGAATGGACACGCTATCGGAAGCGGCAATAACAGTTTCGCCAAGAACACCGGTTGCTGGATCGAAGTAGCCCGCCTCACCAGACAGTGCGGTTGTGATTTGCTCGCGCGCAGGGAGTTGCTCATATGCGGCAAACCCACCTTCCCGAGGTGATTCCGTCAATGACAGCCCTTGCTCGTTCACCAGATAGACAAAACCGGTCTCTCCGAGTTGCTCGGACTGAGACAGAAGGCGCATGATGCCATCCAGCGGGAATTGCACCGCCAACACGCCCAGCATCTCGCCATTTTCAAAAACCGGGGTCGACATGAACATCGCCTGCGCGCCCGCGCTGGGAGCATATGGCGCAAGCGACGTCATGTAGAACTCACCAGCCTCCAAGCTGCGCCCTTTGCGAAAAACCTCACCCAGCCCGCTGTCCTTGTATTTTCCAGTCTCAAAATTCAGGCCAAAATCATCTTCTTTGAAGACCGAGTAGATCAAGTTGCCCTCAAGATCGAAGAGGAACAAATCGTAATAGCCGTGTGCACGCAGATGAGACCGCAGCCCCACGTGATGGCGCTGATGCGATTGGGTCCATGTGGAGCCATCTTCTGTAGAGACCAACTCATCCTTCTTACCCAACGGGTTGGGGTTATCAGAAATATAGAGCTTGCGTAGTGCCTCGGCCGGGTCGCCCTCGAACTCTTGCCAGGCGCGTGAAAAATCCGCTGTGGCGGCCTGAATGGCATAGCTGCTGGAGAGCGCGGTCACCTCGGCCTTGATCTCCTCAAGCCACCATTCCAACGCATTTTTGCGGCCCGACACAAAACCGGAGTATGCAGTCTTAAGCTGCTTATCAACCGTCGTGCTCATCTGCGATAGCTGCATCGCCCCAGAAGCCAGAACAATTACCACCACTGGCAAAGCGATCAAAATTGGCAGCTTCAAGCCAAGCTTGAGATTACTCAAACGCAACATTCTTGGTCCCTCGTTATCAACCCGCCCAAGACAGCAATACAGAGCGGCACACCTAACTTTCGCTCAAAAACTAAGCGGAAATGCCTTTAGACTTCATGAATCCATCGATATTCCGCCATTTTGCGGCAGCATATCGGTACATTTACGGTTGCAGCAGAGACTTTCACATATCGAACAATTTTCGCTCGATTTCGTGCCTGACCCTCAGATCGGTTTCGGGTGGTGTCAAAATGCAAAACGGGCGGCTTACTGAAGAAGCCGCCCGTCTCTTATGTTATTTTGCACCAACAGAGGTGCAGCGGGGCATAGATCTGTACCGCTGCGGGATGCGTCTTAGAAATGCGCTGAGCGCGTGCCTGCCGGTTTCTCTACGGGGGGCGCAAATTTGGTCAGGTCGATGCCCTCCACAGCGGTTTTATATTCCTCGATGGTGGGTGTGCGGCCCAGGATGGCCGAAAGCACCACAACCGGGGTCGAGGCCAGAAGGCTCTCGCCTTTCTTTTCCGCTGCGTCTTCTACGACCCGGCCCTGGAACAGGCGGGTTGAGGTGGCCAGAACGGTGTCGCCCTTGGCAGCCTTTTCCTGGTTGCCCATGCAGAGGTTACAGCCCGGACGCTCCAGATAGAGGATGTTTTCATACTCGGTCCGCGCCTGCGCTTTGGGGAACAGATCGTCAAACTCAAAGCCCGAATACTTCTGCAGGATTTCCCAATCGCCCTCGGCTTTCATCTCGTCGATGATGTTGTAGGTCGGTGCAGCCACCACCAGCGGGGCTTTAAACTCCACCTTGCCGTTGGCTTTCTCGAGGTTCTTGAGCATCTGAGCCACGATCTTCATGTCGCCCTTATGCACCATGCAGGAGCCCACAAAGCCCAGATCCACCTTTTTCTCCGCCTTATAAAAGGAGATCGGACGGATGGTGTCGTGGGTGTAGCGTTTGGAGACGTCCTCATTGTTGACGTCCGGGTCCGCGATCATCGGCTCGTCGATCAGATCAAGGTCAACCACCACCTCTGCAAAATACTTGGCGCTATCGTCCGGCGACAGGGCCGGTTTCTCGCCAGAGCGGATTTCGGCGATGCGCTTGTCGGCCTTGTCGATCAGACCCTGCAAGGTGCCGGCCTCATTCTCCATGCCCTTGTCGATCATGATCTGGATACGGCTCTTGGCGAGTTCCAGCGAACCGATCAGGGTGTCGTCATTGGAGATACAGATGGAGGCTTTGGCCTTCATCTCTGCGGTCCAATCGGTGAAGGTGAACGCCTGATCCGCCAGCAGCGTGCCGATGTGGACCTCGATGATGCGGCCCTGGAACACGTTGTCGCCGTGCTGTTTCAGCATCTGCGCCTGCGTGGCGTGCACCACATCGCGGAAGTCCATGTGATCGGCCATTTTACCCTTGAAGGTCACCTTGACCGACTCGGGGATCGGCATGGTCGCCTCACCAGTTGCCAGCGCCAGCGCCACGGTGCCGGAGTCCGCCCCAAAGGCCACGCCTTTGGACATACGGGTGTGGCTGTCGCCGCCAATGATGATGTCCCAGTCATCCACGGTGATGTCGTTGAGCACCTTGTGGATCACGTCGGTCATCGCGTGATATTCGCCCTTGGGGTCACGCGCTGTAATCAGGCCAAAGTTGTTCATGAACTGCATCAGGCGCGGAATATTGGCCTGTGCCTTCTTGTCCCACACCGACGCAGTGTGACAGCCGGACTGATAGGCTCCATCCACGGTCGGAGAGATCACGGTGGCCGCCATGGCCTCCAGCTCTTGCGAGGTCATCAGGCCAGTGGTGTCCTGAGAGCCGACGATATTGACTTTCACGCGCACGTCAGAGCCCGCATGCAGGGTCTTGCCCGGAGTGCTGCCCACCGCGTTGCGGTTAAAGATCTTCTCAACCGCAGTCAGGCCCTGGCCCTCATGGCTGACTTCTTTGGCCGGTGCAAAGACCAGCGGAGCCTCGATGCCGAGGGTTTCAGCCGCAAATGTCTGCAGTTTCTTGCCAAAGACGATGGCATAAGAGCTACCCGCCTTCATGAATTCGACCTTCTGCGGTGTAAACGCAGAGGAGACATCCACCAGTTCTTTGCCGTCTTCGTCCAAGAGCATCTTGTTCTTGGTGTCGATTTTCAAAACGGTGCCGGTTTCAACCGAATACTTCTGCTCCAGCACCGGGTTGCCGTCATTGTTGAGGATCGCCTTGCCGTCGCTGTCGACCTTCTTGACCCAGTTCTTGAGGTCGAGACCAATGCCGCCGGTCACGCCCACGGTGGTGAGGAAGATCGGCGAAATGCCATTGGTGCCCGCAACCACGGGTGCAAAGTTTACAAACGGCACATAGGGGCTGGCCTGTTTGCCGGTCCACAGCGCCACGTTGTTCACGCCGGACATACGGGACGAGCCCACGCCCATGGTGCCTTTTTCCGCGATCAGCATCACACGCTTGTCGGGGTGCTGCAGTTTCAGCGCCTCGATTTCCTTTTGCGCCGCCTCAGAAATCATGCATTTGCCGTGCAATTCACGGTCCGAGCGCGAGTGCGCCTGATTGCCGGGGGACAGAAGGTCGGTGGAGATATCGCCTTCGGCCGCGATATAGGTCACGATCTTGATTTCTTCATCGACGTCGGGAAGCTTGGTAAAGAACTCAGCCTTTGCATAGCTTTCAAGGATATCACGCGCGATCGCGTTGCCGGCCTTGAACGCCGCCTCAAGCCGGTCGGTGTCCGCCTCATAAAGGAAGACTTGTGTCTTCAGCACATCCGCCGCCTGCGCCGCGATGGCTGCATCATCGCCAAGCGCCAGATCCAGCAGCACCTCAACCGAGGGGCCCCCTTTCATGTGCGACAGCAGCTCAAACGCAAACTCGGGCGTGATCTCAGCTACCTCGACCTCGCCGAGAATGATCTCCTTGAGGAAGGCAGCCTTCACCCCTGCTGCACTCGTTGTGCCGGGCAAGGTGTTGTAGATAAAGAACTTCAGAGAGTCTTCACGATGCTCGTTGTCAGAGTCCCTGATCTGCGAAATCAGCTCCGCAACCAGCGCGCCATCGTCAATGGGTTTGGGGTGCAACCCTTCGCCCTTACGCGTTTCGATCTCTTTTAGGTAGTCTGTATACAAGCTCATGACGGTCCCGACGATTCTGTGTAAGAAAAAGCCTGAAACGGGTTCGCAAACACTCTTGGCGAGCCGCGTCAAGCTTGCTGTATGCGGCAGTATACCAATGCAGAATGACTTGCAAGACGTTCCGACATGCATGGTTTACTCGCGCAGAGTTTACCATACCCGCGCCAAGATGCACCTCATCTGCGACGTTCTTTCGCCATATTTATGGCGCAGGTGATGAAAGACGCATCGCGACCGGAGGTTCCCCCATGTCATATGCCAAATTGCAGTCTCCTCTCGGAGGGTCTGATCTGGGCACGCCTTCCGGTCTGCGCCCACTCAGCGGTGTTGAGGCGACGGCAGAGGTGTTGACGCGCAAGGGTTATAAGGCCGCAGACCAATTGAGCAGCCGCGACGATGTCATCACCCGCGACAAGGGTATTCTGTCGATCCGCGACATCACACGCCGCACGGAGCGCAGCCGCATGGTACGCTTTGCCGCCGAAGCCTTAGGAACGGATCGCCCGGAACAGGATCTGGTGCTGCCCGCTCGCCAGTTGGTGCTGGTGCGGGACTGGCGTGCAGAGGCGCTCTTTGGCCGCCACGAGGCATATGTGCAGGCCGCAGCCTTGATCGACGATCAATACATCACCGATGATGGCATGCATCAGATCGACTGCGTGCAGATCTGGCTGGAGGCACCTTCTGTCCTCTATGTACGCGGTATGGAAGTGCTCTCAGCGCATGGGTTCGACGCGGCCCTAAAGCCGCAGACTTAGATCCCCAGACCGCTGAACACCTTCGGCAGTTGCTCCGGCAAATCTTCCGCAATCAATCCCGCGCCAAAGCTGCGCGCGCATTCCACATGCAACCACGCAGCCGTCGCAGCGGCCTCATGAGGGGCAACCCCACGGGCCAACAGCCCGGTGATAAACCCCGCCAGAACATCCCCCGCCCCAGCCGTTGCAAGCCACGGAGCTGATCGGTCATAGATTGCCGCCGAGACCGAACAGCCTCCGTCAGGCCCCGCGATAACCGTATCCGCGCCTTTTAACAAAACCGTTGCCCCCGCCCGGCACGCCGCCTCACGGGTTGCGTCGACCTTGGAATAGGCCGGCCCGCAGAGGGCAGGTTCCGCCAATCGCTGCGCAATATCAGGAAACAAACGCGCGAACTCTCCGCCATGCGGGGTCAGCACGCACTTCTTGTGCAGCATATCAAACAGCGCCTGAGGGTCGTCTCCAAACGCCGAGAGCGCGTCCGCATCCAGAACCACCGCGCGTTCATGATTTTGCAGCGCGATTGGAACCAACTCACGCGCGCGCTCTTGCCCAAGGCCGGGACCAAGACACAGCGCAGTGATACGATCGTCCGAAAGGATCTCCCTCAGCGCCCCACCGTCCCCGACGCGTTGCAGCATCAAGGCGGTGATCTGGCACGCAACCTCCATCTGCGCCGATGGCGGAACCCCCAACGTGACCAGCCCTGCGCCAATCCGCAGCGCGCCCCGCGCCGCCAACCGCGCCGCCCCCGTGCGCCCTGCCCCACCCGATAAGATCAGCGCATGACCGTGGGTGAATTTATGCGCCCCCTGTCCCTTCGCCAGCACACCCGCATCGGGCGCATCTCTCCACACCGGGCGCGATGCCTGACCCAGAGGCACATCCGTATTCAATCCAATCGATTTCACCACCAGCGCCCCACATTTCTCTGGCCCGCCCGCCAGAACATGGCCGCGCTTTGGCGCGTGAAACGTGACGGTCAAACCTGCCACAACCGCACTGTCCCCTAAAACCCTACCGCTGTCGCTGCACACGCCAGACGGCAGATCTATCGCCACAACCTTGGGAGCTGCCCCGACCACCGGCTCCACTGCCAGGAGAGCCAATGGCAAATCTATCGGCCGCGTTAAGCCGGTGCCAAACAGCGCATCCACCACCAAATCAGCAGCCTGCCCGACATGCTTCTCAAAAGAGGAGTTCGACAGATCCCGCACCGCCCCCAACTCACACCAGCGCTGGTAATTCACCTTGGCATCTGCTGGCAGTTTCGCCGCATCACCATAGAGGAACACCTTCACCGCCCAGCCGCGCTCTTTCAGCAGCCGCGCCACCACGAACCCGTCGCCGCCATTGTTGCCCGGCCCGCAGAGAACGACCGCCCGCTTCAGCTTTTCAGAAATATCCCGGGGGACGGCCGCAGGCCGGGGGGCAGCGCCCCCTGCGACAGATCCCCCGGAAAACTCAGGCCATTTATCACATATGGCCTCAACCACCCCGCGCCCGGCGCGCTCCATCAATTCCAGACCGCTCACCGCACCGCTCTTAATCGCAGCCTGTTCAATCGCGCGCATCTGTTCTGCGGTCAGTAATTCGGTCATCTCACCCCTCCGTTTCACATATGCACATATTTTAATCGCACCGCTCAAATTTTAAGCGCACCTGCCGGAATCTGCTGGTTCCGGTGGCATCTGCTTCGGCTTACGCATTGTGGCCATCACTTGAAGATGATCTGACCACATTCGACAAGGTTGCGAGGAGCCCGGACATGAAAAAGATCGAAGCCATCATCAAGCCGTTCAAGCTCGACGAGGTGAAAGAAGCGCTGCAGGACGTCGGCGTTCAAGGTCTCTCTGTCATCGAAGTAAAGGGCTTTGGTCGCCAAAAAGGCCACACGGAACTCTATCGTGGTGCGGAATATGTCGTGGACTTTCTGCCCAAGGTAAAGATCGAGGTGGTTCTGGACGACGATCAGGTCGACGCCGCCATCGAGGCCATCGTCGCCGCAGCCAAGACCGACAAGATCGGCGACGGCAAGATCTTTGTCAGCCCGATTGAACAGGCGATCCGCATCCGGACCGGTGAATCCGGCTCCGACGCGCTCTGATCATCTGCCTTTCGCCCGGATCTGCGGCGAAAGGCACATACGAACATCCCGAAATACCCAAGTTTCTCACGGAGGAATAACTTCAAATGAGCAAAGACGCAGTTCTCAAGCTGATCAAGGATGAAGAGGCAGAATATGTCGACATCCGTTTCACCGACCCGCGTGGCAAACTGCAGCACGTCACTCTGATCGCAGATCAGATTGATGAGGACTTCCTCGAGGAAGGCTTCATGTTCGACGGCTCTTCCATCGCAGGCTGGAAATCCATTGAAGCCTCCGACATGAAGCTGATCCCGGACACCGAGTCCGCCTATGTGGACCCCTTCTACGCGGAAAAAACCATCTGCATTCACTGCTCCGTGGTCGAGCCCGACACCGGCGAAGCCTATGAGCGCGACCCGCGTGGCACCGCCGAAAAAGCCGAAGCCTACCTCAAGTCTTCCGGCATCGGTGATGTGGCCTACATGGGTCCTGAGGCGGAATTCTTCCTCTTTGACGATGTGCGGTTCTCCAACACCATCAACAAAGTCTCCTACGAGGTCGATGCAACCGACGCCTCCTGGAACTCTGATGCCGAGTATGAAACCGGCAACATGGGTCACCGTCCGGGCGTCAAAGGTGGCTACTTCCCGGTAAACCCGATTGACGAAGCACAAGACCTGCGCTCCGAGATGCTCTCCACCATGAAGCGTCTGGGCATGAAAGTGGACAAGCACCACCACGAGGTTGCGTCCTGCCAGCACGAGCTGGGTCTGATCTTTGACAGCCTGACCAAACAGGCCGACGAGTTGCAGAAATACAAATACGTGATCCACAATGTGGCCCACGCCTACGGCAAATCCGCAACCTTCATGCCCAAGCCCATCGCAGGCGACAACGGCACCGGCATGCACGTCAACATGTCGATCTGGAAAGACGGCAAGCCGCTCTTTGCAGGTGACAAATACGCGGATCTCTCCGACGAGGCGCTGTGGTTCATCGGCGGCATCCTGAAGCACGCCAAAACGCTCAATGCCTTCACCAACCCGTCCACCAACTCCTACAAGCGTCTGATCCCGGGCTTTGAAGCCCCCGTTCTGCGCGCGTACTCCGCCCGTAACCGCTCTGGCTGCGTGCGTATTCCGTGGACCGAATCCCCGAAGGCAAAGCGCGTCGAGGCCCGCTTCCCCGATCCGGCGGCAAACCCCTATCTGGCGTTTGCAGCCTTGCTGATGGCCGGTCTGGACGGCATCAAGAACAAGATCGATCCCGGCGAAGCCATGGACAAGAACCTCTACGACCTGCCCGCAGAGGAACTGGCTGGCATCCCGACCGTCTGTGGCTCCCTGCGCGAAGCACTGGAATGCCTCGCGGCGGATCACGACTTCCTGCTGCAAGGCGATGTGTTCACCAAAGACCAGATCGAAGGCTATATCGCCCTCAAGATGGACGAAGTGGAAACCTACGAACACACCCCGCATCCGGTTGAATATCAGATGTACTACAGCTGCTGATCCGGCTATCATAGTGATCGAGAGAGCGCCCCCGACCGGGGCGCTCTTTTCATTTTGAGGGACGGGCTGGACCTACGGATCGCACGCCGGGCTATGTGCTTCGTCAAATCATCAATTGACGGTTGAGACGTCCCAGCCCTTGCTGTAGGTCTGCGCGCCTTGACCATCGCGAGGCCCGGCAGATGACAGAGACAAATCCAAACAGCACAACGCGCCCCCATACGTTGGGGATCGACTTTGGTACCTCCAACTCCGCCGCAGGACTGGCCGTTACGGGGCGTCCGTGGTTGGTGGAACTGGAGCCGGGCGAAACCACTCTGCCCACCGCCGTATTCTTTGACAGCGACACCAAGACACGCCGGATCGGACGTAGCGCCACCCGCGCCCTGATTGAGGGCGACGAGGGCCGGTTCATGCGTGCGCTGAAGAGCCTGCTGGGCACCTCGCTCCTTTATGAAAAGCGCCGCTTGGGCGGTGAGATGATGGATTTCTCCGATGTCATCGCGCATTTCCTGCGCGAGGTGAAAACCCGCGCCGAGACGGCAACACGACTGGAGTTCACCCATGCGCTTTCGGGGCGGCCGGTAAAATTTCACTCCAAGGACGAGGCCCGCAATGCCCGCGCCGAAGAGGACCTGCGCCATTGTTATCAAAAGGCCGGGTTTCAGGATGTGCAGTTCATGTATGAACCCGAAGCCGCCCTGCGCGCTGCTCGTCCGCATCCGGGCATAGGTCTTGTGGTGGATATCGGCGGTGGTACATCGGACTTCACCTGCTTTGAGCAGGACGACAGCGGCGGCACCCGTATCCTCGCAAGCCACGGCCTGCGTCTGGGCGGCACCGATTTTGACCGCCAGATCAGCATTGACCATGTGATGCCGCATCTGGGGCGTGGTGCGATGATCCGTAACAGCTTTGGCGGGGGCAGCCTGCCAGCGCCCAACCGGATCTTCAATGATCTCGCCACATGGCAGATGATCCCCTTCCTCTATGGGCCCGACACCCGCCGCGCGGCGCGCGATCTGGCGCAGAACGCCGAAGATCCCAGCGGCCTGAACCGTCTGCTGCAAGTGCTGGAGGATGAGCTGGGCCATGATCTGGCCTTTGCGACTGAGGCCGGGAAGATCCGCGCCAATGGCGCCACCGAGGAGACCGCGCAGATCGATCTGCGCATTGTCGAGCAAGGGCTTTCCGCCGCCCTGCCCCGCGCCGCACTCGAACAGTCGCTGGCGCAGATGGTTCAGGACATTCAGGATGAGGCCGCCGAGACCTTGCGTCTGGCCGGCGTGTCCCCCGGTAACGTCAACCGCTGCGTCATGGTGGGTGGATCTGCGTTGCTGATGGCGGTCCGCGTAGCACTTCAGGATCTCTGCCCCACAGCATTGATCGAGACAGAGCGCGCAATGACGGCTGTGGCCGACGGGCTGGCGCTGGCTGCGCAAGATGCCGCCTTCTAAACAAAGCTCCCCGCAAATAAAGGGTGAAAGCCCCGCCTTTGCCACGTAAGTTCACTTTAGACATCCGTCATTTTCAGAGGGTTCTTTTATGCTGTCTTCCCGTCTCGCGGCCTTTGGCCTTGCCGCCAGCCTCGCCATTGCAACACCCATCGCCGGTCTTGCGGCCAGCTGCGGCAATACGTCAGCGGGGTTTGAAGCGTGGAAAGCGGATTTTGCCCGCACCGCCAAACGCGCGGGCGTTCGTCAGGCGGGGCTCAATGCGCTGGCGCAGACGCGCTATGCCACCGGCACCATCGCCGCCGACCGCAACCAAAAGAGCTTTCGCTATAGTCTGGAAAAATTCATGCAAGTGCGCGGCGCTACGACCATCGTCGCACAAGGGCGCAAGCATAAGGCCCGCAATGCCGAGTTTTTCGCAGCTCTGGAGCGTAAATATGGCGTGCCTGCCGGATTGCTCATCGCCATTCACGGCATGGAAACCGCCTTTGGCAACTATATGGGCGACAGTCAGGTGGTCTCATCCATCGTGACCCTGACCTATGATTGCCGCCGCTCCAAGTTCTTTGAACCTCACGCGATTGGCGCGCTGAAACTGGTGGATCAGGGCGCGATCAGCATGGCAACCAAAGGCGCCAAGCACGGCGAGCTGGGGCATACGCAGTTCCTGCCCGGCAATGCGCTAGAATATGGTCAGGACTGGAACGGTGACGGGCGGGTTGATTTCTACAATATGGGCGATGCGCTTGCCTCAACCGCAAACTTCCTGCGTCAAAAGGGCTGGAGACCCGGCAAAGGCTACCAACAAGGCGAACCCAACTACAAAGTTCTGAAACAATGGAACGCCGCTACCGTTTACCAACAGTCTCTCGCCATCATGGGACGCCAGATCGACGGCTGAGATTGTTCACCGCTGGGCGTTAAGAACAATCAACAGCAAGGTCGTCAGATTGTAAGGGCTTGGGCATCAATGTGGCTGGGAGCCGTCAATTTCCTGCCGCATTTCCCGTACCTCATGAAAACACCACAAAATAAACCATTGTTTTGAAACAACTTACACCGTCCGCCTCCTCCGATATGGGATTCTGATTTTACGCCAAATTAACTGTCGAACGCGCCCAATTTTCTACGTTTTCGGAGTCTACCTTTGTTGGTGAACACAACCGATGGAGGATTTCACGGTGCTCGATCAGACTACACAGAATGTGTCGGCTTCGGCCTATCGCGGCAAACTCGGCTTTGGCGAGCGTGACGAGACGGCACTGTCCAAGGCTTCGGTACTTGTGGTTCAAACACTCGAAGAATTTGGTCACGAGGTGGAACAGTTTCACACCAAACGCGCGCATCGCGTCCGTCTGGAATGTGACCACTATATCGTCGACATTCGCCACCGCCGCAGCCCGCACCCCATGCGTCAAAGCGATGGTGCCCCCTGCCGCAGTCATCTGGATCTGATCTTTACCCCGCGCTTTCCCGAACATGTGGATGCGGAACTGACCGAGATGATCCTTGCACGTGCCATGCAGGCGTTGCTTGCGGATCTGGAGGCCACCACGGTTGAATGGCTCGATACCGGCATCATGCTGGATCGCGAGGCCTTTTTGTCCGCCTTTGCCCCGGAACCTGTGGCTGAAATGGATATCGCCCGTGATATTCAACTGCCCGTTGATGATCAAAGCGCAACGCCGGTTGGTGAGGTGCCCCATATTGCGCAGCCGGTTGCCGCCTTTGACAATTATGCCGCACGCGATACTTCCGAGGATGTTGTGCAAACGCCAGAGACTTGTCCACGCGGGGCCGCTCGTTTCGCACCGGTTGATGAGACCTTTGGCAGCCTGACCGTAGCCTGTGACCGCGTGATCGAGCGACGTGCTCCCGCAAAGCAGAGCGATCTCTCCGCCGCTTGCCGCAAAGTGACCGGCGTCCTGTCTTTCAAGAATTGCAATCCCAACACAGCAAGCGCATGGGTGCTGACCGCGATCATGGCGATCTTTTCCCTGCCGATCGGAATCACTGCCGCTGCGGTAAATTTGATCCGGGGCGGCGATATGCGCTTTAGCGTGCAGATGATGGCTGTGCTTGCAGCGCTGATGTTTCTGGAATCTTCTGTTCTGCTCAATGCTGCGGTGAACTAAACACCCATTACAACATGCAAAACACCCGTAACACCCTCAGGTTACAGGTGTTTTGATTCCACCTCAGAGCGTGCGCCCCATTGTGCCAGGACCTGCGCACGCGACATCACAGTTGTATGGATGGAAAAAACCACGGCGCGCGTCTCTGGCAGACGGTAAATCGACTGCAATTCACTGCGCATGTAATTTTGGGTTTCGGGCGTGGAAGTTGGGCGCGGATCACTTTCTAACCTGGGTTGATGCAGGCTTGGGTCCGCATACCACAGCGCGTTGAACCGCCAAAGCGGCCGCCCCACCTGCACCCCGTCAAACAACCGCTGCACCCGCCGTGCGATCCCCGCGTCATAGTCTTTGACCGGCTCATGGATCGCCAGCAGCGGTTTCATGAATTTCTCCGCCAGCGTCCAACTGGCGGGAAAACACAATACGGCCGCCGTCAGCACATGTTCATCGCCGCCTTCGGGCCTCTCCAAGATACAGAAATCCTGCTGCGCAATCCGGCCCAAAGTCTCCATCGGCTGGGCGCGATTGATCGCAACCTTCACACCATCTGGCCGGATGACATGGTCCGCATCAGAGCCTGCGCCATAGCGCACCGCCAGCACATGATCGAGCAACTCTTGCGCGGCGGGCGCGGCGCCTGCATCCATCGCCAATACCGCATCGGGGTGATCGCACAACAGCCGCTCCCGCTCCGCCAACTGCGCGGCAAACCCGGCGTCAAAGCGCAGCCAATCCTCCGGCTTGAGTGGCTGAATGCCGGGCAATGGGCGCGGGGCAAGCGGATTATAGGGAATGGAGGTCTGGAGAATCTCTGTCATGCGCTAGCCATAGCACCGCTGTCAAAACTGTGCACGACTGTACAGTTTCCGAGCGCATCCGCTGTATCAAACACGCCAGTCCCGCGAATTCGGCCAAAACGGACATGCTCCGGGTCGCATTTGGGAACGCCACGCCGCGCAAGCCCCGGCAGGCTGAGGTCAAAGAGCCAGGGAGGCGAAGATGAACGAACACTTCCGTGATCGTCGAAAGATCGACCCCAGCCGTGGGTCCGTGTTGGGCGATGGCAGCGCCAATGACAATGACCGGATCGAAATTGGCCCCACACAGTTGGCGTTTTCGGAATGGGCCGCTGCGGGGCTGGAGCTGCCCAATCTGGAAGCCATGCGCCACTACCGCTGGCAGCGGCTGACACAGGCGATTGTGGAGCGCGGCTACGGCGGTCTGCTGATGTTTGACCCGCTCAACATCCGCTACGCCACCGACAGCACCAATATGCAGCTGTGGAACACCCATAACCCATTTCGTGCGCTGCTACTGTGCGCGGATGGCTACATGGCGATCTGGGACTATAAGAACTCGCCGTTCCTGTCGACGTTCAACCCCTTGGTGCGCGAACAGCGTTCCGGCGCGGATCTGTTCTACTTTGACCGCGGCGACAAGGTTGATGTGGCCGCCGATGCGCTCTCGAATGAGATCCGCGTGCTGATTGGCGAACACGGCGGCGGCAATATGCGTCTGGCGGTGGACAAGGTCATGCTGCACGGGCTGCGCGCACTTGAGGCGCAAGGGTTCGAGATCATGGAAGGTGAGGAAGTCACCGAAAAGGCCCGCGCAATCAAGGGCAAGGACGAAATCCTTGCCATGCGCTGTGCGTCCCATGCCTGCGAGACCGCCGTGAAGGCGATGGAGGATTTTGCCCGCGCCAATGTGGGCGATGGCAAGACCTCGGAAGATGACATCTGGGCGGTGCTCCATGCGGAGAACATCCGCCGGGGGGGCGAATGGATCGAGACGCGGCTGCTGGCTTCGGGGCCACGCACCAACCCGTGGTTTCAGGAATGCGGCCCGCGCATCACCCAGCGCAACGAGATCCTCTCCTTTGATACCGATCTGGTGGGCAGCTACGGGATTTGTGTCGATATTTCCCGCAGTTGGTGGATCGGCGATCAGAAGCCGCGCCCGGACATGATCTATGCGATGCAACACGCGCATGAACACATCATGACCAATATGGAAATGCTGAAACCGGGCGTGATGATCCCAGAGCTGACCGCAGGCACCCACGTGCTGGATGCGAAATATCAGGCGCAGAAATACGGCTGCCTGATGCATGGTGTGGGGCTGTGTGACGAGTGGCCCTTGGTGGCCTACCCGGATCAGGCGGTGGCAGGTGCGTTTGACTATCCGCTGGAGCCGGGGATGGTGCTCTGCGTGGAGGCTTTGGTGGGCGAGGTTGGCGGCGATTTCTCGATCAAGCTCGAAGATCAGGTTCTGATCACCGAGGACGGATATGAGAACCTGACCACCTATCCCTTTGATCCCGCGCTCATGGGGTAGATATAATGTCTGCGCCTCACTGCGTCGCGTCTGGCCATGGCAGATGGGCCAGAACACCATGATGGTCAGAGGCGAGTTTCGGCTGTATCTCGATCTCGCCTTTACCGCCCGGGGCCAGCACATGGTCAATGCCGATGGGGTAAGCCAGCGGCGGCAGATCGAATGTCGCCGCATAGGGGCCGACCCGCGCCATGCCGCCTGCCGCGCCGATCTGCGCCACCGCATTGGACCAGCCCACGGCGTTGAAATCCCCGGCGAGGATCACCGGCCCGTCGAGGGTCTCCAGCCGCTTCACCACCCTGTCCACATGCTCTGCCTGCTCATGCGGCCAGGGCCACGGCAAATGCAGCGCCGCCACCCAGAACCGCCCTGTTGGCCCCTCAACCTCCATCGCGGCCAGCCCGAGGTCCTCTGCGCAGGCAAGCCTGTTGGTCGCCGTGACGCCGCGCGCCAGCACCGCAACACCTCCGACCCGGCGAAACGGGCAGAACTGCTGCACCGGATAGTCGGCCCTCAAACCACCAAGGATCGGCATATTTTCGCGAGAGATTTCCTCTAGTGTGACGATATCCGCGCCTGAGGTGCGAATGGCCTCCATCAGGCTCTCGTTGCCGTCATTCCGCCACAGCATGTTTTTCTGATAGAGGGTCAATTGTTGCGCGGTCGGGTTCTCTGCTGCGGGTGAATGGCCCAGCCAACTGACAAACATCACCCCTGTCGCCACCGCCCCCAGCAAGGCCGCGCGCGCATCGCGGCGCAGGATAAAGGCACAGACCATCGCAAGCCCGGCAAAGGGTACACGAAAGACCGCAAGACTATCGCCAAGAGGATGCAACGCGCCCAGAAATCCACCCGCCAGAGAGAGGCTGCTGAGGATCAACAGCGCCCAAATCCCGACGCGGCACAGTTTCAATACGGCTTTCACAGGTCCAGCCGCTCCTGCCAGAGCGGCCATTTGCGCGCCACAACGGCAACGCTTTCGGCCTCATCGGCCAGCTGATCCAGCGGCACCCAGGACAACGCATGAGATTCCTCGCTCACCAAAGGCTCCCCCGCCTCCGCCACAAAAAGATAGCGCACATCGTAATGCAGATGCGCCGGTTCTTTGGCCGAGGCCGGGATCTCGTGCACATCGACGTCAAATACCTCGGACGTCAGCAGCCGGATGCGGGACAGTCCGCTTTCCTCATAGGCCTCTTTGGTGGCGTTGAAACAGGCGTCCTGAATACCATCGCAGTGCCCGCCCAATTGCAGCCAGCGGTCAAGTTTCGCGTGATGGGTCAACAACACCGACGTGAGGTCCGGCGACAGCACGAAGGCAGATGCCGTGACATGGCCAACCTGCGGGTCGCGCTCAAACGCGCGGGGTTCATTTGCGCAGAACCTCACGAGGCGCGCCCACATGTCCCGGTCGCGCGCATCCAAGGGCGTAAACCGCCCAATGCCGGCAATCGCTTGGCCTGACACATCATGCACATTCATTTGACGCTCCTTCACCTTCCCGTGACGGTTGTGACAGCCGCCTTGCCGTAACCCTGACGTCGGCGCACCTTAGGAAAGCCGACCCATAAAAGCCAAGCCCCGAAAGCCACGCCCATGCCCACCGAACGCATCAGTTTCACCGGCCACGCCGGACATGACCTTGCCGCGCGCCTCGACCTGCCCGAGGGGCCGGTGCTGGCCACCGCCCTTTTTGCCCATTGTTTCACCTGTTCCAAGGACATCCCCGCCGCCCGGCGGATTGCCGCGCGACTGTCGGCCATGGGGATCGCGGTGTTGCGGTTCGATTTCACGGGCCTTGGCCATTCGGGGGGCGAGTTTGCCAATACCAGCTTCACCTCCAATGTGGCGGATCTGATCGCGGCGGCGCGCTATCTGGCCAGCCGCAACATGGCGCCCGACATGCTGATCGGTCATTCGCTGGGGGGGGCCGCAGTCTTGCGGGCACGCGCAGGTATCCCCTCGGTCAAGAGCGTGGTGACGCTGGGCGCCCCCTTTGATCCGGGTCATGTGGCGCATCACTTCGAAGACGCGCTTGAGGCGATCAATCGCGTCGGGCAGGCAAAGGTGAGCCTCGGCGGGCGTCCTTTTGTGATCGGCAAGGAATTTGTCAATGACATCCGCCAGACCGAGCTTGGCGAAGCGGTGGCAGACCTCAAGGCCGCACTGCTGGTCATGCATGCGCCGCGCGATGCCACCGTTGGCATCGACAATGCCGCCGAGATTTTTCAGGCCGCGCGTCACCCCAAGAGCTTTGTCACGCTGGATGATGCCAACCATCTGATCACCGATCCTTGCGATGCGGAATATGCCGCAGACATGATCGCCACATGGGCCACGCGCTATGTGGATATGAAGCCGCCAGCACCCCCGCCCGGCGCGCCCGAAGGTGTCATCCGCGTCACCGAGGCCGACCCGGATGGGTTCTTGCAGGATGTGCAGAACGGCCCCTACCATCATGTGTTGGCAGATGAGCCCGAAGCCTATGGTGGCACCAATCGCGGGCTGTCGCCCTATGGGTTTGTGGCGGCGGGGCTTGGGGCCTGCACGTCGATGACGCTGAGGATGTATGCAAGGCGCAAGGGCTGGCCGCTGGAAGGGATCAGCGTTGAGGTCTGTCACGACAAGGTCCACGCGCAGGATGCCATCCCGTCTGGTCCTGCCAAGATCGACCGGTTTATGCGGGTGATCCACTTGCAGGGCGATCTGGATCAGGAGCAACGCGCCAAACTGTTGGAGATTGCCGACAAATGCCCGGTGCATCGCACCCTTGAACAAAGCTCTCGGGTCGAGACACGGCTGGAGGATGCGCCAAAGCTCCCCGATATGTCTCAGGAAGGTCAGGATATGGACGCCGCAGCCATTTGATCGACATCAAGGCGCGGCGCGCGTTCCTCATTAGGGTTGCCACAGCCAGCAACAGGAGGACGCCCACCATGGGACTGATGCGCAAGCTGAGTGACAGCGCCGATCTCGTCAATGGAATGAGCCAGCGGCTCGGCATAGATCAGGGCACGCGTCTGGCGCGTGACCCCGAAGGCGAGGCGCGCCGCCTGATGCAGATGGTGTCGCGCTGTGCAGGGTGTCTCGCACAGGGGGCTTGCAGTGATCTTCAGGCCCGCCATGACCGACTGGCGACCTGTCCGGTCTATTGCGAGAACAAAGCCTGCTTTGACGGCCTCACACCACGCATCTGACGGGGATCTTGGACAGCGGTGCCGCGCTGCGGCAGCGCGGCGCTTGCCGCCGGGGCATCGCTCGTCTATGAGAGCGCCATCTCTTCCACCGTCTTTGAAAGGTGCTGCTGCCTATGATCCCCCGCTACGCCCGCCCCGATATGGTTGCCGTCTGGTCCCCCGAGACCAAGTTCCGCATCTGGTACGAGATTGAGGCGCACGCCTGCGACGCCATGGCGAACCTCGGCGTGATCCCGCGCGAAAACGCGGAAGCGGTCTGGAAAGCCAAGGACGTCGAGTTTGACGTCGCCCGCATCGACGAGATCGAAGCCGTTACCAAACATGACGTCATCGCCTTTCTGACCCATCTGGCAGAGCATGTCGGATCGGAAGAAGCCCGCTTTGTGCATCAGGGCATGACCTCCTCGGATGTGCTTGATACCTGTTTCAACGTGCAGCTGACCCGTGCTGCGGACCTTCTGATGGTCGGCATGGACAAGCTCCTGGACGCGCTCAAAAAACGCGCGCTGGAGCACAAAAACACCGTGCGCGTTGGCCGCAGCCACGGCATCCACGCGGAACCCACCACCATGGGTCTGACCTTTGCGCGTTTCTATGCGGAGATGGACCGCAACAAGAAACGCCTGATCGCCGCACGCGAGGAAATCGCCACCGGTGCGATCTCCGGCGCCGTGGGCACCTTTGCCAATATCGACCCGCGCGTCGAAGAACACGTCTGCGAACAACTGGGCCTGAACCCGGAGCCGATCTCCACTCAGGTGATCCCGCGCGACCGCCACGCCATGTTCTTTGCCACTCTCGGTGTGATTGCCTCCTCGATTGAAAACATCGCGATCGAGATCCGCCACATGCAGCGGACTGAGGTGCTCGAAGGGGCCGAGTTCTTCTCCATGGGCCAAAAGGGTTCCTCGGCGATGCCGCACAAGAAGAACCCGGTTCTGACCGAAAACCTCACCGGTCTTGCGCGTCTGGTGCGCATGTCGGTGATCCCGGCGATGGAAAACGTGGCGCTCTGGCACGAGCGTGACATCTCGCATTCCTCGGTGGAGCGCGGCATCGGCCCTGACGCCACCGTGACGCTCGATTTCGCGCTGCACCGTTTGGCGGGCGTCATCGACAAGATGCTGGTGTTCCCGGAAAACATGCTCGACAATATGAACAAATTCCCGGGTCTGGTGATGTCCCAGCGCGTGCTGCTGGCCCTGACACAGGCCGGTGTCAGCCGCGAGGATGCCTATTCCATGGTGCAGCGTAATGCGCTCAAGGTTTGGGAAGATCGCGTCGATTTCCGCGAACTGCTGCTGGCCGATACTGAGGTTGTTGCCGCTTTGGGCGAGGACGGCATCAATGAGAAATTCGACATGGGCTATCACACCAAACATGTCGACACGATCTTTAAGCGGGTGTTTGGCGAATAACCCCGCCCTCCCGCACGCACCTGAAACCCCGCCCTTACCGGCGGGGTTTTCATTGGCTTACAGACGGCGGCGCAGGCGCGGGCCGACCTCTTCAAATCCGTTGCGCAAATAGAACTGCATCGTGCGCGCCCACTCAGGCTGCGGCGGCGCGCCGACCTCAATCCGGTGCCAGCCATGGCGCGCTGCCTCCACGATTGCCGCCTCTACCAATCGCGCGGCGACCCCAAGCGAGCGCGCCTCGGGGCGTACATAAAGCTCCGTGATCTCGCCAAATTCTCCACCCGCGTAGATCGCCGCGCATGCATTTAGCACCACAACCCCAAGCGGCTGCCCCTCGGACACTGCCAGAAGCGCGAAAACCCCGTGTTTGCTCAGGACGACCTGTGCGGTCTCTTCAAGCTCACCGATAGGTGTTGCCTTGCCTCCAGAGAGTTCTTGCAGCAACGCATGAACAAGGCACGCAACGGTTTTGAAATCCTGCGGTGACGCCCGCACTATTGATAAATCCATTCAGCACTCCTCCCGGCACTATAATTTGATCAACAATTTCCTTCTGTCGATCTTTCAGACTGCGCGCGATGCCACCGTGACAATCGTCGCTGAGTTTTCACGCCATCGTGATCACTTATTTTGCGCGGCACCCGGGTTTTCGACGTAGTCATTGATAGAAACCACAGGAGGTCCTCATGCGCTTTACTGCTCTCGTCCTTGCTCTCGCCCTGCCCTTTTCCATGCCAATCGCTGGGTTCGCGGCTGGCGGGGACACGACCACACCGCCGACACCCTCGGAAACCACAAAGAAATGCTGGGGCAAGCGGGTCTGGGACGATGAGGCCAAGAAATGTGTGAAACCCGAAGAATCATCCCTGAACGGTCAGCAACTTCTGGAGACCGCGCGCGAGCTGGCCTATCTCGACCGCTTTGAGGACGCACAGGCGGTACTGGCCGCCCACCCAGAGCAGACGGATAGCCGCGTCCTGACCTATTGGGGGTTCACAAATCGCAAATTGGGTCGCAGTGACCTTGCTTCGGCATATTACACTCGCGCGATCGCGCAGGACCCCGACAATATCCTGGCCCGCAGCTATATGGCGCAAGGCTTTGTTGAGACAGGACAATATGCGCAAGCGCTGGCTCAGTGGAAAGAAATCAAGGCCCGCGGGGGCGAGGGAACATGGGCTGAGACCTCGCTGAGACAAGCAATTCAAACAGGAGTCACCGCTAACTACTAAGCTTCAGGCTTTCTTTACGGCTAACGGTCTATCTTGTGATCTGACAGAAAGAGAATCTTTTCGGGTCAAGGTTCAAGAATGGAACAATCATCAGCCTTAGCGCTCCCCATGGCATCTCCGGATATGGGGCTTGGCGATTTCGCGCCAGCCGCACCGGCACCTGCTCTTTCCGGGGGTCTCCCTGGTTTGAGCGGCAAAGCCAAAGCCGCAATCGTCGTGCGCCTTCTTCTCAACGAAGGCGCAGACGTACCGCTTGAAGAGTTGCCAGACGATCTGCAGCTCGAACTGACGCAGCAGATGGGCAAAATGCGTCTGGTGGATCGCCAGACGTTGCATGCGGTGGCCGCAGAATTTGCAGAACAGTTGGAAAACATTGGGCTTTCCTTCCCTAACGGTCTCGCCGGTGCGCTGACCGCGATGGAAGGTAAGATCAGCCGCCATACCCACAGCCGCCTGCGCAAAGAAGCCGGCGTGCGTCAGTTTGGCGATCCTTGGGAGCGGCTGCGCAAGCTGCCTCCGGAGGAACTCGCCGATCTGGCCAAGGCCGAAAGCACCGAGGTCGCGGCCGTGCTGCTGTCGAAGATCGACACCGCCAAGGCCGCTCAGATGCTGCAGCACCTGCCTGGCCCCCTTGCACGCCGCATTACCTATGCGGTGAGCCAGACCAGCAATGTCACCCCCGACACGGTGGATCGCATCGGTCTGTCGCTGGCGTCACAAATTGAGGCCCGGCCGCAGGTGGCGTTTGAGCAAACGCCCGGCCAACGTGTTGGTGCGATCCTGACGCAATCCGCCGCCGCCAAACGCGAGGAGGTGCTCACCGCCCTCGATGAGGAAGATGAAGAATTTGCAACCGACGTGCGCAAATCTATCTTCACCTTCGCGCTCATCGCCCAAAAGGTCGAGGCCATGGATGTGCCGAAACTGGTGCGCGCGCTGGGACCGCAGGAATTGACCACCGCCATCGCCTTTGCCACCGAAGAAGACGATGTGGCCTCCGTCACCTTCCTGTTGGAAAACATGTCGACCCGCATGGCCAACAACCTGCGCGAAGAAGCAAATCAGCTGGGCCGCGTGAAACGCGCCGATGGCGAGGCTGCCTTTGGCCTCATCGTCAACCTGCTGCGCGAGATGGTCGTCAACGGCGATATCGAACTGAAGTCGGACGAAGAAGAAGAGTAATCTGTCTGTTCCCTCGGTCGGATTACCTGAAACCCGCGCCCCCTTGGTGCGGGTTTCTCATTTGCGGTTTCTTGTGCATCCAGTCTGAGGCCACTATGATCCGGCGTTGCGATATCGCCAGCAGGAGCACCAATCCCCATGCCTGTAGCTCAGTCAGAGCTGACTTTTTCCCAGCGTGCAAAGTACTTTGCCAGTAATGTGGTGTTGCGCGGGCTGATCGGCACGCTCAAGCTCATCCCCTATCGCTGGCGGGTGCCCGCCATGGGCTGGACGCTGCGCAAACTTGCACCAATAGTGGGGTTTCACAAACGGGTGCGCCGCAATCTGCAATACACCCGCCCCGATCTGAGCAGCCAGGAGGTTGACCGTCTTTGCCATGAGGTCGCGGACAATGTCGGGCGCACATTGGCCGAGCTCTATGCAGGGGCCCCATTTTGGGCGCGGGCAAAGGCCGCTGACATCAGCGGACCCGGCCTTGCCGCGCTCGAAACTGCCCGTGCTGAGGGGCGTCCAGTGGTTCTGGTCACCGGTCATTTTGGCAATTATGACGCCGCGCGTTCAAAGCTGGTGCAGATGGGATTCAACATGGGGTCGCTCTATCGCCGCATGGCCAACCCCTATTTCAACGACCATTATGTCAAAGCGATATCCGCCACTGGCAAGCCGATGTTTGAGCAGGGAAAACGCGGCATGGTCGAGATGGTGCGGCATCTGAAAGCGGGCGGAAACATTGCCATTGTTGCCGATATGCACGCGATGGGCGGACAATATCTGCCATTTTTCGGCCGCCCCGCGCTGACCTCTACAGTTCCTGCGGAGCTGGCGCTGAAATATAAGGCTGCCTTTATCCCGATCTATGGCATCCGTCGCGAGAACGGGATGGATTTCGATGTGGTTGTGGCCAAGGAAATCGCACACTCCGACCCAATCACCATGACGCAAGCCGTCTGCGACGATCTGGAACAGCGCATTCGCGATCACATGGGACAGTGGTTCTGGCTACATCGGCGCTGGAAACCCATGCATGATACGCCCCACCCTGACTATCAGGACTAAACCAGCCAAAAGCATTTCGCGAAAGAGCGAACCAGTTTCGCGCGGCTCGGGTTTTCAGAAAACAACCGGGCAGCGCCTCTCGCGTGAATGCGACAGGCGTTAATCGGCCCGCGCTGCGGCAAGGATCGGGCCAAAGGGCCATTTCTGAACCAAGACCGCTGCTGGCAGATCTCCGGGCAATGCGACGGACAACTCCAGTGGCTCGGCTCCGGTCCAATCCGTAAGGACCTGCACGCTCTCTACAATATTGGCATAATCAACCGTGTTGCCTGCCAATTCCCCTCGTTTGATCTCAACCCGCTTGAGCGGCATGTAGCGCACCAACTGCACCCGAAACTGCCCGCTCATCCCATCAGGAAGTTCTGGCGCGCGCACCGCCAGTGTTTCGGATTCGCGCGCGACCGTCAGGTGCATCTTGGGCTTCTGACCCACGTAACTGCCCAGAACCTCTGAGACCTCCATCACATCGGCTCCCACAACATCTTCGCGCCCCATAACAATCATTTGTGGCGTGTATATCATGTTGCGCCCCCCCACCTGCGCATAGCCACGCTGACGGTCGGTGTGGGCCGGATCTGCAAAAATATCGGCCCAGCCGATATAGTCCCAATAGTCCACATGAAACGCCAAGGGCAGAATGTCCTCACGTTCAGACAGGCGTTTGACCAATTCATCCGCTGGCGGGCAGGAGGAACAACCCTGCGAGGTAAAGAGTTCTACCACCACAGGCGTAGGTTCTGCAGCCACGGGACTGGAAACTGCGCAAATTGCAGAGAAAATCAGAGAGGAAAGCGAAATAAGCCGCATGAGTCGCCCATCAGATTGTTAGGGTTACGGGTGTACGCCCGGACCGCCTCAATGGCCAATCAATCATTCTTGAAAGAGGTATCACCAAATTCAACACTCCATTGTATACCGAGGTATGCAGTACTATATCCACTTATGTCATCACTATTGAACGACATGTCTGCATGATGCAGACAAGCAGCAGCGAAGTCCCTAATTGCACTCACGAGGGAGGCCAACATGCCCATCACCGTCGGACAGGACACAGCCAAGACACGCAAAACGCTGAGCGTGAACGGAAAATCCATTTCATACTACTCTATCCCGGCAGCAACAGATGCGGGATATGGTGATTTCACCAAACTGCCCGCAGCACTGAAGGTGGTGCTGGAAAACCTGCTTCGGTTTGAAGACGGCGGTTTTTCCGTCTCCACCGATGACATCAAGGCCTTTGGTGAGTGGGCGAAAAACGGCGGTAAGAACCCGCGCGAGATCGCCTATCGCCCGGCCCGTGTGTTGATGCAGGATTTCACCGGCGTCCCTGCGGTGGTCGATCTGGCCGCGATGCGTGACGGGATCAAAAACCTCGGCGGCGATGCCAATAAAATCAACCCTTTGGTGCCCGTTGATCTGGTGATCGACCACTCGGTGATGATTGACGAATTCGGCAATCCGCGCGCCTTCCAGATGAACGTGGACCGCGAATATGAGCGTAATATGGAGCGTTACCAGTTCCTGAAATGGGGCCAAGGTGCGTTCAACAACTTCCGCGTGGTGCCACCCGGCACCGGCATCTGCCATCAGGTGAACCTTGAATATCTGGCCCAGACCGTGTGGTCAGATGTGGACCAAAACGGCGAGGAAGTGGCGTATCCGGATACTTTGGTGGGCACAGACAGCCACACCACCATGGTCAATGGTGCTGCTGTGCTTGGCTGGGGCGTGGGCGGTATTGAGGCCGAGGCCGCCATGCTGGGCCAGCCGATTTCCATGCTGATTCCCGAGGTTGTTGGTTTTGAGCTGACCGGCGAGATGGTCGAAGGCACCACCGGCACCGACCTGGTGCTGAAAGTGGTTGAAATGCTGCGCGAGCTGGGCGTGGTGGGTAAATTCGTCGAATTCTACGGCTCGGGTCTCGACAATCTGCCGCTGGCGGATCGCGCGACCATTGCCAATATGGCCCCCGAATATGGCGCCACCTGCGGCTTCTTCCCGATCGACAAGGAGACCATTCGCTACCTGCGCAACACCGGCCGCGACGAAGACCGCATCGCGCTGGTCGAGGCCTATGCCAAGGAAAACGGATTCTGGCGTGATGAGAACTATGCGCCGATTTATACCGACACGCTGAGCCTCGACATGAGCACCATCGTGCCTGCGATCTCTGGCCCGAAACGTCCGCAGGATTATGTCGCACTTGATGCGGCAGCGGGGGCCTTCAAAAAAGTGGTTTCGGATTATCGCGGCGTTGATGCCTCGGCGGATGCCGTTGACATGGCATCTGAGGGCCCTGCCCCGACCGCGCCGATTGATCCCTGCAAGTCCCACCCCGTTAAGGGCGAAGAGTTCGCGCTGCGTGACGGCTCGGTTGTGATCGCCTCGATCACCTCCTGCACCAACACCTCGAACCCCTATGTGATGATCGGTGCTGGTCTGGTGGCGAAAAAGGCGCATGAGTTGGGCCTGAACCGAAAACCTTGGGTCAAAACATCGCTGGCACCGGGCTCGCAGGTGGTCTCTCACTATCTGGAGGCCGCAGGGCTGCAAAAGCATCTGGATGCGATCGGGTTCAACCTCGTGGGCTATGGCTGCACCACCTGTATCGGCAACTCCGGCCCGATCCAGAAAGAGTTCTCCGAGGCGATTGCCGAGGGTGATCTGGTCGCGACCTCGGTGCTGTCCGGCAACCGCAACTTCGAGGGTCGCATCAGCCCGGATGTGCGCGCCAACTACCTCGCCTCGCCGCCGCTGGTGGTGGCCTACGCGCTGGCGGGCGACATGAATGTCGATCTTGCGCGTGATCCGCTGGGACAGGACAAGGACGGCAATGACGTCTACCTGAAAGATATCTGGCCCACCCAGAAAGAGATCGCCGATCTGGTCGAAGCCACCGTAACCCGCGAGGCGTTCCAGTCCAAATACGCCGATGTGTTTAAGGGCGACGAGAAATGGCAGAGCGTGGAGACCACCGAGGCCGAAACCTACGACTGGCCTGCCGCATCGACCTATATCCAGAACCCGCCCTATTTTCAGGGCATGGGCACGGAGCCGGGCACCATTCAGGATGTCGTCGGCGCCAAGCCCCTGTTGATCCTTGGCGATATGGTCACCACCGACCACATCTCTCCGGCGGGCTCATTTGCGACCACCACACCGGCGGGCAAATACCTGCTGGACCGTCAGGTGCAGCCGCGTGAGTTCAACTCTTATGGCTCGCGTCGCGGCAACCACGAGATCATGATGCGCGGCACTTTTGCCAATATCCGCATCAAGAACGAGATGCTCGACGGTGTCGAAGGCGGCTATACCAAGGGCCCCGATGGCGCGCAGACCTCGGTCTATGAGGCGTCGATGGCGCATCAGGACGCGGGCACCCCGCTGGTGGTCTTTGGTGGCGAGCAATATGGCGCGGGCTCCTCACGCGATTGGGCGGCCAAGGGCACCGCGCTCTTGGGGGTTAAGGCTGTGATCGCAGAGAGCTTTGAGCGTATTCACCGTTCCAACCTCGTGGGTATGGGCGTTATTCCGTTCGAGTTCACAGGTGGTGACACACGCAAATCGCTCAAACTCACGGGCGATGAAACGGTCGATATTCGCGGTCTGGAAACGGTCAAACCACTGCAAGAGGTCGACTGCGATATCACCTATGGCGATGGCACCAAGACCACCATCACTCTTAAGTGCCGCATCGATACCGCGCCTGAAATCGAGTACATCGAGAACGGTGGCGTGCTGCATTACGTGCTGCGTAAGCTTGCAAAAAGCTGATCTACGCATCCAGACTTTGCGATATGTTGAAAGGGCGGCACAGGATGCCGCCCTTTTCCGTTATGTTTACGTTGGTAATGTAAGAATAACGAAAATTGTATTAGGATGCCGTCAGTTAAGGCGACAAAACGCGAGGCGCAAAATGATCGCTGTCTTCACCAGATATTACCCGCACCGGGAAAATTTCGACGAAGTTCTCGAACTTGCAGCCGCTCTGGCGCGCGATGAGAAGCGCCAGCGCGTGGGCTGCTTTGAAACCCGGCTGTTTTGCGACCGGGAAGGCGGTGAAATAAAATCCGTAAGCCTCTGGGAAAACAAAGAGATCTTTGACGCCTATGTGGATGTGATTATCGCGGATGGCTCCTTGATGGAGTTCCAGTCCCGCTATCTGCGTCGTGAAATCGACACCCAGTCCTATGATACGGTCGATATGGGGGTCATCGGGCAGTTGCCTCATGATACCGAACTTCAGCGCCGCTTCGGCACCTGACGCATCATCACGGTTGGCCGCTTGCATCGCTGAACGGTAGAGGGTTCACTGCGTCTATCCCAACGCAGGAGATCCTCATGACACGCACGGTCCTTATTACAGGCGGCACCTATGGCATTGGACGCGCAATTGCCGCGAAATTTGCCGCTGACCACAATGTCCTGCGTTCCTATCAAAAGACAAAGCCCTCTGACGATCTTGAGGCCCAGAGCAATGTGATCTCTTATTCTTGTGATTTATTGCAGGATGGCAGTGCCGAAAATCTGGTGGCCCGAGCGATGGATCATTTCGGGCGCATTGATGTCATTGTGAACAATGCAGGGCTTGTTCGTAGCACCCCAATAGAGAGCTTTGACGCCGAGGCACACCGGCAGGTGTTTGAGTTAAACTCCATCGCCCCCCAAGCGCTGTTGGCCGCAGCACTGCCGCATCTGAGTGCGGGGGCTGCGATCGTCAATATCTCCTCGATGAATGCGGATCTGCCACCGCGCGGGGCGGCGACCTACGGGGCCAGCAAGGCTGCGCTCAATCTCTGGACTAAGGCGATGGCCAAGGAACTCGGCCCGCAGGGCATCCGTGTCAATGCGGTGGCACCGGGGGCGATCAACGTCCCCGAAGCGCCCCGTTCCGACGATTTAACGCAACTGTTTGTCAAGGACACCGCCCTTGGACGCCCCGGCACGCCGGAGGACATCGCAAAGGCGGTGCGTTTTCTGGCCTCAGACGAGGCCAGCTTCATCACCGGTGAAATTCTAACAGTTGCTGGCGGTTACAGGTTGTAACCACGCCTACTCCGCAGCCCGTTTCATTGCCGGGCGAATGGTCTCTTCCAGCACACGGCTGGTGATCGGCCCGGCAAAGCGCAGCACGATGGTGCCCTCGCCGTCAATCACATAGGTTTCCGGCACGCCGTACAGCCCCCAGTCCAGCGCCATACGGCCCTGCTCATCCCGGCCGACTGCAGCGTAAGGATCGCCCAGTTCCTCAAGGAAGCTCTGCGCGTTGCCCAGCTGATCCTTGTAGTTCACCCCATAGATCGGCACGCCCTCTTCCGAGAGCGCCGTGAGGCTGGGGTGTTCGGCACGGCAAGGACCACACCAGCTGGCCCAATAGTTCACCAGCTTGACCTCACCATCGCGCAGTGTGGCGTCGTCAAAATTCTCTTTGCCGGGGAACTCGCTTAGCGCCACTGGCGGAGCGGTTTTGCCTTCGCGCGCCGAGGGCAGGCTTTCGGGGTCTTCACGTCCCATCCCCACGAGGGCGAGGCCCACAAACGCTGCAAACACCACGACAGGAATAGCCATCATCGGCGAGATCTTAGCCATTGCGGCGCATCCTTTCCTCAACCTGTTTCAAGTCTGCCCGTACTTTTGCGCCGCGCATCAAGGTCATCACCAAGAGCGCCAGCAACAGCAGCAGCGACACCCCATAAGCGGACAGCACGGTGTCGGCATATTTCCCCAGATCAGGCATCCATCATCCTTTCCCGCGCGATCAGTGCAGACATCCGGCGCGCACGAATTTCGGTGCCGGTGCGATAGAGCACCAGCGCAATAAACAACAAGCCGAACCCGGCCATGCAGGCATAAAGCGGAAAGGCAAAGACGTCCGCGACATTCTCTTCCTTATCAAGCGACAGCGATGCCCCCTGATGCAGGCCCTGGTTCCAGAAATTCACCGCATAACGCGACAGAACAGCAAAGACCGACCCCACCAAGCAGAGAATCGAGGTCAGATCTGCGGCAGTGTCGGGATTATCAATCGCCTCCCACAGCGCGATATAGCCAAGGTAGAACAGGAACAGCACGAGGAACGAGGTAAGTCGTGGATCCCACGCCCACCACGTGCCCCACATCGGTTGGCCCCAGATCGCGCCGGTAATCAGCGCAATCAGCGTCATCACCACCCCCACGGGGGCGGCGGCCTTGGCGGCCAGCGCACTCACGTGATGGCGGCGGATCACCCAGATCAGCGAGGCCACCAGCATCATGAACCATGCATTGATCGCCATCAGCGCGGCGGGCACATGCAGGTAGATGATCTTGACGGTAGAGCCCTGCCGGTAATCATCCGGCGTGAAGAAGAATCCCCAGATCAACCCGCCCACAATACATGCGCCTGCTGCCACCCAGAGGGCTGGCAACACGCGCTCGCTGGTGCGCAGGAACTTCTTCGGATTGGCATATTCCCAGATCGACATGGTGGCTATCTAGCTCTTGTTTCCGGTCATCACAATCACCGCCATCAGCGCAAATTGACGCGCAGCACGGCAGCGGAGGCAAAGGGCAAAAGGGCGATGGTGCCAAGAGTAATCCCAGCCAACATCAACAGGGGAGTTTCCACGCTCATACCTGAGGCTCCCCGGCGGGCGACTTCGGCGCCAAAAATCAAGGTCGGCACATAAAGCGGCATCACCAGAAGCGACAACAGCAAACCGCCACGTTTCAGCCCCACAGTCAGCGCCGCGCCAAAGGTGCCAACCACCGACAACGCCGGGGTGCCAATCAACAGCGACAGCGTGATCCAGAGATATCCGCCAGCAGGCAAGTTCAGCAGCACCCCCAGCACAGGCGCAGCCAGAACCAGCGGCAGCCCGGTGGTCAGCCAATGCGCCAACGCCTTGATGCTCAACACACCTTCGAGCGGCAAGGGGGCCGTGGCCAGCAAATCGAGCGAGCCATCCTCCCAATCCAGTGCCAAGAGGCGATCCAGCGACAACAGGCACGCTAACAAGGCTCCGAGCCACAGGATCCCCGGCGCAATCAACGACAGCGTGTCGGAGTTCGGCCCGACTGAGAACGGCACCATCACCGTCACGATCAAAAAGAACGCAAGGCCTAAGCCAAAGCCGCCCCCGGCGCGAAAGGCCAGCCGCAAATCCCGAACCAGCAGCGCGATCACAAGAAGCCCCCCGCGTCATCCGCATCAAAGGCCGGAAGCTTTGCCTTGAACGGGGCAAGGTCCAGAACACGCCCCTCGATCCCGAGGTCGATATGGGTCGCCATGATCGCCGCTCCGCCTGCCCCCAGATGGCTGCGAATGGTCGAGGCAAATAATTGAACGGAGGCTGCATCTAAACTGACGGTGGGCTCATCCAAAATCCAGAGCCGCCGCCCCGTGACCATCAGCCGCGCCAGGGACAGGCGACGCTTTTGTCCCGCCGACAGCCCCCCGGCCGGACGGTCCCGCAGCGCGGCCAGATCAAACGCCCTAATCGCAGCTTCAGGGTCGCCGCCCCCAAACACCCGCGCCCAGAAGGCGAGGTTTTCATCCACCGTCAGCGTCAACTTCAACCCGTCCGCATGGGCCGCATAAGCGATATCGTCAACGTCCCCGAGGATTTCACCACAGAGCGGCGGTTGCAGGCGCGCGATCGTGCGCAACAGCGTGGTCTTGCCAATCCCGTTGGGACCGCGCAACACCAGCGCCTCTCCCGGCGAGAGCGCAAATTGCACCCCTGCCAGCACCGGCATCCCGCCCCGGCTCACCCCAAGATCCCTGACCTCAATCATGTTTGTTCCGATTTGTCGCTCTTCTGGCCCAACGCCTTATCACGGCTCAGCAAAAGCAGCGATAGCCCCGCACCGCCTTGCGCCAGATCAAACCGGCAGTGCTGCCAGTGCAATACGCCGGCCTTCGGACAAAAGCACATTATAGGTACGGCAGGCAGCAGGAGAGTTCATCACCTCAACCCCCAATCCCGCCTCTTCCAGCACCTGACGCAGCTCACTTGGAATATGCGCAATCTCAGCTCCGGTGCCGATGAACAGAACATCCACGTCTCCCGCCAGCGCCAACAACGACGCCTGATCGGTATACCCACCCCAAGTGGATGTCCCCTTCGCCCCGGTCAGGATGGCGCCGTCCTTGACCTCACCGCCAACACGAAAGAAACCCGCACCATATCCATCAATTGGTACGGCATCGGAATAGACCACTTCATTGAGGCGCATAGCGGATCTCCTGTCAGCATGTTCGCCCCTCTGAATATCACGCCAATACCGCCTTCGAAACCAACAAGTGAGAAAGCGCGGCTCTGCCTCGCGCTCCGAGGTATTTAGAAAAAGATGAAGCCCTGCTTCTTCTAACCCCAAATATCCCGGGGGTCTGGGGGCAGCGCCCCCAGCACGCATCGCCGCACATAGAACCTTGCTGAAATGCAAACAGCCGCAGCATAACGCCGCGGCTGTCTCAGGGTCATAGCGCGTAAATCAAGCGTCGATATTGGCGAACTGATTGCCTGTGGTGTCGTTGTTCTTGGTCCAGTCGCGCTTCACGCCCAGCCACAGCAGGATGGTGGAGGCCACGAAGATCGACGAATAGGTCCCGACCACAACGCCCCAGATCATCGCAAAGACAAACCCGCGGATCACGTCGCCGCCCAGAACATAGAGCGAGATCAGCGCCAGCAATGTTGTCACAGAGGTCATCATTGTCCGGCTCAGTGTCTCGTTGATCGAGATGTTCAGGACCTCGGCCAGCGGCTTTTGCTTGTAGCGGCGCAGGTTCTCCCGCACCCTGTCAAACACCACCACGGTATCGTTCAACGAATAGCCCACAATGGTCAGAAGGGCCGCGATAATCGCGAGGTCGAACTTGATCTGCAATTCGGAGAACACGCCGATGGTCAGGATCACATCGTGCACAAGCGCCGCTACGGCACCAAGGGCAAACTGCCACTCAAACCGCAACCAGATATAGACAAGCACCGCGCCGATGGCCAAAGCCACCGCCATGATCGCCGTCTGTACCAATTCGCCCGAAACCTTAGGGCCGACACTTTCGACCGAGATGAACTTGATCCCCGGCGCAACCGCATCCAGCGCGCCTTGCACATCAGCGATAACGGTACTGGACAGTGCCTCACCGTCTTCCTGCGCCTCAATGCGGATCATCGCGACATGCTGATCTTCGTCAAACGTCGGATCAAACACCTCGGTGATGGTGATGTCGCCCAGTTCCAGCGGCGCGATGGCATCGCGGTAAACCCCGATATCAAGATCCTGCGTCGCCTCGGTGCGAATGGTGGTGCCGCCCCGGAAGTCGATGCCAAAGTTCAGCCCCTGCAGCGCAAAGGAGGCAAAGCCGATCACCACCATCATGGCAGAGATGCCGAGCCAGAGCTTCCACAGCCTGAAGAAATCGAAGGAGGTTCCTTCGGGTACCAGTTTCAAGCGCATCAGTTACACCTCGATGGTTTTGGGACGGCGACGTTCGAACCACATCACGATGATCAGTCGGGTGACGAAAATCGCGGTGAAGACCGAGGTCAGAATGCCGAGGCCAAGGGTAATGGCAAAGCCACGCACCGGGCCGGAGCCGATTGCGAAGAGGATCACGGCGGTGATGAAGGTGGTGATATTGGCATCCACGATCGCCGAGAGCGCCTTGGCGTAGCCCTCATCAATCGCGCGCGCCGGACCCCGCCCTGCCTTTAGTTCTTCGCGGATGCGTTCAAAGATCAGCACATTGGCGTCCACCGCCATACCCACTGTCAGAACGATACCGGCGATGCCCGGAAGGGTCAGCGTGCCGCCAATCAGGCTTAGCGCGCCGAAAATCAGCGCGATGTTCAAAATCAGCGCGATATTGGCAAAGAAGCCAAACAGACCGTAACTCAGCACCATAAAGACCAGCACCGCGGCAAAGGCGACAACAGTCGCCACCTTACCCGCATCAATACTGTCCTGACCAAGCTCCGGGCCGATGGTGCGCTCTTCGAGGAACTGCAACTCCGCAGGCAGCGCACCCGCGCGCAGCAGCACCGCAAGCTGGGTGCTGTCCTCAACGCTGAAGTTCCCGGTGATAATGCCGGAGCCGCCGGGGATATGCGAGCGGATCACCGGAGCGGAGATCACTTCGTCGTCGAGCACAATGGCAAAGGGTGCGCCGATGTTTTGGGCCGTATAGTCGCCAAATTTACGGGCCCCCGCCGTATTAAAGCGGAAGTTCACCGCAGGCTGGCCGTTCTGATCAAAGGCAGGCTGCGCGTCGACCAGTTCCTCGCCGGTGACCACTGGTGCGGATTCTACAGTGTAGTAGGTGCCCGGCTCATCAATCGACGGGATCACCTTGTTGCCGATCCCTGCGCTGGCATCAGCGTCAGAGCCACGGCTCACCACCGGATTAAACGTCAGTTGCGCGGTGGTGCCGATAATGTCTTTCAGCTCGGCCGCGGACCCAATCCCCGGCACCTGAATGAGAATCCGGTCGCTGCCCTGACGCTGGATGGTGGGCTCACGGGTGCCGACCTCGTCGATCCGGCGGCGGATGATTTCAAGCGACTGGCGCACGGTACGATCATCAGAGGCGAGTTTTTCCTCATCCGAGAGCGCAATGGTGATCACATCCCCCTGCCCGCTGACGGTTATGTCGGTGGCGCCCGCCCCGGTGAGCGAGGTCACCGGATTGGCCAGACCGCGCACCAGTTCAAGGGCACGGCTCATGCCCGTAGCATCCGACAGGCGCAGACGAATCTGATCCGCGGGTGCCTCGGGGATGCGGCGAAACGTGCCGATGGTGCCGCGCTCATCACGCAAGACGTTCTTCACTTCTGGCCAGAGCGCATCCATCCGAGCGGTGTAGACATCGCTGACCTGAACTTCGGCCAGCAGATGCGCGCCACCGCGCAGGTCGAGACCGAGGTTCACAAGCCCCGAGGGCATCCACTCGGGCCATTGCTCGGCCACGGTCAGACGCTCAGGGGTTTCGCCCTCAACCTCAATTTGGGCCCAGGCGTCATTGGATTGTTCCACACGGGTGTAGAACGCATTGGGCAGGGCAGCCAAAAGGCCGGCCACGCAGACCAGCCAGATGAGCACCCTCTTCCAGGTATCAATTTGCAGCATTACCCTGCCTTTTCAGTAGCGTGCGAGGCGAGGCTCAGGATGCGGGCTCGGTCTTGTTCAGCACCTGAGCAATGGTGGATTTAACCACACGAACTTTCACACCCTCAGCGATCTCTACTTCAAGCTCGCCGTCTTCTTTGACCTTGGAGACCTTACCGATCACACCGCCTTGGGTGATCACCTGATCGCCACGACGCAGGGCCTCAACCATGTTTTGGTGCTGCTTCATCTTTTTCTGCTGCGGACGAATGAGCAGGAAGTACATGATCGCAAAGATTAGGATCAGCGGGAGAAATTGGGCGATTGCGCCACCATCCATAGGGTATTTCCTTCTGTCTTTGGGGGCCATCTTGGCCCCGGATTTTGCGTGGAACCTATGCGCAGCCACAGGGCTTTGCAAGGCAGGGCGGACGTGATCAGGTAGGCTTTCACTGCTCACAGGGCGCTTTTCGCTCTTCTATGCCACAGCAACCGCCACAAGATCACCTTGGGCCGGCGCTGCCCCCTTCCCCTTCGCCCCCCGCTCGGGCATAGCTAACGGCACTGATTCAAACTGCATCATAGGAGCAGACCCATGCATGACATCCGTGCAATCCGCGAGAACCCGGCCGCATTTGACGCCGCCCTGGCCCGCCGTGGAGAGTCTGCCCTGTCCTCTCAGGTGCTGGAGCTCGACGAAGCCCGTCGCGCCAAGATCCTCGCGGCAGAAACCGCGCAGGCCGATCAGAACAAAGTTGCCAAAGCCATCGGCGCCGCAAAGGCCAAAGGCGATGAAGCGGAATTTGAACGCCTGCGCGCCGAGGTCGCCGACAAAAAGGCCGAAGTTGCCACCATGCAGGCAGAGGCCAAGGAGCTGGACGCAAAGCTCACCGATATGCTGGCGCGCATCCCCAACAGCCCGGCCGAGGACGTGCCCGAGGGCGCAGACGAGGACGACAATGTCGAGGTGAAGCGCTGGGGCGATGTGCCTGCGTTCGATTTTGAACCCAAGGAGCATTTCGAGATCGCAGGCGTCGCCAAGGCGATGGATTTCGAGACAGCCGCCAAGATCTCCGGCGCGCGCTTCGTGGTGCTGAAAGGCGCTGTCGCCCGCATTCACCGCGCATTGGCACAGTTCATGGTCGACACCCATGTGGACGAAAACGGCCTCACCGAGGTGAACTCGCCCGTATTGGTGCGTGACGAGGCGATGTACGGCACAGATAAACTGCCGAAATTCGGTGACGACAGCTATCAGACCACCAACGGCTGGTGGCTGGTACCCACCTCTGAGGTGCCGTTGACCTATTCGGTGGCTGGTGACGTCATCGACGAAAGCACGCTGCCGATCCGCTATACCGCGCATACGCTGTGCTTCCGGTCGGAAGCCGGGTCCGCTGGCAAAGACACCTCCGGCATGCTGCGCCAGCACCAGTTCGAGAAGGTCGAGATGGTGTCGATCGTACATCCCGAGACGTCGGATGACGAGCAAAAGCGCATGTTGGGCTGCGCCGAAGGCATCCTAGAAAAACTGGGTATCCCCTATCGCACCGTTGTGCTCTGCACCGGCGATATGGGCTTTGGCGCGCGCCGCACATTCGACATCGAAGCCTGGGTGCCCGGCCAGAACACTTACCGTGAGATTTCGTCGGTCTCCACCACCGGTGATTTCCAAGCCCGCCGCATGAACGCGCGCTTCAAGCCCGCCGATGGCGGCAAGCCTGAGTTTCTGCACACGCTCAATGGCTCTGGCCTGGCGGTGGGGCGTTGTCTCATTGCGGTGCTGGAAAACGGCCAGCAAGCGGATGGCTCGGTCAAACTGCCTGCAGCACTTGCACCCTACCTTGGGGGCAAATCGACCCTCACCGCTGAGGGCACGCTGGCCTGACCTTTACGCGGCAAAGCATACATCAAACAAGAAAACCGGCGCCCATACAGCGCCGGTTTTTCTTTTTAGAACAAGTGGATCAGGCGAGATCCTAAGACAAACACGCGATCACTTGTCTTTCTTCTTTTTGTTCTTTTTGCTTTTGCTCTTTTTCTTTTTACCGTCAGACTTCTCAGAGAGGATCTTTTTCTCTTTCGCCTTTTCTTTGGCGATTTCCTTTTTCGCCTTGCCCTTCTCTTTTACGGCTTTAGAGGAGGCTTTCTCTTTGGCGGCTGCAAATTCAGCCATCAAGGCTTTGGCCTTTTTGGCAGCTTTGGCGGCCTTGGCCTCGGCTTTAGCGGCTTTTTCTTCTGCCGCTAGGCGCGCAGCCTCGGCGGCGGCAACAGCGCTGTGCACGCTTTCACGCGTATCCTCTGCGGCAGCACTTGCACCTGCTTTGACGGCATTGGCGGCGGATTGCGCAGCCTCTTTGGCGGCAGCAACGGCTTTGGCCGGTGCGGGTTTTGCACGCGCTGTGCGTGGCTTTCTCGCGGCTGCGGTTTGGCGCTTTGGAGAGGCTGCCGGTTTGGATGCCGCAGACGCAGGTGCCGCGCCCTCTTTTGCCATCTTCTGCGCTGCCGCCTTGAGGCTCGCCGCGCGGGCAGCGCCCAACCGTGGCACTTGCGTCAACTCTGCTTCGGATCGCGCGGCCACATCTTCGACAGAGCGAATACCGTGATCCTGCATCGCCTTTGTCAGCGCAGGTCCTACGCCTGGGAGTTTTACAATTGGGGTCATACGTTCGTAATTCCTCGCAACATCCTGAGTAATATCAATTTCAGAGGTTAGCACTCGCTTTTGAGATATGTCCAATATCTCTTGCGAGGCGGCGCGCGCCCTTCAACTCGGGAAAGGAACCAGCCGCTTTTGATCCTCGTCCCAGAGTTTCAGCCCAAGCGCGCGTATCGCTTCACCGAATTTGATCCGACGCGGAGCTATCTCCGCGGGCATGTTGTAATGGCACTGGCGTAGCCGATAGCTGGGGATACGCGCGTTAAAGTGGTGGATGTCATGCAGCGTGATATTGGCGACGGCAAAATCAAAGAACCAGCCGAAATCCAGACACGATGAGCCCTGAAGCGCCGCAACACGCGGGTTGAGGTCCGGGCGGCGGTCCCAGTAGGTGTCCTCGAAATTATGCTGCAGATAGACCAAAAACACCCCGATCATCCCACCAAGGAAGGAAAACCCGAGCCAGATCAACAACCCCTCGCCCCCCGCAATCGCATAGAGCGCGTAGAGCCACGCGATGATGGCGAGGTTATGCAAAACCACCTGCATCACGCCGAATTCAAGCGTGTTCTTCGGCCAGCGATAGCGGATAAAATAGGTGAAGGCAGCCCCAAGCGGCACCAGCACAAACGGGTTGCGATAAAGACGATATTGCAGCCGCTGCCAGACACTGGCGCGCTGCCATTCTCCAACGGTCATCGTGTGAATTTCACCCGTCTCGCGGTGTTCAAGGTTGCCAACATTGGCGTGATGCAGGTTGTGGTTCTGCTTCATCACCTCAAACGGGGCGAATGTGAAAGGCGAAAGCCCATGCCCCGCCCATTCATTCTGCCGACGGGTCTCAAACAGCGAGTGGTGCCCGGTGTCATGCTGCAGCACATAAAGACGCACTGCGCTGAACGCAAAAACAATGCCCGCAGGCCACATCACATACCAAAGATGTGAACAGGAAATCGCCAGATAAAGGGCCGCAAAATAAACGGCGAATGTTCCGAAATAGCTCAACGCGGCAAGCCGGTTGTCCTTCTCGGTGTACTGGCGTGTGTAGGCTCTCAGATCCATGCCTGACCCCATAAATACGCTCTGTGACGCCCGCGTGACGGCGGGATCGGATTAATTTCTCTTTCAATCAGTTAATATGCATACGCCCTATGACAAGTATTTGAACAGCTATAAATACCAGCTGTGCAAAAGCTCGCCTGCGCCTCACCCGCCGTATGTGCGGCGGGGTCGTTTCCTCAGACCGGAGGGGTGGACAGCGCAAGAACGCCCATTTGCTCCAGCCCTTGCAGGACCGCATCCACCGCCACAGTCGCGAGGATCAACCCCATAACCCGGCTGATCACGCTGACACCGGTCTGGCCGATCAGCTTTTGTATCTTACTGGCGAGCAACAGCAAAACAAAGGTAATCGCCAGTACAAAGAGCAATACAACCGCCGTCATCGCCTGCTCCACCACGCCGGTGGAGTGATTGTCGGTCAGGATCACCACGGCGAGGATTGCGCCCGGCGAGGCAATCGAAGGGATCGCCAGTGGAAACACAGCGCCAGAGAGATCCTCGTTCTCGGCTTCTTTGATCTCGCTTGCGGCTTTGGTTTCACCAAAAATCATGCTGAGCGCAAAGAGGAACAAGATGATCCCGCCCGCAATCTGAAACGCACCAAGGCGCAGCCCTATGCCTTCGAGAATGATCTGCCCCAAGACCAGAAACAGCCCTAAGACCAGCGCCGACACCAAAACCGCCCGCAGTGCAAAAGAGCGATGCAGCCGCTGGGGGACCGCAGCCGTGGCAAACAAGAATACAGGAATGGTCCCAACCGGGTCGATCACCACAAAAAGCGTGATGAACTCCCGCACGAGGTCTTGAAAGACAAAGGGCCATGTCATGTGGCGCGGTCTCCTGTCTGTGGGGCCGCGTTAGCTGAGATCAGCTTTTGCGGCCCTCAATGTGTTTACGCAGGCGCGATGGGGTCGATTTCTTTTTCCCCTTGTAGGGGTTCTTGTCGCCCTGCCCCCGCAGCGTCAAGCGAATGGGGGTGCCCGGCATATCAAAATCTTCGCGCAAGCCGTTCACAAGGTAGCGATTGTAGCTCGCAGGCATCTTATCAGGATGCGAGCACATCACCACAAAGCCCGGTGGACGGGTCTTGGCTTGGGTCATGTAGCGCAGTTTGATGCGTTTGCCTTGTGGTGCCGGCGGCGGGTGCTGTTCAAGCATACCCGCAAGCCAGCGGTTGAGCGCGGCGGTCGGCACACGGCGGTTCCAGACATCATGGGCTTTCATAATCGCCGCATGCAATCGGTCCAGACCACGGCCAGTTTTTGCGGAGACTGTGACCAGAGGTGCGCCACGCAACTGTGGCAGCAACCGCTCAAAGGCTTCTTTGAGCGCCTTGAGCTTTTCCTGCTTTTCGTCCTCAATGTCCCATTTGTTGACGGCGACAACCACCGCCCGGCCCTCGCGCTCAGCCAGATCTGCGATACGCAAATCTTGCTGCTCGAACGGAATGGCTGCGTCCAGCAGAACCACCACGACCTCGGCAAACTTCACCGCGCGCAGACCGTCAGAGACCGAGAGCTTTTCCAGCTTTTCCTGCACTTTGGCTTTTTTGCGCATACCAGCGGTATCAAAGATCCGCATCGGTGTTCCTGACCAGTCGATCTTGAGACTGATGGCATCGCGGGTGATCCCGGCCTCTGGACCTGTCAGCAAACGGTCTTCGCCAAGGATCTTATTGATCAGCGTGGACTTACCAGCGTTGGGACGTCCCACCACGGCCACCTGAAGCGGTTTTTCCATGGTCGGAACGGGTGTTGCGGCGATCTCTTCGCCTTCGTTGAACGCCTCATTCTCGTCCTCATCCAGCACCACGTCGGTGGCGGGCGCGGTCTCTTCAGCGAGTTTTTCGAATTTCTCCGACACCGGCAGAAGTTCGGAATAAAGATCGTTCAGGCCTTCACCGTGTTCGCCCGACATGCGGATCGGCTCACCAAGCCCCAGACCATAGGCCTCAATCACACCCGCATCGGCGGCGGAGCCTTCGGATTTATTGGCCGCGAGAATGACATGCGCAGATTTCTTGCGCAGGATCTCGGCAAACATCTCATCCGTTGGCGTCACGCCAGCGCGCGCATCAATAATGAACAGGCAGACATCCGCCATTTCCACCGCTCGCTCCGTCAGGCGACGCATGCGTCCCTCCAGGCTGTTGTCGGTGGCATCTTCCAGACCGGCGCTGTCAATGACAGTAAAACGCAGATCACCCAGCCGCGCCTCCCCCTCGCGCAGGTCGCGCGTGACACCGGGCTGGTCATCGACCAGCGCCAGTTTCTTGCCGACGAGACGGTTGAACAAAGTGGACTTGCCCACATTTGGGCGCCCCACGATGGCGAGCGTAAAGGACATGGATCCGGACTTTCCGTGATTGGTGAACCGCGCGCATAGCCTATCTTTGCCGCACACGCCAGTAAATAATATGACCCGGCGATTTGGCGCGACCAAAACACGCGAGGGCTGTACGGGTGAATTTTCACATCTTCAGCGCCCCGCCCCCTCGCGATGCGCAAAGCGCAGCGCAAAACCTCAATGGGGCAATCCGTAACTGTTAGCGAAACGCCGCCAAATTGCCGTCACGCGTCACCACATAAAGGGTGCCGTTGGCCACCACGGGCTCGGTTGTTGCGCCGCCCTTGATCTCCACTGTGCGGGTTTGACGACCGTCAACCGGGTCAAAGAACCGCAAAAGCCCGTCGTTGGAGGCAACCACCAGCTGACCGCCTGCAAGAATGGGACCGTGATGGGCCACAATCTCTGCCCGCTTGCGCGGCTTATCCTTGAGGTACCCCGGCAGGTCTACTGACCAGATGGGGCTGCCGTCATTGGCGTTGAGGCGCATCAGGCGGCTGCGATCGTTGACCAAAAACAGGCTGCCGCCCGCAGCCCAGACCGGGCCAAAGGTGCCCTCAAACGCGGTCCACAGACGCTCGCCCGAAAACACATCAAAGGCCGCCGTGCGGCCCGAATGATTGCCGACGTAAACACGATTGCCGTCCATGAAGGGCGCGCCCGTCACGTCGCTGATCTGCGAAATCGCGCTGCCAGTGCGCGCACCCGCGACCGAAGCGATCCATCGGCGGAAGCCCCCGCGGCGGAACGTGCCGATCAAATCACCAGAGCCAAAGGCAAAGATGGAAATCTCAGATCCAACAACGGGTGCCGGAGCTCCGAGGATGTTGGACGCGCTGGGGCTCGCTTCCATTTGCCATGCGATCCGGCCATCTTTGGTGTCAATCACCCAAGCCGTATCGTCCCCAGCCACAAGATAGAGGAGACCGTCGCGAATCGTCGGGCTGCCGGAGCCTGTCGCATCGAGCTCTTGCCGCCATACGGGTTGGCCTGTTTTGGCATTAAGCGCACTCAGAACACCAAAGCCCGAAGACACATAGACCACGCCATCCGCATAAGCGATGCCGCCACCTGTGGCGTCGCCCTCTTCGTCGCTTGCAGGCTCAATATTGCGCTGCCACAGGACCGCGCCCGAAGGGGATACCGCAGAAACCTTGGATGCCGCATCCAGCGTGTAGATCTGCCCCCCGCCCACAACGGGGGCCGCTGTGATGCGCTGCTTGCGGCTGTCACCTGCACCGATATTCGTCGACCAGATCAATGAGGGCGCAGCAGAAAGTGCAGCATGGGTGGTCCGCGTGGTGGGCTGGCCGGGGCTTTGTTGCCACGAGCTGTTGGTGACCGCACGCGGCAGCGAGATCGCAACCGAGCGACTTTCAACAACGCCGCCCCGGCGATCCGCGTGGATATCCTCACGTGCACCGCGCAGGATTTCCTCCGGCTCAGTGCAGCCCAACAGAAGAGCCGCCATCGCCGTTGCCATCACGCTTGCACGCAGGCCGAAACCACCTGGAATTGCCGTCATCACCCTGCCCCTGTCATTATTCATGGGTCATTATCACTGGTCCCGCCGGATCTGCTGTCGCGCAGACCTCAGCCTTCCTGAGCTTCCGCCTCCGGCGATCCGCCAAGGGCTACAATCACTTGAGAGACGCGCTCTTGCAAGTCCCGCGACACGCCAGCCGAGGCTGCGATCTCTTTGAGACGCGCCAGCGCGGCGTCCGTGTCGCCTGCCTCAATATCGAGAAGCGCCAGTTGCTCGCTTGCCAGAAATTGCAGTGAGCCGCCTGCTGCAGCGAGCGTTTCAAGGCGCAATCTGCGGTCCTCGACAGGCATGGTCTCCGCCTGAAGGATCACAGATTTGAAAGCTGCGATGTCACGGTAGACCTGCGGTAGCTCGCTTTGCTGTGCCACGGCATCCAACAGGCTCGCTGCTTTCTCGGGTTCGCCCGCATCCGCCAATGCAGCCGCTTGCGCAAAATCCACAACAGCTTTCGCACCCACCTCACTGGCGGAAATATCCGCCAATGCCGCCGCGCGATCTGCCGCGTTATTTGCGGTGAGCGCTGCCGAAATCTGGTCTCCGACGTCTTGCGCCGCGCTGACGGCCTTGGCGCGGCTGTATTCACGCCATGTCGCACCACCGACGATCAGCAGCACTGCCACAGCTCCGATCCAGCCATAACGCTTTAGCATCAGGAACAGGCGGTCGCGGCGGACCTCTTCTGTGACCTCATCGATGAAACTGTCGGTATCGCTCATGAAACGGCCCTTGTCGCTCAAATCTCCACACCCATATACGGGCACGGATTGTCTTAGTGTCGATGTGACATAGCCTGTGCTGCGGGACAAGCCAAGTCCCGTCCACTCCGTCAGAAAATGCCGAGAATCACGGCTGAACCTGCGCCAGCGGGTCAGAATCTTGGTCGTTTCGTGTCATTTTGCGTGACAAGAGCAATCAGAACCATTTTCTTAACGCGCGAAAACACCTAGGTCTGTCATCGTGGCAGATCCCAACCCTGCCTGCTTTATTGCAACAGCTGAATGTGACCTTCTTCACAGTGTGACGCGACGGAACACGGTAGATCTCACAGAAAAGTGTCCAATTTTGGAGTCGATTTTTACGATGCGCATAATCCCTCTTCTGACCGCCCTGGTCGTGACGCTTGGCCTTTACGCCTTGGTCATGGAGCGCGACAGCCTGCTGGCTTTCGCCCGCGGCGAAGATACCACTGAGTTTGAAGACACCGCCCCAGAGGCAGACGCGCGCACCGAATTGGCCGATGCTGGCGACACCGGCGTTCACGTGGCAGTGGTTGCAGTGCACAGCAAGGCGCGCGCCATCGACAATGCGGTGGTCCTGCGTGGCCAGACCCGCGCCATGCGACAGGTCAATGTCATGGCCGAGACCGCCTCCACCGTGATCTCAGAACCCCTGCGCAAAGGCGCATCGGTCGAGAAAGGCGATGTGCTCTGCGAACTCGACCCAGGGACACGTCCCGCCTCGCTCCTCGAAGCCCGGGCCCGATTGGCCGAAGCGCGCGCAAATGTTCCTGCCGCCGAGGCCCGCCTTGAGGAGGCCAAGGCCGTCCTTGAAGAAGCGCGCATCAATCTCACTGCGGCCCAAAAGCTCTCTGAAGGCGGCTATGCTTCGGAAACCCGACTTGCATCGGCCAAGGCCGCTGAGCGCACCGCGCAGGCTGCAATCGCCACCGCCGAAGGGGGGCTGACGTCGACCCATGCCGGGATCGAGTCCGCTGTCGCCGCCGTTGATGCCGCGGAAAAGGAAATGGATCGCTTGGTGCTTCATGCCCCGTTCAATGGTATCTTGGAATCAGACACCGCCGAACTTGGCAGCCTGTTGCAAGCCGGGAGCCTCTGCGCCACCGTCATTCAACTCGATACCATCAAACTGGTGGGCTACGTGCCTGAAACGTCGATCAACCATGTCTCGTTGGGGTCCAAAGCGGGCGCGCGGCTGGCAACCGGGAAACAGGTGGCAGGGACCGTCTCTTTCATCAGCCGATCGGCGGATGAGACAACCCGCACCTTTGAGGTGGAAATCACCGTTGCCAACCCGGATCTGGCCATTCGCGATGGCCAGACCGCGGAGATCGTGATCGCCGCCGAAGGCACCAAGGCCCACCGTCTGCCGCAATCGGCGCTGACACTGAATAATGAAGGCCAATTGGGCGTGCGCGTGGTGCGCGAAGATAAAACCGCAGGTTTTGTGCCCGTCACATTGCTACGCGACGAATCCACCGGCGTCTGGATTGATGGCCTGCCCGAAGAAGCAGATGTCATCACAGTGGGTCAGGACTTCGTCACCGAAGGCGTCGCCCTTGACCCTACCTATCGGGAGATGAGTGAATGATCGGTCTCGTCAACTGGGCCGCAGATCGTGCGAGGATGGTCCTCGCATTTATCGCCATCTCCCTGCTGGTGGGGGGCTTTGCCTATGTGAGCCTGCCCAAAGAGGGCGAACCTGATATCGAAATCCCCGCCCTGTTCATCTCCGTGCCCTTCCCCGGCATCTCGGCCGAGGACTCCGAGACGCTGCTTGTGAAGGTGATGGAAACCGAGCTTGCCGATCTGGACGGGCTCGACAAAATGTCTGCTACCGCTGCCGAAGGTTATGCCGGTGTGGCGCTGGAATTCGACTTTGGCTGGGATAAAACCGCCGTCATGGCGGATGTGCGCGATGCAATGGATGCCGCCGAGGCGGAGTTTCCGGAGGGCGCGGAAAAATACGCCATCCACGAGATTAACTTCTCTGAGTTTCCCATTGTCATCGTGAATATGTCCGGCCCGGTGCCGGAACGCACAATGGCGCGGCTGGCCAAGGACTTGCAGGATGACCTTGAGGCGCTGGATTCCGTGCTTGAGGCCGGGATTGCAGGCAATCGCGACGAAATGGTCGAAGTCCTGATCGACCCGCTGCGTCTGGAATCCTACAACGTCACTGCGGTCGAGCTGATTAATGTTGTGCAAAACAACAATCAACTTATTGCCGCCGGTGAGGTCGAGAGCAATCAAGGCACCTTCTCGGTCAAGATCCCATCGTCCTTTGACAGCGTCGAGGACATCTACGGCCTTCCCGTCAAAACCAATGGCGATCGGGTGGTCACGCTGGGGGAATTGGCACAGATCAATTTCACGTTTGAGGACCGCCAAGGCACCGCGCGATTTGATGGTCGCGACACGGTGGCGCTTCAGGTGGTAAAGCGCAAAGGGTTCAATCTGATCGACACCGTAGATCAGGTGAAGGCAACTCTTGCAGAAGCGCAAGACAAATGGCCGCCCGAGCTCAAGGCCGCTGTTACCCTTGGCACATCCAACGACCAAAGCCGCGTTGTGGGTTCCATGGTCAGCCAGCTTGAAGGCTCTGTCCTGACGGCTGTGGCGCTGGTGATGATTGTGATCCTCGCGGCTCTTGGCAGCCGCGCCGCGCTTCTGGTGGGCTTTGCGATCCCAACGTCCTTCCTGTTGTGCTTTGCGTTCCTTGCGTTGATGGGGATTTCGGTCTCCAACATCGTGATGTTCGGCCTGATCCTTGCGGTGGGGATGCTGGTGGATGGTGCGATTGTGGTGGTGGAATACGCCGACAAACGCATCGCCGAAGGCACTGGCCCCATGCACGCCTATGTGGAGGCCGCTCAGCGGATGTTCTGGCCGGTGGTTTCCTCCACCGCGACAACGCTCTGTGCTTTTTTGCCGATGCTATTCTGGCCGGGGGTGCCGGGCGAATTCATGGGGATGCTGCCGGTAACGCTGATCTTCGTTCTTTCGGCCTCGCTCGTGGTTGCGCTGATCTATCTGCCGGTCATGGGCGGTGTCACAGGTCGGTTGAGCCGCACGTTTGGCAACGCCTCCGATGTTTTGCGCCGCACGCTTCCTTGGGCGGTGCGCGCGGCCTTGGTGCCGGTGGCGCTTTGGGGGATGTTCGTGGGCGCGATGCAGTTGCTCAACCCGGGCTATCTGTTCGCGGGGGCCACCGGCATGCCGGCGGCACTCCTTGGGGCTGCCATCTTTCTATTGTCCGCTGTAGCAGCTTCTATCACCCTTGGCGCGGCAGAACTGCAGCGCCGCCAGCGTGGCGTCGTCGCTGGCAACCGCCTGCGCGGGTTTGGCTGGTTTATCAAGATGATCGTCGGCAACCCTGTGATGCCAGTGGTCACGCTCTTGGTGGTGGGTTTTGGCATCATGACAGTGTTCGGTCTGTTCCAGACCAACAATCGCGGGGTCGAGTTCTTTGTCGAAAGCGAACCCGAACAGGCCACCGCCTATGTGCGGGCACGCGGCAATATCTCGCTCCATGAAAAAGACGAGATGGTACGCGCCACCGAGAACTTGATCATGCAGCACCCGGCTGTGATCAATGTGTTCTCCTTTGCAGGCGAAGGCGGTCTCAACACGGATGCTTCTGGTGCCAGCACCCCGCCCGATACCATCGGGCAGGTGCAGTTTGAGATCATCCCATGGGAGGACCGCCCGACCAAGACCGAACCAATCCTCGGTGGCCTCTTTGAGCGCGAAGTAACCGCCGACGAATTTGACGGCGACACGGTGCTCGAAGAGCTGAGTAAACTCACCGATACGCTTCCCGGTTTCAAAGTTGAAATCAAAGCGCTCGAAGGTGGACCCGCGTCAGGCAAGCCGGTGCATCTGCGTATCAAAGGGGACGATTGGGAACCGCTGCGCGCGGCCACCAATATCGCCCGCACGCATTTCGAAGAGACACCGGGGCTGACACTGATCGAAGACAGCCTGCCCCTGCCCGGCATCGATTGGGAAATCGACGTGGATGTGGCAAAGGCGGGTCGTTATGGCGCCGATGTGGCCACCGTCGGCGCGATGGTGCAATTGGTGACACGCGGCATCTTGCTCGACACCATGCGGGTGGACAGTTCGGACGAAGAAATCGAAATCCGCCTGCGCCTCCCCGAAGAGCAACGTGTGCTGTCCACGCTCGATACGCTCAAACTGCGCACCGAAGAAGGTCTGGTACCACTGTCGAACTTTGTCACGCGCAAGCCTGTGCCGAAACTCGCCGAGATTTCGCGCATCGAACAGCAGCGTTACTTCGATGTGAAAGCGGATGTTGAGCCGGGTCTCAGCAGCATCACCATGCAGGACGGCGATGGTGAAACGGTGCCTCTTGCAATCGTAAAAACCCTTGCCGAGGGCGCAAGTGCTGCTGGCGACACCGTGACGCTCCCCAATGGCGCAACAGCCGAGGTCAAGACCCTGACCGGGTCCGGTTCTGTTGATGCGCTGCGTGAGGCGATTGCAGATGGCGATACCCTGATTACCCCAATCAATGCCAACGAGCGCATCGCGGAGCTGACCAAATGGCTGCAAACCTCGCCATTTGACGCCTCGATTGATTGGGAATGGACGGGCGATCAAGAAGAACAAGCCGAGTCCGGTGCCTTCCTTGCCAAGGCCTTCCTCGGCGCACTTGGGCTGATGTTTGTGATCTTGCTGGCGCAGTTCAACAGCTTTTACAATTCGGTGCTCGTGCTGTTGGCGGTTGTTCTGTCCACCACCGGTGTGCTGATCGGCATGATGGTTATGCAACAGCCGTTTTCCATCATCATGACTGGAACGGGCATCGTGGCGCTGGCGGGGATCGTTGTGAACAATAACATCGTTCTCATTGATACTTATCAAGAATTCAGCCAGCACATGCCACGGCTCGAGGCCATCATCCGCACCGCAGAGGCCCGCATCCGTCCGGTGCTGCTGACCACCATCACCACGATGGCGGGTCTGGCGCCGATGATGTTCGGCATCAGTCTGGATTTCATCAACGGTGGCTATTCCATCGACAGCCCAACCGCGCTGTGGTGGAAGCAGTTGGCAACTGCCGTGGTCTTTGGCCTTGGGGTCGCAACCGTGCTGACGCTGGTGGTCACACCGTCGCTGCTGGCGATCCGGGTGTGGCTCTCGACCTATATGGCGTGGATGGGACGTGTCATTGCACGCATAAGCGGTGGCAGCGGCAGCCAAGTGGTGCGTGACACAGAGCTGCAACGCAAAGCGCGCCGCCTGCCCTCGACCGAAATCGATTGGCTGGGCGAACCTGCGGCGAAGGACACTGATGATGTGTCTACTTCAAACGACGCGGCCGAAGATGCCGATACCCCGACAGGACGCTCCCCCCTTAGGGCCGCTGAGTAATCCGACACAGACAAAACGCCCCCTCTGAAATCTCAGAGGGGGCGCTTTTTTATTCCCGATTGACGGCTGATATGATGATCAAAGCCTCGGGCGCAGAGACGATCAGCTCTTGTCGTTCATCGGTGCCTGTTCCAGCACGTCAGATTGCTCGGCCTGATCGATCTCTTCCATATCGGCCACACCGTCTTTGTTGACATCAACCATCTCGAACTCCTTCTGGGTCAGCGTAGGATACTCCTGCTGAAGCTCCTTGAAGGTCAGCGCGCCTGCCTGCTCAACTTCTGCCATGGCGGGGGCTGCGATAAGGGCGCTCAGGGCTGCGGTGGTCAGTGCAATGCGTTTCATGATGTCCTCCTTTGAGGTCTTACTCGTGAATTTGAGAGCGTTTGCCCTCGTGACACCACATCACCTAAGAACCATCCCTGTGATCTCCAGTGCCACGCGCCCTGACCTGTCCGGATCGACGCGCGACTGCCGAGATCGCGTTCCATCATAAGCAAGGTGTCGCACAGACGTCTGCTTTGGCAAATAATCACCTATGCGTGATGGAACAAACTTTCAGATCGAGCTACACCACATTGATATTAAATGTCTTTTTAAAAACGCTTTCGGCAGCTATGCGGCTTCACTCTGTCCGCCTCAACTTGCGTCACCGCCAAAACACATGCAAATATCAAAATCCCCTATACACAGCGCGACAACCGCCCTGTGTCGATAACGAGTACAGAGTTCTACGAGATGCCTAAGTCCGCCGCAGCCAGAATCGGGCGCAAACGCACCGCATATGCGGTTTTGGGTTTTGTTATGATGGGTCCGAAATCTGGCTATGACATCAAGCAGGCGATCTCACGCAGTACGTCATTTTTCTGGAATGAAAGCGCCGGCCAGATCTACCCCATCCTGCGTGCTCTTGAAGACGAGGGGCTGATAGGACGTGACACAACCTCCCCGACGTCTACAGGCAAACGCCAGCGGCAAATGTATCAGATTACCGATCGTGGTCGGGCGGCGTTGCAGAACTGGATCGCAGGCCCAAACAGTGATGTCATCGTGCGCAATGAATTGCTTCTGAAGATGTTTTTTGGCGCAAGCGTCGCGCCAGAGGTCATAATCAAGATGTTGGAAGACCACCGCCACGGTCTACAAGATCGCATCGCCTTTTTCGAAGAGATCATCCGACAGCGTCAGGCTGAAGAAGCCGCAGGAAAATTGGCAAACGCCGCCTTTATGATATCAACACTGGATTACGGGTATCGCATGGCCAGTGCAGCGGTGGATTGGTGCGATGCAACGATTGCGTCACTCAAAGATCTCTAAATTACGTTGTAAGTAATGTGCTTTTACGCTGGGCTTCGTGTCAGGGCAGTCTCGGAACATTACAAAAGAAAATCCCGGCACCTCGCAGCGCCGGGATCTATGATCGGATCTGCGGATCGCACCCACAGATCTCAAGAAGTGCTGACGTTGATCAGAAATCTTCCCACAATTTAGCGGCGGCATTGCTGCTGCTCTTGCTGCTTGCAACCGCTACATTGCTGGGTTCGGGTGTGTAGTCCCAATCGTCTCCATGTGCGGACGGAGCAACCGTCTCAGGCTCCTCAGCCGCTGCGGGTGCGATGGGCGCCACATTGCGTGTTCCCGCGCCAAGTTTGAAATGTGCAACCATTTCCGCAAGGTTCACCGCATTGGCCTTGAGCATATGGCTCGCAGCGGTGGCCTCTTCGACCATCGCAGCGTTTTGCTGCGTGACCTGATCCAATTCAACCATGCCACTGTTGATATCGCCAAGCCCGGCGGATTGCTCGCTTGCACCCTGCGCAATGTCGGAAATCAAACCGGAGATTTGCGTGACGCGCTCTACGATATTGTGCAGCGCTTCTCCCGCTTTGCCAACCAGATCGACGCCGCGCTCCACCTGTTTGGAACTGTCACCGATCAGCGTTTTGATCTCCATGGCCGCGCCAGACGAGCGTTGTGCAAGTGCGCGCACCTCGGAGGCCACCACCGCAAACCCACGGCCAGCTTCCCCCGCTCGTGCAGCCTCAACACCCGCATTCAGCGCCAGAAGATTGGTCTGGAACGCGATATCGTCGATCACGCCAATGATCTGCGAAATATGGTTGGAGGATTGCTCGATCTCCGTCATTGCGGACACGGCATTATTAACGATGGTACCGCTGTTGACCGCTTCGGATTTTGCCTCTTCCATAGTGTTGGCAACGCTGCCAGCACCTTCGGCGGCCTGACGCACAGATGCGGTCAGCTCATCCAGAGCGGCTGCCGTCTGCTCCAGAGTTGCGGCCTGGCTTTCTGTGCGGCGCGCCAGATCGTCAGAGGCAGAGCTGATCTCGGTCGAGCCGTTCTGAATACTATCGGCTGCATCCACCACGGCCGAAACCGTATCGAACAGACGATTGACCAAGGCATTGAAATCCGTGCTGAGTTTTTCGTAATCAGCGGGGAAATCTTCCTTGATGTTTACGGTCAGATCGCCAGTAGACAGCTTGCCAAGTGCGTCGGACAGAACGCTTACCACATGCTCTTGCACGGCATCCTGTTTGCGCTTTTCTTCTTCCATCCGCTTCTGTTCAGCAGTGGTGTCACGGAAATCCACCAGCGCCTTGCCAAGCGCGCCGATCTCATCACGGCGATTGGCCTCAGGAATGTCGCGCGTCGTGTCGCCATGTTGCAAAGCATCAATATGAGTGACCACGTCTTGGATCGGGCGCGACACCGCAACCGCAATCATATAAAAAATGACCGAAAACGCGGCAAAGATCGCAAAACCAAGGCCCGCCGCGACCATGTTCGCATGCATGATCTGATTGGCGATGATAGAAGTATCCAGCGCCCAGACCATATTGCCAGCTTCCTCGCCTTCAAACATCAGTGGCGTCTTGAAATAGGTGAAATCCCCATCCTCGAGCCGCATTTGATCAGACTCAAGCAGACCATTCGCGCGCTCAGTCCACGCCTCCTGCATCTGATCGCCCTTAAAGGCCTCTGCCAGCACATCACCGCTGCTGACGACACGCGCAAAAACAAATGTCTCGCGCTCAGCCAGCGAGGCCAATGTGGTATTCGCCAGATCGCCATCATAGTTCCACGCCGCCGTCGCTAGAGGTGCGGCAATGTAGGACTCCGTCAGCGATACCTGCTCTTCAAAGCCGGTATAGAGCGCCGTAGACAGGCGTTGAGCCCAGAAAGTCGTGATCACACCGATCATCATCAGTAAGCCCGCCATCCCGGGAAGCAGGATTTTGCGCTTCACTGGCATGTTCCGGAACCAAGACGTTAAGAACATGGTGTCCCTCCAAATTAATTGGGGTCACTCTCGCGCAAATGCATTTTTTTTCAGTTAAGCCTTTGCCGGAGGGGTTACGCGAAAACAGCATAAAACCTCCAATTTTCGATACATACGAACGATCCCCCACGCCCAACCGTTGCTCAGCAGCGGCGTAGCAAAGGGCGGTGCGGTTCGGTCTGACGAGAAATTTGCCTTTTCCCTCAAATTTCTGCTGGACGCCCCGAAACTGCATCGCTATACGAACGCTCACACTCCGGCGTAGCTCAGCGGTAGAGCAGTTGACTGTTAATCAATTGGTCGTAGGTTCGATCCCTACCGCCGGAGCCAATTTACTCAAATTCAAGATTCGCTCGCTCCGTTTCCCTAGTGGAATGGGTGTATTCGCGCTTATGCGGTGAGAATTCTTTCCACCAAAGCTGCGCCTTATGACTTTGCGCCGGCAACCGGCTCCGCGATGGCGTCGTGATCTACCAAATTCCACGCCAGACCAGTGTTTCGGTAGATACGTTTGGCCTTGTGGGGATAATCCGCCACGTCATGGGCCAGCCTCTGCCCGATCACCAGACATCGAAACGTCTCTGAGCCCGTGTTGCGGATGGAATGCGCAAGCCCGCCTTTGCGGTAGCCGATGAAGTCACCCGGAGCGATCTGGTATTCTCGGTCGCCGATGTACGCGGTTGCCGTGCCCTCAAGCACGTAGACGCATTCGTCCTCATGGTGGTGCACATGGTGCTCCGTCGTCGCATGGCCCGGTGAAACCTCGATCAGATGCACGCCAATTCCGGTGAGCCCTGCGAGATCGCCAAGGCTCTTGTTGATACGCTGTGCACCGGGATTGAGAAAATGGGTTTTTGCCAAGCCCTCCATCGCAGCAATCTCAGCCGCTGGGACCAAATAAATATCATCGCTCATTGTGCCTGCCCTCGTTGGAAATTGCAGCGCAGAGGCGCGCGAGGGAACTATAGGCCCGGAGGTTCAATCCGCAAACTCGCACGCATAGATCGGTACAAATGAGAAATGAAAAAGACCCCGCCGCTAGGAGGCGAGGTCTTTTCCAGTCGCAATGCCCAATCTGGGAGGTCAGCCCTCGCCTTGGGGAAGGTAGGTCATCGGGTCCGGGGTAGATGAGCCAGGGGCCGGATCACGACAGGGCGTGCGACTGTCCAGGCAGCCCGTAACAAGATACGCGCAGACCAGTCACATGGACGGGTGCCCGGTCAGCGGGGCGGCGCATTGCTGAGCCGTCCCGCCTTGGGGGTGGATCAGCCGTTGTTGACCAACAGGCCTGCTTCTTGCGCGGCGGCAACCTCTTCCATGTCGGCCTCGCCATTTGCGTCCACGTCGATCTGCGCGAAGGTTTCTGCCGTCAGCGCCGGGTAAGCCACCTGAAGCTCTTCGAGAGACAGGGTGCCGCTGCCGTCAGCATCGACCTCGGCGGCAAAGTTGCTGGCCATTGCAGGTGCTGCGGCCAGAGTTGCGATAGCGGCGGCGGTCAGGGCAAAAGTCTTCATCGTTATACTCCACTCTTTGGTTTGTTTGTGTCGCTCGGCGTCGGTGCGCCTCGTGACAAGAATGAAGGTAGTGAGGGTCTCGGTGCCTCGCCAGAGGGTCAGAGGTCTTTCGGGATTTCGGGCAATGTTCGGCCTGATTTTCCCTTTTACACCGGCGACTTGGCGCGCGTCACTGATCTGTGGACCTTTCCCCGCCACCCGAAATTACCGGATCTGGCAAAGCACCGCCCAAAATGGGCGATATCCCGAACTCGCAACTTTTACGGGAACAAAATCGCCAGATGGAAATCTTCTCCCGCAGCGCAATTGCGCGATAATCTCCGCTCAGGTTTTCCCCGAGTCCCATCAATAAAGAGGCCGAGTCGGTGAAAAAACCGCTCGGCCTCTTTCATATCGTTTTGTGTCGTACCCGCGATTGGTCGCGTTTTTGCACAGATGCGCCGCCACACACCCCAAGAGCGATGGGTCAGGCGACGTCCCGATCTGCCTGCTGGCGCTGCCACAATTGCGCGTAGCGGCCGCCCTGCGCGATCAGCGCATCATGGGTGCCGGTCTCGACCACGTCGCCCTGCTCCAGCACCACGATGCGATCCGCCTCGGCAATCGTCGAGAGGCGGTGCGCGATGGTAATCACGGTCCGCCCCTGCCCGGCGCGCGCCAATGCCCCCTTGATCTCTTGCTCTGTGTCGGTGTCCAAGGCGGATGTGGCCTCGTCCAAGAGCAAGATCGGCGGGTTCTTCAGCAGGCTGCGTGCGATGCCCACCCGCTGTTTTTCACCGCCTGAGAGTTTCAGGCCCCGTTCACCGACCGGAGTGTCATATCCTTCGGGCAGGCTTGCGATGAAATCATGGATTTGCGCAGCGCGGGCGGCCTCAACGATATCATCCTCGGTTGCCCCATCGCGGCCATAGGCGATGTTGTAGCGAATGGTATCGTTAAAGAGCACAGTATCCTGCGGCACCACGCCAATGGCGGCATGCAGGCTCTTTTGTGTGACCTCGCGCACATCCTGCCCGTCGATCAACAATTGCCCCGCGCTTACATCATAAAAGCGGAACAAAAGCCGCCCGATGGTGGATTTGCCAGACCCGGTGGAGCCGACAATCGCCACGGTCTGCCCGGCCTCGACGGTAAGCGAGACACCTTTCAGGATTTCGCGCTCCGCCTCATAGCCGAAACGGACATTTTCCAGACGGATCTGGCCACCGCTGACATTGAGGTCACGCGCATCCGGGGCATCCTGCACATCCGGGGGCTGCTCCAGCAGGTCGAACATCTCGCCCATGTCCACAAGGCTCTGCCGAATTTCGCGATAGACCGTGCCAAGAAAGCCCAGAGGGCCCGTGATCTGGATCATATAGGCGTTGACCATGACGAAATCGCCCACGGTCATCTTGCCGCTCTCGACGCCAATGGCCGCCATCACCATTACGCTGACCAGCCCAGCGGTGATAATCACCGCCTGCCCGAAATTGAGCGCGCCCAGTGAATAGGCCGTTTTTAAGGCCGCCTCGGCGTAGCCCTTCATGGCGACGTCATAGCGCGCGGCTTCGCGGTCTTCGGCACCGAAGTATTTGACCGTCTCGTAATTCAGCAGGCTGTCGATGGCTTTTTGATTGGCATCGGTGTCTTGGCGGTTCATCTCGCGGCGCAGCTTCACCCGCCATTCGGTCACCGCAAAGGTGAACCACACATAAAGCACCACAGTCACCGCGACGGCGACAAGATACCAAATGTCGAACCACCACGCGAGCACCACCGCGACCAATGTCAGCTCCAGCAGGAGCGGACCGATCGAGAGCACCAAAAAACGCAAGAGGAATTCAACGCCTTTGACGCCACGCTCGATGATACGGCTCAGCCCACCTGTCTTGCGGGTGATATGGTACCGCATGGACATCGCGTGGATGTGGCGAAAGGTGGTGAGCGCCAGTCGCCGCAGCGCGCGCTGGGTGACGGGGGCAAAGATCACATCGCGTAGCTGCTGAAACCCGGTGTTCATCACCCGCGCCATGCCATAGGCGACCGTGAGACCAACTGCGCCGAGCGCCAGAACCGGCACCCCCTCTCCCGCTAGCGCGTCCACGGCGCCCTTGTAGAACACCGGCGTCGCCACCGCGATCCCCTTGGCAGCAACCAGCACCAAGATCGCCAGCAGGACCCGGATTTTCACTGAGCGTTCTGTGGCAGGCCAGACATAGGGCCAGACCTTACGTAGGGTGCGAAGGCCAGAGCGGCGTTCGTCTGCGGCGCTGGGATCATCCATCGGGGGCATTACAGCTCCTCTGTCAATTCGGCCCGGCACATGTTTAGCGCAAGACCCGGCACAAGAAAGCGCGCCCCACGACGGGAGCGCGCCACATCACGAGTTCATCTAAGCCCTCACTCGGGCAGAGTGAAGATCTGACCGGGGTAGATCAGGTCTGGATCGCGGATGTCGGATTGGTTGGCCTCAAACACCCGCACATAGAGATACCCGCTGCCGTAGCGTTGCTGTGAAATCGCCCAGAGCGTATCGCCTTTCTGCACGGTCACCGCCCGGATAGAAGGACGCGCCGCACCCGGCTCTGCGTCGGCGGCCAGCGCTGGCTGCAGGACCTCTGGGGCCTCACGTTTAAAGGGCGTTTCCAGACGGCTCAGCACCATGCCGTCGGTTGGATCAATCTCATCCAGCCGCAAAGTGTAGATCCCCGGTGAGATCGCGGTCAGATTGCCGCTCCACTGCCCGTCTGCTGCAGTTTCCAGATCGGCGACGGGGCTGTTGTCCAGATAGACACGCACCATGGCGTCAGGCTTGGCCCGCCCGGCCAATTGAACGTCACCGGCATCTGTGTAGCTGATGGTATCCAATGCGACCTTGCCCACCAATTCCGGCACAGTGGGACGCGCTGGTTGCACCAAAGTGACGCCATCACGCCCCGCGCGCAGCACGGCGACCGATGCGTCAGATTGGGGCGCAGGGCGCGTATGTGTCGCCCCGGTTTGTGGCGTAGATTGCGGCGTGTTGATTGCAACCGCAGAATCGGATTGTGCGATATCTGGCGCTTGCGTCTCAGTGGCATTCGTTTCCTGCACCGCTTGCACTGTGTCAGACGTTTCGACCACATCCGAAGAGTGCGGCGCAGAGACCTGTTCGTCATCTGCCTGTGCAACGGTACCCGATCCCTGTTCTGGCTCTGCCGATGGGGTGGTTTCACCCCCCTGAGTGGGGGCTGGTGCGGGGGCGAGCACCTCTTCCTCCGGGGCACTTGCGACAGTCGACGTGTCTTCGGCGGTCGCTGTTTCAGCCTCTTCTGATACAGCGGTCGTTTCAGGGACCACATCAGCGGCTTCAGCGCGCGCTACCTCTTGCGGGTTTTCTTCGGGCTGTGACACGTGCTCTGATGCAGGGCTGTCGCTCAGACTTAGGCTGGTGTCGGTCGATGGGGCTGGCACAGGGTCCGGTGCTTGAGCGATCTCGACCTCTTGACCCTCAATCGGCGGCGGTGGTGCATCGCGGTCAGTCCCCACCTCTGGCGAGGCGATCTCATCCACTAGGGCTGCCGGCGCCGTCATAGGTGCGAGGATGAAACTATCCTCAGAGGCCAGTTCCTGACCATTGTGCCGTGCGAGGAGTGTCAACATGCGCGGCTGATCACTCAAGTCGATGGTGACAAAGGATACAAATTCCCCAGCGTCCGGCACCGTCTGCGTGTCCAGCACCGCACCATCCAGCAGCACCTGCACCTCAACCCCGACCTGCGCTGATGCCGCAACGATCCCAGAGCCATCGGGTTCAAAGCGCGCAACCTCCAGCTTGGGGGCTTTCAGCTCAAACGCAGGCTCGGTGGAAGGTGCGTCCACCAGCGCATCTGCGGAGACCGCATCCACAGGCGCATCGGAAACCGCAGGGTCAGCGGGCAACGTCAGGGGCGCAGGCGGCACGGCAAGGCCCAAAGCCACCAGTTGCCGTTCGACCATTGCCTTGGCGCCTTCGCCCAGCATCCCACCCCGCGCGAGAAAGAACCCGCCCCCAACGACCACCACCGTGGCCACGGTGCCGATGGCCAGCCCGGCCCCCGCGCCTATCCCGCTTGTCTTCGTCATCTTGCGACTATTTCCTTTAGATCCCTTTGCCCCGGAGCACTGTTGCCGCGCTCTCGGTTGAGCAAACCTAGCAATACCGCTATGAGGGGTCAAAGCACGATGTTTCCGCGACATCGCGAAAATCCCGTTGAAAATGAAAAAGGTGCGCCATGGCTGTCACATCCGTCTGCGTCTATTGCGGCTCTCGCATGGGAGCAAAACCAGCCTATGAGGCTGCCGCCCGTGACTTTGGCACCGGGTTGGCGAATGCCGGTTTGCGACTGGTTTACGGTGCAGGCGATGTGGGTTTGATGGGCACGGTGGCGCGAGCAGCACAGGCCGCGGGTGGCGAGACCTTTGGCGTAATCCCAGAACATCTGGTCAACCGCGAGATCGGCAAACGCGATCTCACCACCTATGTGGTGACCGAAACCATGCACGAGCGCAAAAAAGTCATGCTATATAATGCCGATGCGATGGTTTTGCTGCCCGGTGGCATGGGCTCACTCGATGAGCTATTTGAGGCAATCACCTGGCGACAATTGGGACTGCACAACAAACCCATCGTCGTGCTCAATACCGACGGCTACTGGGAGCCCCTGCGCACCTTGGTGAAACATGTGGTCAGCGAGGGTTTTGCCGGGGCCGATCATGCTGAGCACCTGCAATGGGCCGATACGCCTGACGCAGCCCTGAAGGCCCTGCAAAGCTGATCCAAATACATGTTCACCCCCGACATTCCTGCGGGGGCGAAACAGTCCACTAAGACGTCAGTCCAGACGATTGGCGATCTGCCCTCAGGCCGCCAGTTCATCTTTCACGATGCGTTCGATCTCTGTGATCGGATGATTGGTCAGTGTTTTGGGGATCTCACCTTGGATCAGATCCTGCACCTCTTTGTGCAATTTGGGGCGCAAATCACCAAGCAGCTGAGGTGAGGCAACAATGATCACCGGACCAAGCTTGCCGCGGTGTGCCCGCTCATAGAGCAAATCCGCAATATCATCTGCAAAGCGCTCTTTGGCCAGTTCATGCCAGTCTGTGTCGTCCAGCGCGGACCGTTGGCCTACGCCCGTGTCCTGCTTCCGCCCTGGGCGGTTGGCGGATTGTTCGCGGTCGGACGGGTTCTCCTGCTCTTCCTTCCTGCGCACCTCAAAATGCGGGTCCTGTGCATCCGTGATGTTTTCCAGAAGCAGCGCCTTTTCACTATCGGTCACGAGGATGAATGTCCCCTGATCCAGAATGTTCATGACTGATCCTCCTGTTCATTGGCCTTGGTGACACGGGTTGCCCCGGCTGGACGTTCGATTGCCCGCGTCTTCTCGTCTGTGCTGGCAATCTCTCGGGCCAGCCGACCACCGCTGCGCCCCCCATGAGAGATCTCGCCCTCTTCGCCCAGAATATCCTTGGTTTCCTGATGGCCGTCCTTGGATCGCAAACGCTCTGCCATGTTGAGCCTCCATTCTATTGCCGTTCGGTCATTCAACGTCCCAAGGCCTTCGGATGTTCCACTCTGCATGGCCAAAACATGGGCCAGGCAACTGAAATAGAGGGGCTTGAATAGAAAAAGCTCCGCCCAAGCCGGGCGGAGCCTCTCTTCGTCAGCCTTCAAGCCGCAATTACATGCGGGAGGCGACGTTTTCCCAGTTCACCAGGTTGTCGAGGAAGTTCGACAGGTATGCCGGGCGCTTGTTGCGGAAATCGATGTAGTAGGAGTGCTCCCACACATCACAGCCCAGAAGCGCGGTCTGACCGAAGCACAGCGGGTTCACGCCATTCTCGGTCTTGGTCACCTTGAGGCCACCATCGGTGTCTTTCACCAGCCACGCCCAGCCGGAACCGAACTGGCCTGCGCCAGCGGCGGAGAACTCATCTTTGAATTTGTCGACGGAGCCGAAGGATTCAACCAGAGCCTTTTCCAGCTCGGTCGGCATCGCGCTACCGTTTGGACCCATCATTTCCCAGAACTGGTTGTGGTTCCAGAGCTGCGAGATGTTGTTGAAGATGCCATTTTGGGCAACGGCGTCTTTGTTGTAGGTGCCGGTGATGATGTCTTCGAGCGACTTGCCTTCCCACTCGGTACCCGCGATCAGCTTGTTGCCGTTGTCGACATAGGCTTTGTGGTGCAGGTCATGGTGGTATTCCAGCGTCTCGGCGGACATGCCTTTGGACGCCAGCGCATCATGTGCATAGGGAAGGTCGGGAAGTTCAAAAGCCATGGTGGCCCCCTGTCATTTAATGTTGCGTTCCTGAGGGATACATGCGTCTCAGCACCGCTTTGGTCAAGGGGCAATGCCCCGAAACTCTCAGCGCAGGCTTGCAGCTTTCGATCAATGTCGGGTAGATCCATATCAGGCACCCACGTGATAACGCAGGCTCCCCCAACACCTGATTTTCCATGGGGCATCTGATAATGCGCGTTTTCCTGATCCTTTTGTTCAGCTTTTTGGCGAACATGGCTGTGGCACAAAAGCCAACCGCCCTCATTTATAAATGTGCCATGACTGGAAACCTCAAGCAGGGCGATTGGATACCAGATCAGTATGTTTTCTCACTTGAGCGTGACGGTACGGTTCAAGTCGCAGATCAAATCGCATTTGGATTTACTGGCGCGGCCGTAAAAGCCGCTGCAGAACGCAAAAAAGACGAACTGATCATGATATGGGCGGTTACGCTCCCACGCAAAGATTTCGTGAATGGTCTCGACATTCGGATCAAAGAGCCGAGGCTTCATTACGAGGCGACTTTGAACGTGAAAGACAACTCGCTAACCGTTTCTGCAGAAAGCAGGTTTGAACGCCTGCGCGGCCACTCGGAAACATTTCGCGGGATCGGACAATGCACCGCGTATAAGCTCTAAATCGGCGCAAATGGCTTCAATTGCATGTATCATACGCAAACGCCGTGGCCCCATATAGAGGCCACGGCGTGATGACTTCCGGCCGGCGATCAGGCGTACACGCCGACCTTTGATTGCGGATGCGCTGCGGTGCACAGCAGGTCGTACATATAGACCGCAACGGAACGGAAGCAGACGATGTGGAACGCCCCCGCTTCATCCAGCCAGAAAGCACCGGCGACCTGGGCGAAACGTGTGCGGCGGAAATCTCCTGCCTCAAATTGACCCGCCTCCAGATCCACTGGCGCAACTTTGGCAATCACCTCGCGGGCGGCATCGCCGCTGACCGCAAAACACGCCCGCGCATCTGACACGTTCACCGCCATGTGGTGCTCTGTGGCGAGATCTTCGCTCAGCTTTGCGACGACCGCATCCGCGCTGTCGTAATCCACCAGCAGGAGCAACTCATCCGGTGACATCCACGCCGCCGCACCGCGATCACCAAAAGCGATCTTGCGCGTTGCAGGCACCTGCGTTCCGGTGGCGGCCTTGACCGCCGTCTGGAACTTGGCAGAGGCGAAATCGCCGCGCAGTGTGATCATACCGCCCAGACCGGTTTCCGTGACCTTGGCCAGACCAGAAAAGCTGGCCCCATTCATGGCGCTTACAGCCTTAGACATTCTGCTTTTCCCCTTCTTTATCATAGAAGATCGGGTCGACGATCTTGGCTTGGTAGATTTTCCCATCAAGGCCGGGGAAGTCGATCACTTCGCCCATGCGTTTGGGGCCATGTTTGACCAGCCCCATCGCGATACCGCGATCAAGGTTGGCGGAGTAGTAGGTGGAGGTCACCCGACCAATGGTGTTCTTCTGACCATTGGCGTTGGTGCCATTGCCCACCGCATAGGCCCCATCTGGCAGCACCGAGCCATCAACAGTCTCCAGACCCACCAACTGCCAGCGGTCAGGATCAGCCATGTGGCTGCGCGTCTGCGCCCGTTTGCCAAGGTAGTCCTCTTTCTTTTTCGACAGCGCCCAATGCAGACCAAGGTCCTGCGGGATCACGGTGCCATCGGTCTCGTCGCCGATCATGATAAAGCCCTTTTCGGCGCGCAGGATGTGCAAGCATTCGGTGCCATAGGGCATGACGCCAAATTCCTTGCCCGCCTCCATGAGGGCATTCCAGAAGGACTGCCCCTCAGAGGCCGCGACCGCGATCTCATAGGACAACTCGCCCGAGAAGGAGATCCGGTAAGCGCGCGCTTTAAAGCCGCCAATCTCGCCGTCTTTCCACTCCATAAAGGCCAGCGCCTCTTTCGAGAGGTCCATACCGCCGCCCGCCTGCGCATTCAGCTTTTCCAAGACTTTGCGCGCGTTGGGGCCGACCACGGCGACTTGCGCCAGCTGTTCGGTGGCATTGGTGACATAGACTTTCCAGTCCCACCATTCGGTTTGCAGCCATTCCTCCATATGGGCATGGATGCGATCCGCGCCGCCGGTGGTGGTGTGGCAGAGCCATGTGTCCTCGTCGATGCGCGCAACCACGCCGTCATCCACGAGGAAGCCGTTTTCCGAGCACATCAGACCGTAGCGACATTTGCCGGGCTTCAGCGTGCTCATCATATTGGTGTAGAGCATGTCGAGAAACTTGCCCGCGTCCGGTCCTTTGACGATCAGCTTACCAAGGGTGGAGGCATCCAAGAGGCCGAGGTTGTCGCGGGTGTTCTTGACCTCGCGGTTGACCGCATCGTGGACAGTTTCGCCCGAGCGCACATAGGCGTAGGGGCGCCGCCAATGGCCGACCGGCTCCCAATGGGCGCCGTGGCTGTCGTGCCAGTCGTACATCGGCGTTTTGCGAAGCGGCTGGAAGATATCGCCACGGGCTTCACCGCCAATCGCACCCATGGAAATCGGGTGGTACGGCGGGCGGAAGGTAGTGGTGCCGACCTTCGGGATCTCTGCGCCCAAGCTATCCGCAAGGATCGCCAAGCCGTTGATGTTGGAGAGTTTCCCCTGATCGGTCGCCATGCCAAGCGTGGTGTAGCGCTTGGTGTGCTCGACGCTTTCATAGCCCTCGCGCGCGGCCAGCTGCACGTCAGAAACCTTGACGTCGTTCTGGTAGTCGAGCCAGGTTTTCATGCGCAGTTTTATGTCGGCCTTGGCGGGCATCATCCACACCGCTTCCATCGGCGCCTCAGTGAGATCAGAGGTCGCAACCTCAGCCACCGATTGTGCTGGACGTCCAGCCGCCTCTGCCGCTTTGGCCCCGGCTGCTGCCGCATCCGCCATCACGGCAGAGAGCTTGAGCGGACCAGAGGCACAGCCAGCAGTCACCACAAAAGGTTTGCCGTCGTGACCCGTGGGTGCACGCTCCGGATCGGGGCGGAAATGCGCCTGAGCGTCATCCCAGGTCAGCTTGCCACCGCAGTGGGACCACAGGTGCACCACCGGCGACCAGCCGCCGGACATCGCCACCGCATCGGCTTCGATCTCCTCGCGGGCACCGCCCTCGCCGTTCTGAGCGCAGATGGCGACCTTGGTGACGCGTTTGCCGTCCTTGACCTTGGCAATGGCGCGACCGCACTCAACGCGGATGCCAAGCGCGCGGACCTTGTCGGCCAAATCGCCGCCGCCACTTTCGCGAGTGTCGAGCACACGGACAACCTCAATGCCCGCTTCATGCAGCGTGATCGCGGTACGATAGGCGTCATCGTTGTTGGTGGCGACGACGACCTTCTGGCCCGGGGTCACGCCCCAGTTCACCACGTAGTCGCGCATCGAGGCCGCCAGCATCACGCCCGGTACATCATTGCCCGCAAAGGACAGCGGACGTTCAATCGCACCGGTTGCGGTCACGGTTTGCGTCGCGCGGATGCGCCACAGGCGGTGGCGCGGGCCGCCCTGCCCCGGCGCATGATCTGTCAGACGTTCATAGCCAAGGATATAGCCGTGGTCATAGACGCCTGCACCCATCGTGCGCGTGCGCAGGGTGACATTGTCCATCGCCTCAAGCTCGGCAACGGTTTTGGCGACCCAAGCCTCGGCCTCCAGCCCTTCGATGGTGCCGCCGTCGACCGGCGTGCGACCACCCCAATGGGATTTTTCTTCCAAAATCAGAACCTTGGCACCCGTTGCTGCGGCAGATTTCGCTGCCTGCAAACCCGCCACACCACCCCCGATCACCAGCACATCGCAGAAATAGTAAAAATGCTCGTAGGTGTCGGCGTCCTTCAACTCCTTGTCGGGCGCTTTGCCCAGACCTGCGGACTGGCGAATAAAGGGCTCATACACATGCTTCCAGAAGGGGCGCGGGTGGATGAACATCTTGTAGTAGAAGCCGGCGGTGAGGAAGCGGGAGAAGAACTTGGAGTTCAGCTCGCCCACGTCATATTCGAGGCTCGGCCAGTGGTTCTGCGACTGGGCCGCAAGACCCGAGAACAGCTCGGTGGTGGTGGCGCGCTGGTTCGGTTCAAAGCGGTCGCCGGACCCGAGGCCCATCAGCGCGTTCGGCTCCTCAGATCCAGAGGCAACGAGGCCGCGCGGGCGGTGATATTTGAACGAGCGCCCGACCAGCATCTGGTCATTGGCGAGAAGCGCAGAGGCGAGCGTGTCCCCGGCGAAACCCTTGAGTTTCTTACCGTTAAAGGAAAACTCGATCTGTTTGGAGCGGTCGATCAAACGACCCTGTTTGGCGAGACGCGTGCTCATGATGCGACCCTTTCGCAGCAGGAGGTCTGGGAGCCTCCGGCGGGGATATTTGAGAGAAGATGAAACATGGAGGATCAGCCCTTGAACTCGCGCCAGGTCCAGCCCGGACGTTTGGCGGAGATCTTGTCCTTGATCTCTTGCGACGGTTCGGTGGTCTGGGCGCTATAGGTGCCGAAGACTTCGAGCGTTTGCGTGCAACGCGCCGCATGGAACCACTTGCCGCAGCCGTTGACGTGACGCCAGCGTTCCAGATGCACCCCGCGCGGGTTTTCCTTCATGAACAGATAGTCATGGAATTCGTCATCCGTGGAGCCGGGACCGAAACGCTTCAGATGCGCTTCGCCACCGCCGTGGAGTTCGGTTTCCTCGGCGCGTACGCCACAATAAGGACATTCAAGGATCAGCATTGTGCGTGCTCCGTCGAAAGAGTTACAGCAGCGCCCTGCCCTGTGCAGATGGCAGGCAGCGTCGCGGGATCAAAAGTTCGGGGAGCTGCCCCTGTTACAGCACTGCAATTGCGAGTTGCTGCTGCGAAAGTCTCACGTCGGGGCAAACGCGTGTCGCAGATGCGGGACACGCCACCAGTAGAGGCGGCGTGCCCCAACTGGTTAATTGCCGTCGACTTCGCCTTCGACGACGCCGCCACCGGGCAGCTCGATGCTGACATCGGGTTCGTCCATCGGGTTTTCGCCACCAAGGACCATCCAGCCAATGACTGCGAGGGCGACGACCACACCACCAAGGATGAAAGCGAGTGCGCCGTTGCCGGAACCGGACGAATGTTGCGTTTGATCAGACATGGTTGCCTCCTGCGTCTCTGTGCATTCGGGGGCTTAACGCCCGAACCCACGCAGAAGTTCCCTGCTGTCATTGCGGCAGGAAAGCCTGTGTCGAATTGAGAGCGGACGCACTGCATCAGTGTGCCACCCCTGCCGCGACGCTTTCGTCGATGAATTTGCCTTCTTTGAAGCGCATCATGGAGAATTCTTCGGCGAGGTTCGAATGCCCCGTCGCCATCAGCTCGGCCATCGCCCAGCCGGAGCCGGGGATCGCCTTAAAGCCCCCCGTTCCCCAGCCAGCGTTGACAAAGCAGTTCTGCACTGGGGTTTTGGAAATCAACGGCGAGCGGTCACCGGTCACATCCACGATACCGCCCCATTGGCGCAGCATTTTCAGGCGGCTGACCATCGGGAAGGTCTCGACCAGCGCGCGCACGGTTTCCTCGATATGATGGAAAGAGCCGCGCTGGGTGTAGTTGTTATAGCCGTCGGTGCCGCCGCCGATCACCATCTCGCCCTTGTCGGATTGCGACATATAGCCGTGCACGGTGTTGGCCATCACCACAACATCCATGCAGGGTTTGATCGGCTCGGAGACCAACGCCTGCAAAGCCACGGATTCCACTGGAAGACGAAAGCCCGCCATTTCAGACAGCACAGAACAATTGCCCGCAACCACCATGCCGAGTTTGTCGCAATCGATCGCACCCTTGGTGGTGTCGACGCCCACAACACGCCCGTTTTCGGTGCGCACATTGGTGACTTCGCATTGCTGGATGATGTCCATGCCCATGTCGGAGCACGCGCGCGCATAACCCCAAGCGACCGCATCGTGACGGGCGGTGCCGCCACGTTCCTGCCACAGACCGCCAAGAACCGGGTAGCGCGGACCTTCGAGGTTGATAATCGGCACCAATTCCTTGACACGTGCGGGTTCGATCCACTCGGTGGAGACGCCCTGCAGGGCATTGGCATGCGCGGTGCGCTTGTAGCCGCGCACCTCATGTTCGGTCTGGGCCAGCATGATCACGCCACGCGGGCTGAACATGATGTTATAGTTGAAGTCCTGGCTGAGGTCCTCATAGAGGCTGCGCGCTTTTTCATAGATCGCGGCGGAGGGGTCCTGCAGGTAGTTCGACCGGATAATGGTGGTGTTGCGACCGGTATTGCCGCCACCGAGCCAGCCCTTTTCGATCACCGCAACATTGGTGATGCCAAAGTTCTTTCCCAGATAATAGGCGGTGGCAAGACCGTGGCCACCTGCGCCAACGATGATGACATCGTAATGGCGTTTGGGTTCGGGCGAGCGCCAGGCGCGTTCCCATCCGCTGTGGTAGCGGAGGCCTTCTCGCGCCACTGCAAAGGCTGAATAGCGTTTCATGAGCGAATCCAATGCTTCGTGTCTGACCTCAAGATATGACCGGGATCGCCCGCAGCACCGCGCCGTTAATCGTCGCGTTTCGTCAGGTTTGCGACATGAGGCGCACGTTTGCACCACGGCTCTACCGGTTCGCATCTTGCCGCAGTCTTGCACATCCTGTCGGGGGCGGGACAGCGGGTCGCAGCAATAGGGCTTTTTTCCGCGCGCTCGCGCCTATAGATGGAACCAAACGGCGGAGAGACGATGGCTTTTTGGATTTTGACCGGTGTTGTGACCCTGATGCTTGCGGCAATGCTGGCAATGGTGGTGCTACGCAATCGCAATGGTACGAGCGAACCCGCTGCCGCCTATGATTTGCGTGTCTATCGCCAGCAACTCAAGGACCTGGACCGTGACGTGGCCAGAGGCATCGTCAGCACGGGGGATGCGGAACGGCTGCGCACCGAAATCTCGCGCCGCATTCTGTCCGCCGATGCACAGGTTCAGGCGGCTGAGGCTGGCAAAGAACAGGACAATGGCCCCAGCCGGATCGCGGCGGTGGCGATGGTGCTGGTCATCGCACTTGGGACCGGCGGGCTTTATTGGCAGCTTGGCGCGCCCGGTTATGGGGACTACAGCCTTGCCGAGCGGCTGGCGCTGGCAAAAGAACGTGCCGAAAATCGCCCCACGCAGGCTGAAGCCGAAGCCCGCATGCCCGCCGCAACTGAGCCACAGGCAGATACAAACTATCTGAAACTTGTGGAGCAGTTGCGCAGCGCTACGGCTCAGCGCCCAGAGGATTCACAAGGTCAGGCCCTGCTTGCCCAGCATGAGGCGCGGCTTGGGAACTTCAAAGCCGCATATGAGGCCAAGGCCCGCTATATAGAATTGCAGTCGGGCGATATCGACATGCGGGATCTGATTGATCAGGCCGAACTGCAGGTGATGGCCGCAGGCGGCTATGTCTCGCCCGAGAGCGAAGATTTGTTGCTTCAGGCGCTCTCCGTGACACCAGAAGATGGGCGGGCACGCTATTACTTTGGCCTGATGATGGGGCAGAACGGGCGACCGGACCGGGGCTATCGCATTTGGGCTGAGACCCTGAAAGACGGTCCTGCTGGCGCGCCCTGGATTCGTGCAATTGAGGCGCAAATCCCGGATATGGCAGGTCTCGCCGGGGTGGAATATGAACCGATTGCCCCCGGTGGAGGGCCCGCAGCCCCCCTGCCCGGCCCCAGTGCTGAACAGGTTGAAGCAATGCAGAACTTGTCTCCTGAGGAACGCCAGCAGGTGATTGAGGGAATGGTCTCGGGCCTTGCGGAGCGTCTGGCGAGCGAAGGCGGCACCCCGGCGGAATGGGCGCGGCTGATCTCTGCCTTGGGGGTGCTGGGGCGCGACGCGCAAGCACGCGAAATTTTTACCGAGGCCACGCAGCAGTTTGCTGACAATGATGCCGCGCTAGAAATCCTGAACGCCGCCATGGCGCAGGTGGAGGCCAACAAATGATCCATGACGCATTCGAGGATTTCGCAGCCACCCTGCCACAGATGACGGCGCTTGTCGGTCTGGATTTTGGCGAAAAAACCATCGGGGTTGCGGTCTCTGACCGGATCGGCGCGGTGGCCACCCCACTAGAAACCATCCGGCGTAAGAAATTCACGCTCGACAGCAATCGCCTGCTGGAGATCATTTCCGGGCGCGACATCAACGGCATTATTCTGGGGCTGCCTCGCAATATGGATGGCTCTGAGGGGCCACGCTGTCAGTCCACCCGCGCCTTTGCCCGCAATCTGTCGCGTGTGACGGATCTGCCCATCGGGTTTTGGGACGAACGGCTGTCGACGGTGGCCGCCGAAAGAGCGCTGCTGGAGGCTGATACGTCTCGAAAACGTCGCGCAGAGGTGATCGACCATGTTGCGGCCTCATATATCCTGCAAGGGGCGCTGGACAGGTTGCGCCACATCAAGAGCGGGTAAGTCATGACCGACGACGTCTGGAAGCGACAGGAAATTGAGAGCCCTTGCGTAAAGCTCTGCGTGATCCATCCGGAAACGCGGCTCTGTACCGGCTGCGCGCGCTCCATCGACGAAATCACCCGTTGGTCGAAAATGAGCGATGTGGAACGCTCCGAGATTATGGCCGCATTGCCGACCCGATCAGCGGCGCCCAAAGCGCGTCGGGGTGGACGTGCCGCGCGCTTGCAGCGCAAGAGGTAGCGGGCTGGCGCCCGCGGCCTCCGGCGGGGATATTTGGTGTTAGAAGAGAGGCCCCGCGTCCAGTATTTGACCGCGGCACTCTCCGCTAGTGCTGCAGAAATGGATAGAGACAGGGATCAAAGATCCGCGAGCCAATGGGCCTGCCACTGCGACATTTCGGGACGGAAGTAGGCAATCATTCGGCCTTCTCCCTCAGGGGCGGTCGCCGCATCTGACCAAGGCGCCACACCATGCAGGCAGAGCCTGTGCATCAGATACGCCTCCCCTGGTGCGGCATGAACAGTCACGCGTTTGCAAGTTTCAAACACCTCACGACGCGCTGCGGTATAGGCGTCGGTCACATCGACAAGGTGCCATTCCTGTGCTGGCACTTCTTTGAATGCGCTGGCAAAGGCCTCGCGCATGATGTCATGACTTCCTTCCCAGACCACCAGCGGAGCGGCATCGGGACTGGTCACGTTCAGCGGCAACCCCAGAACCCAGGCATGCGGCTCCTCAACGCGGCGGCGGCGGGCCTCCCCGAACATCTTGATCCCATCCACATGGGCTGCATCGCGATTTCGGCGATACCCGAAGGCCGCGTCGCTTTCCCCCCGTCTGGGACGTGGGTAGCCGGGGTATATGACGGATAGTTGTGCGCGGTGCAGTGGTGAAAGAGTGCCGAGATGTTTGCTGATAAAATCAACCGCAGGTCCCTCCAACGGCGCGCCTGATGGAAGGCGACCATCGGCGTCATTGGGCAGCGCGTCCACACCGATGAACCACGTCCCCTCACAGTCGAGCCATTGAGCGTGAGCCGGGTCGGAGATTGCATCTGTTGCGGCGTCTCGCGCCTGCTCTGCCCAAGATCTGACGCGCGGATCCATCGGAAAACGCAGCCAGCCGAATTGCCGGAAATGATCGAGCATCCCGGCCCCTACGCGGCGCGCGCGATCACAAGATCGAGCGCCTCCTCAACCAATTCAGGCCCGGCCCCTTTGCGGCTTGCACCTTCGGAGAGATGACGACGCCATTGCCGCGCGCCGGGGCGCCCCGCGAACAGGCCCAGCATGTGGCGGCTGATCTGATGTAGCCGTGCCCCCTGTTGCATCTCACGTTCGATATAAGGGAGCATGTCTTGCACCACGCTGACCGGGTCTGTGACCTCACCAGTGCCAAAGATGCGCGGATCTGCAGCGCAAAGCACGTCTGCGGGCTGGTGGTATGCAGCCCGCCCAATCATCACGCCATCAAGTCCGCGCGCCAGCTGCGCCTGTGCATCCTCCAGCGTCGCAATGCCCCCGTTGATCGAGATATGCATGTCAGGAAAACTGGCTTTCATCTGGTGAACAAGCTCATAATCAAGCGGCGGGATGTCGCGGTTTTCCTTTGGAGACAACCCTTTGAGCCAAGCTTTTCGGGCGTGAATGGTGACGCGATTCACACCCGCGGCGCGGATTTTCTCGAGAAATTCTGGCAGGACGTCCTGCGGGTTTTGATCATCGACGCCGATGCGGCATTTTACGGTGACCTCGACGTCCACGGCCTGCGCCATCGCCGCCATGCAATCGGCGACCAACTCAGGCGATTGCATCAAGATAGCTCCGAAGGCCCCGGATTGCACGCGATCACTCGGGCAACCGCAGTTCAGGTTGATCTCATCATAGCCCGCCTCTGCCCCCAGCCTCGCGGCCTCCGCCAGCTCATCCGGATCAGACCCACCAAGCTGCAATGCGACCGGGTGTTCGCTAACATCATGGTCGAGCAAATGAAGCGCGCGCCCTCTGACCAGAGCCGGTGCCGTCACCATTTCAGTGTAAAGCAACGTCTCTTTTGACAGCAAACGGTGCAAATATCGGCATTCGCGCGTGGTCCAGTCCATCATAGGCGCTATGGAAAGGCGTGCAGAGTTCCAAATCTTTGTTTTTACTGCATCTTTTTTAGCCATCGCGAGATTTCCTTGACCATCAAACTGACCGATTATTGCATATGTTTGCACGTTCTCCCAACAAGGTTGGGGATTTCTGAAGGAATGTTGGGGCATGCCAGTCGTTGAACGTATGAGAGCCGGTGGCTCGAAAGCCTATCTGGCACAAATTGACATCCTACGAAAGGGAGAGCGCTATCGGGAGAACCGTACTTTCGACAAGAGACAACATGCCGAGCAATGGATCAAAACCAGATCCAAAGACATTAGAGAGCCTGTCGAGAATGGTCAGGGTTATGAACTCAAAACGAAAGGGCGGAAACTCTCGGACGCAATACAAGTCTACCTCGACAACCACAAACGAGAGATGGGGGCAACAAAACGCCAAGTACTGAACACGATACTTAACGATTTTGACATCGCTAACCGGCACTGCAGCGACATCGGCAGTCGGGAGATCGTCGCCTTAGCCCAAGAGCTCTCCAACGGTGGACGATCCCCCTCCACGGTTCACATCTACCTATCAGCGCTCAGTTCAGTTTTTACGGTTGCTAAGCTGGCATGGGGGTTTGATCTGGACCAGGCCGCCACAATCGATGCGATGACGGTGTGCAACCGACTTGGGATCACCGGCAGATCCAAAGCTCGAGATAGACGCCCGACGCGTGACGAATTGGAAGCGATCCTGGAATATTTTGAGACCAGCTACCTGAACCATCCGGGCTCCGCGCCTATGCACAAAATTACCCTCTTTGCACTGTTTTCTACCCGCCGCGAGTCTGAGATTGCCCGCGCAAAACACACCGATCTCGACCCTGAAACCAGCCGACTTTTCATAAAGGACATGAAGCACCCCGGCGAAAAGGCGGGCAACGATGTTTTGTGTGACCTCCCTGCCCCAGCGCTACAGGTCGCGCAGTCCATGAAGCCATTCAAGAGCAAGGTAGAAAAGAAACGCGCGTTGATTTTCGGGACTTCAAAAGACGTTATCTCTCGGCGCTGGACTTAGGCTTGCCGTATGCCTGGGATTGCAGATCTCGTATTTCACGACCTACGGCATGAAGGTATTTCAAGGCTTTTTGAAATGGGAGAGACAATTCCCCAAGTTGCCGCAGTTTCGGGCCATCGATCATGGGCTTCCATGCAGCGTTATACTCACCTTCAAACACGCGGCAATAGATACGAAGGTTGGGAGTGGATCGAGAGAGTGGCCAAGACCTAATCGACTCTGCCAGCGGCGGTTGTGTGACTGGCGGCACAAGCAAGGGCTTGCATTGAAAAACATGAAACAAGCATACGTTGATGAAAAAGAAAGCACCACGCCCAAGGCTGTGAGTGTTGCACGATCTGACGACGGAAGCATGTCCGCGTCGCTAATTACAAATTGACGCCCGGCGTTACGACTTACGCCGGGCGTCAATTTGATCAACCGCCTGCAGCGGCTTTAGCAACTGTCGCTGCGCCAGCGGCGACCGCTCCGATGACCGCAACCTTGCTCGCGGTTTTGACGGTGGTATCTGCAGTATCCGCAGCCTTGTCAGCAGCGGTACAAGCGGAGATGAATGCAACAAGGGTTAATAAGGAGATGGTTTTCATCATATTTTCGTTCTCTTAAAGTTAGTGCTCCTATTTGAGCACTGAAGAGAGGTGTGTGCACATTATTATTACTTAAAGCAAGGCAGTAGACGGAAGAATGAGGATTTCGTCGCACAATCCAATTAAAATACTATGCTTGGCAAATGACCACCTAAGAGTTCTCTGACAAGCATTATAACGCATAATTTAATCGCTACTTTTAAATCGGGGCGCTCGGCCTTGAAGAAGAGCCTGCTGTGCCGTGGCACCGCAGTACTAGTGAGCACCAGTTTTGGGCCGTCCGCGCAACTTGCAAAGTGCACAATCTGCGCTTTGCGAACATCGCCCGCGCCCACTGAGCACCTCGACCTTCCCGCCACAATCCAGAAGCGCACGCCGGCCCCACGCCCACAACTGCCCACTAAGAAACGTGAAAGGCGGGAATTGCATATAAAAAAACGGCCAGCGAGGCTGGCCGTTAGTTGTGTACAGGCTAGTGTACAAGTGTGCAGATGGTGGCAGGTCACACCACCAAAAGGACATGTAACTCTTAACTAATGATACATACTTCTGCAACCGATGCTTACAATTTTAACAAATTTAGACATGGGGCTATGGCGCGTGAACATAATCAACACAACTTTCCGCCGATTATAGACACGGCGTGGCCGCGCCTCACCGAGCACCTGCTTCAGGGTTATGCCTCGCACTCGACCGCTCCTTAGGCTCAGGCGAATAGGATTGGCGTATATAATCACCCGTTGAAATGAGAGTGTCCCGCCGTCAGTGTGACCGGCCAAGTCTTACCCCTTACAGCTCGGTACAGCGCGCAATCACGAACCTACGTGACGCGCGAGAACCTCCTCTGCGCTGCCCCATGCATCTTGAAGATGCGCCAATTCTGGTACGGCATTGGTATTGGCTTGCTCTATCTGCAGCATGGACGCCCGCAATGCTCCAAACCCAAGCACAGCTGCCGATCCCGCAAGTCGATGGGCCTCCTGTCTGTGGCTTTCTGTGAGTTCGCCGCTTTCGCTCAGCGCATCGCGCAACGCCTGAACATCACTGCGAAATTCTGCGAAGAAATGGCGGGCTTTCTCTGTGCCCACCGCCTCGACAAATTGGGTAATGTCCGACTCGTCTTGCGGAGGCGTGTTCTGCTGCGCTGGCTGGTTGCTGCCTGCGCAGCGACGCGACACCATCTCGGCCAGGGCCGCGCGATCAATGGGTTTGGTGAGAACCTCAGCAAATCCCGCATCCAGAATGCGCTCATGATCGTCCCGCGCTGCGTGGGCGGTCAGGGCGACGATATCGATGTCATCAGCCAAACCCTCAGTTCGAACACGGCGCAAGACCTCCATCCCGTCCACATCGGGCATACTGATGTCGGAAATGACGAGGTCGAAACGCTCCGCCCGGATCATCTCAATTCCAGCAGCACCGCCATCGGCTGAGATCACGTCATGCCCCAGATCTCCCAGCATTTTCTCCAGCAACAATCGGTTGATGTCATTGTCTTCGATCACCAACAGTCGCTGACCGGTCGGCATACCCACGGGTTGTGCGTCCTGCGCCGTCTCATCCAGCGTCACAGGCGGGAGCGGGATGGTGAAAGTAAAGAGGCTACCTTCATCCGGCTCGCTCTCGCAGGTGATTTCGCCCCCCATCACCCGCACCAACCGGCGTGAAATGGCTAGCCCCAGGCCAGTCCCCTCGCTTCCCCGTTTATAGCTGGGGTCCAGCATGGTGAAATCATCGAAGATACGGTCCAGATCCTCAGCGGCGATGCCTTTTCCGGTATCGGCAACACTGAATTCAACCAGATCCCCCTCGGTGCGCATCACATCGACGGACACCGCGCCATCATGGGTGAACTTCAACGCATTTCCGATCAGATTGAGCAAAACCTGCTGGACGTAGCGGCATCGCCCCTCAACCCCGGAGGACCCACCCAAACTACAAAACACCGTCAGCTCATTATTGTTGCGCCGCGCAATTGCTTGCTGGCTTTCTCCTATACCGCTCACCAGTTCATCCAGATCAAAGGGATGCGGCGGGTCTGGGTCGGCGCCTGCCTCAAGGCGCGACAGTTGCAACACGTCATTGACGTGATGCAAAAGCAACTCCCCCGACACACGCATCGCCTGCATGTAGCGCTGTTGATCTGCGGTTGGTCCCAGATCTTCGAGCACATCAAGCGAGCCGAGAATACCGGTGAGCGGCGTGCGCATCTCGTGGCTCATCACGGTGAGCAATCGGTCCTTGGCCTGCTCACCGGCGAGCGCGTCGTCACGGGCCCGACGCAGTTCTTCTTCGGCTTGCAGGCGACGCGAAATATCGCGCACATAGCTCACAAGCACCTGATTTCCGTTAGATTTGCTGAGGGTCAGAGACACTTCAACAGGCAGGATTTCTCCGTTCTTACGCTGTGCGGTCATCTCTATGCGGCCGTCACTTTCGCGCAAAATATCGTCGATTTTGTTTGGACCGGAGTTATCGGGCGAGTTCAGGACCAAGGCGTCAAAGCTCAGCCCAATCGCCTCATCCTCGCTATAGCCAAAAATCTCTTCGGCAGCGCCGTTGATCGCTGTAATCCGGCCTGCGGCATCGGCCATCAGGATCGCATCCAGAGACGAGGTCACCATTGCCTCGGTGCGCGCCGCTTCCTGCGCTTGCAACATCGACAACCGCTGACCGCGTCGGAACAGGCGCAAGATGACCAAGGCGGTGAGCGCCAGCGTCCCCATCAAGGCAAGAACAACGATCGCAAGACGCGAGAACAACTCGTGCAATAAGACCCGCTCTTCGCCGGCGGTTTCGGCCTGCAGCACAACACCCAAAAGCGCCAGATCGCGCACGTCGTCCCCTTCGCTTACGATCATCCGTAGCAATTCGTCCGATCGCGCCAGCAATGTGTCGTCAGAAGAATCGATCAACTCCGCCTGTTCAAGCAGCCCTTGATGAAGCCGCTCCAACGTCTCTCCCCCCTCGGGCGTGGCCCGCACACCGGAGTAAGAGGAGCTCTCGCGGAATGTGGCGATGCGGCTGTAGTAGATGTCGAACTGGCGCCGCAAGCGAGGAAGATCCTGGCGCTGGCGCACCTGCATAGCGGCAAACCGATATTTCAGATAGTCAACCTCAGCCTGTGACAAAGTCCATTGTAGGTTGTCTGTCGCCGCGCTCGAAAGCGCCTCGATCCGGGTTTGCACATCTTTTCCCAAACGAAAGGCTTGTGCCGCCAGTAGTATAAGAACCACGGCGGCAATAGAAATAATCCAGCGATGCGTATTCGGTATCTTTGGGCGCACCAACGGCCGGATACCTCCTGAATTTTGGGCCTTTCGAAAAGGCGGATTACTTCACCGTTATCCTGTTCAATTGCCAGATACTGCGGGAATAGACTTCCTCGGTACGGAATTCCAAGGCGCTATCATAGGGGTAAATCACCCAGAGAGGTCCCTTGTCCCGCAGCGACATCAGCTTGCCATTGCGCATGTAAGCCACGATGGGGCCATCTGGCCGCGCGTCCGACATCGGGATTTCTACCGCGTAGTCGTTCACTGCAGCCGCCTCCAGCGTACCTTCGCTCACACCTGCTTCGGCCATCAGCCGATCCAGCGAGACGCCAACAAATCGCTGCTCACCGTCGCTCCAGATGGTCTCGGTCACAACCTCGCGCTCTCCGAGATTGCGAAGATCTTCGATCGTGAATTCATGGGTTTGATCGCCATTTCGCAATGTCAGCACAACCTCACCCTCAGATGCGATCGCAGAACAGAATGTTGCAAACAGCGCCACCACGGCAACCAGCAATGATCTCATGATGTACCTCCAAAACACGGTCAACCCCACAGCGGGTTCGCCAAGACCATGACACATCCTGCGCCAGCGGGCATGAACGCCTGTGTATAGTCTCCTAGACTTTCGTATAAGATCGGTAAATCTTCAGATCTGGCATTTCGAATTCATGTTCCGTTTTCTGTATTTTTACGATTTTCACGGTTTGGAAAGACCTATGGCAAAGGAGTGGCATTTGCCATAAATTGAACGCAATTTTCGTATCAGATAATCAAGTTACATATACAGCAGATCGAAAGGTCTTAGAAGTTGATGGATTATAAAGGTTTTCGACGCTATGATCTTAGATGAACAGTGAAAACGGGTTAAACGGCGATATGCGTATTCTACTCGCAGATGATCATGACATGGTGCGCGACACCATTTCTGCCTATCTCTCGTCAGAGGGTGGCGCGCAGATTACAGCAACCACGGACCTGCCCCGGGCGATGAAAGAGCTCGAAGATAATGGTCCGTTTGATTTGGTGCTTCTGGACTACAACATGCCAGGTATGAACGGCTTGGATGGTCTGCAGCGCGCGCTTAAGGCCAACGGCGGACGCGGCGTTGCGATCCTGTCGGGCAGCGCCCCGACACGCACTGCGCAGGATGCTCTTGATGCTGGCGCGATTGGCTTCATTCCCAAAACCATGGGGGCACAATCGCTGCTGAATGCGGTGCGCTTCATGAGTGCGGGTGAAATCTACGTGCCGGTTGAATTGATGCGCGAAGAGGCCTCTGCCCCCGCCCACCCGCTGCTTGCACAACTCAGCCCACGCGAGGTCGAGGTTCTAAGTGGTCTCTGCCGCGGTCAATCCAACAAGGAAATCGCACGCGATCTCAATTTGCAGGAAGTCACCATCAAACTGCACGTGCGTACCCTGTGTCGCAAACTCGATGCCAAGAACCGCACCCAAGCCGCGATGACCGCCAAAGAAGCGGGTTTGTTCTAGACTGACGGCCTCAGCGCATCTTCGGACCAGATTTGGGCGCCGAGGTTGGGCGATCTGGTCACCACCGGACCTTAGAAGGCCACAATAATGCGGCGACCTCCGGCACACTCATCGGATTGAGCAGACCCGTTGCTCGGTTGTGGCGCTGCTTTTGCTCCGCAGGATGATTTCCGCACGCTCCTGTCGCACCTACGGCATTGGATATCAGACAGCGTGTCGCGATGGATCGTTTTCGGACTTCGCTCAACCCAACAGCATATCATCACCCTGCGATGCAAACTGGCAGTTCCATTGCCTAACTCAACGTCTGTGGCCCTCCCAGAGTTGAAATGCGACCTCCTCGCGTGCCCCCTCCCACCGTGACGGTATCACCGGGACCTTCCGCCTCGCACATAAGCCTATGGCACACAGTCTTCTGATATCATGCGGTTTCACTCGGCTCTCAAAAATAGGGCGAGATCCATAAAAAGACGCCCCGCGTGGGCGCGCGGGACGTCAGTAAGCCGGGTTGCGGGACAAGAGGGGGGGTTAGGCAACTCCGGCGGGGGGAAGGCTGTGCAGCGGGCTGTGATCCTTGGTGCCCGTCAGCGGGGTAACTTGTAGCTGGATCAGAACAAGCGTGCCCGATCCAGGGTTTTCGATGCGGCGCGAGCGACCACAGGGGATACGGGCGCTCTGCCCTTCCCAAACAAGTCGAACATGATCACCGAGCGTCACCAACACCGATCCCTGCGCGACAACCCAATGCTCCGCGCCCCCTGCACCGGCGCTCAGTTCCAACGCGGCTCCGGGCGCGATGGCCATACGCTGCAGGGTAAAACCAGGCCCCATCGCGAGGGTTTCGTGACGGCCCCATTTGTGGTCGGTGCTGCGCGCTGTCAATGCGTCGTCTTCGGTGGCCTGAGCAAGGCTTGCGTAGACTGCCATCATATCGGCAGCATGCGGGTGCAGATCAGAGGAAGCGGCACGTGCAGCGCCTGAGAGATCTTCTGCAAGATCCTGATCCCAAGCAGATATCGCGCGATCGGCCGCTGCATCCTGATCCCATTGCTGTACTTCGCTCCAGGCCGGATCAAGCTGAATGGCGCAGACGTTATCGATCTTTTCTGCAACCGCTTTTTCAAAGGTGATCGCTTTGACGCGGCGGTAGGTTGCCGCATCCAACATCTTTGTCCCATCGACTGCCTCGGCCCGCTGCAACGCATTCTTGACCGGCAGAAAAAGACGGCTTGCGTGGCTCTTGAACGCCGCAAGCAACACGTCAACGCGGGCGACATAGATCCCCATGCCCCAGAGCTGATGGTTGCCCTGTAATAGATGTGAAAGCGTGGTTTGGCGGCCAGAGGCCAAAACGCGACTTACGGCCACCGGCACGTTCTCATGCGGCTGAGACACCACTTCCATAATGCCGTAGCCAGCATAGGCCCGTGTGGTGCGCTGACCAAGCATCACAATCTCGCCGCGCTGCGCGGCAGGGATGGCGTTGCAGAGCGCCAGATCGAGCTTGCGCGCATCTTCCAAATCGGCAGAGGCCGGAGCGACGACCACAAGTGCGCCGGGCATGTGACGCAGGGAGAGAACCGCACTCAGGAGGGCTGCAGCGGGCTTGTGGGTGTCGGGCTCCACGATCAGGCGGGCTTTGCGGTGTGCGGACTGACGGTCGACCAGCGGCGCGCAGTCTTGGGTGGTGACAACAACCGGCGCTGAGAAGACATCGCCAGACAGGGCGGACAAGAGCCGTTCAAACCGGCTGGGTGCGCCGGGCGCGGCTTCCAGAGGCATTGGGCACACCCCGCTCGCCCGTTCACTTGACTGGTGTACGCTGCCTGCGAGAATGATGGGGTGTAACATTGGAACCTCTTGGTGTTTGTATTCCGATGTGTACAAATCTAATTGAGTTTGCATGTTCGTACGTCCTATCCATCGGTTTCTGCGGCCCTCCCCAAAGGATAGGACCACGCCTTCGGGATAGGGTTTACCCACGCCGAGGGTCACAAAATCACAGAATTTTCAGGTAACATTATTTCGCCGCCCACACACTAACGCCCGTTAACCATGATCTGGCTAACACATTGGAATCATTAACCATGAACTTGAGAATCACTACCAGCACAGCCGCTGGTGCTCCTGCCTTATACGCAGAGGCGATCCATTCAGGGCTGACGTCAGCGCAGCGCCAGAGTATGGTCGCCTCATGAGCACACCCGTTTCCTCCATTAAGAACCTCGGCCCCGCTTTTGAGGCCGCCTGCACCCGTGCGGGTATTCACTCGGCCGAAGAATTGCGCGCCCTTGGCGCCGATGCGGCCTATGGCAAGTTGCTCGAGAGTGGCGGCAAGCCGCACTTCATCGGCTACTATGTGTTGGTTATGGCGTTGCAGGGCCGCCCGTGGAACGACTGCAAAGACGAGGAGAAGAAAGCGCTGCGCAAACGCTTTGATGCGATCAAGACCCAGAGCTTTGACAGCGACCGCTCAGCATTTGATGCGATCCTGAATGAAATCGGTGTGGTGGAGCGTCGCCCCGGCTGAATTGCAGACCATATCTCACCCACAAAAAAGCCGCCACGCGCGGGGCGTGACGGCCAAAATTCTCAGCGGTTCAATGATTGAACTAAGTTCGCCGTCGATTGCTCAACGGCTAAACTATTAGCCAACCAGTTCGAGACCGGAGAAGAAGTAGGCGATTTCTACAGCTGCGGTTTCCGGAGCGTCGGAGCCGTGCACAGAGTTTTCACCCACGGATTCTGCAAACTCGGCGCGGATGGTGCCGGGGGCTGCGTCTGCCGGGTTGGTTGCGCCCATGATTTCGCGGTTCTTTGCAATAGCGCCTTCGCCTTCGAGAACCTGCACGACCACTGGAGCGGAGCACATGAATTCGCACAGCTCGTCATAGAAGGGACGCTCGGCGTGCACTTCATAGAACTTGCCAGCCTGTGCTTTGGTCATGTGGATGCGCTTTTGTGCAACAATGCGCAGGCCTGCTTCTTCGAACTTGGCGTTGATTGCGCCAGTCAGGTTGCGGCGGGTTGCGTCGGGCTTGATGATCGAAAAAGTGCGTTCCAGTGCCATCGGGCGATCTCCTTGAGACATTCTGAGGTCGATTAGGTCACGGTGGCCGCGATGGCGGTCGCCGCAACATTCTGGCGCCGGGTAGCACGACAGCCCGCCCATGGGAAGAGGCTTGTGCCCAGCGCTGAGGCGAAAGCTGCGTATGGATCAGCCATGCGCGGTTTCCAATGGATCCTGAAGGTCGACAATCAACACGTAGATCGCCGAGATCAGCGCCAGAAGGCTTGCGCTCAGCATGATCCCCAGCACCGCATAGGGCGCGGTCTCCGGCTGTACAGCGATCCCCGTCACAGTGGTCAATGCCGCGCCCAGCGCCACCGTCATTGCCCCCGAAAGCCCCGCAGCGCTGCCCGCGAGTTCTGGACGTACGGACATCAAACCCGCACTGGCATTGGCGATGGTCAACCCGTTGCCCAGCCCGACACATATGGCAGAGCCGAAAAAGACCAGCTCACTCCCCTGCCCGATCCAAAACAGACCAAGGCCCAGCGCAGGCCCCACACAGGAGATCACCCGACCGATCATAATAAGCGTCATGAGGGGAAGCCGCTGAGCCATTTGCCCGGTGACAAAGTTCCCCACCATAAAACCACAGGTGATGATGCCGATCCCCAGCCCCACCATTGCCGGGCTAAGATCAAACCAAGCCGCCGCCACCATCGGCGCGCCAGTAACAAAGGAGTAGAACCCTCCGATCGAAAAGGCGACGCAGGCGGAATAGCCCCAGAAACGGCGCGAGGCAAAGAGATGCGGATAAAGGCGCATCTGCGCCCGAAACGTGGCCGAACGATTGGTATTGGTCTCTCCCATATCGCCCCATGTGAGCCAGAGCACTAACAGCCCAAGTCCCGTATAGAGCCAGAACCCCGCCCGCCAGCCAAAGGCCATATCAAGCGCGCCTCCAACCATCGGCCCGGTCATCGGGGCCAACGCCATGATCATTCCCATATAGCCGAGTTTACTCGCCGCTTCGCTGGGCGGATACATATCGCGAATAACCGCGCGCGAAATCACCTGCCCGCTGATGATCGCACCTTGCAGCAGGCGAAAGCCGAGAAACACCCAAATGTTGCTTGCCAATGCACAGCCCACAGAGGCCAGCACGAACATCGCACAACACAACAGCATCACCTTACGCCGACCATAAAGATCCGACATCGGTCCCATGACAATCTGAAGCGCTGCAGAGATCGCGAGGTAGCCAGCTACCGAAAGATTGGCGAGCCCGTAGTCGACCTGAAACTCTTTGGCGATGCCGGGCAGCGAGGGCAGGAACATATTGAGCGACAGCACCGACAGTGCGGTGCCAACGATCAGTGTCATCAGCGTTGGGGGTGTTTGGGCTGCGCGCAGCATCTGCCTATCCGTTCTCTCCGCGCGTCACAGCAATGGCCTCTGCCGGCGGATACCTTGGGTCCTGCATATGTTAAACAGTGCTCTTGGTTCGGATACAAGTGCGCTATTCTTAGATGTCTGCCCTAACTGAGCCGCGTCACCTCAACGCGCAGCACACCGGCGTTGTTGCCGTACATTTGCCATGCGTCATTGGCAAAGAGATAGAGATAACCGCTTTGGCTCGGCGCAATCACCGCTTCCTGACCAAGGCAGTGGTATTCGTGATCAGAGACCTCGTCCTCGCTGGTTTGAGTCACCTGCCCGTTGGCGATTGCTCCGACAAGCGCAAACCAAGGCGCGCCATCAATGCGGCGCGAGAACGGCACATCAGCGCTGGCAAATCCTTTGCGCATCCGGATCGCTTTGCGCAGCAATTCGGGAACCGCCGCCAGCGCGTATCCGATCTTGCCCAGATATATCCCCGGATTTGCCCCATCGGCGGTGGCAGGGATCGATGCATCCTGCCATTGCCCTTTGGCCTTTATCCGGTATCGGCCCCCCCGCTCCATGTATACCCCGGTGGCGTTCCAACGCTTGCGTGCCGCCGCGATGGTCTCGGTGCTTTGGGCGACGCCCAACACATGGGTGGGCCAATAGCTTTTTTCTCCCGGTGGGGATGTCATGTGCCGCGCAATCACCGAGGCATCAAAACGGGTACGGCTGGTCCAATCGGCCACATCGGCTGCGGCCTCTGACACCTCGGGGACAGCACGCGGCCGGGTGGGACGCAAACGAAACCAGCCCAGATAGGAATTGTGCCGCCGCGCGAACGCATCCGGGTTCATACGCCCCGGTGAGATCTCGCGCAGAGCAAGACCATTGGCCCGTGCCTCTTGCAGCATCCATTCCAGCGTCAGATCCCCAAGGCCGCTATCGGCGTAGCTGCCGCCGACATCACCGTGAACGCCGGGGAACCAACGCTGTTCGACATCCTGCCCCCGCGCCCAATCTGTCCAGAGCGTCGGGGTAAAATCCTTGCGCCGCTCATCCATCGCCAGCGCATGGCGGGCGCATTCCACATTGCGGCCCAATGTGGTGTCGCCAAACTCATGTTTGAGAACATCCCCAAGGAGCAGCCGCAACAGCCCCTTGTCATCCGGAATGCCCAGCGCGCCGACCGTGTCCCAAACGCCGATGAACCGAAAGCCGATATCTGCTGTCTCGTTGTGGAACTGGGCCGACACTGGGCGCTCTTCCAGAAACTGTTTCTGAAGCCCTGCCTTCTCGTCTCCTGCTTTGCGCGCCTGATAGGTCCGCATCAAGCGTTTCACCACCTCCCAGCTGTCCTCATAGGGCGACAGATGCGCGGGGCGTAAATCAGCAAGCCCCACTTTTGAGACCATCCCCGCAAGGCTCCGTACCGTGTAGGCCCCCCGGCTGAACCCAAACAGATAGATCTGATCGCCCGGCTCATAGGTCTCGGCGAGGAATTTGTAAGCACTCATGATGTCATCTTCGAGCCGGAGCCCGATGGCCCCTCCCAGCATGCGCCGCAATAGTCCGCCGGATGTGCCGACCCCGCGCCGGTAGTAATCGATCTGTTCGATCCCATCGTGACCGGTTCGGGCCACCAGCGAATGCAGCTTCGCCACATTGGTCGGTGTCGGCACGCCTCCGGTGTGCTGATCTGCGGTGTTCCATGTGCCATCACAGCAAATAATCAATCGACGCATGATAAAATCCCCCTATGGTTCAATCTCGCCCCAGTGCCGCGCACCCATCACGACCCCGAGGCTGCCTCAAATAATGTCTAGCGTAACATGGACGCGATCCTCGCCAATGTGAGAAATCCGCTGTTCTTGCGCATAACTCATGACGGCCTCGTGACGGATAGTGATTGACCGCCCCGGTCCCTTTCGACATGAGAGACCTCATGCTTAGGATCGATAACATTACCTATTCCGTCGAAGGCCGCCCCCTTATGGAGGAGGCCTCTGCCACTATCCCAACCGGTCACAAGGTCGGTGTCGTGGGCCGCAATGGCACCGGCAAATCCACTCTGTTCCGCCTGATCCGCGGAGAGCTTGCGCTGGAGACCGGTTCCATCACCCTGCCCTCTCAGGCGCGGATTGGCGGAGTTGCACAAGAAGTCCCCTCGTCGGACACCTCCCTGATCGACACGGTGCTGGCAGCCGATACCGAACGTGCGGCGCTGATGGCCGAGGCCAACACCGCAACCGATGGCACCCGCATTGCTGAAATCCAGACCCGGCTGGTGGATATTGACGCATGGTCCGCCGAGGCCCGTGCCGCCTCGATCCTCAAGGGGCTTGGCTTTGACGATCAGGACCAGCTGCGCCCCTGTTCCGATTTTTCCGGTGGCTGGCGGATGCGTGTGGCGCTTGCGGCGGTGCTCTTTGCACAGCCAGACCTGCTGCTGCTGGACGAGCCAACCAACTACCTCGACCTTGAAGGCGCGCTTTGGCTCGAAAGCTATATCGCGCGTTATCCGCATACGGTGCTGATTGTCTCTCACGACCGCGGGCTATTGAACCGGGCGGTGGGGGCGATCCTGCATCTGGAGGATCGCAAACTGACGCTCTATCAGGGCACCTACGACACCTTTGCCGAAACCCGCGCCGCGCGCATCGCTGTAGCACAATCCGAGGCACGCAAGCAGGAAACCCGCCGCGCCCATCTGCAAAGCTTCGTGGACCGCTTCCGCGCCAAGGCCTCCAAGGCGAAACAGGCCCAGTCTCGTCTCAAGATGATCGAGAAGATGAAACCGATCTCGACCCCGCAAGAGGCCGCGCTGCGGGCGTTCACCTTCCCGGAACCCGAAGAGATGTCACCACCGATCATCCAGATCGAAGGCGGTGTCACCGGCTATGGCGATGTCGAGATTCTGAGACGCCTCGATCTGCGCATCGACCAGGATGATCGCATCGCGCTTCTGGGCAAGAACGGTCAGGGCAAATCCACCCTGTCCAAACTGCTCTCGGACCGGCTGCCGCTGATGGCGGGCAAGATGGTGCGCTCGTCCAAGCTGCGCATTGGCTATTTCGCGCAGCATCAGGTGGACGAGCTTTATGTGGATGAAACCCCGATTGATCACCTGCGTCGGCTGCGTCCCCATGAGGCGCCCGCAAAATGGCGCACGCGTCTGGCGGGCTTTGGCCTGCTGGCCGCGCAGGTCGAAACCGCAGTCGGGCGGCTGTCCGGTGGTCAAAAGGCCCGCCTCAGCCTGCTTTTGGCGACGCTCGATGCGCCCCATATGCTGATCCTCGACGAGCCGACCAACCACCTCGACATCGAAAGCCGCGAGGCGCTGGTCGAGGCGCTGACCGCCTACAGCGGCGCGGTCATTCTGGTCAGCCACGATATGCATTTGCTGAGCATGGTGGCGGATCGGCTCTGGCTGGTGTCCGATGGCACCGTGGCGCCCTATGATGGCGATCTCGACAGCTATCGCGAAATGCTGCTGATGCGCGACAAACCCGCCCGCAAAGCGGATGCAAAAGCCGCGTCCAAGCCAAAGCCCAAGCGCGCCAGCCGCGATCAGATCCTTGCCCTGCGCAACGAGGTCCGCAAGGCCGAAGCCCGCATCGAGAAGCTGACGGAGATGCAAGACAAGCTGGACGAAAAGCTCGCCGATCCGGAGATTTACGAGTCGAGCCGCGCCGGTGACCGCGCGGTCTGGCAGAAAAAACACGCCGAATGCATGGACGCGCTGGACCGTGCCGAGGAACTCTGGATGAAGGCACTTGAGAAACTGGAGGTCGCCGAGGCGCAATGATCGACACCGCGTTCCTGATCACCTCATTTGTGACGCTCTTTGTGATCATCGACCCCATCGGGTTGATGCCGGTGTTTTTGGCGTTGACCCAGGGCATGACCAGCAAGCAACGCCGCGCCATCGCCATTCGTGCCTCCATCACAGGGGTCGGCATCCTCGCGGTCTTTGCGCTGTTTGGCGAAAGCGTTCTGGGCTTTATCGGGATTTCCATGCCGGCCTTTCGCGTCGCAGGCGGTATTCTCTTATTCCTCACCGCGCTCGATATGCTGTTTGAGCGCCGCACCGCGCGTCGTCAGCACCAAGGCGACGAGATCGCCCCCGAGGATGATCCGTCGGTCTTTCCTATGGCCATTCCGCTGATCGCGGGGCCCGGTTCCATCGCCACGGTCATCCTCCTGACCGGGCAGCATCCGGGCATCGAGGGCTTTGCCTCGGTGATGGCCATTGTAGTGGCGGTGATTGCGCTGATGCTGGGGATGTTCTCGATTTCGGGCCTGCTGGAGCGCCTCTTGGGTCCCGTCGGCATCAATGTGGCAACCCGTTTGCTGGGCATGCTTCTGGCCGCGCTTTCGGTGCAATTCGTGCTTGAAGGTCTGCGCGCCTTTGGCTTTGCCAGCTAGACATAGGTGCCGTGAACACCTACCTCCCTGATATGGAGGACAAAGACCCATGAATTCAGACGATATCGGCCAGCTGATCTATCTGGTCCTGCTGCTACTGGCAGTGGGATCATGGGTCTTTGTGCAAAACCGTCAGACCCTTGGTAAAACAGCCCAACAATTGCTGATCTGGGTTTTGATTTTTCTCGGTGTGATTGCCGCCTACGGCCTCTGGGACGATATTCGCGCAACGGTCATGCCGCAACAGGCCGTGCTCTCTGAAGAAGGCCAGATCTCAGTGCCGCGCGCCCGTGACGGGCACTATTATCTGACGCTCAAGATCAACGATAAGCCGGTGGAGTTCCTTGTCGATACTGGTGCCAGCGACATGGTCTTAAATGCCGAAACGGCCCAGCAACTCGGGATCGACACGGGGTCTCTTGTATATCTGGGGCGTGCGATGACGGCCAATGGCGAAGTCCGCACCGCGCGCGTGACACTCGAAAGCGTCACCTTAGGGCCGATCAGCGATCAAAATGTCTCGGCTTGGGTCAATGAGGGCGCATTGGAGCAATCCCTGCTGGGCATGGGGTATCTTCAGCGTTTCTCTGGGATTGAAATTCGCAACAATGAGCTGATCCTCACCCGTTGAAATCGCGCCTCGCGGCGCGGGCCTCCGGCGGGGATATTTGGGGTTAGAAGAATCTGGAACCTGCCACACAAACGGCGCGCGCCCGTGCAGGAGATCCTCTCCTAACACGGCCATCGGCTTCCCAGCCTGTTCCGCAATCCTATCAGTGCGCAAACTGGTTACCGAAACCTTTCTGCATGGCACAACTGACGCTCTTCTAACGCTAAATATCCCGGGGTGAATTGGCCGCTCGGCCAAGAGGGGCAGCGCCCCTCATTCCCCGCTTTCGGCCTTTTTCTCCCAGCGCCCGCCTTCTTCGGACCAATATTGCGCCGCACAGCCTGCCGCCGTCAGCGCCTTCCACTGGCCGCGCGCCTGCTGCACCGCATCCGGATCGGTTCCGTCAAACAATATGCAGACCCGCTCCAGCGCGGAGACTTCCTCGGGCGTTACCTCTGCCCCATCCACGCTCATCACACAGGTGGCATCGTTTGGTGCATCAGCAGAGGTGGTCAGCAAGATCGGTTGCAGTTTATCATGGGGGCCACCTGCAAGCCCGTGCGGCAGGAATGTCGCGTCCCCGCCCAGCCAGAGCGTATCATCCAGCCACGCCAACCGTTCAGGATCGCGTCCACGCACGGCGATACGCCAACCCGCGCCCCGCGCCTTGTCGAGCAACACAGGCAGCGTTTCCTGCAAGGGCTTGCGGGTCAGGTGATAAAAATAGGCGGCCCCCATTACGGTCTTACTCCGCCTCGAACTGATCTTGTACCAGACGGCTCAGCGCCATTACGCCCCAACCGGTCGCCCCTTTGGGCGCATAGGCGGTGTTGGACTTGACCGAGGCCACACCGGCGATATCCAGATGAATCCAAGGGGTACCGTCCTTAATGAAACGTTGCAGGAACTGCGCCGCCGTGATTGAGCCCGCCGGGCGACCACCGACGTTTTTCATATCCGCCACATTGGATTTGAGTTGATCGTCATAGGCCTGCCCCAAGGGCATCCGCCACGCGCCTTCGCCTTCGGCCTCAGCGGCCTTGAGGAATGCAGAACAGAGCTTGTCGTCGTTGGAGAACACGCCCGCATTGTCATGCCCCAGACCGATGATGATCGCGCCTGTGAGGGTGGCCAGATCAATGACACCGGCCGGTTTAAATCGCTCCTGCGCATACCAGAGCACATCACAGAGCACCAAGCGCCCCTCGGCGTCGGTGTTGATGATCTCGACCGTGTCGCCCTTCATGGATTTCACCACATCACCGGGACGGATCGCCGTGCCGGAGGGCATGTTTTCCACAAGCCCCACAAGCCCCACCACATTGGCCTTTGCCTTGCGCAGCGCCAGTGCCCGCATGGTGCCCGCAACAACGCCCGCGCCGCCCATGTCCATGGTCATGTCTTCCATGCCCGCCGCCGGTTTCAGCGAGATACCGCCGGTGTCAAACACAACGCCCTTGCCGACCAGCGCCAGCGGGGCTGCATCCTTGTCGCCGCCGTTCCATTTCATGACAACAACCTTGGAGGGGCTGGCAGATCCTTGGCCGACACACAGGAGCGTGCGCATGCCGAGCGTCTCCAGCTCTGCCTCCTCCAGAACCTCCACCTCAAGACCGAGCGAGGTCATGTCCTCAAGCCGCGCGGCAAATTCAGTGGTGGTCAGCACGTTTGCAGGTTCGTTGACCAGATCGCGGGTCATATGCACGCCTTCGGCCACCGCCAGAAGCGGCGCAAAGGCGGCTTCGATCTCTTCGGGCTTATTGTGGCCGATGGTAACGGCGCCGGGCGTTTCCGCATCTGCGGATTTATGCGCATCAAAGCTGTAGCTGCGCAGCGCCAGCCCCAACGCCAAATCGGCGGCGCGGGACATGTTCCCCGCCTTCACCGTCAGCGCTTTGTTGCCGCGCGCTTCGGCCAGTTTTGCGCCTGCCTTGCGCGCCTCGATCGCGGTGATGCGACGGGGCAGCACAACAACATGCAAGGCCTCAGCCGCCAGACCCGCAGGCCATGCCAGCGTGATCACCTGGCCGGTCTTAGCCTTGGCAAATCCATCGGAGGCGATCAGACGCGCCACCGCGCCCTTGCTCAGTCGATTGGCGCTGCGGGCAGCCTGATCCATTGTGCCTTCGGGCGTGACCACCACGGCCAGATGGCCTTCGACCTCGGCCAGCGATTTCGGATCAAAGGTGGAAAAACGGATCGGGGTGAGCGCGCTCATTCAAATCTCCTGTGGTTGATCTGCTCTTGTCGCCGCTTACGCATCTGGCTGACAGTCCCGTAACAGGTAGCTGTTGGTAATGCTGAATACCAGAGCAGGCAGTGCGCGAATTACAATCCTTGCCGATCAGGCATCTGCCGGGGAAGATTGCAGTTTTCCCCCCCGCACAATTCCTCTAAGGTCCGGCAAACAGTCCGAGCGCAAGATCTATGGGGGGATCGGGTGTCACGATACGACAGATATGTGCTGTCGCAATATCTTTTGTTCTTTGGCTTTTTTGCCTTGATTCTGGTGGCCGTGTTCTGGATCAACCGGGCCGTGAGCCTGTTTGACTGGCTCATTGGCGACGGGCAGAGCGTGTTGGCGTTCCTTGAGATCTCCGCGCTGAGCCTGCCGAACCTTGTGCGTATGGTGTTGCCGTTGGCAGCCTTTGCCGCAACGGTCTGGGTCACCAACCGGTTGAATTCAGAGAGCGAACTGACGGTATTGCGTGCAACAGGGTCTAGCCCCTGGCAACTGGCGCGCCCCGCCATGGCCTTTGGCGTGTTGAGCGCGGCGATGATGTCGGCGCTCAGCCTGTTCTTGCTGCCTGCGTCCTTGGCTCAAATGCAACTTCGCGAGGCGGAGCTCTCGCGAAGTGTCAGCGCCAAGCTGTTGAATGCAGGTAATTTCTTGCACCCCAGCGCGGGCATTACATTCTTTATTGGCAGCATTGATCCCGATGGGACGCTCAACAATGTATTCCTGACAGATCAACGCGATCCATCGGTGGAAATCACCTACACCAGTGACCGCGCCTATCTGGTCCGCGAAGACGACATGGCGCATTTGATCCTCGTGGATGGTCTTGCACAGCGCAAAGAGGCGCATAATGATCGGCTGTCGACCACGGCCTTTGCCGATTTCTCATATCCATTGGGCGACCTTTCGCCTGCGCGCACGATGGGCGCGCGACCGCTGCGCAATATCCCTACGCTCGATCTGCTCAGGGATCGCGATGAGATCACTCAAAACGAGGGCCACAGCGCCGGTGCGCAAGCAGAAGAACTCCATCTGCGCTTTGCCCGCGCCGCCGTGACCTTTGCGGTGGTGATGATTGGCGTTTCTACCCTGCTGCTTGGTGGCTTTAGTCGCTTTGGCATCTGGAAGCAGGTTCTGGTGGCCTTTGTGCTGCTGATCCTGATTGAGGGTATGCGTGGCGTTGTCTCTGAGCCGGTCAGAGACAACGCGCAAATGTGGCCATTAATCTATCTGCCCGCAGCGATTGGCGTGCTGATATCCATGATTTTCCTGCATCTGGCGACACGTCCGCAGGCTCTGGCCCGCTTGAGGCCGCGCCGCAAGCAGGAGACGGCCACATGATCCTCGATCTCTACTACGCCAAGCGCTTTTTTCAGTGGTTTTTGGTGATTGCCGCTGTGTTGATGAGCCTTGTTATGCTGATTGACCTGAGCGAGCAGTTCCGCCGTTTCGATGGGCAGGATCTGCAATTCGGACAATTGCTGGAACTGACGCTTCTCAACACACCCGCAGCCCTGAATGAATTCCTGCCGCTGATCATGATCCTGACCACCATCGTTCTTTACGTGGGAATGGCGCGCAGCAGCGAACTCGTGGTCACGCGCGCGCTGGGGCGTTCTGGCATCCGGGCCTTGTTGCCGCCTGTGGTGGTTGCGCTGATCCTCGGTGGGCTGGCGGTGAGTACGCTCAACCCGATTGTTGCGGCCACCACAAATCGCTTTGACTCGCTGTCGGAAAGCTACCGGCAAACTGGCGGCCCGGCGGCCGTGTCGCTGAGTGGCGAAGGGCTGTGGTTGCGTCAGGGCGGCCAGAACGGGCAATCGGTCATACATGCTGCCAACTATCGCGGGGATGCGGAAAACCTGTTTCTCTATGATGTGTCGATCCTGACCTATACTCCGGACGGTGGCCCGACGCGGCGCACCATTGCAGCTGAGGCCCGGCTTGATGGCGAAGACTGGGTGCTGCGTGACGCAAAAGTCTGGCAGCTGATCGTTGGCGTCAACCCGGAGCGCAGCGCAAAAAGCTATGACGAATTGCGCCTGCCCACCACGCTGACCAATGAGCGCATTCGCGACACTCTTGGCTATGCGGAGGGGATTTCGATCTATGAGCTGCCCCAGACTATCAAGTCGCTCTCTGAGGCTGGGTTTTCGACCACCCGATTTCAGGTCTGGCTTCAGGTGGAACTGGCACGGCCCTTGTTCTTGGTGGCGATGGTGTTGGTGGGCGCGGCCTTTACCATGCGCCACACCCGCCTTGGGGGAACCGGCATTGCAGTGCTGACGTCGGTCCTGCTGGGTTTTGCCCTTTACTTTGTCCATAATTTCGCGCGGATACTTGGCGAAAACGGGCAGATTCCGATTTTGCTGGCCGCGTGGGCGCCGCCAGTGGCCTCGATACTATTGACGATGGGATTGCTCCTGCATGCCGAAGACGGTTGATTTCATAAAAAAGCGGCGAGGAGCGCTGCTGTCCACGGTTGTACCTTTGTGGCTGGGGCTTATGGCCGCGCCTGCGCTGGCGCAGACCTCGGCTCTGACATCAGAAGCCGTCGGCGCGGCCCCGGCAATGCTGGTGGCAGATCGGGTTTTTGTGTCCCCCGACCGCAAGCTTGTGGCCGAGGGCAATGTCGAAGCGTTTCAGGGCGATATTCGCCTGCAAGCCAATCGCATCACCTATGATCGTCAAACCGGTGTCCTCAATATGGAAGGACCGATCCGCATCGACCAAAGCGGCTCCATCACGGTGCTGGCCAATGCGGCGGAACTCGACAGTGGCTTGCGCAACGGGATTTTGCGCGGCGCGCGCATGGTATTTGACCAGCAGGTGCAACTGGCTGCCCTGCAGATGACGCGCGTTGAGGGGCGGTATTCTCAGCTCTATAAAACCGCCGTCACCTCCTGCCATGTCTGCGAAGACGGAAGCCCGCCCCTGTGGCAGATCCGCGCAGAGCGCATCACCCATGATGAAGCCGAACGTCAGCTCTATTTCGAAGGCGCTCAGCTGCTGATCAAGGATGTGCCGGTGTTCTATTTTCCGGCCCTACGCCTGCCCGATCCAACACTGGAACGCGCGGACGGTTTCCTTGTACCGTCGCTCTCCAGTTCCTCAACGCTCGGGCTTGGGCTGAAGCTGCCGTATTTTGTGACCATCGGGCCGCATAAAGACCTGACCATCACCCCTTATCTCTCTGAAAAAACCACCACGCTTGATCTGCGCTACAGGCAGGCCTTCCGCAATGGCGACATCGAAATCTCCGGTGCTTTCAGCCGCGACGATATTCAGCCCGATGACAGCCGGGGCTATCTATCGGTACGTGGTGATTTTGATATCCCTTATGATTTCAAACTGGGATTTGATCTCAAGACTGTCTCAGATGATGCCTATTACGCGGATTACGATATCTCGGATACAGACCGCATTCGGTCCGAATTGTCCCTGAACCGGGTGCGGCGTGATCAATTGATCGAAGGGAAGATCTACAACTACAAAAGCCTGCGCGACGCCGAAAATCAGGATTTCATCCCCTCGACGATCCTGACCGGTACATTTGAACAGCGCCTGTTTCCCAAATATGTCGGCGGCGAATTACGTCTGCGGCTGAATGCAGCGCAATTCACGCGAAAGTCATCGCTGGATGCCACGCTTGCGGATGCCAATGGACGCGATATGAGCCGAGTCTCCGCCGATGCCACATGGCTGCGCAGCTGGATTTTGCCTTGGGGCGTCGAATCCATCTGGACCGCAGGCATCGGTATCGACAGTTTTGCGCTCTCTGATGATGCCGCCTTTGACAATGACGCCACCCGCGTGACCCCAAAAGCCGCATTGACTCTGCGTCGCCCGATGACCCGCCAGACCGCCTCCGGTGCGGTGCAGGTGCTGGAACCGATCGTGCAATTTGGCTGGACCAATGTGAACGGCGACGACACGCCAAATGAGGCCAGCAATATCTCGGAATACGACCAAGGCAACCTGCTTGCTCTCTCACGTTTTCCGGAAACCGATGTGCGCGAAGACGGCGATACCCTGATTTACGGCGTGAATTTCGCGCATTTCGACACCACCGGCTGGTTTGCAACTGGCACCATCGCCCAGATTCATCGCGACCAAGCGCAGTCAGGCTTTACCTCTTCTTCGGGATTGGACGGACGAAACTCCAACGTGCTTGTGGCCGGTCAGTTGGGTTTGCGCAACGATCTGACCCTCACGGCGCGCACCCTGTTTGACGAAGAATGGTCGGTGACAAAGGCAGAATTTCGCGGCGATCTGGAGCGCGACCGGGTCTCTCTTGCGGGCAGCTACTTGTGGCTTCAGGCTGATCCTGCGGAAAACCGCGTGCAGGAAACCTCGGAACTGTGGTTTGACGGTGCCTATGACCTCAACCAGATTTGGCGCGCAAGCGCCAATATGCGCTATGACATTACCGATGGGCGCGCGACCCGTGCAGGCCTTGGTCTCACCTATCGCAATGAATGCGTGACCCTCGACCTATCGCTCAGCCGTCGCTATACCTCGACGACAAGTGTTGAGCCATCAACAGATTTCGGATTTACACTGTCGCTCAACGGCTTTTCCGTAAAGAGTGGCGATACAACAAGCAGGCGATCATGCAGCAATACGTAAACTTCCGCCAGATTCCGCTGGCCCTGATCAACTGGACCCGTCAGGCAACCTGCGCAGGCGGGCTGGCACTTGCGGTTGCATTGACGCTCCCCGCCGCCGATGTCGGGGCGCAGGGGCTGTTTTCGCCCGTGATCACCGTCAATGAGGATGTGATCACCACCTACGAGCTGCAACAGCGCGCCCGTTTCCTCACTGTGCTGGGCTCTGTTCAGGGTGATCCGCTGGAAACCGCCCGCAACGATTTGATCGAGGACCGCCTGAAACGTCAGGTCATGCGCGAAGTCGGGCTGACGCTGAGCGAAGACGAAATCACCGAAGGTATGCGTGAACTGGCGCAGCGTGCCAATCTGTCGCTCGAGGAATTCCTTTCTGGCCTGCGTCAGGCAGGTGTGGACCCGGAAACAGTGCGTGATTTCACCTCTGCCGGACTTGGCTGGCGCGAATACATTCGCGGCCGCTTCCTTGCGCAGGCCCGCCCGTCCGAGGCCGAAATTGACCGCGCCATGGGCACCGCGGGCACCGGTAGTGTGCAGGTGCTTCTGTCGGAAATCATCCTGCCACTCACCCAAGAAAACGCGGCGCAAATTCAGGAACTTGCCACTCAGATTTCCGAACTGAAGAACGAGGCGGCCTTTACCGCGTCTGCCGCGCAATTCTCAGCCTCCGACAGTAGCGCCAATGGCGGGCGTCTGCCGTGGATGTCGCTCAGCCGACTGCCGCCACAACTGCAAGAGGTTGTGCTTGGGCTGGAACCCGGCCAGATTACCCAACCTCTGCCCATGCAGGGCGCGATTGCAATTTTCCGCATGCGCGGTTTGCGCGAGGTCGACGGGCGCAGCGCCAGCTTTGCGGCGATTGATTACGCCACCTATCGCATTCCCGGCGGGCGCAGCGCCGAGGCTCTGGCACGCGCCACAGAGCTTCGCAATGAGATCGACACCTGTGATGATCTTTATGGCATCAACAAAGATCAAAACCCGGACATCCTATTCCGTGGCAGCAAAGCGCCCAAAGACATCCCACAGGATATCGCGCTGGAATTGGCACGGCTGGACGCCAATGAATCCTCAGCAACCCTCACCCGCGACAATGGCCAGACCCTGCTGTTCGTCATGCTCTGCGGTCGCACCACCGAATTGGTTGCCGCACAGGAAAACGCCCGCGCATCGGTGGCAAACGCATTGGTGCAGCAGCGCCTCAACGATCTTGCCGAAAGCCATGTGGAACAGCTGAAAGCCGACGCTCGGATCGAGATCCAATGACACCAACGCCGCAGGTGATTGCGCTCTCCTGCGGCGAGCCTGCGGGGATCGGACCGGAAATTGCCGTCGCCGCATGGGATCATCTGCGCGCCGACTGTCCTTTTGTCTGGATCGGTGATCCACGCCACCTGCCTGAGCACACGCAATGGCGGCAGGTAGATGCGCCTGCGGACGCACGTGATGTCTGCGCAACCGCCCTGCCCGTCATTCCGCTCGCATTTGCAGGCGATGCCGCCAAAGGCCGGGCTGATCCTAAGAATGCCGCCGGGGTGATCCAGTCCATTGAAACCGCGGTCGGCTTGGTCACATCCGGGCAGGCCTCTGCGGTCTGTACCGCTCCGATTCACAAAAAAGCGCTGATTGATGGGGCGGGATTCTCTTATCCGGGCCATACCGAATTCCTCGCCGCGCTCGCAGGCGTGGATCATGTGGTGATGATGCTCGCCAGCGCGCAGCTGCGCGTGGTTCCCGCGACCATCCATATCCCCTTAAGTGCCGTCCCAATGGCCCTCACACCCGCCCTCCTGCGTCAAGTCATTACCATCACCGCAAACGGCCTGCGCGATCAGTTCGGCCTCACGTCCCCGCGCATCGCCGTCACGGGCCTGAACCCCCATGCGGGCGAAGGCGGCGCCATGGGACAGGAAGAACTCGACTGGATCGCGGATCTGATCGCTGACATGCAACACGAAGGCCATGCTCTCACCGGTCCCCACCCCGCCGATACATTGTTTCATGCAGCGGCCCGGCAACGCTATGACGCAGCGATCGCAATGTATCACGACCAAGCGCTGATCCCGATCAAGACGCTGGATTTTGACAAAGGCGTCAATGTGACCCTTGGTCTGCCTTTTATCCGAACCTCTCCGGATCACGGCACCGCTTTTGACATCGCAGGCCGAGGCCTCGCTACCCCTTCAAGCCTCATTGAGGCACTGCGTCTTGCACAATCCATGGCGGCCACGCGCGCGGGCTGACCTGCCTCTTCTAACCCCAAATATCCCGGGGAGTGTGAGGGGCTGCGCCCCTCACCTGAATAAGCCTGTGCGCAGGGCATTTGCCCTGTGCACGACAAAAGCCGCTTTCCAGATCGGTATCGGCCCCTTATGAAGACGCATCATGAGCGCCATCGACAATCTCCCCCCGCTGCGTGAGGTCATCGCGACCCATCAGCTCTCGGCCCGCAAATCGCTGGGCCAGAATTTCCTTCTGGATCTGAACCTGACTGCGAAAATCGCGCGTCAGGCCGGAGATCTGACCGGCTGTGACGTGCTGGAAATCGGCCCCGGCCCCGGCGGCCTCACCCGAGGTTTGCTGAGCGAAGGCGCTCGCAAGGTGCTCGCCATTGAAAAAGACCAGCGCTGCCTGCCCGCGCTGGCAGAGATCGCCGATGCCCATCCGGGCCGCCTGGAGGTGATCAATGGCGATGCGCTGGAGATCGACCCGCTGGCGCATCTGACCCCCCCGATCCGGGTTGCGGCAAATCTGCCCTATAACGTCGGCACCGAACTGCTGGTGCGTTGGCTCACCCCAAAGGACTGGCCGCCCTTCTGGCAAAGCCTCACCTTGATGTTCCAACGCGAAGTGGCCGAACGGATCGTGGCGCAACCCGGCTCCAAAGCTTACGGGCGGCTTGCGATCCTTGCGCAGTGGCGCGCGGAGGCCAAGATCGCCCTGTCGCTGCCACCGGGGGCCTTTACGCCGCCGCCAAAAGTGTCCAGCGCCGTGGTCCATCTGACCGCCCTGCCAGAGCCGCGTTTCCCGGCCGATGCGGCCATCCTCAGCCGCGTGGTGGCTGCCGCCTTCAACCAGCGCCGCAAGATGCTGCGCGCCTCGCTCAAAGGCGTCTCGCCCCAAATCGAGGATCACCTGAACGCCGCAGGCATCCCGCCTACAGAACGCGCAGAGCAAGTCAGCCTAGAGGGGTTCTGTGCCCTCGCCCGCAGCCTCGCGCAGACCTGATCTCCCCGAGCGATCAAAAAAACACCCAACAACGTAAAAAACCCCGCAGCAAGCGCTACGGGGTTTTCTTTCATCTCATGCAAAGCAGCCTTATTCGGCGGCTTCCTGCGGCTCATCCGGCTTTGGTTTGGGCTTTGCGCGGCCGCGCTTTGGCTTGGCCTCTGCCTCCGGTTTTGCCTCGCCGGTCTCTCCATCTTTAGGAGCTGCCGGTTTGCGGCTGCGTGGTTTGCGCGCCGGCGCTTTCTTGGCAGGAGCAGCCTCGGGATCGGCGGTCTTGCCTTCCGGTGTTTCCACCAAACCGCTGTCATCCTGCGGCACCTGAGGCGCGGCCTCGCGCGGGTCGGCGATCTCGGGCTGTGGCCCATCACCTGCAGCAACCTCGGCCGCTTCGCGCTCCTGACGCTCCAGACGCTCGGCGCGCTCACGGTCACGCTCAGCTTGGCGTTCGCGGTTCTGGCGTTCCTGCTCTTCGCGCTTGGCTTCAATCTCGCGTTGCGCCTCGTTCAGCATACGCAGGTAATGTTCCGCGTGCTGCTGAAAATTCTCGGTTGCCACACGGTCATTTCCAAGCTGCGCATCGCGCGCCAGCTGGTTGTATTTATCGATGATTTGTTGCGGCGTTCCGCGAACCTTACCCTCGGGTCCAGAGCTGTCGAACACGCGGTTGACAACATTGGCCCCATTCGGGCGATTACGGTTCGACTTCGAACGCGAACGTGATTTTGACGATCTCATATGCCTAACGTCAGCCTTGGTTCTAATTGTCGAAGACCGCGTACCGCGCTTCCTGCGCATGGGCCTGCGAACGTTTTTGGGCTTGGCGTCGCCGAGAGGTCCGTTGACGTCCTCTTGCAACAGCGACACCTTGAGTAACCACGTTCCTCCGTCACAAACAAGGGGGGAACGTCGGTTTTTTGTCTCTTTTTGCATGGAGACTTCAAAATATAGCGCAATTGGGCCCTAAAGTCACGGATTTCGGCCCAAAACGACACGATCCCGACCATCGAGATCGGGCAGCACCGTCACCTCTAACAGGCCCGCAGCCCGCATCATTTCGGCCACAGCGGCCCCTTGGGTTGGACCGACCTCAACCAGCACACGGCCCCCTTGCGCCAGATGACGCCCAAGCCCCGCGCAAATCAGCCGATAAGCGCTTAGACCATCAGCCCCATCCGTCAGCGCCATTTGCGGCTCATGTTCGCGCACCTCTTCCGAGAGATCATCCATCTCGTTCAAGGCGATATAGGGCGGGTTGGAGACGATCAGGTCAAATTGGCCTTTGACGGCAGAGAACCAGTCCGACTGGCGAATGTCTGCCCGTGCCTCGACCCGGTGCAACACCGCATTGGCGCTGGCCTGCAGGCAGGCGGCCTCGCTCAAGTCCACACCGAGGCCCAGCGCGCCCTGCTGTTCCGCCAAGAGCGTCACCAGAATGCAGCCCGAACCCACGCCGAGGTCCAGCACGCGTTCGAATGGCTCTGAGAGGGCAGCTTCGATCAGGATCTCAGTTTCGGGGCGCGGATCCAGCACATCCGCTGAGACCTTGAACCGGCGCCCGTAGAAATCCCGCTCGCCGATCAGATGCGACACCGGCACCCGGATCGCCCGCAGGGAAATCAGCTGGTCGTAGCGCTCTGCCACCTCGTGCGAGAGCTCTTCTGGTGCAATCAGCGTCACCCGCGCCGCCTCAATGCGCGCCGCATGGGCCAACAGCACCCGCGCGTCGCGCGCCGGATCATCCACCCCGGCGGCCCGAAGACGTGCGGTCGCAGCAACCATGGCCTGCGCGGCAGTGGTGGTCATTGCCCCATCTCCGCCAGCAGTTTCGCCTGATGTTCGGAAATCAGCGCATCGATGATCTCATCCAGATCTCCCCCCATGATCTGCTCCAGCTTATAAAGCGTGAGGTTGATCCGGTGATCCGACATGCGCCCCTGTGGGAAATTATAGGTGCGGATGCGTTCCGAGCGATCCCCCGACCCCACCTGAGAGGCGCGATCCGCCGAGCGTTCGCTGTCGATGCGTTGCCGTTCCAGATCATATAGCCGGGTTTTCAACACCTGCATTGCGATCTCGCGGTTGCGGTGTTGGGATTTCTCGGAACTCGTCACCACCAGTCCGGTGGGCAGGTGCGTGATCCGCACCGCCGAGTCGGTGGTGTTCACGTGCTGCCCGCCCGCACCGGAAGAGCGCATGGTATCAATGCGCAGGTCATTGGCGTCGATCTTGATATCCACGTCCTCGGCCTCCGGTAGCACCGCCACCGTGGCCGCAGAGGTGTGAATGCGCCCGCCACTCTCGGTGACAGGCACCCGCTGGACACGGTGCACGCCGCTCTCATACTTGAGCCGGGCAAAGACACCATCGCCATTGATCCGCGCCACCAATTCCTTGAGCCCGCCCAGTTCGGAGACCTGCTCTTCGATCACGTCGATCTTCCAGCCCTGCGCCTCGGCATAGCGGCTGTACATACGGTAAAGATCACCGGCAAACAGCGCCGCCTCATCGCCCCCGGTTCCGGGACGGATTTCCAGGATCGCCGCACGGCTGTCGGCTTCATCTTTGGGCAAGAGCGCCAGTTGCAGCGCATGCTCCGCCTCTGGCAGCGCCGCCTTCAGGGTGGGAATTTCTTCTTCTGCCAGCGCCTTCATATCCGGATCGGCCAGCATTTCCTCAGCCTCGGCCAGATCACTCAGCAACTGGCGATAGGCGCTAATTTGCTCTGCAACCGGGCGCAGGTCGGAATATTCCTTGGCGAGTTTTGCAATGTCGCCGCCTGCCCCATCGGCCATTGCGGCTTCAAGGTACTGATAGCGTTGCAGGATCTGTTCCAGCCGGTCTTCGGGGATCATGTCGTGGCGTGTCTCGCTGTTGGGTGCGCCTCTTGCTTTGGCGCGGGGCTTCACCTGTGATAGGCTAGAGCCATGAAACATGCCAGTGGTCTTGTCCGGTTTGCAGCCTGCGCCGCTCTTGCGGCGGGGGCTGCTTTTGCGCCATTCGCGCGGGCCGATGTCACCGGCCCTGGCGGCAAAACCATTGATTGCTACTGCACCGACACCAAAGGCGGGCGTATTGAGCTGGGCGAAACCATCTGCCTGCAGGTGGATGGGCGCATGTTCATGGCGCAGTGCCAAATGTCGCTGAATGTGCCGATGTGGCGCAAGATCGAGGATGGCTGTCTCTCGGCGGCAAACCGTTTCAGCCCGGCGCCCGGCCCAACGGGAGCGGATCAGCAAAGCTGATCTGGCGACGGGCGGGAGCCTCCCCCGCATGGGTTTGTCTTTACTCGGATGCGCGTTCCGGCAAGATGCAGAGCAGTTCGTAGATCAGGTTGGCCGCCACCAATGCGGTATTGCCCGACGGGTCATAGGGCGGCGACACTTCCACCAGATCGCAGCCCACCACATTCAGCCCCTTAAAGGCCCGGATCAGCTCCAGCGCCTGCATGGTGGTCAGCCCGCCGATTTCCGGCGTGCCGGTGCCCGGCGCAAAGGCCGGATCAAGGCTGTCGATATCATAGGAAATATAGACCGGACGCGCGCCAATATCGCGGCGAATTTCCGCGCCCATATTGTGCAGCGAACGGTTCCACAGCTCGGACGCCAGGAAGTGCTGAAAGCCCCAGCCCTGTGGTTCCTTGAAATCATCCGGCCCATAGCCGGTGCCCCGCAGACCGATCTGATAGACCTTGTCGGCCTCCAGAAGCCCCTCCTCGTAGGCGCGGCGGAATACCGTGCCATGGGTTTCCTTCTCGCCGAACATCTCGTCATTGACGTCTGCGTGTGCATCCACATGGATCACCGCGACGGGGCCGTGTTTGCGCGCAATCGCGCGCAGGATCGGCAGGGTGATCGAATGATCTCCCCCCATCGCCAGCGGCATCACCCCGGAGGCAAGGATCGCATCATAGCTTTCCTCGATGATGCGCAAGGAGTCCGCAAGGTTGAACGTGTTGATCGCCAGATCGCCAATATCCGCGATATTGAGGGTCTCAAACGGTGCAGCACCCGTGGTCATGTTATAGGGGCGGATCATCGCGCTCTCGGCGCGGATCTGCTTGGGACCAAACCGGGTGCCGGACCGCCAGGATGTGCCGATGTCCATTGGCACGCCCAGAACGGCCACATCCAGCCCCTCCAGCGAGGTGGCCTGCGGCAGTCGCATAAACGTCCCCGGCCCGGAAAACCGTGCCAGATCATTGCCACTGATGGGTTGATTGAACTCGCTCATCGTCCTGTCATCCTCCAGCCCAGAAGGCAGATAATACTCATGGCCACATGGGCGCCCGCGATGGCGGTGGCGCCTGTGGTGTCAAAGGGCGGAGAAACCTCGACGATATCGCCGCCCACAATGTTGATGCCGCGCAGGCCCTTCAGGATGGCCTCTGCCTGCGCGGTGGTAAGACCGCCCCAGACCGGCGTACCGGTGCCCGGCGCATAGGCCGGATCAAGGCAGTCGATGTCAAAGGTCAGATAGACTGGCCGGTCGCCCAGAACCTCGCGAATCCGGCGCGCGGTCTCGACCGGGCCGATTTCATGCACGGTGGGTGCGTCGATGGTCGGCACGCCGAGATTGTCCTCATTGGTGGTGCGAATGCCCACCTGCACCGAAGTTGCCGGATCAATGATGCCGGATTTCACAGCCTTGTAGAACATAGTGCCATGATCGACGCGGCTGAAATCATCATCGGCCCAGGTATCGCTGTGGGCATCGAAATGCAGCAACGAGATCGGCCCGTATTTCTCAGCATAGGCCTTGAGGATCGGAAAGCTCACATAATGGTCGCCGCCAATCGCAACCGAGGCGGTCTCCGTCGCCAGAATGCCCCAGATATGGTCCGTCAGCGTGTCGGGAAAGGCCGGAACATTGGCATAATCAAACGCCAGGTCGCCATAATCCACAATCGCCAGTTCGCTTGCAGGACATATATCCCATCCATAAGGCGCATCCGGGCTTTGCAAGGCAGATGCCTCACGCACCGCACGCGGACCAAGCCGGGTGCCGGGCCGGTTGGTCACCGCCTGATCAAAGGGGATGCCCGTGACCGCAATATCCGCGTGGGTCAGATCCTTGCTGTAGCGCCGTCGCAGAAACGATGTTGCCCCGCCAAAGGTATTCTCAAAGCTGAGACCCTTAAGATCCTCGCGGGTAAAGGCTTGATCGACCTGTGTTTTTGCGTCTTCCAGCGCCATGTCGGACTGCTCCCTATTCTCGGGTTATGCTCACGTCCTAGCCAATGCAGGCGGGCTTGTCATCCGAAAGCCCGCCGCCGATTGCGATTTCACGCCAAAGGCTGTGCTTTCTCCACCAGACGGGCAAAGAACGACGCCCCGACCGGAGAGATCTCATCGTTGAAATCATATTCCGGGTGATGCAGCCCGGCTGTGTCGCCTTGGCCAAGGAACAGATAAGCCCCGGGACGGGCTTGCAGCATGTAAGAGAAATCCTCTGCCCCCATCTCGCGGCCCGCATCCCCCTGCACATTGGCATCGCCCGAGATTTCGCGCGCAATATCGGTGGCAAAGGCTGCCTTGTCGGCATCATTGATGGTGGCCGGATAGCCAACCGCATAATCAAGCTCTGCGTCCACACCGTAAGCCACCGCACAGCCCTTCACGATCTCATCAAAGCGCGCCATCACCATGCGCTGCACCTCCGGATTGAAGGTGCGCACCGTGCCGTTGATATAGGCGGTTTCGGGGATCACATTGTCGACGGTGCCGGTGTGGATCTGAGTGACGGAAATCACCAGATCCTCGGTCGCATGATGGTTGCGGCTGACGATGGTCTGGATCGCTTGCGCCATGCCACAGGCGGCCATCACCGGATCACGGGTCTCATGCGGCATTGCACCATGGCCACCCAGCCCTTTGATGTTGATGGTAAACTCATCCACCGCCGCCATCAGCGCGCCCGGCGTAGTGACAAAATGGCCAACCGGTAGCCCCGGCGCATTGTGCAACGCGTAGACTTCCTTGATGTCAAAGCGCTCCATCACGCCTTCCTCAACCATGATCTGCGCGCCGCCGATCACCTCTTCGGCGGGCTGGAACAACAGCGCCACCCGGCCTTTGAAATTGCGCGTCTCGGCCAGATATTTCGCCGCGCCGAGCAGCATCGTGGTGTGCCCGTCATGGCCACAGGCATGCATTTTCCCCGGTTCCTGAGACTTGTAGTCCAGATCGCGCACCTCAGTGATCGGCAGCGCGTCCATATCCGCGCGCAGACCAAGGGTCGGCCCCTCGCCTTGACCCTTGATGATGGCGACGATCCCGTTCTGCGCGATCCCGCCGTGGATCTCGTCAACGCCCAATGTCTCAAGAATCTCAGTCACATATGCGGCGGTCTTTACGGTGTCCAATCCCAGTTCAGGGATCTGGTGAAGATGGCGTCGCCAAGTCTTCATGTCTTCGGCATAATCGGCGATGCGGTTCACGACCGGCATGGGGTGGACTCCTGTCAAATAGTCGGGATGATGCAGCAGAACACGAAATCCCGGGCAGGTGCAATGAGCGACGACAGGTTGATCCACGATGAAAATGCAGGAATCGAACGGCTCTTGGAAATCATGCGTCGCCTGCGCGATCCCAAAACCGGCTGCCCATGGGATATCGAACAAAGCTTCGCCACTATCGCGCCCTATACCATCGAAGAGGCCTATGAGGTCGCCGACGCCATTGAGCGCGAAAAATGGGACGAGTTGAAAGGCGAGTTGGGCGATCTTCTGTTCCAATCGGTTTTTCACGCGCAGATGGCCAAGGAAGCCGGGCATTTCACCTTTCAGGACGTGGTCACCACCATGTCCAACAAGATGGTCTCGCGCCATCCTCATGTGTTCGGGGACGAGAGCCGCGATAAATCCGCCGACCAGCAAACGCAGGATTGGGAGACGATCAAAGCCGCCGAACGCGCTGCCAAGGCAGAGACAGGCGCGCTGGATGGTGTCGCCGTGGGGCTGCCTGCACTTTTGCGCGCTTACAAGCTGCAAAAACGGGCCGCACGTGTGGGGTTTGACTGGCCCTCCGCCCACAACGTGCTGGCCAAGATCGCCGAAGAATCTGCCGAGTTGGTCGAGGCCCAAGAGCGCCTCACTCAGGATGAAGTCGAAGAAGAGTTTGGTGACCTGTTATTCGTGATGGCCAATCTGGGCCGTCATCTCGGCGTTGAACCCGAAGCCGCCCTGCGCCGCACCAACGCCAAATTCACGCGCCGTTTCAGGGGCGTAGAGGCCAAACTTGCCGCTCGTGGCAAGCGCGCAGAGGACAGTGAGTTGGCTGAAATGGACGCACTTTGGAACGACGTAAAAGCTGAGGAAAAAGCCCGCAGCTAACCCGCCCGTCCGGCCTTTGACGCCGGAACTTTGATCATCTGTTGTGCGCTTGCGCCCGAAGAGTTTAGCCGTGCAATGCACAGACCCCGGTTTGTCACCGCCCACTTACCCCGATGGAGCCCCCAATGCCCCCCCGCAAAATTATCATCGACACGGACCCGGGACAGGACGATGCGGTCGCAATCCTGCTGGCTTTGGGCTCTCCCGAAGACATTGATCTGCTCGGGATCACCACGGTCGCCGGAAATGTGCCGCTGGCCCTGACGCAAAAGAACGCCCGCATCACCTGCGAAGTTGCAGGACGGCCAGAGGTCAAAGTGTTCGCCGGCTGTGATGCCCCGCTGGAGCGCCCCCTTGTCACGGCCGAACATGTCCACGGCAGCACTGGCCTCGACGGGCCGGATCTGTTTGAGCCCACCATGGCGTTGCAGGACCAGCATGGCGTCGAGTTTATCATCGACACCCTGCGTGCAGAGGCCCCCGGCACTGTGACCCTCTGTCCTCTCGGCCCGCTCACCAATATTGGCGCGGCTTTTCGCAAAGCTCCCGATATCATTGATCGCGTTCAGGAAATCATCCTGATGGGAGGCGCTTATTTCGAGGTCGGCAATATAACCCCGGCTGCAGAATTCAACATCTACGTCGATCCCGAAGCCGCCCGGGACGTCCTCGCCTCGGGCGTCAAGATCACCATGATACCGCTTGATGTCACTCACAAGGCGCTGACCTCGCGGGCACGGGTTCAGGCCTTTCGCGACCTTGGCAGCCGCGTCGGCAACTTCACCGCAGATATGCTTGATTTCTTTGAACGATTTGACGTTGAGAAATACGGCTCCGAAGGTGGCCCGCTGCATGACCCTTGTGTGATTGCCTACCTGATCCAACCAGAACTGTTCTCCGGCCGCCACATCAACGTCGAGATTGAGACCGCCTCTCCCCTGACCCTCGGGATGACAGTTGCGGACTGGTGGGGCGTCACAGACCGCCCAGCCAACGCGCTGTTCATCGGCGATGTCGATGCAGACGGTTTTTTTGCCCTGCTGACCGAACGGCTGGGCCGACTATGAGTGCCTCTCTACATCTCGCCCGCCCCGAAGATCTGGAAAAACTGCTCACCTTGGTGCAGGGGTTTCACGCCGAAGAAGGCATCGACAGCACGGATGAGCAACGGCGCGGCGCGCTGCTGCCGCTCCTCGAAGGGATCCCCTATGGCGCAATCTACCTGATCGGCCCGGTGCGTGCGCCTATCGGCTACATCATTGTGACCTTCACGTGGTCAGTGGAATTTGGTGGCCTCGATGGGATGATTGATGAGTTCTTCATTCGCCCCGCGGTGCGCGGACGCGGCATCGCCACCGAGGTGCTTCACGCCCTGCCCCGCACCCTTGCAGAGGCAGGCGTGCGCGCCCTGCACCTTGAGGTTGATCGCGACAATGAACCCGCAATCAAACTCTACACCCGCGCCCGCTTCAGCGCCCGCGAGCGGTACATTCTCATGAGCCGCGCGCTCTAATCGACGCCGCCGTCTTTTCAGCTTTTAATAAATATCTCGGGGAGCGCGAGGGGCTGGCCCCTCGCCCCGTCACCTCACCGCTTGATCAAAGGGATATGCGGGGCGCGCCCTTCTGGGATCAGACCTGAAATCCGCGGATCATCCGCAATTTCAACAGCGCGCCCGTAAGGCACAAACCCCGAGCGCTTATAAAACCCCAATGCCTGCGGACTGTCGAGCGTACAGGTATGCACAAAGAAGCGGTTGATATCGCTGGAAAATGCACGCGCAATGGCATGTTCCATCAGCCAGCGCCCCACGCCGCCGCCGATCAGATCTGCGGACAGGCCAAAGAACGACAATTCGCAATCCCCGTTCGCCATCCACTCCAGTTCCAACAGGCCCAGATCCTCGCCCTGTTTTTGCACCGACCAAACCTCGACCGCATCCGATTTCAGATGCGCCGCAAGGTCCGCCTCCTCACAAAGCAGGCGTGAAAACCACAGGTAATCCTCGCCTACAAGACGGTAGAGACCACGATACCACGCCACGGAAGGCGCATCATGCAACGCCAACGTCAGATCTGGCTGTGGCGCGCTCTTACGCGGCTTTGGGCGTGCTTTCATCTCCAGATAGGTCACAACGGACGCCAGCTTTCCCGCAGGCAGATCGGTGATGCCATCCGGCAAGGTTGGGGCAAATGTCATAGCGCGCATCCGGGTATTTTGTATCCAATCACCCCATGACTAAGCCGCTGCCCTCGCTTGCACAACCCCTGCGCCAAACGCAAAACGCCCCGGATCGCTCCGGGGCGCCTGCCATCAAAGATGTGCGTAAAAATCAGCCCTTGAGGATCGAACGCCCCGCATATTCCGCGATCTCGCCGAGGGTTTCCTCGATACGGATCAGCTGGTTGTATTTCGCGAGCCGGTCAGAACGCGCCAGCGAGCCGGTTTTGATCTGACCGCAGTTGGTCGCGACGGCGAGGTCGGCGATGGTGGCATCCTCGGTCTCGCCAGAGCGGTGCGACATCACATTGGTATAGCGCGCGCGATGCGCCATATCGACCGCTTGCAGGGTCTCGGTGAGCGAGCCGATCTGGTTCACCTTCACCAGCATGGAGTTGGCGCAACCGCGCTCAATGCCTTCTGCCAGACGCACCGGGTTGGTCACGAACAGATCGTCGCCCACCAGCTGCACCTTATCGCCAATCTGGTCGGTCAACGCCTTCCAGCCGTCCCAGTCATCCTCCGACATGCCGTCCTCGATCGAGATGATCGGGTAGTCATTGACCAGAGCGGCCAGATAGGCGGCGTTTTCTTCCGAGGTCAGGGTCTTGCCTTCACCGGACAGGACATATTTGCCGTCTTTGTAGTACTCAGTGGCTGCACAATCGAGCGCGAGGTAGATCTCCTCGCCGGGCTTGTAACCCGCCTTCTCGATGGACTTCAGAATGAAATCAAGTGCTTCACGGGTGGAGGCAATGTTGGGGGCAAAGCCACCCTCATCGCCGATCCCGGTGGACAGACCCGCCGCCGACAGTTCTTTTTTCAGGGTGTGGAATACCTCGGACCCCATGCGGACCGCGTCGCGGATGTTTTCCGCAGCCACCGGCATGATCATGAATTCCTGAATGTCGATCGGGTTGTCCGCGTGCTCGCCGCCGTTGATGATGTTCATCATCGGCACCGGCAGAACCCGTGCCGCCGCGCCGCCGACATAGCGATAGAGCGGCTGGGTGGTGAAATCCGCTGCCGCCTTGGCCACCGCCAGCGACACGCCGAGGATGGCGTTTGCGCCCAGACGGCTCTTGTTTTCGGTGCCGTCGAGTTCGATCATCGCGCGGTCGATGGAGACCTGCTCGGTCGCATCAAAGCCCACCAGTTCATCGGCGATCTCGCCATTGACGGCTGCAACCGCCTCAAGGACGCCCTTGCCCATGTAACGGGACGTGTCGCCGTCGCGCTTTTCCACCGCCTCATAGGCACCGGTCGATGCGCCAGACGGCACCGCCGCGCGGCCCATGGTGCCGTCTTCGAGAACGACATCGACTTCGACGGTGGGGTTGCCCCGGCTGTCGAGGATCTCGCGGGCGTGAATGTCGATAATGGTGCTCATCGCAAATGGTCCCTCACTGTGACACGATTTGCCCCCGGTCATAGCAAGCCCGTGTAAAAAGTAAACCGGACGCGTTATCGCTAACGGTCGTTATTCGAGAGGTTTAACCCTAACATTGGGAAATTTTCTTCCCTGCCTTCGCTCCCCACTCCTCGCGCCGCGACAAAAATGACGCGGCAGCGGCGTGAAGCATCACGATGGTAGCGCTCACCCTTGCGTGTAATTCTTAACAGATCAAGCATGCGCGCATGTCCAAACCCATCCGATTCCACGAATTTCTTCTCAGCAACGCGCCCTATCTTTCGGCGGGTGTGCTGCTGACCTTTCTGTCGAGCTTTGGGCAGACCTTTTTCATCTCGGTCTTTGCCGGACAGATCCAGACGGAGTTTGGTCTCAGCCATGCGGGCTGGGGCGGGCTTTATATGGTGGGCACCACGGCCTCGGCTCTGTTGATGGTGGCGGCGGGGGGGCTCTCGGACATTCTGCGAGTGCGTCAGCTCGGTGCCCTTGTGCTCTGTGGGCTGGCGGCGGCCTGCGTGCTGATGGCGCTCAATCACAGCTACTGGGTCTTGCCGCTGTCGATATTCGCGCTGCGGTTCTTTGGTCAGGGCATGAGCACCCATCTGGCGATCGTCGCCATGGCGCGGTGGTTTGTCGCCACGCGCGGACGGGCGCTGTCGATTGCGGCACTTGGCGTTGCCCTTGGGCAGGCCCTCTTGCCACTGATCTTTGTGGCACTGATGACGATACTGGACTGGCGCACGCTCTGGCTCGTCAGCGCTGCCGTTTGCCTTATGGGCGCACCTGTGTTGGTGCGGTTGCTCTCGCAGGAACGCACGCCGCAATCCTCCTCAGAGGATGTCAGCAGCACGGGCATGGACAACCGCCACTGGACCCGCTGGGAGGCCCTGCGCTCCCCGGTGTTTTGGTTGATGGTGCCATCCATTCTGGGCCCTGCCGCCTTCACAACGGCATTCTTCTTTCACCAGCTCCATTTTGCTACAACCAAAGGCTGGACCCTTCTGGAACTGGTGGCGTATTTCCCCTTTTTCACCGTGATGTCGGTCGTCTCCATGCTGGTGGCGGGCTGGGCGCTGGACCGCTGGGGCGCCACACGGCTGATGCCGCTTTATCAGCTGCCCTTGGTCGCGGCCTTCATCATCTTTGCCACCGTCTCCAGCGGCGTGGGCATGGCCGCGGGGTTCCTCTGCATGGCGGCCTCGGTCGGGGCGCATTCGGTGCTGCCCAGCTCGTTCTGGGCCGAAGTTTTCGGCACCCGCAACATCGGCGCGATCAAGTCACTGGTGATGGCGGTCATGGTCTTTGGCACCGCCGTCGGGCCGGGCCTGACCGGGCTGCTGATCGACCTTGGCATCAATTTTGACAAGCAAGGCTATGGGATCGCAGTATATTTCCTGCTCACCACCCTCTGCATGGTGTTCGGTGTTGCAACCGCGCGCGCGCGGCTGGCGACAGCGCCCGCCTGAGATCAGGCAGGCTGTACCGCCATCCGCGCGGCCCGGCGAGCCAGACGGCGTTCACGCACAAAGGTATAAAGCCCGGTGGCAATGATCAGCGCCGACCCCAGCAGCGTCATCGCATCGGGGCGCTCGGAAAACACAATCGCGCCGCCAATCATTGAAAACACCAGACGCGAATAGCGAAACGGTGTGATGACCGCCGCGTCGGCAATTCGCGTCGCTGTGACAATCCCATAATAAGCCACCACCCCAAAGATCGTGCCCCCTGCGAGCATCCCCCACTCAAAAGAGGTCGGCGCAACCATTGTCTGTGGCGTGAACAACAGCATCGCTCCGCCCGCGACGACAACCGCAAGATAGGCCTGAACGCTCACCACAGAGGACGGAATGCTTGCGGGCATCCGGCGGGTCATCAGATCACGCGCAGCCACGCAGAGCACCGAAACCAGCACCAACAGCGCGTTGGGCTCGAACCCTGCCAATCCCGGACGGATAATGATCAAAACACCGACAAAGCCCACAAAGATCGCACTCCACCGGCGCCAGCCCACTTGTTCCCCCAGAAACAAGGCCGCGCCCATGGTGATCGCCAGCGGCGTCGCCTGAAACACCGCCGCCACCACCGAGATGTCGACCAAGGCCAGCGCGGTGGCAAAGCTCATCGCAGCGCCCCCTTCTGCCAAGGCGCGCAACACAGGCATCGGCTGCCATGCATCGCGGCTCCAGAGGCTTTGTTTTTGCAGACGCAATGCGACAAAGAACACAACACCCGCGCCAAGACCGATGAACAAAAGGATCTGGCCCACAGCGAGGCTGCCGGAGAGTTGCTTGATGAACAGATCCTCGATGGTAAAGCCAACCATCGCGATCAGCAGCAGCACAATACCTTTGACATTATCCATGGGGCGCGCGTCCTTGGCGAAAGCTCGGAAATTGTGCCAGCCATCGCGCGATGCGACCGCATGACGCAAGGCCCAAATCATGCCCGCATCAGCAGAAGTTGTGACGCCATGCATTCACAACGCTGATAGGTCATCCACCGGCGGGATAAGGATTGTCATGGAGATAAAGCCAGCCTGACGCGGTTCAGCCGTTCTTTTTGAGTGGCACGCCATAGAGTTCGAGCTTGTGGCCCTTAAGCTGATAACCCAGCTTTTTGGCGATTTTTTCCTGCAGCTCCTCGATTTCCGGATCACAGAATTCGATCACCTCACCGCTGTTCAGATCGATCAGATGGTCATGATGATCGCGGTCTGCGTCCTCATAGCGCGCACGCCCATCGCCGAACTCAAGCCGTTCAAGAATGCCTGATTCTTCAAAAAGTTTGACGGTGCGATAGACCGTCGCCAAAGAAATACCGGAATCCTGCGCATTGGCGCGGGCATGCAATTCTTCCACATCCGGGTGGTCGTCGCTTTCCTGCAGGACGCGGGCAATGGTGCGCCGCGGTCCGGTCATACGCAGGCCGCGGGCCTCGCAGCGGGAGATAATCGTATCTGTCATGCCTGTTACGTCCCTGTCGTTCACTGCGGGGTCCCTTGCTTGGCGCTTCTTTTTAGCGAATGCAAGCGACATCGCAAACAGGCAACTTGCCGCCCCCACCATTGACATTTGTGCTGCGCCACGCCATTTGCGCCTCAGGCACACCCTCTGCCGCGTGAGCAGAGATCCGCAGCATCGCCAGCCCGTCAATGGTTTGGCCCGCCCCTGCCCCCTTGCACTTGCTGATGTCAGCAGGCGTTGAATGGGCAGTTTGCAACGGATCTTGTCGGATGCCATGGTTCCAAGATCACGCGTGGGGCTAGTTGCGGCAGATCGACCGAACGGCATGCGGCCGTCTGGGTCTGAGGTCTCCGCCCCACTGAATGATCGGGAGGTACGGCTGCACGCCTGCCCCCGAAACGGATGTGCGCCTGCGGGCGGCAGCCGTTGAGAGGACGTTGAATGACTGAATTTTCCACGATGGATCTGCCCAAGCACCTGCACACCCGCATGGAAGCCATGGGCTTTAACACCCCCACCCCCATTCAGGCGCGCGCGATTCCGCATGCTCTGAATGGTCAGGATGTGCTGGGTCTCGCCCAGACCGGCACCGGCAAGACCGCGGCCTTTGGCGTGCCGCTGGTGGCGCAGATGCTGGAATATGGCCAAAAGCCCGCCGCCGGGACCGTGCGCGGTTTGATCCTTGCCCCGACGCGCGAGCTCGCAAACCAGATCGCTGAAACCCTGCGTGGCCTCACCGAAGGCAGCCCGCTCAAGACCGGGCTGGTGGTTGGCGGTGTCTCCATCAATCCGCAGATCAACCGCCTGTCCCGTGGCACCGACATTCTGGTCGCCACGCCCGGACGTCTCTTGGATATTCTCGACCGCAAGGCGCTGGATCTGGGATCTTGTGACTTTCTGGTTCTGGACGAGGCTGACCAGATGCTGGATCTGGGCTTTATCCATGCCCTGCGCAAGATCGCAGCGCTTCTGCCCGAAAAGCGCCAGACCATGCTGTTCTCGGCCACGATGCCCAAGCAGATGAACGAGATCGCAAATGCCTATCTCAAGAGTCCCGTGCGCATTGAGGTGACCCCTCCGGGCAAGCCCGCCGCCAAGGTGACACAGTCCGTGCATTTCATTGCCAAGGCAGAGAAACTCAGCCTTCTGAAGGAGTTGCTGGCCAAACATGATGGCGAGCGTACGCTGGTCTTTGGCCGCACCAAACACGGCATGGAAAAGCTGATGAAGGTGCTGGACAAGGCAGGCTTCAAGGCCGCCGCGATCCACGGTAACAAAAGCCAGGGCCAGCGCGAACGGGCGTTGAAGGCCTTTAAGTCAGGCGAGATCACCGTTCTGGTGGCGACGGATGTGGCGGCACGCGGGCTGGATATTCCGGATGTGAAATACGTCTATAACTACGAGCTGCCCAATGTGCCGGATGCCTATGTGCACCGGATCGGCCGCACCGCGCGTGCGGGCAAGGATGGTCAAGCCGTTGCCTTCTGTGCCCCCGATGAGATCGGCGATCTGAAGGCGATCCAGAAAACCATGGGCATCACCATTCCCGTGGCCTCGGGCCGCGCTTGGGAAGAACTGCCCGATCCGGCCGCGAAACCCGCGCGTGGTGGCGGACGTGGTCGCCCCGGTGGCGGTGGCGGTGGTGGCCGTGGCAAAGGCAGCGGCAAGCCCGGTGGCGGGCGCCGTCGTTTTGGCGGTGGCAAATCCGAAGGGCAGCCCGGTGGTGGCGAAGCCCGGAACTCCGCTGGCGGTGGCGGGCGGCGGCGCAAATCCTGATCGAAGCGCCCTTTCGAACAGCGCGCCTACGGCGCGCAGGCTCAAGATCCGTGGATCTTGAGCCTCCCTCCCGGGCATCCTCCCGCCCCTTTCGTAGGCGCTAAAGCGCCAACAAAAGCGTTGGGCCGCGCAGGCCGCGCCGAAGGCGCGGCCTGCGCCCCCGGGCGGCGCGGAATGCGGCGCAAAACCTCTTGGCTTGGCAGAGCAGACCCTTTTGCTCAGGTGCCGCAGAACGTCGCCTGTACAACCTCATCCTCCGCAGGGGGGCGGCGCAGATCGGCAAATTCTTCGCTGGTCTCAAACGGCGCCGCCAATGCGGTCATCAGACGCTCAAACGGTGCATAATCACCTGCCACCGCCGAAGCGATCATTTGCTCGATCCGGTGGTTGCGCGGGATCAAAACCGGGTTGGCGCGCGCCATTCGCGCTTGGGTATCCGTTTCACGTTGTATACGCTCTTTCCAGCGCGCCTCCCAAGCGTCAAAGCTTGCAGGATCAAGAAACTGATCGCGGGCATTTCCCTCCAGAAGCGCGCGGAAGCTATTGGTGAAATCGGCCTGCCCTTGCGCCATCACTTGCAGCAGATCGCTCACCAATTCCAAATCGCCCTCAGCGACAGTGCCGATGCCAATCTTTGCACAGAACTGGCGCAGCCATGCTTCTTGCAACAGATCCGGCATAGCGTGGACGATTTCGGTTGCTTCTTCCAGCACGCTTTCGGGATCGTCCTCCAGCTGGATCAACGCCGTGGCGAGTTGCGCGAGGTTCCAGACCGCGATCTGCGGCTGGTTCGCATAGGCATAGCGCCCGGTGCGATCAATCGAGGAAAACACCCGGTTTGGATGATAGACATCCATAAAGGCACAGGGGCCATAGTCGATGGTTTCCCCTGCGATGGAGGAGTTATCCGTATTCATCACCCCATGAATGAACCCCACGCCCATCCACGCGGAGATCAGCTTTACCTGTGCATCCCGCACCGCCCGCAGCAATCCCATCGGCCCCTGCGCCTCCGGGTAGTGGCGGGCAATGGCATAGTCCGTGAGGGTCCGCAACGCCTCGTGATTGCCGCGCGCAGCAAAGATCTGAAAGGTGCCCACGCGCAGGTGGCTCCGCGCCACACGGGTCAGAACCGCCCCGGGCAAGCCCCCCTCGCGCCAGACCGTCTCGCCCGTTGCCACGGCTGCCAGCGCCCGCGTGGTCGGGATACCCAGCGCGTGCATGGCCTCAGAGACCACATATTCCCGCAGAACCGGGCCGAGCCATGCGCGCCCGTCGCCATTGCGCGAATAAGGCGTGGGACCCGAGCCTTTAAGCTGGATATCACGGCGAATGCCATCGGTGCCCACAACCTCGCCCAAAAGCACCGCGCGCCCATCGCCAAGCTGCGGGTTGTAGCTGCCAAACTGATGCCCCGCATAAAGTTGCGCCAGCGGGTCAGCCCCCTCAGGCACCACATTGCCACCAAAGATGCCGGCCAGTTCCTCATCGCGCCCGCGGGTGATCCCTAACCGGGCGGCAAGCGCGTCATTGAAGGCAACGAGCCGAGGGGACTTTACCGGGGTTGGGGCCTGCCGGCTGTAGAACTCGGGCGCAAGTTGCGCATATGTATTGTCAAACGGGATATCGAGGGTCATGGGCCAAACATATGCCGCCGCACCCGAATTACCACCCGCAATCACACCAACTCCGGAGCCGTAGTGCATGACGCAGGACATGAGCGCAGATGAGATTATCCAGATCCTTGGACTGGAACGTCACCCCGAGGGCGGCTGGTACCGCCAGACCTGGGTTGAGGACACCGGCGAGGACCACCGTGGCCCCTCGTCTCGGCCCTGTGGCACCTGCATCTACTTCCTGCTTAGCGCAGGCGAGCGCAGCCACTGGCACCGGGTCGATGCCACGGAAATCTGGCTCTACCATGCAGGCGCGCCGCTCATCCTCTCCCTTTCAGAGACCGACCAAGGCCCGGCCAGCGATCACCTGCTGACCCCAAACCTGCGTGAGGGCCGCCCGCAGGTGATTGTTCCCAAAGATCACTGGCAAGCCGCACGCAGCACTGGCGCGTGGACATTGGTCAGCTGCACGGTGTCGCCGGGGTTTGAGTTTTCTGGCTTCACCCTCGCGCCCGAAGGCTTTGACATTCCACGCAACTAACCACGCCTGAGGTATTTCGCTTCGGGCAAAGCCCGAAGCGACCCGCGCCGCGCAGCCGTTCCGGCTGCGCGGCGCTCGGCCCAACGGGAGCGGGTGCATTTTATATGCTGCCCGCGACGGGCGGGAGCCTCCCCGCACCTGAGAGACATATTAACTGGCGCGCGCAGTCCAGCCCTCGGGCACCGTCACGATGCCGCCGCCGACGCAGGCGCGCACGCCGGTTGTGCGGGGTGCAGAGGTTGCCATACCACGGGCCACCCGCACCGCCAGATAGGCAAAGGCCTGCGCCTCCAGCATATCGCCATCCAGCCCGACGGCCTCCACTGGTTCCACCGGGCAATCCAGCGACACGCTGAGCATTTCCATCAACACCGGGTTATGCCGCCCCCCACCGGTAACAAGCACCTTTGCAGGGGCCTCCGGGCAATGGTCCATCCCCTGCGCCACCGCAGCGGCGCACATGGCTGTAAGTGTGGCGGTGGCATCCGCATCGCTCAACTCGGTCACAAGGCCAATCATTTCCGGAAAATCATTTCGGTCCAGAGACTTCGGCGGCATCCTTGAGAAATAGGGCTCTGCCAGAAACAACTCCAGCGCGCCATTCTCGACCACACCTTCACTGGCCACCTTGCCACCCTCATCCATCTGCAGGCCAAGACGCGCCTGTAGGAAATCATTGATCGGCGCATTGGCAGGCCCTGTGTCAAACGCCAGCAAGGCACCCGCATCCTCGGGGCGTTCCAATCGCGGATCAACATAGGTGAGATTGCCGACCCCGCCGAGGTTCAGAAAACACAGCGGCTCCGTTGCGCCAATGTAGCGTGCGCAGGCGTGGTGGAAGAACGGCGCCAGCGGTGCGCCCTCGCCGCCCATACTGACATCATCAGTGCGGAAGTCCCAAACCACCGGTCGCCCCAGTGCCTCTGCCAGAATACCACCGTCGCCCACCTGAAGCGTGCCCTGCAAGCGCGGCGCATGTGCGACCGTCTGGCCGTGAAATCCGATCAGATCCACATCCAGATGATCCTTCATCACCTCGATATGCGCGGCCTCAACCACCCGTGCCGCAGCCGTCACCGCATCGCCACTCCATTGGCCGAGGGCCGCTCGCAGCACCTCACGTTCCGCGCTTGAATAGGTGCGATAGCCCGTCTCGCCAAAGCCGAAAATCGCCTGTCCGTCGGTCTCCAGGACCGCAACATCCACCCCGTCGAGCGATGTCCCGCTCATCGCCCCCAGCGCCCGCACCGGGCCTGACTTGGATATGGCTCTGCTCATCTCCGCACTCTTCCTTGCAAAACCGGGCCGTACCGCCCGTTGGCAGACATATTACACCGCGCAATTTGTCCCGAAAACAGGTTCCAACCGGTTGCGATGCGATTTATACAGCCGCTTGCATATTCAAAAGCCGAGGCATGCTATGACCTACCATCCGAAATCGGACTTCATCGCCATCATGATGGAACGCGGGTTCCTGGCGGACTGCACCGATTATCAGGGTCTCGATGAGGCGCTGGTGAGCGGTACGCAGACGGCATATATCGGCTATGACGCCACAGCACAGTCGCTGCATGTGGGTCACCTTCTGAACATCATGATGCTGCGCTGGCTGCAAAAGACCGGTCATCGCCCGATCACCCTGATGGGCGGCGGCACCACCAAGGTTGGCGATCCTTCGTTCCGCTCGGACGAACGCCCTCTGTTGGGGCCCGAGCAGATCGACGCCAATATCGCCGGCATGCAGAAGGTATTTGCCAAATACCTCGACTACGGCGAGACCGGCGCGATGATGCTCAACAACGCCGAGTGGCTGGATGGGCTCAATTACCTTGAGTTCCTGCGCGACATCGGCCGGCATTTCTCGGTGAACCGGATGCTGTCGTTTGAGAGCGTGAAATCGCGTCTGGATCGCGAACAGTCGCTGTCGTTCCTCGAGTTCAACTACATGATCCTGCAGGCTTATGACTTCCTTGAGCTAAACCGCCGCTACGGCTGCGTTCTGCAGATGGGCGGCTCGGACCAATGGGGCAATATCGTCAACGGCATCGACCTCACCCGCCGGGTGCTGGATCACGAGATCTTTGGCCTGACCTCGCCGCTTCTGACCACCTCGGACGGGCGCAAGATGGGCAAATCGCAAGGTGGCGCGATCTGGCTCAATGACGAAATGCTCAGCCCTTATGAGTTCTGGCAGTTCTGGCGCAATACCACAGACGCCGATGTGGGTCGTTTCCTGAAGCTCTACACTGAGCTGCCGGTTGCGGAATGCGACCGTCTGGGCGCGCTGCAGGGGTCTGAGATCAACGAGGGCAAGATCATCCTCGCCAATGAGGTAACCACGCTCCTGCACGGGGCCGAAGCCGCCAAAGCCGCTGAGGCCACCGCGCGCGAAGTGTTCGAGAAAGGCGGTGTGGGCGATGATCTTCCGACCCTGTCGCTCTCGGCTGCAGAGCTGGGCGGGGGTATGTCGATCGTGCAGATCATTGTAAAATCAGGTCTGGCCAAATCCGGCAAGGAAGCCAAGCGGCTGATCTCTGAAAATGGCGCAAGGCTCAATGATGCACCGCTTACGGATGCGGGTTTGATGATCGACGCGGCAGCGCTTGCATCGCCGATCAAGCTCTCTGCGGGCAAAAAACGCCACGCGCTGGTGCAGCTCGACGGCTGAGCGCCTCGCGCAGATCAAGACCTGTCAGGAGGGGCGTTGCCCCTCTTGGCCTACGGCCAATTCACCCCAGGATATTTGGGGTTAGAAGAATGAGCCTTGCGATTTCCTGCTACAGGAAGGCGAAATCGATCAACGTCAGTATGATGAAGGTTGGAATTGACAGCGCCGTGGCGATCAACAGCGCTGCGCATTTTGTCATACGCGCGCCGGGGGCGGTTTTTCCGTAGATTTTAACGGTCCTTTTCATGGTCTCATTAACCATGAATTAGGTTTCAATCCTGTTAATGGCGTCATGTTTGATCTTGGCTCCGCAGCTGTCATGCCCCGCACCTTGAAGCGTACCGAAACCATCCGCGCACTCCCGCAATCCACCGAGTTTTTGCGTGCTCTGCAAATGTTGGGGCAAACCCCAATGCGTGTGGACCGGATGCAGGATTTGCTCGTATTGCGGCGGAAGGTTTGGGGCCTGCCGGTTGCGATGATCAATCGCGCAGAGCTTCACAAACCCGCACGCCTGCTGGAAATCCTGCAAGAAGAAGGGCTGCGGCGCACGCCTGTGATTTTATCGCCGGAACGTCCGGTGCCCGAGCTTGCACGTCTTGGGGCGTTGCCCCTGATGACACCGGCCAGTGTTGGCGTGGTTGATATCCACCCTGATCGTACTCTGCGACGCAGCGGGCTGGAGCAGAAATGGCGCAATCGTCTCTCACACGCAGAGACACAGGCGTTGCGCATCACCCGGCAAAACATGCCGATGGCACCCGATCACTGGTTGCTGCGCGCCGATGCCGCGCAACAGAAACGGCGACGCTATCGCAGCTGGCCCACCGCCCTGACACTGGCCTATGGCGAGGCCAATCGCGGCGCGGCCAAACTGTTTGAGGCGCATGAGGGGCGCGAGACGGTTGCAGGCATTCTGGTGCTCACCCATGGCGATGGAGCAACCTATCATATCGCTCATAGTACGGATCGCGGGCGGGGTCTGTCGGCGCATAACTTATTGATGTGGAACGCGATGGAGTGGCTTGCCTCTAAGGGCATTCGCCAGCTTGATCTAGGCGTGATCAATACTGAGGATGCCAACGGGCTTGCACGGTTCAAACTGGGGACTGGCGCGCGCCTAGAACGTCTGGGGGGAACATGGCTCTATTGGCCTCCGATGGGACGGCGCTTGGCGCCTCTGGCGTCGATCGATCTGAACCTGATGGGGGCCTGACGCTCGCCTCAGGGGGAATGACGGCACTAGACAGCTTCGGCCTGCCATGATTATTTGAACACATGTTCATTTCATGGGAGGAGCGGGACAAATGAAACTCGCAACCACACGCGCCCTGGTCACTGGCGGCGCATCCGGTCTTGGGGAGGCCACCGCTCGCCACTTCCGCAACGCAGGTGCTGAGGTGACCATTCTGGACCGGGACGTTGATCGTGGTCAGAAAATCGCTGAAAGCATCGGTGCGCATTTTGCTGAAACCGATGTGACCAGCGAAAACAGTGTTGAATCTGCAATCGCACTGGCAGTGGAGAAAATGGGTGGATTGAGCGCGGCTGTGAACTGCGCCGGCATCGCCCACGCGATCAAGACAGTCGGCCGTGACGGCCCGCATCCCCTTGGCGCGTTTCAGAAAACCGTCGATATCAATCTGGTGGGGAGTTTTAATGTCTCGCGTCTGGCGGCGGCAGAGATTGCAAAAAACAGCCCCGAAACAGATGGCGCGCGGGGCGTCATCATCAATACCGCTTCGATCGCCGCTTTTGACGGTCAGAAAGGCCAGGCGGCCTATGCGGCGTCCAAGGGTGGTATCGTGGGTATGACCCTGCCCATGGCACGAGATCTGGCCTCTTCGGGGATTCGGGTGATGGCGATTGCGCCGGGAATTTTCATGACGCCGATGCTGGCGGGCCTGCCCGAAGAGGCACAAGCCCAGCTTGCCGCCGATGTGCCAAACCCTGCCCGACTGGGGCAGCCGGAGGAATACGCGCGCCTGGCCGGGTTTATCGTCGAAATGGGCTATCTGAATGGCGAGGTGATCCGCCTCGACGGCGCGCTGCGGATGCGTTGACGCCCAGGTGTCAACGGCGGGAGCACTCCCGCCCGTCCTCACCGCCCCCAAAGGGACGGATCGATCCCGTTGGGCCGAGCGCTGCGCGCGCCCCGCAGGGGCGCGCGCAGCGCTGGTCGCTTCGGGCAAAGCCCGAAGCGAAACACCTCATCCGGCGGCTTTTTCTTCCAAGAGCAGCCATTCCTCTTCGGATGCGGCCAGTTTTTCCTGTCGCTCCACAAGCGCCTCAGTGGCTTTCTTAAACTTCACCGGTTCGCGCGTGAACAGCTCGGGATCTGCCATTAGCTCTTCGAGCTTGGCGATCTCCTTTTCCAGCCGGTCAATCTCGTCTGGTAGTGCCTCAAGCCGGTGCTTTTCCTTGAAACTGAGCGCCTCTTTTGGCGAATCAACCTTTGGCTTCGGCTTAGAGACTTTTGATTTTTCGACCTTTTCAGGTCCCTCAACCGGCGCGCGCTGTGCGAGATAATCGCTCCATCCGCCCGCATAGGCCGTGGCCTGCCCCTGCCCTTCCATCGCGACCGTTGTGGTCGCCACACGATCCAGAAAATCGCGATCGTGGCTGACCAGCAGCACGGTGCCGTCATAGGCGTCCAGAAGCTCCTGCAGCAGATCCAGCGTCTCCACGTCGAGATCGTTGGTCGGCTCGTCCAGCACCAGCATATTCGACGGGCGCGCCATCAGTTTGGCCAACAGCAGCCGGGCCTTTTCACCGCCCGAAAGCGAGCGCACCGGCGCGCGGGCCTGGCGCTCGTCAAAGAGGAACTCCTTGAGATAGCCCACCACATGTTTGGGCTGTCCGCGCACCATCACCTGATCCGCCTTGCCGGAGATCCCCATCAACGGATCGGCGGTGAGGTTTTCCCACAGGCTCGAATCACCATCGAGTTGATCGCGGGTCTGGTCGAACACGGCGATTTCCAGATTGGTGCCCAGTTTGACCGTGCCCTCATCCGGGGTTTCCTGCCCCAAGAGCATCTTCAACAGCGTCGTCTTGCCCACGCCGTTGGGGCCGACAAAAGCGACGCGCTCACCGCGCTGCACCATGAGGGAGAAGTGGTTGAGGATCTGCTTGTCGCCAAAGCTTTTGGTGATGCCCTCGGCCTCGATCACCTTACGGCCGGATTTTGGCCCCGCCTCCAGTTCCATCGCCGCCGCGCCCTGCCGCTTGATCTGGCTGGCGCGTTCGGATTTCAGATCCTGCAAGGCGCGCACCCGGCCCATGTTGCGTTTGCGCCGGGCCGAGATCCCCTCAACTGCCCAGCGGCTCTCGGATTTGATCAGCCGGTTGAGCTTGTGGCGCTGCATGTCCTCGTCTTCCCAGACCTTGTCGCGCCACGCCTCAAAATGCTCAAATCCCTTATCCTGACGGCGTACCTGACCACGGTCCACCCAGAGCGTGGCACGGGTGAGTGCGCGCAGGAACGCCCGGTCGTGCGAAATCAGCACAAAGGCGGCGCGCGTCGAGGCCAGCTCGCTCTCCAGCCAAGAAATCGCTTCAATATCAAGGTGGTTGGTCGGCTCATCAAGCAACATCAGCTCGGGCGCTTCGGCCATCAGCTTGGCCAGCGCAGCACGGCGGCGCTCGCCACCAGAGGCAGTCTCCACCGGACGGGCGGGATCGAACTTCAGCCCCTCGCCCGCGCGCTCCACCTTATAAAGCTCGCCGGGCTCCAGCTCTGAGGCGGCAAAATCCCCAAGCGTCGCAAACCCCTCCATTTTGGGGTCCTGCTCCATATAGCCCACGGAATTGCCGGGCGGGATCACGATGGAGCCGGCATCCGCCTCCACAAGACCGGCCATGACTTTCATCAGGGTCGATTTACCCGATCCATTGCGCCCCACAAGCGCCACCCGGTCACCGGGCTGCACCACGAGGTCGAGGTCGGAAAACACCGGATCGCCACCAAAGGTCAGCGAAATCCCGGACATCTGCAAAAGAGGAATACGTGCCATAGGAGCGGAGCTAAACCGCGCCGCAGCCTTCGTCAACGTGTCATGAGATGCAGAAGGTACGCCTAGCCCGCAACAGCACGCAGCAGCCGCTTGCGGGCGGGGGGGATGGCACCGATTTCAAGGCCGGTGAACACATGCAGCGTGTTCATATGCCGGTCGACCACCGCGTGATCGCTGACCCAACCGCCCATCATCAGATAGGTGCGCAGCAAGGGCGGCATCCGCAGCATCGCCTTTTTGGCGTCCGGTTTGCGGCGCAGCCGCGCGGCAAAGCGGAACACATCGGGTGCCTTAACACGGGGCAGCCAGCGTTTGGGGGCCAGATGGCGATGTTTCAGCATCGCAAAGGCATCCAGATAGTCTTCGGTCTCGGTCCCGGCAAACGACGAACAGCCAAACAGCATCTGGATGTTCTCACGATCCACAAAGGTGGTCATCGCCCCCCATGCAACGCGCAAAATGTCCGGGTCATTCCAGCCCTGATGGATGCAGAACCGGCCCATTTCCACCATGCGACCCTCAAAATCCTGCAACCCCGAGAGATCGTAATACTGTGCGGAATAAGTGCGCGCGACCTCTGCGCCGCCCTCTAGCACCAGCATGCGGAAACAGCACACCAATGCCCCGTTGCGCGTATCTTCGACCAGAACATGGGCGCAAGTGTCGTCAAACCCGTCGCGATCAATCTCTGCAGTGCGAAAACACAAGGTCCGCAAAGCCTGAACCGCAGTGACATCCGCAGGCGTTGCCGCAAGCCGGGCCTGATAGCGCCCTTTCGTCAGCAAAATTTCGGCATCGGAGAACGTGTCGGGGGATTGGGACCGGGAGGACATGGCCATGGTCTGCTCGCGTCTGCTTGTTCATTAGCTTGCGCCGCCCCCAGAGGCGACGGGTGCTTTGCATTGCTATCACAAAACATGTGAAGTCCGGGTGACGAATTCATCCCCGGACCAAATTTAACTGCTGCCATGCGATTTCGCAGGGCCTTATTGCAGGAAGCTACCCGGATTAAAGTTGCCGAGGTTGCCAATCAGCTGACGCAGGAAGGTCTTGTCTTCGAGGCTCGAGTCGGTGACCCGGCGCTCCAGCGGGATGACCCGACCGTCTGCCAATGTGTAGCGCTGAACGCTGTCGACAACGCCACGCCCATCAAAGGTGATCGCGACCAGATCGCGCGAGACCACCTCAGGCTGCTTGGCGCCAAAGCGTTTGATGCGCGAGGTCACGTAGTAATAACCGCTGTCATCCACAAGCGAGTCGATGGTCGGCTCTCCGATGGTCTCGGAAACCGAATCGCGGGTATCGACACCGACCACAACTTCGTTCAGGAGTTCCGGCCCCGGAATCCAGCCATGCTTGCGATATTGGGCGGTACAGGCGGTCACCACCACCAACGCGCCGACGAGAAGCGCACTCCGCATCGCGGATTTTACGGTCTTCGGACTTGCAATCATGCGCTTCCCCTGTCGTTCGGGTTGATAAAGACTGAAGTCCCGATTACCTAACTCGAGCTAATGGTTCAAGAAATGAAAGTACACTCGTGAGTTCGACCCCACCTGAAACTGCCGCCCTGCGGGTTGCCGATCTGCCGCAGAACCGCCCCACGCGGTTCACACTGACGCCAGAGGCCAAAGCGCTGACGGATATTGCAAGTGAGCTGGGCGTTGACGCGTTGCGCAAGTTGCGTTTCGAAGGCGAGATCAAGGCCCGCGGCAAACGCGACTGGGTTTTAAAGGCCAAACTCGGCTTTACCGTAACACAGCCCTGCGTCGTCACACTGGAGCCGGTGACAACCCGGATCGACACCGATGTGCAACGCCTTTTCCTCGCGGAGATCGATATCCCCGACGAGGCCGAAGTCGAGATGGGCGAAGATGATAACATCGACGAACTTGGTGACTTCATCTCTCCTTATGATGTGATGCTGGAAAGCGTTGCACTCAATCTGCCGCAGTATCCGCGGAAGGATGGCGCGGAACTTGGTCAGCATGTGCATGCTGAACCGGGCACGCAGCCGATGACGGATGAGGACACCCGCCCCTTCGCAGGGCTTGCAGATTTGCTCAAACCCGGCGACAAGGACTCCTGAGACAAAAGGCTCAATCGGGCACAGGCGTACCATGGCAGCGTTGAGAGGCGGAAATTTCCACCCTTCTGATGTTGGTACTGGCGCTCAAGACCGCTGAGTTCTAAAAAATCGCTTGCGCAAACGAAGATTCGCAGTATTTTCGCGCGCTCATCGGAATTTTTGGTTGGACATCGGAGAGACTGCGGCCTACACGCACGTCACACCGGACGTCACACCGATTGACACGGAAACATGAAACGCGCCTGAAGGCTCTGCTGCTTGATGGCCCTAGTTAGACAAAGGTTGAGACATGGCTGTCCAACAGAACAAAGTATCCAAATCGCGCCGCAACAACCGCCGCGCGCACGATGCTCTGGTTGCTGCAAACCCGAACGAATGCTCCAACTGCGGTGAACTGCGTCGTCCTCACCACGTGTGCCCTTCCTGCGGCCACTATGACGACAAAGAGATCGTAGCTCAGGCCGACGAGATCGACCTGGACGAAGACGCGGCCTGAGTCGAAACGGGATCACGAATGCCAGGCAGGCACGCAGTCGTATGACGGGTAACACCGCTCCATCGCAGGCAGATGCCCGCCGCACCGTGATTTCGGTGGACGCCATGGGTGGCGATGCCGGCCCGGCCGTAGTGGTCGCGGGCATCGCCAAATCCGCGAGCAAGAATCCCGACATCGGGTTTCTGCTCCATGGCCCTGTCGAACAGCTTGAACCTCTTGTGGCCCGCAGGAAAACCCTGAAGGGCCGCGTGGAGATTCGTGACGCACGCGATGTGGTCACGATGGAAGACAAGCCAAGTCAGGTCATGCGCAATGGCAAGGGCACCTCGATGTGGTCTGCCCTCGAATCCGTGCGCTCTGGCGAGGCGGATGGCGTGGTGTCCTGCGGCAATACCGGCGCGCTGATGGCGCTGTCGATGCTACGGCTGCGCAAACTTCCGGGCGTCAACCGCCCGGCAATTGCGATTCTCTGGCCCTCACGCAATCCGCAGGGCTTTAACGTCATGCTCGACGTGGGCGCCGATGTGCGCGCCGATGCAGAGGATCTGCTGCAATACGCCCTGATGGGCACCTCCTATATCCGCAACTCGATGGATCTCCCCTGCCCGCGTGTGGGGCTGTTGAACGTCGGCACCGAAGAGCACAAAGGCCGCGCAGAGCTGAAAGAAGCCTATGCGCTGATCTCTCAGAACGCTGAGAAGGCCAATTTCGAGTTTGTGGGCTTTGTCGAGGGCAGCGACATTCCCGGCGATATCGCCGATGTGATCGTGACCGACGGCTTTACTGGCAATGTCGCGATCAAAACCGGCGAAGGCACCGCCAGCCTGTTGCGCTCGGCGATGCGCGAAGCCTTTGAATATTCGATTCTCTCGCGCCTTGCGGCGCTGTTGGCCTATACCTCGCTGTCGCGCCTCTCCAAGCGGATCGACCCACGCCGGGTGAACGGTGGCGTTTTCCTTGGCCTCAATGGCACTGTTGTGAAATCACATGGTGGTGCCGATGCGACCGGTGTTTCGGCCGCGGTGAAACTGGCGTTTCTCCTTGCAAAACAAGGATTTGCGGAAAAGCTTGCAGCCCGGGTTGCATCCGCCGTAGAGCTTGCCCAAGATGACGCAACGTCCGCAGACGCGGGCGGTCCCGGCGATTCTGAGACCGGGAGTTTGAATTAGAAGGCAGGCAAACGAATGACGCGACGCGCAGTTGTGATTGGCGCAGGGCACTACCTCCCCGAACGCATTGTTGAAAACGCGGAATTCGAGGCCACGCTGGAGACCTCAGACGAGTGGATTCGCTCTCGCTCCGGTATTGAGCGCCGCCATTTTGCCGCCGAAGGTGAAACCACCTCGCAAATGGCGACCCGTGCAGCCGAGGCTGCGCTGAAATCCGCCGGTCGCACCGCAGAAGATGTGGACGCCATCGTTCTGGCCACCTCAACCGCCGATCTGACCTTCCCCTCCGCCGCGACTATGGTCCAATCGCAACTGGGCATGACCAAGGGCTTTGCCTTTGATGTGCAGGCGGTTTGCGCGGGTTTTGTCTATGCGCTGTCCAATGCCAATGCGCTGATTGCCTCCGGTCAGGCCGATCGGGTGCTGGTCATCGGTGCCGAGACGTTTTCGCGCATCATGGACTGGAGCGACCGCTCGACCTGCGTGCTTTTTGGCGATGGCGCTGGCGCGCTTCTCCTAGAGGCGCAAGAGGGCGCAGGCACCCCAGAGGATCGCGGTATCCTTGCCACGGATCTGAATTCTGACGGTCGTTACAAGGACTTGCTTTATGTGGATGGGGGTGTGTCCACCCAATCCACCGGCCATCTACGCATGCAGGGCAATCAGGTGTTCCGCCACGCGGTGGAAAAACTGGCCTCGACTGCAACCACCGCGCTGGAACGCGCCGGGGCCAGCACCGATGACGTGGACTGGATTGTCCCGCATCAGGCAAATATTCGTATTATTCAAGGCACTGCAAAGAAAATGGGCTTGCCCATGGACAAGGTGGTCGTGACCGTTCAGGATCACGGGAACACCTCAGCTGCCTCCATTCCACTGGCTTTGTCCGTCGGCGTTGAGCGTGGCCAGATCAAACCGGGTAATCTCATCGTGACCGAAGCCATTGGCGGCGGTCTGGCGTGGGGTGCTGTGGTTTTGCGGTGGTAATGCGAGGGAAACCACGTCTTCCAATTCATTGATATTGACAGGTAAATTCCTGACCTCCTATTGTTTTGGGAAACAACGGGGATGGCAATGACAGAGAAAACGATTACGAGAATGGATCTGAGCGAGGCAGTGTTTCGCGAAGTAGGCCTGTCACGCAACGAAAGCGCGCAGCTGGTGGAGAGCATGCTCCAGCATATGTCCGACGCTTTGGTGCGCGGCGAACAGGTAAAGATCTCTTCCTTTGGTACCTTTAGCGTGCGCGATAAATCCGCGCGTGTCGGGCGCAATCCCAAAACCGGTGAAGAAGTGCCGATCCAGCCCCGCCGGGTGCTGACCTTCCGCCCCTCTCACCTGATGAAAGATCGCGTCGCGGACGGAAATAAGAGTTAACCGTCGTCGACTATAATGTTCGATGTCTCAATCTTGGCCCCCATCAGCGGGGCCACATCCATTTGCGCCAATCCTGTGCGCCACAGTGAATAAAGGGTCGTCCCAATGTCCAAGTCTCCTGACGCCTTTCGCACCATCAGCGAAGTCGCAGAATGGCTGGATGTCCCGGCCCATGTACTGCGGTTCTGGGAAAGCAAATTCACGCAGGTAAAGCCGGTCAAACGCGCAGGGGGGCGGCGCTATTATCGCCCCACCGACATGCTGCTTTTGGGCGGCATTCAAAACCTGCTGCACGACAAAGGCCTGTCGATCAAAGACGCTCAGGCGCTCTTGCGTGAAGAAGGCATCCAGCACGTCCAGTCCTTGTCCAAACCTCTTGATGGCGAGGAAGAAGACGAATCACCGATTGAGGCAAAACCGGCGAGCAAATGGGTTGATCCCGCAGCCGCCGCGCCCGAGGCGGAAAAGCTGCGTCGCCCGGTGGTAGACCGCGAGCCCCTCAGTGAAGAGGAACACGCGCCGCGCAAAGTGGCACCGCCCGCACCGCCGCCCTACCCTGCGGGACCGACCCAAGCGGCCCCCACACCTGCGGCACCGGGTGCCGACGCGCCGCAGGCCGACGTTGCACCTTCGGCCCCTGTTGAGGCGCCATTGCCTGCCTCGGATACAGCGCATGCACCGGCAAGCACCTCGCATGAGGTAGAATCGCCGGCACCCGCCGCCGCCCCTCAGGCGTCAGAAGACGTGGCACCTACCGGGCCTGCGTCAGACGACGACACACCGATTGCGGATAATGCGCCCTCCACCACGCTTGAGGATATGGGGGCTGTGCCTGCCGCTCCCTCACCGACCGCTGCACCGCAATCGGATGTCGCGCCTCAGACCACACCTGCCGCCCCAACGCCCACTCGCGCTCCAGTGGCACCTGCGGCCTCTGTTGGCGCCGCTCCTGCGGCTCAACCTGCCCCGGCTTCTAATGCAGCGCAGCCCTTGCAGCCCAGCCTCTCTGCCGACGAGCCAAGCGAAACGGCACCGGCAGAGCTGCCACAGACTGAGCTTTCGGCTGACGATCACCCAACCGACGCGCCCATATCCGCCGCGCCGCAGGAACAGGCCGTCGATCAGATTGCCATGCCCTTTGATCTGCCCGACGCCCCCGCGCCCACGCGGGATGTGGCAAGTCAGGCGCAAGCGATCCAACAGGCCACCTCCCCGGCACATGCACCGACAAGCGCCGCAAGCGCTCCCGCATCGAGCGATCAACAGGATTTCTTTGCCGCGCCGCCGCAGCAACAGACCGCCCCCTCGCCTCTGTCGGAGCTTCAGTCGGAGGAGTTGCCAGCCGATTTGTCCGAAGATCTAGCAGAGCTGGGCACCGGTGAGGCCGCTCCCGAAGCTCCGCCCATGGACGTGACCCCTGCAACAGAGATGCGCGCGCCAGAGGTTTCCGAAGATTTGACCGCAGCCGAGGACGTGGCGACAGAGGAGGCTGTGCCCTCTTTTGACGCACCGCCCGTTGACGAGAGTGCCGAGTTGCCAACAGAGGCGACCCCCGCTGCAGATCCTGTCGCAGAAAATGATTTCTCCTCAGACACCCCGGACGAGATCGCAGAGACCGAGTTTGGCTCGACAGCAGAAGAAGAGGTGACGCTCGAAGAAACGGTCCAAGTGCCAGAACCGGCTCCGTCCTCCGATCCGGCTGCCGAAATGGCTGCGGCCATGGCGGCAGCGACAGCCGCACTTTCTGAGACACCTTCCGTCGAATTCGAGGCAGACACTCCGGAACTTGACACGGACACCACCGAGACAGACATCACCGATACGGATGCTGAAAACATCTTTGCCGCAGTGGACGAGCCGCAGGATGATGCGATTGCGGACGCCGAGACCTCTCTCGATGCCGCCGCACAATCCTCCCTCCCGGAATCTGACTTTACCGCTCCGGATCAAGACCTTGCGGATGATATGGATGCGGAGCACGCGGCACCTGATGTTGCCGAGGCACCAGTCTCCGATATGGAACTGGGCGACAGCAGCACGCAATCGCGCCCCCGCGTGATTGAGGTCTCAGACACCCCCACAGGTGATATTCCTGCTGGATTGTTGCAGCGTCTCTCCGCACTCAACGCGCTGTCGGCAGCGCAGCAAGGGGAGCTTCGTGAAATCGCAACAGCCCTGCGCGGCATCATTGCATCGCGATAACCCTCGAAATCCCGCGCCCCCGTGGGCACTTTGAAAAAGCGTGAAAAAATCGAATTCGCCTCTTGCCCCTGCCGCAAAAAGCAGTAGAAAGCTCCAACAACGGGCTATGGCGCAGCCTGGTAGCGCGTCCGTCTGGGGGACGGAAGGTCGCAGGTTCGAGTCCTGCTAGCCCGACCATAACAAAACGCCCGAGCGGTCAACGCTCGGGCGTTTGTGTATCCGCCACCTGCTTTGCCGTTGGTTTTCAAAGAGAATTCGCAACGCGCATCAAAGATATTGTGGCACGACAGAATATGCGTCAGCCTCCCTCGGGACAGGGACGCCATCAGGGGAACGGCATATGACCGGTGTTTTGCCCAGCCAGACGATCGAAACCATGCTCGCGCGCGAGGAGATCAAACTCGCCGCCCCCTTGATTGAGGGCCAAATCCAGCCCGCCAGCCTCGATCTGCGATTGGGCACCGTTGCTTACCGGGTGCGCGCGTCGTTCCTCGCGGGTCAGGGTCGCACTGTGGCCGAGCGGCTTGAAGAGTTCGAAATGCACCGCATTGACCTCAGCGATGGCGCGGTGCTGGAAAAGGGCTGCGTCTATGTGGTGCCCTTGATGGAATCGCTGGACCTGCCCGCAGACATCACCGCCGTGGCCAATGCCAAAAGCTCCACCGGGCGGCTCGACCTTCTCACCCGCACCATCACCGATGGTGGCGAAGAATTCGACCGTATTCGCGCAGGCTATTCCGGTCCGCTCTATGCCGAGATCTGCCCGCGGTCGTTTTCCGTTCTGGCGCGTCCCGGCATGCGCCTCAATCAGATCCGCTTTCGCAACGGTCAGGCGGTGCTTGACGATTCCACTCTGGCCAAGCTGCACGCTGAAACCCCGCTGGTGGATGGCGAGGCTGTGATCGAGGATGGGTTGGGATTTTCCGTCGATCTGCGCCTGCCCGGCACCGATCTGGTGGGCTACCGCGCCAAACCGCACACCGGCGTGATCGACCTCGACCGGATCGCCGCCTACGACCCCCGCGACTATTGGGAGGAAGTGCGCAGCGACAAGGGCCGGATCATCCTTGATCCGGGGGCGTTTTATATCCTCGTGAGCCGCGAGGCCGTGCATATCCCGCCCGAATACGCCGCTGAGATGGCGCCTTATCTTGCGATGGTGGGCGAGTTCCGGGTGCATTACGCGGGCTTTTTTGACCCCGGCTTTGGCCATGCCGAAGCGGGCGGCGCTGGCTCTCGCGGGGTGCTTGAGGTGCGCTGCCATGAGGCGCCGTTTGTGCTCGAACACGGGCAAGTGGTGGGCCGTCTGGTTTATGAGCGCATGGCCGAGCTGCCGCAGCAGCTCTATGGCGCGGGCATTGCCTCGAACTATCAGGGTCAGGGGCTAAAGCTCTCCAAACATTTCCGCGCGCCGGAGTAACCGCCAGATCAACGCGGGTAGCTGACGCATTCCAGATCTGCCGTAACATCGGCCTGCGCGGCACGTTCCAGCACCGTCGACAGTGTCAGATAGGTGCTGGTGCCGCGCACGCCCTCAATGTCGTAGATCTTGGACAACAGCCCCTCCAGCGCATGCGGGCTTGCGACGCGGACCTTCATAATCAGGCAGGTATCCCCGGTGGTGGAGTGGATCTCCTCCACTTCGGGAAACTGTTCCAGCGCGATAATCTCGCGGGTCTTGCCCCAGCCGATGGTATCGACATGAACAAAGGCGAGGATGGGTTTGCCCACCTGCGCGCCGTCGATCTGTGCTACGGTGGCCTTGATCGCGCCCGACGCCCGCAACCGTTTCACCCGCTCATGCACCGCCGGGGCCGAGAGGCCCACCTGCTCGCTGATGGCAGCATAGGATTGGGTTGCGTCGCGGCTCAACGCGCCTAATATTTTTCGGTCCAAGGCATCAATACCCCGGCTGGAACGGGAGCTGCTCCGAATGGTCTCTGTTTTTTCCATCTCTCGGTCTTTAACATCTTCACAGAATGAGTTTCACCGATTAGGCCAAACTGCCGAATGAAATTCAACATCAATCGAGACCTCTCATGTCACCTTCTGCCCCGCCGCTCTGGATCTCTATCGCCACATTGATGTGTGCCATTGCCATCGTGGGCACCAATGCGCTGCTGCTGTCACCGCTGGTGCAGACGGTGGGGGCGGATCTTGCGGCCAGCCCGGCGCAGGTTCTCTGGGCCTCCAGCGGCTATGGGCTTGGCGTGGCGGCGGCGGCGCTGATGCTTGCGCCCATAGGCGACCGCATCGGTGCAGGCCGGCTGCTGCGGATGGCCCTCGTCGCCCTGACGCTTGGCTTTATCGCGAGCGCGCTGGCCCCCACGCTGGTCGCCCTGATCGCAGCACAGGTGCTCTGTGGGATTGCCGGGGGGGCCGCACTGCCCTCGATCTACACCATGGCCGCCGTGATCGCGCCCAAGGGTCGCGAGGCCCGTGTGGTGGGCGCGGTTCTCACCGGCTGGACACTGTCGCTGGTGCTGGGCGTCAGCCTTGCTGCGTGGAGCGCAGAACTGGTGGGGTGGCGCATGGTCTATGGTGCGCTGGCGGCGCTCTGTGCGCTGGTCTGGGGGCTCAGCGCTCCGCTGGCACGTCTGGACGAGCCGGGCGGATCGGCAAGCTCACCTCTGAGCGCGCTCAGGGTTCCGGGGATGGGACGCGGCATTCTGGCCTCTGTAGGGCTGATGCTCAGCTTCTACGTGACCTATTCCTACACCGGCGCCCATGCCACGGTCACCCTTGGTCTCAGCACCGGTCAGGCGGGGCTGTTGCCACTGATCTATGGGCTTGGCTTTGGCGGCGCGGTGCTGCTCGACCCGCTTTTGGATCAGATCGGCATGGCGCGGGCCACAACGCCGGTTTTCCTCGCGCTCAGCCTTGTTTACGTGGCCATGGGCGTCTTTGGTGCGAGCTATCCGCTGTTTCTTGCACTGGCGGTTCTGTGGGGGATCTTCCAGCACTTTGGGCTGAACCTGCTGGTGGCGCGTCTGACGGTGCTGGATGTGCGCCAGCGCGGTGCCATCATGGGGCTTTACTCCACCACCACATATCTCAGCGTCTTTGCAGCCCCGTTTGTCGGCGGGATCGGATTTCAGGCCCTCGGCATCCTGGGCTGTGTGCTGATTTCAGCCGTGCTCACCACCATCGCCGCGATCGAGGCGCTAAGCCTGCGCCACACGCTCCCCTTCAGGACTGATCCTGCTGCGCCCGACGTGCCCGACGCGCCTGCCTGACTTCACGGATGCGCTCACGCTCCGCCTGTTCCTCCGGGGTGCGTTCGGCGCGCTGCGGCGGGTGATCGCCACGGCTTGATTTCTTGCCGCCGCCGCGTTTGGCGACAGCGTTGATCCCGGCGTTTACACCCGCGTTCACCGCCCGCCCGATCAGGCGGCGCAGGACCATATTGGCGATCCGGTCAAATCCCATAAAAACCTCGCTGGGGTTGCTGTGATATCAACTGCACTCTTCCATATAAGGGCTGAGTGCGGCGATTTCTTGGCATCGCGCACATGCGTCAGTCTTCGTCGAACAGCTCTGGTTGTTCTGCGTCGCGGCGTTCGTCCTCGCTGTCGCCCTGACCAATGGGGAATGCGCCCGGTGGTGGGCGGTTCTCCAAGAGCCCGGCGGCGCGCAGCTCCTTAAGCCCCGGCAGATCACGCGCGCTTTCCAGACCAAAGTGATCCAGAAAGGTCGGCGTCACCACAAAGGTCACCGGCCGCCCTGGTGTCATCTTGCGCCGCCCGAGCCTGATCCACTCCATCTCCAGAAGCTGATCGATGGTGCCGCGCGACACCGAAACGCCCCGGATTTCTTCAATCTCGGCACGGGTCACCGGCTGATGATAGGCGATGATCGCCAAAGTCTCGATGGCGGCGCGCGACAGCTTGCGGCTCTCCACCGTTTCCTTCTGCATCAGATAGCCAAGATCCGGCGCCGTGCGCATCGCCCATGTATCGCCCACCTGCACCACGCGCACACCGCGCCCCTCATAGCGCTTGCGCAGATGCTCCAGCGCCTCGCCCGGGTTGCAGCCATGCGGCATGCGCGACATCAGATCGCGCACCGTCACAGGCTCCGCACTGGCAAAGAGCACCGCCTCCACCATGCGTTCCTGTTCCGCCATGGGGGGCGCATCAAACAGGCTGTCGCTGTCACGGCGCGGCGGCTGCTGCGCGTCAGTCTGGGTCTGGTCGTCCAATCAACTCTCCTCTGGCCGGTTGCGCAGCTGGATCGGGGCAAAGGTTTCGCTCTGGCGGATTTCCAGCTTGCCCTCCTTTACCAGTTGCAGCGAAGCGGCGAATGTCGCGGCGGTGGCCGAGCGGCGCTTAACCGGATCACTGTGCCAGCCATCCGGCAGGTAGCTCAGCATATCGGTCCAACTGCCGGTAAAGCCAAGCAGACCGCGCATGCGTTCCAATGCTTCTTCCATGGTGAACACGCTATCGCGGTCCATCACAAAGGGGCGGAATTCATCCTTGGTGCGGATGCGGGCATAGCCCTGCATCAGGTCGAGAAGGTTCGCGGTATAAGTCACCGTCTTGATGCGCTGTACATCCTCGGCCTGTCCCCGCGCAAAGAAATCACGCCCCAGCCGGTCCCGCGCCATCAGGCGGGCCGCCGCATCGCGCATGGCCTGCAAACGCTCCAGCTGGAACGCCAGATGTGCGGCCAATTCCTCACCGGAGGGGCCTTCCTCTTCGGGGTCCGGGGGCAGCAGCAGGCGGGATTTCAGGAACGCCAGCCAGGCGGCCATCACCAGATAGTCGGCGGCCAGCTCGATGCGCAGCTCCTTGGCCTTTTCCACAAAGGTCAGGTACTGGCGCGCCAGCTCATAGACAGAGATCTGGCGCAGATCCACCTTCTGCGTGCGCGACAGCGTCAGCAGCAGATCAAGCGGCCCTTCAAAGCCCTGCACATCCACGATCAGCGCCTCGGCTTCGAGCCGCTCCTCGACCGTCAGTGTGTCTTCTGGAAATAGCGAGTCTTCGTCAGCCATATACCTGTCCGCCCATAAGGGCAGATAGTTCCGCTTCCACCGCCTCGGTGTCAAGCGCAGCAGGGGTTTGGCGGCAGGCAAGAGCCGCCTCGGCGCGCCGTTGTGCGGCGTCAGTCATTACGCCGGCAGCCTCCACAACGGCAGCACGGGCCGCCAGCGAGGAGTTGCAGAACAGCGCAACATCGCAGCCTGCATCGAGGGATGCCCTCGCAATTGCCCCGGCCGCCATATCTGGATCGTCTGGCCGCAGGCCGGACAGCGCCCGACCCTCCCCCTGGGAGGGCGCTTCGCCCCCACCCAGGCTCGGGCGCTGTTCTGGTTGCTGAAGCTCAGGTGCCCACAAGGCCTTCATCGAAATGTCATCGGTCATCACAAGGCCGTCATAGCCCAGTTCTTGCCGGATCACCTGCATCATCACAGGCGAGAGCGTCGCCGGGCGCGGATCAAACGCGTCGTAAACCAGATGTGCCGTCATCGCCATCGGCAGATCCTTAAGCGGCGTGAAGGCTGCAAAATCCTCGGCCCGCAGCACCTCAGCCGGGGCCGTCACATGTGGCAGATCATGGTGGCTGTCCATAGTGGAGCGCCCATGTCCGGGGATATGCTTCATCACCGGCACCACGCCCCCGTCCAGATGCCCCTCGGCACAGGCGCGGGCAATGGCGGCCACATCGGCGGCATCGCTCCCGTAGCACCGATTGCGCAGGAACGGATGCGTCCCCGCACCCGCGACATCCGCCAGCGGCGCACAATTGCTGTCGATGCCAAGGTCGTGCAGTTCCGCCGCAATCAGCCGCGCCCGCAGATACATCGCCCGCATGGGGTCAGAGGCTGCCTCCACATGATCCAGCGCCGGACGCCACTCGCGCGCAAGCGGCGCGCGCAGCCGCTGCACCCGGCCCCCTTCCTGATCAATGGTGATCAGACAGTCATGCCCCGCTGCCGCGCGAAAATCATCACACAGCGCGCGCACCTGATCGGCGCTCTCGATATTGCGGGCAAAGAGGATAAAGCCAAAAGGCGCTGCCTCTCGAAACAGCGCCTTTTCATCAGCCGTAAGACGCAGACCTTCTGCGTCGAGGATCGTCGCACCAAACCGCATTGGATCAGCGCATCGTCACAGGGATACAATCCGCATTGCCCGCCACAAGGGCAGAGCAGAAGCGACGTGCATCCGACAGATCTTCAAACCCATGGGCGCGCAGGCGGTAGAAAATACGGCCACCGCTTTCGGCGCGCTGCACCACCCGCGCCTTGTCATCAAAGAACTCACCAAACTTGGCGCTGATCCGGGTCCATTCGCTGCGCGCCACTTCGGCGCTCTCATAGGCACCAAGCTGGGCCAACCGCGTGCCCACTTCAAGGCTCTTGGGATCGATATCAACGGTACCACGCGCAGGTTGCACAGCTGCCGTCCCGGATGCAGGCGCAGGCGAGAACCGGGCCGGGCGCACCAGCGGACGCGGGGTTTCACGCACACCTGGCGCATTGCGCACCGCTGCAGGAACAGTGGTGATCGCCGCAACATCCGTGGTGTCCAGAGGTGCGGGTTGCGTGATCGAAGCAGATGTTTCGCGCAGATCCTCAAGCGGGATCGCATCTTCGGTGAGCGACGCCACAAGTGCGTCGATATCATTGTTGCGCTGCTCCAGCGGTGACACCTCTGCCACCTCTTCGGGGTCTTCAACCGTGGCACTCAGGCCAGAGTCCTGCGCGGCATATTCAGCTTCCAGCGCAGCTTCTTCCTCAGCCGCCTGTGTCAGGGTTGGGATCGGCTGGTCATCTTCGGTCAGCGCAATCGCCTCGGGTGCCAGTTGCAGACGGTCTGCCGGATCTTCGGCGATTCCATTGGCTGCGACCGAGTTCACCGCAAGCCCCTGATTGTCGGCCAATTCACCGCCCGGATTCTCCGGAGCAATCCGCATCGGTCCAGAAAGCGCGCTCACCACGGGCACACCGGACACATCCCGCATGATCAGCTTGTAGCCCCACATGGAGATGCTCACCACCAGCGCAATCGACGCTGCAGCGCCCAGAAATGCCGCCATACGACCCAATTCGCTGCGACCGGGCGGAGGCGCAAAAAGCTCGGCCTCATCGCCACCATAGCCATCGCCATAGTCGCCCACATAGTCATAACCGGCTTCGGGATACCCGCCTTGCGCGCTTGCTCCTCCTGTCGCCCCCCCGACACCAGAGAAGGTGCCGACATTCACGGTCGGCGACTGGCTGATGCCAAAGCTCGGATAGGATGTCTGCGCCACCGGCTCGGCCTCGGGCTCAGCCGGATAGCTCTGCACCGGATCGGGTGCGCGCGAATACTGATGAGAGGAGAACGGATCGAAAGCGGAGCCTCCGCTGTCACCATCGCCATTTGAAGAGGGAGCGCCCGCGCCCACCTGTGCAAAATATGCCATATCCGCCTCACTGCCCGATTATCGCAGACACCCCACCACCGAAATAAGGGCGGGATATCTGCGCGTTGGGTCTCTTGATCTGCCTCGATCCGGCGGTTCGGGTGACTTTGGTGTCACATCTCCTGCGCCGGTTTAACGCCAAGAATACCAAGCCCGGCGGAAATGACAATGGAAACAGCCCGCGCCAGCGCCAAATTGGCATGTGTTGCCGATTCGCTGCTCTCGTTAACAAATCGTAAACTTTCTTCAGATTTGCCAAGGTGGTACAGCCCATGCAGATCTGACGCCAGATCATAGAGGAAAAACGCAATCCGGTGCGGCTCATTGGTGCGCGCCGCGATCTCGACCTGACGCGGCCACTCGGCGATTTTCCGCGCAACCGACAGTTGCGCCTCATGTGTAAGCTGGCTCAGATCCGCCGCGTTCAGTGTCGCATCATCACAGGCGATCCCCGCCTCGCGCGCTTTGCGCAGGGTCGAGTGGATCCGCGCATTGGCGTATTGCACGTAAAAGACCGGATTGTCCTTGGACTGTTCCAGCGCCTTATCGAGATCAAAGTCAAAGCCCTGATCGTTCTTACGTGTGAGCAGCATAAAGCGGGTCACATCCGCCCCCACCGCATCCACCACATCGCGCAGAGTCACAAAGGTCCCTGCCCGCTTGGACATCTTGAACTCCTGACCGTCCTTAAACAGCTTCACCAACTGGCAGAGTTTAATATCAAGCGGCACCTGACCATCAGAGAGCGCCGACACCGCCGCCTTCATCCGTTTGACATAGCCGCCATGATCGGCCCCAAAAATGTCGATCAGCATGTCAAAGCCACGGCTGACCTTGTCATAATGATAGGCGATATCGGGCGCAAAATAGGTCCATGCGCCATCGGATTTCTTCACCGGGCGATCAACATCATCGCCGTGCTCGGTGGATTTGAACAGGGTCTGGACGCGGGGCTCCCAATCGTCAGGCTTTTTGCCCTTCGGCGGCTCCAGCACGCCTTCATAGATCAGGCCCTTGGCATCAAGGCTCTCCAGCGCGGCTTCGATCCGCCCGGTGCCATAAAGCGATTTCTCCGAGTAGAAGACATCCATCTTCACGCCCAAGAGGCCGAGATCCTCACGGATCAGATCCATCATCATCTCGGTGGCAAACGCGCGCACCTCTTCCAGCCAGACATCCTCGGGCTGGCCAACGAAGGTATCGCCAAACTTCTCTTTCAGCGCCACGCCGACGTCTTTCAGGTATTCCCCCGGATAGGTGCCATCGGGGAATTCCACACTCTGGCCATGGGCCTCAAGGTAGCGCAGATAGGCGGAGCGGGCGAGCACATCGACCTGCGCGCCGCCATCGTTGATGTAATACTCGCGGGTGACGTCATAGCCCGCGTAATCCAAAAGGCTCGCCAAAGCGTCGCCAAAGACCGCACCCCGCGTATGGCCCACATGCAGCGGCCCCGTCGGGTTGGCGGACACATATTCCACGTTCACCCGTTTGCCCTGCCCCATGTCAGAGCGGCCATAGGCCTCCCCCTCATGGAGCGCCTTGCCCAGCACGCCTTGCCAGACCGACAGATCCAGCCGCAGGTTCAAAAACCCCGGCCCCGCCACCTCGGCAGAGGTGATGCGCGCATCCTGACCGAGCTTTGCAGCCAGTGCCTCGGCAATATCGCGCGGCTTCATCTTTGCAGGTTTCGCCAGAACCATCGCCGCATTGGTCGCCATATCCCCATGCGCCGCATCTCGGGGCGGCTCCACGGCAACATTGGCAAAATCGAGCCCCTCCGGCAGGGCCCCCTCGGCCGTCATGGCCGCAAGGCTGTCGATCACAAGCGTACGGATATCGGTAAAGAGGTTCATATCTGGCGTCCCATAGGTATCAGCTTCTGCGGATACCGAGGGGCGCGCTCAGGGTCAACCGCCTAGCACGGCCTGCCCTCAGCCACCCCATCTCTTCTAACCCCAAATATCCCGGAGCGCGAGGCAGAGCCTCGCATCCCCGACCGCCTCAAGAGACGTCAGAAAATCACGCCCCAAGCGCCAGCTCATCATAAAGCTGCAGCGCAAAGCGATCCGTCATCCCGGCGATATAATCCGAGACGATCCGCGCCCGGTCCGTCTCGCTCTCAGCTTTCCGGATTTCTGCGTGCCAGCGTTCCGGCATCGCCATGGTGTTCTTAAGATAATAGGCAAACAGCGCCTTCACCACCACGGCCACACGTTCGCGCACCACCATCACCGAGGGCGCGCGGTACATCCGCGTGAACATAAACGCCCGCAGCTCTTTCAACTGAGCCCAGACCTCATCCGAGAACGTCACAACCGCATGATCCAATGCGCGGATCTCTTCGACCGACTGCGCGCCGGAGGCAGCGATCTTGGCCCTCGATGTGTCGATCACGTCGCTCACCATCACCCCGAAGAACCGGCGCAGCGCCTCATGGCGGCGGCGGCTCTTATCAAGGCCCGGATATTTTGCATCCACCTCCGCATAGGCGGGTGCAATGATCGACAGGCTGCACACATCGTCATCGTTGAACAGACCCGCGCGCAGGCCGTCATGCAAATCATGGTGGTTATAGGCGATGTCATCCGCCAATGCCGCCACCTGTGCCTCGGCGCTGGCGTGAGTGTGTAGCTCCAGATCAATCCCGTTATTACAGGCCGCCAGAGCCCAAGGCAGATCGCCAACCACGGGGCCGTTATGCTTGGCAATCGCCTCCAGCGTCTCCCATGTGAGGTTCAGCCCATCAAATTCGGCGTAGTGTTTTTCCAGCGCGGTCACGATGCGGATGGCCTGCGCATTGTGATCAAAGCCGCCGTAAGGCGCCATCATCTCATGCAGCGCATCCTCGCCCGTGTGGCCAAAGGGCGTGTGACCCAGATCATGCGCCAGCGCCACGGCCTCGGTGAGCTCCTGATTAAGCCCCAGCGCCCCCGCAATGGTACGCCCCACCTGCGCCACCTCAATGGAATGGGTCAGACGGGTGCGGTAATTGTCGCCCTCATGCTCGACAAAGACCTGTGTTTTATGCTTTAGCCGCCGAAAGGCGCTGGCATGGATAATCCGGTCCCGATCCCGTTGGAACGGCGAGCGAAAACTGCTCTCTTCCTCGGAAACGGATCGCCCGCGCGAACGGTCGGGCATGGTGGCATAGGGCGCGTACATGTGTTTCTTTTCCCCGGCAAATCTTGTCGCCTCGCGCGCACCTTTCTATATTTGACCTGACGCTGCAACACGCCATCGGAGAAAACCAGCATGCAACTGCCCCCAAAAGTGACGGATCGCGCCTTTGACCGGCTCGCCGAGATCGGCGCAGCGGATCAGGGCCAGGCCCTGCGCGTCGCGGTCGAAGGCGGCGGCTGCTCGGGCTTTCAGTATGAAATCGCGCTCGACACGCCCAAGGCGGATGATCTCGTGCTCGAAGGCAAGGGTCAGAAAGTCGTCGTCGACGAGATCTCCCTGCCCTTTCTGGAAAACGCGGTGATCGACTTCACCGAGGAACTGATCGGCGCGCGCTTTACGATCGAGAACCCCAACGCCACCTCCAGCTGCGGCTGCGGTACGTCCTTTTCCATGTAATCTGAGGGTAGTCGCTGGCGTGCTGGGGGCTCAGCGCCCTGCACGCCACGCGCCACCGCGCCGGACACTGCGCCCTTCGGTGATGCCGCGCGCCTCCGGACGCCCGCGGCGTCTGCTGGCGTTGGGCGTGACGACTGCGGTGGCCACCGGCACCCTGCGCGTGCCCTGCGCCTGATCCCAGACCAAAAACACCCCGGACGCCGCAACCACTGCCATCCCGAGATAGGTCGAGACAAAAGGCACTTCGCCGAAAAACAACAAGCCGATCAGGGCCATCCAGACAAATTGCAGATTAAGCAACGGCGTCACCGTGTAGGCTGGCAATTGCCTCAGCGCCAGAACCAGCAGCCAGCGCGCGCCAAACAACAATACGGCATAGGCTCCGATCCACCCGACATCCGCACCTTCCATCGGGCGCCAGACAAAGGGCAGAAAGCACATCATCACGATGCCCAGCGTCAGGTTGGGGTAAAACACCTGCGCCAAGACATTGCTGTCATAGCGGCTGATATAGCGCGCCATGATGATCGACAGCGTCCCAAAGCCCACGCCACTCACCGCCAGAGCCGAACCAATGACACCGCCCACCTGCACCGTCGGGCGCATCACCAGAATACCCACGACCCCAAGGCTGAGCGCCAGCCACACGACAGGACGGATGCGTTCCTTCAGGATCACCCCGGACATCAGCGCCGCCATCAAGGGCATCAACGCGATAAAGACAAAAACCTCCGCCAGGGCCAGATAGCGAAACGCGAGATAAAACGACGTACAGGACAGAACGGTCGCAGCCGAACGCAGCATCATCGCCCGCCTGCAGGTGGTCCGCAATCCGTCGGGGTGCCCCTGCACCCGGCTGACAATCACGCTAAACCCGGCAACCAGCAGACCGGAGACCGCGAACAATTGTGCCGGGGCAAATCCCCCGGCCATCATCTTTACGATCCCATCCGCAGCAGCAATCAGCCCCGTGTAGAGCAACACCGCCAACACCCCTGCGGTGATGGCATTCATGCGCTGCCTACTTGGCCGAACCGAGAGAATGTCTCAAAGAAAGGTTCGAAAACTTGGGTGCTTTCTTCGGCGCGACGCAGCACGTCCCCCTCTTCGGAACTGAGCGATTGCAGCAGCGGCTCGCGCACCCGCGCCCAAGATCCGGGCGCTTGATCCAACAGGGTATAGAGTGCCATCGACATGCCTCGCAACGCACCGGGACGCCCCGGCCCTTCAATCACAACCGTACCTTTACAGTCTGCATCAGAAAAACCCGTGCGTCCAACCAGAAGTTGAAACCAGTTGCACATAAGGTAGGGATGGTAGTCATCGTGACCGACCCGCCCCGGAACGGATTGCAGGGTAAATCGCTGTGTTTGCTGCTCCAGCCAATGGCACCAATCTTGCGGCGGCTGCTCATCGCAAAACGTAAGAGCAATACAAATTTCGGCCAAAAGATCGGAATCCTGATCCAAAAACGCAATCAAACCGGCAAATAATAGGCTTTGACGCTCTGGTTCTTCCAGCTGCAGCGGCTTGCGACCATATTCCGTAAGGTAAAACACCACATGCGTGAGCTCATAAGCCGCCTTGCGATTTGGCACCGCAAAGCCTGAGGTGCGCCGCATAAAGGCGCGCAGTCGGTCATCAAGCCCCTCTATATCGCGCAACTCAACGCCGCGCCGTGCCAGCAACCTGCGCGCCTCGCCCCGTTGCAGATCCGACAACTCATGCGCGCCCACATTCTGGCTGGCAATCCATTCAGCCATAACTTCGCCCCGTTGTCCGGGGACGCCCAGATCCTCGAGATCAAGGCAGATCGACAGAATAAACCGGTAATACTGACGGAAAAAATTCAGATGCCGGAGGCTGCCTTCATAAAAAGGAAGCAGTGGCTCCAGACCACCTTCAGATATATTACAATCTGTGGTTTCTAAAACATTTAGAAGCTCTGCATTTTCTTTTAACCACAATACATCCAACGGATCTCTTCGGAATGATCCAAAAGATTCCAATAATCCAGATACACCGGTTCTGGCTTTATTCAGACGTGCATTGGAAAAAGAAAGTACCTGCCCCATGAATACCTCTCAGGACGTAAAGAGATTGCCTCGGTGACCCGGGGAATCCGGATCACGAGACATATTCAAATAAAGCCAAGCGAGCGCTTAGCTTTCAATGCAGGTCGAAGACACCATCTGGGTCGCGTCGCCTGCCAGTGCATCCGTTGCGGAGGCAGAAATACATGTGGAACTATAAAGCGATACGTGACCGCCTTCATGTTTGCCATCGAGGCATGTGGAGCTTACGAGCCCGACATTTTCACCAGCAAATGCGCCCGTTTCGACGGTAGCTTCTACGACGGATTTCTTCAGTGCAACCACGGAACTTCTCCTTCTTTCCGAGCAATCAACATCTAAAAACCTGCCACCTCAAAAAAATAAAACAAGAGAATTTCAACATCCCTCAGATTTAAACGCATTCACTCTTCCTTAATTTTTATTAACATCCAATTGATTCATCAAAGCTATTTTAGTTATTCACAGATATTGCACAGGTTTATTCACACGCTCAATATTGCAAAACCAAATGATGTATACCCTTGGTTGCACAGGAAAACTTGCGGCTTCCCCCGGTGCGGGTGATTCTCTGTGACCTGCGGTGGCCCCTCTGGGTGCTGTTGCTTGCGGCACTGACGGATTTCGGCGATAGACAGGAAGACGCGCAGAACGGAGGCCGCCATGAAGATCGCCAGTTTCAACATCAACGGCATCAAGGCCCGTGTGAACGCCTTAGCCGACTGGCTTGACGAAGCCCAGCCCGACGTCGCGGTGCTGCAAGAAATCAAATCCGTTGACGAAGCCTTCCCCCGTGAGATGTTTGAAGAGCGCGGCTATAACGTGGAGACCCACGGTCAGAAGAGCTTCAACGGGGTGGCGATCCTGTCAAAACTGCCTCTGGAGGATGTGCGACGCGGCCTCCCCGGCGATGACAATGACGAACAGGCGCGCTGGATCGAGGCCACGGTGGTAGGTAAGCAAGCGATCCGCATCTGTGGCCTCTACCTGCCCAATGGCAACCCGGTCGCACTGAACGACGACGGCACGCCGGTTGCCGGCGGTAAATATGCATATAAACTCGGCTGGATGGAGCGCCTGAAGGCGCGCGCCGCAGAGTTGATGGCAGAAGAGATGCCCGCGCTGATGGCGGGTGACTATAATATCATCCCCCAGGCAGAGGACGCCAAACGCCCCGAAGCCTGGCGCGAGGACGCCCTGCACCGCCCTGAAAGCCGCGCCGCCTTTCAGCGTATCGTGAACCTTGGCTTCACCGAAGCCTTTCGCGCCCGTACCCGTGGACCCGGCCATTATACCTTTTGGGACTACCAGGCAGGGGCGTGGAATCGCGATGATGGCATCCGCATCGACCATTTCCTGCTGACACCGCAGGCGGCGGATCTGCTGCGCGACTGCCAGATCGACAAAGACATTCGCGGCCGCGAGAAACCTTCTGATCACGTGCCGATCTGGGTAGATCTGGATCTCTGACACAATAATTGCGCACAGCGGGCGCCCTCCCGCCCGTCGCGGACAGCATTAAAATGCGCCCGCTCCCGTTGGGCCGAGCGCCGCGCAGGCGCGCCCGAAGGGCGCGCCTGCGCGGCGCTGGTCGCTTTGGGCAAAGCCCAAAGCGAAACCCCTCATCAAATTCAGAAGTGATTAGCGCGCCGTTTCGTCATGGCGATAGATCCAGTCAAACTGGCTCACCATTTTTTGCGGGGCGAGCGCCCCTGCCACACGCAAGATCTGATGAGCAGGCCAACTCAGGGGCGCGCGCAGGTGATATTTCCACGCGTTGCCATTGGCTGCCTCCACTACTTTGGTAGCGCGCAATTGACGACGGGCCTGATAGGCTGCCAATCCCGCCTCCAGATCATCCGCCGCAGACAGGCAATCGGCCAAGGCATAGGCATCTTCCAGCGCCATATTGGCCCCTTGCGCCATAAAGGGCAGCGTTGGATGTGCCGCATCCCCCACGAGCGCCACACCGTCGCGCCCCCACACCTGCGCCACCGGATGGCGAAACAGACCCCAAAGCTTCACATCACGCACATCCGCCAGCATCTCCGCCGCAAGGCCGCCGAACATCGCAAACGCCTGCCGCAGATTTTCGGGGTCATCCCCGAGGCTCCAGCTTTCTTCCGCCCATTGCCGCCGCTCCTGAGCCGCCACAAGATTGACCAAAGAGCCGTCTTTCAACGGATAGGCCACCAGATGCCGCCCCGGCCCCATAAAGACCTGCGCTTCTGCCGGCAGATCAAACCGGTTTGGCACCGTTGCCCGCCATGCCACTTGGCCAGTAAACTTTGGCGCGGCTGATGAATTGAGCACCGGCCGCACCCGGGAGTGCAGCCCGTCCGCGCCGATGACCAGATCAGCGCAGCATTTGGCCCCATTGGCCAGCTGCACCGTCGGTCGCGCGCCCGGCACCACTGAATTTACCTTTTGCAGCAAACGCACCTGCGCGCCGGAGCGGCGCACCGCATCCGCCAGCAGATTGATCAGATCAGCGCGATGCACAAAGTAATAACGCAAGTCATGGGCGTATTGATCCAGATCGAGACGCAGCACCTCGCGCCCCTCACGGTGATGGCGCAACACCACGGCGCGGGCGCGTTGCGAGCACCACGCCAGATCATCGGCAAGCCCCATCGCCTGCAACACCGCAACCCCATTGGGCGTGACCTGCAGACCTGCGCCAACCTCGGATATTTCCTCGGCCTGCTCCAGCACCGTCACCTGCGCCCCAAAACGTTGCAGCAGATAGGCAACCGCGAGGCCCCCAATCCCGGCACCAATGACCGTTATCCTGATATCCTTGAAATCCATGCACCCAATGCCTGCTTGCTGAACGCAAGCTCATAACAAAAAAGCGCCGGAGCAAAAGACCCGGCGCTTTATAAACTTGTGGATGACTATAATTTTAGTCGTCGCGATGGACCTTTTCGCGCCGCTCATGCCGTTCCTGGGCCTCAAGGCTCATGGTGGCGATCGGGCGGGCGTCGAGACGTTTCAAAGAGATCGGCTCTCCGGTCACGTCACAATAGCCATATTCCCCCTCGTCGATCCGGCGGATCGCGGCGTCGATCTTGGCCACCAGCTTGCGCTGACGGTCGCGTGTGCGCAGTTCAAGAGCCCGGTCGGTCTCTTCACTTGCACGATCTGCCACGTCTGGAATGTTGCGGGTGTTTTCCTGCAGGCCCTCGATGGTATCCCGGCTTTCATCCAAAAGCTCGGCTTTCCAATTCAACAACTTGCGACGAAAATACTCCATCTGCCGTTCATTCATAAACGGCTCGTCTTCGGCCGGGCGATAGTCCTCCGGCAGAAACACGTCCTGCTTCATTTCGGCTCCTTCGGTCTGGCCCATAATCTTGGTCTCTTCAAATTTTCCAAGCATCCTGGCTCCCCCATGCCGCAGCGTTTAATCCCAAGTGCCGCGAATGTCACTACACAATAGTTGCGCGCTGTGATTATACCGGACCCTGGCATACCAATTCGGCAATACTGTGGCGCAACCGGAGGGAGAGTTCATGTTATTTCAGGGCACTAAGGACTATGTGGCAACCGAAGACCTGAAAGTGGCAGTCAATGCCGCCGTCACTCTGGAGCGTCCCTTACTGGTCAAGGGGGAGCCGGGCACAGGCAAGACCGAGCTCGCCAAACAGGTCGCAGACGCCCTAGGGTTGCGCATGATCGAGTGGAACGTGAAATCCACCACCCGCGCGCAGCAGGGACTTTATGAATATGATGCGGTTTCACGTCTGCGTGACAGCCAATTGGGCGAGGAACGCGTCCACGACGTGAAAAACTACATCAAGAAAGGCAAGCTCTGGGAGGCGTTTGAGGCAGACGAGAAGGTCGTGCTGCTCATCGACGAGATCGACAAGGCCGATATTGAGTTCCCCAACGACCTGCTGCAAGAACTTGATAAGATGGAGTTTCACGTCTACGAAACCGGCGAAACCATCAAGGCCAGGCACCGCCCGGTGATGATCATCACCTCCAACAATGAAAAAGAACTGCCCGACGCTTTCCTGCGCCGCTGCTTTTTTCACTACATCCGCTTCCCCGATGCCGAGACGATGAAAAAGATCGTCGAGGTGCATCACCCAAATATCAAGCCCGACCTGCTGTCCGCCGCGCTGACGCAGTTCTACGAGATCCGCGACACCCAGGGCTTGAAGAAAAAACCCTCCACCTCCGAGGTGATCGACTGGCTGAAGCTCTTGCTTGCCGAAGACCTGAGCCCCGAGGATCTGAAACGGGATGGTGCCAATGCGCTGCCGAAACTCCACGGCGCGCTCCTGAAGAACGAACAGGATGTGCATCTGTTTGAGCGCCTCGCCTTCATGGCCCGCCGCGGTCGCTGAGCCGGCGGCTTTTCCCAATCGATCCGCGGCAGAGGCTGCACTTGCGGTAAATTCACGACACCCGCCACCGCTCTGACGCCATTTGATGGCAGAACTTGCGGTCCCTTCAAATTTTTGCCCAATTCTTGGTCATACTCAGTGTTTTCGCCGGGACCCTCTCCCGGTTGCTGGTGAGGCGGAACGGAAATGTGGATTTGAAACTCTATTCCTTCAGAGGAGCGCCTCAGCGTAAGCGGCGCGCAGGGGGCGGGTTGACCCCCAAAGCGCTGCTCTTGGGCTGTGCGCTGGTGGTGGCCTGTGGCCCCGCCGATACGCCTCCGTCGCGTGCATCCGCATCGCTGACCATGGATCTGCCGCCCATTCGCACCTTCCCGACCCGCGCCGCATCGCCGCCGCAGCGGTCCAACTCTGATATGGCGCGGGATTTTCTGGATCTGAGCTTCCGGCTGGAAGGTGGCACCGAGATGCCAGTCTTCACCCGCTTTGAAACGCCTGTAACTGTCGCCATCACCGGCAAAGCACCCGCCACCCTGCGCCCGGATCTGGAGGCGCTGTTGTCGCGCCTGCGCAGTGAAGCCGGGCTTAGGATCAACCTGCGTCCCGCTAGTGACGTGCCCGCCTCCATCACAATCGAGGCCGTCAGCCGCGACCGTATTCAGCGTCTCTTGCCCCACGCGGCCTGCTTTGTGGTGCCCAATGTCAGCTCGATCGAGGAATACCGCCGCACCCGACGCCAGCCTCAAACCGATTGGAAGAACCTGCGCAGCCGCGAACGGCTTGCAATCTTCGTGCCCAATGACGTGAACCCGCAAGAGCTGCGGGATTGTCTGCATGAGGAACTGGCGCAGGCCCTTGGGCCGCTCAATGATCTCTATCGCCTGCCGGATTCGGTCTTTAACGACGACAATGTCCATGCAGTGCTGACCGGGTTTGACATGCTGATGTTGCGCGCGACCTATGATCCGGCCCTAAAAACCGGAATGCGCCGCGCGGATGTCGCCGCCCGCCTGCCGGCGATCCTTGCGCGGCTCAACCCTGCGGGACAGCACCGGCGCGCTGCCCCATTGCCCGCAACGCCGCGTGCGTGGATTACAGCGGTGGAAACCGCCTTGGGGGGATTTGCCAATCGCGCCCAACGGGTTCGCGCCGCAAACACTGCCGCGCAAATCGCGCGTGAACAAGGCTGGCAGGATCATCGCCGCGCCTTTGGGCATTTCCTGATCGGGCGCAGCCTGCAAGCCACCGCCCCGGAACAGGCCGAAGCGCATTTTCGTACCGCTCTGAACTACCTCGGCTCCGGTCCGGACACCGCGCCGCACCGCGCATTGAACCAATCGCGCCTTGCGGCCTACGCCTTGCGCACCGGAAATACCGCACGGGCGGAACAGTTGATCGACGCCGCCTACGCCGCCGCTCAAACCAGTCAGAACGCGGCTCAGATGGCGACACTTTTGTCGCTCAAGGCCCATATCGCCGAGAGCCGCGGCGACAAACGCACCGCTGCTGCCCTCAGATCAGAGAGCGCAGGCTGGGCGCTTTATGGCAATGGTGCCGATGCTCTGCCGACCCTGCCCCTGCGCGAGGTTGCCGCAGCAGACCCATCCGCGCGTCGCTGACCTTGGCACCCGGTCCAAAGCCGGGCTATATGCAGGCCAAAGACCCCCAAACGGTCGTTCCAGCCATCCCGGCCCTGCCGCTGGCCAGAACACCCCGAACTCTGGACCTGTTTCTTATGATCGTCATCATCGCCCTGTTCTTCGGTGCAGCCCTTGGCGCCTTCAAGGCCCGCAAACGTGGCGGCAATCTCGCCGATATGCTGCAATACGGGGCTGTCTACGGCATGATATTTGGTATCCTTGGACTGTTCGGCACCATCATCACCCACCGCATGCTGGTCTGACCTAAGACAACGGAGACCTCATGTTTCAGCCCTTCTTTGAGAACCTGCGCGCCGCTGCCGTTCCGGTCTCATTACGCGAATATCTTGCGTTTCTGGAAGGGCTCAAGGCCGGTCTGGTCACCTATGACGTGGAGGCGTTTTACTATCTCGCCCGCGCGGTGATGGTCAAAGACGAGCGCAACCTCGACAAATTCGACCGCGCCTTTGCCGCCACCTTCGAAGGTCTAGACCAGATCCCCGCCTCTGCGGTGATGGAAGCCGTGGACATTCCCGAGGAGTGGCTGCGCAAGATGGCGGAGAAACATCTCTCGGCCGAGGAACGCGCCGAGATTGAGGCTCTGGGTGGCTTTGACAAGCTGATGGAAACCCTGAAAGAGCGCCTGAAGGAACAACAAGGGCGCCATCAAGGGGGCAACAAATGGATCGGCACTGCCGGAACCTCGCCCTTTGGCGCCTATGGCTACAACCCCGAAGGCGTGCGCATCGGCCAGAAAGAAAGCCGCCATCAGCGTGCGGTCAAGGTCTGGGACAAGCGTGAATTCAAGAACTTAGACGGCGATGTTGAGCTGGGCACGCGCAACATCAAAGTGGCGCTCAAGCGCCTGCGCCGCTGGGTCCGCGAGGGCGCGCGCGAAGAGTTGGACCTCGACGGCACCATTCGCGCCACGGCAGAAAACGGCTATCTTGATGTGAAAACCCGGCCAGAGCGCCACAATGCCGCAAAGGTCTTGTTGTTTCTCGATGTGGGCGGGTCGATGGATCCGCATATCAAGCTGGTGGAGGAGTTGTTCTCCGCGGCCCGCAGCGAGTTCAAGCATCTGGAATACTACTATTTCCACAACTGCCTCTACGAGGGTGTGTGGCGCGACAATCGCCGCCGCTGGGATGCGCAGACACCAACCCATGAGGTGCTGCGGACCTATGGGCCGGATTACAAATGTATTTTTGTCGGCGATGCGTCGATGTCTCCTTATGAGATCGCCTATCCCGGCGGGGCGAATGAGCACTGGAACAAGGAGGCCGGTCAGGTCTGGCTGGAGCGCGCCCGTGCACAGTGGAGCTCGCATCTGTGGATCAATCCGGTGCCGGAGAAATACTGGGAATACACCCATTCCATCCAGATGATCCGCGAGATTTTTGAGGATCGCATGGTGCCGATGACGCTCGACGGGCTTGAGCGCGGTATGCGGGAACTGACACGTTGAACGACGTGAGAAATATGCCTTAACGCCTTGTAAAGGCTACGCTCTCTCAAATCGCAACCCGCATTTGGGGGAGCGCTTAGTTTACTGACCCACAAAAAGTATCAGCCCCGTTTCCCCAATGTTTCGCGCACGAAACAATAGGTCAGCTTTGCTGCCACATACTCAAGGAACACAGGGCCAATGCTATCCCCAGAGCCCCCACGCCCCCAACAGGACCACCGGCACAAAAAGCCACCCCTGCGGCAACACCCCATAGGACACCCGGCGCAAGGGCGGCACTGCGATGCCAATGCCCGCGGTCACGGCTGCCAGCAGTATCCCCGCCAGCGCCATGTCCGTGCGCCCAAACGCACCGAGACATAAAAACAGCGCCATCAGCGCCAATGCTCCGGTCACCAGATGCCAGCACAAAAGAACCGTTTCACGCACGACCGGGATGAGCTGCTGATCCGCAGCAAGAGGCCGCGCACATTGCCGTCCCCCGATGATCCCATGCACCAAGGTCCAGACTGCAGCCAACGCCGCCGCACTCAATAAGAAGACATTCATCGGGTCAACTCCTGCTCAGTCAACAGCAGTGAACACCGGCCCCGGCAAGGGCGCTATAGGAACAAATGTCGCGGTGCTTTGGGTAATCGGGGAGGCTCCCGCCCCTTTCAACACAGGCAAAGCCTGCATCATAAGCGTTGGGCCGGGCGGCGGCCGCGCCGAAGGCGCGGCCGCCGCCCCAGCGCGATTTGCAAAGCAAAGCGCAACACCTCCCTTGTTTCACTGGCCGCACGCGGCTCAGGCGCGGTCCAGCACCTCAACCGACAGGATGGTGGGCAGGTGGCGTGCAATCTCCTGCCATTGGTCACCTTCGTTGAAGCTGGCAAAGACCGATCCGGAATTGGTGCCAAAATAGACCCCTGCCGGATCACGCCGATCGCCTGCCATGGCCTGACGCAGCACGGTGAAAAAACACCCCTCCTGCGGCAGCCCGTCCCGACAATCCTGCCAGCTCTCGCCCCCATCGCGCGAGCGCCAGACCGCTGCCGCCGCATCTGGAGGGAACCGTCCAAGCATGTCGCCGTTCAATGGCAGCGTCCAGATCGTGTCCCGGTCGCGGGGATGCACATGGATGGGAAACCCAAAGGTCGAAGGCAGGCCCGCGTTGATGTCTTCCCAACTGCGGCCACCATTGCGCGACTTCCAGACCCCATGGTGATTTTGCTGATAGATCAGCTCATTCTCTCCCGGAGCGCGCACCATGTTATGAACGCAATGCCCGGTCTCGCCATCGCGCGGCGCTGCGGGGTGGTCGTGATGCGCGCAACTTTCCGCATTGGACATCCGGTTGCGCCGCTCCCATGTCTCACCGCCATCCTCGCTCGCAAAAACACCGGCAGCCGAAATCCCGCACCATATATGCGACGGGCGCTCCAGGTCGGTCAGGATCGTGTGCAGCACCAGCCCTGCCGCGCCCGGGTTCCAGCTGCCTGCCGAGGGATGATGGCTCAGCCCGTCAACACGCGTCCAGCTCTTGCCGCCATCGCGGCTTTGCAACAAGGATGCAGGTTTCGTGCCCGCATAAAGCACCCCCTGCCCGATCCCGATGGACCAGATCTGCTGGAAGTCACTGCCAAAGGGCAGCTCGACGGGTTCATAGCCGATCATTGCCGCAAAATCGGGATCATTCTCGGCCCAGTCATCAGTGGTACCTCGAGTAAGGCGCGTGACCTGCCAGCTTTCGCCTTGATCCGATGAGCGCCAGATCCCGGCCCCATTCCACTCGCTGCCGCCGCCAGCCCAGATCGTCCCGCTCTCGGCATCGCCGACCACATGGTTGATCGGCCAGCCCTCACAGAACGGGCCGCGCACGTGCCACCCGGTTCGATCCTTCCCCCCGTCAAGTAGAAACGCGCCCTTGGTCGTGCCCACCAGTACCATGACCGTGCCATCCATGCTTCCCCCTCCCGTATCGCCAGAACTGCGCCCTAGGGTAACATGGCGCTGGCATGCGGCCCCTTTAAAATTACGCGAACCGCTTGCCGCAGAGCCGAAACCCGCCCATATCAGGTTCATGCTGAGACTAACTCCCATCCTTTTGGCGGTGATCTACGGGCTGGTGATGTACCGCCTGTCCGTTTGGCGCACCCACCGCGAACTTGATGCCCGCTCGACCGAGCTGGCCGATCCGCATCTCAAACGCATGACCGACCGGCTTGCCGCCGCGCTGGAGTTGCCGCGTATCCCGGTCTACATCTATGAGATTGACCCGGTGAACGGTCTCGCCTCCCCCGATGGGCGCATCTTCATCACCCGCGGGTTTTATCGCAAGTTCCAGAACGGCGAGGTCACGGATGCGGAGCTGACAAGCGTTATCGCGCATGAGCTGGGCCATGTGGCACTGGGGCATGCCAAGAAACGGATGATCGATTTTTCTGGCCAAAACGCGCTGCGCACAGTGCTGATGATGGTAATAGGGCGCTATATTCCCTTTGTCGGTCCGTGGATTGCGGGTGTTCTTACCAGCCTTCTGGCGGCGCGCCTGTCGCGCGGCGATGAATACGAGGCCGACGAGTATGCGGCCGCCCTTCTGACCAAGGCCGGGATCGGTGTGGAGCCGCAAAAGAGCCTCTTTCGCAAGCTGGAAGAGCTCACCAATTCCCGCGCGGGCATGGCCCCCGCATGGCTCATGAGCCACCCCAAGACGGAGGAACGCATTGCCGCGCTTGAACGTCTCGAAGGCAAATGGACCAACGCCTGACAATCGGACCGGATAAATAATTCCGCGCTTGCCCCTTGTTCCGCTCAACGGGCATCCCCACCTAAACCTTCCTGCAAGGAGAAGGTTTTCATGCGCTATTCCGTCCTCGACCTCGCCCCGGTGCCAGAAGGGTCCACCACTGCTCAGGCGCTTGCCAATAGTGCCGATCTGGCGCAACACGCGGAGCGTTGGGGCTATCACCGCTACTGGCTGGCGGAACATCACAACATGCCCGGTATCGCCAGCGCCGCAACGGCGGTGATGATCGGCCATATCGCGCAGGCGACCTCCACCATGCGCATCGGCGCGGGGGGCATCATGCTGCCCAATCACGCGCCTTACATGGTGGCAGAGGCCTTTGGTACATTGGCCGAAATCCATGGCCCAAGGATCGACCTTGGTCTGGGGCGCGCACCGGGAACCGATATGGCGGCGATGCGTGCGATGCGACGCGGGTTGCAGGACTCCGGGGATCGGTTTCCGCAGGACGTGCAGGAATTGATCCGTTATTTCGGGCCGCAGCGTGACGGCAGCGCTCTGCGCGCGATCCCTGGCGAGAACACGCAGGTGCCGGTCTGGATGTTGGGGTCAAGCCTTTACGGCGCGCAGCTTGCGGCGACATTGGGGCTGCCCTATGCGTTTGCCTCGCATTTTGCGCCGCAAGCATTGGAGCAGGCCTTTGATGTCTATCGCCGCCAGTTCCGCCCCTCAGAGACGCTGCAAGAGCCGCAGTTGATGCTGGCGATTAACGTCTTTGCCGCCGATACCGACGCCGAAGGCATCCGGCTGCGCACCACCATGCAACAAGCCTTTGCACGCCTGCGTCTGGGCATGCCCGGCAAGCTGCCCGCACCGGTGGATGATATCGCGGATGTGTTGGCGCCGGAGATCCTGGCCGGGGTCAATCAGGCGCTGACCATATCGGCGACGGGATCAAAAGAGACGGTGCGCGGTGATCTTGCGCGACTGATCGAAACTTATCAGCCGGATGAGGTGATCCTGACCGGGCAGATCCACGATCACGACGCGCGGCAGCGCTCCTTCGAGATCGCGGCAGAGATTTTGGGGAACAGTTAACAAAGGACCGCCCCCGAGCCTAGGTGGGGGTAAAGCCCCCTCCCATGGGGAGAGTCGGGGGCTGTCCGACCTCTCGCTCGGACGTGGCCTTGTTATTGACCCAAAACCTTGGCAACCCGTGGCAAGCGCGCCTTTTTCAACAGCGCCCGCATCTGCCAGACCTCGCCGGACAGCCGGTTCGCCTCTGCCAGAACCGCCTGACCCACGGCTTCGATACCTTGGGGATCTTTCAGCCAGAAGTCATAGATCAGCTCATCCGGCGCGCTGCGCGTCAGCCCCTCCTCCGCCAGTGTCTGGCGGGGAAAGTCCTTTGCGTTGACGGTCACAATGCCATCCGCATGGCCCGCGATCGCAGCGGCAAGCACGTGAATGTCATTCTCATCCGGCAACCACAGACGCGCCTCAAGGCCCGAATTGGTCGCGACCGCCGCCTTTGGCCAGCCCGCGTTCAGCAGCGCGATCTCGGCCTTGGCCTGCGCCGCACCGGTGGGACCAAGTTTGGCCGCTGCGCGTTCCCATTCGCCCAAAATACGCGCCGACCAGAGCGGCACAAAATGCCCCGCCCGCGCCGCCCCCAACAGCATCTCGCGCATCACCGTCGGGTAGAGCACACAGGTGTCCAGCAGCAGCTTCACAGGTGAGCCCTCAATCGAGACGGAAGAACACGGCCTTCAGATAGCCGCTCTCGGCCAGTTGCGGCATCTGCGGATGATCCGCGCCCGCATAGCCCGTGTGCAAAAGCTGCCCGCGCCGCCCGCCTTTGCCGATCCCGCGCGCCGAAGCGTTGCGGAACCGGGTCAGATCCGCCGCATGAGAGCAGGAACACAGACCCAGATATCCGCCGGGCTTCACCAGAGGAGCCGCCAGCTTTGCCACCCGCTCATAGGCGCGCAACCCCGCCTCAAGCGCTTGTTTTGAGGGCGCAAATGCGGGTGGATCGCAGACCACCACATCAAATTGCGCGCCCTCCGCGCCAAGTGCCGCCAGCACGTCAAAGGCATCGCCTTGACGGGCTTCAAACCTGTCGCCGTGGCCGGAGGCCGCGGCGCCCGCTGTCGCAAGATCGAGCGCGGCAGCAGAACCGTCGACGCAGGTCGCATGCCCCGCGCCCGCCGCCAGCATCGCCAGACCAAAGCCCCCCACGTGGGAGAACACATCCAGCACCCGTGCGCCCGGCGCCACCAGACGCGCGGCAAAGGCGTGGTTGTCGCGCTGGTCATAAAACAGGCCGGTCTTCTGCCCGCCAGTCAGATCCGCCATATAGGTGGCGCTATTCATCACCACCGGCACCGGTGCCTCGGGGGCCGCGCCTTTCAGCACCGCATTTTGATCGTCCAGCCCCTCAAGCCCACGGGTGCGCCCGGAGGCGTTTTTCAGGATCACCGTGCAGCCAGTGACCTCGCCCAGCGCCTGCGCCAAAGCCTCCAGATGGGCCTCTGCCCAAGCCGCATTGGGTTGCATCACGCATGTGTCGCCAAAACGGTCGATCACCACGCCGGGCAAACCATCGGCTTCGGCGTGCACCAGACGATAGAACGGCGCATCAAAAAGCTGGGCGCGCAATTCCTGCGCCCGCGACAGGCGCGCGGCACACCACGCGACATCAATCTGTGCGTCTGGGTTGCGGTCCAGCATCCGGGCGATGATCTTGCTTTCGGGGTTTACGGCCACCAGCCCGAGGCTGCGGCCGGCTTCATCCTCCAGCACCGCGAGGCTGCCGGGCGCGAGTTTCTTGGTGCGCCGGTCAGTCACCAGTTCGTTGGCATAGACCCAAGGAAAGCCGTGGCGGATGGCGCGGGCATTGGATTTGGGCTTCATCTTCACGCGCGGGCGTGTGGGCGGGGTCAGGGATGCATCTGTCATGGCTCCACATACCCCGAGTCCCTGCCCGCCCCAAGTGAGAAAACGAAGGCGCGCGGCGATGATTTCACCACAAATGTCGCCACGCCGTCGGACGGGATGCCGGGCGTGGCAGGTTCAGCTGTCAGTCACGCCATTCGGCCTGCGCGAGGATTACCCCGGAAACGGAGCAATCGCAGGTGCGATATAGGTCAGTGGTTCAGAAAATGCGTTTCGGCTCGGTTGATCCGTTGCGGTACAAGCGGTCAGGATCAATCCCAGAATGCCAACTGCAACGACAGATGTGATACGCACGATAACCTCCTTTTGGGGGCACGATAGGCCCGCACTGTTTACACTGTCCTTCTGAGCGCGAAACAGGGCGGAAATCTGGCGCGATGCGTACATTTTAAGGAGTTGTTAACTATGCTTGAGGGCGCGTGCTCAATCACGGGGCCACGCAGCGGTATGGCGCAGCAGATCTTGGCGAGAGGCAGCCATTCCGCCTGTTGGGATTGGATCAGCTCTCGCCGTTTTGCCCAGAACCGAGATCCATCAACGGTGCGCGCTCGCGCGAGTGCCAGCCACCGCGCCGCTTAGGCCGTGCATCACCGCTCAGGCCATCGCGCAACACCTGCGTCATCGGATGGTCGGGAAACTGCGGCCCGTATCGCGCCAAGAGCGTTGAAAGCGCCGCATCGGTGTCAAAATCCATCGGCGCAGAAAGTGCCCAATCCAGAAAGATGCTCCGGCATTGCGAGGCATCAAGCCCCTCTATCCGGTAGGCCTCGCGAAACAGCCCCTTGGGGTCCAGTGATGCGGTCTCAGGTGAGGGTTTCGTCATCATCTTCGTCCTTCATCTCAGCCTCTGGGCCAACCGCTTCGTCGATGCAATCTGCGGCTTGTGCATAGGCGTGTTCCAGTGCCTGCTGCAGGCTGATGATACCGTCAAAGCCGGTGCTGCGCTGCAGGAAGGCCGCCCCTCCCTCACCGCGCACCGCGCCATCTGACCCTTTGCCCGCAATCAGCCGCGCAGCACTTTGTACAGACCAATATAGATCATAGGCCGCGCGCAGGTTTTGCGCCTGCGCGTCACTTAACCAACCGCTGGCGACACCGGCCATCAGACCATCAACGACCGAGCGCGTCGGTTGCCCGGCCAAGAGCGTTCCCGCCTGTGCTGCCAGTTCAATATCGAGCATCCGGCCCGGCCCGGTTTTGGCGTCCCACGGCCCATCGGGTGATTTTGCGGCCGCAAGCCTGCGGCGCATTTCGGCCACCTCTTGCAGCACAACCTGTCGGTTGCGCGGACGAGCGAGGAAATCACAGCGGAATTTTTCCAGATCCCGCGCGAGTGTGTCCTCTCCGGCCACCACACGCGCCCGTGTCAACGCCAGATGCTCCCAGACCCAGGCGTCGTTTTCCTGATACTGGGTGAAGCTCTGCCAACTGGTAGCAACCGGCCCCTGATTGCCAGAGGGACGCAGGCGCATGTCCACCTCGTAGAGACGCCCCTCCGCCATGGGAGCGGTTAGGGCTGTGACCATCGCCTGAGTGAGGCGGGCATAATAGGGGCGCACCGCCAGCGGGCGTTTGCCATCAGACATTTCATCATTAAGCGGGTCGTAGATCATGATCAGATCCAGATCCGAGCTCGCCGTGAGCCGCCCTGCCCCAAGCGATCCCATCCCGAGGATCACGCAGCCGCGCCCCGGCATCGGCCCGTGTTTGGCGGCAAATTGCGCTGTAACCTTGGGGAGCAAGCCAATGATCACCGCATCTGCAATATCCGCATAGTGCTGACCTGCGGTGTCGGCATCAATCAAACCGCGCAGGTGATGCACCCCGGTGCGAAAGTGCCATTCGCGGTGCCAGCGTCGGGTCAGGTCAAGCTGGCGTTCATAGTCGCTTTCACTGTCCAATGCCTCCTTGAGGTCCGCAATCAGCGCGTCACGTCCGGGCCAGTCGGCAAAAAAGCCGCCATCCAGCACCGCGTCGAACACCGAAGAATTGCGTGACAGGTAATTGGCGAGCGCTGGCGAGGTGCCAACAATATCGACCAGCAGATCAATCAGTTGCGGGTTGGCCTCAAAGAGGGAAAACAACTGCACCCCGGCGGGCATCCCGGCCAGAAACCCATCCAGCGCCAACAGCGCCTCGCCCGGGTTGGCAGTGCGCGACAGGCGGCTCAGCAATTCCGGTTTCAGACGTTCAAAGATCCGCGCGCCGCGATCAGAGCGCAGCGCCGGATAGCTGGGCCAGCGCGCAATCACCGATTGGTCAAGATCCTCCGGCAGCGGCTCTGCCGCTCTGGCGCTGGTGCCGGGTGCAAAGAAATCCTCGGTCAGACGGTGCACCTCTTCCAGCCGTGCGCGCAGGTCCGCAATAAAGGCTTCCGGCTCCACGTCCATCAGGCAGGCCACGCGCGACAGACCTTCCTCGGAGGTGGGCATGCGGTGGGTCTGGGCATCATGGACCATCTGGATGCGATGCTCGATCTCGCGATGGTCGCGGTAGTGACGCGCCAGCGTGTCGGACACCTCCGCCGAGATCCACTCGGCGCGCGATAGCGCCTGCAACCCTTCGACCGTGCCACGCACCCGCAGCGACGGATCGCGCCCCCCGGCAATGAGCTGGCGGGTCTGGGTGAAGAACTCAATCTCGCGAATCCCGCCGCGCCCGAGCTTCATATCGTGCCCCAGAACCGTGATCGGGCCACCGGTGCCTTTGTTCTCGCGGATTCGCAGGCGCATGTTGTGGGCGTCTTCAATGGCGGCAAAATCCAGATGCCGCCGCCACACGAAAGGCGTCAGCGTCTTGAGGAACTTCTCGCCCGCCGCAATATCCCCCGCACATGTGCGCGCCTTGATATAGGCGGCCCGCTCCCAAGTGCGGCCAAGGCTCTCGTAATACTGTTCCGCAGCCGCCATCGCCAGCGCCACCGGCGTCACCGACGGGTCCGGTCGCAGCCTGAGATCGGTGCGAAAGACATAGCCTTCGGCGGTGCGGTCATTCAGCGCCGCGCTCATATTGCGGGTGGCGCGTACCATGGCCTGACGGGCCTCAAGGAAATCATCCCGTTCAAACCGGGTTTCATCAAAGAGGCAGATGAGATCGATGTCAGAGCTGTAGTTCAGCTCGTAGGCGCCCATCTTGCCCATGGCAAAGACGCTCATCCCGCCTGCACTGGCGATGTCGTCTTCGCTCATCCCCGGCAGCTTGCGCCGTTTGATCAGCAGCGCGATTTCCGCCTTCAGCGCCACATCCACCGCCAGCTCGCCAAACCGGGTGAGCGTGCCGGTGACCTCTTCGAGCGGCCAATGGCCCGAAAGATCGCACAATGCACAAAGCAGCGCGATCCGGCGTTTGCCCGCGCGCAGCACAGATTTCACCTGATCCGGGGCAGAGGCGCGGCAGGTTTGAAACACCGCGTCGCGCGCGCCTTCGGGATCAGACAGGGCCGCCTCGATCCAGTCGCGCTCAGAACGGATCAAGGTTTGCAGATATGGGCTGCTGCCCGCCGTGCCGCCCAGCAGCGCCTGCCATTCGGAGGGCAGATGGCCGTGATCAGACAGTACCTCGGTGCTGATCGAGGAATCATAAGGGCGCGGGCAGCGGTGAACCTGAAGCGAATGAGACATGGCGCGAGACTGTGACCCCCGCCCTTGGGCGTCAATCCCCAAACACCGCGCAACCGCCCCTGTTCCGGTGGAATTCTTCGACACGGCCCAAAAATCGGTAAGGTCTGAAACAAATGGTGACGGCGCTTACCATTTCAGACCTTCCACAAATCGCAAAACTGCGATAACATTATTTCGTGGTCACGTTCCCGTTTCGGGGACCGAGTGATGCAGGTAATGAGTTGCCCGCCCGTTCAGACCCGCTCTGACGAGCGCCCGGAGTGTACCGGGCCACCGGGCGTTTTTTGAGTACACATGGTTTTGGGAGCGTGGCCGCACCCTACACCTTTTTTGCTCAATCCTTCATATGGTGCCCTTCATATGGTGTGCTTGGCGCAGGCAATCGGGCGTGCATGGTTTGCTTTTGCCTGATAAACTCACATGAAAAACGAGCCGTAATCAGAGATTATCTCCACAAAATCAATGCCTTATTAAGTAAATGTGAAAAACATTTACATACACCCTTGAAGGGCACTCCCCTGCTGCACATATCGGTGATGTAAATGAAGTTCACATTCACCCCAACGCCGTGGAGAACCTGATGACAAGTTACACGACCAACCTGCCGCCGACCCCGCATCAGGGGTGGCTTGCCAAAAGCGAAGCCTGGCTCGACTCAAAAGGAAAAGGCGCATGGATCGCGACAATGGTCCTTGGCTTCATTTTCTTCTGGCCTGTCGGTCTTGCAATCCTCGCCTATATGATCTGGAGCAAACGTATGTTCAAATCCTCCTGCCGCCGCCGTTCGACCCACATGCATCGTGGCTTTCACGCCATGAAATCCAGTGGTAACAGCGCCTTTGACGCCTATAAGGCCGACACGCTGGCGCGTCTGGAGCAGGAACAGACCGACTTTGAGGCGTTCCTCGCCCGGCTGCGCGCCGCCAAGGACAAGGCAGAGTTCGACCAGTTCATGGACGAGCGCGCCACCCGCCCCGATGAGGGCGACGACGAAGCAGACGAAGACGCCCCGCGTCCGTCTCAGGCCTAAGACCCCTCCTCTGCCCGGCTCACTCCGGGCAGAGCCCCTATTTTGAGATAGTATCGACAACCCCGCAGGAGCCCCGAATGACCGCCCTCCCCGATCCAGACATGCAGGCCGAGTTTTACTCCGGTGTCACCGCCAAACGCCTGTTTGCCTTCCTGATCGACTCTGTGTTGATCTTCGCCATCGCGGCGGTGATCGTGCCCTTCACGGCCTTTCTCGGCCTTCTGGTCTGGCCCATGCTCTATCTGACCGTTGGCTTCATCTACCGGGTGGCGACGCTGGCCAATGGCTCCGCCACATTGGGTATGCGCTTTTGCGGTATTGAGCTGCGCGAGCACTCCGGCGCGCGGCTGGACGGCGGCAGCGCCCTGTTGCACACGGTTGGCTATACGGTCTCCATGGCGGTGCCGATCCTGCAAATCATCTCGATCCTGTTGATGCTGACCACCGCACGCGGTCAAGGTCTGAGCGATCATATGCTTGGCACCGTGATGCTAAAGCGGCGCGCATAAGCGCGCGCTGCCCTCCCGACGCACAGCCGCGTTAATCCAATTTGCACATGGAGGCTTGTCAGCCACGGGGCGGTTGTTATCATCAAAGACCAAACCACATTGATGTCGGACCGTCTGCACTGGACGGTCCTTCACGTCTTTAATGAGAGCCGCTGACCCCACATATGCGCCACACGCTTCCCATTGCTCCTCAGTTTTACGTGACTGCGCCGCAGCCCTGCCCCTATCTCGAAGGGCGCATGGAGCGAAAGCTGTTCACATCATTGCAGGGCGATGGGGTGGAGCAATTGAACAACTCCCTGAGCCAGCAAGGCTTCCGGCGCTCGCAGAATGTCCTCTATCGTCCATCCTGCTCTGATTGCTCCGCCTGCATGTCGGCCCGGATCAATGTGGCAGAGTTCACCCCCACCCGCAGCCAGCGCAAGACCCTGAACCGCAGCCGCCATCTGGAGCGCCGCGCCACGTCCCCTTGGGCGACAGAGGATCAATACGCGCTGTTTCGCGACTATCTGGACCAGCGCCACGCCGATGGCGGCATGGCGGATATGGATGTGTTTGAATATGCGGCCATGGTCGAGGAGACTCCGATCCGTACACGGGTGGTGGAATACACCGACCCGGAGACCAATGCGCTGACCGCCGTGGCGCTCACCGATGTGCTCGAGGACGGTCTGAGCATGGTCTATTCCTTCTATACACCGGATTTGCCGCAGAACTCGCTTGGCACCTTTATGGTGCTTGATCATATCGAGATCGCGCGCGAGGCGGGCCTGCCTTATGTCTATCTGGGCTATTGGGTGCCCGGCAGCCAGAAGATGGGCTATAAGGCCAAATTCTCAGGCCTTGAGGTTTATTTTGGCGGCGAATGGGTACCGCTCAAAGATCCGGAGAGCTTTGCTGCCGAAGAACACCCGCTCTCGACCGCCCCGGTGGCGGAACAAGTGGCCAATATCCAACTGCCCCAAGGCAAACACCCCTCCAAGAGGTAACTTTCGTGCAATATCTCCACGCTGTCGCCCTTGTCGTACCCGATTACGACGAGGCCATCGCCTTTTACTGCAACACTCTGGGCTGGCAGCTGGCCGAAGATGTGGATCAGGGACATAAGCGCTGGGTGCGCATCCTGCCTCCCGGCGCATCACAGGGCAGCCTGATCCTCGCCCGCGCCGAAGGCGACGCACAACAATCCGCCATCGGCGATCAGTTCGGCGGCCGCGTTGGCCTGTTTCTCGCCACCAATGATTTTGAACGCGACCACCGCGCGATGCAGGCTGCAGGTGTCGCCTTCGAAGAAGCCCCCCGCCATGAACCCTATGGCACTGTTGCCGTCTGGCGTGATCCTTTCGGGAACCGCTGGGACCTCATTCAGTTCACCTGACCCCATAGCTCTTCTAACTCCAAATATCCCGGGGTGAATTGGCCGAATGGCCAAGAGGGGCCGCGCCCCTCACACCTCACACAAATGCAAAAGGCCCCGCAATCGCGGGGCCTTTTTCCGTTTCACAGCTATGCGCCGGATCAGTTCGGGATCAGCGCCGGGACAATGGTCACAATCGCCGGGAAGAACCACAGGATCGCAAGCCCCAGCACCTGGATCAGCACGAAGGGCAGAACCCCGCGATAGATATGACCCGTGGTGACCTCCCGAGGTGCCACCCCGCGCAGATAGAACAGCGCAAAGCCAAAGGGCGGCGTCAGGAAGGAGGTCTGCAGGTTCACCGCAACCATGATCGTCACCCATTTGGGATCAAACGAGCCGCCATAGATCACCGGCCCGACAATGGGGATCACGATGTAGATGATCTCCAGAAAATCGAGCACAAAGCCGAGGATGAACAAGACGATCATCACGATGAGGAACACCGTCAGCTCATTGTCAAAGCTCTTCAGGAACTGCTGGATGTAGTGTTCGCCCCCAAAGGAGATCACCACGAGGTTCAACAGCTGCGAGCCGATCAGGATGGTGAACACCATCGAGGTGACCTTGGCCGTTTCGCGCACGATCGGCGTCATCACCCCGCCCCGGAACAGCACCCAGATCCCATAGAGCAAACCAAAGAGCGCAAACAGATAGCAGCCATAGGCAAAGAAGAATGCCGCATAGCTTTCTGCCGGAACCACGTCCTGATTGATGCGCAGATCGAAATTCACGCCGGTCAGGATCGCAAGGATCACCGCAAAGGTGGCCCAGATGATGATGCTTCCGGACTGGCCCTCGTCTTTCAGACGACGATAGGCCGCCAGCATGATCGCCCCCCCTGCCCCAAGCGCCGCAGCCGGCGTCGGGTTGGTGATCCCACCCAGGATCGAGCCCAGCACCGCGACGATCAGAACCAGCGGCGGGAACACCACCCGGATCAGATCATTGCGGGCGCAGCGCGCCGCCGCTTCCTTGCAGCCGTAAAGCGCAAGCAATGTCGGCAGCAAGATCCACGCAACCGTAGCCGAGGCCGAGGTCGTGGGTGCAATCGCCAGCACATCCACCAGCGCCAGCAGCAAGAGACCAATGGCGCCGAGGATCAGCGGCTTGGCATCGCGCGAGGGTGCCACCCCACGGCCCACGGCCAGCGTCAGACCCAGGAGCACGATGATCGTCGCAATCCCGGTACCGATAGGTGCGGCATTGTCGATCTTCTGTGCCAGCGCGGTGGCCAGCTCTTCTTCCGAGAGCTTATGCGCCTCTTCTACGCCACCAGCGGCGTCGATTTCGGCTTGTTCGGCCACAGCCGCATCCCATGCGGACTGACCATGCAGGTCGATCATCGCCGCCTGACAGTCTGGCCCCACATTGGTGCGCAGGCTTGCAGTCTGCCCCGCGTCGGAAAAGGCCGATACGGTGATGTTCTGGCTGCCCACCATGTTCACGCTGCTCAGGAGCACGGTGCCGACAATCAAAGCTGCCGGAACGCCGAGGAACCATGTGAGGCTCTCGCCTCGAGTGATCGGCTCCTCATTGGCCGCACCCATCTGCACCGCAGGTGCTTTTTCCGGGTTCAACAGCGCGTAACCAAAGGCATAAAGCGCATAGAGAAGGGCAAGCATGATACCCGGCAGCAAAGCCGCCTGAAACAGCGTGCCAACGGAAACCACCGCAGGCTCACCCAGATAGGTCAGCGCATCGGAACAGCCCGCTTCCTGTGCGCGGTTTTCCTGCGCGGTGGAATAGAGATCACCGGCAAGCGTGCCCAGAAGCACGATCACGATGGAGGGCGGAATGATCTGCCCCAAGGTGCCTGACGCTGCGATCACACCCGTCGCCAGTTCCGGCGAGTAGTTGTTGCGCAGCATGGTCGGCAGGGCCAAGAGGCCCATGGTCACAACGGTCGCGCCCACGATCCCGGTGGAGGCTGCAAGAAATGCGCCCACAACCACGATGGACACGGCCAGACCGCCCGGAAGCGGGCCAAAAACGCGCGCCATGGTGGTCAGCAGATCGTTTGCGATCTTGGAGCGTTCCAGCGTGATGCCCATCAGAACGAACATCAACACAGCCAGCAGCGTTTCAATAGAAGCGCCTGCCAGAACCCGCTCGTTGATCCGGTTCACAATGAAGGAAACATTGCGGTCCATCGCAACTTCCCAGCCCTGCGGGAATACGGGTTCGCCGATCCGTGGCAACTCCGGGTATCGGAACACGGAAATCACATCCGGCTTCACGCCGGAATTGACAATATCGCGGTAGGCCTGACTGGAGGTGTCAATGGCCTGATGGATCAGCAGACCGGCACTGTCCAGTGCGGCGATGATCCCAAAGGAGATGACCCCGGCGCCCCCGATGGCAAAGGCCACCGGAAAGCCCGAGAGAATGCCCCCGAAGAGGCAGAGAAAGACGATGATCAGGCCGATTTCGACGCCATCAAGTCCGAATAGCATGGGTGCTGTCCCTTAGTTAATGAGCGCCTTCATAGGCTTCTTCGCCTTCGCCAAGCGTATCTCTGTCAAGGTATTTCCCTTCTGACTCTTCGCCCTCAATGAACTCGAGGAAAGAGCGATAGAAGAACGCCACCGCATGCAGGAACACGAGGCCCGCAAATGCGACCAGCAGGATCTTAAAGAGGAAATAGCCGTCAAAGCCGTTGGGCGAGAAGCCGATGGTTTCGACATTCCAGCGCAATGCGCGGGCCTTCATCACCAGACGGTCCAGCTGATCGGACGCCGAAGGTTTCGGCACGATCAGGTGACGCCACAGGAAGAACCAGCCGTACATCCACGTCAAAACCGCAACCGGCATCATGAAGATCAGCGAGCCGACCATATCGACCACACGTTTGGCGCGATGCGAAATCCCGGCATAAACGAGGTCCACCCGCACATGGCCGCCCTGCACAAAGGTGTAGGTGACACAGAAACACACCACGAGCGCGTTATAGAGCTTCAGCTCTTCGGCGAACCACGAGATGTCTTTTTCCAGCGCGATCCCGAGACCGAAACTCATGTCGGGGCGGGCAAAGACGCGCTGCATGAACACGATGATGATCTGCTGAACCACCATCAACAGCCCGGCCCAGGCAAAGAAACGGCCCAAGGTGTTGGCAAAGCCCTCAAGCCCGCGCACCATGCCCCACATAAAGCCGCGGAAGTACATTCCGACGCCCGTCAGCACGAGAAACGTGGTGAAGATCACAAAGAAAAACTCGACCGAGCCCCCGTAGTAGACAAAGCGCATCACAGAGGCTTTGTCTTCGGTGGTGCCAGCCCAGGTCAGCCAGTCGAGCCATAGCTCGGGATGGGTGACGGCATAGCCGAGATTATAAAAGGCGCCAAAAACATTAGAGGCGAGCCACCATAGGAAGCCGCCAATCGCGCCCAAAAAGGAAATACTCATGTCGTCCTGCATGGCTCCCCCGGAAGTTCAGGCAAGCGGTCGGGCGCGTCTGTCATCGGAGAGCTCCGGCGACGCAGCTTTTTCAGACCGCGAGTGCAAAAGAGATCCCCCGCACCCTGCGCGGGGGATCCGTTTCAAGTTCACAACCCGGGATTAGCCCAGAACGCGGTCGCGCTGTGCAACATAGGTGCCGGAGGAGGTGTTGATCCAACCCGAAGAGGACTTCATCGACGCCATCGCGCTGTCGTAAATCTTCTTGTAGAGATCGTCGCCCATGTTTTCCTGATGCACTTCCATGGAGGCCTTACCAAAGGCATCCCAGACGCTATCGGGGAATTCCATGACCTTGACGCCACCGGCCTGCAGACGCTGCAGCGCTGCACCGTTGTTGGCGAGGAACTGGCTCAGGTTCCACTGGTGCGCTTCGGCAGAGGCGATCTCGATCACCTTCTGATGCGCTGGCGACAGGCTCTCAAACACGTCGCGGTTGGTCGCAACAGAGAGACCCGCACCCGGCTCGTGGAAGCCCGCGGTGTAGTAGGTCTTGGTGATTTCCTGGAAACCGGCTTTTTCATCCGCCCAAGGGCCGATCCACTCGGTGCCGTCGATCGCACCGGAGGAGAGCGCCTGATACACTTCGGAGCCCGGAATGTTCTGAACGGAGGCGCCCAGTTTACCCAGAGCTTTACCGCCGAGACCCGGCATACGGAACTTCAGACCGTTGAAGTCGTCGGGGCTGTTGATCTCTTTGGAGAACCAACCACCCGCCTGTGCGCCGGTGTTGCCGCCGAGGAAGGATTTCAGACCAAAGATCTGACCCAGCTCGTCGTGCAGCTCCATGCCGCCGTCCTGATAGTACCAGTTCGCCAGTTCCTGCGCGGTCATGCCGAAGGGCACAGCGGTAAAGAACGCATAGGCCGGGTGCTGACCGACGAAGTAGTAGTCGGCACCGTGATACATATCGGCCTGACCTGCGGTCACGGCGTCAAAAACCTCAAACGCGCCAACGAGTTCGCCTGCGGCCTTAAGGTCAACGGTCAGAGCGCCATCGGTCATGGCGGTGATGCTGTCGGCCACGCGCTGCGCGGAGTCGTGCACGCCAGCAAGGCCACGGCCCCAGGTGGTGACCATGGTCAGGGTGCGGTTGCCCTGTGCGTAGGCCGGTGCGGCCAGAGCTGCGGATGCGGCAGCAGCGGAGCCACCGATTGCGGATGTCTTCAGAAAGGATCTGCGATCCATGTTGTTGGTTCCTCCCAAAACGTATCGACCGCCGTGGTGCACGAAATCGCCCTTCCCCCGCGGCCTCTTTGAAGTGAGAACACCCTAACGGGACCGTGAAACATGTGAATACCAAGTACTACGTAGAAACGGCGATTTTTTCACTCGGATCGGTGTCATTCACATCCTGGACGCGCCTGTTCGGGGTGATCACACAGAGCCCACAGGTTTCCGGGCTTTGATTCCTTGCGCCATTGCCGTAACGATTCGAAACACACCCCGCACGCCTGCCCAAAGAGCCATACTCGGGACCACAAGATGATCCTGCGCCTGTTTCGCCCGAACTACGCACAAAAGCTGTCACTGCTTGCCACCCTGCCCCTAATCGTGGCGGGCCTGTGCATCGCCGCGCTGGTCGCGCATCAATCCCGCTCCATGGCAGAACGCGAGATCCAGGTTCTGGAGCGGCAATTGATCGAGGCCAAGAAAGCAGAGCTGCGCAATTACGTCACGCAGGCGCGCAACGGGTTTATGCATATCTATGGCCCCGCTGCCCCGGATGACGAGGAGGCCAAAAAGCAGGTCACCCAGATCCTGAGCGCGATGATCTACGGCAAGGATGGGTTCTTCTTTGTCTATGATTACGATGGCACCAATCTGGTGAGCCCACGTCAGACCGAGTTCATCAACCGCAACTGGGCGGGGCTGACCGATGGCAATGGTGTGCCGGTGGTCAACACCTTTATCGATATCGCCCGTCAGGGGGCGGGCTGGCACAGTTTCATGTGGGAAAAACCTTCTACCGGCGAAGAGGCGCAGATGATCGCCTATGTGGTGGGCCTGCAGGACTGGCAATGGGCGGTGGGCACAGGCGTGTTTATCGACGATGTGATCGCGTCTATCGCCACTTCACGCATGGAAGTCGAAAACCGGGTGCGCCGCACCTTTATATATATAGGTGCGATCACGCTGGTGGCGCTGATCTTTGTGTTCGCCTCCGGCATGTTATTGAACATCCGCGAGCGCAGGCTGGCCGATGCCAAGCTCAAGGAGCTCACGCAGCGTGTGTTTGACGCTCAAGAAGAAGAGCGCGGTCGGGTTGCACGTGAATTGCACGATTCCATCAGCCAATTGCTGGTGGGGGTGCGCTACGCGCTGGAGACCGTCAAACGGCGCATCAGTCGCGGTGAATTTGACGCCGCAGCCAGCCCTCTGGACAAGGGCGTCGACGGGCTTGCCACCGCCATCACCGAGGTGCGCCGCATCAGCCGCGATCTGCGCCCCGGTGTGCTGGATGACCTTGGCCTTGGCCCGGCGCTCAAGGCGCTCACCGATGATTTTGCAGCCCGCACCGGCATCGAGACGGAGTTTACCACCGTGGTGTTTCGCAACCGCCTCGACCAAGAAGCCAAGATCGCGCTTTATCGGATCGCCCAAGAAGCGCTCACCAATATCGAACGCCACTCTGGCGCAACCCGTGTTACCATGGACCTGCGCGGACATGAGAATGGCGCCACCATGCGCATCAGCGATAACGGCTCTGGCCTGCCCACCGAACAGGACCGCAGCCATGCCGGGATTGGCCTGCGCAACATGCAGGAACGGATGGAACAGCTTGACGGCACCATCCGCATTCTGTCATCTCGCGCAGGCCGCGACAGCGGTACCGTCATCGAGGCCAGCTTGCCCCTGAGCCACCTGCTGCCACCCGGCGACGAACTCGCCGCCCATCGCCTCCCCTGATCTATGCGGGCGCGGCGCACAACACAGGAAAGCTGGCGATTGACCAAAGCGAGAGACAACAGATGAGCGGCCCAACCCGTGTTTTGATCGTAGACGATCACCCGATGGTCGCCGAGGGCATCCAGTCCATTCTGGAAAGCTACAGCGATATCGAAGTCATAGGTGCAGTCTCCGGCGGTCGAGAGGCGATTGCACAGGCCGAAGCCTGCGCGCCGGACGTCATTCTGATGGATCTCAATATGCCGGATGTCGGCGGCCTCAGTGCGACGGAAATCATCCTTGAACGCCGCCCTGAAACCCGGGTGCTGATCCTATCGATGCACGATAGCCCGGAATATATCTCCACTGCCCTCAGTCACGGCGCAGTGGGATATGTGCTCAAAGATGTGCAACCCGAGGAAATCAAAACCGCCATTGATGCGGTGATGCGCGGCACGCAATACCTCTGCACCGGGGCGGCAGGATCGCTGTCGCCGCAATCGCATACCAGTCGCGAAGCCCTGACGGGGCGCGAACAGACAATATTGCTGGAACTTGCACAGGGCAAATCCAACAAGGAAGTCGCCCTCACTCTGGATATCTCGGTGCGCACGGTTGAAACCCACCGCAAGAACATCAAACGCAAACTCGGGATTTCCTCAACCGCAGGTCTCACCCGCTACGCGCTGGAACATGGCGTACTCCAAGGTACAGGCCGCGGTATCTGAAACAGCACGAGGGCGCCCTCCCGCCCGTCGCCAGATCGGCAAAGCCCGATCCGCTCCCGTTGGGCCGGGCGCCCCACTGCCAGCCTTCCGCCCAGCCTCCTCTTCTACCCTCAAATATCCCGGAGCGCGAGGCAGCGCCTCGCAAACGGCACCGCGCATCTGCGCGGTGCTCCCCTGCGCGCCGCAGGCGCTCCTCAAAGCGCCCCAAACCACATGTCGCAGCGCTAGCCATTACAAAATCACGCATCAATATTTCCATAAATATCGCAAACAGCTCTTCAAACGTAAGATAAGTTCACAAACCCGCAAAAAAACCGCCTTTTTGCGGTTGACCCTCCGCCGCCTGCCCCATAATGTCCCCGTCAATGCATGATGGAGACCCTGACGATGGCTCAGCTAGTCGTAATTGTAGGACACACGCGCATGGGCCGGTGACGGTAGACCATAATCGAACCCATGCGCCTCCGATCCTCAAAATCGGGGGCTTTTTTATGCGATACACACTGACGTTAGACTGACGCGAAGAAAGACGATGTCGTGAACTGGAGCAAAGCAGATGACACGTGAAATGACCGGCGCAAAAATGGTTGTTCAAGCCCTCAAAGAACAGGGCGTGGACACGGTATTCGGATATCCCGGAGGCGCTGTCCTACCCATTTACGATGAAATCTTTCAGCAAAATGACATTCGCCACATTCTGGTCCGTCACGAACAGGGCGCGGTGCATGCCGCCGAAGGCTATGCGCGCTCCACCGGCAAACCCGGCGTTGTGCTTGTGACCTCAGGCCCCGGTGCCACCAATGCGGTGACCGGCCTGACGGACGCGTTGCTGGATTCCATCCCGCTGGTGGTTCTCACAGGTCAGGTTCCGACCTTCATGATCGGCTCTGATGCCTTTCAGGAGGCCGACACCGTGGGCATCACCCGCCCCTGCACCAAGCACAACTGGCTGGTGAAGGACACCAACACTCTGGCTTCCACCATCCATGAGGCCTTCCACGTTGCCACCTCTGGTCGCCCCGGCCCGGTGCTGATCGACGTGCCAAAGGACGTGCAGTTTGCCACCGGCACCTATCAGCCGCCAAAACCCTCGGCCTCGCATTATCAGCCCGTCGTGAAGGGTGATATGGAAGAGATCACCGAACTGGTTGCCGCAATCGAGACCGCCAAACGCCCGGTGTTTTACACGGGTGGCGGTGTGATCAACTCTGGTCCTGCCGCGAGCCAGTTGCTGCGCGAACTGGTTGAGGCCACGGGCTTTCCGATCACCTCGACATTGATGGGGCTTGGCGCTTATCCGGCGTCCGGCAAACAGTGGCTTGGCATGCTCGGGATGCATGGTCTCTACGAGGCCAATATGGCGATGCATGACTGCGACCTGATGATCAACATCGGCGCACGCTTTGACGACCGGATCACCGGCCGTATCGATGCCTTCAGCCCCAAATCGGTTAAGGCTCATATCGACATTGACCCCTCCTCGATCAACAAGGTAATCCGCGTCGATATCCCGATTGTCGGCGACGTGGGCCATGTGCTTGAGGATATCCTGAAGGTCTGGAAAAGCCGCGGTCGCAAGACCAACACCGAGGCTTTGGCGAAATGGCAGGGCCAGATCGACGAGTGGCGCGCGGTGAAATGCCTGACCTACGAGATGTCAGAGACCACCATCAAGCCGCAATACGCCCTGGAACGTCTGGAGGCGCTGACCAAGGGTCGGGATCGCTACATCACCACCGAGGTCGGCCAGCACCAGATGTGGGCGGCGCAGTTCCTTGGCTTTGAGGATCCAAACCGCTGGATGACCTCCGGTGGGCTGGGCACCATGGGCTATGGCACGCCTGCCTCTATCGGGGCGCAGATCGCCCATCCGGACGCTCTGGTCATCAACGTCGCAGGCGAGGCCTCTTGGCTGATGAACATGCAGGAAATGGGCACCGCGACCCAATATCGCCTGCCGGTAAAACAGTTCATCCTCAACAATGAACGCCTTGGCATGGTGCGCCAGTGGCAGGAGCTTTTGCATGGTGAGCGCTACTCGCACAGCTGGTCCGAAGCGCTGCCCGATTTTGTAAAGCTCGCCGAAGCCTTTGGGGCCAAGGGTATCATCTGCAAAGATCCCAAGGATCTGGATGATGCGATCATGGAGATGCTTGAATACGACGGGCCGGTGATCTTTGACTGTCTGGTGGAAAAGCACGAAAACTGCTTCCCGATGATCCCCTCGGGCAAAGCCCATAACGAGATGCTGTTGGGCGCAGCCGAGACGCAGGGTGTGATCCAGTCCGGCGGCGCGGTTCTGGTCTGATCATCTGAGATTTGCTTGCAAGGCGCGCAGCGCCTTGCCCCGATATTTCGAGGAAAGGGACTGACATGTCTGCCCTACACATCAAAAAAGGTGCTTCCAAGCACTCCGCCTATAACCTACGCCCGAATTTCTCCGACACGCAGGAGCGGCACACGATCACCGTTCTGGTGGAAAACGAACCCGGCGTACTGGCGCGCGTTATCGGGCTGTTTTCAGGCCGTGGTTACAACATCGACAGCCTCACTGTGGCGGAAGTCGACCACACCGGGCATCTGTCACGTATCACCGTGGTCACCACCGGCACGCCGCAGGTGATCGAACAGATCAAGGCGCAGCTCGGGCGCATCGTGCCGGTGCATGAGGTCACAGATCTCACCGTGGCCGGCCCCTTTGTGGAGCGTGAACTGGCCATCGTCAAAGTGGTCGGCGAAGGTGAAAAGCGCGTCGAAGCGATGCGGCTTGCGGATATCTTCCGCGCCAAAGTGGTGGATACCACGCTCAACAGTTTCATCTTTGAGATCACCGGCACGCCCGACAAGATCGATGCCTTTGCCGATCTGATGCGCCCGCTGGGTCTGACCAAGATCGCCCGCACCGGCGTTGCTGCACTTTTGCGCGGTGAATAACCGCTGCGCATTTCAGCCCGTGTAAAAACAAAAAGCGCACCAAATGGTGCGCTTTTTTTGTGTCCGCTTTATGGTCCGGGGGCGCCTGAGACTTAATCGTTAAGCGCGCAGCAATTCCGGGAAAGGCAGAATTTTTGCGCTTTTGCGTTCACCGGTACTGCGACGCCCCTCAACACGGGAACTACATCGTTCCGGAATCGACAGGGTGGCCACCTCTGCGCCCTGATGGGCGGTATCAACCGGCTCCTCGCTGCGGTTCTGTTCGCCACGTTTGCGCGCGCGCAGCACCTCCGCAAGGCTCGGTTCAGCACTTGGTTCAACCACTTGTACGCCGCCGGCCATGCGTACACCGCTTTCATACCGGCTTTCAAATTCTACCAGATCGCCCTTTTGCAGCGAAATCGCATCAGCGACTTCCTCCTGCTGCATGTAGTAGGCTAAATCTCTTTGATCTTCACACCAGATGACCGCTTTTGACTTTGCGGTATCGGCCCATACGACAACCCCGATCATTGCGGACCCCATTTTTGCCCGACTCTATTCTGCGTCAAAAGACGGAATTCAAACATCCCAAAGTTTCGAATAGGGAATTGCAATTTGTGTCGGCATTGATACGCTACAGCGTCATAAACTCCGCAATTGAACCTAACTCGCGTCACCCCATGATGCCCTTGTGAACCATCACGCCGCTATCCCGGAACAAACATGTTAAAAAGCTCCCGATCCCCCGCAGAATTAAGGACAGTGTTCGGAGACAATCTGCGCAGTCTCGCTCGGGAGTATCCGTCCATCTCGGAGCTGTCGCGTCGCCTTGGCATCAATCGGACGCAGTTTAACCGTTACCTCTCAGGTGAGAGCTTTCCTCGCCCCGATGTACTGGACCGGATCTGCAACTTTTTTGAGGTCGATGCGCGGATTTTGCTGGCCCCGGTGGAAACCCTCGACCGTCCGGAAGGCAGCGCGCTGCACAGTGATTACCTCAAGGATTTTATCGACGCAGGCCTGATGCGCGTCACGGAGGATGTATTTCCAACCGGGTTTTATCGCTTCACCCGGCGCAGTTTTATCAGCGATGAGAGCTACGTTCTGGGCATCGTGCATGTGAAACGCATTGATGGTGTCACCTATGTGCGCGGATATGAGCCGCGCGCCGGCATGCGCTATCAAGGGCTGTCCACCCATGGCCCTTCGCGCGAGTATCGCGGCTATATGACCTGCCATGAAGACGGGGTGGCCTTTGTGCTGAGCCGCCGCAACACGCTGACCTATTCGTTCAACTATCTCGCGCGGGTCTCAGCGGCGGAAAACAGCCTCTGGACCGGTTATGTGGCACGCACCATCCGCGAAAGCGAAAGCGGCGAGCGGGTGCTGCGGATGATCTATGAGTATCTGGGCAATGATGTCAGCACCGCCATCGCCGCGGCGCGCGGCTGCGGCTTTACCACCGCGCCTGAGATCATCCCCTTTCACCGTCGCCTGTTGCAGCTGGGCACACCGTTTAAGTAGCGTCCTCCTCGACCCGCAGCAGCCGGTAGAGATGCCAGCTGGAATGCCCAAGCCACGGCAGCACGATCAGCAGACCGAAGAACCCCGGCAAAAGCGCAACAAAGGTCAGCGCGGCAATCATCACAGCCCATGCCAGCATCGGCAACGGGTTTGCCTGCACATAGGCAAAGCTGGTGATCATCGCCGTTACAAAATCGATCTCGCGATCGAGCAGCAGCGGCAAGCCCAACACGGTGATCATATAGATCAGCAGCGCAAAGAGCGCGCCGACCACCGTGCCCACCCCCAGCATCATCACCCCCTGCGTGGTCAGGAACACTTCTGACGAGGTGGAGACATTGACCATCGGCATATGGCCAAGAAACAGCGCAAAGATCATATGACCAAGGAAGAACCAGAACAGAAACACCACGATGATAATGGCGCAGATGGATGGCAACTGGCGGCGACTCTGTTCAAAGATCACGCCAAAGATCCGCCCCGCATCCAGCCTGCGCCCCTGCTCGATCCGGTGAGAGACCTCGTATAGCCCCACCGCCGCAAAGGGGCCGATCAGTGGAAAGCCGATGGCCGCGAGAACCAGCCAATAGCTGGTTTGCGTCCGAAGCGTCACCCACGCCATGAACCAGCCCGCAAGCACGTAGAACCCGGCAAAGATCAGGCCGTAGATGGGCTTGGCGCAGAAATCGCGCCAGCCCCCACCGAGCGCCTGCTTCAATGTAGCCCAGCTGACGCGTCGCAACTCTGGCACGCCCAATGGGCGCGTGATGGGGGCGGTGGTTTCTACGGTTTGCGTCATCTTGCTCCCTTTTGCCTGGCCTGTCCGAGCTGAGTGTGAGGTGGCGGCTATGTGGCCGAGCGCGCCCGGTGATACCCCTGCCCCAGCCCAAGGATCTGCGCGTCGCTGCCATGGGGGCCGATGATTTGCAGACCAATGGGAAGCTGGTCCGGCCCGCCACGTCCGGCTGGCACCGCAAGCGCAGGCAGCCCAAGGAGGCTTGCGGGCACCACCACCTCCATCCAGCGGTGGTAGGTGTCCATTGCCTGCCCTGCGATCTCTTTCGGGTAGTCCCAGTCCACCGGGAAGGGCCAGCATTGCGCGCTTGGCAACAGCACCGCGTCATAGCTGTCAAACATACGCGCAGCCGCACGCATCCAGCCCGCGCGCAAATCTGACGCCTCTTGCACCTCTTGGCCCGAAAACCCCAGCCCACGATCAAGCTCCCAAAGAGCGGCCTCTTTCAATTGATCGCGCCGGTCCTTCAGCTCACGCAAGCCCGCCGCCACGGCAAAGGAGCGCAGCGTGATCCAGCTTTGCCAGATTTTCTCAGCCGGATAGGGAGGCGCCAGACGATCAACCTGATGGCCCTGCCCCTCCAGCGTTGCAATGGCCGCCTCGCAGGTGTCGAGGATGCCCTCCTCCATCGGATAGGCCCCTCCCCAATCGCCAAGCCATCCCAACCGCAGCGATTTAGGTGTGCTGAGCGGAGACACTTTTTCGGCCCCGCGGTGCAGTGGCAGGCGCGGATCACCGCCAGACATCACATCCATCAAAAGCGCCAGATCATCGGGTGTGCGCGCCATCGGGCCATTGCTGGCCAGCGTGTGCAAAAAGACATCGCCAACCGGTTCAGACGGCACCCAGCCCCAGGTCGGGCGAAAGCCGTAGATCTCATTCCAGCCCGCCGGATTGCGCAGGGACCCCATCATGTCAGAGCCATCCGCCAGCGGCACCATCCCCGCAGCCAGCGCAACCGCAGCCCCGCCAGAAGAGCCCCCCGCAGACCGGCTTGGGTCCACCACATTACCAGTTGCGCCGTAGACGGGATTATAGGTGTGCGAGCCAAGGCCAAACTCAGGCGTATTGGTCTTGCCGATCACGATCACGCCCGCCGCGCGCAGTCGCGCCACAAAGATATCATCGTCCTGCGCCACCTGCCCCGCAAAGATCGGCGATCCCTGCGCGCAGACCAGACCTTTTGCATTGGACAGATCCTTGATCGCCATCGGCACACCGTGAAGCACACCGCGCTCATCCATCGGCACCGCATCTGCTGCGCGCGCCTCTGCCATCAGCTCCTCGGCCGGGCGCAGGGCAACAATCGCATTGAGTTCCGGGTTGCGCTCAGCGATCCGCGCAAGCGTGGCTTCCATCAAAGCCTCGGCGGTCAGCGACCCGCCCGCAAGGTCCTGCAAAATCTCGGTGGCTGTCCTGTCGCAAAGCATGATCGCAATTTCCTCTCAGTCTATATGACTGAGAGCCTAGGACGCCGATAACGGTCTGAAAAGCCCCTAAAATTCTGCCGTGCTGCAGAATGGCCGATGCACAGCCGTTGACAAATAGATGCCTATGAGATGCATCTATAATTTGCACGGAACTTAGAATTGGCAGGAAGAGGCCTCACCTTTGCCGCGCGCGTCATTCAGCCGAGGCGCCACAGGTAAAAACCTACGGCGACTGGATGCGCGCTGTCAGGATCTTGACGCTGGCGGCACCAAATCCAACCGCAAATATCCCTTCAAACCCACGGCGCAGTTTGAGGTAAATCCTTGTCATGCTCTGCGATGAGAAAAGCAGCGCATATCCGTGAAACACCAGCGCACTCTGTACCCCAACCGCCGCAATGACAATCATCAGGTCCTGAACGCCGGTTCCAGCTGGAACCCCGAGAGAGAACAAAGACCCAAAGAACAATATTGCCTTTGGGTTGGTCAGATGGAGCGCCAAGCCCTTTGCATAAAGGGAGCGTTTTCCGCCCGCAAAGGACTTTGTGGCCAAGTCCTTGTTGGAGAGCGCAGATCGTGCCGCCTTATACGCCAGAAACATCAGATATGCGGCACCGAAATAGCGCACCATCTCAAAGATCCAGACATGCGCCAGCATGACGGCCCCAAGGCCCATTGCGGCAGCAACCGACCACGTCAGAGATCCGGTGGTGATCCCCGCAGCCAATGCAAGCCCCGAGGCCCGGCCAGAGGCCATGGAGGTCCCCGCAAGGGCAAGCGTCGCAGGGCCGGGACTGGCCACGGCGATCAAAGCCGCAAGGAGAATGAGCGGAAGGTTCACATCTAATAGCATCGGATCTCCTCACAGCGATTTTGCTCACCGTTTCGCACGCATCCCCGATTGTCAATTTCCGACTTGATCCCGCCCGTCATCACAGGCGCCCGCAGCGCGCCCGTCAGGGCGCGCTGCCACGCCCAACGCCGGAAGGGCATTTGTGATGCCTGCACCGGGAGCGGGAGCGCATGCGACGCAAGAAACCCCCTGACCATCCGGTCAGGGGGGGCAGGTCAGATAGGGTTTGGAAAAAAAAGAGGCTTAATCTTCGCTCTTAGCGTCGGCGCGGCTTTTGCCGGCGACTTTCATCGCCAGTGTCGCGGCCATAAATCCATCCAGATCACCATCCAGCACCCCTTTGGTGTCGGCGGTCTCATGATTGGTGCGCAGGTCTTTGACCATCTGATAGGGCTGCATCACATAAGAGCGGATCTGGTTGCCCCAGCCCGCGTCGCCCTTGGCTTCATGCAGCGCGTTCACCTCGGCGTTGCGACGATCAAGCTCCAACTGATAAAGGCGCGATTTCAGGGCCTTCATGGCGATGTCGCGGTTCTGGTGCTGAGATTTCTCGGATGAGGTCACCACGATGCCCGTGGGTTCGTGGGTGATCCGCACCGCAGAGTCGGTGGTGTTGACGTGCTGACCGCCCGCACCGGACGACCGGTATGTGTCGATGCGGATGTCGGCCGGGTTGACCTCGATCTCGATATTATCATCAATCACCGGATAGGCGCCCACGGCGGCAAAGGATGTTTCGCGCGTGCCTTTACCAAAGGGCGATATCCGCACCAACCGGTGGGTACCGCTCTCGGATTTCAGCCAGCCATAGGCGTTGTGGCCCTTGATCTGATAGGTGGCGGATTTGATACCCGCCTCAGCGCCCGCCTGCTCTTCCTGCAGATCAACGCTAAAGCCCCGGCTCTCGGCCCAACGCACATACATTCGCGCCAGCATCGACGCCCAGTCACAGGCCTCGGTGCCGCCCGCGCCTGCCTTGATTTCAAGGAAGGCATCGTTGGGGTCGGTCTCGCCATCCAGAAGCGCTTCCAGCTCTTTCTGGGCGGCTTTTTCCTTCAGCGCCTTCAGGGTTTCCTCGGCGTCCTTGACGACCTCGTCATCCTCTTCCATCTCGCCAAGTTCAATCAACTCGACGCTGTCGTCGAGGTCCTGGCGAATGCCTTTATAGGTGTCGATTGCGTCGACCAGAGACTGACGATCCCGCATCAGCTTTTGCGCCGCCGCCGGGTCATCCCAGAGGTTGGGATCTTCCACGCGCGCATTAAATTCCTCAAGCCGGAATTCCGCCGTCTCCCAGTTCATCCGCTGGGCAAGCAGGTCGAGCGATTTTTCGATATCGGCCACGATGGTCTGGATCTCGGCGCGCATGAGCATTCCTTGAAATCTTGTTTGAGAGTGGGTGATACCGCACGTCCGGGACCACTACAAGAGTGCGGGCAAGCGAGGATCACTCGCCTGCCCGCATCAAAACGATTGGGGGTGGTTAGTAAAGCCCGCCAGAGCTCACGTCGCCAAAGGTGGCCTTGGGTCCAAGCACGGCAGTGCCGCCACTGGAGGTCGTGACCTGACGCCCGGATTCGGTGACCTCCTCAAAGAGCGGCAGGTTGGAGCCCATACCAAAGCCCCCATCAAAGGCGAGACCAAAGATCGGCTCTTCGCCATCGCGGAAATACTCCGCCACCACATTGGCCCCCCCAGCTTCATTGGGCAGACGGCTGCCGGTGTAGCGGTCGATCTTGATGAAGTGGCCACCGGGAGGCACCTCGAACGGGCCACCACCGTATTTTTCGGTCGCCTTCTGCATGAACTGCTGGAACACCGGTCCACACAGCGTGCCACCGTATCCACGACCGCCCCGCATCGGGCGCGGGTTGTCATAGCCAAAATAGCAACCTGCCACGATGTTCGATGTGAAGCCCACAAACCACGCATCGCGTGCGTCATTGGTGGTCCCGGTTTTGCCTGCGGTGGGCACTGGCAGATTGATAACGCTGGAAGCGGTACCGCGATCCACCACACCTTTGAGCATGGAGGTCAGCTGATACGCGGTGATCGGATCCATCACCTGTTCGCGATTGGTCACGATCTTGGGCGCGATGCCCTGTTCCAACTCAGTATAGCTACAATCGACGCAATCGCGATCATCATGGCGATAGATCGTCCGGCCAAAGCGGTCCTGAATACGGTCCACCAGTGTTGGCTCAACCCGTTCACCGCCATTTGCAAACATCGCATAGGCTGCAACCATCTTATAAAGAGTGGTCTCTTCCGCGCCGAGGGAGTTGGCGAGGAAGGTGCCCATGTTGTCGTAGACACCAAAGCGCTCAGCATAGCCCGCCACCACCGGCATACCGACTTCTTGCGCCAGACGAATGGTCATCAGGTTCCGGCTCATCTCGATCCCGGTGCGCAGCGGTGTGGGGCCGTAGAACTTGTGGTTGGAGTTCTTGGGCCGCCAGACCCCCTGCGGTGTGTTCACCTCGATGGGGGCGTCGATCACGATGGTTGCGGGGCTGTAGCCACTATCAAGTGCCGCTGCATAAACGAAGGGTTTGAAGCTGGAACCCGGCTGACGCTGCGCCTGTGTGGCGCGGTTGAAGACCGAATGCTGGTAGGAAAAGCCCCCCTGCATCGCCAGAACCCGGCCAGAGTTCACGTCCATCGCGACAAAACCGCCCTGCACTTCGGGAACCTGACGGGCGGACCAGTGTTTGACACTGTCGCCATCGCGGATCGCCATTGCGTGGATCACATCCCCCGGCTTGAAATTGTCAAAGAAGTTGCCGCGCATCCACTTGATGTCAGAACGTGGAATGGTTCCGGTGCCTTCGACGCTTTCAACCCCGATGGTCAGCGCATTGTCTTCGACCTTCAGAACCACCGCTGGCAGCCACGCGCCATCCTCGGTGATGATATCGCGGGAGGCATCGGAATTGCTCAGCGCCTCGCGCCAACTGGTTTCCTCGCCCAGAAGCTCCGGGTCGATCTCGGCGATCGGACCCTGCCAGACACCGGTGCTGCGGTCGAACTGTTCCAGCCCCTTGCGCATGGCAAGGGCCGCTTCTGTCTGCATTTCCTCGTCGATGGTGGCGCGGATGGTGAAACCACCGGTAAAGAACTCCCCCTCACCAAAGTCGACAGACAATTGGCGGCGGATTTCATCTGTAAAGTAGTCACGCGGCGGCAGTGCCGTGCGGAACGCGTCGAAATCACCGTTCTGAACCGAACGCAGCGGCTGGTCGCGCTCCACTTTATAAACGGCTTCAGAGATATAGCCGTTCTCTTTCATCTCGCGCAGCACGTAGTTGCGGCGATTGAGCAGGCGTTCATGTTCGCGCACCGGATGGTAGTCGGAGGGCGCTTTGGGCATCGACGCCAGTGTCGCGGCCTCATGCGGTTCCAACTCGCCAAGCGTTTTGTTGAAATAGGTCTGCGCCGCTGCCGTCACACCATAAGAGTTCTGACCGAGGAAAATTTCGTTCAGGTACAGCTCCAGGATCTTATCCTTGGACAGAGTCTCCTCCAGCCGGGTGGCGAGGATGATCTCTTTGATTTTACGTTCCGCGCGCCGGTCGCCGGACAGCAGGAAGTTTTTCATCACCTGCTGGGTAATGGTGGACGCACCACGGACGTTTTGACCACGCGATTTTACCGCCTCAATACCAGCGGCCAGAATGCCGCGCGCGTCGTAGCCAGCATGAGAATAGAAGTTCTTGTCTTCGGCCGAGATAAACGCCTGTTTCACCAGCGCCGGAATTTCATCCGAGGGCGTGAACAGGCGGCGTTCCTTGGCAAACTCGTCAATCAGCTGCCCCTCGCCCGAGAAAATCCGGCTGATGGTTGGCGGCTGGTATTGCGCCAGTGATTCATGGCTCGGCAAATCCCGGCCATAGACCCAGAAAATCGCCCCTATGGACAGGGCCATAACCCCGATGCCAAGGGTGATGGTACTGAATATGGATCCAAAGATGGACAGAATGAATCTGATCACAGTGTGGGCCTCTCTCGCACGATGCGGCCCCTTATAGGGGGCAAGGTGACAAGGGTCAAAACGAGTTATGGCGGCACCAAAGGCACCACCGGTTAGGAGGTAGCGCGCAGCTTAGCAGATGCCAGCGCGCCTGTATCCTCAGATTGGGATATGAGGGCATAAACCGGCAAAAACCAGCGAAATCGGCGATAAACTGCGGGGAAGATGATGGCACGTCGCATCACCTTGACGTGTAGACAACTGGCTTACTGGCGCACCAACGCCCGGCGGGCGGCGTCTTCTTCGCGCCATGCCAGCAAACCGTTCAGAATGCTTTGCGCCGTTTTTGCCTGCCAGTCAGGATCAGTGAGCAACTCCAGATCGCGTGGGCTGGACATAAACCCAAGCTCAATCAGGATGGATGGGATATCGGCGGACTTCAGCACCGAAAACCCAGCGGATCGCAGCGGGCGACGGTTGACCGGTCCGCCCTGCTCCATCAGGGCCTCAATCACCGAACGCGCAAGGGCCGTGCTGCGCGGGTGGGTCTCTTGGCGGGCCAGATCGAGCATCACGTCCGTGACCTCATCATCTGCATCGGTCAGATCGCTGCCTGAGAGCAAATCGGCGCGGTCGTGGCGCTCTGCGAGCTTGGCAGAGGCCACATCGGAGGCGTCTTTTGACAAAGTGTAGACCACCGTCCCATGGGCCATGCCCTCGGTGACCGCATCTGCATGCAGCGAGATAAACAGATCCGCGCCTTGCTGATGCGCCATAGCAATCCGGCGTTCGAGCGAGACGAAATAATCGCCCTCTCGCGTCAACAGCACTTCAAATGCGCCAGAACGCACCAGACGCTCTCCCAGATCATAGGCAAAGGCCAGCATCAGGTCTTTTTCCGCAATGCCTCCCTCGGCCTCAGCACCGGGATCAAGGCCGCCATGACCCGGATCGATCATCACCACCAAGGGCGCGTCCTCGTCGCGGGGCGCATTTGTGGCGATTTCAGCGGCACTTGGCAGATCAAGACGTGGATCATGTGGCGCGCCTGCGGTGGCGGCAAAGGTCTCTGCATCCGTCGGCGCAAGCCTGACCAGAAGGGTTGCGGCACTGGTTTCTGCGTCGATATTCATCGCGGCCGTGCGCAGTTGCATTGGCTCTGTCAGTTTCAGCACCATCCGCGACCAGCCGGGCACATAGCCACCAAACCGTGCGCTTTCGATTGTCTCGGAGCGATCAAATGTCTCTAGCTGCAGCCCGGTCCAATCCACTTCCTGAAAGTCCAACACCAGCCGATAGGGGTCGCGCAGCGCAAAAATCCGGTATGGCACCCCTTGGCTGAGGCCCAGTTGCAGCTCCACATCTGACCCTTTGTCCACAAGGCTGCTCTGTTCGGGCAGCACCCGCGCCAATGCGGAAAACCCCTGCGCCAGCGCCGCAGCAGGCGACAAGATCGACAGGGTCAGGATCAGGCAAGTCGTAAGGCGCGCCGCAAACAGTCGCATCACACCCGCGCCTCCATAAAGGTCTTCAGCCGTGCAAGGCCCTCTTCGATGTCTGCGGTAGAGCGCGCATAGGAAAACCGCAGCGTGGTGGCACCGCGCACCGGGTCAAAATCCAATCCCGGCGTCACCGCGACCCCTGCGTTTTCAAGCACTTCTGCGGCAAAGCTGCGGCTGTCATCGGTGAGGTCCGAAACATCCGCATAGACATAAAACGCACCGTCCGGCGGTGCGATTTTGGTGAACCCCGCCTTTGGCAACCCTTCAAGCATCAGAGCGCGGTTTTTCGCGTAAACGGCAAGGTTGGCCTGCAGCTCCTCGCCGCAATCCATCGCGGCGAGGGCCGCGACCTGACTGGCGTGCGGGGCGCAGATAAACATGTTTTGCGCGATCCGCTCGATGGTACGGATATGATCCTCGGGCACCACCATCCAGCCGACACGCCAGCCGGTCATCGAGAAATACTTGGAAAAGGAGTTGATGACATAGGCCTCATCCGAGATTTCGAGCGCCGTCACCGCCTTAGCCTCGTATTCAATGCCGTGATAGATCTCGTCAGAGATAAAGCTCGCACCTTCAGAATGCGCGGCCTCCATCAGCGCCGCCAGCGCCGGTTTGTCGAGCATGGTGCCGGTGGGGTTGGCGGGGCTTGCCACCATCAATCCGGCAAGGTTCTGGTCGCGAATATCATCCGCCACCGGTTGCAGGCGATGCTCCGGCGCGGTCTGAATGTCCACGGGCTGCATGCCAAGGGCGCTCAGGATCTGGCGATAGGACGGATAGCCCGGCGCGCCAATGCCAACGCGGTCGCCACTGTCAAAGAGCGATGTGAAACTCAGGATGAATGCCCCCGAGGAGCCGGGGGTGATCACCACCCGTTCCGGGTTCAGGTCCACATTATACCACTCGCCGTAAAGCCGTGCGATACGTTGCCGCAGCGCGGGCAGCCCAAGTGCAACGGTATAGCCCATGGCGTCACGCTCCAACGCATCGGCAAGCGCCCGCCGCGCGGCCTCTGGCGCGCCCGTAGAGGGCTGGCCCACTTCCATATGGATGATATGACGGCCCTGCTCTTCCGCTTTGCGGGCAGCTTCCATCACATCCATCACAATGAAGGGATCGACCTTGGACCGGCTTGAGTTTCGCATGTTGATCTCCCATGGTGCGGCCATGAGTTTTGACCGCGTATTCTCTCTGGCGTCAATCCCGTGTGCACGCCTGTTTCGACTTCTTTCCCACGCGGTCAGAGGCCGGTCGGGATATATGCAGACACAGGGTCTGATCTTGGTGGCGGCGCTGACGCTGACCCCATTCGCCGCGCAGGCCCAATCCATCCGGCTGCTGCGCGACGCTGATATCGAAAACGGGCTGACGGAACTGGCGCGTCCCATCCTGACTGCGGCAGGTCTTAGCCCGCGACGGGTGCGGATCCTGGTGGTAGATGACAGCAGTTTCAATGCTTTCGTGATCGATCATCGCGCAATATTTGTGAACTACGGGCTGATCCTAAAGGCGGAAACGCCTGAAATGTTGCAGGCGGTTCTGGCCCATGAAGCCGCCCATATCGCCAATGGCCATATCGGGCGGCGCATTCAGAATATGCGGTCTGCGAGCACCGCTGCGGGCTTGGGCACGGCGCTTGGGATGCTGGCCGCGATCGCGGGTGGCGGCGAGGCTGGCGCAGGCGTGGCCTTTGGGGTGCAATCTTCGGCACTGCGCAATTTCTTGTCCCACACCCGCGCCGAAGAATCCTCCGCCGACCGCTCCGCCATCGGGTTTTTGACCGCCGCCGGGATCAATCCCAAGGGTATGGTCGACCTGCACCGCATCTTTGCCGGACAAGAGGCGCTCAGCGCCTCGTCGCAAGATCCTTATATGCGGTCGCACCCGCTGACCCGTGACCGGATGCGCGCGGCCGAGGCCTATGTGGCGAGTGCTGGTGACGGCCCCGCAACCAATCCCGAAGCCGCCTATTGGCTGGCGCGGGTGCAGGGCAAGCTTTCTGCGTTTACCCGTGCACCGAGTTGGACCAAACGGCGCAGCTCTTCCGAGACCTATGCGGATGTGAAACGGATGCGTTTGGCTGTGGCGCAGCATCGCCAGCACAATTTTGGCCGCGCCCAAAAAGAAATGCAGGCGCTTTTGGCCTCTCGCCCTAAGGATGCCTATTATCATGAGCTTTGGGGGCAGATCCTTTATGAAAACCGCCGATGGGCAGCGGCCGTCGCGGCGTTTGGCACCGCGGCAAAGCTGGCCCCAAATGAACCGCTGATCCTTGCGAGCCTTGGGCGCGCAGAGCTCGCTGCAGGCAATCCGCGCGCGGCACTCAAGACGATGGAAAAGGCGCGCGGTCTCGATTTTCGCAACGCAACCTTGCTGCGTGATATGTCGCTGGCCTACGCCCAGACCAAACAAACCGGCATGGCCGCCCTTGTGACCGCAGAGCGTTACGCCCTGCAAGGGCGGCTGAAAGATGCAGGCCCGCACGCAAAACGCGCAACGGGCCTGCTGGCAAAAGGGTCTCCGGCGTGGCGCCGGGCCCAAGATGTTCTGATTGCCTTTGAACAAGACGAGAAAAGGAAACAAAAATGATTGCCCCGACACGCATGGCCCTGATGGCGGCCTGCGCGCTCTCTCTCACCGCTCCGGCGGCGCGGGCGCTTGATCTCGACAATATGACCCCCGGCGAACAGGAGGCCTTTGGCGCGGCTGTACGCAGCTATCTTCTGGAAAACCCGCAGGTGATCCTTGAGGCGGTGGATGTGCTGGAACAACAGCAGCAACAGGCCGAAGCGGCACGCGACGATGCCTTGGTGAAGGCCAACCTGCAGGAATTGCAGGACGATGGCTATTCCTGGGTGGGGGGCAACCCCGAAGGTGACATCACCTTGGTCGAATTCATGGACTACCGCTGTGGCTATTGCCGCAAGGCCGCGCCTGAAGTCGAGGCATTGCTGGCGGCTGACAAGAATATCCGCTTTGTCGTCAAGGAGTTCCCAATCCTTGGAGAAGCCTCCATGGTGTCTTCGCGTTTTGCGGTGGCCACCAAAATGGTTGCTGGTGATGAGGCCTATAAGAACATCCACGACACCTTGATTGCCTTTCAGGGGGAACCAAATGAGGTCGCGCTGCGCCGCATGGCTGAAGGTCTGTCACTGGATGCGGATGCAATCCTTGCCAAGATGGATGACCCGGAGGTGACAGACCAGATCCAGCGCACCCGCACTCTGGCACAGACTTTGTCGATCTCCGGCACGCCGACCTTTGTTCTGGAAGACGAGATGCTGCGGGGCTATCTGCCCGCAGATCAGCTTCAGATCATGATCGACACTATTCGCGAAAATCGCAGTTGATCCACCCGCCGGGGGCTCTGCCCCCGGACCCCCGGGATATTTGGGGTTAGAAGATGCAGGGCGTCATTCCGCCGCTTTGATCTCCTCAGCCGCCTGCGCATCCAACGTGGCGGCTTTTTTCTCGACCTCTTCAACGATGTGGTCGATCATCTGGTCATTGGACATTTTGTGGCTGGCCTTGCCCGCCAGATAGACCATGCCGGAGCCGGCCCCGCCGCCGGTGAAGCCCACGTCGGTCATCAATGCCTCGCCCGGTCCGTTCACGACGCAGCCAATGATCGACAAGCTCATCGGGGTTTTGATGTGCTCAAGCCGTTCTTCCAGTGCCTCAACTGTCTTGATGACGTCAAAGCCCTGACGCGCGCAGCTGGGGCAGGAGATGATGTTAACGCCCCGGTGGCGCAGCCCGAGGGATTTGAGGATTTCAAAGCCTACTTTGACTTCCTCGACCGGGTCCGCCGAAAGGCTCACACGCAGGGTGTCGCCGATCCCCATCCACAAAAGCTGACCAAGGCCGATGGCGGATTTGATGGTGCCGGACATCAGCCCTCCGGCCTCGGTGATGCCGAGGTGAATGGGCGCATCGGTGGCATCCGCAAGCATCTGATAGGCGGCAGACGACATGAAGACGTCAGAGGCTTTTACCGAGATCTTGAACTCGTGAAAATCATGATCCTGCAGGATCTTAATATGGTCGAGACCAGACTCAACCATCGCATCCGGGCAGGGTTCGCCGTATTTTTCCAGCAGGTGTTTTTCCAAGCTGCCCGCGTTCACACCGATGCGGATTGAACAATTGTGGTCGCGGGCGGCTCTGATCACCTCTGCCACACGCTTTTCATCACCGATATTGCCGGGGTTGATGCGCAGGCAGGCCGCCCCCGCCTCCGCAGCCTCAATGCCGCGTTTGTAGTGGAAATGGATGTCGGCGACGATCGGAACCGGGCTTTCGCGCACGATTTCCTTAAGCGCGCGGGCTGAGGCCTCATCCGGGACAGACACGCGCACGATGTCAGCGCCAGCCTCTGCGGCGGCCTGGACCTGCGCGATGGTGCCTTTGATATCGGTGGTCAATGTGTTGGTCATCGTCTGCACCGCAATGGGCGCATCGCCTCCGACGGGCACATTGCCCACATGGATTTGGCGGCTCTTGCGGCGTTCGATGTTCCGCCAGGGGCGGATGTGATTCATGGACATGGCTGCCTCGTCCTGCGTGTCGCGTGCCCCTTAGATAGGCCGACGCCCCGGAGCCTGCAATGGCTGTCCGGGGCGTTGTGCAAATCCATGGGTCATCCCGGCGCGATACACGCGGTATTGATCAGTCGGAGTTGGTGACCGGGCTGGTTTGGGTGGCGCGCAACTGGGCCACCATAGTGGCAAGCGCCTGATTCTGTTCTGCCTCAAGATCGGCGATCTGAAAGCGTCCGCTTAGAGCGTCGGGGGAGAGGTCGACGTTTTTAGTGACCTGCCCGCGCCCACCGACGGGGCCGTAGTGCTGGCCATTGACCGCAAAATAGATCGCGCTGCTTTCTCCGGTACGTAGCTGTGGCGCATCCTCCGTCAGCGGCACCTCGAAGGTCTGTCCCGGCTCCATGATGGTTTCAAAGATCACAGAGCCATCGGCCGCTTTGACCTGAACCCAAGAGGGGCGCACGGCGATCATTTCGACCGAAGGCGCGCGGTCTTCCAGAACCTGCGGCACCGCGAGGTCGGTGTATTCATTTGCGGGCACCATGGCGTCGGCCAAGACAATGCCCGGCTGCTCAAACCCGGCGAAATTGCCGTGCGCGCGCGGATCGAGGGTGGAGATCGGCGCATCACGGGCCACCAGCACCGGCACATCAAGCGCTTGTGGGCGATAAAGACGGTCCAAAGCCTCGGTCGCGGGATCCTCGGTCAGTTCTGCCGCTGCAAGCGTCGCGCTGGCCAATGGGTCAAGCTCCGCCAGAACTTCTGGCGTTTGCTCGACGGGGGCGAATGTCACCTGCTGCACCTCGTGCAGAATTTTCCAGCCACCAAAGCCCAGACCACCGATCACGGTGGCCAGAACCAAGAGCGATCCGATGGCGCGCGGGTCAATCTGGCTGAGGAAGCTATCGGTCACCGGTACAAATGGCGTGGCGGAATTGCTGAAGGCATCGCCGCCAAGACCATTGCTGCTGGCAGCGGCCATATCTCGGGGCTTGCGCACTGATGCCTCGGACGACATGCCATGGGCAACGGAAAATCCGCTTTCGGCGCAAAAGCCCGCAAAAGCCTTTTCCGGGTCCATGTTCAGATAGCGGGCGTAGGAGCGCACATACCCTGCAATAAAGCCGGGCGTGTCAAAAACGGTCGGGTCGCAGTTTTCAATCGCGTCGATGTAAGAAGCTTTGATCCGGAGCTCGCGTTGTACATCCAGCAGAGACTTACCCATGGTTGCGCGTTCACCGCGCATCATGTCGCCAAGTCGCAACTCGAAATCGTCGAAACCGCGTGGCGGTTCCGGGGTATCTTCACGACGTCCAAAAGTGCGCTGCGTTAGGCGCCCGATCATGCCTGCTGTCCCATCAAGTCCTGCCGTTTTGCGACATTTACGCTGTACCAACCGATTCCCGATTCGTCAGCGCAGTTTCATTGATGAAAGAATAACACAATTCTGTTTAATGAACACTTAGCTTAGGTTCATCCGGCCAGTTCGGCGCGATTTAGCGCACAATGCGACCAAAGGTTATCCATTGCGCGGATCAGGTGGTCCATTTCGCCGGGCCCATGCACCGGAGACGGCGTAAAGCGCAGACGTTCGGTGCCGCGCGGCACGGTCGGGAAGTTAATCGGCTGCACGTAGATGCCAAAATCAGACAGCAGCATGTCCGACAGTTTTTTGGTGTGGACCGGGTTTCCGACAATCACCGGCACGATGTGGCTGCCGTGGTCAATAACGGGCAGGCCCATCATCTTGAGGCGTGTTTTCAGGTAACGCGCCTGTTCTTGATGCTTGTCGCGCAGCTCCTGCGCGGTCTTCAGATAGCGCACAGACGCTGCTGCCCCTGCGGCAATCGCAGGCGCCAGCGAGGTGGTAAAGATGAAACCCGGCGCATAAGAGCGGATCGCGTCGCACATTTTCTCCGAGGCGGCGATGTAGCCGCCCATTACGCCATAGGCCTTGGCGAGGGTGCCGTTGATGATGTCGATGCGATGCGCGAGGTTGTCGCGCTCGGTCACGCCCCCACCCCGTGGGCCATACATCCCCACCGCATGCACCTCGTCGATATAGGTCAACGCGTTGAATTCATCCGCCAGATCGCAGATTTCCTCGATCGGGCCAAAATCACCATCCATGGAATAGACGCTTTCAAAGGCGATGAGCTTGGGCGCGGCGGGATCATCAGCCTCCAGCAACTCGCGCAGATGGGCGACATCATTGTGACGGAAGACCCGCTTGGCACCACCGTTGCGGCGCACGCCCTCGATCATCGAGGCATGGTTCAAAGCGTCGGAATAGATAATGAGCCCCGGCAGCAGCTTGGGCAGCGTCGACAGGGTCGCGTCATTGGCAATATAGGCGGAGGTGAACAGAAGTGCTGCCTCTTTGCCATGCAGATCGGCAAGCTCGGTTTCCAGTTCTTTGTGATAGACCGTGGTGCCGGAGATATTGCGCGTCCCGCCCGAGCCTGCACCGGTGGAGTCGATTGCTTCGCGCATCGCCTTCAGCACAACCGGGTGCTGGCCCATGCCAAGGTAGTCATTGCCGCACCAGACGGTGATCTCTTGTTCGCTGCCATCGGGGCGAGTCCAGACCGCATGCGGAAACTGACCGCGACGGCGTTCGATATCAATGAACGTCCGATAGCGGCCCTCTTCGTGAAGGCGTTCAATCGCTGCGTCGAGTTGTGCGGTATAGTCCACCGTCATCTCCATAGCTGTCTGCCGGTGCCACTCCGGCCTGGCTGCGTCTTGATCCCGACCTGCCCCTTGGGGCAACAAACGCCGCGATCCTTGTTGCGGTGTCTAACCGGCACCTTTGTCCTCATCAACGTGATAGAGTGTCACGGCCCCCATCATCCTTGATACAGGTCAAATAAACCTTTCAGAGGTTTTAGAACCATTCTGAACTTCAGGCAAGCTTGCGGAGCATCAAAGCTGCCATGCCTCCTGCGCGCAAAACGCCGCAGGGGGCGGGCTGTGTTGCGGATAGGAAACCTTTGTTCTGCAACGGGTTTTCCGTGGCTACCGTGCGTGCAAAAGCCCCGCACCCGCCGGAAACCGCTGGTGATGTTTTGATACAATCGTGCGACTGGCCCTTGTCATATTGCGCTGCTAGGCTCCGTCCCGAGACCCGCCCGGCCCTGTCGATGTGTCATCGCGCCCGGTGCGGGCAGGCACTATTTTCAGGAGCGACCCATGTCCCTTACCCCGGTTCTCGATAAGATCGATTCCGATATTTCCGCCGCCACCGACCGGCTGCTGGAGCTTTTGCGTATTCCCTCCATTTCCACTGACCCCGCCTATAAGGCCGACTGCGACGCCGCCGCAGACTGGTTGGTGAAAGATCTGAATTCCATCGGCATCAAGGCCGAAAAGCGCGAAACACCGGGCCACCCCATGGTGGTGGGCCATGTGGGCGAAGAAAACACCGACGGCCCGCATCTGCTGTTTTACGGCCATTACGACGTGCAACCGGTAGATCCGCTGAACCTCTGGAACACGCCGCCCTTTGAGCCGAAGCTCGAAGAGACCTCCAATGGCACGGTGATCCGGGGCCGTGGGGCATCAGATGACAAGGGCCAGCTGATGACCTTTGTGGAGGCCTGCCGCGCCTGGCAGGCGGTGCATGGCACCCTGCCCTGCCGCATCACCTTCTTCTTTGAGGGTGAAGAGGAATCCGGCTCGCCCTCGCTGATCCCCTTCCTCAATGCGGCCAAGGAAGAGCTGTCGGCGGATATTGCCCTGATCTGCGACACGTCGATGGTGGCGCGCGGGGTGCCGTCGGTGGCGTCGCAACTGCGCGGCATGATGAAGGATGAGTTCACCCTGATCGGCCCCAAGATTGACCTGCATTCCGGTCATTACGGCGGCCCCGGCCTCAACCCGCTGCGCGAGATGTCCCACATCATCGCCTCTTTCCACGACCCCGAAACCGGTGCCGTCGCCGTGGAGGGGTTCTATGAGGGGGTGCATGAGGTGCCCGCCGATATCCTGCGTCAGTGGGAAGGCTGCGGCTTTGACGAAAAAGACTACCTGTCCAATGCCGGCTACACCGAAGCGCATGGCGAGAAGAAATATTCCGTGCTGGAACAGCAATGGGCGCGTCCGACGCTGGAGATCAACGGTCTATGGGGCGGCTATCAGGGCGCGGGCACCAAGACAGTGATTCCGTCCGAGGCGCATTGCAAAATCACCTGCCGTCTGGTGGGTGACATGGACCCGGCCGCACTGCGCAAGAAGATCCGCAAACATGTCGAGGATCGCCTGCCCACGGATTGCACCGTGAAGTGGGATCTCGATCTGGATGGGGCGCCTGCCTATGTGATCGACACCACCCGCCCCGAATTTGAGGCCGCCCGTGGCGCGCTGACCGAGGAATGGAACCGCGAGGCGGTGTTCTCCGGCATGGGCGGGTCCATCCCGGTGGCGGGCTATTTCAAGTCGATCCTCGGAATGGACGCGATGCTGATCGGCTTTGCCAATGAGGATGATGCGATCCACTCTCCGAATGAGAAATACGACCTGGAGAGCTTCCACAAGGGTATCCGCTCCTGGGCGCGGGTGCTGGATGCGCTGAGCAAGGCATAAAGCGTCCCGGGGGCACTCAGCGCCCCCGTCTAAGCCACAAGGACAGCCGCCGACCTAGGTAGAGGGCTGTCCGACCTAACGGTCGGGCGATACGATCGTTCAAGTAAGCGCTGCTCTTTTCACTCTGCGCGCAGCACTGGCCTTGGGCGCGCGTGGTCATCCAGCGCCACAAAGGTAAAGATCGCTTCGGTCACCTGCTGGGTCTCTTCCTGATGACGGGCCCGCCGCCACGCACGGACACGTATTCGCATCGAGGTCCGCCCGATCTTTAGCATCTCCGCATAAAGCGAGACCTCATCGCCAACCAGAACCGGGCGGTGAAACTGGATCTCTTCGACCGATACGGTTGAGGCCCGTCCTTTTGACACCCGCGCAGCAATGGTGCCTGCGGCAAGGTCCATCTGGCTCATCAACCAGCCGCCAAAGATATCGCCCGCCGGGTTGGTGTCGGTCGGCATCGCAATCACGCGGATTGTGGGTTGGGTTTCAGGAGGGCTTTCTGGCAAAGACATGGGCTGGCTCTCATCTGTGAACGGATGGCTGGGGTCATCCCCACTGTGTCGCCAGCGCCCGCACAGGAAAAGGCAAAACCGCAGTGATCGCGCCTTGAGGCATCAAATGCCTGTGTTTTGAGAGCTTTAAAGAGAAAGGTGAAAGTGGCGCGGTTGACGGGGCTCGAACCCGCGACCCCCGGCGTGACAGGCCGGTACTCTAACCAACTGAGCTACAACCGCGCATTTTCAGTGCTGACCTTGGCCAGCGAGTTCCCTCCGGGACGGTCCTGATGCCTGGTGACAGGCCCCACAGGCGGGGTGAAAGTGGCGCGGTTGACGGGGCTCGAACCCGCGACCCCCGGCGTGACAGGCCGGTACTCTAACCAACTGAGCTACAACCGCACTTTCATTGCTGACCTCAGCCAGCAGGTTCCCTCCGGGACGGTCCTGATCCTCCTAGGAGGCCCCTCAGGCAGGGCAACAGTGGCGCGGTTGACGGGGCTCGAACCCGCGACCCCCGGCGTGACAGGCCGGTACTCTAACCAACTGAGCTACAACCGCTTGCTGTTGCGTCCAGCACCGTGGCTGAACGTTGGGGTGTAATATTCGCAGGTCGCGGGGGGCGTCAAGCGCAGAAATGCCATTTTCCGGGCTTTCCACTGAAAAAAATGGCAGTTTTGAATAAGAGACTGAAAATCTTGGAGAATACCCCGCGATCAGGTCTTTCCGAGCTGAAACAGCGCCAGAAACTCCTGCGCGGCCTCCATGTCACCACTGACAGAGACCATATTGGCCGCCACAAGGTCCGGCAGCGGCCTTGCACCATAGACCGCAGCCGCCATTGTGTTCCCCGTCCCCGTGATCACAAACGGGGCCTGCGGCGGGATCACAAAGCGGGTCTCAAGAGCCGCGCCATCCAGACGCATCTCAAACGCCTCATCGGTGAAATCAAAGCCAGCAGTCAGGCAGCAGCCCGTGGCGCGCTCTTGGATCAGGTTCACCCCCATAGAGATCATCAGGGCAGACGGGCTGATGAATCGCGACGGATCATGTCCGGGCATCATCAGCGCCCAGCGACACAGGGATTCCAGCACCGGCAACAGGCCCCGCCCCTGCCCGCTCAGGGAATAGACCCCAAGCCGGGTGTCATGCAGCACCACGCCGATTTCCGCCAATTGCGTCAAACGCCCGGTGAGCACGCTCGCGGTGATCCCCGGCAGACCGGCGCGGATCATCTGGAACCGTTTGGGCGTAAACATCAATTCGCGCACCACAAGCAACGCCCAGCGGTCGCCAATCAGGTTCAGCGCATGCGCCGCAAGGCAGCCTTCGTCATAGCGCACACGTTTGGGTTTTGCCTGTTTAGTCACTTTTTTATACTTTCAGTTGTTTTTTCATACTATCGCTGACACGCTAGAGCCGCAAGCAGGGATTCGCCTGCCTGTTCATTTTGAGAGGTGATAAAACATGAGCTATTACACAGGTGCGCTGGTCGGGGTTCCGACGGCCAACAAGGACAAATATCGAGAACATGCCAAGGCCGCCTGGCCGCTGTTTCGCTCCTATGGTGCCTTGCGCATGGTGGAGACCTGGGGCAGCGATGTGCCAACTGGAAAAGTCACCGATTTCTATCAGGCCGTGGCCGCGCAGGACGATGAAACGGTGGTGTTTTCCTGGATGGAGTGGCCCGACAAGGCGACCGCGGATGCCTCATGGCAGAAGATGGAAAACGACCCCGCCATGAAAGATCTGCCTGAGATGCCCTTTGATGGCTCCCGCATGATCTTCGGCGGCTTCTCCCCGCTCTTTGCGGCCGGCGACACGCCCGACACCGGCTATTATCAGGGCTTCCTGCTCGCCGTGCCCGAAGCCAACAAATCGCAGTATGAGGCCATGATCGAACCGATCTGGCAGATGTTCCACAGCGGCGGTGCGTCTAGTATTACCGAAGTCTGGGGCACAGACATCCCCAAGGGCCAACGCACCGATTTCTTCCGTGCAACCAAGGCAGAGGATGGCGAGGTTCCGGTCATCGGTTGGACCACATGGCCGGACCGGGAAACCTATCTAAACGCCATCAAAATGATGAATGAGGACAAGGACAATCCCGACATTCCCGAAATGCCTTTTGACGGCATGCGCATGATGTGGGGCGGGTTTGAGCCTCTGCTTGACTATCACGCCGAGACCTGACCGCGCTATGCTGCCCTGCGCCGCCCTTCTATAGGGCGGCGTTTGCATTTTCATATCAAAAGGCCCGAGCATGCCACTTGCACAAACCGCGCACGCCGTTGCTACGGTCTGTCCGCTGCGCGTAGGGCCAATGTGCGTTCCTCAGCCGCGGCCTCGGTAAGGCGGCACGCCTTGATCGGGAATCCATACGCCTTCCGGCAGTGGTCCGGTGTGCCAGAACACATCGATCGGGATGCCCCCGCGCGGATACCAGTAGCCACCGATCCGCAACCATTGGGGGTCGAGGAAATCGGCCAGACGGCGCGCAATAGAGATCGTACAATCCTCGTGAAACGCACCGTGGTTGCGGAATGATGTCAGGAACAGTTTGAGCGATTTCGACTCGACGAGCCAAGGACCGGGAACATAGTCGATCACCAGATGGGCAAAGTCCGGCTGACCGGTCATTGGGCAGAGCGAGGTGAACTCGGGCGCGGTGAAACGCACGTTATAGGCCACATCGGCCTGCGGGTTCGGCACGCGCTCAAGTTCCGCCTCTTCGGGGCTGGCGGGGATGCGGGTCTCGCCGCCGAGTTGCTTGAGGTTGCTGTAGATATCTTCGGACATCAGAGTCTCCATCACGTCAGACACCGCGCTTATTGCCCCAGATCAGGACATGCAGTTGCGGCAGGATACGGGGGGCGAACCAGCCATCGGCCATCGCTTTTTCAGTGAGCCAGCCGAGGCGGTTGGCCAGTGTTTGCAGGTCGACCGGGGTCGCGGGATCTACCTCGGGATTGCCGGGTTGAAGATAGAGGGCAAGATCGCTGTGGTGTCTGTGGACCTCGCGCGCCCACTGGTAGTCGGTCTCGTCAAATATCACGATCTTCATGACCTGCTGTCGCGCGCCAGCACCGATGGTGCGGCAGCTGTCGAAGGCATCCCAGTCCACGTTCTCGCCGCTTGATGGCGGCTTGGGCGACAGGACCAGCGTGTCAAGTTCGGCAAACCACGGCCGGGGGATAGAGCCTTGGGTTTCGCAGGCAAACCGGTAGCCGGCCGCCCTGCCCTTGGTGATGAGCGGGCCAAAATCCTGAATGGCCGGATTGCCCCCGGACAGCGACACCGTCAGGGGCTGCCCGCCCGAGAGCTGGTGTACCTTGGCCCAGACAGCATCGGTCTCCATTGGTGCCCAGCTATGGCGATGCTGGCTCTCTACCGCATGCAGGCTGTCGCACCAACTGCACCGATAATCACACCCGCCAGCACGAACAAAGACGGTGGGCTCTCCGATCAACGCGCCCTCGCCCTGAATGGTCGGGCCGAATATCTCGGCGATACGTAGGGTCATGGCCGGTATTCCGCCCATGTTTTTGGCGTTTCGCTGACCAGCACGGCACGGGTTTCGGGCCAGCGCGCGGCGCACCAGTCATGGAAATGTTTCGCCATGTTCTCCGCCGTCGAGGGGCCCTCCAGCACATCGTTCAGATGCCGGTGATCGAAGGTGTCATCGATATAGGTCTTGAGTGGCTTCAGATCGTGGTAATCGCGCACAAATCCGTCAGTGTTGAGAGTTTCGGCGGCCAGTTCGACCACCACGATATAGTTGTGCCCATGCAGGCGCGCGCATTGGTGGTCGTCGGGCAAATGGCTCAACTGATGGCTGGCCGAAAAGTGGAATTCCTTACGAATGCGAAACATCAGCTTTCCCCTCGCGTGGCGAGCGCCGTGATCCAATACTCCGGGTCAGCATAGGTGGTGGGGTCATTGACCCCGGCCAGATGAAAGGCCTCACGCCGCTCTACACAGGTGCCGCAGCGCCCGCAGTGGAACGCGCCACCTTTGTAGCAAGACCACGTCTCGGCAAAGGGCGTGCCATGCTGCGCGCCCTGACGGACGATCTCGGCCTTGCTGTGTTCAACAAAGGGCGTGTGCAGCCGGACATCGGCATACCCCTCCAACGCTGCCTGCTGCATGGCGTCGAAAGCGCGCGTAAAACCGGGGCGGCAATCGGGATAGATGAAGTGATCGCCGCCATGCACGGCGGTGGCCACGGCCGCATCACCCTGCGCCGCAGCGATACCAAAGCCGATCGACAGCATGATCGCATTCCGGTTTGGCACGACGGTGATTTTCATCGTTTCTTCGGCGTAATGCCCGTCGGGCACGTCGATATCGTCGGTTAAGGCGGAGCCTGTCAGCGCTCCACCGATGCCGCGCATGTCGATCAGGTGGAATGGCACGCCGAGCCGCTTGGCAGCCGCTTCGGCGAAGTCGACCTCCTTGCGGTGGCGTTGACCATAGTCGAAGGAGACCAGCCGGGTGAGCTGATGCTCATTGGCTGTGATATGCGCAAGCGACACGGAATCGAGTCCGCCTGAGCAGATGACAAGTGTTTTCATTTTGGGGCCCTTGTTTTGATGTCCGGGTAGGCTGCGACCGGATGGCGGGGCTTATTGCAGATCTCGCGCAGATTGCAAGCGGCGCTGGTTCTGGATCAGGATCAGGATGTTCTGGGCTCGGACACCCGGTGAAGCAAGAGAAGTTGCTGATTAAGTTGCCCGCCACAGAATGAATTACTGACAGAACGTAACCTCATCAAAGGTTGTCCCGGATCAACGTTCACATCCCAATCTCCATATACCTTCCAAGCAAAATCAAAGATGCATGGAAAGGAGATCAGGACATGCTTACCAGACGCGCCGCGCTTATTGGGGCCGCAGGGATTGCAGCGATACCAGTACTTCATAAGGCCTCTCAAGCAGAGGAGATCATGGACACATCCATGGTGCCCCCTGCAGATCTGTCAAAGCTCAAGCGGGTGAAACGTAAATTGGTGCGCCCTCCGATGGTACACGCACACGAGCAGGTGGCCTCGACAGAGCCGCAAATCATCGAATTCGAGATGCAGATCGTAGAGAAAGAGATCGAGGTTGATAGCGGAGCCTATCTGCAGGCCATGACCTTCAACGGGTCGGTGCCCGGACCACTGATGGTGGTACATGAAGGTGATTATGTTGAGCTCACGCTCTACAATTCTCCTGAAAATCTCATGCAGCACAACATTGATTTCCACTCAGCAACCGGTGCCCTTGGCGGTGGGTCTCTGACACTGGTCAATCCCGGTGAGAAGACGACATTGCGGTTCAAGGCAACACGTCCGGGTACCTTTGTCTATCACTGTGCGCCGGGCGGCCCCATGATCCCATGGCACGTCGTCAGTGGGATGTCAGGCGCGATCATGGTGCTGCCTCGCGATGGTCTGAAGGATCACAATGGCACCCCGGTCCGCTATGATCGCGTGTTCTACATCGGCGAGAATGACTTCTACATCCCGAAGGATGAAAACGGAGAATACAAACGCTTTGAACATGTCGGCGAGAGCTATCCCGACACGCTTGAAGTTATGAATGGCCTCATCCCGAGTCACGTGGTGTTCAACGGTAAGGTCGGCGCGTTGACCGGTGATAATGCATTGCACGCATCACAGGGCGAGAAGGTTTTGTTCGTACACTCGCAAGCCAATCGCGACTCTCGTCCGCATTTGATCGGCGGACATGGGGATCTGGTCTGGGAAACCGGGAAATTCAACAACCCACCGGAGCGCGATCTTGAAACCTGGTTCATCCGCGGCGGGTCTGCTGGGGCAGCACTTTACGAGTTTTTGCAGCCGGGCGTTTACGCCTATGTGAACCACAACCTGATCGAGGCGGTAAACCTAGGCGCAACCGCGCATGTCGTGGTGGATGGCGAATGGAACAACGATCTGATGGAGCAGGTCGAAGCACCAACGGCCTATGACGCGGCCTATGAAGGTAAGACCGCACTCCCATAACCCGCAGGTTTTATCAAAGAACAAGGTCGGCCGACACGATCGGCCGGCTTTGAAGCGTTTGGGAGATCAACAATGAAACCATCACTCAAGAGTGTTGTTGCCACAAGCCTTGTGGTTTTGGTTGCACTGGGTGCCGCGGTTCTGACCCGCGCGCCCTCCCCCAGCCTGTCACCAGAGGTGGACCTCATTGAGGTTCCAAGCGGGCGCATCAGCTATCGCCCGTTTGGCAATTTTGTCGAGAATGGAAAATCACGCTCACCACGTCCCTACGAGATTGAGGTCGCGGGATTTTCCATCATGAAATACCAGGTCAGTCGCCGCGAATACGCAGCCTGTGTCGCCGCTGGCGCTTGCCCCCCGGTGCCAACAATGGGCGGCGATTATCCGCAAACCCACGTAAACTGGAAAGACGCCCGCGCCTACGCAACTTGGTACTCCCGCAAAACCGGCGAGAACTGGCGCCTGCCCAGCGACATGGAATGGCAGCTGGCCGCAGGCGAACGCTATGGGGATGCGGCCCCTGACACCCGAGAGATGGACCCCGGACAACGTATGCTGGCCCAATACGCGGCAGGAACTTTGCTGCGTGGAACCGCCAGCCCTGCGTTGCGCCCGGCGGGCGGATTTGGCCTCAACTCGCGTGGTATTGCAGATATATCCGGCAATGTCTGGGAATGGACCGACGGCTGTATGCAAAGTGGCTCATTGCACCCGGACGGCACCGTTCGAGAGAGCGAACCCTATTGCTGGGTTCGCATTGCGGGCGGCATCCACCGCGCGGCAATCGTCGATTTTGTCCGCGACGCCAGCGTCGGCGGCTGTGCCGTGGGGCTGCCACCAGATCATCTGGGATTTCGACTGGTTCGGGAACACGCTGAGGCTCCCGAACCTTGGTGGCGATCTTTGTGGCAGAGGATGCGCCCGGATCAGGACGCCTGACTGTAGCGCCCGTTCATCGGTGCATAGGCATCAAAACAGCTGGCGATGATCCGCGTCAGCGCCCGGCCCTCTGGCAGTATCTCAAACCCATCGGGCCGGATCTGAACCATGCCGTCGAAACGATCAATCACGAGGGCGGCTTCTGGTCGCAACGCTTCCGCAAGAGCGCCGAATTCTCTGGACAGCTCCGCGAGATCCAACTGGAAATCACACATGATCATCTCGATAGCGCGGGCGCGCAACAGGTCTGAGCGGCTCAGTATGTGGCCCCGTGCTCCAGCCAGTTCTCCCGCTTTGATACGCTGGACATAGGCCGCAGTGGCGGATGCATTCTGGATATAGCCGGTGGGAAGTCGCGACACCGAAGACGCGCCCAACCCAATTAGGGTGGAGCAGCTATCATCTACATATCCTTGAAAATTCCGCCGCAGCCGCCCTGTCTCCATGGCACGGGCCAGCCCGTCATCAGGCTTGGAGAAATGATCAATCCCGATGCTGCGATAGCCTGCATCCCTGAACCGCGTTGCAGAGTATTCGGCAAGATGAAAACGCTCCACCTCTTTGGGCAAGGCCGTCTCATCGATCAACCGCTGTCGTTTGGACATCCATGGCACATGCGCATACCCAAAAAGCGCAATCCGATCCGGTGCAAGATCCAGCACCTTTGAAACGGTATCATTCAGTCGAGTGATGTCCTGATGTGGCAGACCATAGACAAGATCGGCATTGAGCGACTGAATGCCAGCCGCGCGCAGATCCTCCACACATTGCTGCGTGACATCAAACGGCTGCAGGCGGCCAATCGCGTCTTGCACTTTGGGATCAAAGTCTTGAATCCCGAGCGAGGCCCGGTTCATCCCTTCCTCTGCAAGTGCCGCGATCTTTTGGCGATCCACCATGGTCGGGTCGATTTCCACGGAGAACTCCCAATCCCCGGTCGGCGGGATCACCGCCTTTACCGCCCGAGCCAGCCGGTGGATCAGCTCTGGTGGCAAGATTGTGGGTGTCCCACCGCCCCAATGCATCCGCCCCATGCGCAGGCCCGCAGGCAAGATCTGTTTTAGTAGCGCCAGCTCTTGTTCCAGCGTCGTGATGTAGCTTTCAACCGGGCCCAGCGTCTTTGTCCCCTGTGTGCGGCAGGCGCAAAACCAGCACAATCGCTCGCAAAACGGGATGTGCAGGTAAACAGATACGGGATCACGGGGATCAAGCGCGCTCAGGGCTTTGGTCTGCTCTATGCTGCCGATCTTAGGCGCAAAAACAGGCGCGGTTGGGTATGAGGTGTAGCGGGGCACCCGTGCCTCAAAAAGGCCATGGGCTCGAAGGCGGTCAATCTGTGTCATGGGGCGACCATGCGCCCAAACGCAGAACGACACTTTGCGTGGGCTCAATATCCCGGCTCAATTCTCAAAAAGATCACAGTGGACGCAAGGCAAACGCGCTGGGGAAATCTCCGGCTATTGGCCAATCAAGGGCGCGCCGGAATTGCGCCCATTGATCAAAGAATTCCACGATGCAGGCACCGAGATCTTTTCGCCGGTGTTAGACGCACACGCGCCACTGGTCTTTCGGCGCTGGATACCTGCAACGCGCATGATGGCGGTGATTGAAACATCCCGGTTCTGCCCACAGACTCGCCCAAACAAATGCCCGACATTTTATTGGCGCCTTGCGCAGGTAGGAGCGCGGATGGCTATCAGCTCGGACAGGGTGGCGGCTACTTTGATCGCGCACTCGCAAACCTAACCCCGGCACCCCATGCAATCGGGATTTGGCTGTTGCAATCCCGTATGGCGACAATCCATCCCAGCCGCATGACATAAGGCGCGACATGATCGTAACCGAGCAGGGGCTGACCCAAGGCTGAGTGATGCAGGAAAGTCGAGCACGCCGGTTTTGGAATTTTCTCAGATGTCCAAACCGTGATTTTCTGATAGGTCGCTGCGCAACAACACATGACTGACGCCAGCATGAGGCCGCTTTGAAACAGCTCGATGAAAGCCTGCTCGCGGGTTTACCCCCGTTCAGTCGCCTGCAGCGCGGAGAAATTCGCGAAATTCTGGATCAGGCCACACCGAAGCGCGTCGAGGCCGGCACCGAAGTCTTTCACGAAGGCCATGACGCAGAGCGGTTCTATCTGCTGCTCGACGGCTACATCCGCGTCGTCAAGGTCACGCCAACCGGCGAGCAAATCATCGCATTGCATATCTCTCCGGGGCAATTGTTCGGCATTGCTCCCGCCCTCAGTCGGGACACCTATCCTGCCACCGCAATCTCTGTGGTTGAGTCCATCGCCCTTTCGTGGCCGGTCCGCCTCTGGGCAGATTTCACTGCACGGTATCAGGGGTTTGCGACCGAAAGCTACAAGACCCTCGGCGAGCGGCTCGGCGAAATGCAAAGCCGGATTACCGAACTGGCCACGCAAGCGGTCGAGCAGAGAATTGCAACAGCGCTGCTGCGTCTCGTGAACCAGTCGGGACGCAAAACGGACCAAGGGATCGAGATCGCCTTCCCCATCACACGGCTCAACATCTCGGAGATGACCGGAACCACCTTGCATACCGTGAGCCGCCTGCTCTCGGCATGGGAGCGCGACGGCATTGTTGCCTCACGCCGCAAACATATCGTGATTACAGACCCGCACCGCCTGATGCTGTTGAGTACGCCGGAGAGCTAGACCTCTGATGGTCACGAGCCGGAAGCGCATTGCGCGCCCGGTCGCCGCTGCGACGGTCGCACCTTATCTGGATCACGCAGCATCGCACGGAATGCCTGTTCCCGCAGCCCGTATTCCTCACACGCGTCGATCACAGTGTGAAACGGGGCGATAGGACAGCCCGGACAGAGCATTTTATAGGCGAGAAACACCGCCACCATCTCCGGCCAATGTGCGAATAAATCTGCAAGCGGCAGATCCGGGTCATCCGGGTCGTGTTTGGCCATCGGTCAGATCCTCCTATTCATACATTCTGCATTCACGAACAGATCCGAACTTTGCGCTTGCGCAACATCTGACACACGTCGGCCACTAAGGGTTGGGTATCCGCAACTGTACTCAGGACCGCGACATGTCAGAGATACTTACCAAATCGCGGGCCAGGAACGTGTTTTACGGAGGCTCCTTGTTCTTCGTTGTCGTGTTCGTGGCCATGACCGTGCATAGCCACCGCTATATCGTCGAAACCTCCACCGCCGGAATGCCGCTCACCGATGAGGTACGCCTCGGCAAACACGTCTGGGAACGCGCCTCCTGCATCAATTGCCACACCCTGCATGGCGAGGGCGCATATTTCGCCCCCGAGGTCGGCAATGTGATGACCCGCTGGGGCGTCCTCGATGACCCTGAGGGGGCCTATGAGATCCTCAATGGCTGGATGCAGGCCCAGCCCTCCGGCGTCGAAGGACGCCGCCAGATGCCATTCTTCGATCTCACAGAAGAAGAGACCCGCGCCCTCGCAGAATTCCTGAGATGGGCCGACCAGACCGATACCCAGAACTGGCCCCCCAACGACGCAGGTTGAGGGAGACGCGCAGCAGGCGAGCAGATCACCCAGTGTCGGATCACTGCATGCGCAAGGAGAAAAGCATGAAATATCAATCACAAAAAGTGGCCTACGCCTATTTCTTGGTGGCGATGGCCTTGTTTGCGATCCAGGTCTTGGGCGGGCTACTCGCTGGCTGGATCTACATATCCCCCAACACGCTGAGCGAGCTTTTACCGTTCAACGTCATCCGCATGCTGCACACAAACGCGCTCATCGTCTGGCTGTTGCTCGGCTTTTTTGGGGCCGCCTACTATCTGGTGCCCGAAGAAAGCGAGCGCGAGCTGTTTTCAGCGAAACTTGCCTATATCCAGCTTGCGATCCTAGTGGTCGGCACCCTTGGGGCTGTGGTGTCCTATCTCGTGGGCATCCATGGGGGGCGCGAGTTCCTCGAACAACCGCTTTGGGTGAAATTCGGTATTCTCGTCGCGGCGGTGATCTTTCTGGTGAACATCTCGCTCACGGTTCTGGCCGGACGCAAGACCGCGATCACCAATATCCTGCTGATGGGGCTTTGGCTTTTGTGCCTCTTGTGGATCTTTGCCTTCATCAACCCCGACAATCTGTCACTTGATAAAATGTACTGGTGGTTCGTGGTTCACCTCTGGGTGGAGGCCACGTGGGAACTGGTGATGGCAGCGATCCTTGGCTACTTGATGCTGAAAATGACCGGCGTGGACCGGGAGGTGGTTGAAAAATGGCTCTATGTCATTGTCGCAACTGCATTGTTTTCGGGCATTCTGGGCACCGGTCACCACTTCTTCTGGATCGGCACACCGGGCTACTGGCAGTGGATTGGCTCAATCTTCTCTGTCTTTGAGGTGGTTCCCTTCTTCGCGATGATGAGCTTCGCCTTTGTGATGGTCTGGAAAGGTCGCAAGAACCATCCCAACAAAGCAGCCCTGCTGTGGTCGCTGGGGGCCTCTACCGTCGCCTTCTTCGGCGCAGGCGTCTGGGGGTTCCTGCACACGCTGCATGGGGTGAATTTCTACACCCACGGCACCCAGATCACCGCGGCACACGGTCACCTCGCTTTTTATGGGGCCTATGTCGCTCTGAACCTTGCCATGTTCACCTATGCGATGCCGCAACTCAGAGGCCGCGCACCCTATAATCAGGTGCTCAACATGGCGTCCTTCTGGCTGATGACCGGCGGCATGTGTTTCATGACCTTTGTGCTGACGTTTGCCGGCACCATCCAGACCCACATGCAGCGCATTGTCGGCGACTATTACATGGATGTGCAGGACCAGCTCGGCCTCTTCTACATGATGCGTTTTGGTGCCGGTGTTGCGGTGGTCCTTGGAGCGCTCCTGTTCATCTACAGCCAATTGGTGGTGCGGCGTGAACTCATCGCGCCCGGCCCCGTCACCGCTCCGGGAGAATGATCATGAACGCTCTCAACACCCCCAAAGTCCCGTTCTATCAGGCGGCACATGACGAGGTTTCGGTCTTTGAAATGGCACAGGCCAACCAGTTGCCCGTGCTGCTAAAAGGGCCGACCGGATGCGGCAAAACCCGCTTTGTGGAACATATGGCAGCCCGACTTGGGCTGCCGCTACACACGGTTGCGTGTCACGACGATCTGTCGGCCGCCGATCTGATCGGGCGCTATCTGCTCAAAGGTGGTGAAACTGTTTGGGTGGATGGGCCACTGACCCGCGCGGTGCGCGAAGGCGGTATTTGCTATCTCGATGAGGTGGTCGAGGCCCGCAAGGATGTGGCCGTAGTGCTGCATCCGCTGACCGACGACCGTCGCCGGTTGGTGATCGACCGCACCGGCGAAGAGCTGGTCGCTCCCAAATGCTTCATGCTGGTGGCAAGCTTCAACCCCGGCTACCAGAACATACTGAAAAAGCTCAAACCTTCGACACGGCAACGCTTTCTGTCCATTGGCTTTGATTTCCCGGATGCCAAAATTGAAACCGCAGTGGTCACCGAGGAAAGCGGCCTGGATCATGATCGCGCAGCGGCTCTGGTACGACTGGCGGGGCATATCCGAAACCTCTCGGGTATGGATCTCGAAGAAGGGGTCTCGACCCGGCTGTTGATCTACGCAGCCACGCTGATTGCAAATGGCATGAGCGTGGATCGCGCGCTGGAGGTGGCAATCATCGCCCCCCTCAGTGACGAGGCAGACGTCTGTCAGGCGCTGCGCGACCTCACTGCATCTGTCTACGGGTGACATCATGGTGCACGCGCTTGATCTTCTTGAACCCGAAGAGACCGTGGGCAACCTGTGGCACAATATGGCCACGCGCATCGGGGCTGAACGCCCCGATGCAGAGGCAGCAGTGCGCTACGATGATGTGCGTAGCAGCATTGCCACCCTCTTTCGTGCGCTGGGTGGCGACAGCGGCGTGGAGATTCTTGAGGCACCAGCCGTCGCGCTAGAGCACCGGACAGCGCTGCTGCGCCGTCTCGGCACCCCGCGTGAGATCGGCTATGTCGCCAGCTTTGATGGTGAGCGGCTGCGCCTGCCGCCGGTAATGGCGGCGTTCCCGACCCCAACTCTCAACCGACAGGCCTATCTGTGGCTCGCGGCCATGGCCGCTCATATTGACCTGCCCAGCGCAGTTGGTGATCCTTATCAAGCAGATCGGGGCGAGATTGCCGCCAACGCACAAGCAGCGGATCGGGCCTTTGCCGCCTGCCCCGGATTGCGCAGCGCCTATGGTGCGCTTTGCGCGAATATCGCGGCCACACGACAGCGCAACAACCTGCCCCAGTTTGAGGCCCGCATCGAACGGATGATCCTTGACCAACTTGGATTGCCCTGCGCTGTTGTCGACCGATGCGATCGCACTGCACCGCGCGGATACCGCCGCTTTCAACCGCTTCCAATCTGGTTGCGCCTGCCCGCAGCACGCACGGGCCGCCCGCCTGCCGCCGATAGTGACCAGTTGGACACCGACAGTGTGGCGATGGCCACCCGTAAGACCGGTCTTCGCGAAGAACGCGAACAGGCCGGTCGCAAGGACAGTTTCATCGTTCACCGGTTCGAGTCGATCCTCTCTTGGGCCGAAAGCCTGAACATCAACCGGATGGTGGATGACGACGATACCGAGAACGCACAAAAAGCGGCGGAGGATCAAGACAACATATCCCTGTCCCAGCAGATGAAACGCGCAGCCTCGCGCCTGCGGATATCGCTCGATCTGTCGCCGCAGGATACCGAACACGAACGCTTGGCAGCGCGCTATACCTATCCGGAGTGGAATCACCGCCTGGCGCGCCACATGCCAGACCATACGCGTGTGCTGGAGGTCGACGCCGAACCCGCCACCGATTTCAGCCCGGACCCGCGTTTGGTGGCACGGGTGCAGCGCCAGTTTGCGCCACTGATGCCGAAACGTGTGATGTTGCCCCGGCAACTGGACGGTGAAGAGTTGGATCTGGACGCGGCTGTGCAATCCCAAATCGACCTGCGCATTGGGCAACAAGGCAGCGACCGTGTGTGGCAAGCCAACCGCCCCATGGCGCGGGATCTCAGCGTCGCGGTTCTCATTGATTGTTCCCGCTCAACCGAGGCAACCGTAGGCGAACGCCCGGTGATTGAGACCGCGCGCGAGGCACTCGCCGCGCTGGCTGCTGGGATTGCAACCGCTGGCGACCGCCTTGGCATCTGGGGGTTTTCCTCACTGCGCCGGGACCGGGTCTTTCTGACTCGCGCCAAAAGCTTTGATGAGCCGATGGATGCGAATATCACCGCCCGGATCGGCAGCTTCAGCCCCGGTCACTACACACGGTTGGGTGCAGCGATCCGTCACGCCTCGGCTCAACTGGCCCAAGAGGGCAGCGCCCGCCGCCTGCTTCTTGTTTTGACTGATGGTAAGCCCAACGATCTTGATCACTACGAAGGCGTGCATGGCAACGAAGACAGCCGCATGGCAGTGCGCGAGGCCCGCGCGCTCGGGCATGCAGTGCATGCGGTTGTGATCGACGCAGATGGACAGGACTGGTTTACGCGCATCTTTGGCCGCGCCGGTTTCACCTTGCTGCCAGACCCGGACAGATTGCCCCGCGCCCTGCCCGAGATCTATCAATCCCTCACGATGGAGCACTGAAATGAAACGTCTTTATTGCGCGCTCGCATGTGTTTTAATCCCGCTTTCCGCGCGAGCCGAACGCTTCGAGCGCCCCATTCCACAACCGCAAACCGATGTCGCGGAGTTCTGGTTCTTCATGGCTTCTCTGGTGTTGCTCGCTGCGTTGGTCTGCGTTCATCTGCTGGTGCGCCGGCGATGACACGGCGCGTCTCGTGGAAATTGGTGGCGGGTCTCTACCCCTTTGCGACGGGGGCCGTAGCCATCAACGTCTTTTTTGCCTCGCTGATCGGCAGTTGGCTTGGTTGGGACGTACTCACCCCACAAATGAGCATAGTGATCGGTGGAGTACTCGGCCTGCCTGCGGCGTGGATGTTCGCGCGCCATATTCGGAGATTGATCATTCAGGCCGAGAACACATGACCGGCTGGATAGAATTTATTATGGCGATGGCGTCATTTATGCTCAGTCACCTTCTGCCGCGCATCGGCGGCCTCAGGGGAAATCTGATCAAGCGCTTGGGGCGGCGCGCATATTTTTCCATTTACGGGCTGGTGTCGCTGGTCCTGTTGGGCTGGGTGATCTCAGCCGCAGGCCGCGCGCCCTACGTTGAGCTGTGGCCTCAGGCACCATGGATGCGCTGGGTGCCATTTGTGGCCACCCCCATCGCGTTTGTGCTGGCCGCCTGCGGGCTGGGTGTTGCGCTGCCCGACAGCCTTGGGGCCAGTCGCAAGCGCAAGTATGATCCCACCCACCCCGGCTTTGCCGCGGTCAGTCGCCACCCTGTGCTTTTGGCCCTCGCGCTTTGGGCCTTGGCGCATCTGCTGCCCAATGGCGATCTGTCCTATGTTTTGCTGTTTGGTCTTTTTGCACTGTTTCCATTGATCGCGATACCGGCATTTGACCGGCGAGCCCGAAACCGCGATGCCCAAGACGCCTTTGTCGGCGCGCCGATCCTGTCGGTTCGGCCAGTGTTTGATCGCGCCTGGTGGCGACAGAACGCCCGCCCTTTTCTGATGCGCAGCGCAATTGGGGTGTTGTTCTGGTGCGTCGTCTTGCACCTGCATGCCCCGGTTATCGGTGCATGGCCATTTCCGTGATCTCCCCGGCACCAGATTTGCCCATCAGGCACGTAAAAGATGCAGACGCCCCCGCCTGCATCTGCACTCCACGGATCCACAGGTCAGATCACCCATTGCGCAGCGGCGTGGCCCGCTTGCGATCCTGCTGTTGCATCGCCAACCAAGGCACGAGTTTCCAGCAAAGCAGCGCAAACGACAGCGTCCAAAACAGCGCCGCGAGATCAAGCCCCGTGACTGCGCCCGGAAGTTCGACATGAGGGAACAACCGCCCCAACAGTGCAGGCACCAAGCCGATAAAGGCGAGGTTCAGCACCGGCCCTGACACCAACGCACGTCCTGTGTGGCCCATTGTCGCCCGCATCATCACAGCAACCGTCATCCCGCCAATTACGCCAATACCCCAGATATGCAGGCCAGCGCTCGCGTCGAGAACCCCAATCGCCGCCAGCGCATGTGCCAGCATGCCAATCGGTGCAAACAGGAAGGCGACATGCAACATCGCCAATATCGGATTGCGCAGCGTCGACAGACCACGCCACCGCGCCAGACGCGCCTTCTGCAGCAGCGCCGCCAGACACATCAGAACCGCAGCACTCAGGCTCTCTGGCCGAATGACCCAAACCACCAGCGCCGGAATCGTGGCAAGAAGGCTCAGTTGGTCAAACTTTCCAAACGGAGCAGGAAGAGCGCGATATCCCTTCTGGTTCAACCAGTTGCGGGTAAAGCTGGGAATGATGCGCCCACCGATCAACAACACAAGGAAGATCACCAGTGCAAGGCCCAACCGGCGGCTGACGTCTGCTTGCCCCATCAGCGCACTCTCGACAAAAAAGCACAGATTACTCACTCCAAGAAGCGAGACCGGCACCAGAACCATCAGATTGCGCCAGTTTTTTCCCGAGATGATTTCTCGCGCCACAAATACAGCCAACACCAGCAAAAACGCACTGTCGATACTGGCAACCGCGCCCCATGACAGGGGCACCACCCCCAATACAGCAAGGCGACCCGCCAACCACAGCGTCAGCATGGCACATAGCGGCCAGCCCCGGGTCGGCATGCCGCCGGTCCAGTTAGGCACCGCCGTAAACAAGAAACCCGCAATCACTGCGCTGCCATAGCCAAAGATCATCTCATGGCTGTGCCAATCGACGGGCACCAGGACACTTTGCAGTGTCAGACCGCCCGTCCAGATCAACATCCACAGCGGTATGATCACAACGGCGAACAGGCACGCCGCCATGAAGAAGGGGCGAAATCCATAGGACAGAAAAGCGGGGCCGGAATAAGAGTGAGGGTGGGACATGGCTTGTCTCCTCTAGCGGGACACAAAAGGCGACACCGCGATGGTGCCGCCTTTGCTCGGTGTGATCTGGACTGTCCGATCACTGAACTTGCGCAAACAAATCTTCAAAGCGACCTTTGGATTTGCCTTTTTGCGTGACGCCCTGCGCCTCTTCGAGATTCACCGCCTCCCCGACCTGAATGAGGGCCACCATACCCATGCCGTAGTGCGGTGTGCATTTCAGCCCATAGAGCCCCTCGGCATTCACAGTCAGCTCGTAGTCGACGTTGAACTTGCTCTTAAAGCGCTCCACTCCCTCTGGCAGCATCCCCTTGATGCTTTCGACGTTGTGGCCCTTATCTGTCGCAATGAAATGAATGACGTCGCCAGGCATGGCTTTGACGTAGGCAGGTTCAAAAACCATCGCGCCTGCCTCACCCTTGTTGAGCATTTTGACCTCAAAGGTTTCCGCTTGGACGGTGGCCGCAGTGCAGGCGAAGACAACGGCGTAGCTGATTTTCTTGAACATTTGAGTTCCTTTCATGCGTTCTGAAGATCTCGTTTCTGAATGCCTTATCGACCATCGCCGGAACGCATTTGTTGTTCTTCAACAAACTTCAAAGCAGAGAAAAGGTATGCCAGCGGGTGAGACACAGGAATCCCGCCTGTGTTCATATTGACGAACGCGTCAACGACAAGCGCACACGAACCGTGCCGCCAGATTCGCAAGGAGGGCGAGGAGGAGAAATGCGCTGCGGCTTACGTCGGTGTCAGCCGAGCGCTGATTGCGACATTTGCAAAGCCTGAGGATATGCCAGCCAGGCGACGGTTCCACGCCGCGCGAGTAATGGAGAGAGCAAACATTCGCCGCAAGTGCAATCACCACCATTCATGGGGTGGAGGGATGCGGGCGCCCTGGCCGTTCGCTTCAACAGCTCAATGTGTGCAGAGATTACGAGAGGTGCAACCGGAAGTTTAGGAAAGCGGACTATCACACACACCGCACGAACGGTCGCAGTCGCCAAAACGCGGGAACTCATGTCGCGTCTACCCCGCTGCAACCGATAAAACCATGTAGATCACCGTGATCAATCCCAAACTTCTTTATTCATGCGTGTGTCTGAGGGTGCAGAGGCGTTCTTTTCAGCGGAGTCATCGCAACCTCCTGTTCAAGCGGTTTCGATGGTGGATCACGGCAAAGACCAGTTTGCCGTCGATGCTGCTGGCATAATGCTGTTCGTGCATGTCACTCTATTTTGCGTCGCGTTCCATGATCCATTCGACCTCAGGCGCGGCAACGAAGCGCCAGTTGCGGCGGGGGCCAGCCATGACGTTGAGATAGTACATCTCGAAACCATACGGCGCGCCGCAGGGGTGGTGGCCGCGCGGCACGCAGACCACGTCGCCGTCATGCACCGCCATGGTCTCGTCCAGCTGCAGATCATCGGTATAGACCCGCTGCACCCCGAAGCCATTCGCCGGGTTGAGACGGTGGTAATAGGTCTCTTCGAGATAGGTGATGCGCGGAAAATCATCCTCGTCATGGCGGTGGCTGGGGTAGGACGACCAGTTGCCCGCCGGGGTGAAGACCTCGGTCACCAGAAGCGAGTCGCAGTAATCCTCGTTCTCCATGGCGATATTGTTGATGAAGCGCGTGTTGCTGCCGGTGCCGCGCTGGGTGAGCGCGATCCCGTCTGGGCCGATGCGCCGCGCCTCGTGGCCGCCCTTGCCGGGGGCGCTGCAGACTGCGATGGTGCAATCCGTGGTCGCCTCGGCGCCCCAGTCGGTGCCGTTCGGCAGGTAGAGGCAATGCGGCGGCGTCTTCTCGAAGACCGAGCTGCGATCGCCCAGCTCGCCCCAGTCGCGCCCGGCACCGGACAGACGGGCCTTGCCCTCGACCATCACGAGGATGACTTCACGCTCCCCCGTGGCCTCGACGACGGTCTCCCCGGCCCGCAGGCGGTGAAGGCTGAACCCGACATACCGCCAGCCCGCGCTTTCGGGCGTGATGCGGTGAACTTCGCCATGGGTGCCGAAGGGGCGATGCAGAAGTTGGCTCATGTCCTGTCCTTTCGGTCAGTTGACCAGCCGCGCATTGGCGATCTGGCCGAGATATTCCTCGAAGCGGTCCCTTTGCTTCTGGCGCTCTGACACCTGCGGCACGGCAACGTCCCAGAAGAAGCCGTGATCACCGGCGAAGGTCTCGAGCCCGGTGCCGGGGAAGTCCTTCGCCACGGTCTCGATGACGATCACCGTGGGGATGTTGCGGCTGCGCGCCGCGGCGACCTCGGCCTCGAGCTCATCGGTACCCGCCACCTTCACCGCATGGGCGCCCATCGAGGCCGCGTGCATGGCGTAGTCGATCTCGGGCTGCACCTCGACGTTGCAATCGACGTACATGTTGTTGAACGGCTCGCCGCCGCAGCCCATGGTCTGCAGCCGGTTGATGCAGCCGTAACCCCGGTTGTCCGTCAGCACCACGGTGAAGGGGATGCGCCGCATGACCGCCGTTGCAAGCTCCGAGTTCGCCAGCATGTAGCTGCCGTCACCGACAAAGCAGATCACCTCCCGCTCCGGTGCACCGAGCTTCAGCCCCATGGCGCCGGCCACCTCATAACCCATGCAGGAATAGCCGTATTCCATGTGGTAGCCGCCCTGGCTTGGCTTCCACAGCAGCTTGAGCGCGCCGGGCATGGTGCCCGCAGCGCACATGGCGATGGCGTCCGGATCGGTGGCCCGCTGGACCGCGCCGATGACCTGCCCGTCCGTGGGCTTGGCGGCCTGGTCCTCGGGGCGGGCGCAGTAGGTGTCGACCGCGCGCAGCCAGTCCTCGCGTGCGGCCGCGTCCGGGGACTCTGCCCTGTAGTCTCCCAGCGCCTCGCCCAGCGCCTCCAGCGTCACCTTGGCGTCGCCCACGAGGCTTTCCGCCCCGTGCTTGGCGGCGTCATAGCCGTGGATGTTGATCGACACGAGCCGTGCGCCCTCCCCGAAGAGGGTGCGCGACCCGGTGGTGAAGTCCTGGAACCGCGTGCCCACACCGATCACGAGGTCGGCTTTCTGCGATGCGGTGTTCGCCGCCGCCGAACCATCCACCCCCGAGGCACCGAAGTTCATCGGATGCGCCTGCGGCAGGCCGGATTTGCCTGCCTGCGTTTCGGCCACCGGGATGCGGTGCCTCGTGGCAAAGTCGGCAAGGGCGTCCTCAGCCTGCGAATAGATCGTGCCGCCCCCGGAGATGATCACCGGGCGCTTCGCCCCGCGCACCATGTCGGCCACACGGGCAAGCTCATCAAGGTCGGGGCGCGGACGGCGGATGTGCCAGACGCGCGGCTCGAAGAACTCTTCGGGGTAATCATAGGCTTCGCACTGCACATCCTGGCAGAAGGCCAGCACCGCCGGGCCGCAGTTGACCGGGTCGGTCATCATGCGCAGCGCGCGCGGCAGGGCATAGAGGATATGCTCGGGCCGCGAGATCCGGTCGTAATACCGCGCCACCGGGCGGAAACAGTCGTTGGCCGACACCGTTCCGTCATCGAAATCCTCGACCTGCTGAAGCACCGGGTCCGGGCGCCGCGTCGCAAACACATCGCCCGCAACCACAAGCAGCGGCAGGCGGTTCACATGTGCAAGCGCCGCCGCCGTCACCACATTGGTCGACCCCGGCCCGATCGAGGATGTCACGGCCATCGCGCGAGTGCGCTTTTTGGCCTTGGCATAGGCAATGGCCGCATGGGCCATCGTCTGTTCGTTCTGCCCGCGCCAGGTGGGGAAGACGTCGCGATAGGCATGCAGCGCCTCGCCCATCCCCGCCACGTTGCCGTGACCGAAGATCGCCCACATTCCGTCGATGTAACGGTCCCCCTCGGGGGTCAGTTGCACCGAAAGCCACTTCACCATGGCCTGCGCCGCCGTCAGCCTGATCGTGCCGCCACTCTTGCCCATGATGGCTCTCCCTTTCAGAGGCTCACGCCCCGTCTTTTCATCAACAATATTTCCGGGGCTCCGAAGACGCGGGGGCAGCGCCCCCTCCCCCGTCTCAGGCTCAGGCCGCGTTGCGCCGGGCCTCTGCCCGCGCCGCATCCCACAGATCGCAAAGCCGCCGGAACCGCTCGGCCATCTGCGCCACCGCGTCCTCGTCCGACAGCGTCCCCTTCATCCAGGCCCGCGCCGCATCGCCAAAGATCGTCCGGCCCACGGCAAAGCCCTTCACCAGCGAAAAGCGCGAGGCGACCTCGAAACTTGCGGAAAGCTCGACCTCCGGCGCGTCGAGGCCAAGCACCACGATGCCGCGCGTGTGCGGATCGTTCTCCTCGATGGTGTTCACCGCCTGCGTCCAGGCCTCTGCGGTTTTGAGCGGCTCCAGCTTCCACCAGTCAGGGTAAACCCCGGCCTCGTAGAACTGGCGGATGAGCGTCGCGGTGGTGCTGTCGTCGATGGGGCCGACCTTCGACGGGATCACCTCGAGCAGGAATTCGAGTCCATTGCGCCGCGCCGCCGTCCAGAGCGCCTTGACCTTCGCCTCCTGGTGGGCCCGCGTTTCGGCATCGTCATCGGGGTGGCAGAAGACCAGCAGTTTGACCACGTTCTCCCGTGCCCATTCGCGGAACTGGCCCATGTCCTCGCCCAGCTCCGGCTCGAAGCGGATGGGACGCGAGCCCGGCAGCTCGGTCGGGCGACCGATCCACAGGCCGGACCCCGAGGACGCGTGCAGCGCCGCCCGCCCGATGCGGTTGTCGCAGAGAATGCCGTAGCCCCCCTGTCCGTCCTGCACCTGCATCGCCGCCTGAAGGCACAGCTCCTTGAACGCGCCGCCCTTCTCGAGGGTGTATCCCTCCATCTCCTCGAGCTGCATCCGGTGATCGAAAGCAAAGGTCCGCACCGTCGACCAGTCACCATGCCGGTTGGTCGCCCAATGGACCTGCTCCAGCTCGGCATCATTGCGCAGATCGGGGCGCTTGACGCCTCTTTCGAAGAAGAACTGCAGCTCTTCCCAGGACGGATAGGCCGGGGTGCAGCCGTGGCGCGACACCGCGAAGGCGCCGCAGGCATTGGCGTATTTGAGTGTCACCGGCCAGCTTTCGCCGTCAAGCCAGCCCTTGAGCAGCCCGCTCATGAAGCCGTCGCCCGCGCCCAGCACGTTGAACACTTCGATGGGAAAGCCCGGCCCCGAGACGCCGTCATCGAGGCTGTCCGGGATGTCGCCTTCGAAGGCCACCGCACCCATGGGCCCGCGCTTGCAGACCAGCGTGGCCTTCGACACCACCCGCACCGCGCGCAGCGCCTCGAGGGTATCGGTCGACCCGCCCGCGATGTGGAACTCTTCCTCGGTGCCGACGATCAGGTCGAAGTAATGCAGGCTTTCCTGAAGCTTGGCCGTGACCTTCGCGCTTTCCACAAAGCGGCTCTCACCGTCGCCATGGCCCGCCACGCCCCAGAGGTTCGGGCGGTAGTCGATGTCCAGCGCCGTCTTCAGCCCGTTCGCGCGGGCGATGTTTAGCGCCTTGAGCACAGCGGCTTCGGTGCGCGGATGGCTCAGATGCGTGCCCGTCGCCACCACGGAGCGCGACCGCTTCAGCAGCGCCTCGTCGATGTCATCCTCGCACAGCGCCATGTCGGCACAGTTTTCACGGTAGAAGATCAGCGGGAACTGTTCTTCGTCGCGGATGCCCAGCAGCACCAGCGCCGTCAGCCGCTCCGGGTCCGTCACGACACCATCGACACAGACCCCGTGGCGCAGCAGTTCCTCGCGGATGAAGCGCCCCATGTGCTCGTTGCCAACCCGCGTGATGAGCCCCGAGCGCAGCCCCAGCCGCGCCGTGCCGCAGGCCATGTTGGTCGGAGACCCGCCGATGTACTTGTCGAAGGACCCCATGTCCTCGAGCCGCCCGCCAACCTGCGAGCCATAGAGATCCACCCCGGCCCGGCCAATGGTGATTACGTCCAGATCTGCCATGTTCTTTCCCCCTCGCAGGCGTCTTGCGGTCAGGAGACGTTTATCGTCTCGAAAGTGAAGTTGCGGTGGAACGGCTCGTGGAAGGCGATGAAGTCCTTCGTGTGCTGCTGTTCCATGTGGAAGCCATGCGCCGCCTCGTCCGCCCAGGCCTCGACAAAGACGAGACGGTCCGGATCATCGGTGCAGGCGTAGAAATCGTAGGCGATGCAGCCCGGCTCGGCCCGCGTGGCGGCCTGCGCGGCGGGCGCACGTTCGAGGATCCTCGAACGCGTGCCGGGCTGGCAGTCGATGGTTATGATGAACTTGTACATCGTTATGTTCTGTCGCGATCCCGGACGGAAAACCGGTATCCACTTTTCCTGGGATCGCTCACCGGATGATCGTCGCCTGAAGCGCGTCGATGGAGGACCGGATGCCCGCTTCGGTGGACATGGTGAAATCTTCCATCTCCAGCGACACCCAGCCGTCGTAGCCCATCATGCCGACCACCGAGAAGAACTCCTTCCACCATTGCAGATCGTGCCCCGCGCCGACGGCGACGTAGTTCCACGCGCGGTTGGCGACGTCCGTGACCTCCTTCATCTCCAGAAGCCCGTTCACATCGCACAGGCCGCGCTCGATGCGGGTGTCCTTGCCGTGAACATGGTGGATCGCCGGGCCAAGCGCGCGGGCAACTGCAATCGGGCAGGCCCCCTTCCAGAAGAGATGCGACGGGTCGAGGTTCATGCCGACCATGTCGCCAACCTCATTGCGGAGGCGGACCAGCGTCTCGGGGTTCCACACCAGCATGGCCGAGAAATTCTCGAGCGCGATCTTCTCGACGCCTGCCTCACCGGCCAGTTTCACGAGGTCATGCCAGAGCGGGAATGCCCGGTCTTCCCACTGGTAGCGGTCGCGCTCGGGCATCTCGGCGGGCCAGCTCTTGGTGTAGGTCAGCCAATTTGGCACCATGTCGCCGGGGGCCGCCTCGGGCAGGCCGGACATGGTGACGATCTTCTTGACCCCGATCTCGCCGGCAAGGCGGATGGTGTCCTGCATCTCCTTGAGGTGCCGCTTGCCCATCTCGCCCGGATCGAGCGGGTTGGCCGAGCAGTTGAGCGCGGCGATGGTCAGGCCACGCGCCTCGATCTCGCCAAGGCGGCGGGACAGCTCGGCGCGGTCGGCCAGAAGCGTCTCGGCGCGGAAATGCGGTGCGGGGGACCAGCCGCCGCCGGTCATCTCGACCCCCTCGACGCCCAGTTCAACGCATTTGTCTAGCATCTGGTCAAAGGGCAGATCGCCCATCACATCGGTACATATGGAGAGTTTCACGCGATTTCCTTCCGCATGGCCTGACTCAGGCTGATTTCATCGGCGTAAAGCGCCGGTTTCTCGATCATGGTGATGGCTTCGTGCCCGCCGCTCTCGACAGCGCGCAGCGCGGCGTCGGCCACCAGGGTCGAGGCATAGCCATCCCACGCAGACGGCCCGGTCGCGGTGCCCTGCCCTGCGGCAACGATCCATTCGCGGAATTCTTGGTCGTAGGCTTCGATGAAGCGCTCGCGCCAGTCCTCGGGGATCGCCTGCCGGATGCCGAACTGATCGGTCACCACCGTCGCGGGCCGGTTCGGCAGCGCAGCGACGCCCGTCTCGCAGGAGACCTCGCCGCGGATATCGTAGCCGTAGGCGATGTTGACCGAGATCTCGACGATCACGATGGCCCCCGACGCGCAATGCAGCAGCACGATGGTCGGGTCGCGCAGGTCCTTGCCGACGGTCGATCGTCGCGGCAGCCGTACTTCGACGCCGATCACCTCGTCCGACAGCAGCCAGCGCGAGATGTCCGCATCATGGACCAGCGTGTCGTTGAGCGGCATATCCGAGGTATAAAGCCCCTCGGGCACCGAAGCGTTGCGATGCACCGACTTGTACATCAGCGGCGCACCAAGGGTGCCGGTGTCGATCACCGCCTTGAGGCGACGGTAGTCGGCGTCAAAGCGGCGCATGAACCCCACCTGCACGAGGCGGCGGCCAAAGGCGGTTTCCGCCTCGATCACGCGCAGGGCCGATTCTTCGCTGGTGACCATGGGTTTTTCGCAAATCACCGGCTTGCCCGCGTCGATGCAGGCCAGAAGCTGTTCCTCGTGCGCAGGCCCCCATGAGCAGATCACCACGGCGTCCACCGTGTCGGACGCAATCAGCGCCTTAGGGTCGTCGAACACGGCCGCCCCCTCGGGCGCGGCTGCCTCAGCGCGGTCGCGCGAGATATCGGCCACTGCCGTGACCGCCACGCCGCTCAGCACCTGGGTGAGGCGGCGGATATGATCCTGACCGATCATGCCGGTCCCGATGATTCCGACCTTGAGGCTCATTTGCCCACTCCGTATTTCTCGACGTAACGCTTGGTTTCGGACAGCATGAAGCGCGCGCTGTCCTCGGCGCGGTCTTCCCAGCCGAAGACGCAGTTCGACAGCACGCCGTCGAACTTGAGGTCGGCGAGGGTCTTGAAGAAGAGATCCCAGTCGATCTCGCCCTCGCCGTAATCGAGGTGCTGATGCACCCGGACCTTCGATTCCGGCGGGTTGACGATGTAGCGCAGCTCGGACGACTTATTGTGATCGTAGGTGTCCGCAAGCCGCACATGTTCCAGCAGCCCGGCGGTGACGCGCAGGTTCGCCTCCATGTCGGGGCCGTAGAAGAAGGTGTGCGGCGCGATGAAGGACGCGCGGACCATCGGCGAGTTGATGGTCTTGATGATGTCGATGGCGGGGTGGATTTCCTCGATCCAGTCCTCGGGGTGCGCTTCGAGCGACAGCTTGATGCCCTCGCGCTCGAGGATCGGCACCAGCACATCCATCGCCTTGAAGAACTGGCCTTCGCAGATCTCGGGGCGGTGGATGCCGCTCTGGTCGTTCAGCGACCGGTTAGGCGATCCGCCCCGGCCGAATTCCGACACGAACATCGGGCATTCCAGCTCCACCGCGAACTCGATGGCGCGCTTCCAGTTGTCGATCGCCATGTCCCATTCATCGGCATAGGGGGACGCCCAGCGGTACATTGGCTGGATCGTGGCAAGGCCGACGTTGTGATCCTTGAGCGCCTTTTTGAAGGACTGGATGCGCTCGGGGTAGAGCTTGGGCCGCGTCCACCACGAGAAGAAATCGGGGCGCGGCGACATCTCGACGTAATCATAGCCCAGCTCGGCGACCTTGCGGATCGTATCCTCGAGCGAAAGGTGTCGGATCATATGGGGGTCGAGGGTGTACTTCATGATGTCCTCCCAAGGGGTCGTTGTCGGGCCGCGCCTCCTCCGGCGCGGGGTGTTTCAAAGAGCGACCGAGGCGCCGGTCTCGGCGCTGCGGCGGGCGGCATCCAGCACGGCGATGGTGCGGGACGCTTCGATGGCGGTGACCGGTGGCGGGGTGCCGCCGGCGACCGCCTTGGCGAAAGCGGCGTAGTAATCGTGGTAGCGGCCTTGCTGCGCGGGCAGGCGTTCGTCGCCATGGCCCACGCGCAGGACGGGCCAGTTCGCCTCGGGCTCGTAGCCCCAGTTCCCCGGGTCGTCCGCCGGGCGCTCCCCGGCGAAAAGCTGCTGCGCCTGCACGTCGGTGGCATGGCTGGTGAAGCTGCCGTTCGAGCCGTAGGCCCGCAGTTCGCGCAGATGCAGATGGTTGCACTTGGAGGCGTTGATATGGCTGTGCGCGCCGCTCTCGTGGCCCAGGGTGATGGTGAAGCTGGCGTCCGTCCGGCCTTCGAGCAGCTCGAGGTGATCCATCTGGCAATCGACCGACGCCACCGACCCCAGCAGGTAGATCATCTGGTCCACGAGATGGCTGCCAAGATCGCGCAGCAACCCGCCGGTCGGCCCAGCCTCGAGTGTCGCGGGGTCGTCGAAATCCATCCGTGAGTGGACGCGCCAGACCTCGCCCAGCGCGCCGTCCTTCAGCACCGATGCCAGCGTCTGCAGGTCGCTGTCGAAGCGGCGGTTCTGGTAGACGCCAAGCACGATGCCCGCCTCTTTCGCAGCACGATCCAGATCCAGCGCCGCGCCCTCTGAGGGGGCAAAGGGCTTGTCGGCGATCACATGCAGACCGGCCTCGATGGCCTCCAGCACAAGCGCGCGCCGGGTGTGCGGTGGGGTGGTGATGGTGACCGCGTCGCAGGCGCCTGCCTCGATCATGGCGGCAAGGCTGGGGAAGACCGGCACATCGGGCCAGTCGGCCTTTGCCTGCGCGACGGTGGTCTCGGCGCGGGCGACGATGCCGGAGAGGGTGCAGCCTGCCGCAGCGTCGATGAAGGGGGTGTGGAAGTGGCGCCCGCCGGTTCCGTAGCCGACGCATCCGATCCGCAATGTCATGGTTCGTGCTCCGCTTCGGGCATGAGGGGGGAATGCGGTGGCCCGTCCCGGAGGAGAGATGGGCCGCGCCACCGCGACTGGACGGTGCAGGGCGCACCGCCGACGGGGGAGAACGGTCAGGCCGTGGGAGGCGGCACATGCCCGTCGTGGGTATCCATGTAGCCCTCGATGGAGGCTTCGAGATCGGCCATGGACTCGCCGCCCGCCATGAGGTCGGCGATCTCTTCGCGAGACTTCTCATCCCTTCGGAAATCGGCGGCAATCGCGCCGCGGATGAGAACCGCGAAATGGTCGCCCACCGCCATGGCGTGCATCACCTGGTGGGTGATGAAGATCACTGCGAGCCCTCGGCGCCGTGCCTCGCCGACGATGCGCAGGACGTGCGCCGCCTGCTTGACGCCAAGCGCCGCCGTGGGCTCGTCGAGGATCAGCACGCGGGCCCCGAAATGCACCGCCCGGGCGATTGCGAGCGATTGGCGCTCCCCGCCCGACAGGCCGCCACAAAGACGGTCGCCGTCGGTGATGCGGGTGATGCCGAAGTTCTGCACCGCCTCGACCGCGATGGCGTTGGCCTTGTGTCGGTCGAAGACCTTGAACGGACCCCAGCCCTTGGTGGGTTCCTGGCCGATGAAGAAGTTCCGGCCAACGGACATCAGCGGGTAGGTGCCACCGAACTGGTGAACGGTGGCGATGCCCGCCGCCTGCGCCTCTTTCGGGCCGGAGAAGGTGACGGGTTTGCCGTCCATCAGCATCTCGCCGCGGGTAGGCTTGTGAACGCCCGAGAGAGTCTTAATCAGCGTCGACTTGCCGGCGCCATTGTCCCCGAGCAGGCAGAGCACTTCGCCGGCGCGGACCTTGAGGGTGATCTCGTGCAGCACGTCGATGGGGCCAAAGCTCTTGTCGACGGCTTTCATTTCAAGAACGGGTGCGGTGGTATCGGTCATTGGATCACTTCCCCTTTTTCGAGGCGGACATCGAGGTTGCCATGTTGCGGAAGGTGTCGTTCATCAGGACCGCGATGAGCAGCATGACACCGATGATGAGGGACGACAGGTTCCGGTCGAAGGGCGTATAGCCGATGCCCTGCTGCACGATGGCCAGCGTTGCGGTGCCGAAGAACACCCCGGCCACGGTGCCGAAACCACCGGTCAGAAGCACGCCGCCGACGACCACGGCGATGATGCAGTTGAAGATCAGCGCGAAGTTGGTGGTGGTGGTGGCAGAGTTCGACAGGATCGCCTCGCAGGTGCCGGACAGGGCGGCAGCCATTGCGGCCAGCATGAAGAGCGCGATCTTCAGCTTATCGATGGGTATACCGGCGTTGCGGGCGCTTTCCTTGTCACCGCCAAGGGCGAAGATCCAGTTCCCCCAGGGCGACAGGTGCAGGACGTAGTAGAGTACCGCCGCCATGCCGAGCCACCAGAACACCGAGCTCTGGAACCCCCAGGCGTGGTAGTCGCCGAACATCGCCTTGGCCCATGCTGGAGATGTCAGCGCCTGGCTGGTGGTGTCCGTGAGCCACAGTGACAGGAAGAGCGTGAGGCCCGAAACCGCGAAGAGAGTGGCCAGCGTGACAATGAGCGACGGCACGTTGGTGCGGGTGACCAGCATCCCGTTGACCCAGCCGACGAAGGCCGCGAGGCCGAAGGTGATGAGCAAACCGATGCCAACCGGCAGGCCGTAGTAGCCGACAGCGATCGCCATAGACATCTTGGCCGCGGGCACCATGGCCCCGATTGAGATGTCGAGCTCTCCGGCGATCATCAGGAAGCCGATGGGGATGGCGATGATCCCCACGGTTGAGGCCATGTTGACCCAAGAGGACGTGCCGTAGGGCGACAGGAAATTCCGGTCATAGCCGAAATAGGCGAAGAAGGCGAAGACCAGCACCATGCCCATGAACGCCCCGGTTTCGGGCCGCCGGAACAGGGCACCGACAGAGAACGGCGTCGAGGTTGCGGGCCGTGATGGCCCCGAAGTCTGCGATGTGGTTTCCATGGTCATATCTGTCTCTCTCGGCAAGGTGCGGTGCCAGGCTTCGTTTTGAAGCGACCCGTTTCGGGCGGGCATCCCGGGCCCTGAGCGGCCCGGGAGAAAGGTCAGCGGATCAGCGGGCGCCTGCGGACACACCGGCCAGCGCGGTCTCGATGTTCGACGCATCAACGATGGCGGGTCCGGTCAGCACCGGATCGGTAGCCAATTCGGTGCCGAAATCGATATGCGCGGCGAGCATCGAGGTGGCGAGGAAGCCCTGCAGGTAGGGCAGCTGGTCGATGGCCATTTTCTGGGTACCGGCCTGGATGCGGTTCAGGGCCGCTTCGCTGAGATCGAAAGCGCCGACCATCACTCGATCCCCTGCCCCGATCTGCTGCACCGCGTTGGTGGAGGCATCGGCAGACGAAGCCGACAGCGAGATCACGGCGTCGAAGCTCTGGTCGGCGACCAGCTCGGACTTGATGGCTTCGGCAAGGCCGGTAATGTCACCGTCGAGGTTCGCCGGGGTGCGCAGGATCACGACCTCGGCGCCTGCCTCGGTGCCGCCCTTCTCGACGCCGCCGCAGCGGGCTTCGTGGTTAACCGCCCCGGGCGTGTGGATGTGGCAGAGAATCTTCTGCGCTCCCTGCTCGGCCATATAGCGCCCGCCTGCCTCACCGGCGACGAACTCGTCCGAGCCGAAGTAATTGATGCCGAAAATGTCTTCCTTCACATCGAGACCCGAATTGTACATCATGATCTTGATCCCCTGCTCGGCCGCCTTCTGCAGCGCGGGAACCTGCGCCTCGGGCACCCAGACCGGGATCGCGATGCCGTCGACGCCCTGCGCTACGGCCTGGTTGATGAGGTTCACGAGGTCGGGGCCGAAGTTGTCGTAATTCGGGGTGCGCAAGTAGTTGACCGAACCGCCGTTGGCCTCGACTACGAGGGTCGCATCGTCGACGCCCTTCTTGATGAGGTTAAAGAAGCCGTCCTCGATGGATCCAGCGATCACCGCGATGTCCGCCGCGGATGCGGGAACAGCGGTCAGCGCGAGGGCGGCTGCGGCAACTGTGGCCTTGAGGGTCTTGGTCAGGTTCATCCGGGTTTCCTCCCTTGGATCGTGGCTGCCACCCGAGGGGTAGCGGTCTTGCATCTTGTGTCCCGCGTCTCCTGTCCGCATCGGCGGACGCCCTACGCGGCGCTCACGTTTGTTCTGGACCGGCAATGGTTGCCGGCAGCTTGGCGCCTGAGCGCACTCTTCCGGGGCGCGGGGCGTAGCCCCGGGCTCGGAAGATCGGTCTTTCCGGTTGTTCCGGCCTGCCTCCCAGCGGGGCCGGATCCTGCCGCAACGCTCCTCAGCGCCCGGCACTAACTGAATGCCTCATTGACATCGAATGGATCAACATCTGTAATCTGTCTCAATGTGTTTCGTCTCAAATCATCTCACAATGGAGATCAAATGAGACAAAATGAAACACGGCACACGAACGGAGAAGCCATGTCCCGACCGACCATCAAGGACCTTGCCCAAGAGGCAGGGGTGTCCGTTTCCACGGTGAACCGTGTCATCAACAATGCCGAGATGGTGCGCAGCTCCACCCGCGAAATCGTGCTGGGAGCCGCTGAAAGGATTGGGTTTTACGGCCTCGGCAGCATCGAACATTCGGTCATGCAAAACCGCGAGGCCATCCGGCTCGGGATCATCCTGCACCAGGGGCACCGCGTGTTCTACCGAGAGCTCGGTGCCGCGCTGCGCCGCGAAGCGGAACACTATGCCGGGGCCAACATCACTCTCGAACTGGAATACATGGATGACCTGTCACCTGACCATATCGCGCACAGAATCACCGAAGTCGGGCAGCAATGCGACTCGCTCGGCGTGGTGGCCGCCGAGCATCCGGTGATCTCGGACGCGATCACCGCACTGTTGCAGGGTGGCACCCCGGTGTCGGCGCTGATTGGGCCTCTGTCGGCGCAGGGCAATGTCGGCTACATCGGCCACGACAACTGGAAGAAGGGGCGCACCGCAGCCTGGACCTTCCATCATACCTGCCGCACTCCCGGCAAGATTGGTGTGCTGCTGGGCAACCACCGCTACCGTAATCAGGAGATCAACGAGAGCGGTTTCCGATCCTACCTGCGCGAACAGGACGCCGGCTTCACCGTTCTCGAGCCGCTCCAGACCTTCGAATCCGCCGCCGTCGCCCGCGAGATGACCGAGAAGTTGCTGGAAGAACATCCCGATCTGTGCGGCCTCTTCGTGTCGGGCGGAGGCATCACCGGCGCTCTGGCCGCGCTGAAGGACCGGCCGCGCCGCAAGGACTTCGTCTGCGTCGCCTACGAGATCTTCGACGCGACGCGGGCCGGGCTCATCGACGGGACGATCACGATGACCCTCTCCTACCCGATCAGGTCCTTCGCGCGCGAGATCATCGCGACCATGGTCAAGGCTCACAAGGCCGGTCCCGACGCTGGCGCACAACGCGTCAACATCCCGATCGCGATCCACACCTCTGAGAATGTGTGAGACCCGCCCAATCGCCGCCCTTCGAAGGTTGAAAGCGCCTCGCGCTGTCAAGGATGCATGCGGCATATTTAAGCGAAGGATGGCCACGCAACACAAAATCCCGAAAGGGCTTGGAACCGGTCATCCCCCCCAGCCGGCGCGAATGACGGCTTCGGGCTAAATTGTTAACTCAACCCTTGCGCATCTACGAAATACTATACCAGCGGCATGCTGCAATTTGAGCTCGAAGCCGACTTGTGGAGTTGCAGCGAATTCGCGCCTCGCCTCCGCTGCCAGATGACGCGAGCACAGGGTGTTTATCCAGTCTGCGCTAGAGAAGTAGCTTGTGGCCTTGCCCTATTGATCCTCCGGCATAGGCGCTTTGAGTGGAAGGTATCACCTCCGTGGTATTGTGTGCTACGGGGGCTCGAGGTCATCTGACGTCAGCCGAGGTGCCGAAACTTGCTGTTGCAGAATGGCCTGCCACTGCCCATCCCGACTGGCTCATTTTCCGGAAAGAGCAGTTGTTTCTTGGTTTGGCGCTACGGTTTTCGTCCGCGATTACCATCCGGCAGCAGCTTGTACATAGGCATTGTCGCCACCTAGATGCTCACTAAGGAACGGCACCATTCGCTTCAAGGCAAGACCAACCGGTTCATCTTTGTCGTAGATGTCGTAATGCGACCAGTCCGGCAGTTCCACGAGTTGGCGATCCACAGAGGCATGGGCCCGCCCGTAGATTTCCATACCGTCGCGATAGGCGCCGAAAGCCCCAGCCTTCTGGCCCACCACAACCATCATCGGCTGGGTCATCAGTGTCTCGGAAAAGGCAAAGGCGTCCCAGGAGAGGGTCTTTTGCGCGTGACTGAACAACATGCGGGTCGCACCGCCGGGTTGCTGGCCACGAGGCGTTTTATAGTAATCGGTCGCCTCGAATACATCCCGTTCGGTCAGGCCGTTCTCCTTGGCCATGTCTAGGCTGAGGGGAAGCAATTCGTTGACCTGAAGTTCGCCACCGCGAGTCTCTGCGGTGCGTTGGGCAGCCATCGCCGTCAGGGTGCCAACGGGATCAAAACCGCTGAAGCCTTCGCGAAACAAGCGGCCAAGGTTCACAGGCGTGATGCCGACCACGGCCTTGATGCGTTTTTCAGTCAGCGCCGCGTTCAACGCATAGCCGCCGCCGCCGCAAACTCCTATGACGCCGATCCGCTCCGCATCGACATAGGGAAGGGTCACCGCGTAGTCGATCACATGGCTGACGTCCTCTACCCGTTGAGAGGGGCTTTCCACCCAGCGCGGCGCGCCGCCGGATTCGCCCTGAAAGCTGGCATCATAGGCGATGACCACAAAGCCGGCCTCGGCCAGAGCCTTGCCATAAACGCTGCCGGAGGTTTGCTCCTTGCAGCTGCCAAAAGGGTGAATGCTGACAACAGTGGGATAGGTGTTTTCGGCGTCGAATTGCGGCGGCAGGTGGATATCGGCTGCGATTTCCCAAGCCATATCAGGGTTTTGAAACGTCACGGTTTCCATGGGGTGTCTCCAAAATGTGAACCGGTTGCAGGCGGGTGGCCCGCGCGCGGGCCACCCCGAGACCAAGGCAGCGGATCAGCCGCCGATCTTGTCCTGGAAGAAGGGCGAGAGGACACTCACGGCTTCGTCCACATATTGCTCGCCATCGTAGAGCTGCATGTGGTTCGAGCCTTCGACCACGTGGAATGCCTTGTCGGTGCTGGCTGCGCGTTCGAACAGGTCGTCGCTCATCCATTTGCTGCCCGCCTCGGAGCCTGCCACGATTTGCAACGGCTGTGTCAGGTAGCTCTCAGCGAAGTTGTAGGCGTCGTAGGTGATGAGCTGAGTGAGGCTGCGCAGAGTGCCGTAGCCGGGAGCGGTTTCACATTGGGCGCGCTGGGTGTGGTAATATTCCCAAGCCTGGCGCAGTTCTTCGTTCGGCGCGTCTTCTTCCTTCAGCGGCGCCATGGGCATCTGGCTGAGCCCACCGCTTGCCGCATCCGCCGTGCGCGCACCGGAACCTGCTTCAATAAACGGCAATGCGTCTTCGTTCCTGACGTTGTTGTCCCAACCATTGCGGAACATGGAACCGATGTTCACGGCGCTGACGGTGCCCACGGCCTTGATCCGGCGGTCGTTGATTGCCGCGTTGGCGGTATAGCCTGCACCTGCGCAGATCCCCATGGCGCCGATACGCTCATTGTCTACATACGGCAGAGTCATCAGGTGGTCGATCACCGCGCTCACATCCTCGGTGCGGATGTAGGGGTTTTCGAGCTGGCGCAACTCGCCGCCGCTTTCCCCCTGATAAGAGGCGTCGTAGGCGATGGTGATGAAGCCTTGTTCGGCCAGTTTGGCGGCATAGGTGCCCGCGGTCTGTTCTTTCACGCCACCGCCGGGGTGGGACACGACGATGGCCGGGTAGGTCAGGTTTTCGTCAAAGCCCTCAGGGAAATTGATCACAGCGGAAATTTCGATGCCGGGGTTGTTGGTATTGGTGAAGCTAATCTTGCCCATGTTCAGGTCCTTTCCTGACTGAAGCTGAAAATCCGGGGCCGGTCTTTGTGGCCTGAAACAAAACTACCAAAGCTCAATCCATTAAACTATGATTGAGATATGCATGTGCTCATAAGTATGGTGATAAATGAGACGGGAAGATATGGCTGACCTCACTGCCTTGGTGGTGGTTGCAGAAGAACGGAATTTCACGCGCGCAGCAGCTCGCCTGGGTCTGTCTCAATCAGCGTTGAGCCAGATCGTTCGGCGGCTGGAAGAGCGGCTGGGTGTGAGGCTCCTCGCCCGTACGACCCGCAGTGTTTCGCCCACACCGGCTGGGGAGCAGCTTGTACAGCGTTTGTCCCCCATGTTGCGGGACATCGACCTAAGCATCGCGGAGCTGAGTAATTTCCGCGATAAGCCGGCAGGTCCCATTCGCGTCACCTCGGTCGAGCATGCCGCCAAGACCATCCTTAACCCGGCGCTTGCATCTCTTCTGCCCGAGTATCCGGATATCAGCGTTGAAATCATAATCGACTATGGGCTCACAGATATCGTAGCTGAACGGTTTGATGCGGGTGTCCGCCTGGGAGAGAGTGTTGAGAAGGATATGATTTCTGTCCGCATCAGCCCTGATATCCCGATGGCGATTGTCGGAGCGCCGGAATATTTTGCGTCGAACCGGCCACCGGAAGATCCGGAACAGCTCGTGGAACACCGCTGCATCAACCTGCGGCTTCCAACATCGGGAACGCTGAACGCCTGGCGCATGTCGAAAGATGACCAGGACATACGGGTCCGCACACAAGGCCCTCTTATCTTCAACAGCATTGACCTGATCCGGGACGCGGCGCTGAGAGGCACGGGACTCGCGTATCTGCCTCTCGATCAGGTCAAATCGCATCTTGAGGCCTCACAATTGATCCACGTGCTTGCCAAGAACACGCCGCCACTGCCGGGGTATCACCTTTATTATCCGAGCCGGCGCCATAGTTCTCCGGCTTTCAAACTATTTGTGGAAGCTGTGCGCCACAGGCGTTCGATCATCGCTGACTGAATATTGCGCTACCTATTCAAGAGTCGGTTCTTACTGAAGCTTACTGCTGAGCTGGACTGGCCTAGTCACGCTTGCGGAAAATGGGCAGCCAAGCATAAAAGGCGACCAAAAGTTGCAATTTCGCGAAGATGCTGTAATGGGGCTCGTCGCGAGATTTCACGGTCGTGAATTGCCATCGAGGAGCTGTTGAGTTGTCGTTGCCCCTGACACGCCAGAAGCGTGTCACTCGGGGTTTGCGCTTAGGCGCTGCCCAAAAATTTCTTCGCAAAGAAAGGGCAACAACATGGATCTGTTTGTCGGCTTCCCGCGGGAAGACAGAACACATATCGCGATGCTGTTCAGCGAGACGTCCAAACCAACGAAGAGTTCCATGGCCAAGCCCTTTCTCAGAAAAGAAACGCGCGGGAAGACCCGCCAGAGCTAACGACACAAGAACAGCAGCTGGTAAGCAATCCTCAATGCTGCGACCAACCGAAAGCCCCAATACAGCATCTTTGCAAAGTCGCAGAACTTAGGGCCCGATGAACGGTTTGGCTGCTTAAGTGGCAAAAGCTGCCATTCGCTATGAGGTTAACGCTAGAGCATGCCGTAACAAAACGTCTGGCTTGCCTTACTGGACCAAGGCTAGATACTTGGTCGAAGAAGTGCCCTGAGCCTAATTCAGGAGTGACCGCAGAATGATGGCGAAGCAGGTGGTATTTGCCCCAATCAAGAGCGCGACCGCCAGCGATCCAAGGTCTTTTGCGTGTTTTGCTTGTTGAGACCATTCGGGCGAAACCAAATCAGTCAGGACTTCGATAGCAGTGTTGAGCGCTTCAATCGCTAGTAGCAGCAGGAAAAGAATGGATAATGCTCCAATCTGCATTCCCGGCGCACCCAAAAACCAGAGCAAAATGATCGCTGCGCCCCCTATTGCAAGTTCTTGCCTTGCCGCGGCTTCTGCGATCAGCCGCTGAAAACCACCTAAAGAATAGCGAGCCGCGGCGAACAGATGCGCAAGACCTGTCACTTTAGGTGGGATTTGCGGAGACGTCTTTTGTGAAGCTTTAGGTTGTGTCACGCCGGGGTCCTTTCGGTGCGGCAGTTGGCTGTTATGTCAAGCTCTGGCCGATAGACCTCAGTGGAGATGTCCATCAATCCGAGTACTGTATGGAAAAGATTATCCTGACTGACCGGTTGTGAGGTGCGGTCAGTCAGACATGCAGCGTTAACGTGCATGGTTTCTTGGAATTTTTGTGGCAACCACATCAGAAAAGGCACCTGCGTTTGAACTTCGGGTGCCATGAACATCGGAGCAGCATGCAGGTATAGCCCTGCCTCTCCCAAAGACTCACCATGGTCAGACAGGAAAAACAGAGCGGGCAAAACGCGATCCTGCTGGTCCAGCATTTTAATGGCGCTGGCGATGATATGATCGGTGAAAGCAATACTGTTGTCATAGGCATTCACGATCTCCTGCTGGCTGCAGTAGTCGAACTCAGCCGTGCGACAGTCTGGAACAAACGGTGCAAAACCTTCCGGATAGCGCAGGTAGTACGCGGGACCATGGCTACCGATCATATGTAGAACCAGAACCGTATCCTCAGTGATGCTGCCGATCTGGGCACTGAGTTCCGTCAACAAAGCCGCATCAGTGCATTCGCCACCAGCACATGCGGCTGGGTTCAATGTCACATCGACCATCCGTGCGCCCGTCCGTCTCGCGATGTTTTGATCGCCTGTATTGTTGTCAACCCACACCGGATCCACACCTGCGTGGGCAAGCACATCCAACAGATTTTCGCTGCCCATAAATCGCTCGTGACTGTAGTCCGAGCGATCAAATGGGGAAAACATGCATGGCAATGACACTGCGGTCGAAGTCCCACAGGACGTAGCGTCTTTGAAATTGAAGACGTCGAGTTGGGACAGCTCTGGCGTGGTGTTACGGCTGTATCCATTCAGCCCAAAGTTTTGCGCACGTGCCGTTTCACCAGCAAACAGGACCAGCAAAACCGGCTTCTTTGTGGCCAGCAAAGCAGGCCCCTTAGCCGCATCCTGCCCCAGCGGTTTAACTTCGACATTCCCGGCACGGAGTTCCATTTTTGCATATCGCACAAGGGCGCCGATCGTGGCACCGGGCTGGTAACTACCCAGCAGTTCGTGATGCTCGCGGATGATGGAAACATTGGCTTTGAGGTTGATGAACAAAAATCCAAATGCCAGCAGGAAACTCGCCGCTATGGTCAGCGGAAATCTCCACAGCAATCCCCGGACCCGTGCATATGTGATGCGCGGCCAAAACAGTAAAGCAGCAGGTATGACCCCGGTCAGAAACATGTGGCGCAAGTAGGGTACCGTGATCAACTGCCGCGACTCTGCAACCGTGGTGTTCATTACGTTCTGGATCATCAGCTTATCGATGACCGCTCCCAGGTGATCCTGATACCATGCCGCAGCAGCAGCCAACAGGATTAACCCTGCAGCGAGGGGGCGATGCAACAACGGCAAACTGACCAGACTGAGCGTAAAGAACGTCAGCATCCATACTGCCACCCCAAAGCACGCAATGTTCATCGGTGCGCCTTCAAAAAGGCGTAGAAGATGTCCCCAAAAGGCGGCGTTGAAGGCAACCATCATGTAGGTGGCGACAATCAGATTAAGCCCTGCGGGCGTGAGAGTCGGCTGCCAAGCCTTCGCTTTGTCACCTAGCTGTAAAAAATGCCGCCCGAATATTTTTTTCAGTGGCGCACGCGATGATGCTGTCGGGATATGTGTCAAAAGCTTAGTGTCCTGCTCGATGTCCGAGCAGGGATAGGTCAACGCAGATCACTCAAACCTTGCGCGAACTATACCAATCCGTAATCTTCTGGCAGGTTGACGGTCAGAAAATCCACAGTATTCAAATATCCAGACCCCTCCTTCGGAAAGCGGATGAATGCGTGTCCTTGTTGTCGAAGATGACCTTGAAACAGCCGACTATATTACCTCGAGCCTGAAGGCGCAGGGCCATGCTGTTGATCATTGTGACAATGGCAAGGATGGCTTTTTGAATGCGTTGGACAACGATTATGACGTGATGGTCTTTGACCGAATGTTGCCGAGATTGGATGGGTTGACGCTGATAAAGTCAGTTCGCGGGGCCGGGATAGAGACACCTATTCTATTCCTAAGTGCGATGGATGGCATCAATGACCGAGTTGAGGGCCTTCTAGCCGGGTCTGATGATTATTTAGTCAAACCGTTTTCGTTTCACGAACTCTCGGCCCGTTTGGTTGCGCTGGTACGCCGTCCGCCGCTCAAGACAGAAGAAACCGTGCTGCGAGTGGCTGATCTTGAGATGAACCTGATCCGCCGGACGGTTAGCCGGGGCGGCACCGAAGTCGAGTTACAGCCGCGCGAGTTTAGCTTGTTGGAGTATCTGATCCGGAATGCAGATCGGGTAGTCACCCGGACAATGCTGTTGGAGGCGGTCTGGGATTTTCATTTCGATCCCAAGACGAATGTTGTCGAAACCCATATCAGCCGCCTGCGCAACAAGGTCGACAAACCCTTCGCGACAGAGCTGATCCACACAATACGCGGCGCAGGGTATAGTCTGCATGGCTAGGGACGCGTTATTGGGCCGATTTCTTCGCTCGACCTCGGTGCGACTGTCGCTGAGGTTTGCGTTCTTGTATTCTTTTGTGACTGCATTGGTTTTCGCGGGAGCTTACAAACTCGCCGAATATGAGACGACGGACTGGATCAAGGAACAGCTTGTCGATGAGGAGGCCGCGTTTCTCGCAATATATGAGGATCAAGGTCTTGATGGGGTGATTGAAGGGCTGACAAAATACGGCGCATTCAATTTCGAAGACCACCGGATATACCTGCTACTTGATGCAAACGGCCAGCGCATCGTGGGAAACGTCGACACCATTGGCCGGACAGCCAAGGCTGATTACGTCGACGCCTCCGCCATAGGCTTCTCGGGGCATAACGACAACGAAGCCTTCGGCTATATCCTGCGAAATGTTAACCTTGGCGAGAACACTTTGGTACTTGGGACAAGCACCTACTTCCTGCTGGAACTGCTTGAGGGATTCGGCGGTGGATTGATAATTGGTTTCGTCGTTGTGATTATGGTTGGGTCTGGCGTCGGTATCGCCGTAGGTCGCCGTACGGAAACACGCTTGAGGCAAGTGTCTGGAACGCTCGAACGCGTTGCAAAGGGGGATCTCGAGGCGCGAGTGTCTTTACACCACAGCGATGCAGATGACTTGGCACGTTTGTCGCGTGAGATTAACAGCACCATAAGCCAGCTTGAAAAAATGGTGGAAAGCCAGAACCAGATCACAGCAGATATTGCGCATGACCTGCGCACACCAATGCAACGCCTGCGACAAAGGCTCGAAGCCATTGGCCAGTCCGAGGAACTCGCTGATCACCTGAGTGGGCAAGTTTACCAAGCTATTGAGGCAGCTGACGATCTGATCGAGACGTTTCATGCACTCTTGCGGATTTCTCAAATCGAAGCAGGTGCGCAGCGGGAGAGCTTTCGCGAAGTGGATCTTACAGCGGTTCTGTCCCGAATTGAGGATGCCTACAGCGCGGTTGCAGAAGAACATAACCAGACGCTCGTCTTCACAGGAGGCGCTGCACCCCACACTGTCTTAGGGGATCATCAACTCCTCACGCAGATGGTGGCCAATGTGGTTGAGAACGCATTGCGCCATTGCCCCTCAAAGGCACATGTCGAAATGTCCCTCTTGTCGACGTCAGATTACACCAGCTTTACAGTCTGCGACAATGGGCCGGGTATTCCCGAAAGAGACCGCGAAAAAGTCTTCCGGCGCTTCTACCGGGTGGAGAAGAGTCGCACCACATCGGGCAACGGTCTTGGCTTCAGCTTAGTTAAAGCGATTGCCGATCTACATTGCGCCAAAGTGGCCCTTTCAGACAATCAGCCAGGTCTGAAAGTCACTGTTCTTTTCTCCAAATAACTTTCTGCCGAAAGACGACTTTAGGGAGCGTGTGGAAAGCAGCGCTGCAGCAGATCTTTCAGCTTGGCGTTTCGGACGGCTGTGTTCGAACACTCCAGTATTTTTGTTTTTCTGGCATCTGGGTCAACCGCTGCATCATTGTGATTAGCATAGCCGACCTACCAAGGTCCGGTCTCGGTAACTTTAGAGGAATTTATTGCTCCTGCGGCAAAGTGCTTGCAGCGCCGCTATCGAATGACTGCATTGGGCTGGGAGCTGTTGACCGGCCTCTATGCAGCGCGCATTTGGGCCGTTAGGTCTGCTTGGCACAAAAAGTGAGTTTGGCAAAGTCAGAGCGGCCAGCGAGGCCCAAGGGTTTAACAACCCGGAACGGACATTCGCAGCGCGGCGAACAAAGGTCAGCACAGGCCCGTCTACTGCTCGGCTTTCTCGTCAACATCCGTGGCTCTGTAAAAGCCGGTAACATGGGCGAATATTTCCTCCACGTCCTCCCATTGCCCCGCCATTGGAAAAATTGCCCGATGTATAACGAGCCAGATGGCGTAAACAAAATATGGATCAAAACGCCTTCTCAACACTTTGCATGAATATCGGCGTACAACGAATCGTGGGATAGCTCGTCGAAAATATCTCCCCCACTGGGGGATGAAACAAAGTCCTGTCAGGATATTGCGCGACCATTCGGTCGAATTGCGCCTGCGCCTTTCGGTGATAGACCATGTCATCAACGCCAGGAATGGCGCCGTTGCGCATGACGAACCGCCCCGCGATCATCACGTCCGACACGTCACGACCCGACCCGTTGAGCAAGATGGTCTGAATTGGATCGATGCGTTGACCGATG